>Ga0315336_1000039_pt1 | contig 784029 bp, 710 predicted proteins | sample ASW5metaG_FD_204512 | JGI IMG/M metagenome (GOLD analysis project Ga0315336, IMG submission 204512) | Ammonia-oxidizing marine archaeal communities from Monterey Bay, California, United States - ASW #5 | ecosystem: Environmental > Aquatic > Marine > Intertidal zone | place: USA: California...
CTCGCGCCAGCCGGTGAAGAAGCGGCACGGCCGGCGGTTGCCGCAGGCCCGGCCGCGGTCAATCAGCTATTGGCGGTCCAGGAAGTGGCCGACGCGACTTCGGGTGCGGCCCGCGCGAAGGCTCAGGCCGAAGCCATGCTCGATCGTCTCGACGAGTTGCGTATGGGTTTGCTCGCCGGTAGCTTGCCGCGGGATCGTCTGACTGGTTTGGTCCGTCTCGCCCGAACGGCGCGCGAGCCCAACCTCGACAGCCGACTGGGCGCGGTGTTGGATGAAATCGAACTTCGCGCGAAAGTAGAGTTGGCGAAGTTGGATTTCCACTCCTGAATTGCGCAGAAGCTGGGCCCCGTTTGACAATTTCGTTAAACCGCATTCGGGGTCTTGCCGGGCAACGGGCATGACCATATAGTCCGCCCGAATTCAACGGTCAAAGGGCGAAAATGAACGACTCGTCGCCGCTGCTCCCCCCGGATTACGACCCAGACCACGACGGAGACTTTATGAATCCGCTGATGCGGGAATTCTTCCGTCGACGCTTGGTGGAATGGAAGGTCGATATCGTCAAGGATTCGAACTCGACGCTCAGCCATCTCCAGGAAGAAAACAACCAGGAGCCGGATTTGGCCGATCGCGCCTCGCGCGAAACCGATCGCGCCATTGAGCTTAGAACCCGCGATCGCGAGCGCAAATTGTTGTCGAAGATCGATGCGGCGCTGAGGCGCATTGAGGAAGGCAGCTACGGGTATTGTTCGGAGACCGATGAGCCGATTTCGATCAAGCGGCTGAAAGCGCGCCCGATCGCCACACTCAGCATCGAGGCCCAGGAATTGCACGAACGAATGGAGCGCACCCACCGCGACGAGTAGCGCGCAAGGTACCTGTTGACCGAAACGAAAAGACCGGCGCCCTAGGGCGCCGGTCTTTGCATTTGGGCTTTCCCAACCCGCTTAGAACGGGAATAGGATATCGAAGAGCTGATGGCCGTAGCGTGGCGACTGCGCTCGAGTGATGTGCCCGCGGCCGCCATAGGCGATGCGCGCCTCTGCGATCTTGTCGAATCCGATCGTGTTGGTGGAGCTGATGTCGGCGCGGCGGATCACGCCGGCCACCTGGAGTTCCCGGACTTCAGAGTTGACGCGCATCTCCTGGCGGCCATGGATCACCAGATTGCCATTCGGCAGGATCTGCGTCACGACTGCTGCAACCTTGAGCTTGACGGTCTCGTCGCGGTCGATTGTGCCCGTGCCTTCTGAGTTGCCGGTTGAACTGGCGTTGATCAGCGCCGAGGGATTGACGCCTTTTGGCAGGAAGGTCTTGAGCTGGCTCTCATATCCGGCAAGACCTTGGGCTTGCGCCCCCTCAGATCCCTTGCGCTCGCGCTTGGTGGAGTTGTTCAGCTTGGCCGAGTCTGCTGTGTTGATGTCGATGGTGACGATGTCACCGACTTTCGCTGCGCGCTGATCCTTGAAGAATGCGCGCGCACCGGTCCGCCACAGAGAATTCGCTTCGCGCCGGCTTGGGCGCTGGCGCGGCATCGGCATACTGACTTTGCGGTAATTCGGTGCGGCCTTGGGATTCTGGATGCGGGTGAGCGGAGGCGCTTCCCCGATTTGGGCAATGTCGCCGAGCATGGTGCAGCCGGAACCGATGGCGAGGGCGGCGGAGGCGATTGCGCCAATGAGCGCCCTGCGAATTACGTCCTTCATGCGTGGGTCTCCTAAGGATCCGTGGTTTATTTTTGACGGGCGGCGAGTGGGCCAGAGTGCTTTATTCGAACGCGATCGGCGCCGACCACGGTGCCTTCGATGACCCGCTTTGACTGAATATTCCGGATGCGCACTGTGTCGCCGCGGGAGCCACTTTCCAGCGCTTTGCCGCGGGCGGTGAGGCGCATCTGCGAAGTTTGGATTTCCATGGTCACGAGCGCACCGCGCCGGACCAGCACCGGTGCTCGCAAGTCACCGCTGTTGAGGGGCTCGCCTCGACGCAGGGTTCGGCGCGCGGCCAACCCGACCACATTGGTCCGGTCCAGTACTGTGGCACTGGCCACACGCGCGCGGTCGAGCTTGTGCAAGACGACGTCGCGCGCCCTGATAATGGCTCCGCGCCGGATCCGCCTCGTGAGTACCGGGACCTCGATCAACCTCTGGAGCCGACCGGTCAGCCGCAAGGTGTATGTTGGGTTGTTGGCGGGCGCCACCAGTTTGGCGACAATGCGGCCACTGCGTTTGTTGTAGCGCAGTTCGGTGATCGCGAAGCCCTTGCTGACGGCGACCGGCAAGTGAACAGTCTGCTGGCGCAGATCCAGCGCAACCCGGACATCGCCCTGGAGACCCTTGGCGCGCAACCGCTCGGCGATGCGCAGTGAGATTGCGGGCCGCTCCACCGGCACGCTTGCGCGGCGGATCACCAGGCGCTCGAACCGTGAGCGCGGACGCCAGGCGATTTGATGCAATCGGGCGGTCTCGATCAGCCATTCCGCGTTGAGGACAGCCTCCTTGCCGGGCTCAGGTGCATAAGCGACAGCCACCCGGGCACGCGCGCCGATATTGCGAAAAAGATCGCCCAGCCGGACAATCTCGCCGTCGACCGTCACGCTGGCACGCAGCGCAATGGGGCCAGCTGACAAGTTCGGGGAGGATTTGCCCTCGGCCTGGACCGGTGCCGCGGCAAGCGGCAGCAAAGCAGCCAGCATTGAAATGAGCAGATATCTCATTGACCGGCCCTTACCTCAGCTGGTTCAGCGTGGACATCATCTCGTCGGATGCCTGGATGACGCGTGAGTTCAGTTCATAGGCCCGCTGGGCCGTGATCAGGCTGGTGATCTCCGACACGACGTTGACGTTGGCGGCTTCGAGAAAGCCCTGGCTCAAGGTGCCGAAGCCGGCATCGCCTGGACTACCGGTCACGGCCGTGCCAGACGCTGCGGTCTGGTTCAGCAGGTTATCGCCGATGGCTTGCAGGCCGGCGGAGTTCGGGAAAGTCGCAATCTGGAACTGGCCGACATTCTGCGGCGTGGTTTGGCCGGATATCTTCACAAGCACTTCGCCGCTGGGATTGATGGTCACGCCGGTGGAATTGCTCGGCACGGTAATGCCTGGCAGGACTGTGTAGCCGTCGGCGGTGACAATCTGACCGGTGGCGCTCAACTGGAGGGAGCCGGAGCGGGTATATGCCGTCTCACCGTTCGGCAAAGTGACCTGAAGGTACCCCTGGCCCTTGATCGCGACATCGAATGTATTGCCGGTGTTGGTCAGGCTGCCCTGGGTGGTGACCCGGTAGACGGCGGCTGTCTTGACGCCAAGCCCGACTTGTACGCCGACGGGCACGACCGATCCCGATGCGGACGACGTCGAGCCGACCGCGCGCTGGCTCTGATAGAGCAGGTCCTGGAATTCGGCACGGCGGCGCTGAAAACCGGTCGTGCTCATATTGGCGATGTTATTGGAAATGACCTCAACGTTGAGCTGTTGGGCCAACATTCCGGTGGCCGCGATGCTGAGTGACCTCATCTTGTAGCTCTCCTTGCGCCCTGGCGGGTTCTTGCGACTAGGCGGATTGGGTGAGAGTTTGAATGGCCTTGCGTTCTCGATCGTTTTCCGTATCGACGACACGCTGGGCCTGCTGGTAGCTGCGCAAAACCGCGATCATCTCGGTGATCTGGATCACGGCTTTGACGTTGGAGTTCTCAACGGCGCCTTGGACCACTTCGGCCTTTTCGGCAGGTTCGGGCGGCTGCTTGGCAGTGAACAGGCTGCCGTCGGCACGCTCCAGGGTCTGATGATTGGCGAAGGTCACGATACCGACGGTGCCCAGGGTTCCGTCGCGCGACGATATTGTGCCGTCGCGTGAGACCGTGAGCCTGCCGGCATTGGTCGGGACGGTGATCGGTCCGCCAGCGTCGCCTAGCAGCGGATAGCCGCTGGAATTTACGATCTGACCGTCCGCATCCAATTGGAAGCGTCCGTTTCGTGTGTATCGATCGCCGGCTGGCGTTTGCACGACAAAGTATCCCTCGCCCTTGATGGCCAGATCGAGAGTGTTCCCGGTGTGCGTCAGGTCGCCGGCTCGGATGTCGCGCACGAGACCAAGCGGCACCGCCATGGCCTCGTCCTTTGGGGTTTTGCTGTCGGCCTCGGGAATGACGGCCATCATTTCCGACTTGAACCCAGGCGTCGACAGATTGGCAATATTGTCGGCGATGATCTCCATCTGCCGGCTCAATACCGTCTGCAGCTGAAGTGAGGATAGTCCGGCGTCTGACATGTGCGCCTCTAATTCCGCGTCGATATACGTTTCCCGCAAGCACTGATGCACACGTCATGCCAGGAAAATAAGCATTTTATTAGAATGCGTTAGACACAATCGAATACGGCCTGGCCGAATCGTCTTGGTCGATTTGGCATGGCCCGCTCGGCAGTTCTTGCCGGCTCTCCTCCAGGATGGGCGAGGCTTCACGTTCTATTAACCGCAAATCGCTAGGTTCCGTGGGGCGGCTTCAAGGTCGCAGAGAATTAAAGCCGGGAATCCTAAGGCATGGCCGAACCCGACGAGAAGGCACCGGACGCCCCTGCCGCAGGCGGCGGATCCGGCGCGCCACCGAAGAAGAAGTCGAAGAAGCTACTGCTGATCGTGCTGCCATTGGTGCTGTTGCTGGGCGGCGGCGGTGGCGTGGTCGTGATGAAGATGTTCTTCTCCGGCGGAAAAGTAGACCCAGCGGTTGCTAAGAAAAAGGCTGAGGAGGAGCGCCGCCGCAAGGTGGTCTACTTCCCACTGCCCGAGATCCTGGTCAATCTGAGCGGCGAGGGCGGCAAGACCCATTACCTTAAGATTCGCGTCAGCCTCGAACTTCCGGACAAGGCCGAGATTCCGAAAGTCGAGTCCGTGCTGCCGCGCATCATCGACAACTTCCAAGTCTATTTGCGCGAGCTTCGGATCGAAGACCTGCGCGGTTCCGCCGGGCTGTATCGCCTGCGCGAGGAATTGCTGGCACGAGTAAAGAAGGCCGCAGTCCCGGCCAAGGTGTCGGACGTGCTGTTCCGCGAAATGCTAGTGCAGTAGGCGCAGATCATGCCCGAAGACGCCCAAACCGACGAAGCAAACATGAGCGAGGAGGATCAAGCCGCGCTCTTTGCTGCGGCCGTTGAAGATCAGGAAGGTGGTGGCGACGCCGGCGACGGCGCCATGAGCGAGGAAGATCAGGCCGCGCTCTTCGGTGGTGCCGATGAAAGCGGGGGCGGTGAAGGCGGCGGCGTTGAAGACGATGCCGACGAGGGCGCAGCCGGTGCCAGCGGCCGAGTGCTCAATCAGGATGAAATCGACAGTCTGCTTGGTTTTGGCGGTGAAGAGGAATCCTTCGATTCCAACGTCACCGGCATGCAGGCGATCGTCAATTCGGCGCTGGTTGCCTACGAACGGCTGCCGATGCTGGAGGTTGTGTTCGATCGCCTGGTACGACTGATGACGACGAGCTTGCGGAATTTCACTTCCGACAATGTCGAGGTGTCGCTCGATCACATGTCGTCGAGCCGCTTTGGTGACTACCTGAATTCCATTCCCTTGCCGGCAATCTTGGGCGTCTTCAAAGCCGAACAATGGGACAATTACGGGCTGATCACCGTCGACAGCTCACTGATCTACTCGGTGGTCGACGTGTTGCTGGGCGGACGCCGCGGCACCGCTCCTACCCGGGTTGAAGGTCGCCCATACACCACCATCGAACGCGGATTGGTGGAGCGAATGCTGGCGATCGTTCTGGCCGACCTGAAAGTCGCCTTCGAGCCGCTGGCCGACGTCAATTTCTTTTTTGATCGGCTGGAGATCAATCCGCGCTTCGCGACCATTGCGAGGCCGGCCAACGCAGCCGTCGTCGCCAAGCTGCGCATCGACATGGAAGATCGCGGCGGCCGACTTGAATTCCTGCTGCCTTACGCGACCCTCGAGCCGGTGCGTGAACTCTTGCTGCAAATGTTCATGGGCGAGAAATTCGGACGCGACTCGATCTGGGAAAGCCATCTTGCCAGCGAACTCTGGGCGACCAGCGTCGGCTTGGACGCAGTGCTGGACGAACAGCAGATGATGCTGAGCGATGTGATGGATTGGCGCGTCGGTACCCAGTTGATGTTGAACGCCAATCCGCAATCGACCGTATCGTTGAAATGCGGCGACGTGTCGTTGTTCCGCGGTGCGATGGGGCGGCGCAAACAAAGCATCGCGATAAGGGTCGACGAGAGCAAGATCAACGAAGCTAAGAGATAGCGCCATGGAATTTGCCTTGATTCTCGACGTCATGATCTCAGTTTTGCTCGTTGTGACAATAGTCTACGCCGTTGTTCTAAATCGACGCTTGAAAAGCCTGCGGGCCGGTGAGGCTGAAATGCGGTCCGCCATCGAGCGGTTCAACGCATCGGCCGAACTTGCCGAGGCCAACTTGGCCAGGATCAAGGATGTCGCGACCTCGGAGACACCGAGCTCAACTTTCGCCGGCGGCAACAAACCTCTGGAGCCGCTGGTGGCCGAAGCGCGTCATCTGGCGGCCGACCTCAACCTTCTGATTGAGCGCGGCGAATCCGTTATCTCGCGGACACAGACGGCCGCACCGTCTGCGCGCGCTGTTGAAACGACCGCCAAGCCCCTCGCCGCACGGGATCTGGCCAACCCGCAGGCGACATGGGCGCCGGGCGAGGATCTCGATCTGGCCGACGCCCTTAAGGGCGTACGGTAGGAGACGTCATGCGTTTTCGGCTTCGCTTGCTTCCGGCCGTCATATTTGGCGCTGCGTTGTTGCTCAGCGTGCGCATGGGAGGTCTGTGGGACGAACTGTCGCTGCAGATTGGTGGAGCATCTGTCGCGGAAACCGGCAAGACGGGTGGGACCGCCAAGCCGGCTGCCGGCGTGCCGGGCGGCGGCGTAGTCAAGAAATCGCCCCAAGTTTCGACAAAGCCGGCCAAGGCAGGGAAACCGGGCAAGGGCGGAGGGGCAATGTCAAAGCGCCGCTCGCCGCCTGATGGAGATATCGACGAGTACGATCTGCGCATATTGCAGGACCTGGCCCGACGGCGTCGGGCGCTCGATAAACGAGAGCGTGCGATCGCGCTGCGGGAAGGCATGCTGAAGGCGGTAGAAGGCCGGGTCGAACAGAAGATCGCGCAGCTCCGCAAGATCCAGAAAACCATAAAGGCCGAGCTGCGGACGGTTCAAAAGCGGCGCGGCAAGCGCTTCGCGAAGCTGATCAAGATCTACTCCAATATGAAGGCAAAGGATGCCGCCCGCGTGTTCGATGAGCTCGAATTGCCGATCCTGATCGATCTGGTGGGCGGCATGCGCGAATCCTCCAGCGCACCCATCATCGCCGCCATGAACCCGAAGAAGGCTCGCCAGATTACTGCCGGTCTGGCGCGGCGCGCACGCGGTGGCTTGCGGCGCACCGCTCCCGGAAAATGAACAACCCAGGCATTTGCGGCGCAAATTGTCCGGAGCGGTTGGTTTGCGCTAGTATGGGCTCGGGTTCGGCGGAAGCCTGCAGCGCGGCAAGAGCGTTTTTGGACCGAGACCGATGAACCCCGGATTGGTGAATCGCCTAAAACCGGCCCTCATCCTGTTGGCATTGGCCTGCTGGATGACACCGCTTGGCACGGCGAACGCCGCTGGGGCTCAGATTCGTCAAGCTGTGCGAGTGGCCGCTTCGCCAACAGGCGGGCGTATCGTCTTTCTATGGGATCGGCAGGTCCAGGCGAACGCTGCCGCTGTTGGCAACCGCGTCGTACTCATATTCAACCACCCGCTTCGCGCCTCACTCGGAGGGATCGCCCGCGGATTGCCGGCCGTCGTGCGGCGTGTCGATGTCAGCGGGGACCGCCAGGCCCTCACCATAGTGCTGCATCGTCCGCATGCGATGCGGCTCATACGCCGAGGCCACAATGTCATAGTCGTATTGCATCGGCCCAGCGCCAAACTGGCGGCGCGCCGGGCCAAGCCTCTCGCTAAACCAAAGCCTGCAGCCAAAGCCAGCACCAAGAAAAAGCCGATGGCCGTGGCCGTCGTAAAGGGAAAACCCAAAGCGATACCCACCGTCGCCGTGACCTATCACGCGCGTCCGGCGATGGAGCGGATGACGTTCACCTGGGATCGTCCCGTCAACTATTCCGTGGAGCGCGTCGGCGGCATCCTCTGGTTGAAGTTCGCGCGCGCGGGGCGGATCAATCTGGGTGCGATGCGTCGCGCACTGCGCGGCTCCGGCGTCTCCGCTCAAGCCTCGGCAGGAAAAAAGACACTTGAAGTCTTTGTTCGCGCTGCGCGCGTGCGGGCCTTCCGCCATCGCAAGTCCGGCAAGTCGGTGATCCTGGAGATTCGCCGTAAATCTGCCGCCTGGCCGGCGTTGGAAAAGCGGCCAATCGCCAAAGTGCCGGCAGCAAAGAGCGCCACGAAAAAGGTGACGGAGAAAACTTCCAAGGCCAAGAAGGCTCCAGCGAAGAAGGCACTCGTCAAGACGGCTCCGGCCAAGAAGCCCGAAATCAAGAAAGCCGAAGCCGCGAAGCTACCGCTTAAGAAGCCGGCTGGCGGATCGACGGCGGGCGAGGGCGACGGAAGTGAGAATCCACCGGCCAAGGCGCTTGCCCAGGTCTCGCTGACGAAGCCTGGCGGCGTCTCGACGTTACGGTTTGATTGGTCGCGCGATGTGCCGGCTGCAGTCTTTCGCCGCGGTCGCTACTTCTGGCTGGTGTTTGGCGCCACCGCTGCACTCGATCTGGCACCGATCGCAGCCGACCTCAAAGGCGAGGTCGAGTCCCTCAAGGAAGTCTCGGCTCCAAACCTCACGATCGTTCGTTTCGCCGCCGGGCCCAAAACCAACATCTCTGTCGGCCGCGACGGATCGGCTTGGTTGATCGCATTGAGCAAAGAGCCGGGCAAGGTCCACCAGGCAATCGGGATCGAGGCCCAATCGGGCGTCGCCGGTGGTGGTCGGGTCTTACTGAAGGCTCCGGGCGGTGTCGGGCCCATCGTGATCAAGGATCCAAGCGTTGGCGATATTCTCCATGTTGTCCTCGTGCGCAAGTTGGGTTTTGGAGTGGCCTCGGGCCGCCGCTACGTGAAGTTTCGACTCTTGCCTACGCTGCAGGGGGTTGTGGTTGAGCCTGTTGCCGATGGGGTTGTCGTCCGTGCGGGTCCGGCCGCCGTGACTGTCAGCGGGACCGGTGGGCTGGGACTGTCCCGCCCTCCCGGCGCAGCAAAGTCCGCCAAGAACAAAAAACTGTCGACAGGACGGGTGTTTGATTTCGATCGCTGGCGGGGCGGGCCGGCGCGTGATTTCCCCAAGGAATACACCAAGCAAAGACAACTCCACCAACACGCCGTGGCGCTGGCTGACAAGGCGGAACGCAACGCACGACGCTTGGACTTGGCGCGGTTCTACTTCACGCATGGCCATGCCTCCGATGCGCTTGGGGTGCTGCGCAGTGTGGAGAAAGCCGACGCCGAGTTGGCGCGGACGGCGAAGTTTCGTGCATTGCGGGGCGCCGGGCGCTTTCTCATGGCCCAGCTCAAGAGCGCCGGTCGTGATCTTTATGACGCCTCCCTCGACGATTCCTTCGAGGTTGCGCTGTGGCGGGGCGCGCTTGCCGCCCGGTCTGGAAAGTGGAAACTTGCCAACCGGGACTTCCGCCGCTCACGCCAGATCGTGCGGCATTACCCGGCCAATTTACGGGCTCGATTGGGTGCACTTGCTGCCGAAGCCGCGGTAAAGGTCGGCGAACTCAGCCGGGCCCGCAACCTGCTGGCGATGCTTCGCGAAAACAAGCTTCAGCCACGTCAGCTTGAGGCGCTGGAATTCCTCGACGCGGCACTACTCGCCAAGGACGGCCAGAATAAGAAAGCAGTGGCGATCTGGACCCGCCTGGCCGAGAAGGCCGATGATCCCCACATCCGCGCCCGTTCAAAGGTCGCCCGGATCGAGTACGAGTTGGCGAAAGGGAAGCTGAAGGCGCCCGCCGCAATCGAGGAACTTGAAAAGGCCCGTTACGTCTGGCGCGGTGACGTGACCGAATACCGGATCAACGAGCTGTTGGGGCGGGTCTATTTGAGAGCTGGTAACGTACCGAAAGCGCTGGAAGCGCTCGATCGGGCGCGCCGGCTCAACCCGGACCTCGCCAAAGCTCGCAAGATCAAGCCGCTGATCCAGAGGCACTATATGCGGCTGTTCCTGGCCGGCGGGGCCGACAAGATGCCGCCATTGCGGGCGCTCGGCGTGTTCCACGAGTTCTCCCATCTGATACCGAGCGGCCCGCTTGGCGACAGAATGATCGCAGCCCTGGCTGACCGGCTGGTCGCGGTCGACCTACTCGACCGTGCGGCGGCGCTGCTCTCGGACCAGATCGACAAACGGCTGACCGGCGTGGAGCGGGCCCGGGTTGGCGCAAGATTGGCGCTGCTGCAATTGCTCGACAAGAAACCGGCCGCGGCGATCAAGGCTTTGCGCACGACGGACATCCAGAATATGCCGCCGAAGCTTGCACGTCAGCGCCGCCGGCTGCGCGCCCGCGCGCTGGCGAGCATCGGTCAGACGGGCAATGCGCTGGTTTTGCTGGGCCCCGACCGAGGCCGCGAGGCGGAGCTGCTGCGTGCCGACATTCATTGGAAGGCAGGGGCGTGGAAAGAAGCCGCCGCCGTCTATGGCCGGATCGCCCGTTCGATCCCAGCCAATGCGGTTGCGCTCGATGATGCCCAGTCGCGAATTGTGCTGGCCTGGGCCGTGACCCTTGCCTTGGCCGGCGACGGACCCGGCTTGAAGGCGCTGCGGGCGCGCTTCGGCCGTGCAATGACGAGCGGCCCTTACCGCGCGACCTTCCAAGTCATCGCGAACGAAGTCGAGGCCGGGGTGCCCAACTTCCAAAAGATCGCTGCGAAGGTCTCAGAAGTCGATGCGTACCACGCCTTCATGCGCGTCTATCGCAAACGGATCGCCGCTGGCGGCCTGCAGGCGGTGAACTGACAAGGCACCCGCGCCACATGACGACCGGACAGCCTCGGCCTCCCGAGCGAGGACGGAGCATTTGAAATGCCAAGCGTGCGCCATGATGCGGCACACCTACCACATGACATCGATGGAATTCGGGCCGATTGCTCTGGGCGTGTGCCCAAACGGTCATGCGGGCTTCGCGAATGGGGCGCTAACCGCCGCCGAAACTTCGTACCAGTGAGCCCGCGACCAGGAACCAGCCATCCACCAGAACGAAGAATATCAGCTTGAATGGCAGTGAGATGGTCACTGGTGGCAGCATCAGCATGCCCATCGACATCAGCACCGAAGCCACGACCATGTCGATCACCAGGAACGGAACGAAGAGAAGGAAACCTATCTCAAAGGCGCGTCGCAGCTCGCTGATCATGAAAGCGGGTACAAGCGCGCGCAGAGGCGTTTCCTCAGCGGTCTGAGGCTTGGCTTTCGCCAGATCAAGGAAAAGGCCGAGGTCGTTCTTGCGGACATGGGCCAGCATGAACTTGCGGAGCGGCTTGATGGTGCGCTCAAAGGCCTGCTCTTCGGAGATTTCGTTCTTGATCAGCGGGGCGACACCGGTTTTGTAGGCCTCTTCGACCACCGGCGCCATGATGAAGGCGGTGAGGAACAATGCCAGGCTCACCAGTACCGCATTGGGCGGCGTCTGCTGTAAGCCAAGGGCGCTGCGCAGGAACGACAGGACGACGACGATTCGGGTGAAAGAGGTCACCATGACCAGGATCGACGGGGCCAGGCTGAGGACGGTAAGCAGTGCGATCAGCTGCAGGATTCGGCCGGTGGCGCTGCCGCCATTGCCGAATTCCAGAGTGACGCTCTCGGCGCCCGCGGGTGCGGCAAGCAGGGCCGCGAGCAGCATGGCCAGTCCGATGACGTTGAACAGGCGGATCACGTCTTCGCTCCGGACGGCTGGGCCTTGGCGGCACTTTGCTTGGTGCGGTCACGGCCGGTTTTGGCGGCTTTTGCTCCGGTCATCTTGGATACGACCTGTTCCTGGAAACTCGCCGTGGTCTCATCATCCGTTGCCGCCGCGGGCTCGCTGACCGGCTGCGCTGAAGCGTCAATCCCTGTTTCGATGACGGTCTCCTGGGTTGCCCCAAGCAGCACCAAATGTTCTACGCCGTCGCGGCGGACCAGCACCAACCGGCGTTTGCCGTCGATCGGGCTTACCTCGACGATCGAGAGGCGGCGGCGGGTTCCCTTTGCCCGGGCGACGCGACCGCCCAGCCCGGCCTTGCGGGCCAACCAGGCCAGAATGCCGATCAGTGCGAGAACGAAAATCAGCGCCAAGACGAAGCGCAGATAGGTATCCATTTCCATCTGAATGGCGCTCTCTACTTGGGCCGGTTCTGCGTGGCCTGGCCATACGCGCTGCTTGCCTGGTGGCGCACGGAGATGGCTTTCAAGCCCTGCTTGAGGCCATCGCGATGGGCGTTCAGCGTCTTCGACAGCTTGTCCAATTCGTCTATCAAAGAGACGATCGGGCCTTCGAGCTTTGAGCGTTCAGCGGCCGGAAGCGGCGTGATTGCACGGCAGATGGTCTCGACCTGTCCGCTCAGATCCGACAAATCAATAGCGTGGCCCGCGGTCACCATGCGGCGTGCGCTGTCGAGTTGGTCGGTGGTGGCCTTGAGCGCGGACTGTATTTCGGCGGCGCTTTTCATAGCTCGTCCTCGGTGTCTCGTGCTCCGGTCAACTCTCCGATCCGGCCGTTGGCGCGGTAGAGGTAGCCGAGAATTTCGGCGACCGCGGCGAAGGCTTCGGGCGGGATCTCCTGATCGAGGTCCACGGCCTGCAGAAGTGTGGCCAGATCGGCATCGCGTTCGATGGCTATGCCGTTGGCCTTGGCGATCTCGACTATCGATTGCGCGATGCCGCCCTTGCCCTTGGCGACGACCCGTGGCGCATCGTCGTTGCCGGGTCGATAGGCAAGCGCGACGGCAACCTCCTCGTCTGGCGGGGGCGTGCCGTTCTGCGCATCCGAAGTCTGTCCGGGCTTGGGCAATGGCCTGTCGGGAACCGTGTGTGATCCAGGCCTGCATGGTGTGGCCGGCGTGGTTAACAAATGACTAAGCCGCGCCTGCCCGCCATGTCCCGGCCCGCCATGTCCCGGCCCGCCCTGTCAGAGCGTCAAGGAATTGTCCGTCTTTATGGATTAGGATGATCCGTCCGTTACGGGGCTGTTTCGCTTTCAAGCGTCCGTACGGCGTCTTATATTGCGTCTGGTCCCGGCCGCCGCGCCGCAGATGGCGGATTGGGGCCTTCGGTTGCATGCGGCGCGTGGCGGCCGTCGCCGAAGTAGCAAGTGGAGTACTGATGTCCGACGACCACGCCCTAGCGTTGCCGAAGGGTTTTGTCCTCAACGATTACCAGATTGAACGGGTTCTCGGGCATGGCGGGTTCGGGATCACCTATCTTGCTGCGGAAACCAATCTGAACCGCCATGTCGCGATCAAGGAGTACCTGCCGGTCGAGTTCGCCGTTCGGGACGGCGACACGACGGTCAAGCCGCGCTCCAGCGCCGACAAAGACGACTACGAATGGGGTCTTGAGCGTTTTGTTCAGGAAGCCGCCACCTTGGCGGTGTTCCGGCACGCTGCCATCGTCTCGGTCTTCCGCTACTTCGAAGCCCACGGCACCGCCTACATGGTCATGGAGTACGAGGAAGGGGAGAGCTTCGCCGATGTAATGCGCAGGAGCCACGGCAAGTTCACCGAGGACGAATTGCGCGCGATCCTCATGCCCTTGCTGGAGGGATTGGCGGTCGTCCATAAATCGGGCTATCTCCACAGAGACATCAAGCCGGGCAATATCTACCTTCGCTCCGATGGCTCGCCGGTACTGCTCGATTTTGGCGCCGCTCGCCACGCGATCGGCAAGAAAAGCAAGAACCTCACCAGCATCGTCACGCCCGGCTACGCGCCGATGGAACAGTACTTCTCCGACGGGAACCAGGGCCCGTGGACCGATATCTATGCACTCGCAGGTATCCTCTACCAAGCGGTTGCCGGTCAAATTCCGCCGGAAGCGCCGGCACGCATAAAACGCGATCCATTCACATCGTTGCGCGTATCGTACTCCCAAAAGTTCAGCGAGCCCTTCCTGGCGGCGATCGACGCGGCACTCGAGGTCGATGAGGAAGCCCGCCCGCAAAGCGTAGCGGAATGGAAGGAGATGTTCGACGGCACGGTCGTTCGTCCTGTCGCCGTAACGGAAAGGCCGACTGCGGCTCTACGGCCTAGCGCAGGATCGACGGTGATGGCCGGCCGGCCTGGACGACCGCCTCAGCCGACGGACGCGGAGCCCTCCGTTGCTGTCTCCACTCCCGCAGGGGGCGGTCGCCGCGTTGGTCCCCTGGTGTGGGTCGGCGCTGGAGTGCTTGGCCTGTTGGTTGTCGGAGCCGGGGTGATTGCAGCGGTCAAGCCGGATTTGTTCAGCGGCGGTAGCGGTGGAACCGGGGCCGGCACCACCGGATCAGCGAGCACTGGTGCCGGCACAGGTTCGGGTGCCGGTACTGGTTCGGGCGCCGGCACTGGATCGGGTGCCGGCACGGGCGCCGGCGGTGGCGATACTGACGCGGAAGCCCGCCGCCGGGCCGAGGACGAGCGGCGCGCAGCCGAAGAGCGACGAGCGGCCGAAGAAGCCCGACGTGCGGCCGAAGAGGCCCGGAAGCGAGAAGAGGAACGCCGCAAGGCGGAGGCGGAGGCGGAGGCCCAACGCAAGGCCGAGGAGGCTGAGCGTCAGCGCAAGTTGGCCGAGGCTCGGCGCAAGGCCGCTGCAGAAGCCCGCCGCAAGGCCCTGGAAGCTCGACGCAAAGCTGCGGAGGCCGAACGCCAGCGCCAGATCGCGCTTGGCAGGACTGGACGGCGTTGTGGCTTCAGCACTCGGGCGCTGCAAGGGAAGTACGGCCGGGGCGATTGTGCGAAGGTTTCGGCGGCCGTCACCTTTGCCCTTATCAACCCGCAGCAGGGCGCGGCCATCAACTGGCGCAACGCGGCCAACGGGCATACCGGAACGGTCCTGGCCTACGGCGCCTTTCGGGACACGCGCGGCAATCTCTGTCGTCGTTTCCGGCAGTTCATGAACGCCAATGGCCGCAGATTCACCGGGAACGGCGTCGCCTGTCTGATCAGCGGGCGATGGCGGGTCGTGCGTTAGGCCCGGAAGGGCGCAAGGAAAGGGCGCAAAGTTAGGCGCCCTCGATGGATCCACAGTCGGATCGGACAACGATGGTCGGAGTTGCGAGCAGGCGCAGTTTGTTGGGCGGTGAGTCCGCCGACACGCGGTCTGCAAGCGGCCAGGCCGTGGCGTTGTGGCGTAGTGGATTTTCCCTGATTTTGACGCTGGTTGCCTTTGCTTGCGCGATGCTCTCGGCTGGCTTCGTCAAGGCTGAAGGCGCTGCCGTTCGATCGGGCGAGGTGACGGTCCGGGCAATCCAGACGGCACCCTTGCGGCTCCAGCTCAATTATCACGTGCCATTGCCGGGTAAGGTTTCCGCGATTGCCGGTAGAGTGGGCGACGTGACGTTGGGCGAACCAAGCCGGACGGCTTTTCCAGCCGCCGAGCAAGTGACGGCGATCTTTATCCTGATCGATACCAGTGACCCGGCTAGGCGCCGTGTCGTGGCGACCAAGATCAGGCACATAAAAGCAATGCTCAAGCAGGCCAAGCCTCATCACCGTTTCGGGCTTGCGACCTTTGATCAGCAGTTGCGTGTGCTGGTGCCGCTGGGCGCCGAACCGTCGACGATCGATGCCGCTCTTTCGAAAGTTAAGGCCGTCGGCTTGCGCACATACTTCTTTGAAGCCGCGATCGAAGCGTCTCGACAATTGGGCGCATACAAGGCCGATCGGCGCGCGCTTTTCATCTTGTCCGACGGCAAGATAGAAGATGCGAAAACCGCACTCGACGTGCGGGCGCTTGTCAGCGCCGCGAGGGCAACGAAGGTGCGCGTATATGGTCTTGGCTATTCGCGCCGAGCGGTAGAGCCGCCGGAATTCCAGAATTTGCGGATACCGAGCCGTGAAACGGGTGGCCGTTTCGTGCGTACCAACCGGCGCCTGGCACTGCCCGATGGTTTTGTGGCTGCGCCATTTTCCGGCCTTGGCGGCGGCGGCCGCGCGATTTTTGATCTGACGCCAGCGCGGGCTGCCAGGATGAGTGGCTCCATGTCGGCAAAGGTCACCATCCAGCTTGAAAGTGGGCAGAACATCGCCCTGAGCGTGCCCATACTGCTACCGGAACTGCCGATCATCGGCCGGGTGGGCAGGTTCTTCAGCAAGGCTGCTGAGCGGCAGAACCTTCCATATACGATCGCCGCGGGCGTCGTATTGTTGGTACTGTTTGCACTTCTTGTCCGCTGGGCAGTTCGTGTCCTGGCGCGGCGCCGGGCGGCCCGCAACTATGTGCCACCGCCGGCCATCGCCGTGCTTGAGTTCTTGGATGACGCCGCCGCGCGCTTTGAGATGGTTAAGAAATCCTTGAGCCTTGGCAGGCGGGAGGACAACGACGTGTCAATCAGCAACGACAGTGTTTCGAGCTACCATGCGACGATCCATCGCAAAAGCGACGGTTCGTTCATCATCACGGACCGAGATTCGGAAAACGGCGTCGCGATCAACGATGAGGAAGTCAAGATCGCCGAACTGAAGGATGGCGACGAGGTCGATCTTGGCGAGGTACGTTTCCGCTTTTCGGTGCCCCAGCATGCCTGATCGGGTGGGCCGGAAGCCAAACCAATGGGATCGGGCTTGTTGACGGGATTCGGACAGAACCGTACCTTCGGGGAATCCGATGCCTTGCTCTGCGGGCAGGCATCGCCGCAGGTGGGCCAAAGCGCTCGCAAAACAAGCATTGAGGCTGGTGCATGAAAGCTTGGACGATCGGCCGAAGTCGAACAGCCGACATTATCGTCGCGCCCGACCAGGGCAGCGTGTCGCGCGCCCACGCTGAGCTCGTCGAGACCGATGACGACCGTTTTTACCTGACCGACTGCGACAGCCGCTTTGGCAGCTATATCAAGGAGGCGACCGGTGGCTGGAAGCGGTTTCGGCAAACCTACGTGCAGAAACGAGACCAAATTCGCCTTGGTGAGTTCGAGATCACGGTGGCCGAGCTGTTGACGCTTGCCCCGGAAGATTCCGCGTCGCGCCAGGTTCCGCAGTACGTATTTGTAGCCGAGAAGGAAACATCGAAGGATTCCGATATCTCCGAATTGCCGCACGGTCCGGTCGAGCGCGATCCTGCGACTGGCAAGATCATTCGGAGATCGTGATGGCCAATGTGAGTTCGGGCACTTCGGGCAACCTTCGCCTGATCGTAGCGGGCGTCAGTGTCATTTTGGGACTGGCGGTATTGGTGATCCTCGGCGTCGCGCTCGATCCGAAATCAATAGTTGGCAAATTCCTGGTTGACCGGGCCGCGCCCTACTATCCCTTCACCGTACAGAATCTGATGTGGGTTGTGTTCGCCTTCGGCGTGGGCGAGCTTATCGTGCGCTTCATCGACGGCCGGCGGGAAGGATCGCAGCTGGTCTTGAAATTTCTGCCGGAGGATGAACGCACCGTGCTGCGCGCGACCGATCTCGGTGGCATCTATTCCAATGTCAAGGACAGCCCCAGAAGCGAGCAGCTGTTCTTGCCCAGGCTGATCAGGCGCGTCGTCTTGCAGTTTCAGAGCAACCGGTCGGTCGACCAGGCAAACTCGCTGCTCAATTCGAGCCTTGAGCTGTACATGCATGAGATCGATTTGCGCTACAACATGCTGCGCTACATCATGTGGCTGATCCCGTCGCTCGGTTTCATAGGGACCGTGATCGGTATAGCGCTGGCACTCAATTTTGCCGGCGAAACCAATCCAACCGATCCGGCGCTTCTGAAGAATCTTTCAGAGAAACTCGGCGTTGCCTTCTACACCACTCTACTGGCACTGCTGCAAGCTGCAGTGCTGGTGTTCCTGATGCACCTCACGCAGGCGCGCGAGGAGCATGCCTTGAACCAGTCCGGCCAGTATTGCATGGACAATCTGATCAACCGCCTTTACGAGCGCTAGGAATACGGAGGAACTGATGGCCATAATTCGCGGACCTGACGGCAAGCCGATCGGTGACGGCGACGATGACAATGAGGCGACCACACGCAAGGTGGAGAAACGCTCGATCAAAGAGCGTGTAGCCGCCAAGGGCGATTCCGATACAGGACCTACACTCATGAACGATCCAGCTCCCGACGGTGGCGCCGAGCCGGCGCCTCAGCAGGCCGCAAGCGGCGGTGGTGGTGGAGGCGCGGCCGGTGGCGGTTCTTCCGGTGGCAGCGCTTCTGGTGGCAGCGCATCCGGTGGCGGCGCTTCGAGTGGTGGCTCTTCAGGTGCCGGCGATTCGCCCCAGACCCAAATCGTCGGCGCACGCCGGCGCACCGAAGAAAAGGAGGAGCCCGCTGCTTCGACGCCTGGGTCTTCAACGCTGAAGGATCCTATGGAGGATCCCGTGGTCGGCTGGGTGGTCGTTGTGGATGGGCCCGGGCAGGGTGCCTCACTCACTCTCGGCTATGGGATGAACAGCATCGGTCGAGCCCCCACGGAGAGGATCTGCCTTGATTTCGGAGACACGCAGATCTCGCGAACCCAACATGCGAGCGTCACTTATGATCCGCGTGGCCGGAAATACTTCATCCACCACGGCGGCGGTAAAAACCTGACGTATATGGGCGATGAACCGGTATTGACCCCGATCGAACTCAAGGGCGGGGAAGAGGTCATGATCGGCGATACGACACTGCGGTTCGTGCCGTTCTGCGGAAAGGATTTTGACTGGCGCGATCGATGATCAAAGGGCGGCACTTCGCCTCTGAACAAAGCCAGGGCGCACGCGACTACCAGGAGGACGATGCCGGCTTTTGCCCGATCGGCGAGGGTGGGGCGGACGGCCTGCTGATGGTGCTTGCCGACGGCATGGGCGGCCATCGCGGCGGCGCCCATGCCAGCGGGGTGGCCGTCGAGACGTTCATCGATTCCTTCAATCACGAATCCGGCAGCATCGCCGAGCGGCTTGCCCGCGCGCTTGAAGATGCGAACGAGCGCGTCGGAAAGGACAGCAGCGAGAACCCGGAGCTTGAGGGGATGGGCTGCACCCTGGTGGGCGTTTCGCTGACCACCGCGGGAATTGAGTGGATCAGTGTCGGCGATTCGCCCATGTGGCTGGTCCGCGCTGGCAAGCTTCAACGGCTCAATGCCGACCACTCAATGGCCCCGATCCTGCAGAAACAGGTTGAACTGGGTGAACTGACAGAGGAAGAGGCGCGGCGCCATCCGCAGCGCAACGCACTCCGCTCCGCGGTGATCGGTGACCAGCTTCAGCACATCGACAGCTCCAAGCGGCCGATGAAGTTGCGAAAGGGCGACCGCTTGCTGTTGGCCAGCGACGGGCTCGATACGCTCAACACCGATGAGATCGCCAAGGTGATTGCCGATAGCGGCGATGTCGAGGCCGATGCGCTGGCAAAGGTGTTGGTCACCGCCGTCGACGACCGTCAGCGCAAGGGCCAGGACAACACCACGGTCATGGTGGTCGATCCTTATGTTGCCGGCATACCGGCCTTCGGTGTCGTCGATCCCGACGCGGCCACCGAACGTGTGACGCTGCGCACCGGACCGCCCGGCTCGAATGCAAAGACGTCGCCCGATGCAGCCCAGACCGTGCGCACGGGCGCCCAGGGCGGTGACGGCGGGAAAAAACGCGGTGTCGGCAAAGGATTGGCTGTTGCCGTGGTGGTGGCGGCGATTGCCCTCGCCGCAGCTGTCGTCGTCTTTCCGAAGTTCGTCGATCAGCTGTTGGGGCGCGGCGATGGCGGAAATTCGGCGGGCTCGACCGGAAGTGCCAGCACGATTGTGCCATCGACCAGTGGAGGGACCGGCGGAGGGACCGGTGGAGCGACCGGAGGGGCGACAGGAGGCGCAACCGGCGGCGCCACCGGCAAACCCGGCGGCACGACCAATCCGGGGACCAGCGGCGGCGGGACCGGTACGACCGAGCCCGGCGGCACGACGCGCCCGGGCCAGAGCAAGAAAACGGAAGAAGGCAAGGACAAGCCCAAGTCATCACGCAAGTCTCGCGGCGGACGTCGCCAGGGTCGTCCCGAGGGCGAGAAATCCGGCCGCAAGGGCGCCACGCTGCCTGGTGGCGGTGGACCCAAGGGTGGGGTTGAAGGTGGCGGCGGAGTGCCGCAACCAGGTGGCACCGGAAGCGCGCCCGACCGACCCGCCGAGCCACCCAAGATCAGCCCACCCGATGCCGGAGGCAAATCCGCCCCGAGGGGCCGAGAGGACTCCGGCACCAACTAGTGCATGCTACTGGTTTGATTGACCCTTTGGGCCGAGCGGCCGGGGGCAGCGGAGCCAGTGATTGCGATACGCTCCCAAAATCGTCCGGCACTTTCCTGTTGCATTCAAGTCTGGCGATCCGATATCTCGGCTCTCCGCGCGCTCTGGCGCGCCGCTATCTGCCAATTGAGTGACCGAGGACCGGTGCTTGCATGACTGACAAAATCGAGCAATTCCTGAAGCGCCGCCGCCCGCAAACGCCTTGCTTGGTTGTGGATCTCGACGCGGTCGAAACGAATTACCGCCGACTGGCCGAGGTCTTTCCGCAGGCGGAAATCTACTACGCCGTGAAAGCCAACCCGGCGCCGGAGATCTTGCGGCGCCTGCGTACGCTCGGCTCGCGCTTCGATGCCGCGAGCGTTCACGAAGTCGTCGGTTGCCTTGATCTGGGCATCGACGGCGGGATGCTCTCATTCGGCAGCACGATCAAGAAGGAGCGCGATATCGAGCGCGCGCATCGTGGTGGGGTCCAGTTGTTCGCATTCGACGCGCAGAGCGAATTGCGCAAGATCGCCCGCGCGGCACCGGGCGCCCAGGTGTTGTGCCGCATCATTACCTCCGGCCGCGGCGCCGATTGGCCGCTCAGCCGCAAGTTTGGTTGTGAACTCGATATGGCCCACGATTTGCTGATCGAGGCAGACAGGCTCGGGCTTCGGGCGGCCGGCGTGTCGTTTCACGTGGGCTCCCAGCAGCGCGACCCCGAGCAATGGGATATCGCAATCGGTGAGACCGCGCGCCTTTTCACGGATCTCAATGCGGCTGGGATCGAACTGTCGACCATCAATCTCGGGGGAGGGTTTCCGGCATCATACCGGTCGGCCGTACCGCCGATCGAGGCTTACGGCGAAACCATTGCGCGATCCATGGCACGGCATTTTGGCAATCACCGTCCCGACATGGTGATCGAACCGGGCCGCTATCTGGTTGGTGATGCGGGCGTCATTCAGAGTGAAGTCGTGCTGATTGCGCAGAAGGGTTACGGGCAGAGACGCCGGCGCTGGGTCTATCTTGATGTCGGCAAGTTCGGCGGGCTGCCCGAGACCATCGGCGAGGCAATCAAATACCGTCTCCGCACGCCACATGACGGCACGCCTTGCGGACCTGTGGTTTTGTCCGGACCGACCTGCGATGAAGTCGACGTGCTCTACGAGGAAAGCGAGTACGCGTTGCCGCTCGATCTGGCCGAAGGGGACCGCGTGGAAATCCTGGCGGCCGGTGCTTATACCGCGAGCTATGCGTCCGTTGGTTTCAACGGCTTTCCGCCGATGAAACAATACTTCGTGTAAGCGGCGGCGCCCGCCGCTGGAAGTGATTGGCCGGTTGAGAGATATCTACTAGTAGAAAATGCCTCGTTTCTCGGCAACTTCGCCGCGGCGGCGGGTCAATCGTTGGGACTTTCGGGGTCCGGCCCACCAGGTCCGAATAGGGCGCTGGCGCGGCCTTGCAGGCGCGTGAGAAGGTGCCTCAATTGATCCAATTCGGCCTCGCTCAAGCCGTCCAGGAGTGCTGCCTCGGCGGCGCGGGCCAGCGGCACGATGTCGGCGTACATTTCTTGTCCTCGTGGAGAGAGCGAGAGTGCGGAGCGGCGTCGATCGCTCGAACTTGTCTTCCGGGCCACCAAATCACGCTCTATGAGCCGATTGACGGCGCGGCTGACCCGGACTTTGTCCATCGCGGTGTGTGTGCATACCTCGCGCGCTGAGAGCGGCGGACCGGTGCCGAGTACGGCCATGACGCGCCAATCGGGTATCGCCAATCCGTATCGGTCGGCGTAAATCCGAGCGACCGCGCGACTTACCGTATTTGAGAGCACCGACAGTTGGTAAGGGATGAACCGATCGAGGGACAGATCCGCTTCACCTTCTTCCGGACTCCCGCTTCCTATCGCTTGGAGCCCCTTGCGGGGCGAAGTGTCATCCATTTTCGCCGACTCATTTTCTCGTTGAATTAGTTTCATATGAAACTAAACTGCGGTCAACCGTCAAAGTCGACGGGCATGCCGATTGGATTTAACCCGCGCCGATCAGTGCACTAGAGGGTCGGCCGAGCGGGACTGCGATATCAGCCGCGTTGCGGGCCGAGGAGGCGCCACTGCCGGTGGGCGATCTGCGTCATCGCTCCAGCGGACCGAACGCAGTTCGCATATTCGCGTAATCTCAGAGGATTTTCACCTATGGCGAAGAATTGGATCAATTTTCCACGGATCGAGGGGACGGCCTCGCGGCAAGCTCATGCTGACGTCCCGGACGGTACCTATGAGCGCGAAATGGGCAAGGAAGGTTTCTTTGGCCCGGCCGCGCATCTTCACCATGCGCATCCGCCAACCGGCTGGATCGATTGGGAAGGACCTTTGAAGCCCCGAGCCTTCGACCTCGCTCGCCTTGATAAACCCGGCGCCTCCCCCTGGGATGCCGGCGAGATTCTCACGAACGGGCAATGCCGTATCCGGTTTTGGAGAACGGCCGGCGCGATGGACCATCTGGTCCGTAACGGTGACGGCGATGAGTTGCTGTTCGTCCACGAGGGCGAGGGCGCGCTGTTCTGCGACTTTGGGCATTTGCCCGTGAGCAAGGGCGACTATGTCGTGTTGCCGCGCGGAACCATGTGGCGCACCGAATTCAGCGGTGCGGCAGCCGTGTTGCTCATCGAAGCAACAAACGACAGCTACCAGTTGCCGGAGAAGGGCATTCTTGGGCCGCATGCGATCTTCGATCCAGCGGTACTAGTGGTGCCGGCGATCGACGAGGCGTTCCTCGCGCAGCAGGGCGAGGCCGCGTGGAAGGTTCGGATCAAGAGCCGCCAGGAGATCTCGACGGTCACCTATCCCTTCAATCCCCTCGATGCGGTCGGCTGGCATGGCGATCTTGCGCCCGTCCGGCTCAATTGGCGCGACATTCGGCCATTGATGAGCCACCGTTACCATCTGCCGCCCTCGGCGCATTCGACATTCCTGGCCGGCCGTTTCATCGTCTGTACCTTCGTGCCGCGCCCCTTCGAAACCGATCCCGGTGCCCTCAAGGTGCCGTTCTTCCACAACAACGATGACTACGACGAGGTGATTTTCTATCACCAGGGCGAATTCTTCAGCCGCGACAATATTCACCCCGGCATGGTGACGTTCCATCCCTGCGGCTTCCCGCATGGCCCCCACCCGAAGGCGTTGGAAAACGTGCTTGTCCAGAAGAAGCCGGCGACGGACGAGGTCGCTGTCATGGTCGATACCCGAGACCCGCTTGATGTCGGAACCGCTGCGGAGAAGGCGGAATTCGGGCCTTACGTCGACAGCTGGGGCGCCGGCGCTCTGCGCGAGGCGGCTGAATGAAACTGGCATCGTTGAATGCAGGCGGCCGCGACGGTCGACTTGTCGTCGTTTCCGACGATCTGCGACAGGCGATCGCTGTGCCCGAGGCCGCACCGACGCTCCAGGCGGCGCTTGAGGATTGGGCGGCTGTTGCGCCGAAGCTGGCGACCGCCCATCGCCGGTTGAACGACGGCCAGAACGCCGATGCTGTGGCGCTCGACCCCGTGGCGCTCGCGTCACCCTTGCCGCGCGCCTACCAATTTCTCGACGGTTCGGCCTATCTCAATCATGTCGAGCTTGTCCGCAAGGCGCGCAAGGCGGAGATGCCGCCATCGCTCTACGAGGATCCCCTGATGTACCAGGCAGTCTCCGATGGCTTCCTGGCCCCCACGGAAGACATCGCCCTGGCGAGTGAGGATTTCGGCATCGACTTCGAGGCTGAGGTCGTGGTTGTGCTGGACGATGTGCCGATGGGAGTTAGTGCCGAGGCGGCGCGCGACCACATCAAGCTAGTGATGCTGGTCAACGATGTTTCGCTGCGCGGACTGATACCAACTGAGCTCGCCAAAGGCTTTGGCTTCATCGTGGGCAAGCCGCGCTCGGCCTTCTCGCCGGTCGCGGTCACACCAGAGTCGCTTGGTGCGGCGTGGGACGGAGGCAAGCTCAGTCTGCCGCTCCGTGTCGAACTGAATGGCAAGCCGTTCGGCGCGCCCAATGCGGGGGTCGACATGAACTTCGATTTCCCAACGCTGATCGCCCATGCCGCGAAGACCCGTTCTCTTGCGGCCGGTACGGTCATTGGGTCCGGCACGGTTTCGAACCGGGACGCTTCGAAGGGCTTTTGCTGCCTGGCAGAAATCCGTACCATCGAGACCATCGAGCACGGTGGACCAAAGACGCCGTTCATGAAGTTCGGCGACCATGTGCGAATTGAGATGCTCGACGAAGTCGGCGCTTCGATTTTTGGCGCGATTGACCAGACAGTGGTGGAATACAAGGGACCATGAATTCCGATGCTTTGCTTCAGGTTGCTGAGGCAGATGTAGCTGCCTTTCACCGTGACGGCGCCGTTTGTCTGCGTGGCGCCTTCGCGCCCGAGTGGCTGGCCGGTGTTGCCGCCGGCATCGAGCGCGAGATGGCGGCCCCTTGCGGTATCGCCAAGGATTACACACCCGAGGGCGAGCCCGGCCGTTTCTTCGGCTCGCTGGTCATGTGGCAGGGTGTGCCGGAATTTGAGGATTATGTACGGCGATCGCCCGCCGCCGCCATCGCAGCCGATTTCATGGGCGCCGACCGGGTCGCATTTTATCACGACCATCTTCTGGTCAAAGAACCCGGCACCGAAGACCCGACGCCCTGGCACCACGATCAGCCCTACTACCCGATCGATGGTGATCAAGTGGTCTCATTGTGGATGCCGCTTGATCCGGTAGACAAGGAAACCGCGGTCGAATTCGTGGCCGGCTCGCACCGCTGGGGCCGCTGGTTTGCGCCGCGCTACTTCAAGGGTGGTGCCAAGTACTACGATCAGGACAACCGGGCCTTCGAGGAAACGCCCGACATTGATGCCCGGCGCGGGGAACTGGAGATCCTCAGCTGGGCGATGGAACCGGGTGACTGTATCGCCTTTCATTGGCTGACGCTGCACGGAGCGCCAGGCAACCCGTCGCGCAACCGCCGCCGTGCCTATGCCACGCGTTGGACCGGCGGGGACGCGCGCTACGCTGCACGACCGGGCGAAATCTCGCCGGCCATTACTGGGCACGGTCTTGAGCCCGGCGATCCGATTGAATGCGATACATTTCCTGTGGTTTGGCAGCGTCCGGGCGGCGCCGGCGCTTGAGTTCCCGCATGTTGGAATACCGGCAATCTGTCAATCTGACCTGACACACTGTCGTTTGTGCGGTGTCCGCCTTTCTTGTTAGATGAACAGCGGAGAACAACGGCCATGTCGGCCGGCCATCGGGGAGGTTCCATGCCCACACGCACGCTTTACGGTTATTACCGGTCTTCCGCCGCCTATCGAACGCGGATTGCCTTAAATCTCAAGGGGCTGTCCCACGAGAAACATTCGATCCACCTGCGCAAGGGCGACCAGTTTTTGGCCGACTACGCAAAGCTCAATCCGCAACGCCAAGTGCCGACGCTGATCGACGAGGACGATAGCGTTCTCATACAGTCGCCGGCGATTCTGGAATATCTGGAGGAAACTTGCCCTGAGCCGCCATTGCTGCCGCAGGGGGCCGCGGCGCGGGCCCGGGTGCGCGCGATTGCAATGGCGATCGGCTGCGACATTCATCCGCTTAACAATCTGCGGGTGCTAACTTATCTGCGCGGGAATCTGGAACTCGCCGAGGAGCGCGTCACCGATTGGATCCATAATTGGATTGGCTTGGGTTTTCAGGCAATTGAGCAGATGCTTTCGGACAGCAAGGCAACGGGCGACTATTGCCACGGCGACACGCCGACGCTGGCCGACATTTACCTCGCTCCGCAGGTCTATGGGGCAGAGCGTTTTAATTGTCCCCTCGATGCCTATCCGACAATCGCCCGCGTCCACGCCAATGCTTCGAAACTGGCAGCGTTCATAGACGCTTACCCCGATACTCAGCCCGACGCGGAGTAAACATGGTTAACGGGCGCGCCGCGAAATAGCCTGATTTTGGTGGTCAATCGTTGCAATTCGGAAACAATTTCGGTCGTTGGACTAGAGATTTTTTCGTCACGGCGTTAAGGTTTCATCCGACCGATTGGGTGGGGATACGGGTGCTCAATCGGTCGATCACGAACGATGGCGACAATGGCCAGCAAAATTCGCAACGCGCTCAAGATAGGCGCGCAGCTAGACGTTTATAAGATCGAGAAGATCTTGGGGCAGGGCGGTTTCGGCATCACTTATCTTGCCGAAGACGTCAATCTCGAAAAGAAGGTCGCGATCAAAGAATACCTGCCGATCGGCCTCGCTATGCGGGATGGCCGCTCGCAGGTGGAACCGCAGTCGACAGAGGCTGAGGCCGATTTCCGCTGGGGATTGGAGCAGTTTCTGGGCGAAGCCAAGACACTGGCCAAGTTCCAGCATCCCAACATCGTTCAGGTCCTCCGATTCTTCGAAGCCAATGGCACGGCGTATATCGTCATGAACTTCGTGCAGGGGGAAAGCCTGCACGACCGCATGCAACGCAAAAAGAAGATCGATGAGGCCGAACTCAAGCGCTTCCTATTCCCGCTGCTTGACGGACTGGAAAGCATCCACAATTCAGGCTTCCTGCATCGCGACATCAAACCGGGAAACATATTCATCGCCGAGGACGGCGAGCCGATGCTGCTGGATTTCGGTGCTGCGCGCTCCGCACTCGTCGATGCGGGACGTGGTTTGACCGCGATTGTTACGCGCGGCTACGCGCCGATCGAACAATATTCCAAACGCGGACACCAGGGGCCGTGGACCGACATCTACGCGCTTGCCGGCGTGCTCTATGAGATCGTCACCGGCAAAGACCCTGTCGAAGCCACGGACCGGGTGATAGAGGATCCCCAGTTACCGGCCTTCGGGGCCGGCGTTGGACGATTATCGGATACATTGTTGCAGGCGATAGATCACGCGCTTGCGGTTCATCCGGAGAATCGGCCGCGCAGCGTTGCCGCTTGGCGAGCGGAGCTCGAGGGCGAGACGAGTGTCCCTGCGATGGAACCGGCCAGTGCAATGGCTGTTTCGATAGCGAGCGAGGTGGCCTCTGATTTGCCGGCCCAACCGAAACTCGCGGGTGATGAAGACGATCCGCCAAAGAAAAAAGGCGCCAGACCGACCGGTCCATCGCGCGATCCCAGCCGCCGGCGGCCGCGCCGCCGAGCCTCCGGCCCTGCCCGGGAACGCAGCAGCCACACCATCGTGGCTGGCTGGAAAGGATTGCCGGTTCAGGCTCTTCCGCCACCCGCCGGTTTGCGTTCACGCCGAGGACGGACGATAGCGGCCTCAATCGTGTTTCTGATCGTGGCGGGTCTTTCCGCACTCACGGCGACGTTGTGGCCGCCAGCGGTTGAGCGAACGGTATCGGCGGAGATCATTGTCAAACCTGATTTTTCCGCCGAGGAACGCCGATTTGCAGAGATGCTTCGGGCTTACGGGCGCGAGCGCGCCGAGGCAGCCCGGCGGGCCAAGGAAAAAGAAAAGAAGGTGGCGGAAAAGCAGAAGACTGAGAAAACGGCAGAACTGCGCGGCCTGATGGCGGGAAGCCAGGTCGCCTTCATCCGCAATCAAGGCATCGGTCGTCATGAAGCGCGCTGGACGTTTCACGTTGGCGGAAGGTTGGAGGGCGCCGCGTTTGATTCCGGCAGCGGCGATGAGGATGAACTGAACAGCACCAGCGACCGCGGGAAGTGGTGGGTTGACGGCACGACGCTTTGTCTCCGCTGGAACCGTTGGGACCGCCGCCGCACCCGGTGCTATGGGATCACGCGGGTACGCGGCCCGGTTTATGTCGCACACGGTAAGGGTGGACCATTGTCGGGACGGTTCCGGCTGGAGAAGTAGCCCCTCGGGGACCCAATTTCATCGCCGGTCAGCAGTAGCGCTGGAATAGTCGAGCCGCTAGGCTACCGGCGTGACTGAAGAGAATTCTGATATTGAGGCACCGGCGGCGGAGGCGACAACGGATGCCATCCTCGTACGCGCTCTGCAGACAGGCGATGCGGCTGCTTTTGAGACCATGGTCCGAAATCACGGATCCCGAATGTTAGCGACGTCGAGGCGACTGCTCGGGAGTGAAGAAGATGCTCGCGAAACCGTGCAGGAGGCATTTGTCCAGGCATTCCGCAACATAGGTGGGTTTGAGGGTCGATCGAGCCTGGGGACCTGGCTCTACCGAATAGCGGTCAATACCGCTCTCATGAGGATGCGCGCGCAACGCCGCCGCCCCGAGGCTTCGATCGATGATTTGTTGCCGGACTTCGATCTAGATGGTTGCCGGTTCGAGCCGCTTTGGCAGCTTGATGAAACGGTGGAATCAATGGTGCAGCGCGATCAGGTTCGCGTTCTCGTGCGCCAGTCCATTGATGCCCTCCCAACCGACTACCGCGTGATATTGGTGCTTCGGGATATTGAAGGCCATGACACTGCGACGGTCGCGAAAATACTGGAAATCAGCCGCGAGGCCGTGAAGACGCGGTTGCATCGCGCGCGCGCGGCGTTGAAGAAGCTGCTTGAGCCCCTCTACCAAGGGGGGACGCTGTGACCTCCGGTAACGCGCGGCGCAGTGCGCTTGATCGGCTTCTCATGCGGATGCCGTTGATGCTGACTTGCCGTGAAGCGGAAGACTTCATTTACGATTTCGTGGAAGGCAATCTGACCCGCCGCCAACGCGCAGTGTTCGGAATGCATCTGCGCATGTGTCCAGAGTGCCGCGCGTATCTTGCTGCCTATCGAAAGTCAGTCGAACTGGGCCAGGCGGCGTTCAACGATCCCGACGCGCAGGTTCCAGAAAGTATGCCGGAAACCCTTGTCGCGGCGATCCTTGAAGCGCGCGACGTCGACTAGGGCAAGCGAAACTGGGACAACCCTTCCAGGCCAAGCCGGCGGCATCGGTCGTTCTGAAACCATTATGGCGTCGGCGGCATCGGAGAGACAGGGACGTGTCCGATGACCATGGCACATGTCCTGATTTATGGGGTTTTGCAGGGCGGCAGCCGACCGCAGGTTCTACCCGTCTCCAGCCATCCCAACTGGCGGAGTCTGAACGATTATACTCTGGTAAACGAGTGACCTAACGGAGGTAAGGTAAACAATGCAGAACAGTTCCACTCCAGCTTCCCATCCGGCAATCTTCCAGATTGGCCGCTAGAAAGCAGACCTCATGGACGGACTTGCAATTCCGATCGTTGCGTTGGCGATCATAGGCTTTGGGCTGGTATCGGCGCGTTTGGAAGACGGCTTCATCACGGCGCCGATGGTGTTCACAGCGCTCGGCTATGGGCTCGGCGCGGCATTTCTCGGTCTCGGATCGCACCGGGAGGAGGCAGCGTTCATTCATGTGATTGCGGAGATCACCCTCGTCATGGTGCTCTTTGCGGACGCCTCGCGTATCGATCTTGGTCTATTGCGCCGCCAGCACGATATACCGGTACGGCTGCTGGGCCTTGGTATGCCGCTGACGATTGCGGCTGGCATGGGCCTCGGCGTTGTCTTTTTCGGGGACCTCGGTCTACTGGGCGCGGCGGTTCTTGCCACCTTGTTGGCGCCGACAGATGCTGCGTTGGGCCAGGCCGTGGTCAGCAGCGAGAAGCTGCCAGTGCGGGTTCGCCAGGCTTTGAATGTCGAAAGCGGGCTCAATGACGGTATTGCCTTACCGGTGCTACTGGTTTTCGTTTCGCTGGCGGGTGCAGCCGGGCATGCCGCCGGAGAAGGCGGGGCGGGTCATGGCGGCGGGCAGTCGCTGCTGACCTTCACGGCCCTTCAGGTCACGCTTGGGCCGCTCGTCGGCGCCGTGGTCGGCATGGCCGGCGGTTGGCTGCTTCAAAAATCTGAGCAGTTTGGCTGGGTCACGGGGCCGTTCCTGCGACTGGGCGCCCTGGCTGTGGCGATTCTGTGCTTCGCGGCCGCCGAGGAGGTTGGTGGCAACGGTTTCATTGCGGCCTTTGTCGGCGGTCTGGCATTCGGAAACACCGCCAAGCGCATTTGCCCGACGGTCCACACCTTTGCCGAGACCGAAGGCCAGTTACTGACGATCCTCACATTCTTGATTTTCGGTGCCGTGCTGCTGCCAGTGGGTTTGGCGAACCTCAATTGGCAGGTTGCCGTATATGCGGCGCTCAGCCTCACCGTCATCCGCATGATCCCGGTTGCGCTCAGTCTGATGGGAAAGGGGCTTCGCTGGGAGACGCTGGCATTTCTAGGTTGGTTCGGACCGCGCGGGCTGGCCTCGATCCTCTTCGCGCTGCTGGTGCTTGGAAAATCGAACTTCGAGGGACGCGACCTCGTACTATCGGTGACTGTCGTTACCGTGCTGTACAGCATATTCGCGCACGGGATTACGGCCGGGCCGCTCTCGGCCTTGTATGCGCGTTGTCTGGAGAGAATCGGCCGCGACGCATGCGTTGAGGAGCTGAAAGAAGTCGAACCCATGCCGGTGCGGGTCCGCTCGAGAAAATGATCAGACCCGTTGGCGGGCAAGTGATTGAGGCGAGGTGCCCCGATGCTTGTCGACAATGGGCTAATTCGCTTCCCTTGCGCGTGACGGTGTGCTACCTCGCGGCCAATTCCACCCGGAGGCAGCATGGATTTTCGCGAAGCTCTTACCTTCGACGACGTACTTCTCGTACCGGCCAAGTCTGCAATCCTGCCTGCCCAGGCCGACACCAAGACCCGCCTGACCCGCAACATTGAGATCGGCATACCGCTGGTGTCGGCGGCTATGGATACCGTGACAGAAAGCGCCCTGGCGATTGCCATGGCCCAGGCTGGCGGGGTCGGTGTCATTCACAAAAATCTCGATATCGCCGGCCAGGCCGATGAAGTTCGCCGGGTCAAGAAATTCGAGGCGGGCATGGTCGTAAACCCGGTTACGATCCACCCTGACCAGACCATCGCTGACGCGCTCGATCTAATGGCGCGCTATCGGATATCAGGTATCCCGGTCGTCGAGCGCGGTGCCAACGGTGGCGGGCCCGGTAAGCTGGTCGGTATTCTCACCAATCGCGATGTGCGCTTCGCCGACAATCCCAAGCAGCCGGTGCGTGAGTTGATGACGCACAAGAACCTGATCACCGTGCGCGAGGGGGTGGAGCCGTCCGAGGCCAAACGTCTGCTGCACCGACACCGGATCGAGAAACTGCTGGTGGTTGACGACGACTATCGCTGCATCGGTCTTGTCACCGTCAAGGATATGGAAAAATCGCAGGCCTATCCCAATGCCTGCAAGGATGCCAAGGGCCGCCTGCGCGTTGCCGCCGCCACGGGCGTCGGCACCGACGGGATGGCGCGCGCTGAAGCACTGTTCGATGCTGAATGCGACATCCTCGTTGTCGATACGGCGCATGGTCACTCTCAAGGCGTGATCGAGGCCGTGGCGGCCGTTCGCAAGTTGCGTAATGACGGCCAGGTCGTGGCCGGGAATGTCGCGACCGCTGAAGGCGCGCGGGCGCTGATCGATGCCGGTGCGGATGCGGTCAAGGTCGGCATCGGTCCCGGCTCGATCTGCACGACGCGTGTCGTCGCAGGCGTCGGTGTTCCACAGTTCACAGCCGTCTGCGACGTCGTCGCGGAATGCCGCAAGGACGACGTGCCGGTCATTGCCGATGGCGGAATAAAGTTCTCAGGCGATCTCGCCAAGGCGATCGCGGCGGGCGCGGATTGCGCCATGATCGGCTCGTTGCTCGCTGGCACCGATGAGGCGCCAGGCGAAGTCATCCTCTACGAAGGCCGATCGTACAAATCCTATCGTGGCATGGGGTCCGTGGGCGCCATGGCGCGGGGCTCTGCCGACCGGTATTTCCAGCAGGAAATTTCCGACACTCTGAAACTGGTGCCGGAAGGCGTGGAGGGCCGTGTGCCCTACAAGGGGCCCGCCGGCAACGTGCTGCACCAACTCGTGGGCGGCCTGCGGGCGGCGATGGGCTACACCGGCAATGCGACGATCGCGGAGATGGGCCGCAATGCCCGCTTCAACCGGATCACCGGCGCGGGCCTCTCCGAAAGCCACGTCCACGACGTTGCAATCACCAAAGAGCCTCCGAACTACCGCCGATAAAGTGCCGTCCATTTGGCAGGTAACAGCGGCCGGTCCTATCGGGCGGCGCGGGACGCACTATATATCCGTTGAACCGAACGGATATTGATGCATCGCCCATGACCCCCGGCGCCCGAGCCCAAACCGCGATCGAACTGCTCGATGGTCTGCCAAAAAGCGGACCAGCCGATCAACACCTGTCGCGTTATTTTCGCCGCCACCGCTTCGTCGGTGCCAAGGACCGACGCGCCATCGCCCAGCTCGTTTACGATGTGCTGCGCCGCCGCGCCCAACTCGACTGGTGGATTGCCGACGCCGGGGCAGGCGCGGGCAACGTCCATAATCGTATGCGAGTTCTGGCGGCCCTGGCGCTGATCGAGCATTGGCCCGCGGATGCGATCGCCGCCGCCTTTGACGGGGGACAATACCGGCCGACGCCGCTCGCCGATGACGAACGCCGGATCGTGGAGCGCATTACACCGGGCGAGCCGGAGTTGGTGGCGGCAGGCCAGCCCGGTTGGGTCCGCAACAACTACCCCGAATGGCTTGAAGCCGCATTGCAGGTCTCATTGGGCGACGGGCTCGATCGCGAGCTGGGCGCGCTGCTAAACCCGGCGCCGGTGGACCTGCGTGTGAACCGCCTCAAGGGGACACGCGAGGCGGCTCGCCGACTTTTGGCCGACGAAGGCGTTGAGAGTGAGCCGACGCCACTTTGCCCCGATGGGCTGCGTCTGGCCGCGCGCCGTACCCTTCCATCGCTCAAGGCCTTCAGCCAGGGTTTCGTGGAGGTTCAGGACGAGGGCTCACAGCTGGCAGCGCTGTTGGTCGATGCAAAACCGGGCCAAGCGGTTGCCGATTACTGCGCCGGCGGCGGTGGTAAGACGCTGGCCATGGCGGCGACCATGCGCAATGAAGGGAGTATTCTCGCGAGCGACACCGATGAAGCTCGCCTGCGCTCGCTTGGCCCGCGCCTGCGAAGGGCCGGCGTCACAATTGCCGAAGGCACGTTGCTGGACGATGACGGGGCCGGCGAGGGACTGGAGCCAGGAGCTTTCGATCGGGTGCTGCTGGACGTCCCGTGCAGCGGCACCGGCGCCTGGCGACGCAGCCCGGATGCGAAGTGGCGTCTTTCCGAACAGGAACTCCTCGACGAGGTTGAACGCCAACGCGCCATTCTCACCGCCGCCGCCGAATTGCCGAAAATTGGTGTTGGTCGGCTCGTCTACGTCACCTGTTCGATCCTCCAGGAGGAAAACGAGAACCAGATCGAATGGTTTCTCGCCCAGCGATCCGACTACGCGGTCCTGCCGATCGATGAGGTCTGGGCCGCGACGGTCGGCGGTGTGGCGCCGGTTCCGGGGCCCGCCTTGCGCCTTTCTCCCGCGGGTACTGCTACCGACGGATTCTTCGTCGCTGTGATGGAACGTCGGGCGTGACGCTGGGCGGACTGGACGTCACCATCCGGCCGGCCCGGCGCGGCGATGGTGGCGCGCTCGGGCGGGTTTATGTTGAAACTTGGCGCACGGCTTATGCCGGTATGGTGCCGGATACCGTGCTGCTCGACATGAACGAAGGTATTCAGGCAGCCCGTTGGGAGGGGCTTGTCGAGCGCGGCTCCGATCTGGTGAAGGTGGCCGATGACGCTCGCCACGGCGTGGTTGGGCTGGCCAGTGGCGGCCGGGCGCGGCGCGGCTCCGATTTCGCCGCGGAGGTCTTCACACTCTATGTTTTGCCGGACGCGCAAGGCGCGGGCATAGGGCGCGGCCTGCTATCCGGTGTATTCCGCTCGTTCCGCGATGTCGGGCTCAACTCGGCGATCATATGGGTGCTCGCACCCAATCCCTCACGGTTTTTTTACGAGGCCCTCGGCGGCGAGCGCGTCGGCGAACGCGAGGAGCGTTTGTGGGGCGCCGATCTCCCGGAAATCGCTTATGGCTGGCGCGATCTGGATGCGGCGCTGGACGGATCGCTGGGCGCCTGATCGAGCGCGCCTCACAGGCCCGAGAGCGCACCATCACCCTCAATTGATGCGGGCATCGCGCAAACCTGCCCCATCTTATGCCTCAAGCGCGGATGATCCGCACTGTAGCAAGGAGGGAAAACCCATGTTGTCCCTGAAAGCCGGCGCCGCAGCCGCCATTTTGGCATTTGCTGTTTGTGGTGTTGTTGCCGGCAATGCCGCCGCGATGGACGCAGATGCATTTCTGTGGGCGGGTCGCGGTGGTGGAGGCGGCGACTATGAAAGTGGTGTCAAAGCGGCGCGCGCGGGCGATTGGCATATGAGCCTGCACTATTTGAAGCGTTCGGTACGGCGCGATCCACAGGATGCCGATGCGCTGACCGTGCTCGCGCTCAGTTACCGCAAGCTCGGACGGATGCAAGAGTCGATGCGGTTCTTTGAGGCCGCCTTGGCCGTCGATCCTGACCACAGATCGGCCAATCTTCATGCTGGTGATGCCTATCTCGCCGGCGGAAACCTCGTCAAGGCAATGGAGATCCAAGCGAGGTTGACCGATCTGTGCCCGAAGGGTTGCAAGGAGCTTGAAGCGCTCAAAAGCGCGATCGAAGCCTTTGGCCGCAAGGGCCCCGATTCCTGACCTCAACCTTGATGCCGGGGCCCGATCGGAGGCTCGCCGGTGACCCGCCGGCGGGCCTCACTTTTGCAGGCTCTGGACATTGCCCGCCGGGCGGTTTAGGAAACCGGCGATGCATGACCGGGTGCTGATACTCGACTTTGGTGGTCAAACGACCCAGTTGATCGCCCGGCGCGTCCGCGAAGCGGGCGTCTACTGCGAGATCCATCCTTACAATATCGATCCGGCCAAGATCGCGGCCTTCGCGCCGCGGGGCATCATCCTGTCCGGGGGCCCGGCTTCGGTGACAGATGACGATACCCCGGCGGCGCCGCGGCAGGTTTTCGAGGCCGGGGTGCCGGTGCTCGGCATTTGCTATGGCGAACAGACGATGTGCGCCGTGCTGGGTGGTGATGTTGAGCCTGCCGACCACCGGGAGTTCGGCCGGGCTTTCATCGATGTGCGCGAAGAGAGTGCGCTCTTCAATGGGGTGCTGAAACCAGGCGACCGCGAGCAGGTTTGGATGAGCCATGGCGACCGGGTGATCTCGTTGCCCGAGGGTTTCCGGCCCGTCGCCGTCAGTGACAATGCGCCCTTCGCCGCGATCGCCGACGAAGCGCGTAACTTCTACGGGGTTCAGTTTCACCCGGAAGTCATACACACGCCGCACGGCGCTGCTTTGCTGGCAAATTTCGTCCGGGAGATTGCCGGCTGTGCAGGCGATTGGACAATGACCGCGTTCCGCGAGGATGCGTTATCGAGCGTCCGCAAACAGGTCGGCGCCGAGCGCGTGATTTGCGGCCTCTCCGGGGGGGTGGACAGCTCGGTCGTCGCGGTGTTGCTGCACGAGGCGATCGGCGATCAGTTGACCTGCATATTCGTCGATCATGGCCTGCTGCGTGCCAATGAGGCCGAGCAGGTCGTCGAACTCTTCCGCGACCACTACAACATTCCGCTCGTTCATAGCGATGCCTCGGAGCTTTTCTTGGGTCGGCTTGCCGGCGTAAGCGATCCAGAGGAAAAGCGGAAGATCATTGGCGGCGCCTTCATCGAGATATTCGAAGAGGAGGCGGCGAAGATCGGCGGGGCGGCTTTCCTCGCGCAAGGCACGCTCTACCCAGACGTGATCGAATCGATTTCGCCGCGCGGGGGCCCCAGCGCCGTCATCAAGTCGCATCACAATGTCGGCGGCCTGCCGGAACGTATGAACATGGCTCTGGTCGAGCCCGTGCGTGAGCTCTTCAAGGACGAGGTACGCGCTCTCGGCCGCGAGTTGGGCCTGCCGGAGGCGTTTATCCGCCGGCATCCTTTTCCGGGGCCCGGTCTCGCGATTCGCGTGCCGGGCGAGATTTCACGTGAAAAGCTCGATATTCTGCGCAAGGCAGATGCGATCTATTTGGAGGAGATCCACAACGCCGGACTTTACGATGCGATCTGGCAAGCCTTCGCCGTGTTGTTGCCGGTCCGCACGGTTGGCGTGATGGGCGACGAGCGAACGTATGAGTATGTCTGTGCCCTGCGGGCCGTGACTTCGACCGACGGCATGACGGCGGACTGGTACCCGTTCCCTCCGGATGTGCTGGCCGTCATGTCCTCTCGCATCGTCAACGAGGTGCGCGGCATCAACCGCGTGGTTTATGATGTGACTTCCAAACCGCCAGGGACCATTGAATGGGAGTAGGGTTGTGCGCCAGCGCCTGAGCACTTTGTGCCGTTTCCTGATTGGTGCCGCGATCTTAAGCGCCATGTCCTTGCCAGCCACTGCTGGCGCCGGTGCTCATTACAGTTGCAAGACGCAACACGCATTGAAGGTCACCCGGGCCGGGGCAAAGGAACAAATTGCCCAAAGTTTCACGTTCGAGTGGCACTCAAACGGCCTCATTTTCTCTGAATTGCGACCGTTATCAGATGCCAAACGCCGGCAATTCCCGATCAGTTTTCAGAACAAGACCTACGTCGTTTCGCGCAATGCCTGGGGCACGATCAACTTCAACGACAGGTCCGGTGTGATGACCATATTCGTGCCACGCATGGATATCGGATACCTGTTTTGGGCTCGTTGCGTGCGGATATAGGCCCATTGTCGCGGAGTGCCCGAACTCGCTCGGTCAATTGAGCGGGGTTGGCTTGGCATCGGAACTCGTAAGACATAGGGCCGATGAACGTTTTGGACGATATGTATCGAGGTTGAGGGGTCAACTTGGCCGGCTGAACGGCCGCGAAGATAGGAGAGCGAAGATCATGCCACGTATAATCCTGAAGGCTCCCAAAATAGCCCAAGCTCTGGTGGCTGGTGCGGCGGTCCTCGCCTTGGGTGCTTGCGTCGGTTCGCCGACCGTGAACCCCGATATGGTCAGCATCGTGCCGGGGCCGGACGTTCCCGCGGGCACCAAGGGCCCCAATGGCGAGCCGCTGTGCCGAGAAGTCGGCGGCTACGAGGCCTACTACAAGAAAACCCGCAAGGCCTGTTTTTCAGGGCCAGACGCCTACAACGACATTAACTACTCCGGCGGACCGGACAGGGCCGACTGACGCGCCCGATTGATGGTCTGGTGACGCTGGTCGTCCAGTGGCGAAATCGGGGAGGCCGCGGCCATCCTCGACGGCTGGCGCTGCGCCGCGAGCAGCACCAGCCTTATTGAGTTCCCGCGGGAGCTGATCTCAGTGTGAGAGGATCTGGCTGAGGAAGAGTTGCGTCCGCTCTGACTGCGGATTGTTGAAGAACTCTTCCGGCTCGTTCTGTTCGATAATCTCGCCACCATCCATGAACATGACCCGGTTGGCGACCGTGCGTGCGAAGCCCATCTCGTGGGTCACGCAGAGCATGGTCATGCCTTCCTCGGCGAGCTCGATCATGACGTCGAGCACCTCCTTGATCATCTCCGGATCGAGCGCGGACGTCGGCTCGTCGAAGAGCATGATCTTTGGGTTCATGCAGAGCGAGCGGGCGATCGCCACGCGCTGCTGCTGGCCGCCGGAGAGCTGGCCCGGGAACTTTTCAGCCTGCTCGGGGATCTTGACCCGTTCCAGATACTTCATGGCCATTTTGTCGGCCTCTTCCTTGGGCGTCTTACGCACCCAGATCGGGGCCAGCGTCAGGTTCTCCAGCACGGTCAGGTGCGGGAAAAGATTAAAATGCTGGAACACCATCCCGACTTCGCGGCGGATCTGGTCGATCTGCTTGACGTCGTTGGTGAGCTCGATGCCGTCGACGATTATCTGACCCTGCTGGTGCTCTTCAAGGCGGTTGATGCAGCGGATCATGGTCGATTTGCCGGACCCCGATGGCCCGCAAATGACGATGCGCTCGCCCCGATAGACGGTGAGGTTGATGTCCTTCAGGACATGGAATTCGCCGTACCATTTGTGCATGTCGATGAGCTGGATCGCCACCTCGTCGGAGACTTTAAGCTCTCTGCGCTGGGGCGCGCTAGCGTTCGTTTCAGCGGTCGCCATGGGGATTGCTCCGATCTAACGCTTGTGTCCGGTATCGAGTTTGCGTTCCATATGCTGGCTGTAGCGCGACATGCCATAACAGAAAATCCAGAAGACCCCGGCCGCAAACACATAGCCCGTATAAGGAACGTTGGGTGCCAGCCACTTGGCGTCGGTCAGACCAGCCGAGACCATGCCCAGCAGGTCGAATAGGCCGATGATGGAAACCAGCGTTGTGTCCTTGAACAGGCCGATGAACGTATTGACGATGCCCGGTATCACGATCTTCAGCGCCTGGGGCAAAATTATCAGACGCATCGACTTCCAATAGCTGAGCCCCAATGCGTCGGCGGCCTCGTACTGGCCTTTTGCTATGGCCTGCAAGCCGCCGCGCACGACCTCGGCCATATAGGCGGCGGAGAAGAGGGCGACGCCGATCAGGGCGCGCAACAGTTGATTGAACGTGACGCCTTCAGGCAGGAACAGCGGGAACATCACTGTGGCCATGAACAGCACGGTGATCAGCGGCACGCCGCGCCAGAACTCGATGAATACGATGCAGATTGAGCGAATGATCGGCATGTTCGAACGTCGGCCCAGCGCCAGTACGATGCCAAGCGGCAGGGAGGCGACAATGCCCGTGATCGCAACCACCAGGGTCAGCATCAATCCGCCCCAACGCGGCGTCTCCACGTAAGGCAGGATAGATTGCAGACTCTCGAAGAAGGGCGTGGCGTTTGACTGCCAATCAAATATGCCGAAGTTGAGCCAGTCAGGCGGGCCGAATAGAACAAAAAATGCCGAGACCACGTAGATCGGTGCCGCGAGCAGTGCGATCCGTCCGGCCAATCCAGCGCTCCGGTCGTAACCCCAAGGCGCGAGCGCCGCGAAAGCGAGGGCAGCGGGAGTGAAGGCCATGACCCATGGCGGCGAGGTGCCGCGCACTGGGTCCCAGGCTTGGATTGCCAGCATGAAGCCCGCGAAGGCGAGGATTGAAACTATCATGCAGAGTGGCAGGAACCGGACGAGTATGGCGTCTCTATAGGCGCCGGTGAGGAGGCAGCCGACGATCGCCAGCATCGGTAGGATTGTCAGCACGATCGAAATCGCCGTCACCGCGCCGCCCGGTTCGCCGTAGAACAGGCCCTGGGTCCAGTTGGACGGCGCTGCAAGGCCCCAAATAAACACAAGCACGACGACGATGATGGAAACGACAGCGCCCAAGTTCCGACGCTTGGGGTAGTGCGGGATCGTCGCGACGACCGCCAGCGCGATCGCGGACAGCCCCATCAGCCAATACGGCCACGATTTTACGGCGCTGTCTGAGAATCCGAGGAGCAGGAAGAAGGCAATCACCGGAAACAGGAACAGCATGAAGCCGCCAAGCAGGCGCCGGAACGGCATTCGTTCGAACAGCATGGGCCCGCCGGCAAAAATCGCGATCAGCCCAACAAGATTGGGACGCCAGTACTCCTCGGCAGGAAACAGCCCGTACATGAACTGCTGCCAGCGGGCGCCGACAAAGGCCCAGCAGGCCGCTTCCGGACTCTTCAGGCAGTCATTCCGGTCTTTGCCGCTCCAGACAGCGTCGATAAATGCCCAGTTCATGAGCATCGGCACGAGCCAGACAAGCAAAGCTGCAAAGATCAGGGTAAAGAGGCTATTGGTGGGCGAGGAAAAAAGGTTCGCCCGCATCCAACCAACAATGCCCGAGGTCGCGCCCGGCGCCGGCAGGTCGGGATGGTTGCCGGGCTCGTATTTGGGTGTGCCGCTATTGGCCGCTGCATCGGTCATGGCTAGCGCTCCACCAACGCTTTTTTGGCGTTGTACCAGTTCATGTACGCCGAGGTCAGAAGGCTTATCGTCAGATAAACCGCCATGGTGATGCCGATGATCTCGACCGCCTGACCCGTCTGGTTGAGAACCGTGCCTGCAAAGACCGCAGTGAGGTCGGGATAGGCGATTGCAGTGGCGAGCGACGAATTCTTGGTCAGATTCAGATACTGGCTGGTCAGCGGCGGGATGATCACGCGCAAAGCCTGGGGAATGATCACCAGCTTCAGCGTCGGTCCGGGCCGGACACCAAGCGCGTGCGCCGCCTCGGTCTGGCCGTGGCTCACCGACTGGATGCCCGCGCGCACGATCTCGGCGATGAAGGATGCGGTATAGACCGAAAGCGCCAACAGCATCGCGATGAATTCCGGGATGATGACGATGCCGCCTTCAAAGTTGAAGCCGGTCAGCTTGGGAACGTCGTATCCGACGATAAAGCTGAGGATCACCCAAACCAGCAGCGGCGCGCCGATCACAAGCGCCAGGCCAACCGCGAACATTGGGAACTGCTCACCGGTACGGGCCTGCCGGGCCTTGGCCCATCGGCTAATGAAGGTCGCGACGATTATGCCCAAAATAAATGTTACGACGATGCCGAGGAAGCCCCAGCCGGATTCGAGGGCAGGCAGGTACACACCCCGGTTATTGATGAAAAAGAGTCCGCCGAGATCGATGCTCTCGCGCGGTCCGGGCAATGGCTTCAGCACCGCGTGGTACCAAAAGAATATTTGCAGCAGTAGCGGAATATTGCGGAAGGTTTCGATGTAGATCGTGGCCAGTTTGCGCACCAGCCAGTTATTGGAAAGCCGCGCCACGCCCATGACAAAGCCCAGCATGGTCGCTAGCAGGACGCCTACGAAGGCCAGCAGGATGGTGTTGAGCAGGCTGACGATCAGCGCTATCCCGTAGCTCGATGTTTCGCTGTACGGGATCAGCGTCTGAATGAGGGCGAAACCGGCTGTGTTTTCCAGGAAATCGAAGCCCGAGGCGATCCCTTGGCGGGCCATGTTTTGGACTGTGTTGTTGGCCAGATACCAGCCGACATAGATCACCAGGACCAGCGCCAGCGCCTGAAAGATCAGCGCGCGGATACGCGGGTCTCGATACCAAACGGCGCTCGCAGGCGTTGTGGCGAGGGACTCAGCCGTCATGTCGGCCTCGCTTCGTTGGGTCCGCGGACGCGTTCTAGCATTGGTTTAAGCCGCACCGGGGAAGTGGAACGGCCCCGCCAGTTGCCTGACAGGGCCGCGCCAGTTCAAAGTCTTACCGCATCGGAGGGGCGTATAGGATGCCGCCCTTGTTCCACAGCTTGTTCAGGCCACGGGACAGTTTCAGCGGCGTATTCGGCCCAACATTCGCCGCATAGATCTCGGCGTAGTTGCCGACCTGCTTGACGATGTTGAAGGCCCAGCCGGCCCCCAGGCCGAGCTTTTTGCCGGTGTCACCCTCGACGCCGAGCAGACGCCGGATCTCCGGGTTCTTGCTGCCCTTCATCTTGTCGACGTTCTTGGAGTTGACGCCCAGCTCTTCGGCAATGATCAGCGCGTTCAACGTCCAGCGGGCAATGTCGCCCCATTTGTTGTCGCCGTGGCGCACGACCGGACCCAGCGGCTCTTTGGAGATGATTTCCGGCAGCACCATGTGCGCGCCGGGGTTCTTCAGCTTGGTGCGCTGGGCAGCGAGGCCCGAGCGATCGGTCGTGTAGACGTCGCAACGACCGGCGTCGTAGGCGGCCACAACCTCATCGGCCTTCTCGAAGGCCACGACCTTGTACTTCATGCCGTTGGACCGGAAATAGTCGGCGACATTGAGTTCTGTCGTCGTGCCGGTGTTGGTGCAGACTGCCGCGCCGCTCAGCTTCTTGGCCGTCTTGACGCCGAGCTTGATGGGCACCATGAAGCCCTGACCGTCGTAATAGAGCACGCCGACGAAATCGAGCCCGAGGGCCGTATCGCGAGTATGGGTCCAGGTGGTGTTGCGCGAGAGCACGTCGACCTCGCCCGACTGTAGCGCGGTAAAACGCACCTTCGCCGAGAGCGGAACGTACTTGACCTTGCTGGCATCGCCCAGCACGGCCGCCGCCAGTGCCCGGCAGTAATCGACATCGATACCGGTCCATTTGCCTTTGTCGTCCGGGTTGGAGAACCCGGGCAGACCTTGGCTGACGCCACATTTTACAACACCGTTTCGTTTGACGTCGTCGAGCGTCGCGGCGCTCGAGGCACCTGCAAACGCCAGCGTTGCGGCCGCCGCCGCTGCCAGCACAATACCTTTATTCATGAAGACACTCCCCTGTTTGTCGTCTTTGATACTTGGGTTTGACCCGATTAAGCCGGCCTTCTTTTTGATCCTACCTAAAACTCGAAGGCTCGGATTACGGCATCATTGGCCATTGAGCCGTGGATGCCAAGCACAATTCGTTTTTTCGAGCCCGTTGGGACGGCGTTGTTGGGCGGCATCCCAAGAAGATTATTCAAGCATTTGACGATCGGTCAAGTCGACTTGCCAGGAAATCCGCTATGGCCGCGATGACAGCATCCGATGCCTCGCGGTAGGGTTCGTGGCCGACCCCGTCCATTACCATTCGCTCCGCCGGCCCAGACACCCCGGCCACGATGGCATCGACCTGTCCGACAACGCCGAATTCGTCCTCGCTGCCCTGAATGACCAGCGCCGGACAGCCGATGGCCGGAAGGACCTCTTCGATGTTCCAAGATAGAGCAGTGGGGTTCAGCCAGCGATCGCTCCACGACCGGTACATCCCGTTGGCATTTTCCCCGTGATGGCGTTCAAGTCCCTTACGCAGATCGCCCGACAGCCAGCTTTCGCGCCCGGCTTGCATTCCGGCCAGCGAATGTTCGTCATATAATACGTGTGCCGCCATCGTTATCACCGCCCGAACCGGCACGGGTTTCGGCCGCGCGGCGTAGTACAGCGCGATCGTACCCCCATCGCTATGCCCCAAAGGTATCGCTTCTTTGACGCCTGTCGCGGCCAGCAACTCGGGCAGCGCAATCCAGCCTTCTTCCTCCATATAGTTCCACTGCCGGGGCGCGGGCGGGATCGGGTCGGACCGGCCATGGCCCCAGCGGCTGTAGACAAGGGCGCCGCAGCCGGTTGCGGCCGCCAGGCGCGCCGGGAAATCCGACCAAGTTTCCACGCTGCCCAGCGCATGGTGCAATAACACCAGCGTCGGCGACTCCTCCGGTCCGGGCCCGATCCACTCATAATGCAGGCGATGGCCCGCGGCAGTCGCGAATGGCACTCAGCTGACTCCTGGGAAAGTCGTGGGAGGGATTCGGCGCGGCTAGACGGAAAGACCGCCATAGGCGCCGACGCCGACGATCAGCTCGCCGACCCGCACCAGATAGCTCATCTTCTGTTCCATGCGGCGAGAACAGGGATTGTACCAGCGATAGCGTATCCAGCCGCGGCCGTCACGGATCACCCGGGCCAGTTGGGTTCGAAGGCCGAACCCACCCCGCCCAACCACCTCCGGGAAGCCGACATTCAGGATGATTACGCCGTTCATTGCGACGACGAAGACGTAAAGATCGCCCCGGACGAATGGGCCGCCGGGCCGACGATAGCGCGCAAAAGCAGCCGCGCGGCCCTCCGCCGCCAGGACCGCCGCGGCGCGTTCGGCTAACTTCATGGCTTCCATCGGCGAGCCCGCAGGGCAGCTGCGCGCCGCTACACTATCTCTAGGTATGGAGACTTCGGCAGCGGTCGGCACCGCCATTCCTGATACCACCGCCGAACTGATCGCGGCCGCTGCAAGGTGAAGGCTGAAGCGCGGCATGTCCTCGACGCCGGGGCTCAGAGTGCGTCGTCGCCGGTCTCGCCGGTGCGGATACGCATAGCGGATTTCAGATCCAGCACGAAGATCTTGCCGTCGCCGATCTCGCCCGTCTGTGCTGTCTCCTGGATCGCCTTGACGACCTTTTCCTCCAGTCCCGATGCGACCGCGATCTCCAACTTGATCTTGGGTACGAAGCTGACCGTGTATTCGGCGCCGCGGTAGATCTCGGTATGGCCTTTTTGCCGGCCGAACCCGCGCACCTCGGTCACGGTCAGTCCTTCCACCCCGATGCCGGTCAGAGCCTCGCGTACCGCATCCAGCCGATGCGGTTTGATGATCGCGGTAATCAACTTCATGGACGTCGATCCTTCTCGCTCGCTGGCCGTCGGCTCCGCCGACTTGCTCTAGAATGGGTTCTAGAAATTGTATCCGGATTCGCCGTGCGCGGTGAGGTCCAATCCTTCGGTTTCGGCGCGCTCATCGACGCGCAAGCCGACGATACCGTTTACCGCCTTGGCGATCACGAAGGTCAACAGCGCCGACCATGCGACCACGGCCACGACGCCGACGGCTTGAACCCATAGTTGATGGCCGATGGTGATGCCCTCGCCGAGCCCGCCGCCGCCCAGGGCCGTGGCCCCAAACACCGCGGTCAGCATAGTCCCGAGAATGCCGCCGACGCCGTGCACCGCGAAGACGTCGAGCGAGTCGTCGATCTTGAGGCGCACCCGGATCAGCCCCACTGCATAGTAGCAGACGAATCCGGCAAGCAGGCCGATGGCGAGCGCGCCGACCGGGCCGACATAACCGCTGGCGGGGGTGATCGTTGCCAGGCCAGCGATGGTGCCGGTGACCATGCCGACGAGGCTCGGCCGACCGCCCTTGATCCATTCGATCGACATCCAGACCAGTGAGGCGGTGGCGGCTGATATATGCGTGACCAGCATCGCCATGCCGGCCCCCGCGCCTGCGGTCAGCGCGCTGCCGGCGTTGAAGCCAAACCAACCGACCCACAGCATCGAGGCGCCGATCATCACCATGCCGGGGCTGTGCGGGGGATGCATCTCTGAGGGAAAGCCGCGCCGGCGCCCGAGTACCATGACCAGCACCAGCGCCGAGATGCCGGCGGTCGCGTGCACGACGATACCGCCGGCGAAGTCCTTGACCCCGAGCCCGGCCAGCCAGCCGCCGCCCCAGACCCAATGCGCGACCGGCGCATAGACGAGAACGAGCCAAAGCGCGGAAAACAAAAGCACGGCGGCGAACTTGATGCGCTCCACGAAGGCGCCGACGATCAGCGCCGGGGTGATGATCGCGAAGGTCATCTGGAACATGAAGAATACGCTCTCAGGAATTGTCGTATCGGCGCGTACGGCGTCGGAGGCGATGCCGCTGAAGAACGCGTTGCTAAGACCGCCGATCCAGTTGTCGAGCGTCCCGCCGCTGGAGAAGGCCAGGCTGTAGACCACCACCAGCCACAGCACCGAGGCCAGACAGGCGATGGCGACGCAGTGCATCAGCACTGAGAGGACGTTCTTGGCCCGCACCAGTCCACCATAGAAGAGTGCCAGACCCGGCAGCGTCATAAATAGGACGAGTGCCGTGGCGGTGATGATCCAGGCCGTGTCGGCGGCATTGGCCTTGGCTTCGGCGGCCGCGACCGGCCCCATGGCAGCGAACGTCACCAGAAGGGTCAAAGCTGCGGCGTATAAAGTCCGGCCGAGCATAGCGGCCGATCGACGTGCGATCGCGGGCATCGACGTGCTCTCCCCCTGTTGCGCGCCTGGCTCTTATTCGGCCGGATTCTGATGGCGCGCGGACGGCGCTCATCATAGGGGAGAGGTCGGCAGGGAGACAACCGGGCGGCCGGTGCTTGGTATTACGTGTCGCTGCTTCAGCCTACCGCCTATGCGGCACGGTCCGCCATTGTCCGCTCAACTGCCCGCCCGGCTACGAGGGATTGTTGTGCTGGGCGAGCGACCGACTGGGCCGACGTGTGCTCACTTGCCGGCCAGGCCGGCCGCGTGGCGATGTCCTTGGAGGCGCAGCCCGAGCAGCGCAGCTTTGCGCCAACCTCCGGGATTGCGCGCGCTGTTCCCATCTGGCCCGCGAGGAGGGCGGTTTGCAGCACCGCGTTGTGGCCGCAGCGGTTGCACCAGCAAAACACGTCCATCGCCTGGTTGAGCAGATCTCCCAGGGTCAAGGCGCTGTGGTGGCGGTGCGCGTGAGCGAGCGCGTCCTGCTTCAGTCGACCCATCGTCCTGTCCTCACTCTCTTCGTTTCTTGGGAAAAGAACATAACAAGAACAATCGGCGCACGTCAAGTCGTGCTTGGAACCGCAACGGGATTTGGGGCTCGGGTCGTACGGGAATGCTAGGCGGAGGACGTCCAGACCAGACGCAGCTGCTGGTCGAGCACGGCGACGATCTCTTCGACGGTTTGTGCCTGACCCAGTTTGCGTGGTCCTGCGGCCAGGACGAACCGCGCCGGTTTGCGCCCGCTCGCCGCCAGCTTGGTCACCGAGTATGCGGGCCGCTCGGCGGAATGGCGAAAGATGGAGAAGGTGGCGCGGCCTGGCCCGTGGTCGATGGCGTAGTCACGCCACTCGCCGCTCATGACGCGGCGGCTGTAGAGCGATAACAGGCGATTGAGTTCGGGACGGTTGAAAAAGACTCGGGCTGGCCGCGTGTCGCGTCTGGGGAGGCGCACCACGTCGGACATGGCCGGATCAGTCTAGGAGTTTCAACGTCATGGTTCGGTAACCTTGGCCGATTTGAGCCGGCGTGTCCACCCGCAGTTGGGCCGGTCTTGATCTTGTCCGCTGCCCGTCCGATTTAGCATGGCGAAGGTCGTCGGCGCAGCGCATGGAGCTGTGCTGAAACGCTTGCGGGAGGCGATGATGGCAGCGCAAACACCGGTCTGCGACTTCGGCTGGAAGGCCGTGGATTTTGAGCTCAAGGGCGTCGACGGGAAGACATGGGGGCTCAAGGATGTGCGAGGGCCGAAGGGTACTCTGGTGATGTTTATCTGCAACCATTGCCCCTACGTGAAGGCCGTAATCGAACGCATCGTTTCGGAGGCACGCGCGCTGGACGCGCACGGGATTGGTTCGGTGGCGATCATGTCGAATGACACGGCGGCCTATCCCGCCGACAGCTTCCCCAACATGAAGGCCGTCGCTCAGCGCCTCGACTTTCCCTTTCCCTATCTGCTCGACGAAAACCAAACGGTCGCGCGCGCCTATGACGCGATCTGCACACCCGATTTCTTCGGCTTCAATGCCGACATGGAGTTGCAATATCGCGGCCGCCTCGATGCCTCCAAGGTGCAGCTTGTCGATGGCGCTCGGCGGGAACTCTATGAGGCCATGACGCAGGTTGCGGAAACCGGTCAAGGCCCAGCCGACCAGATTCCAAGCATGGGCTGCAGCATAAAGTGGCGCGCCGCCGCCTAACCCGCTTACGCCGATAGGTCCTTCGACCGTTTAGAGCCTTCCCTGTGCGGCCACGGCTTGTCGACCTCTGCGGACAGGTGTAGGTTTTTACAGGAACGTAAAAACTGAAGGTCGGCCATACGCAACGTTCGGTTGATCGCTGGAGCAGATAATGGCGGGGCAGGCGCAGGAGCGGCCGCGGGAGACGCCGATCGGCAACGCCGTCGACTACGTTTTCGAGCGATGCCTGGCGCCGGAGTTGGCCGGGAACACAGCCCTCATCCTGGACGATCCCGGTTCCAGCCGCATCACCTTCGCCGAACTCTACGCCCATGTTTGCCGTATCGGCAGTCTCCTGAAGTCACTCGGATTGAAGCCGGGCGACCGCATCATGATGAGCGTGATGGACGGTCCCGATTTCATCGGCGTCTTTTTCGGTGGCATGAAGATCGGTGCCGTCACCATTCCGATCAACACTTGGCTGAAGCCATCGGATTACCTCTACTATATCAATGACAGCGGCGCGAAGGCGGTGATCGTCGATCATTCGCTGCTCCCCGCCATCGAGGAAATCCGCGACGAACTCAAGGGTGTCGAGCACATCCTGGTGGCAGGCCGCAAGGCTGGCGACTTCGCATTTCTGGATCAGGCGATCGACGGGCAGCCGGCGGAGCTCGAGACCCATCCCGCCGATCCTGACGAGATGGCATTCTGGCTTTACAGCTCGGGGTCAACCGGCGAACCCAAAGGCGTGGTCCACACCCACGCGCATCTTTATTGGGCAACGGAGTTGTTCGGGCTTGGTGCTCAGGGCGTACGTGCCGGCGATGTGGTGTTTTGTCCGCCCAAGATGTTTTTTGCCTACGGATTGGGTAACCAGGTCTACTTTCCGCTGCGCGCCGCCGCAGCCAACATCGTGAATTCCGGTCTGATCACGCCCAAAACATGTTGGGAGCTGTGGCTCGCACATGAGCCAACCATCGTTATGAGCGTGCCCACGGTGTTTGCCGGCATGTTGCAGATGGCCGAACAGGAGATCGGTGAGGAGCGCGTCCGCCAAGCCTTCCAGCGTTTGAGGTTCGCCGTCAGCGGCGGCGAGCTCTTGCCGCCGGCCTTGCTGGCGCGCTGGAAGGATTTCACGGGCAGTGACATTCTCGACGGCGTCGGCACCACGGAAATGACCCATATGTTCATGCTCAACCGGCCCGGTGCTCCGGTGCCGGGCAGTTGCGGCGTTATCGTCGAGGGCTTTCGTGCCGAGGTTTTGGGCGACGACGACAATCCGGTCGCCACCAGCGAGGTTGGCCGTCTGGTCGTCCATGGGCCGAGCGCTGCGGACACCTACTGGAACAAACCGGAGAAAACCCAAGAAGTGTTCGGCCGGGGCGGGGTGCTGACGGGGGACAACGTCTATTGCGATGACACGGGCAACTACTTCCATGTCGGCCGCTCCGACGACATGCTCCGCGTCGGCGGGATCTGGGTCTCGCCGACGGAAGTCGAGGCCGCGCTTTGCGAACACGGCGCAGTGCTGGAATGCGCCGTCGTCGGCGCAGCCGACGAGCAGGCTATGATCAAGCCTAAGGCCTATGTTGTGCTTCGCGACGGCAGCGCCGCGGAGGCTGACGATTTGAAGGATTTCGTCCGGGGCCGCCTCGCGCATATCAAAAGTCCGCGTTGGATCGAATTCGTCGACGAACTTCCGAAAACGACGACCGGCAAGATCCAGCGGTTCCGCCTTCGCGAGGGGAATTGAACGGATATGGCGCGAAAAACTCTGACCGCGGCAGACGTAAAGGAGATGGCGCTTGACCTGGGCGCCGATATCGTCGGCATTGCCTCGGCCAAGACGCTGAATGCCTTTCCGCCCGACCCGCGATGGCCCCAGACGCCGGACCGCGTGTCGCCTCATTGCCGCAGCGTCATTGTGATCGCCCTCAACATTCCGGTGGCGATTTTCCGCTGCAAGTTGCCCGCCGCCGTCCAATACATGGATCAGACTGTGCTGCGCCGGATGGACAAGGTCGCGCACCGCCTGGCGCGTCGGCTTGAGCAGTCTGGTTGGCCAAGTTTCATCACGGCGGGACAGGAGACCGATCTGCGCCTGAAGAATGGCAGCTACGGGCGGCTCTCCACGCGCCATTTGGGCATTGAGGCCGGGCTCGGCACGCTTGGCCTCGACGTCAATATCCTCACACCCGAATACGGCCCTCGCGTTTACCTGACTGGGGTCCTCACCGAGCTTGAACTCGAACCGGACAGCCCAATGACCGAGCAGGTCTGCATTGGAGAGAGCTGTTCGCGCTGCCTGCATTCCTGCCCGACCGACGCGGTGCTGCATTTCGGGCTCGACAAGCGCCAATGCTCAAAGGCCGCGCAGGAATTCGGCTACTCGACCTCGACCAATTTCCTGAAGCCGTTTCTCGACAAGGACAAGGCCGCCAAGAAGGAGATGCTGAAGGATCGGGAGATCTTCGGCTTCTGGCAGGGCTTGCTGCGGGTCGTCGGTTCTTTCGGCGACTGTCCGCGATGTCTGGCGGTTTGCCCAGTTGGCAACGACTACCACGCCTTCCTTGCCGGCCCGCAAAAGGTGATCCCGGAGAAGACCGAGGAGAAGGTCGCGAAAGCCGCAGCGTTCAAAGCCGCACGCAAGGACGGCGCGGACGTCTCCGGCCTCAACGAATGGAACATTCGCTGGGTCGGTCCCGACGGATATCAGAACATCGTCGCGCGCCAGCTTCAGGCCTTCAAAAAAGAACAGCGGGCGCGCGAGGAGAACGGAGAATGAGGTTAGTTGGCAGGCAGCTGGCGGGATTGCCGACCCTCTTCCTTCGACAAGCTCAGGCTGAGGGTCTCGGTTGGTGTTGCCTCGGACCCGCGGGATTTTCATTGACGGAAGGCCTCACCCTGAGCCTGTCGAAGGGCGAAGCCTGGCCCGCTGCCAAACTCTAATTGGAGACTAGTTATGGTCCAGGCTTTCCAGACGCCGATCACGGCGGCCGAAGTCAAAGCGAAGGCGCGCGAGCTGGGCGCCGATCTTGTCGGCATTGCCGACGGGACGGTGATGAACGCCAACCCGCCCTATCCCGATCAGCCGCAGCGCCCGTCCGACATCAGCGATCACGATGCCGACCGGGTGATCGTGCTGGCCCAGCGCGTCAGCCTCGGCGCGGCGCGGATCCTCGACTGGTCAGACCGGCACAAATATTACAACGACGAGCTGACCATCACGGCGCTGGAGGAAATCGCGCTCGACTTGGTGCGCTGGCTGGAGCGGCTGGGCTATCCGGCGCTCATCATGCCGGGCACGCACATCAATCCTTGGAGCTACCACGGGGATCCCGATTTGCATCAGCGGCCGCCGCTTTCCTTGGAGCATGCGGCTGTGGAAGCGGGGCTCGGTACGCTGGGCCTCAACCTCCAGCTGCTGACCCCGGAATACGGGCCGCGCGTCATCCTGACGTCGGTGCTGAGCTCGGTGCCCGTTGCGGCGGATAAACCAATGGAGGCGAGCCTCTGCGCCGGCCCGGAATGCGGCCGCTGCCTGACGGTCTGCCCCGGCGATGCTGTCAAGCATTGGGACCGTGACTGGGAGGCTTGCGACACATACCGCCACCCGCACGGCTTCAAGAAACTCAACAAGTTCCTCGGCGACGTCATAGACGAAAGCGATACCGATAACCAGAAGCGAATGCTTCGCAACGAAGATAGCTTTCATCTCTGGACCAGCATCCTGCGCGGCGCCGGGGCCATAACCGGATGCCGGCGGTGCCAGGACGTTTGTCCCGTCGGTGCCGACTACGAAGAAATGCTGAAGGACGCCCTGGACGACATACCCGAAGATAGTGCCGACAAGCAGAAGCGCCTGAAGGTGATGCGCGACGCGACCAAGCGCGGCGAAACCGGGGCAGGCCACGCGGCACAGAAACGATGGATTGGGGGCTGACGGCCCACGCCATGAAGACGCGAACTTCTGCAAATCACCCGACGGCCGGAGCCGAACCGGCCAGGCTCAAAGGCGCGCCACGATGAGCCAAACCAAGCCCAGCGTGGCGCGAACCAAGAAGTCGGTCCGGCGGCGCGACGAGATCATCGCGCGCTCGACCGAGCTTTTCGATCGCAAGGGCTTCGCCAACACTTCGCTCGACGACATTGCTCGTGCGGTCGGGATAAGGCGCGAGGGTATCTACTATTACTTCCGCAATCGCTCGCAGATCCTTCTCAGCATCATACAGCCCCAAAGCGAAGCGCTCTTGGACGGTTTGCGGAGCATCCTTAAAGACAAAAATCTCGACTTCAGTCGGAAACTGCACGCCGCGATTCGCAATCATCTCGTGCGCTTCGACCGCTATTGCCTGGAGATGACGGTCAGCCTGCGAGACGGCTATTTCGAGGATTCCGACACCGAGGTCCGCGATGCGATGAGCCGTATCTGGAAAGACTACGAGCAAATGTGGACGCAGTTGGTAGAGGAGGGGCAGGCTGCCGGTGCCTTCCGAACCGTTGGCGATCCAAAGATGCTCGCCTTTGGCATCCTCGGTATGTGCAACTGGCTGGCCCGCTGGTACGACCCTGAAGGCAGCATCGCGATCGACGATCTGATCGGTGAGTATTTCGAAATGGTCGCGCATGGTCTGGTGGCCCAGCCGCACGGACGCTGATGGGTCGATTTCGATTGCCGAGTTTTTTTACATATGTGTAAAAAATCATTGACCAGGCCGAACATCGCCTTACCATAGTGCGCTCGGTTTCGGGCCCCAGGGGCCAAACTCATCGCGGAACTTCATCTCATGAAGATGGATCGCCAGGGCCACGTTTATCTACCATATCGCTTGAAGCCCGACCGCGGACTGGCTGAAAAGTTCATGCGTGGACAGGGCGTCGATGCCGCTCCGAAGCATGTGCCCCCAACCTACTTGATCTTCCTTCGCGGGGAGACCAAAGGGGTCAATCTGTTCGAGGAGCTCGATGTGCCGCGCGAGAAGGCGCTGCATGGCGGCCAGCGGTACGAGTGGCTCGCGCCGATCGGTTGGGACGACGAGCTCGACGTGACAGTCACGGTCGAAAAGATAGTTGAGAAGGACGGACGTAACGGCAAGATCTGGTTTGCTGACGTTGGCTACGACTATGCCTTCGCCGAGAGCGGCGAGACGGCCTTGCGGGAAGTCACCCGCATCGTGAAGCTGAGCTGAGCCGATGGCCTTCGCAAAAGACGACGTGATCTTCGATGTGACTTGGCCCGGCGCCTCGCGCGCGCAACTGGCGCTGTTTTCGGAGGGCACCGAGGACCCGAACCCAATCCATGTCGACGAGGCATTTGCCAACCGCGCCGGGTTTCCGACCGTGCTCCAGCAAGGGCCGATGACCACCGCGCATTTCGCGCGACTGCTCGAGGATCATATCGGTGTGGGCAAACTGCGGATGCTGGACGTCAACTTCCTTGCCCCGGTCTTCCCGGATGAAGAACTACGCCTGGTGGCAACGGTGATCGAAACAGGCGACGGCGTCGCCTGCGCGCTGCTCGCCGCCAAGAGCGACGGTACGAAAACGGCACGTGGCGAAGCCCGCTTCTCCGCCTGACGCCAATCGAGGAACGATGCATGCAGTCTGAAACTTACGGCGAAGCAAAGATCGGCAACGTAACGCCGGAGAATTTCATGGAGCAGGACGAGGATTTTCGCGATCTCGTCCTCAACCTCATCAAGATCCACGTGGTCTCGGAGGATTTCGGGGCGGATGTCTTCGAAAGCAGCATTCTGAAGGCGCCGACGCCGGACCTCAAAATGCGCATGACGAAGACGGTCATGGAGGAGTACGGCCACCACCTGCGATTCCGGGCGCTGTTCGACGATCTCGGCATCGATTGGCGGGAATACTGCCAGGACAAGGGCCACCTCACGACCTTCGACACGCCGATAGAGGACTGGGCGGACCAGGTGGTTTTCCTGGCGCTGGTCGACCGGGCGGCGGCGCACCAGTTTCGCCACTTCGTCAAATGCCCGTACGAGCCATTCCGCAAGGCCTCGCAGGACACGCTGAACGAGGAATACGGGCATGTCGGGCTCGGAATGGATTGTGTGAAGGAGATGCTGGCGGAACCGGGCGGCGCGGAAATGCTGGAACCCAAGATCTGGAAATGGCTTGCGGTCGGTCTGATATCGTTCGGCAACGACAAGTCGCGGTCGAACGACCGCTATCGCTATTGGGGCTTCAAGAGCGAGACCAATGCGGAAATGAAGCGGATCTACTACGAACAGGTCCACGCTTTCGTCACCAAGGATTGGGGTATCGAGATCCCGGCAACCTATCAGGACTTCGAGGCCGGGCTTGGCGACGCCGCGCCCAAGGCTGCGATCTACTCTTCCTGATCCATGGGTGTTGGCCCGGACGCGCAATGAGCAATTTCTCGATCGAGATCACATCGTCGGACGAGCCTATCGTCTGCGCGCCTGATCGGAACCTGCTCGACGCCTGCATCGAGGCGGGCCTTCCGATGCCTTACAATTGTCGCTCGGGCGAATGCGGTGAGTGCATCGCGACGGTCAAGGCGGGTGAAGTGGAAGAGATGCCGGGCGCCGACCCGGCGGTCTTCACGGATGCCGACCGGCGTCAGGGTCGTATTCTCACCTGTATGTGTTTTCCGCGCTCCGACCTCTCGCTGGAGATCGCACTTCGCGACGGTGTGGCCGCGCCGAAGGTCCAGCAGGTCCACACCATGGTCGAGGAGATCGTCTGGCACGGACCCAACATCGTGGAGGTCGCGATCACCACACCCGGCGCGCTCGACTATCGCGCAGGCCAATATTTTGAATGGGTGCTGCCCGGGATCGCGCCCGACCGCGCATTTTCTGCGGCCAACCGACCCGGCAGCGACGTGGTTCGGTTTCACGTTCGGGTCTATCCCGATGGCAAGGTCGGCGCTCACATCCGCGAGCACCTGCATGCCGGTTCGATCTTGGAAATGATCGGTCCCTACGGGCATTTCGGCTTTTCGGACAACGACCATCGCCCGGCCATATGTATTGCCGGCGGCACCGGTATGGCGCCGATCCGTGCAGCGCTCGACGAGGCCTTCGCATGCGGCGACCGCCGACCGATCAGCTATTTCTACGGCGCCCGGAGCGAGGAAGACCTCTACTGCCTCGACGACATGGCCGATTGGCAGTCCGCCCATTCGGGGTTTTCGTTCACCCCGGTACTGTCGCACGAGCCGGCGGGCTCCTCGTGGCGCGGCGAGCGCGGCCTCGTAACCGAGACGCTTGCCAAACAAATAGGCGATGCATTCGGCGCCGAGGCCTACCTTTGTGGGCCGCCCTTGATGATCGACGCCGCTATCGAGATCCTATCGTCTGCTGGGTTGAGCGATGCCGACATCCACTACGACAAGTTCACCCCGTCGCGATAATTTCATTGCTGGCCGCTATTCCGGCTGTGCGAATTGGGCGACCGATTCGCCCCAAGGGCTGAAAATGAAATTCAGGTAGTCGTAGCGCCCGGAGACTTCGGGCGTCAGCAGATATTGAAAGTGCATGACCACAAAGTTGAGCGCGTTCCTGCGCCAATATCGGTAGCTCAGGATCTTCGTGTAGTGGGGGTTCAGATACCAAAACCCTTGCATCTTCGGCGGCTCCTTGCGGAGGATCAGCGGCATCTTCTCTACGGTGTCGGTTACCGACAGCACATCTTCCCGGGCGACAACGTCTGCCCATTCAAAACGCGGCGAAGCGATCAAGGCGGCAACGTATTCGCGGTGCTTGTCGGCCCGCTTTCCGGCGTGCGCGGTCAGGAAAGTCCAGGCGCCGCCGAGCGTGATGAGCCGAAGCCGCTTGGCCAGGGCGCCGTCGTGTTGTTCGAGCAGACGGCCGGCGACCTCGATGGCCAGAATTGCACCGGCGCTGTGACCGACCAGCACGAATTCGCGTTCCGGATCGCGCTGCATCTCTTCCGCAATGCTCGCGGCGGCCCGGTCGAGAATCGCTTCAAACTTCGGTAGTTCGTCGTCGAGACGCCGTGAGAGCCCGCCAACGGAACAGTAAAATGACATGCCCCACAGGAAGAACCTCGGATACATCAGGCCCATCAAAATGAACCAGTAAATCAAATGGGTCGCCACGAGCAGGGCCAGGCATCCCCCGATTAGCACCCCGGCCGATAGATCGGCCGTTAAGAGGACGAAGCCCAAGCCGAGGATCAGTGAAATGCCGAGCGGGATGAGAAACAGCCCAAGCATGATGCCAACCATCTTCCAACTGATCCTTAGAAGATTCACTCCCACTTCGTTCACGGCGCCGGCAAGAAGGAGTCGGTAGCCGTTCATCACCAACCGGGCGTTGCTGCGAATCATCGTCTCAGCAACGAACCGCTCCCAGCGCATGATTGCCAGGGTGGTTTCCGGAGGTGCTCCCTCGGCGGTATTCGAAATGTGGAACCGGGTGAACTGCTGATCACTCTCGCGCCGCATCGACGGCGTCGGATAGCGTTTGGCCGGCCCGGACTGCGCTTTGATGTTGGTTCGGATCAACTGGTCGTAGAACCGTGCACCGCGCGGATCGTAGCCATAGAAATGGTAGATCGAACGATTTCGGATCACCGGGCTCAAACGCTGGATCCCCCTTGGGACGACTTGGATGAAATATCCGAGACAGCAACAAAGTTCCAGCCCGGCCGGTCGAAGTGTTGGCAGCAATGTCCGCCAACTCGGTATTTCCATTTGCCCAGTCGCGTCGCCAATCCGGCACGCGATCCGTGCAGACTTTCATCGCGGACATCAGCCCAACAAACGGACCGCTTCCGATCGTTGCCGATCACCATCCGCCAGCCTCTTTGCGCCAGTTCATTGCCGGCGCCCACATCGGAGTGCGTCAAAACCATGTAAACCCAACGAACACAATCAATAATCGGTATTGGCTTGAATAAGTTGCTATTCTATCGCTCGATACCGAAACGTCGATTTGCTTCGTTTGAATATGTTTCCGTCTGGTCGGTTGCTGAGCACGATGTGCGGACCGGTGGCGGGGGTGGGGGCGGCGACGTGCTTGAGACTTTGCTGATAGATCGATCAATCCTTGGCGCGCCGGTCACCGAGCCCGCCTGGATTGCCACGTTCTTCTTGAAGATCCTGGCGGTCAATATTTTGGGCTACGTCATTCCGGCCGGTCTCGTTTTTGGCTTGGTTTGCGTTGTATTCCGGCGTCGATTGGAGCCTGCGCGACTGCAGAAGGGCCGGCGAGCAACCTGGCCGCAGATGCGCCGGGAAATCCTCTGGTCCGCGTCCGCGGTTGCGGTGTTTTCATTTATGAGCTTGGCGATCGTCACAATGGCTGCGGCCGGTTGGACCCAGCTTTATTTCAGGCCTGAGGAACTGGGTTGGGGCTACCTGTTCTTCAGCTTCATCCTGCTCACGGTATTGCACGATGCATATTTCTATTGGACCCATCGGATCATGCATCACCGCTGGATTTTTGACGCTCTACATCTTGTGCATCACCGATCCATCACGCCGACCCCGTGGGCGTGTTACTGCTTTTCGCCGGGCGAGGCCGTGGTGCAAGCCCTATTTTTGCCGCTCGTCATATTTGCGATTCCATTTTATCCGCCAATCGTTGTGGCATTCGCGGTTCATCAAATACTCCGCAATACCCTGGGGCATTCCGGGTTTGAGTTGATGCCGCCTGTCCTCGCGCGCAGCCGTTGGGCCAGTTGGCTAATTTCGGCGACCCACCACGACCTCCACCACAGCCAGTCGACCGGGAATTTCGCGCTCTATTTTACTTGGTGGGACCGTCTTTTTCGAACGGACATCCGGCGCTCAACGAAAACAAACGAAAACCAGAATTCCGCGCCCGCCGCCCACTAGGGCTTAACGACCTCGATCCGCGCCAAGACACCGTCCGGCGAGTCCGTCAGCAAATAGAGATAGCCGTCAGGCGCTTGTCGAACGTCACGAACACGCTGGCCGAACTCGCGAAACAGCCGTTCCTCGCGAACCACCTTTTCTCCGTCCAGCACCAGCCGCGAGAGCAGCTGGAATCTAAGGGCGCCGATGAACAGGTTGCCCTTCCACCTGGGGTACCTGGCGCCGGTGTAGAACGCCATGCCCGACGGTGCGATGGATGGATCCCAGTAGTGAACCGGCTGTTCCATGCCGGCCTTGCTGGTGCCTTCGCCGATCTGGCCGCCCCAATAGTGGCGACCATAGGAGATCACCGGCCAGCCGTAGTTGCGCCCGGCCAGCGGAATGTTGATTTCATCGCCTCCGCGCGCGCCGTGTTCGACCGTCCATAGCTTGCCGGTCCCAGGGTGTAGGGCGGCCCCTTGGGGGTTGCGATGTCCGTAGGACCAAATCTCCGGACGGTAACCTCGCTTGCCGACGAATGGATTGTCCTTCGGGATACGCCCGTCCCGATGAATGCGAATTATTTGTCCGCGATTGACCTGGGTATCCTGGGCGAGGGCGCGTTGCCCCCGTTCGCCGACGGTTACGAACAGCGTTCCATCCTGCGCGATGACGAGCCGAGAACCAAAATGACGACCACCACTGGTTTTGGGAACTTGGCGGAAGATGACTTTGAGCGCGGCTAGCCGGTTGCCTTTGAGCACCGCCCGCGCCACTGCCGTACCGCCACTTTCATTTCCTGGCTCTGAATAGGAGAGGTAGATCACCCGATTGCGGGCGAACGCTTTGTCGAGAATGACATCCATGAGCCCGCCTTGCCCACGCGCGAACACCCGAGGCACGCCCTTGAGCGGGGCGGATACCGACCCGTCACGCTTGACGATACGCAAGCTGCCGTTTCGCTCCGTGACCAGCATTCGCCTGTCGGGCATGAAGGCAACGGACCAGGGATGCACAAGGCCTTTTGCGACCGTGACGAGGCGGAGCCGATAGTGCTCGGACTTGTAAGTCTGCTCGCCGAGCGCTGGGCCGCCAGCCATGACTGCCAAGGCCAAACCCGCAAATACTCGGAGGCTGATTTGCATCGCGCCACTCCATCTGGTTGGGCCGCTACGACCTTATACATTTGGCTGGAATCAGGCCGCCGGCAAGGGGCTCCTGGGCGAATTGCCTTGTCCCCTTCCACAGTCTATGTTTGCCCGCCTTCGGCCGCTGCCAAGCACTTGCGGCCAAGCTGCACGCCCTCCCGGAGCTTCGATTGGCCAGGAAGAAAAAGAAAGACAAACGCGAGGACGACGGGCCGGACCAAGAGATCGATCACCTTGAGGCGCAAATCTTCAAGGAAGTCGACGAGGACGTCCGGCGCGATCGATACACCGAGCTTTGGAAGTCATACGGCAAGTACATCACCGGTGGCGTGACAGCGGTTGTGCTCGCCGCGGCTGGCTTTGTCTGGTGGCAAAACCACCAGGCGTCGGTGCGTGGCGCCGAGGGCGAGGCTTACTCTGCCGCCATCGGGCTTGCCCGATCCGGCAAAACCGACGAAGCAATCAAGGCGCTGACCGCGGTCGCGGCCAGTTCCAGTTCCGGATACAAAACCATGGCCCGCTTCCAGGAAGCGGCAATTCGCGCCAATAGAGGCGAGCTTGCCAAGGCAGCGGAGCTTTATGACGCCATCGCTGCCGATAGCAGTGCCGACAAGATCCTCCGGGAACTGGCTGTGCTGTTGAGTGTGCTGACGGTGCTCGACGCCGAAAAGCCCGCCGCACTCACAGCAAAACTCGCGCCACTTGCCAATGGCGATGGGCCGTGGCACCACTCGGCGCTTGAGTTGACCGCATTCCTCGCCCAGAAATCTGGTAACACCAAGCGGGCGCGGGAGATCTACACGCGTCTCGCCGACGACGCGACCGCGCCGAGCGCTCTGCGTGCCCGGGCGCGGGCGCTTCTCGGCGCATTGGGTAATTCGTGACGGGTGCGCTGAGGTAGGAGTGATTGGCATGATCTCGTCGCGACGAGCGATCCTTGTCCAGGGACTGGCGGCGCTAACGCTGAGCGGGTGCGATTCGCCGTTCAACCCATTTCGGAGAAAGGATGGTCCGGTATTGACTGGCGAGCGCGTCCCGGTTCTGGAGCGCGACATCGCGCTCAGACCGGATCCGCGCCTGAAAGACCTCGAAGTCGAGCTGCCCAAACCGCGTTCAAATCCCGAATGGCCTCAGGCTGGCGGTCACCCCAACCATGCTATGTATCATTTGTCCCTGGCAGCCGTTCCAAAGCGTGCCTGGCAGGTCAGCATCGGGGCTGGGTCTTCGAAGTTCCGCCGTTTGATCGTCCAGCCCATCGTCGGTGGCGGGCGTATCTTCACGATGGATGCGCGTTCGCGGGTCGGATCCTTCCTCGCCACCAGCGGTAGCGCCCAATGGACCCGTTCCGTCTTGCCCAAGCGCGACGATGAGGGCGACCTCGGTGGCGGCCTGGCCTATGACAATGGAATACTATACGTCGCCACCGGCGCCGCTGAGGTGTTGGCGCTCGATGCCAAGACAGGCAAGGAGCTGTGGCGGGTCAGAGTGACTGCACCGATGCGCGCTGCCCCCACGGTCGGCGGCGGCCGTGTATATGTCATCACCGTTCAAAACGAACTCATTGCCCTCGATATCAAAAAGGGCAAGGAAATATGGCGCCACACGGGCATACCGGAATCCGCTGGATTTCTTGGCCATGCGAGCCCGGCCTATTCGGACGGGGTTCTCATCGTTCCGCACACGTCCGGCGAGGTCTACGCTCTTCGCGCTGACAATGGCAGGCGGCTCTGGTCCGACCAAATCGCCTCCGTCCGCCGCGTCACGTCGGTCGCCAAGTTGACCCATATTCGCGGGCATCCGGTGATCGACCGCGGGCGCGTTTACGTGGTCAGCCACAGCGGCCGTTTGGCTTCAATTGAGCTCCGGACCGGAAATCGTGCTTGGGATGTCGACGTCGGCGCGCTGCAAACACCGTGGGTTGCCGGTGACTACGTCTACATCCTCACGAATGACGGCAAGCTGGCTTGCATCCATCGGGGCACGGGGCGGGTGAAATGGGCGCGGGCCCTGCTTCCCTATATCGACAAGAAGAAACGGAAGGATCCGATCTTCTGGGTTGGGCCGATCCTTGCGGGCGACCGCCTGATCGTCAGCGGTTCGCACGGCGAGGCTTTCTCAGTTTCGCCATATACCGGCAAGGTGTTGGGATGGCTTCGTTTTTCGGATGGGATCATGATCGCGCCAATTGTGGCGCGCAACACGCTGTACATTCTTGACGACGACGGCGACCTCGCGGCCTATCGCTAGAAGCGGTGATTGTCGGCTAGGTTGCTCCGGTCTTGATGCTTCGACACCCCCGGCGCGAGAGACTATCGTTCGGCCCAGTTTCGGTCGCTGCTTTCGCTGATCCCGTCGAAGGCTTGGCAATTCCACATGGACTGGGTTGGAACGTGTCTTTCAATCGCGCAGTACCCAAAGGCAGTATGCTGTGAGCTACACGGTCGCGATCGTAGGGCGGCCGAATGTCGGCAAGTCGACCCTCTACAACCGCCTCGTCGGCAAACGTGAGGCGCTGGTCGATGACGCGCCCGGCCTGACGCGCGACCGCCGTGAGGGCGAGGCTTCACTCGGCGGCCTCGCGTTCATGGCGATTGACACGGCTGGTTTGGAGGAGGCCGACCCGGACACCGTTGAAGCCAAGATGCTGGCTCAGAGCGAGCGCGCCATTGCCGATGCCGATCTCGTGCTATTCCTGATCGATGCACGGGCCGGCGTGACGCCGCTGGATCGCCATTTCGCGGCCCTGATGCGCCGAAGCGGCAGGCCGCTCGCCGTGATCGCCAACAAATGCGAGGGCAAGGGGGGAGAGGCCGGTCTATTGGAGGCTTTCGACCTCGGCCTTGGTGAGGCAATACCTGTCTCCGCCCATCACGGCGAAGGGATCAGTGATCTTTACGATGTGATTGCGGCCCACGCACCGTCGGAAGAAGATGGCGCAGAGGAGGACGCAGACCCTCGACTTCGCCTTGCGATTGTCGGCCGCCCCAATGTCGGAAAGTCGACCTTGGTCAATCGGCTGGTCGGCGAGGAGCGGGTGATCACCGGTCCAGAGCCAGGCGTGACGCGCGATGCAATCTCGATCGACTGGGAGTATGAGGGTCGCGCCATCGCGCTTTTCGATACGGCAGGACTGAGGCGCCGGGCGCGGATCGACGATCGCATGGAGAAGCTTTCGGCGAGTGATGCGATCCGGGCCGTGCGTTTCGCACACACCGTCATCTTGATGATCGACGCCACCGAGATCGAGCCCAACACCGGCAGCCTTCACAAGCAGGACCTCATCATTGCGGGCCGCGTGATCGACGAGGGCAGGGCGCTTGTCGTTGCCGCCAATAAGTGGGACGCCGTGGAAGATCGCGCGCGCGTGCGGGCCCGCATAGAGGAGAGCCTGGAAGACTCGCTGGGCCAAGCGCGTGGTGTCCCGATGGTTCTGATCACTGCGCTGGACGGTACGGGAGTCGCGAAACTGATGGCCGCGGTCCTGACGGTCGACGAGCGCTGGAACAGGCGCTTGCCGACGGCCGCGCTCAATCGCTGGCTGGCCGATATGATCGAGCGCCATCCACCACCGATCGCCAAGGGCCGCCGCCTGCGCCTTCGCTACGTCACGCAGGTCAACACCCGTCCGCCGAGCTTTGCGCTGTTCGTCAGTCGACCCGTGGAACTGCCCGGCGCCTATCGCCGCTATCTCGTCAACGGCCTGCGCGAGGCCTTCGGCCTCGATGGCGTGCCCATCCGCCTGATGATGCGCAAGGGCAAGAACCCCTATGCCGATCAGTGACGGCCGGCGTAAGGGACGTTCTGGCCCGCCTTACTTTGCCGGTTTCAGATTTACGTTGCCGGTTTCAGATTCACATTGATGGTGATCAGCCGCCACTCTCCGGCCTCTTTCACGTAACGCAGGTCGAACAGCACCTCCGACGGCCGGCTCGGATAACGGCCCTTCAGATGAAGCGAACCGTCGGCGGCGACCCGTGGCGGTGAATCGAATTTGGGCTTCAGGTCGCGGATACCGACAATGTCGATATTGCGCGCAATGAACACGGCAAAGACGCCTTGGATGTCCGCCACTGAGTATTTCTTGCGCATGGGCGCCGAGAGTTTGGCGTGGAAGGCGGTAAAATTCTTGTTGCGGACGGCATTGTTGAAGTCGAGCAGCGAGCGTAGAGCCAGCGCTTCGATCTGCGCGCGTTTGGGCATGGCGCGGCCGGCCGATGGAAAATTCATACCGATCACACGCCAAGCGCCGGCGGTCTCCAGCAAGCCGACCTCGGTTGCGATCTCTGCGCCGCCACGCAGCGAGATCGTACCCTTGAGAATGATCCGTTTGCCGCTGATCTCGCGAGACGTCCAGGATGCGGACACGAATTTGTCGATCCCGATACGCTGGGCGACCTGGCGAAAACCCTCCAGGGTCTGACGCTGACGGAAAAGAGGCGCCGCCTCCTTGTAGGCTTGCTCGATACGGCCGTTGCCGACGTGGTCCAGGAATTTGTTCGCGGCCTGAACCCCCGGGTCGGTGGCGGAGACGATCAGCAAAACTACCGCGACTGACACCGCGACGATCCCGGCGAGCGCGAACCACAGCCATTTGGGAAAATGAAGACCGGTTTTCTTGGTCGAGTTTTGCTGTTCGCTCGTCGGATCGGTCATGCCAGCTGTCTCCCTCTTGTCGTTCGGTCGTTTAGATCGCGCCGACTTGCCGCCCGCACCGCGCAAACGCCTCAAGCACCTCGTCCAGGTCGGCCTCCGAATGCTCCGAAGACACAATCGTGCGTAGCCGCGACTGATCCTCCGCCACAATAGGATAGGTCACGGCGACCGCGAATATACCGGCGTCCAGCAAGGCGTCGCGCAAAGCCTTGGTTCGGCCCGCCGCGCCGATAATGACCGGGATCAGCGGCGTCTCGCTGACGCCCGTGTTGAAGCCCAACGATTGGAGCCCATTGCGGAAATAGGCGGCGCGCGCCCATAAGCGCTCGATCCGTTCGGGCTCGGCTTCCAAGATGTCGAGCGCCTTGAGGGCGGCCGCGGTATCCGCCGGGGTGAGCGTGGAGGCACTGAAAAACTGAGCCCGGTGGCGTTGCTCGAGCCAGCGGATGAGGTCCCGCGAGCCGGCGACATATCCGCCCATGATGCCGAGCGCCTTGGACAGCGTGCCGACCTGGATCGCGACCCGCCCCTTGAGCCCGAAGTGATCGACCGTGCCGCGCCCACCCTTGCCGATCACACCCACCGCATGGGCATCGTCGACATAAGCGAAGGCGCCCACCCCCTCGGCCGCCGCCACGAGGCCGGTCAAGGGGGCGACATCGCCGTCCATTGAGAAGATGCCGTCCGTCACCAGCGCGATGTGCCGGGCGCCCTCGTCGCGGGCCTGAGCCAACTTCGCCTCGGCGTCGGCCACGTCTCCGTGGCCATAGACCAGAATGCGCGCCCGGCTCATCCGTGCGCTGTCGATCAGGCTGGCATGGTTGAGCGCGTCGCTGACGATCGCGTCCTCTTCGCCCAGCAGAGCCGGAAAGATGCCGACGTTGGCGACATAGCCGGTCTGAGTGACGAGCACCGCCTCCACACCCTTGAAGGCAGCCAGGCGGGCTTCCAGTTCGTCGTGCAGGGCCAGGTTGCCGCAGGCATTGCGCGCCGAGGCGACCCCGGCGCCATAGCGATCGAGCGCCGCCGCCGCCGCTTCCTTGACTGCCGGATGATTGGCGAGCCCCAGATAATTGTTGGCCGCCATATTGATGACCGACCGCCCGTCGAGCACCGTACGCGGTGCCTGTGGCGCGTCCAGAGTCGGCCACTCCATGAGCAAGCCGTCGGCCTCCAGTTGCGCCAGTTGGCCTGTCAGAAAATCGAGAGGCTGGCTCTTTGACGGCTCGTCTGACGGCATCGGCTATGCTCCCGAACGTCCAGCAGGTGTTTTCACGCCACCCGGACGATCTCGCCGTTCATGGTGCAGGACGCCTCAGCGAGCTTCACGAAGTCCTCGGTGATCGCTTCGGGCGCCGGCAGCGTCTTCGGGTCCTCGCCGGGCATCGCCTTGGCGCGCATGCCAGTTCGTACCGTCGCCGGATCGAGGATGTTTGCGCAGACGTTCGTCTGTTCGTTCTCCGCGGCGTAGACCTTCACCAGCATTTCGAGCGCTGCCTTGGACACGGCGTAGCCGCCCCAATAGGGATAGACGGCGCGTGCCACGCCTGACGTCACGAAGATCGCGCGGCCGGCCTCGGAGGCCTGCAGCAGAGGATCGAGCGAGCGGATCAGCCGCCAGTTGGCGGTCAGGTTGGTGGCCATGACGGCCTCCCAATCCTTGATCTCGATGTGCCCGACGGGGGAGAGTTCGCCTAGGATCGCCGCATTGCCGACCAGCACATCGAGCCGGCCGAAGCGTTCGTGGAGGGCCGCGCCCATGCGGTCGAGCGCGTCATAGTCGGTGATGTCGAGCGGCACCAGCGTGGCACCCTCATCGGCGCCGGTCTCTGTGCGGATCGCATCGTCGAGTTCCTCAAGCGCGCCCTGGGTGCGGGCCAGCAACACCAGATGGGCGCCTTCCGCGGCGAAGCGTTTGGCGACCGCCGCGCCGATCCCGCGCGAGGCGCCGGTCACCAGCGCGATGCGCCCGGCAAGGCGTCCGCCGCCAACGGCCACAGCGTTCAGCCTGCTTCTTCGAGCAGCGAAAGCTGCGACGTCACGGTGCCCTCGTCCAGATCCTGGAGGCGTGTTGGATACTCGCCCGAAAAACAGGCGTCGCAATATTGCGGGTTCGCCGCCACCCGCTCTTCCTCGCCCATGGCTCGGTAGAGCCCGTCCATCGAGATGAAAGCGAGCGTGTCGACGCCGATATATTTGGCCATCGCCTCGACGTCGAGCTGCGAGGCGAGCAGCTCGTCCTTAGCCGGCGTGTCGATGCCATAAAAGCAGGAATGGGCCGTTGGAGGGCTGGAGATGCGGAGATGAACTTCGCTTGCACCGGCGGCTCGTACCATCTCGACAATCTTGGTCGAAGTCGTACCGCGCACGATCGAATCGTCGACCAGAATGACGCGCTTACCGGCGATCTGGCCGCGATTGGCGTTGTGCTTGAGACGCACCCCCAGATGGCGGATGCGGTCAGTCGGCTCGATGAACGTGCGGCCGACATAGTGGTTGCGGATGATACCGAGCTCGAACGGAATGTCGGCTTCCGCGGCATAGCCGATTGCCGCGGGCACGCCGGAATCGGGGACCGGTATCACGACTTCGGCCGGCACCGGGGTTTCGCGGGCCAGTTCCGCGCCGATGCGCTTTCTCGCCTCATAGACGTTGTAGCCTTCGACCACGCTGTCGGGGCGGGCGAAATAGATGAACTCAAAAATGCAGAACCGTTTCCTGCGTGGCGGAAAGGGGTGCATGCTGTGCACACCGTCTTGGTCGAGCACCACCATCTCGCCAGGCTCAATGTCGCGGATGAACTGGGCGCCTAGAATATCGAGCGCGCAGGTTTCCGAAGCCAGGATATATCCGTCATCGAGCTTGCCGAGAACCAGTGGGCGCACGCCCAAGGGGTCGCGCACGCCGATCACCTTTTTGCGGCTCAGCAAGACCAGCGAATAGGCGCCCTCGACCTGCCGCAGCGCGTCGATCACGCGGTCGACCAAGCGTTGGCCTTTGGACGTCGCGATCAGCTGGATGATGACTTCGGTATCGGTGGTCGACTGGAATAGATGTCCCCGCTGCACCAGATCGGTCCGCAGCGCCATCGCATTGGTCAAGTTGCCGTTATGCGCGACTGCCAATCCGCCGAAGGCAAAGTCGGCGAACAGCGGCTGTACGTTCCGCATGCCCGTATCGCCGGTGGTCGAATAACGGGTATGGCCGATCGCCAGGTTGCCCGGCAGCAGGCCGATCGTCTCTTCGGAAGTGAAGTTGTCGCCGACACGGCCGCGCGCTTTATGGGTATGAAAGTGCTCGCCGTCGAAGGCGACGATCCCGGCCGCCTCCTGCCCGCGGTGCTGCAGCGCGTGCAGGCCGAGCGCCGTGTGCGCGGCGGCATCCTCGGAATCGAATATACCGAAAACCGCGCATTCCTCGTGCAGTTTGTCGTCGTCGAAGGGGTCGGTCGAGAGATGCGTTGGGTCGCCCATGGTGTCTCTCATCAGCTTCCCGTCGAGCCGCCGCTGCCACCGGGTAACTTCGGCGGCGGGAGAAGGCGTTTGATTGCGCTGTCCTTCTTCAGTGGCCCTTCGGTGCGCTTGCGCATTTCCGGGATATTGACATTGCTGCCCTTGAGAAAGTCCTCCGGCACCAGGCTCACCAGTACGCGCGCGCCGTAGGCCAGCACCGGCCGCGAGCGCGCCTCCTTGATCCAGTTCGGCTGCTCCTCCGGCTTGTAGGCCCAATTGAGCAACAGGTAGGCCAGGCACAATAGCACCAATCCGCGCAGCGCTCCGAAGACGAAGCCGAGCGAGCGGTCGAGCGGCTTGAAGTCGGTCTCGTGGATCTGCTTGGCGAGCCAGCCGCTGCCGATCGAGATGATTGTCAAAGTGGCCAGGAAAATGATCAGTGCCGCGCCGAGATCGGCAGCCAGTGGGATCGATACGTATTTTCGCGCAAAGGGCTGAACGTAGGGAAAGATGTAAAGCGTTGCGAAGGCTGCTGCGATCCAGCCCGCGACCGACAACAGCTCCCGCACGATGCCGCGCGAGAAGGCCAGCAGGGCGGAGATCACCACGATGGCCAGCACGCCGATATCGAGGGGGCTCATGGCGCCTCCGCTTCCATACCGGCGCCGCGGGGGCCCAGCCCCTCATCGAAGCGCATGACCAACTCGCCAAGATGCGCGAACGGATGCAATGTCAATGCTGGCGAACCTCGTTTGCGTGACCCGGTGCGTTTCGGCAACCACGCTTCGGTAAAGCCCAACTTTGCGGCCTCCTTGAGGCGGTTTTCGCTCTGGCTGACCGGCCGGACTTCGCCCGACAGCCCGATCTCGCCGAAAACCACCGACCCCTGTCCCACGGGCCGGTTGGCAAGGGATGAGACCAAAGCCGCCGCGACCGCGAGGTCGGCCGCCGGTTCTGAAATGCGCAATCCGCCGGCGACATTTAGGTATACGTCCCGTCCGGCCAGCGCAAGGCCGCAACGCGCCTCCAGGACCGCCAGGATCATATGCAGCCGCCCGAGGTCCCAGCCAACCACGGCGCGGCGCGGCGTGGCGAAGGAGGAGGGGGCGACAAGTGATTGGATTTCCACCAGAATCGGCCGCGTGCCCTCCATGCCTGCGAAAATGGCGGCGCCGGTCACAGGCTCGCCCAGGGCGTCCCGTTCACCGAGGAAGAGCGAGGAGGGGTTGGCAACCTCCATCAATCCGCCATCGGTCATCTCAAAAACGCCGATTTCGTCGGTCGGACCGAAACGGTTCTTGACCGCGCGAAGGATGCGGAACTGGTGCCCGCGCTCGCCTTCGAAATAGAGCACAGTGTCGACCATGTGCTCCAGGACGCGGGGGCCCGCGATAGTGCCTTCCTTGGTGACATGGCCGACCAGGATCACCACGGCGCCACGTCGCTTGGCCGCCCGAATGAGCTCCTGGGCGCTGGCACGCACCTGGGCCACGGTGCCCGGCGCCGATTCAAGATTGTCGACGAACATGGTCTGGATGGAGTCAATGACCACGAGGCCGGGCCGGTCGGCCGTGTCCATCGTCTCGGCGATGTCGCGTACATTGGTGGCCGTGGCGAGCGCTACGGGCTTGTCCCCTACACCGAGCCGTTCCGCCCTCAGCCGCACCTGGTCGGCCGCTTCCTCGCCGGAGATGAAGGCCGCCGGCAGGCTGCCGGCCAGTGCGGCGGCCACTTGCAGCAGCAGCGTCGATTTGCCGATGCCGGGATCGCCGCCGACGAGGATTGCGGAACCCGGCACCAGGCCGCCGCCGGTCACCCGGTCAAACTCGGCAATGCCGCTGGCGAAGCGCGCCGGGCCCTTGTCGCCGTCGCGCGGCGCGAGGTTGCCGAAATCGAGGCGCTTGCCCTTGCCGCCGGTGAGGCCGCGCGGCACCGCTTCGCGCGGCGCTTCTTCGACGATGGCGTTCCAAGCCCCGCAATCGCCGCAGCGCCCGGCCCATTTGCCTTGTACGGCGCCGCAATCCTGGCAGACGAAGCGGGAGGCGACTTTAGCCATTTATGCTCACCGCCTGACCTGCATCTGGATTGGGCCTTCCGCCTTGCCGTGGATGAACTGCTCCACGTGGTCGTTGCCGGAATTGTCGATGCTGGCGACCGGCCCGGTCCAGATGATGCGGCCCTCGTGCAGCATGGCGATGCGGTCGGCGATGCGCCGGGCGCTGGCCATGTCATGGGTAATCGAGAGCGCGGTCGCGCCAAGCTCGCGCACGCATTCCACGATCAGCTTGTCGATGACGTCGCCCATGATCGGGTCGAGCCCGGTCGTCGGCTCATCGAAGAAGATGATCTCCGGGTCCGTGGCAATAGCGCGCGCGAGGCCGACGCGCTTTTTCATGCCGCCGGAAAGTTCGGCCGGCCAGAGGTCGGCGACGTCGGGGCCGAGACCGACCTGGGCGAGCTTCTCCACGGCCTTCTCGCGGGCCGGCTCGCGCTCCATGCGTTGGCCTTGGATCAGGCCGAAGGCGACGTTCTCCCAGACTTGCAGCGAGTCGAAGAGTGCCGCGCTCTGGAACAGCATGCCGATCTTGGCATTGGCCCGGTCGAGCTCGCCGCCTGACAAGCCGATGACGTCCTTGCCGTTGATCTCGATACTGCCATCATCGGGTTCGACGAGGCCGAGGATGCACTTCAGTGTCACCGACTTGCCGACACCGGAGCCGCCAATGATGACCACCGACTCGCCATCTCCCACGTCGAGGTCGAGCTCGCGCAGGACCTCCTTTGCCCCGAAGGCGACGCTCAGGCCGCGGATGCGGATCTTGGGCCCCGCGTTTTGCTGGCTCTCGTTCATCCGACCCCGAAGAAGAGCGCGGTTATCAGGTAGTTGGCACCGAGGATCATGATGGAGGCCGAGACTACCGAGTTGGTCGTCGCCGCGCCCACGCCCTGGGCGCCGCCGCTGGAATGATAGCCGTGATAACAGCCCATCAACGAAACGATGAAGCCAAACACCGCGGCCTTCACCAAGCCGGAGACGACGCCCAGCGTCTCAACGTAGCGCCAAGTTTGGGTAAGGTAGTTGGCGGCGTTGAAATCGAGCTGGTAGACGGCGATCAGATAGCCGCCGAAGACACCGATGATGTCGCCCACCATCACCAGGATCGGCAACATGGTCAGCCCGGCGATCAGGCGCGGTGCGATCAGGTATTTGAAAGGGTTGGTAGAGAGCGTGGAAAGAGCGTCGATCTGTTCGGTGACGCGCATGGTGCCGATCTCGGCCGCCATTGCTGCACCGATACGCCCGGCCACCATCAGCCCCGCCAGGACCGGTGCCAGCTCGCGCGTGACCGCGAAGACCACGATGGTCGCCGTTGCTGATTCGGCGTTCACCGAGGAAAAGCTCGAATTGGTCTGAAGCGCCAACACCATGCCGGTGAAGATTGTGGTCAGCCCCACCACCGGGAGCGAGTAGTAACCAATTTCCACCATCTGACGGAGGATGAGACGCGGATATATCGGCGGCCGAACGCAATGCGACGCCGCCCGGCCGGTGAACAGGCTGAGCCGCCCGGTCGCGGCCAGGAAATTAAGGAAGACCCTGCCAATGGGTTGCAGTATCGGCATGCTTGGATGTCAGGCGCTGCCGCCGACATAGCGCCGCGCGTAGCGGGCGCCGAGGCTGGTCAGGATCTCATATCCGATCGTGCCGGCATCGGCGGCAACCGAATCGACCGGGTGCCTGGCAGATATCAACTCCACCATCGTGCCGGCCCGGGCGAGATGGTCGGGCAGGGCGGTGACGTCGAGCGTTACAAGATCCATCGAAACGCGGCCGACCACGGGCACCTCGTACTCATCAATGAAGGCGCGCCCGCGATTGCTCGATGAACGCAGGTAACCATCAGCATAACCTACTGGAATTGTTGCGATTTTCGTCGGCCCCCTGACCCGATGCGTGGCACCGTATCCAACGGTTCTGGGGCTGTCAATCGAGCGCACCTGCAAGATCGGCGACTCCAGCCGCACGACCGGTTGCATTGGGTTCGGCTTGCTCGGTTGCGGATTGACGCCGTAGAGCGCAGCGCCCGGACGCACAAGGTCGTAATGATAGTCGGGGCCCAAGAATATGCCGGACGAATTGGAGAAACTGGCCGGCATGGTCGGCAGGCGGCCCCGCGCCACTTCAAACCGCGTGCGCTGCTCGCCGTTGAGTGCGTTTTCGGGTTCCTCCGCCACGGCGAGGTGGCTCATGAGCCAGCGCGGCGCGGTCCCATCGAGCAGCGACGGTTCGCCCGCCAGGCGACCGACCTCCTGGTCGGAGAGCCCCAGTCGCGACATGCCGGAATCGACGTGGACGATGGCAGGTCGCGGTTCGCCGCCGGAGGCCGATGCGCTCCAGGCCTGGACGGCCGGCAGGCTATTGAGCACCGGCAGCAGATTGTTCTCTTCGAATTCCGCTTCAGCCCCCGCCAAGGCGCCATTGAGAACCGCGATTGTGGCTTCAGGCGATACTTGGCGGACCGCCAGCGCCTCGCCCAAGTGGGCGACGAAGAAGGTCTTGCAGCCTGCGGCTGCCAGCGCCGCGGCAACGCGCGTAGCTCCCAACCCATAGCCGTCGGCTTTGACCACAGCCGAACACTCCGCGCCGGGCGCGTGCTCGCTCAGCAGACGGTAGTTGGCGACGACGGCCTCAAGGTCGATCGTGAGAACGGTTCCGGTGGCGTGCGCGGTCTCGTCCACCTCAGCCGAAGTCCTCGGGCATGCGATCGTCGCGCGCCAGATCGCCGAAGCGTGTCAACGACGGGTCGAATGCGAGCTCGACCTTGCCGATCGGCCCGTGGCGCTGCTTGGCGATATGGACTTCCGCCATCCCATGGATCGTCTCGCCGTGCTCGATCCAGCGCTGATGGCGATCCTGGAATTTGCCTTCGTCCTCGTCGTCCTTGCGCTTGGGCTCGGCGCGCTCGTGATAATACTGATCGCGATAGATGAACATGACGACGTCAGAATCTTGCTCAATGGAGCCCGATTCGCGGAGGTCGGCGAGCTGCGGTCGTTTGTCGTCGCGCTGCTCGACGGCGCGGGACAACTGCGAGAGTGCGATCACCGGGACTTCGAGCTCCTTGGCCAAGGCCTTCAGCGAGCGGGTGATGTCGGACACCTCCTGCACCCGGTTCTCCGGCCTTGCGTTGAGAGAGCCGCGCAGCAGTTGCAGGTAATCGACAACGATCAAGCCAAGCCCCTTCTGCTGCCGCTTCAGCCGCCGTGCACGGGTGCGCAAGGTCGATACCGAGAGCGCCGGTGTGTCGTCAATGTAAAGCGGCACGCGAGACAGCTCCTGGCTGACCGAGGCAAAGTTGACGAAATCCTCGTCCTTGATATCGCCACGCCGGATCTGATGGCTGGGCACACGGGCCTCTTGGCTGAGGAGACGTGTCGCCAGTTCTTCCGAAGACATTTCAAGCGAGAAGAAGGCGACAACATTGCGGTCGTCGTCGTCGCCGGAGTCCTTTTTCATCCAGGCGGAGCGACCGGCTCGGGCGGCGTTGAATGCGATCGTGGTAGCAAGCGCGGTCTTACCCATCGAAGGCCGGCCGGCCAGGATGATGAGGTCTGACGGGTGGAGACCGCCCAGCTTGAGATCGAGGTCACGCAGGCCCGACGAGACGCCCGCGACATGACTGTCACGCTTGAAGGCGATCTCGGCCATCTTGACCGCTTCGGTCAGCGCCTGGCCAAATCCGATGAAGCCACCTTCGTATTGACCGTGGGTCGCGAGCTGATAAAGCCCGTCCTCGGCAATCTCGATCTGGTCGAGCGCGGTGGTCTCCAGCTCGACTTCATAAGCACGGTTGACGACGTCGCCGCCGAGGTTGATCAGCTCGCGCCGCAGATGACGGTCATGAATGGCATGGCCATAGTCTTCGGCATTGATGATCGTGAGAACCGAAGCGGCGAGGCGGGCGAGGTACTGGGTGCCGCCGACGTCGTTGAGGTCACCGTCTTGTTCAAAGAAGTTTTTGAGCGTCACCGGGTCGGCGATCTGCCCGTGGTCGATCAGCCTGCCTGCGGCCTCGTAGATGCGGCCGTGGCGGGCGTCGGCGAAATGCTCAGGCCGCAGGAATTCAGAAACCCGATCATAGGCCCGGTTGTTCGTGAGGATCGCGCCCAGCAGCGCCATCTCCGCCTCGAAATTGTGCGGCGGCACACGGTAGCCCGTGCCGCCGTCATCGTCGTCATGAAGCAGGGCGACGTTGTCGGATGTTTTTTCGATGCTTGCCATGTAGGCAGCAATAGCTCTCGTTGGATGGCTGCGCCAGCGTCAAATCGCTCCAATTGCAAAAAAGCTGTACACAGTCTGTGAACGTTGGGGATAAGACGATTTTCATTCCTTGCTATGACAATGAAAAGAAGAAAATACTTATATTACAATGGCTAACCAATAAATTGTCGATTAGTCAGCATTTGGAGGCCGTCAGGATGCCGGCAGCCCAGATGGCAGCCGGGCGGAGCCATTGGCATTCTCAATGGGCGAGGTCACCTGCACGTCCGTGCTCGCGCTCCCAGTCGGTGATGTAGTCACGGGTGAGCGGCACCGCATCCTGGCGTTTGGCGATCTGGATCTGGAAAACCATCTGGTTCAAATACCGGAAGGACATCTCGCAGCACTGAAGATAGAACTCCCACATCCGGCAAAACCGTTCGTCATAAATTTGGGCGACCTCGGTACGGTTGGCTTGGAATCGTCGATTCCATTCGCGCAAAGTCTCCGCATAGTGGAGCCGTAAAATTTCAACATCGGTCACCCACAGCCCGGCCTTCTCGATCGACGCCAGGGTTTCGGATAGCGCAGGGGAATAGCCGCCTGGAAATACATATTTGCGTATCCATGGATTGGTCGTGCCCGGTGGCTCCATACGGCCGATGGCATGTAGGACGAAGACGCCGTCATCGGTGAGGAGCTCACGGACCTTGCGGAAGTACTCGTTGAAGTGCCGGGCGCCGACATGTTCGAACATGCCGACCGAAATGATGCGGTCGTATTGGTTCTCCTCCTCGCGGTAGTCGCGAAGTTGAAAGCGGACCCGGCGATCAAGCTTCATTTCCCGGGCGCGGCGGTTGGAGACCTTGTGTTGTTCCTCAGACAATGTCACGCCGGTCACGTCGACCTGTTCGACCTGTGCCAGATAAAGTCCGAGCCCGCCCCAGCCTGAACCGATGTCGAGGATTTTCTGTCCGGGCTCGAGCAGCAACTTGGCGGCAAGATGGCGTTTCTTACTGTCCTGCGCGACTTCCAACGTGTCGTTGCCGCTGCCGAAATAGGCGCAGGAGTATTGCCGGTCCTTATCGAGGAAGAGGTCGTAGAGGCGCCCGTTCAGATCGTAATGATGCGCGACGTTCTTTCTGGCTCGACGCAGCGGGTTGTGCTGTTGCACGTGGCGGCGCACGCCGGTCAGTCCGCGCCCGACCGGGCCACTACCCTTGTCGTGCCGGCTCGCGGCGTTGCGTCCGACCATGTCGAGAAAATCGTAAAGCGAACCTTCCTCGAAAATCACGCTGCCATTGGTGTAGCCCTCTCCGAAATGGAGGTAGGGGTTGACCAACATTTTCCAGTTGATGGAGCGGTCGGTGAAGCGGACCACACTGCGACGGCCGGTTCCGTCGCCGAATTCGTGGCGCTTGCCGTGACTGTCGACCACGGTTAGTGCGCCGGTCTCTACGATGCGACCAAGCGCAGGGCTGAACAGTGGCATGTTCGACCCTCCCCAAATTTCCACCGCTTCCGCAACGAAATTCGCGGCACACGTTCTTGCCGGGTCGTTCCATTTGACCGGCTTAACCATATTTTACACGAGAACGGCCTGTGGATGGAAGTCCGACAGGGCGCGGACGCCCGACTGGGTGGGATGTACTGGAGGAGTGTGAAAAACCGGGGGCTCAAACGCGCCGCCATCAGGACGACGAAGCAACGGGAGTATGTGGCGAATGGCGCGTTCTTGCGACAGCGAACCCCCGGCTCTCACGAGAACCGCGTAATTACGCGGTATCTCATCCCTCATCAGCCATGGGATACTGGAGCAGGGGTTTCAGCCGTGCGTTGATCTAGATCAACTGGGGTCGATAAATCCGCAGATTTGTGCGGGCTTAATTTTCCGTAGATGCCTCGTCAGCCTCCGCGGCGAGTTCGGCCTCGCCAGCCTCGCCGTCGTCATCGGTCGATTCCGGTGCTTCTTCACCGGTTTCTTCGGCTCCGGATGCCACCTCCGGCGCGGCCGGCTGCGGGCGTTCGAGTTCTTCCGGCGGTTCATCGCCGACGCGCAGGCCGCGGGCTGCCTGGGCCTCGGCCTCCTCATCGCTCAGGGCGACATTGGCCGTGACGGTGACGGCGATTTCCGGGTGCAGGCGCACTTCGATGTCGTGCAGCCCGAGTTCCTTGATCGGTCGGTCGATCACGACCTGCTGGCGATTGACGGCGAAGCCTTTCTCGGTCGCAGCGGCGGCGATGTCGCGCCCAGTCACCGATCCGTATAGCTGGCCCGACTCGCCCGCTTGGCGGATCAGGATCAGGAATTGGCCGTCGAGCGCGGTGGAAACTTCGCCGGCCTCCGAGCGTCGGTTCTCGTTGGCCGCCTCGAGCGACGCCTTCTCGCGCTCGTAATAGGTCATGTTCTCCTTGGTCGCGCGCAGCGCCTTGCGCTGGGGCAGGAGATAGTTCCGCGCATAGCCCGGTTTGACTGTGACCACATCACCCAGATTTCCGAGCTTCGCGATCCGTTCCAGCAGGATGACGTCCATTGGTCGGCGCTCCGGTAAGGTCTGGGTCAGACTTTGAGGATAAAGGGCAGCAGCGCCAGCATCCGCGCACGCTTGATCGCGCGGGTCAGCTCGCGTTGCCTTTTCGACGAGACGGCGGTGATGCGCGAAGGCACGATCTTGCCGCGCTCGGAGATGAAGCGGCCGAGCAGCTTCACGTCCTTGTAGTCGATCTTGGGCGCATTCGGCCCCGAGAAGGGGCAGCTCTTGCGCCGGCGGAAGAAGGGCCGGCGTCCGCCGCCCGGGCGTCCCCCATTCATGCGTCATCTCCCTGCTTTTCGGTTTTCTCAGCCGGTGCTTCCGCTGCAGCTGCGGCTGGCGCTTCTGCGGATTTGGCTTCAGCGGGTTTGGTTTCTGCCGATTTGGTTTCAGTGGTTTTGGTTTCGGCAGCCGGGGTCGCGGCAGCGTCGCTTTTGGCTTCGGCCGCTGGGGGCGCGCTTCCGGCTCCGTCGGCCGGGCGGGCCTCGCGGGGCGGTCGGTCGTCGCGCTCTTCGAAGCGTCGGCCACCACGGCCGCCCCGGTCGCCACGATCGCCCCTGTCGCCGCGCTCGCGTTCGCGTCCCTTGTTCGCCATTACCACCGAAGGTTCCGGGTCGAGTTCGTCGACACGGACCGTCAAGTGGCGCAAGACGTCTTCGTTGAGCTTCATCGCGCGCTCGTATTCCTGCAGCGCGGCCGCCGGAGCGTCGATATTGAAGAGCGTATAGTGGCCCTTGCGGTTCTTTTTGATCTTGTAAGCGAGGTTGCGCAGGCCCCAGTATTCGCGCTTGGCGATCTGGCCGCCGCCATCCTCGACGATCTTCTGAAGGGCATCTGAGATTTGTTCGACCTGGCCGGCCGAGACGTCCTGGCGTGCGATATACACGCTTTCGTAAAGCGCCATGGGCTACTCCCTTTGGCTGTTATGCGGTCCGGCGCCTCCGGGAACCCCCGTCATCGGCCGCCCGAACCTAGCCAGCGGAAGCGATAACTGAGCCCACGCCGGCAAGGAGTCTATGTATGTGGCGCACTATATAGTTGGGGTGGGCCGGCGCGACAAGCGCGAACTGGTGGATATTGAGCCGAATCAACTAGATCGATATTAAATGCTACGCGGCTAACGTGCAGAGGCGAGCCTGCCATGATCGAGCTGCTCTTCTATCCGATCGTCCTTTTCATACTGTTTCCGCCGCTGGCGCTGGTCCCGGCGGGATTGTTTGGCTGGGCGCTGTGGCGCCGGCGGGCGGCGTCCTGGGGTATCAGGGCCGGGATCCTCGCGGCGGTGCTCGTTTGGCTGTTATTCGGCGTTTACGAGAGTTTCATGCTCGCCTGGTCGAAAACGGTGATCGCGCCGATTCGTGTCGACTTGCTGCTGCTCGCGCCAGTTCTCTATGCGGTCTCGATCCTGGGTGCGGTCCTATCGTGGAGCGGGGCCCGACGGGTCAGTCGTTCAGATACACCGTGATCTCATGATATTTGCCGCACTGGTTTTCTCTCTGCCAATTGTTGACCCGCAGGTTTAGGCCGAGATAACGCATCAGCGCGCGGCCTTTGGATTCCGTTAGGTTCGGGCAGCGCAAGATCAGGACATGCAGGTTGACCTTGTTCCGGTTATAGCCGCAGCGAACAACCAGTCCGGCTTTTTTCAGGATCGCGCAGTAATCCTTTGCCGGCCGTGATTTGGTGACGAACCAGACGCGGCGGCCCCTGAACCCGGCAATGCCACCGCCGCCACTACTGCCGCCACTGGTACCGGCGCCCTGTGCTGCGGCTTTGGCCCGGCGTTCGGCTTCAGCGGCCCGACGTTCCGCCTCCGCGGTCTTGCGTTTTTCGACCTCCAGGCGCTGCTGGGCCAACTTGGCAAGGTTCTTTTCCTGATCGGCGCGGTCGCGCTCGTTGATCACCAGTACGGCGCCCACCGCGATCACGGCCACAAGCACGACGGAAAGGATGACGATCAGCCAGGGAAAGCCCCGCTTTGGGCTGGTCATGTTGGATATGCTCCTGAGTGATGGCGGCCGGTCATTTGGGTCATTTGCGTTCGATACGCAGGTTCAGATCGCCCTGCTTCCCGCTGCCCTTGGTGGTCCAGACCGCCTGGATGGAACAACGGTCGGCGGAGATCGCTCCGACATGCGAGCCGTTGGTGAGGAAAGCGTCGCTGTCGGGCTTACTTTCCCAGATCTCGATGCGGTTCGTCTTGAGCTCGATGGTGGCCCGGATGGTGATGTTCACGGGCGGGGGACCGAGATAGATGCCGCGGCCCTCGGCTTTGAGCTTGGCGTCCCCGGCGGGCTCGGTTCGCTCGAACCAGAATCTCACCTGTTGAACACCCCGCGAGCCGCGCCACTTGTAGTTGCCGACGTAGGGGTTGGCTTCGCTCGATTGACAGGTTTTGCTATCGCTGCGGCTGACGGCCAATGCCGCGGAATAAGCCGACAGGCCCAAGGCAAGCGTCATTGCGGCGATTGAGTTGCGGACCATTGGCGCGATCATCATTCCGGTGGATCTCCTGGCACGAGCACGGCAAATCTTATCGTCGGTCCGCCGCTGGTGCAAAGTCTACCGCCGCGTGCCGCCCGAGACCCAGGCCTTGGGCGGGCGACGTTCCCGACAAGCCGTTCTTGACAGGGCGGACCGGGCAGCTATGACCACGCTAGGCTTTTGGCGCCAAGCAACAGGAGGATCAATGTCGCGCGCATTCGTATTTCCGGGACAGGGAAGCCAGGCCGTCGGCATGGGCAAGGCGCTGGCTGAGGCGTTTGCCGTCGCCCGCGCGGTTTATGAGGAAGTGGACGACGCGCTCGAGCAACGCCTCTCCAAGCTCATGTTCGAGGGGCCGGCCGACGAGTTGACCCTGACCGAGAATGCCCAGCCGGCGCTGATGGCCGCCAGCATTGCCGTGTTGCGGGTGCTGCAAAAGGAGGGCGGCGTCGATCTTGGTGAGGCAGCGGGGTTCGTGGCGGGCCATTCGCTGGGCGAGTATTCCGCGCTCGCTGCAGCACGGTCGATCGATCTTGCCGACGCTGCGCGCCTGCTGAAGACACGCGGCCAGGCGATGCAGGCTGCCGTGCCGGTGGGCGAGGGGGCGATGGCGGCGCTGTTGGGCGCAGAACTCGATCTGGCCACTGAGATTGCCGAGGCGGCGGCGGCCGGAGAGGTCTGCACCGTCGCGAACGACAATGGCGCCGGACAGTGCGTAATCAGTGGCACTTCGCCAGCCGTCGACCGGGCCATTGCGCTGGCAGAGGAGCGCGGCGTCAAGCGTGCGATCCGTCTGCAGGTCAGCGCGCCGTTTCATTGCGCGCTCATGGAACCGGCGGCCGATGCCATGAAGGCCGCGCTTTCCAGCGCGGCGATCGTCCCGCCTTTGGTTCCCGTCGTCGCGAACGTAACGGCAGCACCGGTTTCTGACCCGGATACGATCCGCCGATTGTTGGTGGAACAGGTGACCTCGATGGTCCGTTGGCGCGAGAGCGTTCTGGCCATGCGCGAGGCGGGGGTGGATACGATTGTCGAGCTTGGCAGTGGCAAGGTGCTATCGGGGCTGGCCCGCCGGATCGACCGCGATCTTGCTACGCTCAATGCCGAGACGCCGGCCGATATCGAGGCCCTGCTGAAGGCTTTGTGAATTGCCCGCCGGTCAGCCTTGTCCGGCCTTGCAAGCGGCCGATCAAATCCCCATCATGATGGTGCAGGTTTTGGGTCGGCGCGGAACGCTGGCCAAGGCGGGTGAGAGTATGTTAGGGAACGCCGCCGGTGGCGGCACCGTATGGCCGAGCGGTCCGGGGGCGATTGGGGCGGCCCTTTCGGAAGCATCCATCCCACAGACGAAAACGCTTGAGGATAACGAATATGAGTGATGTTGCCGAGCGCGTGAAGAAGATCGTCGTCGAGCACCTCGGTGTCGACGAAGCCAAGGTCGCCGACAGCGCAAATTTCATCGAAGATCTGGGTGCCGATAGCCTGGACACGGTCGAACTCGTGATGGCCTTCGAAGAGGAGTTCGGCTGCGAAATCCCGGACGATGCTGCGGAGAAGATCGTCACCGTCAAGGACGCCATCGACTATATCAGCAAGATTGCGAACTGACGCTGCAAGACGCCGGGTTCCGGCGCGCCGCTATGCGGCGCCCGCCCCGGTTATGACCCGGATCACAACGAATAGTCAGCGATAGGCGGATGAGACGAGTAGTCGTCACCGGCCTCGGGATCGTGGCACCGCTTGGTGTCGGGGTCGATTTCGTGTGGAAACGCCTGCTTGAAGGCGATTCCGGTATCTCGGGCGTTCAGTCTTTCGACGTCTCCGACCTTCCTGCGAAGATCGCCGGTCAGTTGCCACCCGGCGAGACGTCGGAGGGGCGGTTCAATGCCGATGACTGGATGGCGCCGAAGGATCAGCGAAAGGTCGATCACTTCATCCTCTATGCCATGGCTGCCGCCTCGCAGGCGGTCGAGGATGCCGGCTGGACACCCGACGACGAACAGGAGCTCGATCGCACCGGGGTCATGATCGGATCCGGCATCGGCGGCCTGCAAGGCATCTACGAAGGCTCGATCACGCTGCATGAGCGGGGACCGCGCCGCCTCAGCCCATTCTTCATTCCCTCCTCGCTTATCAATCTCGCCTCGGGCCAGGTCTCGATCAAATACGGGTTCCGCGGGCCGAACCATTCGGTGGTCACCGCCTGCTCGACCGGTGCGCATGCAATCGGAGACGCCAGTCGCCTGATCCGCTACGGCGATGCGGACGTGATGGTAGCCGGCGGCGCAGAGGCGGCGGTCTGCCGGATCGGTATTGCCGGGTTCGCCGCGGCCAGGGCACTTTCCACGGGCTTCAATGACGAGCCCTGGCGCGCCTCCCGACCCTGGGACAAGGACCGCGACGGCTTCGTCATGGGCGAGGGGGCGGGCGTGGTCGTGCTGGAGGAATTGGAACACGCCAAGGCTCGGGGTGCGACGATCCATGCGGAGATCATTGGCTACGGCCTGTCTGGCGACGCACACCACATTACGGCGCCTGCGGCCGACGGCAATGGCGGTTTCCGCGCGATGGTCAACGCTCTCGACAGCGCCGGCCTCAATACGGAAGACATCGACTACGTCAACGCTCATGGCACGTCCACGCCGCTCGGCGATGAGATTGAAGTCAACGCCATCAAGCGTCTCTTCGGCGACCACGCCTATAAGCTCTCCATGTCGTCGACGAAATCGGCCATCGGGCACCTTCTCGGTGCGGCCGGCAGCGTCGAGGCGATCTTCTCGATCAAGGCGCTGAACACCGGCATCGTGCCGCCGACGCTCAACCTCGACGAGCCCTCCGAGGGCTGCGACATCGATCTCGTGGCTAAACAGGCCAAGGAACGTACCGTGCGCCACGCGCTCTCCAATTCCTTCGGCTTTGGCGGCACCAACGCCAGCCTGATTTTCGGCGCGGCCCCGTAACTGATGCGACGCGGCCTGTCGGCCCTGCTCGGATTGCTCTTTGGCTTGGCTGTTGCCGCAGGGCTACTCGGCTACTGGGGCTATCAGAAATACACAGCCCCCGGCCCATTGCGCGCCGCGGCCACAGTGGTGATCGTCAAAGGCGCTGGGCGCGATGCGATCATGCGCCGCCTGCTGGCCGCCGGCGTGATCGAGGATCCCTTCATCTTTCGCATTGCGATGCGCGCCACCGGCGCGGCTGGCCGGCTCAAGGCCGGTGAGTACCGTTTTGCAAAACATGTCAGCATGGCCCGTGTGCTCGAGCGCATCGTTGCCGGCAAGACGGTCTTGCGCATGTTCACCGCCCAGGAAGGTCGCACCAGCTACGAAATACTAGCGCGCCTGGAAAGAACCGAAGGCCTGGAGGGTCAGTTGAGCGAACGCCCACCAGAGGGTGCGCTGCTGCCCGAGACCTACAGCTTTGCCTTTGGCGACACCCGGGACGCCATCGTCAAGCGGATGCGCGAGGCGATGGCCAAAACGCTGAACGAGCTCTGGGAAAAACGAGCCGCAGACCTCCCCTACAAGACCAAGCGCGACGCAATCATCATGGCCTCCATCATCGAGAAGGAGACCGGCAAGAAAGGCGAACGCGCCCGCGTTGCGTCGGTTTTCGTGAACCGGCTGCGCAAGCGTATGCGCCTTCAATCCGATCCAACCGTGATCTACGGCATCACCAAGGGCAAGGGCCGGCTTGGCCGTCGCCTGCTGACCAGGGACCTGGAGCGCAAGACGCCCTACAATACCTATCGTATCGATGGAATGCCGCCAGGCCCGATCGCCAATCCCGGCCGTGCCGCCATTGCCGCGGCGCTCAATCCGCTGAAGACCAAGGATCTCTACTTCGTCGCCGACGGCACCGGAGGCCACGCCTTCGCCGAGACGTTGAAGCAGCATAACGCCAATGTCCGGCGCTGGCGCGCGCTGCGCCGCAAGCGCGATGCAGCGGCGAAAAAGAAAAAGGCCGAAGAAGCGAAAAAACCGGGGAACGGTGGCGGCAGCACCAAATAGACCTGACCAGCCCTCGCTAGCCTTCGCCTTGCTTTCCGATCGATTGAAAGCGCCGCCGATAACGCGCCGGGGTGGTCCCCGTGCGACGCTTGAATAGTCGGCGGAAGAACGTCGGATCTTCGTACCCGATCATGCGCCCGACGGTGTCCGTTCCTTCGCTGGTCGTCTCGAGCAGTTGCTTGGCTTCCTCGATACGCAAGGTCTGTACGTATTCCACAGGGGCATAACCGGTTGCCGATCTGAACCGCCGCTTGAATGTGCGATCCGACAAACCCGAATGTTCCACCATGCGGGCGACGGGTGAGGCCGTCATGTAGTGCTCCGCGACCCAGGCTTGGATATCGGCAATGACGGCATCGTCGTGACGCCGCGGTCTGCCTGTCCCGAAATAAGGTAGCTGGCCCTCGCTTCGGTCACCGAACATGAAGACCTTGGCGGTCCGGATCGCTTCCCCCTGGTCGCCGAACCGGGCAACCAGATAAAGCGCCAACTCTTCCCATGACGAGGCGCCGCCACCTGTGATCACCCGGTGTTCCGGGCCGGTCGGAACCAGTATCCGCTCCGGCTTCAGCATCACCTCGGGAAAAAAGCGCGCAAAGAGATCGGTCGCCGACCAATGCGTCGTCGCTTCGCGATCGTTAAGCAGTCCGCTATCGGCCAGCAACACCGATCCCGTACAGACCGAACAGATATGCGCGCCATCTTCATGCCGGTTTCGGATCCACTTCGAGACCGCCGGCCAGCGGCCGCGCGGATCGTCATCGACGCCGAGCGCTAGATCGGCGACGACCACGATGTCGGTTTGGTCGATGTCATCAAGCGATGCGTGCGGCGCGATCGGCGTGCCGGCGGCGCAGATGAACATTTGGCCGTCGGGCGATACGATTTTGGTATCGAACAAGGGCCCGCGCTCGGGCGCCCCGGTCAGCATCGGCCACGCGACTCCCGCCGACGTAAAGACCTCGTAAAGGCCATAGAGCGCCAATGGCGTGCTTTCGGGCAGCGCCAGCAGGCTCACCGATATGGGCTGATGTTTCGCGTCCGTCATCGCATGGTCAGTTTGGCAGAAAAGCCCTGTTTGTGTCCATTGTCGCTCTAGCGGGCCAGGCGATGCGGTCCTAGTTTTCGCCAACGACGCAACGGGGAGCCGACGAGCCGCCCCGGACGGTGTCGGATTTCTGAACACTCAAACCTACGGAGACACACCATGAATATGGCAGCACAGGCGGCGCCGTCACTCGACCAGGAAGCGGCGGAGGCCTTCGCGGAACGAATCGGCGAGATTGTGAATTCCGGCGCCGTATCAGTCATGTTGTCGGTTGGCCACCGAACCGGCATTCTCGACACGTTGGCTACGTTGCCCCCCAGCACCAGCGCGCGGATCGCTGAGGCGGCGGCGCTTTCGGAACGTTATGTCCGCGAATGGCTCGCCGTCATGGTGAGTGCCGGGATCGTGGACTACGCACCCAAGGGGCAGCTCTACGACTTGCCGGACGAGCGTGCCGCTTGCCTGACGCGCGGCGCCCCGCTCGGTAACTTCGCGGTCTACGCGCAGTTCATTCCGATGTCGGGGGCGGTGCAAGACCGCATCGTCGAGTGCTTCAAGACCGGCGAGGGCACGCGCTACGACGAATATCCGTGCTTTCACACCATCATGGCCGAGGATAGCGGCCAGAACGTTGTCGGACAGTTGTTCGATGTGGTGCTGCCGCTGGCAGACGGTCTTTCAGCGCGACTGAAGGCCGGGATCGATGTGCTCGATGCCGGATGCGGTGCCGGCGGCACGCTCGCCGCGTTGGCGAAACGTTATCCGGCCAGCCGTTTTATCGGCTATGATCTTTGTGCCGATGTTATTGTCGAAGCGCGGAAAACGGCTGAAGCCGCAGGCCTTTCCAACCTACGCTTCGAGGTGCGCGACTTGACCGGCTTCGACGAACCGGAAGCCTACGACCTCGTCACGTCCTTCGATGCGATACACGACCAAAAGGATCCCCAAAGCGTGCTCACCGGCATTCACGGTGCCCTGCGGGCGGGCGGGCTCCACCTGATGCAGGACATCGGCGGCTCGGCCCTCCTGGAAAACAACCGTGAATTTCCGTTTGCGGCATTCCTCTATACCGCCTCCTGCATGCATTGCATGCCGGTCTCGCTGGGGCAGGGCGGTGAAGGACTGGGCACGATGTGGGGCTGGGAGACGGCCGAGCGCATGCTCATTGCAGCAGGTTTCGACGCGCCCGCGCGTCATGTCCTGCCGCACGATCCGATGAATGTGTGGTTCGTCTCCCGCAAGGGCTGAGCGTTCGGTTCAGGCGGCCGGCTTGTCCGGGCCGGCCGCCGCTTCCTTTTTCGGCAATATGCGCATGAACGGATCGGTCATCCACATCGGCAGCCCCGCAACCAGCCGCGCCAGCCAATACATCGGCAGCGGAAAGGCGATGCGCGCCCGGTTGCGGCGCAGGCCGCGGCGGATGATCCGCGCCGCCCGTTCAGCGTCCATCAGCATCGGCATGGGGAATTTGTTTCGCGCGGTCATGCGGCTGCGGATGTAGCCGGGACAGATGACGCTCACCCCGATGCCGCGATGATGCAGTTCGCCGCGCATTGCTTCGCCCCAGATCCGCACGGCAGCCTTGCTGGCGCAGTAGGAGGGGGCGCCGGGAAAGCCACGGAACCCTGCTAGCGAGCTCATGACCGCGATCTGGCCGCGGCGACCGTCGGGTCGGGTCGGTTGGCGCGCCAGCATCGCATCAATCGCCGGCAGCACCGTATTCATCACGCCGTCGATATTGGTGGCCAGGACGCGGCGCGCCTGCTCCGGGCTCTCGCTCGCCCCACCGGTACCGGCCGAGACGCCTGCGTTGGCGACGACTAGGTCGAGCGGACGTCGCGCTACTACCTCCGCGACCCAATCCGCCATCGCTCCCCGGTCGGTCACATCGATGACCCGCGCTTCGATTGTCGCGCCCTTGTTGCGGCAGCGCTGGCGGATCTCCGCAAGCCGTTCTTCGTCGCGTCCTGAAAGCGCGAGGAAGACGTCATGGCCCGCGTATTCAACCGCCAAGGCCTCGCCGATGCCACTGGAGGCGCCGGTGATCAAGATGGATTTGGGATCTCGCATGGAGGCCGCGGCCCTGTTTGCTTGTTGCCATATGGGGCGGGGTATATAGAGGGTTGGGCGCCGAGGCCAGCGCCGAACGGCGCAATGTATCAGGGGGATAGGTGGCAATCTTCAGCATGACCGGCTTTGCCCGGGAGGAGGGCGGCGATGATGCGGCCCAGTGGGTATGGGAGGTGCGCAGCGTCAATGCCCGTGGCCTCGACATACGCTGCAAACTGCCGCACGGACTTGATCGGCTCGAGGCGCCGGTGCGTGAGGCCGTGGCCAAACGGGCCCGAAGGGGCGCCGTCTCGGTGTCCCTCACACTGACCCGCCGCGCCGGCGAGGGTGCGTTGCGGATCAATCGTGCGCTGGTGGACCAGGTCATCCAGCTACAAGATCAGCTTGGTGACGTCGTCGATTCGGCACGGCCTCGGCTGGAATCATTGCTGGCGATGCGCGGGGTCGTGGAAGTTGCCGAGGACGAGCCGGACGAGGCGGCGACCGCGGCGCGCGACGAGGCCCTGCTCGCCGCGCTCGCAAGTGCGCTGGATGCCATGTCGGCGATGCGTGGTGAGGAGGGCGCCCGGCTGAATAGCGTGTTCGCAGAGCAGCTGCGTGAGCTGACAAGTCTTGCCGAATCGGCTTCGAATACGGCCGCGCTTCAGCCCGCGGCGATCAAGGCGAGGTTGGCGGAACAGGTCCGGACACTGATGGAGACCGAGCCGGCGCTGCCCGAAGAGCGGTTGGCCCAGGAAGCGGCGTTGCTTGCGGCCAAGGCCGACGTCGCCGAAGAGCTCGACCGGTTGAGTGCGCATATCGCTGCGGTAAGCGACCTGATGTCGGTCGGTGAACCCGTCGGCCGTCGCCTCGATTTCCTTTGCCAGGAATTGAACCGCGAAGCCAATACGCTGTGCGCCAAATCCTCGGACCTGGAGCTCACCAATATCGGCCTGGCTTTGAAGGCCGCGATCGAGCGCCTGCGCGAGCAGGTGCAGAACGTGGAGTAGCGCAGCCATGGCCGATGTGCCTGCGAAGACCGGCCCGATCGCGCGCCGCGGGTTGATGCTCGTGCTGTCTTCGCCGTCGGGCGCGGGCAAGACTTCGATTGCCCGCGCAATCTTGGAGGCCGACGACAATATTTCGATGTCGGTCTCCGTCACCACCCGCCCGCAGCGGCCGGGCGAGCAGGACAGCGTCGACTACCACTTCATCGATGCCGAACGGTTTGAAACGATGGCCTCCGGCGGCGAATTGCTGGAGCACGCCAATGTCTTCGGCAATCGCTACGGCACGCCGCGTGCGCCCGTGGACGCGGCCCTTGAAGCGGGCCGGGATGTCTTGTTCGACATCGACTGGCAAGGTGCCAAGCAGATCGAAGAGGCGGCCCGCAGCGATCTCATCAAGGTTTTTATCCTGCCGCCGTCCTTCTCGGCCTTGGAGACCCGCCTGAAATCCCGCAAGCGCGATCCGGGCGACGTGGTCGCCAAGCGTATGGCCTTGGCGATGGACGAAATCGATCATTGGTCGGAATACGACTACATCGTCGTTAACGCGGTATTGGAGCAGGCCGTCGCCCAGGTCCGTGCCATATTAGCGGCAGAGCGCCTTAAGCGCCGGCGCCAGATCGGGCTTGTCGATTTCGTCAACCGCCTGCGCGAACGCGACTAAGGACTCCGATGGCGCTCAAGGTTTCGTGCCAACGCACAGAATGCTTCCACCGGCAAATCTTCCGCCCGCGCCGTCGGCTCGATGCCGGCGGCTTCCAGCAACTTGGCCACATCGACCCCAAGCGTCTTCAGGCTTGAGCGCACCATCTTGCGGCGTTGGCCGAAGGCGGCGGCGGTCACCCGCTCCAGTGTCGCCATCTCTGCGGCCGCGAGCGGCTCCGGTCGCGGCGTCAGGCGAACTACGGAAGAGGCGACCTTGGGCGGCGGCACGAAGGCGTTGGCAGGCAGATTGAAGAGCCGCTCGACCTCGCACAGCCATTGCGTCAGGACCGAGAGACGACCATAGGCCTTGCCGCCGGATACCGCGGCCAGGCGTTCGGCGACTTCCATCTGAAACATCAGCGTCATCGATTTGATCGACCCGGCAACGGCCAGCCATTGGATCAGCAGCGCAGTGCCGATGTTGTAGGGCAGGTTGGAAACCACTTTGAGCGGCAAACCGGGATGTCGGGCCACAAGGTCCGCGACCTTGACGTCCAGCGCGTCGGTACCGATGACCGTCAATCGCCCCGCGGCGGCGGCCACAAGGTCCTGGAGCGCCTCCACGCAACGCGGGTCGCGTTCCACTGCAATCACATGGGCCGCACCTGCGCGCAGCAGGGAGCGTGTCAGCGCACCTGGGCCCGGCCCAACTTCATAGACCAAATGGTCCGCCAGCGGCTCCGCAGCGCGGGCGATCCGGTCCGTCAGGTTGAGGTCGAGGAGGAAATGCTGACCGAGCACGCCTCGAGCCCGCAGGTTGTGCCGCGCGATCACGTCACGCAATGGCGGCAATGCGTCGATCGCGCTTTGTTCGCCGGCCAAGGATCAGCCGGTATTGTGCGAGCGCCGCCGCGCGGCCATCTGGCCGGCCATGCTGAGCGCCGCAATCAGGCTCGTCGCGCTGGCTTCGCCACGCCCGGCAATGGCGAGTGCCGTACCGTGATCGGGCGAGGTGCGCACGAATGGCAACCCGAGGGTCACGTTGACCCCGTGGTCGAAATCAATGGTCTTGAGCGGGATCAGCGCTTGGTCATGATACATGCAGAGCACGGCATCGTACGCCTCGCGAGCTTTCGCATGAAACAGCGTGTCCGCTGAAGCAGGGCCGCTTACTGCCACGCCCGTCTTGCGCAGCGCGGCAACCGCGGGCGCAATGATCTCACGCTCTTCGGCCCCTAGAGTCGAAGCTTCGCCGGCATGGGGATTGAGAGCCGCCACGGCCAGGCGAGGCGAGTCGATGCCGAAATCCCGGGCCAAGGCTTCCGCCGCGATCAGTCCTGCACTCACAATCGCCTTGGTGGTCAGCGCCTGCGGCACATCGGCGAGCGGCAGATGCACGGTCACTGGGACCACCCGTAACTCCGGCACAGCCAGCATCATCTGAGGCTGTGCATCCGCGCCGGCCAAAGCGCCCAAATACTCTGTGTGTCCCGGATGATTGAATCCGCCAGCATACATCGTCGCCTTGTGAATTGGATTGGTGACAATGGCCGCCACCCGGCCGGCGCCTGCGAACTCGGCGGCGTGTTCGATTGCGGCGACCACTGCCGACACGTTCGCCGGGTCGGGTTTTCCGGGTACCGCCGCCACGGCCAATTCGTGTGCCAGGACGGGCAGGCCCCTACAAAATGCGCTTGCCGTTTCTTCGGGAGTGTCGATTTCGATCACAGGGACGCGAAGCCCTAGATCCTGGGCCAGGGTGGAAAGGCGCGCAGCGCTATCGATGACAAAAAACGGTGATGATGACGCCTTTAAGGCCAGCCATGCCTTGAGGCTGATCTCGCCGCCGATCCCCGCCGGCTCACCCATGGTTAGCGCAATTGGCAGAGCAGCGCCGTGGGTCATACCCTCACGTCGAGATAGGCCGATCGCCTGAGGTCTCGAAGGTAGCGGCGGGTCAAGATCTTGAGCTGGCGTTGTCCGAGCGAGCGGCGCACGGACCGTATGCGCTTTTGATCGGCGCTTGCCTGGCGGGCGCAGACCATGATGATGGTCACACCGGTCTTGGTCTGGATCGGCGGGCTGGCCTTGCCAACCGCCAGGCTCTGGGCGTGGTCGCGCAACGCCGGCGAAAGGCTCGCGGGTGCAACGTTGTTGCGGCGCGTGGCCGTCGTCGCGCCCAACTCTTTGCTGAGCTTTTCGAAATTGGCGCAGCCTTTGGCAGTCTCGCTAATCTGTTTGGCGAGCTCCTGCTGTCCCTTCCGGTCCGCTGCTTTGGCCTTGACCGAATATTTCAGAGCAACCTGCGCCAAGGAGACAGTTGTCTTTTTTGCGGTCTCCAACTTGATCACTCGGGTCTCGCGGAGGGCCAGTATGTAATATCCGCCGACGGTGCGGATCGGGCCAGCGACATGACCGGGCTTCATTTGCTGAAGGCGTGCATCAAGCTCGCGCGGCAGTGCACCCTGATCGACCCAGCCTAGATCGCCTCCGACCCTGGACGTCGCGCTCTGCGAAAACTGACTGGCCACGCGCGAGAAGCTCACGCCTTTCTTGATTTGCTCGAAGAGCCGCTGGGCAGTGGCCCGCACCTCAGCCTCTTGATCCGGCGAATCGACGCTCAGATATATCTCAGAGACACGGTATCGTGTCTGGCCTTGATTGGCCTTGACCCGTGCAATGTACTCGTTGACCTCTTCGGTACTGACGCGGACCTTTGGTCGAATGCGGCGCGCGACCACGCGCTGCCACGCAATAGCGACCTGAATCTGTTCTATCACCGTCCGGGTATCGATGCCCTGGCCTCTGAAGTAGGGCAGCAAACGGCCCTTCGGTACGTTGTTGCTGCGCTCCAATCTGCCGATCGCCGCGCTCAGCTCCTTCTTGGAAATCTTGATGCCAAGGCGCCGCGCCTCCTGCATCTTCAGACGTTCCTCGATGAGGGTGCGCAATATCTGCTTGGATATGCGTTTGCGGATCTTGGGTTTATTGGGAATGCGCGACGTCTTGAAAACGAAAAATAGCCGCGTGCGTAGGTCGCGCACCGTAATGACCTCGGCGTTTACGACTGCCGCGATTCTGAGCTCGTTGGGGGCCACATCTTTGCTGCCGCCCGCGCGACGCTTGGCGCGCTGCGCCAACTGCTCGGCCGCCACCCCCGGCTCAGATGCATATACGCTGGACGTCCCAACGCTTGCGTCGACCCAGAGAACGCCAAGCGCCAAAAGGTAAGCCGCTTTCATGTGTGCCAAATTCGCCTCCATTTTCGAGCGGCGGCGGATTTATATCCGTTCGAGGGGGCGTAATGCAAATTCTTGGCTATTGTGAGGTCGATATTTCGCCCAAATGCTTAAGCACAATGCGAAGAAGGAAACGGTTGCTCGCCTTCAGGTCGCGGTCGCTGGTGAAGCTGCGAGTGAAATTGAAGTCGACCAGGCAACATTCGTTCTGATACGCCGCCCCGACGCTCCATGAGACCGGCGCATTGTCGTCGAGGTCATAGCGCGAGCTGGCTCTGAGCGACCAGTTCTTGGTTATTCGGGCAGCGAGGGACCCGAATATTTCCTCTCGGTTGCCAAATTCCTCGTTGTTCTCGTTGTTGCGGAAGAAGAAATAGCCGAGCCCGCCCCGCAACCATTGAGGCCCTGCCGATACCGCGACCTCGTGCCGCTTGGTCCGGAGATCCTGGGTCCCAAATCTGAAGCGATAGAGTAGGCTCAGATATCGGGACGGTCGCACGGCGATGCGTCCGACCAGATCTGAGAACCGTTCGTCTAGGCCAGAGCCTTCGGGAAAGGCATGCCGGTTGGTGAATCGATAGCTGTTGCCCAGAAAGATCTGCGTGCTGCCGCCGCGATTCCCATAAAACGCGGTGTTGAATCCATAGACGACGCGAATTCCCTGCTCAACGCGATCGAGACCATTGAAGCGGCTCAGCGCAAACAAGTTCGTGTCGTCGAGCTCTACGTCCAGGCTGTCTTCATTGGGTATCTTGAATGGATTGCCGAAGTTGGGTGCGGCAATAAAGGCCACGCGAGGCGTGATGACGTGCCGCACATTGCCGAGTTCGCGAACCAGCGGAAATCGCCATTCGGCGAAGCCTTGCGGAAAGAACCGTCCGGTAAGTCCGGAAAATTTGCTTACCGGTACCGCCGAGTCGGGATCGCGCACGACATCGACCCAGTAAATGTCGCCTTGAAATCGCGCCCCGATGCGAAAGACGTGACCCGTCGCGGTGGTGTGTGGCAATTCCCAACCGCCGACGAGCGACAATCGGCGGCTGTTGGTACCGTCAACGCGCGTTAAACCCATGATATTCGCATCGAACGAGAATCGGCCGTATCTGCCATCCGAACCAAGCGGCTTGCCGATTGTACTAAAGTCGATGAGCGGAAATACAATGGGCGTCTTGTCGTAATCGTCTTCCTCCCGCAATCCCTGAAAATGATAGAGACGGGCGCTGGAATAGCTGCGGCCTTTGAACCCTTCTGCGAACACGGTGGTTACAATGGTGTCGATCGAGGAGACGTCATAACGTCGCAAAAAAGTATCGTCGGTTGTCCAGCCACCGCTCCAGCCAAACCGCGATATTTTGTCGATGTCGAACAGGCCACGTGTGAAGATGTGCCCGCGATTCTGGTTGCCGCCCGATCGGTCTCCGGCGGCGTCGAGGCGACGCACGTTGGTGAAGCTGCCGCGGATGTCGTAGGCGCCATTGCGTACACGATGGCGCCAATCCAGGAACATTGCCGGTCGCACTTTGGTGAAGAATGTCGGACCGATGGTCAGATCTTTGTCGGGACCAAACTCGATGAAATAGGGCGTACGCGCGAACAACCCCAATTGATCGTCGCTGCCATAGATGGGTCGCAAAAAGCCGGTGCGCCGCTTTACGGTCGGGTCGGGATGGCGGAAATACGGTGAGTATGCGACCGGCACTCCGTATATCTCAAGCCAGCCGTCGAAATACTCGATATCGCGCGCTTTTTGGTCGTGCACCAAGCGCCGCGCCTTCAACTGCCACAATGGCGGTTTCTTTGGGTCTTTGGGGCACAGACGGCATGGCGAAAACACCACCTTGTTCATTGCCGTACGATTGCCTCCGGTCCGCACCGCGGAGTTCGCTGCGACCCTCGTATTGTCGGTGAACAGCATTCGGAAGTTCTGAATCACACCTTCGCGAAGATCGTCTTTGAGGACGATGCGGTCCGCAAATATGACATCGCCGCTTTTCTCGGTCAGGCTGACCTTGCCGAACGCGGTCACGGTCTTGGTCTTCTGATTGTAGATGACCCTGTCGGCCCGGAGCACGCGGGGGCCCTGTGCAACCTCGACATTGCCCTTGGCGATGACGAGCGAGCGCGCCCGGTCGTAATTGACCTCTTCGGCGGTAATCAGGATGGGTGTGGTGGCCGAACCTTTCGGCGATTTCTGCGCAAATGCAGGCGCCACGCCGAGCAATAGCGAAAAGACCGCGATGATCGCCCAACGCGCCATGACGCTATCCATCCTCCAGGTGGAAGAGCGCCGTGAGGCCAAGCATCGCGCAGGCACCGGCCGGTATCCAGGCGGCGAGCATGATCGGCAAGCTGCCGGACCCTCCCAAGTTGAGAATGAGCTTGGAGACGAAAAACAGTAAGAATCCGGTCACAATTCCGCCGGCGACGGCGATGATTGCGCCCGATTTTCGGTTGTGACGCAGCGAGAAAACCGCCCCGATGAGAACCATTGCGCAAAGCAGCAGCGGCTCGGCCGTGAGCGAATGGAAATGAAGCCGGTGACTGAGACCGGAGAATCCGGCTTTCTCCAGATCTTTGATAAAGCGCGGCAGCTCCCAGAATGAAATGGTTTCCGGTGACGAGAAACTCTCCTGGATCTTGTCCAGCGTCAGATCTGTTTTGAGGCGGAAGGTATCTTTTTGGATTGTGCCTTTGTTGGGTGAGAAGAGCTGCACGTTCTTGAGCACCCAGTAACCGCCTTTCAGAATTGCCGAAGATGCGTCGATCCGAGAGGCGAACTGGTCTTGTCCTTTGTAGAGTAGAACCATTACCCGGTGCAGGATCAGTTTGTCGGGCGAAACGCTGGCAGCATGGATCACAGTGTGTCCGGTTTTGTCGATCTGGCGCAGCCAGACGCCGGTATTCGACAAGGCCAGAATGCTCGAGCGCTTCCGGAGATGTTGCGACTCTAGCTGTTGCCATCGCGAATACATGATTGCCGCCACTGGATTGACGACCGCCAGCCGAAGCCCTCCGATCAGCAGCGCGATAATCAAGGCCGGTGCCAAGAATTGCCAGACTGAAACGCCGGCCGCACGAATGGAGACCAGCTCGCTCATTCGATTGAGGCGCCAGAAGCACATCATGCCGCCGAACAGGATCGCGAACGGGATGGTCGCCTGCGCAAGAAAAGGCAGCTTCATCGCGGTCATGGTCAGCACCAACTCGAAGGACACGCCTTCCTTCCCTGATGCGCGACGCAGCATTTCGATCATATCGATCATGAAGATCAGCGTGATGAAAAGCAGGAATGTGGCGCCAAACCAGAGCATGAACTGACGCGCAATATAAACGAACAGGATACCTGACAGCCGTGTTTTCATGTGCCGCCGCCCCCTACGCCGCTTGGCTCGCGGGGAAGCTGCGGCCACGCGATGGGCGCATCCGATTGGGCCGCAATAGCAGCACCAGACCAAGTAGTATCGGCACAAGCACGTTGAGATACATCAGCGGTATCGCTTCCGGGACCCTCGCCGCGAAATTGTGCAAACCTATCCCGGCCCCTTGTATTCCGCCGGCGCAGCCCACCGCGAAGACAATGCGTTTGACCTGTCCGCGTTTGTTAAACTCGCCGTAGAGTAACGAGATCAGGGCCACCAGCACCATGGCGAAGGGGAAAAGCGGCGTGACGATGCGATTGTGTCCGGCCGCGATCAGCTTTTTGTAGTAGTGACGGTCGTAATTCGACGTGGGGTCCGGGTTCAGCAGCCGGGCGAGGGGCCGTTCGGCTGGCTGGGCGACCCGGTTCTTTTGAACCTCGGTCAGGGCCCCCAACTCAAAACTGTAGCGATCGAAGGAGAGGTAGGACACCCGCCTCTTGGCGATATCCAACTCCATTCGGCTGCCGTTCAGAAGAACGACCCGCGGTCCGGTATCTGTGGGTACGATCGCGCCACGCTCGGCCATCATGGTCACCGGCTTTTGCCGCTTGCGCCGATCCTGGACGAGGATACCGCGCATCTCTCCGGTCTTCTCTCGGGCGCGGACATAAATCATGAAGTTTTTGCCGAAGCTGTTGAACCGTCCTTCTCTGATCAACACGGCAGAGAAATCATTTCGGATGGCCAACTCGGTGTCTTTGAACTTTCGGAACGATGCCGGCACCAGGTAGAAGGACAGCAGAAGCACGATGCCGCATACCACGGCCCCCAGAACCAAAGCGGCACGCGACAGCCCCGCATTGCTCTGGCCGACCGAGCGCATGACGACGATTTCACGGTCGCTCAATAGTCGGTTGTAAGTATGCAGGACGGCAAGAAAGAGTGCGATTGGCAGAATGATCAGCATGAATGCCGGCAACAGCAGCATTGTCATTTCCAGGAAGGTCCCGAACGACAAGCCGTGGTTCACAATCAAACGGATGAGACGGAGCGACTGGGTCAACCAGATCGCAAGAGTGAGTGCGACGGTAACGAAGATCGTCACGAGCAACAGCTGGCGCAGTATGTACCGGTTGATCGTGTCCGCCATCTCTATCCCGCCGCGCGCTTGGCCCGCGATCCCTGAGGGGTATTGCCGGGCCCGATAGTCCGCCTCCGGGTACAAACAAACCGATCCTGCAAACGGTCTGTTTGCGCCTTTCGGCAGCGCGCCAGTCTCCCTTCCCCCTTACCTGGTCGTGTAAAGTAATCGGGTCATCCGGTAAAGTCCGCGATTATTTTGACTGACTTCGTATTGACGGTGAAAATAGCGCTGCGGCGATGCCGTATTGCCGCAGTCGACGACCGTTCCGATCGTGTGCGCGGGTGGCCCGGCGGCAACCCGGCGACAATGCTCAGATGCCCGGTTTCCTTGGATTTATGTTGCCCTCGCCGGGCTGGCGGACTATCGAAGTCCGGCTTGCGGGTCTGGCCCGCGCCGATGTGCCCGTGCCATGCTTTTTCATTCGCAGAGTTTTATTTTCGTTTTTCTGCCGCTCGCTTTGGGCCTCTACTATTGGCTGGCTGGCCGCGAGCGTCTGCGCATTGGCGTCTTGGTTGCCGCATCGTTCGTATTTTACGGCTATTGGGAAATCCGGCTGGTTCCATTGCTGGCGGCATCGATTGTCGTTAACTGGCTGCTTGCCCGGATCGCGCATTTGGCAAAGGGGCGCTGGTCGATCGCCGCGGGCGTCGCGCTCAATCTTTTCGTTCTTGGTGTCTTCAAGTATGCGGATTTTTTTGCCGGCACGTTGGCCGAACTCGGTCTGTTGCAGCACGCACGCTGGAACATCATCCTGCCGTTGGGCATCAGCTTCTTCACGTTTCAGCAAATCTCGTACCTGATCGATCTGCGTCGGGGCGCGGCACCTCTGTATCGCTTCGACGATTACGCCCTCTACGTTTCGTTTTTCCCACAGCTCATCGCCGGCCCGATCGTTCGTCATAGCGAGATCGTGCATCAGTTTGCCGCCTCGCCATTGCGCGACGGCGTCCACGAGCGCCTGTCGAAGGGCTTGGTCCTGTTCTTGATAGGATTGGCCAAGAAGACAATCATCGCCGACCGGCTGGCCATGTTCGTCGACCCGATTTACGCCCGCGCGGAGGCCGGTGCCGCGCTCGCGATGAGTGACGCCTGGCTCGCCGCCGGCGGGTTCGGCTTGCAGATTTATTTCGACTTCTCTGGATACAGCGACATGGCGATCGGTCTGGCCTTGTTGTTCGGCCTTACGCTGCCGGAGAATTTCAATGCCCCTTATCGCGCCACATCAATCCGCGAATTTTGGCGGCGCTGGCACATGACCTTGTCGCGTTTCCTTCGCGACTACGTTTATGTCCCGCTCGGCGGCAGCCGGTTGGGGCCGGCCCGACAGGCTACCGCTTTGATGGGCACGATGCTGCTGGGCGGACTGTGGCATGGCGCGGGGTGGACGTTTGTGTGCTGGGGTGGGTTACATGGGCTGGCCCTTGCTGCCAATCACGTCTGGCGCCGCCTCGGCATTGCATTGCCGGTTCCGGTTGGCTGGCTGCTCACCATGGCCTTCGTTTTCTTCACCTGGATCCTCTTTCGGGCGGAGACCTTCGGAGCTGCCGCGCGCATTGTCGAGGCATTGTCAGGTCCCGCAGGCGGCCCGGGCTTGGCCGTGAAGCACCAGGTGCTGCTCGGTATCGCCGCGGCCATTGCGCTGCTGGGCATGACTGGCAAGAAACTCGTGCACGACCATCTGAGACCATACCCCGTGCTGGGCGCCGGGCTCGCCGTTGGGCTTGCCTATCTGGCGCTGCATGTCGGCGGCAAAGGTGCTCAGGAATTCATCTATTTTCAGTTCTGAGGCGGTGAGCGATGCAGGATTGGAAACAGTTTTGGCGGGCGATGATCGGCACATTCGTGGTCGTCAGCGGGTTCCTCTACGCTGCCATCGTGTTGATCGACCCGTTTGACAGCCTCGCCATATCGCTTCCTGTGGCGCGCGCTCCCGTGACGACCAACCAGCGCTTTGCCTTCCCCGCGTTGGCACGCAGTCCGAAATTTGACAGCGCCATATTTGGAACCTCGATGACGCGGCTTTTGAAGCCAACGACGCTTAATTCCAAACTCGGAGCGCGCTTCGTAAACCTGTCAATGAACAGCGCTACCGTGTGGGAGCAGCACCAGATCTTCAAGCTGTTCGCCAAGCATCACCGGGCGCCCAAATTCGTCATCTTCGGCATCGACGGCACTTGGTGCGAACTCGTGCGGCATAAGAAGTTGACTTTCCGCCCGTTCCCGCCCTGGCTCTATGACGAGAACAGATGGAACGACCTGCTTTACCTACACAACCCAAAGACGCTGGAGCAAGCCGGCCTCCAATTGGCCTTCATCACCGGGCTGGAGCCGGCCCGGCGCGGGCTCGACGGCTACACCAATTTCCTGCCGCCGCGCGAGAAGTACGACCTGGCGGCGATCCGCAGGAACATCTACCGGTCATCGAAACCCAAACCCATCGTCGCGACAGTGCCGCCAGTGCCGATCGATCCGGCCTGGCGCTTTCCGAGCCATGCCCGGCTCGTAAAAATGCTCGACGCATTGCCGCCTGCGACGGCGAAAATCTTCCTGCTGGTGCCTTATCACGTTTATGTTCAGCCCCATCCAGGGACCCGCCGCGACGCGCAGTATCGGCTTTGCAAGACCCGATTGGCACGCCTCGGCGCGGGGCGGCGCAACTTCCACGTCCTCGATTTCATGATCTCGTCACGCCTGACCCGCAAGGACAGCAACTACTGGGATCCGCTTCATTACGACCTCGCCTCCGCGGAACGGATCGTGGCCGCGATCCGTCACGGCGTCGTCGAGCGCCAGGGGATAGCGGATTTCTTCAGGTATCTGCCGGTTGCCGGGTCGAAGTAGCGGGCCGTCTTTCCTGCCACCATTCCAGCCATGACTGGAACGCCAGTACGTTCCATAACTCCTGTCGCCAGTTGCGGCCGCCGTTAAGATGCTCGCGCCAACGTCGGCTCACCGGATCCGGCGCGATCCAACCTTCCCGGTTGAGGCGGACCGGGTCGATCAGAGCTTCCGCCCAATCGCGCAGCTCGCCGCGCAGCCAGGCGCCAAGTGGGGGATCGAAGCCGGCCTTCGGGCGATCGGTCAGCGTCTCAGGGACGTAGCGGTCCAGCACCTGCCGCAGCACGCGTTTGGTCTTACCGTCGCGACACTTGAAACCTGCCGGCAGGGACCAGGCGAACTCCACGATCCGGTGGTCAAGGAGTGGCGCCCGCGCCTCCAGGCTCGCGGCCATGCTCGCCCTATCGACTTTGACCAGAAGATCGTCCGGAAGGTAGCCGAGCGCGTCCAGCACCATGGCTCGGTCGAGCGGATTGGCCAGTCCATGCAAGCCGTTGTCGCGGTCAAACACGGTCTCCAAGTCGGGCGCGCCAGGCACCAGATGGCGGACGCCGCTCCAACGGCTCACATAACTCCGATAGAACTCCGAAAGATCGCGGCAGCCCGTGCGTTCCAGCGTCCGGCGCAGTTTCTCGCCCGGACGGCCCCATCGTTTGCGTTCTCCGGCGACGGCCGTCGGCCAGCCGAACGCCGCATCGATGGCCGCTGCCGGCAATGACCGTCCCAAGTTGCCTGCTGCTGCCCGGATCGAACCGGGCAGGGCATTTGCCTTGGCCCAGTCGCGTGCGAAACGTTGATAGCGCGGATAGCCGCAGAACAGCTCATCGCCGCCATCGCCGGTAAGCCCTACTGTCACATGCTCGCGCACGAGGCGCGACAGCAGCAGAGTCGGAATTTGCGAGATATCTGCAAAGGGCTCGTCGAATGAGGCCGGGAGTTCGGCCACGCAGGCCAGCGCGTCCGCTTCGTTGGCGTAAAGTTCGGTGTGGTTGGTGCCGAGGTGCACGGCGACCGCGGCAGCTTGCGGGGCTTCATCGAAGCGGGGATCCTCAAAGCCGATCGTGAAGCTGTTCACCGGGCGGCCTGAGACGGCTTGGGCGATGCCGACAATGCTGGCGGAATCGATACCGCCGGACAGAAACGCGCCCACCGGCACATCGGCGACCAGGCGCATGGAAACCGCCTCGCGTAGCAGAGCCTCAAGTGCCGCGGCCGCATCGCTCTCGTCGCCGGCAAATGGCCGTTCCGTCCCGCGTAACGCCGCTTTGGCCGCTGACCAGTACTCTTCCGGATCATCAAGCGATCCTGGTGTTGCGTTCCCTTCCAAGGTCAAGCGATGGCCCGGCGGCAGTTTGAATATGCCATCGAAGATGGTGTTCGGACCCGGCACATAATCGTATCGCAGCAATAGATCTACGGCGCCGCGGCTGATCGGCCGGTCCCAGGCGGGATGCGCGGCAAGGGCCTTCAGTTCGGAGCCGAATAAGAAGGTATCGCCCGACCAACCATAATAGAGCGGCTTCTCCCCCATCCGGTCGCGGGCGAGGCTCAGCCTCCGTGCCTTGCGGTCCCAAACGGCCAGGGCGAACATGCCATTTGCTTTTTTTAGTGCCGCTTCCAGGCCCCAATACGCGATTGCTTCCACCAGCACTTCGGTATCTGACGTGCCGCGCCAGACAGACTTACCCGCCTGTTCCAATTCGCCTCGAAGCGCCTGGTAATTGTATAGCTCGCCGTTTTGCATGGCGACGAAGCGCCCATCGGCTGAGCGCATGGGCTGATTGCCGGTCGGCGTCAGGTCGATGATCGCGAGCCGCCGGAAACCGAAGGCCACGCCGACATCGGGATCGGCCCAGCGGTGCTCGCCGTCGGGCCCGCGATGCTGGATGGCATCGGCCATGGCGCGGGCGATTTCCCGCATCACCGGGGCTTTCCGCTTGGCCTTCGGTTCGAGGAAACCGGCAATCCCACACATATCGTGTCAGGCCCAGCCGGGCCGCAGCGTCAGCGCCGCCCGCCGGCGCTGGCGCGACCCGCGGACGCCGTACCGGGGTCTTCGTTGCGATCATCGGCCAGCTGCATGGCGTAGAGCCGCGCATAGGCGCCGTCTTGGGCAATCAACGCGTCGTGGTTGCCGGACTCCACGACCTGCCCGCTGTCGATCACATAGATCAGATCAGCGTCAAGAACGGTCGACAGACGATGGGCAATGACCAAGGTGGTTCGGCCATCCATCAAAGTGGCGAGCGCCGTTTGAACTTGACGTTCGGAGACGGTGTCGAGTGCCGACGTGGCTTCGTCGAGCAGCAGGATCGGTGCGTTTTTCAGCATCGCGCGGGCGATGGCGACGCGCTGGCGCTGGCCGCCGGAGAGCTTGGCGCCCTGGCCGCCGACCTGGGTGTCGTAACCGTCGGGCAACTCCAGGATGAAGTCGTGCGCGGCGGCCTGCTTGGCGGCGATTTCGATGTCAGCCTCCGAGGCGCCGGGCCGCCCATAGGCGATGTTCGCGCGTACGGTATCGTCGAACAAACTGATCTCTTGGCTGACCAAGCCGATATTCGCGCGCAGCGATGCCAACGTTACGTCGCGTATGTCGGTATCATCGATCGTGAGCTTGCCGTGGTCGATGTCGTAGAAGCGGGGAATCAAGTTCATGATCGTCGATTTGCCAGCGCCCGATGGGCCTACCAAAGCCACGGTTTCTCCTGCCGGAATGGTGAGCGAGATACCTTTGAGTGCGGGCACGTCCTCGGTGTACGCGAACTTGACGTTTTCGAACCGAACCTTGCCTTTCTTCACCTCAAGGGTTTCTGCGCCCGGCTTGTCTTTGATCGCAGGTTCGCTGTCGAGCACCTCGAACACACGGTGCGCTGCCGCCAGTCCCTCCTGCAGGCTGGCATTCAAGAGCGCGAGGCGCTTCATCGGTGCGTAGGCGAGCAGCACGGCGGTAATGAAGGAAGCAAATTCCGCCGGCGTCTTGGCCTTGTCGACGACCTGGTGGCCGCCGTAAAGGATCACCGCCACGATCGCCAGTCCGCCGAGGGTCTCCATGATGGGATGGGAGGCCGAACGGGTTCGAAAGGATTTATAGTAGAGCCTGAACACCCGTTCGATGATCGTGTTCGCGCGTTCGGTCTCATAGTCCTCCATGCCATAGGCCTTGACGTGGCGAACGCCTTGGAACGTTTCGTTCAGGAGACTGGTGAACCGGCCCAGCTCGACTTGGCTCTCGCGCGACACCTTGCGCATGCGCCTGCCGATACGTACGACTGGAAATATCGCGACAGGGAACACGAACAACGTGACCGTGGCCAGCACCCAATCCTGATAGAACATCACGCCGATCAAGAACACGAGCGTGGTCAAGTGCAGGCCGAACCCGGTCAGCGCATCGGATACGGCGTAGCGCATGCGGGCCACATCATTGGTGAAGCGCGAGATCAGCGCACCGATCGGATTGTTGTTGAAGTAGGTGAGATCGGCACCGATCACATGGCGGTAGAGGCGACCCTGGATGTCCGCGATCACACGCTGGCCGGTCCAGTTCATCGAAACATGATGGCCGAATGTGGCCAGCCCCTTGACCGCGAAAATCGAAAAGACGAATCCCGCTGCCCAGTAGATCAGGCTGACGTCGCGGTCCTTCATCATGGCGTCGAAGATCGGCTCCATGTACCAAGCCATGGCGGCCGTTGCGCCTGCCGATAAGCTCATGCAAATCAAAGAGAAAGCGATGACGGGGACATATGGCCGCACGTGCTCGCGCACGAGCCTGCGAATGAGCGCTGACGAGGCCGGATCGAGCCGGTAGGCCTTCTTATTTGACAAGGAATCGCTTTCGCAAGCTAAAGCCGCCGGACCATAACACAGGGCTAGAGGCCGGCAAACGGCTCCGGCGGTTGTCTGACAATATGAAACACCCCGCCAAATCGCGATTGGCGAATGCCTTCCGTCGCTTTTCTGGCTGACAGGAAATCGTGAACCGCGCGCGTGCAACCGTCCCAGGCCAGGTAATCGTCTACAATTATCAAACCGCCAGGCAGGACTTGTTCCCAGAGCGCCTCCAGGCAATCCAAGGTCGACTGGTACCAGTCGCCGTCGAGGCGGAGCAGGGCGATGCCGTTCTCCGCCTTGAAGTCCTTCAGCGTTTCGCCGAACCAGCCCTTGTGAACATGGACGCGCTGGGATGGCTTGGCGGCGCTTCGAACCAATGCTTCGAACGCCGAGCGGTCAGCGCGATTGTTGTCGTAGTATTCCGGTTCATGGGTCGCCTGTTGCCAGTCGAGCGCGCGGCGTCCGTCGATCGGCTCCGCCTGGGGCAGACCTTCGAAGCTGTCGAAGAAATGGAAGCTGGGCTGGCGCCGCGCAATTGCCAACAACCCGGCGGACATCCCGCCTTTCCATGTGCCGCATTCCAAAACCGCGCCTCCAGCGAGCGTCGGATTTTCCAGCGCGGCCTCGGCGAGGTGCAGATTGCCGACATATGCCCGGCGCGAAAGCATCGTGAAGCCGCGATTGCGCCGCCAGATCCGGTGATAGCGTGGATAGTCAAACGCAAACCGCACGCGCTCGGAGGGGTGCCAGCCAAGCAGGCTCATGAACCTGGTTTCCTGTCGCGGCGTGCCCGGCTGAGCCCTAGTGATCGGGCAATCGTGCCTCTTCCCATCTTCAGCCAGCGCCCGAAGCCGGGACGAAGCTGGCGCGCCAATTCCTGATACCGTTCCGGGTGGACGACCGATGGCGGTGCTCCGGGAGTGCAGGCATCTCGCGCTTGCGCCAAAGCGGGATTTGCCGTCAGTGCCTCGTTGGCGGCAAACAGCAGCAGGTTCTGCTTGTACCACCAGGTGACCTGGTCATCGTCCCATATACGCCAGCGCAGCGTGTCGACTGGTTGGAAGCCCTGTGCCTCAAAAAGGGCGGACCAGTATGCCGGCCACTGTTCATTGACATGGTTCAGCCCGCCTTGCCCGGGTATTGCCGCGGAGAACAGGACGATCGGAGCCAACCGCGTCAGTTCTTTCACAAACCCCGACGCTTGGGTCTGTGGCAGATGTTCGGCGACTTCCAGCGAGATCGCGAGATCGAAACGTTCCGCTACCGGCAATGCCTCGCCGAGAGCGCAACGCAGGAACTTCTCGGGGGGGATCAGCAGCTGATCGTCGCGCACCCAGTCACCATCGAGCCCCAATACTGTTTGGGTGCCGGTCTCGGCCAGCACTTTCAGCCAGCCACCGTCGCCGCAGCCGACATCGACGGCTCGCTCTACCGACATCAACTCGCGCAGCAGTGGGACGACCCGGCGCGCCGATGGCAGGGCCGTCGTCTTCAACTCGTCATAGAAGGCGCGGGGATAATCGCTCATGGTCGTCCGGCAATTGCCCTCAAGCCTGGTCTCGCGCGTCCGACGGACCACCGTCGGTCGCCGGAGCCGGCGCGCGATCATACACGCCGGCGCATCGCTCGATGAACGTGGCGGCGTCACCGGTGGCGGCTGCAAAGCTTCTAACATTCAGCCAATGCCATTCCGAGCCCGACCGCGCGCCCAGATGCCGCCGGGCGAACTTCCAAGCGCGCCCTGCCGCGCGCCGGCAGGCGAACCTGATGAGCGGCGGCGGGGTCTGGGGATGCTCCCGAAGGAAGCTTGCACAGGCCAGCGTCACGCGCTGTAGCTGTCTCCCGCCATCGTCGGAAAGTCGGCCCGGTGCGGCGCGCGGCAGATAGGCGACGGGCGCCGACAGATGCAGGAAGTCCCAGTGCGCCGCCAGGCGGAGTGTCAGCGAGTACTCCTGGCTGAACACGATCGCCTCGTCGCAACCACCGACCGCTCGGACGGCCTCGGTCCGGGCCAGGAACTGGGTTGGATTGAAGAGCGAATTCTTGAAGGCCAGCTTCAGCGGATCGCGCAGCCGCGTCACGTTTGGCGCTTCAGGCAGCGGAGCTGCGAGGTCAGGCGGGGCTTTCGCCTCGTAGCTCACGGCATCGCCGTATGCGAGACAGGCATCGCTGCCCTCAAGTGTCGTCAGCAGCTGTGCCGTCGCGTCGTGGGCGAGCAGGTCGTCCGCGTCGACGAATTTGATGTAAGGCTGATCCGCCAGGGCGATGCCGCGGTTGGTCGCATGCGCAGAGCCGTTATTCGCCTGGATCTCGATCACGGTGTCCGTCCAGTTCCTGGTCAATTGCCGCAACAGCGCCAACGAGCCGTCGCTCGACCCGTCGTCGACAAACACGTACTGCCGCGCAAAGTCGCCGCGCTGGGCACAGATCGCCGCCAGCACGTTGGCAAGGTAAGGCGCCTTATTGTAGACCGGTACGACGAACGAAACGCCCGGCGCAGTTTGTTTTTTCGAAGCGGCCATGCTTTCCTTGTCTTGATTTCGGGTCCAGATATTGGGTCTTGAAGTAGCCTTTCCTGGCCGGTGCCTCTGCGCCTGCCTGGCTCCCGATTGACCGTACGGATGGCCTTCCTTAGCCGCTCCCCCGTCCCGCCGCCACCGTTTTTGCTGGCAACTGGGCGCCGCTTGCGAAACCGCGCCTCGTGTCCTATTGCTTGCTCAACCACTTGTTCCCCCGGGGCATTCCAAAGAACGCGCAGAACGTGAACGGGCACCGGTCCGGGGCATCCGACCTCAATCAGCGAGATTGACCCATGAAGATTGCCTTCGCTCAGCCTGCTATGCCGAAACTTGGTACGCTTGTCGTCGGTGTCGCGGAGAACCGTGCGCTCACGCCCTTCGCCAAACAAGTGGACGAGGCAACCGGCGGCGGCGTGCGTCGCGCCATGGAGGTCTCTCGTTTCAACGGCGCCTCCGACCAGCTACTCGATATCCTCGCGCCGAGCGGCATCGAAGCGGCACGGGTCGTGCTGGTGGGGCTCGGCAAGGTCGCCCAGTTCAGCGCCATCAAGGCTGAGGCGGTCGGCGGCAACCTTGTCGCACATTGCAACGGGGCCGGCATGGCCGACGTTGCGGTGGCGATCGATGGTCTGGAGGAGGCCGACATCGATGCGGCCGAGGCGGCTGCGCGCTTCGCTTTCGGTGCCGAATTGCGCAGTTACCGCTTCGACAAGTATCGCACGACGGAGAAAAAGGAGAAGAAGCCCACTCTCCGCAACATCACGGTGATGACCGCGGATGCGGCCGGCGCCAAATCCTATTTCGTGCCGCTGGCCGGGGTCGCAGAGGGCGTTTCGCTGACCCGCGACATGGTTTCCGAACCCGCCAATATCATCAATCCCAAGACTTTCGCCCGGGAAGCGAAGAAGCTCGAACGCGCCGGCGTCAATGTCGAACTCCTCGACCAGAAGGATATGGAGAAGCTCGGCATGGGCGCCTTGCTCGGCGTGGCGCAAGGCAGTGCCAACGAGCCTCGCCTCGTGGTCATGCAATGGAACGGTGCGGCCAAGAGCGCCAAGCCGATCGCCTTCGTCGGAAAGGGCGTGACCTTCGATACCGGCGGCATCTCCATCAAGCCCGCCCAGGGCATGGAGGACATGAAGTGGGACATGGGCGGCGCCGGCGTTGTGCTCGGGCTGATGAAGGCGCTCGCCAAGCGCAAGGCCAAGGTCAACGTCATCGGGGTCACGGGCATGGTGGAGAACATGCCTTCGTCCACGGCACAACGTCCGGGCGACATCGTCAAATCGATGTCCGGCCAGACCATCGAGGTGTTGAACACCGATGCCGAAGGCCGGCTCGTGCTCGCCGACGCGCTCTGGTACACGCAAGACCGTTTCAAACCTCAGTTGATGGTCGACCTGGCCACGCTCACGGGGGCCATCATCATCAGCCTCGGCGCCGAACATGCCGGGCTTTTCTCCAACAATGACGAGCTGGCCGACCGGCTGACGAAATCCGGGGTTGCGGTCGGCGAGCCGCTCTGGCGAATGCCGCTGGGCGATGCCTACGACAAGCAGATCGACACCGACGCCGCCGACATGAAGAACATCGGCGGCCGCGAGGGTGGCTCGATCACGGCGGCACAGTTTCTGCAGCGCTTCGTCAACAAGCTGCCGTGGGCGCATCTCGACATCGCCGGCGTCACTTGGACCAAGAAGGACAAGCCGACCGTGCCCAAGGGCGGAACCGCCTTTGGCGTCCGCTTGCTCGACCACTTCGTGAGCGCGCACTACGAGAAATAGGCGGGCAGGGCGAGGCCATGACCGAGATCGGCTTTTATCACCTGCAACGATCGCCCCTGGAGCGCGCCTTGCCCAAACTCCTGGAAAAGGTGCTGGAGGCCGGCAAGCGCGCCGTGGTGTTGGCCGGTTCCGAAGAGCGGGTCGATGCTCTGAACGCCGCGCTCTGGACTTACCGCCCAGACTCTTTTCTGCCCCATGCCAGCGCCAGCGACGGCAATGCCGAAGCCCAGCCGATCTGGCTCTCCACTGCATTTGAGAATCCCAACGACGCCGGCATCCTCATCCTGACCGACAACGCCACGACGGAAAGCTTCGACGGCTTCGAGCGTTGCCTGGAGATGTTTGACGGCAATGACGACAGCGCCGTCGCCGCCGCGCGCGAACGCTGGACCGCCTACAAGGACGCCGGTCACGATGTCGTCTACTACCAGCAGACCGAAAGCGGCGGCTGGGAGAAGAAGGCGTGAGCGACGTATCCTTGGTCGGCGCCTGGCGCCTCGAAAGCTTCGTCTTTACCGACCAGGACGGTGGCACGTATTTCCCGCTTGGCGAGACTCCCAAGGGCGCCGTGCTGATTACCCCCGACGGCCACCTGTCCCTCAGTTTCATGGCTGCGGATCGCTCGCCTTATCGCGACGATCACGTGCTCGGTGGCAACGAGGCGGAACGCACAGCGGCGGCGACAAGCTATGTCTCTTTCGGCGGGCCGTGCCGCATCGAGGGTGACGAGGTCGTGGTGGAGGTCGAGCACGCCTTCCATCCAAACTGGGCCGGCGGCGCACAACGCCGCAAGTTCGTCCTCGACGGTGACCGGCTGACGCTCAGTACGACAAAGACGCTCACTGTCGGCGGCCGCGAGTTGATGGGGCAGGCCGTCCTCCGGCGCGCTGTCACGTGATCGGAAAGGCGGTACCGACGAACCGTCGTCCAGCACCTTGCCCGCGCCGCCCCGGCCCGCTATAAGCCGGCCAAATCCCCGTCCCAGCTCAAACGAATGCATCCAACGAAAACAAGGACCATCATGGCCGTCACACGCACGTTCTCGATCATCAAGCCCGACGCGACCCGGCGCAATCTCACCGGCAAGGTCAATGCCATGCTGGAGGCCGCCGGCCTGCGCATCGTGGCCCAGAAGCGCCTACGCCTCACGCAGGACCAGGCCAAGGGCTTCTACGCCGTCCACAAGGAGCGGCCGTTCTACAACGACCTGGTCGCCTTCATGACGTCGGGACCGGTGGTCGTGCAAGTGCTGGAAGGCGAGGGCGCGGTGGAAAAGAACCGCGAGGTCATGGGCGCTACGAATCCCGAGGATGCTGCAGAAGGAACGATCCGCAAGGCATTGGCGGAATCGATCGAGGCCAATTCGGTGCACGGCTCCGATTCGGCCGATAATGCCAAAATCGAGATCGATTTCTTCTTTAAGCCGGAGGAAATCGTCGGCTGACGACCAGTCGATCTAACGCCCGGCCGGAGTGGCGGTCGAGCCTGCCACCATCGTCCCGGCTAGAGCAGGGTCAAGGCCATCAAGACCAGAACTATGACCACCCCGATGGAGGAGTAGGTCATCAGCTTTGTGAAGCCGGCCCAAGTTTGCTCGTGCGGCTTCATGTCGAAATCGGCGGCCATATCTCGATATCCCCTTGACGAACGTGCCCGCGCCCCGGCGGTGGGCACCATATATCAAGCGCGCCCCCAACCGCCAAGCCCTGGCCCGAATTCCAACGGCTCAATCTTGCCAGTTGTGTTCAGTCGCGCTGGCGTTCGAAGAACTCGAAAAGGCTTGGTCGCTTCGCCGCTGGGTCGGGCGGGTTCAGCATGACGCCCTCGATCGGTTTGACGCCGTCGATCACGACGCGCTCGTTGACCACTCGGGCGCGGCCTTCGGCGATCAGTCGGACGGCCAGCGGGTAGGCTTTGTGCTCGGCTTTGAGGATGCGGGCCGCGAGCGCGTCTGCGTCGTCATCTGCTAACACCGGCACGGCCGCCTGAACGATGATCGGCCCGTCATCCATCGCGGCGCGCACGAAATGCACGGTGCAGCCCGAGACCCGCACACCGGCGTCGACGGCGCGTGCCTGGGTGGCGAGCCCCTTGAAGGCGGGCAGCAGAGAGGGGTGAATATTGATCAGCCGGTCGCGCCAGCGCTCCACGAAGGCTTCGCCCAACAGCCGCATGAAACCGGCAAGGCAGACCAGCCCGGCCTTGGCGTCCTTCAGCGCGGCATCGACCGCGTCATCGAACGCTTTGCGGTCCGCATAGTCCTTATGATTTATTGTGAGCGTGGCAATGCCGGCATCGCGGGCGCGCTGAAGGCCCTGGGCGTCGGCCTTATTGGAGATCACCAAAACAATCTCCGCTGGGTAGTCTTCGCGCGCGCAGGCATCGATCAGCGCCTGCAGGTTGCTGCCACGCCCGGAGATCAGGACAGCCAGCCTCAGCCCCGCCACTGCGTGTCCCAATCGCTCAGCGTCACGCGCGCGGCGGATCCGCCCGCTACAACGACTTCGCCGATGCGAAACACCCGCTCACCAGTCTCCTCGAGCAAAGCAACCACTTGATCGGCCTGATCCGCCGGTACCAATGCGACCATGCCAATGCCGCAGTTGAAGGTTCGCGCCATCTCCGCCGGAGCCACAGTCCCTGCATCGGCGAGCCAGAGAAAGACCGGCGGGATCGGCCATGAGCCACCGGCGACCGCCACGCCCAAGCCGTCTGGCAGCACGCGTGGAATATTCTCCGTGAGGCCGCCTCCGGTGATATGCGCCAGCCCATAAACACCGTGAGCCCGGATCGCGGCGAGGCAGGCTTTCACGTAGATGCGGGTCGGCCGCAACAGCGCCTGGCCGAGCGTGGTGTTGGGCTCGAACGGCGCCGGATCGAGGTACGGCGCGGCGGCCTCCTCCGAAATGCGTCGCACCAACGAGAAGCCGTTGGCGTGAACGCCATCGGAGGCCAGACCCAGTACGGCATCTCCAGGCGAAATCGTTCCCATTGGAAGGGCGCCGCCGCGCTCTACGGCGCCAACCGCGAAGCCGGCCAGATCGTAGCTGCCCGGCGCGTACATGCCAGGCATCTCGGCGGTCTCTCCGCCGATCAGTGCGCAGCCCGCAAGCCGGCAACCCTCGGCGATCCCCTTGACGACCTCCGCCGCGGCCCCGACATCCAGCTTGCCGGTTGCGAAATAGTCGAGGAAGAAGAGAGGTTCCGCACCTTGGGCCAGCAAATCGTTGACGCACATCGCCACCAGATCGATACCGATGGTGTCGTGACGGCCGATCGCCTGGGCGATCTCCAGTTTGGTGCCGACTCCGTCGGTCGCCGCGACAAGGACTGGATCGCGGTAGCCTGCGGCCTTGGGATCGAAGAATGCGCCAAAGCCGCCGAGCCCATCGACCACGCCCGGCCGTGTGGTCTTTTTCGCGAATGGTTTAATCTGTTCGACGAGCGCCGCACCGGCGTCAATATCGACGCCTGCCGCTCTATATCGTTCCGTGCTGATAGCGTCCCCCGGCATCATGAGGTATAAAACCGCGACGCGCCCCGGGGCGCGGATCCCAGTGTTTACCGATTGCGATGGCATTGCAATGACCGATCCCCGGCCAGCGCCGCGCGGCGCCGCTACCCTCATCGCTGCGATCATTCTGGCCCTGTTGCTGGCCTGGTTTGCAGGTCCGGCGCAGGCTCAGGCCGTCGACCCGTTTACGGTCGAGGACGTCCCGATCGACGCCACCGCGGCCGACACAGCACAAGCACGCCGTAAGGCGATCGCGGTGGGCCAGGCAAAAGCGTTCAGCCTGCTGCTGCGCCGGCTCGCTCACTCCAAAGAGTTCGCGCGTTTGCCCAAGGCGCCGCCGGCGGCGGAACTCGTCAACCTGATCGCCGGTATCTCGGTGCGCCAGGAGAAGTCATCCAAGGTGCGCTACCTGGCGCTGCTCACCGTTCGTTTCAAACCGGAACGCATCCGCACCATTCTCAAGATCGCCAGCATCAATTTCGTCGACACCCCGAGCCGACCAATCGTCGTGCTGCCGCTCTATCGGTTCGGCGACAAGTTGGTGTTGTGGGAGGATCCCAATCCCTGGCGCGCAGCCTGGAACAAGGTGCCGCTGAAAGGTGGCTTGGTGAGTTTCGTGCTCGCGTTGGGCGACCTGGCCGACGTTCAGTCGGTTTCCGCCGAACGGGGCTTGATGCGGAACAAACAGGCGCTCAGCGACTTCGCCGGCCGATACGGCGCCGGCGAGGTTCTGATCGCGTTGGCCGAGGAGACCGGCGGCAGCACGGAGCATCCAAAGCTCAAGGTAACCCTTTGGCGTTTCGATACATTGACCAAGCGCATGGTACGCGCCGGGCGTCGTCGAGCCGTCAGTGCCAGCGATCGCAAGCGTACGTTCATCGCCACGGCGACCGCGGTGGCGCGCGCGATCGAACGCCAATGGAAGGCGGAAAACCAGGCGGTGATCGGCGGCGAACCGCGTGATCTTCGCGTGCGGGTGCCGATCGAATCGCTGGGGCAATGGACCGAAATCCGAGAGCGCGTGAAGCGGGTGCGGGTCGTCAAAGGCACCCGTGTCCTGCGCCTTTCGCGCGAACGCGCGATCCTGATGATCTCTTTCGTGGGCGATATCAAACGCCTGCGCCAGGGCCTTGCCCAGCAGAACGTCGAACTGGTGGCGCTTCCGGGCGCTGAAGGCGGCTCGGGGAATGGTGGCGGAAGCAGCGCCAGTACTGGTGGAAGCACTGGTGGAAGCACTGGCAATGGAAGCGGGACCGGGGGAAGCACCGATGGTGGCACGAATGGCGGAAGCACGGTCCAAGGCGCCGGTTCGGGCGAGCCGATGTATGAACTCCGCTTGGGCGGAGGCGTAAGCACCGGCAACGGCTCGACGGCGCCCAAGTCGAAATCGGATCCGTGAACCTGCCGAATCTCATCTCGCTCGGGCGACTTGCGGCAGTACCGGTCGCGGTCTGGCTGATCCTTATCGGCCGCTTCGACTGGGCCTTCTGGCTATTCGTCGCGGCGGGTGTGTCCGACGCCGTCGACGGCCTGATCGCCAAGCATTTCAACGCCGAAACTGAGGTCGGCAAGTTCCTCGACCCGCTGGCCGACAAGGCCCTGCTGGTCAGCGTCTACATCTCGCTCGGTCACACCGGTTCGCTACCGATGTGGTTGGTTATTCTAGTGGTTTCACGCGACGTCATGATCCTCTCCGGCGCGCTGCTCGGCCTGATCTTGATGGAGCGCTACAAGCTCAACCCATCGCTCACCAGCAAGCTCAATACGACTGTGCAGATACTGCTGGCTGCGGTCGTGTTGGCCAAGCTAGGCATCGGAATCAAGGATTACGGCACGATCGAGGTGCTGACCTACGCGGTCGCCGCCAGCACGCTGATTTCCGGCGTGATGTACGTTGTGTCGTGGTTGCGCCAGACCGCCGATATGGAGGACGCGCGATGAAGATGCGCCGGAAAGCAAAGGCCTCGGAACAGTGACAAAGCGGGCCTGGATATACTGGCTTGCTGGGCTCCTGGCATTGGTTCTGGCGCTCTACCTGCTACGCAGCATCCTGTTGCCCTTCATCGTCGGTATGGCCTCGGCCTATTTCCTCGATCCCGCGGCGGACTGGCTGGAGCGCCGCGGCTGTTCGCGGACCCTGGCTACGTCGCTCCTCACGACGGTGTTCTTGTTGGTGATCGTGGGCTTGCTGGTCGTTATCGTTCCGTTGCTTTACCGGCAAGTGTTGGAGCTGATTGACGACATCCCGCGATACGCCGAGGCGATGAAGGGCCTGGTATCCTGGATCACCGGGCTGTTGGAGGATCGGCTGTCGCCGCAGCAACTGGCGAGCCTGAAGAAGAGTATTTCCGGTTTTTCCGGCGATGCCCTCAAATGGGTCGGCGCGGTTACCGCCAAGTTGCTTCAGGGCGGGCTGGCACTCTTCCAGGTCTTGTCGCTGATCGTGGTGACCCCGGTCGTCACATTCTACCTGCTCGCCGACTGGGACCGCATCGTCGCCGCGATCGACGGCTGGGTCCCTGAGCGTCACCGCAAATCCGTCCGTGCGCTGGCCAAAGCGATTGACGGCAGGCTGGCAGGCTTTCTGCGTGGACAGGCGATGGTTTGCCTGGCGCTGGCGGTGTTCTATGCAGTCGCGCTATCGCTTGCGGGTTTGCGGTTCGGGCTGCTCGTCGGCATCGCCGCCGGCCTCCTGTCATTCATACCGTTCGTTGGGGCCACGCTCGGTTTCGTGGCTGCTGTGGGATTGGCGCTGTTCCAGTTCGATGCGATGCTTCCGGTCGCCATCGTGGCGGCGATCTTCATGGCCGGCCAGCTTATCGAAGGTGCATTGCTGCAGCCCAAGTTGGTCGGCGATAGTGTCGGGCTGCATCCGGTCTGGATCATCTTTTCGGTGTTTGCCGGGGGCGCACTTTTGGGCTTTCTGGGCGTGCTGCTTGCCGTTCCGATCGCCGCGATCATCGGCGAGCTGGCGCGCTTTGGTCTCGGGCAATATCTGGCGAGCCCGCTCTATGCCGGTGCGCCGAGGCCGCGCAAACCGCGTCGGAAGCCGGACGCGCCAAGCTCGTGACATCGCGGCAACTTGCATTCGAGCTCGGGCATCGACCGGCGCTCGGCCAGGCGGATTTCATCGTCACAGCAAGCAACCGCGACGCCGTCGCCTGGCTCGACCGTTGGCCGGATTGGCCTGCCGGAGCACTCGCGATCCATGGGCCCGCCGCTTGTGGCAAGAGCCATTTGGTGGCGGTGTGGCGCTCGCGCTCCAATGCTCGCTCGCTGACCGCCGACGATCTGTCCGGGGATGCGCTCGTGACACATCTTGAGGCCGTCGGCCACCTGGCGCTCGACGACGCCGAAGCGAAGCTTGCCGCTGGCGGCCGCGCCGCGGAGGAGGGGCTCTTTCACCTCTACAATGCGCTGCACGCCCGAGGAGGCTCTTTACTGCTGGCCGCCACCAGGCCGCCGGCACATTGGCGGCTGGAGCTACCGGATCTGGCCTCGCGGCTGAGTGCGCTTCCCGCTATCGCTGTGGGCCAGCCGGACGATGCGTTGATTGGAGCGGTTTTGGGCAAGCTCTTTGCCGATCGGCAGCTTTCGGTGGACAGACAAGTGATCGACTACTTGGCTTTTCGCATGGAGCGGAGCTTTCAGGCCGCCCGTGATCTGGTGGCCGCGCTCGACACCGAGGCGCTGGCCCGCGGCCGCGCCATCACCAAGTCGCTCGCTGCCGAGGTCCTGGAACGCCTTGCGCCAGAGGACCACGCCTGAGACAAGAGAGCCAAGAGTGCCAAAATAGGCCGCGCGAGAGGAAAAGGACCTACGCCATGGAATTGGGTATCGCCGGAAAGAAAGCCCTTGTGTGCGCGTCGAGCAAAGGACTTGGGCTTGCTTGCGCCCAATCGCTTGCAGAGGAGGGTGTCGAGGTCACGATGACAGCCCGAACCGCAGCGACCCTGGAGGAAATGGCCGACGCGGTGCGCCAGGCGACCGGTGCGAAAATCACCGCCGTGGCCGGCGACATTACCAGCGACCAGGGCCGCGCGGAGGCGCTCGCCGCCTGTCCGAACCCGGATATTCTGGTCACCAACGCCGGCGGACCGCCGGCGGGCGATTTCCGCGATTGGGGCTATGACGAATGGACCGCGGCGCTCAACGCCAACATGTTGACCCCGATATTCCTCATCAAGGCGGTGGTCGATGGCATGATCGAGCGCAAGTTTGGCCGCATCGTCAACATCACCTCTGGCGCGGTGAAATCACCGCTGGCGATCCTTGGCCTCTCCAATGGCGCGCGGGCCGGGCTGACCGGCTTCGTGGCCGGGCTCGCCCGCCAGGTCGTCGAGCACAACGTCACCATCAATGGCCTGCTGCCTGGAGTATTCGACACGGACCGGCTGAACCAAAACTTCCACGACAGTGCGAAAGTCGCAGGGATCACGTTTGAGGAAATGCGCGAAAGCCGGCGAATGGCAAATCCGGCCAAGCGTTTCGGCGCGCCGGAGGAATTTGGCAAGATGTGCGCCTATGTCTGCAGTGTCCATGCCGGCTTCATAAACGGCCAGAACCTGCTGCTCGACGGTGGGGCGTTCAACAGCACGTTCTGAATATGTAGAACCATGGCCGGCCTGGTTGCCGATTGGTTTGCGTTTCGGGTGTTTGCGGATATCTTCGTCCGTACCGGGGCGTGGGTGGCGGGTCGATGAACCAGGAAATTGAGCTCAAGCTTGGGCTGCAACCAAATCAGCTGGGGCGGTTCAATCGTCATGGGCTCTGGCGCTCGCTGGCGGAAGGCCGTGCGCGCACCCAACATTTGATCACCACGTATTTCGACACGGCGGAGCTTGCTTTGCGGCGACAGGGCGCGGCGCTTCGGGTTCGCCAGTCGAAGGGAAATCGTCCACTTCAGACGCTGAAGGTGCCGGCGCCGGAGAATGGGCCGCGCACGGCCAAGACCTACCACGAATACGAGGCGGAACTCGACGGCAACAATCCCGACCTCAGCCGGATCGAAGGCGCGGAAGCAGAGACACTCGTTGCCGGCAGCGGCCTGGCGGCTGAACTAAAGCCGGTATTCACCACCGATTTCACTCGTCGGGTACTGCCGGTGCGCTTGGCGGACGCTGAGATCGAGGTCGCGCTTGATGTCGGTGAAGTTCGATCGGGTAAACAAGTCATCCCGATCTGCGAAGCTGAGCTTGAGCTTAAATCGGGTCATCCGGGACGACTGGCCGAACTTGCCCTGGCGCTGCATGAGAGCCTTCCGGTCCGTTTGGAGCAGCGGACCAAGGCCGCGCGGGGATACGGCCTGCTCACGGGCAACCTGCCACTTCCCGTCAAGGCCCGCCGGTTCCGGCTTGAGCGCTCGGCGAGCGTGGCTGAGGCAATCCCGGTCGTGATCCGCGAGTGCCTTTTTCAAGTGTTTGCGAATGAGCCGGCGGTGCTTCATGGCCACGATCCTGAGGGCATCCATCAGATGCGGGTCGGATTGCGCAGATTGCGAGCTTTCCTGGCCTTGGTCCGGCCGTTCGTCGCGCCCGATGTTGCAGCCTATATGCGCGTAGAATTGGGATGGCTGCAGCGCGAACTCGGTCCGGCGCGCGACTGGGACGTTTTCATCTCCGACACCCTGGAACGGCTTTCCGCTCGCCAAGGCGCCACAAACGGCCTTGGTCCGGCATTGAGATATGCCAACGAGGCGCGCGGTGCGGCCTATGAGCGGGCCCGTGCGGCGGTCACCGACCCTCGCTTCACAGCCATCCTCCTGCGCACTGAAATTTGGCTCGACAGCGGGCAATGGATACGGCCGGGCAAATCAGTGAAAAAGGCTCTATCCCGGCCCGCCCGTCGGTTCGCAAAAGACGCTCTCAAGGTTCGTGAACGCAAGCTCCACAAACTTGGCCGGCGTCACGACACCTTGTCAGAGGCGGATCTTCACCGGCTGCGCATTCGCGCCAAGAACCTTCGATACGTGACTGAATTTTTTCAGAGCCTGTTCCGAAAGAAACGCGCGGCGGCCTACATCGATTCGCTGCGTGAGCTGCAGGACGTGCTGGGTACGCTCAACGATGCCGTGGTCAACCGGGTTTTGCTCGAAGAGCTCGGGCAACGGGGGGCTGAAAACAAGCGCGCGCAAAAAGCAATTGCGCATGCCGATGCTTTGGTCAGAGGGTGGACGTTCGGCCGCATAGAAAGCGATCTGGCGCGCCTCTCTTCCGTGTGGGCTCGCCACAGCGATCGCCGCCACTTCTGGACCTGATGTCGTACCCGGGGAGGGCGGATCTCAGGCCGGGCGTCTAGTGCACCCCGGGTAGACAATTGTCTATTGTAGGTCCGTCGGCGCTTGTGAGCTCAGGCTCTTGCGTCAGCGAGGCGAGTGCAACGCCGATCAGGAACGCGGTCTCCCTCAAATCGGCGCTCGATGCCAATTCTTCAGTCTGCGCCAGCAATTCTCGAACGGCTTGCATCACCGCTTTCTTGCGCGGCGGCTGTTTTTGCTGGTCAGGTTGTTTTGATCGTCGTGTCGACATTGGCGAATTGCCCCCTTATTGGATGCCGGATTCGAAGGTGTCGGCTGTGGCCGAAGGTGCCGCCGCCAGCGCACCACCCGACAACGCGTCGAGCAGGAGGCCAGGGTAGACGTCGAGGTCGTGGTCGAGCGTGGCAACGTCCAATATCCGAAGCGGGTTTGGCAGCGGCGACGCTTCGACGAGTGCATCGAGGTGATCGAGATTGATGTCGATCCAGCCGGCCACGGCGCGGGTGATGCCGATTTGGCAAACCGGGCCAATTCGGTGTGCGAGTGCACCTGTTCGTTTCAGGACCCGCTCGAACAAAAGGTCCGAAGCCGATACCACCCGCGTTATGCCGGCCCTCAGGCAAACTTGAATGAGTGATATCAGTAGCGCGCTGGTGATTGGATGAATGGCGGCCAGCGATTGCGATTCGCTACCCGTTGGCCGGGCCGAGAAGCGGCTGATTTCCCATATCGCAGGCTGTGCCGGCGCTTCTTCCTCCCCCAGCAACTCGGGGAAGACATCGCGGATCATGTAAGGGCCAGTTGTCGGCAGCAGTCGCCAACTCCCCAGCACGTTGTTGGTGTCGTCGAGGTAGACCGCGTATAGCGGGTCAAGCGCATCGAAACGATCGATGTCCATACCGTTGACGCTCGGGATGTCCCACTTCATGCGCTCCTTGAAGACCTGATAGCGCAGCCGATACATCTCATCGAGCAGCCGCGGCGACACGTGATGCGACTGTGCCTTGAAAACTAAGACCTTTGACATTCTGGCCACCCCTCGCGACTGAACTCTCTGACAGGATCAGAGCAAAGCGCACAGCAGCTAGATAGCTGTATTAATTGACAGGTAGGGGGGGCGATCCGGCAGGCCTTGCGCGACGCTTGCTGGCGTTGCCGGATGGTAATGGCAATGCCGTGAACGATTGGTAAACCGCGCCCGCTGGTTTTGCCGACTAGATCTCGATCAGTCCGCTGTAGAGCGACTTGGCGACAGCATGGGTGCGGTTGGTCACCTCAAGCTTCGACATCGCGTTGGCGAGGTGGAAATTCACCGTGCGCTCAGACAATTCCAGGATCGCTGAAATTGCCCATGAGCTCTTGCCGCGTGCGGTCCATTCCAGGCATTCGCGCTCGCGCGGCGTCAATTTGACGCCGAAATTTGCATCGTCGTCCTGGGCCAGCCGCTGGACCGCGGCATGGACGTGAATAGCCAGCAAATGAACCGTGTGTTTGTAGTGAGGGATCCTACGTTTGAACTCCATGGCAGGTTCGTCGGCCGCCAGACTCACAACCGCGAATTCCCTGTTCGGTCCATGGATCGGGATAGCAACCCCGTTCGGCAGGCCGCATTCGATGGCCTCGGAGAACAGCCGATGCTGGCGCTGGTTGAGGCCGGCGTCCTCCGATACGTCCATCCAGACTTGCGGCATGACGCTGTGGCGGCAGCGCTGAAAGATCGGATCGATCCGGTGGTAGTTCTGCTCGCGATAGCGCTCTCGCCATTCGTCGGGAAAAGTCGTGCTGACGACCATTTGCTGGCTGAAGACTGGCGCTGATAGCTGGTCGTATTCTGGCAGGTGGAACTGGACATAGATCGATACCGGAAACCCGATCTCGGAGTAGGCGGCATGGAAACAGCGGCGCACTTCGTCAATGTCGTTGCAGTCCGCAAGCCCTGCCACATAACCACTGACGTCATGCTGCAGGCCGTTCATAAGGTCCCCCCCTATAAGGCCGCCCAGCTACTGAAGGCGACGGCCCGTCATTTGTGCATTATAGCTGTTCTTGTTTGAAAGCGACACTTTCGACATCGGCAAGCTGAGTTTCGAAGACCGGATCCGCTCGTCCGCAATGCCGTGAAAAATGATCGACATGATATGGAGCATGTCCATATGAGCCGAGACCATCTGCGTGGCCTCCCGGCAGGCGACGTCGGTCACCACATTCATCGCCGACACCCAGCGGTCGCCCCCGTGTAGCGGAATGGTGATGCCGTTGCGCAGTCCGTATCCCTGCGCTTCCTCGAAAAGAATCGATGCCGCACGATCGCCCGCATGGCTTGCCCGCAAGTCATGCCAGGCCACCGGCTGCAGCTCGGAGGCGCAGTACCGGAGCGTCGGGTCGAATGCGAAATAGTCGGCGTCCTTATAACGCTCGCACCAAGCGCTCGGATAATTGGTCAATCCTTCGATTTCCGAGGCACCGTTTTGGTTGCGGGTAACCCGGACATAGGCGTAGGCCTCAAATCCTAAGCCGGAGATGCTGTTGTGCATTGAGTCGCGAAGGGCGCCCAGTGAGTAGGAATGCCGGAGCTGTTCCTCGAACTCGCTTAGCAACTTGTCGCAGAAAAAGCGATTTCCCAAGCCCATACCGTTTGACCCTCAGATCTGCGGTTCATGCCGGCACCCTGGGCGCATCCATGGATACGCCTTGAGGTCATTAGTAGACCCAACAAACAACGCGCCGCGACCTGTCATTTGTGACAGCTGGCGCATACCGCCGGCGGAAATCACACTCGGTCCAGTGTTCCTCACTCCATCCGCCAAAGCTGGAACTGTCTCATGCCAACCGATACCGTCTCCACCAGTCAGCCAATTTCCGTCGAAAGGCCAATCAATCGCCGTCAGGAGCGTAGGATGGCCGCTCGCCCGCCGCGATCGCAGGCGCCAGGGCCGAAGGGCTTGCCACTGATCGGGCCGATCCGGGAAATCCGCGACGACCCGCTGGGGTTCTCCGTTCGGATGGCCCGGACGTATGGCGAGATCACTCAATTCAATCTGGGGCCGAACCGCGTTTTCATGCTGAACCGGCCGGAGTTCTTCCAGCACGTCCTGGTGGATAACTACCGCAACTACCACAAGAGCAAGTTCTACAAGGCCGTCGGGCCCATCTTCGGGAACGGTCTGGTGACCAGCGATGGCGAAACCTGGAAACGCCAACGTCAGCTCGCCCAGCCCGCCTTTCACCGCCAGCGCATCGCCGACTTGGCCGCCGGCATGGCGGAAGAAATTCATGTCATGCTCGACCAATGGGACGTTGCGGCCCAAAGCGGCCAATCGATCGATACGCTTGCCCTTTGCATGGAACTGGCGCTGGGCAACATCACGCGCGCCATGTTTGGCAGTGACGTTCGCGCTCAATTCGATACGATCAACAGCTCCATCGGCACGATCCTGCGCCGCGCTGAGAACCAGATCTGGTCGGCGCTGCCGGTTCCATACTGGATGCCGACGCCGGCGAATATCGGCGCCTGGCGGGCAGCCAAGCGGCTCGACCGCATCGTCGACGCCCTGATCGCCGAGCGGGATGGAGATAACGACGAGCGCGGCGATCTGTTGTCGATGCTGCTGACTGCGCGTTACCCCGATACCGGCGAGGCGATGCCCCATGAGCAACTGCGCGATGAGGTGCGCACCATTTTGATCGCCGGGCACGAGACGGTCGGCAGCACGGCCGGTTTCATTACCTACCTCGTTTCCAAACACCCCGATATTGAACGCCGGATGGTCAGCGAAATCGATTCGGCCTTGAACGGTACGCGGCCGACCTTCGAGGATCTGCCGAAGCTCAAATACACGAACATGATTGTGCGCGAGGCACTGCGGCTCTACCCGTCGGCCTGGACCATTTCACGCCAAGCGCTGGAGGACGATCGGATTGGCCCCTATGACATTCGCAAGGGCTCCACGATCATGCTGAGTCCTTACGTGATGCACCGAAATCCCAAATACTGGAACAATCCCGAAGCCTTCATACCTGAGCGCTTTACGCCAGAAGAGATCGAACGCCGGCCGAAGCACTCATACGTGCCATTTGGCGGCGGACCGCGCGGTTGCATCGGCGACCACTTCGCTCTCACCGAGCTCACTTTGCTGACAGCGATGATCTATCAGCGCTTCACGCTGCAGGTCGAACCGGGCTACCAATTGCGCCCCGAACCTATGATCTCGCTCCGGCCTGTCGGCGGAGTTGCGATGCATGTCCAGCGGCGATCGGCGTAACCTGGGGAGGGCGCATTCGTGCCGGACGGCACACCAGACGAGCAGGTCGGGCCAGACAAGCATGTCGGGGAACGCGGCGGTTGGGGTTTCATAGGCATCCTCACCGCCTTGACGGCCCTCGGCCATTTCGCTTCTGCCATTTATCTGCCGTCCTTGCCAGCGCTGGCTGAGGCACTGCAGGCAAGCCCGGCCGCGGCGCACGCGACCCTTTCGGTTTTCCTGCTCGGTTTTGCTGCCGCACAGCTCGCCTACGGACCACTCTCCGACCAATTTGGGCGCCGCCGGGTCTTGTTTTGGGGGCTCGCAGTCTTCGTGTTGGCTTCAGTCGCCTGTGCGCTCGCGCCCGACATCGAGACATTGATTGCCGCCCGGCTGGCGCAGGGCATGGGAGCTTGTGCTGGTATGGTGATCGCCAGGGCCATCGCGCGCGACTGCTATTCCGGGAAGGCTTTATCCGTAGCGATGGCGACGATCGCGACGGCGATTGCTGTTGTGCCGGGCTTCGTTCCGCTGCTGGGTGGCGTTCTGCAAGACGGACTTGGGTGGCGGGCGGCTTTCGTGGCCACCGCGGCCGTCGGCCTCGCCGTTGCCATGGTGGCATATTTTCGGCTCCCGGAATCGAACAAGGCTTCGACCTCCGGCACCGTATCAATGTCGCGCATGAGCCGCGATTACGGCGATGTTCTGCGCTCTTCTGTCTTCCGACGGAATGCCGTGACCATGGCATTCGGCATGGCCGCGATGTTTGCTTTCAATGCCGCCTCGCCGGCTCTCTTTATCGAGCGGCTGGGTACCAGCGCGACCGAATACGGGATCTATCCGACGATCACCGTGGCAGGCTATTTCCTCGGCGCAGCCGCCGCGGCCCGGTTGGTGCGGCGTATTGCTGAAACCAAGCTCATCCTTGTCGGGACACTGATCATGGCCCTCGGCACGGGGTTGATGCTGCTATTGCCGATCATTGGGCAATTGAGTGTCTGGGGCATGGTCGCCGCCATGTTCGTATTCGTCGGTGGGCTCGGTATTGTAATGCCCTTGGGATCGGCCGCGGCGCTGCAACCGTTTCGCCATTGCGCGGGAACAGCTTCCGCGGTGCTGGGATTCGTCCAGATGGGCGGTGCGGCCGCAGGTTCGGCCATCGTCGGCCTGGTCCCTGGATTGGGCGACACGTCGCTTGGCGCGACGATGGCAATGTTCTCGCTGGCGGCAATCGTCTGGTATTGGCGCCCGCTGGGCGCGCTTCGCGCCGCTCCGAATGTTGGACCAGCCTCCGAGCGTTCCGGAGATGGGCTGCACGTACTGCAGCAGACGCGCCGCTAGGGTATCGTCTGCGGCGGTTTTACGGCGACCGATCTAGTCTGCTTTCCAAGTCTCGCGGCACCACAAAGCTCTCCAAGTACCCGGCACCGACGGCAAGTTCGGGCCAACGCGGGGTGTCGAGTTTGATCGTTGCCAGGGCCCCGGTTGGGTACTTCGCGGCGATCCGGCGAAGTGCCCCCGCTTCGCCCCCTGCGCACAGCGCGTCGGCCAGCTCTTCCAGATCCGGGTTGTGTCCGATCAGCAATACGCTGCACACCTTCTCATCGAGCGAACGCAGACGGTTCATCAAATTGTCATCCCCGGCGAGATAGAGTGAGCGCTCCCTGGAGACCGGCGCCTCGTAAGTCAGCGCCGCGGCTATGGGCCGCCAGGTATCCGCGGCTCGGCGGGCGGCTGAACAAAGGACAAGGTCGAACTGGCAACCTCGTTGGCGGAGATGGTCGGCTATTCGGCTCGCGGCCCGTTTTCCCCGCGGCGCCAGGGGCCGGTCGAAGTCGCTCAATCCTGGATCGCCCCAGGAAGATTTGGCGTGGCGCAGCAGATAGAGGTGTTTCATCGGCGTGCCGGTGCGTGATTGTCGTCGAACAGTACCGCAATCGGCTCCGCGCATGGCGAAATCCTGCTGATCGCTTATGTTTAGAAGAGCACTTTCCGGAACGATGGCAGCGCCTAAGGAGATCTACTCAGTGGCCAAGGCAGCGCAACAGGCAGATTTCGATTTCGATCCCGATTCTCCCTCCCGCTTTATCAATCGGGAACTGTCCTGGCTCGCATTCAATGAGCGGGTATTGGAGGAGGCGGCAAATCCCAGTCACCCCCTTCTGGAGAGGCTGCGCTTCCTTTCGATCTCGGCGAGCAACCTGGACGAGTTCTATATGGTCCGAGTGGCCGGACTGAAGGGCCTGGTGAACGCCGGTGTGCAAGCGCCGAGCCAGGACGGGATGACCCCCATCCAGCAACTCGAAGCCATCAGCCAGCGCGCCGGCGAGCTTATGCATGATCAGCAGGAGCGCTGGCGTGCCTTGCGCGGCGAGCTGAACGAGTCGGGGATCTCGGTGATCGACCCAGGCCAATTGGGCGCTGCCGATCAGGCCGAGCTTGAAACCGACTTCCTGGAGCGAATATTTCCGATCCTGACACCGTTGGCGATCGATCCGGCGCATCCGTTTCCGTTCATTCCCAATCTCGGTTTTGGCATCGCGCTTGAACTGAAGCGGCCAAAGGCGGAGGAAACCCTGTTCGCCCTGGTCCCGTTGCCACACCAGCTTGACCGCTTCATCCGCCTGCCTGGCAGTGAGACGCGGTATTTGCCGCTTGAGCAGGTCGTCGGTCTTTTCCTCGACAAGTTGTTCCCGGGATTTGGCGTGCGCGGCCAAGGCTACTTCCGTATCGTCCGCGACAGCGAGATCGAGGTTGAAGAGGAGGCGGAGGATTTGGTGCGGCTGTTCGAATCGGCGCTCAAGCGGCGGCGGCGCGGCACGGTCATTCGCCTCAAGATCAACAAGGACATGTCGCCGGAGTTGAAGGACTTTCTGACCCGCGAGTTCGACGTCGATCCGGTCGACGTATTTGAGCAGGTCGGCATCCTGGGCCTGCCCGACATCGAGGAGTTGATCTCCTCGGATCGGCCGGAACTTCTCTTCCCGCCGTTCAATGCGAGGTTTCCCGAGCGCATTCGCGATTTTGGCGGCGACTGTCTTGCCGCCATCAAGGCCAAGGACATTATCGTCCATCACCCGTATGAGAGCTTCGACGTCGTCGTCCAGTTTCTGCGCCAGGCTGCCGCAGACCCGTCAGTCGTCGCCATCAAGCAGACCCTCTACCGTACAAGCGAGGACTCGCCGATCGTGCGGGCGCTGATCGATGCGGCGGAATCGGGCAAATCCGTTACTGCCATGGTCGAGTTGAAGGCGCGTTTCGACGAAGAAGCCAATATTCGCTGGGCCCGCGACCTGGAGCGGGCGGGCGCGCAGGTCGTCTACGGCTTCATCGACTATAAGACGCACACCAAGATTTCGCTGGTAGTGCGCCGCGAGGGCGGCCGCCTGCGCCGCTACGTGCATTATGGCACCGGGAATTATCATCCGATCACGGCGCGCAGCTACACCGACCTCTCATTTTTCTCCTGCGATCCGAAACTGGCGCAGGATGCGGCACGGCTCTTCAACTACATGACGGGTTATGCAGAGCCTGACGCCATGGAGAAGATCGCCTATTCGCCGATCAGCCTTCGCAGCACTCTGCTGGAGCACATCGATATCGAGATCGACAATGCGAAAGCCGGCCTGCCTTCTGGTCTGTGGGCCAAGCTGAATTCTTTGGTCTGCCCGAACACTATCGACGCGCTCTATCGCGCCTCCCAGGCCGGGGTCCCGATCACGTTGGTGGTGCGCGGCATATGCTGTCTGCGCCCTGGAATCCCGGGCCTCTCGGAGAACATCCGGGTGAAATCCATCATCGGCCGTTTCCTCGAGCATGCACGGATCGTCTGCTTTGCGAACGGCGACGAGTTGCCCTCGCGCAACGCTCGGGTGTTCATGTCTTCCGCCGATTGGATGCCGCGGAACTTCGAAGGCCGTGTGGAGACGCTCGTGCCGATCGAGAACGCAACGGTTCACCAACAAATTCTCGATCAGATCATGGTCGCCAATCTCAAAGACGATCTGCAGAGCTGGGAACTCGGCGCGGATGGAGTCTATTCGCGCCTTCATCCAAAGAACGAGGGTTTTGGCTGTCATTACTTCTTCATGAACAATCCCAGCCTCTCCGGACGCGGCAGCGCGATGCGCAAAGACGTCGGCACACCGCGGCTCGTCCTCGACCGCGACCGGGTCTAGAACCCGTGGCGATATCGGCTGCCGCCGGCTGGACGGCTACGGATCGCCCCGGGTCAGAGCGGCGTGTCGGCGTCATCGACATTGGGTCCAACTCGATCCGGTTGGTTGTTTTCGGCGGACATCCGCAAGCCCCCCGGCCGGTCTTCAATGAAAAGGTGCTGTGTGGGCTGGGCCGTGGCCTCGATGCGACCGGCCAACTCGATCCCGATGGCGTTGCGCTTGCGCTTCAGAACCTCCCGCGGTTTGTGGTGCTGGCGGAACAGCTTGGTGCCCAATCCATAATAGCTTTTGCCACCGCCGCAGTTCGCGACGCTGCGGATGGCGCCGATTTCACCGATCAGATTCAGCGAAGTTGCGGATTGGCGGTCGTGGTTCTTGATGGCGATGAGGAAGCACGCCTTTCGGCCTTCGGGGTCATGGCCGGAAACCCGTCGGCCGAAGGACTGATGGGCGATTTGGGCGGCGGCAGTCTGGAGCTGGTCTCGCTCGTCGGAGGGGGGACGGTCGATCACGCAACGCTCCCGCTCGGGCCATTTCGCCTGGACGTAGGCGGTGCGGGCGGCATCGACCCAGAGCGTGTGATCCGCCGCAATCTGACCAAGCTTGACTGGCTGGAACGCTCCGGCGGTTGCGATTTTTTTGCGGTTGGCGGCGCATGGCGCACACTCGCGCGCATCCATATGACCCAGACCGGCTATCCATTGAACATTATCGACCGCTATGCCGTCAGCCGCGGCGTGATGGAAGACATCGTCAGCCTGATCGCCGGTCTGAGCCGGGAATCGCTGGAGCGTCTGCCCGGCCTTGCCCGGCGCCGGCTGGACGCGCTGCCGGCGGCAGCGCTGGTTATGCGCAACCTGATCGACGTCGTGCGCCCCAAACGCGTCATATTCTCCGCCTTTGGACTTCGTGAAGGTGTGCTATTCGATGCACTGTCGGGCGCCGACCGGCAAGCCGACCCGCTGCTGGCAGGGGCAGGTGACTTCGCGGCTCGGTTCGGGCGGTTCCAGGGGCTGGAAGCGCCGCTTTTTGATTGGACTGCGCCGCTCTTCGCCGACGTTTCGATCCCCGAATCCTCAGAAGTCCCTGGCGCTCCTGGCGTCCCTGGTGCCCCTGGCGCCCAAGCCGAAGCTGAGACGGAACAGCGCCTCCGCCGGGCCGCATGTAGTTTGGCCGATATCGGTTGGACGGAACATCCCAGTTACCGGGCGGAACATAGCTTCGAGCGCGCATTGCGTTTGCCGCTCGCGGGCATCGATCATCCCGGCCGGGCCTTTCTGGCCATCGTTATGGCTGGGCGCTACGCGGGCGTCGCGTCACGCGATCAGCGGCAAGCGGCGAGCATGCTGGGTCTCGATGTCGCACCGATCGAGCGCGCCGTCAGGCTGGGCTTGGCGTTGCGATTGGCGATCGGGCTGTGCGGCGGCGATGCCGAGATATTGAACGACACGGCGCTGCAGCTTTGCGAGGATGCACTTGTGCTCAATGTCGGACGTTCGGCGACACCGCTGCTGGGTGAAATGGTGGAACGGCGCTTGAAAGAACTGGCGCGCGCCCACGATCTCGGCTGGCGTATCGAGACCCGCTGAACGGACAGGCGGCAATAGACCTAGAGAAGCTCGACCGTCCGCCAAGACGGCGCCGTTGAAACAACCAAAAACTTCATGATCCGCGTCAAGCTGCGGGCGCGGCCCGGTCGGCATCGCTGGTGGCGTGATCGCGTACGATTCGAAGCCGCTTGCCTTCGATCGTGAGCGCGATATCTCCGTGCTTGAGCGCCAGTGCGTCGGCACCGAAGATCTCGCGCCGCCAACCTTTCAGAGCGGGCACATCGGCGTCGTCATTGGCTGCGATGGCTTCTAAATCGGCACTTGAGGCAACAAGCTTTTGCGCCACATCATCGGCATCGCAGCGCATCTTCAGCAGCACCTTCAGCAATTCGATGACTGGACCGATGCCCTTGGGCGGTGCTTCCTTGGCGGGCAGGGTAGGGGCGTCGTCCTCGGGTACGGCGGCACCGCGCGCGACCGCCTCTAACAGCGCCTGGCCACTGCGGCTTGCCCCGAATCCGTTTGAGATGCCGCGGCTGCGCTCCAGGGCCTTTTCATTGGTCGGGGTATGGGCCGCAATTTCCATCAACGATTCGTCGCGTACAATCCGGTTACGCGGCACGTTGCGGTCCTGTGCTTCGCGCTCCCGCCATGCCGCGATCTCGCGCAGGGTCGCCAGAAAACGCGGCGAACGGGTCCGCACTTTGAGCCGCCGCCAGGCTTCCACGGGGTCCATGCGATAGGTCTCAGGGGCGCACAGCACCGCCATCTCCGCCTGCAGCCAACTTTCTCGCCCGCTTCGTTCCAGGCGCGCGGAGAGCTTTTCATAGATCTTGCGGAGATGGGTGACATCGGCAAGCGCATAGTCGATCTGGCGCTGGGTCAGGGGGCGCGCCGACCAGTCCGTGAAGCGGGCCGATTTGTCCAAACTGCCCTTGGCGAGTTTCTGGACCAGCGTCTCGTAGGCGACGGCATCGCCGAAGCCGCACACCATGCCCGCGACTTGCGTGTCGAAGATCGGAGCAGGGACGCTGCCGCCCTGGTGGAAGAAGATTTCAAGGTCCTGCCGGGCTGCGTGGAAGACCTTCAATATGCCGGGAGCGGCCATGAGATCGTAGACCGGCTTGAGGTCGATCGTGGCGGCGAGCGCGTCGACCGCTGCGGCCTCTTTGGCGCCGCCCAGTTGGACCACACAAAGGATCGGCCAATAGGTCTTCTCGCGCATGAACTCGGTGTCGACCGTTATGTAAGTTTCGGTCGACAGCCGCGCACACAGGCTCTCAAGGTCTTGCTGATCGGTGATAAGGGTCATGCGTGAGCGGGGGTATAGCGCGAATGCGGCCGGCAGGCTATCGCGCCTGGTCATCCAGACGCAACATCATAAGGACTTCGTCGTAGTAGCGCCCATCGACCTGCAGCGACCGCGGCTCCGCGCCGTAGCGGATGAAACCGCACCGTTCATACAACTGGGCGGGCTTCTCGCTGACCACAGTGAGTTGGATGATCTCCACTTTGCCGCGCGCATGCTCGATTACCGCCTCGACGAGCGCTTTGCCGAGCCCTCCGCCGCGCGCGGCCTCACGTACGTATAACCCCCATAGCACGCCCTTGTGATGCGTCTTCTCATGCGTTTGCGCGAAGAAACCAACGCTTCCCGACAATGTCGATCCCACAAGGCCGCCAAACACTGCCGAATCCTGGAGGCGCTGTGCGTAGTCGCGCACGCTCCAACGTGCCTCTTCGTCATAAGAAGCGGCGAAGGCTTCAGGATGGTGCTGGAGCGCTTCCAGCCGCAGGGGGCGAAACGCCTCTGCGTCGTCGGCGCCGAGGCGCCTGATCTGAAAACGAGCGTCAGGGTTCATGGGGTTGTCTTCACGGCATCACGGGCCCATCGCCGGATGCGAGCGTCCAGACCGGCACTTTGCCAACACGGCCCTTTACCGAAGCCGCTTGGCCCTTGCGCAATCCGTTGAGCGGATCTCCGTCGCCATCCTCGCTGCGCACCGCCTCGACAGCTTCGTCGCTTACCACGAGCGGCGCTTTGACCTCGCGTGTGTGTGACTCCAACCGCGCGGCGACGTTGACGGTGTCGCCTATGACGGCGTATTCGAGCCGCCGCTCGTCGCCGATATCGCCCATCACCGCAGCGCCGTAGTGCAGCCCGATACCAATATCGATCGGCGGCTGGCCACCGCCCGCTCGTTCCTGATTCCAGCGATCAACCGAGGTCAACATGGCGCGTGCGCAGGCCAGAGCGTTCGTCGCATCACGTTTGCCGGCGTGTGGTGTGCCGAAGGTCGCCATGATGGCATCGCCGATATATTTGTCGACGGTCCCGTCATGGGCAAAGACCTCGCGGGCCATGCGGCCATGGAAGTCGCGCAACAAGTCGATCACCGATTCCGGCGGGAGTTTTTCCGAAAGTGTCGTGAACCCGATGATATCGGCAAACAACACGGCGACGTTCTGCGAGCGGACGGCCCCCAGCGGCGTGTCGGTTCCGGCCAGTTCCTCGACCATGCCCGGCGAGAAATATCGGGCCAGGTTAGCGCGCTCCTGCGTCGTCACGACCTGGCGTTCGACCAGCCGCTTTGTGCGCCACACTGCCGTCGCCAGTATTGCCGCCGCCACCAATACGATGAATATGTCTTGGATCGGCTGGGCCAGGCTGAAGTAGTGCGGATGAAGGGTGAAAGCCAGTTTGTCCGCACCCGTGGGGCCGCTGAATTGCAAGCTGTAGTCGAGCAGCGAACGGCTTTCGGGCAAACGGAATACAAGGAAGTTGCCAATGCCCCAGGCGGTGGCAATGAAGGCGCCCATCCAGATCACCAGTCGCGGCGAGTATGTCAGGGCGGTCAGGCATAGGAACACAAAAAAGAATGGAAACGAATGGAAGCGAAGATTGGCTTGAACCGGCCATGGGTCGTTGATGAACGGGTTGCCCGGTATCAGCGCGACGACAAGCACGGCTGCATCGAAGGCGAAAAAAGCCAGGGTAATCCATTCCCGGTCCGGATAGCGTTGACGTGCCCTGTAATGGAGCCATCCAGCCAATCCAATCACAGCCACCAAGCCCACCCAATAAACGCCAATCAGGCTCGGGAACTGGGCTCCGATGTAAAGGACAATGAGGCCCATCGCGATGAGGCGTGCACGCGATAACAGGCGGAAAGCCGACTGTTCAGCCACGGCAAAAGCGCCACCAAGGCGGCCGCTTGGGGCGCTTTCGCTGATCGTTTCAACCATCGTGACTATCTCCTGCCGTTTCCGCAGCGTCTCCCGCTGGACAAAGGTGCCATTTTTGTCGAGTTCACGCCTGGCTGCCTGAAGCGGCCTCGCTACCATCCAGCAGCCAAACCGCGAGCTTACCGGTGCGCCCGCGGACGGCGGTTGTTTCGCCCCGCGCCAGGCCAGTCAACGGCTGGGCATCGGCGCCGGTCTCCTGCTTGATCGCCTCGACCGTATCGTTGCTGACCACCAGCGGCGCATCGACATTGCGGGTCATCGCCTCAAGCCGTGCGGCGACGTTCACCGTATCGCCGATGACGGCGTATTCGAGGCGCCGCTCGTCGCCGATATCGCCCATCACCGCGCTCCCGAAATGGAGCCCGATTCCGATCTCGATGGGTGGCAGGCCGCCCTGCCGGCGTTCCCGGTTCCAGTTTTCCATCGAGCCAAGCATGGCGCGTGCGCAGGCGAGCGCGTTGGTCGCATCGCGGTCCCCGGCCCTTGGAGTGCCGAAAGTCGCCATGATGGCGTCGCCGATGTACTTGTCGACGGTTCCATTGTGCGCGAAGACCTCGCTTGCCATGCGGCCGTGGAAATCTCGCAATAGAGCAATCACCGTTTCCGCCGGCCGATTCTCCGAGAGTGCTGTGAAGCCGACGATGTCGGCGAACAGAACGGCCACATTCTGTTCGCGCACCGCGCCGAGCGGCTCGTCCTGACCTGCCAATTCCTCGATCAGCCCTGGCGAGAAATAGCGCGACAGATTGGCGCGCGCCCGCTCCGCCCGCATCTGTCGGCCGACCAGACGTCGCGAGCGCCACACCACGGCAGCCAGTACGCCGGCGAAGACCGCCATGACGAAAAACTCCTGCACCCTGGCGCTGATGTCGATGAAGTTGACGCCGTGGGCCAAGCGCAGTCGTTCGGCCATCGGGAGCGACTCGAAATTCGGGATGTCCAATTCGGTGATCATGCCGGGAATCTGCAGGGCCAGATAAGCGCCCAATCCCCAGACCAGGATCGCCGCGAGGCCGGCCCAGGCGACGGCGCCTGGCGCATAGCTGAGCGCCATAAGCGCAACCACGACGTAGAAATAGTCGAAATTCGGAAACCGGAACTGTTCTGAGATCGGAAATCCGTCAACCAGGAGCGGGTTCGGATAGAGAATGATGAAGCTCACCAGAGCAAGGTCGAGCGCCACGAAAAGGTACTTCTGCCATGGCGCGTAATAGGATGTCCGGCTGACCAAGTATTGCAGGACTCCTATCCCGGCGAAGGCGGCGGTCAGCCCCGCCCAGTAAGCCCCACCTGCATTCGGAAATCGGATAAGCAGGAAAATTGCGATCGCAGCCGAGGCGGCCAGCCGTACCCGCATGAGCAGCCGATAGGATCGGCGTTCCTCCGCCGCGAAGGTGTCGATTGGCCGTCTTGTGACGGTAGCTTCGGCAGTGGTGGCCATGCGGGCTCCCCATCTTGGCTGGCGTCGCCGTCGGCATGATTGTTCGCTCGGCGCGCCGAATTGATACATGGAGAGAGGCGCGGCCAAGAGTCAAACAAGTGCGGCGGGATTCGAGGTGTTTTGCGAACTTCTGAATTGAGTTTCGATTGGCGTTGATCGAGCCCGCCGGCCATGCGATTCCAATAGAAGAGCCAATCGCACCCGGCAGGATTCTGCCGCGATTTTTCACACAGGATGGGGGTAGCCATGTCGACCGCTGACGAAATCGATTTTGAGATCCTCGGGAATGAAATGCAGTTCGTCGAGATCGAGCTCGACCCGGGCGAGAGCGCGATCTCAGAGGCCGGAGCGATGATGTACAAGCATCCCGCAATCGAGATGTCGACCATCTTCGGCGACGGCTCCGGCCAGGACGGCGGCTTCATGGGCAAGCTCCTTGGCGCCGGCAAGCGGGTGCTGACGGGCGAAAGCCTCTTCATGACCGTGTTCACGCATAACGGTCAGGGCAAGGCGCGCGTCGCCTACGGCGCGCCTTATCCCGGCACCATTCTGGCGCTCGACCTCGAAGCCGTCGGCGGCACGCTGATCTGCCAGAAGGACGCCTTCCTGGCCGCTGCCAAAGGTGTGTCCGTCGGCATCGCTTTCCAGAAGAAGATATTGACCGGTCTGTTCGGCGGCGAAGGCTTTATCCTGCAGAAGCTGGAAGGCGACGGCATGGTCTTCGTCCATGTCGGCGGCACGCTGCTGGAAAGGCATTTGGGGCCGGGCGAGGAACTCCATGTCGACACCGGCTGCCTCGCAGCCATGACCGCCGATGTCACCTACGACGTGACCACCGTGGGTGGGGTCAAGAGCATGATCTTTGGCGGCGAAGGCGTTTTCTTCGCGCGGCTCACGGGTCCCGGCAAGGTCTGGATCCAGAGCCTGCCATTCTCGCGCCTCGCCGGACGCATGCTGGCGGCGGCGCCTGGCGGCAGCGGGCGCAGCAAGGGCGAGGGCTCGGTCCTCGGCGGGCTCGGCGACATGGTGATGGGCGACTGAGTCGCGGATTTTTGGTGCTCCCCTCGGTCGGATCTCAATCCGCGGCCGAGGTTTCGAGTGCCCATAGGGTGACCTTGCCGGCGCGGCCGCGAACAGTCGACTGACCGCCGCCGGCGAACCCTTGAAGTGCGATGGCCGTCTCGCCGCTTTCTCGCCTGGCTGCCTGCAAGACTTCGTCGCTGATGAGCAGCGGGGTCGCGGCCTGCCGGCATGATGCCTCAAGCCGTGCGGCGACGTTGACCGTGTCCCCCACCACTGCGAATTCCAGCCGCCGCTCGTCACCGATATCCCCGACGACGGCCGGGCCGTAGTGAACGCCGATCCCAACGTGGACTGCCGCTTCCCCGTCGGCTGTCCGCTCGCGGTTCCAAGTCTCCAGCGCCGCGAGCATGGCGCGGGCGCAGGCAATGGCGTTGCACGCATCCTGCTCGCCGGTGCGCGGTGTCCCGAACGTCGCCATGATGGCGTCGCCGATATACTTGTCGACCGTACCGCCGTGAGCGAACACCTCGCTCGCCATTCGCCCGTGGAAATCGCGCAGCAGGGCGATCACCCGCTCAGGCGGTTCGTTCTCCGACCAGGTCGTGAAGCCGACGATATCGGCGAACAGGACCCCGACGGGTTGTTCGCGGACCGCCCCGAGGGGCTCGTCTGTTTCGGTGAGTTCCTCGATCAGGCCAGGCGAGAAGTATCGCGACAGGTTCGTGCGCGCCCGCTCGGCTTGCATCTGTCGGCCGACCAGACGCCGCGAGCGCCAAACGGCGGTCGCAAGACCGCCCGCGAAGACCAGCATGATGAAGCCCTCTTGCAGCAAGTTGCCCAAGTCGACGAAGTTGGGGTTGCCGTAAATCCTCAGGCGCTCTGCGATCGGCAGGGTGGCATAGGCGGCCAGGCTCAACTGGGAAAAATTGGCGGGCAGCGTCAGGATCCAGAACGCCCCGGCGCCCCAGATCGTGACCGCGGCAATACCGCCCCAGGCCACCACGCCGGGGGAGTAGGTGAAAGCCATGATCGCGACCACCAGGAAGAGGAAAGGCGTATTCGGAGCTTTGAGCTGAATGGATGGCGGAAAGGCGTCGCCGAGGTAGGGGTTGGGGAAAAGGATGATGAAGCTGACCAGGGCGAGGTCAAGTGTAATGAACAGGTATTTATGCCAGCCTGCGCGATACCGTGAGCGCCCGATAGCGTATTGGATCCAACCGATCAGCGCGAACCCGATGGTGAGACCGGCCCAGTAGACACCCACCATGCCCGGAAAGCGTAGAAGCAGGTACGCCATTATCGTTACGGTCACCGCCAACCGCACGGTGGTCATGAGCCTGAGCGCCGCATCTTCTTCGGCAGCGAAGGCATCGCGAAGCCGCTTCTCACGCGCGCTGCCGGCCGTGGTCGTTATCATCGTTGCCTCTCCGTGCGGTTAGGTCGCTTTTGCCGGCTCACACACCGTGCCTTGACAAGCGGCGGTCTTCCGTGTGCTTTTCGCGCCCGGTATTGCCTGCCGATATTTCCATCTCCGCGCCGCCCTGGCCAAAGGCCCAAATGCATCCCTATCGCACCCATACCTGCGCCGATCCGCGTTCCGAGCACACCGGTGAGACCATGCGTCTTTCCGGCTGGGTTCACGCCAAACGCGACCACGGCAATCTCCTGTTCGTCGACCTGCGCGACCATCACGGCATCACGCAGTGTGTGATCGACGTGGAAAGTCCACTCTTCCAGCAGGTCGAAGCCGTGCGCGTGGAAAGCGTGCTCACGTTAACCGGCACGATCGTCGAACGCAGCGCCGAGACCGTCAATCCCAAGTTTCCGACTGGCGAAGTGGAACTGCGCATCGAGGCGGCCACGGTTGAGAGCGCCGCCGAGATCTTGCCCCTCCTGGTGGCGTCCGATGAGGTCGCCGGTGAGGAGGTGCGCCTCCGCCATCGCTTCATCGACCTCCGCCGGGAGAAGATGCAGCGCAACATCCTTTTGCGCTCGGAGGTCATATCTTCGATCCGCCGACGCATGATCGAGCAAGGTTTCCATGAGTTCCAGACACCGATCCTGACGGCCAGCTCGCCGGAGGGCGCGCGGGACTATCTGGTGCCATCGCGCGTGCATCCCGGCGCTTTCTATGCGCTCCCGCAGGCCCCCCAGATGTTCAAACAGCTGCTGATGGTGGCCGGCTTCGAGAAGTACTTCCAGATCGCGCCCTGTTTTCGCGACGAGGATGCCCGCGCCGACCGCAGTCCGGGCGAGTTTTACCAACTCGATTTCGAGATGTCGTTTGTGACTCAAGACGATGTCTTCGCGGCTATCGAGCCCGTTCTGTCTGGTCTTTTCGAGGAGTTTGCCGACGGGCGCGCCGTGACCAAACCGCCGTTTCGGCGCATTCCCTATGCCGAGGCGATGCTGAACTACGGCTCGGACAAGCCGGATCTGCGCAATCCAATCGTCATCGCCGATGCGACCGCGGTCTGGCAGGGCACCGATTTCAAGATCTTCGCCGGCGCGATCGAAAAAGGAGCGGTCGTGCGGGCGATCCCGGCGCCGGGCGCTGCGTCCCAGCCGCGCAGCTTCTTCGACAAGCTCAACAATTGGGCTCGCGAAGAGGGTATGGGCGGGCTTGGATACATCATATTCGAAGCCGGTGCGGGCAAAGGCCCCATTGCCAAATTCCTCGATGCCGAGCGGACCGCGGCGCTTATGGACGCTTCAGGTGCCGGGGACGGCGATGCAGTGTTCTTCGTATGTCAGGACAAGGCGAATGCCGAGAAATTCGCCGGAATCGCACGGGACCGCATCTGCGACGAGTTGGGCCTGCGCGCTGATACGGGGTTCGAGTTTTGCTGGATCGTCGACTATCCGCTCTACGAACGCGACGAGGAGACCGGCCGCATCGAATTCAGCCACAACCCGTTCTCGATGCCCCAGGGCGGGATGGAGGCGCTGGAATCGAAAGATCCGCTGGATATTCTCGCCTACCAGTACGACATCGTCTGCAACGGCGTGGAGCTGAGCTCCGGTGCGATCCGAAATCACCGGCCGGAAATCATGATCAAGGCTTTCGAGATCGCGGGATACTCGCGCGAAGTACTCGAAAGCCGCTTTGCCGGTTTGCTGAACGCGCTCAAGTTTGGTGCGCCGCCCCATGGTGGCTCAGCGCCCGGCATCGACCGGATCGTGATGCTTCTCGCCAACGAGCCGAATATCCGCGAAGTCATCGCCTTCCCGATGAACCAGCAGGCGGAGGATCTTATGATGGGGGCGCCGGCCGCCGTGGAGCCCGCACGCTTGCGCGAATTGCACCTGAAGTTAGACTTGCCACGGGATTCGAAGAAGCCGCCCCAATAGAATCAAGAGTCGCTGAAATAATACTGGCCAAAGGGAGGCCCGAAGAAAATGCTTGAAAAAATATTCAAGCAAGCGATACTTCGGCCGAACAAGCTTCCGAGGCCCTTTTTGAGACCATTGACACTTCCTGCTTTGCTGCTGTTTTTAAATGGCTGCGCGGCCATGGCGATTCCGCCTGCATTTTCACTCTCATCTTACGCCGTCGATGGCTTCAGTTATCTGGCGAGCGGCAAGAGCTTGACCGATCATGCGATCTCGGATGCCGCCGGTCGCGACTGCGCGACTTGGCGTATCGTCAAGCGCAAGGCGATTTGCAGGGACTTCACGCCGAAGCAGGTGGCCGAGCGAAAGCGCAACCGGCGCGAGGTCAATAACAATGTCGACCGCGGCTATATAGCGACCAGCCTCAACGGTATTCCAAAAGATGAAAGCATCGCGCTTGCCGCGAGGCTGCGCAAACGTGCCAAGTCGAATTCCGGGATCACCGCGAAGCCTCAAAAGCCCGTGACATCGCGATCGCCGATCCAAGTGCACCGGCCGATCCAAGTGCGCGGGCCGCTCAAAGTGAAACGAGAGGACCTCTCACCAGCGCCGAAGCCGCCGACCGCCGCCGCAATCACCAATCGAACAGCTGTTGTCTCAAAGCGGGAAGCCGGCAAGCGTTACGTCGTCTTCGGCAGCTTCCGCCAACGCGGGGATGCCGATCGCTTTGCACGCCGGCACGCGGCGGTGAGGCCATGGGTCGTCGCGGCCACCGTCCGGGGGCAGCGCTATTACCGTGTCGTGGTTCGGCCAAGCGGCGATGCCGAGATGGCGTCCGCCATGCGGAGCTTGAGACGTGCGGGGATAAGGGATGCCTACACGATGCGGATCTGCGGCCCAACCGGGGGGGCGGTGCATTGCATGCGTCCTGCCGCCGTAGCGAAGCCTCGTGTTCACAGTGTTCGCCCAGGACGGTCGGCGGTATCCGGTACCGCCGGAGGATAGCGGCCCGCCTGTTCGGCCGCCCGCCGGATTAGCTCTCTATCAACGAACCAACGGGTTATGCCGCCGCAGGATTCGACCGCAACTGGAGGCCGATACCGTTCTTGCACAGGTGGAATTTCACCTTTGCGTCCTTGCCGCCGCATTCCTGCCAAAGTGACAGTCTGTTATGGTAACAATTCGGACGGTGCTCGCCGCCTCCGTTCCTGTTCGAACCGCGCCGCTGTGGTTGGCCCGGCCCGGCTCTGGCCGAGGCAGATTAAGCAACCGAGCGACCGGTCATTCAGAGGATCCGAAACCGCATGCTCCGTAAGCTTTCGCTGACCCAGATGCGTATCATGGTCGTGTCGGCCGTAGGCTTCGCCGCGACGACGGTGGCGCCACCGGTGCTATCGGCCGCGTCCGATACGGTCGCCCATCGGGCCGCTTACGCCTTCACATTGAAGACGGCAAGACGGAATTCCGGAATTGTCGATATTGGTGGCGGGATGAGCTACGAGATCATCGACGCCTGCGACGGCTGGACGGTCAACCAGCGGATCGCCTTGCGGATGATTAACCGCCGGAATCGCCAAATTCGATCGATCACCACCTATACAAGCTGGGAATCCAAAGACGGCCGTCGTTTCCGCTTCAACTCGCGCACAAAGCGCAACGGCAGGGTGTCTGAGCGATTTCGCGGCACGGCGACGCTGCAGCCGGATGGCTCGGGCGTCGCCGTCTATTCCAAGCCGAAGGCGATGCGCATGGCCCTGCCCAAGGGCACCGTCTTTCCAACGGCTCATTCCGAACTCATCGTAAAACGGGCCCTGTCCGGCGATAATTTCACGTGGCGGGTGCTCTTTGACGGTACGACCGACGATGGCCCTTACGGCGTCAGCGCCTATGTGGGCAAGGCCAGAGCACCCGACGGGGCAAACGAGGCAGAAGTTCAAAAAGTCGTTGGACGTCTCGGTGAAGGTAAGTTCTGGCCCGTCTCGCTCGCATTTTTCACGCATGGCAGTGTCAAAGCGGTACCGGAATACGAACTTCGCGTCGGGATGCATGCGAATTCGGTCGCGCGCTGGCTGGTCATGGATTACGGAAATTTCGTGATCGACGCTCGACTGGCCCGGTTCCAGACCCTGCCCAAAGCCAAATGCTGAAGTTGAACTAGGGCCGCTTGTCTTCGGTGAAGGCCTGTGCACCTTTCTTGGCCCGGATGAGCGACCAAATCCCGAGGACGGCCGCGACCACGAAAACCGCCACCAGGCGGAGATCACCGATCGAGGAATCGCTCGGATGCCCGAGAGCGTTCGTCACCATGAGCAGCACGCCGAGCAAGGTCAGCACCATTGCGACCACCTGAAGCGTCATCGTCAATTTGAGGTGCCCGATATGGGCATCAATCCAGACATCGCCCGATTGCCGCAAGGCGAATACCCGGAACGAAGCGCCGAAGGACCGCTTCGTATTGCCGCTCAAGCTTAATTGGCCGTATAGGGCCTTGAGCTGGCCGTATTCGGGTCGGTCGCGGGTGGTCTCGTCGATATCCATCGTCGATCCAATGTTGCGGCGCAGGCTCTTTCAGATCGCAGGCGCGGGCCAAATGGAAATTGAGAACGATCGAAGTTGAAGGCTAACCGTTCTTCGGCTCATCTTCCATTCCCGGGTTGCAAGCACGACCGCGCTTTGATCCGGTGGTTCGTACCCTTCGGGGGGCTAGATCAGCCTCGCCGGCGGACTTCCTGGTCGATTCATGGCTTTTTCCGTCCTCGCAACCCGCGGCCTTTCTTGATGGCGTCGTCGCCGAGCTTGTCGCGCACTTCGTCGATCACGTGTTCGATGCGCGCGCGACGGCCGGCGTCGGGATCGAGCAGGTCGGGCGGATCGGCGTGGCTGGCATCGTCGAGTGCGCTTGTCCCGATGCCGATCAATCGGAAGGCGGTGCCGTCGACTTCGCGGCGCAGCAGAGCCATTCCCGAACGATAGAGGACTTCTGCGAGTTGGGTCGGAGCCTCCAAAGTCGTGGCGCGGGTGCGTGATTTGAATGTTGCGGTCTTGAGCTTGAGTGTGACGGTGCTGCCGGCCAGATCCTTGGCCTTCAGGCGCGCCGATACCCTCTCGCAGAGCCGCCAGAGGCGCGATTCCAAACTCTCCAGATCGGCATGATCGCGATCGAAGGTGGTTTCGGCCGAGACGCTCTTGGCTGCCCCGTGCGGCGTGACTTGCCGTTCGTCCCGTCCATGGGAGAACCAATAGAGGCGCTTGCCCATGGCGCCGTAGCGCGCCGTCAGCGCCGCCTCATCGTAGTCCCGGATCTGGCCGATAGTGCGGATACCATTGGCATGCAGCTTTTTCTGCAATGCCTTGCCGACGCCCCAAATCAGCGAGACAGGCTGATCGGCGAGAAAACTGTCGGCCTCGGAGCGGCCGATGATGGCGAAGCCCCTTGGCTTGTCGAGATCGGAAGCGATCTTGGCCAGCGATTTGTTGTAGGAGAGCCCGATCGATGCGGTGATCCCGATCTCGTCCTCGATCTGGCGCACCAGCCGCACCAAAGTGCGCGCCGGGCTCGCGTGATGCAGACGCTCGGTGCCGGAAAGATCGAGGAAGGCCTCATCAATCGAGAGCGGCTCGACAAGCGGTGTTTTGTCGAGCATGAGCGCTCGGACCTGGCGCCCGACGGCCACGTATTTTGCCATGTTTGGTTTGATCACTATGGCATCCGGACAGGCCTTGAGCGCCTTGAACATCGGCATGGCCGATCGAACGCCGTAGGTCCGGGCGACGTAGCAGGCAGCGGACACCACGCCCCGCGTTCGTCCGCCCACAATGACTGGTTTGTCTGCCAGGCTGGGGTCGTCGCGTTTCTCAACGGTGGCGTAGAAGGCGTCACAGTCGATATGGGCAATATCGAGGCTGTCGAGCTCTTTATGGGTCACGATCCGACGGCCGCCGCAATCCGGGCATCGGCCTGGCGGAGGGTCGCGAAGGGGCGTAGCGCAGTCCCGGCAGAGTGCGCTCATGGGGTTTTGTCCGGCCACAGCCAAGCCGCTCCCCGAACCCCGCTGGCGTCGCCGTGGGCCGCGACAGCGAGGCGAGTGGCTATCGCGTCGGAGAATATTTCCTTGGCCCAGATCTTTGGGACCGTGTCCACCAGCCGTGCGATTTTGGACAACCCGCCGCCGAGCACAACAATGTCGGGATCGATGATGTTGATGACCCCGGCGAGCGCCCGGGCCAGGCGTTCCTCATAGCGGGCCAGCGCCGCCAGCGCCACAGGCTCGCCTTCCAACGCCAGACGCGCCACGTCAGACGCCTCGGCCGGTCCGCCGCCGTTGCCGGCGTAGTCGCGGGCGAGTCCGGGCCCCGACAGGAAAGTTTCTATGCAGCCGCGCCTGCCGCAGTAGCATTCGCTGCCTGGCCGTTCATCGTCGCTCATTCGGGGCAGGGGGTTGTGCCCCCACTCGCCGGCGATCGCATTAACCCCGACAAACGGTCTGCCATCGACCACCAGTCCACCGCCTACTCCGGTCCCGAGGATCACACCAAAAACAACCCGCGCGCCGGCGCCGGCGCCATCTGTAGCTTCGGAGAGCGCCAGGCAATTGGCGTCATTGGCGACCCGCACCGGGCGTTGGAGCGCGGCGGCCAGATCTTGATCGAAGAGCCGGCCGATCAACCAGGTCGAGTTGGCGTTCTTGGCCAGCCCCGTGGCCGGCGAGATCGCGCCTGGTATTCCGACGCCGACGGTGCCCTCTGCGCCGGCTTCGGCCTCCAGCTTCGCCACCAGATCGACAATCGCCCGGATCGTGGCCGCATAGTCGCCGGGCGGTGTGGCGATCCGGCGCTTGGCAACAAGCTCGGAAGGTCCTCGCAGAGCCCAGCCTTCGATCTTCGTGCCGCCAAGGTCGATACCGATGCGCAATGGGGCCATGGTCTGTCCGATCGGAAAGTGCCCGGCCAAGCCCGGCGGCGCGGCCTGTCCGCGCCCCGTCGATTGGTATCGCGTCAATTGGGATTATGCAAAATCCGATGCGGCGGCCGAACGACCGAAACCTCAATTTGCCGAGCAATTCCGCCGTTTTCCGACTGTTGATTTAAGCATATGTTAACTTTGTGCGGGGTATTCCTTGGGCTGCTATGCGCAGTGGTGCACGAACACCCAGAAGCGGCAAACCGACCGCTTGAGGAGCCAGACGTGTCAGACGCACAGACGCTTGCCGCAGATATGGTCACATCGACGGAGACGGTTACAGCGAAGACCGTCCTGATCGTCGAGGACAATGAGCTCAACATGAAGCTCTTCCACGACCTTCTGGAGGCCCATGGCTATGCGACACTGCAAACCCGCGACGGTGTCGAGGCCTTGAAAATCGCCCGTGAACACAAGCCCGACTTGATCTTGATGGACATTCAGCTGCCCGAGGTTTCCGGGCTGGAAGTTGCCAAATGGATCAAGGAGGACGAAAATCTCCGCGCCATTCCCATCGTCGCCGTAACCGCATTCGCGATGAAGGGCGATGAAGAGAAGATTCGCCAAGGCGGATGCGAAGCCTATATTGCCAAGCCGATCTCGGTTGCGAAATTTCTGGAAACCGTCGAGCGGTTTCTCTCCTAGCTGGACCGGAAGATGACGGCACGAATTCTGGTTGTCGACGATGTCGCGCCGAATACTCGGCTGCTAGAGGCCAAGCTCACCCACGAATACTTCGACGTGCTCACAGCTGCCAATGGCGAGGCAGCGCTCAAGCTCGTGCGTGATGAGAGCCCCGATATCGTCCTGCTCGACGTGATGATGCCCGGCATGGACGGCTTTGAGGTCTGCCGGCGCATGAAGTTGGACCCCAACTCGGCTCATATCCCGGTCGTGATGGTCACGGCACTTTCCGACGTAGCCGACAGGGTGCGCGGGCTTGAATGCGGCGCTGACGATTTCCTGACCAAGCCGATCAACGACACGGCCCTGCTGGCGCGCGTGAAATCGCTCGTCCGGCTGAAGATGATGCTCGACGAATTGCGTTTGCGCGAGGATACCAGCGAACAGCTCGGTGCGCTCGACGGGAACGGCGCGCTGGGCGACGAGGTCGGCGAGGGGGCCCGTATCCTCTTGGTCGAAGACAACCCCATGAGCGCTGACCGGTTGGCTGAAATCGCCGGCGAGGGCGGCTATTCGCTCGAACGCTTCGAGGACGGCGCCGGGGCCCTGGCGGCCGCGAAGTCCGGAGGCATTGAGCTCGCGATCATTAGCCTCGATCTGGAAGGCGAGGACCCGCTTCGGCTGTGTTCGCAATTTCGCTCATCAGAGTCCACCCGGCAGGTTCCGGTGTTGCTGGTGATCGAGGACAACGATACTGAACGGCTCGCCAAAGGCCTGGAAATTGGCGCCAACGATTACATCGTACGCCCCTTCGACCGGCAGGAATTGCTGGCGCGCATGCGCACCCAGGTTCGCCGCTATCGCTACGAACAACAGCTGCGCGACAACTACCGCCGCAGTATCTCAATGGCGCTGACAGACAGCCTGACGGGGCTCTACAACCGGCGCTATTTCGACACCCACTTCGAAACCCAGATCCGGCACACTACGGAAACCGGGAAATCCCTGGCGTTGCTGATGCTTGATCTCGACCGCTTCAAGGCGGTGAACGACACTTATGGTCACAATGTCGGCGACGAGGTCCTGCGCGAGACGTCCCGGCGGCTCGGTGAAAATCTGCGTACGGTCGACATGGTGGCGCGGTTCGGTGGCGAGGAATTCGCTATCGTGATGCCTGACACGACCGTAGACGCCGCCCAAAGTGCGGCCGAGCGTCTCCGCGCGAAAATTGGCGACACGCCGTTCAAGGTTGCCACGGATGATGTGGGGGACTTGACCGTGACCGTCAGTGTCGGATTGGCCGTGGCGAGCCGGCACCCCGATGCGACCGACCTTATGAAACGGGCGGACTATGCGCTCTATGCGGCCAAGCGCGCTGGCCGAAACACGGTCCATACCTTCCCGGAAGACGCCAATTTTGGGTGTGGCCCTAGCAAGGTGGCCTGAGGCTAGGCTCTCTATCTTACGTCACCCTATCGCGGCATTTCCGGTTCCGTCGTTCTGACGGACCGCCGCGTTGCACAAATGTAAGCCGGATATGGAAACGGCCGCCCTCAAGGCGGCCGCTCTACGAAGCGGTGTCGTCTTCAAGGCCCTATTTCTTCAGCTTTGTTTCCTTGAACAGGACGTGCTTCCGCGCGACCGGGTCGTATTTCTTGAACTCGAGCTTTTCGGTCTGCTTTTTGGGGTTCCTCTTGGCGATATAGAAGAACCCGGTTTCGGCCGTGCTTTGCATTCTTACCTGGATATTGTCTTTCTTGGCCATGCGGGCGGTCTTTCTTTTTGCGCTTGGGGCTCTCTAAGATCGGGCCGTCATTTTCAAAGCGGGCGAAACCGGCGCCCCTTCTCCAGCCGGCGTCTTGGCTCGAAACTTAGCGCGGCGCGGCCCCATGTCAAGGCATGTCACGGCCGACCCGTTGCTCAGGCGCGGCCCAGGGCCGGCTGCCTCAGCGGCCTCTCAACGACCTGCGACGGAGGTCTGCGAGAGCTGCAACGACCGGCTGTAGAGGGCCGTATCGTTGATTAGGCGTTTGGCGAAGGCCAAATCGCGGTCGCCGCGTTTACCCTTGCCGGCGCTACCGGCCGAGGTCCTGATGGTGCCAGGGCAAACTTCGCGCAGCCGGGAGAGCCGATTGTGGGTCGGTTTGCGCTGGTGGCGCCACTGCGACAACGCCGCAGCTGTACGATGCTGTCCGCTCCTGATCTCGGAGACCAGTGTGTCGGAATTGCTGCTCAGCCCGACCGTGCACACCGTCGGCAGTACCCCCAGGTCCTGGAGCGTGTAGCCGGAGGGCGCGTGGAAGCGCGACCAGGTCAGCACGAGCTCGCCCTCATTGGGCAGTCGAAATACGCTTTGGACCGTGCCCTTGCCGAAAGAGTTGGTCCCCACCAGGACGGCCCGGTTGAGGTCCTGCAACGCCGCCGCGACGATTTCCGACGAAGAGGCTGAGCGCCCGTTGATCAGCACGACCAGCGGCTTGCCCTTGGCGATGTCTCCGGCCCCGGCGCTGTAGCGCTGGAAGCTGCCAGGATGGCGGCCCTTCGTTGAAACGATGCGTCCGCCGGTCAGGAACATGTCTGAAACTTCGACCGCCTGATCGAGTAATCCGCCAGGATTGTTGCGCAGATCGAGGATCACACCCTTGAAGTCGTCCCCGGCGCTGCGCCGCGCCTGCCTTATGGCCTTGGCGAGTTCGCTCGACGTGCGCTGGTTGAAGCGTGTGAGGCGGATATGGGCAATGCCGCGCTCGATCTTCAGGAACACGGTCGTGGCGATCACATGGGCGCGGATGATGTTGATCGACAGTTTCTTCGACGCGGATTTGCGCGCCACCGTCAGACGCACCTGCGAGCCGCTGGGGCCGCGCAGCCGCTTGACGACTTGGCGAAGTTTCATCGCGGTGATCGGCACGCCGTCAACTTCAAGTACGGCGTCTTCCGGCTTCATCCCAGCCCGAGCGGCGGGTGTTTCCGGGAACACCGTTACGATCTTGGTGACCCCTTTGTCCTGGCGAATACGGACGCCGATGCCGACAAAGCCGGAGCGCGATGCCCGGTTTTCGCGCGCCTGTTCGGCGCTGGCATAACGCGAGTATCGGTCGAGGCGAAGCAAGGCGGCGTCGAATATGACCTTGTAGAGTTCTTCCGCATTCGCCTTCTTGAGGGCCGGCGAATAGGTTCGACTCGCTTGGATGAGGGCGGTCGTGAGATTGGCCCAACCGTCCACGTCGTTGCGCGGCGGCGCTTTGAAAACGGCCACAGGTTTGCCACTCCGCAGCAATTGGACCCGCCCTGCTGCCTTCTTGATAAGGATCGTATCGTCGACCTGTTTCAATCCCTGCATGCCGCTCAATGCCACGGCTTCCATCGAAACGGTCTCGATATAGCGTTCGCGAATGTGCAGGAACGCTATGCCGAAGACGCGGCTCGCCGCGCTCTCGAATGACTGGCCGCCGGTTTCGCTGACACTGGCGCAGGCGGTGCCGAGGAGGACCAGCACGGGAACCAGCAAGCGGATCAGGAGGCGGCGCGGAGCAGCGTCCCGAAATTCTGTGGTGGAGCGTGTCATGCCCGGTAATTTAGGCGTGGATTGCTCACTCTCACAGAGAAAAATTACAATTTTAGACAATAGGTTAACATCGTAACCTTAACACCGCGCCGGCCGAGAGAGGCAGAATTTCCGTTTCAGGCGCCTCGGCGGCCGCGTCTGCCGCGTCGCGGTGACGACGTGCGCCCCCGGCCGCGCCGGCGCCCGGCAGCGCCCGGCGGTCCCGCATCCATGAGCTCCAGAACGAGGCTGCCGGTGATCGGGTCGGCCTCGCGAAGCTTGACCTCGACCGTATCTCCAAGGCGATAGGCGTAGCCGGTGTCGCGGCCCACGAGCCGGTGGCCGGCTTCGTCGTGGTCGTAGTAATCGCCCGCCAGGGTGGAGATCGGGACCAGACCGTCCGCCCCGGTCTCCGTGAGCGTGATGAAGAGCCCAAAGCGGGTCACGCCATTGATCGTCCCGTCGAATGTGGCGCCGACACGGTCGGCCAGGAATGCGGCCGTGAAGCGGTCGACGGCGTCGCGTTCGGCGGCTGCGGCCCGTCGCTCCGTATTCGATATGTGCTGGGCGACCTCGCTTAGGTCTTCATGTTTTCGCTTCGTGATGCCGTCGTTGCCGAGGCGCAGGGCGCCGATCAGCGCCCGATGCACGACGAGGTCGGCGTAACGGCGGATAGGAGAGGTGAAATGGGCATAGCGCGCCAGCGACAAGCCGTAATGGCCGATATTGGAGGGATTGTACTCAGCTTGCGCCTGGGCCCGAAGTACGAGTTCGTTCAACATCCGCTCATGCGGCTCTCCGCGAGCGCGCTGCAATAGCCGGTTGAGATGGGCCGGCTTCACCACTTGGCCGCGTCCCAGACTTAGATCCAGTGATGCCAGGAAATCGCGCAGAGCTTCGATCTTCTCCGCTGACGGTGCGTCGTGGATTCGGTAAATGCAAGGCGCCCGTGCTTTCTCCAGGGCATCAGCGGCGGCGACATTGGCCGCGATCATGAACTCCTCGATCAGCATGTGCGAAACAAGGCGTGGGCGCGCCGCGATGCGCTCAACATGCCCCTCATCATCAAGGAAGATGCGCCGTTCAGGCAGGTCGAGTTCCAACGTCTGGCGTGCTTTGCGCGCGCGAGAAAGAGCCCGGTAGGCCTCCTGGAGGGGCGTCAGAACATGGTCGATCAGCGCACCAGTCTTGTCGTCGCCACGGCCGTCGAACGCCGCCTGCACCTGCTCGTAAGTGAGCCGCGCGGCCGAGCGTATGACCGCGCGTTCGAAGCGGTGATCCAGCACATTGCCATTCGCGTCGATGCGCATGTGACACGCCAGCGCGCCACGATCCTCGCCCGGCCTCAGAGAACAAAGGCCGTTTGACAGCGCTTCGGGCAGCATCGGCACGACCCGGTCCGGGAAGTAGACCGAATTTCCGCGGTCGCGGGCGCCACGGTCGAGTGCGCTGCCAATCCGCACGTAGTGTGCGACGTCGGCGATGGCCACGGTGAGGCGAAAGCCATCCGGGTTCTTAGGATCTTCATCGGGAGCCGCCCAAACCGCATCGTCGAAATCGCGGGCATCGTCGCCGTCGATGGTCACAAGCGGTACGCCGCGAAGATCGCTGCGGTTATCAGGCTCGACGGGCAGCGCGGCCTTGGCCTCTGCGAGCGCTTCGGTGGTGAATTCGGTTGGAATGTCATGGCTGTGGATTGCGATCATGCTGATCGCCTGGGGACCGCGGGTGTCTCCCAATCGCTCGATCACCCGGGCCTGACGCAAACCGAGCGCACGCCCCGGGAGCACTTCGGCCAATACCAGTTCGCCCGCAGTGGCGCTGCCGGCATCGCCGCGGGAGACGTGAAGCTCGTGACGCATCTTACGGTCAGTCGGTCGGATGCGGCCACCGCGTTCGCCGTCTTCATAAACCCCGAGAACCCGGCTGGGCGCGCCGGATATGCGGCGAATGACCTGGCCCTCGTATTCGCCTTCGCCAATACGGGTCAGGCGCGCCAGAATACGTTCGCCGATACCGGCGTTCAGACGTGCGCCGCGGTCGGGCGCCATCAATATGCGCGGTGGGGGCCCGTCGCCGCGCCATCCGATTGGTCGGGCGATCAGGTCGCCGTCGGCGTCGATTTCAGCGATTTCAACGACACCGACCGGGGCCAAGGTGCCGGGGTCGCGCCGGCGGCGCGCGCGGCCCTCGATCGCGCCCTCGCCAGAGAGGCCCTTCAGGATACCGCGCAAGGCGGCGCGCTGCCCGCCCTTGAGACGAAAGGCGCGTGCTATCTCTCGCTCGCCGGGCTCGCCAAGATGTTCGGCGATGAAGGCAAGGATCTCTTCACGGCTGGGGAAGGGGGACTGTTTCTGCTTGGCTGCCAAGGTGTATCGGGCCGCTCATCGCGGCTACGCCTGCTGGGGCTTATTCGCTCGCGGCGCCGGCAGGGCCAGCCGTGCGCTTTGACTTGGTGGACTTGGATTTGGTGGATTTGGCCGACTTGCGCGGTTTGGCACTCTTGGTGCTTTTCTTGGCTTTGCCGCCTTTTCCGGCTTTGGCGGCCTTGGCCGCAATCAATTCGACGGCTTGTTCCAACGTTACAGTCTCAACGCTCATATCCTTGGGCAGGCTGGCGAAGGTTCGGGCGTGGCGGACGTAAGGACCAAAGCGGCCGACCCCCGCGCTTATTGCTTTGCCGTCGTCGGGATGCTCGCCGAGCCGGCGGGAGCCTGCGCCCTGGACGTTCGCGCCGCCGCGTCCGCGCCCAGGCTGAGCCAGCAAATCGACCGCACGGTTGAGCCCGATGGTAAGCACGTCGTCGGCGGTTTCCAGCGATTTATAAGTCTTCTCGTGCTGCACATATGGTCCGTAGCGGCCGATCCCGGCGAGGATCGGCTTGCCGCTTTCGGGATGCTGGCCGATCTCTCGCGGCAGGGCCAGGAGCTGACAGGCCAGACTGAGCTCGATCGTGGTCGGTACAAGCCCTTTCGGCAACGACACTCGTTTGGGTTTCTCGTCTTCCTCGTCTGGCTCGCGCTGAACATAAGGCCCGTAGGGTCCTGAGCGCACCGATACCGGCTTGCCGGTCGCCGGATCGTTGCCCAGCTCACGCGTCTCTCCGCTCGCCAATTCGTCCCCATTTTTCCCGTTGGGTACGGTGAGCGCGCGCGTGTAGCGGCATTCGGGATAATTCGAGCAGCCGATGAAGGCGCCGAACTTGCCGAGTTTAAGACCCAGCCGCCCGGTCTCGCAGGTCGTGCATTTGCGTGGCGCCGGCTGCTCTTCCGTCTCGGGAAAGAAGTGCGGGCCCAGTGCTTCGTCCAGCGCGTCGATCACTTGAGTGATCGTCAAATCCTTGGTGCCGTCCACGGCGGTGCTGAAGCCGCCCCAGAAATCGCGCAGGACCGCCTTCCACTCCACATCGCCATTGGAGATGCTGTCGAGCTGGTTCTCCAGGTCCGCCGTGAAACCGTATTCGACGTAGCGCTGGAAGAAGTTCGTCAGGAAAGTGGTGACGATGCGTCCGCGGTCCTCGGGTATGAAACGCCGGGAGTCGAGTTTCACATAGTCGCGGTCCTGCAGGACCTGAATGATCGAGGCATAGGTCGAAGGCCGGCCGATGCCAAGCTCTTCAAGCTTCTTGACGAGGCTCGCCTCGGTGTAACGCGGCGGCGGCTGGGTGAAGTGCTGCTCCGGCGCGATGTCGCCGCGGTCAAGACCTTCTCCCTGTTCCATGGCCGGCAGCCGATTGTCGTCGCTAGCGGGCCCGGCATCTGCAGATGGGGCGCCGTTTGCGTCGGGGTCGTCCTGGCCTTCCTGATAGACCGCCAGAAAGCCATCGAAGGCGACCACCGAGCCGCTGGCGCGCAGTTCTGTGCGCTGATCATCGGGTTCGATGCGCACGACGACCTGGTCGAGCCGGGCGCTCTCCATTTCCGAGGCCATCGTACGCTTCCAAATCAGCTTGTAGAGCCGCAACTGGTCACGATCGAGATGGCCCGCGACGTCCTTGGGTTGGCGCGACAAATCTGTCGGCCTTATTGCCTCATGGGCTTCTTGGGCGTTCTTGGCCTTGGTTTTGTAGATGCGCGGTTTCTCCGGCAGATAACTCTGCCCGTACTTCCGCACGATCATCTCGCGGCAGCCGTCGATCGCTTCGCGCGAGAGGCTCACCGAATCGGTGCGCATGTAGGTGATCAGCCCGACGGTCTCGCCGTCGAGGTTGATACCCTCATAAAGCTGTTGCGCCAGGCGCATGGTTTGGCTCGCCGCGAAGCGAAGCTTGCGCGAGGCTTCCTGCTGCAGCGTCGATGTGGTGAACGGCGGCTGCGGGTTGCGCTTGACCTGTTTCTTGTCGACCGACGTGATGCGGAAGCGTCCGGCCTCCAGTGCCGCCACCGCGGTAGCCGCTTTTTCCTTGCCGCCAAGGGCCAGCTTTTCAAGTTTCTTGCCGTCGAGATGGGTGAGGCGCGCCGTGAATTTTTGTGCCCGCGGCGTCTCGAACTCAACGTCGACAGTCCAGTATTCCTCCGGATCGAAGACTTCGATTTCCAGTTCGCGCTCGCAGATCAGCCGCAGCGCCACCGATTGAACCCGACCCGCCGAGCGGCTGCCGGGCAGCTTCCGCCACAGCACCGGAGACAGTGTGAAACCGACCAGATAGTCGAGCGCCCGGCGCGCGAAGTAGGCCTCGACCAGTTCGTCGTTCAGTTCGCGCGGATTGCTGACGGCGTCGAGCACCGCATCTTTCGTGACCTCGTGGAAGACCACGCGCTTGACGTCGACATTGTCGAGCAATCCCTTGTCACGCAGAACCTGTTCGACGTGCCAGGAGATCGCCTCGCCCTCGCGGTCGGGATCGGTAGCGAGATAAAGATGGTCGGCTCCCTTGACCGCCTTGGCGATCTCTTTGATGCGCGGGCCGGCGCGGTCGTGCACCTGCCAGCTCATCGCGAAATCCTCGTCCGGTCTTACGGAACCGTCCTTGGCCGGCAAGTCGCGGACATGACCAAAGCTCGCCAGCACGGTGTAACCGTTGCCGAGATACTTGTTGATCGTTTTTGCCTTGGCCGGGGATTCGACGACGACGACGTCCATGGAGACCTTGAACGTTGCGGGGGGATATTAGCGGCACTTTCGCCGCCGCGTGGTTACTCAACGATTAACGACACCCGGCCGCCAGGGTGGCGCTCCAAGTGCCCGGCTAGCTCAAGCTCAAGCAAGACGACAGCTACAAGCGCCGCAGAGACTTGGCATTCGCGGATCAGTTCGTCAACCGCTACTGGGCTGGGTGAGAGCAATTCGACGATGTTTTTTTTCGCTGTGTCCGATACGTCGCGCGTCGCGGCATCTGGAATTTCGCCAACCGACTTTGCGTCCGGCGCCGGATCGAAGGGCGCACCGGGTGGTTCAGCCAGGGGCGGCTGCATCTGCGTGGCGAGCGCTTGCAGCACGTCGTCGGCAGTTTCGGTCAATGTGGCGCCCTGACGGATCAGGTTGTTGGCGCCCTGCGCTCGTGGGTCGAGGGGCGAGCCCGGCACGGCGAAGACCTCGCGACCCTGCTCGAGCGCCATGCGGGCGGTGATCAGCGACCCCGAGCGTGGCGCCGCTTCGACGACGACCACGCCGAGCGAAAGCCCGGAGATCAGGCGATTGCGGCGCGGGAAATGACGGGCCGTCGGCTTGGTGCCGAAGGGCTGCTCGGCCACAAGCACACCGTGTTCGGCGATCTCCTCGTGGAGCGCCCGATTTTCGGATGGATAGACCACATCAATGCCGCCGGCGACCACCGCTGCAGTGCCACTCGCCAAGGCGCCGGTATGTGCGGCCGCATCGATGCCTCGGGCCAGGCCGGAGACAACGGCAATGCCGGCGGCGCCAAGTTCTCCGGCGATCGTGGCAGCCAAGCGGCGGCCGTTGGCGGAGGCATTGCGCGCGCCCACCACCGCGACCATCGGTCGATCAAGCAATTGAACGTCGCCTTGCAGGGCGATAAGCGGCGGCGCGTCCTCGATCGTCGCCAGTCCACGTGGATAGTCGGGTTCGCCGTGGGCCACGAGCCGCGCGCCGGATGCTTCGGCCGCCGCCATCTCTCGCTCCGCGGCAGCTCGATCGCAGATTCGTATCGCGCGCTTTCCGCCACGCTTGGCGAGGGCCGGCAAGGCATCGAGCGCCGCCCGCGCCGAGCCGTAATGCCGCAGGAGATGGAAGAATGTGACCGGGCCGACATTCTCGCAGCGGATCAACCGCAGCCAGTCGATCCGCTCAGCACTATTCAGTGTCTGTCGATGTCGCCAAGTCACGTCGCAGTTGACCCGCCGCCGTAGCGAACGTCAAGCGAGGCCGATCAACCTTGGGATGCGCTGCCTTCGTCGAAGCGGTAGGGGCGGCTTGGCGTATCGACGAAATCGGCGACCGCCTGACCGGATAGGTAACTGGCGCCGGCTGCGACGGTCGCTGTAAAATGTTCTTCGGTGTCGACGCCGTAGAAATGGGTTTGCATGCCGCCGGCATTGGCGCCGCGCACGAACTTGGCCACGGCTTCTTCTATGGCGTCGGAATCCAGCCGGCGCAGCGCCGGAAAGTTCAGATCGCAGCCGATAGAGTTGAGGCCCACCGAGGCGTAGCGCGCCACATCGGGCTCCAGAAGAGAGACGCGCAGATTGAGCGCTTTGACCAAGCTCCGGTAACGCCCGGCCACCTCCACGATCCGCGATACCGGAAGCGTCGGCGCGATGCCGGCAATCTCCAGCACCATGTGCTCGCGCTCGATTGTGCTGAGTGCTTCGAATGTCCCATGCATGCGCGCCGACCGCGCAAGCGACTGCAAATTGGCCATGGTGCCAATGATCGAGCCATGTTCGGCGGCCACCGAACGGGCCACGTATTGCACCGAGCGACGCGCCAGCAACAGGTCCATCGCCAGCACCAGTTCATCGGAGCCATGGCGGGGATAAGCGGCCTCGCCGATCACCCAATCGCCGCGCGGCAGCCGCCGCCGCGGCACTCCAAAGAAGAGACCGATCATCTGGTTGGGCAGAAACAGCATTGGTCGATAGGTTGTCGATAGCGGCTCTGACTGAACGGCGTCCGCGCCAAGATCGGCTGCAATCTTTCGGGCTTCGGTTTCGTCGTCGAGGGCGTGGCTGAGATCGGCGACCGATGCCTTGTTCGCATTCGGCAGCAGTTTGTCGACACGCGCGGTGACTGTCTCGGCACCAATCGCGTTTTCGAACTCGGCGTCTTGCATCAGTAGCAAGCAGATCTCGCGGCCGATCGCGTCCGCATGCCAGGCCGCCTCGCGTTCGTCCAATTTGCCGAATACGACAATGAAGGCGTGATCCTCATATCGCGTGAACACATCGGTCGGGTCGAGGCGATCTGTAAGGACCATTTCAGACAGAGCCATGGCGCGCGCGGACAACGATCGCCAGCGGTCGCCAAGCCGCTCCTTGGCGTCGCCCAGATGAACCATCTGGATCTTGCCCGCCGTCGGCTGAATTCCGCGCGTTTGGATGCTGGAAAGAATCCGATCGACCGCGGCATGGTCGACCGCCACCGTGGCTGGCGGCGGTGATTCGTCGCTGGCACCGTCGGCGGCTCGCATGGGGCTCCCGGCGGGTTGGTCGGCGATCAAGACGCTCTCTTCGATGCGCGGTGTGATCAGGTAATAAAGCCAATCAATGATGCGACGCAGCAACCCCGCCCGTCGTTCAGGGACGCCGCCTGCCGTGGCGCCACCGCCGTCAGGCGCGCGCGGAACCATGCGTTCGTTGATTGTCATACTCCGGTGTTAGCGCAGGGGCGTTAACATCCGGTTATCCGCAGGAATCGTGGGATTACGGCTTGATCCCGAGCCGCTCCAGATTGACCTTCGTGCGCCACAAGGTGCTGTCGATCTTCAGTGCTCGGCGATAGTCCCGTATGGCCTCGCTGCGACGGCCCAATTTCTCATAGGCGAGGCCCCGATTGTTGAACGCGTAGGCATTTCGCGGTGTCATTTTAAGAGCGGTGTTGTAATCGACAATCGCTTTTTTTGGCTTGTTCAGCCGGTAATATGTCAACCCTCGGTTGACGTAAACGGCGGCCAACTCGTTTCCTTTGAGGCCGCCGGCGTTGATGGCGCGCTTGAAATAACGCAGCGCGGCTTCGAGCTTACCTTCGCGCGATGCTTGCATGCCGTAGCGTGCATCGTCCTCGCCCGCGGGACCGCCGACTGCATCAAAGGGCAGAGCCACGGCCGTCATTAACAACGCCAGGACGGGAAAAATGGACCGTTTCATGCCTGCTTCGCCGTTTGATTGCCAAGAACCGAAAGGCCGCAGATTATTCTAACGGTAGGCCCTTCCGGCCTCAAGCAGGTGGCGTCTGCTGCCTTCACTGGACCTTGGAGCAGCGCAAGCTTCCGGTTGGGTCGTCCATGTCTCGGATCACGCAGGCGCGAGCCTGGCCCGATCGGCGATTGAGGATCCACAGTCCGGCGCGGGCTTTCACGCCCGATCTGGCGCGAATGCGGATTTGCATCAGATAATAAAGCCCGGCTGGCCCTTCGCCGGCCCAGGGAGAGCATTTCATCACCGGCGCGGGGTCTTTGTCCTCGTTCAGCACGCAAAGCCGCAAGCGGCCGTTTGCCGCATTGAAGACCCAAAGGCCGACCCGGTATTGCCCCGGTATCTTGGATGGCAGCAGGGCCTGTTGGAATTGGTGCTGGCGGCTCGGCATGATGCGGGCCTGCGCGGCACTCATCGCAATGAGGCCGATTGCGATGGCGGCAAGCGCGGCGAAAACGGTGTTTGCGGCAGTTCGGATCATCTCATCACCGATGTGTGGTTGACGGGGGCGTGCTCGGGCCTGACCCTAGTGAGCTTCGTGGCCAGACTATGGCGCGGTGATTAAGGCGGCGTTAGGACGACTCGGGGCTGTCGCCGGCGACAGGGGCATTTGCGCGGCCGATCTTGGGCTCCCGCCCGCGGAGCAGCCGCGCGATATTCTCCCAGTGGCGCAGCCATACGAGCGCTGCGACCAAGCCTGCCAGTTCCACGATCTGCGGATCGGCCAGCCAGATGGCGAAACCAGGTGCCGCGGCCAATGCGAGGAGCGCCGCAAGCGAGGAGTATCGAAACAGCACCGCTGCGCATAGCCATACCAAACATGCCGCCAAGCCCACCATCCAGGCGATGCCGAGCAACAGGCCGAGTGCGGTTGCCACGCCCTTGCCGCCCCGGAAGCCGAGCCAGACGGGTGCGAGGTGACCGATCAGTGCGCCGACTGCCGCGGTTACCGCCATATCCGGCCCCCAGAGCCCAGCGATCAGGACCGCCGCCGCGCCCTTTGCCCCATCGAGCAACAATGTCGCCAGTGCAAGGACCTTATTCCCTGTGCGCAAGACATTGGTGGCGCCGATGTTGCCGGAGCCGATTTTGCGGATATCGCCGACCCCGGCCAGCCTAGTCAAAACCAGCCCAAAGGGAATCGAGCCGAGCAGGTACCCGCCCAACAGGGCCGCCAGGAGGAATGGCCAGGAAAACTCCCACGAGATCGGATTGGGCATGGAATGGCTCGCCGAGCGTTTGCAGCGGGACCTATTCTAGCCTTCTATTGGAAGTTCGTCGCGTGTGTCCGTGCCGCCGGATTAGTCTTCGTCGACGGCGTCCACGGGCATGTAGTGCGCGAGGACGTGGTCGACGGTGTCGCTGTCGCCCAGCGGCACTGCCACGCCCCTATAGTTCCGATGCTCGAACGGACCGGAGATCATGGTGTTGGCATTCACCGGCTGGCCCTCGTCGGCGGCATTGCGGGCGACTTCGAGAATCCATTCTGTCAGGGCAAATTGCGGCGCGTCGCCGTCGGAGGTCGCGGGAGCGAGGCCGCCGCGAAACGAGCTCACGGGGTCGATCGAGCTGTCGATCTCAATGTTCTTGCCGGCGTCGCTCACCTTGAAGAGGATGCTGAACGGCCAGAAGAACGAGATCATTTTCCGATCGAGCTCGGAGTAGGCCGGAAACCGCCGCTGCCCGCGCAACCGCGCCCAATAGGCGACCAGATCGCTTGAATCGTTGGATTGATCGGGACGGGCAATGGTGCGCGGCCGCCGGATCTGAACTGTGGTCAAAGATGCGCCGTGGCGTTCGGTGTCGTTGTCGACGGCCGATTTCTTCTGCCTGGTTGCCGCGCGCGTCCTGTTGTGAAGCTTGCGGGCGAAGCCACTGACCATCATTTGCCGCCCTTGCCCGGGCCGGTCTTGCCGCGGCTTTCGTCGCCGGCTACGCAATCGCAACAGCCGCCATGGATATGCGGCGCGGTTTTCGCGAGATACTCATCGAGCGCGATCATGACCATCTGCTGCGACGACATGTGAAGATGGACCGAGGCCAGCCGCATACGCAGGTGCTGGTCGTCCGACAGGCGCAGCGTAAAGCGGCGCTTTTCACCTGTCTCACCCGCCTTTTTCCTGGTCGACTTGGATTTGTCGCGATGTTGCGCCGGAGGCACCAGGGTTGGCCGTGACCGTCGGGCGTGATCATCTGCCAGCTCCGCGAGCTCAAGATAGGATGGACCGGCGGCGCCCTTGCGAACCATCAAATCGCCGGTCAGCGACGCTGCGCGGCGGCTCATGCCTGCCTCGCATTGGCCAGACCCCGCTGGCCGAACACTTTGCGCCGCGGCGTCGTCGTGGGCGCCATGTTGAGAACGGTCGATCGCGTGCCCCTGCTGAGGCGGCTCGACAGATACTGCCATAGCTGTTGGATCTCCTGCGATGACGGCGAGGCTGGATCTAGTTCCATCACGGTGCGCCCGTCGATCATACTGGCCGCGAAATCGGTGCGGCTGTGGATCGTCACCGGCGCCACGGTCCCATGCTGAGACAAGGCGATCGCAGCCTCTGCCGTGATTCGCGCGGCCGGTGTGGCCGCATTGATCACGAAAACGAGCGATTTACCCGAGCGCTCGACGATTTCCACCGTCGCGCCCGCAGCGCGCAAGTCGTGGGGACTGGGCCGGGCCGGGATAATCACCAGATCGGTCATCCGCACAACCGTTTCGATCGTTCCAGTGATTGCCGGCGGTGTGTCGAATATGACGAGCTTGATGCCTGAGTTACGCATCGCATCGAGATCGGTCCGGACGCGAGCAATGTCGGTATGCGCAAAAAGCGGCGAGCCGGCGCGACGCTCGTTCCACCAGTCGGCAAGGCTGCCCTGGGGGTCCGTGTCAATCAGGGCTGTCGGGCCCCATCCGGTCCGTTCCGCTTCCACGGCAAGGTGACCCGCAAGCGTGGTCTTGCCGGAGCCGCCCTTCTGGGAACTGAGTGCGATTACCTTCATGATTTTCCGTCGGCGCTTTTCATTTGTGGTCTACTCCATCGGTAACGGGCCCAATGACAGCGGGCGCGTGCGGCAAGAATCGATTTGCACAATCTCCCAATAGAGGCATTGCGTCGTTTGTATTCGTCGGTAAGTGTTGTGAAATTTATCGATTGGGTATTAACGTCACGTAAATCGATACTATGGTTAATATGATAATTACTATATATTATTTACAATAATTGTTGTGTTTGCACCTGTCTGAATTCGAAGTACTGCCCGCCGGCAATCGGGGCGCATCGGCTCCGAACCTCGCGGCTCGACGGCAATAATGGTTGTGATAGGCCGTCAGGCAACTTCTGCGGCAACCGGGTCCAGTTCGAAAAGGGTGCGCCCGGCGACCACTGTGCGCAGAGCGCGGCCTTGGACTGGGGCGGCATCGAAGGGTGAGTTTTTTGATTTTGACAGAAACTGATCAGGATCGACGCGCCACGGTCGGTCGGGATCAAACAGGACGAGATCGGCGGCAGCGCCCTTCGCGAGGCGACCAAGTGGTAGGCCCAACAACTCCGCCGGTTTCACTGTCATGCGTGCGAGCAAATCGTTGAGTTCCATACGCCCCTTGTGAACCAACGACAGTGAAAGCGGCAACAGGGTTTCCAGGCCTACGATACCGAATGCCGCTTGGGCGAAGGGCAGCCGTTTTGAATCTTGGTCGTGTGGCGCGTGGTCGGAGGCGATCACATCTATGGTTCCGTCAACCAACCCTTCCACGATCGCTTCCCGATCGGCTTCGGAGCGCAAGGGCGGCTTGAGCTTCGCAAAGGTCCGGTAGTCGCCGACGGCGTTCTCGTTGAGGGTGAAGTAGGGTGGAGCGGTGTCGCAGGTCACGGCCAGCCCGCGCGCCTTGGCCCGGCGAATGGCTTCAACGGCCTCTGCAGTTGAAACATGGGCCACGTGATAGCGGCCCCCGGTCAACTCGACGAGGCGCAGGTCGCGCTCTATCATCATCACTTCGGCAACCGGCGGAATGCCGGAAAGACCCAGTCGCAGTGCGATCTCTCCCGCGTTCATGTCGCCGTCACGAGCCAGCGTCGGCTCCTCCGGATGCTGGATCACCATGGCCTTGAACGTGCGGGCGTAGAGCAGGGCGCGCCGCATGACTTGGGCATCGGCGACCGCGCGGGTGCCATCGGTGAAGGCGACCGCGCCGGTTTCTCTCAACAGCCCCATTTCCGTCAGCTGACTACCGCCGAGGCCCTTGGTCACGCTGGCGTAGCAAAAGACCTTTACCCCGCGCACCTCGCGGGCCCGGCGAGCAATGAACTCAAGCACCGCTACATCGTCGATCGGCGGATCGGTGTTGGGCAAACAAACCATGGCCGTGATGCCGCCGGCAGCGGCCGCCGCGCTTGCGGTCTTGATAGTTTCCTTGTGTTCCTCGCCGGGCTCGCGCAACTGAACGCGGATGTCGACGAGCCCGGGTGCCAGGCATTTGCCCCCGCAATCGACCACCTCTGCGTCTGCCGGCGCGCCCTCGGCGAACAGACCTTCGCCTAGGTCGGCAATCTCGCTTCCCACTGTGAGCAAATCGCCCATAACGTCGAGCCCGCTCGCGGGATCGAGTAGCCGTGCGTTCAAATAAACGGTACGTCCCGTAGGTCCGCCAGGGTTCGCGCTCACGGCGGCGGCTCGGCGACGCCCGCCTCAAGATTGCGTGTCAGCACCTTGAGCACGCCCATGCGCACGGCGACGCCCATCTCGACCTGGGTCTGAATGGCACTGCGGCCGATATCGTCCGCCACTTCGCTGTCGATCTCTACGCCCCGGTTCATGGGGCCCGGATGCATCACCAGCGCGTCTGGCTTTGCCGCCCGCAGCTTGGCGTAGTCGAGGCCGAAGAAGCGGAAGTATTCACGAATGGACGGCACGTAAGTGCCCTGCATGCGTTCGGTCTGCAGCCGCAGCATCATGACGACGTCGCAGCCGGCGATGCCTTGCTCCATGTCGTGGTGGACCTCAGCGCCAAGACGCTCGAAGCTTGCCGGCACAAGTGTCGGCGGGCCGACCACGCGGACCCGGGCGCCCATCGTGGAGAGAAGGAGCATATTGGAGCGCGCCACCCGGCTATGCGCGAGGTCGCCGCAGATCGCGACGGTGATCCCCGCCAATCGTCCAAGCCGCGAACGGATGGTCAGAGCGTCGAGCAGCGCCTGGGTGGGATGTTCATGGCTGCCGTCGCCCGCATTGATGACCGCGCAATCGACTTTCTCAGCCAGCAATTTGACGGCGCCGCTCTCCGGATGGCGTACGACCAGCACATCGGGGTGCATCGCGTTCAGCGTCACCGCGGTGTCGACCAGCGTTTCACCCTTTTTGATGGCGCTGTCGGCGACCTGCATATTGATGACGTCGGCGCCGAGGCGCTGGGCGGCCAGCTCAAACGAGGTGCGGGTCCGCGTCGAGGTCTCGAAGAACAGGTTGATGACCGTGCGCCCGAGCATGGTCTTGCGCTTCTTGCCGGATCGCTGATTGTCTTCCGAGTAGCGATGTGACACGTCCAGGAGGAGAGTGATCTCCTCCTGTGTCAGCCCCTCGATTCCAAGCAAGTCCCGATAGGGGAATACGATGTTCGGGAGCGGGGCGGGAGAAACGTTCATTAATGTTTGAATATAAGGTGGCCGCCACGCCAGCCGCAAGGGCTCAGCCCGCCGATGGCGCTGACCGAGCCCGGCGTTGCTCGCGGTACCAGACATAGAGTCCGGCCGCGGTGATGATGCCGGCACCAAGATAGGTCAAATGGTCTGGCCGCTCATCGAAGATCAGAAATCCGTAAGCGGCAGCCCAGATCAGATGCGTATAGGTGAAGGGCGCCAGTGCCGAGGCCGGCGCGCGGCGATAGGCGAGGAAGATCACATAGTGTCCGAGGGCCCCCAGTGCCCCGGGTACGACGATCCAGAACCAGTCGAAACCGGTGGGCACACTCCAATAGAACGGGACCGCGAAAGTCAGCGGGACGGTGCCCACTAGGGCTGTGTAAAAGACCGTCGCCACCGGCGACTCGGTCGGCCCCAAAACCCGCGTGACCAGCGCATAGCCGGCATAACAAATCGCTGCGCCAAAGGCCATCACAGCGCCCCAGCCGAACTCACCGCCGGGTCGCACGATAATCGCCACGCCGACAAATCCGACGATGACGCCGATCCAGCGGTGCGGACCAACCTTTTCGCCGAGCACCGGCCCGGAAAAGGCGACGATCAGGAGCGGTCCCGCAAAGAGGATGGTCGTTGCATCGGCAAGTTTCATGGTCCGCACCGCGGCGAAAAACAGCACTGTCAGCGCGACGATCAACGACGAACGCAGCACCTGCAGGCCGAGACGCTGGGTACGCAGAAGTTCGCTCGGGCGATATCGGAACAAGAGCAATGCGAGCCCGATCAAGTTCACCAGGTAACGCGCCCAGGCCACCATGATCGGTGAGTGGCCTTGTCCGATGAGGTATTTGGCGGTCGCTTCCATACCTGCGAAGCAGGCGACACCGATGACGAGCACGGCGGCTCCGATCGCGACCGATTGGCTTATTTCTGGGTTTGGTTTGCGCGCGCTCACATGCGCCGGCCTTGTCCGGCGTTCATGGGATCGGCGATCGGTCCCTGCGGGCATCGATATTGCAGAGCGGTCAATTGTCCCCAAACATCATGTTGAGTTTGAGCCATGTTCCGCAGTGCAGCGGATGTGAGATCTCGCATTCGGATTTTAGCCGCCGCAGGTCCGGCCGAGCCGCCGGATCACGCCAAGTCTAGCATGCGGGCACCGCCGCGCGATATCGTGGCGCCGGCGCGCGGTCGATGCGCGGTCGATGCGATGGCGATGAAACGGGCATGAAGGACGCCGTGAATGGATGATCGACTGATCAAGTATCTGAGCCTCTACCGCGCTACCAAGCCGCAACAGATCGCCGCGCTGGAAGGCGAAGTCTGGGAGGCATACGGCGTCGACCGCGCGGTTATCGCGCTGGATATGAGCGGTTTCTCCCGCATTACCGAACGACATGGGATTCTCCATTTTCTGTCACTGATCCAGCATATGCGCGAGGTGACACGCCCGATCGTCGAGACGGGCGGCGGCGAGGTCGTCAAATATGAGGCCGACAACATGTTCGCCGTGACGGCAACGGCGGACGATGCGCTCGCGGTGGCGACGGCGATCGTTGCGGCCTTCGCTCGAGGCAACCGGAGCAGCGACGAAGCCAGCCGGATCCATGTATCCATTGGAATCGACTATGGCAGGCTTCTGTTGATCCCAGGCGTTGAGCTTTTTGGCGGGCCGGTCAATTTCGCTTGCAAACTGGGCGAGGATGTCGCCGGCCGCGACGAGATCCTGATGACCAAGGTCGCATACGCCAGATTGACCACCAGCAACGTCAAAGCGGCCGGCCCGATCCGGCATGATATTTCTGGTGTTGCATTGGAGGCCTACTCTATCCGGCCGTGAGCGACATGTGCGCCATGTGGTTTTTGTCGGCAGTGCAACCACGGCGAATTGCCTTCAATGTCGCCGGGGACTAAACTCGCGGCCTCTAGTTTACCGACGGGACGGTCTCTGCCACGCTGGGGACCGGATCATGGAAAGCCAGGGTCCCCGACGTGTCTATGGACGAATACCGTGTCGGCCGCAGCCGCGAATGCGACGTGAGGCTGGAGGACGAATCGATCTCTCGCGAGCACGCGGTCATCGCAGTGCGTGGGAATAACTCGTTCGAGATCACCGATAACGGCAGCATGCATGGCACGTTCATCGACCGGGGCGGCGCCTGGGTCGAGGTCAGCGAGCCCATGGTGGTGAGCGGCGACATCGCAATCATGTTGGGCCGCTTCCAGACCACCATCGGGCAACTCCTGACGGATTTCACTGTCACCGGCGATATGACCGAAGGCGACCCATTCGAAAGGGTCTCTCGCCGCCGACGGCGTCTGGCCGCGATCGTCGCGATGGATGTGGTCGGTTACAGTGCACAGATGAACGTTGATGAAACCCGGACCCTTGCCGTTTTGCGCGATGTGCGGTCCGGTGTACTCGATCCCTGCTTGGAAGAATTCAGCGGGCGATGCTTCAAGGAGATCGGTGACGGCTTCATGATCGAATTTTCCAGCGTCAATGATTCGGTGATGTTCGCGATTGAGATCCAGCGCATGACGCTGGAGCGCAATCTGCGCGAGCCGGAGCACCGGCGCATGGAGTTTCGCATCGGCATCAACGTCGGCGACGTGATCGTTCAAGGCGACGACCTGATGGGCGAGGGCGTCAACATCGCGGCGCGATTGGAACCGATGGCCGATACCGGCGGGATTTGTCTCTCCGGCGTGGTTCGCGAGCTGGTCAAGGCGAAGCTCGATCTTGGCTTCAAGTCGCTCGGTGACAAGAAGTTGAAGAACATCGCCGATCCGGTGCGCGTCTATTCGCTCGGCGGCTCAGGCGATTCGAGCAAAAAGACCAAGCGCAAGAAAAAAGGCTTTCTGCCGATTTGAGCCTTGCGATCAAGTCCGGTGCTGTTGAGCCCGGGATGCAATTGACGTTGACGCCGGTCAATGAATTCTGCCCTGCCGGGCGCATTCTTGATTTGTGTCGCCCGCCACGAAGCGACGCCCCGCCACGTCGCGACACCATGACGTGACCGAGGCCATGTCCGATCCAAGCTCATCCCGCGCCATTGGAATCCGGGGCGCCCGGCGCCGCGCGCAGTCGTCGGCCTTGGCCACCTGTTTGGCGATCGCGCGCCTGTTGCTGGGCACGGCGCGCGACCTTGCACCAATCGTGCTGGTCGTCGGCTTTTTCCAGATCGTCGTCCTGCAACGACCCTTCCCCAATCTTGAGACAACCATCGTCGGGCTCCTACTGGTCATGGTCGGGCTGGCGCTTTTCCTTCGCGGCCTGGAAATGGCGCTCTTCCCGATCGGCGAATCCATGGCCGGGGCGTTCGCGCGCAAAGGGTCGCTCGTCTGGCTGCTCCTTTTCGCCTTCGCGCTCGGTTTTGGGACGACCGTGGCCGAGCCCGCCCTGATCGCGATCGCCGGCGAAGCCGCCAAGGCGGCCGCTGAGGCACATGTCATCGGGAGCGATGCGGAGGCACAGGCCCGCTACGCGCTCAGCCTTCGGCTCACAGTCGCGGCGGCGGTCGGGGTGGCGCTGGTGATCGGTGTTTTCCGCATCCTGAAGGGATGGCCGCTCCACCTGCTTATCATGGGCGGATATGTGATCGTCGTAGCGCTGACTGCTCTGGCGCCGCGCGAGATTATCGGGATCGCCTACGATTCTGGAGGCGTGACCACTTCCACGGTTACAGTCCCGTTGGTCACAGCGCTCGGTGTCGGACTGGCCACGGTGATCAAAGGCCGCAATCCGATGATCGACGGTTTCGGGTTGATTGCACTGGCCAGTCTCAGTCCGATGATCTTCGTTTTGATTTTTGGCCTGGTGGTGTGAGCGATGGGCGGCGTCTCGCTCAGCGTCTTGGGCTCGTCGGTGCTGACGACGGTCTTCGACGTCTTGCCGATTGCCGGCATCCTGCTGTTCTTTCAGGTAGCCGTGCTGCGCCAGCCGATCCCGCGTCTTCGCCGTGTGCTGGCCGGGCTGGTCTATGTCGTGCTTGGTCTCGCGCTCTTTCTGGTCGGGCTGGAGCAGGCGCTGTTTCCGCTCGGTAAGGTGATGGCCCGCCAGTTGACCGATCCTGGGTTCATTGCCGGTGGCGCGGCCGCGGGTTGGGCCGACTATGGATGGGTCTACGCGTTTGCGTTCGCAGTCGGCTTCGCCACCACAATCGCCGAGCCAGCGCTCATAGCCGTATCGGTCAAGGCACGCGACGTCTCCGGCGGCGCGGTCAACGCCTGGGGGCTGCGCATCGCGGTCGCGATCGGCGTCGCCCTGGCCATAGCGGTCGGCGCCTTTCGGATCGTCACCGGAACGCCGCTTTTCGTATACATGATCGCCGGTTATCTCATTGTCATTCTGCAGACCGTATTCGCGCCGCGCGACATCATCCCGCTGGCATACGATTCCGGCGGCGTCACGACGTCGACCGTGACCGTGCCGCTGGTTGCCGCATTGGGCCTTGGCCTTGCATCCACCGTGCCGGGACGCAGCGCGCTGCTCGACGGCTTCGGGCTGATCGCGCTGGCCAGCCTGTTTCCGATGATCACCGTGATGGGTTATGCCCAGATGGGCGGCGCCATCGCACGCCGGCGCGCACGTCGCGGCACTCACCGCCGCCCAGGGCCGGCCGACCGCCCCGAAGGTCCCCAGGAGAATACGCCATGAAGTTCAAGCTCATCGTGGTTCTGGTCGAGGACGCCAAGACCGACACCGTCACCGAAACGGCGCGCGGCGCCGGCGCCACCGGTTGTACTGTGATTACCAGTGCTCGGGGGGAGGGCCTCAAACCCAAGAAGACCTTTCTCGGCCTGGACCTTGTGGGACAGCGCGACGTTGTGCTGCTGTTGGTCGAGCAACATATGAGCCGCCAGATTCTGGAGACCGTCGGCGCCGCCGGTCGCTTTGAGGAAGAGCCCGGCACCGGCATCGCTTTCCAGATCGATATCGAAGATGCGATCGGGTTGGGCAGCCAGATTGCGTCGCTGGAAAAGGAAATCGAGGATCAGCTATGAGCAAGAGCGTCTATATCGCCGTCAGGGACGTGATGTCCGGCGCAATCCGTACCATCGACGGCCTCGCCCCGGTGAGCGAGGCGATCGAAACCATGCGAGAGCACGGCGTAAGCTCACTTGTTATCGACCGCCGCCACGAGGGCGACGAATGGGGCGTGCTCGTTGTCCACGACATTGCCGAAAAGGTGATCGGCCTTGACCGGTCGCCCGACCGGGTCAGCGTTCACGAGGTCATGTCGAAACCGGTCGTCACCGTGGATGCGGCGATGGACATCCGATATGCGATCCGCCTGTTGACCCGTTTCGGTTTGTCGCGGGCGCTGGTCACGGAAGCCGACGAGCTGGTCGGCATCGTTACCCTAAAAGACATGGTGTTCCGATTTGCGCAGGCAGAGGGTGGCTCGTAAGTGGGCCGAGGTCAGGCGGCTGGCCCGCGCCTCCGTGTTGCCTTTGCAGAAGCGGGTATTGAGCCCAGCTAAAGCGCTTTTCGTTCGCGCAGAGCGGCCACTTCGTCCGCCTCCATGCCGAGGAGTTCGTTCAACACCTCCTCGGTGTGCTCGCCCAACATAGGCGCTGGACGATTGTACTCGACCGGGGTCTTCTCCAATCGGATTGGGCTGGCAATGTAGGGTTCTGGTTTGCCCGAGGCTGGATGTTCTATTTCGATGCGCATGCCGCGCGCCTTGATTTGAGGCTCGTCGAAGACCTGATCGATCGCGTTCACCGGCCCACATGGCACGGCTAGCGGTGGTAGGCCTTCCAGCCAATGGGCGCGGGAATGCTGCCGGGTCAACGCGGTCACAGCGGCGACGCATTCCGGGCGGTGTTCGACCCGGAGCGGGTTGGTCAGGAAACGCGGGTCCTCGGCCAGTTCCGGAGCGCCCGCGAATTTGCAAAAGCGTTGGAACTGGCGGTCGTTGCCGACGGCCAGAATGAAATACTCGCCATCGGCGTCGGGGAAGGCTTGGTAAGGCACGATCGTCGCGTGCGCAGTGCCCCACGGCTTGGGACGGTTTCCGGTATGGAGGAAGTTCATGCCTTCATTCGCCAGCCATGCAACCTGGCAATCGAGCAGGCTGAGGTCGAGCTGCTGGCCTTCCCCGGTTGCATCGCGGTGACGCAGTGCGGCCAGGATTGCAATATTGCTGTACATCCCGGTCATGATGTCGGCGATGCCGACGCCGACCTTGACGCCCTCGCCATCGACCGGTGCGGTGATGCTCATGATCCCGCCCATCGCCTGGACAACAAGGTCGAAACCGGCGCGGTCGGCGTAGGGTCCCGTCTGACCAAAGCCGGTCAGCGAGCAGTAAACCAAGCGTGGATTGTCGCCTTTGATCTGTTCGTAGGCGAGCCCGTATTTCTTGAGATCGCCGACCTTGTAGTTCTCGAACAGCACGTCGCACTGCCCAATCAGGCGTTTGGCGATATCCTGTCCCTCTGGACTTGCCAGATTCAGGGTGACCGAGCGCTTGTTGCGATTGGCGGCATTGAAATACACGCTGTCCGTCGGGCAAGGTTTGCCGTCGGCGTCCTTGACGAAAGGCGGGCCCCAACCGCGCACATCGTCACCGGTGCCGGGCCGTTCGATCTTGATTACATCGGCGCCCAGATCGGCCAGAACCTGACTGGCCGTCGGCCCAGCCAGGATGCGGGTCATGTCGAAAACGCGAAGTCCGGTGAGAGGTCCAGGCATGGCGGGCGGTTATACGGGAGGAGAGCCCGCCCTACAAGCGCATCGCCGGGTTCCGGGGGGCATTGCCGGTCGAGAGCGCCGGTGAGCGCGCAAGCCGAAACTACGCGGAGGTTGGCAGCGCCCGATCCGACCCATACATTGAATGGCTATGCAGATTCAAATCTCGATCCCGCAACTGTTCAAGAGGATTGCCGCCGGAACGGCGCTGATCTGCGCGTTTTTCGCCCAGCCAGCCGCGGTTTTGGCGGCGGAGGGCGGCTCTGACAGCCAACTGGCCCTCTCCCATGGCGGGCTGAAACGCCAATACATGCTCCATTTGCCGCCCCAGCCGAAAGGCGCCAGGCCTCTGCCTTTGGTCGTTGCGCTCCATGCGGGTGGCGGCAGGGCCGCGGGTTTTGCCAGGTTCTCGGGCCTGAGCGCGCTGGCGGACAAGGCCGGTTTCGCCGTGGTTTATCCCCAAGGCGTGGAGCGTCACTGGAATGACGGTCGCACCCGTGTCGGCTATCGCGCGCATGCCGAGGGGATTGACGATGTTGGGTTCGTCGTTGCGATCATCGAGGCGCTCGCAGGGCGCCGCGGTATTGCGCGCGATCAAGTCTACGTCGTCGGCGCCGCCAATGGCGGCATGCTGGCGATGCGGGTGGCTTGCGATGCCGCGGACAAGGTTCGAGGCGTAGCCGCCGTCATGGCGAATTTTCCGGTGCGTCTGCGCTTTCGCTGCGCGCCGAAGCGGCCGGTCCCGATCCTGGTCATGAACGGCACCGCCGATCCGATCATGCCGTGGCGCGGTGGTGAGATGAGGATGGGCTTCCGGCGGCTGGGCAAAGTCCTGTCTACCGAGGCCACCATCGCCTACTGGGCGGAGAAGAACGGCTGCTCAGAGGCTGCGCGCCACGAACCTTTGCCCGATAAGGCGCCGGGCGATGGCACAGAGGTGCGTCGCGATACCCACGAGAACTGCGCCGCGGGTTCGCGGGTGGTGCTTTATACGATCGACCGTGGCGGCCACACCTGGCCGGGGGGCCGTCAAGTCCTACCGCAATCGGAGATCGGTAAGGTCAGCCGCGATATCGTTGCCCAGAATGAGATTTGGGCGTTCTTCAAATCGCTCGCTCCAGCGGGTGGCGCCGGCTCGCGCTAACGCGACGATCCCTGCTAACACTTCTGCAACGATATATCGCTATGGTTGTATCTCCAGTTGGGGCGGGGCGCTGGTCATAGCGTTTTTGTGTCTTTATCGGCGGACGCCTTATGGACGGAACCCAATTAGAATCGATCCCGCCCCTTATTCGGAGGGCACTCGATTACTGGACCGAGTGTCGCGGTGACCGAGCCATGCCGGCGCGCGCCGATCTCGACCCGACCGAGATGATCGCGATCCTTCCCAACGTCGTCCTGCTGGATGTCGAGGCCGACCCCCTCGACTTTCGCTATCGATTAATCGGCACGGTGATCGAGGATCACCTCGCGGAACGCTACACCGGCGTCGCCCTTTCGGAGATTCCCCATCAGTGGCCGCCGAGCCGCATCTGGTCGAATTGCCAGAAGGTGGTTGAGGATAAAGTACCGCTGCGTAGCGATATTCCTTACGTCGGACACAAGAAAGACTTCGTGACCGTTGAGGACATCTTGCTTCCCCTGTCGTCGGACGGGGAGACCGTCGATAAGATCATGGTCGTCGTAGAGTACTTGCGGCCATCAAAGTAAACACGCGATTGCAAGGCGAAGGGCCTCGGATCGAGCCCAGCTGACCGGCAAATCTCCTACGCTCAATCACGCAGCGCGCATCGCGTCGAGGGCCCCCTGCAGGATGTAGGTTGCGGCCAGCTTGTCCACCACTTCGCCGCGACGCTTGCGGGTCATATCGGCCTCTTCGACCAGCATGCGCTGAACCGCTGCCGTCGACAGCCGTTCGTCCCAGAAGGCATATGGCAAGTCCAATCTCGCATCGACGTTGCGGGCGAACTGGCGGACCGATTGAACCCTTGGCCCCTCGCTGCCATCCATGTTTATCGGCAAGCCAACGACAAGCCCGCCGATGCCGTGCTCAGCGCACAGCACTACCAGGCGTTCGACGTCGACGGAGAATTTCCGGCGCCGGATCGTCTCCAGCGGCGAGGCCACGCTCAGCATTGCGTCGCTGAGCGCCAGTCCGATTGTCTTTTCGCCGACATCGAAGCCGAGCAGGCGCAACCTGTTCTGCGCCCCTGCGGATACCACGGCCTTCAATCCTGCTGGCGTATCGACCTCCGGCATAATGCCCGCTAGCGGTTCTTGGATCGGTCGGGAAGATCGTGTTCGATGCCGTCGTCTTCCGCCTCCGCGCCCGGTTCGGTCCACCCATCGCCTTGCGCGCCCGACCCTTCGTGATCGGACCAACTCGTGCCGTCGCCGCCATCCGCGCCCTCGGCGTCTTGATAGTTGAAATCAGGATCGATGCCCTCCGGCCCGGCGCCATCGATGCGTACGTCAAGATCCCTGTCGATCGAATCGCCGCGTCTGCCGGGCGCGCGCCGCTCAGAGCCGCCGCTTTCCGGTTCCAATTCCTGCCAGCCTTCGCCGCTGCGGTCCGGCCCCGGGCGAGCTATTCCGTCGCGGGGCCCGTCAATCTCGATGCCGTCGCCACCGCCGGTTTCGAGCTCGCGCCAGCCGTTGCGGTTGTCTGGCCGCTCGGTTCCGCCTCCGGTTTCGCCCGGCCCCGGCCAGCCGCCGGCGTCACCGCCACCGCGCCGGTCGATTTCGATGCCGTCGCCGCCGCTCGTATCCAGATCACGCCAGCCGGTCCGGCTGTCGCCACGCTCCGAACCGCCTCCGCCTCTCGGACTGGGTAGCCGGCCGATCTCGCCGCGTCCGCCGCGGTCATGTCCGTGGCTGCCACGGCGTTGAGAACCGCGGCCACGCCGAAATCGCCGAATCAGTCCGAGGACGGCGAGGACGCCCACCGCGATGATGATGTATGTGACGATCTTGCCCATGGCGTGCCTACCTTCCAGGTCGCACGGCGCGACGCTTTATTCCAACATGCTGGCGTGCCGCGCTTTGATTGTCCACCGCTGCCCTGCGAACGGCCCGCCGTCGCCTTGCGCCCTTCCAAGACCCGATGCTAAAGGTGCGTCGCATTCCGATTCGCCAACACCAGCCCGGTATCCGCGCCATGGCGCTCGACAGAGACACCGTTCGCCGCATCGCCCGGCTCGCCCGGATCGAGGTCGCCGAGGACCAACTCGATGGTCTGGCCGGCGAGCTTTCCAATATCCTCGGCTGGATCGAACAGCTGAACGAGGTCCCGACCGACGGCGTGGAACCGATGACTTCGGTCGTCGAGGTCGTGCTTCCGATGCGCGAAGACAAGGTCAGCGACGGCGGCAATCCTGACAAAGTGCTTCAGAATGCGCCCCAGGCCGGAAAAGGCTTCTTCCAGGTCCCCAAGGTGGTCGAGTGATGGTGCCCGGGCAAAGGGCATTCGCCGGCGGGGCGGCCGGGCGCCGATGACAGCGCTCAACGAGCTCAACCTGTCCCAGGCCCGCGACGCGCTCGCAAAAGGCGAGGTTTCTTCGGTCGAACTGACTGCGGCGCATATCGGTGCCGCGGAGACTGCGCGGCCGCTCAACGCATTCGTCACCGAGACCTTCGAGCGCGCCCGCGAAATGGCGAAGGCCTCCGATGCGCGCCGCAAGTCGGGCGAGGCCGGCATCGTCGACGGGCTGCCGCTGGCGATCAAGGACATTTTCTGTACCGAAGGAATTCTGACCACCGCGGGATCGCATATTCTCGATGGCTTCCAGCCGCCCTATGAATCGACCGTCACTGCCAATCTCTGGCGTGAGGGCGGGGTGCTGCTCGGCAAGACCAATATGGACGAGTTCGCCATGGGTTCCTCCAACATGACCAGCTATTACGACGCCGTAGAGAACCCGTGGCGGCGCGAGGGCGACAACCGGCCGCTGGTGCCGGGCGGCTCTTCCGGCGGCTCGGCGGCGTTGGTCGCGGCCCGCGCTGCGCTCGGCGCAACCGGCACCGACACCGGCGGCTCGATCCGCCAGCCCGCCGCGTTCTGCGGCATCGTCGGCATGAAGCCGACTTATGGCCGTTGTTCGCGTTGGGGGACCATTGCCTTCGCATCCTCGCTCGATCAGGCGGGGCCACTTACGCGTACAGTGCGCGACGCCGCCATCATGCTGCGCGCGATGGCAGGCCACGACCCCAAGGATTCCACCAGCGTGCCCAAAGAGGTGCCCGACTACGAGGCGACACTCGGCGACGGCATCAAGGGCATGACGATCGGCATTCCCAAGGAATACGTGCTGGACGGCATGCCGCCGGAGATCGAGGCTCTGTGGCAGCAGGGCATTGCTTGGCTGAAGGACGCCGGGGCCAAGACCAAGGATATCAGCCTGCCGCACACCAAATATGCGCTGCCGACCTATTACATCGTCGCGCCCGCGGAGGCCTCCTCCAACCTGGCGCGCTATGACGGGGTCAAATTCGGCCTCCGGGTCGAGGCCGACGAACTCACCGACATGTATCAGCGCACCCGCGGTGAAGGCTTCGGTCATGAGGTCCTTCGGCGCGTCCTGATCGGCACATATGTGCTGTCGGCAGGCTACTATGACGCGTATTATATCAAGGCGCAGAAGCTACGGACGCTGATCGCAAACGACTTCGTGCAGGCCTATGAAAGCGTCGATGCGATCCTGACGCCGACCGCGCCAAGCCCGGCCTTCGCCCAGGGCGAGAAAATGGACGACCCGATTGCGATGTATCTGAACGATGTTTTCACGGTCCCGGCCAGCCTTGCCGGGTTGCCGGGCATCTCGGTGCCGGCGGGACTTTCGGCGGAAGGCTTGCCGCTTGGCCTGCAGGTGCTGGGCCGCGCCTTCGATGAGGCGACCATGTTCCGGGTCGCCCAGGCCGTCGAGGATGCCGCCGGTTTCAAAGCCGAGCCGGCATTTATCGCCGGACGCTGAGAGGGTTTGGATCGTGGCTCGCAGCGATGGTCAACGCCTTGTTCTCCGCAACCCGCGCCGCGAGCGGCTCGCCAAGCTGACCGGCATCGGCGAGTGGTTCCTGTTGCCGCCGTCGCTTTTCTGGGTCGCTTTCGCAATGGCGGTTCTGGGCGTCTGGGACGGCCCGATGCGGGCCTATCAGTTTTTGCCCGGCCTGCTCCAAGTGGTTTTTCTGATCGTCTGCCCGTTGATTGCCATAGCCGCAGCCGTGGTGCGGCTGCGCGTCAACCGCGCGGTTCCCGCGCTGGTCCGGAAGGCGTGGCGTCTGATGGCATTCGGGGCGGTCTTTCTGGTCCTGACCGCGATCGCCATGGTGCGGGCGACGTGAACCGCGGGGGAGGGCGTTGAAATGGCTGGATCGAGCCCCAGGCATCACAAGCCGTTGCCCAAGCGCTTCAACGTCGCGATGACCGATGAAGCTTATGCCAACCTGCGGGTTCTCGCCGAGGAGAGCGGTCTTTCCAACAACTACGTTCTCACCGTTCTACTGGAAGAAATGGACCGCACGATTGACCGCGGCGCTTTCCGGGAGGCGGCGCTTGAAATGCTGGTGCAGCATCGAAAGGACTGACGCTCCATGGCGATGATCCAAGGCGATACAGGCGAGTGGGAGGTCGTGATCGGTCTGGAGATCCACGCCCAGGTGAGTTCCAACGCCAAGCTCTTCTCCGGCGCCGCGACGGCCTTCGGCGCGGAGCCGAATGCGCAAGTCTCCTTCGTCGATGCCGCTTTCCCGGGCATGCTGCCGGTCATCAATCAAGTCTGCGTGGAGCAGGCGGTCCGCACCGGCTTGGGACTGAACGCCAAAATCAACCTCCACTCGGTTTTCGACCGCAAGAACTACTTCTATCCCGATTTGCCGGCCGGATATCAGATCTCCCAGTATCAGCAACCTATCGTCGGCACGGGCACCGTTGAGCTCGACATGCCCGGCGGAAACACTCGCAGTATTGGCATCACGCGGCTTCATTTGGAGCAGGATGCCGGCAAGAGCTTGCACGATCAGGACCCGAGACGGACCTATGTCGATTTGAACCGCGCCGGCGTCGCGCTCATGGAGATCGTCTCCGAGCCCGATCTCCGCTCCGCCGAAGAGGCCGGGATCTATATCCGCAAGGTCCGCTCGATATTGCGCTATCTCGGCACTTGTGACGGCAACATGGAGGAGGGCAGCCTGCGCGCCGATGTGAACGTCTCGGTCCGCCGCCCAGGCACGGATTACGGCACACGCTGCGAGATCAAGAACGTCAATTCGGTGCGCTTCGTTGAGGCCGCCATCGATTACGAGGCGGCACGGCAGGTCGAAACCCTCGAAGCGGGCGGTGAAATCGATCAGGAAACACGTCTGTTCGACCCCAATCGCGGCGAAACCCGCCCCATGCGCAGCAAGGAAGAAGCGCACGACTACCGCTATTTCCCCGATCCCGACCTGCTGCCCCTGGTTCTGGACAAAGACTGGGTGGAGGAGATCAAGGCCAATCTTCCTGAATTGCCGGACACCAAAAAGGCGCGCTTTACAGGGGAATATGGGCTTTCGGCCTACGACGCGGGCGTTTTGGTGGCCGAACGCGAGACTGCGGCGTATTTCGAGACCGTGCTCGGCACGAACGGTGCCGGAAAACCCAAGCGCGACCCGAAATTGGCCGCGAACTGGGTCACGTCGGAGCTATTCGGCCAGTTGAACCGGGCCGATAAGGAGATTGCCGACTCTCCGGTCGCCGCGGACGCGCTTGGCGGGCTCATCGATCTGATCTCCGATGACACACTGTCCACCCGCAGTGCGAAGGATGTCTTCGTTGAGATGTTCAATACAGGGAGAGAAGCTTCAGAAATTGTTGAAGAAAAAGGCCTCATGCAAATTACGGATACCGGCGAGATTGAGACAATTATCGATACAATTATTGCCGCCAATCCCGGTCAGGCGGAGCAGGCCCGCGCCAACCCCAAGGCCATCGGCTGGTTCGTCGGCCAGGTCATGAAGGAAACCGGCGGCCAGGCCAATCCAAAATCTGTAAATGATCTCCTGCGCAAGAAGCTGACCGGGGGAAGCTAGCGACGGTGTTCGGAAAGACGGAATTTTGTCCGTCTATCGCCCGTACTGGGGGCGGGGAGGTGGCCGGAGAAGGAGCGACAAGCCCGATGCCACGGCACCTCAACTCGAAATCCAATCATTTTCATCGTGTGTTCTGGCCGGCCGCAGCGTTGGCCGCAGTCATGCTCGCGGCGCCGACGTCGATGGCGGAGACCGTCCGCCCATTCGACGAAGCGCGCAAGGACCCTTCTTTTCTGGCGTTTCGCAAGGCATTGCTGTCGGCGCTCAAGCGCGGCGACTACGCTGCGGTTGCGCGCGCCGCAGCACCCAATATCCGGTTGGGATTTGGCGGCAATAACGGCCGTGCCCAATTCCGCCGCCTGTTGGCCGGCGACCGGAAGATGCACGGCAAGCAGGCGGCAAAACTGGCCGCGGAATATCGCGGATGGCTGAAATGGGTGCTGCTCAATGGCGGCGGTCTATCCAAGAACCGGCGAAACTTCATCGCGCCCTATCAGAACGCCTATGAGTGGCGGACGCCGAGCTGCTCGAGGAAGCCGCGCCCACGCTCGCGGGTTTGCGCGATCGATCCCTTTGCGCGCGCCTATGTGATCGGGCGCGGCATCCCCATCTATGCCCGACCGACGGCCCAATCGAAAGTCGTGATGCGTCTATCTCATCGCCTTATTGAGCTCGACCGGCATGTCACGCGTAAGCTCAAGGACGGCCGCGAAGTGCGCCGTTGGAGCCGGGTCAAGCTGGCAGACGGCCAGCGCGGCTGGATCCGCCCGATCCAGTACTATTCGGCCGTCGGCTACCGGCTGCGGGCCGTAAAACTGGGCGGGCGCTGGCGCATCGCTTCCTTCCTCGCCGGCGATTGAGCACCGACAGGTCTGACGCGCTATGCGACGAGCGCGCCCCGCCTCCGCGCCGAGGATAGTGGCGGCGGCGCGCTTTGCCCTGTAAGTCCTTCGCTCGCGATCATTCCAACAGCCTCACGCCGCGCGTTGCGGCCGGCTGAGCGGGGGCTTTGAGTGAAGCCGGCTCAACACAGCATCGTATTCATGCCGCAGCTGGTCGTCTTCGTGGCGGTCAGCCTGATCGGCGTGGCGATGTACACGCCCTCCTTGCCGGCGATCGCCACCGGCCTCGACACACCGGTGGCGCTGGTTCAGTTGACCATGACCGTCTACCTGATCGGGTTCGCCGTCGCGCAACTTGCCGTGGGCGCTCTTTCCGATCGTTTTGGCCGCAAACCGATCCTGGTTTCAGGCTTTGCGCTTTTCATTGTGGCCAGCGTGGCCTGCGCGCTGGCGCCGGATATCGACCTGCTGATCGCCGCGCGCCTCTTCCAGGGGCTGGGCGCCTCGGTGGGTATCGTGGTAGCGCGGGCCATCGTCCGCGACCGTTTCGGCGAGAGCGATAGCGCCCGATACATGGCCTATATCGGCATGGCGGCGGGGCTGACGCCGATGCTTTCGCCGATGGTCGGCGGGTTGGTGCAAGTCGAGTTCGGCTGGCGCGGCGTCTTCTATGCCATGGTCGTGTTGGGCGGGCTGGCGCTTTTGGCCGCGATATTCATTCTGCGCGAAAGCCACCCTCCGGAAGGCCGTATCGGGGCCGGCCTTCGCACGCTGGGCCGCGGCTATCTGGGGCTGATCCGCGAGCGCGATTTCATCGCCTATACGGTGACGAGCGGCATGATATCGGCAATGTTCTTCATCTATCTCGCCGCCGGCCCGGTGGTGATGATCGGCGAAGCCGGCGTTCGCCCCGATCAGTACGGGTTTTTCGCGCTGTGCATGCCGACCGGTTACATCTCAGGCAATTTCCTTTCCAGTCGGCTCTTACCCCGGATCGGCATCCATCGGGGCATCGTCGCCGGCAATATCGTGGCCTTGCTGGGTGCCTGCGCCTTTTTCGGGATTGGCTTGACCGGCCATTTCAGCATTGCCGCGTTCGTGGTGCCGCTGGCCATCGTCGGCTTCGGCAACGGGATCACCGTGCCGGCCGCCTTCGCCGGCGCCGTCGGCACCAATCCCAAGCTCGCGGGCACCGCCTCCGGGCTTACCGGTTTCCTGCAGTTCGCCTTCGCGGCGCTGGTCAATCCGCTGGCCGGGATCGCCCGCCATGGCTCGTTTGTCGAGTTGGGGGCGGTGCTCTTTGCGCTCTGCCTCGCGGGATTGCTTTTCTACCACCTGTTGCAACCGCGATCGGGCGAGATATCCAGCGCCTCGAAAACCCTCTAGACTGGCGAAAGCGATCCTCGAATTGGAGGCCGATCCCATGGCCGAGACCCGCCGCGAGCTCCCCCAGGCGCCTGAGGAATTCACCCGCGAGACCGTGCTGGAAATAGAAGGCGTCAAGTCGACCGGCGCCAACACCTCCGAGGAGATCGCAATGGCTCTCAATCGCTCGGGTTACACGAATTTCCGTGGCCACCAGTGGACCGCCGACCAGGTCATGGAGTTTCTCTCCAACGACACGGTCCAGCGCATTCGGCGAGAGATCCAGGGCCAGATCAGGCAGAGTTAGCGCCAGACGTTGTCCACCCTGTCGTAGGCGCCCTCGCGCAGATCGTCGATCCCGCCGACCAGGATATGCTTGGCCACCCGTTCCGACGGCGTGCGCGGCAGATCGTCGACGAAGGTCCAGTAGCGCGGCACCTTGAAGTAGGCCAGCCGCTCGTCGCAATGGCCGATCAACTCCGCCGGCTCCACAGCCGCGCCGTCGCTTAGTACGACATAGGCCTTGACCTCCTCGCCTCGAATCTCGTCGGGGACGGGTACGCAGGCGGCGATGCGCACGGCGGGGTGGCTCGCGATTGTCTCCTCGACCTCGGCGGCGGAGATATTCTCGCTGGAGCGTCGGATCATCTCCTTCTTGCGGCCGACATAGTAGAACCGTCCGGCCGCGTCCTGTCGCACCAGATCGCCCGTATGCAGCCAGCCGCCGCGGAAGATCTCGTCAGTCGCCGTCTCGTTCTTGAAGTAACCTTCCATCATATTGGCACCGCGGAGCACCATCTCGCCGACCTCGCCAGGCGCCAGTTCGTTGTCCTCGTCGTCGACCACCTGGGCCTCGCGGTCCGGCAGTGGCCGGCCCATCGAGCCCGAACCGACGAGTTCGTCGTGTTCAGCGAGCGAAACTCCGAGATCTCCGCCGGTCTCGGTCATGCCGAAGGTCTCCAGCCACGGCGCGCCCCAGCGCGCCTCGATCTCCGCATGTCGGCTGGTCGGGATCGCCGAACACATGACCATGCGGACCCGATTATCACGGTCGTCCGGCTTTTGCGGCGTGTTCAGCATCATGAGCGGCATGGTGCCGAGGCAATAGAACCAGGTCACGCGGTGCTCGCGCGCCTTGTCCCAGAACCTGGTTGGATGGAAGCGATCGAGGACGACCAGCGGGCAACCGGTATGGAGCGCACAGGCCACGTTCCACTGCGGGTCCATGTAGTAGAAGGGCTGGGTCGTCATCATCACGTCGTTTTCGGTGAGCGCTCCGAAGGCGACAATCTTGCGTGCGATTGCGGCCCAATAACGATTGCTGAGCATGCATCCCTTGGGCCGCCCGGTGGTCCCGGAGGTGTACTGGATATTGGCCAACCGCGTTGGGTCAGGTGCAGTCGCGGTCGGTTTTTCGTCGGTCGCCAGGTCCATCAGCGCTTGTGCCTTGCCGCCACCATCGCCGTCGCTTGAGACGAGAAGGGGGGCGGGACCGCCGCTTTGGGCGATTTCGGTAAAGAGCGGCACGAATTCGTCCGCCGTTACGACAGCCTTGGCTTCAGAGTGCTCAAGCAGATAAGCCGCATCGTCTCGCTTGTAGAACACGTTGAGCGGCACCATCGTTGCGCCGGCCTTTTGGATCGCGAGCCAGGTCAGCGGGAAAGCCGGCCCGTTGCGCAGCATCACGCCGACCGTATCGCCGGTCCCTATGCCAAGCCCGATCAGCGCGTGGGCGATGGCGTTGGAGCGCCGCTCGATGTCAGCGAAGCTCAGCCGCTCGCCGCTTGGATCGAAGATCAGCCCGGTCCGTTCCGGCCACCGCGTCGCAGCTTGGGCGGTCAGCGTGATCAGGTCTTGCGCCGCCTCGCCAGCGGCGCCCACGGTATCGTTCATGTCGGGAGACTCATACCGGCGAGGCGCCCGTAGGGTAGAAGAGCCCAATCCATTCCGCGACCATTGCCGGCTTGTCCTCACCTTCGATTTCGACCACTGCGTCGTAAACGCCCCGATAGGCGCCGTCCGGCCGTTGGTCGTATGATTTTAGGGTGAAGCGGGCCCGAATGCGCTTGCCCTCGAGCACCGGCGCCATGAATCGCACCCGGTTGAGCCCGTAATTGATGCCGTGGACGGCGTCCTCGGGCCATAGCCCGGCGTCATGAGTGAAATGGGCCAGCATCGACAAGGTTTGGAACCCGAATGCCATCGTGCTTCCGAAAGGGCTCTCAGCCTTGGCACGGACCGGATCGATATGCATCCAGTCGAGATCGTGGGTGGCGCGCGCGAATTGGTCGATATGGTCCTGATCGACCGTGAACCAGCGGGAGACGCCCACTTCCTGGCCGATCCTGCTCGCCATGGCCTCTACCGGTGCTGCACTCGTCATGACGCTCTACCTCGGCCGGGCGGCCCAACATTTTGTTTCGGGTCAAGGAATTGTATTGCAAGGGCCCAAGCCGGCAAAGGCGATCCGGCTGGAATATCCGGCTGCAATTGTTGCAATTGCGCGGCAAGTCTTATCTCGGGTTAACTAGTATCACTCATTTCGGGTTAACCAGTTGAGGCGTAGCATTGCCCATATTGCGCAATATCGCGCAGGGAGCGGCCCGTGATTCAATTGCTCACCAGGTTTGTCCAGGACGAGAGCGGCGCGACCGCAGTCGAATATTCGCTGATTGCGGTATTCATCTCGATTGCGGCGATATCCGGCATGAGCGCCTTGGGCGTGACCATGAAAGAGCTCTTCAACGACATTTCCAGCGTGCTCGATTACGGCCTCCAGAAGGCCGGCTTCTGATACCAAGCCGGCCCCGTTCCGGCTCTGATCATTCTGTCTCGCACTCTGGCCATGCGGTTAATTCCCCTTGAGCGGTGTGGTCAGGCGTCCTAGCTATTTTCCTACGCCTTAGCCAATCAAAGAGACGTGCCGTCCGGCGGCGCGCTTGGGGGATATCGCAACCATGATCGAACTGTACACCTGGCCCACGCCCAACGGGCATAAGGTCCATATCATGCTCGAGGAATGCGGCCTTGAGTACAACGTCCATCCCGTCGACATCACCGCCGGCGATCAATTCGAGGCGGATTTCCTGAAGATCAGCCCCAACAACAAAATGCCGGCAATGGTCGATCCCGACGGCCCCGGCGGCAAGCCGTTTTCGGTCTTCGAATCGGGCGCGATGCTGATCTACCTGGCCGACAAGACCGGCAGTTTCATGCCCAAGGACGATATTGGCCGCTATACTGTGCTGCAGTGGCTGATGTTTCAGATGGGCGGTATCGGCCCCATGCTGGGCCAAGCCCATCACTTTCGCAATTACGCCCCGGAGAAGATCAAATACGCAATCGACCGCTACATCAACGAAGGCCAGCGGCTTTACGGCGTCGTCGACCGCCGCCTTGCCGAGGTCGAATACGTTGCAGGGGACTATTCGATCGCCGATATGGCGCTCTATCCCTGGATGCGGGTTTGGGAGAACCAGGGCATCGACATCGACAAGGTGCCGAACGTTGCCCGCTGGCTGGAAGCGATAAAGGTCCGCCCGGCCGTCGAGCGGGGGGTTCAAGTGCTCGCCGACCGGCGCAAGGACATCACCAAGGACCCCAAGGCGCGCGAGATGCTGTTCGGCGCCGCCCAATACGCGCAACGCTGACAGTCCGTTTTGCCGATCCCCGGCGCCGGGCCGGTCAGGGAGGATAGGAACCATGCACCGATACCGCATTCGAATTCTGCCCAGTCTTTTGGCGCTGGCGCTCACAGCGGGACTGGCCGCCGGCGGTCCGGACCAAGCTCAGGCGCAGGGCTGCGAGTTGGACCGTACAATCCGGTTCGCCGGCAATGACTGGCAGAGCAGCCATTTCCACAACGCGGTCGCCGGTTTCATTCTCGAAAAAGGCTATGGCTGCAAGACCACCTCCGTGCCCGGCACGACCCAGCCGCTTTTGAACGCTTTGGCGCGCGGCGACGTCGACATCCTGATGGAGCTCTGGAAGGCGAACAACGTCGAGATATGGGCCAAGATGATGCGCTCCGGTCGGGTCGTGGAGACCAAAGGCATATCAATCCAAGGCGCGGTGCAGGGCTGGTTCGTGCCCCGCTATCTCGTGGAGGGCGATGCAAAACGGGGCATCAAGGCCTCAGCCTCCGGTCTTAAAAGCGTGGCCGACCTGCCGAAATACAAGGCGCTCTTCAAGGACCCGGAAAACCCCCGCAAAGGCCGTTTCTACAACTGCAAGCTCGGTTGGAACTGCGAGCGGGTCAATTCCAAGAAACTGGTGGCCTACAATCTGCTCGGTCACTACACCAACTTCCAGCCCGGCAGCGGCGCCGCTCTGGCGGCAGCCATCGGCAGCGCCTTCCAGCGCGGCCGGCCCATTCTGTTCTACTATTGGGGCCCGACCTGGGTGCTCGGCAAATACGATGCGGTGATGCTACAGGAGCCGCCCTTCGACAAGACCAAATGGGATCGGCTCGACAAGTCGAAAAATGGCCGGGGCGTTGAGGCAACGGCTTATCCGACTATCAAGGTCTATGTCGCCGCGAACCGGAAATTTGCCAAATCAGCCCCGCGCATCATCGCCTTCCTGGCGAAATACACGATGCAGGACGCCATGGTGAACCGTGCGCTGGTCTATATGCGCGAGAGCAAGGACAAGACAGGGCGGAAGTCAGCCATTCGATTTCTGAAGGCCAATCCTGAGGTCTGGAAGAAATGGCTGCCAGCCGACGTGGCGGCCCGGGTTGGCAAAGCTCTATGAGCCTTGCGTGTACCGGTCGCGTCCGGCGGGCGCATATTTGATGCTGTGGTGATTTGACGCTCTCAAGGCTTAACGCTCTGGAAGGCTTCACCGGCTAGCCTCGTCGATCCCGTCTGCCTACGACGTTTGCAGAAACGTCCTGGCGGATGCAGGGGGGCGAACGACGCCGCGAGGAGCGCTGCCATGGCGATACTGGACGCCGGACTTGGGCGGGCCGGGCCTGGCCCCGCAACGGAGGCCGGGCCACGCGAGGCCAGTCTTTTCAATCCGGTCGTGGATTTCATCTGCCTTGGCGGCGGCTCGCTGGTTGTGTTCCTGGCGCTGGCCCTGCTGCGCGGCTCACCGGCAACTCTGCCGGCCGTCGCGGCGGCGAGCCTCTTGCTGGTTTACGTGCTCAATTTTCCGCATTTCGCGTTTTCCTACCAGATCTTCTACCGGGACTTCGCCGCCAAGGCGTTCGGACCCGACTATCCGGCAAATCTGAGGCTCCGCTACATCGCCGCGGGTATCGTGGTGCCTTTGGCGATGATCGCCTATTTCGCCGTGGCCGTGGCCAGGGGCGACGCTCAGCTGCTCGGCTTCTTTGCCAATGTGACGCTTTTCCTGGTCGGCTGGCATTACGTCAAGCAGGGCTACGGGATGCTGATGGTCGACGCCGCGCTGAAGAAACGCTTCTTCGGCGCGGGTGAGAAGAAGGCGCTGCTAGCCAACGCCTATGCCTGCTGGGGCTGCTACTGGTTGCTGGCCAATTGGTGGGTCGCGGAGCGCGATTTCTGGGGCCTCAAATACGCAATGCTCAGCGTTCCGGTGCCGGTACTCTACGTTGCCGCAGGTATCGCGATACTGACCACGGCTTGGAGCGGGCTGGTGCTCGCCCGAAAGTGGCGGTCCGATGGCCGTCCACCGCCCTTGGCCGGTTTGTTTGCCTATGGAGCCACGCTTTATGCCTGGCTTTTCATGCGCCTGGACCCGCTTTTCATGCTGCTGGTCCCGGCTTGTCATTCGCTGCAATACATTACGGTCGTCTGGCGCTACCAGCTGAACGTCGAACGCGGCCGGGCCGACGCTGCCCGAAAGCCAAGATCGGCACTTGTCGCCCGGTACTTCCCGACGACCGCGCATCTCCGCTTTGCCGGTTTCCTGGCCACTGGAATTCTGCTGGGATATGGCGGCTTTGTGGCGGCCCCTAGCCTGCTCAGCAATTTCGTCGCCTACGACAAAGCGGTGTTCGGTGCGGCGATGTTCATCTTCATGTTCTGGAGCTTCATCAACGTTCATCACTATTTCCTCGACAATGTGATGTGGCGGCGTGGAAATCCCGAAACCGCAAAGTACCTTTTCGCCCATAGCTGACCCGCGTTCACCGCGACCAAGCTGGCCGCTCCCGACCCGATAAGCTACGCTGGCCGGGGGGAGCAGCCATGAGTTCGGGTGTCGTTTTTTCCGTGCTGGTGATTGCCGCGGCGGCATATGGCCTCGTGGCGCTCGCCGCACGATCGGGCCTCTGGTCGGCTAAATTTCCGTGGTACATAGCGGCCATTGGTGTGCCACTTGTGGTGCTGGTTGCGGGCTTTGCCGGCGGCTGGCGGTTACTTGTGCCGGGTGAGGGTGGTGCGGAGCCGTTGCTGCCCCTGGCCGTTTGGATCGATGCCGTGGTCGAATGGCTGGTGACGCGCTACGGCGATGCGCTGCGCGAGCACGTTTCCAATCCGGTCGTCTTCGCGATCGGCTTTTTCGAACGCTTCCTGCATCAGAGCATTGCCTGGCCGGCGATGGCGATCAGCTTCGCGCTGCTCGCCTTTCACGCCAGCCGGAGCTGGGGGCTGACGCTCTTCGTGGCGGCGTCTTTCACCGTGATCTGGGCGCTTCAGCTCTGGACGCCGACCATGCAGACGCTCTCGTTGATCAGCGTCTCAATTGCGGTGACGGCGTTGATCGGCTTGCCGCTCGGAATCCTCATGGGGCTCAGCGACGGCTTTCGCTCTGTGATGCGACCGGTGCTCGACTTCATGCAGACGATGCCGTCCTTCGTCTATTTGATCCCAGTGGTGATGCTGTTCGGCCTCGGCACGTTCTCCGGCGTCTTGGCGACGGCGGTCTATGCTGCCCCGCCTTTGATTAGGCTGACTGATCTTGGCTTGCGATTGGTCGACAAGGAAGTCATGGAGGCCGCGGCCGCATTCGGCGCCGATCGGCGCCAGACCCTGTGGCGGGTGCAGTTGCCGCTGGCCCTGCCCAACGTCATGGCGGGCGTCAATCAGTCCATCATGATGGCGCTGGCGATGGTGGTGATCGCCTCGATGATCGGGGTGCGCGGGCTCGGTCAGGAGGTCTTTTACGGGCTTCAGCGCCAGGAACCGGGGACCGGCTTCACGGCCGGCCTCTGCATCGTTCTGCTGGCCATCGTGCTCGACCGCATCACGCAAGCCTATGGCCAGCGAATGCAGGCGCATAGCGCCGGCGGAGCGATCTAGCCGTGGCGCGGATCGAACTCGCCGGAGTGACCAAGATATTCGGACCCGACCCGGCCCGCGCCTTGGCCATGGTCGAGGCCGGCCGCGACAAGGACGAAATCCTGGCGCGCACCGGGCAGACGCTCGGCCTGCGGGACATCACCTTATCGATCGAGGCCGGCGAGACATTCGTCATCATGGGGCTTTCCGGATCCGGCAAATCGACGCTGGTTCGAAACCTCAATCGCCTCATAGAGCCGACCGCCGGCGCCATCCTGATCGATGGTGAGGACGTCCTGGCGCTCGACCGCAAGGCACTGACCGGTTTCCGTCGGCGTCGAATGAGCATGGTCTTCCAGGGCTTCGGCCTCTTTCCGCACCGCACGGCCCTGGAGAACATCGCCTTCGGGCTGGATGTGCGGGATAGCTCGCGCGCCGCGCGCGAAGCCAACCGGGCGGCGGCGAGGGATTGGGTTGAGATGGTTGGGCTCACAGGCTACGAGGATGCGTATCCGCAAGCGCTCTCCGGCGGCATGCGCCAGCGTGTCGGTCTCGCCCGGGCTCTCGCGACGGACGCCGATATTCTCCTGATGGACGAGGCGTTCAGTGCTCTCGACCCGCTGATCAAGCGCGACATGCAGGACCAGCTCCTCGATCTTCAGTCGCGCCTCAACAAGACGATCGTCTTCATCACTCACGACCTCGACGAGGCACTTCGGCTGGGCGACCGGATCGCGATCCTGAGGGACGGCTCGGTCGTCCAGGTCGGCAGCCCGGAGACCATCCTGACCGCACCCGCCGATGATCACGTTGCGGCCTTCATCGAAGGCGTGAACCGGGGGCGCGTGTTGACCGCACGGTCTGCCATGCAAGATTGCCCGGTGATCGGTGCCGGCGAAGCGCCCGCTATGGCGCTTGAGCGGGCCGGAGCAGGCGAGACCGGGCTGATTTATGTCGTTGATGGCGAGGGCCGGCCTTTGGGTGCACTCACCGGTTCACGGATCCGCCGTGGCATTGGCGAGAATGCCGGGTCGTTGACAGATCTGATGGAGCCGGTTCAGACCGCGCCATCGTCGATGGTTCTGGAGGAGGTGCTGCCAATGACCTTGCGGGGCGAATATCCGGTCGCCGTCGTCGACGGGCAGGGCGGTTTGGAAGGCATGCTTTCACGCGACGCTATCATTGCCGCGCTCGTAAGAGGCGAGAAAGAACCAGCTGACGGCCGCTAACTGTGCCGCCGAACGTCGGTTCGGGTCACCATGCTTGAATTTAGAGGCCAGCTGCCCGGGCTGTGCCATTGCGCCCATTGGCGCGGGCTACCATGGCTTTCTTGGGCAGCGAGCCGGTAGCGCGTAGCGCCAGCAGTTCCTCGCGGCACGCCTCCAGCGCTTTCAACTCGCGGGCGTCGTCCCGGTCATAAATTTCGATGCAGCCGAGTTTGATTTCGACGAGGTCGATCAACGTCTCGACGGTGGGCCTGGAAAGGGTTGCCTGCTCTGGGGTCATGGCGCCCTCCTTTTGGTTGGGCCAGGTCTTGGCGGCCGCATTCGGTTTTCGTTTACCAACACGGGGACTTTGACGATGCCATCCTTAACATCAGGTAAAGCTTGACCGTGTCGTAGGTCTGAAATTTCCCCACCGTGTGATCATTGCGCCGTTCGGAGGGCGCAAAGCGCGGGTTGCGCGTTCCGCTAAGTGCTTCGTCCGGGCCGGCGGTCTTGTCTCTGGATATTGCCTCGCCGGTGGTCGTCGCGTCGCAGCGATGAAATGGCGAGCATTCTTGCGTTCATTAAGCCTATTGCAACGAACGGTGCGTAAGGTTTCTGCGGAGTTTCGGGATGAAGCAGCCGTCGCTCCCGTATCACCGGGGAGACCAGGTCATGCCCAATGAGGCCATTTCCAACGCCGCTGCACTGGTAGCCGACGCAGGGCTTCCGGAGTTCAATCGCCGGCTTACAGACAAGATACTGGTCGCTTTCACTCATGCCTATTCGGTGGGTGAGACCGAGGTCGCGGAGCGGCTGCAGGCGATCCTCGCCGATGTCGAGGAGGAAAGCCGCCGGCGCTATCCGGGCCGACGCACATTTGACGCCGTGGAGCAGGCGGGTTTGTGGACAAGTTTCGTGGAGGCGCGCGACGAGTTTCGCCGCCTCTCGCAATCCAACAAGGGCGATCCGGCAAAGATCGCCACGTCGCTACAACAAATGAAGGAGGCCTATAAACTCTGGAGCATGCGATAGGCATTGAGGTTGGACGGCGTTGACAGCCGCAGCCCTCGTGGCTACTTAGGATTGGCCGTTGCCCAGGGTCGGGGACGAGCAATCGGAGAGGTGGCCGAGTGGCTTAAGGCGGCGCCCTGCTAAGGCGTTAGTCCCTAACGGGGCTCGCGGGTTCGAATCCCGCCCTCTCCGCCAACCGAAACCAAAATCGCTGTTCGAATCGACCATAGGACGCTTGCAAGCATTCAACCGGTTGGGTAGGTTCTCCTAACCAAGATTTGGGGGCCGGTTTCCACGAAAGTTGGCAAGCGAATAAGCGGGAAGCAGTACAGCGAGGCAAATGCGGCATAGACCGCGAGACCTTGGCAAGTGCTGCGACTAAGCAGGAAAACTGCATCTCGCGCCTGGGTGGATTCGTGGCGGGTAGCCTAACCCCAGCATGTTTCGGTTTTGAGGCCGACCTGAAACAAGTGTCGAGCGCAGTGCTGTTCTCGACCAATTGGAACAGGAAAAGGCACCCACGGGGATGACAGCTATATCGAACCGTCGAATCCGGGATCTGGGCAGCAACTCCAAAGCCCTTTTCACCGAATCACCCAAGAACTGGTTTGCCGAACGTCAGATTTTTTATCGGCGCAATGGCCAGGTCAGTTTTGTGTCGGTCACCCGGCCCATGCAGATCGGGCTCGCCGTCATTGGCTTCGCGGCGATCGGTTGGATCGGTTACACGACCTTCTATTTCGCGACCATTCAAGACACGATCCACGCCAAGAACCGCCAGATCGCTCAGTCTCAGGTGGCCTACCGCGCGGCGATGCGCGAGGTGGCGAGCCACAATGGACGCCTGTTGCGGATCACCCGCAAGCTTGAGCGCGGCCAAGCCGAACTGATGACACTGTTCACCCCGGAGACCTCGGCGGGCCAATCGCGGCCGGGTCCCCGGGCGGCGGGTTTCACCAACTTGCGCGAAGCACTGGCTGCGGCAACCCGTCGGCGGATGCTGCCGCAAGTCAGAGCCGGCGGATTCCGCCGCGACTGGCGCGAACTCACCGCGCGAAACGCAACGCTTGAGCACGGCCTTGCCTCAATCGGTAACGAGGTCGAGAGCATTCTCAGCGAGCATGGCATTCTGAAACAGGAGCGCAATCGACTGCGCGGGCACGTTTCCCAGCTCAAGGCGCAGATCGCCGGCTTACGCGGCCGCCAGGATTCCTTGGTGACCCGCCTTTCAACGGGCACGAGCAGCACCATCGTGGAAGCGACCCGGGTGATCGCGATGACCGGGCTTAATCTCGAAATGCTGGTAGGCCGCGTCGCGGCTGCCGAAGGCCGCACGATTGGCCGGGGAGGACCGTTCATCCGTGCTGCGCGGGCCGAGGACTCACTGACGCTGAAGGTCGCGGTGCTTGATTCCCGCATTCAGCGCTGGAGCTACCTGCGCAAGGTGTTTCGCAGGCTGCCGCTCATCGCTCCGGTTGACCACTACCGCCTTTCCAGCGTCTTTGGCATGCGCCGAGATCCGATTACGCGGCGCTGGGCGCGCCACAACGGCATGGATTTCGCCTACCATATCAATACGCCGGTGCTGGCGACGGCGCCCGGCAAAGTGGTGTATGCCGGTTGGCGCGGCGGGTACGGCTGGTTTATCGAGATTGATCATGGACTTGGCTTGCGGACCCGGTACGCTCACCTTCGCCAGATTCTCGTGAAACGGGGCGACGTGGTGCAGTTCCGACACAAGATCGGTCTGCTTGGTAACAGCGGTCGCTCTAGCGGACCCCACGTCCATTATGAGATTATTGTCGACGGTAAGCCGCTCGACCCAAAAAATTTCATCAAAGCAGGCAAACATGTTTTCAAAGGGTAGCAAGCCGAATGAAGAAGTCTCGGTGGAGCCTCCAAAGATGAAAACTTCCAATATGCCGTCGATCGTCAGCGCCGGTCTTCAAGTGACCGGCAACATGACCAGCGACGGAGACATCCAGATTGAAGGCACGATCGTCGGTGATGTAAAAAGCCGCACCGTGACCATCGGCCTGGACGGTCTGGTCAAAGGCCAGGTTACGGCGGAAATCGCACAGGTCAGTGGTTCTGTCGAAGGCAAAGTGCGGGCGAAAACCATCGTCGTAGTGGCCAGCGCCAGGATCCTGGGCGATATCATCCATGATGTCCTGACCGTCGAGCCGGGCGCCCATGTCGAGGGCGCATTGAAGCGCTACAGCAAGCCGGAGGCGGTGAGGGTCGAAACCAGGCCGAACGGCGCCGGCAAGGAGACCCCGGACGTCAAGCCGGTGCCTGGAGCCAAGGTCGAGCCGGTTACCGCGATCGGATCGAAGTCCGGCCGGCCCAACTGATCAGATTGATCTATTTGGGCTAGGCGCGCGATTCGTTCAGGATTTCCGCGTAGAGCACCGGATCGGCGTTTCCCCCTGAAGCGATAATCACCGTTGTCCGGTTGCGACCGTCAAAAGCGCCCGAGAGCAACGCAGCCAGTGCCACGGCACCGCCGGGCTCGATCACCAGTTTCATCTCCGTGAACGCAAACGCCATGGCGGCGCGAACGGCCTTGTCATCGACCGCAAGTCCGGCTGCCAGCAAATGACGATTAACCGCAAAGGTGAGTTCGCCGGGATTTGGCGAAAGCAACGCATCGCAGATCGAGGTGCTGCCCAGCGCATTGGTGACGCGGCCGCCCGTCTTCAGCGATCGAGCCGTATCGTCGAAGCCGGCCGGCTCCACGGAAACCACCTCAATCCCCGGAAAGCGCGCGGACAAAGCGATGGCCGTGCCGGCGATCAGGCCGCCGCCGCTGCAAGGCGACAACACCGTGTCCGGGGTGATGCCTCGCGCATCGAGCGCATCGGCAATTTCCAGCCCGACTGTGCCTTGGCCGCAAATGACCTCGGGGTCATCGAAAGGCTTCACCAGAGTGGCTCCGGTCTGGGCGACGATTGCCTCGCCGATGTCCTCGCGGGACTCGCCCACGCGGTCGTATTCGATCACCGTGGCGCCAAGGGCCCGGGTGCGCTGGAGCTTGATTGCGGGTGCATCGCGCGGCATTACAATGGTCGCGGGCATGTCGAAGAGCTTGGCCGCGGCCGCGACGCCCTGGGCGTGATTACCCGAGGAGAATGCGACGACGCCCTTGGTCCGTTCTGCGGGATCGATTTGGCTAATCCGGTTGTAGGCCCCGCGAAATTTGAATGAGCCGGTGCGCTGCAAAGTCTCGGCTTTGATCAATACCCGCCCGCCAATGCGTTCATCGAGTGCGGCCGACTGAAGCATAGGCGTGCACACAGCCAGACCTTCCAGGCGCTGGGCCGCGGCAAGGATATCGTCATAGCTCGGTTGGTCGGTCGGGATAAGAGCGCTCATGGCAAACCGATCGGTTCTTCGAGAGAGACCTCAAAGCGCCTTCAGAAAGGCGCCGACAGCGCGTTTGGACACCGGTTCCTCCAGGGTGGGCACGTGACCGACGCCAGGCACAACGACGCGCGTGAGATTGGGCATGTCTTCGCCCATGCGCTCGAATGTCGCCGGGCTCAAGACGTCGGAGGTTTCGCCGCGCAGGGCCAGTACCGGCAGTCCCCGCAGGGCGCGGAAAAATGGCCAGAGGTCCGGCAGTTCGCGGGCAGCGCGCAGGTTGTTGACGATCTTGGTGTCCCAGTCATAGTAAAGCCGGCCGTCGTCGCCATCCCGAAAAGTCCGCTCAGCGATAGCTCGCCAGCCCGCCTCAGTATCGATGGAAACGCTCGGGAACAGCGTCTTCATGCGTGCGGTGGCCGCATCCCAATTGTCGACGCCGGTGTCGTCCCCGACATAATCCAGGATGCGCGCAATGCCAGCGGGATCGAGTTCGGGGCCGGCATCGTTGAGGATGGCCCCGGCGAGCGCGCCCGGCGCCGCCACGGCCAGACCCATCGCCAACATCGCGCCAAGCGACGTGCCGACCACGACGACATGGTGGCAATTGGTCGCGGTGAGTACGTGGCGGATATCGCTCAGATAAACCTGCGGCTTGTAGTTGCGCCAGTCGGGGTCGTAGGCGGAGCGACCGCGACCGCGATAGTCGAGCGATATCACGCGCCGGGTTTGAGCCTGAGCGCTGGCGAAATCATGGTAGTCGCCGGAATTTCTGGTCAGGCCAGTGAGGCAGAGCAAAGGGGCGGCGCCGGAATTGGCGTCGCCGTACTCGCGAATGTATAGCGTCAGCCCGTCCTGCGCCGCGATGTGGCGTTCGCGGTAGCCTTCCGCCGATACGGCAGCGGCGTTGGGCGAGGTTTTCGATTTGGCGGCCATCGTTACAGCGTCCGGCTAGGGGATGAAAACCAAAGCCGGAACGGCCAAGCCCGCCAATGCTGCGCAAATGCCGGATGCGCACGTCTCAGTGATTCCGTGATAGCCGTTCGCCATGGTTCTCAAGAGCCACCGTTTGCCGGTCAAGACGGCCTGCGCACGGCCTCACGAGTTTGCCGGGCCGCACCCTAGCACCGGCGCATCAAGCGAGCAAAAGGGCGATGCCAAGATCAGCAGGCCGGTTTGCCCCCACGCACCGCTGCAACGGTGACGCAGCCCTTGCCACCACCACGTTTGGCAGTGCCGGCAATGTCGATCTTGTTCAGCGTGCCGCGCCAGGCCGCGCGGACATTCGCCGCCATCAGCGACCGGTCTCCGAAGCGAATTCGGTAGATCTGGATCGTCTCGACGACCCGCTGGACGTAATTGCGCGTCTCATCGACCGGGATCGCCTCAATCCAGTCGATCCAACGTTCCGCACCGCCGCCGCGCGGATCGCCGTTCACCGACATCCAGAATTTCACCGCGTTGATGCCGGCGTTGTAAGAGCCGGCGACCAGCACGAAGTTGTTGTCGAGTTCTTCCATCAGTTCGACAACATGAGACGTGCCGATCATCAAATTGTAGTCGGGATCGCGGGTCAGCGCTCGGCGGTCGTATTTGACCTTGATGCTCCGCGCGGTTCTGTGGGCCGTGCGCGGCATCAGCTGCATCAGCCCGCGGGCGCCTGCCCAGCTGATCGCCTCGTGGTTGAACTCGCTCTCTTGGCGGATCAGCGACAAGATCAGGGCCGGCTCCGGGCCGATCTCGGTGGGCAGCATGATGATCGGATAGCCGCTTTCCAGGAGGAATTGCTTGTGCTTGCCGGCATATTTGGCCGTGCGCACGGCGGATTCGAGGCGCTCGACCTCGACCCCCAAGTTCGATGCGAGACTGCGTTCCGCCGGCGTGCGGGCATGGTCGAATGCAGCGAACACAAACCAGCGCGCGATCCCGGCCTGACGCAACACATGCAGGCGGCGCACTGCTCGCACCAACTCCATGCGTTCAAAGGCGATCCGTTGCGCCTTCGTGATTTGCGTTCGAAGCGGCAGAGCAATCTGGCGCTGGCCCAACTTGGCGAGCGCGAACTGGCCGTAAAAGGTCTGCACGAACCGCCCGGCCGTCTGGTACCACTTGATCGCGGCACGCCTGTCGCCGCTGGCCTCCGCTGTACGACCGAGCCAGTATGCGCCGCGCGCCCAACTCACCGGATAGCCTGCGAGCTTGTAAAGTCGTTCGAAATGGGGCTTGGCGCGGCGCGGGTCTCGCAGGAAACGCAGCGCGATCCACCCAGCCAGCCACTCGCCTTCATAAATGTTCAGGCGAGATTTGGCGCGGTGGTCGCGCGCCGCCTCGTAGGCCATTTGATGCTTGCCCAGCCGTAGCGCCACCCGCGCCACCCAAGCGCGTTGGCGCCACCATTGCTTTTCCGGCTCGTTGCTTGCGTCGGTGGCCTTGAGGAGCGTGGCCGCCTCTTCGATGCGGTTCTTGCGCCGATGCCAGCGGATCAGGTCATAGTTGAGGGCAGGGTGCGCGCGTAGCTCGGCCGGCACTTTGGCCAGAGCTTTCTCTACCCGGGCATTTGTCGGCCAGCGACGTGCGCCCAGTACCATACGTGCCGCGAACAGAGCTTTGTGCCCGTCGCTCAGTTTGTCCTTGTGGGCACGGATAAATCCTCGGGCGCTTCGGAATTTGCGCCGGTAGATCGTGTAGTGGACGCGCGCCGCGTGATCGTCGGTGCCAATCGAATCGCCGAACTTTTGGAGGAACTTCCTTTCCTGCCGGCCATAGTAGCGTCCCCGCGCCCAAGTGCGTTTCAGCAAGGCCGTGGCTTCTTTTTGACGTCCGTTGTGACGCAAGGCTTCGGCCAGGCGCATTGCGCCAACCACGGTGCGGGGTGGTTTGTCCTTGAAGAAGGCTAGGACATCGCGGTCCCGGGCGCCGCTCCAGCCCATGGCGTATTCCGCCCTGTAACGCAGGCGAAGCTGCAGGGGCCAGTGCGGGTTGCGGCGCATGAACTGGGATATTTGCGCGAAGGAGGCGCCGCCGGTCTTGCTCTGCAGCCGGTACCAGATCAGGACTTTGCGGGTCAGCGGATCGCGCACCTGCCGGAACGCGGCGATCGCGGTGGGCCAATCGGCTTTGGCCATGGCGCGGAATGACCGCTCCGCCGGGCTCGCATCGGAGGTCAGCGGCGGTAGCTTTCCACGAATGCCGATATTGACGATTTGTCCGATGGCGGGTTTGAGGCGCGCCAGGCGCAGGCGCTGCAGCTCGGCCTGCTGGAGTTTGGCCTGCACAGCCTCTTCGGCGCGTTTGCGCGCAGTCTTACTGCCGCTACCGCTATTGCCGCCGCGTCTGCCAACCGCTGGCTTCAAGCTCGGCGCCGCCTTGACTCGCGGTTTGCCCGTTTCCGCCTGGCCGGACGATGTGCCAAACGCCAACGCCACGAATCCTGCGATGAGAACTCGGTACACCCAAACCTCCCGTTCGGTCCGCACCCGGGCCATGAAGCAGTAAGGATAATGCCAGCTTAATTTGAACAAAATTCTACCAAAATGTTGGCCAATTGTCAGTGCCGCAACGCGCATATGGTTAACCCGCACGCACTTGCCGGCGTTTCGGCCCGGCGCTATGCTCCGGCTAACCAGAGCAACCCTATGAAACAAAGGACGATGCCATGCTGAAGGGCTCGATCACCGCCCTGATCACGCCGTTCCGCGACGGCAAGATCGACGAGGCCGCCTTTCGCCGCCTGATCGATTGGCAGATTGAAAGCGGCACAGATGGGCTGGTGCCTGTCGGCACCACGGGCGAATCTCCCACGGTCTCTCACACCGAGCACCGCCACGTGGTCGAGGTTTGCGTGGACGCGGCGTCCGGCCGGGTGCCGGTCATTGCCGGTGCCGGCTCCAATTGCACCGACGAGGCGATCGGCTTCGCCCAACATGCCAAGAAGGCCGGCGCCGATTACCAGCTCTCAGTCGCGCCCTATTACAACAAGCCGACCCAAGAGGGGCTCTACCGCCATTTCAAGGCGATCCACGATGCGACCGACCTGCCGATGATCATCTACAATATTCCGGGCCGCTCGATCGTCGATATCTCTGTCGAGACCATGACGCGGCTTGCCGAGCTGCCGCATGTGGCAGGCGTCAAGGACGCCACGGCGGACCTGGCGCGGCCGCTCCAGCAGCGCGTCGCTTGCGGTCCCGAGTTCATCCAGCTGTCCGGCGAGGATGCCACCGCGATCCCGTTCCTGGCGCAAGGCGGGCTCGGTTGCATCTCGGTCACCTCTAACGTGGCGCCGGCGATTTGTGCTGAAATGCACGATGCCTGGGCTGCGGGAAATCTCGATCGCGCGATGGAGTTGAACGAGCTTCTGCTACCGCTCCACGATGCCCTGTTCTGCGAGACCAGTCCGGGCCCGGTCAAATATGCTGCCAGTCTGCTCGGGCTCTGCAGCGCCGAGGCGCGGCTTCCGGTCTGCGAGATTGCGGATAGCACCAAGCGCCGCGTCGAAGAGGTTATGACCTCAATCGGCCTGCTGGAGAAGGGCAAGGTCGCCAAGGCCGGTTGAGACGGCCCGCCGGCCTGTCGGACCAAAGAGCATGGTTGCTCCTGGCCGCACCATCGAGTTGATCGGCGCGCCGACCGATATCGGCGCCGCCCATCGGGGCAGTTCGATGGGGCCGGAAGCGTTGCGGGTTGCTGGGCTCGATCTGATGCTGCGCAAGATGGGTTTTACTGTTCGCGATGCGGGAAACGTCGCGGGCCCACCCAACCCGGCGGCAGCCGTCGCCAACGGATATCGTCATCTGGCGGAAACTGCCGAATGGTGTCGGAACTTGCAGGCCGCGGTTGCCGGCTCGCTCGGAGACGGCAATTTGCCGCTGGTGATGGGCGGCGACCATTCGATCGCGATCGGCTCGATTGCCGCGGTGGCGAGCTACTGCAAGGCAAAGAAAAAACCGCTCACGGTCGTCTGGCTCGACGCCCATGCCGATTTCAACACGCCGTCGACTTCGCCTTCGGGCAACATTCACGGCATGCCGGTGGCGATCCTTTTTGGCAGCGGTCCGGCGGAGTTGACCGGGCTCAGCGAGGGCGCGCCGATCCTGGCGCCCGAGCAGCTCGTCCAAGTCGGCATCCGCTCCGTCGACCATATCGAAAAGCGCGCGGTGCTTGATGCGGGATTCACTGTCTTCGACATGCGCTCCATCGACGAACGCCGAATGCGGGAGGTGATGGACGAAGTCGTCGCCGTAGTACGCGCGCGCGGCGGCCATCTGCATCTGAGCTTCGACGTCGATTTCCTCGATCCGAGTATCGCGCCGGGCGTGGGAACAACGGTGACAGGCGGCCCGACTTACCGGGAATCGCAGCTCTGCATGGAGATGCTTTACGAGACCGGCTTGCTGGGCTCACTGGAGATTACCGAGCTAAATCCTGCGCTCGATCTGCGCAACCAGACCGCCGAGCTCGTCGTCGAACTGGTCGCCAGTTTGTTCGGCGAGCAGATCCTCAGCCGCCACAAGACGTCATTCGATTAATCTGATTGGATTTCAAGGACAACGGTTGACCGACGCTCCAGGCTTTGTAGCGCCGGCAATACGGCCATGGATTTTTGTACGCGCTGATTATCAACGGAGTATTGTCGGCTACGTCGCCCGAGGTGACTAAGGTACGACGGCCTGGGCCAGGAACGTGCGCTGAGGGATTACGAAGCCGTCGCCGCGCCGGTAAGGTGCCAATGCGGCTTCGGTGTCTGTGATGACATGAACTTTGGCGCTGTCGCCCGCCGCCGCGACATCCGGCGCAATCGGCGAACCATCTATCTCCAGCGGAATGGATTGCTGCGCTGGTCCGAGAACGCGATCGATCGTCATTGTCTCGACGCCAATGTCCTGAAATCCGGCGCCGGCGAGCAGGGACGCAATCAAATCAGCGTCGCCGAATGAAAATGGGGCGAGCGAGCGCTCGGCGGCGTCCAAACCTATATGCTTTCGGAGCGCATCGGCCATTGCCACGAACAGCGGGCTCGCTTCTTTCCAAACTGATACGACCAGCCTGCCGCCACTCACCAGTACTCTTTGAATCTCGCTCAGCGCTGCGGTTTTGTCGGGAAAAAACTGCAGGCCCTGCTGACATATGGCGAGGTCGTACTCGCCGTCTGCGAATGGCAGCGCAATTGCATCGCCAACAAACCATTCGACGGCGATGGCCATATCGTCGGCTATTGCTCGAGCAACATCGATCATGCCGGCGTTCAAATCGACTCCGACGATCCGTTTGGGCGGCTGCAGCGCTTTTGCCAACAGCCGGGTGACGGCTCCAGTGCCGCAGGCCAAATCGATCACGTGGTCCTGCGGCCGGACTTGGACTTTGCTGAGAGTGGCTGCGGCGAGCGGCGTGAAGATCGATGGGACTTTCTGCGCTTCATAGATCGCAGCGGCATTGCCTTCTAGCTGGAAGCGTTCTTGCATTGTTTGAATCTCAAAGGCTGCGGTGCCTCGACCTGGGATTTTCAATTCTCGTTTGAGGCCGCTGGTCGATTCCGCAGTAAAGTTGGCGACCGGACTGCGATCAAGCCTTTTGTGCTTGATGAACCGAGCCCGCTTGATCGTCGGGCGTTAGACTGCCATTTTCGACAGTATGACGCCCAAACGCCCAGCCAAGCCCATCGCCAAGCAGGACTTCGTCGCTATCGAAGAAGAGCTCGGCGCGCACAATTATCACCCACTCGACGTCGTGCTCGCCAAAGGCGAGGGCGTGTGGGTATGGGACATCGACGGCAACAAATACCTCGATTGCCTGTCGGCATACTCAGCCGTCAATCAGGGGCACTGCCATCCCAAGATCCGCGAGGCGATGATCGAGCAGGCCAACAAACTCACGCTCACCTCGCGCGCCTTTCACAACGACCAGCTGGCGCTCTTCTACCAGGAGATCAGCGCGCTCACGAATACCTCCAAAGTGCTGCCGATGAACAGCGGCGCCGAGGCGGTGGAGAGCGCCGTGAAGGCCGTCCGCAAATGGGGCTACGAGGTCAAGGGCGTGCCGAAGGGCGAGGCCGAGGTCATCGTCTGCCAAAACAATTTCCACGGCCGCACGTTGATGATTGTCGGCTTTTCCACCGATCCGACGGCGCGATCGGGGTTTGGGCCCTTTGCCCCTGGCTTCAAGGTCATTCCCTTTGGCGACGCCCAAACGCTGAGGGCTGCTATCACACCCAACACGGTCGGCTTCCTGGTCGAGCCGATCCAGGGCGAGGCCGGCGTGATCATCCCGCCGGACGGTTATCTGAGGGAAATTCGCGAGATCTGCACGGCCGAGAACGTCATGCTGATCCTGGACGAGATCCAGACCGGGCTCGGCCGCACCGGCAAACTACTCGCCGAAGCGCATGAGGACATCGAGGCCGATATGACGCTGGTCGGCAAGGCGCTCGCCGGCGGCTTCTATCCGGTCTCCGCCGTGCTTTCGAACCAGGAGGTGTTGGGCGTCCTTAAGCCCGGCGAGCATGGCAGCACCTTCGGCGGCAACCCGCTGGCCTGCGCTGTCGCGAGGGCCGCTCTACGGGTGCTTGTGGAGGAGGGGATGGTCGAAAATGCCGCCAAGATGGGCGACTACTTCATGGAGCGGCTGCGCGGCGTGCGCAACAACCTGATCCGCGAGGTGCGTGGCCGCGGGTTGATGATCGCGGTTGAGTTCGAGCCCGAGGCGAAGGGCGCCCGTCAGTATTGCGAAGCGCTCAAAGGCCAGGGCCTCCTCTGCAAGGAAACCCATGTCAACACGATCCGCTTCGCGCCGCCGCTGGTGATCACCCGCGAACAGATCGACTGGGCGATGGAACGGATCGAGCCTGTCTTGATGACACCTGGCGCCTAATATTCCGGCGAACCGGACTCCAGAGCTCGCGGGTCTGTCCCGCGGAATTGGCGAGCCCCGTCCGTCTGCTCCAGAAGCGCCGGGGCTGCATGGTCGCCTCGGTGGTCCCATGTGGACGAATTCCTTTGCTCCAATGGACATTGTTGCCGGCACCCGCCCCTGGTCAGGGAGGGTGCCGGTGTCTTTTTGGCACTCCAAACTCAACCGTTCTCTAGTGATATCAAAGCATTATCCGTCATCCGTGTGGGATCGCGGCCTGCATCGATATGCAGAACGATGTTGGTATATGCGCCGGCAACACGGGGAAAACACGGGGAAGTTGTTGTCGTTCTGTTCGGACCCGATTTCGATCACATGTCAGTGCGGGGGGGTAGGGGGGCTTTGATCCCTGCAGGGTGCCAACCTGTAGACCGTTTGGGGCCTTTCTTCTCGAATCCGCGAAATGGAGAAACTTTTTTTTTGGTGCTGCCGGCCGGGGGAAGGTCGTGAGCTTCGAGGCCATCCGTTGGGCTCAGAGCACCAAGACTGGGAGTTCGTCGCGTAAGACCGTGCTTTTCGCACTTGCGCAATACTCCGATGAAAAGAACTCCTGCTATCCAGGCCAGGAGCTTTTGGCAAAGATCACCGAACTGTCCGAGCGCGCAGTGCGTCGAGCGCTCAGTGATCTTGAGAAGGCAGGGTTGATCCGCCGCGAGATGCGACGGGACGCCAGTGGTCGCCGGACGTCAGATCGATACTTCCTGGAGGTTCCCACCGCTTCCGATCCGGAGTTGCGGCCTCTGGCGACCGCGGATCATCAACAGGCCAGAATGTCCGGTAGTGCCCCTTCCAATCGGCCAAACGCGACCGAACCAACCGGCCACGGTGTCCAGGTAATACCCAGTGGAATCTCTAGAGTCGATGATGAGGCGCCTGCACGCCGGGCTTCTATCGACACGATTGAAGCGGAGGCTGCGACAGCTCGCGATCGGGTTCGGGAGGTTGGGCGAGCTGTGCTGGCAATTATTGGTGTTTCGGATGACGCGCGGTGGATCGATCGGATCAGCCATGTGCAAGCCTGGCTGGACTTGCGGGCCAACCCAGAAAGCGACATTTACCCTGCCGTCAAAGCGGTCATGGAGCGCCGCAAAGGTGATCCGCCGAACTCCCTCCAGTATTTCGACCAGGAAATCGCAAAGCGCATGCGAGCAGCGGTCTGCGCCGAAGCTCGAACAACCTCGTGGTCGCCCACTCATGTGCAGCTTACTGAGCCACCATTCGACATCACCAATGAGTGTTGTCCCGATGCAGCGGAACGCTGGCGCATGATCGTGACTCGCGCCGCAAGGCGCCATGGACACGCCTATATCGCGAGCTGGTTTCGGGAATTGCAGTTTGACGGCACCACGATCTGGGCGCCAAGCGTATTCATTCGTGATGGGTTGCTCAATCGCTTTGAGATCGATTTGGACGGGCTGCCTGTCTTGGTCCGAAAACGAGACGAAGATGCGAAAGCCAAAACGCGGGCAAGTTTGTCCGGTTTCGGGGGGTAAAGCGGACATTCGCGTCACTAACGCCAATGTCCGCTGGTGACCCAAATCGGAGATTAGCTTCGTCTCCACGTTAGTGACGTTCGGCAATCGCTACGCGGCATTCGGTACAATGCCCCGATTCGGCGAACCCGGAGCCTGATCCCGCAGCCCAGTGTCAGACATTTATCTCCAGGAAATCATTCTGGATAAAGCGCGCAGTCATCTGACCATGCGACGCAGCGGTGAGGTCCTCCACTTTTTCTTCAACCTTGGCCATATGCTTCGTCCTCGCGTCCGTATTTGCCGCCGCCTGGGATGAGTTGAAATGCAACGTAAATGGATCGCCCACATTGGCGTGCTTGCTGCTCTGGGAGTCGGACCCGAACCGGCTCTTCGCTACAAGATCGATGACGCCGAGTTCGGGATTGGTATGGGCGCCGTTGCCGCTAAATACATAATGCTCAGCGATTACGGCTTTGAGGAAGTCCAGATTGATATTGGCCTTGGCACCATGGTGCTGAATTTTGAGAATATCGACATGGATGCGACCGTCCTCGTCCAGTTTCCCGGCACGTCCAAGACCATTCAAAATGTCTTGGCCCGCACCATCCCCGGTTAATAGGACAGACGCGTCATTTCCTTCTGCCAGGAACATGATCGAGGCGAGGTTAGGCGTGCTGACGTCGTCGCGATTGCCGAAATCCGAACTCGACGCGACGATAGCGCGCATGGTCGAAATGAAGACGTCGGCTTCGCTAAGGCCAAGCCGTTCGGCGTCGCCCTCCATTTCGCGGCGGAGATCTTCCAGGCGCCCCCCGTTGGCGTCCACCCATTTGCGCCATTGCGCTTGGAGGTTCTCAAGGTCCTTCGCAAAGGGCCCGATGATGGTGACCTTGGCCGACCCCAGTTCGAAGGGCCCCGCCCCGCCGTCGCCGCGCACGAGCTTGCCACCGAAATGATCATTGAGCGGAACATCGAGTTGATCCTCACCGATCCGGTGGCTGAGTTCTATCCCTTGTTCTTCGCCGTTGACGAGATCGGGAAAGTAGCGCTCCCGGGGAATGGCGTCCGAGTCGGCGAGGCCCAGTTGGGCGGTGGCAGCGAGGGAGAGCATGTTGTGCACGTCGCCTGCCTCGGTGCCGAGTTGGTTGCTAAAACCGTTATGCCAGATTTCCTTGACCCGAGGCGGGCGGGGCACCGAGGGCTTGCGTTTCGCCTGACGGTCCTCGGGTGGATTATCTTTCTCAAAGAGGTGGATGCGCCAATCGACCTCCGCTTCGAGGAGCGTGAGGACGCCGCTGATATGGTCAGCGTCGATATGGGAGACGCAGACGACCTCGAGCGCTTCAAGATTTGAGAGGGATTTGGCGGAGTGCTCCTTGAAGGATCCCGACCTTCCCCCGTCGATCAGCATGTGCCGGTCGTCGTCGCTCGATAGGAGGAGGCAGTCCCCGTCGGTTGCTTGAAAGACGCGTAGGCGCATGAGACGGTCCTTTTCGCTCAGGTCAAGTCCTTGCGGTCATTGATGTTGCCGACTTCTTCTACGCAAGCCTCGGCGTCGATGAGGCCGAAGCCATGATCGTCTTTCCAGCTGTAGTCCGTATCATCAACAGGCTTCGCCGTGCGCCGCATGATCCCGATGATCTGTGCGGCGGTAAGATCGGAGTTGATGGAGAGCATAAGGCCGGCGACACCGGCGGCGTAGGGGCTCGCCATGGACGTACCGGTCATCCCGATCCAAAGGTCGCTGGGACCCGAAAAGCCGTTTGCGGCAAGAATGTCCGTGCCCGGAGCGAGAACTTCCGGCTTTGAGCGTTCGGTACGGGTCGGCCCCTGACTTGAGGAGATATTCACCTTGCGGCGTTTCTGGTCGAAATTACCGACGGAAAGGATGCGTTCGCCGCATGCGAGGGAGCTTACCGAGTAGGCGTCGATATTGCTGCGGGTGCTGAAGAACGACGGGTAAGCGGCATAAAGAACTCCCTGGCGACGAATGAGCGGGCGGGGGTCGTCGCGCTCGATCCAAACATGGTAACGGCCGTCGCGGACGTCATCGCCGCTGATGGCGACCCTCCACTCGCCCGACTGGACCCCAATCAAAGGGTCTTTGAGCCGGGGCGAGAGATAAATCGAGATGGTGTTGGCGCCGTTCGCCGGCCGGTATAGCTCGTTATAGATGCTGATAAAGGTGCCGTCCGAAAGCTGACGGTTTTCGATATATTCGCCGGGGGCGACCGGCCCGATGATTTCGTCGTTCGGCGCTGGTCCGTAGACCGTAACGGAAAATCGGTCCTGCGGTTCGTACCAGATTTCCATTTCGTTTTCGGAGATGTCGGCGATTCCGTCACCGACGACAATCCAGTCGAGCGTGTTGGTGAGACCCCGCGCGGCGATGCGGCCGCTCGAATGGATCCGTCCCATGACGTAACCGAGATCTCCGACAAATTCAGGGGCTTCTTGACCTGCGTTGCCGGCGGCGATGGACACGACGCGGCCCGGCCGGACCACGGCGTTGTCGATCCAACGGCTAACGGCACTCGAGCCGTCATGGGCGTGGCCGTTCGTTCCCAGGCTGACATTGATCGAGAGGGGCGTGGGGCCTTTTAGGCCTTGCTCGTTTCCGAGATCTTTGGCGGTGCGGATCAGATAATCGACGGAGTGCGCGATTCGGACGGAGTCATAAAATGACTTGCGTCGGTCAAGGTCTTCAGGCGCGAGGTCGAGCATGACGCAGGCAATGGGGGCGTTGCGGCAGACGCCCCTATTGCCGGCGGCGATGCTCGCCACATGGGTTGCGTGAGAGCCGCGCTGCTGGTGGGCCTGGCGTTCGATTGCATAAGGCGAAACCCCGATCTCGTTGGCGGTCTTGATGGCGGCATCGAGATGGGACTTCTTGAATTCCGATCCGTAGTCGAAGCCTTCGGGCGGTTTGCGTAGGTTGCTGCCCATATCCCAAATCCGGTGGATGCGGGTCTCGTCGCCGTCCATGAAGTCCTCATGAGCAAAGGCGATCCCGCCCACATCGATGATCCCGATCAGGACATCTTTGCCGTATTGGTGGCGTCTCGCTTTGTTGCGGACTTTGCGTTCGGCGAGCGTCGGCGCGCCGACGCCTTCACCTTCCCGGGTCAGAACGATTGGCGGCATGCGGACAGTATCACCCGGCTCGATATCGGTGACGTCGGGGAGACTGGCGAGGGCGGCGATTTCATCGAGTGGGATTTCCGCGGTGGCTATGGTCCCACGTCGTCCCGTCTCGCCATTCAGTTCGAGGTCCTCGAGCCGATCGAGATTTTCCGTGAAATGAACGAAGACGCTTGCCTTGGCCAGGCTGACCGGCTTATCGATTTTGCCCTTGTCGCGTTTTTTGCGTCGGGCCTCGGCGTGGACTTTCGCGCGAAGGCGGGGCGCGGCGTCGACCGTGGCCTCGTCCTTGACGGCGAGGGCCGAGGCGAGCTCGGCACGCGCGAGGCAGACTTCAAGATCACCATTGCCAAAAAGGCGGAGTTTCGGGGCGACCTTTCGGTTGGCGAGCCCGGATTTGGTGGGATCGGCAGTCTTTCTCGACGATTTGCGCGCCATGCGCTCCCCCTTCTAGTCCCGTACGCCCACTGATATGCCGTACAGCAATCGTCGACGATAGGAACTGGTGTTAACGTAGGCGAGTTCATGCAGGCCGAAGAATGGCAGGTACCAACTCTATCAGCTCCGTTGCGGTATTGCTTTTGATACGCGCCGTAGCCGGCTGTCGAGACCGGCGTCGATGCCGACCCAGACGGTGCCAGGGAAATCCTCGGCAATCTGGTCATCGGGTGGGCCGTCGGTCTCACACGCAGCGTCGATCGGCTGCGTGAGAGCAGTCCCAAAGTCGGCCCGTCGCCTGGCCAATACGTCAGCTCTTGGCTATAAACGGACATTCTCAACACTGAGGACGATGTCCGCTTTCGAGGGTAGAACGGACATGGCAGATCATCGGCGCAATGTCTGCATTTGACCCAAAGCGGACATTCGACAGTTACCGCCGAGGTCCAGTATAGACCCGTTACGGACGTTCGCTTGGTGGCCAACGTCGGTGAAGCCATACGTGAACTGGTCGACGACGGAATTCTTGCCATTACAGACCCGCCCGTTGCAGGCCTTCGACAAGATGGGCGCGCGAGGTCGCGTCGCTGATCGGCCAGTTCGCCTTGACGAATGCGATATCGACCTCGTCCCGAAAACGATGCAGGGATCGTACGGCCTGGCGCGCATCCTCCAACTGGCCGAGATGGCCCAATGCGGAGATGAGCAGCACCCAACGCGACCAGCGGATATTCGGCTGCCGAAGCGATTTGCGCGCCCACTCTGCCGCCGTATCGTGCCGGTGCATAAACAAGTGCGCGGCACCCATATGCACCATGAACTGGCCGAGATAGGGATCGTGGGGGCTCAGCCGCATGGCCGTCCCGAAATGCGGGATGGCCGTCTCTGCCTGCCCTGATGTTCCCAGCGCCATGGCCAACGCGAAGTGGGCCTGGGCATAGCTGGGATTAAGCTCGATCGCCGCACCAAGCTCCGGGATCGCCGCTTCGTGTTGGCGTGCGATTATCAGGACCCGGCCATAGGCATAGCGCGCGAGCGCGTCCTGGTCGTCGATCTCGACGCCGCGGCGCCCCAGCTCCAGTGCGATATCCAAACCGCGCTTGGGGTCTTCAAGGTAGCCGTCGACAAGCTGAAAGAAAAAGGCTTCGGCGGCGCCCGCAAATGCACCGGCCAAGTGCGGGTCCAATGCGCGGGCGCGTTCGAATAGGGTCTGCGCCGCGACGAGATCGTCTTCCGTGCGCCTGTAGCTGTGCCACAGGCCTTGCTGGAAAAGGTCCCAGGCCGGCAGGTTCTCCGGCCGCTTGAAGTGGGCCCGTTCACGCTCTGCTTTACCGAGCTCGGGTTCTAGCGCGCCGACGATCGTCTCGGTCAACTCATCCTGAACCGCAAATATGTCCTCAAGTTCGCGATCGTAGCGTTTGGCCCAAACATGGTTTCCGGAGGCGCCGTCGATGAGCTGCGCGTTGATCCGGACGCGGTTTCCGGCCTTGCGGACACTGCCTTCGAGCACATAACGCACACCCAGGTCCCGCGCGACATGGCTGATGTTCGGGGATGTTCCCTTGTACGCAAAAGTCGTGTTTCGCGCCGTGACGAAGAACCAGCGGATCATCGAGAGCGCCGTGATCAGATCCTCGGTCATGCCATCGGCGAAATATTCCTGTTCCGGATCGCCGCTCATATTCTGAAATGGCAAGACCGCGATCGATGGCTTGTCGGGCAATGTCAGTTCCCGGTACGGCTCGCGGCCGCCCGCCACCGCCCCCTCGCCGGATTGGAGCTCGGTGACGGCGAATACGCGCACCGGCCGATCGATGTTCTTCAGCGGCTGAATGCCCATATCTTCGAAAACGACATTCACCTTGCCATCGATCTGTTTTTGAACCTCCTCCGAGACACAGATGCCTCCCGGTTCCGCCTGACCCTCCAAGCGAGCTGCGATGTTCACACCGTCACCGAAGATGTCGCCCTGTTCAACGATCACGTCGCCGATATTGACGCCCACCCGAAACAGAATCTGCTGATCGCCGGGCAAGTCGGCGTTGCGCTCTTCTACGGCCTTACTCACCTCAACGGCATGACGCACCGCGTCGACGGCGCTGGCGAACTCCACCAGCAGGCCATCGCCCATCGTTTTGACGATGCGGCCGCCATGCTCCGCAAGCCCGGGATCGATCACTTCGGAGCGCAGCGCCTTCATTCGGGCAAGCGTGCCTTCTTCGTCCCTGCCCATAAGCCGGCTGTATCCGACCACATCGGCTGCCAGTATGGCGGTTAGTCGTCTTTGAACACGTTTTTCGGCCATGATGATATCGATTCGAAGATCATTATTGGGCTCGTCTCGGCTCTTTTGGACCGGCTGGTTCACGGCCATGGATCCGACGGAGCTATGCTCCGGTTCGATCGTCGCTTCTGGACGGTTCGTTGAGTTCTGCGGCTTTCCAAAGCGATTTGCGGCGTCGCTATTGAAGCGCGTTGCGCGAGAACCATCGTGATACCCCCAAGCGTCGCCAGCGAAGAAATCACCAGTCGCAACGTTATGTCCTCGGAGAGCAGTGCGATGCCACCGAACGCTGCGATGATCGGAACTGACAGTTGAACGGTCGCAGCCCGACTTGCCGTCAGGCCGGAGAGCGCCGCATACCAGATGACATAGCCGCAACCGGAGGCAATAGCGCCTGACGACACGGCAAGCACGATCCCCTCCACCGAGGCGATCGCGTCCGGTAGAAACACAAAACTGACCAGCAGGACCAGGGGCAGCGCGCAACTGAAGTTCCACGCCGTGGCTCCAAGGGGGTTGGCAGCAGCCCTACCCAGCAACGAATAAAATCCCCAAGCGATTCCCGCAATTGCCATGAGGGCGGCGCCCAGTGGGTTCGGCGCGGCAATGCCTGGCGAAACCAGATAGATCAGCCCGAGCACGGCGAGAATGAGCCCAGCCCAAGACATCATGGCGAAACGCTCTCCGTCACGCACTGCCACGACAAACATGGTCAGTTGCACCGTTGCGAACAGGATTAACGCACCGGTCCCCGCGCTCAGCGTGAGATATGCAAAGGAAAAGAACGCCATATAAGCAAACAGCGCCGCCGGGGCACGCCAATTCGCGCTACGGCGGGGTTTGCCGGTCTTTCCCCTCAGCAACACGATCAGGCATAGGATCGCTGCCCCGGAAGCGACCCTGAGGGATGTAAAGCTGGCGGGATCGATCAGGTCCCGCCCCAAAGCGAGCCGGCAGAGCAAGGAATTGGCAGCGAACGCGCACATTGCGACGAGCGTCAGGATCGCTGTTCGCGCTGCGTTGGCGGGACGACTCATGATGGCACCCCAATCACCGTGGTCCACAGCAACGGGCCGGGCGCCAAATCGGCACATTCGCCCGCCCGGCTCGTTGTATTCGCGAACCTTGGCTCATGCTGCCAACGCGGTCGCAGCTTCGGCGATCTTCTTCGCGCCTTCGGCCGTCAGTTCGGCGACGATCTGGATGAACTTGGGGTGCTCCAGGCCCGAGACCAGAAACGTCCAGCGATAGGCGCGTTGCTGCGCCGTCCGGATCTCTTCGCGCTCGGTCTTAATGAATGTACGACCGGTCGCCGCGGCCAGGGTGCCAATGTCAAACTCAATCTGCTGCGCGAGCAGGCCGTCGATGGCCATGCCGAGTTCGAGCAGCTCGTCGACCGCCGCCTCGCGCTCGCGCTCCGAGAGCCCGGCTGCGATCTCCTCGATCAGCAGCGAATCAGCCTTGGCGTGCTGAGCTTCGTCGATCCAGTGAAAACGAAGAATGTCGCGGAATAGGCCATCCAGGCCCTGGTCGTCCCTGGCATGTTCCAGATAGTGCTGCTGGGTGAACCACTCGATCAGGCTGGTTAGAAGCAACGCGGTGAGCGGCGACTTAGCGAGCACCACCTCGGCCACATCCTCGCGGCCCGGGATGACGCCGCAGCTCATGCCGAGGCCGGTTTCGATCTGGTCCATGGCGCGCTTCAGCATCGCTTGGTGCTTGGTCTCGTCCTCGGCGAACCGCAGCAGGTAGCGAAGACGCGTCTCGTCGCCATAAACCTCCCGGCGGGCATGATCGAGGACCATCGGAATGATATATTCCTCGACGAATGCAAAGATGTGGCAGTAGCTGTTGCCACGGATCTGATTGAGCGTCCGCTTCTCAACGGCATTGAGGCATTGGATCGCGTCTACCCCCGCCAACCTGTCGGGCAGGAAATCCTTGCCGAAGTCGAAGTCGCGGCCTTGGAAGCAGTCCTCGATCGTCCAAGCGCTTTTGAGCGAATTCTCAAGACAGTCGGAATAACTGTAGTTGTTCGTGAGCATCGTCCGTTCTCCATGCTGATCCGTGCGGAAGGTCGTAAGCGCGGCCTTCGTTCCGCTGGTCACAGAGAGCCTTCTAATCCTCTTGCGTTGAATGGAGCGTTGTCGCCATCGTTGTTTCTGCCGTGACGGTGGCCAGCATCGAGCTTTCAATCGGCGCCGGGGCGCTCGTCCGCGCAACGCGTTAAAAGAACTGATATAATTGGTCCGCCTGCAGTATTGGGCAGCTGAGCGGAGCGCGACGTGCTGGAACTCAAACTGCTCGGAGAACCGGAGATCTATCGCAACGGGATGCGGATCGAACCGTTGCCGCCGCGCAAGACCGTCGCCCTGCTGGCCTATTTGACGGCGACCGGTCGACGCCATCGCCGCGAGCGCCTTTGCTCAATCTTTTGGGAGGTTCCCGACGATCCACGCGCCGCCCTTCGCTGGAGCCTGACCAAGCTGCGCCACGCTGTCGATGACCCGGAGGAAAAGCACATCGTCGCCGATCGCGAGGGTGTGACGTTCGAGACCGGACAGGCGAAGGTCGATCTCCACGACGTGCGCGCGGCCGTAGCACAGGGGCTCGCGGGTGTGCCGACTCAGGAATTGGAGCAGCTAGCCGGATTGTTTCGGGGCACTTTCATTGAAGGCACCGACCTGCCGAATTGTCTCGAGTTCCAGGCTTGGTGCACGGCGGAACGCGAGGAGTTGCGGGCGGCGCATTCTCAGATCCTGACCGAGCTTGTGGACAGGCTCAAGGACGAACCCCGGAAGGCGCTGCCCCACGCTCGTACCCTCGCGGATATCGCCTCTGACCGCGGGCAAGTGGAGGCATTGATCGAGACGTTGCGCGCCGCCGACCGCGGGCCACCGAGCCTCGCCGGGGAGAAACCCTCGATCGCGGTGCTTCCCTTCCAGAACATGTCGGGGGATCCGGAGCAGGAATACTTCGCCGACGGGATCGCCGACGACATCATCACTGAGCTCAGCCGCTACCCTCTGTTGTTCGTGACCGCCCGCAATTCCAGCTTCGCCTACAGGGAGCAGGCGCCGATCGACATAAAGCTAGTCTCGCGGGAGCTGGGTGTCCGATATGTGCTTGAGGGCAGCGTGCGCAGGGCCGGAAACCGCGTGCGCCTCACGGTACAGCTGATTGATGCGACGACCGGCGCGCACATCTGGGCTGAGCGCTATGACCGGGATCTCAAAGACGTATTCGCGGTCCAAGATGAGATCACCGAGCGTATCGTAGGGGCTATCGAGCCACAATTCCTGAGTGCCGAAATGCAGCGCGCTCACCGCAAACGCGAAATCAACCTCGATGCCTGGGACAGCTTCATGCGCGCCTTCTGGCATCTCGCACGCTTTACAAGGGAAGACAACGCAGAAGTGCAGCGGCTGTCGCGCCAGGCCATCGAACTGGATCCGACGGGTGCGCGCCCCTATGGCCTCCTCTGCGTTGCCTACATCATGGACGCCCTCTACGGCTGGCAAAACACTCGTGCCGATTCGCTACGGATCGCTCGCGGGGCAGCGGAGCGGGCGGTCGCGCTCGACGACCAGAGCTCGATGAGCGCCCGGTGCCTGGGGCACATCAATTTGTACGAGAGACGGCACGACGAAGCAGCGCGCGACTTCCGGCACGCCATTTCCTTGTGCCCGACCGAGGCAGAGAACCACGCCCTTTTGGGCACTGTGCTGGGTCTGTCGGGCGACCATCAGGGGGCCCTGCGGGTGATAAAGAAGGCAATCCGCCTCAGCCCCCGCGATCCGTTCCGAGCCACTTGGTTTAGTTACCTGGCGATCTCGGCCGCGATTCGGAACCGGTACGAGGAGTCCGTCGATTGGGCTCACAAGTCGATCCAGGCGAACCCACAATTCCCGGGCGGATACCGCTCACTAGCGACGAGCTTCGCCTTTTTGGGCCGGACGGATGAAGCCAGCGAAGCACTGACAAAGCTGCGCGAGGTCGTACCGGCTATAACTATTTCGCTGGCGCGGGAGAACCTGCCCATCAAGCACGAGGCGGATCTCGAGCACTATCTGGATGGCCTGCGCAAGGCTGGTTTGAGGGAGGGATAGAGTGCTTCCGCACTACCGCTTCTGATGCGGTGGTCAGCGCCCATCTGAAGGCGTCTCGGTGCCAGAATGATGGTTGCTTCGGAAGTGTCGCTAATGTCGGCTTCTGGCTACTAGCGGACATTCGGAGGTCAATCTGTTATGTCCGCTCTTGGGCCGAAAGCGGACATCGATTCTTCCGCCTAGAATGTCCGCTTATAGCCAAAAGCGGACATTGGCGATGCTTCAGAAGCAACCGCTATCTGTTTTCGAGATGCCTATGACGGTAGCCGTCCACCGCAACATGAGCGGCTGTACCGATGACCGTGCGCCAAGTTCTGCCGTTGGGCGCAAATACATGATCCGCCAATAAGCCGACGTTGCGAGCGTTTTTACGATGGAGTTTCAAACCGGCACACCGCGCTGCCAAAACGACGAGTTCTCAAGCGGGCTTGCCTCGCTCACGGCGAATCGGCAATATCAAGGTTGAATCCCAAGCTTGGTGCGAAAGTCAAATCTAACGGGGGCATGAAATGCGCTGGATTTCCCATGCATTGGTCGGCTGCTTTTTCATTTTCGCCGCCGCAGCACCGCGATCGGCGCTGGCGGAACAGTCGGCGGCGCTGAAGAAGTTCTTCGGGGAATTCGAAGGCGTAGGCATCACCTCGCGCAAGCGTCCCGGTAGGGCCTCGCTCAAAAGGCGCGACCTCGACGTCGTCATCAAGCCCTACGGCAAGGACGGCTTCACCATGACCTGGACCACGGTCATCGCGCCACGCTATGCCCAGAAACGGCGCGAGCGGACGACCACGGTAAATTTCATGGCGACAACGCGCACCGAGGTCTGGCGCTCCGATCCGGTGACCACGTTGCACACCCGACGACCCGTGATCTGGGCGCGGATCGGAGGCGGCGCGCTTTATGTCTATTTGGCAACCATGACCGAGGCAGGCGGCATCGCGACCTCGGTCTACAAGCGCACGCTCACCAAGCAGGGCATGCGACTCGAATTCAACCGCACGACGGATGGCAGGTCGGTGAGGACCGTGCAGGCGCGTCTGAAGCGCAAGAAATAGCAGGGGCGCCTGGCTTTCATTGATCCGCCGATATCGATCGAGGTGGTAATGCTGTAGACGGCGGTGCCGGCGCCCGTGCGCGATGAGCCCGCAGGCTGTCCTAAGCTTTCACCATCTCGCGGATCACGTATTTGAGGATCTTGCCCATGGCGTTGCGCGGCAGGGCGTCGATGAAGACGACGTCCCGCGGGTGCTTGTAACGGGGCGGCGCTCCCTCATAGAGCGCCAACATCTTGTTTGTGCGTACTGGCCTTATGTGACCTAGCGGTTGCACGCACGAGTGCCTAAATCAATCGCAAGCCCGCGCCGGGCGTGGACATTTATCAAACGGTGCAGAAGGTCTTGTTCAATGAATATGGAATACTGGGTTGCCAGAAACTTGGTTTGGGATGGTCGACACGAGGAGGCGCGGATAACTGTGCGTGCCGATGGCAAACCAGTCGTTTGCCGTGTGAGCTTCGAAGCCATCGAAGACCACCAGGTGGAAAGCCCGGGATCCGCAAGCTTCGCGGTAGGATTACACACTGTTCGCGCGATCAAGGGGACGAAGCATGGCAAAATTAACTATTGGATCATGTCTGGTGGGGATTGTTGTCACGCTCCTCTGGACAAGTGCGTCAACTGCGCAGCGGGTTACTGAATTCAAAGCGCCAGCACTGGGCGCCGTTTTCACATTTCGGATCTCGGACAAGGGCAAATATGTTGGTACAAGTGAGTACGCGGTGCTCCCTGACCAGAATCCCTTCGACGGTCGATCCGCATACCGCATCAGGGAGCGGTACACCAAGGCGGCCGGGAAGAAGCAATACATTACGATACGCGTATTCGACAAAGAACACGGCAACGCAGTCGCCTTCTTTGGTTCCAATGGCAAGATCCGCGCACGGTTTCGACCGCACGTGGGCACACTTAACTGGCCCATGTTCGTCGGCAAAAGCTGGACCCACACCTACACGTCGGAGCGAGAGCGCAGAAAATCCAAGATTGGCCCGTATACGCACTCCGTCGCGGCATATGAAACTATCACCGTCCCGGCCGGAAGTTTTAGGGCATTCCGGATCGTGAGCACGAAGAACGCCACTAGTCGTACTACTTGGTTTGCGCCCAAACTCGGCATCCTAGTCAAACAGTCTGAGAGGAAAAATGGGCGAACCACATTCAGCCTAGTACTCATAAAGGCAATCATTTCGACAGCCAGCGGCGGGGCGAATTGAACTAGCCGCCTAATGCAACACCGAATGTCCGTTTTGGGTCATGAGCAGACATCGGCAGCGACGGAGGCTACGTCCGCTTTACCCTCTAAAGCGGACATCGCGGCTTACAGCTTCAATGTCCGCTTGTAGCCATAAGCGGACATTGCACCCTTTCCCTGGTTGCCTGTTCAGAAGCTGTACTTGAACGAAGCCTGTAGGCGGTGCGCTTTGCCGTTCGCCGAGTTGGCTTCGCCGCGGAAGGCGTACATGTACTCGATGCCGATCTCGGCATTGTCAACGGGCGACCAGATCAAATTGGCCCAGACGCGCCAAGCATCCTGGCCATAGGCCCCGAGCCCGGTCTTGCCGCCGAGCACTGATCGGTTGGCGTACTGCACGTTGGCATAGGCTCGGCCATAGCCGACATTGGTCCGGATCGTATTGGTCCACGCATGGTTGAGCCAGATCTGGCCGCCGATCACCGGTACGGTCTTGAGCGACTGGTTGGCCGCGCTGGTGCCGTTATAGACCGCCGTGGCAAACACCATCGTCGTGTACCGGCCGATGCCCATGCCACCGTACACTGTGCCGCCGAGTGCGGTTCGTCCCTTGTTGAAACGCCAGCCGACACCAGCGGTCAGACCCCAAGCGAACGCAGAGGCGGAAATTCCGCCGCCGTTGTTGATATTCAAGCGCCGGAACACCCCGGAGACGGACGCGCTGCTCCGGCCCCATCGGTGTCGCAGACGAAAAGTGAAATCGGGCCATGGATCGTGCGATGGCCCCAATCCCAGTCCTGAACCCGAAGCAGGGTTCACCGAAATGATCAGGCCGGTCTCTGGGTTCTCGATCGCCAAAGCCAGCGTGGTGCCGCCGCCGAAATCGTGGTTGTAGCGGATCTGTGGCTGACGGTTGGAGGCCACCCCAGGAGGACCGCCGGAATCGAGGGTCTCGGGGTCGCCTTCGCCGGCATTGAAATTCGACCCGGTTTGGCCGGCCAGAAGCGGGCCGAGGCGGCCATAGCCATGGCGCAATCGCAACCCGCTCGAGTTCGAGATCAACTGGTTGCCGCCCGCGCCGGAGAAGTCGACTTCGATATGGGTCGCCATCTTACCCCACTCGGTCGGGGTCCAGGTCTTGATGTAAATGCGCGATCGGCGAGAGTGCAGGCGCCAGTGGCCCTGCCGGTTGCCGGCGACCGTACCGTCGATCGGTATTCTGGACGCCTTGAGCGAATTACCGGCACCCGCGTTGATGTCGTAGATCATATCTAGTTTGACGTAGCCACCAATGCGCAGCGAAGTGTTGGTGCCGGGCAGCTTCCACGACCGCGGTTTCGACCCGCTGTCGACGGCAGCGGCATGCGCGGTTCGTCTTCTGGCGTTCCGTAGCGCTGCAAGGCGCCGTTGCAAATTGGCAAGTTCGGCCTTCAGTTCGTCTGTATTTGCGGCCGCCGTGGGTTTGTTTTGGACTAGCAGCGCCCCAGTCAGCGCCGAGAGTCCAAGCGCGAATAAAGTGAGAGTTGACATGCGTGACGGTCGGCAACCGATCGAATGTTTGCTGGCGCGAATTCTTTCTCCAACGACCTTCGGCATCCGAGAATTCTCCCGCGCCATTTCACATGTGGGGGTCTATCGATAATCAGGAACCAATAAAACTGCTTTGGGTCACGGACCTTCAATCACCGCCCGGTTTTGGCAATGATGACCCGTTCGGCCGGAAATCTGATGGTGGCTGTCGTACCTCTACCGCGCTCACTTGCTAGTTCCATTGTGCCGCCATGCGCCTGGACTAACAAGTTGGCCAGCGGAAGCCCCAGCCCGGCGCCTTGATGTCTACGGGTCAAGCAGCTGGCAATTTGGCCGAATGGGCTCAAAGCGGTCGGAATATCGCCTGCGGCTATACCGATACCAGTGTCGGAGATGGCAAGGACGAAGCTCCCGGTCTCATCGAAGTCGATATCGATGACGATCCGCCCCAGCTCCGGCGTGAACTTCATCGTGTTCGATAGCAAGTTGAGAACGATCTTTTTGAGTGCCCCCGCGTCGAACCATAGTTCCGGCGGGTTGCTGCAAGTTCTGATTTCGAGCGCCAGTCCGGCTTCTATTGCGCGTGCCTCGACGATTTTTCGACAGGCGCCAATGACTTCGACCACATTGACCTTTTCCTCGCGCAACTCAAGCTTGCCTGTCTCAATCTTGGAGAGATCGAGAATGTCTTTTATGAGGCTGAGGAGCAGCTTCCCACTGCTTTGGATATAGCATGCGTATTCTTGATATGACGGATTGCCTAGAGGGCCGAACAACTCCGATTTCATCGCCTCTGAGAAACCGATGATTGCATTTAGCGGAGTTCTGAGCTCGTGGCTCATATTGGCCAGGAACTCGGTCTTTGCATGGTTGGCAAGTTCCGCCTCTTCTTTGGCCGCCTTCAGGGCTAATTCGGCCTCCTTTCGTGCGGAAATATCTATGAAACCAGCGAAGATTGCAGGTTGGTCGTTGTAGGTGATCGTCTCAAGAGAAGCCTCCACCCAAATCTGCGCTCCGTTGGCCCGCATCACATTGAGCTCAAGGTTTTCCACTTCTTTGCGAGCTCGCATTGCATCCAACACGCGTACGCGGTCGTCTTTGTTGGTATAGAAATCTGGGGTCTTTTTGCCGACAAGCCGGTTTGCTGGCAAACCCATCATCTTGGCGAGCCGTTGATTGGCGTATAGCACTTCCCCATCCGAAGTCCGGCTGATGAGAACAGCAATGGGTGCTTTGTCCAGTAGGCCATATGACATAGGACCCACCACTAAGCTCGCCCTCGACATCGGATAGCAAATATCCGCCATCGAACCCGGCTGTTGGGCAGCTTTTTTTTGCTACCTGCAAGTTCATCAAGTTTCCTGGAGCCGGGGTACATCGCGCCGGCTGGGCATGCGGCGACTGGGACTGCTAGGCGCCGGCTCAATGAAGTTTCTTCCGCGAGATTGGCGATTGGTTCTCCGACGATAATGATCGGTGAGGGTCGACAACCGACTTCTTTCCGGTGTTCGGTTTGGTGCCGACCTCGACAACGATACAGATAGCTATAAGCAGAATGAGCGAGGCTCTATCGGTGCTGGAATGGCCCTTGCAGGCAATCACACTTCGAATATCGTCGATTCGCCGCAATGAACCCGGCTTGAAGCGGGCGACCAGTTCATCGAGCTTATTGTGTTGTTCTGGCACCTCTCGCTCAAAATCTTGCTGGGCGATCTCTGTTTCATACAGAGCCGCAAGTTGCCGTTTGAAACTACCGTCGAGCTCGTCGAACATCAGCTTGCCTGAGTCCTTGCTGGCGCGTACCTCGGGTTACGTGTTCATTCCAAAGTCGATGCTATTCGAGGTCGGTTTAGCGCAATATCCGTTCGACCGCGTACGGATAACTACTTAGAGAATGTATTGCTCTAAAGAGTAGAACTCAGAATGCTCGGCGCTGATCAGCGGATTGCCGCAGTGATCGGTTACTCGTCGAACAAAGCAATCGTCTAATCCGAACTACGTACAGACACCTACATGTGCCCGTACCGCGCCGATCGGTGGATTGGTCCGATCAGGTCAGATCCGGGTTCCATTGAGACTGGTAGCTGGGAACGGGCGGAGCGGCGGCCCGGCTGAATGGTGTACGTTGCGCTGCCGTCGGGTCTGGAGATTCCTACGAATCGATCTTCGATGGGGCCCAGGCAAATCTCACGCCCTAGTCGGCGGGTCCGGATTCACACTCCTGCAATGCCATGCGATATCGCAATTTTCACGAGTTCAGCAAAGCTCTCAGCCTCCAGATGCCGCATGATGTTAGCGCGGTGAACTTCTACCGTTCGGTGGCTGATATCGAGATTGCGGGCAATGACTTTGTTCTGCTCCCCTTCGACGAGTCGGCGCAAAACTTGGATCTCGCGCTGAGATAGCTTTTCTTCGATTGGCCGCAATCCTTCCTTTGCGCCTGACAAATACGGGTTATTCGATCCGGTGGCTGTCTCGCCAAGTGCTTTCGCGATGTCGCTAAGCACAAAGGGCTTTTCGATAAAGTGATGTGCGCCGTGCTTCATGGCATCGACCGCCATCGATATGTCCGCCTGCCCAGACATTACGATGACTGGCCAGTCGTAACCTTGCTCATGGAGCGATTTCGAGACCTGAATGCCGCTGAGCTTCGGCATGTTTACGTCAATTAGCACTACACCACGCGTGAGGCCTTCAAGACCGTGCAAAAACGACACCCCATCTTCGAAGGTGTGCGTCTGATACCCCAATGTTTCAAGCATGCTGACGAGCGTCTCGCAAACGAGTTCGTCGTCGTCGATCACGTAAACCAACTGTACTTTGTCGATCAGTGTGCGAGCCAAAATCTGAGGCCTCCGAAGCGTCAACGCTTTCCGGACAAACCGAATTTACTCAGCACTAGGTCATGTAACTATGATCGCAAGATCAGGATGCTGAGTAAATGGTTATGCTTGCCGGCGCAAAGCGGTCCACCCCTCTCGGAGCAGGGCCATATTGTCCGATGCTTTCGCACAATCGCGCCGTGACCTCGGAATTGTCGTTTGGACGCAGCCTTTTTGTTTCTGCGGATCACGTATTGTATGCAACATCTCCGATCGTGTTCTTTGGTTTGAAGCACGTTCGCCCACAATACTGGATCGATACGCCCCCAAGCCACAGAACGTATTAAAGTCATTCCTGAACACGACAAACAAAACCCTAGTTGGACTTTTCCAATGCATGTCGAACTTTTGCCAATAGAGCGCGTTTCCGAAATGGTTTCCTTAAAATAGCCCCATCCCGGCCGAGGGTTTTGCCATTGATGTCCGCTTCATCAAAGTATCCGGTCATGAATAGAACCTTGAGAGATGGGAACTTCAGCTTGAGTTGCTCCGCCAGGTCGACGCCGCTGATGTCGCCAGGCAACACGATATCGGTCACAAGCAGTTCGGGTTGCGATTCGGTGCACAAACTGAGAGCCTCGCGGCCATTCCTAGCTGTGGTGACCTGGTATTTTGCGTTTGTTAGGATTGTCTCTGCCAACAGGCCGACATCCGGATCGTCCTCAACGATCAGCACCTTCTCCTGGCCGGACATATCGGCTGAAATACCTGCCTTTTCCATTGGGTCCAACGCGAAGGATGACCGGGAGCGAGGCAAATAGAGCCGGAACACTGTGCCTTGATCAACCTGACTGTCGACGGAAACATGGCCGCCTGACTGTTTCGCAAAACCATAGACCATGCTCAATCCCAAGCCGCTGCCCTCGCCGATCTGTTTGGTTGTGAAGAAGGGCTCAAAAACACGGCCAAGTACTTCCCGAGACATGCCGGAGCCGGTGTCCGTCACAGCGATCAGAATGTAGTCACCAGGCGGGCAAGCATCGCTCTCAGCCAAATCATCTTCGCGGAGTTGAACGTTCCGCGTCTCGATTGTGATGACCCCTCCACTCGGCATTGCATCTCTGGCGTTTATGACAAGGTTGAGGAGAGCACTTTCGAGCTGAGAAGCGTCGGCTTCGCAAACCCATAGGCTCTTGGACGTGTTTAGTTCGATCTGGAATTTCTCGCCAAGCGTTCGCTCGAACAGGTCATTCATGCCTTGCACGAGGTCATCGACATCGATCGGCGAGGGATCGAGAGGCTGTTTCCGTGAGAAAGACAAGAGGCGCTGCGTCAGTCTGGACCCCCGATCAACAGCCATGAGTGCGCGCTTGAGCAATTCGTGGGATTTGCCATCTTGACGTAGGCGTCCCACTACCAAATCCACGTTGCCACCGACCACAGCAAGTAGATTGTTGAAGTCGTGCGCGATGCCGCTGGTCAGTTGCCCTACTGCTTCCATTTTTTGTGATTGTTGCAGCTGTTCTTCCGCTTTTCGGCGATCGGTAACGTCGTGACCGTGCACGTCGACATTTTGGCTTGCTAAGAGCGGACTGAAGGACAGGATCATTTTGAGCCCGCACTGTTCGAAATCGAACAACGCCTCGCTTTTGCCGCGATTCTCTCTGACGTCCTCGAGGATCGCCTTCCAGTCGTCGGGCGCCAAACCATCTGGCTTGAGTACATGACCATCGAAAAGCGGCTGGGTCGCGTCGTTGGAGTATATCAGCCGGTCATTTGAATCGAACCGCATCACCGGATGCGGACTCTGATCGGGGAATTTGGCGAGCTCTCGGAAACGCAGGGCTATCTTTCGTTGCACCGCAAAAGCCAGAACAATCAGACTGAGTATTGCAACAACCGCACCGCCCCTAAACCAGGCCGTTTGCCACCAAAATGGCAGAACAGAGATCGCTATTGCCGCACCTTGTTCGTTCCAGACACCATCTGAATTCGTACCTTTTGCCCGAAGGATATATTCGCCGGGCGGAACTTTTTTGTATCTTGCGGTTCGACCAGAAGCGTCGGCCTGACGCCAGGCTCGGTCATATCCTTCAAGCATGTAGGCATATTTGTTCTTCTTCGGTGCGCTGAAATCCAACGCAGCGAATGTCATCGCAAAATTGTCAACTCCGGGCGCTATCACCACTCGGTCCGCCACCGTGATTGCAGATTGAAGTGCCGAACCCACCTTGCCGATTATCGGCCTCTCGTCGAGAACTCTTAGATCCGTGAATACGATCGGAGGTATGGAGGAATTCGCAGTCTTTTTGCCTGGCAAGAGAGACAACACACCTTTCGCCGTACCCCAGTAAAGGCGCCCGTTTCGATCCTTTGAGACGGTGTTGGGAAAAAATGCCCCGCTGAACAAATCCCTGGAAACATGGAGATTCACGACGGATCCGTCTACCGGATCAAATTGTGACAAGCCGCGAATCGACGCGATCCAGATCTTTCCGGAATCATCAACTGATACATTCATGATTGTGTTGGAAAGCAAGCCGTCGGCCGATGTCAGATGCCGCTTAAAGGTCTTGGTTTTTGGATCGAAGGCAAAGACACCTGTATTGGTGGCGAGCCACAGCAGGCCATCTGCGTCCCGGGCAAGCTGTCGCACCTTGTTATGTAACGGGCTTCGGGGCTTCCTCGGTTGGGGAAGAAATGTCTCTATCGAACCGCTCAAACGGTCAATATGCACTAATCCCGTATTATGTCCGCCAACCCATACGCCGCTCCCCGATATATCGGGCAAAAGGTATTGGGGGTAGCGACTGGGAAATCTCGCTCTGTTGTTCCTCCCGTAGGAGTATCGCGTGAAGTTCTTTCCATCGAAGTAATCGACGCCCTTTCCATGAACGCCAATCCAAACTCCACCATGTGTGTCAGTTGCTAGGGCCGAGATGTTGTTGCCGCTGATACTGTTCCCGTTATTTCTCTTGTGGACGTAGTGCGTGAATTTTTGGCCATCATATCGGCTGAGCCCAGCCAGGGTTCCTATCCAAAGACCATCGGCCCTATGGGGTGAAATTGCTGTCACATGATTGTCGATAAGGCTTTCGGGGCCTTTGAGGAGTTTCTGGAATGTTCTGTAACTTTCGCCGTCGTAATGATCCAGACCAGATTGTTGGTATCCAATCCACAGGTGACCACGGCGGTCGAGATTGACCGAACGGATTATTCGCTTTCGTATTGAATCCTTGAATCGGAGCTTCTGATTCCCTTGCAAGAGGTGAAACCTTTGGCCGCGCCTATCGAGCCGGGCTACACCACCATTCTCAATCCCAAACCAAATCGCCCCGGCGGTATCTTCGAATACCGTGTTCACAGACAGGTCGATGGTTTCGGCGACACCCCGTTGATATGCCGTTACGCGCTCAAAAGAATCGGTAGACGGTATGTAGAGATTGGTTCCTGACCGGGTGCCCACCCAGAATCGGCCAAGCCTATCTTGATACAGTTTGTTGACCCAATTTCCGGACAAGCTTCTTCGGTCGTTTTCCTTGTGCCTGTATCGCTGAAAAGTCTGCGTTGCCGGATCGAAACGGTTGAGACCGTTACGCGTTGCTACCCAAATTCTCCCGCTCTTGTCCTGCAATATGCTTTGGACCGCATCGTCGCTCAAGCTGGCAGGATCGTTTGGGTCATGACGGAAATGCGCGAACGTCTTTTTCGTGTGATTGTACAGCGTTAGCCCGTTTCGGCGTGTCCCGATCCATAGAACGCCGCTTTGACGTTCCTCAATGATCGTCCGTACGCTATTTCCGGCAAGGCTGTTTGGATTCCCTGGCTGTTGCTTGATGGTCGTGAAACTATTTGACGCACGATCCAAGAGACTGAGACCGCCATTGCTTCCAACCCACAAACGGCCCTGGCTGTCCTCGAACAGTACTTTGATATTGGCGTGGGGCAAACGCCGAGGGTCGTTGCTGTCATATCCGAAATGGATAAATGACTCGGTTCGCCGATCATAACGATCAAGACCGCCGCCATTGGTTCCAACCCACAACGTCCCGGTCTTATCAACAAGCAATGTCCAGACGTAATTGTGAGCAAGGCTTGTGGGCTTGCGGGGCTCATGCTGGAAGACCTTGAACTCATAGCCGTCAAATCGAGCCAGGCCGCCATACCATGTACCAAACCACATGAAGCCGGATTGATCTTGGGCGATGGACCAAACGCGGTTGTCTGGCAATCCATTTTCAACGGCAAGACGGGTAAACACCCTTTGTTTGGTGATGCTGTGAACAATGGAGGGCTTTTGAGAGCCCTTCGATTTCCCATCAGCCAAGACATGCATTGGCTGCAAGGAAAGTGCGAGAACAACGATCGCCAGTCCTCGAAAGATCGAACGCCTAAGCATTAGAGCGTGGGTGCCTCGCTAGCCGAATTATCGATGCGACAGACATTGAAAGTTGCACTTGCGACCTCCAAAGCCTCGCCAGCAGCTATCGCAACAATGCAACAGAGCCGACAGAGCCGACAGAGCCGAGCCTCCGCTTGCCGCCCGCTCGGGAGTGCCCTCAATTGCCCACGCACTCTGTTAGACGATAGCATGTACATTCCTCGGTTTTCGTTGCGCATAATTTGAGTTTGAGGCAGCGTCTTGACAAGTGCATGCCGTTTTTCGGTCGATCTATATTGCCTCACGAGGATGGCTCCGGCGGCGCAAGGACATTGATGATGCGACAACTTGGTCGAATGCTATCTAGTGTAGGTCCAGTTTGTGTCGCGCTTTGGACCACCTGTACCAATGGTATCCGCTGAACCGGTTCCCAGTCGGCTTTGCGGACTGCCTGTGTCCGGACAAACGCCGGTTTGTTCCGACACCCGGACTGACCGGTCGTTGGACCGAGCAGGCAAGGTAGGCGAAGCAATTATTGGTGTTGATGTTGAATATAGGACGGCGCGTCATTGATCCAATTGAGGAGTGCGCCGAGGGGGATCTAAGAGAGCAAATCTTTATACTCGACAGTCAACACTGGAGCACATCGCGCCAACTACAATTGTCCGCTTTGGGTCAGCAGCGGACATGTAAAGATGCCGGCAGCATGTCCGCTGTTTAGCGCAATGCGGACATAGGAGGTCAGACCATCAACGTCCGCTAATAGCCATAAGCGGTCCTGACAGATGGAAACCCACTAGTGCGGTAATACCCCAAAACTCAAGACGCTCACTTTGCGTTCGGGAATAGACCTCTGACCAAAAAAGCCACCATTCCGATCACGCTGACCGTCGTGCTGCCAATGAGGGCCGCCAATACGGCCGCTGGCAGACTAAACCCATAGACCCTGAGCCCCGTCAGTATGAGTAAAGCCAATACGGCAGCCGACCAGGCGACCATGAACCAGTACACGGCGCGCGCAACTGATTGCCGCAGTTTGCGCGTGCTCTGAAGATTGAGATTGGTCTGCTTCAGGTGCTCGACTTGGTGCTGAGCTAAGTCAGCTCGGAATTCCTCATCAACCTGATCGGGTCTTAGCGGAAGCTTGCCCGGCGGCAATCCGATCACATCAGGCGTCATGGTCTTGTCGCTATCGCGCATGGCGCTCAACGTCCTGTTCCTGCGCCAATTCTCGAAAGTGTTCGGCTATATCGGAATCGCTGATAGTTGGCCGCGCTTGAGTATGAACCTTAGACCAAGGTGTCCCCTCACGATGCGTCAGCCCCGAAAGCTGATATGCCCTCAGCGGGCCATAGACCTCAACCACGCGGTCCAGGATTGCCCGCTCTTCATCGGTGAACGATTCGACTGGCACTAATTCCCGGACTTCGTTCCCTTTTGGATTTAACTGCGTTGTCTTAAGAGGCTCCTTGATCGGATCACGGCCGTGGCGCTTCACAGCGTCATAGAGGGTCCGAACAACAGGCCCATACTCCCAAGCCTCGATCTCATTGTGGATGAGCGGCTTCTCGCCGATCGCCAAGTTCCAACCATGGGCGATATAGACAAGCTTCAAAATGTGCATTGGCGTCAGCTCAATGCCATCGCGGTGAGCGTGGTCCAGCAAATAGTTGGCAACGGCAATTGCGCTATGGGCCATTAGCTTATCAATCGCGAAAGCTGACAGCTGAGATTATCACGTTTTGTTCTTTTTTGCGAGACTGGTGCACTCAGAGCCCCTGATGCCGAAGTGGGAACTGGACGATAGTGAGTTTTTGTGGGAAATTTCCCTATGAGCGATTCAGTCCTGCAAAGCGAGCTGCGGCGACGCATGGTTGAGCATGGTTTCAATCAAAAGTCGCTCGCTCGGGCTGCTGACCTGAATGAAACAGCCGTTCGCGACATCCTGAAGGGAAGATCACTAAACCCCCGCATCGACACCCTTGGTGCGCTGGCGGGGGTACTCGGCTGCACCCTGAATGACTTAGTTGGAGATTCGCGGCTCAAGGACGAGATTCACCGTCTTCGTAGTAAAATTTCAGAACTCGAGGACGGACTGGCAAGGCTGAAGAACTTAGCTGATAGTTGGGAATCTTAACTCGCGACACCGTTTCCGCCCGGCGGCACAATCTGTTGTCGTGCCCGCATCAAATTCCCAACGCCCACACAGCCGACATAACTTGCCTGATTTGAGGCATCGGGTTTGGCGCGCGCAGTTGCCGAGAAACCGTAAAGTTCACGCAGTCCATTTGATTGGCGAATTGTCCCTGGTCTACCGACAAGGCCAGAATGCCAACTACTGGATCGCCCGTGTTCGCGATCGTGCGCTACCGCTAGGGAACGACTATCGTTACAAGACCTTCGGTTTTGCTGACGATACACAGCGGGCAGACGGGCAGCTGGTTCTCTCCTTCGACCAAGCCTGTGAGAAAGCCGAGGAGCTCTATCGCGGTTACCTTACCAATGGGTGGGCGGACACGATGAGGCGGAGGTTCCCCAGCGAGATGCCGCTGTCTACTTGGGCGTCCGATGAATCTTTCCGGATAGATGATCTGACGTATCGGGTGCAACCACGTCTTATGGCTCCCGACCTCTCAAGCAGGACCGCCCGAGCCCTTCTGGGTACAGAATACAAGGAATTATTGGCATACATCCATGAACATCTCTCGTTGATGTACAGAAGAGGCGGGCGGGCCAATTACTGGGCAGCTCGGGTATACAAAAAGACGCAAAGGGCTCGGAATCAACACGCAACGAAAACCATCGGTTTCACGGACGATCTCGAAAAAGCAGACGGCGACATTTTTCTCTCATATGAACAGGCCGTCGAAATCGCCAAGTCGCAGTACGAGGAATTCGTAACTAAGGGGTGGGAAAACTCAAGCCACATCCGGAGATCTGAATTCCCACCACCTATGCCCAAACCGCCACCATATCGGGTGGTTCATGCAATATGTGACTTCGTAGAATGGCAGAAGGAAAAGGGGTACTTGGCGGAGAACTGCATCACGATGGCCGTCAATTATGTACTTCCCCAACTCGGCAACATTCCGTTGACCGAGTTGACGCGAGCTACAATCTGGGAGTGGTTCACCCAGATACCTAAAACCGTGCGGCGGGTGCGAACCGCCTTTGGATTACATGCGCCCTACAAGGGGCCGCCCCGGACGGTCGAAGAAAAACGCCAACGCCAGTTCACTGCCAATCGAGCTCTGGATCTTCTCAGTCAGTCGCTCGATTTGGCGTACAACACCGGCAAGTTTGACAACAACTTTGGTTGGCGACGAATTCCTCACTTTCGGAAAACTCACCGGGCAAGGCAGCGCCACCTTTCGCCCGAAGAGTGCACCACGCTCATAGAGGCTTGCTCGTTGCCTCTTCGAAACTTAGTCAAGATGGCATTGTTCACCGGCTGCAGAAACGGGGAGCTGAAGCGACTCCTCGTGTCGGATGTTTTTGAGGTCAGAAAGCTTTTGTTAGTGGCCGCCAATAAAGGGCATGAAGAGCGGTTTGTCGCATTGACCGATCGGGGCGCCGAATTTGCCGGGCAATTGGCTGCCTGTCGCAATCCCGGTGAGCACTTGTTGCTTCAATCGAGCGGTCGGCCTTGGGGGCAATCAACAGCGTATGTGCAAATCCAAAAAGCAGCGCTGCAGGTTGGGTTGGAGCTTCCACTTCACATCACCGCTTTGCGGCACACTTATGCGACGCAAGCCATGGAGGCGGACGTGCCCAAGAGCGTGATTGCAGCCCAACTTGGGCATACAACGACGATAACGCTGGAAAGGCACTACGCCCATATAACCAAAAATTACGTGAGGAAAGCAGTGCAGGATCGAATGCCTGACCTTGCTTAGCTAGTGGACGCTTCCTGGCGTTCTGTTCAGCATGTCCTCGATCGTCCTGACGATGCGGCGCCAGGTTGCTGCCCCTTCGACATCACCGTTCTCCAATAGCTCATCCGCTCGCATTGCGGCGTGTATCGTCGCTTCGTCGCCGTGCTGGGCGATCAAAGCATTGGCCGATCAGTAGATGTCCAGGTCGTCGGTCATGTGCGTCCAGGCTAACGATGCTCTACTCGGAGCGGATTATTGCCAATGTCCGCTTTGGGTCACAAGCGGACACAGACGATGGCGCGAGCGATGTCCGCTTTCGGGTTGAAAGTGGATATGCCCGCTGCAGCCCACTCGATCGATCCGTGACCGTAATTGAACCGCCGGTATCTTCCATGCCTCCCGGACAGGTGGCAGGGGAGTTTCGCCTGAACCGGCCCGGGGGACCGCTCGGTAGGGTAGTCGATGTGAGAACGGCCGCCCGGGGGCACACCCCACGGACGGCCGTCCAGATGAGTCGAAGCTGGATGGGCGTTATTGCCACGTACGTGCAGAGCGAGGCGCGCGGCCTGCGATCAGCTCATCGAGCGCCATGCGTTGCGACGGCTCGAGCGTGCGGTAGAGGCCTTCTAGGGCGGGCCGCACCCGACGGACCATCGCCGAGACGACATCGGCGACGTCTGCCAGACGGTCGAACCGCGCGAGCGCATGGTCTTCGGAACGTTCAACCGCGGCGCGCGCGATCCGCATCGCCTCTGCACTGTCGCGTATGGTCTCGGTCAACCCCTCCCAAGCGGCGCTCTGCTCGGTGCCGATGCGGAGATGCCGCTCGACCCGGGCGATCAGATCCTCGATTCGCTCCGTGCTCGGCGGTGGCGCGCCGCCGGTCTCGCGGCTAGCCCACTCACACCGGGACGCAGTTTCGAAGCCAAGCATCGTCGCCTCCCCTAGCGCCGCCCGCCGCGGCGGGTGATCAAGCTGTCGAGCGCCTTCTTCTGCTTGTCGCTCAACGTCGCATAGAAGCGATCGAAGGCCGGGCGGATGCGCTTCAGGATGCCAAGACCGGTTGTCGCCATGGCCTCGAAGCGGGCCAGCCGCTCGGGCGTGGACGCTGGCATGCCGGTGGCTTCCAGCTCCTTGCACTTCTCACCGATCGCAGCGCTGCCGGCGCGAACCGCCTGGCCCAGCTCATTCCACGCTGCGGTCTGCTCAGCCGAGAAGTTGACGAAGCCCTCCACGAAGGCGAGCCCGTGCTCGATGCCCTGATTTCGCCGATCGCTGCAGATCGCAGCGAACCCGCGCCCATGGGCCCGTCCACCACCCCTGTACCAGCCACCGTGGCTGCCGAAGTGAACCTGCCGGACCGCGACCCCAGCGGCATAACTCGGCGCGGTCGGCCATGCGACGACGGCGCCTGCCAGCATGGCGACCCCAGCACCCAATCCAATCAAGATCGTTCGTGTTTTCATAACAGTCCTCCTGGTTTCGGCTGCGACGACAAGCGTCGCGTCGGGACCAGATATGGACCGCCGGCATTGCACGACGATGTCGAGCGGGCCGGGGTTTGGTAACGTTCTGTTTCAGGCATGCGATCTGTTACACAACGTTACAAAATTTTCAGGAGCGGACCGACCGCACACCTATAATCGCGCCATGCAGCGCACACCGCATATCCTAATCGTCGATGACGATGCCGAGATCCGAGATCTTCTGGCGCGCTTCCTGAAGAAGCACGAGATGCGGGTCGAGACCGCCGCCGACGGCCGCGTCATGCGCAAGGCGATGGAGACGGCGCGCTTCGATCTGGTGGTGCTCGATCTTATGCTACCGGGCGAGGACGGCTTAAGCCTGTGTCGCCGCCTGCGCGTGGAAAACGCCATTCCAGTGATCATGCTGACCGCGCTCGGTGAGGAGACCGACCGCATCGTGGGCCTCGAGATGGGCGCCGACGACTATCTGGCCAAGCCGTTCAACCCGCGCGAGCTCCTGGCGCGCATTCGCGCCGTCATGCGCCGGTCCGGCTCGACGACCGGGCCTGTCGACGAGGAGCGCGGTCGTCGGCGGGTGTTCGATGGCTGGACGCTCGACCTCGCTAAGCGCGAGCTGCGGAATAAAAGCGGCACAATGGTGGCGCTGACCGCCGGCGAGTTCGATCTGCTCGCCGCCTTCGCCGAGCATCCCAAGCGGGTGCTGAACCGCGATCAGCTGCTCGACCTCACGCGCGGCCGGGCGGCGGCCGCCTTCGACCGCAGCATCGACGTCCAGCTGAGCCGGCTGAGACGCAAGGTCGAGGCCGATCCCAAGGACCCGCAGTTGATCAAGACGGTCCGCGGCGGCGGCTACATCCTCACCTGCGACGTGGTGCGGGCGTGATGCGGCTGTGGCCCCGCAGCATCGCCAGCCGGACCGCTTTGGTTCTGATCGCGGGCGTGCTCACGCTGCTGTGGGCGGGCGCCATGGTGTGGTGGCTGAGCGTCGCCCAGAGCGACGGCCCGCCCGGCAGTCGGGTCGCGTTCGAGAGCGTCGCAAGCGTCGCCGCCATCGTCGACCGACTGCCGCCGGGGGCACGCGCGGCCGCGCTCGAGGGGGAGACGACCGACGCCTTCAAGCTCGCATGGTCGACCACCCGCCCCAAACGCACCCTGCGCGGGAGCAGCTGGGAGGTACGCTGGGCGGCGCGGCAGCTCAAGCGATCGCTGGCGGCGCGGGGGCTTTCGACGGTCGAGGTGGGGGTTCCGGCGGCGCGCACGCGCGGCGCCGGCCGCCTGATCTTAGCGGATATCCAACTCAACGACGGAAGCTGGCTCACGATCTCGGGACGCGACGAGATGCGCGGCCCCCCGCGACCGCTCGTATTTCTCGGGGTCATTGCCGTGTTGGCACTGGGCCTCACCGGGCTTGCGATCCTGATCTCGCGCCGGGTGACGGCACCGCTCAGGCGGTTCTCGGCCGCGGCGGCGCGCCTCGGTACCGACGTCGACGCCCCGCCGATGGACGAAGCCGGTCCGACCGAAATCCGCGATGCGGCGGAGGCGTTCAACCAAATGCAGCGCCGCATCCGTCGCTTCGTGGAGGACCGCACCCGAATGCTGGCGGCGATCAGCCATGACCTCCGTACGATGCTGACGCGCTTCCGGTTGCGCGCCGACTATATTGACGACGAAGAGCAGCGGGCCAAGGCGGTGGCCGACCTCAACCGAATGCGGGAGATACTCGACGCTACGTTGTCATTTGCTCGCGACGACGCCGCGGCTGAGCCGTCGACAGCGGTCGACTTGTCCAGTCTGCTGCAAACCCTATGCGACGATCTCGCCGACGCGGGCCACAAAGTTGCCTATGCCGGACCGGATCGGGTGACGATCGCCTGTCGCCCGGTTGCGCTCGGTCGGGCGTTTGCAAACCTGATCGACAACGCGGTCAAATATGGCCACGATGCCGAGGTCAGGCTGGAGTCACACGCCGAAGACGTGGTGATCCGCATCGTCGACCACGGCCCTGGCATTCGGGCAGACCGCCGCGAGCAGGTCTTCGCGCCATTCTACCGGCTGGAGGCGTCGCGCAGCCGCGAGACCGGCGGCACCGGCCTCGGCCTTTCGCTGGCACGCAACATCGTGCGTGGCCATGGTGGGGATATCACCCTGGAGGATCGCGACGGCGGCGGTTTGGTCGTGCGCATTGTGCTGCCGCGGGGCGTTAGCGCCTAGTCGCCGCGACGGGGCGTTTCTTCGCCTGCAAACGATTGGCCTCAGGCGTCGTCGTTTCCATAGCGGGCCGGTCGACGCTGGTGAACAAGCCGTCTATGACGAATTTCAGTCATTCGATGTCTGCTCCAGTTGATTTTCAAACATTGGCGGCGATCAGTGGCATGTCCGCTTTCCATTCGAGAGCGGACATGAAAAATCACACGGCGCATGTCCGCTTATAACTACAAGCGGACTTACTAGGCTCCTCGAGCCAGAGCGTTTACAAATTCCGCAGCCAGTGAATGTCGAGACGTGTTGCTTGGTCGCAGCGCATAAACGCCGACCGACTCAAGCTGCCATGCTGGCAGGACAATCTGCATAACGCCGGTGAGCAAATCCTCCTCGGCAATACTGCGGGGCAATACCACAAGCCCGGCCCCCCTAAGTGCCAGTTGATAGAGCGCGTAAGCGTTGTTTGCCGATAGCATCGGCGTGGGATGCAATGAGATGCGCTGCTTGGAGGTGCTGCGGAAGACCGGCTTCAGGGGTACCGGGGTCAAATCCAGCCAGTCCCAGGCTTCAAGGTCCTTGGGAGACTGAGGCGTTGGCATTGTCCCTAGATACGTGCGGGAAGCTATAAGAACGCGTTCGGCGTCGTAGAGCTTCCGCGATTTCAGGGAACTGTCACGTAGCCAGCCCATCCGGATCGCGACGTCGATTCCGTCAGCAATGACATCACGTGGATATTCCGAGTAGTCCAACCACAAACGTACCTTGGGATGTGTTTTGATGAATCGCAATATTCGGTCCGCTATTGGGGACCGCGCGAGGACCGCCGGGGCTGTTACGTGCAGATCGCCGATCATTTCCGCCGCGTGGTCTAGCGTAGCGTTGATCCCGTCTTCGGCCGCTTTGACCATGGCGCGCGCCGCGCCGATCAGGCTTTCCCCCTCGCGCGTTAGTGACAGCTTTCGGGTTGATCTGTAGAGCAGCGCCACGCCCAGCTGTTCTTCAAGCTGGGAAATATGGTGGCTAACCACAGAGGGCGAGATCTGAAGCTCCTTCGCGGCCAACCGAAATGACCCGTGATCCACAGTTTTGGCAAAGACGGCCAGCGCGCGCAGGTTATTGATCATAATTCGATTTTTTCGACCAATGAGTTTTTATATTGGCATCTTATCGCATTTTATCGTGATGCCTATCTTATTCCAGCGGCCACACTTCGCCGCAGAATCCACCCAATGGAGGAGATGAGCATGAAGATGATGAGAATGGTTATTGCGGCGCTTGCGCTGGTGGCGATGCCGATTGGCAGCGGCGCCTTTGCGAACGATAAGGCTGCCGTCCAGAAATTCTATGATTTCCTGAGCAACCCGGGTTCGAAGGCCCATGCAAAAGCGTTTCGATCAATCGTCACCGCAGACTGGCAAAGTGTTGGCAATTATTCCGGCAAGAACAAAACGGCCGGTGCCTTCGTTGGCCAGCTCGGGTTTTTCGCCAAGCTGATCCCCGATCTCAACTGGAAGGTCGAGGAGATGATCCAGGCAGGAGACCGGGTTATCGTTCGAGGCCGTGCAACCGGTACACCCAACGGGCCACTTTTCGGGGTCGACGGGAAAGGCAAGAGTTTCGTGATCATGTCGATCGACATCCACACTCTCAAAGGGGGGAAGATCGTCAGGACCTATCACGTCGAAGACTGGGCAGGGGCAACTCGGCAGTTGAAAGGCAAATAGGCGGAGCAATGGCGGGTCGCTTTCGATGGCCCGCCTTGTTCGCCTAGTTTGTAGCCACGGCCCGAAAACACATGAATGACCTGGTTGGAATTGCCGGCTCAAGGCAGCTAACTGATATCGCAATTCATTACCTTCGTTGCGCAAGGCGAGCTAACGGACGAGGCGCTTCGCGCGAGACCACTGCCAGAGTAAACAACCGCGGCGTCCGCTATGGGTCACAAGCAGACATCGGCAGTGTCGGAATCTACGTCCGCTTTACCCCCAAAAGCGGACACCGATCCTTCCGTCCAGAATGTCCGCTTATAGCCAGAAGGAGACATTCTGGCGACCAACCACCGAACCACCCAACAAGGCTACAGGCTGTGATCTGACGCGTGTCGTTTGCCACATGCCCAGAGGCGCCAACTGGCTCGCCCTCACGCCATCGTCACGCTTTAGTGAATCAACCGGCGCGACGGTTCGCACTAACCTCCGGGCATCCGTCCACGGCCAATGAGAACCTCCCTTGCGCGAGCTCACCTTCGGTTCTTGCTATTGCAACGACCATCACCGCATAGGGGCTGAATCGGTCTTCATAGACTGTTCGCGCTTCGAAAGACTTCCCGGTGTTGGACAGGGTTTGTCCATGTGATTGGACCGCCTTGGGATTCTCTCGGGTTTGAGCAGTCAACGAATTGAAAGAGTTCCGGCATGAAGCTTCGGCGTCTATTCTGGCCAGCACTGGTCCTCGCGCTTTTGGGCGCATGCGATAGTCCGCCGCCAATCGAGTTTGGCGCAGAGAACATGCGCATACTGCCAGGATTCGATCACCACCATCGAATCGTCGAACGATCGTCGGGAGGCTTTTTTGCAGCCTCCGCCCAAAGCCAGCCCAATATTGCCCTGCTGGACCCGGCCGGAAGGGTTCTGAAGTCGATGACCGTTCCGGCCTGGGGGGCAAACCACATTGTCCGCGCAGTCGCCGTGCGGACTGACGGAAAGTTCCTTGTGGTAGGTGAGAAAGGCTATCCGGCCTGCGCGTGGGCGGCATTGATCGGGCAGACGGGCAAGATCGAGTGGCAAAAATGTCTTGTCGAGAACAAGGCGCCCATAAAGATCGGACGTCTCCATGCTGTCCGTTCGATTGCGGGCGAAGGCGCGGTCGTTCGGGGCACAGTGATCAGCGGCAAGCCCGGCACAAGCAGCTTCAAACAGACCCTCATTGCGGCCATGGTGAGCAAGTCCGGCGACGTTGGAACAATAACCTACGGCAAAGAAGCCGCTGCCAAAGGCACGATCGAGAAAGAAGTCGTCTTCCAGAAAATTGGGGACAAGACCGTGTCCGTCGCCCTGATATCTCAGGCGAACTCCCGCGTATTGGTGCTACACACGCGCGATAAGGACGATCAGGTGATTGCAACGCGTCTGTTGTTGAGCAGCAAAAGAGACGACCTGTTCATTGACGCTGTCGTTCCGGCGCGAAACGGCGAGTTTGTGATCTTGGCCCACGGCCTAATGAATGGGCGACCCGGCGATTTCTTTTGGCGTTTCAATCGGGCCGGAAAATCCGTTGCGTCGAGATATTGGACGCCCAAGGAGTCGATGGCCAAGAGAGGCCGCAAAGCGCCGCGATGGGCGATTGAACATAAGAATGGTGAAATCATTGCATTCGGAAGCATTTCCATTGTCCGGCTGGCTGCCGATGGAACGTTCATCAAGACTTATGATCTGACCCGGGGCGCATACAAGTATGAGATCAGCGCCGTGTTCAGAAATGCAGACGGAACCTTGATGCTGCACGGGCGTTATTGGATGCAGAGTGGAAAATCGGAGTATTGGCTCACCAACCTCGGCACTTGGCCCGACTAGACATCCGATATAAGCCAACACAATTCAGATGGCCCGTCTGTCTGGCGCCCTCGATCAAAATTGGATTTCCGGCCATGTTGGACTTCGTCAGCCGGCAGGCTATCAATCCACCGTCATGAAGCGGCGCAGCAATAGTCGAGGAGAGGTGAAAGCAAGACCGGGATTGGCATGGACCGTTCCAGTGGCGCTGTGAACGATGACCGTGCAAGTGAGCATTGAACATACTCAGAAACACATCTGCGCCAATTACCCTGAAATGGCAGATCCCCCGAAAATCCTCCGACCAAGTTGGCTCCGGGTCAGAACCTCACATCAGCCAGACCGTTAGGGATGTCGGCTTTGGGTCAAAAGGAGACATTCAGTGGTGCGCTCGGCAAGTCCGCTTTACTCTTAAATGCGGACATTGATCCTTCCACTGAGAATATCCGCTCATAGCCAGTTGTGGACGTTAGATTCGAACGTCAAATTCGAGGTCGAACAGATCTACCGAAATATCTCGGCAGATAAGATACCTGTTGAGATCAGCAGCGGTACTGGGCACGTGGCGATGGCGATAGCAACCAGAAACCAGTTCCACGAAAATTTCCTACTCATCCGGCACCGGTGATATCCGCTCTACAGCAATAGCTGACTCTGGGCTGGTCGGATCTCAGGATTTCCTGCTTCTTCTTCATCCGAAAATGAGGAGTACGGAAATGCGATTGACAACCGCCCCAGTCAGCTCCGGCGCGCCCGGCCGCCCTTGGAACAAAGGGAAACTGATCGGACCGAAGCCGCCACTTCAGCTTAAGCAGGTTTGGGCAATCCGAAGCAATTTGCAACTCGCAGGTAGTCGACGAGACCTCTGTCTTTTCAACCTTGCGATCGACAGCAAACTGCGTGCCTGCGACGTGGTCCGACTTAAAGTCGAAGACGTGGCACCTCACGGCTACGCCCGCGACCGAGCAACGGTGCGGCAACGCAAGACAGGCCGACCCGTCAAGTTCGAGATCACCGAACTGACGCGAGAGTCGATCGATGCCTATCTCAGGGCCACCGGCAGACTTCCGGGCGAATATCTATTCAGTGGGCATCGCGGAACTGTAAAATGCCTTTCGACCCGACAATACGCGCGCCTGCTTTCTAATTGGCTTGACCAGATCGGGCTTGACCCAGGTTCGTTTGGAACGCATTCGTTGCGCCGAGCAAAGGCCACTCTCATCTACCGACGAACCGGAAATCTTCGAGCGGTGCAGCTGCTACTTGGTCATTCGAAAATCGAAAGTACGGTGAGGTATTTGGGTGTAGAAGTCGACGACGCGCTTGCAATAGCCGAGCAAGTCGATGTCTGAAAACTGGGGCAGAGCGGACACGCTCTGCCCATCTTTCATTGCCCGCAACAGCCAAAAGCGGGATCAGCGCGTCACTTCGGTAGCCCGGCCCTACGCGATCCCTGTCTAAGCTAGTTGCTCGTCGTGGGCACCATGACGGTGATCCGGCACCCCAAGCGGCGCGGTAGGGAGAACGGGTGGTTTGCCGAGCTCATCGCCCGCAAGCCGACCAAGTTTGCCACGGTGGCGCTGTCCATCAAGTTCGCCCGCACCGCCTGAGGGCTGCTGCGCGATGGCGGACCCTATCAAACGCCCGCGGCTGCGGCGGCTTGAACGCGAAGATGAACCTAAGGAGGGAAGAGCTTGTTAGTGTGGACGTGACGTATTGCAACAAGTTGTAACGGGGATCGGGAAACCCCGCTTGGGCCAAGGCGCTTCGAGCGCGTGCTGACAATTGGGATCCGATCCCGCGTATCGCAGTAGGGCCTAGCGGCGACAACAGGCCGCATCAACGGGCCGGACACATGACCGCGCCCGACCAACTCGCAGCAACGTCACCCTAGATCTTGCCAGAAGGGAGCTGTCCTCACATGACCCATAGCGGACATGGAATCGCGAATTTGGTTCGGCTAAATGGTTCTCATTCAGGGTTATCCGTTGATCCGTTTCCCACCAGTTCGGCGTTAGCGGTGCCGCGCCTCACGGACTAGTCTTGCCGGCGGCAACTTGTACAAGTCCTTGTCGTCATCGCAAAATATTTGTTGCGGAAAATCCGCAACAAATATAAAACCAATCGGCGATTGCTCATTGGGGACTCGATGCCGCCAGACCTGACGAAGATGACTGAGATGATGTCTCCCCTGTTCGGAGCCGGTGTCACCGAGCTTCAACGCGCGGTGCGGTATACCCGCGAACAGGGGTTTGTTCCCTTGGGTCGACCGGGCCGAGGCGGTGGCAGTGCGCCTGCTACTGCTCGGAACGTTGCAGAAATCGTCGTGGCGCTGATGGCGACAGATGCTCGTGACCGCTCTGGATTGGAAGCGCGGCGCCGCCGACTATTGGCGCCGAAGACGGGGCAATGTCTGTTGACCGGTGCGACAACTCTTGTTGAAGCCGTCGAAGCGGCGCTCGGTTCTGTGGTCATTGCCAACTCGATCGACCTTGTGAGGGTCGGTCGCGACTCGAGACACGCTGTTTTGGAGGGTCACGCCCAGAATGGTGAGCGCCTAACATCGATCTTTGGGGCGTTCTTCGACTTCGAACCCTCTAAGACGCGGCGGTCAGGTCGTATGTATCGCGAAGCGGTGCTTGACGGAGCGGTACTCCAACAAATCGCAATCGACCTTAAGAACCCGGATGACAACGGATGACGATCGCTACAGCTCGCCCAACCTTTCCAGCCGTCCGGCTCGGCCATAATCGTCGGCAGGCGGGCCGACAGCAAATCTGGCGACCGCTTCAGAAGCCCGTCAGCGAAGGCTGTGAATCGTGACGGATCGCAAGCTGATCACATTCCATGACCTGCTGGTCTGCGTTCCGTTGAGCGAACGAGCCCTTCGCGGTGTCGTTGCTCGACTCGGCATTCGAGCCGCGCCAGGCGTCGGGCGTTTGTTTTTTACGCCAGATCAGGTTGAACTTATCGAGAGGACCGTGACATGCCGCTCAAGTTGTTCGCACCGGGTACCAGAAAATCGAACCGGCACTACATCGCCAAGGGAAGTATCGCTGGACGGCAGTACGAAATCGTCTGCCGCGACGAAGCGGGACTCAAGACGGCGGACGCGAGAGCTGCTGGACGCTACGCTAAGCGCTTCACCGCCGCCGCCCAGGCTCAAGCCGAGCGCGAGCGTCGTCAGCCTGCAGACCGAACGCCGGCGACGTTCAGCGAAGTAGCCGACCAGTATGCCGATGCTCGCGGTATTTCTCGCGTCGACCGAGGTTTCGTAGAAAGACTAAAGGGCGAACTGGGTGGTCTGCAAATCGTTGATATCGTTCCCGCTGACATAGCCGCAGCGGCCACGGCGATCTACCCGACGTGCACTAATGAGACCAAGAACCGCCAGGCATATGTGCCTGCGGCAGCGATCCTGCATTTCGCGGCCGCCAACGGATGGCGCGATTACCTCGTGGTCGCTAAGCTGAAGGAGCGGCAGCCTGAAACTCGACGTCCGGCGCCAGGCGTTCCGCAGCTTCTATTGGCGAGTACTGACGGCAAACGCCGGCTCCTGCTCTTATTCCTATTCTGCCAGGGCTGGCGGATCGGTGAGGCGCTATCGTTGCGCGACGATCGCGTTCACATGACGACGCGCGAAATTGAAGTTTACGTCTCCAAATCGCGCCGCTGGAAACGGGTGCCAATGCATCCTGCTATATTCGAGGCGTTCGCCAACGCCGATCCAGAATCTACCGGTTATTGGTTTCCTTGGCGTGCTCGCGCAAGTGTTTACAAGTGGCTGTGGCCGCTAACAAAACGCCTGGGTGTCGCATTTACCCCGCATATGGCGCGGCACGAATTCGGCGGGGCGCTTCGTGAGGTCGGAGCAACGGGCCGAGACCTAGTCGACGTCGGCACCTGGACAAACAGTAGGTCGACCGAACGCTATCAGTCAGCGTCGAACGCCCACGCACAACGCATCATATCCCTCCACTATCTACGGGGAACAGCGCGGGGAACTGGTACAGAATGAAGCAATACCAATCGCTTGCGTTTCCCCTGGTCAGGGAGGGTGCCGGCATCGTTTCCGTGGTAAGGGAATGCCGATCCCCCGCTTGCAGTTGAACCCGATCGCCACGACATAGCGACAATGGCCCAGAAGAAGAAAAAAGACGGCAAGACCGACGCAAACCGGTACCGCCAGGTGGCGCAGAACCGCAAGGCGCGCCGCGACTACTTCATCGAGGAAAAGATGGAGGCCGGCCTCGTGCTGACCGGAACCGAGGTGAAGTCGCTGCGCGCCGGTCACGCCAACATTCGAGAGGCCTATGCCGGCGAGCGCGGCGGCGAGATGTGGCTCTACAACTCCTACATCGCCGAATATTCCGCGGGCCGCGACAATCACGAACCGCGCCGTGTCCGCAAGTTGCTGCTGAAGACGCGCCAGATCGACACGTTGATGGGCGGCATCCAGAAAGACGGCATGACCGTCGTGCCGCTGGCGCTCTACTTCAACGAGCGCGGCATCGCCAAGCTCCAAATCGGCCTCGCCAAAGGCAAGAAGCAGTACGACAAGCGCGAGGTGGAGAAGCAGCGCGACTGGAACCGCGAGAAGGCCCGCCTGCTGCGCGACAAGGGCTAAAGCTCCGAAAGCCGATCCCCGTTGCGTTTCGGCGCTATTCGCCGCACGCTACCCGTCGGCGAGTGTGCCGCTCGTGACCGCAACAGGAGATCCCGATGCCTATTCCGACAGAGCCCATCGGCAGCATTCCGCGCCCCAAATGGCTGATGGAGGCGATGGCCGGTCACGCGGAGGGTACGGTTTCCGACGGCGATCTTGAGACCGCTGCCGATCGTGCGATCAAAGAGACCATCGCGGCATTGGAAGACACCGGCTCGCCAGTCCTGAGCGACGGCGAGCAGTCGAAGCCGAGCTTCGCCACCTATCCCATCGCCGGGCTGGAGACGCTGGCGCCCGACGGTATCGCCATCCCCTTCGCCGACGGCCATCAGCGCCAGTTGCCGCGCCTCACGGCCGGGCCGTTCCGCTACACGACTTACGCCGGCAGCTATACGGCAAAAGCCCGCGCGCTGACCGAGCGGCCGGTCAAGCAGGCGGTGATTGCACCCTCCGCACTCAGCCTCCTCTATCCCGCCACCGGCATCGACGGGTATAGCCAAGAGGCGTTTATCGCCGATCTGATCGATGAGACGGAAAAGGATATCCGTTCGGCTTTCGAGGCAGGCGCGGCCAGCGTGCAGATCGATTTCACCGAGGGCCGGCTCTCCTGCAAGCTCGATCCCAGCGGCGGCATCCTGAAACAATTCGTAGCGCTCAACAACATGGTCCTTGACCGGTTTTCCGAGGCCGAGCGTGCAAACATCGGCGTTCACACCTGTCCCGGCGGCGACCAGAACGCCACTCACAGCGCCGATGTCGATTATGTCGAACTGTTACCCGACCTGTTCCAGATCAACGCCGGCGCCTTCTTCGTCCAGATGGCAAGCGAGGCCGAGCCTAAGCGGGCGCTGCAATCGATCAAGGACTCTCGAAAATCCGGCCAGCGGGTCTTTGTCGGGGTCATCGATCCGATCGACATGGCTGTGGAGAGCCCCGAGACCGTGCGCGACCGCCTATTGGAGGCGGCCGACTACATTCCGGTCAGCGATTTGGGCTCGACTGACGATTGCGGCTTTTCGCCCTTTGGCGACGACGTTTCCACGGCTCGCGAGATCGCCTTCGCCAAGATCAAGGCGCGCGTCGAGGGCACGGCGCTGGCGGCAGAGAAACTGGGCGCATGACCATCATGCCGCGCGGAAGCGTTGACTTCGCCGCTACCGATCTCCGAAACTGAGCCGCACACAGAACGCCTTGCATGCTTAAGGGGAGGGGTCGCCCCCATGTTTTTGAAGAATTACTGGTACGTGGCTGCCTGGCCGGAGGAGATCGGTGATACGCCGATGGCGCGCACGATCCTCGGCGAGCCGATCGTCTTCTATCGCACGCCCGACGGCGACCCGGTCGCCTTCGAAGACCGCTGTTGCCACCGCGCAGCACCACTATCGCTGGGACGTGTGATAGGCAATCAACTGCAGTGCGGCTATCACGGCATGACTTACGACCCGGATGGAACGTGCGTTGCGATCCCGGGCCAGACCTCGATTCCGCCCCAGGCCAAGGTGCGCAAATATCCAGTCGTCGACCGTTGGAAGTTCTCCTGGATCTGGATGGGCGATCCCGCACTGGCCGATGAAGCGGCGATTCCGAAGGTTCGTTTCAACACCGATCCGGATTGGTCCTTTGTCGGCGGCTACCTGCGTTTCGATTGCCACTACCAGCTCCTGGTCGACAATCTGCTCGACCTGACCCACGAGACTTTTCTGCATGCCAAGACCATCGGCAACGAGCATGTCGCCAATACGCCGCTTGCCAAGGTCAAGGCCAACGACATGGGCGCGCTCGCCGTCTCGCCGCTCGGCACGATCGTGAACGAGCGGCCCAGCGTGACCGCGGCGCGTTGGATGTACGATATCGACCCGCCACCGCTTTATTCGAAGACTGGCGGGTTCGGTGAGCGCCAGGAAAAGGTCGATCGCTGGCAACTACTGCATTTCGAACCGCCGAGCCATGTCTGGCTTGATGCCGGCGTGGCAACGGCGGGTACCGGCGCTCCCGAAGGCGACCGCAAATCCGGCATCACCCATATTCTTTATGACGGCATCACGCCGGAGACCGAAGACTCGACCCACTATTTCTGGTCGTTCCCGCGCGACTACAAAACCGATGACGCGAAAATCACGGAGATCCTCGACAAAGGCATCTACAACACGTTCCTGGAAGACCAGGACATGTTGGAACGCCAGCATGTAATGCTGCGTGCCCAGCCCGAGGTGCCGTTGGTTGACATCAACGTCGACCGCCCGGCCAGCCAGGCCCGACGCATCGTGGACCGATTGCTCGCGGAAGAAGCCAAGACCGTACGGGGCGCTGCATGAGCGGGCCAGTCGACGGCATCGCCGGCCGCGTCGCCATCGTCACCGGCGGGGCCCAGGGCATCGGGGCCGTCTATGCCAAGGCGCTGGCCGAAGCGGGCGCCAAACTCGTCGTCTCCGACATCCTCGATGCGACCCCGGTCGTCCAGGTCATTGAGCAGGCCGGCGGCGAGGCGGTCGCCACGCAGACCGACGTGACCGATCCCGCTTCCGTCGAGGCAATGGTGCGCACGGCCGTTGATACCTATGGACAACTCGACATCCTCGTTTCCAACGCCGCAATATTCGCCAGCTTGGCATTGCAGGACTTTAGCGAGATCGACCTCGACGAATGGGACAGGGTGATGGCCGTGAACGTGCGCGGGCCGTTTCTCTGCGCTCGGGCTGCGGTGCCGGAAATGCGCAGGAACGGTTATGGCCGCATCATCAATATCGCTTCAGGCACGGTCTTCAAGGGCACGCCCATGATGCTGCACTACGTCACCTCCAAAGGTGCCGTGGTCGCGCTCACCCGAGCCTTGTCGCGCGAAGTTGGCGGCGACGGTATTTGCGTCAATACGCTGGCGCCGGGTTTCGTATTGAGCGAGGGCGTGCTCGCCAACGAGGAGATGCGCGAGGCTCTTACGGCACCAGTGGTGGCCAGCCGCGCGATCAAGCGCGACCAGGAGCCGGAAGACCTCACCGGCGCCTTGCTGATGCTGGCCTCGGAGGAGGCGCGCTTCATGACCGGTCAGGTCGTGGTGGTCGACGGCGGCTCGGTGACGCATTGAGCGCTATGATCATCATGGCGCGCCGCTGGGAAACGATTTTCTACTAGTAGAGAATCGGGAAGATTTTCTCAATGGCACTTACAAAAACCGCATCTACCGCGACTTCGGAGAGGTCCGCGCCAGACGCCTCGGCCTCGCTGCGCGACTGGCTGCGCCACTTGTTTACGACCGGGCGAGCTGTCCAAGCACGTTCCGGGATCGGTTTGGTGCATGAGCTGGCGGCGGTCGCCGCCCGGCTCGATGGCGACAAGGCGGTTCTGTTTCCCGAGCCTGATGCGCACCGGGTTCCGGTCGTCTCCGGACTGGTCTCGCGCCGGGCCTGGATTGCCGAAGCCCTCGGGGTGTCGGAGTCCGAACTGCTCGACCGGTTCCGGGAGGCGAGCGAAGCGCCTGTCGCTTGGCGCGAAATCAAGGACGCCCCGGCGCAGAAAATCATACACAATTCGATAGATCTGGGAGCGCTCCTGCCGTTGCCGACCCATGCCGAGCACGACAGTGGGCCGTACATCACCGCCGGACTTCTGATTGCCCGCAATCCCGCCACCGGCGTCCAGAACGTTTCGATCAACCGGGCCCAGCTGAGCGGGCCAAACCGGCTCGGCGTGCTGCTGCTGCCGCGCCACGCGAACTTCTACTACGACGCTGCCGAGGCCGCGGGCGAGGCGCTGCCAGTCGCGTTGGTGATCGGCGTTGATCCGCTGACGCTGCTCGCTTCGCAAGCGATCGTGCCGATCGACCATGACGAGCTTGAGATTGCCGGAGCGCTCCACGGCGCGCCGCTCGAAGTCGCGAAGTGTCTCACCAACGATATCCGCGTGCCTGCCAATGCGGAGATTGTCATTGAGGGCCGGTTACTGCCTGGCGTCCGCGAGCCGGAGGGTCCTTTCGGCGAGTTTCCCAAATACTACGGGCCCAAGACCGACAAACCGGTGATCGAGATCGATACAGTCACCACTCGCGCGAACCCGATCTTCCACACCATTCTCGGCGGCGGACTGGAGCATCTTCTGCTCGGTTCGATCCCCCGTGAGGCAACCTTGCTGGCCCATTTGCGGCGCAGCTTCACCGGTGTGCGCGATGTTCACCTCTCGCTCGGCGGGGTAGGGCGCTATCACCTATTCGTGCGGCTCGCTAACGTCCAGGCCGGCGAGGCCAAGAATGTGATCGCGGCTGCCTTCGGCGCCCATTACGACGTCAAGCATGTCGTGGTGGTCGACGAAGACGTCGACGTGCACGATGTCGAACAGGTCGAATGGGCCATCGCCACGCGATTCCAGGCCGACCGCGATCTGATTGTGATGGGCGGCGCGCAGAGCTCCAAGCTAGATCCATCCGCTGATGACGGCGTCGGTGCCAAGATGGGTCTCGATGCCACCGTTCCCTTCGGCGCCGATGTGTTCCGGTACACCAAGACCCGTATTCCCGGCGAGGAGAAGGTCGACCTGGAAAAGGCCCTCGACCCTGCGGCCGCGGTTCCGGGCTGGCTCGCCGATTGACTGAGCGGTGCCGAACACTCGGCCCAACCGTCTAGGCCGGGCCTATGACCCCTGAAAGCCGCAGCAACTGCAACCCGATGATCGCAACATAGCTGATCCCGGCGGCCACCAACGCATGAACGAAGCGTTTGCGCTTCAGTTCGCGCAATCCTGACACTTTGAGCGCCTCGTATGCGACCTCGCGCTCGTAGTCGGCGGCATGCAGGTCCTGCAAATAGGCGTCGAGATCGTTGTACTGCGGGTCGCGGTAGAGCACGTGGTGAACGGTCTTTGCCGCGTCGCTGAGCGCCGGCGCGGTCTTGCGTGACGGAAACAATACGAGGCCGAACAGTGCAATTGGCCCTATTGCTAGAGCCCAGGATAGGACGAGCCCAATGAAAGTGAGTTCCGCCTCGGACGGCATCCGAGTACTGAAATTCGTGATGATGCCGATCGAGAAAATGAACCCGACACCGACGATCTGCGCCTTGGTGTCGTAGGCGCGCACCGTGTCCTGAGCTTCCTTGAGTGCCGCTAGAAGGCAGGTTCCTTCAGTCAAAGCTTCGCTGGATTTGGATGGGGCGGGCATGGTTTGATCTCCTGAGGGGCAATAAGACGTTCGCGACCGGCGCGCACCTTAAGCGACGGGCGGCTGCGGGTCACGGTGACTTGATCGGGCGAATAGCGCCGGGCGAGTAAGGCCGGGCAATTAAGGGAGGTCGATAGCCAATGAGCGGAGATACTCAGTCTGTAGGGCGCACGATCGGGGGCGGGAGCTGCGCGAAGTGCGGGACAAGCGGGCTTGTGGCCGGGCATATTGTCTGGAATGCGCCGATCCGGTTCAAAGCGGATGGCGCCTCACAGTTCCGGCGCGGTAAACCGGTGCGAGCATTCGCCTGTGAGGCGTGCGGCCATGTCGAGCTGGCCGTGGACAGCAGTTGACAGGAGATCGCTCAGATGACGGAGAGCGGCCCAATCGAAGTCCGTCAGGCGACTGCGGACGATGCGCCGGCGCTGCTGGCCTTGCGGCGGGTATTAGCTGAGGAGACCGACTACCTGCTGCCGGAACCCGATGAAGTGCCTGAGGCGCCGGACGGTCTGGCCGAGCACCTGGAGATGGCTGCTGAGCGTGGGAACTGTGCCTGGTTCATCACCAACGTTGGCGGTGAGCCCGTCGGTCTTCTGAGCGTGGACGGCGGCCGCATGAAGCGCAATGCGCGGACCGCCAGGGTTTTTCTGGGTGTGGCTCGGTCGTACTGGGGCCGTGGCGTGGGACGGGAGCTGATGCTTGCGGCGGAGACTTGGGCGAAAGGCGCCGGGCTGCGCCGGCTCGAGGTGACCGTGATGGTACACAACGAGCGAGCCCGTAAGCTCTATGAGCGGCTCGGTTATGAGGTCGAAGGCCTGCTTCGCGAATCGCTCTTCGTCGACGGCGAGCCTGTCGACGAGTACGCCCTGGCTAAGCTGATTTAGAAATGAACTAGGCCGGCAGATCCTTGAGCCCAGCCCAGAGCGGCGGCGTGGTCCGGCGCTTGCCGTCATTCGTGCGCGTTACGTCGGGCTCGTCGAGTTCCACGCGGTCCCAGAGCTTGCAGGTTACCTGCTTGTGTTTCTGGTCGAGGCCCTCGCAGTAGTTGGTGTACTCGCAGACCCGGACCTCGTCCCCGTGTCCGGTGCGTACCTTCGCAAACCAGTCGGGATCGGCGAGCGCCTGGCGTGCCGCTCCGACCAGATCGGCTTGTCCGCTCCTGAGGATCGTCTCGGCGCGTTCGAAGCCGTGCATGCCGCCTGTCACGATCACCGGCGTCTCGAAACAGGCGTCGCGGATGGCTGTGCGGATTGCTGCGGTTGGCTTGACGTTGCGCCCGTAAGGCCCTTGCGCATCTGAGATATAGGCCGGCATGCATTCGTAGCCGGAGCGGCCGGTATAGGGATAGGCCGCCTCTCCGACATTCGGTTGCTTGGCGTCCTCGAAGCGGCCGCCGCGTGAGAGCGAAAGGAAGTCCATGCCGGCGCGCGCAAACTCAACGCCGTAATAGGCGGTGTCCTCAACGCCCGAGCCGCCCTCGATGCAGTCTTCGGCCAGGAAGCGGCAGCCCACCGGGTAGTCGGCGCCGACTACGTCTCGGACGCGTTTGAAGACTTCCAGCGGCAGACGCGCGCGGCCTTCCGGGCTGCCGCCATAACCGTCGAGCCGGTTGTTGGTGCGCGAAAGGAAGCTCGCCATCGTATAGGCATGGGCGTAGTGCAGCTCGACCCCGTCGATGCCCGCCTCGCGAGCGCGCCGCGCGGCTTGGGCGAATAACTCAGGCATGGTTTCGGGTAGGTCGCGAATATGGGGCAGGTCTAGATCGGTAACCCGCTCGCGGTAGCCGACGCGCAGCGACTCAATCTCGCGCTCGTCGAGGACGGCGTCGAGTTCGTCATCGGGCATGCCTGCGAGATGTTCGCGCAGCTTGGCTTCGGGCCAATCCTGGGCGTCGAGCGCTGCACGGTGCCGATCGGTGATCTCAAGGAAACGCTCAAAGAACTTCGCAGGGTCCGGCCGGCGCTTGATCGCCATGAAATCGATGCACTGGATGAACAGCTTGGTGTGCCCGCCGCTCGCCTCTCGCACCGTCTCGACCAGTTTCTTCAAGCCTGGAATAAATCGGTCATGCCCGATGCGCAGGAGAGGACCGGACGGCACGTCTCGGATGCCCGTCGCCTCGATGACCAGCCCGCCGGGCCGGCCTCGTGCGAAACGCCCGTACCAGTCAAGCACGTCCTGGGTGACAATACCCTCGTTGGTGGAGCGCCACGGGACCATCGCCGGCACCCAAGTGCGTTGCTCGAGTTCGATCGAGCCGAGCCGGACGGGACTGAACCACAACGATCCCGCAGCCTCTGCCTCGCTCGGCGCTGGGCCTGGATCGGGATCGTATCTGATGCGCTCGGGCGGTTTCCACATGGAAGATTACCTACATTTCAATTATAAATACTTCAAGCTTAAAATAATTTCCGCGTCAACCCAAAGCGACCTGTGCAACCGTGAGTCGACCAAAGACATAAGCGCGGTCATCGCGGCATTAGCCCGGAGTTCACCAGTGCGGCGAACCGGTCGGCAATGGCCTCGATCTCGGCTTCGGGCTTGCTTTCATACCAGTCGATTGCGCCGTTGCACATCGAGAGCAACCCGACGGCGGTGACGTGGCAATCGAGGTCCGCGGGTAGTTCGCCTTTGGCGACGCCTTGGCGCAGCAGGTCTTCCCACATCGTCTGGTATTCACCGGACATGGCTGCGAGTTCGCGTAAGGCCGTCTCGGGCAGATCCTTATGCCGGAAAGCGAAGCTATAGACGAGTTCGCGGCGGTTGTTCCGCAGGTGATTGCGGATCGCTTGGAGGATTCTTTCGTCCACAGGCGCTTCGCGGCGAAGTACTTCGCGCATGGCCTCAATGTAGCTTCGGCCGCTGCGCGCGCAGACTTCGATCAGCGCTTGCTCCTTGGAATCCAGGTAATGGTAGAGGCTGCCCGGCAACAGGTTCAGGCGCGCGGCGATGTCCTTGAGCCTGGCGTTGTGAAACCCCTTCTCCGCGAACACCGCCGCGGTGGCATCGAGCACTTCGCCTCTCCGCCGATCGTGCTTTTCGCTCTTATAGGCCGATCCCAGCATGTTGCCTCTTGATGGTTTCAAGCAGGTTTGCTGCAAAGATCGATGATACATAAAAAAATCTAAATGAGTTAGAAATATTTGTGGATAGCCACAGCGGGCTGTGCAAGACTTGTTGCGCCTATGGATCAGCGGCCTCGTGTTGTTCGTGCAGGGGCAGCCAGCGTTTTCGACAAGGCATTGGGAAGGCATCGATTCTGATGACGCCAATATCGGACGGGTCGCTGGGCATTCCAAAATCGCCGGTTGATATCGAGCGCAGCCATCGCGAGCGAAAGCGCCTTGCAGTCGAACGCGCGATGGCCTCGCCATACATGCGGCAGAGGCTCTCGGGCATCGATCCGGCGAAGCTCGACGACACTGAGATGTGGGCCAGGATCCCGGTCCTGACCAAGGATGAGCTGCGAAAGCTGCCTTTGGAGGACTTCTATTCGGAGTTCTGTGTTGGCGTCGATAAAGCAGTTGAGTTTTGGCGCTCTGGCGGCGCCACGGGCAAGCCGCTCTTTTATCCGCGCTCGCAAACCGACATGGATCACATGATGGGCGTGGCGTTCAGGCGCATCTGGACCTGCATCGGCGCGACCGCCGCTGACAGGCTTCACGTCAGCTTCCCGTTGGGCATTCATCCGGTCGGACAGCTGGCGGCGCGATCGGCGGAGATGGAGGGGCTGGCGACGATTTGGGCCGGTGCCGGCAACACAACGCCGAGCGCGAACCAGATCGAGCTGATCCTCAGTCTAGGTGCCACCATAGTCGCAGCGATGCCCAGCTACGCGCTCCACCTTGCCAACGTCGCCGAGGCCGAGGGCATCGACCTGGCAAATTCGGCTGTCCGCAAGCTCCTTGTTTCGGCAGAGCCATTGACGGCGGCCAAACGCGCCAAGCTGGAACGTGTCTGGGGGGCAGATGTCTACAACTCGTTCGGCATGACCGAGGGCGCGATGACGAGCGTAGAGCGCGACGGGTTGGGCGCAATGATCGCCTGGAGCGATCTCTTCGTGCTCGAGGTCATCGATGCCTCGTCGGGCAAGCTTCTCGGGCCGGGCCAGGAGGGGATGCTGGTGATGACCCCTATCTGGTCGAATGAGATCACGCCGTTCCTGCGCTGGCAGACCGGCGACATCGTCACATTGCAGCCGCAAGCGCCGAGCGAGGATCCGTTCTCGGTCTTTCCAATTCTCGACCATCGCCTGCGGACCGAAGGGTTCTTCAAGGTCCGCGGTGTCAACGTCAATCACGGCGACTTTGAGGACTTCATGTTTGGCGTCAGCGCTGTAACCGACTTCAAGGCCGATGTGATCGCCACGGATGGGAACGACCTGATGCGCGTATACATCGAGTTGAAACGAGGTGCCGTCGGTGCTGCCGCTGAAAGCGAACTGGCGGCGGCGATCAAGCGGACATTCGAAATCACGCCCGAAATAACGGCCCTTGAGCCAGGCAGCATCGCACGAGAATTCGAGCGATCGGTCAAGGCGCCGCGTTTCATCGATCGAAGGGATACGACATGACCGATTGCCCTGACTGCCGCGCCGACCATATCGGCAGCTTGTTGCGCCCTCGCGCACTGAAAGACGGATACAAGGCCCACGCTGCGGGCACGATAGACGACGCCGCATTCCATGGGATCGTCGATCAGGCGATCCGGGATACCGTCGCCATGCAGGAAGCTGCCGGCCTCGATGTTGTGACAGACGGTGAGTTCCGACGTCGCTCCTGGTTCGCCGGCTTTGTCGACGGTGTCGACGGCCTCGTCCACAAGGATACCCAATTCAAATTCGTCGAGGGTGATGCGGCGTCGGTGTCCGTTCCCGTCCCCTTCGCCGAGGCGGTTATCAAGCGCTCGTCAGGTATCGCTACAACGGAGTTCGACTTTGCCCGAAGCGTGGCTAAGCGGCCGGTCAAGATTACGCTGCCCTCGCCATCGGTGATCCATTTCCACCGGGGCCCTGATTGCGCCGATCCCGCGGTCTACCCCGACATGGATCGCTACTGGGACGACCTGATCGCGGTCTACCGCGCCGAGATCGCCGATTTGGTTACCCGCGGCTTGACATACCTCCAGCTCGACGAGGTTCCCATCGCGCTGCTCTGCGATGAGACGATTCGCGAGCGCATCAAGCTTTGGGGCTGGGATTGGGAGGAACTTCTGGAACGCTACATCTGGGCCAACAACCAAGCCTTGCGGGACATCCCGGCAGGTCTGACCGTGGGCATTCATCTCTGCCGCGGCAATTATCGTGGCAAATGGATCGGCTCGGGGGGATACGAGCCGGTCGCCGAGCGTCTCTTCGACGGCGTTGTGGCCGACCGTTTCCTGTTGGAATACGATAGCGACCGTGCCGGCGATTTTGCACCGCTCCGCTTCGTGCCGAAGGACAAAACCATCGTCCTCGGTCTTGTCAGCAGCAAGACGCCTGAAATGGAGAACCCGAGCGAACTGAAACGACGGATCGACGCGGCGATGAAATACGTGCCCCTCGACCGCCTCGCGGTGAGTCCGCAATGCGGCTTCGGGACCACAGTCGGCGGCGCACCGATGGGCCAAGACGACGAGCGCCGGAAATTGGAGCTTGTGGGCGAGATCGCCGCGGCGGTCTGGGGGTAAGGTTCGGGCCGGACGGACGAGTTGCCGTTCAGATATTCCGCCGGTCAATCAGACCTCGCACCAACTCGAACACGGCCTCGAACATCTCCGTCGTCAGACGACCCGTGTTCGTGTTGTAGCGCGAGCAGTGGTAGCTGGAGACCAGCGTTTGATCTCCCGGCAGTGCGTGCACGGCGCCGTGCCTAAACGGGTAAGGCGCGCGTTTCAGGCCGAGCGTGGTCAGCACGCCATTATGGGCGATTGTGCCCAGTGCCAGGATCGCCATCAATTTCGGCATGGCCGCAATCTCGTAGGCGAGATAGGGACGGCAGTTCGCGATCTCAGCACCGACCGGTTTGTTTTCCGGTGGTACGCAGCGAACCGCGTTGGTGATCCGGACATCGACCAGTTCCAGCCCGTCATCGGTCCGCGCGCCGTAGGCCCCGCGCGCAAAGCCGAACTTCAACAATGTGGCGTAGAGCAGGTCGCCGGCAAAATCGCCGGTAAAGGGCCGGCCCGTCTGGTTGGCGCCTTTGAGGCCGGGCGCCAACCCTACGACCAATATTGGAGCGTCGAGTGGCCCGAATGACGCCACCGGCGCATTGTGAAACCCCGGATGTTGATCCCGGTTGCGTTCGCGGTAGTCGGCCAGGCGGGGGCAAAGCGGGCAATCGGAGGGTGGCGCCTCAGGTCCGCAAGCTGACGTGGCGTGGGTCACGCGGTGTTTGCGACCGTCTCGTCCTCGTCATCGTCCGGCAGCCCGTCCGGGTTGGCTGGCGTCACGCCGCGGTTAGGGCCCTCGGGTTCCGCCGGGCTCGGTGTCCGCTCGGCGTATTCGCGTTCGCGAGGGCGGGGTCCGCTGGGCTCGCGATCTTCGCGATAATGGCGTGAGATGTCGTTTTGCATATCCATCAGCTCGACAAAGTCGTCGGCCTGACGCCGCAGTTCGTCGGCCACCATCGGCGGCTGCGAGCGGATGGTCGAGATCACGGTCACGCGTGCCCCCTTGCGCTGAACCGCGTCGACCAGCCGTCGGAAATCCCCGTCTCCGGAAAACAGCACGATGTGGTCGAGGCGCTCGGCCATCTCCATCATGTCGATGGCGAGCTCGATATCCATATTTCCCTTGATCTTACGGCGGCCGGCGGTGTCGGTGAACTCCTTGGTCGGTTTGGTGACCATGGTGTAGCCATTGTAGTCGAGCCAGTCGACCAACGGCCGGATCGGGGAGTACTCTTCGTTTTCCAACAAGGCTGTGTAATAAAAAGCCCGGATCAAGCGGCCTTTTGACTGGAAAAAATTAAGCAGGCGTTTGTAATCGATGTCGAAGCCGAGTGAACGGGCCGCTGCGTATAAATTCGATCCGTCGATAAACAAGCCGACCCTTTCGTGACTCCTAATACTCAGTTGAACGCTCATGTCTTTGACTCCAATAAAACTGCGGTCGTTTACCGACCACCATTTGCAGCCCGCCACCTCGACCCCCTTTGTTGGGGCCTCCGAACCGCTCCCTGATATGCTTCGATACCTAACGACCCAACGCCGCATAGGCAAGGGGGGCGCGTCTTACCCGCGGGTTTGGTGGGCGGCGTGATTCTGATCGGCATCGGATCCAATCTCGCCAGCGCCTATGGCCCGCCCCGGGAGACCTGCGCGGCAGCGCTGAAGGCGTTGGCGTCGGAGGCCGTGGAAATTGTCGCTCATTCCCGCTGGTATCGCAGTTCGCCCGTGCCGATGTCGGACCAGCCGTGGTTTGTGAACGGCGTTGCCGCGGTCACAACCGATCATTCCGCTCCCTCCCTGCTGCATACCCTCCATGCCGTAGAAGCAGCGTTCGGTCGGCCATCGACAGAGACGCGCGCGGCCGAACGGAATGCCGCCCGGATCCTCGACCTCGACCTTCTCGCCTACGGCGATCTCGTGCGGGACGGCCCGGAGCCTCCGGTCCTGCCCCATCCCCGATTGGCCAAGCGTGCCTTCGTGCTGCTGCCCTTGCGCGAAATCGCGCCTGAGTGGCGACACCCCGTGAGCCAACTTGAAGTTGCCGCCCTGATCGAGGCTTTGGACCAAGAAGGCATCGTGCAACCGCTCGATTGACCGGCCGGAGTGGCTTGAAATTTCGGGGTTTTTTGCTCTGCCGTCTTGCACTGCAACAAAGCGGTTCGTATATTCCGCATAGCCCCAAGGGGAGTACGTTCAAGGAGAGGCCTGTACATGGCGCGCGTGACAGTTGAAGATTGCGTTCTTAGAATCCCAAATCGTTTCGAGCTTGTCATGCTGGCCTCCCAGCGCGCCCGCGAGATTTCCAGCGGCGCTCAGGAGACGGTCACCCGCGACAACGACAAGAATCCAGTGATCGCATTGCGCGAGATAGCGGATGAGACGATCGATCTTGCCGAAGTCCAGGAAACCCTGGTCAGCGGCCTGCAGAAGCATCGCCCCGAAGAAGACCATGAAGACGATCTGGATGAAACCGATACGCTGGCGATTCAGTCGGCCATCGCGGCCGAGACCGGCATGACCATCGGGGGTGATTCCACGATTACCTCGCGTCCCGGCGCCTCGGAAGACGACGACGCGCTGGCATCGGCGCTGGCCAAGGCCAACGAGGCCACAACCGCGGCCGGCAGTGCTCCAGCGGCGGAAGCGCCGGCAGAAAACGCGGCCGAGGCTGAGGCGTCCGCAGCGGACGAGACGAGCTGACGGCGCCGGCGCCGGACCCCGAACCCCATCTGCGACCGGCCGGGCTGCCGGCGCCACCACGTGCACGCGATCGCTTTGTCTTGGAACCCGCCGGTCCCAAACGCCGCGTCGCACCTGCGATCCGATGATACGGCAATTTGAGCTCGTTGAGGCCGTCAAGGCCTACGATCCTCATGCCGATGAGGATTTGCTCAACCGCGCCTATATCTTCACGGTCAAGGCGCATGGCAGCCAGCAGCGCGCCTCCGGCGATCCCTATTTCTCGCATCCGGTCGAGGTCGCCGGCATCCTCACAAAGTACAAGCTCGACAGCGACACCATCGTCACCGCTCTGCTTCACGACACCGTCGAAGACACGGTCGCCACGCTGCAAGATATCGAAGGCATGTTCGGCAAGGACGTGGCCCGTCTGGTCGACGGCGTCACCAAACTGTCGCAGATCGAACTCCAGTCAGATGCCACAAAGCAGGCGGAGAATTTTCGCAAGCTTGTGCTGGCGATGTCGGAGGACATCCGCGTGCTGCTCGTCAAGCTCGCTGACCGGCTTCACAATATGCGAACGCTTGCAGGTATTCCAAAACCCGAGAAACGCGACCGGATCGCTCACGAGACAATGGAGATTTATGCGCCGCTGGCCGGACGCATCGGCATGCACCACCTGCAAACGGAGCTTGAGGATCTCGCCTTTGCCCAGCTCAACCCGGATGCCCGCGACTCGATCCTTACGCGGCTCGATTTCCTGCGTGAACGAGGTGGCGAGCTGGTTCCGCGCATTCTCAAGGAGCTGAAAACAACCCTCAAGAACGACGGCATCGAAGCCAAGGCCTCCGGCCGCGAGAAGACCCCGTATTCGGTCTGGCGCAAGATGCAGGTCAAGAATGTCGGTTTTGAACAACTCTCCGATATCATGGCCTTCCGCATCGTGGTCGACAGCGAGACCGAGTGTTATCAGGCCCTGGGCGTGATCCACAGCGAGTATTCCGTCGTCCCCGGCCGCTTCAAGGACTACATCAGCCTGCCAAAGATCAACGGCTACCGGTCGCTCCACACGGCGGTTTACGGGCCGGAGAACCAACGCATCGAGGTCCAGATCAGAACGGCTGCCATGCACGAGATCGCTGAGGCGGGCGTGGCCGCGCATTGGGTCTACAAGCAGGGCGGCAGGCCGACAGAAGGTAAACAGTATCGCTGGATCCAGGAACTCCTCGATATCCTGGAACATGCCGGCGGACCGGAGGAATTCCTTGAGCACACCAAGCTGGAGATGTTCAAGGATCAGGTTTTTGCCTTCACTCCGGCCGGCGAGATAATTGCTTTGCCACGCGGCGCCACCCCGGTGGACTTCGCCTATGCGGTTCATTCCGAGATCGGCGATACTACGGTCGGCGCCAAGGTCAACGGCCGCATGGTGCCGTTGCGCTCCGAACTGAAGAATGGCGATCAGGTCGAGATCATCACTTCGCGCGCCCAGACGCCGTCGCCGGAATGGGAACGCTTTGTCATCACCGGCAAGGCGCGGGCCTGTATCCGCCGCTTTGTTCGAGCCCAGCAGCGCCAGCAATATGCCGGGCTCGGCCGCGCCATGCTCGAAAAGGCCTTCAGACAGGCCGGCCATGAATTTGCCGTCAAGGCCGTGGAGGGCGTGCGCAAGACGTTCAATGTCGATGACGCGGCCGATCTCTATTCCGCCGTGGGCGACGGCACCGTGTCGACCAAATCGGTGATCGACGCCATCTTCCCCGGGGAGAAACACGCGACCGGGCGCGGCGGCAAAGTGGTGCCGCTGCCGCGCCGCAAAACCAAGGGCGCCGATGGGGCGGTTCCGATCAAGGGGCTGATCCGCGGCATGGCCGTGCACTACGCCGGTTGCTGCCATCCACTGCCGGGAGACCGCATTGTCGGCATCATCACCACCGGCAAAGGGGTGACGATCCACACCATTGACTGCGAAACGCTGGAATCATTTTCCAGCCAGCCCGAGCGCTGGCTCGACGTCGCCTGGGACGCCGAGACCGGCGATGGGCAAGTCGCGCGCATCTCGGCGATCGTCGGCAACGAGCCGGGCGCGTTGGGCGATCTGTCGACCATTATCGGCAAGAACGAGGGCAATATCTCAAACCTGAAGATCACCAGTCGCAGCCAGGACTTCTTCGAGATGATCATCGATATCGAAGTGCGCGACGTGAAACACCTGACTGACATCATCGCGGCATTGCGCGCAACTCCTGTGATCAACTCCGTGCAGCGCGCGCGGGGATAAGCTGAACTGTGTCGCAGAACTGGTCGTAGACCTCGTGGCATTTGCCTAAGATCCGTTCGCATCGGCTCAGATCAATATCCCGCTTTGCGATATCCTTCGTCTCAGAGGGCCTGGCGATCGACAACTCGTCCCGGCCGGACGCGACGTTGCGCCGTTCAATCGAACGAAAAGCGGCATCAACATTCGACTGGGTCGGTTCAAACGGGATGAACTCGGTTCCGAAGCGCCAGTTGACATGTTCGATCACGCGATCGAGCGTATCGATCACGTCCTCGAACCTCGCGGCAACGAAACTGTCCCGGTAAGCTAGGATCTTGCGGTAGTACATCGCATAGCCACGCAGCGCATCGGCCGGCCGTAGAAAGCCGTGCCTGAGCATCATCGAACGGACCACGGATTCAGGTTCGCGGATCAGCACCAGTGTCGGAATGTCGAAACGTGCTGCGCGCATGATCTGAGCGGGCACATGCAGATGATGGGCGATCTTCACCGGCCGGTTTTGGGCGAGGCGAAAGGCGTGCACGGCAAAAGTATTGCCGCTGCGGGGGTATCCCTCGATTACCAGTTCGGTGTCGCGGCTGACCGCCGGTCGGCCGTCTTCCTTGCCTTCCCGCAGCTGGTGAAGTGCGTAGAAAAGTCCAGGCCAGTGATAGCCAGCCAGATAGTGAATGACGGATCGGTAGCGCGATAGAGAACTAGTTGGTTTCTGCTGGCCAATTTTGGAAACGCCGCCGGGCGCTTCCGCGGATTCTGCCTTGCTCATTCCATCCATGATTCCGGCCGAGCCGCGATATCGGGGACGAGCCCCTACGACGGAAACCGGCCTGCTACGGTTTCGTATTGCTCGAATTTTGGATGACCGGAATGCCGCATCGGTGACAGCATGCCAATTGTAAGGCGCGGCATGGCCTGATATTCCGTCCCAAACCAACTGCGGTCCGCGCATTCCGGCCCCGGCCGACAGATCAGATCCGCAAACAGGATGGCTTCGGATCACACCATGCGGCTGCGATGAAAATGAAATCCGAGCAATTACTAGGCCCGTCCGGCGGTGCCGCTTTCGAGGTCGCCGCAGGGCAACGGCTACGCGTGATCGACCGGCTTGGCCGGCAGGTCGTCGACATGGCCGTGTTTTGCGCGGCCAATCCGCGCGAGAAGCTTTCGACCTCCTATTCGCGCTCGCGCTTCGACCCTCAGCCCGGTGTCGCCTTTCATCCCCGCGACCGCCTTGGCGAGGGCGATTACCTGATGTCCACGATCAATCGCGAAATGATGCGGATCGTCGCCGATACGCAAGCCGACAAGGGCATGCACGATGTCCACGGCCGGATGTGCAACCGGCGCCTTTACCGCAGCATGGGCCGGGGCGAAAAGGACGGTTGCCACGAGATCATCAGCCGGGCGATCGAACCTTATGGTCTGCTGCCGGAGGATGTCCCGGACACCATGGATCTGTTCATGAACTACCACCATGATTGCGCAAATGGCTGGTGGGTGATTGAGCAAGGCACCTCCAAGCCCGGCGATTACATCGAGTTCGAGGCGGTCTATGACTGCATCGTTGCGCTTTCGAACTGCCCTTTTTTCGAGGGAACGGAGATCGGCGTCGAGGTCTTTGAATAGCGCTCCGTTGCGCAGTGTCGGGGCAGGCCGCGCTTGATATCATCGATCAGGCGCTGTGCTGCATTGCGGGCGGCGATTGTGCCGGCTAAACTATTGGAAACAAGGACGAACCAGATCCTTCGACCGGCGGAACGAATGATATGAACATACGGACCTTGCGCCTGGGCGTTAACATCGACCATGTGGCGACGATCCGGAACGCCCGCGGCGGCCCCCATCCCGATCCCGTGCGCGCGGCTCGGCTCGCCGCGCTTGCGGGGGCCGACGGTATCACCGCTCATCTGCGCGAGGATCGCCGGCATATCTCCGACGACGACATCGATCGCCTGAGCCGCGAGATCGACCTGCCGCTCAACCTTGAGATGGCGGCGACCCCGGAGATGCTGGAGATCGCGCTGCGCCATGGACCTCACGCGGCCTGCCTGGTGCCGGAAAAACGCGAGGAGCGCACCACGGAAGGTGGCCTCGACGTAGTCCGAGCCCATAACCAGCTGGCGCCGTTCGTGCGCGACTTGAAGGCGGCCGGTATCCGGGTCTCGCTGTTCATCGAGCCCGATCTTGAAGCGCTGGACGCGGCCGTTTCGCTAGGCGCGCCTGTGGTCGAGCTGCACACCGGGGCCTATTGCGAGGCCCACCATGCCGGGCCCGGGGACGCCGCCGAGGCAGGCGAACTTCAACGCATCGTCAGCGCCGCCGGTGAGGCACAGCGACTGGGACTGGAGTGCCATGCCGGGCACGGATTGAGCTTCGATACGGTGGGCCCGGTGGCTGCCATCCCGACCCTGGTCGAACTCAACATCGGCCATTTTCTGGTTGGCGAGGCGATCTTCGGCGGGTTGGAATCGAGCATCAAGCGGATGCGCGCCTTGATGGATAAGGCTCGCGCCGATGTCGACGGCCAGAAGAGCGCGTGAGCTGCGTCAGCCAAGGCGCGATCGCCCAACCATGATCACTCAACCATGATAATCGGCATCGGTAGCGACCTGATCGATATACGCCGCATCGAGCGCACATTGGAGCGTTTCGGTGAACGTTTCACCGAACGCTGCTTCACCGATATCGAGCGCGAGCGTTCCGACCGCCGCTATCTGCGCGCCGCCAGTTACGCCAAGCGATACGCGGCCAAGGAAGCCTGTTCCAAAGCGCTCGGCACGGGTTTTCGCCGCGGTGTATTTTGGCGTGACATGGGCGTGGTCAACTTGCCCGGCGGAAAACCGACCTTGGCGCTGACCGGCGGCGCCGCGCGGCGCCTGGAGGAGCTGATCCCAGCCGGTATGCAGGCGCAGATCGATATTTCGATCACCGACGAGCCGCCGACCGCACAGGTCATCGTGATCATCTCCGCCGTGCCGGAGCAGCCTGCTACCGCTTGACAATGGTGCGCTGCCGACGCTTGCTTGGGCGCGGCTTGCGGTGGCGGCTGCGGCACCCGATATGTGCCTGACGGCGAATCAGCGGACGCGAAAGTCACCTATATGAGCATGACACCGGACCAACCTCCCGCGCGCGGCCCAAATCACCGTGCGGGCAAGGACGACGGTGGCGGGTCCGGCGGCGTTGTGCAGCCGCGTGCTCAGGGACCCAAGACGAAACGGCGGCCCAAAGGGGGCAGCGGCTGGGACACGCTTAAAACCGTCTTTTACGCGGTCATCATCGCGATGGTCGTGCGCACCGTGCTGATCGAGCCTTTCTCTATTCCATCGCGTTCGATGCTCCCGACACTCCTGGTGGGCGACTACCTCTTCGTCAGCAAGTTTTCCTACGGCTATTCCAAGCACTCGCTGCCTTTCAGCGTGTCGCTCTTCTCCGGCCGCATCATGTTCCGCGAGCCCAAGCGCGGCGATGTGGCGGTCTTCAAGAAGCCGACCGACAATCGCACCGACTACATCAAGCGGATCATCGGTTTGCCGGGCGATCGCATCCAGGTGTCGGGCGGCCGCCTCCACATCAACGGTAAGGTCGTGCCGCGCAGGCTCATGGGCCGGTACATCGACGTAAAGCATGATTATGGCGGTGCCAGGGAGCGCTATGTGAGCTACCGCGAGTCCCTGCCCAACGGTGTCAGCTATGTCATTCTGGAGCGTAGCGACAATGCGCCCTTCGTCGACAACACCGAGGTCTATGTCGTCCCCAAAGGGCACTATTTCATGATGGGCGACAACCGCGATAATTCGCAGGACAGCCGGTATCTCAGCCTCGTCGGCTTCGTGCCGGCGGAAAACCTCGTCGGTCGCGCGGATTTCATGTTCTTTTCGCTGCGCGAGGACAAGCGCTGGTGGCAGTTCTGGCATTGGCCGGCCCATATCCGCTGGTCTCGGATTTTCCAGGCGGTGAGGTAGTGGGCGGGTCGCCCGACCTTGCCGCAGGGGATATTGCCGACATTCTCGGCCACGAATTCACTGACCCAGACCTGCTGGTTCTGGCGCTGACCCATCCGAGCGCAACGGGTTGTGGACCAGCGGGAAGTAACGGCGACGACGCCAAGCTCTACAACTATGAAAGACTGGAATTCCTGGGCGACCGGGTTCTTGGGCTGGTCATTGCCGACCTGCTGCTGCGGCGCTATCCCAAGGAACGGGAGGGCAAGCTTGCCCGGCGCCATACCCAGCTTGTGCGCAAGGAAGCATTGGCGCAGGTTGCGGAAGAGATCGGTCTCGGCGGTCATCTCGCTCTATCCCGCAGCGAAGAGGGTGCGGGCGGCCGCAACAATCCAGCGATCCTGGCCGATTGCTGCGAAGCCGTCATCGCCGCGCTCTATCTCGATGGCGGCATTTCGGTTGCCGAACGCTTTATTCTTGAGCACTGGGTGCCGATCATGGAGGCAACCGTCGAGCCTGCGAAGGATCCCAAAACGGCGCTCCAGGAATGGGCCCAGGCGCGCGGCCTGCCATTGCCGAGCTATGACGTTGTCGAACATGCCGGGCCTGATCACCAACCGGTTTTCGCCATAAAGGTAACGATAGCTGGCCAGCCCAGCCTCACCGGCACGGGCAAATCGAAGCAATCAGCAGAGAAAGCCGCGGCTTCGCAAATGCTCCAAGCCATCGCAGGCAAGGACGAGGCGTGAGCCAAAGCAATTCGAACGATCCTCCGGCGGCCGGCGGCGAATTGGAGCGCCGCTGCGGCTTCGTGGCCTTGGTGGGGGCGCCAAACGCCGGCAAATCGACGCTGCTTAACGCGTTGATCGGCACGAAGATCGCGATCGTGTCGCCGCGCGTGCAGACCACCCGCACAGTGGTGCGCGGGGTTGCGGTGGAGGGCGCAGTGCAGCTCGTTTTCATCGATACGCCGGGCATTTTCGAGCCCCGCCGTCGATTGGAGCGGGCCATGGTGGCGCGAGCCTGGCGCGGTGCGGCGGATGCCGATCTGGTTGTGCTTCTGGTCGATGCGGCCCGGGCCGCGCGAAGCGGCGTCGATGGCGATACCGTACGCATCATGGAAGGTTTGAAGGCCGCCGGACGCCGTGCCGTCCTCGCCCTCAACAAAATCGATCTGGTGCCGCGGCCAGCCCTTCTTGGCCTGGCCCAATCGCTCAACGCTGAAACCTCCAGCAAGGGCGCATTCTTCACCGATACCTTCATGATCTCAGCGGAGAAGGGCGACGGTGTGGCCGACCTCCGCCAGCACCTGGCGGCTGGAGCTCCCGAAGGCCCCTGGCACTATCCCGAAGATCAGCTTTCCGATATGTCCGAACGGCTGATCGCGGCGGAGATGACCCGCGAACAGCTCTTCCGCCAACTCCGCCAGGAACTGCCCTACGCCCTGACCGTAGAGACCGAGCAATGGCAGACGCGGCCCGATGGCGGCGTCCGGGTCGAGCAGACCATCTACGTGCAGCGCGGCACCCAGAAGGCGATCGTGCTCGGCAAGGGCGGGGCCCGCATCAAATCGGTGGGCGCGGCAGCCCGCAAGGACCTGGAGGCCATCCTTGGCCACCCCGTCCACCTCTTCCTCTTCGTGAAGGTGCGCGAAGGCTGGATCGACGATCCCGAACGCTATGCGCCCTGGGACTTGGACTTTAACGCCTGACGCTCAGCCTGCCGCGGCTTCCTCGCGCTTGGCCAACAGCGCCAGCAGAACCCCGACGACCAATCCGGCGCCCAAGATGATGATCTGGGTGATCAACGTGGCGTACGAGATCGTCTTGGCCGAAAGGAACTGATCGACCGAAATGGTGATGCCGACAATGAAGCAGCACAGCAGCACAACCACGATCGATTGCGGCCCCATGCCGCTTGTCAGCCAAGCCGGAGGATGGGTGCGCGTCAGAATAACCTTCATCAGCGGGATCAGAACCAACGGCAGCGCCGCCAAGAGCGCTCCAACAATACCGAGCATGGGACCCTCGATTTTATCTTGCCGAACGACGTTGCCGTGACCCTACCACGCGGGCGGGGGCGCTGCGAGGCCCTCACATCTGCCTCGATTTGGGCATAGGATGCGGCCATGGAATGGACCGACCAAGGCATCGTGCTGGCCGCCCGCAAGCACGGTGAGAGCTCGTTGATAGTTCAGCTCCTGACCCGCTCCCATGGCCGTCACGCCGGGTTGGTTCGTGGCGGGGCCGGGCGCCGGCAACGGGGCACATACCAGCCGGGTAATGCCGTCACCGCGCATTGGCGGGGCCGCCTCGCGGAGCACCTGGGCGCCTACGTGTGCGAAGCCGGTTCGGCTCACGCAGCGGCGCTGCTCGACGACCCGCTGCGCCTCGCTGCGCTGACGGCGGCCTGCGCAGTAGCCGAAACGGCATTACCGGAGCGCGAGCCCCATACCGCCGTCTATGAGGGGCTGCTGGCTCTACTCGATGCGTTGGGCAGAGACGACGCAAGCGAGGAGAAAGCTGGCGGCAACCTGGCACTATGGGGCGAGATTTATGTGCGCTGGGAGCTTGGCCTGCTGGGGGAACTCGGCTATGGGCTCGACCTTAGCGCCTGCGCCGCCACCGGCCGGAACGATGATCTGGCCTATGTATCGCCCCGCACAGGCCGCGCAGTGTCACTTTCCGCAGGCGAGCCTTACCATGGGAAATTGCTCGCCCTGCCGCGCTTCCTGGCCGGGGCTGACCGCGCCAGCTTCGAGGAGATCGGCGAGGGACTGCGTCTTTCCGGATATTTTTTGGACCGCCACGTCTTTGCCCCGCTCGACCGTCCGCCGCCGCCCGCCCGCTCTCGACTGGTGGATCGGCTCACGGCGTCGACGCCGACCTGATCTGAATTCTTTTCCATCTACTTGTAGAGGAGCACCGAATGGAGCATCCAACTCTGGCTTTGAGCCGCGCGCTTGACTATGCCGCCCGGCGCCATGCTGATCAGCGGCGAAAGGGCGCCTCGGCCAAGCCCTATATCAACCATCTGGCCGAGGTAGCCCATTTGCTCGCCGAGGCTACCGGCGGCGAGGACACGAACCTGGTAATCGCCGGGCTGCTGCACGACGCCATCGAGGATACCGGGGCAACGAAGGGTGATATCGAAAAAGCATTCGGCGCCGACGTGGCGAGCCTCGTTGTGGCCGTCACGGATGACAAGTCGCTTCCCAAGGCCGAGCGAAAGCGCCGCCAGGTCGAGAACGCGCCTGGCAAGACTGGCCGCGCCAAGATGCTGAAAATCGCCGACAAGACCAGCAATCTAAGGGACATCGCGGCCGACCCGCCGGCCGACTGGCCGGCTGAGCGCAAGCGAGAGTATGTCGATTGGGCCGGTTTGGTGGTCGAAGGCTGCCGCGGGATCAACTCGGGGCTTGAACAGCGCTTCGATGCGGCTCGCAAGGCGGCGCTCAAGACGGTTTAGGACATGCGGCGAGAGTGTCGGCGCAACTGATTTCCGGACAGACGAACGCCGGACCGAAAGGGGGGTCCGGCGCATCGTCGTGCCGTCCTCGCGGACGGCCATACGCAGGTCGGTCGTTAGAGCCGTTAGGCGGCGGGGCGGCTCATGGCTCCGGCACTGCCGGCGGCCTTGTCACCCGTCACTGTACCATTCGGCTTGGCATTGCCGTTCGACTTGACGGCGGCCGGCTTGTCGCTGACCGATGTCTCCAAGGCAACCTTCATTGTCACCTTGCCGTCGAGCCGCGCGCCGGCGGCCATCGACATATCGCCATGCACCGTAACGCCGCTCTTGATCCGAGCGCTTGCTTCCAGTGTGAGGGACTTTGCAACGATGTCGCCGGTAACATTGCCTGCGATCGTCGCCGTATCGGCTTTGATCCCACCGTCGACTGTGCCGGTGCGGCCGACAGTCACGCGCTTGGCTTTCATGTTGCCGCGCACAATGCCGTCCACCTGGATTTCGGTTTCGCCGATCATGTCGCCTACGATCTCAACGCCTTCGCTGATGATCGAGGGCATCTGCTGAGCCCTTTGCCGGTCAGGGCTCGGCTCATACGTGACAGCGTCCGCTGTCTCTTTCTTCGAAAACATTCGCCTCTCCGATGGTTGTCAACAACCCGAGCTTGAGGAAGATGGCAGTTCAGTCGATAAGGTTTGGTTAAGCTCGTCTGCAAAACCGGGCAAATGCCTCAGATTTTCGTCGAATAAGCATAACGGATTTTTCCTGAGCGCCGCTGTTCCAAAGGTTGCGGTCGCTCACGAATTGACGCAATAAAGTTGTCGGAGTCAGCCTTCGGCGCCGGTATTTTCGGAAGGTCAAATCGGGATGCTTACAGTGATCGTTGCCAGTCCCGTCGGCCACCTTTCGCAAACCGCGTCATTCCGTGTCGCCGAACGATAGCTCCCAAGCGGGATCCAGAGAGGAACACCCTTTGCCAAATCTGCTGTCCGACGTTCGCGATATTTCGAAGATCGCCTATGGGTTCTTCGCCTCCAAGGCGTTATTCGCGGCGCTCAATCTCGAACTCTTTGGGCATCTGGCGGATGGCCCACTCGACGCCGAGGCACTGGCGGGGCGGACCGGCAGCACCGCCAATCGCATTGCCACGCTGCTCGCCACGCTGGCCTCGATCGGTCTGGTCGGGCGGGAGGCCGAGGGCTACGTCAACGCGCCGGCGGCCGCGCGCTACCTCGTGCCCGGCGAGCCCGCCTATTTCGGCGATTACTACCGTTTCCAGATCGACCGACAACTCTATCCCAACATGCTCGCCCTCGATGCCGGCCTGCTGGGCAATGAAGCAAAGCTCGCCCACGCCTCGATGAGCGGCATGCTCGGAGACCCCGTTGAGGCCGAAGCCTTTTCCCGAGCCCAGCATGCCGGCTCGCTCGGCCCGGCGATGCTGATGGCCAAGACGATCGATATGGCGGGCATCGGAGCCATGCTCGATGTCGCCGGCGGTACCGGGGCCTATTCCATCGTGCTCTGCCAGGAATACCTGGATATCAAGTCGACGATCATTGATTTTCCCACGGTGACAGAAGTGGCCAGCCGATACATCGGCGAGGCGAAACTGACCGAGCGCATCGACCTGCTGCCCGGGAACGCCCTGGAGGTCAACTGGCCGTCGGATCGGGACGCGGTGCTGATGTCCTACTTGATCAGCGCCGTGGGGGAGGGCGATATCGCTGAGTTGTTGCGGCGCGGCTATGAGGCATTGAAGCCGGGCGGCCGTCTGATCGTCCACGATTTCATGCTCGAGGACGACCGGTCAGGGCCGTTCTCCGCCGCAGGATTCTTCCTCAGCTATCTGACCTTGCGGTCCGACCCGATCTCCTTCAGTGCGGCTGAGCTGAAGCCCTGGCTTGGCGATGCCGGCTTTGTCGATTTCCAGAGCGGCCAGATGATCCCGGAGATCACCAAATACGCCGTGGTTCGCAAGCCAGGTTAAGGACGCTTGCCAGGACGCGGGTCGCGTCTGGCGGTCAAGCGGAGGAACGGGGCTATTTTTGAGCGGTCAGGACCGTGAAGCCCTCACCAATCACCGAGCGGCCGACTTCGGCCTTGAAGCCGGCATGTTGCAGCAGCGTATCCTGCTCCTCGCGGGTCGGCAGCACATTGCCCCAGGTGAGTTCCTCGAAACCGGTCTGCACCGGGAAAAGGTAATCGCGCTCGCGCGACTGGGCGAGCGTGCTCGGATAGGTCTCGTCGATGATGAGCAGCCAGCCGTCCGGACCCAGAGCCCGGCCGCAGCCGTCGATCACGGCCTGCCGGATGTCCGGTGCGATCTCATGCAACACCTCGATCATGACCACGGCGTCGACCGAGCCCTCGGCAACCGCGCTGCCGACCTCGCCCGCGACCAACTCGATACGACCGCCGAGCCCGGCATTGTCGATCGCCGCCCGGGCCTGCTTCATCCCGGTCGGGTCGATATCGACCCCGATGCAACGCGCCTCGGGGAAGGCCCTGGCAAGCTGGAGCAAGTGACGCCCGGCGCCGCAGCCGACCTCCAGCACCGTTCCTCCCGCATCGAGCCGCGCCTTCAGGCCGGGCAGCTCCGGCAGCAGCTTGCGGGCGCTGAGGAACTGGAGGCCTGCCGTGCCCTCTGCCACGGCCGCCGCGAAGCCGTCGCTGCGGCCCTGGAAGGGCACCGGTTTGCCGCTCCGGAAGGCCTCCATAGAATAGCGGAAATCTTCAGTGGCGAATTCGGTGCCGAGGTGAACATAGCCGCCGAGGTAACGGGGGTGGCCGGGCTTGGCCAGGATCTCGTCGATGAAGGGCGCCAAGCGGAAGGCGCGGTCCTCGCCGCCTTCGAGCAAGCCAAAGGAATAGGCGGTGGTGCACCAGGTTTCGACGTAGGGCGGGTGTAGGTTCAGGGTCTTTGCGGCTTCGGCGGCCGTGGCGCCCGGCGTGTCGGCGAAGGTCTTGAACAGTCCAAGCCGCACCCCGAGATCGATCAAATGCATCGCATTGAAGCCGCGCCGCCATTCGAAAATCTTGGCGACCTGCGAGTCCGCGCTGGGCTCAGAAGCCGCGCTGCCGTTTCCTGCCGGTGACATCTGAAGGTTCCTCCTGGGTCTGGGGCCGTCCGCCGTCCGCCGCGACCGGTGTAACACATCCGCTCAAGGCTGTGATCCGGCCTCCCTGGCCAGCGATTTTCGCATCACTTTGCGCCTGGTTGAGCTGCGTGCGACTTCCCGGAAGCCAGCCTGCTTGAATAAGCGGTCGAAGCCAATCCAGGCGGAGGCGTCCGGTGTCGGATCGCGAAGCGCGACGATCGGATAGCCCTCGATGATGTCGCCGCCATGGTTGGCGACGAAATCGCAGGCCGCCTCCAATAGCCGTGTAGCGACCCTCTGCCGGCGGTGCGACTTGGCGACGAGAAAGCACGATACCGACCACACCAATTCGTCGTCGATCGGCTTGAGCACGCTAGAGTTTTCCAGCCGCGGAAAGCTCGGTCGCGGTGCCACCGAAATCCAGCCAACCGGCTCGCCATCCTCATAGGCCAGTAGGCCGGGCGCCTCGTCGCTTTCGACGATATCGCACATGGCCTGCCGATTGGGCTCGCCGGCATTCGTATCGTGTTCGGCTTTGGATTGCCGCCACCGCATGCACCAGCAGCCGCCATTGCCGCCGCGCGGTCCCATCAGGGACTGAAAATCCGCCCAGCGCTCGGATGTCAGCGGTGCTGTCGTGATGGTCATGGTGTCCGGCATTGGGTTCGGGGCCCCGGATCACTCCATCGGGCTCGCCAGCCCCGATGCCTGATGAACCCGGTTCCACAGTGCCACGAGTTGTCGCTCCAGTTCTGCGCTCTCGCCGTCGCTCTTGAACTCGTACTTGGCGGTGCGTTCGCGGATGTTCTCAACCACGCGATTGACCTCGTCTTTGGGCGCTGCCAATGTTTCATTCCTGGTATTCGTCAGGATCGCATGGCTGTCGCCGTCGATCAGCGTAACCGTGATCGCGCCCTCGCTTATCCGCTTGCCGCTCAACGATCGCACCTGCATGGTTCCGCCTGCTTTGTCTGTCTGAGCTTCAGCGTCTTGCATAGCGCGTCGAAAGCGGCGCGTCACCCCTCGCCGACCTCACACGTTGGGTTGAGGCGGGATACAGGAGCAATCGAATATGCTGTGCAGTACGTAAGTGACTGGAGAAGTTGCGTGTTTTCTGGTTAGCGATAGGGTGTATGCAGTTGGTTGATCGGCTGTGCGTGCAATGTTCCTTTTTGTACCGAACCACCGGCCAAACGGCGTCGGCGGCCAAAAGCGTGTAGAATACTTGGGCGGTCATCATAATCCGTCTATACACGGTCGAGAGGGTTCCATGGCGGGTCTACGGCGAACGGCACTGGTGCTAGTGGTTGCGACTATTCCGTTTGCGTCATCGGCTGTTATCGCCGCGGAATTCGAACTGAAAAAGACTGAGGCATGGAAAAAGATACGAAATCTCCGCATCGCCGACGCAAAGATCCGCAAAGCGGCCGCTGTGGCAGCGAGCCGCGTCGATCAGTGTGATCCGGTAGCAGCGCGGCGAGACATTCGATCCCTCCAGGGCATGCAAGCCAAATTGCTGGTGAGGATCAATACCGGCGCGGCAGTCAGTGATACGGAAAGGCAGGACTTCAAAAACCGGAAAATAGAGTTGGCTCTTAACTTTTTGCAGCAACACCTGCAGAGGCACTGCGGCAATCGGCGGGTCAGCAACCGAACCTTGGGCCGCTCCTACGGATTTTTTGTCCCGGCAACGCAGCAATTTGCCCAACGTCAACTGAACTTGGCGTTGGCGGCGGCCAAGGCTTGCGAGCGACAAGGCTACAATATGGCAGTCGAGCGACTCAAAGCGGCAGCGGACAAAAGTCGAATAGCATCGAAAACAAACGCCAAGTTTAGGGATCAATACGAGGGCGATGCGGTTTCGCTTGGTGAGCTGGCGAGAGATCTTCAACTGAAGGATGTTCGGTTTCTCAAGCATTGCATGAAATTGGGTTCCGCGGAGAAACCAAAGGCGCCGGCTCGACGATATTTCTGGTATAGCGCCAACGTGGTTGCAGACTGGGCCGGCCGCGATACCGATTGCACAGAGGGGGCAAAACCGATAGGCAGCCTTTGCCGTTCCGATAAGCTCGGCACGGTGGCGGTTTGCTGGATGAATCGCCCAACGGGTCACCCCTTCCCCAAATGCAAGGGCTTCGGCACCTGGTGCACCTATAAGAGCGTCAAGCTCAGTACTGTTCCAGATGCGAGGGCGTATGGCACCGTGTATGTGTGCCGTGAACCCAGGAAATCCCCGAAACCCTCGAAATAGGGCCGGGGCTTGATCCGGCCTATTTGTGCGGGCGCGACTAGGAGTGCTTCGAGGGCTATTGTCACATCCTCCGCCACAAATTGTTGACCCAAGGCTGCCCTTGAATACTATATCTTGATCGTGTCAAGAGAGAGTCCATGTCCGATTCATCCTTCGCCGCCGAGGTCCTAGACAAGCCCCTGGCCGACGCACTGGGCGAGCGCTATCTCGCTTATGCGCTCTCAACCATCACTGCGCGCTCGCTGCCCGATGTGCGCGATGGGCTGAAACCGGTGCACCGGCGATTGCTCTACGCCATGCGCCAGCTGCGCCTCGATCCCGATCAGGGCTTCAAGAAATCGGCCCGTGTCGTCGGCGACGTCATTGGCAAATTCCACCCCCACGGCGACACCGCGGTCTATGACGCGTTGGTGCGCCTGGCCCAGGACTTCGCCGTCCGCTACCCGCTCATCGACGGGCAGGGGAATTTCGGCAATGTCGACGGCGATAACGCCGCGGCCATGCGCTACACCGAGGCGCGGCTCACGGAGGTCGCCCAGGCGCTGCTGGAGGGCATCGACGAGAACGCGGTCGATTTTCGTTCCACCTATGACGATGAGGGCGAAGAGCCGACGGTGCTACCGGCCAACTTCCCAAATCTGCTGGCCAATGGCGCCTCGGGCATCGCCGTGGGCATGGCGACGTCAATCCCGCCGCACAATGCCGGTGAGATCTGCAAGGCGCTGCTCCATCTGATCAAATTCCCGCGGGCCACGTTCGACAAGCTGGCCGATTTCATCCCCGGCCCCGACCTGCCGACCGGCGGTGTGCTGGTCGAGCCGCGCGCGGCGATCGTGGAATCCTATACCAGCGGACGCGGCAGCTTCCGCCTGCGGGCGCGCTGGGAAAAAGAGAAGATCAAGGGCGGCCTCTACCAGATCGTGGTCACCGAGATGCCGTACCAAGTGCAGAAGGCGCGGCTGATCGAGAAGATGGCCGACCTGATGCATGAGCGAAAACTACCGCAGCTCGCCGATATCCGCGACGAATCGGCGGAAGATGTGCGCCTTATCCTGGTGCCCAAGAGTCGAAACCTCGACGCAGAGGCGCTGATGGAGGGGCTCTTCCGGCGCACCGAGCTTGAAGTCCGCGTCAGCCTCAACATGAACGTGATCGATGCCAGCGGCACGCCGCGTGTGATGAACCTGCGCGAGGTGTTACAGGCATTTCTAGATCACCGCCACGACGTCCTCGTCCGCCGCACCGAGCATCGCCTGGAGAAGATCGCCCGGCGCATCGAAATCCTGCGCGGCTACATCATCGCTTACCTCAACATCGACGAAGTCATCCGCATCATCCGCGAGGAGGATGAACCAAAGCGGGTGATGATGAAGAAGTGGAAGCTCTCCGACATTCAGGCCGAAGCGATCCTCAACATGCGGCTGCGCGCCCTGCGCAAGCTTGAGGAGATCGTGATCCGCGAGGAGCTGAAAACCCTGGAGGCCGAGCAAAAAGACCTCAAGCGCCTGATGAAGGATGAGAAGCGGCGCTGGCGGGTGATCGCCGACCAGATTAAGGAAACCGGCAAGCGATTTGGCGGTGATGACGAATTGGGCCGGCGACGCACGACCATCGGCAAGGCGCCCTCGGCCGAGATCATCCCGATCGAGACCGTGATCGAGGTCGAGCCGGTCACCGTGCTGTGCTCGGCCAAGGGATGGATCCGCACCATGCGGGGCCATGTCGATGCCGATACGGAGGTGAAGTACAAGGAGGGGGACGCGGAGAAGTTCCGCTTGCACGCCCAGACCACCGACAAGCTGGTGGCCTTCGCGTCAAACGGCCGTTTCTACACGTTGCCCGTTGACAGGTTGCCTGGCGGACGTGGCCACGGCGAACCGCTGCGTCTTATGGTCACGATCGGAAACACCGAGGAAGTCGTTTCGTTGATGGTCCACAAGCCGGGTCGAAAGTTGATCGTCGCCTCGTCCGACGGTCGCGGGTTTGTTGTGCCTGAAGACGAAGTCGTGGCCCAGACCCGCAATGGGAAGCAAGTCCTCAATCTCGCGCCGGATGCCGAGGCGCAGGCCTGTGCGGTAGCCGAGGGCGACCATGTGGCGGTGATTGGCGAGAATCGAAAGCTGCTGATCTTCCCGCTCAAACAGCTGCCGGAGATGACGCGCGGACGTGGCAACCGACTGCAACGTTACAAGGATGGCGGCCTGTCCGACGTCAAGACATTCAGGCTGTCCGACGGCCTCGCCTGGCACGGCGGAAGCCGCACGCGCACGCTGACAAAAGCGGAATTGAAAAGCTGGCTCGGAAGTCGCGCCCAGGCCGGCCGATTGCCGCCCCAGGGCTCGCCTCGGAACAACCGGTTTACGGGCCCTGGTACCAACGGATCATAAGCGTGATCCGTTTTAGTTCCCTCAAGCGCCGGGCGGCCGCGTCCGCGGCCTTGGCTTCCCTCGCATAAGCTCGGGCGCGCGGTCGCGCTAACCAAACAGCGATGTGTCGAACTCATCACCGTCCGGTGTAATTCCTGAACGGGTGAGCTCGACGCTCCACGTTCTGATAAGCGCGACCGCGCGCCGCGCCTTATGGCGCGAAAGCCAAGCGGGCGGACGCCCGCGCCCGGCGCTTGAGGGAACTAGAACCGGTCATTCTTATGACCGGTTGGTACATCAATGAACGCCCGTGTCACTTCCCGTAGAGCATTTCCGGGAACCAGGTGACGATGCCTGGCGAGAACCACAGCACCACCAGAATGCAGAGCTGCATGATCACGAAGGGAATGATGCCCTTGTAGATCTGAAGCGTCGTGACGCTGTCCGGGGCAACGCCGCGCAGGTAGAACAGCGCGAAGCCGAAGGGCGGCGTGAGGAACGAAGTTTGGAGATTGACCGCAATCATGAGGCCGAGCCAGATCGGGTTCATGAGCTGGCCGTCGCCCATCTTCATTTGAAGCAGCACCGGCGCCACGATCGGCACGACGATGAACATGATCTCCAGGAAATCCAGGAAGAAGCCCATCACGAACATCACCGCCATCACGACGATGAGTGCGCCAACTGCGCCGCCGGGCAGCGAGTTCAAAACATGCTCGATCATCGCTTCGCCGCCCAGTCCGCGGAAGGCGAGGGAGAACAACGAAGCGCCGATCAGGATCACGAACACCAGGACCGAGATTTCCATGGTCGAGCGCACGACCGAGTGGATGATCCGCACCTTGTAGACCCGGGCCAAAGCCAGGAGCGTGCCGTAGATTACGGCCACAAACAGCACGATTGCGAACAACGAAACGACGATCTCGTACCAGGCCACCTTGGTGCGGCCGACGCGCAGATCGAAGAACGAAGTGATCAGCAACAGCAGGATGAATGCCAGTCCGGCGAGCAGGATCGGCTTTCCGTTGTCTTCATCGAGCCGGTATCCGGCCATCCAGATCGCGCCCAGACAGCCCACCGCCGCCGCTTCCGTCGGCGAGGCGAGGCCGCCCAGGATAGAGCCCAGCACCGCCACGATCAGGATGATCGGGGCAAACAGCGCGTGTATCATGCGATGCCAGAACGGGTCGCGCATCGGATTGGAAACGATGCCGTAAAGCGTGCCGCCCAACACGATCAGCGAAGACAGGAAGACGTGGGGTGAGGTCATCGACAACGTTTTGCCCGGGAACAGCGTGCCCAGAATGTCGTTGATAAACAGCACACCGACGAACAAGAACGCGGTCCCGATTACGGTTGGGACCCAACGCGAAGTGTTGAGGGCAAGGGCCCAAAGTAGCAGTGGCCCGCCGAAGATCAGGGCCAACGTTTGCCAGACCTGCAGCACGTCCAAAACCGATCCGGCCACGATGGCGGCGATCAGAAGGATTGCGCCGTATCGGAGGAAACCGGCAGTCTCCGGCCGCGGAGCATCGCCTTCCTCGGCCGGAATTGGAGGTGAGGTGGCGGGATAGAGCCAGCCGATCACAAGCTGATAGACGATATAAAGGCTGACCAGCACCAATCCAGGAAAGACGCCGCCGGCGAAGAGATCAGGCACCGAAACGGTATCGGGAGAGAATATGCCCATCTTGAACTGGGCGTTCTGATAGGCCACGGCGAGCTGGTCACCCAACAGTATGAGTATGATTGAAGGTGGGATGATTTGGCCCAGCGTGCCCGCGGCACAGATCGAACCGCAAGCCAGCGCCGGATCGTAACCCCGTCGCAGCATAGTCGGCAGTGACAGAAGCCCCATCGTGATGACAGTGGCGCCGACGATGCCAGTTGAGGCGGCGAGCAGCGCGCCGACAACGCTGACTGAGACCGTCAGCCCGCCCCGCATTGGCCCGAACAGCCGGCCCATATTGTCGAGCAATTCCTCGGCGATCTTGGCGCGTTCCAGCACCACGCCCATGAAGACGAAGAGCGGAACGGCGATCAGCACCTCGTTCACCATCACCGCGAAGATGCGTTGTGGATAGGCGCCGATCAGATTGAAATCGAGAAGACCGGTAAGCGCCGATCCGATCGCGAAAAGCAGGGCCGTGCCGGCCAAAGTGAAGGCGACCGGGAAGCCTGAGAGCAGGCCGATGCAGACCGCGAAAAACATCGCGATGCAGACCACATGCTTGATCTCAAAAACGAAACCTTCCATCAGTCGATCACCTGCCGGCCATCTGTCGTTTGTGTCTCCACATCGGTCAGCCGGCCGATTTTGCCGGTTCGATTGCGGCTTCGCCACCGCGCTGGGCGCTCTGGAAATCGCTCACTGCGGTCGAACTGCTGATGAAATACGCCATGCCGGCGTGCAGCAGACCCATTGCGATCATTCCGATCGTACCTTGGGTTCCGACCAGTGTGATGAAGCCCTCTTCAGGGCCTAGTACCAATTGGCCGACCGCCCACAACGCCGAGAGCACGAGATAGCCGATTAACGCCCCCCTAGCGACTTTGCTGCCGCGGTAGAAGGGCAGCAGGATCAGCCCGGCCACGAGGACGATGCGGATCACGGCCGGGACGGCCCAGCGTGGCAGATCCTCGAAGCTCACCGTGCCTATCGTGTTCAAGAGTGTGTCGACCAGCCATAGGCCTTCGGTCGCCATTACATAGGCCACGATGCCCCAAACCACAGCGAATCCCGGACTGGCAGCGGGACCTTGGTCGCGTGGCGTGCCATCCGCCGCCCAGGGCATGATGGCGAGCGCAATCGCACTTACGACGTTGCCGTAGGCCAGAAGGGTCATGATCGCACCCGGATCACCGCTGGCTTGGGCGCCGTAGTTGATCGAGAGACCGGCGGCGGCGAACAGACCCACGACCGCCGTGACGCGGCCCCAATTGGAACCTTGATAGGCCAGGACGAGCACGCCAAATAGCACCAGCGGCCGCACAATTGCCAAGGTGAGGCCAGTATGAGCGAGGCCGATGAGGAATGTCAGCCCCTCGATCGCTATCAGGAATACCGCAATGCTGACCACCAAGTTGCGGCTGGAGCGAGGTGTCGCGACGGCTTCGCCAGTTTCGTCCGGCGCTTCCGCGACCGGCGCTTCGCCGCCTTTGAGTGCGATTATGCAGCGCCCCGCGAAAGCGACTGCCTGTACGGTCAGCAACAACATGGCGATCGGAATGACGGTCTTGTAGGCAAAGATGGCGGGGATGCCGTTGGTCTCCGTTGAGCCTTCAAGCACCTTAGGATTCCACGCATTTATCACCCAGCTGGCGGACGTCCAGATGACAAAGATGCAGACCGGCAGCAGGAAAAAGATGATACCCAGGAGGTCAGTCCGGGCCTTTTTTTGGACGCTCGCCTCTCGGTAGAAAAGATCGACACGCACATGGCCGTCGCGCAGCAGCGTGTATCCGGCGCCGAGCATGAAGAGCGAGCCGTGCATGTACCAGATCGTTTCCTGGGCGGGAATCGAGCCGATGGAAAAGACGTAGCGGCTGATGACCACCGTGAACTGAACCAGGACCATACCAAGCGCTAGCCATGCAACGGTTAGACCAACTTTGCGGTTGATCGCATCCAGAGCGGTGCAGAGTTTCCTGATGTCGTCCAAGCGCGCCCCTCCCCCAAGGCCGCTGCCGCCCGCGAGCGCGCCAGTATGCCGGTGCGGGCCCGCGATTGTATAGCCGGTATGGCCGGTCGCGCCTAGCCCGCGGGTCTCGTGTTCGCGGTTGCGTGCAAACACAAGATCGTGACCCGATCGGGGCGAAAAATGACCCGCGCCGGGGGAACCGGCGCGGGTCGGATAGGCTGGCTGCACCCGGACGCTGGCGCCCGAGCGGAGCTGCGAAGTGGCTAGTACTTCACCAAGTCGCGGTAGTTGTAATAGATCGCATCGGAATAACGCGACCAGGTTGAGGCGTTCTTCCGGAACTTGATGTAGCTCTCGTAGACCTTCTTGGTCAGAGGATCGGCCTTGGAAACATCGGCGACCACGTCGCGCGCGGCGGCGGCCATGGCCTTGAACACGTCCTCTGGGAACGGGATGTACTTGACGCCATGCTTGCCTTCCAGCGTCTCCAGCGCGGCCGTGTTGTTGGCCACGAACTCGGCATAGCCGAAATCGTTCTCAGCCAAGCAGGCTGAATTGAACAATGCCTGGTCCGTGGCTGACAGGCCGTCCCAGAACTTCTTGGAGATGCCGACCGACAGCATCGAGCCGGGCTCGTGGATGCCGGGATACATCGCATTCTTGACGACCTTGTAGAAGCCGAAGGCAAGATCGTTCCAGGGGCCGACCCACTCGGTCGCGTCGATGTTGCCCGACTGCAGGTTGGGCAGGATTTCCGAGCCCGCCAGCGTCACAGATGTGCCGCCAAGGGACTTGATGACCGCGCCGCCCAAACCGGGGATACGCATCTTCAGGCCCTTGAAGTCGTCGATCGAGGTGATTGGCTTTTTGAACCAGCCGCCCATTTGCATGCCGGTATTGGAACCCGGCAGGTGCTTGACGCCGAACTGGGCGCCGACCTCGTCCCACAATGCCTGACCGCCCCCGTGGTAGATCCAGGCGTCCATCTCGGTCGCCGTGAAGCCACCGGGCACGGCGGTGAAGAAGTTATAGGCCTTGTGCTTGCCCTGATAGTAGTAGTCCGCCGAGTGATACATATCGGCGTTGCCCTGCTGAACCGCGTCGTTGCACTTCAGCGGGTGGACCAACTCGCCACCGGCGAAGACCTTGATCTCGTAACGGCCGTCGGAGCTTTTGTTGACACGGTCGGCCAAGCGGTTGGCCGCGGTCCCTAGGCCCGGGAAATTCTTGGGCCATGACGTCACCATACGAAGCTGTTTGATTTTTTTGGTTACCACCGCGGGGGCTTTCGTAGCGCCGCCCTCGGCCTTCTTCATTGGCGCCTTTTTGCCGCGGCTGCCTCGGCCAAACCAGCCAGCTACCGCACCAACCACAAGGCCAACGACGCCACCTGAGATGAAATCGCGCCGATTCATGATGCTCTCCCTCCATTGCGCAAATTGCAGAACTTTTTGTAGGACGTTGCCAGTTTTCAGATCGATACGATGAGGCGTCCGCCCTCTGGATGCTGGGGGCGGTGGCCTTCGAGCGACGCCGCACGCGTCGAATTGGGACCGTCCGGCCCACCCCTGACTCAATCAATGTCACAAAGCCTCGGATGATTGCAAGAATACTTGCCCGCGCGCGTGTTCGTTCGCACTGTTCTTCCGGTCACTTGATTGTGTGCTTGGTTGGGGACGTGCCGGCTCACCGGCGTCATTTCGGCCCGATCGACCTCGAACGCAATCCGGCGATCTTTACCGCCCGCGCGCCATTCAAATCGATGTCTGGTCGGTCACGCACGGAGCATGCCCGAGCGCAGCGCACATGAGGTGGAGCCCGCAAATATCCGGTGCACAAGAACGCTGCGTTATTCGGAGGTGACCGGTGCCCAGCCGTCAGGACCGAGCGCTTCCAGCGGACGGAATCGCGTCTTGTAGGACATCTTGCGACCGCCGGCGATCCAGTAGCCGAGATAGAGATAGGGCAGGCCGAGGTCTCGGCAGCGCTCGATCAACCGCAGCACCATATACGTGCCCAGGCTGCGGGCGTGAAGTTCGGTGTCGAAATAACTGTAGACCGCCGATAGCCCATCGGAGAGCCGGTCGGTGAGGCACGCCGCCGCCAACGTGCCGTCGGGCTGACGGTATTCGGCCACATAGGTCGACAGCGGGCTTTCTTCGACCATCGCCGCATAATCGGCGAAGCACATCGCCGCCATCTCGCCGTCGTTGTGGCGTACGCCGACATACTGTGCGAACAGGCTGTAATGCTCCTCATCCGCCGCTGCCGGTCGGTCGCTGCCCTTCAAGTCGGCGTTGATGGACAGTACCCGGCGTTGGGAGCGCGTCGGTTGGAATGCGCCAGTGGCCACGCGCACCGAGACACAGGCATTGCAGCCCGGGCAGGTCGGCCGATAGGCGATGTTGTGGCTGCGGCGGAACCCGGCATGGGTCAGGATATCGTAGAGCGCCACTCCGTCGACCCCGGCAAGCTCGGTGAACACATTCTGTTCGGTACGGCCCGGCAGGTAGGGACACGGGCGCGGGGGCATTCGATAGAAATGGCGCGGGAGCTTGAGGGTTTGCGAGGTCATGTGTACGGGTTTGTCGCAGCCGCTTCGTCGGGCCCGGCAGCGCCGAGCAGGTCCGATGGAACCATAATCCGACCCGGCGGCCCGGCGCAAGACAGTGCGGCGTCGATGGTTAACCCTAGATGGCAGCTGGCACAGTGTATCGCTGGCAATACCGGCTCAACGACGAAAATACGTGAATGCTTTGGAACGCGGGCCAACCCGGCAGACATAGCGCATGCGGAAATGCTGGATCACGTCTTGAGCGCGCAAGGCATCGGTGGAGGAATCGAAGGCCGCGATCCCAAACATACGACGGCCGCTGGACTGAGTGACCCACCATCGGCCGCGCACCGAGCGGACGCGTGCAAGATTTGGGTTGATCGGATTGCAGACCTCGCCGCGCACTTGGCGCGCGGGCGGGTGGCCGCGTTGCAGCAGCAGTTGCGCTCTGATCTTCGAGCCGCGGCCGATCAGGCAGACCCGGTCGATACGGTGGGCTCGCATGATCGATGCCGCGCGTCGCGCCAATTTTTCCTGGCGACCGAAATTGGCGAACCAATGCCGGCGCCCGGCCAGCACGACCCGGCCTTGCAGACGCACTACCCGCGGAGATGCCCCCGCCAAGTCGATACAGCGTTCCTGGGCGACCAGGTTGTTGACGCTTGCGATATCGAGGCGGGACATGGCTCGGCGCTGTCCGATGCTCGCGCCGGCGCGCAGCACCTGTATCGTCATCTTGCGCCGCCCGTCCGGGCCGCGTTTGCCGAAACCGGTCGCTCCATAATGCATGATAGAGCCGTAGTCGTAGGGGCCGTAATCGACCCCGCGACCCGGCAGCTTCCGCAGGTTGAACGCGCGCGCCGGAATGACATTCGGCCAAATGATGCGCACGAAACCGTCGCGGTCGTTGCGCGATTGCTCGTGGTAGAGGCCGGCTGCGTGGAGGGATTCGTGGATCACATTGCCGGTCCGGCAGCGCTTTTCCAGGTTGACGAACTGCTGCCCTCGCCGGCGGCCGACCGAGGCCGTGCAACCGCGCGGCGCAGGCCGGAATGTGACGAAATCGCGCTCGCCGCGGCGGGGACGCAAGATCATCCGGGTGCGCCCGGCGACCCGGCGAAGGGCGGTCTCCAGCCGGCCGCGGACCTGGGGGTGCAGTCCGGGATCGATGGTGTAAGGGATCACGCCGCCTGGCCAGCGATAGGATTCCGCGCGCAGCCGCCCGCGGCTCGAACGCCACGGACAGTCCTGGCCGCGGCAGGAGCGGTGTTGCAAGGAGAACTGCTCGACTTTGACGGCCGGCCCGAGAACGATATCGCCTTCGAACACCGCCATGCCGGCCACGATTTCATAAGTCAGCTTCACTGGCCGGCGGGCGCCCGGCAGTAGGACCTGCGCCGTCTTGGTGGGCCCCAACCGCCCACTGGCACCATGGCGTTCCAACGCGGCACTTGCCCCACCATCGGTGATCGGAGGCACCACCGCTGCGCGGCGAGGGGTGGGAGCCTGCCGAAGCTCGCTAGGCAGGAGCGGGCCGACGGCATCGGTGTGCGGACGCGACTGGGGCACTTCGCCCGGCGGTACCTGCTGTTCCGCCAGTTGCTGGATGCCCGCCGGCGCCTCCGCGTTTGCCGCGACTGCTGCGATCAGAACGGCGATCCCGAGAATGGTCGAACCGAGCGATTTCAGGCGGTTCATGGTAATATTGCCTCCTGGCTGGCTTCCGGACGCTCAGGTGCGGCTGCCAGTTTGGGCGAACTTGGCGACGCTGTCGACTGTGCCTGCCTTTTGCACCATCGACCGTGGTCCGCAGATCGTACCCAAATCATCCCTGCGAGGGTGATGGCTATAGAATATCCAACACGCATCGGCTCGTGATTGAATTAAGCAATAATGCGTAACGATTTGAATATATATCGAAAAATTGTTTGATCGCCGGTTATCACATTGACTGATCGGACGATAAAGCGGCTTAGCCCGTGGCGCTAGACGGCCGGTTGACGACCAATGTCTCTGACAGGAGGTCGTGCAGGGTTCGGCGCTGGTCGTTGAACAACACGGCAAGCAGGATCAGCGGCGTCAGCAAAGCGACGGATACATAATATATCGAGAGACGCAGGAACGCCTGCAGGAAGTCAGGCCGTCCCCCGTCGACGCGCCGCAGTTCGATGCCGAGCAACCGCATGCCGGGCGTGGCGCTCCGCGGGCCGGCGGTGAAGCTGACATAGTAGATGAAGCGCAAGGCCAGAAACGCGAACGCAAACGGTATGGCGAGCAATCCGAGTGTAGCAACGGCCCCGAGCACCATGAAAAAGCCGAGCGGGAGCATGATTGCCAGCAGAATAGCGCTGTCGACGATGTGTGCGATGATGCGTTTGCCGACGATATCGCTGAAATATGCGGTATCGGCGAAAGCGCCACTCGCCGAACCCGATGGCGGCGCGTTACGCGGCGCACCGTTCTCGCCACTTGTGCCACTGGAGGCGTTGGCATCGGTTTGCCCGTCCCGATTGGCCTCGCCTTGGCGGTTCTGGGTCCCCATGCGGAGCGCCGGCAGTGTACTCGTGCCACGCCTGGGTTGGCGCTGTTTCATCATTGATTAGAGGTTGGGGGAGGCTTCGCTTCTTTCAACGCCCCGGCGGGGAGTATCGACGCAAATCGGCATGTCGATTTTTGATGAGCTTCATCGAGCGGACAACGGGCGGACAGCGAGCGGACGGCGGTCGAACGCCAGTCGGACGTCAAGCGGACGGCGCTATTTCGCTTTCGCGGCCTTGGATTTCGCCGCGGGAGGCTTGGCCGGACCTCCAGGCTTCTCCGGTTTTCCGGATGTGGCCGGCTTTCCTGCCGGCGCGGCAACCGGGCGGGGTTTGTGTTCGCGCAGCAATGTGATGCTGATGCGGCGATTGCGCGAATCGCGGGGCTTGTCTTTGATCAGCGGGTCGCGCTCGGCGCGGCCAATGACCCGGACGATGCGAAGCGGCGCCACTCCAAACCCTTGCAGCGCGCGCCGGCTTGCATTGGCGCGGTCGGAGGAGAGCTCCCAGTTCGAATAGCCCGAGCCGTCCTTGTAGGGGGTCGCGTCAGTATGCCCTGAGATGGCAATTTTGTTGTTCATCTTGGCGGCCAGCAGCGCGATCTTTTTGATCAGCTTTTTCGTGTGTGGCGCCATGTTGGCGCTGCCGAGCGGGAACATCGCCACGTTGTTGCGGTCGACGAGTTGGATACGCAGCCCGTCGGGCGTGGTCTCGATCAGCAGGTTGCGGGTCAACCCTTTAAGCTCCGGCGACTGCTCGATCGCCTTGCGCAGTTCTTCTGCGGCCTTCTGGAGCTTCTTCTCCTCTTTTTCTGCGGGGCCTTCGCCTTTGCCGGTGTCTTTTGTTTTGCCGGCGCCGTCTTTGTCGTGCTTGGTCTTCTTACGGGGCAGTGGCACTACGATGCCCGTGGGGCTCGATGGGCTCTGGTTGGCACCGCGTTTTGTGGGTGTTTTGCCGCCGAGCACGCCGCCCGAGCCCGACTTGGAGTAAGACACGCTCTCCGGCGCGAAGTAATTGGAAATGCCGAGCTTCTGCTCCTCGGTGGTCGCGTTGAGCAACCACAGCAGCAAAAAGAAAGCCATCATCGCGGTCACAAAATCGGCATAGGCGACCTTCCAGGCGCCGCCGTGGTGGCCAGCATGGCTGACCTTCTTGACCCGCTTGATGATGATCGGGACTTGCTGCTTGTCCTGGCCCTGTTGGGTGGCTCCTGCGCCGCCGTCGGCTGCCATGGCGTCCCGCTAGCTGACCACGGGCGCGGCCGCGGTCGCTTCCTCGACCTCGAAGAAGGTGGGCCGGACCGACGAGTAGAGGGACTTACGGGCAAACTCCACGCAGACCGCCGGGGCATAGCCCTGAAGGTAGGCGACGAGGCCCGATTTGATGCATTGATAGTACTTGGTCTCCGAATCGTAGAGTGCCTTCAGTGCGGCGGCCATCGGCCCGACGAAACCGTAGGCCAGCAGCACGCCGAGGAACGTGCCGACCAGCGCGCCGCCGATCAGCTTGCCCAGGACTTCCGGCGGCTCGGTGATTGAGCCCATTGTCTTGATCACGCCGAGCACGGCGGCAACGATACCCAGGGCCGGCAGGGCGTCGGCGACCTCCTGGATCGCACCGGAGATCTTGGCTTGCTCGTGGTGGTGGGTTTCGATTTCCTCATCTATCAGCGCTTCGAGCTCGTGCGGATTGTCTGTGCCGAGCGTCAAAAGGCGAAGGTAATCGGTGATGAACGTCATCGCGTGATGGTCGTTCGCGATCTTGGGGAAGGCCTGGAAGACTTCGCTTTCGGCCGGATTTTCCAGATGCTGCTCGAGCGCCAGCGGCCCCTTGGTGCGTCCTAGTTTGTAGAGCGAGTATTGCAAGCTCAGAAGCTCCAGATAGCTTTCCTTGTTGTATTTGGAGCCCTTGATTGTGGACAGCACCGCAGAGAACGACTTGAAAACCACTTCCTTGGGGTTCGAGATCAAATAAGCGCCGAACGCGGCGCCGCAGATGATGACCACCTCGAAGGGTTGGAACAGCACCATCAGCTTGCCGCCCAGCGCGACGTAGCCGCCGAGGACACAGACCATCACGATAACGCCGCCGGCGATGACGAGCATGCAGAACTCCATCCGGATACGGTCCCGCCCTTGAAGCCGGCGGGTCCTTAACCGCAGTAAACTGGCGGGATTAGGTTAAAAAGCCGCTAACCGTGAGGGCATTGGCCGGGCCTGGGTCCGCGTGGCCTGGCGCCGGGAACCAGTTTCGTGATTGGCGGCGGCCTGCGGCGGGCGGACTGGATTCACAAATCCTGCGCAACCCGGCATGACGTTCGAAAGGAGTTGGGCTAAAATGTCCGGCGAGACAAAGGGGTGGCCCATGCGCTTTCTCAATATTGCCCTGCTGCTGCTTGTCGCTGCCGCGCCGGCGGCGGCGCAGTCGAGTTACTGCTACAAGCCGGCCTCCGGGGGCCAGCGGGTCAAGGCGTGCACCGAGTTGCTCAGGAGCGGTCGCCATTCGGGTCAGAATCTTGCGATCATCCACAACAACCGCGGCAACGGTTATTTGCAGATGAAGCGCTATTCGGAGGCAATCGCCGACTATCGGCGGGCAATCGACCTCAACCCGCTTTATCCCTCACCCTATTACAATCGCGGCAATGCCTACTACTCGCAACGCCGCTACAACTGGGCAATCGAGGACTATTCGGTGGCGATACGCCTGCGGCCGAAATATCCAAGTGCCTATGGCAATCGCGGCCTCACCCACGAGCGCCTCGGCAAGCGCGCCGCAGCGATCCGCGATTTTCGAGCTGCAATTCGCCAAAGGCCCGGCGACCGCGTCGGCTTGGCCGGGCTCAAGCGCCTCGGGGTCCGATAGGCCGCCCGTGGCGGCGTCTCGGTTCTGGCGGCGTCTCGGTTCTGGCGGTGGCATGCCGGGCATCCGGCAAAGGAAAGCCGGGCCGAGACGTCAGGCGCCTCGATCCGGCTCGATAAAGCTGGGCAACTGAATTGATAACGCACTAGAGCGTTTTCCATGTGGCACCGGTGCCGGCCCGCTCCCCCACCTGGTCATCCCGGGGATACTGCCCAGTGGGATCTGGCGAGTGGCCGGGTGGGGGAGCGGGCCGGTGATGCCCAACGGACGAAAAACCCGCTAGCTCCGACGCAAACGGCGCTGGTGCAGGCGGAAGCAATAGCCCTGGCGCAGCGCGATGACATAGCGCGTGCTGCGGATGAAGCGCACGATGACCTTGTAGCGCTTGATCCCGTGACAGGCCGAGAAATAGAGGAACTTGGCGCAACGCGGCAGGAACACCTTGGTGCCCTGATAGCGGACCTTGCGGTAACCGGCCTGATGCAGCTTCACCCACTCCCAGCGCACATGGATGCGCGGCCATCCGCAATACGGGCGGATAGTGAGGTGCTTGTTGCGGCGGGCCTGGGGCCTGGCGGATGCAGCCAGTTCCACGTTGCTCTTGATCACGGGGTTGGCGGTGCCGGGGGCGGCGATGGCGGCGCCTGCGGACGCGAGCGTGGCGCCGGCGACGGCGATGGCGATGAGGGTCTTCATTTCGGTTCTCCTTGGCGGGACGGGTTGCCGGGCGGAGGGGCCTCTGCCCGATCGGCCCGCACAGTGCGCCAGCCGCGTTGAACCCATGCTGAAGCGGCCGTTCAGGCCGCATTCATCGCGGTGACAACGCCAAGTGCTTGGAGAAACGAAGTCTATTAGTGACTATAGAATAATAAGTTATCCGCTTTTCTTGCGAGCTTGCTCAATGTAATCTTTGAGCATTTCCTGGCTCACCGCGCCCGGCACCAGCTGATTGCCGATGATAAAGGCCGGGGTTCCGTTGATGCTGAGCGCCTTTGCGAGCGCGTAATTGGCCCGCAGGGCTTTGTCGATCGCCGGGTCGCGCATATCGGCCGCCAGCCGCTTGGTGTCCAGGCCAACCGATTTGGCGACCGCGAACACGCTCACTTGGTTCACTCGCCCCTTTAAGCGCATCAGCTTGTCGTGGAATTCGAAGTATTTGCCCTGTTTCCGCGCCGCCAGTGCCGCGCGCGCTGCGAGCACCGAGCCGGGGCCCAGGATCGGAAATTCCTTGAACACGATCTTGATCTTGCCGTCCGTCTTGATCGTCTTCATCAGCCGGTCGACCACGCTCTTGCAGTAGCCGCACTGGTAGTCGAAGAATTCCACGATGACGACGTCACCGTCCTTGTTGCCGGCAATCGGACTGGCTGGGTCGTCGTAGATGTCCTTGCGCATGGAGACCAGCGCCGCCTTGACGCGCTCCTTTTCCCGCTTTTGACGTTCGGCCCGAAGCTTCTCCATCGCTTCCACGATGATCTCGGGATGGGCGATGATGTATTTGCGCACCAGATCCTTGATCGCCTTTTCCTGCGCGGCGGAAAGCGGTGCCTTGGCGGTTTCGGGCAGCGCCGGACCGGCGCCCGCAATCAGGACCGCTCCAAGGGCGGCGGCAGCTAGCAGGCGAAATCGCATTGAACGATCCTTCTCGGATTTGATCCTGGCGCATCGCAATACGCGCGAAATCCATGAACTGACTACGCGCTTCCGCCAGTGTTCGTTCCTATAGTGGGGCAGTGCCATGGCGGAAACAAGGCGATAGTCCCTCACATCTTCGTGGGAGAATCCTAAAGAATCCTTGGCGCGCCGGTCTTCGGCGCTCCTTGTCCAGCGCTCCTAGCTTCCCGAGAACGTCCCATCAGGCTTAAACCGAACCGCCTCATAGCGGACCAGGAAGTTGAGCGAAGTGTTTCGCACAATCTCGCTCTTGAGTACGAGCGCTTCGAGCGTTCGGCCTAGCGCCGCCGCCGCTTATCGATCCGGGCCATCTGCTGCTTGATGTCCTGGACCCGGTTCCAGGCGGGCGAGCCGCGCTTCAGCAGTTTTTCCGCCCGGCCGATATTGCCCCAGACCTGACGGCGGTCGCCAATCAGGTAGCCATATTCGGCCAGGGCCCAGGAAGCCTCGCCGATGCGGCCCAACTTACCGTAAGTGATGCCGAGCAGGCGCCAGGCCAGCGGGTGGTTGCCGTCGCGCCGGACCGCGAAACGCAAATGCCCCAATGCCTCGCTGAGCGCTCGCCGGCTGCCCACCGCGATCAGGGCCTGGCCCAACGTGACGCGGATCAGCGGTTCCTCGGGCCCGAGGCGGACCGCCTTGCGATAGGCGACCACGGCTTCGGGCACACGCCCGCTCTCGAACATGATCTGGCCCTTCGCGTCGTAGAAATAGACGTCGCGCGGTCGCTCGCGGATCAGTCCATCGATCAGAGCCGTCGCCTTGTCGGTCTCCGCGCTGCGGTGGTAGGCGAAAACGCGGGCATAGCGCGCCTCCAGGCTGCGATTGCTTTTCGGATAAAGGCGGTGGACCACGTCGACGGGGCTCAGAAAGCCGATCAGCTTGGCGCGCATGCGCTGGTGCATCTCGGTGAAGCGGGCGGGCAGGGGGCGGTTGCTCACTGGCGAGCGCGCGATATGGGCGCGCAGAAATTCGATGCGCTCCCGTGTGATCGGGTGGGTGCGCACGTAAGGATCTTGGCGGGCCGAGATCAGCAGCTCCTGGTTCTCGATGACGTGCATGAACTCTTCAAGGCCCCGCGAGGAGATGCCGGCGCGGTCCATCGCCGTCACCGCGAACTGGTCGGCGGCGCGCTCGTGAATGCGGGTGTATTTGAGGAACGTACCTTCGGCGATCTTGCTGCCGAGCGAAACCGTCGCCGCACCGGCGCGGGGGTCACCGGACGCAATCGCGGCGCCAGCACCGAGAATGAAGGAAATGATCTGCTTGATCTGGGCTTCCTTGATCGCTTGTTTCAGGCGCACCAAGTGGCCGCCGGCAATGTGGCCGGTCTCGTGGGCGACCACGCCGATGACCTGGCCCGCATGCTGGGCGCGGATCAGCAGGCCGGTATTGAGGAAGACATTCTGGCCGCCGGCGACAAAGGCGTTGAGGCGGTTGTCGTTGATCAGGTACACCTTCACAGCGTCAGTGGACAGTCCCGCGGCGGTGAATATCGGGGCTGTGTAGGCGCGGATGGTGTTTTCGATTTCCGCGTCTCGGATCAGCCGCAGAGTTTGGCGGCGGCGGTCCTGGCTGCTGGTCGAGGAAGCAAGTCCCGATACCACCAGGAGGGCGGCGAGCGTGATCGACAGTGAACGGCGGACCCTCGGCATGGCGCCACGTCTCCAACAGATCGACAAGGCAGAGCCTGATCGGGTGAACACTCTTTCAGATTATGTAGTGTGTTATAGGCCGCATAACATGGCGTCAATTCGGCGGGCGGGGACGCGGCGGTGACGCTCAAGGTCGCCAAGCGGGGCAGCATCATTCCGCCCTTCAAGGTGATGGACGTGATGCGCGCCGCCTTTGAGCGCGAGGCGGCGAAGGGAGACGTGCTCCATCTGGAGGTTGGCCAACCGTCCACAGGCGCGCCACAGGGCGTCATCGCTGCGGCCAAAGCAGCGCTCGACAGCGAGCGCCTCGGCTATACCGATACTTTCGGAATACCTCCGCTGCGCACGGCGATCGCGGCACATTACCGCGACTGGTACGGCGTCGATCTGGTGCCCGAACAAGTCTTCGTGACCACGGGCAGTTCCGCTGCGTTCGTGATTTCGTTCCTCGCCGCCTTCGATGCCGGTGACCGGGTCGCAATCGCCGAGCCCGGCTATCCCTGCTACCGCAATATCCTCTCCGCCCTGGGCGTCGAGCCGGTCGGCTTGGCGACGACCGAGGCCAGCCGCTTCCAGCCCACGGTGGCGGAATTGGAGGCGATCGAAGGCAAGCTTGACGGGTTGATCGTCGCAAGCCCGTCCAATCCGACCGGAACGATGCTGAGCGCGGCCGAGCTGAAGGCGCTGGCCGACTACTGTAGCGCGCGCGATATCCGCCTGATCTCAGATGAGATCTATCACGGCATCACGTACGGCGAGCGCGGCGCCTCGGCGTTGGAATTCACCCGCGACAGCGTCGTGATCAACAGCTTTTCAAAATACTTTTCCATGACCGGCTGGCGGCTCGGCTGGATGGTAGTCCCACCCGATCTGGCACGAGCCATCGAATGCCTGGCGCAAAACCTCTACATCTCGCCGCCGTCGCTGAGCCAGGCGGCCGCGCTGGCGGCATTCGACTGCCATGAGGAACTGCGCTCGAACATCGCGCGATATTCCCGCAACCGCGAACTCCTGTTGCGGAAACTGCCGGCGGCCGGCTTCGACCACCTCGCGCCGGCCCAGGGTGCATTCTACATTTACGCCGACGTCAGCACGCTGACCAACGACTCCGAGGGGTTCTGCCGTCGCATGCTGGCCGAGACCGGCGTGGCTGCGACCCCAGGCGTCGATTTCGATCCGGCGCGCGGTCAGGCCTTCATGCGCTTCTCTTTCGCCGGCGCGACTGAGGACATGGATGAGGCGGCTGATCGTCTCTCGGCCTGGCTGGCCTAGCTGGTTTGACCCGGCTGCGCATATGCGGGCCAACGATCCCGCCTGGGGCAGATTGGCGTAATAAGACGATCGAGCCGTTGGGTTGAGACGAGCGGGAGCACCGAACAAGGCGCCGCTCGGCCGCCGGAGAATACCAATCCGGAGCCACAGACGAAGTAGGTTTGGCGCCTAAGCTATTCGATGATGCGCGAGAACCAGCTTTTGCCCCGGCTCGGTTGCGCGCCGCTGCTGTCCGGTGCCTCTGCCTCGCTTGCAGGCGGTGGTGCCTCGGCCGGCGAAACAGTCGGTGAAGCGACCGGAGGAGGGGCAGGCGACGGCGCTGCCTCGCCGGATGCCGGCGCCGATTCTGCCTTTGCGCCGTTGCCCGATTGCTCCTCGGCGCCATTGTCGGCTTTGGGCTTGCGTCGGGTTCGCCGACGCGGTTTTGGCTTGTCCGAAGGCGCGCCATCGCTTGATGCATCGGCTTCAGCAGCCGTGCCGTCGGCAGCTGGCGCATTGGCGGCGACTGGTTCGGATGCGGTTTCGCTGGTGCGTTTGCGCCGGGTTCGGCGAACTGGCTTTTTGGCCGGCGCGTCAGCCTCTGCGGCAGGCGCGGCGGCTTCCTCGGCAATCGCCATCTCAGGAGCGCTGCCCGTCTCGGGCGCTTCGGCATCACCGCGTTCGGCCGTCGGCGGCTCGCCACCTGTGGCGGCGACGCCATCCGATGCGGGCGATTGGCTGGCAGCCGGCATCACTTCGCCACTGCGGTCTTCACCGTTGGTGTTCCGTTTTGAGCGCCGCCGGCCACCGCGCCGTCCCCGCCGACGTGACTTTTTCGGCCGGTCCTCGCCGTCTTCGGTTGTCGCCTCGGTGGCCTCGCTGACCTCGACGGCTTCGCCCTCCTTGGGCGCGGCGGCGGCCTCGCCAACCGCCGGCGTGTCGCTGCCCTCGCGTTCCTCGCGCGGCCGGCGACGCCGAGAGCGGCGGCGGCGTCCTTTGCCAGCGCTATCCTCTTCGCCCGCTTGCGTGGCTGTATCGCTGGCCAATTCCGGCGCTTCGCCAGCCCGACCGCCGACCCGGTCGATCCGCATTTCGTGCGGTATCATGGTGTCGTCGCCGGCGATGGTCACGTTGAAGCCGTAGCGCGCTTCGATCTCGGCCAGCGCTTGGCGCTTTTGATTCAGGATATAGAGCGCTACGGCGGTCGGCACATGCACCGTGACCTGGCTGCTGCGCGTTCGGATGCCTTCTTCCTCTACGGCGCGCAGGACATGAAGCCCGAAGGATTCCGTCGAGCGGACATGGCCATTGCCGCCGCAATGCGGGCAGGGCTCGGTCGTCGCTTCCACCAAGCTCGGCCGCAGCCGCTGCCGCGACAGCTCAAGCAAACCGAACGGGCTGATGCGGCCGAGCTGCACCCTCGCACGCTCGCCTTTCATCGCCTCCTTAAGGCATTTCTCGACCCTCGACTGGTTGCGGTTTTCTTCCATGTCGATGAAGTCGATCACGATCAGCCCCGCCAGATCGCGCAGGCGCAGTTGGCGAGCAATTTCCTCAGCCGCCTCGGTATTCGTGCGCAGAGCGGTTTCTTCGATATTGCGTTCGCGCGTCGCGCGTCCGGAATTGACGTCAATCGCCACTAGAGCTTCCGTGGGATTGATGACGATGTAGCCGCCGGAACGCAGTTGCACGACCGGATCGTGGATGCTGTCGATCTGCCCTTCGACCTGATAACGATGAAAGATCGGCATGGCCGGATCTTTGTAGGGCTGCACCCGAACCGCGTGGCTCGGCATCAGCATCTTCATGAAGTCCTTGGCGGTGCGGTAGCCGTCATCGCCCTCCACCAGAAGCTCATCGATCTCGCGAGAATAAACGTCCCGGATCGAGCGCCGAATTAGGTTTGCCTCCTCGTGGATCAGCGCCGGCGCCGTCGAATTCATGGTCAACTGGCGGATATCGTCCCAGCGTTTGATCAGATAGTCGTAGTCGCGCTTGATCTCGGCCTTGGTTCGCTCCATGCCCGCGGTGCGCAGAATAACAGCCAGCCCATCGGGCAATTTAAGCGCCTCCAGCACCGATTTAAGGCGCCGGCGATCCTTGGGATTTGTAATTTTGCGGGAAATTCCGCCGCCCTTGGGCGTATTGGGCATAAGCACGCAGTAGCGCCCGGCCAGCGAAATGAAGGTAGTGAGTGCCGCGCCCTTGTTGCCGCGCTCTTCCTTGGTCACCTGCACCAGCACGATCTGGCGCCGCGAGATCACTTCCTGAATTTTGTATTTGCGCAGCGCCGCACGGTGTCGCCGGCGCATGTCGTCGACCTCGTCGCCGCCTACAGTCTCGACATCGTTGCCGGAGGCATCGCCGCCGTTGTCGTCATCGCCGTCGCCGTCGACGTCCGCCAGAAGTGCCTCGCGATCCGCGATGGGCAGGCGATAGTAGTCGGGGTGGATTTCGTTGAAAGCCAGGAAGCCGTGCCGATTGCCTCCGTAATCCACGAAGGCCGCCTGAAGCGACGGTTCAACGCGCGTCACCTTGGCGAGGTAGACATTACCTTTGAGTTGCTTCCTTGTTTCTGTCTCGTAATCGAATTCTTCCAGACGGTTACCGCTGACGACGACGACCCGGGTTTCTTCCGGATGCGTCGCGTCGATGAGCATCCTCTTAACCATATATATCTCCACAGTCGGCGCGTCACGGCCGCGACGTCATCGCGGGTGGCATCACCGAGCATCAATGTTCCAGCCGTTCCCGCTCTTTCCGACCCGTTCCCGACGACTTCGTGCCGGGGCGGGGAGCTGGGGCGGCCGCATCGTGCGGCCGCGTGAACGGCCTCGAAACCAGTTCAACATGGCTGCGGCCCCTGTCCCGTCGCAACGCGGCCACCCGCAGGTCGTCTGCTGGCTGCCATCGCAGGCCGGGCGACCCGTTAGCGGTCATGCAACACGCCCGCCAGGGCCACAACTGCCTTATAGGATAGTCAGACTAACGGATAACAACAATCACATTCGCGCCCCGCATTTACAGCGGGGACAGTTCAGGGGTGGCGTCACGAACCACAATACATAGTATCGAAGTGGCTCGCGGGACCCATACGCCGATTGAAGCGTATCGGCTTCATAGCGTATATATAGACTTTCAAAGGGATGGTCGACGCAATATGTGGCGAATTCTGTTCTTAGTCGTTTTGAGCGTCACGGGTACGGCCTTCGGTGCGATCGCCGCCGAAGGGCCGGTTCGCGCGAGCGCGGTGCGGCTCGGCAATCACGGAACGGCAACACGGTTTGTTGTCGAACTGAGCGGTCCGATCAAGTACCGGACCTTCCGAATCGCCCGCCCATGGCGCATCATCGTCGACCTGCCGGAGCTTAGCTGGCGCGCTCCTACGGATGGTCCGAGGCGGCGCAACAGGGTCGTCAAATCATACCGCTACGGAGCGTTCACAGCCGGCGCGAACCGGATCGTTATCGAACTGCGCCAGCCCGCAGCGATTAAGCGATCCTTCATGATACCCCCGCGCGGGCGGATGCGCGCTCATCGCTTGGTGCTGGATCTGGAGACAGTGTCCGCCGCCCGCTTCATGAACGGCTTGCGCGCGCCCAAGCGGGTTAGGCGCCACCGCCGTCCGGCGCTTCGGCTGGCGCCACGCCGGCGCCGACCGGCCGGTGAAAAGCCGGTCATCGTTCTCGATCCGGGCCATGGTGGCATCGACTCCGGGGCAATGGGAGCGACGGGCACACGCGAAAAGCGGATCACGCTGCGGGTCGCGCGGCGGCTACGGCGCGGCCTGCTGGCGACTGGCAAGTACAAGGTCGTGATGACCCGCGACAGCGATCTGTTCGTGCGGCTGCGCGAGCGCATCGCGATCGCCCGGCGCGCCAGCGGGGATCTGTTCATTTCACTCCATGCCGACACGATCGGCATCAAATGGTTCCGCGGCGCTTCGGTCTATACGCTCTCCGAGAAGGCCTCCGATGAGGAGGCGGCGGCGCTCGCCCGAAAGGAGAATAAGTCCGACATCATCGCCGGGATCGATCTAGGCCGCGAAAGCGGTGAGGTGCGGAACATTCTCATCGACCTGGCACAGCGCGAGACCATGAACCGCTCGGTCCGGTTCGCGCGCTTTTTGGTCGAAGACCTGAGCCGAGGCGTCGCGCTGGTGCGCAACAAGAAACACCGTTTTGCCGGGTTTGCGGTGCTGAAGGCGCCCGACGTGCCCTCGGTGTTGATTGAGTTGGGCTACTTATCGAACCGGAAGGACGAGCGGTTGTTGCGGAGCGCAAATCATCATGCCAGATTGGTCCGAGCGATTGTGCGTGCCGTCAACCGTTACATCGCGTTGCAGGCGAAGCTTTCCAAGACATAACGAGGCCACAATTGGCGCCTAGCAAGGCCGCCGCGCGGTGCTGTCAAGCAGCGTTGAGATTCGACAAAGACCGTGGACATGAGCATATACGGACAGTCAACCAGACACCCTGAACGGGGCGATAGACATTGAAAACACTACTAAGGTTTATCGTCAGGCTCTTCAGCGTGGGGTTTCTGCTTGCGATCATCGCCGTGCTCGCCGTGATCGTTGGCATCTGGTATTACGGTCGGGAGCTGCCGGACTATCGGGCTCTCGCCGATTACGAGCCGGCGATGGTGTCGCGGGTCTATGCGGGCAACGGCCTTCTGGTCGGTGAGTTTGCTGACGAACGGCGCGTTTTCGTACCAATCGCAGCGATCCCGAAACGGGTGAGCCAGGCGTTTCTGGCGGCAGAGGATCGCACTTTTTACGAGCATCCTGGTATCGATTTGCCAGGAATTGCCAATGCGGTTTATATCAATATCCGCAACTTGGGCGGCGCGCGCCGTCCGGTCGGCGCTTCCACAATCACCCAGCAGGTCGCAAAGAACTTCCTGCTGTCCAGCGAAGTTTCGATGACGCGTAAGATCAAGGAGATGATCCTTGCCTTCCGGATCGAACGGACGTTCTCCAAGAACCAGATTTTCGAGCTTTACCTGAATGAAATCTCGCTCGGCAACCGCTCCTTTGGCGTGGCAGCGGCGGCGCTCTCGTACTTCAACAAGTCGCTGGCTGAGTTGACGGTCGCCGAGGCGGCCCTGCTCGCGGCGCTACCCAAAGCGCCGTCTCGGCTCAATCCGCGCCGCTATCCCAAGCGCGCGCTGGCCCGGCGCAATTGGGTCATCGGACAGATGCGGCTCAACAATTACATCACCGAAGAGGAGGCGGTCGCTGCCCGGGCCGAGCCGCTCAATCTGCGCAGCTGGAATCCGAGCGGCGATGTTCCCGCTGGCTTTTTCGTCGAAGAGGTGCGGCGCGAGATGCTGAGGCGATATGGAGCGGAAAAGTTGAAAAAGGGCGGTTACGTCGTGCGGTCCTCGCTCAACCCGCACTATCAGAAGATCGCCTACCGGGTCCTGCGCAGGGGCCTCGTCGCCTATGACCGCCGCCATGGCTGGCGTGGTGCCTTCGCCAACATTACGCCCGGTACGGACTGGGCCAAGAAGCTGGCCGCCTACGAAGCGATCAAGGATTACAAACAACGGCCTCATCCGGCGAATATTGGAACCTGGAAGCTCGCTATCGTGCTCGAAGTGTTCGACCGAGCTGTGACCAAGGTGGTGGACAAGCGTCGCGTCACCGCGCCGCAACGCGTCGTGATCGGCTTCTCCGACGGCAGCCAGGGCACGATCCCGATGTCCGAGTTGACCTGGGCGCGTGAGCCCAAGCCCGAACAGCGGGTGGGGCCGCCTATTCGTAAAGTTTCACAAGTTCTCAAAGTCGGCGATGTGATCGCCGTCGAAGCGGTCACGAAGCCGGAGAAGGGCAAGAAACCCTATCCGCCGGGCACTTACACGCTGCGCCAGGTGCCGAAAGTACAGGGCGCCATCGTCGTGCTCGACCCGCATACCGGCCGTGTTCTCTCGATGGTCGGCGGCTTTGCATTTGGGGTCAGCCACTATAACCGTGCCATCCAGGCCAAACGCCAACCCGGTTCGGCGTTCAAGCCTTTCGTTTATCTAACCGCGCTGGACAACGGTTACACACCGGCGAGCGTGATCCTCGACGCCCCCGCGGTGATCGGCAACTACAAGCCGGAAAACTACGATGGCAAGTATCTGGGGCTCCTGACGTTGCGGCGCGGGCTTGAGAAATCGCGCAACGCCATGACGGTGCGCCTTGCTCAGGCCGTGGGCATGGAGCCGATCGCCCGTACGGCCGAGACCTTCGGCGTCGGTACCGATCTGCCGCGGGAATTTTCCATGACCCTCGGCTCGGTGGAGACGACGGTGCTCCGCATGACCACGGCCTACGCGATGCTCGCCAATGGCGGCAAGCGGATCAGGCCGACCTTCGTCGATCGGATCCAGGACCGCTACGGCAAGACGATCGTACGTCACGATAAGCGACCATGCCCAACTTGCCTGCAGGTGGCATTCAACGGCACCGACATGCCGGCGATCAAAGACGAGCGCGAGCAGATTGCCGACAAGCGTAGCGTGTTCCAAGTCGTCTCCATGCTCCAGGGCGTGGTGCTGCGGGGAACCGGCGCCTACGTCGCCAAGGTCGGCAAACCGATCGCCGGCAAGACGGGCACCACGAACGATTTCCTTGACGCCTGGTTCGTTGGCTTCACGCCGGATCTGGCAATGGGGGTCTGGGTCGGCTTCGATACGCCGACCACGCTCGGCTACGGCGAGACCGGCGGCAAGGCGGCGTCCACGATCTTCCGCGATTTCATGCTGGAGGCGTTGCGGGATCAGCCCGCGACGCCGTTCCGGGTGCCGCCGGGCCTGACGATGGTGCGCGTGAATTCCCAGACCGGCCAGCCGGCCCGTGGCGGCGACCGTAGCGTGATCATGGAAGCCTTCAAGCCAGGCAGCCAGCCGGGCGCCCGCGGGGCCGGTAGCGGCACCGCTCGGGGCCTGAAGCCGAAATCCGCGCCCGAGGCCGGTACCGGCGGCTTGTACTAAAACGAATTTGAGATAGTTGGGGGACGGGGATGCGTGCCGAAACCGAGGCCATGGTTGAGGAGATCAAGCAGTCTATCGAACTGCTGAGGAGGCATCTTTGACCCCGATGCCGCCGAGAAACGCTTTGCGGAGCTGACCGCACGGAGCGAGTCCCCCGATTTCTGGAACGATCAGGAAGCCGCGCAGAAAGTGATGCGCGAGCGTGGCGCACTTGAGCACGCCATCGCCGATTTTCGGGGGCTGGAAACCGAGCTCAACGACAACCTCGAACTGATCGAGCTGGCTGAGGCCGAGGGCGAGGGCGCCATGGTGGCCGAGGCCGAAGCGGCATTGCAGAAACTGCATCGCCGCACTGCCAAGGCGCAACTTGAGAGCCTGCTCTCCGGCGAGGCGGATCGGAACGACGCTTTTCTCGAGGTCCATGCGGGTGCTGGGGGAACAGAGTCCCAGGACTGGGCCGAGATGTTGGTCCGCATGTATGTGCGCTGGGCCGAGCGGCGCGGCTTCAAGGTCGAGTGGATCGAGGAGAGCCCCGGCGAAGAGGCGGGGATCAAATCGGTGACACTGAAAGTCGTGGGCCACAACTCGTATGGCTGGGCGAAGACCGAAAGCGGGGTGCATCGCCTGGTGCGCATATCTCCTTTCGATTCGCAGTCGCGCCGGCACACCAGCTTCGCAAGCGTCTGGGTCTATCCTGTGGTCGAGGACGACATCGAGATCGAGGTTGAGGACAAGGAGCTTCGCGTCGACACCTACCGGGCCTCAGGCGCCGGCGGGCAACATGTCAACAAGACCGACAGCGCTGTGCGCCTGACGCATCTGCCGACCAACATCGTCGTGCAATGTCAGAGCGATCGATCCCAACACCGCAACCGGGCCGAGGCCATGCGCATGTTGAAGGCGCGGCTCTACGAGCTCGAACTGCAAAAGCGCGAGGAAGCGGCCGCCGCGGCCAACGAGGCCAAGACCGATATCGGCTGGGGCCACCAGATCCGCTCTTACGTCTTGCACCCGTATCAGATGGTGAAGGATCTGCGTACCGAGGTGGAGACCGGAAACACCAAGGCTGTGCTCGACGGCGACATCGATGCGTTTCTGGAGGCGGCGCTCGCAGCGCGCGTCGGCAAGGGCGCGGGCGGGGACAAGGCGGCGTAGTCGGCGTGGACCGACCGCAAGATGCGGCCAGCGCCAAATGAATGAATGTGTGACCATTCGCACCGCCACAGAGGCTGATCTGCCCGACTTGTTGTCTGTTCACAAGGCGGCGTTTGGCGAAGAGGAGATCGATGCTTTGGTCATCGATTTGCTCGACGACCCGAGCGCCCAACCGACACTCTCTTTGATCGCGCTCGCCGAAAGTCGGTCTGTCGGGCACATCCTGTTTTCGAAGGCCCGCCTCTCCAGACCGGGACAGGACGCCGCCGTGTCGATGGCGCTGCTGTCGCCGCTCGCGGTCATGCCCGAAGTGCAGAACCAAGGCGTCGGCGGGCGGCTCATCGAGACCGGTCTCGTAAGGCTGCGGGAAACCGGCGTGGATCTGGTGCTCGTGCTCGGGCACCCCGACTACTATCCTCGCCACAGATTCGCCCCGGCAGGCGCTCTTAGTCTGGAGGCGCCGTATCCGATCCTGGAGGAGAATGCCGGCGCCTGGATGGTCCGGGCGCTGTGGCCCGGCGTGCTCGGTGCGGTGCGCGGGCGGGTCCTGTGTGCCGATGTGTTGGACAAGCCTGAGCATTGGCACGAGTGACGATACAACGAACACGGTAGTTGTCGGTTGTCTTGGCGGCTTGTCCGTCTATCCGAGGGCGGGCAACCGGACACCAAGGCCGCGTTCAATGGCGACATCGATGCGTTCCTTGGAGTGGTCGTCTGATCGCGGGTGGGTAAGAGCGGTAGCCAGGTGGCATGGCGGCGGCCAGCGGGATTTCAAACAGGACCCTATGGAGATATCGTCATGTCGACCGGCAACGAAGAGATATCGCAGGTCTTGCTCGCACAGCGAATCCGCAATCGCATCATCGAGTATCTCGAACTGGCGTCGTCTTTTGAAGGACAGTTAGCCTATCAGGCGAAAGCGCCAATCGCGCATGTTGCGGCGGAAGTTATCAATCAATGGGAAGACTCGGTTCACGATCCGAACGATGTATTTTTTGCCAATCCGGTGTTCTCTAAAGCCGAACAGGAAGCGATTAGAACGTTCCACGGCATTTGGGACCGAGTTGCGGGCGACACACCCAACCCGCTACCGGAGCTGTCGATCTTGATGGAAGGCGAGCCCTGGCAACGCCTGCAAGAAGCGGCGGTGAGCGCTATGGAGATCTTTCAGCGCCGCGGAAAATTCGATGAGGAAAAAGAGGTCTTTGCATGAGCGACTGATCGCTCTTGCCTAACGCCACTCCAAGTCTATCTGAGCGGAGTGGGCACGCAATCAGGGGGATATATCATGGCCGCACAGGAAACCGCTTTCATCATCGGCGTCGGGCCCAAACTGTCGGCGTCGTTGGCGCGGCTCTTCGCAAGCGAAGGCATGGCGGTGGCGCTGGGCGCGCGCAATGTCGAGAAGCTCGACGCTCTGGCCAGGGAGACGGACGCGGCACGATTTCCGTGCGACGTGGTCGATGCGGGCTCCGTGGAGAAGTTTTTCGCTGACGCTGTCGCCGACAAGGGCATGCCCGACATCGTCGTCTATAACCCCAGCGCTCGGACCCGCGGACCCTTCGTCGAACAGGATGCCGAGGCGGTCAAAAATGCGCTGTTGATCAGCTGCTATGGCGGTTTTCTGGTCGGCCAGGCCGCTTCGAAATTGATGCTCGATCAGGGCTCGGGCTCGATCCAGTTCACCGGCGCCTCCGCCAGCGTCAAGGGCTACGCGCAATCGGCGTCCTTCGCGATGGGCAAGTTCGGGCTGCGCGGCCTCGCCCAGTCGATGGCGCGGGAGCTGGCGCCTCAGAACATCCACGTGGCGCATTTCGTCATTGATGGTGGCATCGGCGATGCCGGCGATCCACGGGCGTCCGGGCGTGGCAACGACGGGATGCTGCATCCCGACGAGATTGCCAAGAGCTACTTCCACGTCCACCGCCAGCACCGCTCGGCCTGGACCTGGGAGGTTGAGCTTCGGCCCTGGGTGGAGAAATTCTGAGGCCCTCTCGGTTCGCACCACACTGTGTCCTTCGAGGCTCGCTGTCGCTCGCACCTCTGGATGAGCAAGGTCGGTGGAGTCGCCAAGTCGCGGAGGCAGAAAGAAAGATCCTCATCCTGAGGAGCCCGCCCCGGCGGGCGTCTCGAAGGACGCACCGCCGCTCTTCCGGCGCTCACACCTTCATCGCACCGAACATCTTCGCATGGCCTTCCAGGATGCGCGCCGAGATTTCAGCGTCGGGGATCAGCGTCGACGTGCCGCGCTCATAGGATCCGCCCAGCAGGATGCCGTCGCGCCGGGGCATCATGTAAAGCCCGCCAAAGCTGGCGATGTAGTCGATCTCCGGCTGTGGCAGCAGCACACTCATCTGGCCCCTGACCGGCACCATGGCGTCATCCTCGAAGAGCGCGGCCGAGCCCAATCCGGTGCAATTGACGATGGCGGATTCCGGGAGGGTCGCGACCTCGTTCGTCGTCTTGAAGTCTCGGACAACGATGCGCCCGCCGGCCAGACGGACGTCGCGCAGCATGGCGTCGAGATAGACCGGCGTCTCCACCAGCATGGTCGTGAAGCGCGCCACCCGATCGGCGGGGAAGGGGTGCTCGCCTGGCTTCAGCGTCTTTGTCTCGGGGAAGAGATCTTTGAGCTGCGGCGCCACGCCGACATTGTCGAGGTTGTAGTTGGCCAACCAGCGGATGCCGAAACGGGCGCCGTTCAGCTCCTGAAAATAGCTGTGTGAGAAGCGCACCGCGCGCTGAAACTGGTCTTCGAACGCCTCGCTCGCGGTGTCGGCGACGAGATGCGGTGCCCATTGCCCGGCGGCGACGTTGGAGGTCGTGCGCGGCGGCAGAGCCTTGGCGTAGATCACCACCTCGACGCCGCGCCGCTGCAGGAGCCGTGCCGTCGCCAGACCGAGCGCGCCGGCGCCGAGCACGGCGACGCGCTCGGGCAAGCCGCGCTGGCTCGCCAGCAAGTCGATCGCGAGATGCGCGCTTCCCCATGACAATGTGATGCCGCTGCCGCCATGGCCGTAATTGTGGACCAGTGTCTTGGGACCGAGGATCACTCGCTCGACGCGGAAGCCGCTGGTTCGGAAGGGCCGCAGGCCGACCACGGTACGGATGACCCTGTCGGCTGAGACCTTAACCCGCGGGAGGCGGAGGCCCGGCGGCCTGGTTGGATCGCGGAGGGCGAGATAGGTTCCGCCGGCGCCAAGCGTCGCCCCTGCCGCCAGCATTCCCGCAGAGCGCAGAAAGCGGCGCCGGCTGTTTGTCTCAGCCATCGGACACCGGCTCGGCCGGAGCGGGACGGATTGCCAATGCCACGGTCTTTCGATGTCCCACCAAGAGGCCGTCCGGCAGGTTGTCGGGGGCAAAGAACGCCGCTTCCAGGATCTCGCGGCGGTCGATGCTGAGCTCGCCGCCGGCAATCGAGGCGGTGAAATGAACTTCCAGCCGCAACCTGAAGCCGCTGAGCACACGCACAACGTGGGGCTCGCTCAGTTCAAACGCGGTCTCCTCGCGGACTTCGCGGCGGAAGGCCTCCTCCATGGTCTCATTGCGCTTGGCGAGGCCGCTCGGCAGGCCCCAGCTGCCTTCGCGCCAAAAACGGTGACGCAACAGTAGTATTTCGCCCCGATCGTTGCGGACCACGCCCGTTACGCCGACCAGGAAGGTGGGGTTCATGAGCCACAACACCTGCCAGCGCCAGCCCCCTCCGCCGAGGCGCCAGATCTTGCCGAGGCTACGCCAGATGAAATCCATGGCTAGCCGGGCGAGGCGGAGTAGAACGTTCGTGTCATGCCCGCTTGCGCCCGCGCCTCGTCGTTGAAGGGCGGCTTGAGCTCACCCTTGAAATGCTTCGCGACCAGGGCACGCCAAGTCGGCTCCGGCGCAACGTCGCGCTGGCCGCAGACCTGTTCGAACCAGCGCATGCCAATCGCGACATGTCCGATCTCATCTTCGTAGATTATGCGGAGGATCGCGGCGGTCTCATCGTCGCCGAAGCGCTCCATTCGGACGATCATCGCGGGCGTCACGTCGAGGCCCCGCGCCTCGAGTACCAGCGGCACCACGGCCAGTCGTGCGAGCAGGTCGTGTGCCGTCGCCTCCGCCGCTTCCCACAAGCCGTCATGCGCAGGCAGATCGCCGTAAGCCGCTCCCAGCGATGCGAGGCGGCCGCTCAAAAGCGAGAAATGCTTGGCTTCCTCGTCGGCAACCGAGACCCAATCGTCGAAGAAGGCGCGCGGCAGACCCTCACCGGCGAAGCGCGCGATGATATCCCAGGCGAGGTCGATTGCGTTCAACTCGATATGCGCGATCGCGTGGAGGAGGGCGATGCGCTTGTCGACGGATTTGCCGGCGCCACGCCTCGGCATGTCTCCAGGGCGCCTGAGTTCGGGCCTTGCCGGCCGGGCCGGGCGGGCCGGGACGACCGCTTCGCCGAGACCTGCAACGGTGCCTTCGGCCCAGGCAGAGGCGGCAGCGCGGCTGGCCGCCGCCTTCCGGGCCGCATCCGCCGTCGACAGCACGGCAACGGCTACGTCGCTCAAGGTCTCGGCTTGGATCGGAGCAGACATGTCAATCAATCCGCAGCGCGCGGGTCCTAGAGCGCCTTTGTTGCCTCGAGAACCGCCTCGACGTGATCCTTCACGCGGACCTTCCGCCAGATCTCGCGGACGACACCGTCCTTGTCGATCAGAAAGGTCGAGCGCTCAATGCCCATATATTCGCGACCATAATTCTTTTTCATCACCCAGACGCCGTAGGCCTCGCAGATCGCACCATCCTCGTCGGAAGCGAGGGCGAAATTGAGGTCGTACTTGGCCTTGAAGTTGTCATGGCGTTTCACGCTGTCTTTTGAGACGCCGATGATCTCCGCATCGACCTTCGAGAAGTCAGGCATGGCATCGCGGAAGCCGCAGGCCTCCTTGGTGCAGCCAGGGGTGTCATCCTTGGGATAGAAATAGATCACGACCGGGCGCCCCGTGAAGTCTGTGAGGCTGACAGTGCCGCCGCCGTCAGCGGGAACGGTGAAGCTCGGGGCCGGCTGTCCAATCTCTGCGCTCATGGTGCGTGTGCTCCCGTAGATGTCGCTGGGTAAGTTATTGGGCGGGGTTACTTATCCGCCGCTCAGGGGTGCGTCTCGGCGGCCAGCGCGGCGGCCGGTTCTTCGATCATCGCCTTGAAGATGTCGTAGACCGCCTCGCTGGTTTCCGCAATCCGTGCCTTCAGGTCGTGATAATCCTCCGCACCCCCCGCCCGCACCAACAGCGCGCGCAGGCCTTCGGTGGCGCTTTCCTCCTTGAAGTCTTCGCCGACGGTGAGCCGGAGCATCGATTGGAGCCCTTGCCAGAACCGCGCTGCCCGGGTCAGCGTGGCAGCGGTCTCACTATCCAGGCAGCCCGCTGTTGCCAGGCGCTGAAAGGCGTCGAGCGTATTGGCGGACAGCACCTCAGGGTGCGGCGCGGCATGGCGAAGCTGTAGATACTGGGCCAGAAACTCCAGATCGACGATGCCGCCGCGCCGGCGCTTCAGGCGCCACTCGGCCTCTCCGCCACGCTCGCGCTCGATCCGCTCGCGCATCTGGGCGACGTCGACCACCAGCTTGTCCGGGTCGCGCGGCCGCGCCAGCACGCTGCGCGCCGTTTTCTCGATTCGATCGGTAAGCCCGGCAGGGCCTTCGATGACGCGGGCACGAGTTAACGCCATGTGCTCCCACGTCCAGGCCTCTTCGCTTTGGTATTTGACGAAGCCGGCGAGATTGGTGGCAAGCGGACCGGCATTGCCCGATGGCCGCAGGCGCATATCGACTTCATAAAGCCGTCCCTCCGCCGTCATTGCGGTGATGGCATTGAGGTAGCGTTGGCTGAGCCGTGTGTAGTAATGCCCAGGCATGAGCGGCTTGTCGCCATCGGACGCCTCCGCGCCCTCTGGGATCTCGTAGAGAAAGATGAGGTCGAGGTCGGAGGTCATGGTCATCTCGCGGCCGCCAAGCTTGCCCATCGCCAGCACCGCCATGCCGCCGTCGGGAAAGCAACCGTGCTGCTCCTCGAAATCTTTGGTGACCGCCGGCCACAGCGCGGTCAGCGCAGCATCGGCGACATCGGCCAGCGCGCGACCGGCCACGGCGGCGTCGATCATGCCGCGGAAATACTGGATGCCGACCTGGAAACGGTGGTCGTTGGTCCAGCGTCGCGAGAGGTCGAGCACGTCCTGGAAATCGAGCGCTTCGGCGAGCACCGCACCGATATCGGACGCCAGTGCCTTGGCGTCGAGAAGTGCATCGAAGAAACCCTCGCTGACCACTGCCTCGAAGAGCGAGGCGTTGGCACCGAGCCGGGCCGCCAGTTCCGGAGCGCTGCCCATGACTTCGGCAACCAGAGCCAGCTGGCCCGGATTGGCATGAAACATCGAGAACAGCTGTACCCCCGCGGGTTGGGCGGCAAGGAACTCATCGAACTTCAAGAATGCCTCGTCCGGTCCGGGCGTCGCGGAAAGTGCTTCCAGCAGGGCCGGCATGATCTCGGTCAGTAGTTCGCGCGCCCGCACGCTTCGTGTCGCCCGGTAGCGTCCGTGGTGCCAGCCGCGCACCATGGCCGAAACGCGCTCAGGATCGCGGTAACCGAGGCGTTCCAAAGTGGCCAAAGTCTCCGGATCGTGTTCGCCGCCGGTAAAGACGAGATTGCCGGGTCCGCCAAGATCGGGGGCTTCCTCGAAAAGGGCGGCATAGTGGGTCTCCACGGTTCGCAAACGCGCCACAAGCGCATCAGCGAAGTCCGACACATCAGCAAAGCCCAGAAACGCGGCGATTGCGGCGAGGCCTTCGTCGTCCTTCGGCAGCTCATGGGTCTGCTGGTCGTCGACCATCTGAAGACGATGCTCGACTGTTCGCAGGAAACAATAGGCCTCGATCATCTCTTCCGCGGTCTGTTCCGTGATGCGGTGATGGGCCGCCAGGGCCCGCAGAGCGTCGATGGTCACCGGCGAGCGCAGCTCAGGATGACGGCCGCCCCAGATGAGCTGCTGGGTTTGGGCAAAGAACTCGATCTCGCGTATGCCGCCGCGTCCAAGTTTGACGTTGTGCCCGACAATCGCGATCTGGCCGCCGCCGCGGTGGGCGTGGATCTGACGCTTGATCGAATGGATGTCCTGGATGGCCGCGAAGTCCAAGTGCTTGCGCCAGACAAAGGGCCTGATGAGACTGAGGAAAGCTTGGCCAGCCTCGGTATCGCCAGCAATGGGCCGCGCCTTGATCATGGCGGCGCGTTCCCAGTTTTGCCCCATGCTCTCGTAATAGGTTTCGGCCGCCAGGGTCGATAGGGCCACTGGTGTTGCGCCGGGATCTGGCCGGAGACGCAAATCTGTTCGAAAAACATACCCGTCGGGGGTGCGCGCCTCCAGGATACGCACGAGATCGCGGGTCATGGCGACGAACAGCGGTCCCAACTCCTCGGGCGGGACATCGGGCAGACGCTCAGGCTCGAACAGCACGATAAGGTCAACGTCGCTGGAATAGTTGAGCTCACCTCCACCCAGTTTGCCCATGGCGAGGACGAAGTAGCCGCAGGTCCGAGTTGTGATCGCGCCGGAGTCCGGGAGCTTGCCCCGAGACTGGGCATCGCGCAGCAGGAAGGCGATGGCGGCGTCGATGGCGGCATCGGCGAAGCGGCTGAGGGTCGAAATCGTATCCTGAACGCTTGCCAACCCGGCGATATCGGAGAGGCCTGTAATGAGGGCGCAACGCCGCCGGGCGTGCCGCAGAACCGCCATCAGCTCGCTCTCGCTCGCCGCCGCAATCGCCGATTGCGACATTTCATCGATAATCTCTGGTAATATCTTGCCTGAACCGGCCTTGCGCCAAGCCACAACGGTCCCGATATCCTGCAGCAGACACTGTGTCAGAAACGGACTATTGCCAAATATAACCTCCAGCAGCGGACGACCGAATTCGTCGTCGGCAAAGGATGCTGCGTGCTCAGCAAGCGGCGCGTCCTGCAATGCGTCAACCGCATCACGCCAACGTTCAAAGCCAATATCGACGGCTGCCGCGCGGCCGGGCCGCGGGCGGCGTTCAGGTTTTGTGAAGGCTGGCAGATCTATCATGGCGAGGCCGGGGGATTGCGGGCGCCAAACTGGGCGATGGGCCGGGGCGGGTCAATAGCATGAAGGATTGCCGGCACCGTGCTCCGTAGAGCCACCAAAATAACAGTCGAGGTGTTTGCGGTCCTGCTGACCGGGCTCGCAATTGCCGTTGGAGCCGCCGCCTGGCGGCTTTCTTCGGGTCCGATCGCCCTCGACAGCTTATCGCCCTATATCCAGCGTGCGCTGACACCGGCTAGCGGTGAGTTCCGCGTACGCGTCGAGCATACGATTTTGACATGGGGCGGCTGGCAACGGCCTGTGGTGGTGCACGCCGTCGGCCTACGCGCAATTCGACCTGATGGAGATTTGATTGCCCGTGTTCCTAGAGCAACGATCCGCTTTAGCACCCGGGCCTTGTTGCGAGGCATTGTCGCTCCGACCAGCCTCGATATTCAGCAGCCGACGATGATCGCGGAACGCACCAGGGACGGGCGCTTCACCTTCGGCCTCGGCGGAGCCGGGAAGGATGCCAAAGGTAAAGTGCGGCAGCGTGCCATACCACTGCCTCGCGCGGTGATCGACGGTTTGTTGTCTGACAAGCGGGAGGGGGCGCTCTCATACCTGAATTCGGTCCGCATAACGGCGGCACGAATGACCATTTTCGACCGGCACCTGGAGCTCGCCTGGCGGGCCCCGGAGGCCAACCTGGAATTCACGCGCGGTCCGGCCGGTATCCGCATCTCAGCGGATATGACGGTGGCCATTCGCGGCCAGCAGATCCAGCTGCGCGGGGCCGGAATTTATGCGCGGGCCAACCGCACGGCAGAAGCATCGGTAACGTTTTTCGGGCTCAAACCGTCGCTGTTTGCGCAGCGTGATGCCAAGAGCGCGGGCCGCGTCGGCCTAAATCATCTGAGCGCTCTGCGTATTGCTCTCAATGGGCGCGTCGATTTCGCTCTGGGACGCGATGGCCGGGTCACCCGATTTGGTTTTGAACTCGGCGGTGCGGACGGGAAGATCGTGTTGCCCAAGCCGAATACGCGCTCGTTGATTGTCAAATCCCTGAGCCTGCGCGGGCACATGACGGATAATTTCACGAAACTGGCCGTCGATCGGTTGAGCGTCGATTTTGGCGGGCCGGTGCTGATGGCCAGCGGGGTCGTGGATAACATCGGCAAGCGGGCTACGGCCAAGCTCAAGACGATGATCCGAAAAATCAAAGTCAACGAGCTGGAATCCTACTGGCCGGCTGGCTTCGCCACGGGCGGGCGGCGCTGGGTCCTGGCCAATATTCGCGATGGGGATTTGCCGGAGATCCAAGCGTCGCTCGAAATGGCGTTTGGCGGCGGTCGCGAGCCCAGTTTCAACAATGTCCGCGGCGCGTTCCTCTATGGCGGGCTGAGCGTGAGCTTTCTCAAGGGCTTGCCGCCGGTGAGCGATGTGACCGGTAGCGGGACCTTCACCCAAAATGGCATCGATTTTCGGGTCGTCTCCGGGAGGCTGGACGGTCTCACCATCTACGAGACATCGGTTCGCCTGGTCGGCATGAACAAAGACGACCCGCGCCAGCAGCGCATCATCATCGCGGCCGCCATGCGCGGTCCTTTGCACCAGACGTTAAAAATTCTCGATCGCGAGCCTTTGCGCTATGCGACCAAGATGGGCGTCAGCCCGAGCGCGGCGAGCGGACGCGCGTTGATTCGCCTGCAGGTCGAGTTTCCGCTCCTTGATGCCCTCACGATGGACGAGGTCTACATCAAGAGCCAGACAAAGCTGGAAAATTTCGCCTGGCGGGGTGGGCTCTACGGGGTCAACATCAAAGGCGGCAGCCTCAAGCTTGATGTCGACAAGACGGAAATGGTGGTCAAAGGGAGCGTGCGCGTCGGCTCTCAGCAGGCCCGGGTCAATTGGGTTGAACGCTTCGATGGGGACACCCAGATTCGCCGCCGCATCATCGTCGAAGGGTTGGCCAATGACGAGATCAGGCGCGCCTTCGGGCTGGCGCTGTCTCCGTTCGTGCGCGGCCCGCTGAAGATGCGCCTTCAGCTTACAAAGCAGTCGGGCCGTGCCGCCGAACGTGTCGAAGCCAGGTTCGATCTGGCCGGCGCCAGCCTGAGCCTGCCCTTCCTCGGCTGGAACAAGGCCGCGGGCACGCCAGGTAAGGCGATGATCAACGTAACCATGCGCCGCGGACGCGTCATCGCCATCAATGCATTGGCTTTTGAAGCGGCCGGCCTCAAGGCGAATGGATCCGCCAAGATGACCAAGGACGGCAAAGGGCTCCAGGAACTGAAGCTCAAACGCGTTGTGCTCGGCCGCAGCGATGTCGCGCTAAGCGTGAGCGCCCGCGAGAGCGGCGGCTATCTGGTATCGGTATCAGGCCGCAGCGTTGATGGCGAACGGTTCTTCGACGGCGAGCGAAATTCGAAACCGGGACCATCGAAGGGACCGCGTCCCGACTTGGCGATACAGTTCGGCGTCAACCGAATTTATTTCGGCAAGACGAACTACATGTCGAATTTCCGCGGCAGGGCGGCCCGGATCGGCGGCCGCTGGACGATCATTCATTTCGACGGACGCGTGCCGTCCGGTCGTCCGGTGCGCGTGCGCTTCGCCCAGCGCGGTCCCGGGCGGGCACTGGTCATTCAATCGACCGATGCCGGCGGGACCCTGAAAGCCCTGGGCATCATGGACAACGTTGTTGGCGGCACGCTCGACGTGCGCGGCATAATCGTCGACAACAAAGAGGAGCCGTTCCAGGGTCGCATGGTCATGCGCAACTATCGCTTGGTGAAGGCGCCGATCCTGCGCCGGATCACCAGCCAGGGGTCACTCGAAAAAACCGCCGGCACGCTCGCCAAGCCGCGTGGCGTTTTGTTTAGCGAATTCGTGGCGCCCTTCACCTATCGGCACCGGCGTGGACGACTGCGGGTGAGCAATGGCCGCGCGATCAGCCCCAATCTCGGCGTCACCTTCGAAGGCGCCATCGACTTGCGCAAAGAGCGTCTGGAAATCGACGGCACGGTTGTGCCGGCCTATTCGCTGAACAGCGTGCTCGGCAAGGTGCCGTTGGTCGGCCAATTGCTGGTTGGCGAGAAGCACGGCGGTATCTTCGCGGCCGCCTATACGGCTGAAGGCCCGTTGCGCAAGCCGACGCTCAAAGTGCACCCGCTGTCCGTGCTGACACCAGGGTTGCTGCGTCGGCTTTGGCGCAAGTTCAACGACGATGGCCCAAAGAGCGCCGAAGTCCCGATATTGAACGATCGTTAGATCGGACGCCCAGAGTTGATCCTCATACTGCGCGCAGCAATGCGTGGCGCTTTTTGCCGGCGGACAATTTCATGACGCCGTCTGGATCAAGGTCGGCGCTGGTGAGCAACTGATCTTCGGCCGCGATCTTCTCGTCATTGAGGCGTGCGCCGCCGCCCTTTATTAACCGCCGCGCCTCGCCCCCGGAGGTTGCCAGGCCGGCCCGGCGGAAGGCATGGAAGGCAGGTATCCCGCCATCCAAATCGGCGCGTGGCACGTCGATCACGGGCAATCCCTCTGAGGACGCGCCTTCCTCAAATGTCTGGCGGGCAGTTTCCGCCGCGTCCTCGGCCGCCTTGGCGCCGCGGCAAAGCTTCGTCGCCTCGTTGGCCAGGATCTTTTTGGCTTCGTTGATCTCCGCGCCGTCCAGCGCTTCCAGCCGGGCGATCTCGTCGAGCGGCAAATCGGTGAAGAGCTTCAGGAAACGCCCGACGTCGCCGTCTTCGGTGTTGCGCCAAAATTGCCAATAATCGTAATGCGAAAGGCGAGCCTCGTTCAGCCACACCGCGCCCTGGGCGGTCTTGCCCATCTTGGCGCCCGAAGCCGTGGTGATTAACGGCGTGGTCAATGCGAAGACCTCTTCGCGAGCGATGCGCCGCGTGAGTTCCATGCCGTTGATGATGTTGCCCCATTGGTCGGAGCCGCCCATCTGCAGCGTACAGCCGTGGCGCTTGTTGAGCTCCAGGTAGTCGTAGGCCTGGAGGATCATATAGTTGAATTCAAGGAAGGTGAGCGGTTGCTCGCGGTCCAGCCTCAATTTGACCGAATCGAAGCTCAGCATCCGGTTGATGGTGAAATGCCGCCCCACCTCGCGGAGAAAAGGGATGTATTGCAGTGCGTCGAGCCAGTCGGCGTTGTTGACCATGAGCGCGTCATTTGGATTGGCGCCCGAGCCGTCCTCGCCGAACTCGACGAAGCTCTCGAAGATGGTCCTGATATTGGCGATATTGGCGTCGATCTGTTCGTTGGATAGAAGCTGGCGGCTCTCGTCCTTGCCCGACGGGTCTCCGACCTTGGTGGTGCCTCCACCCATCAACACGATCGGCCGGTGACCGGTGCGCTGCATCCAGCGCAGCATCATGATCGACACCAGCGATCCGACATGCAGGCTGTCTGCGGTCGCGTCGTAGCCGACATATGCCGTTATCACGCCCTCGACCGCCTTTGCGTCCAGCGCTTCCAGATCTGAGCATTGATGGATGTAGCCGCGCTCTTGCAGCACGGTCAGAAAATCGGATCTGAGCTTCGTCATGGCGATTGTCCGCGTGTGTTGGAAGTCAGCTTGGCGAGCGGCCAGGTGCGGATTTGCCGAGGCACCCTGCGGGGCGCGTGATTAGCACGTTCGCGTTTGCTCCACAACGCGCAGGCCGGTTCCTGCGTCACGCGGGAGAAACCGTGAGGCGCCGTGTTGGCCGATCAAGCAAGAGTGAAACGGCGTCAGCCGGCCGCGCTCACCGCGCTCAGCCCTGCACCGGAGATCTCCAGGTAATCCTCGACATGCGCCACGAGCTGGTCGAGATGCTCGGTAAAGAAATGGTCGGCGCCGGGTACGATGCGGCAGTCGATCTCAATGCCTTTTTGCAAGGACAGCTTCTTGACCAGCTTGTCCACCGATTCTTCCGGCACGATGGTGTCGTGATCGCCATGCACGAAAAGGCCCGAGGACGGGCAGGGCGCCAGGAAACCGAAATCATACATGCTGGCCGGAGGCGCAACGGAGATGAAGCCTTCGATCTCGGGCCGGCGCATCAGCAGTTGCATGCCGATCCAAGCGCCGAAAGAGAAGCCCGCGACCCAGCAGCCGGCAGCATTCTCGTTGTGGCCCTGCATCCAATCGAGCGCGGATGCGGCGTCGCTGAGCTCACCTTCGCCGCGGTCGAACCGGCCCTGGCTACGCCCGACGCCACGAAAATTGAAGCGCAGGACCGAGAATCCCCGTCGCGCGAAGGCGTGGTGCATGTGGTAGACGACCTTGTTGTTCATCGTCCCACCATGCTCGGGATGGGGATGGAGCAACAACGCCAGCGGTGCGTTTGGCTGCCTGGAGTGCTGGTAACGTCCCTCCAGCCGCCCTTCGGGGCCGGGAATGATAACTTCAGGCATACATTGTCCCGTATATCGGCGGCGTGCCCATTCGATCCGGAATTTTGATCAAGGTCTTGCAGTGGGACAAGCTCTTGAGCACTGGACTACATGGGCGCCGTTTCTTGACTGATTCTGCGGGGCATTTACACTTGCGCCCCGCATCGCGCCTGCGTGGCAAAAGCGCCCCAGATTCAAACGGGCGGCGCCACACTCGCGCACGCCCAACCATCTGAATATCGCCATCAGGCGCTTGGGTTTCAAGCACTATTCGGAACGGCGACGACCGTTGATGGAGTTGGGGCGATGGAGCGTGGTGATGCCGGACCGGATCTACCTGGATTCTAACGCCACGGCGCCGTTGCGCCCGGAGGCTCGGTCAGCCCTCCAAGCGGCGCTCGATGTCACCGGGAATCCCTCCTCGGTGCACGGCTTCGGCCGCGCCGCGCGCAAGCTCGTGGAGGATGCCCGCGAGGCTGTGGCGTCAATGGCCGGCGCCAAACCGGCGGAAGTGGTGTTCACGAGCGGCGCCACCGAGGCTAACGCCCAGGCATTGCTGCGTTGCGGCCGAAAGCGGGTGCTGGTCTCCGCCGTGGAGCATGATTCGGTCCTCGCCGCGCTGCCGGATGCCGGGCGCATCCCGGTCGACGCGGAAGGTGTCGTCGAACTGGACGCGCTCGATGCGCTATTGGCGATCGACCGGGAGCCGGCGGTGGTTGCGCTGATGCTGGCCAACAACGAGACCGGCGTAATCCAGCCTGTTGCGAAGGCCGCCGCGATCGCCAAACGGCACGGTGCGCTGCTGCTCTGCGACGCGGTGCAGGCGGCGGGCAAACTCGCCATCGACTTCGCCGCGCTCGGCGTCGATATGATGAGCTTCTCAGCCCACAAACTGGGCGGACCGCAAGGCGTGGGAGCGCTTATCGTATCGGAGAATATCGAGTTGGGAGCCCTTATACGAGGCGGCGGCCAAGAGCGCGGCCGGCGTGGCGGCACCGAGAATGTGCCTGGGATCGCCGGCTTCGGGGCGGTGGCGGACGTGACCGCCAGGCTGCCGAACCATGAGGCCATACGAGGCCTCCGCGACGGGCTTGAGCGCGAGGCGCAGCGGCGGGTCCCGGAGGCTCGCATCTTCGGGGCCGGCACGCCCAGAATTTGCAACACGTCTTCGCTGGCAATACCTGGGATGACGGCTTCCACCCAGGTCATGGCGCTCGATCTGGCCGGTTTTGCTGTCAGTGCCGGGGCGGCATGTTCCTCTGGCAAGGTCAAGGCCTCGCATGTTCTGGAGGCGATGGGGGTCGGGCCCGACTGGGCCGATCATGCGATCCGTGTCAGCCTCGGCTGGACCAGCACGCCATCTGAGGTCGAGCGTTTCCTCAACGCCTGGACGCAGATGGCCGGGCGACCGGTTGCCGCGTAGGGTCTGACAGCCCAAATGACCAAATAACGCCATGACCAGAGCTCCATGACCGAACCAACCGCCACCAATCGTCCGATCTATCTCGATCACCATGCGACCACGCCGGTGGATCCGAGGGTGCTTGAGGCAATGCTGCCCTATTTCTCCGAGGTCTTCGGCAATCCGCACAGCATCCAGCATGTTGTCGGACGGACCGCGGCAGACGCCGTGGAACGGGCACGGGCCCAGGTTGCGGCGCTGGTCGGCGCCGACCCACGCGAGATCGTCTTTACCTCCGGCGCCACCGAATCGAACAATATCGCCATCAAGGGCGCTGCGCGCTTCGCCCGCGAGCATCGCGGCCGCGACCATGTCGTCACCGCGATCACCGAACACAAATGCGTCTTGGAGAGCTGCAAGCGGCTGGAGGCGGAGGGTTTCCGGGTCACTTATCTGCCGGTCGACGAGCACTGTCAGATCGATCTGGATGCGCTTGTCGACGCCATCGACGAAAAGACCTCACTTGTTTCGATCATGGCGGCGCAGAACGAGGTCGGCAGCCTCGCCCCCATGGACGAGATTGGCACGATCACACGCGAAAAGGGCGTATTGTTTCACACCGACGCGGCCCAGGCGGTGGCCAAGGTGCCGCTCGATGTGAACGGCGCCAATATCGATTTGATGAGCCTGTCCGGCCACAAGATCTACGGGCCCAAGGGCGTTGGAATTCTCTATGTGCGGCGGCGACCGCGAGCGCGGCTTGAGCCGCTTTTCGACGGCGGCGGACAGGAACGAGGCGTCCGGTCCGGCACAGTGGCCCCCGCGCTCGTGGTTGGGATCGGCGAGGCCTGCGCGGTGGCGGCAGAGGAAATGACCGAAGAGGGCACGCGGCTGCAAGCCCTGCGCCGGCGCATGCTCTTGCAGATCACCAAGGCGCTGCCGGACACGATCGTCAATGGCGATCCGGATCATCATTTGCCCGGAAACCTCAGCTTCGCCTTTCCGGAAACCGATGGTACCGCGCTGATCGAAGCGCTGGCTGAGGATGTTTGCGTATCCTCCGGATCGGCCTGCACGTCGGCGTCGGTGGAGCCTTCCTACGTGCTGCGCGCCATGGGGCTGAGCGATGCGCTGGCCGGCTCCTCGCTGCGTGTCGGCCTCGGCCGCACGACGACCGAATACGAGGTCGACGCCGCGGCTGGACGGATTGTCGCCGAAGTGGAACGGCTGCGGGACTTGGACGTCAAAGGCGCGGCGGAATAAGACTCCCAAAAAGGCGCCTCAGAGCGCTTCAGTCAGGCATCGATCGATGTTACTTTAGCTCCGGTTAGCTGCTGATAAGCGGCGATTGGGGTGACGGCAACTTGGTCGATCGGAGGGGGCAACAACAATGAACCGACTTGTCATAATGATTATGGGGTTGGTCACGCTCGGCGTGCTCGGGACGGCTGCGCAGCCGGCCTCAGCTCAGATGTATCATGTCTACAGGAACTGCCGTGTATCGCCTTGCGTGATTGGTGTGGCCAATCGCTGGTACGCCGTGCCTAACAATAGGCGCTACCAGGAGGGCTGGCGCAAGGCCACCCGCGGCTACCGTGACAGCCGCGCCGCCTGGCGCATTGCCTGCCGGCTGCACCGCAGCTCGCGCTACAATTCGCCGGATATCAGGTCGGGCAGGGTCAATTGCGCCTCGCTGGGTGTTGGTGGTGGTGGCGGCGGCGGAAATCGCTGGGTTCGGCCTTGCGGCGGGCGTGCCTATGCCGGGCTGATCCGCAGGCTGTATGTGCCGCAGGATCGCCGGAGATACTCAGCCTGCCGAGAGTGGGGTCGCTGGCGCGGCTCCTCTTACGCAGGGTATAGAAATTTGCCGAGCGGGCATTATTGGGTTTACCGCGCACCATATTGGTACATCTACCGGTATCGCCGTTAATCCTAGCGGGATCAAATAGCGCCCCGCGCAAAGACCTGACTGTAGGCTTTTGAGCCGATCGTCATCTTTGTCGCGGGGTAGCTGAAAGCCTCGGCAATCGGGGTTTGCCCACCAGTTGGCGGCGGTCTGACCATCTCGTCGGACTGCTGCCGACGGGGTCTTGCGGTACGACCTGCCCAAGCTGCGCCAAAAAACCGCACCGATCTGGTCTTGATTATTTTGGCGTCGGGTGTACTTAAACCGTACTAACGCGGTCCGAATTCAAAAAAGCACCGGATCAAGCGGGGTTGGAGCAATGTTGAGACTGAACCGCATAACCGATTATGCCGTGGTCGTGTTGTCGCAGATGGCCCGCGAGCCGGCGAAGCTGGTCACCGCGCCGCAACTCGCCGACGACACCCAGGTCCCGCAGCCGACGGTCGCAAAGGTATTGAAGGCACTGGTTCGCGGCGACGTGCTGGTCTCCCATCGCGGCGCCAATGGCGGATACACCCTAGCCCGTAGGCCCCAGGCGATCACGATGCTGGAGATCATCCGTACGCTTGAAGGGCCGGTATCGCTGACAGATTGCGTCGATGGCGCCCCCGGCGACTGCAGCGTGGAAAGCCTTTGTCCGATGCGTGGCAACTGGGACCGGGTGAATGACGCCATTCAAGAGGCGCTGCAGGGCGTCAGCCTTGCTGACATGGCTCTGCCGGCCACGATGTTCGGGGTCCCGCTACCCGGCGCGCAGGCGCCGGCGGAGTCCCACTAGTTATTCGAGTTAAAGAATAACAAATTACATTAAGTATCTGAGAAAGAAAGGATCGCGGGAAATATGGTTGCAACGGTCGAGACCGTCGAACAAGTCCGCGAGGCGACGGAAACGAAGTACAAGTACGGCTTCGTTACCGATATCGAGATGGAAACCGCCCCCAAGGGGCTGAACGAAGATATTGTTCGCTTCATCTCAGCCAAGAAGGACGAGCCCGCCTGGCTGCTCGAATGGCGCCTGAAGTCCTTTGCCCATTGGCAGACCATGCCCGAGCCGCAATGGGCAATGGTGTCGTTCGCGCCGATCGACTACCAGGACGCCTACTATTACGCCGCGCCAAAATCCCAAGAAGACCGGCCCAAGAGTCTCGACGAGGTCGACCCCAAGCTGCTGGAGACCTATCAGAAGCTCGGCATTCCCCTGGAAGAGCAGAAGATGCTGGCGGGTGTAGCCGTCGATGCCGTCTTCGACAGCGTCTCGGTGGCGACCACCTTCAAGGGAGAGTTGGAAAAGGTCGGTGTGATCTTTTGCTCGATCTCCGAGGCGGTGAAGGATCACCCCGATCTGGTGCGCAAATATCTGGGCTCGGTGGTGCCCTATGCCGACAACAAGCATGCCTGCCTCAACTCCGCGGTGTTCACCGATGGCACCTTTGTTTACGTGCCTAAGGGCGTGCGCTGCCCGATGGAGCTCTCGACCTATTTCCGCATAAACGCGGAGAACACCGGACAGTTCGAACGCACGCTCATCATTGCCGATGAATGCTCTTACGTGAGCTATCTGGAAGGCTGCACGGCCCCCCAGCGCGACGAGCACCAACTCCACGCCGCAGTGGTTGAGTTGATCGCCCTGGACGATGCCGAGATCAAGTATTCGACGGTCCAGAACTGGTATCCGGGCGACGAGAATGGCAAGGGCGGTATCTACAACTTCGTCACCAAGCGGGCGGCCTGCCGCGGCCGCAATTCCAAGGTCTCCTGGACCCAGGTCGAGACCGGTTCGGCGATCACCTGGAAGTACCCGAGCTGCATCCTGCAGGGCGACAATTCGGTCGGCGAGTTCTACTCCGTCGCCATCACGAACAACGCCCAGCAGGCCGATACCGGGACTAAGATGATCCATCTGGGCAAGAACACCCGCTCGCGGATCATCTCCAAAGGCATCTCTGCCGGCAAGGCCCAACAGACCTATCGCGGGCTTGTCCGTGTCTCGCCCAAGGCCAAGGGCGCGCGCAACTACACCCAATGCGACTCGCTTTTGATCGGGGACAAATGCGGTGCCCACACGGTGCCCTATATCGAGAGCCGCAACCGCACCGCCCAGGTCGAGCATGAAGCAACGACGTCAAAGATTTCGGATGACCAGCTCTTCTATTGCCGCCAGCGTGGGCTTGGCGAGGAGGAGGCAGTGGCGCTGATCGTAAACGGCTTCTGCCGCGAGGTGCTGCAGGAACTGCCGATGGAGTTCGCCGTCGAAGCGCAGAAGTTGGTGGGCATCAGCCTGGAGGGAAGCGTGGGTTAGACCGCGCCTGAGACCATCCTTCGAGGCCCGTTTCGCGGGCGCCTCAGGATGAGCTTCTGAGCCATGCAATTCAGCTCATCCTGAGGTGCGAGCGTTAGCGAGCCTCGAAGGATGGCAACGAGAATGGGAACTGACGGAACCGAAATGCTTGAAATCAAGAACCTGCACGCCGAAGTCGACGGCAAGGAGATCCTGAAAGGGCTCGACCTGCACATTCGCGCGGGCGAAGTCCACGCCATCATGGGCCCGAATGGCTCCGGCAAATCGACACTGTCCTACGTGTTGGCGGGGCGCGACGGCTACAAGGTCACCGAGGGCTCGGTGACTTATAAGGGCAGGGACCTACTGGAGATGGAGCCCGAGGAGCGTGCGGGCGAGGGTGTCTTCCTGGCGTTCCAGTATCCCGTAGAGATCCCCGGGGTTGCGACCACCACATTTCTCAAACACGCGGTCAATGCCAAGCTGCGCCACACCGGCCAGGACGAACTCGACGCGATGGCATTCGTGAAGATGCTGCGCGCCAAGACCAAGGAACTGGGCATTGCCGACGACATGCTGAAGCGGCCGGTCAATGTCGGATTCTCAGGCGGCGAGAAGAAGCGCAACGAAGTGCTTCAAATGGCCGTGCTTGAGCCCAACCTGGCAGTGCTCGACGAGACAGACAGTGGTCTCGACATTGATGCGCTGAAGGTGGTCGCCGACGGCGTCAATGCACTGCGGGGGCCGGAGCGGGCGATGCTGGTGATTACCCATTACCAGCGTCTGCTCGATTATATCGTGCCCGACCACGTCCATGTGCTGGCGGCTGGACGCATCGTGCGCTCCGGCGGCAAGGAACTGGCGCACGAGCTCGAGGCAAAGGGCTACGCCGAGTTCACCGGCGCGGCGGCCTGAGGCGCGAACGGATATGGGCGAGCCACGCAACCTCCGCACGACAAAGCATATCGTCGACCGCTATGCGGCCGTGTCGAACGACCTGCCGGGCGGCGAGCTGCCTTGGCTGGTTGGCCGGCGCGAGGCAGGGATAGAACGCTTCCAGGGGCTCGGCCTGCCCACGCGCAGGATTGAGGAATGGAAGTACACCAATCTGGAAGAGCTGCGACGCGTCCATTTCGAGCCAGCAACGCCAGTCACAAATGGCATATCCGCCAAAGCGCTGCCCTCGATGATCGGCGCCGAGCACCGCCTTGTCTTCGTCAACGGTCATCTGCGCCCCGACCTCTGCGCGGTTTGCATGCCGCCGGTGGGGGCCACGATCACCAGCCTTGGCCATGCGCTGGCAACCATCCCGGAGACCGTCGAGCGTTACCTGGGTCGTGCGCGCGATGCCACGACGCGCGACGCCGCAGAGCACCCTTTCTTCGCCCTTAACGACGCCTTCCTGACCGATGGATTGTTCCTGCATCTCAAAGCCGGCGTCGTCGTCGATTCGGTGATCGAGGTGATCCATGTCAGCGTCGGTGACGAAGGCCCCGTTTTCCAGCATCCGCGCAATCTCATCATCGCCGAGCCGGGCGCCCATGCCACGGTTGTCGAGCACTATATTGGTTTCGGCCAAACGCCGACCCTCGCCAATGTCGCCACCGAAATCGATCTAGGTGAGGGCGCAGGTGTGCGCCACTGCAAGGTGCAAGCAGAATCGCCCGATGCCTTCCATATCGCCATGCTCGACGCGCGCCTGGCCAAGAATGCGGCCTTCGATTCATTCTATTTCGCCTCTGGCGCCAAACTTTCGCGCAATGAAATAAGCGTCACTTTGGATGGCGAGGGCGCGGATTGCCGGCTCTTTGGCGCCTATATGATGAAGGACCGTCAGCACGCCGACCACACCACCTTCATCGACCACGCCAAGCCCCATACCACCAGCCGGGAAGTCTATAAGGGCGTACTCGACGACAAGGCCCGGGCGGTGTTCCAGGGCCAAATCCTGGTTCGTCCCGACGCCCAGCAGATCGAAGGCCATCAGCTCAACCGAACGATCCTGTTGTCCGACGGAGCGGAGATCGACTGCAAGCCGGAACTCAAGATCTTCGCAGACGATGTCAAATGCAGCCACGGCGCGACCGCGGGCGAACTCGACGACGATGCCCTGTTCTATCTCCGCGCCCGCGGCATACCCGAAGGCGAGGCGCGTGGGCTTCTGGTCGAAGCGTTCCTCCGCGAAGTCATAGACGGCATCGCCATGGCCGGACTGCGCGAGCCGTTGGCCGACCGCGTGGCCCGCTGGATGGGCAACAGCGCCAAGCTCGCGGGGGGCGGGATATGAACGAACGGGTCAAGGCGGAAACACACGCCAACTTCGCCTATGACGTCGAGACAGTGCGCGCCGATTTCCCGATCCTGAAACGCACGGTCTATGGCAAGCCGCTGGTCTATCTCGACAACGGTGCCAGCGCCCAGAAGCCGCGCGCCGTGATCGACGCGGTGCGCTTCTGCTATGAGGAGCAGTACGCCAACGTTCACCGCGGCGCGCATTATCTTTCCGGCGCCACGACCGACGCATTTGAGAACGCGCGGGTCAAGATCGCGAACTTCATCAATGCCGAAAGCGATGACGAGATCGTCCTGACCCACAACGCGACCGAAGCGATCAATCTGGTCGCTTCGTCCTACGGCCGCGCGCACCTGCAGGCAGGCGACGAGATCGTCATCTCCGAGATGGAGCACCACGCCAATATCGTGCCCTGGATGATGTTGCGCGAGGAGATGGGCATCGTCCTGAAGGTCGCGCCGATCGACGATACGGGCGCGCTCAAGATGGATGCCTTCGAGGCTCTTCTTGGCGACAAAACGAAGCTCGTCGCCATCACCCATTGCTCCAACGTGTTGGGGTCGGTGACGCCGGTAAAGGAGATCGTGGCACTGGCGCATGCGGCCGGGGCCAGGGTTCTGATCGACGGCAGCCAGGGCATCGTACACGGCCCCGTCGACGTGCGGGAGATCGGCGCCGATTTCTACGTCTTCACCGGACACAAGCTTTACGGCCCCAGCGGGATCGGCGTGCTGCACGGCCGGATGGAGGTGCTGGAAAGCATGCCGCCCTATCAAGGCGGCGGTGACATGATCGATCATGTCAGTTTCGAAAAGGTCACCTTCAAGGAGCCGCCGCACCGCTTTGAGGCCGGCACACCGCCGATCGTGCAAGCGATCGGGCTAGGTGCCGCGATCGACTATGTATCGTCCTTCGGGATCGAAAGCATCGCCGCGCATGAGCACGAGGTGCTGACCTACGCCAACGAACGCCTCGCCGAGATTGATGGCTTTCGCTTCATCGGCACGGCGCCCGGCAAAGGTCCGATCGTCTCGTTCCTGGTGGAGGGCTTGCATCCGCTCGACGTTGCCACGGTGATCGACCGTGAAGGCGTGGCTGTGCGCGTCGGCCATCACTGCGCCGAGCCGCTGATGGACCGCCTCGGGGTCGAGGGCACGTTGCGCGCCTCGATCGGCATGTACAACACGTCAGCGGAGATCGACATGCTGGCGCGCGCGATCGAGACGGCTAAGGCGAAGCTCGGATGATGGCGGTTATGGCGGCGAGCGCGGAGCAGGCGGCATTCATGCTTCGACAGGCTCAGCTTGAGGATCTTGGTTTGGGTCCCGATAGAGACGCCCATTCCCATGCGCGCCTCACCCTGAGCCTGTCGAAGGGCGAGGCATGGGTAGGGCGCTGATGGCGGATCTCTCGAAATACGAGGAGTTCGCCTCCTCGCTGGAAATGCTCGATGACGAGGAAATGCGCTTTGAGTACATCCTCGACCTTGCCAAGCGGCATAAGAACGACCCATTTCCAGAGGACCTAAAGACCGATGCGAACCTTATGCATGGCTGCATGTCGAAGGTCTGGATCGTTCAGGACTTGCGTAACGGACGGAGCTATTTTCGCGGCAATTCCGACGCCGCCATCGTGAACGGGCTTGTGGCCATGATGACCGAATCGTTCAGCGGCCTCACCGCCGAGGAGCTTCGCGGTCTAACGCTTGATCACGTACGCCGGCTCAATCTTGGCGCACTCACCACGCAGCGCCAAGTCGGCATGATGGCGATGCTAAAACATCTGCAGAAGCTGGGCGTCAACGCGCTGGCGACCACGGGAGAATAGGACGATGCAGCACCAAGGACCGATGATGCCCGGCTACCCGGCACCGATGGGTGAGCTTGAGGAGTTCAAGGCGGAACGAGGCGAGCGGCTGGCCGAAGGGACGTCGGTTGCCTCCGAGGAGGTGTTGCTCGATGCCTTGCGTACCGTCTACGACCCCGAGATCCCTGTGAACATCTACGATCTGGGGCTGATTTACGTCTGCAACATCGACGCGGGCGGCGACGTCACCATTGAAATGACGCTGACGGCGCCGGGCTGCCCGGTGGCCGGGCAAATGCCGGGCTGGGTCGCCGACGCGGTCTCAGCCGTGCCTGGTACCGGCGTGGTCGAAGTCTCGATCACTTGGGATCCGCCCTGGACCATGGACCGCATGACAGAGGATGCCAAGATGGCGCTGGGCATGTTTTAGGGGTTGGGCGAGCGCGGACAATTGAACCTGAGCTCCCCCTCTTCTAACCATCGCTAAACGAACCTATATTATTGGTATCGAATCGATACCGTTTTGATGGAAAGACAAACATGCCGCTGCCAGCCATTACCATCACGGAAGCCGCCGCGGATCGAGTCAAGACGCTGACGGGCAAAAGCGACAAGCCGGTCCTTGGCCTGCGCGTGGGTGTGAAGCCGCAAGGCTGCTCGGGCATGAGCTATTTTGTGGAATATGCTGACGAACAGAACGCCACGGAGGATCTGGTCGAGGACAAGGGCGTGAAGATCTTCATCGACCCCGCAGCGATCCTCTTCCTGATCGGATCGGAAATGGATTATGTCGAGGACAAGTTCAATTCCGGCTTCGTGTTCAAGAATCCCAACGAGAAGGGCCGCTGCGGCTGCGGCGAGTCCTTCCACATCTGAGCCGCCGGCCAGGCCTGCGCGGCGCCAGCCAATTTTCGTCCGTCCATTGCCGCCCCTCTCATGCCAAAGATGATCTTCATCCAGCGCGACGACGTGCCGCGCGAAGTCGAAGTCCGCGTGGGCCAGACACTGCTTGATATCGCCCACGAGCACGGCATCGATATTGAAGGCGCCTGTGAGGGCGCTATGGCCTGCTCGACCTGCCATGTCGTTGTCGACGACATCTGGATCGACCGGTTGCCCGAGCCATCGGAGGACGAGGAGGACATGCTCGATCTCGCGGCCGGGCTCACCAGGACGTCGCGTCTGGGCTGCCAGATCGAGATAACCGAGGCGCTGGACGGTCTTGTGGTGCGCTTGCCGAAAAACGTGCGTAACATGTTGCTGGGGTAGGCGACGGGACAAGGAGGCGGGCGATGGCAGAGCGGTCGACCAGACGGAGGGTGACCCCGACGCCTTTGGCTTCTCCGGGCAGCCTCTACGCCCAGCTCAAGGACGTTTGTCGCGTCGACTGGCTGGCTTACACCGAGCATCCCTTCGTGCGCGGCCTGGCCGATGGCAGCTTGCCCGAAGCGGCCTTCCGCTACTATTTAGGCCAAGATTACCTTTTCCTGATCCATTTCGCCCGCGCCTACGGACTTGCGGTCTACAAGGCCGACACGTTGGAGGACATGCGCGCTGCCGCCAGTTCAATCTCGGCGATCCTCGATATCGAGATGGAGCTGCACGTGAAGTTTTGCGCCGGCTGGGGTTTGAGCGAGGCGGAGATGGCCGCATTGCCCGAAGACAACGCCACGATGGCTTATACGAGGTTCGTGCTCGAAGCCGGGCTCGCCGGCGACCTTTTGGACCTCCATGCCGCACTTGCGCCCTGCATTCTGGGCTATGCGGAGATCGGAGCGGCACTCGCCGCCGACCGGTCGACCAAGCGGGACGGAAATCCCTACAGTGACTGGATCGAGATGTATTCCAGCGCCGAATACCAGAAGGTCGCCCGCGACGAGATCGCGACCATCGAGCGGCTCGGAGACCGGCGGGGCGGCGAGGCTCGCTTCAAGTCGCTGGCCAAGACCTTCCGTGCCGCGACCCGCCTGGAATCCGATTTCTGGCAGATGGGCATGGACGCGGCCTAAGGCTCGATATCGCTATTTCGTCGCGTCGCGCGCGATGCCAGCGAAGATGACGTCGAGTTCGGCAGCAAGCGCTTTCAACTTGACGCCGCCACCATACGGCGCGAAGACCACGGAAGGCTTGCGGTAGCTCAAGACCGCCCCGCCCTTGGCCTGCCAGATATAGAAGCGAATAGGGGCTTCGATGCCGGCGGGCACGCTCGCGGCCAGCATGCGCACGGCGAAATCGTTCCGATAGACGCCGATCACCATGTTGCCGGCGATGGAGACCCCGCGCCGCTTGGCGCCGATGCTTGCGCTGGCCCGGGTGACGGCGAACATCTTGTGCGCCTTGATCGCAGCGTCGAGGCGCTTCACCAGGGTCGGAAAACTTTGCTTGGTTGGGATGTTGATGATCTGGTTCTCGCCGGCCTGTGCCACGAGCGTTGCGCTGAAGGCCAGAACGCACGTCAGAATTAGGTACCGCATCGTTGTCTCTCCAAGAACGCCGGACGAGCCGCAACGGCGTGAAAAGTGTGCGGCGCCGTTTGCCGCGGATCGAACGCAGGTATGCGTCTAACCTGTCGCCTCATTGCAAGATGGCGCAGCCTCATAGCCCCGTTCGGTAGGATTTACCGACCCTGGAGGCGAAGCAGCAATGGCGATATCTCGATCGAGCGCTTGCCGGATGCGGCGGAGTTTGCGCGCTGTTGCGGCTTCGTATCGGTACGCCTGACCTCACGTCGTCCGGTTTTAGGCCGCTCGCCATTCGATTCTTTTGCCGCAGGTGGTTGGGCAGGGGCTGCGCGCCGGAGAGGCTTCGGCCGCAGTCGGGGCGTGGCTGCGCCTCTGTCGCCATTGCCGATACGGCCGGCCGTCGCCGCCTTGGCCGATATTGTCTTCGTATCCACTTTCTTCGGCGCCGGCCGTGCGGCGGCCTGTTTGGATACCGGAGATTTGGCTGGCCTCTTTGGCAAGGCAGCCGCATTGCCGCGCTTCCTGGCCGCGCGACGCGTGGAGGTTTGCTTGACTTGGTTTTTCCGTGCTGTTCCTACCTCGGATTTGCGCTTTTTCGGCTTTCGTTTCACCAACAGCGTTTTGCGGGCGACGGCTTCCTGTACGATCTTCTCCATCACCGTATCGAGTTCGCCGGCGACCTTGCGCAGCGCCCCGTCGCTGTCGTATTGCGCCAATACCCAGGACGGTCTGCGGAACCAAAGTGTGGTCGTCTTGGCGTCCTCGTTGCGGGTGATATAAAAGCGGATCGGCGCCTCGATGCCCGCGGCCACATTGGCCTGCATGATGCGCGCGGCATATTTGTCGCCAAAAGCGCCGATCACCATATTGCCGGGAATGCCGAGCTTGCGCTGCTTTGCGGCGCCGCGCACGCTGGCGCGCGTAACGACGCGCAGCTTGTGCTTCTTGATCGCAGCTTCCAGGCGGGCGATCAGTGTCCAATAGCTGAGTTCGCTGACGATCACGCGGGTGCCGTTCTCAACCGCGCCGCCGACAGCGGGCAAGACAACTAGCGCAGCAGCCAATGATGCTGCCAGCACGAAGCGTGGCATGGTTTCGACCTCCCGGATTTGGGCCGGCCTGGGAGAGGCTTCCGACCACTGACCCGAAAGTGGACGGCACCTTTTGGCCAAGAATAGGGCAATGTCTCCTTTTTCGCGTGGAAAATGCGCATTCGGGCGAAGGAAAAGCGTCGCAGGCGGCGTTTTTAACCAAAACCGATGGTAATCCGCGCAGGGCTGGCTTGCCTTGCCGGCGCTCCGCCCCATATCGGTGGCCATGAGTAGTAATGCGCCACCGATTGGTATTGATCTTGAAGGGAAGCCCTCAAAGACGCGGGTCGTGGTCGCCATGTCGGGCGGCGTCGACAGCTCGGTCACCGCAGCTCTGGTCAAGGAAGCCGGCTTCGATACCGTCGGCATAACGTTGCAGCTCTACGATCACGGGGCAGCGGTCGGGCGCTCGCGCGCCTGTTGTGCGGGGCAGGACATCCACGATGCTCGCCGGGTGGCCGATGCGATCGGCATCCCGCATTACGTGCTCGACTATGAGAGCCGGTTCCGAGAGTCGGTGATCGACGATTTTGCCGACAGCTATCTGCGTGGCGAAACGCCGATCCCCTGCGTGCGTTGCAATCAAACGGTCAAATTCCGCGACCTGCTGGGCGCGGCGCGCGATTTGGGCGCGGCGGCGTTGGCAACCGGGCACTATGTCCGGCGGGTTGCGGGCCCGGCAGGCGGCGAACTCCACCGGGCGGCCGATCCGGCGCGCGACCAGAGCTACTTCCTATTCGCGACGACGCCGGCGCAGCTCGATTTTCTCCGCTTTCCTTTGGGTGGATTGCCGAAGGACGAAACCCGGGCGCTGGCCCGGCGCTATGACTTGCCAGTCGCCGCCAAACCCGACAGCCAGGACATTTGTTTCGTTCCCCAAGGCCGGTATGCGCAAGTGGTCGAAAAGCTCCGGCCGGGCGCCGCCGATCCGGGCGAGATCGTCGATATGGACGATCGGGTGTTGGGGCGTCATGACGGCATCATCCACTACACGGTCGGCCAGCGTCGAGGGATCGGCGTGGGCGGGCGCAAGGGCGGCGGCGGGGCGCTCTATGTCGTGCGGCTGGATCCGGTATCCCGGCGTGTCGTGGTGGGGCCGAAATCGGCGCTTGCAACGCGGAGCCTGGGTGTCGGTGAGCTGAACTGGATCGCCGGCGAGCCCATTCCCCAGGCCGGCTTAAGCTGCCTCGCCAAAATTCGCTCGACCACCGCGCCGGCAAAGGTGACTGTGACCTCGGCGGGCGAGGGCTGCGCCCACGTGGAATTCGAAGAACCCGAATACGGCGTTTCGCCCGGCCAGGCTTGCGTGTTCTACGACGGCGAGCGGGTGCTTGGTGGCGGTTGGATCGGGCGCGACGAAGCAGGCGCATCGCGCATCGCCTGAGCCGGCTATCCGGTCTCCAAGCCGCGCAAGCGGTCGATGCGGTGGACGATCTCCCCGATGAGCCCGCGCGGAAAGACCAGAACTGTCAGGATGAAGAGGACGCCCAACGCCAGCAGCCAATAAGGCCCAAGCGCCTCTGAGAGAATGCCTTCCACCGAGCGGACGGCAAATGCGCCCAGGAAGGCAGCGATCAGCAGGCCGCGCCCACCGACCGCGACCCAAATGAGAACCTCCGCCGAAAGGCCAAAACCGATCTCCTTGGGCGAGGCAAAGCCGAATTGGGTGACGAAGAGCGCGCCGGCCAAGCCTGCCACGCCGCCGCCGATGGAAAATGCGGCGGTCTTATAGGCGGCCGTGTCGTAGCCGAGATACTGCGCTCGGGTCTCGTTATCGCGGATGGCTTTCAAGGCTACGCCGTAGCGCGAGCGGGTTAGCCCTCGCAGGGCCAGCACGACGAGCCCGGCCACCAACAACATGGCAAAATAGGTCTCCGTCGGTTCGATGATCTCGTGACCGCCGGCATTGAAACCGAATTTGGGTGGCGGCACGTTCATCAGGCCATTCAGGCCACCCAGATAGGGCCAGTTGATCGCGAGGCGCTCGGCGATCATGGCGACGGCGAGGGTGACGATGCCAAAGAAGGCGCCGCGCAGCCCCTGGCCGTAAAAGAAAAATCGTCCAAGAAGGTAGGCGAAGGCCGCCGGCACGGCCGCCGCAAGGACAAGGCCGAGCCATGTGGAGACCAGGCCCGGTGCGCCCGGCAGCTTGCCCAGCGTGACGATGCTCATGGCGTAGCCGCCGATGCCGAAATAGACGGCCTGGCCGAGGCAGAGAAGGCCGCAATGACCCCAGACAAATGCGAGGCTGGCGGCAAAGAGCCCATAGGCGAAGAACTTGGCATACTCGCCGAGTGCGTAATCGTCAGCGCCGAACGGAATGACGAGAAAGGCCGCAAGCGCCAACAGCGCCAGCACGTCCTCGGTTTTGAAACTGCGCAGGCGGCTCATCTCGGTCGGCTCATTTCGGGCGGCTCACGTTTCACGGCCACGGCGGGCGACCAGGCCGCGCGGGAACAGGCGGATGACGATGATCGCCATCACAAAGACCACCAGTTGAGCCCAGACGGGAGAGTAGAGTGTAGCGGTCAGGTTGTTGGTCGCGCCGACCGCGGCCGATCCGGCCAGCGGTCCCATCAGCGAGCCAAGGCCGCCGGTCAGAACGGCCAGGAAAGCCGGCACGAGATAACCGAGGCCGAGCTGCGGGTCGAGCGAGATCAGCGGCGCGACCGCCGCCCCGGCCAGCCCGGCCAGCGCGGCGCCGTAGGCAAACGTATATCGGTCGAGCTTGCGGGTGTTGATGCCTAGGCATGCCGCCATGTCGCGGTTGGCGATCACGCCGCGGGCCGCCAGACCGAAGCGCGTGCGCAGGAAGAGCCACAAGGTGACCGCGACTGCGAGGAGCGCCACGGCCATAATGAAAAGCCGGTAAGCCGGATAGAGCACGCCAAAAATCTCCAGATCTCCGGCCAACGGCACGTCGACCGAATGCGAGGCCGGCCCGAAATACAGGGTGATCGCCTGCTTGATGACGAGCGACAGCCCCCAGGTGGCGAGGATGGTGTCAAGGACGCGCCGATAGACCCAGCGGATCACAAGTTCTTCTATGATCAGGCCCACGAGACCCACCACGATGGGCGCTGCGATCAGGCCGAGCCAGAACGAGCCGCCCAGTTGCTGGACTGTCAGCAGGACATAGGCGCCCAGCATCAGGAGCTCGCCATGCGCCATGTTGATGACGTTCATCAGGCCGAAAATGATCGCCAGACCCAGCGCCACCAGCACCAGGATCAGCGTGTAGTTGCTGGCGTCGAGGATGGCGATGATGACGTCCTGCATGGCGCTACAACGCCAGCCGGTCGTGCAGTATGTCGGGCTCCGCGCGCAACGCTGCGACTTCGTGGCGCGCCCCGATGCGCCCGGTCTCCAGAAACAAGCAGGCATCGACCAACGCCAACACCATGTCGATATTCTGTTCCACTAGTAGAATGGCCGCTCCGGTGGTCTCAGCAATGGTTCGCAGCGTTTGCGTGATCTCCGCCACGATGGAGGGCTGCAGGCCTTCCGACGGCTCATCAAGCAGTAGCAGCTTCGGCGCACTCATCAGCGCACGGGCGATGGCGAGCTGTTGCTGCTGACCACCGGAGAGCTCACCCGCAGTCTGGCGCCGTCGTGTCTCCAGCGCTGGGAAGTGCCGGAAGGCGAGGTCGAACGGCGTGTCTCCCAGATTGCCCAGGCGAAGGTTTTCCTCCACCGAGAAAGCCCCGAAGATTTCGCGGCCTTGCGGCACATAGGCGACGCCTCGCCGTGCGACCTCGAAGGGTGCGAGATTGGTGACGTCCGATCCGTCGAACAATACGCGGCCCGCCCGCGCCGGCAGCAAGCCCATCAACGAGCGCAACAGCGTAGTTTTGCCGGCCCCATTCAGACCGAGCAAGCCGACCACTTCACCGGCGCCGACAGCGAAGGATACACGGTCCAGCACCACGCCGCGGCCATAGCCCGCCACCAATCCTTCAACCTCTAGCATGACCGCCCAGATACCCTTCGCGGACTGCCGGGTCGGCTCGGACCTGGTCGTAGCGGCCACGCATGGCGACGACACCGCGCATCATGACCGCGACCGTCGTGTCCAGCATCTCAACGAAACGCATGTCGTGCTCGATCAGGATCACGCCGATGCCGGTTTCCCCGTGGATACGCCGGATGAGGGCAGCAGTCGCCTCGGTCTCGGCACGGGTCATGCCGGCGGTCGGTTCGTCGAGCAGCATCAGCCGTGGCTGGGCGATCAGCACCATGCCGATCTCCAGCCACTGCATCTCGCCATGCGCCAATGTACCAGCCGGGCGCTCTGCCTTTTCGGCAAGGCCGATCAGCGCCAGCATCTCGGTGACGGCCTCGCGCGCCGCCGCCGGAGTTGGCCCGGCGAGCCCGGAGAGCCCGGCCCGGCCGGCCTCGGCGGAACGCGCGACCATGAGATTGTCGGCCACGCTCACGCTCGCGAAGACGCTGGGAACCTGGAACTTCCGGCCGATGCCCAGCCGGGCGATGGCGTAGGGTCGTAGCCGCGTGAGGTCGCTGCCTTCAAAGCCGATGCGGCCGGTGGTCGGCCGAAGCTGCCCGGTTATGAGGTTGAAAAGCGTGGTCTTGCCGCAGCCGTTCGGACCGATCACGCAGAGCAGTTCGCCAGCCTCCAGCGCCAAATCGAGGCCGGTCAGGACTTCGACACCACCAAAGTCCTTCTTCAGGCCCTCGATCGCCAGGAACCCGGTCATCGGACCCTTGTCATAGCATCCGCATCAGAGGATCCGCGTGAAATGGGACCCAGTTCATCGGCGCGGGTCCTCCTCCCGCGTTCGTCTGCCCCGCCGCCGGTCAGGCCTTGCAGCCGGCTACCGGCGCCAAGCTGCCCAGAGCCTTCACGGTTTGCAGGCTGGTTCCAGAGGTCTTGGCCAGGAACATGTTCATGGTCACGTGATGATCCTTGGCTCCGATCGAAAGCGGCCCCGTGGGCGTGTCGATGCTGAGCCCTTCCAAGCCCTTGATCAGCGCTTCCTTGTCGGGCTTGCCGGCTTTCTCCAAGCCGGCTTTGAGCGCCATCATGGAGTTGTAATGCGTCATCACGTAGTGCGAGATCGGCACATTGTCCTTGCCGGAGCTTTTCTTGATGCGGGCGACGAAGTCCTTGATCTTGGCATCGGGATTGGATGCCACGAAGGGCACGGTGACCCACATGTTCTGGCCCTTGCCCTTGCCGAAGGCCCCGAGATAGGTCTCGGCGAAGCCAAGGAAGGCGACCGTGACGTCCTTCAGCAGGCCCAGACCTTCGGCCTGCTTGATGAAGGTGATGCCGTCCGCCCCGGGCAGGGCGAAGACCAGGACCTTGGCGCCCGACGCCTTGATGCGGCGGATGACGGGGGCGAATTCCTTGACGCCCCAGGGCGTGAACTCCTTGCCGACGGTCTTGCCGCCGAGGCCGTTCACGATCGTTTCCGCCGTCTGGAACATCTTTTGCGGCCAGATGTAGTTGGCGCCGAACATGTAGTAGCTCTTGCCGAACTGTGCGTTCATTGCCGGCAGCAGCTTGGCCAGCTCCTGGTTCGGCACGGTATTGAAGGCGAATATGTACTTGGAGCAGGCACCGCCCTCGTAGTTGGTGGCGTAGAGAAGGGGGGTGCGTCCGCGGTTGACGGTCGGCGCCATGGCGTCACGGGCATTCGAGGTGATCGGCCCGGACAGCGCCAGGACTTTGTCGCGCCCAATCAGCTTGGCTGTCCGTTCCACAGAGGTCTTGGGATCGGTCTTGTTGTCTTCGTAGACGATCTCGACCTTGGAGCCGAGGATGCCGCCGGACGCGTTGATCTCCTTGGCCGCAAGATCGAGGCCGAGCTTGGCCTGATTGCCGAAGAGCTCGAGGCCCCCGCTGAAGGGCTGCACTGCGCCGATTTTGATGGGTTTTCCCGCCGCGATCGCCGGCATCGGGAACTGCGAAGCGGCCACGGCTGCTGCCGTGCCGGCCACGAAATGCCGTCTCGTCGGTGTCCACATGATCTTGTTCCTCCCCGGACTTGTTTGTGTTCTGACATTCTGGCCGCAAGGACGCCCGAAATGCAACTTGTCTCCATCGCTCTGACAATGCTTGCGTGTGTGTTCGATGCCCCCATATCTAGGGCAGACAAAGGATGCGAGCCGCCAGACGGCACCCTGCCGAACGGGTGCCGTTTTCTTTAGGCGGCTGCCAGAATCGAATTTGAAGGCCCGAGCATGACCAACCCAGTCGCGAACCTGCGCAACATCGCGATCATCGCGCATGTGGACCACGGCAAGACGACGCTGGTCGACAAGCTGCTGCGCCAGTCCGGCACGCTCGCCGAGCATGGCGAGCAGCAGGAAAGGGTCATGGATTCCAACGAGTTGGAACGCGAGCGCGGCATCACCATCCTGTCGAAGAACACCGCGCTCAGCTGGAATGACGGCGAAGCCGACTGGCGGATCAATATTGTCGATACGCCGGGCCACGCCGATTTCGGCGGCGAGGTCGAGCGCGTGCTCTCAATGGTCGATTCGGTGCTGCTGCTGGTCGATGCGGTCGAGGGGCCGATGCCCCAGACCCGTTTCGTCACCATGAAGGCGCTGGAACGCGGGCTCCGGCCCATTGTTGTTGTGAACAAAGTCGACCGGGATGCAGCCCGGCCCGACTGGGCGATCGATCAAACCTTTGATCTATTCGACAAGCTGGGCGCGAGCGACGAACAGTTAGATTTTCCAGTGGTTTACGCCTCTGCGCTTGATGGCTGGTCGAGCTTGAATTTGGCCGACCCCGGAACCGACCCCGGATCCAATATGGAGCCGCTCTTCCAAACCATCGTCGAGCATGTGCCAGCGCCGGAAGTCGACGCCGACGGGCCGTTCCAACTTCAGGTCAGCGCGCTTGATTATTCGTCCTATGTTGGCGTGATCGGCATTGGCCGCGTGCAACGCGGGCGCATCGACCGAAACTCGCCGGTCACCGTGGTTGGCGCCGACGGTAAGATGCGCCAAGGCCGCATTCTCCAGATTTTGGGCTTTCACGGGCTCCAGCGCATCGAAGCGGAAAGCGCCGAGGCCGGCCAGATCGTCGCGCTGACGGGGCTCGACAAGCTCCATATCTCCGACACGCTCTGCGATCCCGAGGCGGTGGAGGCGCTGCCGGCGCTGGTTGTCGACGAGCCCACCATCACCATGACGTTCCAGGTCAACGACTCGCCGCTCGCCGGGCGCGAGGGCAAGTATGTGACCAGCCGCAATCTTCACGAACGCCTGAAGACCGAGCTGATCCACAACGTTGCCCTGCGCGTGGAGCCGGGCGAGGACCCCAACCGCTTCAAAGTGTCGGGTCGGGGAGAGTTGCATCTCTCCATCCTGATCGAGACCATGCGCCGCGAGGGCTACGAGCTGGCGATCTCGCGCCCCGAAGTGATCCTTAAGACCGTCGACGACACCGTCTGCGAGCCCTGGGAAATGCTCTCGATCGATGTCGAGGAGCAGCATCAGGGCACGGTGATGGAGAAGCTCGGCGAGCGCCGAGGCGCGCTCCGCGAGATGGTCTCCGACGAGCGCGGCCGGGTGCGTCTCGACTATGCGATCCCGAGCCGAGGGCTGATCGGCTTCCGCCCGGAGTTCCTGACCTCGACTTCGGGCACCGGTCTCATGTACCACGCATTTGAGAAATACGCCCCCAAAGCCGCCGGCGCGCTGGCCGAGCGCCGCAACGGCGTGATGGTCGCCATGACGAACGGCAAGGCCGTGGCCTTCGCGCTCTTCAACCTGCAGGAGCGCGGCCGGCTCTTCGTGGAGCCGGGCATGGAGATCTATGAGGGCATGGTGATCGGGATCCACGCCCGCCACAACGATCTGACCGTGAACCCGATGAAGGGCAAACAGCTCACCAATATCCGCGCCTCCGGCACCGATGAGGCCGTGATCCTGACCCCGGCGATCCAAACGACGCTGGAATATGCGCTGGAATTCATCGACGACGACGAGCTAGTCGAGGTGACCCCGAAGACGATCCGCATCCGCAAGAAGCTCCTGAAGGAGCACGAGCGTAAGAAGGCTTCGCGGGCGGCTTAGATCAGGATCGTCTCAGATCGAATCGATCTGAGACGTGATTCGTGATCTAGCCGGTCGCGCCTTTCATACCGGTCACAAACCAAGTCTCCGTCTCGCCCACGCCTTTCACGTTCACCGTGCCGCGCGGCTCGCAGGCAAATTCGTCCTTGATCAGCTCGTATGTCTTGCGTGTGATCTGCACGGCGCCTTCCCGCCCGTGCGACTCCATGCGGCTCGCCGTATTGACCGCTTCGCCCCACAGATCGTAGGCGAACTTGTTGCGCCCGATCACCCCGGCTACCACAGGCCCTGAGTTGAGGCCGATGCGGAATGCCAGCTTCCGCCCCTCAATCTCGTTCTCGTCAACATAGTCCCGCATCTCCAACGCCATGCGGGCCAGCGCTTGCGCGTGGTCGGGGCGTGCGCGGGGGATGCCCGACGCCACCATGTAGCAATCGCCAATAGTCTTGATCTTCTCCAACCCATGCTTCTCGACCATCAGATCGAACTGCGAGAACACCTCGTTCAGGAGCTTCACCAGTTCCGTCGGCGTCATCTTCGCCGACATAGTGGTGAAATCGACGACATCGGCGAACAACACGCTGGCCCCGTCGAAATGATCGGCGATGGTGCGCTGTTCGCGCTTCAGTATCGCCACGATGTCTTTGGGCAGGATGTTGAGCAACAGCGTCTCGGATTGATGCTGAAACGCGTTTTTCTGTCCGACGAAATAAAAGACCATCAAAAATATGATTGAGGCGACCCCGATCAGATTGATGGCGAAGAAGAACGTCACCGCTTCGGTCGACAGGTTGTTAGATGTTGCCAAATAGGGCTGCAGAATGCCGCTCAGAACGACGAGACCGACGAATGCCAGAAACCAGCGTGGTGCGTTCTTGGGTTTGTCGAAGACCATCGCGCCCATGGGACAGTTCAAGGACCACAGGATCACGGAACTTCCCAGGACGAAACCACCCAGGGCCAGCATGAGCAGGAACGGAAGCAACAGGATCAGCGTGAGCTGGCTGAACCGGAATGTCTGATAGCGCCGGGTAAAACCGAAATGAGCGATGCTGAGAAACGATATGACGCCATAGGAGAAGGGTATCGCGGCAGCCAACGGTTCGCCCAAGAAGAAATACATCAAGCCCCAGGCGATCCCCGCGAAAATGAACGGAACCGAGCACAGAACCAGCAAGGATTTCTGCAACCGGATGTCATCGTCGTCGCCCGGGTCGGCGCCGATGGCGGCGATCTTGGAAATGAAACGGTTATTCAGCAACGACGTCCTCCAAAATTGATTTGTATTGGTCGCGTAGAAACCCCCGGCTTTTTGAACCGGAGCGTCTCCCGTGCCTTCGGGGGATCATATTCGGGATTGAGGGCAAAGACGACGATGGCGGGATTATTGCCCGCACCTGAGACGCGCTGGCATAGCCAAAATGTCTGGACCGTTGCTCGCCCGTTGGTGATACTGACCACCCGAATTTCTATCAATGGTGGCCGTAATGACTGATGACTCCAATCTCAGCCAGCTCAAAGGCGCCTATCAAGCCTGGCATGACAGCAAAGGGGCAGATGCAGGTGTCTGGCTTGATCTCATGAACGATGAAGTTTCTATCTACAATATGGGCGAGGACGCCGCTGGGCTTTCATTCGCGAAAGACCGCCAATCCAAACAAGAGGCGGTCGAGTATCTCACCGGCCTGCTGGCCGACTGGTCCATGGTCCATTGGACGCCGCAGATCTTTGTCAACGAAGGTGACCGTATCGCAATGTTTGGAAAAACCGCATGGACCAATAAGGCCACCGGCAAAACGGTCGAGACCCGCATCGCGCACCTATGGCAATTCCAAAACGGTAAAATTGCGGAACTCACTGAAGTGTTCGATTCTGCACGAGTGGCGGCCGCCGCTACCGCCTAGGCCGGCTTGTGACCTGAGAAAGTCCTCCTACCCATACGGCCGGTCGGATCGCTATGCCGCATTCGCCCAAATTCTCGGTCGCCGTGTGGGGGGGGGCGAAGTCATGGAAATTCACGGGACAGATCCAGTCTCAAAACGGGCGCGCGTGTCGCTTTGCCGGCGTCGATCGAGCGTTAGCGAATCCCGCAGCACGTCCCTTGCCGTGCCCGTCGCAGCGTCCGGCGACACCTAGCCGATCGAGCGGCCCCGAGGAAGCGCCGGAGAAGCACCCCGCAGCCAGCCATGGCGCTTGTGGCCAAACCGCTTGGGCGCGGACTAGCATAGGACGCCCGCGTGTGGCGGGCTTGCAGGGGAGCGGTCCGTGGAATTCGAACTTATTGAAGAGCACCGAATGCTGCGCGATCTGGTGCAACGCTTCGTGCGCGACGAATTGCTGCCGCTTGAGGCCGGCGTGCTCGAACGCGATGCGGCCGGGCAGGGGGCATCGCTCATCGACAAGGAGCGCGAGCGCCTCGACCGGGTATCGCAGGAGATGGGGCTGTGGAGCCTCGATGCGCCGGAGGATGCAGGGGGCATGGGCCTGCCCCATGTCGCGCTCGTCGCCGTCAACGAAGCCCTGGGTAGCACCGTCGTGCATTACGTGCTGCCGCCAGACTCACCGAACCTGCGGATGTTGATGGCGGCGGTGAACCAAGAGCAGCGCCCTGCCTATCTAGAACCCTACGCGCGCGGGGAGACGATCTCGGCCATCGGCATATCCGAGCCCGGCGCTGGCGCCGATCCCTCCGGCATGAAAACCCGCGCCGTGCGCGACGGCGACGGCTGGATCGTGAACGGCCGCAAGATCTGGATCAGCCGGGCCGAGGAGGCCGATTTCACGATCCTGATGGCGGTCACCGATCCGAAGAAAGCCGCGCGCGGCGGCATGTCCGCCTTTCTAGTCGACCGCGACACGCCGGGTTTCCAGGTCCTGCGGCGGATCCCGATGCTGGGCGGCGAATTCACCTACGAGGTGGTTCTGGAGGATTGCCGCGTGCCGGGCTGGAAGCTCCTCGGCACCGAGGGTCAGGGCTTCGGCCCGATGCAGGTGCGCCTCGGCACGCGGCGCATGGAGATGGCGGCCTGGTGCATTGGGGCGGCCCAGCGGGCGCTCGACATCATGCGGGACTACGCGCCGCAACGATCGACCTTCGGGCATCCGCTCTCGGCCCGGCAAGCAGTGCAATGGTGGGTGGCGGACGGGGCGACCAAGATCCACGCGACGCGCCTCATGGCTTACGACTGCGCCTGGAAGCTCGATCGGGGCCAGGACGTGCGCACCGAGATCTCGATGCTCAAGGTCCATGCCACCGAGATGGCCCAGGAGGTCATCGACAACGCCATGCAATGCCTGGGCGCCATGGGCATGACCAAGGAAATGCCGCTGCAACTTTTGGCGGGACGAGTGCGCAACATGCGCATCTACGACGGCCCCTCAGAGGTCCACCGCATGGTCATCGCGCGCAATTTGATGGAGGTGCCGCGGTGAAATCCGCCGATGACGTTGGCCGTGCGCAGGGCAGTTTGCCCGAATGAACCGATAGTCAGCCGCCGCCAACCTGCCCGACATCGCGCACCGCGCCCCTCGCCGCGCTGGTCGCCAGCGCCGCGTAGGCCTTGAGCGCGGTCGTGACTTCGCGCTTGCGGCCGATCGGTTTCCAGGCGTCCTTGCCCTTCTTCTCCATCGCCTTGCGGCGTTTGGCCAGTTCCGCGTCGTTGATGGCGAGCCGGATGCTCCGCTTGGGGATATCGATCTCGATGGTGTCGCCGTCCGCGATCAGCGCGATGGCGCCGCCTTCCGCCGATTCCGGCGAGACATGGCCGATCGAGAGGCCCGAGGTGGCGCCTGAGAACCGACCGTCCGTCACGAGCGCGCATTTGGTGCCGAGGCCCTGGGCCTTCAGCAGGCTCGTGGGCGTCAACATCTCTTGCATGCCGGGGCCGCCCTTGGGGCCCTCGTAGCGGATGATCACGACCTCGCCCGGCTGGACCTGGTTTTCGATGATCGCGCGGGCCGCGGCCTCTTGGCTTTCGAGTACCCGGGCAGGGCCGCTGAACACCAGGATGCTTTCGTCGACGCCGGCCGTCTTCACGATGCAACCCTCCTCGGCGATGTTGCCGAACAGCACCGCGAGCCCGCCATCCTTGCTGTACGCGTGCTCCGCATCGCGGATGCAGCCGCCGGCCCGGTCCTGGTCGAGCGATTTCCAGCGCGCCGATTGACTGAAAGCCTGCGTGGTCGCCACGCCGCCGGGAGCAGCACTATAGAAAGCGCGGACGGGTTCGGCGTCGGTCCTTTGGAGGTCCCAGTGGCCGAGCGCCTCGCCGAGGCTGGCGCTATGCACGGTTGGGATGTTGGTGTGGATCAGCTCGGCACGGTCGAGTTCGCCCAGGATGGCGAGGACGCCGCCGGCCCGGTGCACGTCCTCGACGTGATAGGAGGAACTTGGCGAGACCTTGCAGATCGAAGGCACCCGCCGCGAAAGTCGGTCGATATCCTGCATGGTGAAGTCGACCCCGGCCTCGTGCGCGGCGGCCAGTAGGTGAAGCACGGTGTTGGTCGACCCGCCCATGGCGATGTCGAGGGTCATGGCGTTCTCAAAGGACTCGAACGTCGCGATCGAACGCGGCAACACCGCCTCTTCGCCGAGCTCGTAGTGGCGCCGGGTCAGCTCAACGCATGAGCGGGCGGCCTCCAGGAAGAGTTCCTTACGGTCGCTATGCGTGGCGACCAGCGTGCCGTTGCCGGGCAGGGCCAACCCCAAAGCTTCGGTCAGGCAGTTCATCGAGTTCGCCGTGAACATGCCCGAGCACGAGCCGCAGGTCGGGCAGGCGGCCTGCTCGATCGCCAGGCTTTCCTCGTCACTCAAGTCGGGGCGGCTGCCGGCTATCAGTGCATCGACCGCATCGACGGCGACGATCTCGCCCTTGACCTCCATCTTGCCGGCCTCCATCGGCCCGCCCGAAACGAAAACCGCCGGAACGTTGAGCCTGAGCGCGGCCATCAGCATGCCCGGCGTGATCTTGTCGCAGTTGGAGATGCAGACCAACGCGTCTGCGCAGTGGGCGTTGACCATGTATTCGACCGAATCGGCGATCAACTCGCGGCTGGGCAGGCTGTAGAGCATGCCGCCATGGCCCATGGCGATGCCGTCATCGACGGCGATGGTGTTGAACTCGCGGCCAACCCCGCCGGCCTTGGCGATCTCACCGCAGACCAGCTGACCCATATCCTTGAGATGGACGTGACCGGGGACGAACTGGGTGAAGGAATTGGCGACCGCGATGATGGGCTTGCCGAAATCGTCGTCAGTCATGCCGGTTGCGCGCCACAGAGAGCGCTGGGCAGCGTTCCGGCGGCCATGGGTGGTGCGGCGCGAGCGATAGTCGGGCATCGGATCATCTCCTGGCGTATTCAGCACCCCTTATCGCCCGGTGCGCGCGGCCAGGGCAAGGATTGCCGTGGGTCGCGGCGCGGCCCGTAACCCAGCCGTGCGCCACGGCATCCAATAAAACGCCCCGCCAAAATCCCGTGTTCGGTCCGCAGAAGGTGAGCCGTGGGGGAGGAATGAGGGAAAAGCCTCCATGTTCGTATTCGACCCGCAATACTGGTTCATGTTCCCGATCTCGATCGTGATCGCGACGATTGCCATGTCGACCGGGGTGGGAGGCGCGGTGTTCTTTGCGCCGATCTTTCTGATTGGCCTGAAGCTCGCCCCGCCGGTCGCCATAGGTACCGCACTGATCACCGAGTTCTTCGGTTTTTCCTCCGGGCTGATCGCCTATTTCCGCCAGCGCCTGATCGATTTCAAGCTCGGGTTTTCGGTGCTGATGTTCGCGGTGCCGGCGGCGATCTTCGGAGCGGCGATCGCCGATCTCTTTCCGGCCGATGCGCTCAAGGGCATCTTCGCGGCCGGCATTCTCTTCGTGGGCACCCAGATCTTCCTGGCCTGGCGCGACGAACGCCGCCACGCAGAAGGCGAGGGCGATGCACAAATAGAGGAAGGCGCTCCACAACATGCCCGGCATGTGGTCATTGACCGAACCGGACGACGCTTTGAATACAATGTGTTCAACCGCCCGGTCGCCGCCGCTTACGCTTCGACCGGTGGCATGTTCCTGGGCATGATTTCGGTCGGGCTCGCCGAGCTGATGGAATACCAGATGGTGGCGCGCTGCCGGATCCCGGCGCCGGTGGCGGTGGCGACTTCGATCTTCATCGTGGTGATCGCGGTGCTGGCGGCCTCAGTTGGGCATATCGTGGCCTTCGCCTCGGAGGGCGACGAGGTGATCGGCCAGGTGATCTCACTGGCGATCTTCACCGCTCCGGGCGTGATCATCGGCGGCCAACTTGGCCCGATCGTTCAGCGCCGGGTCGATCCTGAACTCATGAAAGTCCTGATTTCGATTGTCTTCGTCGCCGTCGGGCTCTTCATGCTGATCAGCCTGGCCTTCCTCTAGGGAGCCAGGAATTACAGTGGGTTCTCACCGGCCCACTGCCCCGTTCGTCCATCCCATCCAAACGGTGTTACAGGGGCCGGGGGTGGGCGGACGGGGCAACTTTCGACAGGCCGGCGTGAATTGGCGCAGCCTCGACCAAAGTGCCTGAGACCCCCGAATTCTTGACAGGATTCACCCTTGTCCCTATACGGGCTGGCCACCACATGGACGTTGGACCGGCGGTTGTCGGCCAATAGTATGCGGCGGGGTAGCTCAGCTGGTTAGAGCAGCGGAATCATAATCCGCGTGTCGGGGGTTCAAGTCCCTCTCCCGCTACCATCCAAATCCCCAAATCGGGTTGGCTGGGGGCATTGCCCTCGGCCAGCCCGATGACGGTGGCCAAGCGCCCATACAGGTGCGCCTGGTGCTTGCCCCGGCACTCGCCAGCAGCAATCTCTATTCGATCGATTAGCGAGCGTAGGATGGTGCCGGCCTCACGCCGGCTGTCGTCCACCGCATCAGAAGCGGATATTGCGGCCGGTCAAATGGCGCCCCGCAGCCACAATGGGCCGAACCGGTTCCACCAGACCCGAATGGTCTAATTGCAAATGTGGTTACCCCGCTCGAACAACAAATCATTGACCTGGCGCAATGACTGCGGACAGCGGACGTACTTCCTTACAATAAGTTGGTCACCTCAGGCGAACTGTTGAAATAGCGAAGGGATTGCGCATCGTCGGAGGCTACAAATCGCTCCTGCCCATATCAGGCCGATTTGCTCTGAGACCGCCAAATTGGGGGAAGGTCGTTAACGTGTCAAAGCTAGGCCGAGCCGCAGCCGTCGGCGCGCAAGCCGATTCGGGGGAAGTTGACAAATGACATCGCATCCAAAGGTGCTGACCTCAAATTCGCCATACCAAGCAAAAAAGTTTCCTGATTTGCATGATCTGCGGATTTGCATGAACCGAATGTGGGCACTCAGATGACGACGCTCACGGGGGTTTCGCGGAACCAGCAATTCACCGCGCTCGGGATGAGCACATTCGCATTCACGGTGTGTTTCGCCGTATGGACGATCTTTTCGATCATCGGAATTCGCATCAAATCCGACCTTGGCTTAAACGAAACGCAATTTGGCCTTCTGGTCGCTACGCCGATCCTGACCGGCTCCCTCAGCCGCATATTCTTGGGCATTTGGACCGATCAATATGGCGGGCGGCGCGTTTTCACGGTTGTCATGCTCGCCTCCGCGGCGGCGGCTTGGATTCTTTCGACCGTATCGAGCTACGAATGGGTTTTGGTGGCCGCGCTTGGTGTCGGCCTGGCCGGCGGTTCGTTTGCCGTTGGCATCGCCTACATTTCAAAATGGTACCCGTCTGAAAAACAGGGCACCGCATTAGGCATTTTCGGCGTCGGAAATGTTGGCGCGGCAGTGACCAGCTTCGGCGCTCCTTTCCTGCTTGTGGCCTTCGGCTGGCAACAAACCGCACAGATCTATTCGGTCATTCTCGCCGTTGCTGCTGTATTGTTTTTCGTCTTCACAAAGGAGGATCCGGCACTCAAGGAGCGGCGCGCCAAGGGCGAAAAACACCGCTCGACCATGCTCGAACTGGAGCCTTTGAAGAACATTCAGGTGTGGCGGTTCGCGATCTATTACTTCTTTGTCTTTGGTGCCTTTGTCGCGCTGGCGCTATGGCTGCCGCGTTATCTGATCGGGGTTTACGGCCTCGACATTCGGACCGCCGGTATCCTGGCCGCCTTCTATTCGGTGCCGGCAAGTCTGTTCCGCGCCTACGGCGGCCACCTGTCGGACAAGTACGGTGCCCGCTCGGTGATGTACTGGACCTTCGGGGTGTCGGTCTTTTGCACCTTTATGCTGTCCTATCCGAAAACCGATTACCTCATCCATGGCATCGAGGGCCCGATCTCGTTCTCCACTGAAATGGGTCTGGTGCCGTTCGTGATCACGGTATTCATCCTCGGCTTCTTTATGTCGCTGGGCAAGGCGGCGGTGTTCAAGCATATCCCCGTATACTATCCGGACAATGTCGGGTCGGTCGGCGGACTGGTGGGCATGATCGGCGGCCTTGGCGGGTTTTTTCTGCCGATCGCCTTTGGTGTTATGAACGATGTCACCGGCGTCTGGACAAGCAGCTTCATGTTGCTTTTCCTTATCGCCGGGGTGGCGCTTTTGTGGATGCATTTCTCCATCCGCGCGATGGAGAAGAGAGAGCTTGGCAAGGAACTCGGCGGGCTGCCCGAGCTACCGGAAATGCGGCCGATCCATGACGCCGAGCGGCATCCAAGCCGCTCCAAGGTGCTTGAAGACTGGCGGCCGGACGACATCGATTTCTGGGAGAAGAAAGGCAAGTCTATTGCCACCCGAAACTTGTGGATATCGATCCCCAGCCTCTTGCTCGCGTTCTCGGTCTGGCTGGTATGGAGTGTGGTCGTCGCCAAGCTGCCAAGCATTGGGTTCAAATATGCCACCGATCAGCTCTTCTGGTTGGCCGCTTTGCCGGGCCTATCCGGCGCGACATTAAGGATTTTCTATTCCTTCATGGTGCCGATCTTTGGCGGCCGGTTGTGGACCACATTGACCACGGCATCGCTATTGATCCCCGCTCTGGGCATTGGCTACGCCGTGCAGGACCCGGACACGCCTTACTTTATCTTCCTGATCCTGGCGCTGCTGTGCGGCTTGGGCGGCGGCAACTTTGCCTCCTCGATGGCCAATATCAGTTTCTTCTTTCCCAAAAAGGAAAAGGGTAACGCGCTGGCCTTGAATGCGGGGCTCGGGAATGCCGGTGTATCCGTCATGCAGTTTCTGGTGCCGATCGTCATTACAACCAGCGTGTTCGGCGTGCTCGGCGGCGAACCGCAGCAGGTGGATGCAGCGACCAGTCTGTGGGTTCAGAACGCAGGTTTCATCTGGGTACCGTTCTTGATCGTCGTCACGCTTTTTTCCTGGTTTGGCATGAACGACATCGCTTCCGCCAAGTCATCCTTTCGCGATCAGGCCGTGATCTTCGGCCGCAAGGACAACTGGATTATGTGCTGGCTCTATACCGGCACCTTCGGTTCCTTCATCGGGTACTCGGCCGGCTTCCCGCTTCTAGCGCAGACCCAATTTCCCACGGTCAACTCGTTGCAATATATCTTCCTCGGGCCATTGGTCGGCGCGTTGTCGCGCGCCGGGACCGGCTGGATTGCCGATCGCTGGGGCGGCGGCCGGGTAACTTTTTGGACCTTTATCCTGATGATTGCTGCGGTCGGCGGCGTGATCTATTTCCTCGCCACCAAGGATCAGCCGGGCTCATTTTGGGGCTTCTTCGCCTGCTTCATGGTGCTGTTTTTTGCCACCGGCATCGGCAATGCTTCGACCTTCCAGATGATCCCCGTCATCATGCACCGGGAGGTCGAACGCGCCATGCCCGATCTCAAGGGCGCCGCCGCCAACCGTCAGGCCGAGAGGGAAAGTGCTGCAATCATCGGCTTTACCTCAGCGATGGCCGCTTACGGCGCCTTCTTCATCCCCAAAGCCTATGGCAGTTCGATCGCCATGACCGGCGGGCCGGTAGCTGCTTTGTGGGCATTCTTGATATTCTACGTCACCTGCGCGCTGCTTACCTGGTGGGTTTATACCCGCCGAGGGGGCAGCCTGCATGACATCGAGCGGAGGCGCCCAGCCCCTGCTTTAAACGAAAATACGGCCAACTAAGGGACAACAAAGTGTCACACCTGCTCGATCGATTGAATTTTCTCAAGCGCAAGAGCGTCGGCACTTTTTCAGGCGGTCACGGCGTGACCACCAACGAAAGCCGGGATTGGGAGAATGCCTACCGCAACCGCTGGCAGCACGACAAAATCGTGCGTTCGACCCACGGCGTAAACTGCACCGGCTCATGTTCGTGGAAGATCTACGTCAAGGGCGGGATCGTCACCTGGGAAACCCAGCAGACCGATTATCCTCGTACCCGGCCCGATTTGCCCAATCACGAACCGCGCGGCTGCGCCCGTGGCGCCAGCTACTCCTGGTATCTGTATTCGGCTAACAGGGTGAAGCATCCGCTCGTCCGCTCCCGATTGCTCAAGCTGTGGCGCGAGGCGCGGGCGGTGCGCTCCGCGGTTGCCGCCTGGGCGTCGATTGTGGAAGACCCGGACAAGCGCAAGTCTTATACAAAAGTGCGCGGCCATGGCGGGTTCGTGCGGGCAAGCTGGGACGAGGTCAACGAGATCATCGCCGCGGCAAATGCCTACACCACCCGCACCCACGGCCCGGACAGGGTGGTCGGTTTTTCGCCCATCCCGGCTATGTCAATGATCTCCTATGCAGCCGGCTCGCGCTATCTCTCCCTGATGGGCGGCGTCTGCATGTCGTTCTACGATTGGTACTGCGATCTACCCCCCGCTTCGCCGATGACCTGGGGCGAGCAGACCGACGTGCCCGAAAGCGCCGATTGGTATAATGCGGGGTTCCTTATGCTATGGGGCTCCAACGTACCCCAGACCCGCACGCCGGACGCCCATTTCTATACCGAGGCGCGTTACAAGGGCGCCAAGTCGGTTGTCGTCTCACCAGACTACTCGGAGGCCGCAAAGTTTTCCGATTTGTGGCTGCACCCCAAGCAGGGCACCGACGCAGCATTGGCCATGGCCATGGGCCATGTGATCTTGCGCGAATTCCATCTCGATCGTCGTTGCGACTATTTCGAAGATTATTGCCGCCGCTATACCGACATGCCGATGTTGGTCCGGCTGGTCAAGCAGAACGGGCATTATGTACCGGAGCGGCTGGTCCGCGCATCAGACATCGCGAGCAATCTGGGAGAAGCGAACAATCCTGAATGGAAAACGCTCGCGATCGATGCCGCGAGTGGGAAGATCGTCACGCCGAACGGATCCGTCGGTTTCCGCTGGGGTGAAGACGGCAAGTGGAACCTGGAGGAAAAAGACGGCAAGGGCGGCGAGGTCTCGCTGCTAACCAGCCTTATCTCCGAGGAGCACCACGATAGCGTCGCCGAGGTCGGGTTCCCCTATTTCGGCAATCGCGAGCACGACCATTTCGAGGGCACCGACCATGACAGCGTGCTGTTGCGCCAGGTGCCGGCCAAGAAGGTCAAGCTCCGGGATGGCGAGGCGCTGGTTGCCACCGTGTTCGACCTTTTCGTGGCCAATTACGGGCTGGACCGGGGCATCGGGAGCGCCAATGTCGCCAAGAGCTTTGATGAGAACGTGCCCTATACCCCGGCCTGGGCGGAAAAAATCACCGGCGTGCCGGCCGACCACATCATCACCGTCGCCCGTGAATTCGCGTCCAATGCGGAAAAGACCAATGGCCGCTCCATGGTTATCCTCGGCGCTGGCCTGAACCACTGGTACCACATGGACATGAATTATCGGGGGATCATGAATCTCCTGATCATGTGTGGTTGCGTGGGCCAGTCCGGCGGTGGCTGGAGCCATTATGTCGGCCAGGAAAAGCTGCGGCCGCAAACTGGCTGGCAGCCGCTCGCTTTCGGCCTCGACTGGGCGCGTCCGCCGCGACACATGAACTCGACGTCGTTCTTTTATGCCCATACCGACCAGTGGCGCTACGAGACGCTGAACGTCGATGAGATTCTCTCGCCCACCGCGCCAGAAGGCCCGTGGGATGCCACGCTGATCGACTACAATGTGCGCGCCGAGCGCATGGGCTGGCTGCCATCGGCCCCGCAACTCAAATCCAATCCGCTGGATATCGCCGCCGCCGCCGCTAAGGCGAAAAAGAAGCCTGAGGTCTACGTTGCCGACGCGCTGAAATCCGGCAAACTCCAGATGAGCTGTGAAGACCCGGACGATCCCGCCAACTGGCCACGCAACCTGTTTGTATGGCGCTCGAACCTTCTCGGCTCGTCGGGCAAGGGGCACGAATATTTCCTCAAGCATCTGCTGGGCACATCGCACGGGGTGATGGGCAAGGATCTGGGCGAGGAAGGACGGCAGCGCTCCAAGGAATCCACCTGGCACGACGATGCGCCCGAGGGCAAACTAGACCTTCTGGTGACCCTTGATTTCCGTATGTCGACGACGTGCGTTTATTCCGACATCGTTCTGCCGACGGCGACCTGGTACGAGAAGAACGACCTCAACACCTCCGATATGCATCCCTTCATCCATCCGTTGTCGAGCGCGGCGGATCCGGCCTGGGAGGCGCGCAGCGACTGGGACATCTTCAAGGGGCTGGCCAAGTCGTTCTCCGAAGTCGCGCCCGAAGTGCTCGGAGTAGAGCAGGACACGGTGCTTGTGCCGATCCTGCACGACACGCCCGGAGAAATAGCGCAGCCTTTCGATGTGAAGGATTGGAAAGCCGGCGACACCAAACCGGTCCCCGGCGTAACCATGCCGAATGTCGTCGTTGTCGAGCGTGACTATCCCAACCTCTACAAGCGCTTCAAAGCCCTTGGGCCGCTGATGAACAAGATCGGCAATGGCGGTAAGGGGATCGCGTGGAATACCGAGCATGAGGTCGAGGCGCTGAGCAACCTCAACGGTGTCGTCACCGAGGACGGTCCCACCAAGGGTATGCCAAAAATCGACACCGACATCGACGCAACCGAAGTTGTGTTGATGCTGGCGCCCGAGACCAACGGCGAGGTCGCGGTCAAGGCCTGGGAGGCACTGTCCAAGGCGACCGGCCGCGATCACACGCATCTTGCGATTCCCAAGGAAGACGAGAAAATCCGTTTTCGCGACATTGTCGCCCAGCCGCGCAAGATCATCTCATCCCCCACCTGGTCGGGTCTTGAGAGCGAGAAAGTCTGCTACAACGCCTGCTACACCAACGTCCATGAACTGATACCTTGGCGCACGCTGACCGGCCGCCAGCAGCTCTATCAGGATCATTTGTGGATGCGGGCGTTTGGCGAGGCGTTGTGCGTCTACCGGCCGCCGATCGACACCAAGTCCGTCAAACCGGTGATCGACGCCAAGCCGAACGGCAACAAACAGGTGGTGCTGAACTTCATCACACCGCACCAGAAATGGGGCATCCACTCGACCTATTCGGACAACCTTCTGATGCTCACGCTCAATCGCGGCGGGCCGGTGGTCTGGTTGTCGGAAATTGACGCCGCTAAAGCCGACATCGTCGACAACGATTGGGTTGAAGCCTACAACGCCAACGGCGCGCTTGTGGCCCGCGCAGTCGTCTCCCAGCGCATGAAGGAGGGGACGATATACATGTATCACGCTCAGGAAAAAATCGTGAACACGCCTGGATCGGAGACGACCGGCAATCGCGGCGGTATCCATAATTCCGTGACAAGGGCGATAGTCAAACCGACCCATATGATCGGCGGATACGTCCAGCAGTCCTACGGGTTCAACTACTACGGCACCGTCGGCTCGAACCGCGACGAATTCGTCATTGTGCGAAAAATGGACCGTATCGATTGGCTCGAGAAGCCGTTGACGCAAAAAGCGGAGGCGGCAGAATGAAAATCCGCGCTCAAATCGGCATGGTGCTGAACCTGGACAAATGCATCGGCTGTCACACCTGTTCGGTCACATGCAAGAATGTCTGGACCACCCGCGAAGGTGTCGAATACGCCTGGTTCAATAATGTCGAGACCAAGCCTGGCATCGGCTATCCCAAGGAATGGGAGAACCAGAAAAAATGGAACGGCGGCTGGACACGAAAGGCAAACGGCAAGATCCGTCCGAAAATGGGCGCAAAGTGGCGGGTGCTGGCCAAGATATTCGCCAATCCAGACCTGCCCGAAATCGACGATTATTACGAGCCGTTTGATTTCGATTACGAGCATCTGCAATCCGCTGGCGAATTGGAAGCCTTTCCCACGGCGCGGCCGCGCTCGCTGATTTCAGGACAACGCATGGAGAAGATCGAGTGGGGCCCGAATTGGGAAGAGATCCTCGGCGGCGAATTTTCCAAGCGCTCCAACGATAGCAATTTCGACGGCGTCGAGAAGCAAATCTACGGCGAGTTCGAAAACACCTTCATGATGTATCTGCCACGCCTGTGCGAGCATTGCCTGAACCCCACATGCGTTGCGGCCTGCCCTTCGGGCGCCATCTACAAACGCGAGGATGACGGCATTGTCCTGATCGATCAGGAGAAATGCCGGGGCTGGCGCATGTGCGTCTCGGGCTGCCCCTACAAAAAAATCTATTACAACTGGTCATCGGGTAAGTCGGAGAAATGCATCTTCTGCTATCCCCGCATCGAAGCCGGCCACCCGACGGTTTGCTCGGAGACCTGTGTCGGGCGTATTCGTTATCTTGGTGTGCTGCTCTATGACGCCGATCGCATCGAAGAAGCGGCGTCCGTTCCGGATGAAAAAGATCTCTACGAAGCCCAGCTTTCGATCTTCCTCGATCCCAACGATCCCGAAGTAATCACGCAAGCCCGCGAACAGGGCATTCCCGAAGCCTGGCTGGAAGCGGCCAAGACTTCCCCAGTTTACCGAATGGCGATGGACTGGAAGGTCGCCTTCCCGCTGCATCCTGAATACCGCACCTTGCCGATGGTCTGGTATGTGCCGCCGCTGTCGCCACTGCAATCAGCAGCGGAAGCTGGAAAAATCGGCTGGGATGGCACACTGCCCGACGTGCGATCAATGCGCATCCCTGTGCGTTACCTCGCCAATCTGCTCACCGCCGGCAAGGACGAACCCGTTATCGCCGGCCTTGAACGCATGCTCGCCATGCGCTCCTACATGCGGTCCAAAACTGTGGACGGTGTGATCGACGAGGCCATAGCTGAACGGGTCGGCCTGACCAGCGGGATGATCGAGGACATGTACCACGTAATGGCCATCGCCAATTACGAGGACCGATTCGTCATTCCTACAACCCATCGCGAAATCGGCGAAGATGCCTATGACGTGAGGGGATCGTGCGGATTTTCCTTTGGCAATGGTTGTTCGGGCGGAGCGTCGGAGTTTGATCTGTTCGGCGCCAAGAAGACTAAAACCGTACGGACGCCAACCGAACTAATCCGGAGCTAGAGGATATGGCAAACGTCCTCAAGATCATTTCCGCCTTGCTGTCTTACCCAACAAGCGAGCTCATCGACGCTGGCCCGTTGCTGCACGCGGCTCTGAAGGCTGACAGAATGACAGGCAAAATGCAAAAGGCTCGGCTCGGCGCCTTGATCGACGACCTTGCCGGGCAGGACGTCTACGATGCGCAGGAGCGTTATGTACTGCTCTTCGATCGCACGCGGTCGTTATCCTTGCATCTTTTCGAGCACGTGCACGGCGAAAGCCGCGACCGGGGGCAAGCCATGGTCGACCTTGGAAACATGTACGAGGCGCAGGGGTTCGAGGTCGAAGCAAAGGAGTTGCCGGACTATATCCCGTTGTTCCTGGAATTCCTTTCGACCCAGTCCGCCTCCGAAATACACAGCCTGCTCGGCCAGACCTTGCACATCCTATCCGCCATTCGACAGCGTCTGCAGAAACGCAAGAGCATATATGCCGTCGCTTTCACCGCGCTTGAAAGCATCGCCGGCGCTAAGCCCGATACCGAGGCGGTCGCCGCAATCCTGAAAAATCCTGAAGACGACCCCAACGACCTGCAGGCCCTCGACAAGATATGGGAAGACCAGGCCGTCACCTTTGGTGGCGGCACCGGCAACGAATCCTGCGGCCCGGATCGTTTGCGCATGCAAATTCGGGCGGCCCGGCGACCGGCGCCACAATCCGAAATTCAAGGAGAGCCCCGGGATGGCTGAGTACCTCAACGCGGCTCTGTTTGGAATCTATCCCTATATCGCCCTCGCGGTTCTCGCACTCGGCTCGGTGATCCGCTACGACCGCGATCCATACACATGGAAATCGGGTTCCAGCCAGCTCTTGCGCCGTAAGCAACTAGTCCTCGGCTCTCTGCTGTTTCACCTGGGCGTGCTGGCGATTTTCTTCGGACATCTGGTCGGCCTGCTCACGCCTTTGTGGTTCTGGGATTTGTTGGGGGTCAGTCACGGCGCCAAGCAACTGATCGCCATCCTGCTCGGCGGCGTGGCGGGAGTATTTGGCATCATCGGCGCAACGCTACTCATCCACCGTCGGTTTTTCGATGCTCGCGTACGGGCGACATCAAGTTTCGCCGATAATATGATCATCTTGATTCTGTGGGTTCAGCTCGCGCTTGGCCTAGGCACCATTGCGGTCTCCGCCCAACATCTCGACGGCGAGGAAATGGTGAAGTTCATGGCTTGGGCCCAAGGCATATTCACCTTCAACTCCCAGGCGGCCGGCCATATCGCCGACGCAAACCTGATCTTTAAACTGCATATTACCCTTGGCCTGACCATCTTCGTGTTGTTTCCCTTCACCCGGCTGATCCACATGCTCTCCGCCCCGGTCCGGTATATCTGGCGGCCGGGCTATCAGATCGTGCGAAGCGTTCGCCCTACGCGAGAAGTGTTGCGGTGAGCCATGGCCGTTCCGCTTGATGCCAGTAGAGGCGTTCTTCCGGCGGGCAAGGCAAAAGTGCCCGCGCCGCCGAAACCCGAAGAACACGCGCCCATCACCGTCAATGGGGTCGGAATTTCCACCGAAGCCATACGTGCCGAGGCGCAACACCATCCGGCGGGATCGCCCGCCACGGCCTTTGCGGAAGCCGCCCGGGCTCTGGTTGTCAAAGAGTTGCTGCTTCAGGAGGTGGAAGCCAAAGCGATCGCAGCAGAGCCCGAAGTGCTTGGCGGCGGGCTGCGAGAAGCGGACATAGACGCCACCATCCGAGCCCTATTGGAGCGGGAAGTGAGCACGCCTAGGGCCGACGAAGATGCTTGCCGGCGGTACTACGGGGCCAATCCGGACCGGTTCCGGTCCGAGACGCTGTACGAGGCACGGCACATTCTGATTGCCGCACCGCATTCCGATGAGATGGCCCGCAAGCAGGCCAAAGCGGGCGCCCAAGCCGTAATCGCAACGCTTACCGATGATCTCTCGCAATTTGCCGCGCTTGCCATGGCGCATTCCGCCTGTCCATCAAAGGAGCAGGGCGGCAAACTGGGGCAGTTGTCCAATGGTTCGACGGTGCCCGAATTCGAGACCGTCCTTTGCAAGCTCGAAGTGGGTCAGTTTACCCCAACCCCCGTGTCGACGCGCTTTGGCTATCACGTCATCCAACTGGACCGAGTGATCCCCGGGCGGCAATTGCCCTTTGAGTTGGTGCACGAACGGATTGCCGCTTGGCTTGAAGCTGCAAGTTGGTCCAAGGGGGTTTCTCAATATATCGGCATCCTGGCTGGTAAGGCCGACATGCGGGGGATAGACCTTGAAGCTGCGGATGGGCCGCTGATCCGGTAGGCGGTGTGGGGGTGTTGTCATCCCAGCCTGCTAACCAATCTTGTCTTCGACGAAACTGGTGATTGCCTTTCACCGTCGCATGCCGTGAGGAAGGCTTTGCGGCGCCTTAGGTAGCGGCTCCCATCCTCTTTGCAGAACACCCAATCCGATCCGCCGGCGGGCCGAATGCGCCGTGGCGACAGTGCCAGGATTTGTGCCGACCTTTCGAGCAACGGCACGGCGCGCTCTCTTTCTTGCCCTTGGCTATTTCCTTCGTAGCCACACCCTCCCTGCGCTCCATTCTCGCCCGCGGCCAGATGGGCGAAAACTGCTCCGCCTGGCTTAGCTCCGTATCGATGGCGAAGGCTATTTGCTCGGCAAGGTCTTTCTCGCAGGCGGCCAGTAACGCGGCTTGCTCGGCGTGAGATAGAAACCTGGTACGCGGCGGCGACTCCGTCAGGCGCCCACGCCGTTTCTGCCGTTTCATGAAGACGGGAACAGGATTCATGTCGAGCAATTCGATATCCACGATGGCATGTGTGAACATCGAGGACAGGCAGAATAGGTCGCGCCGGATCGTCGGAGAGGATGCGCCTTCTTGTGTCAACAGTATGTCGCCGACATCCTGGATTTGTTGCAATCGCGGTCCGGCGAACGGTGTTGTTCGGATGCATTCGCTCGCCCGGTCGCGCATGCCCGCTTTCCGCAGAATAACGGTCGTCCCGCTGACGGAAGCCAAAGGCTGCTTTTGACCCTAACCAGTCCTTCGACCTAGTTTGAGAACAGAGGTAATGTCATGCTTCCCCGGTTCGTCCAATTTTCGGTGCATACAGGGAGCTTTGCGCGACAAAACTTCGTGCAAACCGCGGCAGATATCTACCGGCTATTGCGTGTCCTCACAAAGTAATTGGACGAATCTGAGCGTTTGGTGGATTGATACTGAGGTTTCCAGAGCTCTGGGCAGCGGTTTCTCGACGATCGGTCGTGGAATTCAAGACGCAGCTCACCAACCGTGTTCATTACGGGAAAGCGTATCGATGGGTGAATCTCCTATGTCCAGCTCGATCGACATGCACCTTCAAGCGGGGCGAGAACTGGCAGATTATCTTTTTGATGATCTTCGCAAGAACACATGGAAAGACACCGGCATTTGCAGGGACGCTTACGGTGAAGGCGAGAATTACGCCCACAAATTGGTTGCTGAGGTTGGGGAGCGGTTGAACTTGATCGTCGATCGCGACGCTGCAGCAAACACCTACATGACGTTACCGGGTCGAGATCGCGATGCCCCGCCAATCGTCATCGGCTCGCATTTGGATTCGGTCTCTGCCGGGGGCAATTATGACGGCCTGGCCGGCGTGGTTTCCGGATTGGCGGCAATTGCAATTCTTCAGTCATCGGGCTTCCGGCCTCGGTGCGATATCACGGTAATGGGGGTTCGCGCTGAGGAAAGTATGTGGTTCGCGACGTCTTACTTTGGCAGCCGCGCTGCCCTCGGAACCCTCGACCCTTCGACGCTGGATAGATTGACGCGATACGATACGGGCAAAACTTTGGCGGACCACGTAGCGTCCAGTGGCGGCAATCCAGCGGCCTTGCGTAATGGCGAACACCACTTTGTGCCAAAGAATATTCGGGCATTCATGGAAGTCCATATCGAGCAAGGCCCCATCCTAGAAACCGACTCTTATCCGATAGGAGTGGTGACGGGCATTCGCGGAAACTTTCGGTATCCGAACGCTAGGATTCTCGGAGAATATCAACATTGTGGCGGCATGCCGCGTGGTCACAGGAAAGATGCCGTTGTTGCAGCAGCCATGTTGGTCGAAGCGCTCAATAGTCTGTGGCGGAAGTTCGAGGATGAAGGCGTCGATATGGCGTTCACAGTTGGGAAGCTCTGGACGGATCCAAACCAACATTCAATGACAAAAGTACCTGGAATCGCGGAATTCAGCCTGGATGTTCGCAGCCTTGATCCGGATGTCCTCCACCAATTGAAGAATGAGGTCACCAAACTAATTTCGAGAATCTCGAAAGATACCGGCGTCAAATTTGAAATTGGTCGAGTCACGAATGCTCCGGTCGGGCATATGGACCAGGGCATTCGCGACCACTTGATCGCCGGCGCCGAGAAATTGGGGATTAAATGTCGCCGGATTGGCAGCGGAGCTTCGCATGACGCAGCTGCATTCTCCGCAGCCGGTGTTCCGGTTGGCATGATCTTTATTCGGAATGCCAATGGCAGCCACAATCCTGATGAAGATATGGCGCTGGAAGACTTCATGGAGGCCACGCGACTGCTGACATGGTGGCTCGTGGAGACAAACCATGACTGACTGCCTCAACCCCCACCAATTTGTTGATATTTGTCTTGTGGCGTGCGTGCGCTCATTGCATCGGACTTCGAGAAACCGAGGCGCAAAATGACAAATTGCCATGAGGTTGGCGACAAATGACCGACGCTACGGACCTGAAACCCACCATCGCCGTGTTGGGAGGAACCGGTAATTTGGGACGGGGGTTGTCTCTTCGCTGGGCCCGTGCGGGATACTCAGTGATCGTCGGATCCCGTTCACAGGATCGTGCCACGTCCGCAGCATTGGAGATTTCTAGACTGACCGGCAGCACCGTACTCGGCGCAACCTATCGCGACGCCGCAAGGGACGCTGAAATTGTGGTATTGGCGGTTCCTTACATGGCGCACAAATCGACCCTCTCTGACATCCGCGATGCGGTACGGGGAAAAATTGTCATTGATACGACGGTGCCGCTTGTCCCGCCGAAAGTTTCGCGTGTGCAACTGCCTGAGGGCGGATCGGCAGCGCTGGAAGCGCAAGCTGAGTTGGGAGAGGGCGTAAATCTCGTTGCCGCTTTTCACAACGTTGCAGCCGCCAAGCTTCAAGAACACGGCTCCACGGTCGATTGCGATGTGTTGGTGTTCAGCGACGTTCGCGACGCGCGGCAGCAGGTTGTCGATCTGGCGAATGCCATCGGCTTGAAGGGATGGCATGCAGGCCCCCTTGCCAACGCCGTCGTTGCCGAGACATTGACGTCAACACTGATTTTCATGAACCGCCACTACAAGATTGAGGGTGCGGGTATACGCATAACCGGTGATGCCAATTGATCGCCTGCCTGATCGAGCCAAATCAAGAGAACCGGCAACGCCGCAGCTTAGTTTGTTTGCGGTGCCAAACATTCCGCTGGTTCAGTCAGGACAAGACATTGCAGCCCTAATCGCCGGTGGTCTTGCTAATGCGGATATGCATCTCCAAGACGGCGATATCGTCGTTGTAGCCCAAAAAATCATCTCCAAGGCAGAAGGGCGAATGTTGGCACTCGCCGACATAGTGCCGTCAGCGAAGGCGAAGGAACTTGCCGAGCGCAGCGGCAAGGATCCACGCATTGTTGAATTGATATTGCAGGAATCCAAAGAAGTACTGCGCGTCCGGCCGGGACTGATTGTCGTCGCCCACCGCCTTGGACTTGTACTCGCAAACGCTGGGATTGATCAGTCAAACGTTTCTCCCGCGAACGAAGAGCAACATGTTCTTCTTCTTCCAATGGACCCCGACCAATCGTGCGAAACAATACGAGCGGAATTGCATCAATTATGTAACGCGCGCGTTGGTGTCGTGATTAGCGACAGCATAGGGCGCGCTTGGAGACTGGGGTCGATTGGTACGGCACTAGGTGTCGCAGGACTAGCAGCGGTAAGTGACTTGCGGGGTCGGCCGGACTTGTTCGGTCGGCGAATGGAAACCAGCATGGTCGCCGTCGCTGATGAGATCGCCGCAGCGGCATCCCTGCTGATTGGCGAGGCCGATGAGGGCCGTCCAGTCGTGGTTGTTAGGGGCCTCACCCATCTAATCGGCTCGGGAACAGGGCTCGACCTTTTGCGGCCTGTAGACCAAGACTTATTTCGATGACCGTTGAGCCCAAACCTTTTGAGCCAAGGATTGTTGCCCTGACCGGCGGTGTTGGGGGGGCTAAGCTTGCCGTTGGCCTAGCACATTGTCTTGGATCCGACGATTTGTTGATTGCCGTCAATATTGGCGACGATTTTGAGCATCTCGGTCTGACCATCTGTCCGGACCTAGACACCTTAACCTACACACTCGCGGGTCTTAACGACCCGCAACACGGATGGGGACGGCGCGATGAAACGTGGTCGGTTTTGGACACCATTGAGAAATTGGGCGGCGAGACGTGGTTTCGCCTAGGGGATCGTGATCTCGCGCTGCACCTGGAGCGAACTCGCCGGTTGCGGCAGGGAGAGTCGCTCGCGCATTTCACATTGTCGATAGGACGCCGACTGGGCGTTCGCCACATCATTGCTCCAATTAGCAATGATCCGGTTCGCACATTTGTTGAAACAGATGCCGGTCTGCTTCCTTTTCAGGACTATTTCGTTCGCAGCCGCTGCGAACCGCAGGTCACAGGATTCCGCTATGAAGGCGCTTCGACCGCTGAACCAAACACGATGCTCATCGACGCCTTAAGCAGCCCTCGGCTAGAGGCCGTGATAATTTGTCCTTCTAATCCCTTCCTCAGCATCGACCCAATCTTGGCTCTGCCGCTGGTTAAGCGCAAGCTAGAGACCTGCGCGGCACCGGTGATCGCCATTTCTCCAATTATCGGGGGCCAGGCAGTCAAGGGCCCAACTGCCAAGATGATGACAGAATTGAAGATGAAGCCATCTGCCAAAACAGTGGCGCGGTACTATGAAGATTTTTTGGACGGCTACGTGCTCGACCATAGTGATCAACACGAGGCGGACGCGCTCCAAGAAAGCGGCCTCACAACTGCGGCCGCCCAAATCTTAATGAAAAGCGACGCCGACAAAATTGCCCTGGCGCGCGCTGTGTTGGCCTTCGCTGACGGACTAGACGTGAGCCGCAATTCCACTCAGGCAGCGCCCAACTCTGTTGATGCGGGACGCAGGCCATGAATTCAGCATGGGCCGTTATCCCGGTGAAGCCCTTTTGCAGCGCAAAAACACGTCTGTCACATCATTACCCGGAAAAGATGCGGGCCGAAATTGCAAGAGCGATGTTCGAAGATGTGCTGGATGCAGTCTTCCATGCCACGGAAATTTCGGGGTGCGTAGTTGTAACCTGCGGCAAAGAGGCGGCGTCACTGGCAGTGACACGGGGTGCAGTCGTCAAAAAGGATTCAGAAGACGGAGATCTTAATGACGCGGTTGCGCTCGGAACAGCTGAGGCGTTCGTTCAGGGCGCTCAGACCGTGGTCGTGCTTCCGGGCGATCTTCCGTTGCTTAAGGCCGGCGATGTTTCCGCGATATTGGATACTCAGCGTCGGACGAACGCCATCGTGATTTGTCCAGATCTTAGGGAAGAAGGCACAAACGCACTGGCCGTGCCGCTCCCTTCCGCCATCCCTTTCGCCTTTGGCCCGGGCAGTTTCCAACTTCACGTTACTGCAATTCGAGCGGCAGGTTTTGCGCCGCAAACCCCTCGGCTGCCCCGCGTCGGACTTGACGTTGATACCTTCGAAGATCTGACGAAGGTCATCGCATCGGGCCAAAGTTGCCGTACTAGAACGATGCTTACGACAGCCGAGTTTTCGCTCATGGCGCCAAATTCGGCAAATTCCACCATTGGGAAATGCGCATGACCGAATGCACCGAGTTGCAGTTTCAGCGCTGGTTGGCAGACTTGGTCGATCGAGAAGAAGGCTGGTGTCCATCACAAGAAGATTCTCGACGACTGGTAGCCATCAATGAACCTGATGGTTTGAAGAAACTATCGATGGCGGCGGCTTCTGTTCGCGATAGGGGTAGCCCGGATGTTGTGAGCTATTCTCGTAAGGTTTTTGTTCCGCTGACGCAGCTTTGCCGCGACGTTTGCCACTACTGTACTTTTGCCCATCCCCCGCGCGAAGACGAGCCGGCGTTCCTATCATTGGATCAAGTGTTGCAGATTGCACAGGCTGGCGCCCAAGCTGGTTGCCGGGAAGCTCTTTTCACATTGGGGGACAAGCCGGAGTTACGCTACCGAAAGGCGCGTCGGGAACTAAATGCGCTGGGTCATGGCTCAACACTGTCGTATCTCGCCGAAGCGGCCAAGGTGGTCCATCAAGAAACTGGACTTTTGCCTCATTTTAATCCCGGCCTGCTTACCGAATCTGATTTCAAGACGCTGCGCCCCTTTGCGCCATCAATGGGCGTCATGCTCGAAACAACATCATCGCGCCTGTCCGAGACGGGCGGGCCTCATTTTGGTTCGCCAGATAAAGAACCGGCTTTGCGACTTTCCATGTTGGAAGCCGCCGGGCGAGCAGCAGTTCCGTTCACAACGGGTATCCTAATTGGTATCGGAGAAACTCGGCTTGAGCGTATCGAGGCGCTGACAGCAATTCGCGACGCCGACAATCGGTATGGTCATATCCAAGAAGTAATTATCCAAAATTTCTGTCCAAAGCCGGGGACCCGGATGGCGAATGCACCTGCTTCAAGCGAAACGGAGTTGGTATGGACCATCGCAGTTGCGCGCCTGTTGCTGGGCGGCAAGGCAAACATCCAGGCGCCGCCAAATTTGAGCCCTGGACGGTTGGAGCAACTGTTGGGCGCCGGACTCAATGATTGGGGCGGTGTCTCGCCGGTCACGCCAGATCATGTCAATCCAGAATTTGCCTGGCCGCAATTGGACACCCTAGCAAAAGAGACCGAACGCGCTGGTAAGACATTGGTCGAACGACTGGCTGTTTATCCCGACTATGTGTTGGATGCGGATCGATGGATCGATCCCTCTCTTCATCAAATTGTATTGCGGGCCAGCGATGCCTCCGGTTTGGCGCGCGGCGATGATTGGATTGCTGGTGTTTCGACCAAACCAGCCAATTCCTGGCAGTCGAAGCGCCGCCGGGCAACGCGTTCTACGCTGGACGCCGTGCTCAATCGAGCAGAACGCGGTGAACGGCTGGAGGAAACTCAAATTCTACAGCTGTTTGATGCGCGTGGCGGGGCGGTTGGCGAAGTTTGTAGCGTCGCTGATGACCTGCGCCAGAGAACAGTCGGAGACGAAGTCACCTATGTTGTAAATCGCAACATAAACTACACCAATATTTGCAATTATCGATGCCAGTTCTGCGCTTTTTCGAAAGGTAAGACAGCCGACTATCTACGCGGCAAACCCTACAACCTGAATCACGATGAAATCTGGCGTCGCACCGTCGAGGCTGCCGAACGAGGTGCAACAGAGGTTTGTCTGCAAGGCGGTATTCATCCGGAGTACACCGGAAATACGTACCTAAATATCTGCCGTACGGTCCGCGAAGCGGCGCCAGATATACACATTCATGCGTTTTCTCCATTAGAGATCATGCATGGTGCCGAGACGCTCAACGTCTCTATACCGGCCTTTCTCGAGCAATTACGCGATGCCGGCCTCAATTCGCTGCCGGGCACCGCCGCGGAGATTCTGGATGATGAAGTTCGCGCAATCATATGCCCTGACAAGCTCCGTACCGACGAATGGCTCTACGTGATCTCGGCGGCGCACAAGATCGGACTACCAACGACCTCAACGATGATGTTCGGCCATGTCGACCGACCACAGCATTGGGCGCGGCACCTGCTCCGGTTGCGCGACCTGCAGTCAATAACCGGCGGTATAATGGAGTTCGTACCATTGCCGTTCGTTGGGCAAGAAGCACCGATCTACCTCAAGGGAAAGGCCAGGCCCGGACCGACGTTCCGGGAAGCTGTTTTGGTGCATGCAGTAGCCCGATTAGTTCTGTCTCCACTGATCAAGAACATTCAAACATCGTGGGTGAAAATGGGGCCACGAGGCGCGCTGGTTTGCTTGAACTCCGGCGCCAATGATTTTGGCGGTATTCTTATGGACGAAAGCATCACCCGCGCCGCAGGCGCATCCCACGGACAGGAGCTAGACGGGGAGGCCATGAGCGAGTTGGTCAAATCAATTGGTCGGAAACTGCGACAGCGTACAACCGACTATGGGCAAAGAGACGATTCATGCGCCTATCCCGAATTATATGCCTCGCGTCAACGGAAACGGACGGTTCGGCCCGATCGAACAGACGGGACGTTCATTCAATAAAATCACTGCACCAGTTGATGAGGCAGAAATCACCAAACAGCGTTCGACTTTAATACGCTATCGACTTGTGATTGATGTAGAAAGCGGGGACGCCCAACATCCAGACATATTGGTCGATGGCGAACTGATTGCAGAGATTGGTTCGCCGGCATGGACGCTTCTGCGGATGCACAGGTCCGCGATGCGTCTGACAGATTACTAGTGCCGGGCCTGATGTGCGGCGGTTATCACGTCGATCGGTTGCTCGCGAACAATCTCACGGCCGAAATCTGACCTCCAGCCTGACTAGGCCTGTCCCGATGAGACGCTCATAAACCCGGGCTGGCAGGATTCAATTCGGCCTCGACCGAGACAAGTTCGTCCCGCAGAATTTTTGCGTAAACTGTTGCGATGCGTGATGCTTTCCTAAACTTCGGAACCAGCAAATAGGCGCCAACTTCTATTGACGGGATGAAATCACGCACGACTAAATCTGCGTAGGCATGTGCTCCCGAAAGCACGAATTGATCAACGATCGCAATACCGGCACCAGTTTGTGCAAGTTGGCAGGCAGTTTCGCAGTAGCGTATTTCCACATTTATCTGATGTAGCAAACCTTCTTTGGTAAATGTGGATGCAATCAATCGCCCGAGCACCGTATCGGGATTGAACGAAATAAGGTGCTCATTCTCGAGGTCCAAGGGAGAAATTTGCTTGTGTTTCGCCAGCGGGTGATCGCTCCGAAGCACGCAAACCATTCTAACTGCGCAAATTCGGCGCGAGGTTAGGGTCGGCAGGATGTGGGGGTTTACAGCAACGCCGATGTCAACTTCGCCCCGCCCCGTCATATCCAGTACGTCTTCTAGATTCTTGATTTCAAGACTAACTTTTACCTGAGATCTGTCTTTGACGAATTTGCTGATGGCGCGAGGAATTATCGAGTTTCCCAATACAGGCGTCGCCGCAATCCTCAAATGCCCCCGGCGGTCATGTCGGAGTTCGTCGACCACTTGGTTCGTCTTGTCAAATGCCACAGAAATATCCTGCACCTCGCGGTATAACACCCGCGCCTCTTCGGTTGGTTGCAGGCGGCCACTAACCCGATCAAATAGGTCAAACCCTAAATAGCCTTCCAGGCGTTTTAGAGAATTACTGACGCTTGGCTGAGATATGTATAAAAGATGAGCTGCACCAATAGTTGATCCAGTCTTCATGATAGCGCCAAACACTTCTAATTGACGCATATCCAATTTTCAATCTCCAATAGCAATGAAGTAAACTGTCGTTGTCCTGGCCAGCTGGTCAAATAAACTTCAATCGGCGTAATGAATAAAAATAGTGAGGCAGAATGTTTTCGACCCATTACTTGTAGTCGTTCCACAAGGCCAAATTGCTTGCGGGCTTTCTCGAGACATCAATCGAGCTGGTCCGACCCCATAGTGATCCCCGAGTAATATAGCTCAAAGCTATGGGCATGGCCTCCCATTTGATTCGGAGGTTCGCATGAGTGCGCTATGATCCACCCATGACACGGAAGACGGACAGGGGAAATTGGCCCTGAAACAAGCCGCGCGGGCGGATCTATGTTCGGCAGATCGAAATTTCTTGAGATCAGACTACCTGATACGGGAGCACGGAAATGAACGACACTGCGCCGGTACGCTTTGGCATCAACTTTCTTCCGAACCACGCCCTTGAACTGGTCGAATGGGTAAAGGCAGCCGAAGATAATGGCTTCGAAATTGCGGGGATCGCTGATTCCCAATCATTGTATCGCGATGTTTTTATCTGTGAGGCGTTGACAGCCGTGAATACGTCGACCATCCGGTTCGGGAGCCGGGTGATTAACCCGAAGACCAGGCATCCCGCGGTTTCGGCCTGTGCCGCGGCGACACTGGACGAACTCGCACCAGGCCGCACCATGATTGGCGTAGGAACCGGTGATAGCGCCGTCGATAATATTGGCATCTCTCCAGCGACACGCGCTGAAACCAACGAATACATTCGTGCCGTTCGGGAGCTTCTAGTCACTGGTAAAACTGTCTACAACGACAAGCCGTGCAAGCTCACTTGGTCGGAGCACAAGAATATCCCAATTTATATGGCTGCTTCCGGACCAAAAGCGCTGCAGCTCGCCGGTGAGACTGCCGACGGCGTGATCATCAACACCGGGTTGCTACCTGAAATCGTCAAAGACTCGATTGAGCAGGTTCGTATCGGCTGCGAGCGCGCAGGCCGCGATGTTGGTGAAGTCGATATGTGGTGGCTTCCACTTACAAACATCGACAGTAATCGCGAACGGGCGATCAACGAAATTGCACCGACGCTCGCCTCGGCCGGCAGCCACATGTCCCGTTTCACCACCAAGGGCAAACACATTCCCGATCATCTTCTGGACCAGGTTAAGGAACTCGGTCGGCGCTATGCATCCGACCAGCATGACAAGCCCGATAGCACAAATCGGGAGCTCGCCAAGGAGCTCGGTCTATTGGATTATTTGGCCGACCGGTTTTCTGTCGCCGGTTCGCCCGCAGAATGTATCGACAAGCTGAATGCTGCCATTGAGGCGGGTGCACGCCAATTCTGGATGAGCGTTCACTTTGACGACAAGATCGGCTTTATGGAAAAGTGGGGTAAAGAGATCATTTCGGCATACCGCTGAATGTTCCGCTGCGCCCAGTCGGCCAATACCTAAATTCAGGTGATGCGATGCCTAACTTCGATACCGTTATACGCGGCGGCACGGTGGCAACGGCGAGTGATACGGTGGTGTGCGATGTCGGTATTCGCGGCGGCCAAATCGTTGCACTGGGAGAACGTTTGGATCGCGGCGATCAAGAAATAGATGCGACTGGCTTGCTTGTTTTCCCAGGTGGCATCGAGGGCCATTGCCATATAGAGCAGCGCGGATCACTCGGTGTAATGAGCGCTGACGACTTTTACTCAGCTACCGTCGCGGCGGTTTTCGGAGGAACGACAACCGTCCTTTCATTTGCCGCCCAACACAAAGGGCAGTCGTTGCGTGAGGCGGTCGAAGACTACCGCGCGTTGGCGTTGCCGAAATCAGTGATCGACTATGGGTTTCATCTGATCATTTCGGACCCGACCCCTCAGGTATTGGGCCAGGAGTTACCGGCTCTCATCAACGACGGCTTCACGTCGTTCAAGGTCTACATGACCTACGATCTTCTGAAGCTCGACGATTTCGAGATCCTGCAAGTTTTCGAAGTGGCTCGTCGTGAAGGCGCCTTGGTCATGGTGCACGCTGAGAACCACGACATGATACGCTGGTTACGTGAACGGCTGGTTGGTCTTGGCCATGTAGCACCGCGATATCACGCGGTCAGCCATCCCCGTGTCGGAGAGGGGGAAGCGGCAAATCGGGCAATCTCGCTTGCGAAACTGATGGATGTCCCAATCCTTATCGTTCACGTGTCAACGGAGGAGGCCACGCGGGAAATCAGAGCGGCGCAAAGTGGTGGGTTGAAAATATTTGCCGAGACCTGTCCACAGTACCTCTTTCTAACCGCCGACGATCTGGACAGAGAGGGTCTCGAAGGCGCGAAATTCTGTTGCAGTCCGCCGCTGCGGGACGAACACGCACAGGAGGCCCTGTGGCGGGGACTCCAGAACGGAACATTCCAGATATTCTCCACCGACCACGCGCCTTATTCATTTGATGAATCCGGCAAATTGAGTGCGGGTCCAAACCCCAACTTTACGCAGATCGCAAACGGTCTTCCGGGGATCGAGCTACGCCTCGTCCTGCTTTATTCGGAAGGTGTGGTCACGGGTCGTATTGACCTCAATCGGTTTGTAGAATTGACCTCGACCAATGTCGCAAAAATGTATGGTCTATATCCGCAAAAAGGGACCATTGCCGTCGGTGCCGACGCCGATATTGTAGTCTGGGATCCCGAGCGAAAAACGACGATCACATATGATCTCCTGCATGACCGAAGCGGCTATACCCCATATGAAGGAATGCAAGTCACGGGCTGGCCGGTGACGGTTCTCAGCCGCGGCCGTCTTGCGGTCGATAACGGAAAGTTGCACTTGAACCGAGGTGACGGGTCGCTTCTGTCACGGGCCAAATCACCCGCAGCCCAACCGCTCGGCGTTCTAGAGCGTGAAATGGACCCGGTTCGAAATTTTGGGGCCACTTTGCTGTCCAGCGACGATGCATCTGGCCTCGATTTTACCTCGGAAGATTAGGCAGACCAGGGTTAGCTAGCATTCCGAGGATGTCGACTTGCTAACGTAACTGCTGCGGCTCACCTGTTGTTTGAAGCATGCCGCAGAATCACGGTGCATCCGATCGATCCGATAGTTCCTTAGGACCCGTTGTGATTTGGATTTTGGGCGGTCATGTCGTGCTCCTGGATAGATAAGACTGCTTGCCGGCGCTATACCATTGATCAACCAAGGGGCATAGCGCGGGCTGACGCATGTCGCCGCTCGGTCCGCGCACCGGGCATTTACGCCGCACGCCCTTGCAGCGGCGCGGGCGCAGGCGGCAGGATCGTGCAAATCAAGCTGGCCTTGCGAAACGAGACCCAAGCATGACCTATTCCGCCGATACCCTTGCCAATCTCGTGCGCGACGCGGAGATCGATCCGTCGGTCTATACCGATCCGGAAATTTTTGAACTGGAGATGGAGCGGATCTACGACCGCGCTTGGCTGTTGGTTGGCCACGAGTCGCAGATCCCCACGCCCGGTTCCTATGTGACCACGTCGGCCGGGCGCCACCCGATCGTGCTGCTGCGCGACCAAACCGGCATGGTTCGGGCTTTTCTCAATCGATGTGCACACCGGGGGGCCCGCCTTTGCAGCCAGGATCGGGGCCGCGCAACGTCGTTTGTCTGTCCGTATCATGGCTGGGTCTTCGGGACTGACGGTGAGCTCAAGAGCTTGCCCGCGCCGGAGGAATTTGGCCCCGACTTCCACTTCCAGGACTGGGGCCTGCGGCCGGTCGCGGCGCTCGACGCCTATCGGGGATTCGTCTTCGTGCGGCACGCGGAGGAGGGCCCGCCGCTAAACGAATTTATCGGCGACATCAAAACCTCGATCGACGACCTGGTGGACCGCGCGCCTGACGGGGAGGTGGAGATCTGCCCGGTGCCGGCCCGCCATCGCTACCGGGGCAACTGGAAGCTCAGCTTTGAGAACCTCAACGACGCGCACCACGCCCGGATTGCCCACGCGACAAGTGTCAAGGCCGCCAGCCGCGTGATTGCAGATTTGGGCGCCGAGGGCCGGCACCCCGCACTCGGCATCCTCAAGGCCAACGGCATGCCGATCAGCCAGTTCGGCCAACTCGACATGGTGACCGCACCGTTCGGCCACAGTTTCATCTTCGGATTCATTGACGGTCAACGAAAATCGGCGTTCCCCGCCGCCTACGAGAGCGCCATGACGGAGCGAAAGGGCACCGACGAGGCCGAGCGCATCCTGTCGGTCAACCGACACCTCTCGCTGATCTATCCGAGCGCGACAATCCAGGGCCGCTTCCAGACCATGCGGCTGATCCAGCCGATCCGCCACGACCTGACCGAATCGGTGGGTTACGTCTTCAAGCTCAAGGGTGCGCCGCCTGAAGTATTCGAGGAGGCATTGCACTATTTCCATGTCTCGCTGTCGCCGCTCTCACCGGTGTTGTCCGACGACATGGCGCTCTACGAGGGCATGCAAACCCAGAATACGTCGCGCCTCGCGGGTCGCTTGCCGGCCAAACGGTGGCTCGGCGCCGAGGGCCGTGAAACACGCAACGCCGAACCGGCGACCAGCGAAGCCTATATCCGCAACCAGTTTGCTTCGTGGACGTCCTATATGTGCGGCGCGCCATGACCACCGTCGCGGCATCGGTTCTTGCCGATTTCGTCGATCTTGAGGCCGACCTTCTAGACGATCGCCGCTTTGACGAGTGGCTGGACCTGTTCACCGACGATGCGGTCTATTGGGTGCCTTTGACCCCCGATCAGGCGGATCCGCGCGATGCCCCGTCCCTGATCTGGGAGACCAAGGACGCGTTGACCGCGAGGGTCCTGCGTCTCGGTGACCCGCAAACCATTGTCCAACAGCCCTATTCGAGATGGCGCCGGATCATGGGGCGGGTCCGCGCAGAGCCGCCGACGGGCAACGGCGATGCCACGATTGCAGTGCGCGCGGCGTTCCATCTGGTCGAAGCGGTGGCAAATCACGACGCCGAGGACCTAGCCCGGATTTTCGCCGGTACGGTGCGATGGGACTTGGTCGACACCGCCGACGAAGGTCTCCGGATTCGTCGCAAGCGTATCGATCTGGTCAACAGTGAGAGGGGGCTGTACGGGGTCTCCGTCCTGTTCTGAGCTCCCAAATGCTCTTCAATGCACCTAGCTTGGGCTCGTAAATCCACCTATCATGATTTGGCATTTAGACGAGCCGACTGAGCCGCCGCGTACCAATGTACGTTCGGCGGCCGTCGAGATTTCGGTGCACCGGGGGAAATCAGCACACAGGGAGGAACGATAGATGATGGTATCTAAATCAGCGGTTGCAGCGGCCATATTGGCGGCTGTCGCCACGACGTCGAGCGTGTCGCAGGTACAAGCGCAGACCGTGCTGCGTTTCAACAATGTCCTGCCGCCGACGCACATCATTCGGACCCAAGGCTGGGACGTTTGGGCCAAACAGGTCGCCGAAGCGACCAGTGGGCGTGTCAAGATCCAGTTTACGACCAAGGCGCTGGGCATTCTGCCTCGGGCCTTCGACCTCGCGCGCGACGGTGTCGCCGATGTTGGATGGGGTGTGCAGGGATATACGCCAGGCCGTTTCGTTTCGGCCGAGATCGTAGAGATACCGTTTCTCAGTGCGACAGGCGAGGCGCTGTCGGTGGCCTACTGGCGTGTCTACAAGGCCCATTTCGAGAAGGCCAAGGAATACAAAGGTGTCCATCTGCTTGGTGTGCATACCCACAGTGCAGGGCACGTCTTCACGGCGACCAAGCCACTGGTCAAGATGGCCGATTTACGTGGCTTGAAGATTCGCATTGTCAACCGAGCGACCAGCCAAATACTCAGGTCCTACGGCGGCGCTCCGGTGCGCGAACCGGCGCCCAAGCTCAGCCAGCTCCTGTCCAAGGGCGTCGTCGATGGCTCATTCTTCACCGCCGACGGGATCAGCAGTTTCCGCCTCGGCGGCAAGCTCAACAACTGGTTGCGCTTTAAGAAGGGACTCTACAACACGAGCTTTTTTCTCGTGATCAATCAGGCCAAATGGAACAAGATTCCGGCCGCCGATCAGGCGGCGATCACGCGGGTTTCGGGCGAGAACTTTGCTCGCATCATGGGCAGCCTGTGGGATCGATCAGAAGCCATGGGCGCCAAGTTGCTTAAGACGAAGGGCGCGAAGATCGCTGACCCATCCGCGGCCGATATGGCCAAGCTGAATACCATGGCCGCGGGTTTCGAAAAGGCCTGGATTGCCAAGGCATCGAAAAAAGGTATCGATGCCGACGCGTCTTTGAAGATGCTGCGCGCCGAAGTCGCTGGCTACAAATCCAAGTGATCCTCGGCCAGGATCCGATGCAAGATAGTATCAGTGGTTCCAACCGGCGTCGGAATGTGGAGTGCTCCGGAGCGGTTGCCTCGTAGGCTTGATGCGCTCGCGACGGTCGCCCCCTTTGTCATGATTGGGCGGCCTTCGTCGACGTGGTGATACAATAGGCCCATCGGGGCGCCGTTCTGGTTGCCGACGGACTGCTGATCCTTAGCGCACATTGAGCGCACCCAACTGGTATTTTCCACCAAACCAAGTTTGGGTTCACTTCGATTGCGAACTTGATACTTGGAAATGTCCCTACGCGAAAGTGAAGCCGGACGAAGTGACTAATTTGTCGAGGTCGGCACGAAGTAGGGTAACTTGGTATTCTGTTGCCGAGCGTGGCCACTTGGGTCGAGCCTGTATTACGGGCAATGTGTTAGAGGGCGTTGAATTCGGAGGACGTACAATTTCAGCGGCTTAATGCCGTGCACAATGCCGATCGATACTGGGATTATTGAGCGGATTGGCTTGACGGATACCGATGATGACATGGGCATCAAGATTATCCTGCGTTTGTATATCGGCATTCACGATGTCGGCGACCGCCCACGCTGAACAACTGTCGTTCACCACCGGCGATTGGCGACCTTACATCTTCGAAGAGAAAGGGACGGTCAGTTCGAAGACACCCGGATTCAGTATTGAAATCGTCAACGCCGTATTCGCAAAACTGGGTTATGAAATTGTCTACAAAACGGCCCCTTTTCTTCGTCAGATACAAGACGTCGAAAGGGGAGATTTCACGGCGCTCGTTGGCGTGTACCAGACAGAGGCGCCGAATCTAATTTATCCACAAGAACCAATTGGAATGTCTCGCAATTGTTTCTACACAAAAGCCGGGCGCACCTGGAAATTCAAGAGCCTCAAGGATCTTTCGTCAGTTAGGATTGCTGTAGTCGGCGGATATACGTACGGCGAAATCGATAGCTACATCAAAGCCAACAGTGAGAGGGTCATAAAGCTCAAAGGCAACGAGGCAAGAATGATGATGAGGCTGACTAAGTTGGTGGAAATAGATCGTGTGACTGCGTTTGTGCAAGACGTCGCGGTGGCTGACTACTTCTTCGAGAGAACAGGTTTGAAGGGTCGTTTCCAAAAGGCAGGATGCTTGCCGGTCATTGCATCGATGATCGGATTTTCGCCGAAAGACCCTCGAGCGCCGGGTTTCGTCAAAAAATTTGACATTGAAATTGCAAGATTACGTCGTTCCGGAAAACTGGTGAAGATCCTGAGCAAATATGGAATTGCTGATTGGAAGTAGATTTGTCCAGCTTTGTCGATATCTCAGCGCTGCGCGGGCATGGCACCGCGCTTCAACGTCCATAGTGGCGGCTGAAGGAAATACCTGAAACACTACCGGAGTTCTTGGAACGCCCCGCCAAACGCATTGCTCACTCCACAGATTTGAGCTTGTCGTACGGCACTGCCTTTGCGTAAACCTCAACATCGCCGCGCTCTCGATTTATTTCGCTCTCGAGCCTACCTGTCTGTGAAGCGACGGCGGGAGCGCTCACCTCCGCGCACCCAATGTCAACGCCTCCCGTGCGCTAGCGTCGGGGAGGCGAATGAAACAGGCGGATTTACAATGACGTTGGCAAAAAAAGACCGGATCCGGGCGTTGCTAAAAGCCCTTGAAACTGGTGACGCGGCAGCTGTGGCGGTCGTCAACCAGGACAAGTACATCCAGCACAACCCGCAAACCCACGAAGGCAGCGAAGGCCTTGCGGCGCTGTTCAAGCGGCTGTCCAAGACCTCTCCTCGGGTCAACGTGGTGCGGGCCTTTACGGATGGCGACTACGTCTTCGCGCACACGGAATACGATTTCGCAACCCGCAGAATCGGATTTGAAGTCTTCAGGTTCGAAGACGATCTGGCGGTCGAGCACTGGGATAATATCCAGGCACGCCTTGGCCCCAATTCTTCCGGTCACTCCATGGTCGATGGTCCGATCGAAGCAACCGATCTCGAGTCCACCGAAGCCAATCGGAAGATCGTCCGACACTTCGCCAAAGATATCCTGATCAACCGCGAACTTGAGAAACTCGACCGATACATCGACGACGCACTCTTCACCCAGCACAACGAGGCGATAGCGGATGGTCGGCCAGCCTACCGCTCGGTGCTGGAGGCCAGTCATGCCGGCGGGTTCTCGGTTGTTTACAATCAAACTCACCGAGTGCTGGCCGAGGGAAATTTCGTCCTTTCAGCCAGTGAAGGGACGCTGGATGGCGTCCATACATCCTTCTATGACCTGTTCCGTCTGGCCGGCGGAATGATTGTCGAGCATTGGGACACGATCGAAGCCATTCCCCCGCGCAGCGAGTGGAAGAACGACAATGGCAAATTCTAGCGTCGGCACTAGTTCGATCTGATGGGGGCACGTAGGTTAAGCATGTCATGCAATCGACCGTTGAAGGGCCGCTTTTGCCTATGATTGGTCGTTCCGGGGGCGATCGACGGTGTCCGCTTCTGGCTGGGAGCGGCCATTGCCATACAGCCATCGAGCGTACTGCCTGGCATTGTGATCGGGGGCGGAGGACGGGATCAAGTTAGCTGCAAAATGCAGCTCGCGGTGTCGCCGCTACTGATTTGTCGGCTCAACGTCGATATCGTGTGGGTCCCCAACGGAGGAACCATGAACATGTCGACAGGTCCCGAACAGTTGAAACTCGCAGACGGCGTGGAGATCAGCCGTGTCGTAACGGGCTTGTGGCAAATCGCCGACATGGAAAAGGACGGCGAGGTGATCGATCCGGAAGAGGGCGCCGATCATCTGCAGGCCTACGTTGACGACGGATTTTCGACCTTCGACATGGCCGATCACTACGGCAGCGCCGAGATAATCACGGGCCACTTGCTCAAGCGAACCCAGCAATCCGGGCGACGGCCCCAAGCCTTCACGAAGTGGTGCCCCGAGCCCGGACCGATGACCGAGGCGGTGGTGCGCGCCGGTGTTGATGAACGCCGCCGGCGGCTCGGCGTCGAGCGTCTCGACATGCTCCAGGTCCATTGGTGGACGTTCGAGCATCCGGCATGGCTGGACATGCTGCACGCATTGGCCGACATGCGCGAACAGGGCATTATCGGCGAGATCGGCGTCACCAATTTCGACGCCGCCCATCTGCACGTGGCACATGCGGACGGCATTCCGCTGTTGACCAACCAGGTTTCATTCTCGCTGCTCGACCGGCGTGCGTCAGGGCCGATGGCGGACGTTTGCGCCGCGACCGGGATGCGCCTTTTTGCCTACGGCACCTTGTGTGGCGGCTTCCTGTCGAGCAAATGGCTAGACAAGCCCGAGCCCGCGACCTTGTCCGACTGGAGCAGCATGAAATACAAGCGCTTCATCGACGTGATCGGCGGATGGGAGCCGTATCAGGGCGTTCTGCGCGCCGCCGCGAAGATCGCCGACAAGCACGGCGTTTCGATTGCCAATATCGCGACACGTTGGGTGCTCGAGCAACCCGCCGTCGCCGGCATCATCATTGGCGCCAGATTGGGTGAAAGCGAGCACCGCGCAGACAATCTGCGTCTGTTCTCCTTCGCGCTGGATGCCGAAGACAACGCTTTGCTAGACAACGCCTTCGCCGCGACAAGTCCGGTGCCCGGCGACTGCGGCGATGAGTACCGCAAGCCGCCATATCTGACCGCCGCCGGCGACCTCAGTGATCACCTGACATCGCTCGAAGCAGCGTACAAGGCCGAAGACGTGCCGGGGAAGCCGGGCCAGCGCCGCGTCCTTTCGGGCAGCAAATGGGAGGACATTGCCGGATATTGCCGCGCGCGGCGGATTGGCGATCGCATCCTGGTTTCGGGCACGACCGCAACGGAGGGCGCCGATCGGTTGGTCGCGCCTGGTGACGCAGCTGCGCAAACCACCTATGTCCTCGACAAGATCGCGGGCGCGCTTGGCGCCCTGGGCGCATCGATGGAGGACGTCGTCCGGACGCGGGTCTATATCGCCGACGTCGATGATGTCGAGGCCATTGCCCGCGCGCATGGGCGCGTCTTCGAGTCGATCAAGCCGGTCAACACATTGTTCGGCGCGGGGTCACTGATCGGAGATTACAAAGTTGAGATCGATGCCGAGGCCCTGGTCGGGTAACGCTTTACCGTTGCCACCGGCTACCCGTAGCGGAATGGGTGCATCCGCCGCTCCAACGCTGCGATCAGGGCGCCCGCAACCGGGTGCAAACCGCCTGGCACGGCTGGCCGCAGATCGACCTGAGTCGTGAACCGCACAGACCCGACCTCAATCTCGCCGCGAATGGTGTGCTCGCCGTCCGGCCCGGAATCGATCAATTCGATGATCGTGTTGTCCAGGCCGGGTCCGCATAGGGCGGCCGCAACGGCCGAATTGACCTCGTTCGGGAAGTGACGGGCCGCTTCGCGCAACGGACCCTCGAAGACTCCGCCGGGACGTTCGCCCAACTCGGGCCGTGCAGCACGCAGTTTCAGCCGCGCCGGAATGCCCGAGACACATTGATCTGCTGCCGCGATCCAGTCCGAGAATAGCCGCACAGGCCGGAGGTGCTTTTGCGCCAAATCACTCATCGTCAGGCGAAACTCGTCGTCGGCTAGCGCGCTCGCGCCGACCGTCCACAACTCTGACTGCGCCAGTATTGCCGGACCATATTGGCGCAGCGCGTCCGGGCCTGCAGCGTCAATGACGATGTCGGCCGGTGCTGCGAGAAATGCGCCAATTTCCGTGACACCGCGCGCAGGTCCTCGTGTCAGGATTTGGCCGAGCTGCAGGTCGGGGCTCTGCCGAATATGAGCGATCACCGGCGCGGCAATCCCTCCGGCGCCAATCACGTTCACCGTCAAGGGCATTGCGAACGCACGCCTTTCTCCCGCATCGACGGCAGGGCGATGCACGGATTCGCCGGTCTGAAACGGAATCCCCGGACCTCAACAAGAGGCCCGGGTTTTCCGACAGGTTCGTTGTCTACTTCAACGTCGCGATGAACGCGTTGACTTCCTTGAGTGAAATGAAGCGGGTCTCCTTGACGCCGGTCGCCGTGAACTTCCACGCCACGGCCGGCGCGGAGACATCGCCGTTCCGGTCGAACTGAACCGCACCGGTCGCACCCTGGTAGCTCACCGTCTTGCCTGCTTTAAGGAGTGCTGACGCCTTTTTGAACCCTTCCACATTCGCCTGGACCGGGGTTCCTTTCGGATCGGTGACGGCCGCGACTTTGGCGGCGATCGCCGCGCCGCCAGCCCCCTTGCCGGCTGCCTGCATCGCCAGCAACGTGATCATGGTCGCGTCGTAGCTGTTGGCGAGGCCGGGACCATTCGGTTCCTTTTTGAAACGCGACTTGTAGAGCGTCACGAATGCGCTGGCCGATGCCGTCCGCGGTGACGAGGTGTCGGTTCCGACCAGCTCGCCGAGATATTTGAACCCAACGCCTTTGCGGAAGTCATTGGATTTCAGCGAGTTCGCCACAACCATCCGCTTGGTGCCGCCGAGCGAGATCCATTCGCGAACAACGGCGATGCCCTCTTTGGGATAGAGGGCGAGGTATACGGCCTGGGGCCGCCCCTTTAGGGCCTTTGCTACTTCGGCGCGATAGGACGGCTGGCCATCATTGATCGGGATGGTCGCCGTAACCTTGATGCCGACGGCCTTCAGATCGGCGGCGACCAGCTTGACCATGTCTTGGCCCCAGTCGTCGTTCTTGTAGAAGATGGCCATCGTCTTGTAGCCCTTCTCCTTGGCCAGCATGGCGCCCATCGAAGTTTGAACGCGGCTGGTCGCGAACGTGCGGAACCAAAGGCCCTTGGTTTTGCCGGCGGCCGCAAAGCGCGTGAAACTGGTCGAGGAGGAGCAACACGACATCTGCATGACGCCAGCCGGCACGGTCACAGATGTCAGAATCGGCATGGAAACGCCGCTCGAGACTGCACCGATAATGACCGGGACCTTGTCGAGGTCGACCATGGCCCGTGCCGCGTCAACGCCAACTTTCGCCTGAGTTTGCGTGTCGCGAAGGATCATGACCACCTTACAACCATTGACGCCGCCCGATTTGTTGGCGACCTCGACTGCAAACTGCGCGGTCTTGGCGATGGGTCGGCCCCAATCGACCGAGGTCGGCAAGGCCGCACCGATCTTGATGGTGCAATCTTCGGCTTGAACGGTGCCTGGTGCTGCCGCCAATCCGAATAGAGCTGCCGCCGCCACCATGGCCGCGGTTCGAATACTGGTGTGTAACATTTCCCTGTTCCTCCCGTTTGATGAGCGGTTCATGTTGATTGTATAGAGCGGCGGTTGGTTCCGCCTCCCGACTGCGAAATCACGAGCTTCTCCGGCAACAGACCTTGTGGCCGCAAAAGCAGCATGCCGACGATGACCAAGCCGATTAGGATATACTGCATTGTTCCGGTGTAGAGTTGAATCTCGACCGGGGCGAATTTCGCAAGTATCCATCCGCTGGCTGCCCAAACCGCCCAAATGACGAAGGCGCCAAGCAACGCTCCCTTGTTGTTTCCGGCGCCGCCGACAATGAGCATCGCCCAGATTTGAAACGTCAGGATCGGCAATACGTCATCCGGGCTCACGAAGGCATAAAAGGTGGCGTAAAGGCCGCCTGATGTTCCGATGATCATCGAGCCGGCGATGAAGCTCGCCAAGCGAATTCTCGCCGGATTTTTGCCGAGCGATTGGGCGGCGTGCTCGTCCTCGCGAATGGCGCGCAACAACCTGCCATAAGGCGAGCGGATCAATCGGTCGAGGCTGAAATACACAGCAATCAAGACGACCAGGACGAAGACGAAAAAGCAGAGATTGAACAGGAATGGATCGCCGATCGCGGCTTCGAGCGGGCGCTCGAAGCCGCGCAGGCCTTTGGCGCCCCCTGTGAGCCATTCGGTGTTGCGAACAAAGCTCTCGAACGCGACGGCCACGCCGAACGTGGCGATCGCCAGGTAGTCGTGCCGGAGCTTGAGCGTGGCCACGCCGACGACCCAGGCCAGCAGGCCCGAAGCGAAAATGCCGCCCGCCAACGCGATCGGGTAGATCAAGCCGAATCCGCCGAACTGTCCGGACTGCGGCGTGCCGCCGAGAATGATCGTCATATAGGCGCCCATGCCGAAGAACGCCGCAATCCCACCGTTGAACAGGCCGGTATTGCCCCAGTGCAAATTCAGTCCGAGGACCGCGATCGCCAGGATCGAAGCGAGGGTCAGAAAAAACACAAGATATGAAACGACGCCACTCACCGCTGCTCTCCAAAAATGCCCTGAGGCCGGATGAAAAGAACGGCGATGATGATCAGAAACGGCATGGCAGGGCTGTATCCGGGCGGCAATATCACCAAGGCGAGGCCAAAGGCGATCCCAACCAGAAAGCCGCCGAGTACCGCGCCATAGACGCTTCCAATGCCGCCGACGATGGTCGCCGCAAATACAGCGAGCACGAAGTTGTGCCCGATCATTGGAGAGACCTGGTTGTCGAGCGCATGGAACACGCCCGCCGCCCCGGCAAGCGCACCGCCGACGACCCACGTCACGGCGATCACAGTCGAAAGCCGCACCCCGGCCACCTGCGCAAGCGACGGGTTCTCGGCCACCGCCCGCAGCGCGTAGCCGAACGTCGTGCGCGACAGGACGAGATGCAGGACCAGCATGATCAACAGGGCTGCTGCGAACACGAACACCTGGTCGGGCTTAACCTGCAGCCGCGGATCGCTGCTGATGGTAACGGCGAAGACGATGTCGTCGCTGTAGAGTCGGGTCTTGAGGCCGAATATCAAGGAAAGACCGCTGCGGATGATGAGCGCGACACCGAACGATGCGAACACCATCGACAACGGCCCCGCGGTCTCGCGAATGCGCTTGAACACCAGACGGTCGATGACAATGGCCGACAGCCCGGTGAGCACCATCGCCGCGATGATGGCCAGGAACAGCGCCCATGTCATGCTGAGTGACCCAACGGCTGCCGCCGTCACCGGCACCAGCGATGAGAATATGCGATCGAAGACCAGCGCGACATAGGCGCCGATCGACAGGAGTTCGGCATGGGAGAAGTTGGCGAAGCGAAGCAAGTGCATGATCATGGTGAGACCGATGGCGCCCAGCGACACAACCGATCCAACGAGAATTCCATCGAGAAGCGATTGGATCATGCCGTGGCCATCCGCTTGCCGCCGAGATAAATCTCCGCGACCACGGGATCGGTCATCAGCTGATCGGCGGGTCCGTCAACCTGGTTTCTGCCTTCCGCGAGGATGTAGCAATGATCGGCAATGCGAAGCGCTTGCTTGACGTTCTGCTCGACAAGCAGGATCGAGACGCCCTGTTCGGTAAGACCCCGCGTGAACGCCAGCACCTCGCTCGCCGCTTTCGGTGATAGCCCGGCCGACGGTTCGTCCATGAGGATAATTGTCGGTTCCATCGCCAGGGCCATCGCGATCGCCAGCATCTGTCGTTGGCCGCCGGAGAGCGAATCGGCGCTGTCGCCGTGCTTCTGCGCCAGCGGCGGGAAAAGCGCATAGAGTTCGTCGAGGCGTTGGCGGCTCGCCGGGCTTCGGCGCAGGACCAGCAGAAGGTTTTGGCGAACCGTCAGGGTGCGGAAGATGTTCTCGGTCTGCGGGACATAGGATATGCCGAGCCGCGACAGCTGGTCGGGGCGTATGCCAGTAATATCGCGTCCGTGCAGGCGGATAGCACCCTCTGACACCTGCACCAAACCCGCAATCGCCTTGATCAATGTCGACTTGCCGGCGCCGTTCGGACCGATGATGGCGGCGATGCTGCGCTCGGGCAGCCGCAAGTTGACTTGCCTCAAGATCGGCAGGTCCTTCACATAGCCCGCGACCAGGCCGTTGACCTCAAGGACGGCCTCCGGGAGAACCGTGCCGGGTTCGCTCATGCGACCTCCGCGCCCAAATAGGCTTCCAGCAAACCGGGATCGGTCATGGCTTGCTCGGCCGTTCCCTCGAAGACCACGCGCCCTTCAGCCAGCGCGATCACCGGTTCGCAATGGCGCATGACGAAGTCCATGTCATGTTCGATGATGAAGAAGGTCGTACCCTGCCGGTTGAGTTCTTCGATCCGCTCGATCAGAATTTGGGTTAGGGCGGGGTTCACTCCGGCCGCCGGCTCGTCGAGCAGTATGATGGACGGGTCGCCCATCAAGACACGCGCCAGTTCCAGCAGTTTCGTTTGGCCGCCGGAAATCTTCCCGGCCGGATGGTCGGCCAACTCGGCCAAGGTCATGAAGTCCAAAATCTCCATTGCCTTGTCTCGCAACTCGCTTTCCTGAAGCGCGACTTGCCGTGGTCTCAGCAGCGCGGCGAATATCGTCTCCCCGATCTGCCGTGTCGGGGCCAGCATGACGTTTTCCAGAACGCTCATGCGGGCGAACGGTCGCGGAATCTGGAATGTACGTGCAAGCCCCTGACGGTAAAGCTGGTCAGGTGACTGGCCCGTAACCTCGCGGCCCGCCAGAATAACGCTCCCGCTCGTTGGCTTGAGTGCGCCGGTCAATGTATTGAAGTAACTCGATTTTCCGGCACCATTCGGACCGATCAACCCGGTGATCGATCCTTGGCGGATGGACAGCGACACTGCATCCACCGCCCGGAGCGAGCCGAAATCTCGTGTCAGCTCACGCGTCGCGATGATTTCGCTTTCATAGCGCGGCTCTGTCGCCGTCGCGCCAGGTTTTTTGCGTCCCTCGACCAATTCCCGCCTCCGTCCCGAACTTCGGCCAGCGCCGGACGTCAAATGACGTCGGTCAGTCGGGGATATCCCGCGTCAACGAAACTCTTCATGGTTTGGCTGTCTCCTCCCCTAGCGCCGAGCGTCCGATTTCGATGCGGCCCCCGATCGCTAACCCGGCCACGGCCGATCCTCGAGTTTGTTTTGGTTGCGGCGCATGATCCGTCCGTGTCGCCCATCCCGGTCGCTTTCGAGTTCGTAGCAATCACCAACCGGCCCTTGGCGCCGTTCGCAAATCGCAGTGAGTGCGGCACGATCTTCGTTGCTGAGCCGCAGATCGAAGACCGAAACGTTTTGCTGTAGATGCCTCGTCGAAGTTGCTCCCACGATGCAGCCGGCCACTCCCGGCCGGTCCAGCGTCCAACGCAAGGCAACTTCGCCGGGCCCCACGCCGTGGTGTTTGCCGATGCGGGTCAATTCGGCCAGCAGTTGCTGGAACAGCGACCAGCCGCCGAAGTCGTCGATGATGAGTTTGTACTTGACCAGCGAGCGGTTGGCGTACGGCTCCTGGGGCTCGTCCGCACCGAGCCAGTCTTGGGCGAAAAACCCGCCGAGCAGATGCCCGTAGGTCAGTAGCGCTATACCATGCTTGCGGCAGTAGTCGACCTGCCGCGCGTCGGGCCGATTGTCGACCAGCGAATATTGAAGCTGGTTGACCAGGACCGGTACGCCGGCGTCGACGAATACGGCAAGTTGATCGGTCGAAAAATTGGTGAGGCCGATATGCCGGATCTTGCCGGCGCGGACGAGGTCGCTCAATACCAGGGCCGTGTCTACGGCACCGGGTACCGCCAGATCCCACCAATAATATTGGACGAGATCCAATGTCTCGACGCCAAGACGACGCAACGATCGATCTATTGTGCGCTCCGTGTCCTCACGCTTGAGTGTCGGCAGTGCCTCGAAATCGGGCACGTATTTGGTGTGAACCTGCATATCGCCGGCAAGCGAGGGATGGCCGCGGCGGAAGTCGCCGATCAGCTGCTCGACGCCGAGATAGTGATCGGCGCAGTCAAAGCTCGTGATGCCCGCTTCGACGAACGCGGCCATGTCCTTGATCGCGCGCTCGCGGTCCACATCCGCCGAGTGACCGCTCGACAGGTGCCAGCCGCCCTTGAGGAGACGCGAAATGCTGTAACCGGGCGCAATCTCTATTCGTTCAACCTTGCCCAAACTTGGTCTCCTCCAGGGGTCGGTGGCGGTCGATGCAACGGCCAGTTGGCGATATCACTTTGGCAGCGGCACGGCCGTTGTTTCACTGTGGTGAAACTGCCGTTTACCGATGCGGCTGATGCGAAAACGCGTGGGACAATTCGGATCCGGGCAGGCAATTTCAGCGTCCGTCGCCATCCAGTCGTTCGAATGGAGTTCTCGTTGCTTGGCCGGAAGCAACGGCAGGATGGCGGCCAGCGAGTAGATGCTAAAGGGTTGGCCCGGCGGCAGATGGAGAAGCTCGCCTCGTAACTCGAAGTAATCGCCCACCTTGTTGCCGCAAAAGACCTTCGCGCCGGCCGGCGCCACGACTTCGACCTTCAGGTCATAAAGTTCAAATTGGTCATCCTGCTCGGTCGTCATCATCCTGCCTCATGCTGCCGGTTTCGGTATGGGTGCGATCTCCATGCACAGGCCGACAAAAACCCTAACGCGAAAGGATCGTCCGATCCATCCGCACGGTCCGCTGTTCGCTTCGATCCCCTCTTATTGCTTGATTGGGCGTTACTCGATTGGGCGTTGCTCCCAATGGAGTTGCCCGAATTGGATGCGGCTGCGGCAGGGGCGTCGGGCAGCACCAAGCAGACTAAGCCCTCCAACGCCGCGGCGCCGATACTGACCAGGGCCAATATTTCACGCATCGGCGGCATCACCGGCACAGAAAGGGCGTCCAGCTGGTGTCATTGGCCAGTTGGTTTCACCACTTGCAATAACGCGGTATCGACCGTTCACCTCCAGGTCCCGGCCACCCGATATTGCCGCATTGATTGGTAAGTGTTCGCGTTCGCCGGATAGACAACGCTACCGGCGCCGCGCATCCTTGTTTGAAATCCGGAAACACTGGCCAGGAAACGTCAGAATTCGTTTTTCGCGCTAGGTTCGACCGAACCGCGTGTGCCAGAGCGCCCAAGGGAGCAGTTGGTCATGGCAACGGAGTTCGTACCCGATCTCATCCTCACCAACGCGAAGATCGTCACCGTCGATCAGAAATTCTCCATCGTGGAGGCACTGGCCGTGTTCGACGGCAAGATCGTCGCTGTGGGAAAAGATTCGGACATCACCGGCTTGGCGGGCAAGCGGACCAAAACCGTCGACCTTGGCGGCCGATGTGTCGTGCCCGGCCAAATGGACAACCATGTGCATTTCATGCTGGCCGGCCTCGACGCGCTGGGAAACGACGCGAAAGTGAATATCGCCACGCTGCAGTCGATCGAAGACGTCATGGGCGCCATTGCCGAACGGGTGAAAACCACTCCAAAAGGGCAGTGGATCGGGACGTCGTGCATGTATCGGGGCGCCCTTCAGGAGGGCCGGTTCCCGACGCGCGAAGACCTGGACAAGGTGGCGCCCGATCACCCCGTCTACATTTTCCAGTCGGGCAAGAACATCATCGCCAACAGCTTCGCCCTCAAACAGGCCGGCATAGGGAAGGGAACCGACAATCCGACAGAGCCCGAAGGTTGGATCGTCAAGGACGATGAGGGCCATCCGACCGGCCATCTGATCGCGGGCGCCGGAGACATGGCCCGAAAGATCTGGTGGGAAAAGGCCGACCTGCCGATCAAGAAGTGGGATTTCCTCTATTTCGATCAGGAAACCCAGATTGAGGCGATCAAAGCCCAGCAAGCCATCTATCACGCCTGCGGCGTCGTCGGCGTTCGCGACATGGGCGCATCGATCGATGAAATCGATGCCTATACCGAAGCGCATCGTCGGGGCGACTTGAAGATCCGCACCGACGTTATTCTCGGGCTGCCGCTCAGGTATTTGTCGCAAGACGATATCGCAGGCGCGCTTGGCAGCTATTTCGGCCCCAAGCAACATATCGGCGACGCTATGTTGAAGATCGGCGGCATAAAAATGGTTGTCGTCAACGACGGGTGGTGGGCGTACAGCCCGGACAAGGTCAAATTCCTCATTCACGAATTCAACCGGCGTGACTGGAACACGATCATTCACATCAATACCGGTGGCGCGGGCGAATCGAGCGAGCTGGTGATTTCGGCATTGGAGGAAGCGAACAAGGAAAAGCCCATCGCGGGCCGGCGCTTTTCGTTCGAGCACGGGTTCGGGCTGGGCGACCCCGATCACATCCGCCGTGCCAAGGACCTTGGCATAATCTTTGGCGCCAATCCGCTTTTGGCATATTACGCGTCGGCCCGTTCGATGCGCATGAACGAGATCATGGAACAGGTTCGTATCGCCAAGATGTCGGAAAAGGACGCCTGGAAACGAACCGTGCGCGATTGGGGGCTGCCATTGCGCGATTGGTTCGACGCCGATGTGGTCGTCACGGGGGGATCGGACAATCCAGCGGTCGTCTACAATCCCGAGCAGCCATTTTTGAGCCAGTATTCCGCGCTCACCGGGACCACGTTGGCGGGTGTGCTGCTGCCCGGTCAGGGCATCAGCCGCGAGCAGATGCTGCGTATGTACACCATCAACAACGCTTATGCCTGTTGGCAGGAGGGCATTCGTGGCTCAATCGAGGTCGGCAAACTGGCTGATCTTACGGTCTTGGATCAGGACATCTTGGAATGCTCCGACGAAGAGGTGCGGGACCTGCAGGTTCTGAAGACTTATGTCGGCGGCGAGTTGGTGTTCGAGAACGGCAGCTGACGCCAAAGCGAAGGCAGAGAGGCCATGGTGTCACCCAACCGCATCGACGATGTCACCGAAAGGGCGATACCGGTCACGGTGCTGACGGGTTTTCTTGGTAGCGGCAAGACAACGCTGCTCAACCATTTGCTCGCATTTGATCATGGTTTGAAGGTCGGTGTCGTCGTCAACGAGTTTGGCGCGATCAGTATCGACGACAAATTGATTACCCGAAAAACGGACAACCTGATCGAGCTGTCGAACGGTTGCGTCTGCTGCACCATGCAAGGAGACCTGTTCCGGGCGCTGCGGCAAGTCGTCGAAAGCGACGGCGGGATCGATTACATTCTGATTGAAACAACAGGTCTGGCCGACCCGTTGCCGATCGCACGGTCGCTCATGGGCCGGGAACTTGGTGATCGTTTCCGGTTGGACGGCGTCATCACAGTCGTCGACGCGGCAAATTTCGATAGGAACCTGGAGTACGCAGAAGTCGCTTTCAACCAGATGGTGAACGGCGACATCATCTTGATCAACAAAGTGGACTTGGTGGACGCGCAAATCCCGAAATTGATCCAGGATGGAATCAGGAAAATCAACAAATCGGCGGAGATTCTGGAATGCGTCAACGGGGAGATCGATCCTAGGATCCTGCTCGATGTCGATGTGTCGGAGTTTCCCGGCATTGAAGGCGATGACGAATTATCGGGCGCAGACCAGGGCGATCCGCGTGAGCACCATAACCACGGTCCGCATGGACATGGCCCGCATAGCCACGATCTTCACGAACATGGGCCCCGCGTACATTCGGCCGCCGGTATCGAAGCGATTGCGCTCGAATACGAACAGCCTTTCGATACGTCGCGGTTCCAGACATTTGTAAGCGATACACCCGCGGGGGTCTTCCGCGGCAAGGGCATATTGAATGTGGCGGATGACGATCGTCGCCGAATTTTTCATCTTGTCGGCGACCGCTGCGTTGTGACGGTTGGTGAGCCCTGGACGGCTAGCGAGACACGCAAAACGGAGTTGGTTTTCATCGGCCGCAGTTTGAGCAAAACCGATCTGTCCGAACGGCTGTCGGAATGCCTCGTTTGAATGGGTGCGCGTCGGGTCGATGAAGATTGAAATCACGGTGAATGGCGCGCGCAAGGCTTGCGAAATCAGGCCGTCGCAATCCTTGCTCGGTGTCTTGCGCGCCGATCTCGGTTTCAACGGCGCAAAAAGCGCGTGCGACCGCGGCGAATGCGGTGCCTGTACCGTCCTGGTCGGCGGCCGGCCGGTGATGTCTTGCGTGACACTGGCGGCCAGCGTCAGGCAACCGGTTGAAACAATTGAAGGTTTGGCCGACGAGACGCGCGGACTGAGAGAGGCGTTCGCCGATCGGGGCGCATTCCAATGCGCCTTTTGTACGCCGGGAATGATTGTGCGCGGTGTCGCATTGCTTCGATCCGGGTTGCCGGCAGATGATATCGAATTACGACACCAACTGGCTGGCAACTTGTGCCGGTGCACAGGTTACCAAAGTATCGTCGAGGCGTTGAGATCTGCGGCCAATTCCGTCGCCTCGACAGAGCGGATCGAGCGATGACAATCGGGCAGGACGTCCGGCACCCGGAATGGGACGAACGCACACAAGGGGCCATCGCCTATACAAGCGATATTCGGCTCGATGACATGCTTGTGGGCAAGGTGCTCCGAAGCCCGCATGCGCGCGCGCGAATACTTCACATCGATACTTTGGCGGCCGGGCACATGGAAGGCGTCGCCGTTGTCTTGACCGCCAACGATCTGGCGGACCGGAACTATATCGATTACGGCACGAACGACCGCACCGCCTTGGCCAAGGATATTGTCAGCCACTTTGGACAGGAAGTGGCGATCGTCGCCGCGGAAACCGAGCAACAGGCCGAACGTGCGCTCGGCCAAATCGATGTCCGATACAAAGTCTTGTCTCCGATAGCCGATGCCCATGCGGCGCTTCGCTCCGGCGCAGCCTCGGTTCGCCCCGAGCAGGGATCGTCCAATGTCGCGGCTTCGCTGGATCGCCGATTCGGTGATCCGCAAGCCGCAGAAATGGCTGCGGTAAATCGGATTCGGGCTCGTTACGAATACGGCATGCAGGCCCATGCTTGCATGGAACCTCAATCGGTTGTCGCGTCGTGGGACGCCGCCAACGGCACGATGCACCTATGGGCCCCGACCCAGAGCGCGCGAAACCTGCAATTCGAAATCTCCCACATGCTCGGCCTCGAGCTCGAGCAGGTGCGGCTGCACAGCGTCGCCGTCGGTGGCGATTTCGGCTCGCGCGTGCGGGCCTCTGAGATCGAAGTCCTGGCGGCGCATTTGTCCATGCACACCTTGCGGCCCGTCGTGCTCGCTCTTTCACGGGCCGATGAATTCGCGCACACCAAGCATCAACACGGATCGTATGTCGACCTCGAAACGGGCGTCGACAAGGACGGTGCCATCGTCCTCCGCAAGGCCGAGCTAACCGTTGAGAATGGCGATTTCGTCCATGGCGGCTCGAACATGATGAGCTACTGCTCGATCCTGCTGGCCACGCAGTACCGGCTTGTCGGCGCGGAGGTCACGGGCAATTCCGTCTATATCAATCGGCGGGCAGGGGGCTCGTTCCGAGGTGCCGGCGGGCCGCAGGCGGTGTTCGCCGTGGAATCCCAAATCGACGAAATGGCCGGCCAATTGACGGTTGATCCGATCGACTTTCGCCTGGCTAACGTGAACCGCCCGGGCGATCGCACGATTACAGGATGGGAAATCGGCTCAGCCCATATCACCGACTGCATAGAGGCCGTCCGCGAACGCCTCGATTGGGACGCAGCGCGCAAACTAGGAGGCAGCGGTCGAGGTGTCGGCATGGCCATCGCCATGCATCCGTCGGGCGCCATCGTGACACCTGCGACCTCGCGCGCCGAGGCGGTGGTCGAGATCGGGCACAACGGGGGCATTACTCTGTCGAGCGGCTGCTCTGATCCGGGGACCGGAGAGACAACGCTGATCGTACAGATTTGCGCACACGAGCTCGGCGCGAAGCCCGAGGACATCGGCTATCAGGTCATGGATACGGCCCTGACGCCCGTCGATCCAGGCGCCGGGGCAAGCCGTGCCACTTACATTACCGGCAATGCAGTTCGGGTAGCGGCAGCCGCCATGGGCGATGAGCTGCGCGGCGGCGCTGCACAGAAGCTCGGAGTGTCGCCGAGCGAGGTGACGCTGCGCGACGGGTTCGCCGTTGCAAAGGATCAGTCCATACCCCTTGGCGAACTGGCATCGGAGCATCCGGACAGCGTTGACGGCGTTCTGCGGATCCAACGCGAGCATGTTGCCGAAACGCCCATTGTCCCGATGGCTGCGGGCGAACCTGGTCACGGCAATCTGTCCCCCTGTTATGGATTTTCTGCGCAGGGCGTCGAAGTCGAGGTCGACCGCGATACCGGGGTGGTCCGTGTATTAAGGGTCGTGGCTGCACACGATGCGGGTACGGTCATCAATCCGGTCGGGGCCCGCGGCCAAATCGTAGGCGGTGTGGCGATGGGCCTCGGCGCTGCCCTCGGCGAGCAGTTGTTGTTTCACGACGGTCGGCCGAACGTCACGGGCTATGGGGACTATTTCCTGCCGCGAGCGAGCGATACGCCACCCATTGAGGTCGTGTTCGTCGGCGACGCATCTCCGCGCGGTCCCTACGGCGCCAAAGCCCTCGCGGAACTTGCCCTGATGCCGACAGCCGCAGCGGTCGCCAATGCCGTGGCCCACGCCACCCGCGTCCGGGTGCGGTCGCTACCGATCACGCCGGACAAGATCATGGGTGCTTGGCCAAAAACCGGCGCGCAAAGACCTTCGTTCTCGATCTGGCGGCGCCCGGACCGCTGGTGGCCCGCGGCAGTGCGCTGGGCCTATCCTCGGGGGCTCCACGTTCTCCTCCACGCCTGGGGGACGCGCTTTGCCAGGACCGCCGGCCGGCCCCAGGACATTCAGTCGGTCGACCACCCGGCCAATGCTGCTGAAGCGGTCGCCTGCCTTGCGGCCGTTCCGGACGCCATACCCATTGGCGGGGGTACGGACGTAATAGTCGCGCGCGATGAGGAATTGATGTCCCCATCGGCTCTTGTCGACCTCATGGGTTGCGATGACTTGCGCGTGTTGGATGTGGAACAAGCCAACGATCTGCATCTTGGCGCCGCGGTAACGCTGTCGGAGGCGGCGCGCGAGCTTGGGTCTTCGAGAATGCCCGGCGACCGCGCCATTGCGAAAGCGATCGAAGCCATCGCCTCAGCGCAGATCCGCGAAAGCGCCACCATTGCTGGGAACCTTTGCCAGGCCAATCGGTGTTGGTTCTATCGGAGTGGTTTCACCTGCTACAAGCGCGGCGGATTGTCCTGTCCCTGCTATGCGGTGACTGGAGATCATCGATATTTCCACGCCGTTCTGGACGCCCATCGATGCCAATCCGTGACGCCCTCAGATCTGGCGACAGTCTTGACGGCTCTGGATGGCGTAGTGATCGCCGTGAGCCCTTCATGTGAGCGCAGGATCCCGTTGGCGGCGTTCTTTGTCGGGCCCGGCGAAACTGCGCTTCGGCGCGGTGAGATCGTTCAAGCGATATCGGTCCCCGCGGTGGCTCGAATCCGATCATGCAGCTTTGAAAAGCTGGCCCTGACAGACGGTGGTTTTGCCGTGGTTTCCGCCTGTGTGTCCCTTTCATGGGAGGGGGACGGTCCGGTCTCGGATTGCCGCGTCGTTCTGGGCGGTGTGGCGAACACGCCTTACCGGGCTCGACCGGTTGAACGCGCGCTCAACGGACGGTCGCTGAGCGCTGTCGATATGTCTGTCGTTTCCAGAGCTTGGACCAGAAAGGCGCATCCGCTGTCGGACAATGCGTGGAAAGTCGATGCGGCATGCGGCGTCCTTGGTCGGGCGCTCAAAGATGTGGCGAGCCAGTAGACGGCGGTGCGCGCTGTCAGCGACCCCATGGAGGCTCAAACCACTGCGATGATAGGAGCGAGGGCATGACTTCCAATGAGCTGATCATCGAACGCCGTGGCGCCGTCGCAAGGCTCGCGATCAACCGTCCCGATCGCCTTAACGCATTGCGTATGGCCGTCACGGACCGCGCGATATTGGATGCCATACGCGAGATGGAGCAAGACCGCGCGATCAAGGTCCTGATCCTGACCGGAATGGGGGAGAAGGCGTTTTGCACCGGCTGGGACCTCGAGGCCATCGATGAAACGCCACTGGCCGATCTTGAAGCGCTTATCCGCTCAAACCTTGAGCTCTTCTTCGGTGTTTGGAACGCGAACCTGCCGATCGTCGCCGCAATCAATGGCTATGCGATCGGCACTGGCTCGGCCCTGGCGTTGGCATGCGATCTGGCGCTCGCCGCCGATCATGCCAAACTAGGAGAACCGGAAATCCGCCACGGCGCGTTGTCGCCATTCCTCGTCCTGCCGTTCTTCACCCATAGCAAAGCCGTCCACGAAATCTACTACAGCGGCGATCTGGTGGGCGCGGAGGAACTTCTGCGGCTAGGCCTGGTCAATCGGGTGGTGCCGGCCGCCGAGCTTGAGGAAACCAGCTGGCGCTACGCTGAAAGATTGGCGAAGGTTCCGGCCTTTTCGCTGCAAATGACCAAGCGCAGCCTGCGCGCCGCTTACGACATCATGGGCCTCTCATCGGTTGCCCGCCAGCACGGCCTAGCCGATACGCTGGTAATAGGCGCCGACTTCCCCGAGCAACGCGAGCTGATCGAAATTCTCACGAAACAAGGCATGCGGGCGTTCCTTGAGGCTCGTGACGGCCCGTTCAGGGAAAAGGTGTGATGGATAGTGCGGCGGGTCCGGTCGTCGGCCAGCTCCTGGGCCGCCGCGCCTTGCTCGACGGGGATCGCGAGGCAATCGTTTGTGGCGAACGCCGTCTCACATTCGCTGAATTCGACGACCTGACCGGTCGTTTGGCCGCGATGCTTAGCGACCATGGCATCGCCCGCGGCACCCGCGTGGCTGCGTTGCTCTACAACGGCATCGAGTTTTGTGCGCTCTATCATGCCATTGCGCGATTGGGGGCCATTTTGTGCCCGGTAAACTGGCGGCTCGCGAGCCCGGAGGTCGCATATATCCTTCAGCATTGTGGCGCGGAGTTGCTCTTGTTCGATGCGGCGTTTGCCCAGACGGTCGCCGATCTGCCGGACATCGCCGGCTTGCGCCACCAAATTGACATCGGTGACGGCGACGGCCAGCGTTTCTCCGAGCGCCTCGCCAATTACCAGCCGATCGGCGAGGCGTGTCCCGCAGAGCCCGAAGACCCGTTGCTGATCGTCTATACCTCGGGTACGACCGGCCGGCCCAAGGGCGCCGTCCTCTCTCAAAGCCAAATGGTCTGGTCGTCGATTACGATGGTCTACACCGTTGACTATCGGCACGGGGATGTCGGCTTGATTTCGGCGCCGATGTTTCATGTCGGCGGTCTGTCCTTTGCTACGCTCTTCGTTCACATGGGCGCCACTGCGGTGCTGACGCCGGTCTGGGAGCCTGACACCGTCCTGGGGCTGATCGAGCGCGAAGCGATCAATCATTTCTTCGCCGTCGCAACGATGTTGGAGGGTCTGACGGGGGCGGGGGCCTTCGCAGAAGCTGGGCTCGACAGCCTACGCTGGGTCATGTCGGGCGGCGGTCCGCTCCCGGTTTCGTTGGTCGATGCTTTCGCCGCGCGCGGGATTCCACTCGTGCAATCTTACGGCACCACGGAAACCGCTGGACCGGCCACTGTCGTTCCTACGGCCAGGGCGGTCGCCAAGGCTGGCGCTTCCGGGCTGCCATTCTTTCATACCGATATTCGCCTGATCGACGCCTCAGGGAGCGCGGTTACGGGAGAGCCTGGCGGGGAGATCCAGATCAGAGCGCCGCACATAGCGACCGGGTATTGGGAGAATCCGGAGGCCACGCGAGACGCCTTCGATCGTGGATGGTTCCGAACCGGCGATGTCGGATATCTCGATTCCGATGGATACCTTCATGTGAAGGGACGCCTCAAGGAAATGATCATATCCGGAGGCGAGAACGTCTATCCGGCCGAGGTCGAACGGGTCTTAGAAACCCACCCGCAAATCGCTGATGTCGCCGTTATCGGGGTTCCCGATCCGCAATGGGGCGAGGCGGTCTGTGCGGTTGTCGATAGCGGCCAAAGCGATCCGCCGGGATTGGACGAACTCACCGCCCATTGCGGCGGTCGGCTGGCGAAGTACAAGCATCCGAAAAGGCTCGTCATTCACTCGGGGCCCTTGCCGCGGAACCAAATGGGGAAATTGCTGCGCGACGACATTCGCAAGACAATAACCGATTGAGCTTGGGGCAGATTTCGGCCGGGCCAAACGCCGCGATTCGACACGGTTTCGGATTGCGACTAGTCTTTTTCCGTGGAATGGGACCCGTAGATCGATGATCGTTGATCGATTGGTCCAGGCTCGGCGGTGCTCAAATGGACCCGGTACTTCTAGACACGGCCCCGCGCAGCTTCGCTTTGCGGCCCCCTGTCGCGAAGCACCGGCTGTTCGAGACCGATGACCCGGCAGTGGCGAACGGTTTGTTCGCCAAGGAATTCGTGCCCCACGACATCGAAGTGACCAGCCCGGCGAAGCGGTTTCATTCCGTTGCGCATAAGGCGCTGATGGCCGGGATCGCGCTCTACCGCGTTCAATATCGCTCCGAGGTCATGATCAATGTCGGGCCGTTGCGCGATCACTACTTGATGCACATCCCGATCTCCGGGCGGGTGCGGCTTGTGAGTGAAGGCCAAACCACGGATATCCTGCCGGGCAGTATAGGTATTGTGAACCCGTTTGCCGGCTACTTGCTGCATCGACTGGACGATTGTTCCCAACTCACATTGCGGATCGATCGTGCGGACCTCGAACGGCACCTGTTTGAGTTGCTTGGGCACGCGCCGAAAGGTCCCATCACGTTCCGATCCGATATTGCCGTCGGTTTCAAGGATTGCGGAAACCTGATCCGATTGATCGAGTTGATCCATGCGGATGTGTTCAACGGTGATGGTGATTTGAACGACGAGTTCTGCGGGATACCGACCGAGACCTTGTTGGCCCGGCTGCTGTTGCGGCAAATTCCAAACAACTACGCCGACGATCTGGTCGAGCCGCATTCCAATCCGGCGCCTTATTATGTGAAACGCGCCGAGGACTTCATATCGCGGAACACGCGGGAACCCGCGGCCTTGGCCGAGATCGTGGAGTTCTCCGGTGTGAGTGCGCGAACTTTGTTCGAGGGCTTCCGAAAGTTCCGCGGCGTCAGCCCAATGCGGCACGCCAAGAATGTGCGCCTGGACCGCGTGAGAGCGGATCTGCTGGGCATACGCTCGGGGTATACCGAGCGAAAAAACCTGACCGAGATCGCCGGCGCGTGGGGATTTAGCCATATGGGCAACTTCTCAAAGGACTATCGGCAAAGGTTTGGCGAGCGCCCTTCGCAGACCATTCGCGTCGCGGATAACGCTTGAAAGCGGAAAATATAGCTGCGCTGAAAAACAAGCATCCGCAATTGATGGATAGAGAAACGGACCGTCAGGTGTCATCCTGTGAGCGATGTGCGATCGTGACGCTGCGACCATTGCAGGGCGAAGCAACTCAAATGGTCCGATTGACGATCGCAAGGTCGAAATGCGAACTGGATGGCGAATTGAGCCATTCTAGGGAGGTTGCCAGGAATTCTAGAGCGAGCATCGCGGATATCGATAAATCGGCGGCATGATGCGTCGCCGTTTGTGGGTATTGGTGCAGCGGTGGGCGATGGTTGACCAAACAATGCGCGGACGGTCGGCCGGCGTGCTCCGATACCCAGAATGCGATGCAGGGTGCGCCCAAACGGCAAACTGCCATTGGCTCACCCAAAACTCTTGCCCGTTTCATGAAGGGAGGACTCGATAATGTTTAAGATGTTGCGACCAGCAATACTGGGCGGCGCTGCCATTTCCGCGGCGCTGATCGTCTCAGGGGTTGTGAACGCCGAGACGATCAAACTTGAGACCTATGCCGGGCCGAAGCATTCAATGAATACAAAGGCTTGGCCGACATGGATCAAATGGGTCGAGCAGGAGAGCGGCGGTAAGCTGAAGGTGCGGATGACCTATCCGCCAATCAATCCCCGCGATCTGCTGGATCGTGTGCGGAAGGGCATTACCGACGTTGCCTGGATCACGCATGGCTACACGACCGGCCGGTTCGTGTTCACCGACATGGTGGAGCTGCCTGGCCTGAATGGTAATGCCGAACAGATGTCTCGCGCCTACTGGCGCGTTTACAATAAGCGGGCTCTCAGCTTCAAAGAGCACAAAGGCGTCATTCTTCTGGCTCTCTTCTCGCATGGGCCCGGCATGCTCCACACGAGAAAGCCCGTCGATTCGATATCGGTCATCAAGGGGCTCAAAGTCCGCACGGGCGGCGGGACGCAAGCTGCCATTGCCAAGCGGCTGGGTATTGTGACCGTCTCCGCGCCTGCGACGAAGGCACATGAGATACTGTCGCGCGGCGTTGCCGACGGCATCTTCTTCTCCATCGAGACGATTTGGAGTTTCCGGCTCGGCGACGCAGTGAAGTACCACTATGCCTATCCAGGTGGCCTCTACGCCGCCAGCTTTGCAGCCATCATCAACAAGCGCGCCTTCGGCCGCTTGTCCAAGGCCAACCAAGCCGCGCTGATGCGGGCGTCCGGTGAAAGGATGTCGGCGATGATCGGTTCGGTCTGGGACGGGGCGGACAGCGCGGCAGTCAAGGGCCTCAAGGGAAAAGGCAATACCGTCACGGCGTTCAGCGCCAAGACAGCGTCGGAGATCCGCAGCCGTCTTGCCGGTTTGGATGCCGAATGGATTGGCCGGGCCAAGAAGGCTGGGCTGCAGGATCCGGCGGCCGTCCTCAAGGAACTTCGCGACGAGGTGAAGAAGATCAAGGGCAAATAGTCGAATTGGTGAGGCACGGACGGAAGGATGTCCGAAACCGAATTGACGCCGAACGAGGACCTATGGCGTAGCGGCAGCCCGTTCACGACGGCGGTCCACTTGGTTTCCGGCGGAACCTCGGGCGTCCTGCTGTTCGGCCTCATGGTGGTCACGATCATCGATGTCGCCGGGAGGTATGTGTTTAACGCGCCGCTTCCCGGCGGCAGCGAGATCGTGCAGTTGATTATGGCGGCAATTATCTACAGTGCCCTGCCATCCGTGAACCGGCAGGAAGGCCATATTTCGGTCGACCTGCTCGATGCGATTACCCCGAAGCGAATCCTGCGCACCCGTCAAATCGTGGTCAACCTGATTGCCTTGGGCGTGTTGGGCACCATCACCTGGTGTTTGTGGCTGCTCGCCGACAGCCTGCGCCAGGACGGCGAAACCTGGGAATACCTGAAGTGGCAACGGGCACCGATCGTCTATTTCATGTGCCTGTGCTCCGGTATCGGAACCATCATCATTCTGCTGAACCTGCTGCGCTATATCAGGGGTGCCCGACGGCCTGAGCCCGGATTCATTTGAGCGCGCGGAATGCTTGAATCCGCCATCGCTTTCGCCGCCGTCATTCTGCTGGTTTTCGTGAGGGTGCCGATTGCCTTCTCTATGGCACTGGTCGGCGCAACCGGCTTCGTTATAGCGCGCGGCTGGGAACCGGCGTTCTTCATCATCGGGGAGAAGGCGCGGCGCAGCGCGGAGAACTACGAGCTGTCGGTGGTGCCGCTGTTTATCCTGATGGGGGTGTTCGTCGGACGCGCCGGCATGTCCGGGAAGCTCTACGCGGCCTCGAATGCGTTCCTCGGCCACCTCCGAGGCGGCCTCGCGATGGCAACCGTGGTCGCGTGCGGCGGTTTCAGCGCGATTTGCGGATCGAGCCTGGCAACGGCGGCCACCATGGCCAAGGTCGCCATGCCGCCGATGCGCCGCTATGGCTACAGCGACCGGCTGGCCGCCGGATCGATCGCGGCCGGCGGGACGTTGGGTATCCTGATCCCGCCAAGTGTCATCCTGGTCCTCTACGGCATTATGGTTCGCCAGGACATCGGCAAGCTGTTCGCTGCCGGCCTGCTGCCGGGATTGGTCGGCATCCTGTTTTACATGGGCGCCATCCGTTTCATGGTTTGGTGGAAGCCCGAACTTGGGCCGGCGGCCGATCGCAGCGACTGGCGGGCGCGAATGCGGGCGCTCTCCAAGGTCTGGGGCGTCCTCCTCTTGTTCATCGTCGTCATCGGAGGAATTTACTGGGGCGTGTTCACGCCGACCGAGGCGGGCGGCATCGGTGCGTTTGGCGCCTTCACCTTCGCGCTGTTGTCGCGCCAGCTGAACTGGCGGCGCCTGTTCGGCATCCTGGCGGAAACCGCCGTGACGACTTCGATGCTGTTTTTCGTGCTGATCGGCGCGCTCATCTTTGCCGACTACATCAATGAAACTGACATGCCCAACCAGTTGGCATTCGTGATCCAGTCGATGGAAGTGCCGCGGATGCTGGTCCTGCTCATAATTTTGCTGATCTATCTGGGACTTGGTTGCGTTTTCGAAAGCTTGTCGATGCTGCTGCTCACCGTGCCGGTCTTCGTTCCGATCATCAGCGCCCTTGGGTTCGACTTGATCTGGTTTGGGATTGTCATCGTGGTCGTGACCGAAATCAGCCTGATCACCCCGCCCATCGGCATGAACGTGTTTGTGCTACGGGGCATTCTGCGGGACGTTACAACCGGCACCATATTCGCCGGCGTCACGCCTTTTTGGATCGCGGACATCTTCAGGCTGACGCTGATCGTCCTGGTGCCGTGGATTTCGCTCTTCCTGCCGTCGCTGATGTAGGCCGGTTCACGCCAGATGCGAGGTGCTTGCCATGAAACTTGTTGAACCGATCCTTGGGCTCCATGACCAATTGACTGCCTGGCGCCACGACATCCACCAGCACCCGGAGACGGGCTTCGAAGAGCACCGGACCAGCCAGATCGTCGCAGACAGGTTGGGCGAGTTCGGCATCGAGGTCGATCGCGGCATGGCCACGACCGGCGTTGTCGGTACCTTACAGGTCGGGAAATCGGGATGCACAATAGCCTTGCGGGCGGATCTCGACGCCTTGAACCTCCAGGAACTGAATACCTTCGAACACCGCTCGCGGATTGAAGGAAAGATGCATGGCTGCGGCCATGACGGTCACACCGTCATGTTGCTCGGCGCGGCTTGGCACCTCGCCAAGACCAGGAAGTTCGACGGGACCGTGCATTTCATCTTTCAGCCGGCGGAGGAAGCCGGCAACGGTGGCCTCACAATGATCGAGGATGGCCTGTTCGAAAAGTTCCATCCTGAGGCGATTTTCGGGATGCACAACTTTCCAGGTCTCGAAGTAGGCAAGTTCGCGACCTGCTCCGGCGCTTTCATGGCCTCGATGGATGTTTTCGACATCACCGTCGAAGGTGTCGGCGGGCACGGCGCTTTTCCCGACAAGGCACGCAGTCCGATCCTGCCCGCCTGCGCCATTGTTTCCGCGCTGAACGAATACGTCGGATCGCAGGTTCCAACGCCTGACGATCTGGTCATGAGCGTGGCCCAGATCGAAAGCGGAGATGCGGTCAACGTTATTCCGCGAACGGCACGGATCAAAGGCACCGTCCGATCCTTAAGCGATACCGCACAGGACGCGATGGAGGCCGCCATGCCGCGGATCGCCAACGGCATTTGTGCCGCCTACGGCGTCGGTTGCATTGTTGATTACAAGCGCCATTATCCGCGCCTGGTCAACGATCGCGGGCAAACCGAAGTCGCGGGCAAGGCGGCGTCGGCGCTGGTCGGGCGGGAGAATGTCGATATCGAAGCGCCCCCGGCGATGGCCTCGGACGACTTTGCCTGGATGCTTCTGGAGAAGCCGGGAAGCTACATTTTCATCGGTAATGGCAGCGGAGAGAACGGCGGCTGTTTCGTTCATAATCCCAACTACGATTTCAATGACGCGATCCTGCCCCTGGGCGCCAGTTACTGGGTTGAGCTTGTCCAACAGCAACTGCCGATCGCGAGCTAAGCTTCTCCGGCAATCAGGACAACGCCGTGGCGTCACGCGGAGGGATTGCCGGGTGATAGCAACAGCCGCTGTGCGTAAGATCGACCGTTTCGACGGCCTGCGCGCTAGTTGACTGGTGCGATAATCTCGTGTGGGGGGATAGGGTCGGTGGAGCCGACATCGCGTCTCGCCGGCACCGGGTAACAGCCTAGCAAGGCGGCTATCGCAGGCAATGCTTCCTCAGCGCGGAGGTTCAGGACCAGGTCGCCTGGCTGCAACGGAACCGCCGACTGATCCAGATTGAGCACTATCACCTTGGCACCGCCGGCGCGGGCTCTCGCAAGCAGCGCTGCGGCAGAGGAGATGGCCATCTGCGATCCGATTACGAGCACAACGCCGCACGCGCCGGCTGCTGCTTCCGCCTTTTCCCAGGCGCTTGGCGGCACATTCTCGCCCATTGCGATCACGGCCGGTTTGAGCAATCCACCGCAACTTCGGCAAGCGAGATCAAATTTGCGCCACAGGCCGGTCGGCGGCCACTCGGAGGTCTCGCCACAACCAAGACAGCGGATGCCGTCGATCCGTCCGTGCAGCTCGATGACACTGTCCGTGCCGGCCGCCTGGTGCAGACGGTCGACATTTTGTGTCACCGTGGTGCCCAGCCAGCCTTTGCGCTGCATGGCCGCGAGCGCGCGGTGGCCCTCGTTAGGCTCGGCGGTCGAAACCGCATCGCGAAATCGGTAGCAGGCATCCCAGTAGAGTTTGCGGCATCGCTTCGACTCTACGAATCTCTCATAGGCATATGTGCTGACGGGTGTTTTCGGATCGAGCCAGGCGCCCGAGGCGTAGTCCGGGATACCGGATCCAGTGCTGATGCCAGCGCCGGTCAGCGCCAAAGCTGGAAGCCCCGCTGCTCGCGCTTGGCGGATTTCCTCCACGGCGGCCCAGACATGCGGGTCGAGCACGATCGGCCCGACAACAAGTCGAACGGCAGTCAATACGACCAGCGTTGAAAGGATGAAAGGGACCAGCAGGGGCGGCGCTGCCGAGGCAAGTGGACTTGCAGCCCAGGCAGCCCAGAATACTGCGCTCAACGCCGCAGCGCCGATCCCGCAAATGGCGCCCAGCCTTGAGCCGGCAAGAAAAACGGCATGCACCCCGAAGGCAGCCGGCGCCACGGCCAGCGTCCAAAGGCTGATCGGGCCCAGCCAATGCTCGCCAAGTATGTACCCGGACGCCAGAGCCGCGGCCGCGGTAAGCGCCGCGGTCAGGAGTGCGGCCTGCCAGGACTTCATGGCCATGGCCGTACTGAAGAGCAGGATCGGCAGGACCAGGATCACGATATCTTCGGCTGGCCCTGCCAGTTCCGCCCAGAAGGGGTGGCCCATGGCGCCGTGAAATCCGGTAAGCAGCAGCAGCGTAACGACAGCCGGGAAGGACAATACCGGCAAGCCGAGCGGCTGAAACAAGCGCTTGCCTGCCGCCTCCAAGGCAAGGCAAACGATGACTGCAAGAAGCATGGTCAATGGCCGCACGGCGCCCGACGCGACGAAACCAAAGGAAGCACCAATGATCGCTAGATTGGCGCCGGCCAGCCCCAAGCTCGTCTCGACCTTGTTCCAGGTTTTGAGGACGCCTGACGCGAGCGCCCCCAAGAGAGAGCCGGCAAATGCGCCGACTGCCGCCCAGGGCTCAACACTGAAAAAGCCGGCCAAAACAATCAGGCCCGCCAGCGGCCGATCGGCAAAAACGATCTGGCCGAGGCCGTTCAGCGTCGACCTGGCGATATGATCAAAGGCTCCAGCCATCGGGGCGCAATCGTTTCGGCATCTGATCGAGGATGAAGATGTCTTTTGCCGTTTCGCGGCGTCGGATGACCTCCGGGCCGTCGGGGCCGAGCAGCACGGTTGCCGGGCGCGGCTGGATGAACTGCATCGATTGGGTCTGGCAATAGGCCCCGACATTGGAGATCACCAAAGGGTCGCCTATTTTCAGCGGCGGCATGATGATTTGCTCGCGCAGCACATCGATCTGCATGCAGAGAGGGCCGTAAATGCTGACCGGCTCAGCATCGCCGGCCGCATCGCCGCTCACCTCGGTGGGGGTGACGCCGTGGTCGTACCAGTAGGCTGTCGGCACCAGGTTGACGCCGGCATCGGCGACGACGGCGCGTCCTTTGTCGGGGATATCCTTGGTGCCGACGACGCTGCACAGGAGCTGGCACGCTGCGTCGACCAGGGCGCGCCCCGGCTCCAGAATGAGCTGCGGTTGACCGCCGAAGAGCTCCTTGGCCTTGCTGAGCGGCCCCAGGATCGCTTCAGCATAAGGATAGAGCGTGTCCTGGCTTCGGTCGCTGCCTTCGGGCAGGTCGAATCCCGGCTTCAGCTTGTTGGCCGACGGGTAGCCGCCGCCCAAATCGATCATAGTTGGCGCGAGCCCAAGGTCGCGAGCGCGCTTGGCCATCTTGATCAACGCCTCGACGCCTTTGGCGTAAATGTCGTAGACGAGCTGGAACGTACCGCAGTGATTGTGCAGGAGTTCGAATTTGAGGTTCGGATGGGCGGCAATGCGTTCCAGTGCCTGCTGGGCGTCGCCGTTCTCGTCGTTGAAGCCGAACTTGGTCCAGGGCGCCGGCCCGTAGCGGAAGTTGACGCGGATGCCGACCCGGTTCTGGCCGCCAAGTTCCTTGGCCACCGCCTCGATGGCGGCAAGTTCGTCGAAGTTGTCGATGTTTACCAGCGCACCCTGGCCGAGTGCGGCTTGCAACTCTTCGCGGGTCTTGTAGGGGCCGTTGAAGACAATCTCCTCGGGCGGCACCGACATCGAGCGGGCGAGCTGATATTCCATGCCGGACACGACCTCGGCCCAGGCGCCTTCTTCGTGCAGTACGGCGCAGACTGCCGGCAGATAGTTGGTCTTGTAGGAGTAGGCGATGGTGGTATCGATGCCGGGCTCAGAGAAGGTGTCGCGGAAATTCCGGTAGAGCCCACGCAGCGCGCTTTCCGAGATCACGAAGAGCGGCGAGCCGAACTCCTGCATCAGCGCGGAGGCGTCAAACCCTTCGTCGAATTCGCCCGATGCGGCGATATCCGCGGTCAGGTGTTTGCTCACCGCCGTGAAGGTCAGCGGGGTGAGGCGGGGCGGTTCGTAGGGCTTGCGGGCGGGACCGGTGGCATCAGGCATGTTTGAGTGCCCCCTTGGTGGCAATGGCGGCGAAGGCGCTGTTGCTGATCGGAGCGTCCTCGCAGCTACGCATGAAAACGAGATCCTCGGCGACAGGTTGGGTTTCCACCGGCAGGCCTTGCGCTGCGCGCACGGCGGCATAGGGGTGGTTGAGACCGAGATGGGCGGAGAAGGCGATCCAGGCGGTGAAGCGCGGGTTGATTTCAATGAGGTAGAAGCGTTCGGTGACTTCGTCGCGAATGAACTCGCCCTCTACCGGCCCGACCCAGTTGAGGGCGCGCAGGAAATTGGCGAAGCCAGCCTCCAGGGCAGGTTGGGCGAGGCCGATCGCGCTCCAGGTGCTGCCGCGATCGCAGACGCGCAGCTTCTTGATGCTCATCATCGACACGGGGTCGCTGTCGCGGTCGCAGACCGCAGCGACGGCAAAGCGCTCGCCCGGCACGAAACGCTGAACCAGGGCTTCCGCATAGCCTTTCTCGCGGAGGCTCGACCAGGCGGCGCGCACTTCGTCGGCAGAGCCTGCCGGCAGGGCGAGCGAGATCGTGCCTTTGAGGATTGCCGGATAGCCCAGCTTTTCGGCCGCGCGAATAGCATCTTTTTCAGAGCGCACGACGATCGTCTTGGGGATTTGAAAGCCTTCGGGCTTCAGAATCGGTGGATCGGTAAAGAGGCGATCCTTGCCGCGCCTCGCGAATGCCTCGGCGCTCGGCAACAACGTGGCGATGCCGATTGCATCGAGGCGCTCGCTGATTTCGATGAAACGCGGGATCTCGCCATCGAGGCTCGGAACGGCCACGTCGTAGGGATGCTCGTCGTGGATCGCAGCAAGGCTTTCGTAGAGCGCATCGGGGTCGTCGGAGGCCGGCAAGCGGAAAGTGGCGTCGAACAGCTCGCCCCGGTAGAGGCCGGAATCGTAGGTCCCATAGCCGAGGCCATATAGCCGGCCCATACCAGGCGCCATGCGCAGGGCACGGGCAACGCCGAGCCCTGCATTGACCACATCGAGTGTGGCGACCCCGCTGACCGCGACACGTAGTCCGTCCGGATCGGCTCGGCGATTGGCGTGCGGTGCCAGCGCCTGCCCAGGCGCGCTGCCGAAACGGGTAAGCTTGTCGAGCTGCTCCAGCGGCACCGCCGTTTCGGCGACATCACGGACGAAGGATGTGCCGGCGCGCGCGCGCGGACGCTGTGCGTGTTGGTGTCCGACGATTTCCTCAAGGTATACCGCCGGCAGGCTGCAGCCGGCCCAATGCGAGAGCAGGATCCAGGATGGAAAGCGGCAGTTCACCTCGATCAGATAAGGCTGTTTGGCACCCCTTGGCCGGACGAATTCGAGTTCGACCGGGCCGCACCAGTTGAGCGCTTTCAGGATCGAAACGGCGTGAGCTTCGATCGCGGGATCGTCGACAACGGTGCACATGACACCCTTGCCCTTCTCGTTGACCCCGACCTTGCGAATTGAAACCATCGCACGGATCGAGTGATCGCGGCCCAGCACCGCGGCGACGTTGTATTCCTCGCCGTCGAAGGCTTCCTGGAGCAGCACGCCATTGCCCCAGGCCTGGCTGAGCTCGCGGGCGGCATTCATGACCTGGGCGGCGTTAGACGCACGCTTGGCACCGGCGACGGTGCCCTTGACGTACATCGGGTAGCCGAATTGGTCGGCGTGCAACGATAGATCGTTTAGGTCGAGCACGTGAATGGTTCGCGGCGCCGGAATTCCGTGATCGTGGCAAAACTTCGGCAGGCGCAGCTTATTGGTGGCATAGATCGCATCCGGGCTGGGCAACAAAGTTCTCAAACCCACCGCCGCCAAGCGATCGGCGAGGCGGGCAAAGACCGGGATCTCAAGGTCGAGCGTCGGGATCGCCGCATCGAGGCCGAAGCGGCCGGTGAGGGACACCATGCGTTCCAGGAACGCGCCGTCACCCTCGGAAAAGCTCGGCAATGTATGCAGTTCGTCTGCGGCGCCGCCCATCCAGGCGCCGGTCATGAAGGCGTCGTAGCCGAGCGCATGAATTTCGATTGGTCCGGGCCAGCCTTCGCGCAGCGCGCGCGCAACCGCGCCCCCCGGATGCGGCACATCCAAGCCGTCGAAGCCGCTGACGGCGATGCGGAGTTTATCCGGTTTCATCGATCAATCCCATCGCGTTGAGGCGGCTGATGAAGTCGAGTACGTCGCGTTTGGCGGCGTCCGGCGTGACCTCGAATTCGCTCTCGATCTGCGTCACCAATTCTTCGACCGATGCGCCCGAGCGGAGCGCGAACAAGACACGCCAGGCGCTGTCGTTGCAGGCGCACAAGGTCGCTGTGTGCGTGTCGACCAGCACGTAGTCTTCGGTTTCGCCGTCGCCCTCCAGGGCGACGCGGCGGTTAAGCGCGTAACTGCGTTGGCTCATCGGTCGGCTCCCAAAGCTTTCAGGCCCTGCCAGGCATCCGGGTAGCCGGGCGATATCAGTAAGGCTGTACGGAATGATTTATGGGCGCCGGCACGGTCGCCAAGTTTTTGCAGGCTGTAGGCAAGTCCCGTATGCGCGTCGATCCAGCCCGGATGGTTCTTGATGACCTGGCGGAACTCGCGGACGGCGTCCTGGTAGCGCTTGGTACGGAAATAGGCCCAGGCGAGAGTCGAGCGCACGTTGTAGACGATTGGCCACCTCTGCCCGGTGCCTGGGATCAGCACGACCTCGCGGACTGGGCGGAGCCGGGCTGGCTCAGCTTTGATTGCCGTGTTCAGATCACGGATCGAAGCCCCATAGCGTTTCAATCTGAAGAGTGCAAAAGCCCGACCTCGAAGCGCAAGAACATCGCTGCGATCGGCCTGAACGGCCGCGTTGAACCGGCGGAAAGCGTTTTTGTTGTCGCCGGCAAAGAACAATCCGTGGGCCAGTTGTCGATTGAGCGCGCGAAGCCTGCCCCGGCCCAACTTCAGCTTGTCAAAGACGAGATTGACTCCGCGCGGCGATAGCCGAATGGCGCGCTTGGCGAGGAGTGCCGCGCGGCGCTGTTCGCCGAGGCCGGCATAGGTCCGCGAAAGTTGGAAGAGGATGCCGGCGTCGCGCGGGTAGACCTGCGCCCCGAGCTCCAATATCTCGCGGGCGAGCCGGAATTTCCCGGCGTCGTTGAGCCGGTCGGCCGGGACGGTATAGCTCGTAACAACTTGCTTCTGCTTGAGCCGGTACGAGGCCCGAAGCTGTGTTGCCGCCTGGGTATAGCGCCGTTCGGCCAGGGCAACGTAGCCCAGCCCCTTTCGCGACAGATGGGATTTGGCGTGCTGTCGGAGGATGCCCTCAAAGACCATTTTTGCTTGAGCCGGCCGGCCCTCCCAAATGTCGAGCCAACCAAGCGCCTCGGTGATGCGCCAGCGCTCGGCCGGCGGCGCTGCGCTTTGGGCCCGGTTAAACTGCACCCTGGCCTTGGCGTAGCGTTTCGCCGCGGCGTGGTCCCAGCCGAGCAGATAGGCGGTGCGGTAGCCGGCATCGGCGGCGACCAGTCCTTCCCGCGCGAGTTTGAAATTACCGTCCACAGCGATGGCGGCGGCGAAGGCCGCTTTGGCCTTGTCGGCGCGACCGAGCGCCAGCAGGGACCAGCCGCGTCCAGTCTGGACGGCGGGATTACGGCCAGCCAGCCGCATATGACGGCTGAATGCCGCCAACGCTTGGAGATAGTCGCCCTTTGTATAGAGCGCCCAGGCCTTGGCCAGTGGCGCGTGCATCATACCATGCGCCCGTAACAGACCGGCCTGGGCCCACGAATAGGGGCGGCGCATCTGAATGGCGATCAGAAAGTTGGCTTCGGCCCGGCGCGGACGTCGGCCACGCAACTCGGCCCAGCCGAGGCCGTTGTAGTAATCGGGGATATCTGGAAATGCCTTGATCAGTCTTGTATAGACCGCGGCAGTCGCCCGGTGATTGCTCTGGCGCTTGAGCGCAGCGTCGAGCAACAGAAAAAGCTCCCGGTTGAAACGAACCAGCTTCAGCCCGTCCAAGGCATGGCGAACCGCGCCGGCGTGATTGCCCTGTAGGAAGGCGACACGCCCGAGGCCGTCATGAAGCCTGAAATAGTGGGGTTGCTTTGCGAGTCCAACTTTCAGGTGCCCACGCGCCGCGTCGAAATCGCCGCGCGCCATTGCTACCCAAGCGAGCCCCAAGGCTCGATCGTGCTGGATGCGGCCGCGCGCGCGCTGCTCGGCAGCGGCCTTGAAATGGCGCTCGGCTTCGTCGAGCTTGCGCTCGGCAAAGGAAATCCAGCCGAGCCCATCGGCTACGATGTAACGCTGATCTCCTACTGCAAAAGGCCGGGCGGACTTGAAGCGACGCCGAGCGGCTTCGAGACGGCTGACCTTGAAATTGCTCCAACCGAGCCCGATCAGCCCGTCCGACGACTGCGGTGCCAGCCTTACAAGCTGCCTGAACGAGCGGCCCGCTTCGCGGTAGCGGCCAAGTTGATACTCGCTCCAGCCCAGAATGCTGAGCGCGCCGATATTCTTGCTATGGCCGCGGAGGATCAATCGGGCCGTGGCCCGCGCCCGGTGATACTGCCGAGCTTGGTAGTACCCCCGCGCTTTGCGTACATGAACATTCGCATGGTCGGCAATCTGCACCGGTCCACGGGGCATCCGCGGGCTTTGCTCTGCCGCAAGTGGCGTGGCCAATGCAAACAGGCACATCACGGCAAGCGCAATCCGCCGGCAAACGCTTCGCAGGGCGGTGCGCGGGTCTCTTGGATTGCAGCGTGGAGCCAATCCCGGCGTCGTCATTTGGTCGGTTCCCGCCATTCATCGGCAAGAATGGAGAGCACGACGCGGTCGACCCAACGACCCTGACGCCAGGCGTCCTGCCTCAAGAGGCCCTCCTTTTCGAATCCAAGCCGCTCATGGATGACAGCGGAGGCCGAATTGGGCTGCAAATAGTCGGAGTTCACTTTGTTCAGGGCGAGCGTATCGAATGCATGGGCGACGACCTGCTTGGTGACTTCGGTCCCAAGGCCCTTGCCCCACGCGCTTTTGTCGCCGATGACGATAGAGAAGCGCGCAACACGGCGTTGCAGGTCGGGCTCGTAAAGGCTGGTCACGCCTGCAAATTGGCCCTCATAATCGATCGACCACAGGCACCAAGCATCGTGTAGCAGGATCGCCTCGACCCGGGCGGCGGACAGAGGCATTTGGGCCGTATCATCGAGCCATACGGTAACGTCAGGATCGGCGAGGAATGTCGTGTAGGGGACGACGTCTTCGCCAAGCGCAGGGCGGAGCTGAAATGCAGGTTTCGCCATGCCGGTACGACGTCCTCATGACCCATCGGGTTGCCCCGATTGGAACAATTCGATGAAGAGTTTAAATGAAGTCATTTGACAAAAGCTTAATCAAATACTTGAAATTCAACGACATTCCGCGATGCGGGCATGCCCGATCTGCCGCTCGCCCATTGCTGGTGGCGACGAGTTCCGATCCCAGGTTGCGATTGCCAGGCCTGATCGCGACTCAACTCACTCCGGCTCGCTAGGCGGAAAGGACTTTCGATTGATTTGCGAGCTTCGCTGCGTGAGTGCGAGCAGGGGGCAGCGAAATCGTTATCGTGGTGCCTTTGCCCAACTCGCTCGCGATGGTCAGCTCGCCGCCGTGTAGTTCAGTCAGCGATTTTACGAGCGGCAAGCCGAGCCCGGTGCCCTCATAGGCGCGTGCCAGTCGGCCGTCGACTTGGCGAAACGGCTCCAGCGCAATGGGAATGTCTTCGGGGCGCATGCCAATGCCGGTATCGACCACTCGAAGCACAAAGCTGCTATTTGCCGCTTGCTCGGCACCGACATCGATTCGTCCGCCGCTCGGCGTGAATTTGATCGCGTTGGACAACAGATTGGTCAGGATTTGCTTGAATTTGCGCTGATCGGCTTCGATGTTAGGGAGGTTCTCCGGCAGATCGAGCCCAACCATGACTTGGCCTTCAATCGCGCGCTCACGTATGAGATCGACGCAGCCGGCGATTGTCGATGCCGGATTGAAGACCTCCTCGTTCATCTCCATTCCACCTGTCTCGATCCGCGATATGTCGAGAATGTCGTTGATGACCTCCAACAGATGTTCGCCGCTGCGGTTGATATCGGCGGCGTAAGCGGCATAACGGTCGTTGAGTTCGCCGAAAGCCCGGCTCTCCATCATTTCGGAGAAGCCGATAACGGCATTGAGCGGCGTCCGCAGTTCGTGGCTCATATTGGCCAGGAACTCTGATTTTCCGCGGTTCGCCGTTTCCGCTTCTTCCTTGGCGTGTTCCAGCGCCGCGGTTCGTTCGTGGACCCGTTGCTCGAGGATGGCGTTTTGGCGATGGGCAAAGCGCTGAGCCTCTTCATTGGAGCGCATATACCCATTCACCGCTCGGCTAAGGTCGCCGATTTCGTTGCGGCGGCCGAGCATGTCCGCTGCCGGGCGATCGCCATTCTTAGCAGAGATGACAGCGTGCAGCCGCAACAACGGCCGCAGCAGATGATGGCCCACCATAAGCAGGCCCACCAGCGTCGTCACGAGCGCAGTCAATGCGGTGGCCAGTATCTGCCAACCCAGCATTGCCCGAAGATCGCCTGCCATTTGCCTCGTGTCGACACGTGCCACAATGTAGAACGGCGCACCATTGGAGACGCGGCGGAAGGTGATATCCATTCGGTCCGTGCCGCGGCGAACCATGGCCACGATCCCTTTTGGAGCCAGATCCTTTGCTTGACCCCGTTTCACTGTCGTCGCCGGACGGTCGGACGGAACTTCACCGATTCCATGCACCATCCGGCCACCACGATGGAAGACGGCCACGCCCTTGATGTCGGTGCCTGACAGAACGCGCTCGCCCAAAGACCCGAATTCGTGAGGCGAGGTATCCGCGGGCGCCAGCCGGGATAGTGTATCGATGATCGTGCGGGCGTGCTCGGTGAGCGCCGACATCTGCCGGGCCTCGCGGTCCCGATAGCTCGGAATCGCGAAGATGGCCTGAGCCAGCAAAATGCCTATGAATAGCGCGGCAGTGACCTGCCAGACGATGCGGCTACGCAGCAACTGTTTGGCATCACGTAGGTCCAATAGGGTCTCCTTCCGGCGCCCGCCCGAACGAATTTCAGGCGGATTTCTGCGCAGACCACCTTGCCGCATATCACGATCTGCCTTGAGAAACCCCTAATCCGTCAGGGGAACGCTGCCAGTCGGATAGGCCACAGCTTCGCTTTGCCGCGACGACTCAATTGAGGCCGAGCCGAAACTCGTCTCTAACGGGGCAATCTGTGTGTTGGAGCCCGCCGGTGCGGATCAATTCACTGAAATCGATGCTCTACCGTTCGCGGAAGGCTTCGCTCTTCAGCTTGAGGAGCGGCTTCAGCAGGTAATGCATGACCGTTCGGTCGCCGGTCTTGATATCGACGGTCGCCTGCATTCCCGGCGTGATCGGCAGTTTCACGCCGCCCTCGCCCAAAAAGGCGCGCTTTGTCTTGATAATGACCCGGAAATAGGGCGTGCCGGAACGCGCATCGTTGGCATCGGCGGATATTTGGCTGACGCTGCCTTCCAGCCCGCCATACCGGATGTACTCATAGGTGCTGATCTTGACGATGGCGCGCTGACCGACCTTGACGTAGCCGCGATCGGTCGGGCTCAGACGGGCCTCGATGACGAGCGAATCGTCCGTTGGTACGATCTGCATGATCGGCTCGCCCGCTTTCACCACACCGCCAATGGTGTGATAGCGCAAATTCTTCACGATGCCGCCGATTGGGCTCTTGATCTCGGTCCGCCGTTTCTGGTCTGTGGCCCGTGCGAACAGCTCCTTGATGCGCGAGAGCTCGCCTTCAAGTTTGACCAACTCCTCCGAAGTCGTCCGCCGGAATCGCAACTTGATTTCCTTCACGCGCTCGTGCGCTTCCTTGAGCGCAGCCTCCGCCTTCGGCACCGATTCCGCCAGAACCGCGCGTTCGCCTTCCAGGCGGCGCACCAGCCGAAGCCGCTCCAGATGTTCCAGTTTCGAGGTCAGTCCCTGGACCACCAGCGAGCGCGACATGGCGAATGCGCGGCGCGCAAGTGCAAGGTCGTTGGAAATTGCGGTCCGCTTGGCCATGAGTTCGCGAACCGAGCGCTCTCGTTGAACCACCAACGAGCGCAGCGTCGCCAAGGCGCTTGCCATTTCGCGGCCGCGGGCGTTGAAGGCGCGCAGCTCGCCGCGCGCGACGTCGGGGCGGCGCTTGGCGATCGTCGGATCGAGCCGCAGTTTGGCGCCATCGACTTCGGCCGTCAGACGAGCCCGCTTCAGCAGCATGGCATCGAACTGGGCGCGCAATTCCGCGGAGTTGAGCCCACCGGCGCCGAGATCGAGCGAGACCAGCGCTGTGCCAGGTTTCACAACAGCACCTTCTCGGACATGAATCCCGCGAATGATGCCGCCCTCCAGATGCTGGATGACCTTGACGTTGCCTTGAGGCACGACCTCGCCCGGTGCGCTGGCGACTTCGTTGAGCCGGGCGAAGTTGGCCCACAATACAAAGCCGATGACGAATAGCATCGCAATACGGGCGAATGCGATGCTCTTTCGTTGACCGATCAGCCCACTGATCCCCGGCCTTGCCTCCGCCGCAACTGTTAACGAGGGCGCCATCGACGATGGCCTGCTGCGCCTGGCCGGCCTGGTTTCCGTGATGTCGGCGGTGGTCATGCGCTCCGTTTCTCCGACAAAGGCGTCGGCGACGATGGATAAAGCCGTCCAAGGACATCGGCGGACGGGCCGGCCAGTGCCAGTTTGCCGTTCTCCAGCGCCATGATGTGTCCGCAGGCGGTCAGCATCGCCGGACTGTGGGTGACGATCAGGATCGTATGATCGCGGGAAAGCGCGACCAATGACCGGGTCAACTCTTCCTGGGCCTGGCGGTCGAGATTGCTTGAGGGCTCGTCCAGGAGCACGATTGGCGGGTCGCCGACCAACGCCCGGGCGATAGCGATGCGCTGGCGGATGCCTGCCGAGAGCCGCGTCCCGGCCTCGCCGATTTCGGTGTCGTAACCGTCGGGGAGATCGACGACATAGTCATGCACGCCCGCGGCCTTGGCGGCGCGTACGATCTCCTCATCGCTGGCCACTATGTCACGTTGGGCGAGATTGCTGCGGATGGTGCCGGCGAAGAGCAAGCATTCCTGCGGCACGTAGCCGATCCATTCGGCGAGTTGGGCGCGGCTGTATTGGGCTATGTCGGCATCGCCAAGCAGGACCCGTCCTTTGGTCGGCGCGTAAAGTCCTTGAGCCAGCTTGAGCAGCGTGCTTTTCCCGCTGCCATTCTTGCCGACGATACCGAGCATGCCGTTGGGCCCGACCTTGACGTTCAACTGGTCGATGGCGGGCGGGCTATCCTCGCCGTAGCCGAAGGCGAGTTCCTCAAAGGTGAGCTTGCCGGTCGGCCGCTCGGTGGAAACGGCATCGGCCTGGCGGTCCTCGGCCAGCACGAAGGCTTCGCCCAGACGGCCGGCGGCGTCTTTGGCGGAGACCAGGTTGCGCCAGTTGCCGACGAGCTGCTGGAAGGGGCCGACGATACGGAAGCTGAGGATATTGGCGGCGATCAGCGCGCCGATGGTGAGGTCCTTGTTGACGATGGCCACCGCGCCAACCGAGGTGACCAGAACGGTCGTGAAGACCGTCAGCCCGGTGCTCATATTGACGTAGCGATCGGTCTTGCCGCCGCGGTCGATCGCCTGCTCGATGGCGCCGGTTTGGCGGTCTTCCCAGAGCGGCCGCAGGGCAGGGGCCGTCGCCAGGGCTTTCACCGTGGTGCGTCCGGCGATCATCTCGGCAACCAGCGCATCGCGGCTGTAACCGACGCTGCGTTCGGTAGCGCTGGCCTTGCGCAGCACCGAAGCGGCGCGCCATGCGACAAACAGGAAGACCGGCAGCATGGCCAGGATCACCCAGGCCACGGGTTTCGCGATCACGAACATGAAGGCGAGGAAGACCACCGCGAAGGGCAGGTCGGCCAACAGAACCGCCGTGCCGCCGGAAAACGCATTGCGCACGGTCTCTGTATCGCGGAAGAGGGCGTGCCAATACCCGGCGGCCCTGGTTTCCAGCGTCCGGAGCGGCACCGATACGAGCTTGTCGAACAGGCGCTGGCCCATAGCCAGATCGAAACGCAAGGCAACCCGCTGAAGCAGGCGGCTGCGCGATTGGCGGAGGATGAAATCGAATATGATCGCGAACATCATGCCGATCGCCAGGCCCTGGAGCGTGGTGAATCCGGCATAGAGCACTACCCGGTCGTAGACCTGAAGCACGAAGATCGGGACCGCCAGCGCCAGGACGTTGATGAAGAGCGACGTTGCCGCGACCTCGGCGAAGATCGGACGAAGCGGGCCGACCAGGGTCCTCAACCAACTGCGCTGATCCCCACTGGCCTTGGTCTTGTTATCTTGGCTGGCCTCGTTGCTCATGTGTTCCCTCGGCCACCCAATTAATGGAGCCCGGTCCGCCATGCGTCCGCTAGGGACGAATGTATCGAATGACCGGTATCCGGAATATGAACGCCCCACAAGGCGAAATTCCCGACGGGCCCAATCCGCGCGCGCGCGGAACGTCGCAGTTCGACGGGGCGCATCGTCAAGTCAGCGGCTTCGCTTCGACATCGGAAGCCTGCACGTTGTCGGCGCCCGAGCTGGCCAGGACGGTGTAGCCAGGGTCGGAGCCATTGGCGTCGTAGATCAGCGCGCCACCCCCGTCGACGATGACTGAAGGCAAATTGTCCTCCCACGCCTCGTTGCCTCCTTCGGTCTCGTCATAATCACCTCCGATGATCCCGAAGTTGATGCCGTTGATCAACGTGTCGTCCCCGTTCAATTCGCTGGGGTCGAGATCGAACGCCGCCGCTCCGAGGTCGAGCACGATCTGGTCGTCGTCAGCGTTGAAGCCGGACTGTCCATTGGTGTTGAATAGTCTGTCGGCGGTGATCAAGGACGCATCCGCTTCGCCGTTCCAAGCGGTGCCGTCGGTGGGCAGCCGGTACTCGAAGATGTCTGATTGGCCGCTGGCGGTCAGATCGTCATTGCCGCCGCCGCCATGCAGGAGCACCGGGATATTGGCGGCTGAGGCATCGAGATCGTCGTCGCCGCCCCGGCCGTTCAGCCTGGCGCGGTCCAGATTGCCAGCCATCGAACCGGCGAACTCGACAGTGTCGGCGCCGCTTCCGCCATTGATCACGAGGGTCTCGACATTTTGCAGGGTCACCGTTTCGTCGGCAGCTTGGCCGGGCACGGCCAGCCCGACAGTCACGCCGGGCGCGGCGACGAGCGGGGTGATCGTGATTTCGGTCGCTGCAATGGGGTCACCGGCAATGACCGCCGTGTCGTTGTCACCGCCGCCAGCGTCCGTGCCACCATTCATGGTCTCGGTGCCGTCGCCGCGCACCCAAAGCAGCGTATCGTTGCCGGTTCCGCCGTTAATGACGTCGACGCCTGTCCCGCCATTCAAGATGTCGTTGCCGGCGCCACCATTGAGAGTATCGGCCCCTGGCCCGCCAACAAGAAAATCATTTCCGCCGCCACCGCTGATCGTATCGCCACCGCCTTGGCCGTTCAGAACGTTCGCAAGATTGTTGCCGGTGAGCTGATCGCCAAAGGCGTTGGTGCCAATTACATTCTCAATGTCGGTCAATGTGTCGGTGTTGCCGAAGCTGTCGGTCGCTGTCGCTGCCGCCCCGTTGGCGCCCAGGGCAACGACGACGCCCTGCTGGTTGATCCCCGGGAAATTCGAGGGGCCCAGGAGGTAATTGACGAAATCGTTCCCGCCGCCGCCGAAGAATTGGTCACCGCCGCCGAGCCCGAAGAACTCGTTGTTCCCGCCATCGCCGGTGATAATGTCGCCGGCCTCGCTGCCAATGACGTTTTCGATGCCGTTCAAGGTGTGATTGATGGCGCCGAAGTTGTTTGTCTGACCGGTTGCCGTGCCACCCAATGCGGCCAGGGTAACGACTACGCCGGCCGCTGTAACACCGCTGAACCAGTATGCGGCCGTGTCGCCGAAGCTGTTTTGTCCGTTGAATACGTCGTTGCCGGCTCGACCGCGGAAGCGGGTGGGGGCGTTGGAGTTGCCGGTCAGGGTGTCGGTAAATTCCGAGCCCTCGATCACATCGATATCGGTCAGCGTGTCCGTGCCAAAACTTCCATTGATGAAGAACCCGTCGGTCGCAGTGCCTTGAGCGCCGCTCAAATCCACCGTGACGCCAATCGGATTGCCGGTGCCGTCATCGCCGTGACCCGGATCGAATCGGTAGCTGACGCGGTCGAAACCGCCATTGCCGTCGATGATATCGTCGCCGCCCCGGCCGTCGAATATCTCAAGGAATGTGTTGCCACTGCCGGTGATGGTGTCGCCGAAATTCTCGGTCCCGATGATCCGCTCGACGTTGAACAAAGTATCGGTCGTGCCGCCGATTGTTGCAGTTCCGGCTGCGCCGCCCTCACCGAGCTGGACCACCACGGGCCCGCCGCCATTGAGGAAGGAAACCGCATCGAAATTCCCAGCACCACCGTCGATCTGGTCAGCGCCCGGGCCCCCGATCAGGAGGTCGTCGCCGGCATCGCCGTTGAGCGTATCGGCACCGGCCCCGCCTTCGAGACGGTCATCGCCGTCTCCGCCATGGATCGTGTCGTTGCTCGATTCCGGACCGTCGAATACTGGATTGTTCGAATCGCCAATGAGTAAGTCGTCGCCACCGAGTCCGAATATCGTATCGTCGCCCCCGCCGCCCAGAATCACGTTGAAGCCATTGTCTCCGGTAAGGTGGTCGGCGAACTGGCTTGCGTTGATCTGTTCGATGCCGGACAGCGTGTCCTGCCCGCCGAGACCGTCGGCGGTGACCGTGTTGTTGCTGAGATCGACGGTGACGCTTGAGGTTGAATTGAAAAAGTTGATCCGATCGGGACCGTCGATGATGGCATCGCCGCCGTCGATGGTGTCGTTGCCACCCGAGCCGCGGAACTGTTCGAGGTCGGCGGATCCTCCGCCCTGAAGGACGTCGTCAAAGTCGCTGCCCCGCAGGCGATTTGCGCCGGTGAATGTATCGTCGCCGATTTGATCGCCGTCGGATAGGTCGTTGTCGAACGCTTTTCCCGTGGCAAGACTGGCGTTCACACTACCGTCGGCGTTCTGCCAGCTCACCCGCGCTGTTCCGACTCCCCCAAGAAACTCCACGGTATCGTCGCCTTCGCTCAGGCGCACTTCAATGAAGTTGCCTAGGGTGTTGGTGTAGGTTTGGTCGACGAAGATCCAGTCATCCCCGGAACCGTCTCTTAGGACATGCGCGCCAAATATCGTGTCTAGCGTGCTGGCAGCGGAGGTGGCGCCCGTGCCGTCGGAAACGAGGAAACCTGTACCCGGTGAGCCGCCCGCTACGGTTACGTCGGACTCGCCGGGAGCGAAGAGGCCTGTTTGGCTGGAAGCCGTCAGATTGGCGACGATGCCACTCGTCGAGGTGGTGTAGTCGGCGACGACAAAATCGAACGTCTTGAAGGCCGCCGCCGTGTCGCGGATCGTATCGGCGCCAGGTCCACCGCGCAGGACGGCAGCTCCGCCCTCGCTCTCCAGCGTGTCGCTCCCATCGCCGCCATTGAGGAAATCGAACTCGCCGAAATCCTGGGGCGCGCCGCCGCCGATCAGCGTGTCGTCGCCAAGGCCACCTTGGATGTTGTCACTGCCTGCGCCGCCATCGAGTGTGTCGACCCCGTTGCCGCCGGTGAGCGTGTCGTTCCCATCGCCGCCGAAGATTTGATCGGTACCGTTACCGCCATTCAATTCGACATCGAGGCCGGTTCCGCTGGCATCGATGGTATCGGCGGCATTCAACCCGTTGACGATGATGGTCTCGACATTCCGTACCACGACCGTCGCGGGGTTCGAGGCCAGCGTGACCTCCAGATCGCCGCCATTGTCGCTGAGGTCGAATGCGCCGCCGCCCTGCGGGCCTTGGAACGTGACCGTGTCGTTGCCGGCGCCGCCGTCGATCGTCACCGTGCCCGGGTCACCGAACTCGAAGGTGTCGCCCGGAGGCGTCACCGTCACGATCACCGAGCCGAAGGACACATCGTACTGGTCGGCGCCGATGCTGTTGGGAAGTTCGGGGTCGAGGATCGCGTCGACGTCGACGGTGACGACCTGGGTTGTGGTGTTGACGCCGTCGAAGGCCTCGACTTGAACCTCAAGTTCGGCCTCGGGAACGAAGACGGGCGGCTCAACAAAGCTCAGCTCGCCGGTGTTTTGGTCGATTTCGAACAGATCGAAATCTCCAAAATCGTCCGTAATTGCAAACGTCACTGGCCCGCCAGCGATGTCCACATCGGTTGCCGTCACCGTCAGGAAGGGATCCGTGGAGCCTTCCTGGGCATTGGCGAATGCATCGGAGGTGATCTCCGGCGCGTTGTCGTTGATGTCGATGACATTGATCACGAACTGCTGGGTAAAGGAGAGGCTCGGATCGCCGCTGTCGGTCGCGGTGATCTCGATCGTGATGCTGGTCTCGCCGTTGGGCGGGTCGAAATCGATCGTGGCGCCTTCGGCGAGTTTCAGCAACGGCGTGGTCTCAGGGACGTCGACCTCAAAGCGGGCATCGTCGATCTCGAAAATAAAGTCTCCGTCGCCGTCTGGATCGACCACCGAGAGCGAACCGATTACCACGTCGTCGCCGGCATCATCGACTTCGGCCACGGCATTGCCGTCCAGCAGAATGTCCGTCGGGGCGCCGTTGGTGCCGACCACCTCGAGGCGCACGCGCTGGGCAACGACGGCCTGGTTGCCATCCAATATGTCGATGATCGAAGCTTCGACTTCGAGCCCGGCTGGCGCGGAGAAGTTCAGCCGTAGAATGTCGTTCAAGCCGTCACCTGGGGCGGTATCGTCGATAACGCTCGCGGCTTGCAAGATGTCGACGAAATCGCCTTCTTCCAGGTCGCCTTCGGTCAGCCCGTCGATCAACGTGACGTCGATGAGGCTCGCAACGTCGAAGGTGACGTTGCCCGACACATCGAGAAAATCGGTCGTGGGGTCCTCATTGATGTCTTCGCCGACTTCGACCTGATAGGTGCCGCCATCTGCCTCGGTGCTTGTTTCACCACTGAAAAACACGTTGCCGTCAATGGTCAAAGTGCCGATCGACTGGCCCGGCGCAACGACGCCGCCGAAGACGCCGACATCGCCTACTATCGTGCCGCCGTCGCCATTGAGAAGGCCGCCATACTCGACTTCCACGTCGGGCGACACGAGCCTGCCGCCGTCGCCGACCGTCACCGTACCGCTGGTATTGCCGGCAAAGTTCGTATCACCGTGACCAATGGTGACGAAATCGCCGCCGTCCAATATCGAATCGAGCTCATCTTCGCTGAAAATGTTGATGAGCCCCGAAGTGCCGGTTTCGGAGCCGGCCTGAAGAAACGCGCCAACGAAAACGCCTGGCTCCACGCTGTCGGGGCTATCACTTTGGGTCAGCACCGTGACCGTGCTGCCACCCAAAATATTCAGTGTGCCGTCGCCGAGGGGCGTGGAGCCGGTGCCGCCGACGAAGAGCGTGGCGTCCGCGTTGTTGGCAAGACCCACCTCGCCGGACACATTTAGCCCGGCTTCGTTGTCGAGCGTCACCGTTCCGGTTCCGCCATTGCGGCCAATGCCGACGAAGGCGTTCGGCCCATCCACGTTGACGATCGCATCGTCAATCAGAAGGCCGCCTTGGCCGTTTGCGATATTGAGACTTCCACCGACATTGAAACCGGGGAAGTTTCCGCCGATGCCGCCGTCGGTGATGGTGAGCACCGCTCCATTCAGGACAGTCGTGTCGCCCACGGCGCCATCACCCCGTCCAACCTGCATGAATGCGGCCTGTTGGGCCGCGTCCACTCCGCTCAAGGTAACCGTTGCGTCATCGACTAGTAGAGTGCCGGTGCCGCCGTCTTGTCCGACAATGAGGAACGTACTTTGTAACTGACCGCCGTTGGTGACGTTCAACGTGGCGTTGGTGCCATTCGTTTGACCGATCGCCAATGTACCGCCGGCACCGGAATCTTGAACGACAGTCCAGTTGGAAATCCCACTGGTGCCCGTTGTCCCGCTGACATTAACGGTCCCGGGCGAATTAACCTGCGCGCTGCCCGCGAGCACCAACGTGTCCACATCGACGAGGACGACATCGGCATTGCTGTCAGGCGTGGTCGTGACAGCCAGATTGCCGGAAGCCCCATCTTCGCGGACGTCGAAAATATTGCCGAGCGGCGCCGAGACAAATGCCACGACGTCGCCGAGAAGCTCGCCAGTATCCCCGTTTCCGTCGATCGTGACCGTATCGGGGTCTGAGAACGTGAAGATGCCATTTGTTCCGTCGGGCGCAGGTGTCACCGTAACCGTAACGGAGCCAAAGAGTACGCCGAAAACATCGTTGTCAGCGCTGCCCGACACACTGCCTTCGACGACAGATCCAACGCTCGTCGAAAGCGCCACCGTTGCGGCTGAGAAAGCCCCTGTGCCGCCGATATTCGACGAAATGTCCTGCTCGGTTCCCGGCGCGCCAGAGGTTTCGTCCCAGACCCGCGCCGTCAGTTCGCCGGGATCACCTGTGAAGCCAGCCGCCGGCACGAAACGCAGTTGATCGGCCGCGTCGAGGACCAAGGCCGAGCCATCACCGACCTCCGCGGGCACATCGTCCCAGCTTTCGCCGTTATCCGTTGAGAACTGCCAAGTGCCGTCGTCACCCCCGGCGGCGTTGCCGACGATGGCGACACCGGCAAATAGGTCGCCGTCGACGTCGGAGAAGTTGCCGGAGAACAGGTTCCCAACCGAGTCGCCCGCCGGGTCTGACGTATCTTCCGGAACCGAACCCAAGGATGCAGCGCCCGCGGCGACTGGCGCATCGTTGACCGGATCGACGATGATCGTGGCGGTCGCCGGGGTGGCGTCGCTTTCGCCACCGTCATCGGTTGCTGCAAACTGGAAGCTGGTCTCGCCGTTGAAATCGCCATCTGGCACGAAGAACACAGACGCCGCGCTGTCATCCGCGGCCACCGTGTCGCCCGCCGTGAGCAGGGTACCCAGCCCACCCGCGCCATCGTCGGAGAACAACGCCCCATTGGCCGGCAAGCTGACGATCGTGAAGCTCACAACATCGCCGTCGCCGTCGCTGCCGCTCAGCGCCACAGCAATCGAGGCCGCATCCTCGTCGCCCGAGGCTGCAGCGTCATCCGTCTCAGGGGCGTCGTTGACGGGATCGACAGTGATCGTCGCGGTTGCCGGGCTGGCGTCGCTCTCGCCACCGTCGTCGGTCGCCGCGTACTGGAAACTGGTCTCGCCGTTGAAACCCCCAACCGGCACGAAGAACACAGACGCCGTGTTGGCCGTTGCTGGAACCGTGTCGCCCACCCCGAGTTCGGTGCCCAGCCCGACATCGGTGAACAGCGTCCCGTTCGCCGGCAAACTGACGATCGTGAAGCTCGCCACGGTGCCGTCGCTGTCGCTGCCGGTCAGACCAATTTCAATCGAGGCCGCATCCTCGTCGCCAGATGCCGATGCATCCAACGTCTCAGGGGCGTCGTTGACGGGATCGACGGTGATCGTCGCGGTTGCCGGGCTGGCGTCGCTCTCGCCGTCGTCGTCGACCGACGCATATTGGAAACTGGTCTCGCCGTTGAAATCGCCGACCGGCACGAAGAATACCAACGCTTCGCCGTCATCCGCGGACACTGCATCGCCCGCATTCATCTGCGTCTCCAGCGTGGCGTCAGAGAACAGCGCCCCGTTCGCCGGCAGGCTCACGATCGTGAAGCTGTCCACCGTGCCGTCGCCGTCGCTGCCACTCAGCAGAACCGTAATCGAGGCCGCATCCTCGTCGCCCGAGGCCGCCGCGTCGTCCGTCTCAGGGGCGTCGTTCTGGTCGGACAGGTTCACATTGACCTGAACCGCTGGCGAAGAAACCGCGCCGTCGTCGTCGACGGCCACCACGGTGAACGCCGCCTGCACCCCGTTGACGCCGGCCGGCGGCGTCCAGACCACATTGGTTCCGGGCCCGATTACTGTCGTGCCGGGTACCACCGGCCCACCGCCCTCAATCGTCAGCGTGCCCGCGCTCACCGCCTCGATGCGGAAGTCGTCCACCGTACCGTCGCTATCGGCCTCATCGCCCGCTGCCACCAGATCGGCAAAGCTCACGACAAGTGCCGCGTCTTCCGTCCCGGCAAGATTGGTGATCGCCGTCAGGGTGGGCGGGTCGTTCTGGTCGGACAGGTTCACATTGACCTGAACCGCTGGCGAAGAAACCGCGCCGTCATCGTCGACGGCCACCACGGTGAAGGCCGCCTGGACCCCGTTGACGCCGGCCGGCGGCGTCCAGACCACATTGGTTCCGGGCCCGATCACCGTCGTGCCGGGTACCACCGGCCCACCGCCCTCAATCGTCAGCGTGCCCGCGCTCACCGCCTCGATGCGGAAGTCGTCCACCGTACCGTCGCTGTCGGCCTCATCGCCCGCTGCCACCAGATCGGCAAAGCTCACGACAAGCGCCGCGTCTTCCGTCCCGGCAAGATTTGTGACCGCCGTCAGGGTTGGTGCGACGTTCGATCCGGGAGCCGGTACGGTCCCGTCGTCAAACTGCAGGAATTGGATGTTGGTCAGCGTGTCGGTGCTGCCGGCTTCCGGTGCTCCAGCGAGAGCCTGTACAAGTATGTCGCCAGTGCCGTTCAAGCTGACATTGTAGTCGGCCTGATTGCCGAGATAGCGCGCCGTGTTGCTCCCGCCGCCGCCGTCGATGGCATTTGAGTTGTTGTCGCCCGTCAGCAGATCGTCGCCGGCGCCGGTTGTCAGGTTCTCAAATGCGATCAGAACATCGCCTTCGGCGTCGCCGCCGGAGCCGGTCCCGGCGCCGAGATCGACCGTCACAGCCGCCGCGCCGCTATAAACCGCGGTATCAGTCCCGCCACTGCCGATCAGGATGTCCGCCGCGCCGCCGCCCTCCACCGTGTCGTCGCCGCCACCGGCGTCGATGACGTTGCTGCCGCCGCTGCCGGTCAGCGTGTCCGCGTTGTTGCTGCCGATGAGGTTTTCGAAGCCGGTGATCGCGTCACCGGTCGCATCGCCGCCGGTTGCCGTATTGGTCGCGAGGTTGATTGTGACCCCGGCGCCAGAGCCTTGATAGGACAGGGTATCGATGCCGCTGCCGCCGCTCTGTGCGTCGGCGCCCTGGCCGCCCTCCACGAGATCGGAATCTGCGCCGCCATCCAGTGTGTCGTCATCGGCGCCGCCGGAAATGACGTCGACGCCGGCATTACCGAAGATCACATCATCGCCGGCTTGGCCGTTCAGGACATCGTTGCCGGAACCGCCGACGAGCGTGTCATCGCCGTCCCCGCCAAATGCCTGAACCGAAACGAAGACCCCGTCCGTTCCCTCGATGGCTTCAGTGTTGCCGGTGGCGTCAAATGTGTCGTTGCCGGAGCCACCGGTGAAGACGATGGTCGTTTCGTCGATATCGGTCTGACCGATCGCCCCAATTTGAATCAAATTGTCGCTATTGGAGCCGGAAAAATCGAAGGCAAGATCTTCGATGTCGTTTGCCACGACGGCTTGTTCTACGCCGTCGATATCAATGACGACGACAGCGTTGCCATTCAGGTCAACGCCTTGCGTAACGGCAATCGCGGCTGGGGCCGCGTCGGGGCCGACGATGGTCAGCGTGTCATTGTCGGCGCCGCCGACGAATACCGCAGGTGCGGCCCCGACAACAAAGTCGAACTGCTGCGGGCCTGCCGGCGGCGCGACGGGTCCTCCGCCTCCGCCACCGTCGCCACCGTCGGCGCCCTCATTGAAGACCGGATCCGTTTCCGCCGAGACTGGGATTACATCCGCTTCGGGTTCCGGCACATCCAGATCGAGTACTTCGTCTATGTCGCCCGTCACCTCGGGATCAACGACCGCTTCAACGATTTCTTCGCCGGCGACTTCGCCCTTTTCCGCAGCTACCTTGAGCGCCTCAACGATTTTCTCGGCCCCGGCAGCCGGCGCAATTTTGTTAAGTTCCGCCGCTTTCTGCTCGCCCCCGTCGGGCGGAAGACTGCCTCTGTAGTTCTCGGGCCTCGGCGCATCGCGCGTGATGTTGTTCATTTGGTCCGTCGAGAACGTCTGGACCAGCGGGGCGTCGGCGCCGCTGAGAAGTGACACGCCGAACCCTGCAGCGATTGCGGCTGCGCCCGCGGAGTTGGTTAGCAGGGCAGCGCCCACGGATATGAACAGTGTCGTTGACTGCCCGAAGATGCCAACAAAGCCGCCGCCCTCGGTGCCGCGTATGCCGAGCGTGCCGACCGGCGTGGTGATCTTCATGTGATCGGGGCCGGTCTTGGCCACCTTGCCGCTCACGAAAGTAAAGGCGCCCTGCAGCATCGAGACGCCCATAGAGCTCTCGCCGCCCGGGTTGTAGACGAGCTTGTCGAGCGTTATGCGGGCATTCGTGCCGAGCGCGAAACGCGTGTCGTCGGTAAAGAAGATGACGATCTTGCCATCTGCGGCCGTGATCACTTCGTCGCCTTCGTAGACCGCCGATCCCTTGGTCAGTTTGTCGCTGCCACCACCCTTGTGGTTTGCCGTGACATCGCCTTCGACTTTGTTGACTGTACCGATTTGCTTGCGGGCGGCTCCTCCGGCGGCCTGGGCGTATTGCTCGGGGGCGTCCGCGCCGGCCAGCCGGTAGGCGAGGTCCGGTGCAACCTGGGCACCGAGCTCGGTTGCCAGAACGGGCGGATCGCCGAGCGCGAAGTACTTCTCCACGACGACCGTGGCGCCGTCCTTGCCGGTCAGAACAAGATCGTCACCATCCCGGGAATATGTCGCGGTGAGGAGCAGGGCGTCATGGGGAATGACGACCCGGGCGGCAGCGGAGGCATCGAGCACGACGACATCCGAATTCGTGAGCGCCGTATCGGGACTCACCGCTCCGGGGGCCGTCGTGGTTAACCCGCCTACAGTTCCGTCTGCGCTCATGGCGCCACCCCGTCCGCTCGTCGGGTTGCCATGGGTGACAATCCCTTTTTTATCGCGGACTTATTGTGACGGATAATTGCGCAATTGACTATGGTGAATGCCCTTTAGGGTTAATCTGTTGGCCGGATGGTAATCGTCGTGTACCCTAGAATTAAGTACGTAATACGGGTCGAATTTGTTTACGCTGAGACCTAAGGAAAATCTGGTCTGAGAGTTTGACCGAAGAACGGCGTACATGCCGCATTAGACGGGGGAGTATGGCGTGAGCATAAGTATTGCTTGGCCAAGCGGCGGTAGAGCACGCCGCACAAAGGCAGATAGTTGGCCGCCGGGCCGGAAACATCTGCTTTTCGGACAGTTTCAACTGAACGGTCGCGCGGGCGGGTCGTTGTTGGCGATGGCGGCCGGTCTGACGCTTACTATCATTGCGGGAACTGTGGCCGCAGCTCCCACAACGACCAATTTGGCGGCTCAGGCCGGATTCAATTCATCGGAGTTGAATGCCGGGCTTGTTGCAAATGCGGCGGCCAAGCGAAGCCAACGTGTCGAGAAACTGCGCAATCGGCGATCAACTGCCAAGCGGCGCGTCAGGACCAGGCGTTTGCGCCGCGCTGCAACGAGGGTCGCGGCGCGATCGAGCTCGGCCGCACTCAACGCCGAGCTACGCCATCTCCTCAAGACCAACCCGCGTCTGCTTGCGGCCCTGGAACGCGTCAAGGCGGCAAAAGCGGGGGTCAGCGAAGCCTGGGGACCGTTTTTTCCGCAAGTGAATGTCGGCGGCGATATTGGCCATGCCCGGGTCGACAGCCCGGCCCGCCGATTATCGCCCGGCAAGCCGTTTCGCGGCGGCACGAACTCGATCGACGGCGAAGTGAAGCTCAACGTGTTCGACGGTTTCGGCAAGTACGCCGGGCTTAGTCGCTCCAGACTGCAAAAGATCGCAGCGGAGCTTGAACTTGAAGCCCAGAGCCAGCGTACCGTGTTTCGGGGAATCACAGCCTATCTGAACGTATTGCGCCAATCGGAGTTGCTCAAGCTTGCCCTCCTAAGCGAGAACACGATCAAGCGTCAGTTGCGTTTGGAGAATGAACGCGTTCGGCGCGGCTCTGGTCTGACCGTTGACGTTCTGCAGTCGAAGTCGCGGCTGCAGATCGCCAAGCAACTACGGGTTCAGGTGGAAGGCGACTTGCAGGTCGCGATGTCGCGTTATGCCCAGGTCTTCGGTCATTTGCCGAGCACCGCCCGGATGCGTGACCCGGCGCCGCCGTCGACGGCGATGCCTAAATCGCTGGAACTCGCCCTAAGCGGTGCGACCGCGCAAAATCCCCGCCTCAAAAAGGCGGCGAAAGAGATCGAAATCGCCGGGCAGCGCCGTAGGGCTGCCGCCGCGGCATTGTACCCGCGCGTCGATCTCGTGGTCACGGGCAAACGAGACAGCAACCGCGACGGTATCGTGGGCATTCGGCGGGACTACGTATTTTTGGTGCGTATGACTTGGGAGCTGTTCAACGGCTTCGCCACGCAATCTCGGGTGATCCGCGCGGCGCGTCTGCGCTCCGCAGCGCAGAACGATCATCGCCAAACCCACCGCGAAGTGGTCGACGAGGCGCGCATTGCGTGGCATCGGCTGCGCACGTTGCGCCAGCGCGAGGAATTGCTGGCGAACGCCATCAATATCGCGGGGGAGGTTTTTCGGGCACGGCGGCGATTGCGCGCGGCCGGCCGGGAAACGGTGATCAATGTTCTGGATGCCGAGTTCGAAGTCAACAACGCCCGTATTCAGCATGCTGCGGCCCGTTACGATGCGTTACTCGCGGCTTATCGGCTGCACTTCACGCTCGGCCAACTGACCCCGGCGACGCTGGGGTTTGCGCCGGCGGCCAGGAAGCGCTAGGGCGCGGGTCGAAAATTCGACCTATCTGGACGATTGGCATTCCAGTTTTAGATCGCTGGATCAATCTCAGCCCAAATTGCGGCTTCAGTCACCAACCGAAGCAGCCGGCGTTTTGATTCGTTCTCTGAACATCTCGTAATAGGCGTCGAGGCGTCCATCGGCTAACGCATGGCATTCCTCGATAAGGCCTGACAATTCCGCCCATTTCTCGTCGCGGGCGGCGGCCAGCATATCGTGGTTGCGCGCCTTCAGATTGGTGAATTCCGGCGTGGCTGCGTAGGTCTCATCACCGAACAGACCGAAGATGCGCGATGCCTCGGTCTTGCCCTTCACCTTGACCAGGTCGAGTTCCATGGTCGCCAGCTTCGGCACAAGTTTCTGGGTGTTCTCGCCGATGATGATCTCCACGCCATATGCCTTGGTGGAGCTTTCCAAGCGGGCGGCAAGGTTGACCGAATCGCCTAGCACCGAATAGTCGAAACGCTGCATCGATCCCATATTGCCCACCGAACATTGGCCGGTGTTGATGCCGATGCCGATCTTGATCGGGATATGCGGGCGTCCGCCTGACGCTGCGGCGGCGGCGCCCTGCTTGTTGAATTCCTCCAGCGCGGTCAGCATGGCGAGCGCGGCCCGGCAACTATTGTCGGCGTGATCGGGATCATTCAATGGAGCGTTCCAAAACGCCATGATCGCATCGCCGATGTATTTGTCGATGGTGCCGCCATTCTTCAGGATGACGTCGGTCATGGGCGTCAGGTAGTCGTTGATCAGCCCGGTGAGTTCGCCCGCATCAAGGCCTTCGGAAATCGTCGTGAAACCGCGGATGTCAGAGAATAGAATGCTGAGTTCCTTGGTCTCACCGCCCAGCACCAAACGCTCCGGGCTGTCGGCCAACTGTTCGACCAGTGCAGGGGACATGTAGCGGCTGAATGCCGAGCGGACCTGGCGTTTGGAGCGCTCCTCGCCGATGTAATTCATGTAGGCGAGCACGGCATAAACCGCGAATGTTGTGCTGGCCGGAAATGTCATGTCGAGCAGTAAGCCTTTGTCAGCGAAGGCATACCAGACGCCGCCGGCCGCCGCCGCAATGCCGATGAAGCCCAAAACCAATGACCGAACCGCGCCTAGCATCGGCACGAAGATGATCAGCAACAGCGACAACAATCCTGTGGCGACGAGCTCCGCTCCGGCCGTCCAAACCGGACGTGTCAGGAATGTTTTGGAGATCATGTTTTCGATCACGAAAGCCTGTGCTTCGACGCCCGGAATGGCAGCCTCGAGCGGCGTTGCCTTGATATCGCGCATTCCCACCGCCGACGTTCCAACCAAGACCAGTTTTCCGCGCAACAGGCCTCGCGGTGCCTTGCCGGACAAAACGTCCATGGCTGGGATGTAACGGCCGCGGTCGCTCTTTCGGAAGTGGATCCAGAAATGTCCGTCGCGGTCGGTTGGGATCTTCACCTGACCCCGCATGCCGCGCAGGATGATCCCCGTCATGCCAGACTGCGTCGCGTCGGTCGCGTATGCTGCTCCGCCCGTGGCAATGCGCAGGATCTCCACGGACAATGACGGAAATATGTCATCGCCAATCCGGCTGACCAATGGAACGCGGCGTGTGACGCCGTCAGGTTCGGGCCGCACGGTGATCATGCCGATGCCGCGGGCGGCCTTCTCCAGACGCGGGATGTTGCGGATGAGGCCCGGGAAGTTGAGGAGGTGGGGGCGGGGGTCATGGCCGCGTTCGCCATGTGGCGCCTTTTTGGGTGGGGTTTTGGTCGCCGTTCCCGCGCGCTCGAAGCCTGATTGGCCCAGGACCACCAGCGCCCGGCGCATGGCGGTTGCCATCACAGAGTCATTGTCCGGCAGTCTTTGCAACGCCTTCACGACCGCCGGGTCGAGCCCGCGCATGGTCTTTAGGAACAGCGTTGGCGACGTGCGATCAGGCTCTGGAAAAACGACATCGAAACCGATCACGACGGCGCCTGCGGCACGCAGTTTCAGGATCAGGTCTGCGACCACTGTGCGTGGCCAAGGCCATTGGCCGATCTTGGCGAGGCTCTCCTCGTCGATGTCGACGATGGTGACTTTGAAGGCAGGTGTCTTGGCTGGTTTGACCGTCTGAAATATGTCGAATTGCTTGAAACGCACGACCTGGACCGGAACCGGGTCCCAGATGCGCAGCGAGACCGCCGCTATCAAAACCGCGAGCGCCCAAAGGCGTTCCACCATCCGATGGGTGGCGCCGCGGCTTAAAGAAAAGCGCGGAAACCGCACTGGCCTCTGCCCCCAAATTGCACCGGCGCTTCCGCCTGCCGGCTGTTTGCGACGATGGCACAGCCGCGCTGGAAAGGCGAGATCGTGGCCAGCACGAAACAAGCCCCAAGATGGCTTGTTCGCGAAACTGGCTAGGGGACCGGATAAGGCTGGCTGGCGTTCTGACTGAGATTTCGTTTGCGGCAGGCCCTCGTCGACGCTCCAACCTAAAACACGGCCGTCGCAGCGCCTTAAAATACGTAGGTGTAAGGCGTGATATCCAGTGCAGTCATACCGCGTAATTCCTGCGCGGTTTCGAGATCCATGAAATAGTGCGCCTTAATCGCATGCATGTCGCGCATCGCCCGTTGGATCGGATGTTTCAGGTTGAGTGTCGATCCACCGGCAGCAAAGAACACGATCTCCGTCGCCTCGTACGCAAGGTCGACCGCGCTTGCAACATCCAAGCGGCAGCGTGCGCGATCGCCGGTATCCAGTATTCGGCCCGTCTCGGCGGCCGCTTCGATGCGCGCGACGCTATCGTCGATCAGCAGTTCCGCCAGGCGAATCTTGGTCTCGATTTCGCCGATCTGGCGGTGTGTGCGGTCCATGTCGCGCTGGATCACGTTCATCGGCATGACGATGCGCTTCCCGACATTCCCCAGCAGCGCCTCCAGAGCGCCTGAGGCGACACCGGACGCCAACCCGCCCAGTGCCGTGACCAGGAAAGCGTAATAGGTCGACTGGTAGAGCGGCGAGGCATGCACCGACTGGCCGGGAGCCTTGCCTTCGACAGTGTCCGGCATCGACAAGCTTCGGTGTTCGGGCACAAAGACGGGCTGGACAGCTACACTGTGACTGCCAGTGGCGGCCAGTCCGGCCGCCTCCCAGTCGCCCTTTATGTCCACATCGCCGATAGGCAGAAGGAATAGCCGAACGTTCTGTGCCGGCAGGCCGCCGATCTCTCGATCGAGCGGAATTTCGTTTCCGGTATCGTCGACGACCTGGGCGCCAAGGGCGATCCAAGTGCCATGCTCGCAGCCCGAACCGAAGGGCCAAAAGCCGCTCAATTCATAGCCGCCATCGACCTTGCGGGCTTTGCCACGACCGGCCAGGACGGCGGCAATATGGAAATTCGGTTCTACGGCGAGCGTCTCGCGCTGGGTGGCTTCCGGGAAATGCGCCACGATCCAGCTGTGCTGTTGGTAGACCGAGAGGCACCATGCGGTCGAGGCGCAGCCGCGCGCGACCTCGCGCAATGTGCGGATGCCTGTTCTGAGGTCGAGTTCGGCACCGCCAAAGCGACTGGGAATCCAAACCTTGCAGAGCCCGGCCGCTTCCAGATCGCGCATCGTCTCGTCGGGCAGGCGCCGCAGTTTTTCCGCCTCGCCTGCTCGATCGCGGATGACCGGAACGAGGGCGCGGGCGCGTTCGATCAGCAAATCGGCGGTCAACTCAGGGCCGGCATCCGCCACCGTTTGCGATGCCAGACGGCTTTCAAGCTGGCTCATACGTCAGGCGGCTCGATTGCCGCGCTCCCAGATGACCGGGAACAGGTCGTCGTCGGCCGGATATGCACCAGCGGCCACATTCGGTTCCTTGGGCAGTTTTACCGTATATGGGCGCGGATCCCACTGAACGTCATCGCCCAAGAACCGGATCGACAAGCCGACACGGCGCTGATCGGAGGACGTGTTGCCACCGGCGCCGTGAACGGTTAGCGGGTGGTGACACACACAGTCGCCGGGTTCCATATCCCAGGACAGGAAATTGAGTTCAGGATCGTCGGCGCGCTCGCTGAAATCGGGGCAGGGCTCAAGGTGGGGGGCCGCGAAAGCCGGGTCTTCGTCGGGCGTCGTCGGCCGATAGAATTTTCCCCAGCGATGCGAGCCCTTTAGATACTCCAGTCCGCTCGACGCCTTGGTGACCGAGGTGAAGGCCACCCAGATCGAGATCAGATGCTCGCCCATGAATGGCCAGTAGGGCAGATCGTGGTGCCACTGCGTAACGGCAGAAGTGCCGGGATCCTTTATGAAAAGCTGGTCATACCAGAACCGCACCCGGTCGACCTTCATCAACGCCGCGCCGATGGCCGCGGCTGGCGAATCATCGCGAAAGGCCAGGAAATCAGGATCGTTGCCGCACATGAATACGTTCGAATAGAACTGCGCCTTTTCGCCGTCTTTCTGCACGATCCGTTGGCGGCCGCCGCCGCTTTCCATGTAGCGTATGGATGCCTCGTGCATACGTTTGGTCCAGTCCGAATCGAACAGTCCGCGCAGGCAGACTGCACCATCTCGCTCATAGGTCTCGACTTCTGCTTTTGAAATCGGACGAATGGGTTCCTGGTTCATTGGCGTTGCTCCGCTTCAGTCGCTGATCCCACAAACTCGACGCGGCGTTGGGCGCGGTCAAACCAATAGGACCGAATGTCCGGGTTGTGGACATCGGTGCTTCTGGCGTCTCACCAGCGTCTCAGGCTTCCTCGGCGGTTTCGCCATAGAGCCGTTGCGCCTCGCGCCGCAGCACCTTGCCCACCGCATTTCGAGGCAGCTCATCGGCCAGATGCAGTCGCTTGGGCGTTTTGACCGGCCCGACGCGTTCGCGCAGGAAGCGCAGGATATCGGCGTGGTCGAAGTTTCCCGCGGGCGCGAGGCTGACTACGGCTTCCACGCGCTCGCCCCACTTCTCGTCTGGCATCGCAAAGACGATGCATTCGCCCACCGACGGATGCTGCGCCAACGCGGCCTCGACGTCGCTTGGATAAACGTTGAAGCCGCCTGAGATGATCACATCGCGCAGCCGGTCCTTGATGAAAAGGTAGCCGCGATCGTCGAGCAGCCCGGCATCGCCCGTCCGCAGCCAGCCATCCACGATGGTCTTGGCGGTCTCCTCCGGCCGGTCGAGATATCCGGTCATCACCAGATCGCCGCGGCAGACGATCTCGCCCATCTCGCCCGGCGGAAGGACATCGCCTTCCGGCGAAACGATCGCAATCTCCATCCGTGCGGTCGCCCGGCCCACCGATGCCAGGTTTCGTGGGTCTTCGAATTCCGCCGCCGTCATGCCAGTGATCAGCATCGGCGCTTCGGTCTGTCCGTAGATCACCTCAAGGCCGTTGTTGAACAGCGCGCGCGCTTCGGAGATGCGCTCGGGCAACATCGGTGCCGCGCCATAGTGCAGATGACGAACCGCGCTGAGATCGCGGCTGCGGGCGCTCGGCTCGTCAAGAATATTGTAGATCATGGTTGGCGGCATGAAAGCGGTCGTGCAGCGTTCGTGCTCGAAGGCGTCCAGCATATCCGGTGTTCTTGGTCGGTCGACCAGAAGGTGTGAGCCGCCGACGGAGAAGATCGGCAGGACGTAGTGCGACGAGCCGTGGGTCAGCGGCGCGGCGCACAGATTGCGGTCGGAGCGCGCGAAACCGTATAGGCTGACGAATGTCTCGATCGATGTGGCAACGCATCGATACGGCTGGACAACGCCCTTGGGAGCGCCGGTCGAGCCGCCGGTGAATTTGATCGCCTGGGGGGCAGTGACGGCCGGCTTGCGTCGAATTGGACGCGATCCGCGATGAGCCTCGATCAGATCGCCAATTGAAAGCTCCGGCGCCTTCGCGCCAAGGGGGCGCCCGATGACAAGCGGTGATTGGCCCGGCGTGAACAATTCGAGGCAGTTTTCGTCGGCAATGACGGCATCGGGCCGCGTCGCCTCGATGATCGCGTCAAGCTCGGGCTTGGCGTTGCGTGGATTGAGCGCGACCCAAACATGCTCCGAGGCATAGACCGCGAGGACTGCGGTCAGATGTTCAATGGTGTTGTAGGCGCAAATTGCGATGCGCGCCGACGGTCGGGGAAATCGGTCCTGGAGCGCCGCGGCCAGGGCGTCGACATTGGCCACGAGTTCGCCGTAGCTCAACCCGCGGCTGCCGTCCTCGACGGCCAGTGCGTTTGGGTCGAGGCTGTGCCCCCGGTAAAGGTGATCGATTGGGTATATGTCGCGTCCAGTCCCCATGGGACGACCTCGATTGCCGGCGGGGCGCGAACCATGTTGGCGATGAACGCCGCAGGCAATGCTCGCGGAACGCCTGTCCGGTCCCCGGACAGGGCAGGAATACCCGGTTGTCCCGGCATTGGGCCAGGCCTAAGAGTCGAGCCGATCAACGGCGCGGGGGCAGGGGATGCGGCCCCGGCCAAGCGAAAGCCGGTCGACATGTCATTTCTGCGAGACCAGTGGTATGCGGCCGCGCTGTCCACCGAAATTGACGAGACGCCGTTCGCCCGCACGATTTGCGGGGAGCCGGTCGTTCTGTTCCGCACGCCGTCCGGTGCGCTTGCGGCGCTGGAAGACCGCTGCGCTCACCGGCATGCGCCGCTCTCGAAGGGCGTCCTGAAGGGCGAGACGATTGAGTGCTGCTATCACGGGCTGCGCTACGATATTGACGGCCGGTGTGTCCTGGTGCCGGGTCAGGCTCAAATCCCGCCGCGCCTGCGCGTGCGGCGCTACGCGGTCGTTGACCGGCATGGTTGGGTCTGGCTCTGGCTCGGCGATGCCGAGCGGGCCGATCCGAACGGAATTCCCGATTTCCCGTGGTTCGACGACCCATCGTGGAGCGGCTTCCAGCTCTATTTCCATGTTGACGCGTCGGCACAGCTTTTTGTCGACAATCTGCTCGATCTCAGCCACGTCGCCTTCACCCATCAGAATTCGATCGGCGCGGCGTCCGCTGCGGACGCCGACGCCGATCTCGACTCCATCGTGGACGGCGTGATGGTGCGCGGGCGGCGAGCTCTCAAGGGTGTCGAGCCCGGCCCCTTCATCGGCCGCTGGGGAAACTTCAAGGGCCGCATCGACCGAACGTCGACCTACATTTGGCGGCCGCCGTCGAATGTTGAGATCAGGGCCGAGTTCGAAGACGAGTCAAACAAGATCATCATTATGGTCATCAACCCGATCACGCCGGAGACGGCGACCACGGCGCATTTTTGGATTGGCTGGGCGCGTGATTTCGAACTGGCCGACGCGGCACTCACAGAAAACGCAAAGCGGGACAACACACAGGTCATCATGGAGGATGTTGAGGTGATCGAGGCGCAGCAACGCGTGATTTCGAGTAATCCTGGGCTGCGCGCCATCCCGATCAACGCTGATCGTGCCGTGATTGCTGTCCACAAAGTGCTTGAACGCCTCTTCGCGGAGCAAGCGCCGGGGCGGCATGAGGCCGCGTCGTAAGCGCGAACTATTAGGTTGAAGTTGATGTCGTTGCCCAACAACACACCGCCGCGCGATACGCTGATCGATGCCACAAAGGCGATGGTCCCAGCGCTGCGGGACCGCGCGGCCGAAGCAGAAACCACAGGCCGGATCCCAGAGACCAGCGTGCGCGAACTTGTTGATGCGGGTATTCACCGAATCTTTCAGCCGGCGCGCCACGGCGGATATGAATTGGATCTGGCGCTCCAACTTGACATCGGCGCGGCCCTTGGCAGCGGTTGCGCCTCGACCGGCTGGGTCGCGATGTTCTATGCCACGCATCCCCACGTCGTTGGAATGATGGATCCGCAGGCACAGGATGATGTCTGGAACGACGAGCCCGATGCGCTGGTCGCCAACGCATTCTTCTCGCCCGAGACCCGCTGCCGCGCGGTCGATGACGGGTTTGTACTCGACGGACCCTGGTTGATTTCCAGCGGGGTCGATCACTGTTCCTGGAATAATCTAAATGTGATGGTGCCGGGCGAAGACGGGCCCCCAGAACACCGTTTCATGCTCGTGCCTCGCAACGACTACCGCATTCTCGATGACTGGGACGCCAATGGCATGCGTGCGACCGGCAGCAAGTCCGTCGTACTCGATGATGTTTTCGTCCCCGAATACCGCACCCTGAAGACAATGGATTGCCGGGGCGGGCCGACACCCGGCAGCAGTGCTAACGAATCTTATCTCTACCGAATGCCGCTGATGACGGTCTTCCCGGCCGGAGCGGCGGTTTCAGCACCTGGGGTTGCGCGGGGCGTATTGAAAGCGACACGTGAGATGTTGGGCGGCCGGTCGAATGTGGCGGGCGCACGTATCGGCGAACTGCCGACTGTGCATCTTCGTCTCTCCGAAGCGGCTGCAGAGATCGACAGCGCAATGGCTTTGTTGCGAGGCGATCTGGAAGAGATCGACCGGCTGGGTGCTGCGGGACAGGTGCCGGATTTGGAGGCGCGAGCCCGCTACCGCCGTGACTGGGGCTATGCCGTGCTGTTGTCCGTAAGGGCGATCGACCGGCTCACTCCGCTGGGTGGCGCCAAGGCGCTCGGCGCCTCGAACCCGGTCCAACGCGCGTGGCGCGACATTCATGCCCAGGCTGCGCATGCGGCGCTCAGCTGGGATATCCAAGGCCAGCACCACGGGCGGGCTATGCTGGGCCTGCCACTGGCCGATCCCCGCATATAGGGCCAGTGAACGACGCGACCCCCGGTGGGCCGTTGTGTCCGCAATGTGGACAGTCGGTCCGAATAGATTTGACCGGACACGTCTGCTGCCGCCCCATTCCTTATGGCAGGAAGCGCCGCCAGCTTAGGGTGCGGACGAGAGGGTAATGCCGAAACCACCGGAACGATTGAGTTTCAGCCATATCGGCATTTACGTGCACGATCTGGAGAAAATGGTTGGATTCTATAAGCGGATCTTTGGCTTCGTGGAAACCGACCGTGGTGTGGTGCGCGGCCATCCGATTGTATTTCTGACCCGCGATCCGCGCGAGCATCACCAAATCGTATTGGCCGAAGGACGCACGGGCAGTCCGGATGATTTCGTGCTCAACCAAATCTCGCTTCGCGCAGGCGACTTGCAGGATTTGCGCGACATGCTCGCCGTCGTGGAGGACGAACCTGCCGCGAGCGACATACGGCCGATCTGCCACGGAAATGCGTGGTCGATCTATTTCCGCGACCCAGAGAAGAACCGGATTGAGGTGTTTGTCGACACGCCTTGGTACTCCGAGCAACCCATGCTGGAGCCCCTCGATCTGTCACTTTCGGACGAGGAAATACAATCTCAGACCCTGGCCGCCATTCAGGACAGTCCGACGTTTGCGCCGGTCGACGCATGGCGCGAGGGCCTTGCCAGGAAACTGGAAGACACGACAGCCTGATCGCCCAAACGGCGGATCGGGGAACCAACAACAAAGAAACAACGCATAATACAGAACAGGAGAAACGGATGTTCAAGAAGACACTCACATTGACGGCCATCGCGGCGGCGACGGCCATTTCAGCCCTGTCGTCCGCCGGCGCTGCGGAAAAGTCGGTGCTGAAGTTTGCGATCTTCACACCGGATAAGGAAATGACCTTCCAAGTGGTGATGAAGCCCTGGGCCGAGCGGGTCATGAAGGATTCCAAAGGCACGCTCCAGATCCAGCTCTTCCCCAATGGTGCGCTCGGTCGGCACCCCGGTAAACAGCTCAAGATGGTGCAGGACGGCGTCGCCGATATCGGTTGGATCATCCCGGCCTATACACCTGGCCGTTTTCCCGACAATGCCGTGTTCCAACTACCAGCGCTGATCAACACGTCAAAGGAAGGCTCGGTCGCGGCTTGGCGGCTTTATAAGAAAGGCCTGCTGCGCGGCTATGAGAATTATTATGTGATCGGGCTCTTCACGACCTCGCCCTACACGATCCACACCAAAGTCAAACTGACCAGCATGGCCCAACTCAAGGGCAAGAAGATTCGCGCCGTCGGCCCGGCGATGGTGGCTTCGATCAGAGCGCTTGGCGCCGCTCCGGAGCCGATGCCGTTCACAAAGATCGTCGAGGCGATCAGTCGCGGCCGTATCCACGGCACCACCGGGCATCCGATCGCGGTGCACGACTTCGGCGTGGCCAAGGTCACCAACAGCCACTATTTCGGCCGTCTCGGAACGGTGCCGCTGGCGATCATGATGAACCGCAAGGTCTACGAAAAGCTGCCTGCGGCGGCAAAAGCGGCGATCGACAAGAACAGCGGCGAGCAATTGTCGGTGGCATTCGGCAATATGTCGGACAATCGCAATCGCGAGCTGCGTATGGCCTGGTCGAAAGAGGGCAAGCGCACGGTCACCGTGCCCAGTGCCGCGGAGACCGCAAACTGGAACAAGACCTTGGCGCCGGTGATTGGCAATTGGGCGGGTAAGCATCCCAAAGGCGCGGCACTTCTTTCAGCCCTGAAGACCGAGCTGAAGAATATCCGCTCCGGCAAGTAACCCGGAAAAGGAAGAAATCCGGTAGTGGCGCATGGACCGGCTTGAGAGCTGGACGATCCCGTTCACGCGGATGATCGCCTTTCTCGGGCTGGTCGCGCTGCTGGCGCTCGCCGCCTTTATCCTCGCCAATGCGGTGATGAGTTGGCTTTTCACGGCGCCGCTCGACGGCGTGCGCGATTGGATCAAGCTGATCGTGGCCATTGCGATTGCCGCCTGCTTGCCATCCGTCTTGGCGACACGGGCGAACATCACCATTCGTTTCCTGGGCAGGGCATTGGGGCCGCGTGTGGACCGGGCGTTGGAACTGTTCGGTTCCATCGTTACCTGGGTCGCGCTCGCGGTGCTGGCCTGGCAGCTTCAGGATTATGTTTTCGAGTTGCGCTCGACTGGCGAGACGACCGAGAACCTCGGCATGCCGATTGGTCCCTGGTGGCAGGTCGTGACGGTCTTGTTCTATCTGAGCGTTGCAGTTCAATCGCTCGTGGTTGTTTCTGGCGTCCGTGCGGTGCTGCGCGGCGTCTCGGTCCCGCAGTACCACGCTGCCGACCTCGATCCGCCCGCTTCCGACGCTTAAGCCGAAATGGATCCGTTCCTAATTGTGCTGCTCGGCATTGGGGCGATGTTCGTCCTGATCCTGTTTCATGTCCCAGTGGGCATTGCAATGATGGTCGTTGGCGTCGGCGGATATGCGATCCTTGTTGGCGTTAGGCCCGCTCTCTCCACCCTGGTCAGCGAGACCGCGGGCAACATCGAGAATCCGGGCCTCGCGGTAATCCCGCTTTTTTTGTTGATGGGCAGCTTCGCGACCGCCGGCGGGCTGTCATCGGAGATCTATCGTTTTGCCAACGCCTTTCTGGGACACCGAAAGGGCGGTCTGGCCTTCGCAACGATGGGAGGTTGCGGTGTCTTCGGCGCGGTCTGCGGATCATCGACCGCGACCGCGGCTACTTTTGGCCGGGTCGCACTGCCGGAGATGCTGAAGCGCGGCTACGCGCCGCATTTCGCCGCGGGAACGATCGCGGCCGGCGGCACGCTGGGTGCATTGGTTCCGCCTTCGGTGATCATGATCATCTACGCGGTCGTCACCCGCGAGAACATCCTCGATCTCTTCGTTGCCGCCGTCGTGCCTGCAGTTTTGGCGATCCTTTTTCATTTTGGCGCCATTCGACTCTACCTGATGCGCAACCCGGATGCGGCTCCGGCGGGCCAGCGTTTCACCTGGCGGGAGCGCTGGCAGGCGACAAAATCAGCGTGGGCCGTACTCATCTTGCTGATCGCCGTGCTGGGCGGCATCTACGGCGGCGTGACCACCGTCGACGAGGCGGCGGCGCTTGGCGCCATGCTGTCACTCGCTTTTGCGATCCTGCGCCGTCGCCTGACCTGGCGCAGTTTCTGGGGCGCCCTGGTGGAAAGTGCGGCCGCCACGGCGATGATCTACATCGTCATCTTCGGCGCCTCGGTGTTCGCCTACTTCATCACGGTAGCGCGGGTGCCGCCCGCGCTGACAGCCTGGATCGGTGGGCTCGATCTGGCGCCGCTGATGATCATCTTCGTGCTGTTGATCGTCTACATCATCCTGGGCGCGATCTTCGACACCGTATCGGCGATGCTGATCACTTTGCCCTTCGTGTTGCCCATCGTCGTGCATCTGGGATACGACCCGATCTGGTGGGGCATCATCAACGTGGTGGTGGTCGAACTCGGCATGATCACGCCGCCGATCGGCATGAACGTTTTCGTGTTGCACGGGCTGGCCCCGAATATTTCGCTGTCGCGCATATTCGGTGGTGTGATGCCGTTCGTGCTGTCCGATCTGGCGCGGTTGATCGTGCTGACCCTGTTTCCGATCCTGACGCTGTACTTGGTTAAAGGATAGAAATCGGCCGCTACCCTCGGGCCGCTCAGAAATGTGGCCGGCAGGCGAATTGGTACGACCGCACTTCCATTGCCATCGCCTGCGCTGAACAAGGGACGGTGCGGATGCTCGAACTTCACCACAACAACATGTCGGTCTGCGCACAAAAGGTGCGGCTCGTCATCCGCGCAAAAAATCTTGCGGTCACTGAGCATCATCTCAATCTGCGCCAGGGAGACCAGCTTGAGGCTGCGTATCTGGCGCTCAACCCACTGGGTGTCGTGCCGACGTTGATCCATGATGGGCGCCCGATCGTCGAGTCTACGCTGATCTGCGAGTATCTCGACGAGGCGTTCCCCGAAACCGCGCTTCGTCCCGGCGACCTGGTCGAACGCGCCGCCATGCGCCGTTTTGCCAACATTCCCGATCAAGGCCTGCACGCAGCCTGCGGCACCGTTTCCAGCGCAATTGCCTTCCGCCACCAATATCTGGCACGACCCAAGGCGGAGCTGGAGGACAATATCCGCCGCACGCCAGATCCGGCGCGCCGCGAGCGCAAACGGATGACCATAAAGATGGGCATGGAGGCCCCCTTTGTGCCGGATGCAATCCGTTTATACGATGGCGTCCTCGCGCGCATCGAGACACGGCTGGGTGAGGGCCGTGATTGGCTGGCGGGCAACGACTACAGCCTCGCCGAGGCCGGCCTCACACCCTATGTGGCGCGGCTTGATCAACTCAATCTGGCCTCGATGTGGGACCGCCGACCGAACCTTGCGGCCTGGTACGAACGTATTTGTGTCCGGGACAGCTTCGCCGGCATTGCCGATTATCTTGACGACGGTTATCTCAGCCTGATGGCGGAGCAGGGCGCCAAGGCGCGGCACGCGGTCGACGCGGCCTTGGCAGTTTGAGTCTCGATCGGTCGAGCGGACACTGGGCAAGCGCCAAGCGCCAAACGCCGAGCCACTTGGAGCGATGGTCGCCCATCCCAATCCCGCATAACTCGCCATACCTGGGCCTTGCCTGCTATATGTCTATTTGACGGGCGGGCGATTCCGCTTGTTGGACAACGGCGGAGTAACAAATGGGCGAACCGCGTCTGGTGCGCGGGCTGTTGCGCGGCTTGGCTGTGCTTCGGGCTCTCAACGAAACCAATTACGCAACCGCGCTGGAGCTCAGCAAACAGACCGGCTTGCCGCGCTCGACGATCTATCGCCTGCTCGACACGCTCGTCGCTGCCGGCTACGTCACCATCGGCGCACGCAAAGAAACCTATCGGCTAACAATATTGGTGCGATCGTTGTCCGACGGCTTCAACGACGAAGCCTGGGTGACCGAAATCGCTTCGCCGGTACTTGCCGAGTTTGGTCGGCAAATCGTCTGGCCGACCGACATAGCGACATTCGACCGGGACGCCATGGTGATTCGCGAAACCACCAACGTTACTAGCCCGCTCTCGATCAACCGTGAAAAGGTTGGGTTCCGTCCGCCCATTCTCGGCTCTTCGCTTGGCCACGCCTATCTCGCTTTCTGCCCAGAGCGCGAGCGGGAAATGATCTTGCAGAATCTAGCGGCGAGCGATCGGCCCGATGCGGGGCTTGCAAGAAACCGGAGCGTCGTCGATCGCATGGTCGCTGAAACGCGCCAGCGCGGCTATGGGGTTCGAGAAGGCGGTATGTCGCCCAAGACCGGCAGTATCGCCGTGCCCGTGATGTGGCGTGATCGACCGGTCGCGGCGATCAACGTGCACTACATCCTATCCGCGCTGTTGCTCGAAGACGTCGTTGCCCGATATCTGGGTCCGCTGCAGTCGGCCGCCGATCGCATCGCCCAGGCCTTGAGCGAGCGAGAGGTTCATCCGCCAGACGGGGCACAACGGCCATGAACACCGCTCAAGCCCTGAGCGTGAAGGCCAAGATCAATTCCAGATTTTTTCCGCGACTTCGACAAGGCGGACAAGTTTGCGTTCCTCAATATCCAGTGTCATCGGGTTCGCAAGCACATTGAATTTGGACATCGCCGAACTGCCGAACCCACATTGGGGGCATAACCCCAGCTGATCCAGATCGGCATATTTGCTTGCTTGCTCGATCCGCCTCTGGAGTTCGTCGATGGATTCCACCTCTGGGTTTTTGGTGCTGACCAGGCCGAGATAGGCACGCTTGTCTTTGGGTAGATGGCGCAATGGCGCGAAATCGCCGGCTCGCGGCGAATCGTACTCCATCAGAAAGCCATCGACCTTCGCCTGGGTGAAGAGTTTTTCGGCGATCGGGGCATAGCCGCCATCGCCCATCCACAAACCCTGCATGTTGCCGCGGCAGAGATGCATCAGCACGCGCATCCCCTGCGGTCGTTCGCCGACCGCGCGATTGACCATTTCGATATAGAGATCGATCAGGCGGTCAGGATCTTCGCCGTTCTCCCTCGCGATGCCCCGGTTCGTTTCATCGCAGCACAGAGTGAGTGGCACCTCATCTATTTGGAGCAGCGTGCAGCCCGCCTTGGCGAGTGCGGCGACCTCCTCCCGATAGACATCTATCAGGTCGTCCCACCAGCTGGTCATATCGGAATAAATCGCCGGATCGGCTGCGCCCCCGAAATGACCGAAATGCATGTGCGACGGCGTCGGCATGGTGACCTTGGGGGTTCGCGTGGTAACCGATCGCAGAAATTCGTAGTCTTCCAGAACAATTGGAGCGCGCCGGTCGATCTTTCGCTCAGCGATAGGCGCGGGTGCCGCGGTTGAGACGCCGTCTTCGTTGCGAAAGACCAGCTTCGACGGCTTGAAAGTGAAGGCTCCAGTGGCCTCCATGAAGCCACGCGACCAACCTCCCCGGCGAAATTCGCCGTCGCTTACAACCGTCAAGCCACAATTCTCCTGAAGCCTCACGGCATCGCGGATCGCCTGATCCTGGATCGCCCGAAGTTCCTCGGCGCTACGGTTGCCCGCTTCATGCTCATGCCAGCATTCCATGAGATCTGCCGGCCGGATCAAGCTGCCGACATGATCGACATGGTCGGCTGGTCCACCGTTCAATACTGCCATTCGTATCCATCCCCCTTACCACGGCGCGTGACCACGCGAGTGCGGCCGACGCATCGAAATTCGTCGTTGCATTAAGAGCCAATGCCAGAGGCCGCGTCAGCAAGCTTGCTGCAACTGTCCGAATACCGGACGCATTGGCTGCTGACATTCTCTCTCAGGCTGGGGAGACAATCATTTCTACCGTCCCAGTCGTCACGACTGGGCTTCCAATGCCAAGCGCCTACTTGGTTGCCCAGGCGATTTTGCGTTATATCGGACAGGCTTGGCTCAGGCCGCAAGGAATTGCCACGTGACGAAGACAGAAGATACGGGCAATCAGATGGAAGAGGCCCTTCGGGCCAGCGAGGAGCGCTTCTCCAGATTCTTCGCAGCAAATCCGAGCCAAACATCCATCAGCCGCCTTACGGACGGGCTTTACCGCGACGTCAACGACATGTTCGTGGAGAAAACGGGTTACCGACGCGAGGAAGTCCTTGGTCGAACTTCGTCGGAGCTAGATCTCTGGTTCAATTCCGATGATCGAAACAAGTTCGTCGCGCTATTGGATCGTGACGGCAGACTTCGAGATTTCGAAGCGCCGCTCCGGACAAAGTCGGGCGATCGCCAGGAGTGTGTCATATCCGCCGATCTGATCGAACTCGACGGGGAAACCCATGTAATCGCAACAGCTCAGGACATCACTGAACGTAAGCGGGCCGAGCAAGCGCTAAAGGTCAGCGAGGAACGGTTTCGTGCCGTTATCGACAATTCGCCAACTGCATTTCTGCTCAAGGATCCGGAGGGGCGGATACAAATCGCCAATCGAACTTTTCTGGAGCTTTACGGCTGGTCATTATCCGACATCGTTGGGCGAACATCGGACCAGTTGTTTCCGTTGGCTATTGCCGATGCGTATCTTGCCGAAGACCGCAAAGCGCTGGACGCCCGAAAGGCGATCGCAACAGAGCACGAGATCACGCTAAAAGATGGATCACGTGGCTGGATCATCACCACGAAGTTCCCTGTTTTCGATAGCGACCGAAGGGTAATCGGTATTGGTGGAATGTCGGTCGACATCACTGATTACAAGCTGGCCGAGGAACAACTGCGCGCAAGCGAAGCGCGATTTCGAGATCTCGCTGTGGGATCGATCCAAGGCATTGTTGTCTTGGACCAGAAAAGCAAGCCGCTCTTCGCCAACGCGGCCGCCGCCGCGATATTCGGCTATGACGATCCGGAGGAAATTCTCTCACTGACGTCATTTGACGCGATCCTGGCTCTACACGAACGGGCACAGATCAACGAGTACAGAAAAACAGGCATCGACGGAATCCGGACACCGGCCAGCTTCCTTTTCGAAGGCGTGCATAGGGACGGCTCCAGAATATGGCTCCAAAACATCACCCGGATGATCGAATGGGACGGCAAGCCGGCGGTTCAGGCCACGCTGATAGATATAACCGAGCGCAGGCAGACCGAGAAGGCTTTGCAGTCGCGCGATGCGCGGTTGCAACAGCTTCAGTCCGAGCTGTTGAGAGTGAATCGTGTGGCCACGATCGGGGCGCTGTCGTCGGCATTGACCCACGAACTGAAGCAGCCACTTGCCGCAGCGACGTTCTACATGCAGGCCATAGGGCAGATGCTCAAAAAGGGCGCCGAGCCGACCGGCGATGATATTGCCGATATTTTGGACAAAGTCGGCAATCAGGTAAGCCGAGCTACGGCCGTGATCGACCGGCTGCGTCCACTGCTTGAGCGCGGCGAAGTATCGCGAAAGACTGCAGATATCAATGAAGTCTTGGAGGAAGCCGTCGCAGTCGCGTCCCTGGAGCTCGATCAAGCGGATATTCATCTTAAGACGGCTTTGGGGCGCGACTTACCGCGTGTGCCCCTCGACAGGATCCAGGTGCAACAGGTTTTGTTGAACCTTGTCCGGAACGGTGTTGAAGCGACGAAGAACAGCAAACGCCGTGAATTGGTGGTGCGAACCCGGCTCGGACAGGACGGCATGGTGGAGGTTAGTGTCAGCGATACAGGCCACGGCGTCCCCCGTGATAGTCGTAAGTCGATATTCGATCCTTTCGAGACCACCCGGGTCGGCGGAACCGGGGTCGGTTTGTCGGTGAGCCGAACGATTGTCGAAGCGCATGGAGGCCGCATTTGGGTTTCGCCCCGGCGCGGTGGCGGGACTATAATGCGGTTTACCCTGGGACTGGCGATGCAGGACAACGATCGATCGAAGACATCAGCGACAAAGTAATCCTCGTCGAGGACGATCCGGCTATCAGAGACGCGCTGAGTCTTCTGCTGTCGACTGCCGGCTTCAAGATAGAGGCATTTGAATCGGGAGAGGCACTTCTGGAAAACTTCCAGGCGGCCGATTGTTGTTGCGCACTGCTCGATGTGAACTTGCCAGGTATGAGCGGCCTCGAGGTGCAGAAGGCGCTCAAGGAAAAAACCCAGAAACTTCAGGTGATCTTCCTTACCGGACACGGTCAGGTCCCGCTGGCCGTAGAAGCCATGCGGGCAGGGGCTCTCGACTTCATCGAAAAGCCGGCCAATGACCGGGAGCTGCTGGAGATCGTTGAGAAGGCGCGCCAAAACTATCTTCGCAATCGAGAGATGCAAGTGAGCGAGATCGAAGCGAAAGAGCGCATCGCTTCTCTGACCAGGCGCGAGCATGAAGTCTTCGAAAGAGTGGCGATGGGCAGACAAAACAAGGAGATTGCCCGAGAACTCGAGATAAGCCCAAGAACGGTCGAGATTTACCGAGCCCGCGTAATGGATAAGATTGAGGCCAACAACATATCCGAGCTTATCCGTGTAGCGCTTGCCGGAGACCACTACCCGGGCGCGAATCGATAAAATATTCCAAGACTAATGGTTTCGATAGGTAGTCGTACGTATCGGCATTGGCCGTCGCCTCCACTACATTCCTAATCATGTCCGGAACTTCAAATGGTAGAATTGCAGCGCGTATTGTCGTCGTGGACGATGACGACGGTATCCGTGAGTCGCTGGGTTTGCTCCTTCAGGCACACAGGTTCGAGCCGTTGCTTTATCGGAGCGGCGAGGAGATTTTGGCCGAGCCGGAGGCATATGACTTCGACTGCGTAATTCTTGATCTCGACCTGCCCGGGATCAACGGCCTGGACGTCTTGGCATCCATTCGGAGCGAGATACCGAAGATCCCAGTAATTTTCATGACCGCATTGCAGACCGGACAACTGAAGCAGGCCGCGCAAAATGTCGACGCGGCAGCGATTTTGGACAAGCCCGTAAGAGACGGCAAGCTGATTGAGATCATCAACACCGCAATCGGCGTTGAAGGCCACGCCTAGCCTGAACCGGCGGATCCTGAGCATTGAAACTACGAGATAGTCCAGGGTCGACACGCGTTTTGCCTGCGGGCGCAATCAAATTTCGGTGAATGTCAGCACACCTACATAAGTAGTCTCCCTTACGTAGCCGACCGGATTATGTCGTGTTGTAGATTCCCCTATTATTGGACATGCAGTAGAAGCGACGTCACAAAAGAGGGTGGTTCCAAGTAGAACCCTAGAAATGTCATGAGCATCACTTTTGACGAATTCGAAAAGGAACTGCAGCTGCTTTACGTGGAGCTGATGGCCGTGCGCGACTTCGAAGTTGAGTCGCCGGAGCAGCATGAGAGGTTCGACGATCTGATCGCCCGCTTTAGGCCGAATTCCGTCGGCAGAATCGAGGACCTTCGCTCAATCATCGCCTCCAAGGGTCATACCACCACAGACCGGGCTGCCCTCATTCTCCTGATTGCCATCTGTTTTTCGGTCGAGGTCGGCGCCAAGGAAAAGTCGCTTCCGCATATTGCCGCGCGGCACGGCCAAGCCTCTTCTCTGGCCCCAAACCACGCATATTCCCGACGAACACTTCATTAGTAGGTTGTTTTCACTGGACCACGCGAACCAGCGCTGAAACCGACCGACAAGTCAGCAAATCCAAGGTAACGAGATGAACCTGCCGCCGGCCGGACGTAGATTGCCGACGCGCTCGTCTAATAACGGTTCATTGCTGACGGACGTTCCCGGCGACACAGAAGCGTACGACGTCCACGTCGCCCAAACCCTGAGTAACGACAAGCCGGTCTTCCAGCGGCTGTTTGGCTACTGGAATGAGAAGCGCGGCGACCGCGCTTTGTGTCGGCGCGCAGACATAGATGCAATCGAGATCCGTGAGATATTTCCACATATCGTCTTGCTCAGCGTGGCGTTCGATCCTTTTGACTGCACATTTCGTGCGCAAGGGTGGGAGGTTGAGCGCGGGTATGGCTACCCATTGACCAATCTTCGGCTTTCGCAGATATGGCCGACACAGGAGGCCTTCGTTTTCTTCGAATATGATCGGGTTGCAAACGGATCGAATTGCCGTTTTTCCCAGAACCTGTGCCGAGATGGGTGGTTGGTCGTTAGGAAGGTCAGTCGTTTGCTATGTCCATTGTCGAACGATGGCGAAAAAGCCGATGCCATTTTAGGCGCCGAAATTTTTGAAGACGTCAACGAGCATTGATGTTGTGGCTGGGATCTTGTGGCTGGGATCTTGTGGCTGAGATCTCGTGGCCGGGATATTGTAAGTGGAGTTCGGTCGTTGCTCGTTGGCATGGTGTTGTGTAATCCCGACGGTCTTAGACACAGGCAGTCTGTTTCATTTGTAGATCCAGAGCGTTGCGCGGGTCGCAATAGCACTGCCGACTGCATGCCAATGGCGTTACGGCTCAAATCAGCGTTGCGCTGGCGCCTGGGACGAAAATCTAGCGATTTCGGTTCCATAGAAAAGTAATAAAATCATTTATTACAATCCATTATAGCCAATATATGATCTAATAAATGAAGCAATCTTGCGACTGGCAATCCTGGTATTAATGGAGTTTGCTCGGCGCGGCAGCTTGCCTATTGACTAGCAACCTGATGCTTCCGGTCGGTCCGGGGCCGGCAAACGCAGATCGGGAGAAATTGGCGGTCGGTAGGGAGTGTTCAACGCAACTCTCCATATTTCCATCTTCCCATTAGGCAGATTGGCCTATTTGTTGTGTATCGCCGCAATTCACGGTACCGACAAACAGAAGTGACTGCCTCGAGCAATGATGCAAGATCCACAGGTTTTTGGCGTGCTCCGTCGACATTTGTCGACGCCGTCGAGCAGTTTCAGCATCGGCTCGCTGGGCGCGATTGCTGAATTTCACCGCGAGCTCGACGAGCCGTTGGCAATCGACGAGCTTGAGGTGCTGACAATTGCGACTGTCCGCGGGGCAATTTCGGTCGATCTGACGAACGATGTGCGGCCGCTTGCTTACGAGACCTTGAGCGGACGAGCAGGCCGCTGGAGCCACGGGGTGGTATTCTGCCGTCCCGATCGCGTGGCCGTCTCCCATCGCCGTTCCGTCCTCACTGAGCTTGGACCGGATCGGCAGGCCGTACGACCCGCGGACCGCGATGTGATTCTGTTCGATCTGGGCCTCGGAGCGCCGAACGTCGATTTCTGCATTCGGAGCGATGATGCGGCATTGACCGAAGCGTTGCGCCAGGCGTTGGGCCGCTCGGTGTTTGAGGCCGACAATCCGGTCATGCCGGCAATCCTGAGCGCAAATCCGCACCGGATTGCTATTTCGCCGCTCGGCCGCGTGGAAGTGTATCAGCCGATCGGCACGACAAAGACGCCAAGCGGCCCGCACACGCATGTGCTTCCAAAGCTACTCGCCGGAGGCCGCAGCCACGAGGCGGACATTCCAGTGCCGAGGGGCTTCACGCCGTGCCTCAGCCTCTATCCAGCCAGTCCATTGGTCGATGGCGAGGGGCGGATCAAAGCGTTCGAGCAACCTTCTTTGGACGCGTTCAACGTACTTTTTGAACTTTGGGGCGATGCCGAGTGCCAGGCCGAAAAGGCGAGGGCGCTAACCGCGATTCGGCGAGGCGTAAGTCCAGATTCTTATGTTCCGCCAAAAAACCGGAAAACCAAGAACACCCTCCGGACATTGCTGCGCCAGCTCAAGCACGGTGATGGAAACGCTCAAGTTATCGAAGCATGGTGCCTGAAATTCGACACAGGATGCGCGCCGCGATAACGAATGGCGGCCGGGCCAGGTCGCTCAGTCGCGTGGTAATTCCTTCAGGCAAAAGCAACGATGCCATTTCACGGTAGTGGCGCATGGGGCTCCTAGCGCTGCTCCGTGACCACCCATCTCAGGCCCAAAGAACGCCCGGCAACGTGGAAATTGTATTTAGTTGCAACTGAATACAATTAATCTGAGTTGTGCGGTTCACGGTCTCTTCATCGCTCTGGTCGACAATAGGTTGATCATACCTTCCAGAATGCGAGGCTTGCTCCGTGCTGCTATCCAACCTGATGGGACCGTGGGAGATCGAAGAGGAGGCCGTCGATCCCGCCGAACGCCGCTTGTCGTCCCGATTGTTCAAGTATTGGAACGAACTTCGTGGCGACCGGTCATTTCCGTCGCGCGAGCAGATCCGCTTCGACGCTGTACCCGAACTCGCCGAATTCGGCTTCACGATGTCGCTCGAAGGGGTCGGCTCCGGTCCGACGATCCACCACCTGGGCAGCGCGCTAAGCGAGCATATTGACTCCGATCTGGACATTCGCTCCGTCGAGGCGTCGGACAACAGGGTCCTCGGTTTGGCCCTCACCATGGCGATCAGGCGCTATGCGGACGTCGTTGAGCGTCGAGGACCGATTGCGTTCGAATCCGAACGCCTGGATAACCCTGGCGTGGAGTTCGCCTACCGGGTCATCATGCTGCCCTTCAGCGAGAACAACCACCAGATCGACTTCATCCTCGGCGCCATTGGCTATAAGGAGAAGTTGTCTCAGACAACGATGCCGTTGCGGCCGGAGAGCGAGTTGGTTGCGAAGCTTCGGGAATGCCGCGAACTGGCCTCGTCCTGGCAGTCGGAGGAGCAGAAAAGCCGGGCGATTCTCTACGAAGCGCTGGAGCGGGCCTACAGCTTTCACTTCGAGGCGCAGGCGGACACCAAGGAGTATGAGGCCTTGTGTGAAACGTCCGGTGTCAGCCTCCAGTCGCGCGCGCCCTTTACACCAACCATCAAATTGATCTTCGGGACTCGCTACGACAAAACGCGAGTCAGCGAATACGCCGCTTGCCTGTCATACGCAAAGCGCTGCGGTCAGGCCCAGGGAACCCTGCGGGAACTCATCCAGGCGACAGAAGGCGGCATCAAGGGCTGCGTCCAGGCCGAAAGGGCGGCTCGGCGCAATGAGCGCCAAAAAGGCCCGGACAAGCTCTCCCGGGCCAAAGACGCGCTGCGAAACCTCAGCCCGTTGGCTGAATTCGCCGATGACAGTGGATCCACGGAAGAATTCGTGCTCTTGCTCGCCGGGCGCGATCAGGCTGACGGTCGGAAATTACGGATCCTTCGCGTCCTCGACGAAAAACCCTCCTTAGTCGAGCCCATCATCAAGCGGGCCGTGAGGAAACCCAAGTCGCGCCCCGCCACGGTGATCCAGGCCCCCAGCGCCCGCCGCGTGATATCGCCGAGCGAATGAGCCTATAACGTCGGTTGAGCTCTGTCGGGCCTGATGGAACGCCGTTCAGTGTGATCGGTCCGTGCTCCGCTTTGGATTCTCAGGAAGCCGGCGTTTAAGGCCCCCATCTCTCTCATGTGAATAGCGTTTGCACCGCCAGGCTATGACAAGTGGTCGGTTTGGGCCGGGTGTGTCCCCGGCCGGCCACAGGTCAGCGACCAAGTTTTCCCTATAACGAGAGACAACCTTTCGGGTTTGGGCGGTTCGGCACTGGCCAACGGTGCAATGCCGCGATGTCCCGTCGCGATGGGCCGAATGGCGACTCTAGCGGAATCTCGTTGAAGTGTTTAATTGTTCGGTCAATTAAATATAATTGTAACAACAAGATAGATCTATCTACTAATGTTGTAGATTCGATCCGATTGTTGCGCAGGCGCCAAGCGGATGCCCGCGCCGGTTCGGCAAACTGATGCCTGGGCGCATACACAAGACTTGAACAGCCGGATTTCTGGCGGTGTCCGCGCCTGAATGGAGCGGCAGCGCGCACAACGATGCTCGCTCGATCCGATATGTGGGACGAGCGGCGGGTTTCCGGATGCCTGGGTGCCCCCTTAATTCAGTGCGACGCCGCAACGAAGGCAGTGTTGATACTGCACCAGCGGTGTTGAAGCTTTCCCGCACCCGAGCAGTGTGCCGCTCACGGCGAGAATTGCGATAGCGGCGATCAGGGCGGCGGGCCTTTTGCCGAATTTTCGGCCGGTGCCCAGTTCGTCTGCCTGTCCTGGCGCAATTGTCTGTAGTGGTTCCATCGGCCTTCCTGGCTGTTGGTTCCGCTCAAGAATATGTGAGGCCAGGTTTCCAAAACGTTACCGGGTGTTTACCTCTGGTCAATCGGGACCGGTCGCGGGTCGGTCTTGGCCGGTCTGCCAAGCGGGATCGATCATTGGCAATTTGCACCGAAATCGGATCGTTCTGACGGTGCCGGGCCCCGTTTCCGCGGGCCGGCGGGTGACTTCCCAATCGGACGGGCCGGATCAGATGGTCCGGCCGCCGTCGACCTCCAGGCACACCCCGGTCAAGAATTCAGCTTCGTCTGAGGCCAGGAACAGTGCGGCATTGGCAATGTCCTGCGGGGTGGAGAGGCGGCCGAGCGGGACGCTGGCAACGAATTTGGCGTACGCCTCGTCGGTGCGGGTGCCGCCGAGGAACTCGTTCAGCATTGGTGTGTCGCCGGCCACGGGGCAGAGCGCATTCACGCGGATATTGTCCGGCGCAAGCTCCACGGCCATCGCGCGGGTCAGGGTGATTGCGGCGCCCTTGCTGCCATTGTACCAAGCGAGCCCGGGACGCGGGCTGATGCCGGCAGTGGAGGCAGTGTTGACCATCACGCCGCCACCACTGCGCTTGAACGCCGGAACGGCATGGATGGCGGCGTGATAGAGGCTCTTCACGTTGACCGCGAAAATACGATCGAAGGTTTCCTCATCGACGTCGAGCATCGGCTGGTTGCGCTGGGGCATGCCGGCGTTGTTGATGAGGATGTCGAGCCCGCCGAAGGCTTCCTCTGAGTCGGCCACCAATGCGGCCATATCCGCACTGCCGGAAACGTCGGCGCGCTGATAGCGAGCGGTGCCGCCGGCCTCGCTGATAGCCTCCGCAACGCCCAGGCCGGCAGTGTCGTTAATATCGCTGACCACGACCTTGGCGCCTTCCGCCGCAAAGCGCTGGGCAATCGCTTCGCCGAAACCCGACGCCGCACCCGTAACTATTGCTACCTTGCCTTGAAGCCGCATCCCGGCCTCCCCACGCTGATTGCCGACACTCGCTCCGTGTTGTCGGCCGAGGTGGACCAACGTATCGGCCTGGGCGCCGTTTGGGGAGAGGCCCATTCAACTGTCGTTACGAGCGGCCCGCGCCAGCCCGTAATCCGTCAATGCGATTGTCGCGGATTTCGGCGAGGTTCTTTATTCTGGCTCCGAATTCGCTTATGAAGCCATCGCTCAACAGAATGAGCTTGGGAGTATTCGCATCATGACCGAAGCCATTTCCCGGCGCGAAGCGGGTTCCACCGAGGACCGCGGCTACGCGCTGGAAGAGCAGATCGGGTATATCCTGCGGCGCGCCCATCAACGGGCGACCTCGATCTTCACGGCGCAGTTTGCCGACTTCGATCTGACGCCGAGACAGTTCGCGGCACTGGCCAAGATTTCCGACAACGGCGAGGTCTCGCAAAATCTGTTGGGCCGTTTGACCGCAATGGACCCGGCAACCGCACAAGGTGTGATCGGGCGCCTGCAGAAGCGCGATCTGATCGCGAGCAAGCCCGATCCTGGCGACCGACGCCGCACATTATGGCGCCTGACGCCCAAGGGCGCGGAATTGCTGGCGCGAGCGGTTCCCACTGGTATCAGCACCACCGAGGCCACCTTGGCGCCGCTGAGCGCCGCTGAGCGCAAAGACATATTGTCGCTTTTGTCGCGTCTCACTTGATGCTTGCTTTTTTTGTTCGACTGGGATTAATATAGGAAAATCATATGTACACAAACAATAATACTGCCGGCCAACGGTAGGCGAAACGGGCTCGACAAGCCGGCAAAACGATAGGCCAGCAACGAGCAGACAGGTGGGGAGGCCACGGGACGGATGGGCGTTTACCTACGACCGCATGTCCTTGAAGACGCGCTCGATGCTCTGCGGGAGAACCCGCTGGCGATCCTGGCTGGCGGAACCGATTTTTATCCGGCCCGCGTGGGTACGCCCATCGACGACGACGTCCTCGACATCACTGCGATCAAGACGTTGCGCGGCATCACGTTGGACAACGGTGTTTGGCGGATTGGTGCGCTTGCGACTTGGACTGATCTGATCCGGACGGCCTTACCGCCGGCTTATGACGGTTTGAAGATGGCCGCGCGCGAGGTGGGCGGTGCTCAGATCCAGAATGCCGGCACTTTAGTTGGAAACATTTGCAACGCCTCGCCGGCGGCCGACGGGGTGCCCGGCCTGCTGACATTGGACGCATCCGTTGAACTGGCCAGCGTAAATGGATCTCGTGCCGTCCCGCTGGCCGAGTTCGTGACCGGCAACAGGACGACGTTGCGCCGCCCTGACGAACTTGTGAGAGGGCTCACGATCCCGGAGCCGGCGCCCGATGCGATGAGCAGCTTCCTGAAACTGGGCGCGCGGAAGTATCTCGTGATCTCCATCGTAATGGCGAGCTTTGTGATCGAGCCCAAGGGCGATGCCGTCGGCCGCGCTTGTGTGGCCGTCGGCGCCTGCTCAGCCGTGGCCCGCCGCCTGCCGGCGCTGGAAGCCGCGCTCGCAGGCAAGTCCATCGGCGCGGCGCTTGGCGATACGGTCCAAGCGGAACATCTCCAGGGCGCACTCTCGCCGATCGACGATATCCGCGGATCGGGCGATTACCGGATGGACGCCGCGCTGACGTTGGTTCGGCGCGGCCTGTCGATCCTGGGCGGCGATATGACAGCGGCCCAAACGGGGAGCCAGTCATGAATGTCATCGCGCAAACCGTGAAATTTCAAGTCAACGGCCACGAGGTGGAAGTCCGTTCGCCGCCGCTCGCCCGTCTCGCCCACGTGCTGCGGGAAGAGCTAGCGCTGACCGGGACTAAAATCGGCTGCGACGCGGGCGATTGCGGCGCTTGTACCGTGCTGCTCGATGGCGACCAGGTTTGTGCCTGCCTGGTACCGGTCGCCCAGGTCGAGGGTCGCAGCGTCACCACCGTCGAAGGATTGGCCGAAGGCGGCGCGCTGTCGCCTCTGCAGGCGGCATTCGAACGCCACGGCGCGGCGCAGTGCGGGATCTGCACACCCGGCATGTTGATGGCGGCGAGCGACCTGTTGGCCAGCAACTCCAGCCCGAACGAAGCCGAAGCGATGGATGCGTTGGGCGGTGTGCTGTGCCGCTGCACGGGCTACCGCAAGATCGTCGACGCGGTGATGGAACTGGCTGGAAGCGGGCCCGCCGCAGAGGTCGACGAAATGCCCGATGCTGGCGCCGCGGTGGGGGCCCGCCTGGCCAAGCTCGACGGATATGCCAAGTTGGTTGGCAGCGAAGTCTACGGCGCGGATGCCGCTCCCGATGACGCTTTGTGGCTTCGGGTGGTCCGCAGCCCTCATCATCGCGCCCGTTTTTCGCTGGGCGATCTGGATGAGCTGCGGCGGCGCCATCCCGGACTGGCGGCGATCCTGACCGGTCGCGACATTCTCGGCAGCAACTTGTTTGGCGTCTATCCCGTCGGCAAGGACCAGCCTGTGCTTGCGATCGATGAGGTGCGCTATCGCGGCGAGGCCGTGGTGGCGTTGGTCGGCGATCAGGCGACGATCGAGACCATCCGGGATGAAGATGTCCCGATCGACTGGGACGAATTGGCACCTGTCAGCGGAACCGAAGCCGCATCGGCAGACGGCGCCCCGCTCGTTCAACCGGGAAAAGTTGGCAATGTTCTGGCGCGCGGGTTCGTGCAGAAAGGCGACATCGAATCTGGTCTTGCCGCCGCCGATCACGTGGTGGAAGGCGCGTTTGCGACCTCCTTCGTGGAACATGCCTATATCGAACCGGAAGCCGGCTGGGCTGAGCGCGTTGGCGACCGCATCGAAGTCCATGTCTGCACCCAGGCCCCTTACATGGACCGCGATGAGACGGCCCACGTGTTAGGCCTTGAGAAAGACCAAGTGCGGATCGTGCCGACCGCCTGCGGCGGAGGCTTCGGCGGCAAGCTCGATATCTCGGTCCAGCCGCTGATCGCGCTGGCGGCCTGGATGCTCGAACGTCCGGTGCGCTGTACTTATACCCGCCCGGAAAGCATGGCCTCTTCAACCAAGCGGCACCCGTCGCGGATTACCGCGCGCGCCGGCTGCACGGCCGATGGGCGGCTGACCGCCTTTGGCTTACACGGCGATTTCGATACCGGCGCATATGCGTCGTGGGGGCCGACCGTGGCCGACCGCGTTCCCGTGCACGCAACCGGCCCCTATGTCGTGCCGAATGTGAAGAATACGAGCACCGCCTTGCACACCAATGCGCCGCCTTCCGGGGCCTTCCGGGGCTTCGGCGTGCCGCAATCTGCTATTGCATACGAGGCGCTTTATTCCGAGTTGGCTGACGCATGCGGGCTCGATCAGCTCGAATTTCGATTGATCAACGCGATCCGGCCGGGCCTGCCGATGGCGACCGGTCAGATCCTGGAAACCAGCGCGCCGATGGCCGACTGCCTTGAAGCCATGAAGCCGCGCTGGCAGGAACTTACCGGCGAGGTCGAGGCATTCAACAAATCGGCGAACGGCGTGCGCCGCGGCATCGGTATCGGCGGCATGCTCTACGGCTGCGGCAATACCTCTATATCGAATCCATCGACCATGCGCGTCGGCATCAGCGCCGAAGGTCAGCCGATCCTCTACAACGGTGCTTCGGATATGGGCCAGGGGCCGAACACGATCATGGTCCAGATCGCAGCCGACGCGCTCGGCGTACCGGCTGCGGCCTTCGGCCTCGTCACCGGCGACACGGACCGTACCGCCGACGCCGGCAAATCTTCGGCCTCGCGGCAGACTTTCGTTTCCGGCAAAGCCACGCAGCTCGCCGGTGAGGCATTGCGGGCGAAGATCTTGCGCCTCGCGAATGTCGGCGATGACGCCACCATCGAAGCATCTGCCGGCCGGTTGGTCGTCCGCGACGGTGCGGGCGAGCACGAGATCGAATTGCAGGCGCTCCAAACCGATGCAGAAGGCGATGTGCTGAGCGGCGAAGGAACCTTCGATCCGCCGACGACGCCGCTCGATGAAAACGGCCAGGGAAACCCGTACGCCAGTTACGGGTTCGGCGCGCATATCGCCGTGGTCGAGGTCGACGAGGCGTTGGGCACGGTAAAGGTCCTGCGCATCGTGGCTTCGCATGACGTCGGCAAGGCGATCAATCCGACGCAGGTGGAAGGTCAAATTCACGGTGGCGTAGCTCAGGGGCTCGGTTTGGCGCTGATGGAAGAATTCATTCCCGGCCGCACGGAGAACCTGCACGACTATCTGATCCCCACTTTCGGCGATGTGCCGCCGATCGAGACTATTCTGGTCGAGGATCCGGATCCGTTGGGTCCCTATGGCGCCAAGGGTATCGGCGAACAGGCGCTGATCCCGACCGCGGCCGCCATCTTCGGTGCAATCCACAACGCCACCGGCGCGCGTATCCGCTTTGCACCGGCGACGCCGCACCGGGTCCGCGCCGCGATTATCGAGGCCAAGAAAGATGTCCCCCAAGGAGGGAGTGCTAGCCATGCCTGACGACGCACCGAAAGCAGCTGACGGTGTCGTGACCTGCGACGCCTGTCCTGTCCTCTGCCGCATCCGCGAAGGTCGGAGCGGAGCCTGCGACCGCTACGGCAATGTGAACGGCGCCTTGACCCGGCTTGATCCTTTCGTCGTGACGCAACAAGTCGCCGAAAAGGAGGGCGAGCTCGTCGCCTTCGGCCAGGAGCAATGGGACGGCTCGATGATCAAGGGAGCACCCACCTTCGTCACCGGCATCGGTTCGGGCACCACCTATCCCGACTACAAACCCGCCCCCTTCATCGTCGCCAGCGAGTTCGACGGCGTCGATATGGTTACGGTCGTGTCAGAAGGCATCTTCAGCTATTGCGGTATCAAGGTGAAGATCGACACCGACCGTTTCGTCGGTCCGGAGACTGCTGCCGTGCGCGTTGGTGGTGAGCAGATTGGCCACGTGACCACGGCCGAATACGGCTCACAGATGCTCTCACTGGGCGGCGTTCGGCATTTGACCGGCGGCTCCAAGAAAGAAGGCACGGTCACCTGCAATTCTCTGCTGACGCTGTGTTCGGGTGGCGCTGTCGAGATAACGGTCGATGGCGGCGCAGAGGTCACGGTTCAGGCGGGCAAGCCGCCGGTGATCAACGGCGCACAGGAAGAGCGCATGCGGGTTGGCTGCGGCTCGGCAACCATCGGGATCTTCGCCAAGCAGTTCCATGGTCACGCCGACGAGGTGATCGTGGTCGACGACCACATTACCGGTGTGCTGACAGAGCATCAGGCTGGGCGATTTCTCGATATGAAGCCGGCCGGCGTACGCGTTACCGGCCGCAAGTCGACGCCGGGACGCTATTTTCAGGTCGCCGAGCCCGGCACCGGCTGGGGCGGAACGGACATCACCGAACCGCTTTCCATCATTGAAAGCGTCAATCCCAAATTCGCCTGGCCGGGGCTCAAGCTGTTCATGGTCAGCACGACCGGCGAGGACGCTGCTTACTTCGAACTCGACGATGATCTGAAGCCGGTGCCGGCGAAAATGCCTGGGCCGCTGGCGACGGTGGTCGATCGGATTGGCGAAAACTGCGAGCCGGCGCTCTCCACGGTCGTCTTCATGGCCGGTGCCGGGGGCAGCCTGCGTGCCGGGGTGACGGAGAACCCAGTGCGCCTGACGCGCTCGGTTCGCGAGGCCCTGACGCGAGTGACCTGCGGCGGTGCGCCAGTTTACGTCTGGCCGGGCGGCGGCATCACTTTAATGGTCGACGTGACGACCCTGCCGGAGAACGCTTTCGGCTACGTGCCGACGCCGGCCCTTGTTGCGCCTATCGAATTTACGCTTCGGCTTGACGACTATGAGGCGATGGGCGGGCACATGGCGGCCGTGCGGCGGGTCGACGACGTCGTCGGCGTCGACCGTATGAAATCGGTGCGCTGGCACGATCAGGCGCCTTGGCCAGGCGCGCCGTTGCACGGTCCGGCCGAGAGCGCATGAGCCGCGCAGCTCCCTTCGGTGCGGCACCAGTCGATGCCGTCTTGGCCGACGGCCGCCGGCATTTTCAGCACGGGCCGATCGATCTCGTGATCGAAGCTTATGGGGCTGGCCATGAAGTCCGGTTCGCATACGAGCAGGCCTGGGCCCGCTTCGAGACGATCCTGGGCGAACTTGTCGACGAACTGCCGTTGCTGCGGGCGCCGCTGGGACAAGCGGACGGCCAGAGACCCAAAGGACCTGTGGCGCGACGTATGGCGGCCGCGTGCGCGCGCCATGCCGATCGCTTTGTTACGCCGATGGCTGCCGTCGCGGGAGCGGTCGCCGACGAGGTGCTCGAAGCACTTGCTGCCGGACGGGTGCTTCAGAAGGCGTATGTCAACAATGGCGGCGACGTCGCGCTTCATCTACGGCCAGGCGCAAGTTTCGATACCGGAATGGTGAGCCTTGCCGAAACGCCGGAAGCCGTGGGGAAAATTTCCGTGCAGTCCACATCGCCGGTGCGTGGCATCGCCACAAGCGGCTGGCGCGGTCGCAGCCTTTCGCTTGGCATTGCCGACGCGGTGACCGTGCTGGCGCGGAATGCGGCCGAGGCTGACGCCGCAGCGACGCTGATTGCCAATGAAGTCAACGTGGAACACCGGGTCATTGATCGTGTGCCCGCCTTCGAACTTGATCCGGACAGCGACCTGGGCGAGCGCCTGGTCACCGTCGAGGTTGGTGATTTGCCGATGTCCGCAATCGGAGGGGCCCTGACGGCCGGTGCTGGCGCCGCGCAATCGATGGTCGCTGACGGCCGCATCATCGCAGCGCATTTGGTGTTGCAGCGACAGGTCCAGACGCTCGGCGCGCCATCATCGCTCAATGCCATTATTCACGACAAAGAGAGTGCCGCCGCATGAGCGATCTGATCAAAGTCCGGAAATTCGTCACGGTGACGGAAGAGATCTCCCACGAAGGTGGGCCAGTGGCAGACACGCCGCATCGCCGTGGCGCCATCGCGGCCGTTTTGGCCAACCCCTATGCCGGTCGCTACGAGCCGGACATCTTGCCGATGATGGAAGCGCTGAAACCATTGGGACTGGAGATGGCCCGGCGCTTGATGGATGCACTGGGCGGGAACCCGGCAACAATCGAGGCATTCGGAAAAGGCGCCATTGTCGGTGAGGCCGGCGAGGTCGAGCACGGCGCGCTGTGGCACGTGCCCGGCGGTTACGCGATGCGCGAGCTTTTGGGCGATGCCAAGTCGATCGTGCCGTCGACCAAGAAGGTGGCCGGCCTCGGCGCGCGCATCGATATTCCGATGCAACATATCAACGCGGCCTACGTGCGCAGCCATTTCGATGCGATGGAAGTGGGCGTGAGCGACGCGCCGCGGGCAGGTGAACTGGTCTATGTGCTGGCGATGACGACGGGACCGCGGCTCTACGCGCGCGTCGCTGGCCTCAAGGCCGACGAAATCAAGGGCGACGACGGGCTAAGATAATCGGAGGCGAAAATGGCCTATCTAAGAAACTGTTGGTATCCGGCGGCGTGGGCGGAGGAAGTGACCCGCAAGCCCATGGCGCGGACGTTGCTTGACGAACCAGTCCTACTATACCGGACTGAGGCGGGCGCGCCGGTTGCGCTCGAGGACCGCTGTTGCCACAAATTCCTGCCGCTGTCGCTCGGCCGGATCAAGGGCGATTGCGTCGAATGCGGCTATCACGGCATGACCTACGATGCCACCGGGGTTTGCGTGCGCATACCAGGTCAGCCCAATATCCCCGGCAATGCGCGGGTGTACAGCTATCCGGTTGCCGAGCATCTGGGGCTGATCTGGATCTGGGCCGGCGAGGCCGAGGCTGCCGATATGGGCAAACTGTTCCAGCTTCCCGAATACGACAAACCGGACTGGGGCGTGAACAAGGGGCCCCACACCTACATCAAATCGGACTATCGGAACCTGACCGATAACCTCTTGGATCCGGCCCATGTGAGCTTTGTCCATCTGACGACGCTGGGCAGTTCCGACATGGAGGAAATTCCGGTCGAGACCAGCCGCGACGGCGAGGTCGTCGAAGTCAATCGCTGGACCCTCAACAAGCCACCGGTGCCCATCTTCCAGGAATTCTGCAACTTCGACGGCAATGTAGACCGCTGGCAGTACTACTATTTCTATCCGCCCTCGATAAACGTGGTGGACTTCGGCTCCGGCAAGGTCGGCATGGGCCATTCCCATGAAGATCGAGAAGTGGGCGTGCGCATCCATTCCTGCCATTTCATCGCTCCAGAGACCGATAACACGACGCACTATTTTTGGATGCAGGTGCGTAACTTTGCGCCGGACGATGAGGGCGTTTCCGCCGACATCACCAAGCAATTCATCATGGCGTTCGACGAGGACAAGGAAATCTTGGAGGCGGTTCAGGCTTCCGAGGATGCATCGCCTGGACGTGCCCCGATCAAGTTATTGATCGACAAGGGTCCGAGCCAGAGCCGACGTATTCTGGAGCGCATGATCAGCAAGGAATCGACGGCCGCGGAGGCCGCCGAGTAGTACGTGCAGACCACAAGACCACAAACAGGGAGAGACGGCTAATGACAACAAGACGCGTATTCGTGACCGCGGGCCTCGCGGCCGTGGCCACCTTCGGCATGACGGCGGCGGCCGCAGCCGAAACGATCAAAATCGGCGACATCAACTCATATGCTCGCTTGCCGGCGCACACGATCCCCTACCGCCAGGGCGCGTTGCTGGCGATCGAGGAGATCAACAAGGCCGGCGGCGTGTTGGGCAAGAAGCTCGAATTCGTCAGCCGCGACGACAAGGGCAAGCCCGGCGAAGCGGTCAAGGTCGCCGAGCAACTGTTCAGCCGCGACAAGGTTGCGCTGATCTCAGGTTCGTTGTTCAGCCATGTCGGCTTGGCGCTTTCGGCCTACGCCAAGCGCAAGAAACGGCTCTACATCGCCGCCGAGCCGCTTGCCGATGCCATCGTCTGGGCAAAGGGTCACCGCTATACGTTCCGCCTTCGCCCCTCGACTTATATGCAGGCGGCGATGCTGGCGGCTGAAGCAGCCAAGGTGAAAAGCGCCAAGCGCTGGGCGACAATCGCGCCCAACTATGCCTACGGCAAGGACGCCGTCGCGGCATTCAAGAAAGTCCTGAAGAAACTGCGTCCTGACGTAGAATTCGTCGGCTCGCAATGGCCGGGCCTCTTCAAGATCGATGCCGGCGCCGAAGTGCAGGCTATCGCCAAGATGAAACCCGATGCGGTCTACAACGTCACATTCGGTGGCGATCTCGCGAAGTTCGTACGCGAAGGCAAGCTGCGCGGGCTGTTCAAAGGCAAGCTGATTGTTGGCCTGCTGACGGGTGAGCCGGAATATATCGATCCGCTAAAGGCCGAAGCTCCGGTCGATTGGCTCGTCACTGGTTATCCCTGGCAGGACATCAAGACGCCGGCGCACAACAAATTTCTCGCGGCCTATAAGGCACGCTGGAAAGACTACCCGCGCATCGGCTCGATCGTCGGCTACAACACGATGCTTGCGGTTCACGCGGCATTGAAGCGGGCCGGGTCGACCGACACCGAGAAGCTGGTCAACGCGCTGGAGGGCCTGACCTATACAGCGCCGACCGGACCGATCACTTTCCGCAAGATCGACCATCAGTCGACCATGGGGGCCTTTGTCGGCTGGACCGCGCTCAAGGGCGGCCGCGGCGTCATGGTCAAGTGGAAGTATCTCGATGGCGGCGGCTTCCTGCCGTCCGATGCCGAGGTCATGAAGCTGCGCAAGTAACAGCAGCGCCGGCGACTATGCGGGCCGCTCCTCGCGGAGGTGCGGTGGAGCGGCCCGCCATTCGCATTCTATTCATTTGTGGCTTTTGACGGGAAGAAACGGAGCGCGGTTGTGGGGGATTTCTTAGTTACGCTGCTGACGGGGCTTTCCAGCGCCAGTGCGCTGTTTCTCGTCGCGTCGGGCCTGTCGATCATTTTTGGCGTGACCCGGATCGTCAATTTCGCGCACGGCTCGTTCTACATGCTGGGAGCCTATATTGGTTACACGCTTGTCGATGCGATCGGAGGGACCGCCGTAGGGTTCTGGGGCGCGGTTTTGATCGCCGCGGTGGCGGTCGGGCTGATCGGCGTGGCGATGGAAGTCCTGCTTCTGCGGCGGATCTACAAGGCGCCGGAGTTGTTCCAGTTGATCGCGACTTTCGGTGTGATCCTGGTCATCCAAGACGTGGCTCTTTGGATTTGGGGCCCGGAGGATCTGGTCGGACCACAGGCTCCCGCGCTCAAGAGTGCCGTGGATATCCTCGGCACCAAGCTGCCCGAATACGATCTCGCATTGATTGCCATCGCGCCGATCGTGCTGATTGGATTGTGGTTGCTGTTCAACAAGACGCGCTGGGGCACGCTGGTGCGCGCGGCCACGCACGATAGGCAGATGGTCGCCGCCCTGGGCGTCAATCAGCGCTGGCTCTTTACCGGCGTATTGTTTTTGGGTTCGGCTTTGGCCGGTCTCGGCGGCGCGGTGCAGATCCCCAAAGGCGGCGCTGACTTGCTGATGGACTTCAACATCATCGCCGCCGCGTTCGTGATCGTCGTGATCGGCGGCATGGGCAGCATCTTTGGCGCCTTCCTGGCCGCGATCATCATTGGCGTGCTGCAGACATTCGGCATCCAGATCCTGCCGAGCTCCACGTTGGTCATGATGTTCGTGGTCATGGCCGTGGTGTTGATCTTCCGTCCTTGGGGCTTGCTCGGAAAGCCGGAGGTGGCGGGGCAGGGACCGGACGGTCCGCCCGAGCAACCGCTTCGTACTTTCCTGCCGAACGTCAAGATACTTGCTGCCGTAGTCACCGCCATATTGTTCGCATTGCCGCTGGTTCATCTCGCCGCGCCCGCTGTGGTTGGCGATTTTATTCTGGTGCTCGTAATCGAAATTATGATCATGGTGCTGTTCGCCGCTGCCTTGTTCTTCATCATGGGGCCGGGCGGCATGGTCAGCTTTGGACACGCCGCGTTCTTCGGCGGAGGCGCTTATGCCGCCGCGCTGCTGGTGAAGTATGAGGTCTTTGGGTTCGAGCTGGCCTTCCTCGCCGCGCCGATCGGTGCTGCGCTTCTGGCAGTTCTGATCGGCTGGTTCTGTGTGCGGCTGAGCGGCGTCTATTTCGCCATGCTGACCCTCGCCTTCGCGCAGATTGCCTGGGCTGTCATGTTCCAGGACATGCCGGGCGAGGTGCTTGGCTTGTTCGGCATCACAGACGAGGACGGAGCCCCGCTCAAGGTCACGGGTGGCGACGACGGTATCAACGATGTTTGGCCGCGCGCCTGGGCCAGTTCGCGGGTCGTCTATTACTATCTGACCGTAGGGCTCAGCGTTGCCGGAATGCTGTTCATGCGGCGGGTGCTTTATGCTCCGTTCGGTTACACCATGCGGGCCGGTCGCGATTCGCCGCTGCGGGCAGCGGCCATCGGGCTCGATCTCAAGCGCCACCAATGGCTTGCGTTCACCGTATCCGGCGCGCTCGCTGGTCTGGCCGGGTCCCTTTTTCTGTTCTCAAAGGGCAGCATTTTCCCGACCGAAATGGAAATCGCGCGCTCCTTCGATGCCTTGCTGATGGTGCTTCTCGGCGGCGTGCAGTCGTTGTTCGGGCCGGTCCTTGGCGCCGGGGTATTTACCTGGCTCGACGACTTGTTCAGTGAGTTGACGTATTGGCGCTTCCTGTTGGGCTCAACGATCATCGCATTGGTAATCCTGCTGCCGAACGGGCTCGCCGGATTTGCCGACACGCGCATCGGCCGTCGCTTCGGCCTGGCGCAATCCGAAGAGGTGGTGGCATGACCCCCCGGGCAAAAAGCGGCGAAACCGTCCTCAAAGTCGAGCGGCTCAGCAAGTCGTTCGGCGGCGTGCAGGCGGTCCAGGAGGTCTCGTTCTCGCTCGACGCCGGCGAACTTCTGGCCTTCATCGGACCAAACGGGGCTGGCAAGACAACCTGCTTCAACATGCTGAATGGCCAGCTTAAGGCGGATACCGGCTCGGTGCTGCTAAACGGGCGGCAGGTGTTGGGTCTGCCTCCACGCCGCATCTGGCGTATGGGCGTCGGGCGAACTTTTCAGATCACGGCAACCTTTGCGTCCATGACCGTACGCGAAAACGTCCAGATGGCGCTGTTGAGCCACAACCATCAGCACCACGCGATGCTGCGTAGGGCGACCGAGCAACATGTTGAAGAAGCCGAGGCGTTGCTCACGCGGGTTGGCATGGAAGGGCAGTCTGAACGTGCCTGTGGCGTGCTGGCTTACGGCGATATCAAGCGGGTCGAGCTTGCCGTCGCTCTGGCCAATGACCCCACATTGCTGCTGATGGACGAGCCAACGGCCGGCATGGCACCCAAGGAACGCATCGAATTGATGGCGCTCACGGCCGATATCGTTCGTGAGCGCAACATCTCGGTGCTGTTCACGGAGCACGATATGGACGTCGTTTTCGCCCACGCAAACCGCATCATGGTGCTCGACCGGGGCCGTCTGATCATTGACGGAACGCCCGAAGAGGTGCGGTCGAATAAGGAGGTACAGGACATTTATCTAGGAACCGGCGCCGTCCACGGGGTCAAAGTCGGATGACCGAAAGCCAACAAAAGACCAACGGGCCGCTGCTCAAAGTTGACGGCCTGCACGCCTATTACGGTCTCGCCCACATCCTGGCCGATGTCGCTCTGGAAGTGCGGCGGGACGAGGTGGTCGCGCTTCTCGGGCGCAACGGCGCAGGCAAGTCGACAACCATGAAATCGGTCATGGGTCTGGTGCCGCCGGCAAAGGGCTCGGTGCAATTCAACGGCCAGGAGGTTGCGGGACTGGAGCCGCATTTGATCGCCCAGGCGGGGCTCGGCTACGTGCCGGAAGATCGGCGCGTGTTCTCCGAGTTGACGGTGCTGGAGAACTTGACGGTCGGGCGCCAGCCGCCGCGAGAGGGCGCACCTGAATGGACGATCGAACGGGTGTTCGATTTGTTCCCGAAAATGGCGGAGTTGCGCGACCGTCCATCCGGGCGGATGAGCGGCGGCGAGCAGCAGATGCTGACAATCATTCGCACGTTGATGGGCAATCCAAGCCTGGTGTTGCTCGATGAGCCGTCGGAGGGGTTGGCGCCCATCATCGTGGAGCAAATGGCCAACGCAATTCTCAAGCTCAAGACCGAGGGTCTCTCGATCCTGCTCTCCGAGCAGAACCTGCACTTCTCCGACCTCGTATCCGACCGCGCCTACATCATCGAAAAAGGCGGAATTCGGTACGAGGGTGCGATGTCCGACCTTGCGAAAGACGAAGAGGTGCGGGCGGCTTACTTGACGGTCTGACCCAACGCGCTCGGCATTTGCGCCGAGCCCAACGCGGCGCAATCGAAGGAGGGATGATGACGGCGAAGATCAGGAAGATTGTGGTCGTGGTGGAGGAGACCAAGACCGAAGTCGGCAAGGCTATCGATCCGCCGACCAGGCGTGCGGCGGCCTGCGCCGTGATCGAGAACCCTTTCTCTGGGAAATATGTCGAAGACCTGGATCCGCTGATGGAGATCGGGGCTGAGTTGGGCGACTTGCTTGGCCGCAAAGCCGTTGAGGCGCTTGGCGTCAAGCCGTCGGTGATCGAAAGCTACGGCAAGGCAGCTTGTGTCGGCGAGAACGGCGAGCTGGAGCACGCCGCGGCCATCCTGCATCCGCGTCTCGGCAAACCTCTGCGGGCGGCCGTCGAAAAAGGCGCGGCTCTTGTGCCGTCGTCGAAGAAGCGCGGTGGCTGCGGCACCCCGCTCGATGTGCCGCTTGGCCATAAGGACGCGGCCTACGTCCGCAGCCATTTCGACGGTATGGAGGTGCGTATCAACGACGCCCCGCGAGCCAACGAGATCCTGGTCGCCGTCGCTGTCGCCGACACTGGACGACCGCTACCCCGTGTCGGCGGGCTGACCGTCGATGAGGTCGAGGGCAAGGACGGATTGAGATAGTCACTTAATTGCGGTTCCGGCCCACTCCCCCACTCGACCACCCACGGGATCGTATGCTCATGGGTGGTCGGGTGGGGGAGTGGGCCGGTGCGGTATCTCAAACATGGAGGACGAGAACATGGCGCTGACCGTCTCAGGCGAACCGCCCAAGGGCAAGCTGGTCGTCAAGAACATCGGATTGATGCTGTCGGGCGACCTCGACAAGCCAATCATAGATGCCGATACGATCGTCTCGGTCGATGGGCGCATCGCCGCCTTCGGCAAGGAGAAGGACCTTGATACCAAGGGCGCCGACCGCATCGTTGACGCAAAGGGAACCACGCTCGCGCCGGGGCTGATCGACAGCCACGTGCATCCGGTTTTCGGCGACTGGACACCGCGCCAGCAGCAGTTCAACTGGATCGACAGCTTCATGAATGGTGGCGTGACCACCATGATCTCGGCCGGCGAAGTCCATTTGCCGGGTCGTCCCAAGGATATCGTTGGGCTTAAGGCCTTGGCCATCACCGCCCAACGTGCTTTCGACAATATGCGCCCGGCCGGCGTGAAGGTGCATGCCGGCGCGCCGGTGATCGAAAAGGGGATGACCGAGGAAGACTTCAAGGAGATGGCCGCCGCCGGCGTCAAGCTGTTGGGCGAGGTGGGGCTGGGCGGCGTCAAACAGGGCGAAGAGGCCAAGCAAATGGTCGCCTGGGCCCGCAAGCATGGCATCCAGAGCACCATCCATACCGGCGGCCCTTCAATTCCGGGTTCAGGTTTGATCGATAAGGACGTCGTGCTTGAGGCCGACGCCGATGTCATCGGCCACATCAATGGCGGGCATACCGCCTTGCCGCTCGAACAAATCCGCTGCCTCTGCGAAGACTGTACGCGCGCCGTGGAGATCGTTCACAACGGCAACGAGATCGCAGCGCTCTTCGCCATGCGCACGACGATGGAACTCGGCCAGACCGAGCGCATCATCCTCGGCACGGACTCGCCCGCGGGTTCCGGTGTCCAGCCGCTTGGCATCCTGCGGATGATCGCCATGCTGAGCAGCATCGGCGAGGTCCCGGCGGAGATTGCCATATGCTTCGCCACCGGCAATACGGCGCGCATCCGTGACCTCGATGTCGGGCTGATCGAGGAAGGCCGCGCGTCCGATTTCGTGATCATGGACAAGGCCCAGCACACCGCCGGCGGCACAATCCTTGAAAGCATCCGCTTGGGCGACCTGCCTGGTGTTGGTATGGTGATCATCGACGGCACTATTCGTGCCGGGCGATCGCGCAACACCCCGCCGGCGACGACATTGCCGGAATCTGTGGGCGGATAGGCGAGCATGGGCGATCACCGGCTTGCTGCGGATGAGGACAATGAACGCGACAACTGATGCGACCGACGGCTTGGCCAACGAAAATGGCCTTTTGCGCGAGGACCGCGACGGCGTCACGACGCTGACCCTCAACCGGCCCGACAAGTTCAATTCCATGACCGAGGACGTGGTCGAGCGGCTACAGGCGGCCTTCGAGGAAATAAAGGACGATGCGTCTTGCCGCGTAGTCGTATTGACCGCTGCGGGATCGCGCGCCTTTTGCGCCGGGCATGACTTGCTGGAAATGATCGAGCACGGCGAGCACGCCTTCTTTGAGGAAGCGTTTGAACGTTCGGCCGCGCTCACCAAGGCGATGTATGCCCTGCCGCAACCGATCGTGGCACGGGTGCAAGGGCTGGTGACAGCAGGCGGCTGCCAGCTCGTCTCGGCCTGCGACATGGCGGTGGCCTCCAGCGACGCCAAGTTCGGCGCCAATGGCATCACCAACGGTCTTTTCTGCTCTATGCCATCGGTGACATTGACCCGCAACGTGCCGCGCAAGCAGGCCTTCAATCTGCTTTTCACCGGCGATTTCGTCGATGCGCAAAAGGCGCTCGATATTGGTCTCGTTAATCAGGTGGTGGCGCCAGAGGACCTCGATGCCGCCGTTACCGCGGTCACCGATGCGATCAAGGCAAAACCGGCCTATGCCGTCGCCCGCGGCAAAGCACTGTTCTATGCGCAGCTCCAGATGCCGCTTGGCGAGGCGCTTGACTATGCAGCTGGGGCGATGGCGGAGGACATGGACAGCGATGCGGCGCGCGAAGGCGTCCAGGCTTTCCTGGAGAAGCGCAAGCCCGTCTGGAATTGACGCAATCGAATAAATCGGGAGCCTGAAATATGGCGGAGCAGAATGTCGCGGTGCTGGTCGCCGCGGGTAGCGGCATGGGCGCTGACGCGGCGCGGAAGCTGGCTGAGGACGGTTGGGCTGTGGCGATTTTGTCGTCCTCCGGCAAGGGCGAGGCCTTGGCCAAGAAATTGGGCGGCGTCGGGGTGACAGGCAGCAATCAGTCGCCCGACGATCTCGCCGGGTTGGTCGAGCAAACCATGGCGCGCTGGGGCCGGATCGACGCGGTGGTCAACAGCGCCGGGCACGGTCCCAAGGGCGACATACTGGAGATTAGCGACGAGGACTGGCACCGGGGGATGGACTTCTATCTCCTCAATGTGGTGCGCATTGCGAGGTTAGTGACGCCCATCATGGTCAAACAGAAGGGCGGCGCCATCGTCAATATCTCAACTTTCGCCACTTTCGAGCCTGACCCGAGTTTCCCGACTTCGGGCGTTTTCCGAGCCGGCCTCGCGGCCTACACCAAACTCTTCGCCGACCGCTACGCCGCCGACAATGTGCGTATGAATAACGTGCTGCCCGGCTTCATAGACAGCTTGCCGGAGAACGCGGCGCGGCGCGAAACCATCCCGATGGGCCGCTACGGGCAGATGAGCGAAGTGTCAGAACTGGTCGCTTTCCTGGCCTCCGACAATTCAAGCTATATCACTGGGCAAAACATCCGCATCGACGGCGGCATCACGCGAGCCGTCTAGATCGTCCACCGGTTGCGAGGGGGGCGTTCTTTCTTGCTTCTGCCGATAGAAATGCACGACTGAAACACGACACATTCGCGTGACCGGTGCCGAATGTTTTGTCGTATCTGTTGTGCGACGTGATTTGACTGGTCCAAACTCGTTCCGCATACGCCGTGAACCGTCCGCATATCATCCGGGTCGATGTGTTGCGTTCAATAAGGAGACAACATGAGGTCGTTTGTCCTAGCCGCGACAGTGCTGGCCGGCCTTCAACTCGGCGCTTTCGAGGCGTGGTCCCAAAGTATCAATATCATTGGAAACTGGGCCTGCCGGGCCACGGTCAGCGGCGGCGCCGGCAAGGCGGCGGCATTGAGGTTCAGGGTGACGCTGCTGCGGAGCGGGCGCTTCCGTGCCCGAGGCATCGCAGCGAACCAAACCACTGCGCGGCAGAAGCCACGGCAGTTCAGGTTCGTGGCCCAAGGTGATTGGCGGATCGTGCGGGCACGTGGCGGCCGGGCGCTCGCCATGCTGGGCACAATGCGGCCGCCGAACGGACCAATCGCCTCGCCCTTCACTTTCGGCTCGTACATTCGGGGGCCGAGGGCGATGTCTCACCGTCGGGCCAAGGGCGGCAGGACCGTCACCAGCCAATGCCGCCGGTGATCCGGCAGGGCCACCACGACGCTCAACCCGTCAGAACGATCTGCTCCGCCTCGTTGAAATGGACCTCGTCGCAGTTTTCGCCCTCGCCGCCGCGGTCGATGACAACGAAGTCACTGACCTCCTCGAGCGCGATCAGCGGGTGATGCCAGACACCGGGCCGGTAGTTGATACCCTGCCGGCCAACAGTCTTGAAAGCCTGCAGGTCGGCAAGGGCGATACGTGCATCCGGAGCCGCCACCAGCACGAGGAACGGCTTTTCGCCGAGGGGTATGAATGCCTGGCTGCCGAGAGGGTGGCGCTCGACCATGTGGATCGTCATGGGCAAATCGCGAGGTTGTGCACGGGCCAGGCTGAGGGCCGGGCGGCCGCCTTCGGCGCCCACATCGATCTCCGCCAGGTCGACGAAGCGCTCGGCCGTACCTTCGTTGATCAGCAGGCGCTCGCCCGCTCCCATTTCTATCACGTCGCCGAATGGCGCGAATGCTTCGGCGGTCAATGGTTTGGACGTCAGGGTGAGCGTGGTCATAGCGAGATCGTACCCCATAGGCGGAGGCGGCTGACGCCACCATCGGGATAGATGTTGAGACGGATATGGCTGATCGGCTCGGTCTGGATGACCTCTCCTTCGAAACGGTGCTCGCGGTCCATCTGCAGCTTTTGCCTCGGCAGCAATTCGCGCCAGCCATCGGTGTTCGCAAGCGTAGCTTCGTCGCCGTCGAAATCGATGCCTTCGATTGAAGCGCCGTCGGGATAGTTGCCCTTGAAATGGGCGGTGTCGATTTCCACCCGGCGCACCTGGCCGCGATGGCCGAGCGCCAGGATCGCCCAGTCGTGACCCGGCTCGCGGCGTCGCCGGGTTTCCCAGCCGTCGCCCATATTGATGCCCCGGCCCGGTGCCAAAAGGTTCTCCGGCACGCCGAAATGCTGGTCGTTGCAGGCGACCGAACGGCCGCCGTTGCGAAGCGCGATCAAGTCGATGAGTTCGGCCGGATCGCGGCTGCCCCAATCGACTCTGACCTGACCGAAGACACGTAGCCGGGCGATGCCGCCGTCCGGATAAATGTGAAGTCGCACGTGGGTCCAGGCTTTGTCGCTGTCGACGGCGATCAGATGGTGCGAATCCGGCAGCAGCCTGGTGCGAGGGACGATCTCGGTCCAGATCGTCGACTCGTCGGGGTCGTTCTCGCCGGCGCAGGCTTCGATGGCGGCTTCGGGCGGGAAATTGCCCGTGAAGTGGCTGGTGTCGATATCCACACCCTTGATCACCCCGGGCAGGCCAAGCCGGACGATGCAGTTGTCGTGCCCGGGTGTGCGCTTTCGGCGGCTCTCCCAGCCATCCATCCATTTGCCGTGGTCATCGTACTTGTCGGCAATAAAGACGGGCGGTTCGGGATTGATGAGGCGTTCCTTGGGTGCGAAGAAATCGTCCGTCGCATATATCGCCTTGGCGCCCAGACGCGGCTGGGCGAGGTTCACCCATTGCTTGGTGAAGTCGCCGCGCGGGGCTTGCTGTTCGGTCATTGGCGATCCTTCGCGATCCTGTTCGCTACCAATGCCATCCATGTCAGCTTTCGATCAGGTCGGTCAAGCGAAGCCGGGCTATTTCCGAGATCTGCGCCAGGGCCGTATCGAACTCTGTTGCAGGGTCTTGCGTCAGGCGTTGTTGGAAAGCGGCCAGAATATCGGCGCGGCTGCGCTCCTTGATCGCCATGATGAAGGGGAAGTCGAACTTCGATTTGTAGGCGTCGTTGAGGCCCTGAAACCGCTCCAACTCTTCCGGCGAACATTGATCCAGGCCGGCCGAAGCTTGCTCTGTCGTCGAAGCGGCGGTCAATTCGCCCTTGAGTGCGAGCCGTCCCGCGAGATCGGGGTGCGCTCGGATCAGCGCCAGTTTGGCGGATCGGGGCGCCGCGAGCACGGCGGAGACCATGGCCGCGAGAAGGCTTTCCAATGAGGCGAAGGGCCGGACATCGACGGCGGCTTCTGCCACCCAGGGAGAATGCTCAAAGACGTCGCCGAGTGTGTCCACGAAATCCGCGACCGGCGCTTCGTTCAACGCCGCAATCGTAGTGGTCCCGCTCATGCCGCCCTGCCTGGTGCAGGGTGCCGTTTGCGCCAATGTTTGGCGACCGCGTCGCGGCGGCAGATCCAGACCTTGTCGTGTGCCTGGACATGATCGAGAAAACGGGCGAGCGCGGCGATCCGGCCTGGCCGGCCAGCAATGCGGCAATGCAGGCCCACCGACATCATCTTGGGCGTTTCTTCGCCCTCGGCATAGAGCGTATCGAAACTGTCACGCAGATAGGTATAGAACTGATCGCCCGAATTGAAACCTTGGCTGGTCGCGAAACGCATGTCATTGGCGTCGAGCGTGTAGGGAACCATGAGCAGTGGTTTGTTTTTGCCAATATTTACCCAGTACGGCAGATCGTCGGAATAACTGTCGGAACAATAAAGAAATTGCCCATCCTCGGCGACCAGGCGTAGCGAGTTGGGGCCGGTGCGCCCGGTGTACCATCCCGTCGGGCGGCCCCCGGTTGCTTTCTGGATGGCGTCGAGGGCGAGCTTCATATGCTCGCGCTCGGTTGCTTCGGGCATATACTGGTAGTCGATCCAACGCCAGCCATGTGAGGCGACCTCGTGTCCGCCGGCGATCATTGCTGCCGCGGCGTCCGGATGCCGCGCAATTGCCATTCCGACGGCGAACACCGTGACCGGAACACTGCGCGCCTCGAAAAGGCGCATCAGCCGCCAAAATCCCGCCCTGCTGCCGTACTCGTAAATCGATTCCATATTCATGTGACGCACGCCGTAGAGCGGTTGCGCTCCGACGATCTCGGACAGGAACGCCTCCGAGGCTGGGTCACCATGAAGAATGGAGTTCTCGCCGCCCTCCTCGTAGTTGAGGACGATTTGCACTGCGATCCTGGCGCCGCCGGGCCAATTCGCCTCGGGCGGATTGGCGCCGTAGCCGATCAGGTCGCGCGGGTAAGCGGCACCGCTGCTCTCAGTCAACCGACGCACCCTGCGCGATCCAGCGGCCCAAAGTAGCGCGCTCTTCGGCGGTCATTTTGGTTTCGTTGCCGAGCGGCATGGTGCGTGTATCGACGGTCTGTTTCTTGATCTTCTCGACCCATTTGCGGATCTGGGTCGGGGTTTCCAGCACCACGCCCTTCGGCGGGGCATCGAAGCTTTCGTGTTTGGGCTTGGTGGCGTGGCAGGTGGTACAATGCTTGGTGACGATCTTGTCAACGGCGGCGAACGCGACCTTGGGACCGCTTGCCTGCTCGCCAAGCTTGGGCAACACGGAGACCACGAAAGCCAGCGCCAGGAATGCAACGACAGCCGCGGCGACGAAAGGCCGCCCGGCGCGGCCGCGGCCGCTGTTCCGCAGATTGAAATAATGGCGGATGCCGGCGCCGATGGCGAACAGCACCAGCAACACCGCCCAGTTCCAGGCGTGTCCGAACGTCATGGGGTAGTGCGCGCTGATCATGCAGAACAGCACCGGCAGCGTCATATAGTTGTTGTGGACCGAGCGCTGCTTGGCCTTGAGGCCGTAGGCTGGGTCGGGAGTTGTGCCCGCCTTGGTGGCGGCCAGAAGAGCGTGCTGGCCTGGGATGATACGGCGCCAGACATTGGCGGCCATGAGCGTCCCCATGAGGGCCCCAGTGTGAACAAAGGCGGCGCGGCCGCTCAAATAACGAGTGAAGAAATAGGCGAGGGCGGCCAACACAATCAGAGAGATCAGGTTGCAAAGGCCTTCTTCCTTCTCTGCCAATGGTGAGGCCCAGAAAGCATCATAAGCGAACCACGTTGCCGCGATGGTACCGACGCCGATACCGACGGCGGCGAGCGGCGAGATTTCGGCGACCGCCGGGTCGACCATGAAAACCTTTGCGCCGAAATAGTAGATCACGACCATCAATAGTGCGCCGGTGATCCAGGTAAAAGTCGCTTCCCAGATGAACCAGTGCAGCGTTCGCGGCATGACCTTGGGCGCGACGTCGAGCTTCGAGACCTGGTAGAAGCCGCCGGAATGCACCATCCAGAGTTCGCCCTCGACACCCTCTTGCGGAACCTCAGGCTTCTCCAGATGGCTGTCCAGCCACATGAAATAGAAGGATGAGCCGATCCAGGCGATGCCTGTGATCACGTGGGCCCAGCGGATCGCCAGGTTCAACCAGTCGCCAACAATATCCATAGTTCTCAGCGCTCCGTGCGGCTGGTATCACCGTCGCCAAAAATCGCGGCAAGGTCGCGGCTCAAAGCCTGGTCGTCCATATTGAGCTTGGACTCGCAGGACTCCAAGTGGCTCTCCATCAACGTCAACGCCCGTTTGAGGTCGTTCGATTCAACTGCGATTAGAAAGCTCGCATGTTCGTCGAACGAGCAGGCCGAATGGCCCGGACGTTCGTAAAGCGAAATGATCAATGAGGTGCGCGAGACGAGCGCTTTCAGGAATTCCGCAAGTACTTGGTTGCCCGATATCGCCGCCAGTCGCAGATGGAATTCGCCGGAAAGCCTGATCCAGCCGGCGCGGTCGCCGCGTTCGTGGGCGGCGCGCTCCTCTTGGACCAGGGACTTCAATCCTTTTACGTCGTCCGGGGTAATAACGCTGACCACTTTGCGTACGATCGAGCCTTCGATGATGCGGCGCGCTTCGAAGACCTGCGCGGCTTCCTCCACCGATGGACTTGCGACAATGGCGCCTCGGTTCGGGCGAAAGCGGATCAATTCCTCATGGGCGAGACGGAAAAGCGCCTTGCGGACGACAGTGCGGCTGACCCCGAAGATCTCGCCGAGCCCGTCTTCCGGCAACTTGGTGCCGGGCGCCAGGCGCTGCTCGAGGATCGCGTCGTAAAGTTCAGCATAGACCGCAGCGTCGCCTGACGCTTTTCGGGCCTTTAGGTTCGAGCGCGAGATTGCGTTCGTTGGCGATTGATCGGTCATTGGAGCAGACACCTCCCCGCAAGAGTGCATCGAGGCCCGGAGACCCCCCGAGGCAGAAATGGGCTCGATACCCTTCACATCGTATACAACCACGGGAACGATTCCATCAAATTTTGGATCGAATTGGATACGATGTTATAGACAATCATCTCGATAGAGCGGAGAATGCTGGCTCGCGTTTGAGTTTCGACACGGACTCGATGGCAAGGGGAGGGGGCGGCGTGATCGAGCGCATATTGTTCGATCGCCCCGACCGTGGACAGGTGCTATGGGCAAGCTGACCACGCATGTACTCGATACGGCGCGCGGCGTGCCCGCAGCGGGTATGCGTGTCGAACTCGTTGCCATCGGTGCCGCACGTGAGCTCCTAAAGACCATCACGACGAACGATGACGGACGTGCGGACGCGCCGTTGCTGGAAGGATCCGAGTTCAGACAGGGCCGCTACGAACTGGTGTTCTACGCTGGCGACTATTTTGGCGCGGCCGCTCTCAAGCTGGCAGATCCCGCATTTCTGGACGTTGTCCCGATCCGTTTCGGCATCGCCGAGCCTGAAACTCACTATCATGTCCCGCTTCTGGTTTCGCCCTGGAGCTACTCGACCTATCGCGGGAGTTGACGGTATGGCGGGGGATAGCGTCCGGTTTGTGTTCGGGGGAGAAGTTCTCACACTGAGCGATATCGATCCGAACACTACCGTTCTCGACTGGCTTCGCGAACAGGCCCGGAAGACCGGCACCAAGGAAGGCTGTGCGGAAGGCGACTGCGGCGCCTGCACCGTGGCGCTGGGCGAACTGGTGGACGGAAAGCTCCGTTACCGTGCCGTAAACGCCTGCATTCTTTTCGTGCCCGTGCTGGATGGCAAGGAACTGGTGGTCGTGGAGGACCTACGCGGGCCCGACGGCGCACTCCATCCGGTGCAGCAATCCCTCGTCGATACGCATGGTTCGCAATGCGGTTTCTGCACGCCGGGCTTCGTGATGTCTCTGTTTGCGCTCTATCACAACGATGCAAAGCCGGGCAAGGCGGCGATCAACGATGCAATTGCCGGCAATCTCTGCCGGTGCACCGGGTACCGCCCGATCGTCGATGCCGGGCTGGCCATGCAGACTTACGGGGCCAAGGATCATTTCATGGCGCGCGCCGGCAAGACGGCCAATCGCCTGAAGTCGATTGCGCGCGTCGAGACGTTGGCGCTCGAGGGTGCCGGCCGGCGCTATTTTGCACCTGTGAGCGAGGATGCGCTCGCGGATCTGGTGGCCGCGCATCCCAAGGCCTGCCTGCTCGCGGGCGGCACTGACGTCGGTCTCTGGGTGACCAAACAACACCGCGATCTCGACACTCTGATCTATCTGGGCGGTGTGCGCGACATGGGGTATGTGCGCGAAAGTGGGACGGAAATCGAGATCGGGGCCGCGGCCACGTATAGCGATGCGTTGGATGCGGTGGGACGAGCATACCCGGATTTTGCGGAGCTATTCCGTCGTCTGGGTTCTGTGCAGATCCGCAATGCCGGAACGATCGGAGGCAACATAGCCAACGGCTCTCCGATCGGCGACACAATGCCTGGCCTGATCGCGCTCGGCGCTTCGCTGCGCCTGCGCAAAGCTGAGCGAACACGCGATCTGCCGATCGACAAGTTCTTCATCGACTACCGTAAGACGGCGCTCCAGAAGGGCGAATATATTTCCGCGATCATTGTGCCCAAGCCCAAGGCCGACCGGCACTTCCACACCTGGAAGATTTCCAAACGCTTCGACCAGGATATTTCCGCGGTGTGCGGCGCCTTCGCTCTGACGCTGGAAGGCTCGAAGATCGGCGAGGCGCGGGTCGCTTTCGGCGGCATGGCGGCAACGCCCAAGCGTGCTGTGGCCTGCGAGGCGGCCCTGACCGGACATGACTGGAACGAGGCCACGGTGCTCGCGGCGGCCGAGGCATTGGAGCGCGACTTTCAACCGCTCTCGGACATGCGCGCCAGCGCGGCCTATCGGATGACGGTGGCGAAGAACCTTTTGCGGCGATTGCACATGGAGACGGCCGGCCAGCCGGGGCCGCTCCATGTGCTATCCTACGGCACCTGAGGCCGGGAGGGGCGGGCGCATGGCCAAGACGAACGGGCATAAGACCGGGGTTCACCAGTCATTGCCCCACGATAGCGCCGCCAAGCATGTCAGCGGCGAAGCCCTCTACACCGATGACCTGCCCGAGCCGCCCGGTCTTCTTTATGCCGCCTTCGGAATGAGCGAACGGCCGCATGCGCGCATCGCGTCGCTCGACCTCCGCGCTGTTCGCAACGCTCCAGGTGTCGTTGCGGTGATGATCGCCGCCGATGTTCCCGGCGACAACAACTGCGCGCCGATTATGCATGACGATCCGATCTTCGCGGACGGCTTGGTAGAGTATGTCGGCCAGTCGATCTTTGCGGTCGCCGCGGGGACCGTCGAAGCGGCGCGACGCGCAGCGCGGTTGGCCAAGATCGAATACGAGGATTTGCCGGCGATCCTGACCGCCGAGGCGGCGATGGAGGCGAAGAGTTTCGTTCTGCCTCGCCACGAGATGAAACGCGGCGACGCGAAAGCGGCAGTGCGACAGGCCGAGCACCGCTTGAAGGGCAAGATCAGGATCGGCGGGCAGGACCAGTTTTACCTCGAAGGCCATATTGCGCTTGCGGTGCCCGGCGAGGACAGGGACGTCACGGTCTACTCCTCCACCCAGAATCCCAGCGAAGTACAGCACCTGGTCGCCGAGGCGCTGGGCGTCCCGAGCAATGCGGTCACGCTGGAAGTTCGCCGCATGGGTGGGGCTTTCGGCGGCAAGGAAACGCAGCCTGCGCTCTACGCTTGTATCGCCGCTTTGCTGGCGGCCAAGACCGGACGCCCGGTCAAGGCGCGTGTCGACCGCGATGACGACATGGTGATGACCGGTAAACGCCATGACCTGGTCATCGACTACGACGTCGGCTTTGACGCTAAAGGCCGCATCGAAGGCATTGAGTTCAAGCAGGCCGTGCGATGCGGCATGTCGGCCGATCTCTCAGGCGCCATTGCCGACCGTGCGATGTTCCATGCCGACAATGCCTATTACCTGCCGGCCGTCCGCATCGTCTCCCACCGCTGCAAGACCAACACCGTTTCCAATACCGCTTTCCGCGGCTTTGGCGGACCGCAAGGCATGGTCGGTATCGAACAGGTGATCGACGAAATCGCGCGCGAGCTCGGCCAAGATCCACTCGATGTTCGCCGTGCCAATCTCTATGACGGCCCATCTGGCCGAGGGGGCCGGAACGTCGCGCCCTATCACATGACCGTAGAGGACAACATCCTCCCGAAGTTGCTCGGCGATTTGGAGAAAAGCTCCGACTACCGCAAGCGGCGCAAGGATATAGACGCCTTCAACGCTTCGAGCCCGGTGCTGAAGCGCGGGATTGCGCTGACGCCGGTCAAGTTCGGGATTTCGTTCACAACCACACATCTGAACCAAGCCGGCGCACTCGTCCATGTCTATACCGACGGCAGCGTCCATTTGAACCACGGCGGCACCGAGATGGGGCAGGGGCTCTTCGTCAAGGTCGCCCAGATTGTAGCCGAGGAATTCCAAATCGATCTCGACCGCATCAAGATCACTGCGACCAACACCGAGAAAGTGCCCAACACCTCGGCAACCGCGGCCTCATCCGGTACGGATATGAACGGCATGGCGGCGCTCAACGCCGCGCGCTCGATCAAAGAAAGGCTCACCGCATTCGCGGCCGACGCCTATGGCTGCCCCAAATCGGAGGTCGAATTTCACAACAACAAGGTCCGCGCCGGCAAAAAGACGCTGACCTTCAAGGAATTGGTGAAGGCGGCCTATATGGGGCGTGTGTCGCTCTCGGCGACCGGATTCTACCGTACACCGAAAATTCACTACAATCGCAAGACGGCCTCTGGGCGACCTTTCTACTATTTCGCATATGGGGCGGCCGTCACCGAGGCGGTGATCGATACGCTGACCGGTGAATACCGTTTTCCGCGCGTCGACGTGCTTCACGATGTCGGCCGCTCGCTCAACCCGGCGATCGATATTGGTCAGATCGAGGGCGGTTACCTGCAAGGTCTGGGCTGGCTCACTATGGAGGAGCTTTTCTGGAATCCCGATGGCGCCCTCGCAACGCATGCGCCATCGACCTACAAGATTCCGGCCGCCAGCGATTGGCCGGAGGACTTCAACATTGAAATCTTTGAACGCGGCCGCAACCGTGAAAACACGATCCATCGCTCCAAAGCCGTGGGCGAGCCGCCGCTGATGCTGGCGATCTCCGCTTTCCTGGCGATCAAGGACGCATTGGCAGCTGCCTGCGGGCACCAGATCAGTCCGCCGCTCGATGCCCCGGCCACCCCGGAAGCGGTGCTCATGACGCTCGAGGCGATGCGATCGCAGCTCGGCGGTTCGATGCCAGCCGTACGCGAGGCGGCAGAATGACCGGTTGGCTCGACCACTTGCAGGCGTTCGAGCGCTGGGCGGAGCCGGCCATCATGGTCACCGTGATCCGCGCCGACGGCTCAACCCCGCGCGGTGTCGGTGCACGCATCATAGTCGGACCCGACCGGGTAAAAGGGACGATCGGCGGCGGCACTCTCGAATACCGCGCGATCGCCCTGGCACGCGACATGTTGACGGGTAGTGAGGTGGCGCGGACCGAGGCCTTGCCGCTGGGTCCGGCGCTTGGACAATGCTGTGGTGGCCAGGTGGCATTGCTGCTCGAACGGCTGGAGGCCGAAGCGGGCGTGCCCGACTGGATCGAAACATTGCGTGAGGCCCAGGAGCGAGGCGATCCAGCCGTTGTCGTAACCGATCTTGTCTCCTCGCCGGTCGGCCACTTGACCGTGACGGCATGGGGCACCGGCGGCAAGAAACTCTCAAACAACCGCCAAACCGTTCAGCGCGCACGCCGGATGCTGCTCGAGCGGATGGAAACGGCGGAGCATGAGGGGCGCCTCTACGAAATCGTGCGACCGGAAGCCATGAACCTCGTTTTATTCGGCGCCGGGCATGTGGGGCGAGCCCTGGTCGAGGTTTTGGCAGGTGTCCCGGCGCGCGTGGCATGGGTCGACAGCCGGGCGGATCAGTTTCCCGATGAGCTTCCGCCTACCGTACGGCGACACGAGACCGACGATTACGAAGCCGAGGTCGATGCCGCGCCGAGCGGCGCCTTCATCTTGGTCATGACCCATAGCCATGCCATCGACTTGGAGATTGTCGAGGCGGTGCTGCGGCGTGGCGATTTTGCGTATCTGGGACTGATCGGCTCGGCGACCAAACGCGCGCGCTTCGAACGCCAGTTGCGTAGCCGGGGGCTAGGCGACCGGCAACTTGAACGTCTTGTCTGCCCGATCGGCATTGGTGGGATCGCCGGCAAGGCGCCGGGCGTGATAGCGGTGGCGGTCGCCGCACAGCTGCTGCAGCGTCATGATCAGCGGATGGTCACCAGCGGCATCGAGCGTTCGGCATGAGCAATATGAGGTTCATGCGGCGCGCGATCGCGCTGTCTCACGAAATGATGGAGCAGGGCAAAGGCGGACCGTTCGGTGCCGTTGTCGTCAAGAACGGTGAGATCGTGGCTGAGGGCTTCAACAAAGTCACGTCTGCCAACGATCCGACGGCGCATGCCGAAGTCACGGCGATCCGCGAAGCGTGCCGCAAACTCGGCTCGTTCAAACTCGAGGGCTGCGAAATATATACGAGCTGCGAGCCCTGCCCGATGTGCCTGTCGGCGATCTTCTGGGCGCGGATCGAGCGAATTTACTATGCGAATACCCGTGAGGATGCGGCCCGCATCGGCTTTGACGACGATGAGCTTTACCGCGAAGTCGCCAGGCCGCTGAGTGAGCGCACCGTTCCCAACGAACAACTCCTGGCCGATGAGGGGCGCGTTGCCTTCGACGCCTGGGACGCGAAACCCGACAAGATCCTTTACTGATCGGACACCGTTACGATGGCGACAGCCGCGACAACTACCTCCGCCGACAAAAAGGGCAATGGCGCCCAGAGCCGGCACCAGCTCGAACTGCGCGGCATCACCAAACAATATCCGGGCGTGCTGGCGAACGATAATATCAGTCTCGCCATCGAAGCCGGCGGCGTCCACGCCCTGCTCGGGGAGAACGGGGCGGGCAAGTCGACGCTGGTCAAGATCATTTACGGCGTCGTCAAGCCCGATGCCGGCGAGATTCTTTGGGACGGCACTTCGACGGTGATCGCCAATCCCGCGCATGCGCGGCGTCTTGGAATCGGCATGGTGTTCCAGCATTTCAACTTGTTCGACACGCTGACAGTGGCCGAGAACATCTCGCTCGGCATGGAGGGTGCGGGTGACCTGAAGAGCCTGGCGACACGGGTCTCGGATATTTCCGAACGCTATGGGTTGCCGATCAAACCCCACCAGCATGTCCACGCGCTCTCCGTCGGCGAGCGCCAGCGCGTGGAGATCGTCCGCTGCCTGTTGCAGGACCCCAAGCTGCTCATCATGGACGAGCCGACCAGCGTATTGACGCCGCAAGAGGTCGACAAACTGTTCGTCACTTTGAAGCGATTGGGGTCGGAAGGCTGCAGCATCCTCTATATCTCCCACAAGCTGGAGGAGATTCGCGAGCTTTGCGATGACGCCACGGTGCTGCGCGGTGGCAAGGTCGTGGCAACCTGCGACCCCCGGAACGAGACTCCGAAAACCCTGGCCGAAATGATGATCGGCAGCGAAATCCCGGTCGTGGACCGATCAGGAAAAGCGAGCGCCGGCGAACCTCGTCTGGAGGTGAACAAGCTTTCGTTGGCCTCCGACGATCCCTTCGGCACCACTCTGCAGGATATCGACCTCACCGTGCGTGCGGGTGAGGTGCTTGGTATCGCGGGCGTGGCGGGCAACGGCCAGAAGGAACTGCTGATGGCGCTGTCCGGCGAGAAACCGGTCCGTGACAGCGAGGCGGTGCGCATCGACGGTAAGGCATGTGGGCGCCTGGGTCCGTCAGCGCGGCGTGGTCAGGGTCTTGCGTTCGTGCCTGAGGAGCGGCTCGGCCGCGGCGCCGTTCCGGAAATGAGCCTGGCCAAGAACGCGCTCTTGACCGGTCACCGGACCGGCATGGTCTCTATGGGCCTGATCCAGTTCGACCGCATCGCCGACTACGCTTCGAAGATCCGTGAGGACTACAACGTCAAGGCGCCAAACGTCGAATCGGAAGCTCGCAGCCTGTCAGGTGGCAACCTCCAGAAATTCATCATTGGCCGGGAGATCGGCCTGGAGCCGGGTGTGTTGATGCTGGCCTATCCGACCTGGGGTGTGGATGTCGGTGCGGCGACTACGATCCACCGCGCGATTATCGCGCTCAAGGAGTCGGGTGCGGCGATCCTGGTTGTCTCGGAGGATCTCGACGAGCTCTTTGAAATCTGCGATCGGCTTGCGGTGATCGCCGAAGGCAAACTCTCTCCGGTTGTGAATAACGGAGAGGTCTCGATCGAGGAAATCGGACTCTGGATGAGCGGCGATTTCGATGCCGGCGGCAAATCGAGCTCCGAAACGCGCGAGGCCGCCCATGCGGATTAAGCTGGAGCCGCGCGTCGCGCCATCGCAATGGATGCGCTATGGCGGGCCGCTGTTGGCGCTCGCGGCTACGATCGTCGTGGGCGGAATTCTGTTCGCGGCACTGGGGAAGAGCCCGTTCGTCGGCATTTACGCGTTCTTCATTGCACCAATTACGACGTGGGTCGGTCTTGGCGATCTGCTGGTCAAGGCGACCCCGCTTGTCATTTGCGCGATCGGGCTTTCGATCGGCTTCCGGGGAAATGTCTGGAACATCGGCGCCGAGGGACAGTTGATCGTAGGCGCGGTCTGCGGCGGAGCCGTCGCTCTGGCGGTTTACCCGGCGGACGGCTGGTGGGTGTTGCCGCTCATGGTCCTGGCCGGCATCGCCGGCGGCATGGCCTGGGCCTCGATCCCCGCGCTCCTCCGTACCCGCTTCAACGTCAACGAGATCCTGACCAGCCTGATGCTGACCTACGTCGCCATCGAGCTGTGGAAATACATGATCACCGGACCGTTGCTTGATCCTGGCGGTTCGTCCTTCCCTCAGGCCCGCGAGTTCAAGGACGGAGTGCTGTTCGGCACGATCTTTGAGAGCGCGCGCACCAGCATCTTCTTTGCCGTTGCCGCAATCATTGCCGGCTGGCTTTTCATGACGCGTGCCTTCCAGGGCTTCAAGGTCGATGTGGTCGGTCAAGCGATCCAGGCGGCGCACTATGCGGGCTTCAGCCAGCAACGGGTGGTTTGGCTGAGCTTCCTGGCCGCCGGAGGCATGGCTGGGTTGGCAGGCCTTATAGAGGTGACCGGGCCGATCACTCAAATGCCGCTTAAGTTCACCCCGGGCTACGGTTTCGTTGCGATCATCGTGGCTTTCGTCGGACGGCTCCATCCCGTCGGCATGAGTATCGCGGCCCTCCTGATGGCGCTGATGTTCCTGGGCGGTGACGAACTCCAGTTCGAGCTTAATCTGCCACCGGCGATCGCCGGCATGTTCCAGGGATTGCTGCTCTTCTTCGTGCTGGCATCGGAAGTTTTGATCCGCTTCCGCATCAAGGTGATCCGTCCGGCGACCACCGGAGCGGCGGCCCCTCAGGCCGGAGCCGGCGAATGAGCGAGCAACAAATCGTCGAGTTGTTGATCCTTATGTTGAAGGGCGCCACGCCGCTGATCTTTGCGGCACTGGGTGAGTTGATCGTGGAGAAGTCGGGTGTGCTCAATCTGGGCGTCGAGGGCATGATGCTGATGGGCGCGGTTGCCGGCTTCATCGGCGCGTCGGAGTTCGGCTTCGTGGCCGGCTTCATATTCGCGATTGTGGCCGGTGTGTTGATGGCTCTGCTTTTCGGGGTCTTGACGCTCTCGCTTGTTTCCAACCAGGTGGCGACGGGCCTTGCGCTCACCATTTTCGGGATCGGCCTCAGCGCCTTCGTTGGTATTCCCTACGAATCCAGCAAGCTCGAGGGCTCGGTCGGCTTGATCAAAATCCCGCTTCTGGCTGACATTCCTCTACTCGGCAAGTTGCTCTTCCAGCACGATCCGCTACTCTACTTGTCGCTGATCTTATGTGCCGTAATCGCTTGGTTCCTCTACCGCACACGTGGCGGCCTGATCCTGCGCGCGGTCGGCGAGTCGCACGATGCCGCACATGCGCTGGGGTACTCGGTGATCAAGATCCGCTATCTGTCCGTCGCATTCGGCGGTGCGATGGCGGGGCTGGGCGGGGCTTATCTGTCTTTGGTGCTGACCCCCGGCTGGGAACAGGACATGACCGCCCAGCGCGGCTGGATCGCGTTGGCGCTTGTGGTGTTCGCAACCTGGCGGCCGGCACGGGTTCTGGTCGGCGCCTGGATATTCGGCGGTCTCACCATTCTCAATCTTTGGGCGCAATCGCAAGGCGTGGGGTTGCCCCAGCAGTTGCTGACCGCACTACCGTTCCTTGCTACGATCGTGGTGCTGGTGCTGATCTCGCGCGATGCCGCAATGATCCGGCTGAATGCGCCGGCGTCGCTCGGCAAGCCATTCCATCCGACAAGCTGACCGTCAGGGCGCGTTGGCCGTTGGATGAACGACGAAGACAACAACAACTCAAACGAAGGGTAAGGGAGAAACACATGAAACTGGCAGTCACATTGAAAGGCGCCGCGCTAGCGGTCGCTGTCACCGGCCTCGCCGCCTCGGCGCAGGCTGAAGGTCTCAAGGTCGGCTTCGTCTATGTCAGCCCAATCGGCGATGCCGGCTGGACGTACCAGCACGATGTCGGTCGCAAGGAAATGCTGAAAGCACTGGGTGGCAAAGCCTCGTCCAAGTACATCGATAAGGTGAACGAGGGTCCGGATTCAGAACGTGTGATCCGGCGCTTGGCGCGCAGCGGCCACAAGCTGATCTTCACGACATCGTTTGGCTATGGGCCTTATACGCTTAGGGTGGCCAAGAAGTACCCCAAGGTCGTGTTCATGCACGCAACCGGCGATAAGACGGCCAAGAACGTCGGAACCTACCTGGCCCGCTTCTACGAGGGCCGTTATCTGACCGGTGTCGTGGCCGGCAAGATGACCAAGTCGAACAATTTGGGTTACGTGGCTGCGATCCCAATTCCAGAAGTCATTCGCGGCATCAATGCCTTCACCATGGGCGTTCGCTCGGTCAATCCCAAAGCGCAGGTCCGGGTCATCTGGACCGGGTCCTGGTTCGATCCGGGCAAGGAGCGCCAAGCCGCCGAAACATTGATCGCGCAAGGTGCCGACGTGATCACCCAGCACACCGACTCGCCGGCCCCGGTACAGGCCGCCGAGGCCAAGGGCAAGTTCGCGATCGGCTATCACTCCGATATGTCCAAGCATGGCAAGAAGGCGCATCTGACCGCGGCCGTCCACAACTGGGGCGCCTACTACACCAAGATTGCCAAGCAGGTGATGGCGGGTACGTGGAAATCCGGCGCCTATTGGGGCGGCATCAAGGACGGCATCATCACGCTGGCTCCGTTCGGCCCGTCGGTTCCGGCCGATGTTCGCAAACTGGTTGGTGAGAAGCAGGCGGCAATCGCCGCCGGCACGCTTCATCCCTTCCAGGGACCGGTCAAAGGTCAGGACGGCAAGGTGATCGTGGCCGCCGGCAAGACCATGTCCGACCACGATATGCATGCCATGACCTACTACGTCGACGGTATCGTCTCGAAGCTGCCGAAGAAGAAGTAAGCCGGCGGATTCAATGCGAACTGGGAAGCGGCCCGCCTTGCGCGGGCCGTTTTCCTTTCATGGCCGATACATTGATCCAAAGCTTCGAACGGTCTAGCGCCGGCCGGGCGGTCGAAAAATCTCGGGTTGGGGTGTCCGAGTATGGCGTGCCTAGGGCATAACTCCTAGCCGCCGCAAGCCGGCCTTAACCGACTTGTACGTTTCGTGGTCGATCGGACGCAGGGGAAGCGCGGCCCGGAAATCCTTGATCGCTTCGCGTTTGCGTCCGAGCTTTTCATAAATGTGGGCCCGTGTATCCAATGCCATCGGGTTCTTGGAGAAGACATTGAGGCTCTGGCTGGCGATCGGCAGCGCCTCGCGGTACATACCGCCCTTGTACATTTGCCAAGCCATCTCATTCAGCAGCTTGTAGTTTCTCCCAGCGACGCGGGCGGCGGCCTTGTAGTCGTTGATCGCCGCATGTCTGCGCCTCAGCGCCTGATTGATGCGGGCACGCGTGTCGAGGGCGTTCGGGCTCTTGGGGTTCACCTGTATGCTGCGGTTGGCATAGGGAAGCGCCTCGTGGGCCATCCCGCCCTTGTAAAGTTGCCAGGCCATGCTGTTGTGAAGGCCCGCATTGTTCGGCGCCAAACGACTTACGGTTCTGAAGTCGGCCAGACCCTTCGGGCGCCATTGGCCCTTGAACCAGAACCGGACATATCCGCGCAGGTAGTGCGCCCGCACGTGCTTGGGGTCCTTCCTGATGGTCTTCGTGTATTCAGAGATCGCGCGGTGGAACTTCCGCCAGCGTTGGTATACCTGTCCACGCCGGTAGAACACGGGCGCGGAATTCGGCGCCAGGCGCGCTGCGGTGTCGAGGTGACGGGATCCGAGTTGGTTGTATTCGCGCCAGAGTTGCTCATGTCTCCTCCGGTTCGGTCCGCCGATCGAACTGGCGTCGCCATATTCCTTGGCAAGATAGAAATACGCCTCACCAAGGCCCAGGTGGGCGTCCACAAATTTCGGTCGAAGTTTAATGGCGGCTTTGTAGTGGCGGATCGCCGTTTCGGATATGTATTTTGCGCGATGCGATCTTTTTAGCAGCCTTTTTCTGTAGAACTCGCCCTTCCGATAATTGGCCGCCGCCGACAGGGTGTTGGCCCCGGCCGCCCGCTTGACCTCACTCGTTTGGTTCAGGTTGAACCGGCCAGATTTCGCCGGCTGCGCACAGGATACGATCGCAGTTCGGCTTTCGCTGTCCTGGCAAAACCGCATTTCCGTCGCAGACTCGGTGCGTGCCGGCACGGCCGCCAGAAACCAGATCGCGAAAACTAGACAATATCGCAAGGAGGAACTCCGCTTTGTGATCCGCTGAATGTGTCGATAAGCAGGCTAAGGCTTGGGGTCTTAAGCCGCCATTAGGATGTGACGCGATTGTTCTGACGGACGAAAAATCCAAGGCGGTTTCGCCGCCTTGGATCACTCTCCAGGGTGGCGCGGCCCGGGTGGACGCTTCAGTCGACAAAGTGCAGGGTTTGCCTTTCCACCGGAACGCTCGCCATCAATTCGTTTGGCGGCGGGGCGTCGTCTGGCAGGGGCGTAAGGTAGCGGCCCTCGAAGGCCAACTCTATGCCGTCGCGCGACCAGGGGAAGGGCGTGAAGCGATAGGTGCCAGGCTCGACCGGCTCCACCGTGACCGTCACGTCTTTCCCGGCGGTCTTCGGCACGTGTAGGAAATCCGCGCGGCTCCGCCCGCCCTCGTGAGCGCAATTGAAATAGAGCGCCAGCGTGTCGAAAAACTGGAGCTGTTTGTAGTTCTGAAAAAGCGGTCCGTCTTCGATCCAGGCAGCGGTTTTGCGATCTTTTGCGAGCGCTGCCTTCAAGCGTGCCTGGCGGGACAGTTGGCCGTCCAGCATGTCGTCGAACTGCGCCCTGTAATCCGCTGGCACATCGTTCAGCAGCACCCTGTCCGAATATCCGTAGCGTCCGTTATAGAGCCCCCAGATATGCATGCTGGAGAGCAGGCCGCAGAAGGGGTGGTGCGCCTCGTTGAAGTCGGGTGAGCGGACGGCTGTTGCCAATGTGGTTTCGCGGGGCGTTTCGATGAGGTGAAAAGGCAGCTGCGTCTCGCTGTCGTAGCCCGGGGCATCATCGAATTCCACCCAGCCCTGGTCGTGATGGTCGATCACGTAGAGCATTTCATCGCGCGGCGAGACCGGTTCGAAAGCGTCGTTGCCAAAGGCGCGGGCCAAGGCACCGGCAAAGGCCGTGTGTTCGGTCATCCTGATGACGAACCGCGGCGCGCCGTCCGGTGCGGTCTGAACGATCATGGGGGGATCCTCCAAACGTGATTGTCTCCGCCAAGCAGACTAACATGGGAATTGCGCCTGGACGGAGTGCCGGGCGCATTTGACGTATTGGCTTTGCGGTGTGGTGGGGAATGCGGGAAGAAATCAAGGGCGCGCCGATACTCTCAGAGCATATGCCGATCTATGTCCTGCAAAGGGGCGGCGGCCGCCTCGTGCTGGAAACGACATTCACCGGTGATCACCTGAACCAGGGCGGCATCGTTCATGGCGGACTGATCGCGGCGCTCCTCGACACGGGTGTGGCGGGCGGATCCTATGCCGACGCCGAGGAGCCGCGGAAATGGTACGGCGTAACCGTTTCGATGACCGTGAATTTCCTGCGGTCTGTCGGACCCGGTAAGGTGACGTGCGAGTCCAGGCCATCCGGCGGCGGAAACCGGACCCGTCACGTCGAGGCAAGCCTGCTCGACGCCGAGCGCGCGGTTGTGGCGACGGCAACGGGCGTGGTGAAAATCGTGGAGCATCCTGGCCAGAGAGAGGGTGGCTGAAAACATCAGTACCGGCCAAGCGATGCATCGAGGGAGACGAGCATGGAATACAATCTGGAAGGCAAGACGGTCGCCATCACGGGTGCGTCGGAAGGCATCGGCCGCGCGATCGCGCATCAACTGGCCGCGCTCGGCTGCAATCTGAGGCTCGCATCACGCTCCGCTGAAAAACTGAATGCGGTGAAGGAGGCGATCCGCCAGAGCGCCAATGTCGCAATCGAGACCTACCCGCTCGATCTCTCCAAGAGCGAGAACCAGCAGGCCTTTGCAAAAGCCTGTGTCGACGACGCCGACATTCTGGTGAACAATGCCGGCGCCATTCCCGGCGGCTCGATCGACGAGATCGACGAGGCAACTTGGCGCGCGGCCTGGGACCTCAAGGTCTTCGGCTACATCAACCTGACCCGCGAATTTTATGCCGCGATGAAAGCCCGCGGGCGCGGGGTGATCCTCAACATCATAGGAACCGGCGGCCAAAAGCCGGTCGCCGAGTATATCGCCGGCGCGGCCGGCAACGCTTCGTTGATGGCCTTTTCCCGAGCGCTAGGGGGAAGCAGTCCGAAGGATGGCATCCGCGTGCTGGCGATCAATCCGGGCCCGGTCGCCACCGACCGATTGATCGGGTTGATCAAGAAATCGGCCAAGGACCGATTGGGTGACGAAAGCCGCTATCAGGAGCTGCTGGATCCCTTTCCCTTTGCGCGCGCCGCCACGTCGGAAGAGATTGCCACGATGGCGGCGTTTCTGGTCTCCGACCTCTCGGCCTATACCTCGGGGACGGTGGTCACCATCGACGGCGGGCAGGTCAACAAGGGACCGTTGTTCTGAGTGCAGGCGCAGGCGTCATGACGAGTTACAAGATCGGTGTGGACGTTGGCGGGACGTTCACCGACTTCCTGCTGATGGACGATGCCGGCGGAACCGGGATCTACAAAGTCCTGTCGACACCGGATGACCCCTCAATCGCGGTTCTTCAAGGTTTGGGGCGGATGGCCGATGAGGCCGGCGTATCACTCCGGGCCTTTCTGGCCTCCGTAGAGATCATTGTCCACGGCACGACAGTCACCACCAACGCGGTGCTGACCGGCCGCGTCGCCAAGACCGGGCTCGTCACCACCAAGGGGTTCCGCGACATCCTCCAGATGCGCCGCGGCATCCGCGAAGAGACGTACGACAACAAGGCCAAGCCTCCGGAACCACTGGTGCCGCGCTGGCTGCGCCGACCGGTGCACGAACGCGTGACGGCCGAGGGCGAAGTCCACACGGAGCTTGATGTCGCGGATGTCGATGACGCTGTGGCGCGATTTCGCGAAGCCGGCATTGAGGCGGTGGCGGTGTGTTTCATGCACGCCTATGCCAATCCACGTCATGAAAGCAGAGCGGCCGAGCAGATTGCCAAGGCAATGCCCGACGCCTATCTCTCGGTCTCTTCAGAGGTGCTGCCGCAGGTCCGTTTCTATGACAGGGTCTCCACAACGGTCCTGAATGCGGCCGTAGGGCCCATCCTGCAACGCTATTTGGACAGTCTGACCAAGCGGCTCGATGATGCCGGCTTTTCCGGCGTGCTCCTGATCATGCAGTCGAATGGCGGCGTGACGACGCCTGGCGTTGCGACCAAACTCGCTGCCAGTACGCTCCTGTCGGGACCGGCAGCGGCGCCGGTGGCGGGTCTTGTTTACACCGAGCCGCATGGCGAGCGCAGTTTCATTACCGTGGACATGGGCGGGACGAGTTTCGATGCTGCCCTCGTGCGCGACGGTGAACCTGAACTTACGACCGACGCCCGCATCGAGAAGCACGCATTGGCCCTGCCAAGCCTGGAGATCAACACGATCGGTGCCGGCGGCGGTTCGGTCGGTTGGATTGATGAGGGTGGCCTGTTGCGGATGGGGCCAGCCAGCGCTGGCGCGGATCCGGGGCCTGCCTGCTATGGCCGTGGTGGCAACCGACCAACATGTTCCGACGCAAATCTGGCGCTTGGATACCTCAGTGCCGATTTCTTCGCCGGCGGCGGTATGGCCCTCGACAGGGCGGCGGCGGAAGCCGCGATTGAAAGCGCTATCGCAAAACCCCTTGGGCTCGACATCGCCCAAGCGGCCTTCGGCATGTTTCGGGTGATGAACGTCAACATGGCCTCGGGTATTCGTGAGATCACCGTTCAGAAAGGTTTCGATCCGCGCGACTATCCTTTGATCTGCGCCGGCGGAGCCGGACCCATCCATGCCGCCATGATTGCCGAGGAGCTGGAGATCGGCCGCATTCTGATCCCGCGCGAATCCTCGATCTTCTGCGCTGCCGGCATGTTGCGCTCCGATCTCAAGCACGATTATGTCCGCAGCTACCACACGGCTTTCGATGCGGAGGGTCTCGACCAGGATCGGTTCCGCCGGGCCTTTGACGAAATGATGCGAGAGGCATCCGCGACCCTTCAAGGCGAAGGCATCGCGCCCCCTCGGCAAAGGTTCTCCCGCGCGCTCGACCTGCGCTATTTGGGTCAGTATCACGAAGTCCGGGTCGAGGTGCCGGAAAGCGAGCTTGAAGGGCCGGACGTCCCGGCCATTTCCGAACGCCTGCACCAGGCCCACAACCGCCTTTATGGCTACGACCTTGCAGCAGATGGCACCGGGGTCGAGCTCGTCAATTTGCGTCTGTCGGCGACGGGCGTGACGGAAAAGCCGCCAATCTCCCGCGAGAAGAAATCTCCACACGACGCCGGATCGGCACGGAAGGGCGCGCGAGAGGTTTTTCTTCCGCATGAGGGCGCATTTGGGAAAGTCGATATTTATGACGGTGATGCGTTACGGCACGGCAATCGTATCGAAGGCCCGGCCATCGTAGAACAGGTCAACACGACAGTTTTGCTGCCATCGGGTTATCTCTTGGAATGCGACGAATTTGGCAGCTTCGTGATGGAAAGGGCGGGGTAGTGGAACGGTTGTCGCGCCTGGCCGGCCCGGCCCGTATGCTTCGACAAGCTCAGCATGAGGGCCTCTTTCCATATTTCCGATGCAAGGCCCTCATCCTGAGCTTGTCGAAGGACGAGGGCCGGCGCGGGAGACCCGGACCCGTCCGCAAGGAGGGCGAAAGGTGAGCGCAATAATCGATCCCGTCCTCGTCTCCGTCCTGCAGCGGCGCTTCAAGTCGATCACCGAGGAGATGGGACTGACGTTGCTGCGCACCACGCGTTCGCCGATCCTCAACGAGGCGCGTGATTTCGTCACCGGGCTCTACGACGCCCGCGGCCGCATGCTGGAGCAGACCGAATACATTCCCGTCCTGGCCTTCGCGCTGCAGCCGGTTTGCGAATATATCATCGACTATTTCGGCGACGACATCGCCGAAGGCGACGCGATCATCCACAACGATGTATTTTCGCGCGGCAACCAGAACGCAGATGTCGCGATCTTCAAGCCGATCTTCTGGGACGGCGAACTTGTTGCATGGTCGGCCTGCAAGGGCCATCAGGCCGACATCGGCGGCGCCGTTGCCGGCGGCTACAATCCCGAGGCCCGCGAAGTCTGGCAGGAGGCGTTCCGCATTCCCCCCGTCAAGATCCATGAGCGCGGCACGCTGCGCCGGGACGTCTGGGATCTGATCTTCGCCAATGTCCGCTACGAGGTTGTTCAGGAGGATATCAAGGCGCAAATCGGCGGCTGCGTGGTCGGGGAGCGCGGCGTGATGGGGCTCTTCGAGCGCTATGGCGGCGCAACGGTGTTGGCGCATGTCGAACATCTTTTCCAGTCGACCGAACGCATGATCCGTAAGGAGATCGAGGCGTTGCCCGACGGCACTTATGAGGGCGAGAGCACGGTCTATTACGATGGCGTGCGCGATGGATCGGAAATGGTGATTCGCCTGGCTGTGACGGTTGCCGGCGACGAGGTGACCTTCGATTTTACCGGGACCGATCCGCAGACGCCGGGTTTCGTCAATGCGCCTTTCGCATCGACCGCCTCAGCGGTGATGCTGACGTTCCTCATGCTGATCAACCCTGACATACCGCACAATGACGGCATTGTGCGGCCGATCAGCATCGTCAACCCCGAGGGCTCCTTCCTCAATGCCGCCTATCCCGCGGCGACGACCTTCGGTAACTCGATCTGCGGGCCGACCTCCGACGCCATCTTCCGCGCCTTTGCCGAAGCGTTGCCCGGCATGGTGAGCGCCGGCTGGAACCGCTCGATGAACTTCGCCATCGTCGGCAAGGATCCGCGCCATGGCTTGCGGCCCTACGTCGATATCTTGTTCTTAGCCCTGAAGGGCGGTTCGGGCGCGACGGCAGGGGCAGACGGCTACGACCATATCGGTCTCATCAACTGCGCCGGCGGCATCCTCGCCCAAGATTATGAGATGTTCGAAATCCAGGACCCGCATTTTTTGCTCAAGCACGAGTATTGGACGGATTCGGCTGGCCCGGGACGCTGGCGGGGCGGGCTCGGTACGGAGTGCGCCTTCGAGATCCAAGGCGAGGAATTGACTGGCATCGCCTTCGGCGACGGCTTGGAGGAGGGCGCTCGTGCCTTCGGGCTCTTTGGCGGTGCGGCGGGGCCCCGCAACCGGCTGACCCTCCGCTATCCCGACGGCGTCGAACGGGTGCCGCTGGCCAAAGAGGTCGTGCGAGAAATACCGAGCGGAGCGGTCTACGAACAGCAAGCGGGTGGTGGCGGCGGCTATGGCGACCCGTTCGCCCGTTCGCCGTCCCTTGTCGCCGAGGAAGTCCAAAACGAATTCATCTCGGTGGAACGTGCCGCGGCAGACTACGGTGTCGTGGTCGATCCGATGAGCTTTGCGGTCGATGAGGCCGCGACGGCCAGCTTGAGAGGACCGCGCAAATGAGCCGCCCAACTGAGCAGAAGACCGAAGTGCCAACCGTCGATCACATCGGTGTGGTCGTGCCTGACCTCAACGCGGCGACGGCGTTGTTCTCCAAGTTGTTTGGTGGCGGACCGTCAATCACCAAGGAATTGTCCGACGTTGGGCTGCGTATCGCCGAATTCCAGGCGGCCAACGTCACGGTGGAACTGCTGCAATATACCGGCGAGAATGACGCTTTCGCCAAATCGGTCATGGGCGACGAAACAGGGGTGAACCACATCTCGCTCCGGGTCGGTGCGTTGGGCCCAGCGACCGCGGCAGTGGAAGCAGCCGGCGCCCGTACGATGAAAGGTTTCCCACGACGGGGTGCGCACGGCCAGGTCGTGTTCTTCGAGCCGGCCAGTACCGGCGGGATCCGCCTTGAGCTCTGTGAGCCGGATGAGTAGGGCCAGGATCAAGTCGCCATCTCCGCGAAAACGGGAATTGATAGCAAGCGAAAGCTGGATCCCCGCTTCCGCGGGGATGACGAGCCTGCACTAGGCCCATGCCTAATCAACACCCGCCCCACGACCAGGCCTTATGGAATCCGGCGATCGAGACGCTGTCGCCTGATGCCGTGCGCGATCTGCAGTGGCGGCGCCTTGGCCCACAACTTCGCTACAACCATGAACATTCGCCGTTCTACCAAGACAAGTTCGAGGCGGCGGGGATCACTCCCGACGATGTCCGTTCGTGGGAGGACTTCGAGCGTATCCCGCTAATGACCAAGGACGAACACCGGGAAGCGCAGGAGCAGGGCCTCGCCGAACACGGCGACCCGTTGGCGCTCCTCAACTGTGCGGCGCGCGACGAAGTCGTCCGCATCAACGCGACGTCCGGCACAACCGGCATGCCGACGCTCTATGCCCTGACGCAAGGCGATGTCGACGTGGTCAGCGAGATGCACGCGCGGAAATACTGGCGCGCCGGCATCCGGCCGGGAGACGTGATGGTCCAGGCGCTCTCGCTCAGCATGTTCACCGGCGGTCTGCCGCTTTCGCAGGGCATCATGCATTTGGGCGCGGCCTGCGTTCCGGTCGGTGTGGAAGGCGGCACCAAGCGCGTGCTTGAATTCGTCAAGCTCACCAAGCCCAGCGCAATGATCGCGACGCCGTCCTTTGGACAGTATCTGATCGAGGAGTGCCGAAAGCACACAGGCGAACCGGCCGAAGCGCTGGGCATCACTCGTTTCTTCTGCGCCGGAGAGCCCGGCGGTGGCGACCCTGCGGTGCGCGTGGCGCTGTCGTCCGGCTTTGGCGGGGCGACGGTGTTCGATCACGCTGGCGGAGGCCACGCCTTTCACGCTATCTCGCGCGCAGAGCCCGCGTCCGAATTCAGCGGGATGTATTTCGTTTCCGGTGACCACTGCGTGCTTGAACTCGTCGATCCCGAGACCAAGGCTCCCATGGCGCTTGCCGACGGAGCGGTTGGCGAGATGGTGTGGACATTCTTGCAATGGCAAGGCGGACCGTTCCTTCGGTACGCGATCGGCGATGTGGTCGAGGTCTTCGTGAGCCCGTGTCCTTCGGGGACGCCTGGCATTCGGTTCCGCATGATCGGTCGGGCCGACGACATGCTGATCATCAAGGGGGTCAACGTCTATCCCGCCGCCATTCAGAATGAGATATTCGCTTTCCGGCCGGATGTGACCGGCGCTTTTCGCATCGCGCTGCCGCAGCCGGGACCTAAGGTCGAACCGCCGCTTCGCCTGCGCATCGAGCATGGCCATAGCATTGGGCCGAGCGATCTTGAACGGCTGAGCGATCGCATCAACGATCGTCTCAGAGATACATTGCGGATATCCGCCGAGTTTGATTGGCTGGCGCCGGGCACGCTGCCCCGGGAGACGCACAAGATCCGCCTTGTCGAGATAGATGAACAAGAATGATCGGAGAGATCGCAGCATGATGCAGCAAGCGCTCGATTTTCGGGAAGAATGTGATGTGTTGGCGACTTTGCTTGAGCCCTTGGGCGACGATGATTGGGGACGGGCAACGAAGTTCAAAGCCTGGAGCGTCGACGACGTGATCGCGCATCTGCATTTCTTCAATGTTGCGGCCGATTGGGCCCTCACGAAACCGGCGGCATTTGACGAACTGCTGGCAGAGCTTTTCGAGGCAATGAATGGCAATGAAGGGCATCTTGCCTTCTCCCATCGTTGGCTCGAAGGCACGAAGGGCCGCGCACTCTTTGAACTTTGGCGAGGCTATTATCCGGAGATGGCGGAGCGTTTCGCTGCGGCCGATCCCGACGCCCGGGTGAAATGGGCCGGGCCCGATATGAGCGTGCGCATGTCCATCACCGCACGGCAAATGGAGACCTGGGCGCATGGCCAGGCACTGTTCGATCTCCTCCGCAAGCCGCGCGCTGAATCGGATCGGTTGAAGAATATCGCCGTAATCGGGGTGAAAACCTACGGCTGGACCTTCGCCAATCGAAAGATGGAGCCGCCGGGGCCGCCGCCGCACATTCGATTGACTGCGCCTTCGGGTGGCGTCTGGGAGTTCAACGACCCCAGTTCCGACAATCTGGTCGTGGGCGATGCGATCGACTTTTGCCAGGTCGTCGCTCAGACGCGAAACGTCACCGATACCGGTCTGGCGCTAACAGGAGAGCCGGCCAAGGCGTGGATGGAGATCGCCCAATGTTTCGCCGGTCCACCTGAGGATCCGCCACCGCGGGGTGAACGCGGCTAAAGCCCGAACGTTCTGCATCGTCGTCACCGATCTCGCCGCCCCAACTATTGCGTGAGGGCAGGCAAATCTGCGCGTTCAGTTTGGCGAGCCGCGGGTCGCATCCATGGCCAGCGATCGGGCGCGCTGGTTGGCAATTAACTCACGGCCGACCAGAAGAGTGCCTAACGCCAGACCCGCAAAGTTAAGCGGAAGACCGTCTATGCCAATGCTCATTCCTTTGCCTATTCCGGAGGGCACCAGCATTGCCAGGCCAGAGATCAGAAATCCTAGGCGTATGGGCCCGGCCAGGCTGCGAACAAGATAACCGACCACGGCGACGGAGATCAGCCAGACGCCGACTGCCGCGGCGAAAATGGTAAGTGCGATCTCTCCGACACCGCCCTTCAGTAAAAGGCCCGGCGATGCAACGAATAGAAATGGGATCAGATAGGCCAGCCAGCCGAAGCGTACGGCTGTGAAGCCGGTCCGCATAGGGTTGGCCCCGGCGAGGGTCGCAGCGGCGAAGGCGGCTATGGCGATGGGCGGTGTGATCATCGACATCAGTCCGAAGTAAAGCACGAAGAGATGCGCCGCTATGGGATCGATGCCGACTTGCACGATGGCCGGCGCGACCAAAGTGGCCAGCAACACGTAGACCCCCAGCGTCGGCATTCCCATGCCCAGCACGATGCACACCAAGCCGGCCATCAGCAGAAGCGCGATCAGGCTCCCCTCCGCTATTTTGACCAACGTCGCGGTGAGCGCGAATCCGAGGCCTGAGAGATTGAGAATGCCGATCACCAAACCGGCCGCGGCCGCGATCATCATGATCTCGACGCAGGCAACGCCTGTCTGGCGCAGCGCAGTGACGATTTCTGCGACGCCCAGACGTTTGCCGCGATAGCCGAACACGAGCGCGCAAACCAGCAGCGTCAGGCCACCCCAAAGTGCGGCCTCCTCAGGCCGCAGATTGAGCCAGAACAGACCGTAGATCAGCACGCCGAAGGGTAGCGGGAAGTACCAGCCAGACAGCAGGACCTGGCGGATGGGTCGGGCCTCTTCGTCGCTCACACGATTGATGCCCGAACGCGCCGCTTCCAGATCAACCACGAAAAAGAGGGCGGCGTAATACAAGACCGCCGGAACCGTGGCGGCGACCACTACCGTGCCGTATCCGACTTCCAGCATCTCCGCCATGACGAAGGCGGTGACCCCCATGACGGGCGGCATCAGTTGCCCTCCGGTGGACGCAACGGCCTCGATGGCGCCGGCGGCATGAGGTTTGTAGCCCGACTTGCGCATCATCGGGATGGTGACCACGCCGGTGGACACCACGTTGGATACGGCGCTGCCCGAGATCGAACCGAACAGGCCTGAGGCGGTTACCGCTATTTTGGCCGATCCGCCGCGGAAACTGCCCATCAGGGCCTGGGACAGTTCCGTGAAAAAGGCTGAGCCTCCGGAAATGAACAACAGCCGGCCCATGAACACGAAGGCAAACAGGACCGTCGTGCTGATCTTGAGTGCAATGCCGAGGAGCGCATGAGGGTCGAGCGCCAATGAGATGATCAGTGAACTGGTGTCGATCGACCGCCCGGTCAGCTTGCCCGGGATGTGATGACCCCACATGGCATAAGCCAGAAACAGGAGCAGCATGATGGTCAGCGTGTAGCCGACCGAGCGGCGCAGCGCCTCGGCGACGAGGACTAGGAGGACAATGCCGACGATCAGCGCATCAAGCGGGTCATACGACATCTCATTGGAAAGGCGTGGATACTGGATCGCGACGTAAACTGAAACCGTGAAGCCGACCGCCGCGGCGACCATGTCGTACCATCCGATCGGTCCATCGCGGCTCTTGTCGGGCCTGTAGGTCAGGAATGCAAGCGGCAACGCCACCGCCAACATGCCTGCGATGAACTGCTCGTTGTAGAGCGCCAGTCCGGCCGCTGTATACAAGTCGGCCGCCCAGGCCAAGGAGCCGATGGTGAGCAAAACAGGTGGGAAGGCAAAGATGAGCCCGCGGAGAAACGCGCGCCGCTCGGTCAACGGGAAACGCAGGTAATAGGCGAACCCGCGCCGCGGCGGCTCGCCACCCGGCGCCGGCTCCTTCGTTCCAGTTTCGTCTGGCCCCGGCACCTGTCCGGCCTGTCGGTCAGGTGATCGCGAAGTTACTTAGGCGGCCACAAGCCGACTTCTTTGTAGAACTTGATGGCGCCCGGATGATAGGGGACCGCCAGCCCCTTCTTGGCCATTTGGTTGGGCCGGAACGCATTGAACACGCCATGCCCGGCGACCAGGCTTTTCTTGTTGCCGTGTAACGCCTTGGCGGACTTGTAGGCAACTTCGTCCGATACCTTTGCGTTGACCAGAATGGTGAAGTCGAAGCCGATGATGGTGACTGGCTTGGTGATGTAGGGCATCCGCTTTGAGGGTTTGACCACGGTGAAAAACGAACCCGGCGCGATATTCTGCATCTTGGTCAGCGCTTCAGGCGTACTTCTCAAGTTGAGAAACCGGATGCCGACGGCGGCGTTTGCCTTGCGTACCACCGCTGAACCGACAGCCAGAAACGAGCCGGCGGCCCTGCCAGCGACCATTGCATCTGTGCCGCGGATGAAGTTGGGCACCATGACCGGTTTGATATCGGAGTAGGTCATGCCCTCTGTGGCGAAGGATGCGCGAACCAGCGTGTCGACCAGGCGCTGGCTTGTATAGCCCGCGGGAAAGCGCTTGCCTTTGAAATCCTGCAACGATTGGATCTTGGAGTCCTTGCGCACCATGAAGCCGACTTGGAATGTGAACAACCGGCTCAGCAGGCGCAGATTTGGATGGCGCTTGCCCTTGAATATTCCGGTGCCCTTATAGGCGAATGTAGCGTCGATGATGGTCCCGGTGGTCATCTCGACGCGGCCCTGATTGAGGTGTGGGTAATAGATGTTGGAACCACCGAAGCCGACGGCGCGTGTGTTTAAATCGGTGTTGTCGCCAATCACTTTGGCTACCGTAGATCCAATCGAATAGGCCAGCGAGCCTTGTGGCAGCGTCCCGACTGTAACCGTCTGCGCAGCGCTGGTGCCGGCCAGGCATGTCAATGCGGCGGCTGCCACACTCAGTCGCAACCCAAATGGCAATGCATTCATCCGGCACCTCCCAGTTGATGTTTTTTCAGTTTTGCCGTCTGGCCCGTTTATGATGACGTGTTGCCGATTGTATGCAAAGCGGTTTTCCTGAATGCTCAGCGCCGCGTCTTTCGACTGACAGCGGTTGCGGCCAGGGTCGGCGCTTCGCTTAGGGATCAATTGAACGAGGGTAGGCATCGCGATGGGTCAGTCCACAACGAACGCCGAGAGCGTCGGCGAGGCCTATCTGTCCTTGTTGGCGGATCGCGGCATCGACTATCTGTTCGGCAATTCCGGCACCGATTTTCCCTCGATCATCGAGGCGTTGGCGAAGGCCGGAGGCGACAAAACCAAAGCGCCGATCCCGGTGACGGTGCCGCACGAGAACCTGGCGGTCGCGATGGCGCACGGCTATTACGCGGTGACCGGCCGTCCGCAGGCGGTAATGTTCCACGTCAATGTCGGTACGGCGAATGGGATCACGGGCGTCCTCAATGCGGCCCGGGACAACGTGCCGATCTTATTTACCGCGGGGCGAACGCCAATCAACGAAAGCGGCGCCCGAGGCGCGCGCAGCGTCTTCATCCATTGGGGTCAGGAGATGTTCGACCAGGCCGGCATGCTGCGCGAAGCGGTCAAATGGGATTACGAGCTGCGCAACGCCGGCCAGCTTGAGAGTGTGGTCGACCGTGCTCTCAGCCTCGCCATGACCGAGCCGCGCGGTCCGGTCTATCTTTCATTGCCGCGCGAAGTGCTGGCCGAAGAGCCGGAGCCAAAAAATGGTACAGGTGCGGGGCAGGGCGGCGCCGCGACCGCACCTGCGCCTGACCCGGAGGCGATCTCGCGAGCAGCCGAGATCCTAGCGGACGCTGAGAATCCGGTGATCGTCACCGCCAGCGTCGGCCGTGATCCGGTCGCATTCGCCAAGTTTTCCGAGCTTGCCGAGCGCTTCGCCTTGCCGGTGGTGAGCTACCGGCCGCGCTGTTTGTGCCTGGCGTCTGATCATCCGATGCATGTCGGCTTCGAGCCGGCACCGTTCGTCAAGGACGCTGACGCCATCCTTGTGCTCGACTGCGATGTGCCCTGGATCCCTAGCCTTCATCCGGTGAACCCCAAGGCCAAGGTAATCCTGATGGGCGCCGACCCGCTGTTCTCAAGTTACCCGATCCGCAGTTTCCCCGCCGATCTTGCCATTACCGCAGCCTCACCTTTGGCCTTGCTGGCGCTTATCAAGGCCATGGAGGGCCACGAGAATGCGGCTAAGGGCCGGATCGCAGCCCGCCGCGAAAAGATCGCGAATCTTCGCGGAATCCAAGGCGAGCAATTGGCGGCCGCGCGCGCGGCCAGCGCGGAAAGTTCGCCGATGAGCGCGCCGTGGCTGGCTCATTGCCTCGATCAGGTGAAAGGCGCGGACGACATCGTAGTAAGCGAGGCCCAGCTGCCGATTGCACATATGAGCTTTACCAAACACGGCACATATTACGGCACTCCCCCGGCCGGTGGTCTCGGCTGGGGGCTCGGCGCCGCACTTGGCGTCAAGCTGGGCGCGCCCGATCGCACCGTCATCTCGGTCGTCGGCGACGGTTCTTACATGTTCGGAGGGCCGACACCGGCGCATTACGTCTCGGCGTCGATGGGCTTGCCGCTGCTCACGGTGATCCTCAACAATAGTATGTGGGGTTCGGTGCGCAAAGCGACGTTAGGGCTTTATCCCGATGGCGCCGCGGCCAAGAGCAACCGTGCGCCTCTCACTTATTTCGACCCCGTGCCCGAATACCACAAGGTCGTGGAGGCCTCCGGCGGATACGGTGAGAAGGTCGAGACGCCTGGAGATCTGCCCGCTGCACTGGATAGAGCCTTGGCGGTCGTGAAGGGTGAGGGGCGCCAGGCCGTGCTGAATGTGATCACGAGCTACGCCGACAGCCAGGCGCTGGCCGATGCGAGGCGGTGATGGCCTCAACTTCCAATTTCGCCATTCGTTTGATGGTCTCGGGTGTGGCGGCTCAGGCAACACCCTCATGTGGTTGGCCGTTGACCCAGCCACTTGTTAGCGGGAGGCAGCAGTAGACAACTGGATTGCAGGACGAAGTCACGATTGCGACATCGTCTTGGCGTTTCCGACCGTCTCGCGGCGGCACGCCAAGCTCACAGTCGATGGGCAAAAGATCGTGCTCCAAGATATTGGCAGCAGCACCGGCATCTTCGTGATCAAAGACGGCGAATGGGCGCAAATCACACACGTGACACTCCATTGTGATGATCCGGTCAAGCTGGGTGGCTACAAAACCACGGCTCGGACCATGCTGGCCGCCGTCGGTGTCAAGTTCGATGCGTCGTCCGGCTCCAACTACAGCCGAAAAACCACCGTGCCTCGGCGCAGCAGCTGAACCGGGCCGGCGGGCGGGTATGTTTTCGTTGTCCGGCCGAGATCGACCTGAAAAGTCTCACGCTGCCAACTTTGCCGCCATCGCCTCCTCGGGATATTCGGTGATCAACCCGCGCACCTCGTCCATAGGGGTTTTCGGGTCGAGCCAAGCTGAGAATTTCGACGCATCGAGGATCAGCGGCATTCGGCCTTTGGGGTGATGGCGCGTGACCAGGGGATTGGCCGCGCAGGTGACGATGGTGAAGCTCTCAACCGGCCCATCGGGAAGTTGATCAGCGCGCTCCCACAAGCCTGCCATGGCAAAGAGCCCCTCTGTCTTCAGGCCGAGCCAGTGTTTGACTTTGTTTCCGTCAATCACCGGCCATTCGAAGAACCCATCGGCCGGGACGAGGCAGCGCCTGGACTTAAACGGTTCGCGGTAGGAGGCGCGTTCGCTGAGCGTCTCGCCCGCCGCATTGAACATGGCGTATTTCTGGCTGATCTCCTTGGCCCATCGCGGCACCAGCCACCATCGGAGCGCGACCAGTTCGCGCGCGCCCGCTTCGTTCACGCGCACCACCGGTGCCCGGTTGGTCGGCCGAATGTCGGGCATCGGTTCAAAATTCCAAGCGAGCGGGCCCAGCAGGTCGAAAAATTTGCGGACGGCTTCGGCGGGACTTGTGAAGCTGTAACGGGAGCACATGTCTTAAAGCTCCGTGGCTGCGAGGTACCAAAGGAAGAGCGCGGCCATGATCAAATCGCCGATGGCGGTGTGGCCGGCTGGGAGTTTTCGCATACGAGCGCCCTGGCCCAGGATCATGCCTGCAAAGGCCAGCTTGCTGAGCGTCGCGAAAATCAGAACCGGCAGCCGCACCGCCTCATTGCCGGATGCATAGATCAACAGCAAGCCGATGCCGAAGATCAACAGGCCCCAACTCCGTGCCAACATGGTCGGGCCGGTCCCGTCCAGCGTTTCGCGGAAATAGTATTGCACCATGAAACGCGGCGCGAACGTATAGACGATCATGCTGGCGGTCATGATCCCGGTGACGATCAGGATCCAGTTCACATTCGCTTCGATCCAACTCATGCGTGATGGTGTCCCTGCAGTTTGTTCAGTGCCTTGCGACCACGCCGAGGCTCGGCCAATCGGGACGCGCATGCAAGTCCTTCGAACCGCAGGCCGAACAGCGCAGCCGGCGTGCGATCTCCGGCACCGGAAATGCGGGCCCAAGTTGCGCGACCAGCACCGCCGTGGCGATCACTGCCTGATGGGTGCAGCTCTCGCACCAGCACCAGACGTCGATGCCCTCGCGCACGAGGTCGGCGAGCGTGGCAGGATCGATGTCGGATCGGCGGCGCATGGTCGCATACCAAAAGAATAAAACATGAACATATTGATTCCATGGATGGCCGCCGTGATCCAGCGACCAGTGGTGGCAAAGCACGGATGGCGTTCGCCGCCGGGATCTTGCGGGGTCGTGTGAAACTGAAATTCCAGGGGCAAGCTAGGATTTGTCGGCTTTTCGGCGGGTCATTTTCTCCGCCAGCTTGGGTGCCGTGCCGGCCCGGCTCCAGGGGCAAACGGCGATGCAAATGCCACAGCCATAGGTTTCGTTGAAATAGGGCACGCATTTGTCAAAGTTCACATACCACTTGGCCGTACCCCTTACCGTTTGTTTTTCGTGCGCGATCGCCTGGGGCGGGCAGGCGCGGGCGCAGACCTGACAGCTCAAGCAAAAATCGTCGGCGCCGAACGTGTCGGCCGGGTCGGGGATGAGCGGCAAATCAGTGGTCACGCAGGCCAACCGGAACGAGGATCCGTAGGTTCGGTTGATGATTGAACCGTGCTTGCCGAGTTCGCCGAAACCGCAAGCCAGTGCCGCGGGGATCATCGTGATCGTGCCGGCGATGGGACCGCCATGACCGTCGGCGTCCCAGCCTTGCTCGCGAATGAAATCGGCAAGCTTCTTCGCAGCGCGGTCGCCTCGATTATAAGCCACCATGACTTCTTCCACGGAGCCTGGCTCCGGGTACACGGCGGCGAGGCGCGGCTGGTCCATGGAAATGCCGAGAATGACGATCCAGGGAGAGCTTACCTCGTAGTCTTCAAACACCCAGTTCGGGTCCAGCCGGGTTATGCCGACGAGGTCGGCCTCATTGGCGAGGGCAAAATCTTTGACTTTGGCGGTCCATTCTTCGGCGCTGTCCTCGACCTTCGTCTGGGCGACCGGCACGCGTTCGTTGGGCCCGCGTCCGCCGAACTTCTCGTGCAGGCGGTCGACCGAGGGCTGCTCGCGCGAAGTTTTCTCCAGCATCCATTTCATCACCGGCCCATGGGCAATCTTGGACGGGTGGTGCCAATAGATCGGGGAGGGCCGTCGGATCGCCGTTTCACTCAGACCGTTGATGGTGTTGCCCGAAACCTCAGGCAGCAGACGCTTTTGTTCTTCGCTGGGTTGGAAGGGCTCTGCCACCTGATCTGGGCTTTTCCGGTCCAACTGAGATCTCCTCGAATGCGCCAAAACCGCGCCTCGGCGCTGTCGGGTAGGCGAGGCGATGGAATGCCGTGTGTCGGCGGCTAGCCTACAGGCTCTGCACCCTCGGCGTCGTCGATCGCTTTCAGGACCTTTGGCGGCGACATCGGATGATCCCTGAGGCGGACGCCTGTGGCGTGAGAGATCGCATTGGACAAGGCCGCGATCGGCGGGATGATCGGCACCTCGCCGACGCCCCTGATGCCATAGGGATGCGCCGGATTGGGCACCTCCACGATCTCGGTATTGATGAACGGCACGTCAGAGGCAACTGGCACCCGGTAATCGAGAAAGCCCGGATTCTCCAACGTGCCCTTTTCGCTGTAGACGTACTCTTCGTTCAGGGCCATTCCGATGCCCTGTACGGCCCCACCCTGAAACTGACCCTCTACAAACTTAGGATAGACGGCTTTGCCGGCATCCTGGATCAGAGTGAAGCGGAGGACTTTGACGGCACCGGTTTGCCGGTCGACCTCGACATCGACGATTTGCGTGCCGAAACCGGGGCCGCCCATCGCAGCGTCGATTTCGGCGTGTCCGGCAATGGTGCCGCCATATTGGCCGGCTTGTCGGGCCAGATCGGAGACGGACAGTGGCTCGAAGTCGCCGACATTGGTGCTGGCGGGGCGCGCATGGCCGTCTTCCCAGACAACTTCCTCAAGATCGACGTCCCATTTGCGAGCCGCGATCTCACACATGCGTTCGATGGCATCGCGCGATGCCTTTACGGCCGCCATGCTGCCGGCGGCCGTGCCTCGGCTGCCCGCGGTCATGAAATTGAAGCCGAGCGCGCTGGTGTCCCCCGATTTGACGCGAACCTTGTCGACCGATATCCCCAGTTCTTCGGCGACCACCATCGACAGTGCGGAACGACCGCCGCCGGTGACGTCGACGGTGCCCATGATGACGCTGACGCTGCCGTCTTCGCCCACATTGAGCGTCGCGGAGGTCTCCCTGCCGAGTGTGAACCAGAACCCTGTGGCGATACCGCGCCCCTGGTTCGGACCGAGCTTTTCCTGCATATGCGGATGGGCCTGCGCTTGCTTCAGCGTCTCGACATAGCCGATCGGTCCGAGCTTCGGTCCGAAGTGGGTCTGGGTTCCCTCCTTGGCTGCATTCTTGAGCCGGAATGACAACGGGTCGATTTGCAGCTTCTCGGCCAGCTCGTCGATAACGCTTTCGACGCCAAAAGCGATCATCGGCGCTCCCGGTGCGCGGTAGGCCGCGACCTTGGGCCGGTTGCTCGTCACATCATGGCCGGTCACGAGAACATTCTCGATGTCGTAACGCGTAAAGACCGTGATCGTCGCCAGTGGCAAGGACGATCCGGCGAATGCGCCCGACTGATAGTTGAGCTCGGCCTGGGCGGCAGTGATGCGGCCGTCCTTGGTCGCGCCGATCTTCACTTTGGTATGCGTGCCCGAGGTCGGCCCCGTCGCCCTGAACACCTCGTCCCTGGTCATTACCATCTTGACCGGTCGTCGGGACTTCCTGGAGAGCACCACCGCGAGCGGCTCCAGGTACACGTTGTTCTTTCCGCCGAAGCCGCCGCCAAGCTCCGCCGCCGTAACGATGACCTTCGACATGTCCATTTGAAGCAGCTTGGCGATCTGGGCCCGAAAAACGAAATGACCTTGGGTGCTGGTCCAGACTTCCGCCTGGCCGCCGTCGGTGTAGTTGGCGATGGAGGCTTGCGGTTCGATATAGCCCTGATGGACCGGTTTGGTGCGGAACTCCCGTTCGATCACCAGATCGGCCTGTTCGAAGCCTTTCTCGACATCGCCCAGTTTGCTTTCCAGGCGGGTTGCAATGTTGGATGGCTTTTCCGGCGCGGGATCGATGCCCTTTGTGAATTGGTCATCGTGCAGTAGCGGCGCGTCCGGCTTCATGGCCGCCTCAACGTCAATGACGTGAGGCAGCACCTCGTACTCGACCTTGATGAGTTTCAGGGCGCGCTTGGCGACGGACTCGCTGATTGCGGCCACTGCGGCCACGGGATGGCCGTCATACATGACCTTTTCCCGGGCCATCATGTTGCGTGTCGTGTCGCGGTAGTTGATCATCAACTCGCCGGAAGCGGCATGTTCGACCGCCATATCCGGAAAATCCTCACGCGTCACGACCGCCTTGACGCCGGGCAGGGCCTCGGCGGCGCTTGTGTCGATCGACAGGATGCGGGCATGGGCGTGCGGACTGCGCAAGACCTTGCCGACCAGTTGGCCAGGGAGATTGTAGTCCGCCGCGTAACGCGCCTTGCCGGTAACCTTGTCGATCGCATCCGGCCGCTGGAGCGGCTCCGTCCCGACGATCTTCAGGGCCTTGTCTTCGTAGGGAAACGATGTGCTGTAGGAATTTGGTGCGCCAGCCATGGTTCAGCTTTTCCTCATTTCCGCGGCAGCGTCCACCACCGCTTCCACCACTTTTTGATACCCCGTGCAACGACAGAGATTGCCGGCCAGCCAGTATCGGATTTCCTCTTCGCTAGGATCGGCGTTGCGTTCCAGCAGCTTCTTTGACGCAACGAGCAGCCCGGGCGTGCAGATGCCGCATTGCAGTGCGACATGGTCGATGAACTTCTGCTGCATCGGGTGTAGCTCGTCTCCTTCGGCCATGCCCTCGATGGTTTCGATCGACTTGCCGCCAACCTCGGCGCCGAGAACGAGACAGGAGCACACGAGCGTACCGTCCAAGGTAATGCTGCACGCCCCGCAGTCGCCCGTGGCGCAGCCTTCTTTGGTGCCGGTCATATGCAGTTCGTCGCGCAGCACGTCCAGCAAACTCTGGGTCGGCTCGCATAGGAAATCCATTTCGTCGCCATTGATCGTCGCGGTGACGTGGTACTTCTTCATTGGCTTGGCTCTCCGTATTCCTGCGCGCGTCGATAGGCGGTTCGGGCGACACGTTCCGCCAAGACCCCGGCTACCTTGATCCGGAATTCCTTGGTCCCGCGTTTGTCGTCGATGGGACGGCACGCCGCCCGCACGGCAGATGCCAGATTGCTAAGCGCTGCCTCGTCGGCGTTCGTTCCGATCAGGGCATCGGCGGCGCCATCAACCAATAGGGCACGTTCTGCGACGGCGCCGACGGCGACACGGGCCACCAAGCAGACGCCGGCTTCGTCGAGGGTGAGATTTACCGCCACGCCGACGACCGCGATGTCCATTTCGGTGCGTGGGGTGAACCGCATATAGGCATCCCCGGAACGGTCCGGTCGATTAGGCAAGCTGAAGGAGACGACGATCTCGCCATTCTGGAGCGACGTCTTGCCGGGACCAATGCCGATGTCCTGAACAGGAACTTCACGGGATCCATCCGGCCCGAACACGGTTGCGATCGCCCCGGCAGCGATCATCGGCGGTACACTGTCCGCCGCTGGCGAGGCGTTGCACACATTACCGCCGATCGATGCTCGTCCACGGATTTGAACCGACCCGATCAATCGGACGCCATCCATGACTCCAGGCCAGGCCGCGCAGAATTCGGCGTTGTCCATCAACTCCAAACCGGTGACGGCTGCACCGACCCGCCAGCCGTCATCATGCTTCGCCACCGTCCGAACTTCGGGAATACTTTTGATGTCGACGATCAGGTCCGGTTCGATCATGTCGGCGTGCAACTGCACGAGAACATCTGTCCCGCCGGCCAGCACATACGCATTGCCGGGCTCGGCTGCGATCAGCCGAGCCGCGCTTTCCAATGTTTCGGCAGTCTCAAACTTGAGATTATCCATACAGGTCCTGAAGCCTCCCTTTGAGCGCTCGAGCCTTACAATAGATGGCATTCGCAGCCAGCCATAATCTTCCTGTCGAAACCAACGACGGAGAAGGCAGCGCTCTGATCGATTGGTGTACCGTATCCCTGGCCGTGTTTCGGTATGTCCGGTGGGCGCCGTCGCCAGGTGTTTGGGTCGGAGGGATATAGGTCTGGTTCCCAGGGTAATCCAGGCCTTTGGTTTGCATGGCATGACCTGCGCGCCGTATTCCCATCCAAAATGGTCCCAAGCCTCAAATGACAAGGCCTCGTCCCGGTGGACGAGGCGGAGCGGATGGCTAAAATTTCGAGATTGGCTGGCGCCAAGATGTTCGGCGGCCAATCTTGGTGACAGCTGCGAGAGTGCGAAAGCTTGAATATCACTTATCTGCTCGACCGGCAGGCGGGTCTCATGCCGGAGCGAACCGTGATGCTGCTCGAAGATGGCAGCACGCGGAGCTGGGCCAACACGCGGGATAGGGTGGATCGCCTTGCCGGGGGGTTGCGCCGATTGGGCGTCGCCAAGGGCGACCGGGTGGGCATCCTGGCGCTCAACAGTCCGCACTATCTGGAGGCAAGCTGGGCGGCGGTGCGCCTGGGCGCCGTTCTGCAGACCATGAACATGCGCCTTTCGCCAACGGAATTGGCGATGCAAATCGCCGATGCCGATCCGCAGTTGTTGCTCATCAGCCCAGAACTGGAGGAGCTCGCCGTTGATGCCGCGCCGGATCTGGAGAAAATATCCCTGAGCGACCAGACCGGCCCGGGTACAACGGCGGACCTGATCGCGTCATCCTCACCGATCACCGGTCTGGTTTCCCTCGCGCCCGACGATACGCTGGCGATCTTCTATACCAGCGGCACCACCGGCGCGCCCAAGGGCGTGATGATCACGCACCAGAATGTGCTGGCGAATTCGGCCTTCCTGCTGCCCGTTATCGGTTATGGGCCCGACGATGTGACGCTTCACGTGGCGCCGATGTTCCATGTTTCCGATTTTTGCGCCAGCTTCGCCCAGCTTCTGGCCGGCGGGCAACACGCCTTCCTGCCACGGTTCGCTCCGGATGCCGTGCCGGCAGCGGTGGAACGTTACCGGGCGACGAACATGATTTTGATCCCGGCCATGATCAACGCATTGGTGGGCCATCCGGCGGTCTCGAAGCACGATCTCTCGTCGTGGCGGCTCCTGTTTTACGGCGGTGCGCCGATCCCGGAGGATTTGCTCCACCGCTGTTTCGACCAGTTGCCATGCGGGCTCGCCCAGGGTTACGGCCAGACCGAAGCCACGCATACAGTCTGCGTGTTGACCGAGGACGACCATCGGCGCGCGCTGGAGGCGCCGCATCTCCTGCGCTCGTGCGGGCAGCCTCTGGTGGGGGTGGAAGCGCGTGTCGCCGACGAGGGTGGCACCGTCCTGCCTACAGGCGAGATCGGTGAAGTCATCGTTCGCTCGCCCAATGTCATGAAGGGGTATTGGAACCAGCCGCAGGCCACGGCCGAGGCTGTCCGCGACGGCTGGCTGCAAACCGGCGATTTAGGGGGATTCGACGATTATGGCTACTTGACGCTGGTCGATCGCAAGAAAGACATGATCGTGAGCGGCGGGGAGAATGTTTATTCAGCGGAGGTCGAGAACGCGCTGGCGGGCCATCCGGATGTACTTGAGGCTGCGGCCATTGCCGTGCCGGACACGACGATGGGCGAACGCGTCCATGCCGTGGTGGTCTTGTCCAAAGGCGCGACGGCCAGCGAGGAGGACTTGCGCGGTCACTGCCGCGCGAGTATCGCGGGGTTCAAACTGCCCCGATCCTTCGAGTTCATCGATGAATTACCCAAAACCGCTGCCGGAAAAGTGCGCAAGGCCGAGCTGCGGGCACCGCACTGGTCAGGCTCAGGGCGCAACATCGGTTAGACTGTTCCATGTGGGTCGGTCCCTTGTGCAGCTACAACTTTGCTGCGCGCAGAGTCGGACCGTCGTCAGCCTTTCCCGCGGGCCGTCTTTTGTAGCGTCGGCGGTTTTTCCGGCACCAGGCCGCGGGGAAAGAACTGAATGACGAGCTGCAGCAGAAGTCCGATCATGAACAGCCGGGCATAGGCAAATCTCAAGGCCCAGTCGGGCGAGAAGAATCCCGAAGCGAGTTCGGTCAGCGTCCACAGACCCCAGACCAATATGGCGCCGACAATAGCGCCCTTGTTGTTACCGCTGCCGCCAACGATCAGCATCACCCAGGTCAGGAACGTGACCTCCAAAGGCTCGGTCCCTTCAGGGCCGATGAATTTGGTGTAATGCGCGGTGAGGGCGCCGAACAATCCCATGATGGCTGAGCCCAGAACGAAGGCCTGTAAGCGGAAGCGCTCGACATTCTTGCCTGCTGCCGCGGCGGCCGTTTCGTTGTCGCGGATCGCGCGCAGGACACGGCCCCAGGGCGCGTTCCAGGCACGCTGTATCAGGAGATAAAGGACAAAGACGACGCCCGCTACCACGAACAGATAGCCGATTTGGGACCACGGTGCGCCCAAGCTTTCCAAGGGACGCGGCACGCTCTTGACCCCGTAGGCACCGCCGCCGATGGGCTGGAAGTTCTTGAACACCAGGCGTACGATCTCGGCAATGCCAACAGTCGCGATCGCCAGATAGTCGCTGCGCAGGCGCAGGCAAATGCGTCCGACGAAATAGGCAAGGATCGCGGCGAAGAGGACGGCAAAGGCCCATCCGACCAGCACCGGCATGCCAAATCCACCGATGTGGTAGGTGCTGGGTTCGCTGGTCAGTACGGCTGAGGTATAGGCGCCCACGGCAAAAAATCCTGCCACGCCGACGTTGAACAGACCGGTGAAGCCCCAATTGATGTTTACGCCCAGCGCACCGACGCCGTAGATCAGGGCCACGGTGAGAAACCCGATGATGAACATCATCAAGCCGTATGCGCTGATATCCATTAGAGCACCCGCCCGGCAAACAGTCCCTGGGGCCGAAAGATCAGCAGAAGAACCATCGCTGCGAAAGCAACCGCTGTCTTGTAGTCGGGCGAGACGAGCGGCGTCTCACCGATCCACGGATAAGTCGAGAGCTCTTCCATTGCGCCGATCACCAATCCGCCGGCGATGGCGCCGTAGGGTTTGCCCAAGCCACCCAGGATTGCAGCGGCGAATATCGGCAACAGCAGGTCCCAGCCCAACATTGGCCGGACAGTACCGTCCATGCCGAGGAAGACGCCCGCGCAGGCTACCAGACCGCCGCCGACGACCCAGGTCCAAATGATTACATGCTCGGTGTTGATGCCGGTGACCCGCGCCAGGTCGACGTCGTCGCTCATCGCCCGCATCGCCTTTCCCGTTCGGGTTCGGGTCAGCATATGGTGAAGCGCAAACATCAAGAGCGCCGTGCCAACGATGATGTAGATGTGGCGCTCCAGGATGCGGAACGGCAGTAACGACGCCAGCGGCATCTGAATGCCTGCCTCAAATGTGTGAGTGTCGGCGCCGTAGAAAAAGAGGATCACCGCGCGCAGCATCAACGCGATGCCGAAGGAGGAAATGACGACGATGATCGTCTTCTGCGAGCGGATCGGCTTGTAGAAAAACCGGTCGACCACGAGCGCCACGATCACAGTTCCGGCAAAGGCGAAGGGCAAGGCGATCAAAGCCTTGATGTTGATCGAAACGCCGGCAAGCATCGGGATGTCGATGATGCCGATGACAAGCAGCGCGAAATAGGCGCCCACCGTCATCAAGTCGCCATGAGCAAAATGCGCGAAGCGCAAGATTGCGAATATCATCGAAACGCCGATCGCGCCAAGGGCATAGACGCTGCCGAGTACAAGTGCGGAAATCAGGTATTGGTTGATGAAATCGATCATGCCGTCAAAATCACGGTCGATGGCGGCGCGCATAACGGGCAACTGGCGCCAATGCCTCGTCGCTTGCTGTGGTCGTCAATCAACGAAATTCCAAAGGTTTGGATCATTCGGTCAGCGGCCGAGATCACGAAGGCAAGGCTGCGGTCTTGGCCCGCTTCGGAAGGTCGCCGCGTCGCTCGCGCGCCTTTAGGATGAAACCGATGAAATCGAGAATGATCCGCGCTGATATTTGGGTGGTCAGCTCGGATGGATCGTATATCGGTGCCACCTCGGTGAAATCGAAGCCGACGATCTCGGCACGGTTGGCGATTTTCTCGAGCATCGCCTGCATTTCTTCGTAAGTGAAGCCGCCCGGCGAGGGTGTGCCGGTGCCGCGTGCGATCGAGGGGTCGATGCCGTCGCAGTCGATAGTCACATAGTAGCGCTCGCAGTCAGGGATCATATCCATCGTCTTTTCGATACCCTGTTCGCGGATCATGGCGGGCCCCATGATCACGCTTCCGTAGGCACGGGCGTCGGCGAAATCTTTCCTGGAACTCGACCCCGTGCCGCGTATCCCGAGCTGCGCGATCTTGGTGACGTGATCCATCTCCGAGGCGCGCCGAATGGGACTGCTTTGGCTATTGCGCTGTCCGCCGCGCTCGTCGGTAAAATCGAGATGGGCGTCGAACTGAATAATGCCGAATGGCCCTCGCTCCTCAAGTGCTTGCAGGATCGGAATGGTCACCGAGTGGTCGCCGCCGACGCCTACTATCATGCCTCCCGCTGCGACAATCCGGCGGGCGGCTTCGCGGACGTTGTCCAAGCTGTTGTCCAGATCGGCCGTAATGACATCGACATCGCCGCAATCGACGATCCGCCAGGGCGGGCCGAGATAAGTCTCATCCCTCTCCGGGTCGTAGGCGCCATCGGGGCCGATCGCGAACAGCGATGAGGATTCGCGTATGCCGCGCGGGCCAAATCGCGCGCCAGGGCGGTACTGCGTCGAGACATCAAGTGGGATGCCCAGAATGCCGACATCGGCATCGAAGCGCTCCAGGTCCACCGCAACGGGATACTTGAAAAACGACTGTATTCCCGTAAACGGCAAGTTGAGCGGGGCATTGGTCGTCACGGTTGGGTCTTCCTCTGCAAGGCTTGCGGCCACATTGGCAGCAAGCGTGCGGCCAAGAACACTACTTTGATCCTCGACGCGCAAGCAAGCGCCCTCCCAACCGGACTAAAGACCAGTTAGGGCCGATGAGTTTCGGCAATTGCTGGTGGATCGCCGTTGCTGTTACATTTCGGTTCATGACGCCGCTGGATCCACGGCGGATAAAACAAGATTCAAGAAAACCTTACTCCAGGGAGAAGGAAGTCCTATGAGCAACGACAATCCAGGCAGACGAATGATCCGCAGGGCAGCATTGGCCTCTGCGGTGCTGGCGTTGATGGCAACGCCCTCAATGGCGCAAGACGTCAAGATCGGATTCCTAGGCGGTATCACAGGCCCAATCGCCAAACCGGTCGTGCACATCATCAAGGCCATGCGGCTAGCCGTGAAGCAGGTCAACGACCAGGGCGGCATCCTCGGCGGCAAGAAACTGGCTCTGGCTTTGGCCGACAGCAAATGCAGCCCGCAAAGTTCGGTCGCATCAGCCGGCAAGCTCGTCAACATCGACAACGTTGCCGGCATCGTCGGGGCGTTGTGCTCAAGCGCCACCATCGCAGCAGCCAATGCGGCGACCATTCCGGGCGGCGTGGTCATGATTTCGCCGGCTTCGACCTCACCAGCGATCACCTCTTTGAAAGACAAGGATTTTCTTTTCCGCACCGCACCCAGCGATAGCTTCCAGGGCAAGATTCTGGCCCAAGCGGTCCTGGAGCGCGGCATCAAGACCGTAGCTATGACCTATGTGAACAACGATTACGGCAAAGGTCTCGCGGACAACTTCCGGGCGGCCTACAAAGCGGGCGGTGGAAAGATCGCCGGCGATCAGGCTCACGAGGATAAGAAATCCTCCTATCGCTCCGAGCTCGCCACACTCGCCAGGGGCGGGGCCAAACACCTGGTGATGATCGCCTATCCGCAATCGGCGGCACCGATCATCATCCGCCAGTCACTCGAGGGCGGCTTGTTCAAGAACTTCATCGGCCCAGAAGCATTCTTCGACAAGGCTTTGTGGAAGACCGTCGGCGTCAAGAATATCGAGGGCGCGCTCTACACCCGTCCGGCCTCTCCGGCGGGGAAGGCCAACAGCAGTTACAACGCTGCAATCAAGGCCTACGCTCCGGCATCCGCCGGGCAGCTCTTCACCGGTCAAAGCTATGATGCGACTTTCATGCTCGCCCTTGCGATCCAGAAGGCGGGCTCGACGGACCGCATGAAAATCAGGGCGGCGCTGCGCGCCGTCGCCAATGGCAAGGGAACGAAGATCCTTCCCGGCGAGTGGAAGAAGGCCGTGGGTCTGATCAAGGCTGGCAAGGATATCGACTACAGCGGCGCCACCGGTACGCTCGATTTCGACAAGAACGGCGATGTCGGGGGCAGTTACAATTTCTTCGAGGTCAAGGGTGGCAAGCCGGTTAAGGTGAAGCACTACGCGCCCTAAGCACCGTTCGAGCCGCGAATTGCGGCTTAATTGATGCGATCACTCTCCGGCCCCTGTCGATAGTTGGACAGGGGCCGATCTCGCGCTCAATTGCATACGGGTGCGCGAGGACACGCGATTGCAAAGGGGCATTCATGGCCGCGAAATCGCCTAAGAAAAAGCCGGTTGCAGCTAAAACCGCGGCCAAGGCAATGAGCGTCGGCGTGGCAACGATCGATGGCGGCCGGATCACGGGTGCAGCGGTCGGGGGCAAGTCGGGAAACAAAGCTCGGGATGATGCCAAGGTCGCGCCGCCATCACCACGCTCGAACCGTGTCCCCCATTCAAAGCCCATAGACGCGCTGACCGGTTTTGAGGTCAACGAAGATTTCAACCTTTTCGACCAGCGCAATGACGTCTTCAGCCGCGCCAATTGGGACGAGACGGTGCGCACCGAGAAGGCGGTGGAATTCTGGACAGCCTATATCATGCCCAACGCCCGGGCTCGCAAGGCTGACGGCTACTCCCAGCGCGACTACGCTCTACGCAACGCGGCCTGGCACTTCACCAAGGCTTTCGCGACCTTGAAATCGGGCGATGAGGGACGCCACGAGGGTTTCAACGACACATTCACCCTGCATGGTCCTGGCTGGCCTGAGAAGTGGGCGCTCGACAGCCCGAAGGAAACGACCGCGGAGATCAAGAAGGTCGCCAAGCTCTTCGGCTCAGACTTGGTGGGCGTCTGCGAGTACGACGAACGCTGGGTCTATTCGATGAAGTTCAACCGCATGGATCAATCCTCGCGGCCGCTCGATGTCGACGAGCGGATGACCCATGTGATCGTCGTGGTTACGGCGATGGACCACGATCTGACTGCAACGGTGCCCTCTGCGCTCGCCGCAACCGCGACCGGTATGGGCTATACGAAAGATGCGGTCACGTTGATGTCGCTGGCCCAGTACATCCGAAATCTCGGCTATGAGGCCCATGCGAGCATGAACGACACCGGCCTCAACATTCCGCTCGCGGTGCAGGCGGGGCTGGGCGAATACGGCCGCCATGGGCTCTTGATCACCAAGGAATACGGTCCGCGTGTGCGGATCGGCAAGATCTTCACCGACATGCCGTTGGAGTCCGACCAGCCTGACTATTTCGGCGTTACCGAGTTTTGCGATATCTGCCAGGCCTGTGCCGCGGGATGTCCGCCCAAGGCTATCCCGTTCGATGCGCCTAAGAACGATGCGCCGAACAGTTCTAGCTTCTCTACCATCCGCAAATGGACGACCGACGCTGAGAAATGCTTCAAATTCTGGACCTCGCAGAACACGGAGTGCTCGATCTGCATTCGGGTCTGTCCGTACAACCGGACCTTTGTCGGGCATTTCGACCATTTCTGGCGCTGGCTTGCTGGTACGAAACTTCGCCGGCTCGCGCTCTGGCTCGATCGCTACCGCGATGGCAGCCGCCAGCAGGCCAAGGCGTGGTGGCGCCGCAGCTGATCTCCAAAGCATCCGGAGCCCGAAATATGGATCTCGCCATCGCCGGTGAAACGGCCTTGGTGCTCGGCGGCACCCAAGGGTTGGGGCTCGCCTGCGCGCAATCGCTACACGAGGCCGGCGTCAATGTCGTGCTGGTCGGCCGCGATGAAGGCAAGGGCAAGGCGGCTGCCGCCGGTTTGGGGTCGAAAGCTGCCTTCGTCGCCGCCGATTTGGCGGATCCAAATGGCCGCACCGCGCTCTTTGCTGCCGCCTGCGAGCCCTTCGGGGCGCCGTTGATCCTGGTCACCAATGCCGGCGGATCGCCGCCGGGGCGTTTCACTGAGAAATCCCACGACGAGTGGGTCAAGGCACTGGAACTCAACATGCTCGCGGCGATCGAGATCGCTCGGTTGACCTTGCCGGCAATGTTGGAACGGCGTTGGGGGCGCATCGTCAACATCACGTCATTCGTTGTGCGCGAGCCTTATCCGAACATGGTTCTGGCAAACAGCATCCGCGTTGGGCTCACCGGCGCCATGGCCACGCTCGCCCGAGAGGTCGCCGGCGAAGGCGTCACTGTGAACAATATCCTGCCGGGGTTGATGGACACGCCGGCGCTGCAGCGGGTCTACAAGGCCCAATCCCAAGCAGAAGGCATTGGCGAGAATGAGGCGAAGGCCCGCATGGCTCAATTGATCCCGGCACAGCGGCTTGGGGCGGGAGAGGATTTTGGCCCCCTTTGCGCCTTTCTCTGCTCGCGGCACGCCGGATACATCACCGCGCAGAATATTGCTGTCGATGGCGGACTGGTGCGGGGGTTGCTGTAGCTAGATCGTCGCGTAAGGCGTCATCTTGGTGCCATCTGAAAAACGCGACAGGCGGAAGGGCTCCAGATCGACGCGAGCCGAACCCTTGGTGATCAACTCGGACATGACCTGTCCCGCACCTGGGCCGAACCCGAAACCATGGCCTGAAAATCCAGTGGCGATGTAGTAGCCGGGTACTTGATCGACCGCGGACATGACAGGAATGATATCGGGCGTAACGTCGATCATGCCGGCCCAGCATTCTTCGGCCTCCAGATCCCTGAACCCGGGCAAAATGGCGCGGGCGCGGGTCAGTATCCGGGCCAGCAGAGCCAAGTCGGGTTCGGGATCGAGGACGCGGGTCTGCTCGAACGGCGTGACTTCGTCGGCGCGCCAGCGCTTGGGCTGCCTCAGCTGTCGAAAGAACTCACCGGAAAATCGGATACGAAGATCGCGGCGATTGGCGTGCCTGGCGGGCCCGAAGAGACGGAAGTATCGAAAAGCGTCGGGCACGATCTCCATGGTCGAGCCGCCATCGCCGGCGACTGTGTAGCCGCCGTCCTGGCGCCGCCGGAAGGCGAAGCTGCCACACCAGACCGCCGATTCGGTGACCAGCGCCGATGGCTTGGTGCGCATGACCGATGAGCGCACTCTTAGCTGCGGCAGCCTAATGCCGAGATTGCGATTGAACAGCGACGACCAGGCTCCGGCGGCGCACAGCACCGTGGCGCAGGCGATCGTTCCATGCTCGGTGGCCACGCCGGAGACCCGGCCCGCTGCAGTTTCGATCGTGCGCACGGCACAGTTCTCGATGACCCGACCGCCGAGACGCTCTATCGCCTTGGCGATGGCCGGCACCACCAAGGCCGGTTCCGCGCGGCCGTCGCTCGGTGTGTGCAGCGCACCCAACCAGCGTCCGCCCTCGGTGCCCAGCATCGCGTCGGTTTCCTTGGGCGACAACATCCGCGAGTCGAGCTGGTAAGGCTGGGCCAAGCCAAGCCATTCCTCGAAATGCGCGAGGTCCGTCTCGTCTTTGGCGACATAGGTCACGCCCGCGCGATGCCAGCCGACATCGGCTTCCAGTTCTTTCTTGAAGGTTGGCCAGACTTTGAGGCTTTCGATGGCTGTCGGCAGCTCGCGCGGGTCGCGCCCTTGCTTGCGCACCCAACCCCAATTCCGCGACGACTGTTCGCCGGCAATCCGGCCTTTCTCAAGCACCACCACCGGTATGCCTGCCTTGGCGAGAAACCATGCTGTGGCGCAGCCGGCGATCCCGGCGCCGATGACCGCGACTTCGGCGCGCTTGGGAAAATCGGCAGGTGGTTTGGCTGTTGGATTGGTCATGATGAGGCCGGAACCTTCTAACGGTTCAGTCGCCGTCGAATATCGCTTCGGGCAGCAGCGCGGAGACGACGTAGTTCGGTACATCGACAACGTTGCTGATGCGCAGATCGACCGCGACGCTGCAGATCACGTAAGCTTGCTCGCGGTCGTAGCCGCGCTCCATCAAGATCTCGATCATGTTGAGTACCGCGTTGCGGCAAGCCAATGTCAGGTCCTCGCCGTGGTTCTCGCCCTTGGCATCGACCGGAATGCCCATCACGCCAAGCAGTCGTTGTGGAACCGCATAGCGTGGATCGGCGAAGTAGTCCTCGCGGGTGAAGATCGGCGCCCTGAATTTGCGGTTGGCGAAGGCGCCCTTGTGCAGCTTGAAGCGGACCGCAACGGTGGCGCCGACCTCAACCGCCGTCACGCAAACCTCGCCGTCGCCCTGCGCGAAATGACCATCGCCGGTGGAGAAGAGCCCGCCTTCCTTGAACACCGGCAGGATAAGCTTGACGCCCTTGGTCAATTGCTTGACGTCGAAATTTCCACCGTTCTCGCGCGGCGGCATGGTGCGCAGGCCGGTGAGCCCGCAGGCCCCGCCGGGCACCGCCGCGTCCGGGTTAGGCGGCTGGGCGGCGCCTCCGCGTTCGATCAACCGGGCCTCGCGCTCGGTCCAGGCCACCAGTTCCTTCTCAGACGGCGCCACGGCTGAAATGCCCATGAATGGCGCGCCCGGAATGCGTACGCCAGGGATCTGCTCAGAGGTCGCCCAGCCGTCGTCAATGGTCCAATGCACCAGGAAAGGCTTGTCCATGATGTCGCGAAGGAAGCCGAGGCCAGGCCGGATCAGGCTGAAGCCGGTCGCCAATGGCTCTATATCGAGAAACTCGATCTCCAGTCCATCGCCCGGCTCTGCACCTTTGACATAGATCGGTCCGGTGAGCGGATGGATCGCTCCGGCGTCCATGGTCTCGAACACCGCCGTGGTATCGCCTGGTGTGATCTGGCCATCGATGGCATCGCGCGTCTCGATGACGACATCCTCGCCCTCGTTCACTTCCAGAATGGGTTCGATATCGGGATGGTACCGGTTGTGCCCGACATGGGGCTCGGCGGCCAGTCGCTTGCCCCGGTCGATCTCAATGCGATGCGCCACGGAATTCTCCCGTTATCGATTGCCCTCGCGATCGATCAGCCTAGCTCATTCGCCGGCCGCATCGAAGCCATGTCGACAGGTCTGGCCATCGGCGGAACGCAGCCGTTGCATCGAGGGGTCTGGCCGACCAAGATCGCGCGACCGAACGGCACGCGACAAATCCGGGGGGAAGATGCTGACCGGCGATATGCTGCGACGCTCGGCGGCGCGGTTTCCAAACAAGACGGCGATCATCTGGGGCGACCAAAGGCTGGCCTACGCCGAGCTCGACAGGCAGGCGAACCGGCTCGCCAACGCGTTGCTGCAGGCGGGTCTCGCCAAGGCTGCCAAGGTCGGCATTCTTTCGCGAAACCGGAGCGAATACGGGACCGTGTTCTTCGGCGTAGCGCGGAGCGGATGCGTGCTGGTCAACGTCTCGGTGCTCTACGCGCCGGAGGAACTGGCCTTTGTCCTCGACAAGGCCGATGTCGAAGTTCTGCTGTTCGAGGATATCTTCGCGGACAAGGTTGCCACTGTCCGCGAAGGTACACCGAAGTTGAAGCGCTTGGTCGCAGTTGGCGGTCCGGTCGAGGGTGTGGAAACATTCGAGAATATGCTCGCCGGAGCGAGCGATACGCCGCCTTCCGTCAAAATCGACGAACACGATCCGTTCTGCATGACTTATACCGGTGGCACGACGGGGCGTCCCAAGGGCGTGTTGGCGAGCCACCGAGCGCGCTCGACAACCGCACATACGGTGATGGTCGAAGAAGCCATCGACGAGCGAGATGTCGTCGGTATCGTCACGCCGATGTTCCATGTGGCGGCACTCAACATCATGTTCCAGCCGGCAATCCTGGCCGGGGCCACGGTCACCATGCTGTCGCAGTGGGATGTCGAGGCTTTCGCGGCCATGGTCCGTGAAACGCGCATGACGGCAAACTTCATGGTGCCGACCCAGGCCAACATGGCGATCCAGCACGAGGATTTCGATCCGGCCGACTATGCCAGCTGGCGCAAAATGAGCTTCGCTGGCGCGCCGATGCCCGACTGGGTACAGCGTGCGTTCCTCGAGAAGCTGCCCGAAGTTAAGCTGACCCAGATCTACGGCCAGTCGGAGATGGGCGTGATCGCTGTCCTGCGCCACTGGTACCTGCCGGAGAAGCTGGGCGCGGTGGGGCAGGCGCCCTACAACGTCGATGTGGCGGTGGTGGACCCGGACGGTAGACCCGTCGCGCCCGGCCGGATCGGCGAGGTGGTCTCCCGAGGCGACAATCTGATGCTGGAATATTATGACGAACCGGCGCAGACCGAGGGCTTCTTCAAGCTAGGCGACGACTGGGGCTGGTCGGGCGATCTGGCCACAATCGACGAGGACGGTTTCGTCACGCTGATCGACCGCTCCAAGGAGATGATCATCTCCGGTGGAGAGAACGTCTATCCAAGCGAAATCGAACGGGTCCTTTACGAGCATGAAAGCGTCGGAGAATGTGCGGTCTTCGGTATCCCCGATCCGAAATGGGGCGAGGTGCCGGCCGCGCACGTGGCGCTCAAGGCCGGAGCCGCGGCCAGCGAGGAAACGCTGGTTGAACACTGTGCGGCCCGCCTTGCCCGCTTCAAGCGGCCCCGCCTGATCAAATTCGTTGAGGATTTCCCCAAAACGCCGATCGGCAAGATCCAAAAGAACCTGCTGAAAGAGCCTTACTGGACAGAAAGAGAGAAAAAGATATGACCGACCGCTACGCCAAATTCGAACGCCTGAAGCTCGACTATCCAGCCGAGCGGGTGTTGCGCATCACGCTCGATACACCGGGCAAGCTGAACGCCGTCGACGCGGCAATGCACGATCAACTTGCCAATATCTGGCGCGAGATCGACAAGGACGAGGATATCTCGGCTGTCATTCTGACCGGTGCCGGCGACGCCTTTTCGGCCGGCGGCGACCTCGCCATGGTTGAGAAGATGACCCAGGACTTCACCACGCTGACCCGCGCATGGAAGGAAGCGCGCGACCTCGTCTACAACGTTATCAACTGCGGCAAGCCGACGATTTCCGCGATGACGGGTCCGGCCGTGGGCGCCGGTCTGGTTGCCGGGCTGCTGTGCGACGTATCCATTGCCGGCAAGAAGGCACGCATCATCGACGGCCACACGCGTCTCGGTGTCGCGGCAGGCGACCATTCAGTGATCATCTGGCCGCTGCTCTGCGGCATGGCCAAGGCCAAGTACTACCTGATGACATGCGACCCGCTCTCCGGCGAGGAAGCCGAGCGTATCGGCTTGGTCTCATTGTGCGTGGAGGACGATCAACTCCAGGAAAAGGCGCTTGAGGTAGCCAAGAAGCTGGCGAACGGGGCGCCGACCGCGATCCGCTGGACCAAATACGCGCTCAACAACTGGCTTCGCATGATGGGCCCGAACTTCGACACCTCGCTGGCATTGGAGTTCATGGGCTTTGGCGGCCCCGAGGTTCAGGAGGGCATGGCCTCTCTCCGTGAGAAGCGCAAGCCGGAGTTTCCGCAGGACACGCCGCTCTAGGCGGTGACTGGACGCATCAAGGGCAGCAGGCCGCATTCCCGCCACTTGCGCGGGCTTCCTGGATCGGCGGGCAGGGGACTGTGCCATAGGAGCAAAAGACGCAGCAGTCGCCGACCTTGGGGCGCAGCACCGCGCTGCAGCCCTTGCAGTCATAAAAGAACTGGCAGGCGTCGGTCGGCATGGTCTCGTGCGCCACGTGCCCGCATTCCGGGCAGGTGAGCGCAGAATCCATCACGATGTCGGGGGCCGGGATGGAGGGATCGCTCATGTCAGGCTCCCGTGCCGCTGCTGGCGCCACCGCTCCGGCCGCGGCGGATCAGTGCGTAGACGGTGATGGCCAAAAAAACGCATAGCGATCCGAGAAGGACGAAATCGAGCCAACCGCTGGTCGTCCAGGCCACCAGACCGGCGGCGGACAAACCGATGACGAGAGCCGGGGTGAAACAGCATATGGCGGCTATGATCGAGCCGCCGATGCCGAGACCAAGAAGTTTGTTGTTCTTCATGACGCTAGTTTTCCAAGGGACGGCCGAGCCCGGCCGCGCGCAATACAGTTTCGTCCACGCCCCGCCCGGCGCAGCACCCGGCCAGCACGCCGTCGATGGTCACCGCTGGCAGCGAGCGGATGCCGAGGCTTTTGGCGCGCTCAGCTACATTTGCATCGTTCATATCAAGCACCATCACCTCACAAGATGGGCAGGCCAGTGCCTTGATCCTGTCCACCGTCGATTTGCAGACCGGACAACCGGCGGAATAGATATCGATCTTGCGTGTTTCAGCCATGGCTTCGCTCCAACGGTCGGTAGCAGTGGATCCCTGCCGGTGCTAACCTACAACCTGTAGTAACTACAGGTTCAAGCGGAATCATCATGGCGAACATTGAGCACCCGGACGGCACTTTCAGCATTGGTGCGGCATCGCAGATCACGGGCTGCAACGTCGAAACGATCCGATATTACGAGCGGATCGGCGTATTGCCGGCGCCCGACCGAAGCGAAGGCGGGCATCGCATCTACGTCCGGGACGACCTTAAACGCATTGGTTTCGTCACGCGCAGCCGGTCGTTGGGCTTTGCCTTGCGCGAGATCGCTGAATTCCTCGCACAGGTCGATCGAGGTGACTTCAGTTGCGCGGAGATCAAGGCACTCACCCTGGATCAGATTGCCTCAGTGAAGCGCAAGATCGAGCATCTGGAGCGGATGCAGGAGGGGCTGGAAAGCCTAGCTGCGGCCTGCGATGGCGGACAATCGCCCGACTGCCCTATTGTCGATGCGCTCTACGGGTAACGTTGGAAGCCGCCGCTATGGTTTGGCGCGGCATCCATAAGTTCCGCGCAATGCTGCGTCCAGACCGACCGCGGCCGGAAGTTTTTGGCGCGCATCGTCCTTCGACGCCCAGACGCGCAGCAGTTTAGCGGCTGTCGTAATCTTGATGTGTCCGGGCGCGCAATAGACCTTCGGTTCGCGGCCGAATCGCGAAAAAATGACGACATGCGCATCGATGGTGCCGCGGATATAGGCAATACAGACCAAATGTCGTGCAAGCTTGGTCAGGGTCGCTTTCTTGGCGCCGCCCGGTTTCGCTTTCACCGAACGTGTCGGCCCCGCACGGACGTCGCAATCCTGCAGCAACTGCGCGACCGTGAAGGTCTCGGCCGAAGCCCCCTGCGCTCCCGTCATCAACCCGGCGAGCAGCAATACTCTGCCTGCGTAACGCATCAGCATCCCCTAACCGTCAGGCTAACTCAAACTAGCATGAATCGGGTGTATTTCGCGTTGCCGCGTGGCAACAGGAGATCACAAACGCGTGTGGGTAACTCTCGGTAAGGCGGCCTGATCTGCGGCTTCGATCCGGGACTCGGGCCGAGAATCGCCTGATTCAGTCGTCGCGATCCTTGCGGTATTCGCGATGTCGCCGGGACTGGCGATGGCGGCGCCAGCGGTGGCGCCTGAAGTAGGATTTGCGTTCTTTTGCGTTGAGCGTCTCAGCAACGCGGGCGATCGTGGTCTGGATGGTCGTGTGTACGGCCTCCGAGCGTGTCCGTAACTCCGAGAAGGCGCGCTCCAACGCGGGTTTGTCGAGGGTGTCGGCGTGCAAAAGCCGCCGAATACTGCGCCGCGCCTCTCGTGCCGCGCGAATTTGCCGGCGCAAGTCCGGGCGAGCGCCACGCCAGATTTCATCCACCTTGCGCCGGGCGTCGCCTTCCAGCGACCGGCGGGCGATGAAGTGCGGGAAGGGGCGATTATAGCCCGACCAGCCGCCGCCGCGTTTGTGGAAGGCCACCGCCGTGACGATCATCCCGACCAGGAAGAGATTGACGGCAAGTGAGATGATCAAAAATATCCCGAGGCGTTTCGGCGTCAACTTGATCATTGCTCGCCGTCCTGCTCGAACACCGTTTGCATGGCAAGATCGCCGATCTCGCCGTCAAGCGGCTGTTCATTGCCGTTAAACGGGCTCGGCAGCACGACCCCTGCGATGATCCCCAGCATGATCGCAGCTGCGAGTGCGGATGCCGGTTTCCAGGCAGCACCGAAGGGCCAAAGTCCCGCAATCCAGGACCCTTGCCCCCGTGGCGCCGTTGCCTCCGTCAGAATCGCGGCTTTCAGTTCGGGCGAAGGCTCGAAGGTCGTGGCTTGCGCCAGCAGGCCATCGAGGGCGCGGGCCTCTTCGTAAAGCGCCCTGGCTTGATCCGCGCTTTCGATGAACGCCCAGGCTCCGGCGCGCTCGTCCTCCGGCCAGCGGGTCCTGTCGGCGCCGTAGGCGTCGAGCAGTACTTCCAGGCGCGCCAGATCAATGTATTTCTCCCCCATCATGGTTCTCCTAACAAATCAGCGCGCAGACCGCCAAGGGCTTGGCGCAACGCCCGGCGGCCACGGGCTAACAACGATTCCAGCGCATCCACGCTGACCCCCATGATATCGGCCGCTTCGATATTGCTGAACTCTTGATAATGCACCAGCGCTACAGCCTGTTTCTGCCGCTCCGGCAGGTCGGCGACGGCGCGATCGATCAAACCGGCCACCTGCGCCTGCTGAACCGCGCCAGACGGCCCGACACCCTCATGGGCGATTTCCATCGCATCGATTGGATCGGTCGGTCGCCGGCCGCGCAGACGGTCGATACACAGATTGCGCGCCACCCGATGCAACCAAGTCCGGACTTTGGCGTCAGGCCGCCATTTTGGTGCCGCCTTCCAAAGTCGGAGGAAACACTCCTGGGCTATGTCTTCTGCCTCCGAACGGCTTGTCAGCATGCGATAGGCAAACGCTCCGATCGCCGGCAACTCCCGGTCGACCAGGAATCGGCACGCGGCGGCGTCCCCCGCCGCCACGCGCTTCATCAGTTCAGCGTCGGCCGCCCTTGCCTCATGCCCGGTCATGCTCGGGACTATACCTCGAACCACCGCAGCGGCGTCGTTCAGTACGGCAGGCGAAAGCGACACGATGATCCGGCCCTAAAAGTCACGGCCATGGTGGCGGCCGCGTTGATGGTGCCAGCCGCGTTTGTGCCCGCCGCGTGAACCCCAGCCGTCGTGGTGCTTGTGGCGATAGTGACGATAGTGGCGACCTTCTTTTCCTCGTCGGCCTCGATAGCCGCGGCGGCGTTCCCGGAAGGCAGCCACCACGGTCGCGGCTTCCTCACGGGTCACGACGTTGTCGTCGTTGCGATCGAACCGCCTGAATAGGCGGGCCGGCGCATCGACGTATTCGGCCTTGGAAATCAAACCATTGCGATTGTCGTCCAAACGGTTGAAGCGAATCGCCATGCGGCGAGGCTGACGCCGCTCGGCGGCGCGGTTCAGCTCTTCCTTGGTAACGGCGCCGTCGCCGTCACGGTCGATGCGCCAGAAGACCCAACGCCGACGCTTACCCATCTCGTCGAGGGTGAGTTTGCCGTTCTTGTCCTTGTCAAGACGAGCAAAGCGCGTGTTCAGCCGTTCGGCGAGGCGGACCTTTGCCATCGCTGCGACTTCTATGCTGTTGAGTGAGCCATTGCCATTCGTGTCCGCGGCCTTGAACTGGTTTTCGCGGTATTGTTTGAGCTCCGCGCGGGTGATCTTGCCGTCCTTGTTGAGGTCAACGCGGGCAAAGATGGCATCCAGTCGGGGATTGGCCTTGGGGGCTGCGGTCTCGGCCGAGGCAACGGCCGGCAGCACAACGGCGGCAGCCGCCAGAACCGCGAGGGTCTTTATTCTCATGGAAGGGTCTCCTGTCTCAAATTGGGTGTGTTCCACGCACTCGGAGATATGAACGGTCGACCGAGCGCATTCCGTCGCGGGCGTTGTGCCCGGATTCCGACGTACTTCCACTGCAAGCTTTGGATTTCCGGTATAGAATGCCGAGCCGCCGGGCATACGTTGACCGGCGAGGCAGGACGGAAGGGCAGGCAGGATGAGGCAATCTACCGGGGTGCGACCGACACGGCCTGGCCGGCCGGCCAAGGCCGGGCGTTCAGGCAAGCCTCCCGGAAAGGGCCATAACGTCCCGGACAAGCTGTCGGTCGACAACCAGCCGACCATCGAGGAAAAATTCGACGGTGAGCTGCGCCGCTCCTCCGACGAGGCCTGTGGCTTCGAAATCGAGGAGGGATTTCAGCGCTTTAACGCATGCAATGACACATTCTCGCGGGCCCAATGGGATGACAACGTGCGTACTGAGCGCGGCATCCAATGGTTCAAGAGCATGTTCATGCACGGCATCGGCGTGCGCGACACTGAAGGATATCGGCGCAAGGATTTCGCGATCCGCAACGCCGCCTGGGTTGGCGCAAACCTGCTGATCGAGCGCAATCTCCCCAATGACCGTCATGAGGGGTTCCTTGACGATCTGACCCAGTACGCGCCGCCCTCGCCCGACAAGGTCGAAGTCGACGATCCAGCGGAGATGGCCAAGGAGCTGAAGCAGGTGGCGCAGATGTTCAGCGCCGATCTGATCGGCGTCACTGCCACCGATTTGCGTTGGCATTACACTAAAAGATTTACGGGCAAGACTTTGTCGGAAAAAGAAAATGTGGATTGTAGCGAGCTGCCGAACTGTGTCGTGGTGGGCACTGAAATGCCGGGCAAGGTGATCCAGACCATGCCCTCGGCGCTTGGCGGAACGGCCGCAGGCTTTGGGTATTCCAAGGACGGGCTGGCGCTGATGTCGATTGCCCAGTTTATCCGCAACATGGGCTACAGGGCCGTGGCGAGCCTCAACGACACGGCGCAATGCGTGCCATACGCCATTCAGGCCGGTCTCGGTGAATATGGGCGTCACGGCCTGGTGATCACCAAGGAATACGGGCCGCGCCTTCGCTTCGGCAAGATTTTCACAGACATGCCGCTGGCCCATGACGCGCCGGCGAGTTTTGGGGTCAAGGAATTCTGCGATATCTGCCGCAAATGCGCCGATGCCTGTCCGCCCAAGGCAATACCGCAAGGGGATCCGGACGGCGCCCAGCACAATCAGTCGAATTTCGTCGGCATCAAGAAGTGGAACGTCGACGGCGAAAAATGCTTCAAGTTCTGGGCCGCCCAGGGCACCGAATGCGGCATATGCATCCGCGTTTGCCCCTATAACAAGCTGCCCGAGACTGGGCTGGGGCGCGTCTATTTCCGCATTTGGAAGCGACTTGCGGGCTCGCCGCTCAGGCGTTTCGCATTATGGCTCGACAACGCGCTCGGCTATGGCAAGCGCTTCCGGCCCGACTGGTGGTGGAAGAACCGCCCGGGCTGGTGATGTCCGGTCGGGCGACCTAAATCCACAATGTCGGTTGGACTAACCACATACAACAAAGGGCGACACGAACGATGGCGCAGACGGCAAGCAACGGGACCTGGACAGTCTACCTCTCCGGGGAAATACACAGCGATTGGCGCGAGCAGATCAAGCAGGGCCTGGCAGCCCACGATCTTCCCGTCGAGCTGGTTTCGCCGGTCACCGATCATGAGAACAGCGACGATTGCGGCGTCGACATTCTGGGCGCGGAGGCGGATCCCTTCTGGAAGGACCACAAGGGTGCCAAGGTCAACGCGATCCGCACCCGCACGCTTATCGAGAAATCCGACGTGACGGTGGTGCGGTTCGGCGACAAATACCGCCAGTGGAATGCCGCCTTTGACGCCGGATACGCGGCGGCGCTCGGCAAATCGATCATCGTGCTGCACGATCCCTCGCTGACCCATGCCCTGAAAGAGGTCGACGCCGCCGCCCTCGCCGTGGCCGAGACGCCCGATCAGGTGGTCCGCATCCTCAACTACACGATCAACGGGTCGCTCTAGGGCGGCAGATTGGACTGAGCCGAGGCGTTGGCCGGCCCTGGGGGCGTTTCATGCAGACGATGTACGACCTTGTGCGGATCCAGGCCGAACGCACCCCTGACGCTGTGGCCATTGTCGACGACCGCAGCGATCGCAGGCTCAGCTATCGAGGCTTGATCGACGAGATCGATGCGATTGCCGCTGGCTTTGCCGCGTGCGGCGTCGGGCCGGGCAGCATGGTCGCGACTTGCCTGCCCAACCTTTTCGACCATGGTCTGGCAGTGCTGGCGCTGCAGCGCCTCGCCGCGGTCCCGGCGCTCATCAATCCGCGCCTCAAACCCGAAGAAGTGGCGAAGCTGATCGAGGCGGGCGGCCTGGCGGGTGCTGTGATCCTGCCCGATCCGGCGGTCGCCGAGGCGGCCCGCGCGGCACTACCGGCAGGCGCGCCGCTCTTTGCCGTCGGGGGCGCAGCAGGCCCGGCTTCGGATTTCGCGGATTGCCGGGGCTCGGCGAACGATTTGCCTCCGATTCCCCGGCCCGATCCTGAGGACCCCTGCATCATCTTCTACACTTCCGGGACCACAGGCCTGCCCAAAGGCGTCGTGTTGGCGCACCGGACCTCCGAACACCGCATCGTCTGGCTTTCGACCCAGGCCGGCTTGCGCCATGGTCCGCACATCAAGGCGCTCGGATTCATGCCGCTGGCCCATGCGATCGGTTACTACGGGATGTTCCTGGTGACGTTGGCCTTTGGCGGCACCTTTTACGTCATGTCGGCCTTTGACCCCGCTGCCGCGGTCGATCTGATCGAGAAGCACGACATCACCTATTTGTTTGCCGCGCCGACGCTCTACTACGCGATGGTGAATGCGCCCAACTACGCGCCCAAGCGCATGAAGTCACTTGAGCTTGTGCTCTATGGCGGGGCCATCATGGATCCCAAACTGGTCGATCACATGGACGCCGAATGGGCGAACGCGACCGTCCGCCACATCTATGGCACCACGGAGACCATGTGTTCCGCCTACAACCCCGATCCCGTAGGCGACAGCGCGGCGCTCAGGCCCGGCTATTACACCGCGCTCCGCTATGTCGAACTGGGCGGCGGCCCGAACGACCTGATAGGTCCGGGCGAGGAAGGCGAGCTGATCATTGATGCGAACGCCGACTCGTTCTTCAGCGAATACCTCAACCGGCCCGACGCCACGGCAGAGAAGGTGCGCGACGGCTGGTACTATGTCGGCGACGTCATTTCCGTCGATGAGCGCGGCTATTTCACTTTGCGCGGCCGGGTCGACGACATGATGCGTTCCGGCGGCGAAAGCATCCACCCGGAGGAGGTTGAGGCCGTGCTGCGCGCGGCGCCCGGCGTCTCGGACTGCTCGGTGGTCGGGATCGAAGACCCGCGCTGGGGTCAGATCGTCGTTGGTTGCGTCGTTTCCGAACAGCGGCCGGAAATCGGCGCGCTCGACGCGCATTGCCGGGCAACTGCGCTGGCAGGCTTCAAGCGTCCGCGCGCCTACATCTTTGTGGAGGAGATCCCGCGCAATCCGGGCAATGGCAATGTCCTGCGGCGCCTGCTGCGCGATCAGGCGATTGCCGTCCGGCAAACCGGTGAGGGTTTCCTTCTTGTCGCGGACGCCTGATGAAGAAGTCGCGTTGCAGGGCCATTTGATCGCAAAGACGTGAGCGGCGCCGGCTTTGGGCTTTCGCCTAGGGGCGTTAGGATGTTTCCCCCGAAAACCGGCTGGAAACGAGTTGGTCATGCGGCGCCTGTTTGCGCCATTGCTGTTGTTTCTCCTCATCGCCGCTTCGGCGGGGGCTGAGGAGCACATTGCGCTCAGAGTGGAGGTCCTGGAGGACGCGGCCGGAATGCTTGATCTCGCCGGGGCCCGCCGGGCCGCGGGCGAGGGCAGATTTCGGGCGGCCCCCGGAAACGATCTCGATGTCGGATTCTCGTCGTCGACCTATTGGCTTCGGCTGATACTGCCTGAGGGCGCTTTGGGCTTGCGGCGCGGCCTGCTCGCGGTCGGAACGGCGCTCATCGATCGCATCGATGTTTATGTGATCCCGGCATCAGGCGCCGTCATTCACCACTCAGCCGGTGACACCCGCGCTTTCCGGGACCGAGCCTTCGCGCATGCGCAGCCGATCTTTCCGGTCTCCCCAAATGCGCTTGAAGTCTATGTACAGATCGGCAGCGAAAGCTCCATTCGTGCCCGGCCGGTCTTGTGGCGTGAAGTCGCATTCTACAAGGCCGACGCTCGCGAGCAGGCCTTCCTCGGCGTCTATTTCGGCATCATCATGGCGCTGTTGCTCTACAATCTTTGCCTATACATCGCCGTGCGCGACGCCAGTTTCCTGTTTTACGTAGGGTATCTCGGCGCGGTGCTGCTCATGCAGGCCAAGATCTACGGTCAGGCCGACCAGTATCTCTGGCCCAGCACGCCGGCCGTCGCAAATCCCGCAACGGTAGGCGCGATTGCTTTGTTGCTGATCGCCGGCATTCAGTTTGCGCGCATCTATCTCGGCACGGGCTTGCGCACGCCGCGAACAAACAGGGCCCTCATCGGCGTTCAGCTCGGGTCCGCACTCATCGTTCTATCGGTCTTCGTGTTTGGCTATGCCGTTGCAATCAAAACCATCATCGGCTGGGTGCTTCTGACCATCCTTGTCCTGATCCTTGCAATGGTTTTGACCTTAAAGCAGGGATACCGGCCAGCCCGCTTCCTGCTCTATGCCTTCGCCACGCTGGCGATCGGGACGTTCATCTATATCGCAAGATTGAATAACTTGCTGCCGAGCAATCTTGCGCTCGATCACGCGCTCGATCTGGCTATTGTCGCAGAGGCGGTGTTGTTGTCCTTCGCCTTGGCTTACCGGATCAATGTGGCGAATGCGGACAAGCAACGGGCCGAAGCTCAGGTCTTGCGGCTGCAGCGCCGATTATCGCAAGATCTGATGGCGGGCCAAGAAGAAGACCGGCGTCGTATCGCTGGCGAGTTGCACGATTCGATTGGTCAGAACCTGCTTGTCATCGGCAACCGGCTGAAACAGCTGATGGCAGGTAAGCCCAACGTGACAGCGGCTGGCGATATTTCCGAGATTGCCGCAATCGCCAGAACTTCGGTTGACGAGGTGCGGGCGATCGCACGCGACCTGCGACCGCACGAGCTTGACCGTCTGGGGTTCAGCGCCGCCCTGCGCTCAATGGTCGATATGGCGTTCCATGATAGCGGCATCGCTTGTGAAACGACCATCTCCGACGCTGATGGCTTTTTGCCGCCGGATGCACAGATCCACCTTTACCGGGTCGCTCAAGAGGCCATTAACAATATTCTCAAGCATTCCGGGGCCAATCTGGCCTCTGTCCGTCTGGTGAAAGATGGGGCGGATTTTCGCCTTGTGATCAGTGATAATGGGCAAGGTGCCAGTATGGATGGATCTGATGACGGCTTCGGGCTCACGGCAATGCGCGAGCGGGTCGAGATGATCGGCGGAACGTTCAAGGTCACAAGTGGCCGGCAGACGGGCACATCGCTCAGCGTGATACTGCCGGTCGAGGCAGATGCATGAGCCCGGTCAGCGTCATCATTGCCGACGATCACCCGATTTTCCGTCGCGGCCTACGCGACACAATCGAGAGTTCCGAACATTTCAGCGTGGTCGGCGAGGCCGAGGATGGCGGGGCTGCGATGGCCCGCATCGACGAATTCCAGCCGCGTCTGGCGGTTATCGATCTGGCTATGCCGGGGGCGGACGGTTTCGCCGTCACGAGCTGGGCCGGCGAGCACCATCCCGAGACCATGTGCGTCATCATGACGATGTACACAGAGCAAGCCTATCTGGAGCGCGCGGTTGATCTCGGCGCTTACGGTTTTCTGGTCAAGGACGATGCCCAGAGCGATCTGATCCGGTGTTTGGAACTGGTTGATTCCGGCGAGTTCTATTTGAGCCCGTCGGTCGGCACGCCGCGACCGCGTCCCCCATCGCCCGACACCGATCCGGCCGACCTCGGAGCAATCGATCGTCTGACGCCGGCACAGCGCGAGATATTGCGCCAGCTGTCCCAATACAAGACGTCGAAGGAAATCGCTCGCACGCTGAACGTCAGCCCGAAGACGGTGGAAAACCACCGCCTAAACATATCAAGCGAGCTCGAACTGCACGGGCGCAACAAGTTGCTGCAATTCGCCGTTCGCACCCGGCACCTGCTTTAGCCAGATCCCCCACGCACGGACGCGGGTGAACTTGTTGCCGGTGTCCGGCTTCACTAGGCTGGCGGGCCCGATAGAAACTTGCTGGACCGCCAATCTTCATGTCCGAACTCACGAGCCTGATACGCGACGTTGCCGTCGCCAACCGCATCCTTGCGCGCGAGGGTGTGGTCGATGCCTTCGGCCATGTCAGCGTGCGTCACCCCGAGCAAGAAAAACGCTACATCCTGTCGCGCTCGCGCAGCCCCGAACTGGTGACACGGTCCGATCTCATCGAATACGAGATTGACGGCACGCCGGCCGACCCTGCCGAAACTCGGTCAGGCTATATCGAGCGGCCGATCCATGGTGCGATCTACGAGGCTCGACCGGATGTACACGCCATTGTCCACAACCATTCTCATGCCGTGATTCCATTCGCTGTCACCGCCACGCCGCTGCGGCCGATCCTGCACGTCGCCGGCGGGATCGGCGCTTCGATTCCGGTTTGGGATATCCGCGATGGATTTGGCGACACCGACCTTCTGGTTACCACAATGGAGCAGGGCAGGGACCTAGCAGCAAAGCTCGGCGATGTGTCGGTTGCGCTGATGCGCGGGCATGGCTGTGTGGTGGCGGCGCCGACGCTGAAGCAGGCGGTCTCCACCGCGATCTATCTGCAGGTGAATGCGGCGCTGCTGCTCGATGCGCTGAAGCTCGGCCGGGTCACCTATCTCTCGCCAGGCGAGGTCGAGGCAGCGGCGGCAATGACGGCCTTGCCGGTGCCTCAAGAGAGGACCTGGGAATACTGGAGCGCGCGGGCCGACATCGATGGGATCTAATTGCCAATCGGCTTGAAAATCCACACTGGCCGCCCGTCGGTACGCCCAACTGATGATGCGGGTGCTTCTGATCGGGTGCGCGCATCAACCAATGCACGAAAACACACACGCAATGCACGAAAACATAAACAGATTAGAATATGGCCTACCTTGTAAATGCAATGTATAAAGGCTTGGGAGTTGCCTGATTGTCAGATCATTCAGTCGTAGAGATTGGCGAAAGTAGATGCATTCAAACAAAAGGCATTGTGTGCCTTTCCGTAGATCAAAATTGCGATGTTGGACGGTTTAAGACTTCTTTTGGTCGACCCGGATCGGGATTTCTGCGATGCGGTTGCGCTCTATCTAGAGCGGTACGGTTGCTCGCTGGACACCGTGCCTGATTTGGCTCAAGCGCAGTCCGCTGTTGCCGCGCATCCGTACGACGTACGTTTAGTCGAATTGAAGTCCCTCAATGGCCGGGGGGCAGCGATCCCCGATTGCTTCACCACAACCAGCGGTGGCGTCATCTTATTCTCTGGTCTGCCGGACCGAGCGAAATTGGTTGCGGCGTTGGAGAACGGTGCTGACGACTTCATTGTCAAGCCGTTCCATCCCCGCGAATTGAAGGCCCGGGTTTTGGCGCTGGCGCGTCGGCTTCCGGATCGCAGTGGGCGCAAACGCCACATCGTGAAGCTAACGATCAAGGATTGCGTTCTGGATCGGGATCAGCTTGGCTTGTTCTTGCCGGGAGGGCAGGTGGTTGATCTCTCGCGGATCGAATTCGACGTCCTTTGGACGCTTGCAATGGCCAGTAATCGGATTCTCAGCCGCGCTCAAATACTGGACGAGGTTTATGGTCCGCTTGCGGTCGTGTCGGACCGAATGATCGATTATCATCTTTGCCGAATTCGCAGCAAAATTCGTGGGGCTGATGCGCCTCTCAGGATCGCAACACGCCGCGGTTTGGGCTACGTGTTGGAAAGCGATAGATCGGCGTCATAGTATTCCTGACATGAGACACTCTATAAATCGGCCGGAGGGGGCACAAATCGAATTGGGTTCGGCAAAAGCCGATGCGTTGACCGCGCTCTGCCACATTATTGAGCGTACGTTGCCCGGAACATTCGCCTCGATCTATCAGCTCACGCCACAGCAGCGGCTGGTCTACTGTGCTGGCCCGAACATTCCCGACAACATGCGGCCAGTATTTGCCGACATCCCGATCGGCGCCGACGTTGGTTCGTGCGGAACAGCGGCGTGGTCGGGCGAGCGTGTCATGGTCAACAACATCGCGGGCGATCAGCGCTGGCGAGATTACCGATCGCTGCCGTTGCAGAACGGTTTCACCGCCTGCTGGTCTGAGCCAATCCGCTCCGAGGTTGATGAGGTGATTGGTACGATCGGAGTTTATTTCCCCCAACAACCATCATCGCGTGCATTGACTACAGAGGTGACGGACAGTGCTTCACGCATTGCATCAAGCATTTTTGCCAGGTCATCGCCAATGGACACTGCGAGCTTCGCGGCAACGATGGAGGGGACTGGCACGGCGTTGCGCGGGTTATCGCATACATTGGCCGGCGTCCTTGGGGCAGTGGGCGTGAACCTATCTACGATTGAAGAGGAAGTGGGATCTGACCCGATTGTCGAAACGGCACTCGCGTATTCCAGACGTGCAATCTCAGGTGGGCTTACCGCCTGCCGGGCTCTGGAAGATTTAGCGTGCTTTGAACACGCCAAACCCGTTTCTGTCGATATTGGCGAACTGATTTGCGAGTTTTCAGATACGTTGGCGTGCTGTCTTGCCGATGACACACACTTGGTTGTCGATCTGCCAAACGAAGACGTTACCGCCTTCGTTGACCCTGTATTGCTGAAGCGCGCGTTATTGATGCTATTTGTGAGAACTGGCGAATTCACAAGGCGGGGTGCGGCGGGTGTTGCTGGCGCCGGTGTCACAATTCCGAGCTTGGTTCGTTTGTCCCTTGCTTACGCAAGTGCCAGCGAGGTGATCGTCACGATAGAGGACGGCGGATCAGCTGTAGAACCGATGGTTGAGGGATTCCCAGCGGGAAGCTCAAACACCGATGCTGTCGATCCTGTCCTCTGGATGGTCAATCGCTTTGTCGAGCAGTGTTGTGGCAATCTAAACATCGATCGTTCGCCGTCAGGCGGCGCACGCATTCAGTTGCGGCTCCCCAGCATCCATTAGTCCAATCGGGCGCATGCGCCGCCAACAAACTGCCAACAAATTTGGCGTTACCGCCCATTCCGGGCCAATCCTGACCTGCTAGCTTTTCGCGTTCTAGCCTCGCGTGATGTACCGCGCGGCGGCGTTTCCGTGTCGATTTGTCGGGACGCCAACTCCAGGAGGATACAAGATGAGTGGAATTGACAACGTCCTAGCTACGGCGGCGTCGGCTGGCCTGGTTCCCGGTGTGGTGGCAGCCGCGGCCAACAAAGACGGCATCTTCTACGAAGGCGCATTCGGCAAGCGTAGTCTAGGTGACGACGCCGGGATGACCATAGACACGGTCTTTCGCATTTTTTCGATGACCAAGGCGATCGCGACGACCGCGGCCGTCCAATTGATCGAGCGCGGCGAAATTGGCTTGGATACTCCGGTGGAGGACATCATCCCCGCCTGGCGGGAACAGGTGGTCTTGGAGGGATTTGATGGGGATACGCCGATCACCAGGGCCCCCAAGACCAAAGCCACTATCCGGCATCTGGCAACCCATACGTCCGGGCTGGCATACGAAATCTGGAGCCCGGATACAGGCAAATATATCGAAGCGACCGGCACCCCCTCGATCTTGACGTGCGACAAGGGCGCGCTGAAGTACCCCTTGCTCTTCGATCCGGGCGAACGCTGGGAGTACGGCGTCAACATCGACTGGCTGGGGCAGGTGGTTGAAGCCGTAAGCGGCAGCTCGCTGAGAGATTTCTGCAAGTCCAATATTTTCGAGCCCCTTGGCATGGGTGACACAGACTTTCATGCAAATGCGGAGCAACGCACCCGTCTCGCCACCATTCATCAGCGCGACGAAAATGGCGCCCTCGCTCCGATTGATCTGGATCTGCCGCCGGATCCCGGCATGTATTGTGGTGGCCATGGTCTCTATTCGACTGCGCGCGATTATATGCAGTACCTGATGGCTCTTCTTAAGGGTGGTGAGCACAACGGCTCGCGGATACTGAATGCCGAGACGGTCAAGTTGATGACCGAGAATCATATTGGCGACACGATGGTCGGGTTGATGACGACCGCCATACCGCCGCTTTCCAATGACGCGGAATTCTTCCCGGGAATGCCAAAGAAGCATGGCCTGGGGTTTGTAATCAATCTTGACCAGGAAGCGGGGATGCGAAACGCAGGCAGTGGTTGCTGGGCCGGACTTGCCAATACTTATTTCTGGTGGGATCCGGCCGCCGACGTAGCCGGATTGATCCTGCACCAAATACTGCCCTTCGTTGACGTCGAGGCGATCAAGTTGTTCAGAGACTACGAGAAGGCGGTCTACAGCAACTTGAACTAATCAAATATCCGGCCTGCACGGACGCCAGCCTCATTTTTGGCTTTGGGTCAATTGGCTGAACGTTCGCAATGGAGCACGAGCGGACGTTCAGCCGCTTCCCAGTCGATGGCCCCTTTCGGTTGCATGGCGAAGGGCACGCATGAGACGCATTAGGGAATTGGCGTCTTCAGCAAAGACACGTTAGCCTGATTTTGTGGACTGCGATTTGGCTCGTGGGGGCATCGGCCGCATTCGAGCGGTCGCCGCTCATGTCACGGTTCCGAACGCATTCTGTTTGACCTGGGCGCGTAGCCAGGCATGGGCCGGGCCGGTCTGATGCCGTCCGCGCAAAACTTGGCCAATGGAAGCCGGAGCAATACGCAGGGGCAAATCGACCAATGCAAGATCGGTGACCGGGGCCAGCTCTTCCGCCAGGCTGCGCCGCGTGGTCTGAAAGAAATCGCTGCCGATGACGACGAAGAGCGCGGCCAGGATGCGTGGCCACGGCGATGACCGCCTATCCTGTCGCGTAAGCGGACCTGGGAGTACTGGAGCGCGCGGGCCGACATCGATGGGATCTAATTGCCAATCGGCACGGTAACTGGGGACCTGCCATCCGAAATTTCCCCCATCTTGCTGCCGAGCATCGAGCCCGTATCGACCGCAATACCGGGCTCTACCGATCCATTCGCTTGCTGCCATGAGTGTAGATTTCGTCGGCCCCCAGCACGGCTGAAAGTTGATACCCGTTTGCCTCCATAACGGATCTAATCTCATTGCTGCTTGACGCATTTTCTACAGTCCACGCGTCGATCTCAAAATGATTGAAGGGAAAAGACGCCAAGATGGACAGCTCCGCCCCCTCAACGTCTAGCGAGCAAAGATCGGCGTGTTCGATCTGGTGTTCGCGCAAGATCGCCTCGAGACGCCGGGTGGGCACCGTCAGGTGTTCCTCGCGGTGAACCGGGTTCTTGCGAACCGAATTGAGGATTCCTTTGTCGTAGGTGTCTGAAAGTCCGCTCATCTGCATATAGCCGCCGGTAACGTGGATGAACTCAGCCGAGCCGTCCTCCGCGGCGACTGCCGCCTCGACGCAAGTCGCGCGGCGCACCTTGGCGGCCATTTCCCTTAACCGCGGCGACGGCTCGACCAGGATTCCTGTCCAACCCCGAAAGGCCTCGAAGAATACGCAATTGCTTCCGGTGATGCCGTTGTAGCCGCCGATTTCGACAAACACGCCGTCGCGTTTGCCCATGAAAAACCGCTCGTCCAGATACCGGTCCTGGCTGGCTTGGGAAAAGTAAGGTGACGAGGTCGCGATTCTCTGTTCGATTTCCCAGGCCTGTTGCCCAATCAATCCCCGTTCATGCGGATCGGAGGTCGCGGTATAGGCTCGTCTGAAAAGGGTCAGCGATTCACGAAATTGGTGATCGCCTTGGGCCCGCAGGTCCTCAGCCCGCCGGAGAATGGACGCGGGGCTATCCGTATCGTCGGATTGCTCATCGGCCACGGCTTCCTCCGACTTGCTATTTTCAGAATGACAGTAAGGCCGGCACGGCGCCAACGGCAATTCTCGGAACCCGACCCGATCGGACCGTCGACGATTAGACAACGGTCCCAAGCGCGTTCTGCTTGACCTGGGCGCGCAGCCAGGCATGGGCCGGGTCGGTCTGGTGCCGCTCGTGCCAGATCTGGCCGACGGATGCCGGGGCGATGCGCAGCGGAAGATCGACCAATGCGAGACCTGTGACGGGGGCCAGTTCTTCAGCCAGGCTGCGCGGCGCCGTTTGAATGAGATCGCTACCGGCGACGACAAAGAGCGCAGCCAGGAAATGCGGGGTGCGGAACGCCACGCGGCGGCTCTCGCCGAGGGCAGTCAGAGCCGCATCGACCTCACCGGTCAGCGAGCCGTCGACGTCCGCGGCACAATGCGGGTGGGAGCAGTAGTTCTTCAAAGTCAGTTTCTTGCCGGTCAAAGCTGGATGATCCTTGCGCAGGACGCAGACAAACGGATCTTCGAACAGCAATTGGACCAGATGGCCGGTCCGTGCCGCCGGCGGCAGATGGCCGAGCACCAAATCGGCCTCGCCATTGGCCAGCTGATCGAGGCTGTTCGGATCCGTTCGCCCAACTTCGATATCGATGCCCGGTGCTTGGGCACGGATAGCGTTCACCAAGCGCGGCAGAAGCACCAGTGCACAGTAGTCGTTGGTCACGACGCGAAACTGCAGGCGCGCCGTCGCGGCATCGAACGACCCCGGCTCCAGCAACGCACGGGATTCCCGTAGCACCCGGCGTACCGGCGCAATCAACGCCTCGGCTCGGGTCGTCGGGACATATCCGCTCTGACCGCGCACCAGCAATTGATCGCCGAACGCCTTGCGCAAGCGCCCCAACGCCCGGCTCATTGCAGGCTGGCTGAGACCCAACCTGACGGCAGCGCGACTGACGCTGCGCTCCTCCAGGAGTGCATCGAGAGCGACAAGAAGATTGAGATCGAAGCGCCGAACTTCGGGATCGTCAAGCATCGCAGCAAGTTACATTTTGGACATGCATCTGGCCAGCGCGAACCCGCTCATTTCACAGCAAATCGGCACTAACCTGGGAGCAAGAAACGTCAGCGACCCAGGCAGGCGATGATCGCCCGCCGCAATGCGTTCGAGGGTTCGAGCAAATCGAAAAGTGGTGCGTAGTGATCGGCGCCCGGCAGATCGATGCGGTCGATCGGACAGCCCGCGTCTTTGGCGACTGTCTCGTAGAGCCGTGATTGCCGGATCCACTCGTCTGACTCGGAGAGCCCGACGGCAATAATCATCGGAACTGCCGCGTGCGGCGCATGAAAAAGCGGGCCGTGCAGCGCGACGTCGTCTTTGCTCAGCTGGATCTCGCCATTGACGGCGGCGCGGCGCACCGCGTCGAGATCGTAAATGCCGCTGACGAGCGTCGCGCCGGCGATTGCATCGAGCGGCACCTCATCGTCGTCGGCCAGTGCCATCGCAATCAAATGGGCGCCGGCGGAGTGGCCGAGCAGATGGAGGCGTCGGCCGTCACCGCCGTATTCTTCGGCGTGCTCATGCGCCCACGTGATGGCACGGCGTGCCTGGGCGACGATATGGCCTATCGATACTGTCGGGCATAGATCGTAATTGACCAGCAGCACGCAGCCGCCGGCCGCAGCGAAAGGCTCGGCGATGAAGTTGTTCTCGCGCGCGCTGCCGGTGCGCCAATAACCCCCATGGAAATACACCACGACCGGCGCGCCGGGCCGTTCAGCAGGGAAGATGTCGATGGTCTCGCGGGGCCGTTCGCCATAGGGAACACCTAGGATGTGGCTCCGGCGGGCGCGGACGTCCTCGCTCAGTTTGGCACGGCGCGGCTGAATGTTGTCGGGGTCTGTGGCGAGCAGTCGCGGATTGAATTGGCGGTCGAACTCTGCCTTTTCGTAACGGACGCCGCGGTATTCGATCATCGCCAGTCGTCGATGGCCATAACATTGGGGCGATTATGGAGGTTGCCGGCCGGACGCATCATTGCGATGCAATTGATGATTGCCCGGAACCCGGCCGATTTCATAGCCTCATAAGCATGCGTCCGTGCGGTACTTGTCCCGGCGATTATCGTGTCGGCGCCCAGGATTGCCGAGCGGGCCTCACAAGCCTGGAGCAGCGCGGCGAAGTGAGCGGTTGCGTCTTCATCGGACCGGACACACGCAAATTTTACATAATACTGGCCTGTGCTGGCTTCGGAGCCCGGCCCGTAGTGACAAATTGCAAATCCATTGGCACCGGGCGTGTCGCCTTGGACCACGACGAATTCGCCAGTGTTCTCATTGGCGACTGACGTGATCTCCGAGCTGAGGTCGAGACCCGGTAGGACCTCGTCAGTGGCAACGCGCGCGCCCTGTACGAGCCGCGCAACCGCTTTGTCGTCGTCGGCGGATATTACGTTACACCCATCCATCCCGATGGCGTCGCCGGGTTGTTTCACCATGATCGTGGTGACGCGCTGCATTTCGAAGCCGAACGATTCGTAAAGCCGCACATGGGTGGGGCTCTGCACGTGGGTGATCAACGCCATGTCTTCGACGCCTGCGGCTTCGGCGCGGCGCACGAGCTCGTCCATGAGCCGCCGCGCGTAACCCTTGCCCCAATCTTCGGGTAAGACCGTCACCGGGCCGACGATGGCGACGCTGCCCCAACGCATCATAAGGGCAATGCCGGCGAGCCGCCCATTTTCGGTGAGCGCGAGGCTGGCCTCGCGCCAAGCCCGGCTGCGTGGTCCGATCACGTCGGCGCCGGGTCGGAACGCCGCCGGTTTGGGAAGGCCCAGAAAGGTGGAAAAAGCGGTCCGGTCGCAGAGCGCGGCCTCGTCAAACTCATCCTCGCGGAGCTGCCGGATCTCAATGTCGGGAGCGGTTGTCATGCCGTTGCGTTCAAAGGTGCTCGCGAACGGTCACGTCCATGGCCCCGATCGTCTCGAAGCTACAATGCATCACGTCGCCCGGCGCCACAGGGCCGACACCCTCGCAAGTCCCGGTCATGATGATGTCGCCTGGATGCAGCGTGTAGAAGCGCGAGGCCCAGGCAATCTGGCGCCGTGTATCCAGGATCATGTGGCGGGTGTTGGAACTTTGGCGCGTTTCACCGCCGATCGTGAGTTCAAAATCGAGATTGTCGGGATCGGCTATCTCATCGGCGGTGACCAGCCACGGACCGAGCACGGCATAGCTGTCGCAGGATTTGCGCAGGCTGCGGTCCTCGGGGCCGCGCACTGACATATCGAGGGCGATGGCATAGCCGGCAACGTAGTCGAGCGCGTCAGCCTCGTTCACATCGGCGGCCGTCCGCCCGATCACCGCGGCCAGCTCAAGTTCGTGGTCAGTGCGGCGGTCGGGGAAGCGCACGGCTATGCCGTCGCCTGGACCGACGAGCGCGCTGTTGGCTTTCAGGAAGAGACCTTGCTGCTCGACCTTGCCACGGAACCGCTCGGTGTGGATTTCCGGATCGGCTTCCGCTTCCTCAACATGCTTCATGTAGTTGGCGGGTGTACCGATGACCTTGCTCGGGTTGGCGACAGGGCTGCGGAAGACGGCCTCGGCGACCGCCGTTCCATCCGTGGCGTCGGCCGCCGATTCAAGCTGCGGGCGTAGCTGGCCGAGGTTCGCGATCAAGGGGTCGCCGGGCGGGTAGGGGTAGGCGATATCCAGCGTTCCAAGAACGTTGCTCACGTCATGCACGCGTTCGCCACGCACGACGCCAAGCCGGTTATCGTTGTACCAGGCCAGTCTCATGGTCGAAGAGTATAAGGCGCGCGGGGCGCTCTAGCGAATGCCGCTCAGCTCCACACGTCTTTCGCCACGTCGATCAGCAGGCCGAGCTTTGCCTTCTCCACGTCGATGTCGACGGGATTGCCGGCCACAGTGCTGGCAAAGCCGCATTGCGGGCTGATCGAAAGGTTTTCCAACGGCACGTATTGCGCGGCCTCCGCGATCCTCTCCTTCAGGCGCGCGGCGTCTTCCATGGTCGCCAGCTTTGAGCTGACGATGCCGAGCACGACTTTCTTGCCCTTGGGCACATGCTTGAGCGGCTCGAAAGACCCGGCGCGGTCAGTGTCGTATTCCAGGAAGAACGCGTCGACATCGACTTCGCCGAAGACCTTCTCGGCGATATCGTCGTAGCCGCCTTCGGTCAACCAGCGGCCTTTGAAATTGCCGCGGCACATATGCATGCCGGCGGTCATGCCCGCCGGGCGGCTGCCGGCGGCGTCGTTCATCGCCTTGATGTAGAGGTCTACCAGTGCTTCAGGGTCGCTGCCGAATTCCCGGGTGCGCTCGCGGATATTGGGGTTGCCGAGCATGATCAGCGGCACCTCGTCGAGCTGCACGTAGCGGCAGCCGAGCGCATATAGGTCGGAGATTTCCTGGGCAAAGATGGCGCTGAGATCATCTAGGAACGCGGCGTCGGTCGGATAGGCCGAATCGGCGATGGTCTGATGCAGCCCGTAAAAGTGCAGCGTCGAGGGCGACGGCATGGTGATCTTGGGCGTGGCTTGGGCCACCGAATTCAGATACTTGAACTCCGCGGTGGAGATCGGTTTGGCCTTGGCGAGTTTGCCGGTGCATATGGCCGCGGTGAATGGCAACTCGTTGCCCTCCGCGTCGTTGAACTTGAAGATCGCTTGTCCGACTTCGAGGCCATCGATAGCGTCGACCCAGTGGCTCCAATAGGAGGCGCGCCGAAACTCGCCGTCAGTGACCAATTCCAGCCCAAGGTCTTCCTGAAGGGCGACAACGTCCTTGATCGCTCCGTCCTGGATCTTGTTGAAGGCGTCCTCGGACATCTCGCCCTTGTTGAAGGCGCGGAAGGCCTGGGTCAGTTCCTTGGGGCGCAGAAGGCTGCCGACATGCTCGGCACGATAGGGCGGCTGGCCGTTCGCGGTCATGGTTTGATCCTCTTATGCTGAAACCGGTCCTGTCACTTCAGGGCGTGGTGAAATTTATCAATAGACCTATAGAAAAACAAGCGTAGCGCTTTCAGAACTTCCAGCGCGTCGAAATGCTTTGTACTCCGACGGCGGTGTCCCTTAGAACAGCGGCTCCTGGCAGACGGCATATCGACCATGGCCTATTCCAATTCAGTTCACGACAGAGCTCGAACGGCGGCTTCGCGAAAGTCCGACGAGGGTGCGGTGCGCAAGATGTACGAGGCGGCGCCCTATCCCGATCTTGGGGCCGACCTTAAGGATGCCAAACGAGCCTTCGGTCCAATCCTGCGGCATTTGCCGGCCGACTTGTCTTCGGTCCGCTTTCTCGATGCCGGATGCGGGACCGGGCATTTGCTCGTCGGTACGGCCAAGGCCTACCCCGACTGGACCTGCCATGGAATCGATTTGTCGGAGGCGTCGCTTTCGGTCGCCCGGCAGCTCGCTGCGCGGCACGGCGTCGAAGTGACGATTGCCCGGGGCAGCTACAGCGAGCCTCTGCCGTTTGACACAAGTGAATTCGATCTGATCTCGGCCCAGGGCACCATTCACCATGCCGCCGATCCGGTCGATGCACTGACCCGGCTGGGCGGCGCCCTGGCGCCACACGGAATTCTATCGATGCATCTCTATGGCTGGCGGCTGGATCAGCGAAAATTCGAGATCAAGGAGATGCTTTCGATGCTCGAACCCGACTTGTTCGAGCATGAGAAACGGTTTGAATTGTACCGTCAGCTGAGGGCGTTCGAGCGGCGCTGGACGCTGCGACGGTTGGCCGGCATCTCGCCTCTTGATGTCTATATTCATCTGAAGCACGCGCTTCGGAACATGCGCCGCCGGCGCCGGGGCGTCGCGTGGTCGCCGCCGTGGACCGAGAGCTACGATCATATCGACGGCCCATGGATCGATCATTTTTGTCACCCGTGCGAGCGCGCTTACGAAGTGGGCGACGTCAAAGCATTGGTCGATGCGAGCGGATTTGAGATTGTCGAGATGCGAACTCAAGGACGCGAGGATCTGCGATGGCTGCCACCTCAATGGCGTGATGCCTACTCCAAACTGCCGGACGGCCGGCGCTATCGCTTGATGGAGCTTCTGTCCCCTTCGGAGCAGTCGTTCAACGTCGTGTTGCGCAAACGCCGATAGCCCGAATTTGCGCTGTTTGAGGTTAGCGGCCGCGCGATCTCACCCTGCTGGCGGGACCAGCTTGCCTTTGATGACCTTACGGGTCGGCGTCAGCGGCAACTCATCCATGATCGCGAGCTTCTCGGGCAGCTTGTTCTTCGCGATTTTGTGCTCCAGCAGATAGGCACAGATCGTCTCCAGCGTCAGCGCTTCCGCGCCGGGCGCCAGCTGAATATAGGCGCAGGCGCGCTCACCCAGCTTCTCGTCAGGCACCGGCGCCACCGCCGACATCATGATCGCAGGGTGAGCGTCGAGCAGGTTCTCAATGTCCGCCGGGTTGAACTTCACACCGCCGCGGTTGATCACGTCCTTGTTGCGCCCGGTGAGTGCGACAAAGCCCTCTTCGTTCATCACCGCGAGATCGCCGGATTTGAAATAGTGATCGCCCGAGAATGCCGTCTTGTTCGCGGCGTCGTTACGCAGATAACCAGGAAAGAGCATGGGCCCCCGGATCTGAAGCTCGCCCTCTTTGCCGCGCGGCAACTCTTTGTCGGTTTCCGGGTCGACGACACGGATCTCAGCGCCCGGGCTGGCTCGACCGGCATAAAGCGCCCCGTTCTCTGTGCCGTCGTCGGGCCGGGTGAACATGCCGGCCTGCAGTTCGGTCATGCCCCAGAGCTGGGTCACCTCGCAGCCTGGCGTCTTATCCTTGAAGGTGCGCATCAGCGCCGGCGACAGTGCGCTCCCGGCACAGATCATCAACGTTGCCGAGCTGAAATCATGGCTTTCAAGGAAGCCACCCGCGCTGAGTGCCGCGATATGGGCGGGCGCCAGCCAGAGTGCGGTGGGTTTCCGGGACTGGATCGCGTCGGCAAGATCGGGCGGCGTGAAGACGGGAAGCAGGACGTTGGCGGCACCCGTCACCATCGCCATGTGGAAAGCGTAAAGGCCGTAAAGATGGGAGAAGGGGGCGGCCGACAGGATTCGGTCCTGGTCGGTCAATTTGTGTTCGGGCGCGTCAAGCCGAGCGTTGGTCAGCATGTTGTGGTAGCTGAGCGGCACGCCTTTGGGCGCGGACGTCGTGCCCGAGGTGTAAAGCAAAAGGAAGGGGTCGGAGGCGACCGGCTTGGCTTCGATCTCGGTGTCGAGTTCGCTTTCCATCATGTCGCCCAGCGATAGCGCGCCGTCGACGGCTTCGCCCAGAGCAATGACATGGCGCAGCGTCGGCAGCTTGGGCTGCAACCCTTTCACGGTCTTGGCCGGAGACCAGTCTTTGGCGTCGGCCAGGCAGATGAAGGCTTTTGAGCGCCCGTGGTTGATCAGCGTCTCCAATTCCGCCGCGCGGTAAGGCATGTGGATAGTCTGCATGACCGCGCCGACCCGCGTGATCGCAAGGTTGGAGATGATGAATTCCGGGATGTTGGGCAGCTGAATGGCGACCAGATCGCCGGGTCCAATGCCGATTTCCTGAAGGCCCCGCGCCAGCCGCTCGACCACGGCGTGCAGATCGGACCAGCTGATCGTGCGCTCACCGGCAACGATCGCCGGCTTGTCGGCGCGGTCGACCGCGTGCAGGTCGAGATATTTCCGCAGGGTATCGTCGCGCCACCAGCCCTGTTCGACGTATTTCGTGGCCAGCTCTTGCGGGTAGTCCATGGCCGCGCGCAGTTCCAGCGCGTCTTCGCTGTACTTGAAATGGTCGAGATGCGGGGTGAAGCGCTCGGCCCGAAATCGCTTTCCGCCGCCAAGTTCAAGCAAGCGCACGTAGTTCTCAGTTCGAAAGCGCCGACGTTCCATCACCGTGCGGATATAGAGCACCTGGTTTTGGCTGAGCCCAATCCGCTTGGCGATCTGGCCGTCCGCAAGCCCCATATCTTCGCGCTGCTTCTCGACCTCGTCCCAATCGAGATTTCGGTAGGGATCTCCGGTGCGGACCTGATGGTTGTGGCTCATCTTGAAAATTGCGTCGCCGAAGGTCGTTATCATCTCCTCGGTGACGCCGATCTGCTGGCGGTTCAGACCACGGGTCATGGGTCTACTCCGCTGCCTGTCTGCCGGTTTTGGTGCCGGAAGGCGCCGTCGCATCGCCCGCCCGCGCGGCGTCGGCCCGTAGGATCGGGTCGGCGAGTGGCGCTTGGGTTGCGATAGGGCAGACGCGCATACACTCAAAGCACTGTGCCAAAAGCCCGCCGGAGCCGACGGACATCTTGTACCAGAGCATCTTGTTGTCCGGGTCGAAGAGGGCGTCCTCGCGGTCCAATTCGTCGGTTGCCTTGATCGCGTTCATGATCGCCGACGGCACGGTCTCGTATTGTTGGGTCATCTCCGCGCAGGTCGCCATGTCGTAGCGCATGACCTTCTGTTCGCCGGTCTCAACATCGACTTCGCCGTTGAGGCATTGGACGGGACAGAATTTCATACAGGGCGTACGGCCAATCTGCTTGTACATACTGACACAGGATGGCGCCGGGCAGGGGTTGGCGGCCATCGGCTTGTCGGGCTCAAGCTCAAGCTCGGTGAATACGCTGGCGAAGTACATGTAGCCGAATTCGGGATGCAGCAGGATGTCGCCGGCCAGCGAACGCGCGCCGATGCCGGCGATCTCGGCATGGACTTTCAGGCTTTGCAGCGGCACACGAGGTCCGGCATCGGGGTCCATATCGGGCGGGCAATAGATCGACCGCATGCCGTATTTCGACTCGATCATGAAAGAAAGCCCATAGGATATCGTGTAACCGCGGGTTTCAGTGGATCCGAAGTATCCAAGCGCCTTGGCGGGGACGCTCCAGGCGCCTTGTGTTTGACCGCCGACGCCGAGTGAGATTACCGATTTGACCTTGGGCATGATGTCGGCGGGACGATAGCCGGGCGGACAAATGCGCGAAACAGCCTCGAGGTCGGCGACCCCGACCGCCAGCGCCCCCTTTCGTTTGCAGTAGTCGAAAATGGCCTGTTTTGCCGCCGCCGGATCTATGTCGCGGATTTTGCTCGCCATCTTGCGCCTCCCGTTGCGCTCGTGGTCGGGTTTCCAAATATGTTTTAAGTATAAAATACTTTATCCGGATTATTCTATTAGGCAATAGAAAAATTGTTCGGCGAATGAGTTTGCTCAGGCAATCGATCGTCCGCGAGACCCTTCCGGCCTCCGATCCCACCGGTCGGGCAGGAACGATCAGCCTGTGGCAATGTTGGGGAAGCCGATCGACAATTCTGGCACCAGAAAGATGAGCACCAGCCAGACCAACAATGCCGCCGCATAGGGAAGGGCGCCGCGGGTTAGTGTGCCGGCGGTGGCGTCCGGAAAGCATTGCGCCAGGAACCGGTTGGTCCGGCCGATATAGGGCAGCGTCTGGGCAAATGCAGCTGCCGCTATGATCACGCAAACGGTCCACAACGCATCGCCGCCAATTTTCATTGAGAGCGGGAAGGCGATGGCAGAGCCCAGAGCCATCGCCGGGATTGCACCGAACAATGCCGCCAGCACCACGATGCCAAGGAGCGAAAGTAGGAGCATCAATGAACCGTTCACCGGAATGTCGCTGATCGCCTGCGAGAACCCTGAAAGGTGCAAAGCCTGACCAATCAACATGGCGGCGATCAAAATGAGGACGATTTCGGCGGTCTTTCCTGCCGCGAATGCGAACGCTTCGAAAAGGTCGCTCCATCTTGCCAGCCCAATGAGGCAGATAACAAAAGCCGCCACCAAAACGAAAAACGCGGCAATGGAGAACGCCTCCGCTGCGGTCGTGGCACCGCTGGCAACTAGGTTTGTCATCAGCAAAATCAGCGTGACGCTCACGGCGATGCCGATAATTGCCAGTGCGAGCTTCCCACGGTTTGCAGGGCTCGGGTCAGAACCGGAGGACGCGTCCGGTCCGCGCCGTCGAAATTCGGCAATACCCGCGATCGCCAACAAGAAAATGGCCAGAAGCACGGCAGGAAGCGCCATGGCCAGCATGAGCCGCGAGACACTTTGCTCCATCAAATAGCCGCCAAAAACGACCACTGCCGACACTGGCACGACGTAACGGAAACTGGCAGCCCCGAGCAGAACGCCCATGGCGCTCGCCTCCGAATAACCTGCGACCGTTAGCCGATCACGCACCGCGACTGCGCCGCGCCGATCCATGCTGTCGCCCATCGCCGAGCCGAGCCCAAAGCCAAGGATTGCCAGCAACGCACCGCCGCCCGATGTTGCTTTCCTGCCGGATTTCAGCCCTTCAAAGATCTGACGCGATCCGATCGTCGCGCGGACCAGTCCGGTCAGCAGGAACAAAAGAAACATAGAAGGGACGAAAAACCCACTCGTGATGGCCGTGGTCGGCATCGTCGTGAAAAGCCGCCAGACTGGAACGTCCAGCGTGGCCGCTGCCCCGACAAGCCCGGCGGCGATCATCGCAATCGCAACCGGGATCCGTAGTGCGGCCAAGAGGCAAAAAATAATGAGGATAGTCGCAGCGGCCATGGAACGAGCCTTTCGCGTATAGGGCTGAGCTAAGAAGTGCGGTTGAGTTCAGATGTCCAGCTCAGGGTCCTTGGGTGCCAACGGTCCGAGGCGAAGGAATGCACGGATCATGTTGGCGACTGCGACCATGGCCGCCACGACCGCCATGCCCATCGCCCAGAGGATGAAGGGGGCGATTGCAAACTCGGATGAATCCGATGTTTCACCGGTCGCGACCGCATCGGCGCCTCGCTCCGCAAGTGCCGCCGCGACGACACAGAGTACGATCGCAGTGAAGAGCGGCCCAAGCCAGGTCCAGAACTGGGCGGGGCCATATGATCGTTGCCGGGGCGGCCAAAGCACAACGGCGCGATCGCTTGAAATCAGGGCCGCAACGGCAACGAAAACACCGACAACTGCCAAGTAGCTCAGAACATCCGGCGCAATGGCGGGCTTCGAGCCCAGCGTTAGGCTCATGATGTCGGCCAGCACCAGACCAAGCACCGCGGCGACGAACAACGCCGCAATGCCTTCAAAGAAATAGGCGAATATCGTTGCAGTTGGCCCACGTTGCGGTCCGTCCGGTCTTCCACTATCCATCGATCTCTCTCCGTCTCGCACCGAACACTCCGCGGAAACCCAAACTATAGTGGCGGTTTGGGTGAGGTCCAGTCTGGCCGCGCCCGATCAGTCCGGCACTACGGCGGTGGCTTCAATTTCGATCATCGCGCCAGGCTGGACCAGTCCGCGCACCTCGATCACTGACATGGCTGGGAAATGTTTCCCGATGACGTCGCGATACGCCACGCCCAGCGCTTTCAGCGACTTGAAATAGATATCCTTGTCGGTGATGAACCAAGTCAGCTTGACGATGTGGTCTGGCCTGGCGTTCGCCTCGGCCAGCAAATCGACGATGTTCTTCAGCACCTGGCGAAACTGTTCTACGAAATCAGTCGAAATGGCATCCGGGTTGTCCGGTTGCCAACCGAGAATGCCGGGTACGCCGATCTGCCCGGCCAGATAGATTGTGCGGCCACGCGCCGCGACCCCGTGAGAGTAACCCGGCAGCCGTGCCCAATCGGGGGGATGGATGATCTCCATGGCGTTCACGACTTCTCGCGCTTGTCGAACACCCGCTTGGCCTTGAACTCGGTCTTGGGATAGGTGTCGGGCGCCAGCACATCCACATCGACGCGCACCTCAATACGTGAAGTAACGGCATTCTGCACTGCGGCGATCACCGGTTCGGGTGCGTCGTGGCCGGGATGCTCGACCTTGATCGTCATGGTGTCGATGCCGTCCTTGTTGGTTTCCAGGATGACTTCATATTCGTCGCCTATGCCGTCCACCGCGCGCACTCCCTCCTCGACGACCGAGGGGTAGAACTTTATGCCGCGCAGATTGATGAGATCATCGGCGCGGCCCTGGAAGCCGCCGACGGCGCGGACATGGGTGCGCCCGCACTCGCACTTGCTGTCGTCGAGGGTGGTGTAGTCGCCGACCACGAAACGAAGCTGCGAGGAGCTTTCGGAGTTCATGTTGGTGCAAACCGTGATGCCGCGGTCGCCGATCGGCAGGCGTTCGTTGGTGTCGGGGTCGATCAGCTCCCAAACCTGAAAGTCCTCCATCAAATGCGTCTGCCAGGTGCCGTCGGCGCGCCGTGCGTGGGAGCATGTATAGCCACCGGAGTGGGGCGAGGCCTCGGTACAGCCGTAGAACTCCACGATCTCCGCGTCCCACATATCTTCCAGGCGCTCGCGGGTCGAGGCGATGCCGGCCGCCGGTTCGCCGCCGGTGAAGAGACGCTTGATCGTCGTCTTGCGCGGATCTTCGCCCATCTCCTGCATCACCCTGCCGATACGAAGAAGCTGCGAGGGCAGGGTTGCCAGGATGGTCGGCTGGTAGCGCAGAATAATGTTGGCCCGCAGTTCCGCCGTCAGCCCGCCGCCCGGAATGCAGGGCACGCCCATATGGGCCAGCGCGTGCAGTACGCCCCAAGCCCAGACATGAGGTCCGAAGCCGACCACCAGGAAGACTTTCTCTCCCCGCCTGGCGCCAAGCGACCAAAGCGCCCGCGCATTGGCCCAACGCCACTGGTCCAGATCGAACTTCGAATAGCGGAAGATCCGCGGCATACCGGTGGAGCCGGACGTCGGAAACAGCGTCCAGCCGCGCTGCTCCCATATAGCGTCGTCATGCGTGGTGTAGGTGCCCCAGGGCGGGTTGGCCAAGAGGTCCTCGGTCATCTCCATTTTGTCTATGACAGGCCACGCCCCCAGCTTCTCCACGGTGTTCACGTCGTCCGGGGCGAGGCCGAGGCGGTCGAAGCGGCGTTTGTAGAACTCCGAATTCTCGTAGAGAAAAGGTGTCAAGACAGCGAGTTTCGCGTCCTGGATCGCCCGCAATTCGTCACGCGAGGCGCATTCCAGGGATGGAGACCAGTATTCATCGGCGCCCGGTTTGTCGAAATCGCGCCGGTACTCTTCCAGCGTCGCCATCCACTTCGAACGCGTGCTATCACGCCGATCGGTGTTCGCCATCGTCGCCTCCCTCAACCCGAAACCATAGCCCAGTCGATTGGGCCCCCTTTGACTGTTCCACAGCCGCAAGGCTCCGGCAACGAGAGCCGTCGCCTCGGGCAGCGGTAACCAAATTCTATCAATGTATCTATCGAATATTGCCTGATTGGACTAGAGTTGGGACACGATGAAATCAGCAACGGCCCGGATTTGTGGCGGAAAGCAACGCGAGGCGACCGGTTTGGCTGATAGCGTGACTTCAAAATGGCCGACCTTCCGGGCTGCAATACGGCCGGTCCGATGAGCGCTGTCTCCTCTAGCCCGCGCGCGCGGGACAGCGTGCCCGCGAAGGACGGAAAGTACCGGCGGCGCTACGGCGAGATTATCGATGCCGCCGCTGCGGTCTTCGCGGAAAAGGGCTATCACGGCGCATCAACCAAGGACATCGCAGACCGGCTCGGAATTCGCCAAGGCAGCCTCTATTACTATTTCGATTCAAAGGAATCGGCGTTGGAAGAGGTTTGCCAGAAGGGCGTGGAAGGCTTCGTGCAGCGCCTTGAGGCAATCCTTGCCCGCGATCTGAGCGCCAGCGAGATGTTGCGGGCTGCGGTCCTCAATCATTTGGAGCCGCTGGGCGAGCGCCCCAATTATGTTAGGGTTTTCCAGCGTGATCGCCATGAATTGCCGCCCGATCGCGGCGCGAACATAGGCGCCGCATCCAGGCACTACGAAAAATTGCTTGAGGCGCTATTCCGTCGCGGGGCCGAACAAGGAGCTTTCCGAGCCGACCTGGATTGCCGGCTGGCGGCGCTGAGCTTACTCGGCATGTGCAACGCGGTGGCCGAATGGTACACGGCCCGCGGCGACCGCACACTGGCCGAGATCGCTGATGCGTATGCCGATATCTTGATCGCCGGCGCCGCGCTTGGGCATTGAGGCATGGGTGCCCGGCGTGATATTTCACTGGATTATGACGGCGCATCGACCCTTCGCCCGGCAGAAATTGTGTGCTACACACTCTGCCGAATGGACCACGAAGTCGCGCAGAATCGTAGGTCTGGCGTGGATTCTTAAGCAAAAAGCGCGGTGAACAGGAGGCTTATACTATGAGGAAACGCGTACTTTTGGCTGCTTCGGCGGCCATGCTGTTCGCAGGATCCGCGTCGGCGGAAGAACTGCGAATCGGCTATATGAACTCCATGGGGCATCCCCTGGGCAAAGCACAAATGGCCGGCTGGAAGCTTGGCCTCAAGAACATGGGCTGGACGAAGAACGGCGATATGCTTGGTGGCGTTCCCACCAAGATCTACTATTGCGACACCCAGCGTAAACCCGATGTCGGTGTAACCTGCGCCAAGAAATTCGTCGAGCAGGACAAAGTCCACATCGTTGCCGGCATCATGTGGTCCAACATCTTGAACGCGGTGCGCAATCCGGTGGTGCGCAACAAGGTCGTTCTGATGAGCACGAATGCCGGCTCGTCACGCTTGGCCGGCGTCGCCTGCAGCAAGTACTTCATCTCCAGCTCTTGGCAGAACGACACCACGCCTGAAGCTATGGGTCAGCTGATGCGCGAGGAGAAGCTGAACGACGTGTACCTGATGTCGGCAAACTATCAGGCTGGCAAGGATATGCTGGCTGGTTTCCGCCGGTATTATAAGGGCCGCATCAAGGGCCAGCTGCTTTACAAGCTTGGCAACCGCGACTTCCAGTCGGAGTTGACCCGCGTTCGTGCGGCGCAGCCGTCGGCGGTCTTTATCTTCGCACCGGGCCCGATGGGCGTTGCCTTCATGAAACAGTGGGCGGCATCCGGCCTCGGCAAGAAGATCAAGCTCTATACCGTCTATACGGTCGACAACCTGATGCTCAGGCCAATCGGCAAGAACGCAATCGGGAGTTTTCACACGAACTACTGGGATCACGAATCGAAGAACCCAACCAACCAGAAGTTCGTTCGTGACTTCATGGCCGCGCATAAGCGCATGCCCTCGCATTTTGCGGCTCAAGCTTACGATGCGCCGGCCTTGATCGCTTCCGGGGTTAAAGGCGTCGGCGGTCGTGTCAGCAACACGCTGGCCCTGAAAAAGGCGATGCTGAAGGCTAACTACGCATCGATTCGCGGCAAGTACACGTACAATTTCAACGGCATGCCGATCCAGAGCTACTACAAGCGCGAAGTGGTGGCCGGAGCAGGTGGTAAGCCGATGATCAAGACGACGGGCGTGGTTTTCACCAACCATGCCGATTCCTACGGCAAGAGGTGCAAGCGCAGCGAGCGTATGGCTCCGTAGGGTTTCGTTGACTTTCGACGGTTTTGGGGACGCCCGATCGGGCGTCCCCGACTGCCGAAAGGCAGATCCATTATTCCATGACGCAAAGCGGCGGGGGGCCGCTGTCATGCGGACCCATCTGAAAAACGGCAGTATTTCTCATGCTTGAGAAGGGCAAACGCGGTGCGACCGGCGTCGCGGCGTTGGGGGTGATCCTGGTCGTTGCAGCGCTTGTCGTCGGCAAGACCTGGCTCCCGTTTTTTCTGACATTGGCGATCCTGTGCGCCGGGGGGTCTGCGATGATGTTCCGCGACCCTTCGTCCCGCCGTTTCTTCGCGCTGACGGTCGCCGGCTGGCTTTTGCTTGGCCTCGGCGTTGTTCTGTTTGTCATTACCGCGCCCGGGGTGAAGGTCACCGACCCACAGCTGACCCTGTTCCTTCACACATTGCTGAACGGGTTTCAGTTCGGAATTTTCCTCTTTCTGGTCGCCGCGGGTCTGTCGCTGGTTCTCGGAATCATGAACATGGTCAATCTGGCCCACGGGTCGTTGTTCATGGGCGGAGCCTTCTTTGCGGCCGAAGTTTACGGGCGGACCGAGTCGTTCTATTGGGCAGCCGCGGTGGCTTTGCCGCTCATTCTGGTTGTTGGGATCATCCTGGAAAAGGTCGTTATCCAGCATCTCTATGTGCGCGACCATATGATGCAGGTCCTCGCGACATTTGGACTGATTCTTTTCTTCAACGAGGCGGTGATCCTGGTCTTCGGCGTCGATAGCCTGCCAATCAACCGGCCGGCGTCGCTCACCGGATCGGTGGAGTTGTTCGGCGCGCCTTATCCGGCCTACCGCCTGATGATCGACTTCCTCGGGCTCTTCGTCGCGGCGGCGATCTTCCTTCTGATCACGCGCACAAAAATTGGCATGCTGATCCGGGCCGGAGCCAGCAACCGGCCGATGGCTGGTGCTCTTGGTGTGAATATCGGTGTTTTGTTCACCATGGTATTCGGCCTTGGTGCCATGCTGGCGGGCATGGCGGGGGTGATGGCCGGGCCGGTGGAGGACGTCTTTCCGGGCATGGGCGAAGACAAGCTCATCCTAGCCATCGTGGTGATCGTGATCGGCGGGATTGGATCGATCCGCGGCGCTTTCATCGCGGCGTTGATCGTCGGGCTTGTGGAAGCCAGCGGCCGCACATTCATGACCGACGTGGTGCGCGATGTCAGCGGTGTAATTTTAAGTTGGGAGCCGTCGGCGATCGATGAGTTCGCCCAAACCGCTGGCCCGGCTCTGTCATCAATGGTGATCTACATTCTTATGGCCGGCATTCTGTTCTTCAAGCCGCAGGGCCTGTTCCCAGCGCGTTCAGGCTGACGGGAAAGCATCATGGCGCACGGCGAAGCAAACTTCGTTCCCAAAGTGGACATCTCGCTCCGCGATCCGCGGTTCGTCTTTATGGCGTTATGTCTGATCGCGTTGCTTCTGCTGCCCATGAGCGGTTCGGTCTATTTGACCTCGCTGACCGCCAAAATCATGATTTTCGCCATCGCTGCGGCGAGCCTTGATCTGATCATGGGTTATGGCGGCATGGTCAGCTTCGGCCATGCGGCATTCTTGGGCGTCGGTGCCTATGCGGTCGGCGTGATGTCCTTCTATGGCATCAATGACGGCTACCTTCAATTTATCGTCGCCATCGTCGGATCGGCGCTCATTGGCCTGCTGATCGGTGCGCTCAGTCTGCGAACCGGCGGTCTCTATTTCATCATGATCACGTTCGCCTTCAGTCAGATGATCTACTACCTGATCATCAGCCTGGAACCGTATGGCGGCGATGACGGGATGAATACCGACCGTAGCGACTTCGGGTTCTTCGGTCTCAATCAAAACCTGATGGGCCCGGCCGAAGGCTCGCGCGACATGCAGCTGATCTACTACTTGACGCTTGTGGTGCTGATCCTCGCGGTTATTATTCTGCGCCGCTTCGTGAACTCACGTTTCGGCATGGTGCTGCGCGGCTCCCAGTCGAATGAGCCACGCATGCAGTCCATCGGCTTTCCAACCTTCCGTTACCGGTTGACCGGCTTTGTGATCGCTGGCGCGATATGCGGGGTGGGCGGCGCGCTGTGGGCGAACCATCAGGAGTTCGTTACCCCTGAATACATGCATTGGTTCCGCTCGGGCGAGATCATGGTGATGGTGATCGCGGGCGGCATGGGAACCATTTACGGTGCGGTCATCGGCGCCTTCGCGATCCTCATTGTCGAGGAATTGATCAAGCAGATCAGTCTGGATTTCGTGATCAATTTCGGCTTGTTTGAACTGCCCGTTAAATTCAATGGGGAAGAAAACTGGGAGTTCGTGTTTGGCCCGCTCCTGGTTTTATTGGTGCTCTTCGCGCGGGGTGGATTGATCAGCCTGGCCACGCCGGAGGCATGGAACGGCTTGAAGGGCTGGGCGGGGCGCCGTCTGGGCAATGGCCGAAAGGCTACCTCGACTTAATCGAGACCTGAACCTGGTTCCGGTGCCCGTCGATCAGGGCTGGCGCCCCCATATACGTCCTATTCTGCCGCCAGTTTGCCGTGGCTTTTCGGCCGCGCCGCCGAACGCAGCGCCAATTCTAGCTCGCGGTCGCGGGCGGCGAGACGGAAGGCCTGTTCCTTGCCTGTCTCATATTGAACCGGCCAACGTTGCGGCTGGTAGCCGTAGTACGCCGCCGCTTGCAGTGTGAAATTGGGATTGGTCAGATGCGGCCTGGCGAGCGCCACCAGGTCGGCGCGTCCCGCGGCCACGATGGTGTTGACCTGATCCCATGTGGTGATGTTGCCGACGGCGATTGTCGGGACTCCGGCCTCGTTGCGGACTTGCTCGGCGAATGGCGTCTGGAACATGCGCCCGTAGACGGGTTCGGCATCCGGTGTCGTTTGACCGGCGGAGACATCAACCAAATCGCAGCCATGAGCGGCGAGCGCGCCGGCAATGGCCACGGCGTCATCGCCGGTTATGCCGTCCTCGCCGACCCAGTCGGTCGCAGAAATGCGTACGGAGATCGGCTTGCCCGCCGGCCAGGCGGCGCGCACCGCATCGAGTACCTCGAGGGGATAACGAAGCCGGTTTTCCAATGAACCGCCGTATTCGTCTTCCCTCTGATTGGACACGGGCGTGATGAAGCCGGACAGCAGGTAGCCATGCGCCATATGCAATTCGAGAAGATCAGCCCCGGCCTGTTCGGCCATCCGCGCCGCGTCGACGAACTGGTCGCGGACCTCGTCCATGTCCGCCCGCGTCATCTCGCGAGGCACTTGATTGAATGGATAGTGGGGCAAAGCTGACGGGGCGATCAATGGCCAATTGTCGTCGGGCAGCGGCTGATCCATGCCCTCCCATGCCACGCGGGTTGAGCCTTTGCGCCCGCAATGGCCGATCTGGATTGCGAACTTGGCGTCGCTCTCGCGATGGATGAAGTCAGCGACCCGCCTCCAGGCCTCGACATGTTCATCCTTGTAGAGGCCGGCGCATCCCGGTGTGATCCGGCCATTGCGCGACACGCAGACCATCTCTGAAAACACCAAGCCGGCGCCGCCCAGCGCAAGTGAGCCCATATGGACGAAATGAAAATCGCCAATGGTGCCGTCGACGGCGGAATACATGTCCATCGGGGAGACCACAACGCGGTTTTGCAGCACGATGTTGCCGAGCCGAAAAGGCGTGAACATGGGCGGAGGTGCAGGGTCGAGCGGCACGTCGAAACCCTGCTCGCCAACTTGTCCTGCAAACCAGGTATTGACGCGCTCAATGAAGTTGGGGTCACGAAGGCGTAGATTGTCGTACGTGATTTGCTTGGAACGCGAGAGCATCGAGAAGGTCGCTTGGAGCGGCGACATGTGCCAGTAGCGCGCCGGGTTCTCGGTCCAGGTGACCGAGACGTCGGCGGCATGCTGGGTCACTTCCGCGTCCTGTCGGCGGGTTTCCTCAAATCGCGCCAGGGCGGTCGAGATGGACGGAGTGCCGACGACCGCGTCGACCAACGCGATCGCGTCCTCCATGGCGAGCTTGGTGCCTGAACCGATCGAATAATGCGCCGTGTGGAGCGCGTCGCCGATCAGGACGATGTTGTCGTGCCACCAGCGTTCGCAGCGTATCGTCGGAAAAGCGCGCCAAATCGAACGATTGGCGACCAGCTTATGCCCGTCGAGGTAACCGGCCCAAAGCTCTTCCATGAATGCAAGCAACGCCGCTTCGTCCAAGTCCTCTACCGTCTCGCGCGCCCGCGCCCAGGTGGGTTCCGGTGCCTCGATGATCCATGTCGCGAGGTCGGCTTTGTACTGATACTCGCCCAGCACCCAGATGCCGTGTTCGTTCTCGGTGAAGTTGAAAGTGAAGGCTTCGCTGGGTTTGGTGCTGCCGAGCCATACGAAATGATTTCGGCGCCATTCGAAGCTCGGCTTGAAATGCGACTTGTGCGCCTCGCGGACAACGGAATTGATTCCATCCGCGCCGACGATCAAATCGACCTCGCCAAGCGCCGAAAGTTCCGTGACTTCCGTCTCGAAATGCAGCTCGACCCCAAGTGCGGCGCAGCGCTGCTGCAGGATCGCCAGCAGCTCCACGCGGCCACAGCCGCAAAACCCGTGTCCGCCCGATCGAATCACAGCGTCGTCATGCCAGCGAAAATCAATATGGTCCCAATAGGCGAAGCGTTCGGCGATCGCCTCGTAAGTATCCGGGTCGCGTGACAGGAAATTGTCGAGGGTCTCGTCTGAGAAGACCACGCCGAACCCGAATGTGTCGTCGGGCCGGTTGCGCTCGTAGACTTCGATCCGGGCATCGGGCCGGGCTTTTTTCAGCAGGATAGCGGTATAGAGTCCGCCGGGGCCACCGCCGATGATCGCGACTCGCATATCCGCTCCAGATCACCCCCGTCAGCTCGGCAGTGATGCACAACAATCATTTATGCCGCAAAAATTTTACACTTAAACAGTCAGGCCGTAAGCTCATTATCTGAACGGGAGACGAAGGCAAATCTCATCGACGGCACGAGCATAGAGTGATAACGCCCTTCGGCAGATGTCTCGAGCGGTCGACGGCGACGATTGACCTGGACGCGTGCCAGTTGAACGATCTTCGTCTCAGCGGAATTTGTCTGTCGGGTGGTGTTTAAGATTTTTGACGCTGGAGTTTGGCGCTTGGGGGACGGTCGATGAATAAGGCGCTGCAGCTGCCGAAATCGCGCGCGGCCATCGCAACAATACAAAAAGAGCGCAAGGCGCTGGCATTTCAGCGCGCCCGTAAGGCCAAATGGTATAAGGGCAAACTCGACCACATTGATCCCGCAAAGCTGGACGATCCCGAAGAGTGGTCGAAGATCCCAATCATCGATAAGGACACGCTGCGCCAGTGGTCGCACAGTGAGTTCATGGCTGAGATCAACATCGCGCCACAGGAGGAAATCTCCGAATACTGGCGCTCCGGTGGCAGCACCGGCCAGCCGGTCTTTTATCCGCGCACGTTCGAGGATGTCACGTACGGGTTGCTCTCCTGGGGTCGGTCGTTCCCACGCATCGGTATTGGTGCGGGTGACCTTTGCCACATATCTTTCCCGATCGGCATCCATCCGGCTGGACAGATCTGGGCTCGCAGTGCCCATGACTTCGGTGTTGGCATGAGTTGGGTCGGCGCAGGCAATGCTGTGCCTTCGGCGGGGCAACTCGGCCTCATCGCCACACTGAAGCCGACCGTGCTGATTGCAATGCCGAGCTTTGCGCTTCATCTGGCAAACCTGGCGGATGCGGAGGGCATCGATCTCACAAACAGTTCCGTGCGCACGATCGTCACGTCGGCGGAGACGCTGTCGGAGGCCAAGCGCCTGAAACTGAACGCCATGTGGAATGCCGAGGTCTTCGACGTGTTCGGCATGAGCGAAGCCGGTCTCATGGGCGCCGAAGGCACGGCCCATGACGGCATCCATATCTGGACTGATCTGTTTTATATCGAAGTGGTCGATCCGGAGACCGGTCGGCAACTTCCCGAAGGAGAGATAGGGACGTTTTGCGTGACGCCGCTCTGGACGGGACACGCGACCCCGTTTCTGCGCTGGAATTCCGGCGACATTGTTTCCTACCACGACCATGGGGACAGCCAGGACAAGTATGCCGAACTTTACCCGATGATCCGCCACGCGCGGCGCACGACCGGCTTCTTCAAGGTCCGTGGCGTCAACGTCAATCATTCGGAGTTCGAGGACTTCATGTTTCGAAATCCCCAGGTGAACGATTTTCAAGGCGTGCTGGTGACGGTCCAGGGCGGCTTGGAGGCGCTTCGCTTGCGTATCGAGGTAAAGCGTGGCGAAGATACTAAGCGCGCCGCCGAAACGGTGATCGGCGAAGTGAAATCGGTCTTCGAAGTGACACCCGAGGTCGAGGTGCTTGAAACCGGGACTTTGGCCAAGGCTTTCGAGAGCTCGATCAAGGCACCGCGCTTCGTCGACGAACGCGAATAGGATTGGTGTTAGGGGGAGACGGGAAGATGTATGCGATTGGCCCGCCGTTTCGTGCGGAACATGTCGGAAGCCTGTTGCGGCCGAGGCGGCTGAAAAACGCTTTCGGTGCTTTCCAGGCGAACGAGATCACGCGCGGCGAGTTGAACGAGACGATTGAGGACTGCATCGCTCAAGCGATCATGCTGCAGGAGGATTGCGGCATGCGCTCGATCACCGACGGTGAGTTTCGGCGCGGTTCCTGGTTCTTGGGTTTCGTCGATGCCGTCGACGGATTGACCACCAAGCCGGCGACTTTCAATTTTTCGGGCGATCATGGCGCCTGGCAGTGCGCTTATGCCGATGGCAAGCTCAAGCGCAGCCGCGGCATCACAGTGCCGGAGTTCGACTTTATCAAGGACCGCACCGCCCGCATGGCAAAGGTGACCATGCCGAGCCCGAGTTCGATGCATTTCTACCGAGGCGACGAGGCCGCCGACAAGGATGTCTATTCCGATATCGATGCCCTGTTCGAGGATCTGGTCGAGATCTACCGCCAGGAGATCGCAGCGCTCGATCAGGCGGGCTGCGAATATATCCAGCTCGACGAAGTGCCAATTGCCATGCTTTGCGACCCGCAGGTGCAGGACAACGTCCGGAAGCGTGGCGAAGACCCGCTTGCGCTGGTCGACCGCTATATCGCGGCCATCAATGCCGCACTTGATGGGCGGCCGAAAGACATGACCGTCGGCCTGCACATGTGTCGCGGTAACTATAAGGGCCAGTGGATGGCTGAAGGCGGATACGCGCCCGTGGCGGAGAAACTGTTCCGGGGCGCGGAGGTCGACGCGTTCTTCCTTGAATATGACAGCGAGCGAGCCGGAGATTTCACGCCGCTGAAGGCGATGCCCGAAGACAAGTTGGTGGTACTTGGCCTCGTCAGCACGAAAACGCCGGAGCTGGAAGCGCCCGACGCATTGAAGCGTCGCATCGATGATGCTGCCAAGTTCGTGCCATTGGAACGCCTGGCAATCAGCCCGCAATGCGGCTTCGCTTCCTCGGCCGGAGGAAATCCGGTCAGCGAGGATGACGAACGCCGCAAACTGACCCTGGTGGCCGACGTGGCGGCGGATGTATGGGGCTGATCGGCCGAAGGTGGGTTAGCGTTGGGCGTGGGTCCGCAGTGACGCTAGCCTCATCCTGAGCTTGTCGAAGCCTCATCCTGAGCTTGTCGAAGCCTCATCCTGAGCTTGTCGAAGCCTCATCCTGAGCTTGTCGAAGCCTCATCCTGAGCTTGTCGAAGCCTCATCCTGAGCTTGTCGAAGCCTCATCCTGAGCTTGTCGAAGGGTGATGTCCGGCTCGCCGGCAGCGCTTCAGAGACTCATAGCACCAGCTTCATGCCCTCATGGGTGGCGACGAAGCCGAGGCGTTCGTAGAACCGGTGTGCGTCGCCGCGCTCTTTGTCTGTCGTGAGCTGTACGAGACCGCAGCCGCGGATGCTCGCAAGCTCGACCGCATGCCGCATCAACCGCTCGCCCAGTCCGTTGCCGCGCTCTGAGGACGCGACGCGCACGGCTTCGATCTGCGCCCGCAGCACGCCCTTGCGGCCGAGGCCGGGAATGATCGTGAGTTGCAGGCACGCGATGACCTCGCCGTCGCGCTCGCCGACGATTATCGTGTTGTCCGGGCTGGCTTCGATCGCTTCAAAAGCTCTCGTGTAGACATCGGGCAGGGGGTCTGCCAGGGCCTCGCGGCTCGCACCGATCGGGTCGTCGGCGAGCAGCGCAACGATACGCGGCATGTCATCGCGTTGGGCCTCTCTGAGCGTCATTGAATTCGTTTCGGTCATGGCGTCTTGTCGGTTCATTAGCTGGCAGCGCCCTTAACTTTGGCGTATTGGTCGTCGTAACCCTGTTCGACATGGCGTCGGCCGCGCGCTTCGAAGAGTTCGGGCAAAGCCTGAATGCCGAGGCCGAGCGTCAGCCGGTTCATGAAACTGAAAACGCAACAGATCGTCACCGCGTCGCGCAGCGCGCGCTCGTCCCAGCCGGCGGCAAAAACCGCGTCCGCGTCCCCCTGGACCATCTTGTTGGGCTCCAGAGCCAGTTTGCGGACGTATCTGAGGATCGGTTTCATCGTATCCTCAACGGTCGCGGTCTCGATGTCATCGCTCAACTCGTCGGTGATGCCCTCGGGGTAGCCAAGGATACTGGCCGCCACCGCGTGCCCGCCATGGCAGTAATCGCATTGATTGACCCGGCTCACCCAGGCCGCGATCAATTCGCGCTGTGGCACCGATAGTGGGCTGTCGCCACGCATCAGCGTCTGGGTCATGCCGACCCAGGGACCGAAGTAGTCCGGGCGCGAAGCGAAGATCGTCGCAACGTTGGCGTCGTCGGGAAAAGATGGAAAAAACGGCATGGCCTGGGCCTCCCCCTTTGAGCCGGAGGGTCCGTGCCGTCAGACCTCCGGGAAGCGCTTGCTTAGCTCCTTCATGGTCAGGAGCTCGCGGGCGTCGTCGTCGAGATAGTCGATACCGATACCGTATTCGGCCCAACGTTTCTTGATCTTCTTTTCCAGTTTGGGCGTGATCTTGTTGAGCGGCGGATAACGTTTGCCGCCGAATTCTTCGCGTGCCTCGTGCTCCCAGGACCGGGTGGCGTCAACCAGCATGCGATGCCATTTGCCGGTGCCGTAGGTAGCCACGTTGCGGTCGTCCGGCAAAGTCGAGGGGTCGAGCACGGATCCGAAAGTGGGTCCGTGGATCAACACGTCGCCGCGCCCGGCGTTGACCCGGAACGCAATGGCCCAATCGAGTGCGACGGGGTCGCGGATATCGATATCCTCTTCCACGACCGTGACGTTCTTGAAGAACCATTGACCGGCGGCAGTGCCCCACAGCGCATGGCCGACCTGGGTGGCGTGGCCTCGGTAGCGCTTGCGGATCTGGACGACGATGTTGGTGCCCGTCGAGACGGGCGGCATCCAGACATCGAGCACACCGGCGACGCCGGCATCCTCCAGCATGTTCCAGGCGATCGCTGACCAGGAATAAGCGCAGAGCGGCGAGTCTTCGCTGGGGAAGCCCGGCCGCGCGCCCTCCAGCGCACCGCGCAGGATCGGATCATTGCGGTGGGTGACCGCGGTGACGTCGACGACGGGTTTGGGCGAGGGCTTGCCGCCCAGATACCCTGGGTAGTCGGCGAACGGTCCCTCCATCATGAAGGTTGCGGGATCGGGGTCGATCCAGCCTTCGACCACGATCTCGGCCGTGGCAGGGACCTGCAAGGGAACGGTTTCGCAATCGACGAGCTCGACGGGTTGGCCGATGATCGCGCCGATCATGTCCCATTCACAAACATGCTTGGGAAAAGGCGAGCCGGCGCAGAACGGCAAGGCATCGTGCCAGCCATGGGCAATTGCGACCGGCATCCGGTTCTTGGCATCCCGGTATTTCCCGAAATGGGTGCCCCACCCCTGGGTTGCGATGAGCAGTTTGCCGATCTTGCGTTTCTTCAGCACCTGGCCCCGGTAGAGGCCGACATTGGCGCGGTTGGTTTCCATGTCGTGGGTGATGACGCCGCAGAATGTGTCCAAGAACCGGCCGCCGTCGCTTTCGTGCCACTTTGCAGCGGGGAACTCCCACAGATTGATGTCCTTGCCGGTCAGCACGACGTCCTTGACCGGGCCGCTTTGCACGCTCACCGGTTCGATCGGATTGCGGTAGGTGTCCTTCAGGTGCCGCACGATCTCCTTGTCGCCCGTCTCCGCCGGCAGGCCCAGCATGAGCGCCACTTTGCGGCGATTGCCGACACCGCATGTCATGAACTGGGTGCAGCGGCCGACTTCGTAGCCCTTAATGTTTTCGAACAGCAAGGCCGGGCCGGCGAGGCTCAGATTGGCCCGCGCGATGGCGCCGATTTCTTCGTCCCAGTCGACCTTTGCCGTCACGCGCTTGAGCTCACCCGCCGCGTCGAGCTGATCGAGCCACGAGCGCATACTAGGCTGCTCTAGCGAGGCGCCTTGCCCGGGCGTTTGCGCCGCGCCGTATGTCGAGGAGATATCGTTCATACCGCTGAACCTGAATTACCGTGTACTGACGGGAGTTTAGCAAGCAATCCGGCGGCTGAACAGGGCTCGCTCTAGACATCCCGCGGCGCGCCGTGTTATTCGCGCTTACGAGCTCAGCTGAGGAACCGTCCTTTGCGCCAATCTTTGTATCCGATCGTCGTTTTTCGATGGTGACGCGTAGTTCCTAACGCGCGCCTAAGCGCTCGTCTTTTTTCTACCGTAGAATTCGATGGCCGGTGCCGACGGTTGTCCGTCCGGCCCCGCGAAATATAGACGACGGATTGGAGCCACCAATGCGTACCGTTTTCACTTCCCCGAGCGGAATCGAAATCGTCCGGACGGACAAGCGCCTGAACTATGCTGAAGGCATAGATTTTCTGACCGAAGCGCTCGATACCCGGCTCGGCGCATATTTTTCCTCAGGCGTTGAATATCCTGACCGATATTCGCGCTGGGATTTCGGATTTGTCGATCCGCCTGTTGAGATCGTAGGTCGAGGCCGGGAGGTCCAATTCCGGGCACTTAATCCGCGCGGTTCTCGGTTGCTTGAGATTCTTAAGCCTGTCCTCACGCGGGGTCTGGCGCCACCGATTGTTGGCGAAGGTGGCCGGACACTGACCATTCGTGTGCCCGAGCCGGCGAAGCGATTCGCGGAGGAGGAGCGCAGCCGTCAGCCTTCGGTCTTCACGCCGCTGCGTAACCTGATCGAGGCGTTCACAGGCATCGAGGACGGTTTTCTCGGCTGCTATGGCGCCTTCGGATACGATTTGATCTTCCAGTTCGAGCCGATCGCAGGGCGCAAGACCCGACCGGACGCTGCCGTCGATCTGCACCTGTTTTTGCCAGACCGCATCTACGTCCTCGATCGCCGCCTGGAAACGGCAATGCGTTACGACTTTAGCTTTGCCTCCGGCGGACTCGGCACAGCGGGTAAGCCCCGACGGCCATTTGCCCAACCCGCCAGCCGCGCCGCGCGGGCAACGTCGCTTGCGGGCCAGATCGAGGTCGATCAAACAGCCGAAGCCTTCGCCGACAATGTGGAACTCGCGCGGCAACGCATGGTGGCGGGAGAATTGTTCGAGGTCGTTCTGAGCCGCACATTCCGCGCGCCCTATGCTGAGCCGCCCTCGGCGCTGTTCCGGCGCTTCCGCGAACTTAACCCGAGCCCATACGAGTTTCTCATTCAACTGGGAGATCAAACGATTGTCGGCGCCTCGCCGGAGATGTTCGTCCGGGTGGAGGGGCGGCGCGTCGAGTCCTGCCCAATCGCTGGGACGGCGCGGCGCGGCGGCGGTCCAATGGAAGACGCAGAACGAATTCTGGCGTTGTTGAACTCGTCGAAGGACGAGGCCGAGCTCACAATGTGCACGGATGTCGACCGCAACGACAAGGCGCGGATCTGCGAAACCGGCACCGTGCGGCTGTTGGAGCGTCGGTTGATCGAGCGCTATGCCGGGCTGTTCCACACGGTCGATCACGTCGAGGGCCAGCTACGGCCGGAACTCGGCGGCATCGACGCTTTTCTGTCCCATATGTGGGCCGTGACGTTGACCGGCGCGCCCAAACGCATGGCGGTGGCGGCCATAGAGGCGATGGAAAACGGACCGCGTGGCTGGTATGGCGGCGCGGTTGGAGGTCTTTCGCTGAATGGCGACGTAAACACCGGCATCACCATTCGAACCGCCGTGCTGTCGCATGGCGAAGCTCGCTACCGTGCCGGCGCAAGCCTGGTCTACGATTCCGATGGTGCCGAAGAGGCTCGCGAGACCGAGGTTAAAGCCACAGCGTTCTTCCGTGCCATCGAGGGGCAGTCGGCTGGCAGTCAGGACCGAAGTTCTTCTGTCGCGGGTGCGGCGGATGCGGGTGGACAGACCGGGCCACGCATCGTGATGATCGACCACGAGGACTCCTTTGTGCACTGCCTCGCCGACTATTTCCGTCAGGCCGGGGGTGCGGTCACGACTTATCGCTGGGGCATGGAGGTCGGCGAGTTGCAGGCCATGGCGCCTGATTTGGTGGTTCATTCGCCAGGGCCGGGGCGGCCGAAAGACTTCAGATTGCCGGAGTTGGTGCGTGATTTGGCCGAACTCGGCCTGCCGCAATTTGGCGTTTGCCTCGGCCTGCAGGGCATCGCCGAGGCTTTTGGCGGCCAGCTCGAAGTGCTGTCAGAACCCCGGCATGGCAAGGTGTGGGAAGTGGATCACGACGGCACCGGTCTCTTTGCGGGGCTGGAAAGCCCTATGCGCGCCGGCGCCTACCATTCGCTTCACGCTCCCGCTCAGGAGTTGCCGGATGTCCTGGAGGTAACCGCGCAGACCTCCGCGGGGCTGGTTATGGCACTTCATCACCGCGAACTGCCGATCGCCGCCGTTCAATTTCATCCGGAATCGATCCTCAGTCTCGGCGACCGTGCTGGCCATACATTGATTTCCAATGCCGTTGTTCGGCTTACGGGACGGGGAAGCTTCGGATTGAGCGATCACGACGTGGAGTGAGCGTCTTTCGGCCGGCGCGTTGACCCCTTAGACTGACTTACCGGTCGGACCAATTTTATCGGCCTGTTGGGGGACTGCATGCAAACTGCCAATGAGCGCGGCCGCGCCTTCGCCGATCTCGTCTACACGATCCTGGTGGCCGAAAAGAAATGGCCGTTAAAGGACGTGGCCGAGCGCATGGGCATGCAATACGCGACCCTTCACGCGCGGCTCCATCAGCGTGTCGTATTCAGCCCTGAGGAGGTGCGTGACTTGATCGCCGCCGCGCCTGACATCCGCTTCATCGCGTTCTTTCTCGATGACACCCCATTCATCGCTGTCGACCGCAGTGAGGCCTCGCCGGGCGGGGTCGTGGAAACGCTCCATCTGGGCGCCACCAAGACAGTGCTGGAGGCGGCCGATGTACTGCGCGCCGTAGAGCGGGGCATGCACGACGAGCGCATCGACCATCGCGACAAGGCCCGCATTGCAAAGGAAATTGCCGAAGCCGAGGGCGCACTTGCCGCATTGCGCAACCGCCTCGACGAAGGTTGAAGGAACCGAATCGCGGCGCGCTATCTCGGCGTCACGATCCGCCAGCGTCCGTTGATGCGGCAGCCAGCCCCGGTGCCGGCGGTCATCCGTCCATCGACCGTCACCGTCTGCCGGAAGCGGCGGCAGTAATAGCCTTCGGCCGATTGAAAGAAGGCTTGCACGATATAACCGCCGCGATTGCCGGAAATGTTGTTCCGCCAACGGGTTGCGGTCCCAGCAGCCGTCGCGCCGCCGATCGCGGTTCGAAACGCCCTCGAGAGGTGCGCACAGTCGCTTTCATGATAGAGGCCCTGCAGAGCCGCCAGTGACGCCGTGCAGTCGGACCCGGCGCCAGGCGCGGGTCCCGGCGGGCGCTTGGTCTGTTGCTTTGGCCTGGTTCCGGGGTTGTTGCCGGTACTGCCACCTTCACTTCCAGACGTCCCGGCGCCTTCGCTCGTCCCGCCACTCCCATTGGGGCGACCGGTCGTGGCCGGGCCGGGTTTGACCGGCTTTTTAGTGACTGACCCGGTCGTCGCATCCTGCCAGGCCAGATATCCACCGCCGGCTACAAACAGAGAAATCGAGACAGCAGCTGCGATCGCCGTCGAACGCGATGGTCCGTCTTTCGTGGTGATCGCCGATATTTGACCTGTCGGCCAGGTGGCGCCGTCGGGGTTCTGGGTCTCGATCTCCGCCGATTGCAATTTGGCCACCACGACGGCGGCCAATTCGGGGTCGGCGGTTGGTGTTTCACCGCCGAGATCCAGCATGTCGCGCCAACTTGAGACCGTTTGCGGGCGATCCGATGGTTTGACTTGCAAAGCCCGGTCGATCCCCGCCGTTAGCGTGGGCCCATAACCAGGCCTCTCGATCCGGGAGAGCGGTCGATAAGGATCGTCCTCCTGACGCTCGGGGGCTTCGGGCGGTTTGCGGCCGGTCATGGCGCGGTGCATGGTCGCAGCCATGGCGTAGATGTCGGTCCAGGGACCTTGGTTGCCGCGAGCAAAATATTGCTCGAAGGGCGCATAGCCAGCCGTAACCACGCTCGTGAGCGTCTTGCTGCGTTCGCTCATGGCGGCGCGGGCGGCGCCGAAATCGATCAAGACAGGCGAGCCGTCGGCCCGGATGTAGATATTTCCGGGCTTTATGTCACGGTGCAGGTAACCGGTCTTATGAACGGTTTCCAGCCCGTCGAGCATCGGAGCCAGGATGGCCTGTATTTGCGGTTCCGAGAGTGTCTTGCCGCCTTGTAAGATGTCGAACAGGCTCGCTCCCTCGACATACTCCATCACAAGATAGGCCGTGTTGTTCGCGTCGAAACTGCGTAGCACAGGTACGATATTGGGGTGACGGAACTTGGTGAGGGTCTTGGCTTCGTCTTCGAAACGACCTAGCCCATATTCGAAAGTCGAGAAGTCATGCGCGCTGATGGGCTCCACGGAGGCCCCGTTGTCGCCGCGCATAGCCAGCTCGCGCGGCAAGAATTCCTTGATCGCGACGTCGCGCTCCAGGCGCAGCTCCCGGGCCCGGTAAGTGATCCCAAAGCCGCCGGCGCCCAGGATCTCCTCGACCCGGTAGCCTTCGAACTGATAGCCGGCGGGCAGGGCGTTGCCGTGGGCTTTCGCCAATCTGTGTCTCCGTCGAGGCGTGGTTCGCTATGCTAGTGCATTCTTTGTCGCGTTGGCATCTTGGGCCTGCCCACGAAACCGATAAGCCTGATGTCTGGATGCGAAATGCTGTCGGGGTTGGAGCCGGAATGGCGAAACCGGTTGAGCGGTCTGCGCTCTAGACGCCCAAATATTCGTGCTGAACGTCTTTGTTCTTGGCCAGCTCATCAGATTTGCCCGTCCACACCACTTTGCCCTTCTCGATAATGTAGTGGCGATCGGCGATACGGGTCAGCACGTCGACATTCTTGTCGATCACCAGGATCGATTGGCCCTGGTCCTTCAAATGCTGCAACACGCGCCAAATGTCCGCGCGGATCAACGGGGCGAGGCCTTCGGTCGCCTCGTCGAGGATCAGCAGCTCCGGATTGGTCATCAGGGCGCGCGAGACCGCCAACATCTGTTGCTCGCCGCCGGACAGCTGGTCGCCCATGTTATTGCGGCGCGCTTCAAGCGCCGGAAACAGTTCAACCACCCGATCATAGGTCCAATGGCTCTTTCGGCCGCCGCGGTTATTCGCGGTCGCAATCAAGTTCTCTCGCACCGTCAGATTGGGGAAGATCTGTCGGCCTTCCGGGACCAAACCGAGACCGGCCTTGGCGATCTTGAAGGATGGCTGGTTCTGGATCTGCTTGCCGTTGAAGGTGATGGTTCCGTTATGCGGGCGGACCAAACCCATGATCGAGCGAATGGTCGTCGTCTTGCCCATGCCGTTGCGGCCGAGCAAGGTCACCACTTCTCCGTCGTTGACCTCCAACTCCATACCGAACAGGACTTGGCTGGCGCCATAGGAAGTTTCGATGTTCTCGATCTTCAGCATCAGGCTGCCTCGTCCTCACCTAGATACGCGTTGCGGACTTCTTCGTTGGTGCGGATTTCTTCAGGCGTTCCGGTTGCGATGGCTCGGCCGTAGACCAGTACGGTGATGCGGTCAGCGAGGCGAAAGACCGCGTCCATGTCATGCTCGATCAGGAGCATCGTGTAGCGGCCCTTCATGTCGACGAGGAACTTGGTCATGCGTTCGGAATCTTCCGAACCCATTCCCGCCATCGGTTCGTCGAGCAACAGCAGCTTCGGCTCTGTGGCGAGGGCCATGGCAATCTCAAGTTGGCGCTGCTCGCCATGGGCCAGATTGCCCGAAATGACATCGCGGCGTTCGGTGAGACCGACTTTATCCAAGACTTCGCGCGCCGGACCCTGCAGCTCGGGATCGGTTCGCGCCGGACGCCAGAATCGGAAGCTGTGGCCCCTATGGGCCTGAAGCGCCAGGGCCACGTTGTCGAGCACGGAGAAGTCGCGGAAAATGCTGGTGATCTGGAAGGATCGCGCCAGGCCCAGCATCGAGCGCTTTGGCGCAGGCAGGCCGGTGATGTCGTGCCCATCGAACACGATCCGGCCTGAATCGGGCTTCAGCATCCCCGAAAGTTGCGCCACCAGGGTCGTTTTGCCGGCGCCGTTGGGCCCGATCACGGCGTGTATTTCGCCAGGCTCAACCTCGATCGAGAGGTTGTCGGTGGCCACGATGCCGCCGAAATGCTTGTTCAGCGACTGCACCGACAGAAGTGGGTCTGCCATTGTTTCCCCGTGTTCCTCGCTTGGCGCCCAGCCGCCTCATTCACAGCCCAGGGCGACATGCCTTCCAGCGGGGCGCGTTATACCCCATCGTCGCCAGCGAACATAGCACTCCGCGAGTGGATCGGATTTCGAGCCTATAGTTGGTGGTAGATCAGGAGGCCAGCCGGCCCTTTTCAACGGTTTTGAACTCCAGCCGGTCCATGTTTTCGAACAGGCGGCGTAACATGCGTTTCAGCATTTCAGCCTCATCGCCGGTAAATCCGGTCAAAGCGGTTGCCTCGTAGTGGAGCGCCTCCGGGATAAGCCGGGCGGTGAGGGCCTGTCCGGCCCCCGTGGCGTGAATTGCCACAGTTCTGGCATCGCCGTCCACGGCATGGAGCGCTGGCCGCCGGCGTTCCACCAGGCCCCGACGCTGCATCGTCCCCAGCAGACGGGATAACGTTGAAACCTCGATTGTGGTCATGCTCGCCAGCTCGCCGACCCGCTGGCCGTCGCGATGGTTGAGCGACGCCAAAACGCGCCACATCGGCAGAGTCAGGTCATGCTCGGCTTTCAGTTTCTCGCTGAAAGACTCCGCGATGCGTGAACCTGCGCGGTTCAGAAGGTATGGCAGGTAGACGGATAGATCGAACATCGTTGCTCCACTTCAGAGACCTGGCGGCGCGCGCTCATTCGACTTCGAATATGCCTTCGACCTCGATCACGACATTGAACGGCATCACCGCGACACCGACCGCCGTTCGCGCATGCCTGCCGCTCTCGCCAAATACCTCGATCATCAAGTCGGAGGCGCCATTGACTGCCGGCGTCACGTCGTGAAAATCGGGGACGGCGTTCACATAACCAGTCAGCTTGACGACCCGGGTAACCCGGTCGAGATCGCCGTCAAGCGCGACCCTGGCCTGCGCCAGCATGTTGAGCGCCGACAACCGCGCCGCATCCTGCACTTGAGCCAGATCGTACTCGCGGCCGGCCTTCCCGATGAAGCGGCGCTCGCCATTCCATTGCGGGATCATACCGGAGATAAAGAGCTGGCCGCGCGACAGCGCCGTGCCCTCGATATGGCCCACCTTGGGCGGCATGGCTTGCGGCAGCTCGATGCCTTTTTCGGCGAGCAGCGTGTCGATGCGGCCAGGCATTTGATGAAATTCCCGGTGAGTTTTACTGTCTATTCGGCTGCGATCTTGCGGTGTTGGCCGTCGAAATGCGGCGCCACTTCGTCCATGAACTTGTGCATCTGCTCCTTGACCAACTCGTGCGGCTTGGCGCCCACGTTGAAGTAGAGGATGACTTCGGCAATACCGGTCTCCTCGATCTTCTTGAGCGTGTCGGTCACCTGTTGAGAGGACCCCAACAGAATGGATTTGTCGGTCAGGTCGGCGCCTTTCATATCCTGCATGAGTTCGACAATCTTCAGGAAGTACTGCATCGTCGGCGGCGCTTCCTCGGGCTTCTTGATGAAGGCCGGCAGGCAGCATTCCTGGAAATAGGCGATCTGGCGCGCCCGCGCATATTCCTCTTCCTCAGGCTTGTCGCCAATGAATGCGAAGTAGCTGCACATCATGCGGCCTGGCTTGGTGCCGTATTTCTCGCAAGCCTCCTTGTAGGCCTCCACCGCCTTGTCGAGCCCGCCATAGGTCATGCCCGCCGCGAAAGGTGCCCAGATGATGTCGAGCCCCTTGCGCGCCGCCATGTCCAGGCTCGTCTTGGAAAACGAGGCGACGTAGAAGGGGATCGGCTTCTGGATCGGCAGCGGGGTGATTTCCATTTCCGGAATATCGTGGAACTCGCTCTTGTGAGACCACGGACCCCCGGTGTTCCAGGCCTTGAGGATGATGTCCATCGCATCCTCGAAGTACTCCGCCGACTTCATGAAGTCGGCACCGAAGGGTGCATATTCGCGCCGGTCATAGCCGCGCCCGCAGGCGAAATCGACGCGTCCGCCCGACAGCAGGTCGAGCGTCGCCCAGGTCTCGGCGACATGAATGGGATGATGGAGCGGCAGCACCGAAACGGCAGGCGCGAGGCGAATTCGCCGGGTCTCCGGGATGATGCTGGCCAGTAGGAGGTCGGGACGCGAATTGACGCCCAGGGAATCGAAATGGTGCTCGCCGATCCAGGCCGAATGATAGCCGAGCTTGTCGGCCAGGATCGCCTGTTCGCGGATCTCGGTGATGAATTGGTTGGCGGTACGTGGACTGTCCGCGTAGTGATTGTCGCTGAGCGTGAAGTATCCGAATTCCATGAGATTGGCCTCCCGGTCGTGGCCTGATGTGCCGGCGCATGAATTATTTTCAACTGCAATATTTGTAAATGCAAATATAATATGGGTCAAGCCACTACAGCCTCGGAGGGCATGCCAGGTCGCTTGCGTCATGCTGGCGAAGGGGTGATTGTCGCGGCGGCCGGTCGACAAGGATTTGCAGCATAAGGGGAGGGGAGCGTGGCGCTGAAGGCGGTTCTGTGGGATTTCGGTGGGGTCTTTACGACCAGCCCCTTCTTGGCCTTCAACCGCTACGAAACCGAGCGCGGTCTGCCCAAGGACTTCATCCGCTCGATCAACGCGACCAATCCCGACACCAATGCTTGGGCGAAATTCGAACGCAGTTCGGTGACACTCGACGAATTCGACGGGCTATTCCGCGAAGAAAGCGCCGTCCATGGACACTCCGTCCCGGGTCGTGACGTGGTGGCGCTGCTGGCCGGCGACGTGCGGCCGGCCATGGTCGAAGCTCTGCGGCGTTGCCGTGAAAAGCTCACCTGCGCCTGCATCACCAATAACGCAAAGGTCGGCGGGGGCCCCGGCATGACACTGTCGCAAACCAAATCGGCCGAAGTGGAAGCGATCATGGCGCTCTTCCACTTGGTTATCGAATCGAGCAAGGTGGGCGTGCGCAAGCCCGATCCTGAAATCTATCAAATCGCCTGCCGCGAATTGGAAATCGAGCCGGCCGAAGCGATCTACCTTGACGATCTCGGCATCAACTTGAAGCCTGCGCGGGCGATGGGCATGATGACCATCAAGGTCGGCGATCCAGAGCCGGCGCTAGCGGAATTGGAAGCGGTGGTGGGTTTTACGCTGGCCTAGCTACGGACCCGGTTTGCCCGTGGGGCCTCGCGAGGCCTACTGAAATTTGATCCATCGACAACTTTGAGCAGGTGCGAAGAAATGAAACCGGTCTGCATGGTCATTGGCGCCGGCGCCGGTATCGGCGGCAACGTCGGGGCGCGGTTTGCGCAAGGCGGTTACCATGCGGTGCTTTGTCGGCGCACGGACGAAGACGGTCTCAACCGCCTGGTGGAATCCATCGAACGCGATGGCGGTTCGGCATCCGGCTTTTTGCTGAATGCCGTTGATCCGGAAAGCCTCGAAGATCGGATATCGGCGATCGAAGCCGATATCGGCCCGATCGACGTCGTGGTCTACAATTTGGGCGCCCAGATCGGCGACAAGCCGTTGCAAGATACCAGCTACAAAGCCTTCGAGATGGGCTGGCGCCTTGCGACTTTTGGGCTATTCCGCGTTGCCTCCGTGGTGTGCCCGTTGATGGAAGACCGCGGTAAAGGCACTATTCTGGTGACTTCGGCGACAGCGGCGATGCGCGGCAACAAGGGACAGCATTCGCACGCGGCGGCCATGGGCGGTCGCCGCATGCTTTGTCAGTCGTTGAATGCGGAATTCGGCCCCAAAGGCATTCATGTCGCCCATATCCTCATCGATGGAGCGGTGGATGCGCCCGATACTTTGGGGCGAATGCTCGGCGCAGAAGAATTCCAGAAACTGAGGAAGACGCGCGGCCTGGAGCATGACGGCCTGCTGTTGCCGGCTGAGGTCGCGGAAAATTATTTCCACATTTCCCAACAGCATCGTTCCGCTTGGACGCATGAGGTCGACCTGCGGCCGTTCTCCGAACTGCCCTGGTGGAACCACTAAGGGTCAATGGCTTTGATGGCGATCAGGCGAGACGCGCGATGAAACTGTACATGGTCCCCTTGGCGCCCAATCCGACCAAAGTCATGCTCTACATCGCCGAAAGAGCGGCTCTGGGAACGGACATGGCGATCGAACAGATCGTGGTGAACACGGTGAAGGGTCGTCACCGCGAGGCTGAGTATCTGGCCCGGAATCCCTTTGGAACTTTGCCGGCACTAGAATTGGATGACGGCACCCATCTGATCGAGTCCCTGGCGATCATCGAATACCTGGAGGATCGCTTTCCGAAGGATTCTCTGCTGGGGACCGATGCGCTGGTGCGGGGTCGGGCGCGCGATTTGGAGCGGATTGTCGATCTGCGGGTTGCCGTGCCGATGGCGACCTACGCGCACGCTACAAAGTCACCGTTGGGGTCGCCCCCTGACGAAGTGCTAGCCGGCTCCATAGTAGTGAACCTTCAAGGGCCGTTGGACTACTTGGAGTCGTTGCTGAGTGACGGGAGGCCTTTGATCACCGGCCAACGGGTCTCAATTGCGGATTGCACGTTCCAGGCGGCGCTGCAGTTCTTGCGCTACATCGAAGCTGACTTGCTTGAGGATCGTCCGAACCTTCGCGCGTGGGATGCCCGCTACAGAAGGAGACCGGCGGCCGTCGATGTATTGAGATGGTAGTGCAAGTATGAAAGCGGGCGATTGCTCCGCTCTTGTGGGCGAAGCCCCCCAGCCCCGGTGCGCTAGGAAAACGCCTTGAAGGTGATCAGCGTGAAGGTGTCCTTGATGCCCGGAAGTTTCTGAATTTTCTCGGCGATGAAATGGCCGACATCGACGTCCCGGTCGAGCGAGCACTTCATCAGCAGGTCGAACTGGCCGGAGATCGAGTGGACCTCGGAGACCTGCTCGACCTCGTCCACCGCCTGGGCGGCAACCTTATAGGTCTCGCCGAGTTCGCACTTGACCATCACGAAGATCGTTTGCACCTGCATCCCCCTGCCGCAGCCAATTCGTTGTGCGGCAGTGCCGCCGGATCGACTATATAGTCAATCGGACTTACACGAACCAGTATCAGCCGTCGACCCGGACAGGTTTGTTCAAGAAGGCCGGCGTGTGATCGCCCATACCCGGTCCGGAGTGATCGGAGACAGGCTCGGGCTTGCGTTCGCGCCGCCGTTCCTCCGCAATGCGAGAACGGTCATCTGTGCGTCGGCCGCCGCGTTTGCGACCACCGTCACTGCGGCCCTCTGACTTCTTGGTCTCTTCATTGCGCGCCGCAGTCGGCGTTGGTTCTTGCTTTGCAGCAGGTTGTTGTTCCGTGGCCGCCGGTTTTGCTTCCGGAGCAGTGGGCGCATCTTTGGCTGGCTCGGCGATTTTGTTGTCGCCGCTTCGAGGAGTGCCCTGGTCACCTCGTTTCTTGTCGTCGGCGGAGGCGGAACGGCCGCCACGAGGTCGGCGTCCGGATGACTCGCGCCGCTTCGGCGGGGCCCGGCGGCGACCGCGCCTTGGGCGGTCGTCATCGGATAGCTCGGCCGTCTCAACACCTTCGATCAGCATTGCTGGTATGTCGCGGCCGATCAGCTTGCCGATGGCGGCGACGAACTTGCCGTCCTCGGGGAAGGCGAGGCTGAAGGCGCGTCCATTGCGCCCGGCGCGGCCGGTGCGGCCGATCCGGTGGACATAATCCTCGGCGTTATAGGGGACGTCAAAGTTGAAGACGTGAGACAGTTGCTGAATGTCGAGACCACGCGCGGCCACGTCGCTGGCCACAAGATAAGTGATCTCGCCGTCGCGGAAACGCTGCAAGGTTTCGGTGCGCGTGGCCTGGGCCATGTCGCCATGGAGTGCCGCGGCGTTGAAGCCATGCCTGACAAGCGATTTGGCGACGATATCGACGTCGCGCTTGCGGTTGCAGAATATCAGCGCGTTTCGCACGTCCTCCTTCTGCAGCAGACGCCTCAACGCGTCGCGCTTGAGCCCGTCGTCGGACGGCATGACGGAAAGGAAATCCTCCACCGTCTCCGCGGCAGTCGCCGGAGGCGATACCGAAATTTCCTTTGGGTTTATCAGGAAGGCATCGGCCAAGCGTCGGATTTCCGGTGGCATGGTGGCCGAGAAGAACAGCGTTTGGCGGATCTTCGGCAGCAGCGAAACGATTTTCTCGACATCGGGGATAAAGCCCATGTCGAGCATCCGGTCGGCTTCGTCGATCACCAGGATCTTCACGTCTGACAGCAGGATCTTGCCACGCTCAAAGAGGTCGAGCAGGCGGCCTGGCGTTGCAATCAGCACATCGACGCCGCGATCGAGCAGCCGTTCCTGGTCGGTGAAGCTTTCGCCGCCGATCAAGAGCGCCTTGGTCAGCTTGTGGTTGGCGCCGTAGGTCTCGAAGTTCTTGGCCACCTGATCGGCCAGTTCCCGGGTCGGTTCCACGATCAGCGAACGCGGCATGCGTGCCTTGGCGCGGCCTTCGGCCAGAATATCGATCATCGGCAACACGAAGCTGGCGGTCTTGCCGGTGCCCGTCTGGGCACAGCCAAGCACGTCTCGTCCCATAAGGACGACCGGAATGGCTTGGCTTTGGATGGGGGTGGGTTCGTCGTAACCGGCGTCGGCGACGGCCTTAAGGACGCCGTCGCTGAGGCCGAGGTTTTCGAATGTCATATGGTTCCGTTCAAGACGTCACGTTGTCAAAAAATGGGCAAATCTCGTATGCCACACTATCAGATAGCCTATAAATTGTCCTTAAGGTCCAAAAATCAACATAATTTCGTTGCCCGAAGCCGGCGACGAACGACCGCGGCACAGCGCCAATATAGTAGTGAAGGACGCAGTCCGTTAGGTTGTGTGACGATGATAAATCTGGGGGGATCCATTGATCATCGAGGCTAATCGATCCGTGCTCTGCGTGATCGATATTCAAAAGCGCCTGACGCCGGCAATGGCGGAGCCCGATGCTGTGATCTCGCGCAGCACGATCCTTATGAAATCCGCCGCCCAATTAGGCGTTCCCGCCCTGATTTCGGAGCAGTATCCCAAGGGTCTTGGTCCGACCGTAGATGCTTTGACACTGATTGCTCCGCCGGATTCGATCTTTCCCAAGATGCATTTTTCCTGTGTCGACGATCCGGACTATCGCGCCCGGCTCGATGGGCTAGGACGCGACCAGGCGGTGCTTTGCGGCATTGAGGCGCATGTTTGTGTGCTGCAGACGGCACTGGGCATGCGCGCCGCGGGCTATCAGGTCGCGGTGGTCGCCGATGCCGTGAGTTCGCGCGATTCCGCCAACAAGACTGCCGCTTTGGAGCGCATGGCGGAAAACGGCGTTGTGATCGCGACCACAGAGATGGTGATTTTCGAATGGCTCAACAAAGCTGGCACCGACGCCTTCCGCGAACTGTCAGCTCTGATCAAATGACATACACATCAATAGGGCGGCGATCGTGAGTCCCAGACCTGTCCTTATCTTGGCGCCTGGCCTTCTGTGCGACACGGCGCTGTGGCGCCACCAGATTGACCATCTGGGCGATCTCGCAGACGTGCTCGTGGCCGATTTTGGGAGCCAGGACAGCATGGAAGCTATGGCCGCTTCTGTGCTGGCGATGACGGAGGGGCCATTTTCGCTGGCTGGGCTGTCGATGGGCGGTTACGTGTCGCTGGAGGTCATGCGCCGGGCGCCGGAGCGGGTCGAGCGCTTGGCGTTGCTCGACACCTCGGCCCGAGCTGATACGCCAGAGCAGACATCCCGCCGACGCGGACTCATCGAACTGGCCAACAAAGGCAACTTCAAAGGTGTGACACCGCGCCTACTGCCGTTGTTTCTGCATCCGGAGCGTCTCGACGACGCCGAACTGGTGAATACCGTCATTTCCATGACCGAGCGGGTAGGGCGGGATGCGTTCTTACAGCAGCAGCAAGCCATCTTGGAGCGTTCGGAAAGTCGGCCGAGCCTGGCTCAAATAGCCGTTCCGACTGTCGTCATCTGCGGTCGCGACGATGCCTTGACGCCGCTTGAATGGAGCGAAGAGATCGCGTCAGGTGTGCCCGGCGCGGTTCTCCTTCCCATAGAGCAGTGCGCCCACCTTGCCACACTGGAGCAGCCTGCGGCGGTGACCGCCGCGTTGCGATACTGGATGCAGCTCTGATCGATGCAGCTCTGATCGATGCAGCCGGGATCGATGCAGTTCAACTGCCGCGCGGATAGACGAACACGCTCCAAATGTCACCCGTTCCGGAATGAGCACCGTACCATTGGCGCGGGGAATAGTTGCTCTTGGTCAGGCGGTAGCAGGAACGCCCGCGATACTCCAATCCACGGCCCTCAAAGCACAACTCGTCGCCGGCATATGACCAGCGCCCATTCATCGATCCGGTCCAGGATTCCCAGCTGCCGCGTGTCACCGGGCGGCGACGCTCGTAATTCCCGCTGAAGGTGCCGTCTGGATGGAGGTGCAGGACCTCACTGCGGTTCAATCCACCGAAATCGACACTCATCCGGACCTCGCTGCCTTGCAGCATGCCCAGGGTTGGAGGATCGGCGTATGCGTTGGTCGCCATTAGGACGGTGGTGAGGAGGGTGATCAGGATAGTGCGCATCGTCTCCCTAGTCCTTCTCGGTTTGAGTGGGCAGCGGATGAGCAAGGCGGCTGTTTTTATGCCTACGCGCAACACGGGCGCATGGATCATGTTGACGAGTTAAGGTCGCAGGTGTGGGCCGTCCAATCACAAGCCGGTGACATTCGCTCGGATCTTTGCCAGGCCATTTTTCCAAGTTGGAAAGTGCGCCAATCGTCGGCCGGCCCCGTTCGATCGATGCGTGTGCTATCATTCGGCGGCCGACATGGGGGATTGCGATGGCCGGTTTTCCACTTGCGTTCGAGACGCTGACGCTGAATCGTCGGCCGAACCAGTTTTTGATGCTGCCGGACGGTTTCAAGGCGCTCGCTCCGGCCCATGCGGTGAGCCCGGAACTGACGGCCGCGCCGGCCAAGGTCTACCCGACGATCAAACGGGTATTCTCTGCCGAACCTCGCGTTGTCCTGGCGCGGGAGGATGAGGCCGCCGGCCAGCTTGAGTTCGTGCAGCGTTCAGCGCTGTTCCGGTTCCCCGACACGATCACGATTGCGGTGCTGCCCGCCGGCAAGGGCAAGTCGACGCTGGCCATCTACAGCCGCGCAAAGGTCGGTTACCGTGATTTCGGGGTTAATCAGAAGCGCACCGAACATTGGTTGGCTCTTCTGAACGCCGCGCTCAATAGCAAATAGAGCCCATCGGCGCTGACGCGTAGACGCTGCGGGTCGAGCGCACTGTATGCTAATCTCCCAGCTCTGATTGCCGGGAGAGAATGCGAGGAGGAGGGATTGTGATGAAACGCCTCTTGCTGGTTGGCGCCGCCACGCTGGTCATTACGAGTACCGGTCCGGCTTCGGCAGGCGACGGGGTGACTTTGCCCGAGCAAGTCGCCCAGGGACCGAACAATGTCCTGACCTGCCGCGGTGGCGGATCCACGCATTTTGATCTCATCTTCAACCGCAACCATTACCGCGAGGTTTGTGTTCGCTTCGCCTGGAGTGGCGGTGCGTTGGCTCGGCGCCTTCCGGCACCCGGGCACTGCGGGTGGGCCAGTCGCGCGCCGACCGACAAGGAGCGCCGAACCCGACTGTTCTGCCAGAGCATCACCCGGACGGTCGTCATTCAACGCGCGCCCGGCCGGGCATCGGTGCGATTTGTCAGCGCCGATGCGCCCTACATCGCGTATCTCGGCAGTCGACGCCATGTCTACAGGTTGCTCGTGCGCTCGCAAGGCACGAGCTACAAAGTGCTGCGTGTCGTTTATCCCCGCCGACGCAAGCCCAAGAAGAAAGCGAGGTAGGCCATGCAGACGAAAGCAATCCTGGGAACGCTCGGTCTTATGGCCGCATTCGTCGCATCGACCGCTGTCCAGGCCGGCGATCCTGCCCCCTCGACCCAACTCGCCAAAGGCCAGATCGCCCAGGGACAGGTCGCCCAGGGTGAGCAGCGAATGGTGTGCAGCGCCGGCCTAAACTCTGGCTATAGAATCGACTTCGGTCGAAACCATACGCGACGGGTCTGCGTCACCTTCCGCTGGTTGCGCGGTGCGCCGACAAACGATGCGCCCCCGGCCGGCCACTGCCGCTGGGACGGCCGCCCACCGAGCCGCGCCGAAGTCCGCATTCGCCGTTTCTGCCAGGACTTGAGGAAAGATTTCCGGGTCGAGCGGCGGGGCGCCGCGGTTCGCTACAAGTCGCAGGACGCGCTCTATCTCGACCGGATCGACGATCCGAGCTTTCGCTACTTCATTTATGTCCGCCAGATGCGGCGCCATTTCCAGGTGATCCGCGTCGGACCCTGGAGCCGTTAGCGACGCGTCACGCCCACTGCGCAGCGATCCGGTTGTCGCCTAGTAGATCTCGTCGCGATAGTTCGTCTGGATGACGCCCTCGATCTCGTCGGCTGTGCCGCCGGGATCGCGCTGGTCCTTCACGATCTGGCCATAGCGCGGGAAGTCCTTGCGATCGATTTGGGTTTCCGGATCCCATAACCGCGACCGCTTGAGCGCCTTGGCGCAATGGAAGAAGACCGTATCGATCTCGATGCGGATGGCCAGTTCCGGAACCTTGCTTTGCACCGCCATGTCGGCCAGCAGATCGGCGTCGCGGACGATGCTGGCGCGGCCGTTCAATCGCAGGGTCTCCTCCACGCCCGGCAGAAAGAAGATCGCCGCGACGGAGGGCTGCTCCAGAATATTCAGCATCGTGTCGATGCGCCGATTGCCGCGCCGGTCGGGGATCAGGACGGTGCGGTCGTCGAGCACCTTCACGAAGCCTGGCGGATCGCCGCGCGGCGTCACATCGGCCTTGCCGTCCGCGCTCATGCTGGACAGGCAGAGGAAGGGCGAGAGCGAAATGAAATGCCGGCAATGCTTGTCGAGCCGGTCCATCTCCTTGGTCGCCGCCAGCGGCATCGGTTCGCCGACGACGTCGCGCAACGCGGTGCGATCGCTGATTTGTTCGGTCATTGGGGACCTCCCGTCCTGCCAGGCACAATACTAGCATCAACGGTGCGTCAGTTCATTCCACAGTCAGACTGGCGGCCTAAACGTCCAACTCATCCACAAACCGGGCGCGCTCCTGGATAAACGCTAGACGAAGCTCCGGCTTGCGCCCCATCAGCGCGTCGACGGTACGCGCGGTGTGGCCTTTCTTGTTGCCGGCGGCGGTCTCGTCGGCATCGTTGGGAATGATGACCCGCAAAAGCGTGCGCTTGGTCGGGTCCATGGTCGTGGATTTGAGCTGCGCGGACGGCATCTCGCCCAGACCCTTGAATCGGCTGATATCGACCTTGCCGGCACCCTTGAACTGCTTCTTCATGATCTCGTCCTTGTGGGCGTCGTCGCGGGCATAAAGCACCTCGCTGCCCTTGGCCAGGCGGTAGAGCGGCGGCATGGCAAGGTAGAGATGCCCGCCGGCGATCAACTCCGGCATGTCCTTGTAGAAGAAGGTCAGCAGCAGCGAGGCGATATGCGCGCCGTCGACATCGGCGTCGGTCATGATGATGACCCGCTCGTAGCGTAGGCGGCCCTCGTCATAGGTTGCGCCCGTGCCGCAGCCGAGCGCCTGCACGAGGTCGCGCAGTTCCTGGTTCTGGCTCTGTTTCTCCGCCGAGGCGGAAGCGACGTTGAGGATCTTGCCCCTGAGCGGGAGGATCGCCTGCATATCGCGCTTGCGGGCCTGCTTGGCCGAGCCGCCGGCGCTGTCGCCCTCGACCAGGAAGATCTCGGTGCCCTCGGCTGTTTGGCGCGAGCAGTCGGCGAGCTTGCCGGGCAGGCGGAGCTTGCGGGTCGCGGTCTTTCGGTCGAGCTCCTTCTGGGCCTTGCGGCGCTTGCGGTCCTCGGCCTTCTCGATCAACCGTTCAAGAAGCGAGCGCGCTGCGCCGGGATCGGCGGAGAGATAATGGTCGAAGTGGTCCTTAAGCGTGTTTTCCACCAGACGCGAGGCCGCGGGCATGCCGAGGCGCTCCTTGGTCTGGCCCTGGAATTCCGGGTTGCGCACGAAGAGTGACAGCACGATGGCCGCGCCTTCCATGACGTCGTCGCCGCTGACCAGGTTCGATTTCTTGTTGCCGATCAGATCGCCGTAGGACCGGAGCCCTTTGGTGAGCGCGGCGCGCAGGCCCTGCTCGTGGCTGCCTCCGTGGGGCGTGGGCACGGTATTGACGTAGGAATTCGTGAAGCCGTCCTCGTCGCCCGGCCAGGCTATCGCCCATTCGATCCGGCCTTCACCATTCAGCGACACCGAACCGGCGAAGGGGTCGACCATGTAGGTCGGGCGCTTGCCGATCGCCTCGGCCAGGAAGTCGCGGATGCCGCCGGGGAAGCGAATGGTCTCGGCCTGCGGGGTCTCGCTGCCCTCGGGCACGAGGCTGGGATCGCAGGACCAGCGGATCTCCACTCCGCCGGAAAGATACGCTTTTGAGCGCGCCATCCGATACATCGTGGCCGGGCGGAAGGTCTCCTTGGGACCGAAGATCTCTGGATCGGGATGGAAGCGCACCGTCGTCCCGCGACGGTTCTGCACCGAGCCGGCCTGCTTTAGTTTGCCCTTGGCTTTGCCGCGCGAGTAGCTCTGGGTCCACAGTACGCGGTCGCGCGCGACCTCAACCTCGAAGACATCGGAGAGCGCATTGACCACCGATATTCCAACGCCGTGCAGACCGCCGGACGTGCCGTAAGCCTTGCCGCCGAATTTACCGCCAGCGTGCAGGGTAGTGAGGATGACTTCCAACGCCGACTTGTTTTTGAACTTGGGGTGCGGGTCGACCGGAATACCGCGGCCGTTGTCGCGCACGGTAACGGCCCCGTCGGCGGCGAGTTCAAGCTCGATCCAACTCGCATGCCCCGCCACGACCTCGTCCATGGCGTTGTCCAGCGCTTCGGCCACGAGGTGATGCAGCGCCCGTTCGTCGGTCCCGCCAATATACATGCCGGGGCGCCGGCGCACGGGCTCGAGCCCCTCCAGGACCTCGATATCCTTGGCCGTATAGCTCGCTTCGGCCGATTTCGCCTTGCGGCGTCCGGTCATTGCATTTCCGTGTCTGCGGGCGGCCTGGTCATCTTGACCGAATAGATCCGGCGTCGCCGTCATGCCGTGCTCCAGGAGTACATATAGTCCAAGGCGGGCGCCCTCGCGAGGCACGGCATAAAGTAGTCGTGCGGACAAACAAGCACAAGATATTGTGTGATTGCCAGGAACCGCCGGACACGCGAGGATGGCGCGCGGGAGAGGGGCGGACTTCATGGCGAACACGACGGCCGATTACGCGGTGGTGACGGGCGCCTCGAGCGGTCTTGGCGCGGAATTCGCCAGGCAATTGGCTTCGAGAGGGTACAACCTCGTGCTGGCGGCGCGGCGCGAGGACCGGCTGAAAGCGCTCAAGGCCGAGATCGGCGAGAGCACACCCGGCACAGTGGTAGAGATCGTGGTGGTCGATCTAGGTACACCGGACGGCCCTCAGGCTCTGTACGACGCCGTGGCGGCCAAGAAACTTTCGGTCGACGTGCTGATCAACAATGCTGGTTTCGGCATCTATGGGCGTTACGAGGAGACTGATTGGGAGCGCGAACGGCAGATGCTGGCGGTCGATGTGGTCGCCCTCGCACATCTGACCAAGCTGTTCTCCACCGACATGATCGCGCGCGGCGGAGGGCATATTCTGCAAGTTTCCTCGATCGGCGCTTATCAGCCGACCCCAACCTATTCGATCTATTCCGCCGCAAAGGCCTTCGTGCTGCTGTTCGGCGAAGGGATCAACTTCGAACTTCGGCGCAAGGGCGTGAAGGTCACTGTGCTCTCGCCCGGCGTGACCGTTACCGAATTCCACGAAGTCGCCGGCCAGACGTACAATCTCTATCACAAGCTCACCAAGATGCAGGCGCCGCGTGCCGCCCGGGAGGGGCTGAACGCGCTCTTCCGCGGCAAGCCAAGCGTCGTTCCAGGCGTGCTGAATGCCGTGTTCGCCTGGTCCAATCGATTGGTCCCGCGCCGACTACAGGCGCTGGTGGCTTATCTCGTAATGCGAAACTGACGGGATCTCCTCCGAATGGCGCGATCGTCAACCGGCGGCACGACCGGAGAACCGCACGGCAACCTCGTCATCAGAACGCTGGCGATGCCGTCCGATACCAACATATCGGGTGACATTTTCGGCGGCTGGTTGTTGTCGCAGATGGATATCGCCGGTGGCGAAACCGCAGTGGAGCGCAGCAAAGGTCGGACGGTTACCGTCGCCATCGAGGCCATGACGTTTCACTTGCCGGTTTTTGTCGGCGACGTCCTATGCTGCTACACGGCCGTAGAACGAATTGGTCGCACTTCCATGGCGATCAATGTCGAGGCCTGGGCTATTCGGCGTAACACGCGCGAACAGGTCTTGGTCACGGATGGCGTTTTTACCTATGTCGCGGTCGATGAAAACCGCAAGTCGCGCCTTGTCCCAGCCGACAAATAGAAGGAAATTGCCTTCATGATCGATGCTTACTATTGGGGCACAACAAACGGCCACAAGATGCTGATTGCATTGCTTGAAACGCAAATTGAACACAATCTGATTCATGTCGATATCGCGCGTGGGGACCAGTTTGAACCCGAATTTCTCAAGATCGCCCCCAACAACAAGATCCCGGCCATCGTCGATCACGATCCTCCGAGCGGCGACGCACCGGTTTCGCTTTTTGAATCGGGCGCCATCCTGCACTATCTCGCCGAGAAGTCGGGCAAGCTTCTTCCGAGTGACTGGCAGAACCGATGGGAGACGACGCAGTGGGTGATTTGGCAGGTCGCAGGGCTTGGTCCCTATGGCGGTCAGTGCCTGCATTTCCGCGACTTCGCACCGGAGAAAATCACCTACGCCATCGATCGATACACCCGCGAGGCGAGCCGCCTCTACGCGGTGCTGGACCGCCAGCTTGAAGGCCGCGATTTCGTCACCGGCACGTTCTCCATCGCCGACATTGCGATGTATCCTTGGATATACCCCCATCCCCGAATGGCCCAGGACCTGGCGGACTATCCCAATCTGAAGGGCTGGTACGAGGCGATGTCGGAACGCGCCTCGGTCAAGGAGGCTTATGCCTATGCGGCTGGGCTGGAACGCACACCAATCGACACCGACGACGCCCGAAAACTGCTGCTCTATCAGGATGCGGCCAGCGTGCGGCACTGAAGCCCTCAGTCTCCGTCGCGGGCGGACCATCGGGACGGGTCAAGCGTCATTAGCCATTCCACGCCGCCCGCATCGGTTTCGATTGTTTGCTTCTTTTCGAACCCGATGGAGGCGTAGGCGCGGATTGCTGCGCCGTTCTTGCTTGAAACAAACACGGAGAGGAGCGGGGCGGCGCCTTGCGACAGGATCAGATTGATCGTTTGCGTCATGGCGCGCGGGCCAATGCCTTTGCCCGTCAGGTCCGTTTCGCCAATCAGTATATCGATGTCGATGGTGCCGGCCGGCAAACCATAGGCCATAGTGCCGAAATAGGCTTTGAAATCGGTCCATTGGATGTAGCCGACCGGCGTTTCGCTCAGGCAGACGGTCCGACATCCGCTGGGCGGCGGCGCCTTGCGATGCCAGATCAGCTCGCTGGCGTTGACCCGTGGATCGCCCCACCAGCGACGCACATGGGGTGCTTCGAACCAGTCGAGAATGGCTGGAATATGGGGATCGGCCACCGGCGGCAGCGTCACCTCGGAAACAGGCGTCTTTTGATTCTCGGAAGGCACGGTGGCATCGCTCCAAAATTGACTTGCCGGCCGGTCGGACGGTGCCAATCGGCGCCGCACTGGCGTACAATCATGGCGCGTTCTTAAGCGGTACGGAAGACACTGAAAGCATCACCATGGGGCGGCGCGAAAACCTACGTTCGATGCGTTTCGGTCTTTCGACCGTGCTTGGTTTCAAACGGCGTGGCTTCTTCATCCCATATCGCTATGCCGGCCAGGTGACCGAAGCCGGCGAACGGCCGCGCTACCGCGACGTTGCGATGCTCTTGAGGCGCTTTGAGGGTGGTTTCGGGAATTTGCTCCATACGATCGAGAGCTTCGGGCCTGACCTCTTTGGTATCGGCTCGAAGGCCGGCGAAGACGGTGTGCCGAGACCGGCGCCGCGCTGGGACCAGGGCTGGTTTCCGCCGCTCGACGCCGCCGCAGCCTACGCCATCGTGAGAAGCCGTGCGCCCAAACGTATCGTGGAGATCGGCTCCGGACACTCCACCCGTTTCTTCGCTCGGGCGATCCACGACGGCGGACACGAGACGACCATTACCGCGATAGATCCCGCGCCGCGTGCAGCCATTAGCGGCCTTACGGCCGGCGGGCAACCGGTCGAATGGGCCCGCTCCACGGCTCAGGAGGCCGGCGATGGCCTGGTCGTGGGGTTGGAGGCGGGGGATGTTTTGTTCATCGACTCCAGCCACATCCTGATGCCGGGCACCGACGTCGATACGCTTTTTAACCACGTCATGCCTGCGCTTCCGGCCGGCGTGCTGGTGCATATTCACGACATCTTTCTGCCCGACGACTATCCCGCCGATTGGGACTGGCGCGGTTACAACGAGCAGCTCGGTGTCATCCCGATGTTGCTCGGCGGCGCCTGGGAGCCGCTCTTCGCGAGCCGCTATATCGAGACGCGCATGGCGGCACCCTTGGCAGGCTCGTTGGTGTCTCGCCTGCCCAATCCGGAGAGCGCGCCCAACACCAGCCTGTGGCTGTCGAAGAAATAGGGCGGGCGGCTAGCCGATCTCTTCGGCCAGATGGCAGGCGACCGTCGTGTCGCCCAGAGGACCCAAGGCGGGCGTTTCAGCCGCGCAGCGCAATTCGGCATGCGGACAGCGGCCCCGGAAAGCGCAGCCCGACGGCGGATCGAAGGGCGAGGGGGGCTCGCCTTGAAGCGGTGTGCGCACCTGACGGCGGGCGGGGTCAATGCTTGGCGTGCTGGCGATCAATGCCCGTGTGTAGGGGTGCCGGGGCCGATCAAGGACCGCCTCGCGCGAACCGCGTTCCACGACCCGGCCCAGATACATCACCATGACCTCCCCGGCCATGTGCCGGACCACGGAAAGGTCGTGCGAGATGAAAAGGTAAGCCTGACCGAGTTCATCCTGCAGATTGCGCAGCAGGTTCAGGATCTGGGCCTGAACAGAAACGTCGAGCGCGGAGACTGGCTCGTCGGCGACAACCAGCTTTGGCCGCAGAATAAGCGCCCGTGCGATGGCGATGCGCTGCCGCTGGCCGCCGGAGAACATATGTGGGTAGCGCCCTATATGCTCAGGCCTCAACCCGACCTTGGCCAGCATTTCGCGCGCCGCCGCCTGGCGTTCGGCGCGGCCCATCGGCGTGTTGAGCTTCAGCGGTTCCTCCAACGTGGCGCCTACCGTCTTGCGGGGATTGAGCGAGCCGTAGGTGTCCTGGAAGATGAACTGCACCGAGGCGCGAAGGGCCTTCACCTCAGCCGGCTCGGTGGTGCCGTGACCGTCGATGGAGAGCGAGCCGGCGCTCGGTGGCTCGATCATCGCGGCGACCCGCCCGAGCGTGGACTTGCCGCAGCCCGATTCGCCGACGACCGCCAGGGTCGCACCGGCGCGGAGTTCGAAGCTCACTCCGTCGACGGCTTTCAGCATCGCGGTCGCCGAGAAAAGGCTGCGGCGCACAGGGTAGTGGCGCGCAATGTCGCGGGCGACGAGAGCTGGGGCGGGGGCAGCATCGATCATGGCGATGCCGCGGTGGAAAGTGGGAAGTGACAACGCAAACCTTGTGCGCCCTTGCCGGTCGCATGAGGCCGTTTTTCACGGCATGACCGTTCGGCATAAGTGCAACGTGGATGGAACAGGCAGCCTGCCGGTCGATCCTCGATCCCCGGCACGATGCCTGGAATGGTGCGCAGCGGCGCGCCAGGCGGCGCGCGTTCGGGAAGCGCGTCTAGCAGGGCCGCGGTATAGGGGTGTCGCGGCGCCTGCAGGATATCGAGCACCGTACCGGCTTCGACCGCTTCACCCGCATACATCACCATCACGCGTTCCACCGTCTCGGCGATGACCGCCATGTCGTGGGTCACCAGCATCAAGGCCATACCGTGTTGCTCGCGCAGCGATCCCAGCAGGTCGAGGATCTGAGCCTGGATGGTGACGTCGAGCGCCGTTGTCGGCTCGTCGGCGATCAGCACCCTGGGCTCGCAAGCAATCGCCATGGCGATCATCACGCGCTGGTTCATGCCGCCGGAGAGCTGATGAGGAAAGGCGGACAGCCGCCGCGCCGGCTCGGAGATGCCGACGCTGGCCAACAGATCCATGGCCTGGTCCTTGGCCGAACCCTTTCCACCTTGGGGTCTGCGGCGAATGGCTTCGATGATTTGAAAGCCGACCGTGAAGCACGGGTTGAGGCTGGTCATGGGTTCCTGGAATATCATCGCCAACTCACGGCCGGCGATGGCACGGCGTGCTCGGGCACCGGCGCCCATCAGTTCGCGACCGTCAAATGCCAGACGACGCGCCTCGACGCGCGCGGATTCCGGCGCGAGGCCCAACAGTGCCAACATCGCCATGCTTTTGCCGGAGCCCGATTCGCCGACGATGCCCAATGCTTCTCCGTCGTTGAGCGTGAAGGAGACGTCTTCCACCGCGGCAACGTCGCCGCGCCGAGTCTCGAATGTGACCGATAGGCCTTCGACCTCCAGCAATGCCATCAGCGCCTCACGTTCGAGCGGTTCATCCGGCTATCGTTTCATCTTAGGGTCGAGGGCGTCGCGCAGCCCGTCGCCTGCCAAATTGAAGGCAAGCACGGTGATGAGAATGGCCAGTCCCGGCAGGGTGACGACCCACCAGGCGCGCTCGATGTATTGCAACGCATTTGCGAGCATCGTGCCCCATTCGGGCGTTGGCGGCTGGGCACCGAGGCCGAGGAAGCCGAGGGCCGCGGCGTCCAGAATTGCCGTCGAGACGCCGAGCGTTGCCTGTACGATCAGCGGCGCCATGCAGTTGGGCAGTACCGTTGCGAACATCAGCCGGCCGAGTCCCGCGCCGGCGACACGGGAGGCGGTGACGTAGGGCTTGGAGCGCTCGGTGAGGACGGCGGAGCGGGTGAGGCGGGTGAAATGCGGAACGAACACAATCGAGACCGCAATCATGGCATTGACCAGGCTGGGACCGAGGATAGCGACGATGACGATCGCCAGCAGCAGCGCCGGCAGGGCCAGCATGATGTCCATGAGGCGCATCAGGGCCGCATCGATGAGACCTGGAAAAAAGCCGGAGACGAGGCCCAGCAAAACGCCGGTGCTGAGCGCCAGCACCACCACCGAGAGTCCAATCAGCAGAGAGAGCCGGGCGCCGTGCATGAGGCGCGAGAGAATGTCGCGGCCCAGGTCGTCGGTGCCGAGCGGATAGAGAAAGCCACCACCCTCGACCCAAAATGGCGGAACGAGGAGGGCGTCGCGGAACTGCTCGTTGGGCGGATGCGGCGCAAGCCAGTCAGCGCCCAAGGCCAGCACCGCGAGGGCCACGATGACGATGAGGCCAAGCAGCGCGCCCCGATTGGCCCGAAAATCTCGCCAAGCCTCCAGCGCCGGCGGCGTTGGAATGTGCTCGGGGACACCTTCCGCTTGCACTGCGGCTGTTTCGAGGTCAGCGGGCATGGCTGATGCGCGGATTGATGAGGCCGTAGAGCAGATCGACGCTCAGATTGACCAGGATGATCAAGGTCGCCACGAGCAGCACGCCGCCCTGCAGCACCGGATAGTCGCGCCGGCTGATCGAATCGACGAGCCACTTGCCGATCCCCGGCCAGGAAAAGATGGTTTCGGTCAGGATGGCGCCGGCCAGCAGCAGGCCGACCTGAAGGCCAATCACGGTAACGACGGGGATGAGCGCGTTGCGCAGAGCGTGAACCCAGACGACGCGGCCCGTGGAAAGCCCCTTGGCGCGTGCGGTGCGGATGTAGTCTTCGCCCAGGACTTCGAGCATCGATGAGCGCGTCATTCGTGCGATCATGGCAAGCGGAATGGTGCCGAGTACGATGGCCGGCAGGATCAGATGGCGCAGCGCCGAGACGAATGCGCCGCGCTCGCCGGCAATCAGCGTGTCGATCAGCATGAACCCGGTGACAGGCTCGATGAAATGCAAAACTGATATCCGGCCCGACACCGGGGTCCAGCCGAGCGTCACCGAGAACAGCAGGATCATCAAGAGACCCCACCAGAAGATCGGCATCGAATAGCCGGTCAACGCCGCGCCCATGACCAAATGGTCGGCAGCCTTGCCGCGCTTCGTTGCTGCCAGCACGCCCGCCGGCAAGCCCAAGACGAGAGCGAACAGCATTGCGGTCAGCGAGAGTTCCAGCGTGGCCGGAAACAGAGCCAGAAATTCTTCAAGCACCGGACGCTGGGTGACGATGGACTTGCCAAGATCGCCGGTCAGCACATCGCCCAGATAGACGACGTATTGCTCGGCCAGCGGCTTGTCGAAACCGTAGCGCGCACGAAGTTCGGCGTGGCGTTCGGCGCTGATGCCGCGCTCGCCGACCATCAACTCGATCGGGTCGCCGGGAATGAGCCGGATCAGCGCGAAGGCGAGGATGGTGACCCCGATAAATGTGGGGATCACCATGCCTAGCCGAACCAGCACGAAGCGCAGCATTAGCCCGCCGTCAGCTTCGAAGACGCGAGCAGTCCGCGTCCGTGGCGTTGGTGGTCACACCGCAGCGCCCTGTTGGGTCCGCCTATTTCAGATCGACACCGTAGAATGCGTGACCGCCGAAGGGGTCGATGCGGAAATCGACCACGTTCTTGCGCATCGGCTTGAAGACGATCGAATGCGCGATCGTGACCCAAGGCGCCTCTTGCTTGAACACAATCTGCGCCTTGCGATAGAGCTCGGTCCGCATCTTCACATCGGCCACGCGCTTGGCCTTGACGATCAGGTCGTCGAACGGTTTGTGACACCATCTGGACAGGTTGATGCCACCTTTTTTGGCGCCGTCGCAGCCGAGAAGCACGTGGAAGAAATTATCCGGATCGCCGTTGTCGCCGGTCCAGCCGAGCAGGATCGTGGTGTGTTCTGAGTTTTTGATGCTGCGTTTCAGATACTCGCCCCATTCGTAGGTTACGATCTTGGCCTTCACGCCGATCTTCGCCCAGTCGGCTTGAATCATCTCAGCCATGCGGCGGGCGTTCGGGTTATAGGGCCGCTGTACCGGCATGGCCCAGACGTCCGTGGCGAAGCCTTTCGGGAAGCCAGCCTCCGCCAGCAATTTCTTCGCCCTTGCAGGATCGTACGGATAGGGCGTGGTCGACTTGTTGTACGACCAGATCGTCGGCGGGATCGGGTTCTTGGCGACCTTGCCCGCACCTTGGAAGACGGCACGGATGATGGCCTCGCGATTGATCGCCATGGTGAGCGCCTGGCGGACCTTTTTGTTGCCGAAGGGCTTTTTCTTCACATTGAAGGCGAGATAGCCGACGTTCAGGCCTTCCTGCTGCATCAGTTTCACGTCGGGATGTTTGCGGATCGCGGCAAGGTCGGCCGGATTCGGATACGGCATGATGTGACATTCGCCGGCCTTCACCTTGGCCCAGCGCACCGATGGGTCCTTGGTGATCGCGAAGATCAAATTGTCGAGCTTGGCCTTGCCCTCCCAATAATCAGGATGGGCCTTGTAGCGGATCACCGCATCCTTCCGGTAAGCGACATACTGGAATGGTCCTGTGCCGACCGGCAGCAGGTCAACTTTGGCCATACTGCTCGCCGCCGCCATCTTGTCTGCATACTCCTTGGAAAGGATCGAAGCGAAAGGCATTGCCATGTTGGCGATGAACGGCGCTTCGGGTTTGGTCAGGGTGAAACGCACAGTCATCGCGTCGACCTTTTCGATCGACTTCAACAGCTTGGGCATGCCCATCGAGGCGAAGTACTGGTAATTGCCGCCGGATACCTTGTGGTAGGGATGGTCTTTCCGCCATTGCCGATTGAAACTGTAGAGCACGTCATCGGCGTTGAAGTCGCGGCTCGGCTTGAAATAGCTGGTGGCGTGGAACTTAACGCCCTTGCGCAGCTTGAAGGTATAGACAAGGCCGTCCCGCGACACGCTATAGGACGCTGCCAGGCCCGGTACGATGCGCGTCGTGCCGCGCTTGAACTCGACAAGACGATTATAGACGTTGCGCGCGGACGCATCGAAAGTCGTACCCGAGCTGTAGAGCGATGGATTGAAGCCCTCCGGACTGCCCTCGGAGCAGAACACCAGTGTCTTGGCAGCCTGAGCTGGCGCGGTTGCGACTGTGGTGGCCAAACCGGCAGCCAGCCCGGCGGCGAGGATCGCGGCGCTGTAGCTAATGCGTTTCATCGTGTCCCCTTTCTGCCTGAGGTCGTTGTGCGGAACGGATCGTTCCTGCAACTTTAGACGAGGCATGCAAATCCGGCCAGCGCCGTTGCACCTCTCTCGTCGGCGTCGATGCGAATTTGTGCCTGCGGAAATGAATCTGCAGAAAGGAAAAGGGCGGGTATCAAACCCGCCCCATTCAGATGTCTTCGATTTTTATGCGAAAGTTCAGACGCTGTAGTACATCGCGAACTCAATCGGGTGTGGCGCTGTCTCAAATCGCGCCGTCTCCTCCATCTTCAGTTCGATATAGGCGTCGATCTGATCGTCGGTGAAGACGTCGCCTTTCTTCAGGAAATCCCGGCCCGCATCGAGCTCCTCACAGGCCTGGCGCAGCGACGAGCACACTGTGGGCACGCCGTGAAGCTCTTCCGGCGGCAGGTCGTAGAGGTCCTTGTCCATCGGGTCGCCCGGATTGATCTTGTTCTGAATGCCGTCGATGCCGGCCATCAGCATCGCGGCGAACGTCAGATAGGGATTTGCCGCGGGGTCGGGGAAACGCACCTCCACGCGCTTGCCATTGGGCGAGGCCACGAAGGGAATGCGGCAGGACGCTGAGCGATTGCGCGCCGAGTAGGCCAGCAGCACCGGTGCCTCGAAACCGGGGATCAGGCGCTTGTAGCTGTTGGTCGTGGGATTACTGAAGGCGTTGATGGCGCGGGCGTGCTTGATGATGCCTCCGATATAATGCAGCGCCGTCTCGGACAGATCGGCATAGCCGGAGCCGGCGAAGACCGGCTTGCCGGCATTCCAGATCGACTGGTGGATATGCATGCCCGATCCATTGTCGTCAAACACCGGCTTGGGCATGAAAGTCGCCGTGGCGCCGTTGGTCGCGGCGACCATGTGGACAACCCATTTGTAAATCTGCATGGCGTCAGCTTGCTGCACGAGCGGCGCGAACTTAATGCCGAGTTCGTGCTGGCTAGGCGCCACCTCGTGGTGGTGCTTCTCGGTGTCGACGCCCATGGCACGCATGACGGTGACCATTTCCGCGCGCATATCGCTCATCGAGTCGACCGGCGGCACCGGGAAATAACCGCCCTTGATCGCCGGCCGATGGCCCATATTGCCGGTCGGCATCGTATCGCCCGAAGCGTATGGCCCTTCGGCCGACTCCAAATGATAGAACGTGTGGTTCATCTGCACATCGAAGCGCACGCTATCGAAGACGAAGAACTCGGCCTCCGGCCCAAAGTAGGCGGTGTCGCCGATGCCGGTCGACTTCAGATACGATTCGGCCAGTTTGGCCGTCGAGCGCGGGTCGCGGGTATAGGGCTGTCCTGTCGAAGGTTCGTGGACGTCGCAGAACAACACCAGCGACGGCTGGCTCGCGAACGGGTCCATGACCGCCGAGGCCGGGTCGGGGATCAGTGCCATGTCGGATTCGTTAATCGCCTTCCAGCCGGCGATCGACGAGCCGTCGAACATGAAGCCGTCCTTGAAGGCGTCTTCATCGACGGTCGCTACGTCCTGCGCAGTGTGCTGCCATTTGCCGCGCGGGTCAGTGAACCGCAGGTCCACATACTTGACGTCGTTGTCCTTGATGGCCTTCAGCACGTCGGCCGGCGTTTCGCATTTGAGTGACATGGATTTCCTACCTCCTACGCTTCACGAGCATCTTATTTCTCAATCAATGAACCGCGGCCGCGTTGGTCCGGCCGCGAGATGAATAACCGTGTTGGAGACGCGCCGGTCGCGATTGCCCTGCCGCTCCATACCTCAGTCGACATTCCTCGATCGACGGCGGCGCAACGCTGCCAGACACCGCGACCCAATCGTTCAGATGGCCTCTCCGCCTTTCTCGCCGGTTCGAATTCGGATCGCCTCTTCAACAGGCGTGACGAAGATCTTACCGTCGCCTATGCGGCCGGTCTTTGCTGCGTTCAGGATCGCCTCGATCGCGCGCTCGACCTGTTCGTCTTCGAGCACCAACTCGATCTTCACCTTTGGCAGGAAGTCGACCACATACTCGGCGCCGCGATAGAGCTCGGTATGACCTTTCTGTCGCCCGAAACCCTTGGCTTCGGTGACCGTAATGCCCTGAAGCCCGATTTCGTTGAGGGCGTCTTTGACCTCGTCCAGCTTGAACGGCTTTATGATGGCTTCGATCTTTTTCATGCTCTCCCCTAAAGACACCGGCGCCTGAGAGACGCGGATCGCCGTTGCCGCGAACCCTGACCCTGCAGGCACGATCACATAGACGTCGCGCCGGGCTCGCGGGAGCGCCCATACGGCTGAGGTTGGTTGCGTCTTATTCTCATGTTTAGCACAGAGCGTGCCAAACACAGTCCCCCGCGCAATCACCCGGATTTGGGCAGTTTCCCGGTCGCAATCAGTAACTTGGTTACGACAGCTGCTGACATTTTGATCAATTGCCTATTTTTTCAGCAGTCATCACCAGCCCATCCGTCGGCATTCGAATTAGACAACCGATTTGATGCGCTTGATCGCCTCCTGGATGTTTGAGGTGGAGTTGGCATAGGAGATGCGCAGATAGCCCTCGCCGAAAGCGCCGAAGCTGGTTCCGGCGACGGTCGCCACACCGGCCTCTTCCAGCAACACGTTTTGCAGAGTCCGCGCATCATTTCCGGTACCTTCGATATTGGGGAAGGCATAGAAGGCGCCGCCGGGTTCGACACATCGGAAACCGGCAACCTGATTGAGCTCCGAGACCGTGATACGTCTTCGTTCGTCGAAGGCTTTGCGCATGGCCTCGACGCTGTCCTGCGGTCCTTCAAGGGCCGCGATGCCGGCATATTGCGCTGGTGCGTTGACGCAGGAATGGCAGTTGACCGCAAGCCGTTCGGCTTTCTCGATTAGCGTGGTCGGCCAGACGCTATAGCCAAGGCGCCAGCCCGTCATGGCGTAGGTCTTCGACCAGCCGTCCAGAAGGATGAGCCGGTCGCGGATCGAGGCATATTCCATCAAGCTGACATGCGGCCGGCCATCATAAAGCAGTCGGGAATAGATTTCGTCCGACAACACTGCTGCCAGCGGGAACTCCTCGAGCCCGGCCACGAAACGGTCGAGTACCGGTCGCGGCACCACGCCGCCTGTGGGATTGGCCGGACTGTTGAGGATTATGAGCCGGGTACGGTCGTTGACCTGGGATAGTACGTCCTCGGCGTCGAACGCGAAGTCGTTCTCTTCGGTCAGGCGGATCGGTACCGGCTTGGCGCCCGTGAAGTTGATCATCGATTCGTAAATCGGAAATCCTGGGTTGGGATACATTATCTCCACCCCCGGTTCGCCGAACATCAGGCAGGCGAAGAACATTGTCACCTTGCCGCCGGGCACGATCAGCACGCTGTCGGGGTCCACTGCCACGCCGCGATGCGCATCGATGTTGGCCGCGACCGCCTCGCGCAAGGCAGCGATTCCACGCGCTGGGGTGTAGCCGTGATGGCCGTCTTTCAGCGCCTTGACCGCCGCTTCGACGACATGGCCTGGGGTTTTGAAGTCTGGCTGCCCGATGCCGAGATTGATGATGTCCTTACCTTGCGCGGAGAGCGCATTGGCACGCGCCAGCACTTCGAATGCCGTCTCGGTGCCAAGCCGAGACATCGCCTTTGCGAGCGTTAACGCCATCGATTCCCCCCCGAAGTCGCGCGAGGCGAGACTATGGCGCTTGGGTGCGCGAGGTCAATTGATCGCGTGGATGAAAGCGTGATTGGTGACGAAAATTGCCTTGCGCTGGGTCTATTGGGTTCGCTCTTATGGTGGCGTGTTGACAGGCAGCCACCGAGGAGGAGGTCGCATGAGCCGTTCCACGCGATTTCTACCCATCTTGTTCGTGTTCATCCTTGCGGCCGAAGTCGCGTCGGCGCAATCGAGCGAAGTGCCCTATCGGGCGTTGCGTGCGACCGCCAAAGCCCACGCCGTAGTCGCTTCATTCGACCGCGCCAGCTTCATGCGTGCCACCGCAGCCTACCCCGCCGACGTCCAGGGCCGGACCGTCTCCGTGGGCGTTGGAAATTACATGATGTGGAAGATCGTTCACTTGTTCGCAAGCGAGCGCCGAGTGCAGCGCATCGCGCTTGTTGCTTTCGAGGAGCGCTGTGAATTGCGTGGCGGACAATACGCCGAGACAGTGATGTGCCGCCTGACGGCGCTGGTATCGATCACCCACGACGGCCGCACCCGATCGGCCAATATCGCGGTAAATCAGAATGTCGGGCGCTTCGTGCGACCAAAGCCCGGCGAGGACCTGGGCGTTATGCACTCCGGCCTCGCCTCGACCATCGATAAGGCGGTGCTCAGCGTGAAGCAGCTATTGCGGCAGATGGGCGCACTGTAATCGCGAGGTTCACGAGTTACATAGCAGCGTTGGAGACGTAATCAGCGTTGGCGCAAGGCATGGCGGTCAAGGGCATTCGCAAGGGCATGGGCAAGCCGGCAGACAGGCGGGGTCCGAAACTGGTTTCGTTCTCGGATTTCGGGACGCTGCTTGGCGTCATAGTTTTCCTCCCATTGGCCTGGGTTTTACCGCGGCGTTGGTGGCCATCGCTGGGAACTGTGGTTTCGCCATTCATCGGCTTCTTCGAGAGCAGTGGCGGCGAAGCGTTGTCGGCGCGCCTCGCCCGATATCTGGGAGAGCGTGTCCCTGCTTCGGACTTGCCGCACATTGCAGCGCGGGCACGGGCCGGCTTCCTGGAAGAATTCCTGGGCATCTTACGCGGCTTGCGTCCGTGGAGGGCCACACCGCGCTGCGCCCTGACTGGCGCGGAGCATCTGCAAGCAGCGCTTGATGCCGGCAAGGGGGCAGTGTTGTGGATCGACGAGTTCCACTTCTACAGCTTGGCGTCCAAGGTGGCGTTGGCGCAGAGCGGATTTATGACCGTGCATCTCAGCCACCCGACGCACGGCTTTTCCAAGACGCGCTTCGGAATGACTGTCCTCAACCCGATCAAGATCGGAGTGGAGAACCGCTGGCTGAAAGACCGTGTGATGATGAGCTTCGACGGCGCAACCGGAGCCTTACGGTCACTGCAGCGCCATTTGCGCGCGGGCGACATCGTTTCGGTCACCGCCGGCGCCGATGCCGCGGCGCCGATTGAACTGCCGTTTCTGGGCGGCCGCATTAGGCTCGCCACCGGCGCACCCGAACTCGCGCATCTCGCCAAAGCGCCGCTACTTCCGGTCCATACAGTCTATCTCGACGATGGCACTTTCGAGGTTACCATCGAACCGCCCATCGAGGCGGGGCGCGATGGCGGGCGCGCCGCTTATGCGGAAGCCGCGTCAGGCGAATACGCCGAACGTCTTGCGCCGATCGTTGTCAAGCATCCCCATCAGTGGCGCGGCTGGTTTCGGATTTGACCGCCGGGCGGTCACGCCGCAAAGCGCGCCCCTCGCGCCATTGCCAGGCAGCCAGCGCCGGCACACCAACCACCAGGTCTCGAATGCGCGTCGCCAGCGAGAGCACCAGTGCGGTGTCTGGTGGAATTCCGATCAGCGCGCCAATCGCGACATAGCCGCCCTCTTGGATACCGTAGCCACCCGGCACCAGAAACGCCGCAGAGCGGATCGAAAGTCCAAGGCTGCGGAGTGCGAGTGCCTCCAACACGCCAATCGGCTGACCGATGAGCTGTGCTGCGAGCCAAATCTCGCCGACCAGGACGAAGCGTCCGAGCAACCTGATTGCCGAAGCGGCGGCCAGCCGGCCGCGGTTCCGGTAGAGATCGCGTACCGCACGGTCGAGCTCGCGCGCACCGCCGGCGATGCGGGCCCAGCTTTCGCCACCGGTCATGCGTTCGGCGGCACCGGCCATGCCGCCGAACATGCCCTTGTGCTGAACCACGATAAAGCCGGCGGTTCCAAGGGTCAGCAACGCCACTGCGATTGCGCCGCCATAGATCGCCGGACCTGCGACCTTGAGTGCCAATAATGTCAGCAAGCCAATGATCGCCCAGCACACCAGCGTGATCGTCTGGATAGTTTTGTCCAAGACCACCGAGGCGCCGGCGTCGGCGCCGCTGACACCGCCTTTCATGACGATGCGCGCCTTGATGATTTCTCCGCCCATATCCGCCAACGGCAGCAGCGAATTGGCGTAGATCCCGACGGTCATGGCGCCGAAGGCTCGCACGAAGCCGGGTTCGCGGCCTGGCGGAAAGAGCAGGCGCCAAGATGCGGCGAAGATGGCGCATTGGGGCACGAAGAAAAATGCCAGCAACAGCATCGGCCAGCCGCCGCGCGCAATCGTGTCGGAGACCTCGCCGACGCCTTGCCAGGCGATGAGCCCGGTCAGGACCGCAAGCCCCGCAAGCAACATGACCCAAGTCAGTATCTTCAGCCGTTTCATGCGTGGTTGCCGATTTCTCCAAGCCGGGCGCCCGCGACCTCCGGTCGATGGCGGTGCGCGCCGATCTCGGCTGGTGCCGATGGTGGTTCTGGGGTGCAGACCGGCATAACTGGAAAGCGTCAAGCGTTCAACACAACATTCCGGCCGGCCGCCGGGTCTGCTAGAAATCGTTGCGGATAGCCGCACCCGGCATAGGACATTGGGACATAGAGGGCCTGCGAACCGTGAAACCTGCCAATAGCGTTCTTTCGGGATTCGGCACGACGGTATTCGAAATCATGTCGCGCCTGGCGATAGAGCACGGCTCGATCAACCTGGGGCAGGGATTTCCCGAAGGCACCGGTCCGGCCGACGTGCGCGCGGTTGCCCAAGACGCACTGGAAAATGGCTGGAACCAGTACCCGCCGATGATGGGGCTGCCCGACCTGCGCGAGGCTGTGGCGGCGCATAACAAACGCTTCTATGGACTTGACGTCGATTGGCAGAGCGAAACCATGGTCACCTCGGGCGCCACGGAAGCATTGGCGGCCTGCCTGCTCGGTCTCATCGAACCGGGTGACGAGGTGGTGTTGATTGAGCCGCTTTACGACTGCTATTTGCCGATGGTTCTACGAGGCGGCGGAATTCCGAAACTCGTCCGGGTCGAGCCGCCGGACTGGACGCTGCCCCGCGAGGCGTTGGCCGAGGCGTTCTCCGACAAGACCAAGCTCATCCTTCTGAACTCGCCAATGAACCCGGCGGCCAAGGTATTCGAACGCGAAGATCTGGCGTTCATCGCCGAACTGGTGAAGAAGCATGACGCCTATGCTGTCTGCGACGATGCCTACGAGCACATCCTTTTCGACAGTCGCGAGCATGTTCCGTTGATGACCTTGCCCGGCATGCGCGATCGATGCGTTCGCATCGGCTCCGCGGGCAAGACGTTCTCGGTCACAGGCTGGAAGGTCGGCTACGTCACCGCCTGTCCAGCGCTGCTGGGGACGATCAGCAAGTGCCATCAGTTTCTGGTTTTCACAACGCCGCCCAACTTGCAGGCCGCGGTCGCATATGGACTGGCAAAGGACGACGCTTACTTCAGGGACTTTACTTCCGATCTGGAGGCCAAACGCGACCGTATGGGGAAGGGGCTCGCCGAAGTCGGTTTCGATGTGCTCGACTGCGCCGGCACTTATTTCATCACCGGCGATTTTCGTCCGCTCGGCTTCAATGGCGACGATGTCGAGTTCTGCAAGCACATCACGGTGGAGGCGGGTGTGACAGCCGTTCCGGTCAGCGCATTCTATCAGGACGACCCACCTCGGCACTTCGCGCGTTTCTCTTTCTGCAAGTCCGACGACGTACTTGACGAAGCTATCGCCAGACTGAAAAGACATTTCGGTCAATAGGGAGAAGCCAATATGACGAGAGGAATGTGGATCGCCTTGGCTCTGGCGATCGGGATGGCGCCGACGGCATCACCATCGCATGCGCAAAAGTCAGGCGTGTCCGCCAGGCTCGTTGCGACGCTCTGCGCCGGGCGCAAGCCGTGCCGATTGGTTTCCGCCAAGCCGGCCGGCCGCGATGGTTCCGGCCGCGCGATCAAGGTTGTCGAGCTTTCGCTCGGCAAAGCCCATCCGGATAAGGCGATCACCAATCCGCAATTCGGCTGCCGCCCCTATCGGCGTGAGCTATGGCGCATCGGTGCTGGAGCGCCGACGCGTCTGCTCGATCTCTGCAACGACGGTTACGGCGCCGCCGGGATCGGAGAGGATGCGCTGCAAATCAGTTCCAACCGCCTTCGCCATGATCAGAATGGCGGCTCGTCATGGCGCTGGGCCAACGGCAAGACGATCCAGCTTTCGCCCCTCCGCGTGCTGGCCCAGAGCAGTTGTTCCTTCAACACACGCAGCCCCGGCTTCGAACTCAAAGAGTGGAACTGGGCGGCCTTTCGCGGCCAGGGCGGGCTCGCCGTCACCAATAGTTGCCGCAAACCGGGTGAGGATGAGGAGCAGGGCGGTTGCTCGCTCGACCAAGCGGTTGGACGATATGTGCTGATCCCCAAAGTGACCATGCGGGTTCGCGGCGCGCAGCACCTTGGCAGCTGCGCCGCCACCATCGACGGTTCAGGTTCGCGAGGCTTCGTCATCTTCGGTAAACCGTCAGCCGCGCGGACACCCTGGCTAAAGGCGCTCCTCCTGTCCGACCGAATATTGCTCGTCACGGTCGCTGACCGCCAATTCGCGACGGATGGGCGCAGTTGGATCCATGATGATCATATTGAGATTTGGCTTGGCGCCTCGCCCAACATAAGCGACTGCGCCAAAGGCAAATCGGCGCTCAAGCAATGGGGGCTCCGGATTGCCGACGCGAAGGTCTTCGCCGGCCACGGCCGGGCCGAGGCACTGACCGTACTCGATCAAAAACGGCGTCGGGTGGGCGGGCTCGTCCAGGCGTCGTTCCGGCTCCGGCTGCCGGCCAAGGCCAAGGGACTGACGGTGATCTACAGCAAGGCCGGTCGCGGCCGGCAACGCCTCATGTTCGCCACCAGCCGGCTCAAGTTCAAAGACCACACGTCTCTTGGCGAATCGTATACCGTCGCCGCCGGCGCCGCCCGTTGTGCCATGCGCAACGGTTTGCTCGATGTTGTTCAGAGCGGCAACTTCCACGCCATTCGCCAAGCCGAGAAATAGCGAGGCGGTTTCGGGCTTCGCGGCTGAAATTCTGCAAGCCCGGTCCGTCTAAGGTTCCATGGACGAAGCCGCGCTCTCAGCGCGCTTGCGGTTCTCTATCGGGCAACTTGCATCGGCTTGACGGCGGCGCAGCCCAGGAGTATGGGGAGGGCCGCCAATCGTTACCTGCGGCGGGTGTAGCTCAGTCGGTTAGAGCGCCTGGTTGTGGTCCAGGAGGTCGGGGGTTCGAATCCCCTCACTCGCCCCAATTCCTTCCCGAGGCAATCCGGTTTTTCGCCTCCGCTAGCGCCGCTTGGGCAGGCAATGTGACGTGCTTGGGCATTTCGGGTCGATCTCGAATTTGGGCCGGCCCTTGGCGCGCTCGCCGGCGAGGCGCTTCTTCTGCTTCTTTTGCGCTGCTGTCGCCTTGTAGACCGGGCAGTACTCCGCCTGGATGATCGTGCAGTCGAATTTCTCGGAGTCGAATCGAACAAAGCCCTCAGCCTTCGGCGATGCCTTTCGAACCTCGTTTTCACAGATCGTCACGGCAACATTTCGCGCAGTCGACATCTTGGGCGCGCGTACGATGCCCTTGATCTTTGTGAAATCCAGGCTGGCCTCGGCAACGCAGGGGTACCAGACCTTCTTGACCTTGTCGTAGCAATCCTTGCGCACACGGCGCTTGAAGACGCCCGTCTTGGGTGCCGCCACAGCGGTCGCGACCTTCTTCACAACGCCGTCATACTCGCCGCGCGGCGCATCGCCTTCGAAGGCCTCGCCCCGTTCGTCGATATGGGCGACCCGGATCGTTTTGATCCTTTTGCCGCGGTCGCATAGGGAGCTCGTTTCCAGTTGCCGGACCGGTGCGCTGCTGCTGCAGCCTGCAAGCGCCATAGCCGATACCAGGGCCAAGGCGCGGCCTACCGTGTCACGGAGCTTTCTCTTTCTTGTCATCGCTGTGGTGTTCTCCTGTCTCGCGGGGTTCAGGGCCCTGGCTTGGCGTATTTTTGCCGCAACCGGGCGTCCACCGCCTTGGCGTTGAGCGCACCTTTCCGCATGCGGGCGAGCAACGCAATGGTCAGTGTCGCTTTAGCCTGGGCGTATGCCGCCTGTAAGCTCGGGCCGTATGGGTAGTAGGCGTGGCCGCCAAAGAAGCCGTGGCGCCGATAACGATAATTTCGGTGCCGGTATGGCGGCGGAAAACCATAGCCATAGTGATGATCCCGGATCTCAACGTCGACATTGCTCCGCCGGTTCAGCACCTGAAATGCCTTGGCTTTACGGGCTAGTGCGACTTGAGCCCCGCGCCACAACGCTAATTCCTCCGCCTGTTTGCGGGCAATCGCGGTGTCGCGGCGGCGGTCGTTCCTAATCAGGGAGACAAAGCGCGCTCGGCCCAGATATGTGACTTCTATCTCGTCGCGTGCCACCGTTCGTTCGGAATAACCGAATGTGCGGGCCTCAGACAACGGCGACATCAGCGGCCGCCGAGGCGGTGCGCTGCCAACGCAAGAGACCAGCCCCAGCGAGCACAAAAGGATCAATCCCAGCGGTCGAATCATCGCCATCGGATCGGGCAAACTGAAATTTCCTGGATGAGTTGGAGTATAGGAGATCGACAGGCCGAGGTCCATCTGCCCGTCGCCTGGTGATGCCGTGTGATTGCCTTGTATCTGCCGCGTGTGCGAGGCTCGAGCGAGCCAGTGAGAGACCCGTCCATGTTGCCCACACCCGCCCGCCGGCTTCTGCAATTCTGGCCTGGATTTATCCGCCGGCCGATGGGGTGCGAATCATGACTGACGCGACACTTGAACTGCTGAGCGTCGCCGAAATGGCCAACGCCGACAAAGCCGCCATTGCCGGTGGCCAGCCGGGCGAACGGCTGATGGAAGCAGCGGGGAAAGGCGTCGCCGATGCAATCGCCAAGCGCTGGCAAACCTGTCCAGTCACGGTGCTTTGCGGACCCGGCAACAATGGCGGCGACGGCTTTGTCATTGCGCGGCTGTTGGCCGAAGCCGGTTGGCCGGTGAGGCTTGGCCTGCTTGGCACACTTCAGGCGCTGACCGGCGATGCTGCCATCATGGCCGGACGTTGGGACGGGGATGCCTTGCCGCTCGGACCGGACTTGCTCGACGGCGCCGGTCTCGTCGTCGACGCGCTCTTCGGCGCCGGACTGTCGCGCCCGCTCGATGGTGCGGCGGCGGCGATGGTCGACGCGCTCAACGAAAGCCACCTGCCGGTCGCTGCTGTGGATATGCCGAGCGGTGTTGATGGCGACACCGGAGCCATCCTCGGCTGCGCACCGCGCGCTTCCTTGACGGTGACGTTTTTTCGCCGCAAGCCAGGACATCTCCTGCTGCCGGGTCGGCTGCATTGCGGGGAACTAGCCACAGTCGACATCGGCATATCCGGCAACGTTCTCGAGGCGATCGGGCCCACTTGCCGTGAGAACCTGCCTGAACTTTGGCTACCGTATTTGCCGGTTCCGGGATTGCTGGATCACAAATATACCCGCGGCCATGTCGTCATATCGGGCGGTGCTGCGATGACCGGGGCAGCCCGACTGGCGGCACGCGGCGCCATGCGGGTCGGTGCCGGCATGGCAACCATCGCCTGTCCGCCCGAAGCGGTGCCCATCTACGCCGCCGAGATGGCGGGGGTATTGGTGTCGCCGATGTCCAAACCGGGGGACTTCGTTGATTTCCTCGCCGACCCGCGTAAGGCGGCGATCCTGGTCGGCCCCGGCAACGGCGTCAGCGACGATACGCGGGCCTTGGCTCTGGCCGCGCTTGGGACCCGCCGTCCGGTGGTGCTCGACGCCGATGCGCTGACGGTCTTTGCCGGCGATGCCGAGGCCTTGGCCGGAGCAATCCGCGGACCGTGCGTGTTGACGCCCCATGAGGGGGAGTTTGCGCGGTTGTTCGACGATTTCACCGGCTCGAAGCTTGCAAGGGCCCGAGCCGCGGCTGCGGCAAGCGGGGCCGTGGTCGTGCTTAAAGGAGGCGATAGCGTGGTGGCGGCGCCGGACGGCCGCGCGGCAATCGCGGCTAATGCACCACCTGCGCTGGCCACCGCCGGGGCGGGCGATGTGCTTGCTGGTTTTGTCCTGGGATTGCTTGGTCAGGGAATGCCGGTCTTCGAAGCCGCTTGCGCCGCGGTTTGGCTGCATGGCGCGGCGGCGGCGTCCTTCGGGCCCGGGCTGATTGCAGAAGATCTGCCCGACCGTTTGCCGCGGGTATTGTGGGCTTTGGCCCACGGTGATCCGTAGCTCTCGAATTCCGCCAGTCCTGAGTGATTGATCTTAGCGCCGACATCCCGGTTTGATGCCGTTTCGCTTAACCATAAGATTTGGTGAATCCATTAACCGTGGCGCCGATTTCCACTTTTTTAGTCGAATTTTATGCTGTACGAATCATTAACAAATCAAAGGCTGCGACCAACAAGTTAACGAACGCGGTCGATGGAACGTTGGGTACGGACAGCAGGGGTGCGCGATGAATGCTTCTCAAGGACGCAAACTCAAGAGCATGTTCATGATGCGCGGCAACGCGCTCGAGTACGTCGCCGCCGGCAGCACGTTTCGGCGCCGGCGCGACGATGACATGATCGAGACCGCGTGTATCGATGCTGTTTACACAGATCCCACTGGAATACCTCACGTCCGCTACGACGTGCTTTTTGAGAAAGCCAATTGCGCCGCTCACCGTGACGGGCCGCGCAACCTCGCGCTACGCACATTCTTTCAGAACTTTTCCGAACGCGTCTGACCGGTCCGACCGCACCGGCTTTGGCCGGCTCGTCGCCAAAGCGCTCGCGCATCCAGCCTCTGCTGACCTATAGTCCCTCCGCGACGAAGCGCATTTTCCCAGCACGCCGCGGAGGATTGGATGGCCAAATCGAGCCGCGCAACGGGCGCTCGTGCAAAGCCGCAAATCGTTAAACCCAATACGCCGGAACCAATCGAAATAGGCCCCGGCGGCGCGCCGCTCGCCATCCTGCGCCAACTGGAACGCAAGATCCTTTGGCTATCCTCATGGATGATCCACAACGCCAACCACTTGCGGGAGAGCCGCGACGGCTTGAAAGTCGGCGGTCATCAGGCGTCCAGTGCCTCCGTCGCCACGATACTGACTGCGCTCTACATGCATGTGCTGAAGCCGCAGGACCGTGTTGCGGTCAAGCCCCATGCAAGCCCTGCATTCCATGCCATTCAATACCTGCTCGGCCATCAGGCCCGCGAGCCTCTGGAGCGTTTCCGAGCGCTCGGAGGCGCCCAGGCTTATCCCTCCCGCACCAAAGACGCCGACGACGTCGATTTTTCCACCGGCTCGGTTGGCCTCGGCGCGGCGATCACCAGCTTCGCAGCGCTGGTACAGGATTATCTGCGCCTGAAATCGCTGCTTCCGGAGGATCAACCGCCGGGCCGGATGGTCGCGATTGTCGGTGATGCCGAGCTCGATGAAGGCAATATATTCGAAGCATTACTGGAAGGCTGGAAGCACGAGATTCGCAACGTCTGGTGGGTGATCGACTATAACCGGCAGAGCCTTGATTCGGTGGCGGCGGAGATGATGTACGGCCGCTTCGACGAGATGTTCGAAGCGATGGGCTGGCGCGTCATCACGATCAAATTCGGCAAGCTTCTGGAAGCGGCTTTCGCGCGACCGGATGGCGGATCCCTGCGCCAATGGATCGACGATTGCCCGAACTCTCTCTATTCGGCGTTGTGCTACAAGGGCGAAGCTCAAGCGCACGGCGCGGTGGAACGTGCGGCCGCCGCCGATCCTGCCAATCGAGGCTGGCGTCAGCATCTGGAGGCTGATCTTGGTGATAAGCCGGGGATCAGGGCGCTCCTGGACGAGCTCGACGATATCGCTTTGCACCGCCTGATGACCAATCTCGCCGGCCACGACATGGAAGCGATGATCGAAGCCTTCGAGAGTGTGAGCGATGATCGGCCGACATGTTTCATTGCCTACACGATCAAGGGATTCGGGCTGCCATTCGCCGGCCACAAGGACAATCATGCCGGCCTGATGAACCCAGAGCAAATGACCGCCTTTCAGCGTTCCATGGGGATTGCGGACGGACAGGAATGGGATCGTTTTGCCGGGCTCGAAGGGCCGGTCGACGGGTTGCGGGATTTTCTCGCAAAAGTGCCTTTTTCGGCAGAGTTTCCAAGACGCCGCAGCGATCGACGGTTTGAAGTGCCGGAGGCCTTTCCGCGACCTGTTGCGGAACGTATGTCGACGCAGGACGCCTTCGGCCGGATCCTGAACGATATCGCGCGCGGCGACAGTCCGCTCGCCGACAGGATCGTCACGACGTCGCCCGATGTGACCGTCTCGACGAACCTTGGAGCCTGGGTCAACCGTCGAGGCATTTTCGACCGGCGCGACCGCGAGGACGTCTTTCGCGAAGAGAAAGTTGTTTCCGCCCAGCTCTGGGAGATGGGCCACGGCGGCCAGCACATTGAGCTCGGGATCGCAGAGAACAATCTATTTCTGCTGTTGGCGGCGTTGGGTCTCTCCGAATCGGTGTTCGGCGCGCGCCTTCTGCCGATCGGTACGGTCTACGACCCCTTTATCAGCCGCGGCCTCGATGCCCTCAATTACGCCTGTTACCAGGGTGCCCGCTTCATGCTGGTGGGAACGCCGTCGGGCATCACCCTGGCCCCGGAAGGCGGAGCGCACCAGTCGGTTTCCACGCCGCTCATCGGCATGGCCCAGGATGGACTTGCGGCATTCGAGCCAGCCTTCATCGACGAACTTGCAGAGATTATGGCCTGGTCATTCGACTATATGCAGCGTGACGGCACCAGCCAGAACGCGTCCGGCTGGAACCGCGACGTTGCGGGCGGATCGGTATATCTGAGGCTTTCGACGCGGCCGGTCGATCAGCCTGAACGAACCATGACCGAAGCTTTGCGCGATGGCATTATCACCGGCGGCTACTGGCTTCGCGAGCCTGCGCCCGGAAGCGAACTGGCCATCGTCTATTCCGGCGCCGTCGCGCCTAACGCGCTAGCGGCATTCGAGGCAATCCTCGAAGACGTACCCGGGGCCGGATTGCTGGCCGTCACATCGGCCGATCGCTTGAATGCCGGTTGGAGTGCGGCCACCGCCGCGCGGCGAACGGGCAGGGCACCGGCCGCGCCCGTGGAGAGGCTCCTGGCGCCGCTGGCGGCCGATGCCGGGCTGGTGACCGTGGTTGACGGCCATCCAGCAACGCTTGGTTGGCTGGGCTCCGTCGCCGGTCACCGGGTCCATACGCTCGGTGTGGAGCATTTCGGCCAAGTGGGCGATATCAACGACCTGCACCGGGTCTACGGCATCGATGAGGAGGCGATTCTCAAGGCCTGCGCCAGCACCTGCTTGGCACGTTTGCAGTAGACGAACCCAAAGGAGGCGCCAACATGACCCAGATTATTGATCCGGAAGCGCTTGAGTGGACGTCCGTCGATGTCCGCGGCGCAACGATGGAGAAGGGCGTCGTCTTTGAGGGCGACTATGACATCCGCTCCGCCTATTTTCGGATGTCGGCCGGGCTTAGCGTGCCGTCACATCATCACGCCAAATGGGTCCAGGTGATGGTGCTGGAGGGCAAGATGCGGATCGAGCAGGATGATGGTCCGCCACGCGAGGTTGGGGCCGGATCTTGCTATTTCGTGGAAGCGGGCGAAACCCACGTCGAAACGGCGGTCGAAGATACGCTGGTATTGGTAACCCAGGGGGAAGACCGGGGCAATTGAGCCTCTTAGCGTGGTGATCGGGGCTCCGCGGGCTTGAATGATCCGTCCTCCGGCCCTATTAGATTGACGCGCGCGCGAGATCGTATTCCCGCGCCGTGATCCGTGGCCGTGCGCGCGGGCAAAGCGGGCGTGGCGGAACTGGCAGACGCGCTGGTTTTAGGTACCAGTGGAGCAATCCGTGGGGGTTCGAGTCCCTCCGCCCGCACCAACCCGATCGCGATCCGCCCGCTTGATTTCCTCTGCGGTGCGGCATTGAAATCCAACAAAGTCCAGGACAGTCCATGCAGGTGACGGAAACGAATCAGGATGGCCTCAAGCACGAGCTCAAGGTCGTCATCGAGGCCAAGGATTTGGCGGCCAAAATCGACAACCGCTTGGGCGAGCTCGCCCATCAGGTGAATGTGCCGGGCTTTCGCCCTGGCAAGGTTCCGCCGAGCGTGTTGAAGCAGCGCTATGGCGAGGCCGTCCTCGGCGAGGTCATGGAAAAGGCGGTTTCCGATAGCGCCAACCAGGCGATGCAGGAACGCGGGATGCGCCCGGCCCTGGAGCCGAAAATCGAGGTGCACGACTACAAGGAAGGCGCCGACCTGGAATACACGTTGGCGATCGAGGTTCTGCCTGAAGTCGTGCCAATGGACTTTAAGTCGGTGAAGCTGGAGCGGCTGGTCGCCAAGATCGCCGAGGCGGAGATCGATGAGACCTTGGAGCGTCTTGCCGGCGGCCAGAAGAAGTCAAAACCGGTCGATGAGCCGCGGCCGGCGGTGCTCGGGGATGTCGTGGTGGTCGATTTCGTCGGCCGCATTGAGGGTAAGGAGTTCTCCGGCGGGGCGGCCGAAGACTATCACCTCGAGCTCGGCTCCGGCATGTTCATCGAGGGTTTCGAAGAACAGCTGCTGGGTAAGAGCCCCGGGGATCAGGTCACGGTCAATGTCACGTTCCCGACGGAATACGGCAACGACGAATTGAAAAGCAAACCAGCGGAGTTCTCCGTCACGGTCAAGTCGCTGGAAGAGACGACACCCGCGGTGATCGACGACGAGTTCGCCAAGACGAATGGCTTCGACACGCTGGCCGCCCTGCGCGACGGTGTCCGCGATTCCTTGCAGAGCAACTACGACTCGGTCACAAAAGGCCGCCTCAAGCGCGATCTGCTCGATCAGCTCGCGAACGGTCATGACTTCCCCGTGCCTCAGGGCATGGTCGATCTTGAATTCGAAATCATCTGGCGTCAGATCGAAGAGGCGCGTGAGAAGAACGAGCTCGAGGACGAAGACAAAGCCAAGAGCGATGACGAACTCAAGGCCGAATACAGCGAAATCGCCATGCGACGAGTGCGACTGGGGCTGCTGCTATCGGAGGTCGGGCAGGCAAACAACATCGATGTGACCGACCAGGAAGTAAACCAAGCCGTCATGGCTGAAGCCCAGCAACATCCGGGCCACGAGCGCGAGGTCTTCGAGCTTTACCAAAAGAACCCCGCCGCCAAGGCCAACCTGAGGGCGCCTATTTTCGAAAATAAAGTCGTCGACTACATCGTCGAGCTGGCCAGTGTCGAGGTTCGCGAGGTTTCTCCGGAAGATCTCATGAAGGAAGACGAGGCCGAGCCGGAAACCAAAAAGGCGCCGGCAAAAAAGAAATCGACAAGCAAGGCTGCAGCCAAGAAGGGTGAGGCCAAAACGGATAAGCCGAAGCCCAAACCCAAACCGAAAGCCTAGTCCTCGTCCTGAGGGTCGGCCCGGATAGCAACCACAAGCCGAACCGCCACGCCGCCGGTCCCTGGCCGGCGCCGGCGGGTTCAAGGAGTGCCCAGACGATGCGTGACCGGAACAAGATCAACGCCCCTTATATGAACAATCTGGTGCCCACGGTCATCGAACAGACCAACCGCGGCGAACGGGCCTACGACATATTCTCGCGGCTGCTGAAAGAGCGCATCATATTCATCGTAGGCGGCATCGACGATGCCGTCGCGTCGCTGGTGTCCGCCCAGCTCCTGTTTCTGGAATCGGAGAACCCCAAAAAAGACGTCTCGATGTATATCAACTCGCCCGGCGGCATCGTGACTTCGGGATTGGCGATCTACGATACGATGCAGTACATCCGACCGGACGTGTCCACCGTCTGCATCGGGCAGGCGGCTTCGATGGGCTCACTGTTGCTCGCCGCCGGCGCCAAGGACAAACGGTATTGCCTGCCGAATGCCAGGGTGATGATCCATCAACCGTCAGGCGGTTTCCAAGGCCAGGCCACCGACATTGAAATCCATGCGAAGGAAATATTGGCGGTGCGGGCGCGCCTTAACGAAATCTACGCCGAGCATACCGGGCAGGACGTCAAAGTGATTGAAGATGCCATGGAGCGAGACCGCTTTCTCATTCCCACCGAAGCCGCGGAGTTCGGTATCGTTGATCAAGTCGTCACCAGCCGCCCCAACCTCGACACCGATGGCGACAGTGGCAATGGCGACAAGAAGGACTCCAAATAGGTCCTTTCCATCACTGCTGAGCGCAACGACAGCCATACCGAGCCCAAGCGCAGACAAAGTAAGCAATCAATCCTTACTGGATTGATCGCCGCCATATCGTAATATTGCAACACGTGATCACGGACAATGCTCGATTTGAATGGATCAATAAGTATTGTTGCGGCTAGTTTTGAGTGAATTTGTTGGCAGAAAAATCCTAACTGGACGGCAATTTTGTTAACCTTTCCAGTTTCGGTTAATTTACTTTTGGAAAAATAATATTGATTTAGGTCATCTTGTCGAATACTGTCGGTTGAGGATTGGCAGTTGGTCTGCCAGTTTGAAAGACAAATTGGCATGGGAACTGAAATGACCGCGTTGCTACCGGTTTAGCGATGCCAGGGTGTCAATGCATCGTTGAAAGGGCCTGTGAATTAGGTTTGGACGGGCCAGCAGACGGTCGAGGTTGGCAAAAACCCCACAATCCGGCCTTATTGCCTGGGAATCTCGAAAATTTTTAACGGAAATTTGAATTCTCTGGTGAAAAGATCGCTATGGATACCTAGTTCAGATGATGGCAATGACTTGCTGGGGCACGGAATCGTTATATGTTTTTGCAATGTCATTGGCGACTGAGTAGAGTCGCCGCCATCCGCAACCGGCTCGGGACCCTTACTGCATGAGCAAGTCCAGCGGCGACTCCAAGAACACCCTCTACTGCTCTTTCTGCGGAAAGAGCCAGCATGAGGTCCGCAAATTGATCGCGGGCCCCACGGTGTTCATCTGTGATGAGTGCGTCGAACTCTGCATGGACATCATCCGTGAAGAGCACAAGTCGAGCTTGGTGAAATCCCGTGACGGTGTCCCAACGCCAAAGGACATCTGCGACGTTCTGAACGACTATGTGATCGGCCAGGACCACGCCAAGCGGGTGCTCTCGGTTGCCGTCCATAACCACTACAAACGCCTCGCCCATGGGGCGAAATCGAACGGTGTGGAACTGGCCAAGTCGAATATCCTGCTGGTCGGCCCGACGGGCTGCGGCAAGACGCTTTTGGCTCAGACCCTCGCACGGATCATCGATGTCCCCTTCACCATGGCCGATGCGACGACGCTGACCGAGGCGGGCTATGTCGGTGAGGACGTTGAGAACATCATCCTGAAGCTGCTGCAGGCCGCCGATTACAATGTCGAGCGGGCCCAGCGCGGTATTGTCTATATCGACGAAGTCGACAAGATCAGCCGCAAATCGGACAATCCTTCGATCACCCGCGATGTCTCCGGCGAGGGCGTTCAGCAAGCGCTCTTGAAGATCATGGAGGGCACTGTTGCCAGCGTGCCGCCGCAGGGCGGACGCAAGCACCCGCAGCAAGAGTTCCTGCAGGTCGACACGACCAACATCCTGTTCATTTGCGGCGGTGCATTCTCCGGCCTTGAGAAAATCATCTCGGGGCGCGGGCAGGGAACTTCCATCGGTTTCGGCGCCGACGTTCGCTCGCCTGACGACCGCAAGACCGGCGAACTTCTGCGCGACGTGGAGCCGGAAGACCTGCTGAAGTTCGGGTTGATTCCCGAGTTCATCGGTCGGTTGCCGGTGATCGCCTCGCTGGAAGATCTCGATGAGACCGCGTTGGTGCGCATTCTCACCGAGCCCAAGAACGCCCTGGTCAAACAGTATCAGCGCCTTTTCGACATGGAAGGTGTTCAGCTCAACTTCACCGAAGACGCGCTGTCGGCGATTGCCCAAAAGGCGATTCAGCGCAAGACCGGTGCCCGCGGGCTGCGCTCGATCATGGAGAGCATCCTGCTCGACTCCATGTATGACCTGCCATCGATGGACGCGATCGAGGAGATCGCGATCAATAGCGAAGTCATCGAAGGGCGGGCCCAGCCGCTCCAAATCTACAGCGACCGTCCGGACGTCGGCACCAGCGCCTGAACGTCCGACCGATCGCGCGCAAATGGCCTGCTTCCTTGCAGGATTGTCACGGACCCGGCACGGGTCGGGGGCGCGACCTTGAACGACAACGTCGTAAACGCCACTTTAAAGCTCAATGCGGTAGGCTCGTCATATCTGAGATTGGCGTCGTCCTGCCAGCTCTCTTAATCATTTAGGAAAGAGGCTCACAGCATGTTCGAGATCCAGCGGGGCACTCTCTATCCCGTACTGCCATTGCGCGACATCGTGGTGTTTCCGCACATGATCGTGCCGCTTTTCGTCGGCCGCGACAAATCCGTTCGGGCGCTCGAAGACGTGATGGCCGACGACAAGCAAATCCTGCTGGTGACCCAGAAGAACGCAAGCCAGGACGACCCGACCCCGGGCGACATTTATTCGGTCGGCACCATCGGCACCGTCTTGCAATTGCTGAAGCTGCCCGACGGCACGGTCAAGGTGCTGGTCGAGGGCGGTCAGCGCGCGAAGATCGTGCGCTACGCCGAGAATGACGATTTCTTTCAGGCCTATGCCGACGTTTTCGAGGAGAAGGTCGGTGACCAGAAGGAGGTCGAGGCACTCTCGCGCACCGTCGTCTCTCAGTTCGAGCAGTACATCAAGCTCAACCGAAAGATCCCGCCGGAGGTTCTGGTGTCGATCAACCAGATCGACGAGGCGCCCAAGCTCGCCGACACGGTGGCTTCGCACCTGACGCTCAAGATTCCGGAAAAACAGGAACTGCTGGAGCTCAACGTCGTCGCCGAGCGTTTGGAGAAGATTTACTCGCACATGGAAGCCGAGATCGGCGTGCTCCAGGTCGAGAAGCGCATCCGCAACCGCGTGAAGCGCCAGATGGAGAAGACCCAACGCGAGTATTATCTGAATGAGCAGATGAAGGCCATTCAGAAGGAATTGGGCGAGACCGAGGAAGGCCGCGACGAAACCGCTGAGCTCGAAGAGCGGATCAAGAAGACGCGACTGACCAAGGAAGCCCGCGAGAAGGCCACGGCGGAGATCAAGAAGCTCCGCTCGATGAGCCCGATGTCAGCCGAAGCCACGGTCGTGCGCAACTACCTGGACTGGTTGCTCAACATTCCCTGGAAGAAACGCACCCGGCTCCGCCACGATATCAAGTTGGCCGAGAAGATCCTCAATGACGACCATTACGGTCTTGAGAAGGTCAAGGAACGGATCCTGGAATATCTCGCGGTTCAGCTCCGCGTGAAAAAGATCAAGGGGCCGATCCTTTGCCTCGTCGGCCCTCCGGGCGTCGGCAAGACATCGCTCGGCAAATCGATCGCCAGGGCGACAGGGCGCAATTTCGTGCGGATGTCGCTCGGCGGCGTGCGCGACGAAGCGGAAATCCGCGGCCACCGCCGCACCTATATCGGCTCGATGCCCGGCAAGGTCATCCAGAGCATGAAGAAGGCCAAATCCTCCAACCCGCTGTTCCTGCTCGATGAGGTGGACAAGATCGGCGCGGACTGGCGGGGTGATCCCTCATCGGCTTTGCTGGAGGTGCTCGACCCGGAGCAGAACTCATCCTTCGCAGACCATTATCTGGAAGTCGATTACGACCTCTCCGACGTGATGTTCGTCACCACGGCCAACACGCTGCGTATGCCGCAGCCGCTTATGGACCGAATGGAGATCATCCGCATCCCCGGCTACACCGAGGACGAGAAGGTCGAGATCGCCAGGCGCCATCTGATCGTAAAGCAGCTCGACGCGCACGGCCTCAAAGAGGACGAGTGGACGATCTCCGACGGCGCAGTCCACGACATCATCCGTTACTACACGCGCGAGGCCGGCGTTCGCAATCTCGAGCGAGAGATCGCCAGCCTGACCCGTAAGGCGATCAAGGAGATCGTCGGCGGCGAAAAGAAGAAGGTCGCTGTGACGTCCCGGAACCTGGAGAAATATCTGGGTGTTCGACGCTTCCGGTTCGGCGAGATCGAGCAGGACGACATGGTCGGCTTCACAACGGGCTTGGCCTGGACGGAAGTGGGTGGTGAGTTGCTGACGATCGAGGCGGTGACGCTGCCCGGTAAGGGTAAGGTGACCGCGACCGGCAAGCTCGGCGACGTGATGAAGGAATCGGTCCAGGCGGCCGAGAGCTTCGTAAAGTCACGCGCCGCCAGCTATGGCATTCGCCCCACCGTGTTTGAACGCAAGGACATTCACGTCCACGTGCCTGAAGGCGCGACGCCAAAGGATGGACCCTCTGCCGGCGTTGCTATGATCACGTCGATTGTTTCGGTGCTTACGGGCATAGCGGTACGCCGCGACGTGGCGATGACGGGCGAAATTACGTTGCGCGGTCGCGTACTGCCGATCGGCGGCTTGAAGGAGAAGCTGTTGGCGGCGCTGCGGGGCGGGCTTAAGAAAGTTCTCATTCCGCACGACAACGAAAAAGACCTCGCTGAGATACCCGACAACGTAAAGAAGGGTCTCGAAATCGTATCGATCGCAACGGTCGATGAATTGTTCGCTCATGCCCTGGTCACCCAACCGGTGCCAATCGAATGGACGGACGAGGAGGATGAGGTGGTGCCCGCGGTTTCAAGTGACGGCGACGGCGACAGTGACGTTTCCGACGGCGTGATCACGCACTGACACGCGGCGCTTGTCGGCGTGCAATTGCTGAGCGAGCGGGAGTAATAGAAACCGCGTCTTGTTTGGTTTGGAGCCGCTCGGCGCTGCAGAAGTGTGACAATTGCAACAAAGTTGTCCACATACGGCGAAAAAGTGGCAAAAACGTGTGGAAAACCGCCGGGTTTGGTTTGACCTTGGCGAGAGCGAAACCGTAAACTTCGATTTAGCGCGGGGCGCCGCCCCGCCAAGTTGAACGCTTCGTTTAGTTTGTCGGGGGAGAACCTTTAACGTGAACAAGAACGATCTTGCTGCGGTCGTAGCCAGTAAATCAGGGTTGTCAAAGGCCGATGCGGCGAAGGCCGTTGACGCTGTTCTTGACGGCGTCGTCGAGTCGCTTCAGCAGGGGACTGAGGTTCGTTTGGTGGGCTTCGGGACCTTTAGCGTATCGCATCGTGCCGCGTCCCAAGGGCGCAACCCGCGTACCGGTCAGGCCATCACTATTCCAGCGGCCATGGTGCCGAAATTCAAAGCCGGTAAGGCGTTGAAGGACGCGCTGAACTAAGAGTCGCTTAGCGCATACACATTCAGAAATGGAGTAGGGGCCGGCTGCCGGATTGGCGCCGGCCCCTATTTTTTTGATCGTGGTCAGGCGCGCGGTCTCGCAACGCTCTTTAAGATGGCGGCGCGCAGCACCACATGGTTCGGTTGCGGGCGGTTAGCTCAGCTGGGAGAGCGCCTCGTTTACACCGAGGAGGTCGGCGGTTCGAGCCCGTCACCGCCCACCAGACAAAATCACGCAAAAGCTGTCGGGCGCCGCAAATTGCAGGCGCCCGTTTCATTTGCGCCTTAGGCGAACACGGGCGAGTATGAATGCCGGAGGATCGCGGTGCGATCCACCTATCAGGTTGACCCAACTGACAATAATGGACGGACCTCAAGATGCGATCGATGCGAAATGCCTTTGTCCTTTCCACGGTAGTGCTGGCGGCGGCCAGCGGCGTGGCCCAGGCCGATATGGCCCGAGCGAAAAAATTCGGCGCATTCGCGCCCGCGGGCCCCGAAGGCTGGCGAAAGAGCGGACCTTATCCTGAGTACAAGGAGAAGGGCCTTTCCAAAGGGTCGACGTCCCTGACCAGTTATTCAAATCGCAAAGGCAACGGTTCGATCAACCTTGAATTCAAGGACCACATCAGCAAAGGCGACAGGACGGCGGTTGAGAATCCCAAGGCCTTCGGCGACAAGGCCACCACCATCAAGGGCCTCAAGGCCGGGTTCAAGCCCTGCGACCCCAAGGTGAAGATCGCCGCTTACCGGATCATCACTGGGAAATATCTGGTGAAACTGGTTTGCACGGAAGTGTCGAACGAGATCGTTCTCAAGATGCTCAAATCGATCGACTACAAGGGGATTGCCGCAGTCAAATAGGCATAACTTTCGAGCCGGGCAGGCGAGGAAGGATATAAACGCCTTCTTCGACTGCCCGCATTTCTCAAGGCCGAACTTGCAGGATCCAAGTCTGGAAGGCCTTGACCATCTGGCTTATCAATTCGCGCCCGACCTCGTCGGTGAAGTTGCCTTTATCGTCGAACTTGGTGTGTACGGCTCCGACGAAAATCTCCGGCCTCGGCATGATCAAACATTCAAGCGCGCCCATTGACTGACGCAAATGGTACTGCGCTCGTGCCGAGCCAAGTGGCCCTGCGGCCGCTCCCATCAGCGCCATCGGCTTGTTCTTGAACGGGTGGTCTGCGCGCGAGGCCCAATCGATAGCGTTTTTCAGCCCGCCCGGGATCGAGAAGTTGTATTCCGGCGTGACGATCAGAATGCCATCGGCGTTGCGGATTGCTTCACGGAATTCGACTGCTGAGGGCGGAATGCCGTCCCGGTCCTCGTCGTCGCCGTTGTAGACCGGAATATCGACCAAGGGTTTGTGCATGTCGATCGTCATGCCAGCTGGCGCCAGATCGCAGGCGAGACCAAGCAGGCGGGTGTTGAACGATTCTTTTCGCAAGCTGCCGGATATCCCGAGCACCTTCAGGGGCGCATCTGCGTTCATCCTAATCTCCTCGAAAACGCGGTGAATGACGGCGTTGAACGCCCGCCGCCGGGCGAGATCCTGGCAAAAAAGCCTGATTGCCCGGCGGGGTCAACGAAACAGAGGTTTGTTAACTATCGTTGTGCGCAGATTAGGGCGGCATTCGGGCCCGTCGAGGAGGGTTGGATTAACAAATTCTTCACCTGCTGAGTTCTACCGTTGCGTTTGCCCGGAACCCGGAAAACGGTAGCAATAAAATGCTCGGGGCGTCTCGCCGCAACAGTCGCAAACTTTCGTATCTCAGCGAATATTGCGACCAGCTGAAATACATGTTCGACCGCAAGCGCGCGGATTCGACAATGCTGATGCTGCGCCAGCAACGCCAGGTCACCGATGTGGCTCACCACGCCATGCTCGAGGCGGAAGCCGCGAACCGGGCCAAAAGCGAATTTTTGGCGAATGTAAGTCATGAATTGCGCACGCCGCTGAACGCCATCATTGGTTTTTCCGAAGTCATGTCGAAGGGCATGCTCGGTCCGATCGAGAACGACAAGTATCTGGAATACGCCGGCGACATCACCAATTCCGGACATCACCTGCTGGCGCTGATAAATGACATTCTGGATCTTTCCAAGATCGAGGCCGGCAAACTGGAATTGCGCGAGGAGTTGATCGACCTTCACAGTGTTGCATCGGCGTGCTTCGCGATCATGAAAGAGCGCGCGACCGAAGCAGACGTGCAGATGCAGGCGGAGGTCCCGGAGTTCCTGCCCGAACTTCTGGTCGACAAGCTCAAGCTCAAGCAGATCATCATCAATCTACTGTCGAACGCCGTGAAATTCACAGCTCGCGGCGGGAATATTCGCCTGACAGTCGAGTTGATCGACACCGCATTACTGATCCGGATCGCGGATACGGGCATCGGTATAGCGGATGAGGATATCCAAAAAGCGCTCGATCCGTTCACACAAATCGATAGCACATTGGCTCGGCGCTATGAGGGCACTGGACTTGGCCTGCCCCTTGCCAAACGCCTGATCGAACTGCACGGAGGAACGCTCGAGATCGAAAGCCAGATCGGTGTCGGCACTTGCGTCACGCTCAGTTTCCCGGCGAGCAGGCTGGCCCAGCTGAGTAAACGAGCCCACTCGTAGATCGAGCGCGCCCTACGGCGGGGCGTGCCAACAACAAGAAGGATGGAAAGCAGGCATGGAAGGATCCATCGCAGAGCAGGATCGCAAGGCTGGGCGTATTGTCGCCGTCTCGGGCTCCCGAATCGTAGCCTTGCTGGATGAGCCGGTTGCACCACAAGATGGGTCCGGCGCAACCGCCAGTCACTTTGATATTCAAATGGGCGGGATCGTCAAGATCCTGATGTCCGATTCGATCGTATTCGGCATGATCGGCGGCCTGACCATCCCGCTCCCATCGGATGAAGAAGAGATTGACGAGATGCGTTTCGTCGAACTCGACCTGATGGGCGAATGTCCGGATAACGGCCCGGCCGGTATCGGCCCATTCCGCCGCGGCGTATCGGAACTGCCGTCGCTGTCGCAGGATGTCTTCCGGACCAACCAAGAGGATCTGGCCAGGGTCTATGCCGCTGCGCATGAGCAGAGTGTGCGTATCGGTACCGTTCATCAGGACCGCAGCCTCCCGGCATTTGCTGTCACGGACGAGCTGCTCGGCAAGCACTTCGCCGTATTGGGGACCACGGGATCGGGCAAGTCATGCGCGGTCGCCGTCATTCTGCGTTCGATCTTGACCCAATACCCCAATGGGCATGTCGTGCTGCTCGATATCCACAATGAATACCCCCAATCTTTCGGAAACCGGGCCGAGTGCCTGCATCCGGGCACGCTCGAAGTGCCGTACTGGCTGCTGAATTTCGAGGAACTCGAGGAAGTCGTCCTGGGTCAGGAAAAGGACGACCGTGAAACCATGGCGGCGATCCTCAAGGAGGTCGTGCTTTGGGCCAAGCAGGAATTCGCCGAAGATCCCGAGGAAGCCGAGCGGCTAACCGTGGACACGCCGGTGCCTTACCGACTGGGCGATGCCACGCGGAGGGTCAATGACGCGGTCGGACGGCTCGACAAGACGCGCGAGACATTGCCGTATCTTCGCCTGAAGGAACGCTTCAACGCCCTGCTCGCCGATCCACGCTACAGCTTCATGTTCCCCGGGCTCTCCATCGAAGACAAGATGGCTGAAATACTATCTCAGCTCTTCCGGATTCCGGTGAACGGCAAACCGATCACCATCGTCGATCTTTCCGGCGTGCCATCGGAGATCCTGAACGTTGTCGTTTCGGTTCTCTCACGCCTCACCTTCGAGTTCGCGCTGTGGAGCGACCGGGGCATGCCGGTATTGCTGGTCTGCGAGGAAGCGCACCGATACGCGCCGCGCGAGATCGGCCTCGGTTTCGAGCCGACCAAACGCGCGCTGGCCCGCATCGCCAAAGAAGGCCGCAAATACGGTGTCTCCCTTTGTGTTGTCAGCCAGCGTCCGTCGGAACTCGCTCTCGATATTCTGTCTCAATGCAATACGATCCTGGCCCTGCGCATGAGCAACCAGAAGGATCAGGAATTCGTGGAGGCGACTTTGTCTGAGTCATCCGTCGGTCTGCTCGACTGTTTGCCATCGCTGGGCAACGCCGAGGCGATTGCTGTTGGCGAAGGCGTTTCTGTGCCGGTGCGCCTTCGATTCAATGAGCTCCCCGAGGAACACAGGCCGCGCAGCGGCACGGCATCATTCTCCAGCGCCTGGTCTGACGATATCGACGATCCGGACTTTCTCCACAACGTACTGAATCGCTGGCGCAACCAGCACCGCTAAGTCCAGCGCTCGATCTCGTCGCAATATCACTGACCTTCAGCCACAATTGTTGGCCGACAGCGGGTATCGCTGGTGGCTCCGGTACTGCGATATGCGCAAGGTCGCCTTGACACCCCAACGGGCAACGACTACATCGAGCCGATCAACGAATTCGCCCAGCGGGGGCGTAGCTCAGTTGGTTAGAGTGCCGGCCTGTCACGCCGGAGGTCGCGGGTTCGAGTCCCGTCGCTCCCGCCATTTTCCGAACCCACCCATCCGTCTGCGACAATAAGCGCCGTGCGCGACCAACCGGCATGCGCACCGAGGCCGACTCCGGCCTTTCATTCGCCTGGGCCAAACGATATAAATCGCCCAGCGCCAGGGGGTGCCCGACTGCCAGCTTCCGGCCCTGTTTGTCGGGTCGCTCAGCCCGGGCGAGGCGGGGATACGTCGGACGGGGCCAATGAACGAGCTATTGCGCGAGTACCTGCCGATTTTGATCTTTCTCGGCATCGCCGTGGGGTTGTCCGGCGTGCTGGTCCTTGCATCCTACATCGTCGCCCACCAAAAACCTGACGCCGAAAAGCTCTCTGCTTACGAATGCGGCTTTGAAGCGTTTGAAGACGCCCGCGGGCGCTTCGATGTGCGCTTCTATCTGGTGGCCATCCTCTTCATCATCTTCGACCTAGAGGTCGCATTCCTGTTTCCCTGGGCGATCACGCTCGGCAAGATCGGCATGTTCGGGTTCTGGTCGATGGTGGTCTTCCTTGGCATTCTTACCGTGGGCTTCGTCTACGAGTGGAAGAAGGGAGCTCTGGAATGGGAGTAGCGGCGCCGGGCGCCACGGGCAACGACGCAGCCACCGCGGCGCGCGATGGCGGCGGCGACCTCGACGCCTATCTCCACACAGAGTTCAAATCAAAAGGTTTCCTGCTTTCCAGCGTCGATAGCCTCGTCAACTGGGCCCGCACCGGCTCCCTTTGGCCCATGACCTTCGGTCTTGCCTGTTGCGCAGTTGAAATGATGCAGACGGGCGCCTCTCGCTACGATCTTGATCGTTTCGGCATTGTTTTCCGGCCGAGCCCCCGCCAATCCGACGTCATGATCGTCGCCGGCACGCTGACCAACAAGATGGCACCCGCCTTGCGCAAGGTCTACGACCAGATGGCCGAGCCGCGCTGGGTCATTTCCATGGGCTCTTGTGCCAATGGCGGCGGCTATTATCACTACTCCTACTCCGTGGTGCGCGGCTGCGACCGTATCGTGCCGGTGGATATATATGTGCCGGGCTGCCCGCCGACCGCCGAAGCGTTGCTATACGGCATTCTCCAGCTCCAGAAAAAAATCAGGCGAACGGGCACCATCGCCCGTTGAGCCGCCGCCTTCGCACGAGACCCATATGGATCAAGCCTTGCGCGATTTGGCCAGTTATCTGGCGGATGCCCTGCCCAACGAGGTTGGGAGCGGGGAGGTCGCGCATGGCGAGCTGATAGTGACGACCCAGCGCAGTGCGTTAATCAAACTGCTGACGTTCCTGCGGGACGACACCAACTGCCAGTTCAAGGTGCTGATTGACGTTACCGCTGTTGACTACCCTGAGCGCGATGAACGCTTCGATATCGTCTACAACTTGCTGAGCGTGCGCCTCAACCAACGCATTCGGATCAAGGCCCCGACCGACGAAACCAATCCAGTGCCGTCGGTCACAACGGTCTTCAGCACCGCGGCTTGGTTCGAGCGCGAAGTCTGGGATATGTACGGAGTGCTCTTTACCGATCATCCTGACCTGCGCCGCCTTTTGACAGATTACGGCTTTGAGGGGCATCCGCTGCGTAAGGATTTCCCACTGTCCGGCTATGTCGAGGTCCGGTACGACGCCGAGCAGAAACGGGTTGTCTACGAGCCAGTGAAACTGACGCAGGAATATCGGAGCTTCGACTTCGTCAGCCCGTGGGAAGGCATGACCATCGAGCGACTGCCAGGCGACGAGAAGGCGGATGCGGATGCCGACGAGGGCGAGAGCTGATGTCGGAAGTCCAGATCCAGAACTTCTCGATCAACTTCGGCCCGCAGCATCCTGCTGCGCACGGCGTGCTGCGGCTGGTGCTGGAGATGGACGGCGAGGTGGTCGAACGGGCCGACCCGCATATCGGCCTATTGCACCGCGGTACGGAGAAACTGATCGAGCACAAGACCTATCTGCAGGCGGTGCCATACTTCGACCGGCTCGATTATGTCGCGACCATGAACCAGGAGCATCCATTCGCCCTCGCCACAGAGAAACTGCTCGGCATAGAGGTGCCCGAGCGCGGCCAGTACATCCGCGTGCTCTACTGCGAGATCGGACGCATACTCAATCACATCATGAACATCAGCGCTTACGCCCTCGACGTCGGCGCGATGACACCGTTTTTGTGGCTGTTCGAAGAGCGCGAAAAGTTGATGGGATTCTACGAGCGGGCCAGCGGTGCCCGTTTGCACACGGCCTATTTCCGCCCAGGCGGGGTCGCGGTCGATATCCCGGCGGGGCTTGCTGACGACATTATGGCCTGGACCGAGACCTATCCAGCGCTGATCGACGATCTGGAGACTCTGCTCAATGAGAACCGGATTTTCCGCCAGCGCAGCGTTGATATCGGCATCATCAGCGCCGAAGACGCACTCGACTGGGGGTTTTCAGGTCCGATGCTGCGTGGCTCCGGCTTGCCCTGGGATCTTCGCAAATCGCAGCCATACGATGTCTATGAGCGCATGGACTTCGACATTCCCGTGGGCAAGAACGGCGACTGCTTCGACCGCTACCTCGTGCGTGTGGCTGAAATGCGCGAAAGCCTTAAGATCATGCGCCAGTGCCTGGAGGAGATGAAGCCGGGCCCGGTCAAATGCGAGGACAACAAGATTTCGCCGCCGCCCAGGGCGGAAATGAAGCGCTCGATGGAGGCGCTGATCCACCACTTCAAACTCTTCACCGAGGGCTATCACGTTCCGGCCGGCGAAACCTATACGGCGGTCGAGGCCCCGAAGGGCGAGTTTGGCGTCTATCTGGTCTCCGACGGCTCTAACAAGCCCTACCGATGCAAGATCAGGGCGCCGGGCTACGCCTTCCTGCAGGCCGCCGACTTCATGTCGAAAGGGCACATGCTGGCCGACGTTGTCGCCATCATAGGCTCGATGGACGTCGTCTTCGGGGAGGTCGACCGTTGAGCGGCCCGGCCACCATCGCCGTGGAGCAGCCGGAAAGTTTCGCGTTCACGGCCGAGAACGGCGAGCGCGCAACAGCGATCATTGCCAAGTACCCCAGGGGACGTCAAGCCAGCGCTGTGCTGCCGCTACTCGATCTGGCCCAGCGTCAGCACGAGAATTGGTTGCCGCAGGCCGCGATCGAATATGTCGCCCATCTTCTGGACATGCCGCGCATTCGCGTGCTGGAAGTCGCGACCTTTTTCACGATGTTTAATCTGTCGCCGGTCGGCAAATATCTGCTGCAGCTCTGCGGCACCACTCCGTGCTGGCTGCGCGGATCCGACGATCTTAAAACGGCGATCCGCGAGGAATGCGGTATCGGAGTGGGTGAGACCAGCGCTGACGGGCTTTTTACCATGGTGGAAGTCGAGTGCCTTGGCGCTTGCGTCAACGCGCCGATGATCCAGGTCAACGACGACTTCTACGAGGATCTCGATAAGGACCTGACGATCAAACTGCTGAAAGCCCTGAAGGCAGGCGAGAACATTGCCCCCGGCTCGGCGATCGGCCGGCATTCCTCGGAGCCCGACGGCGGGCGAACGACGCTGAAGGGATCGCGCTGATGCTCGCCGACAAGGACCGCATCTTCACCAACCTCTACGGATTTGAGGATTGGGGCCTGGCCGGAGCCAAGAAGCGTGGCGATTGGGACAAGACCGCCAGCTTCATCAAGCAGGGCCGCGATTGGATCGTCCAGCAAATGAAGGATTCCGGCCTGCGCGGGCGCGGCGGGGCCGGTTTCCCGACTGGCCTCAAATGGTCCTTCATGCCACCGGACGACCGCCGCGATGGACGCCCGCATTATCTCGTCATCAACGCCGACGAGTCCGAGCCCGGCACCTGCAAGGACCGCGATATCATGCGCCACGACCCGCACAAGCTGGTCGAGGGCGCGCTGATCGCAGGCTTCGCGATGGGCGCAAATGCCGGCTACATCTACATTCGCGGCGAGTTCGTGAACGAGGCAGCGCGCCTGCAGGCCGCCGTCGATCAGGCCTATGAGGCTGGGCTGCTTGGCAAGAACGCCGCCAAGTCCGGCTGGGACTTCGATCTTTATGTCCACCGCGGTGCCGGCGCCTATATCTGCGGCGAAGAGACGGCGCTGCTGGAATCGTTGGAAGGCAAGAAGGGCCAGCCGCGCCTGAAGCCGCCATTCCCCGCCAATGCTGGGCTCTACGGCTGTCCAACCACGGTCAACAATGTGGAGAGCATCGCTGTCGCGCCGACTATTCTGCGCCGGGGTCCTTCGTGGTTCGCTGGTCTCGGCCGCGAGCGCAACACCGGGACCAAGCTCTTCTGCATTTCCGGGCATGTCGAGCGCCCCTGCAATGTCGAGGAGGAAATGGGCATTCCCTTGCGGGAACTGCTGGACAAGCATGCCGGCGGCGTGCGCGGCGGCTGGGACAACCTGCTGGCCGTGATCCCCGGCGGATCTTCGGTCCCGTGCCTGCCGAAGGGTGTCTGCGGCAACCTTCGCATGGATTTCGATAGCCTGATGGAAGTGAAATCCGGCCTCGGCACGGCCGCCGTGATCGTGATGGACAAATCGACCGATATCGTGAAGGCGATCGCGCGGCTCTCAAAGTTCTACATGCATGAAAGCTGTGGCCAGTGCACGCCGTGCCGCGAAGGAACGGGCTGGATGTGGCGCGTGATGGAGCGCTTGGTGACCGGCGATGCCGAGATCGACGAGATCGATCTGCTTGAGCAGGTGAGCCATCAAATTGAAGGGCATACGATATGCGCTCTGGGCGATGCGGCGGCGTGGCCGGTGCAGGGCCTGATCCGCCACTTCCGCCCCGAATTGGAACGCCGCATCCTCGAACGCAAGAAGCAAGCGGCGTAGAGGGCGCGGGGGGACAGCATGGCAAACGTCACCATCGATGGCCGCGAAATTGAGGTCGAGGACGGGCTGACCGTCCTCCAGGCCTGCCAGTCGGCCGGCGTCGAAGTGCCGCATTTCTGCTTCCACGAGCGCCTATCGATTGCGGGCAATTGCCGCATGTGCCTGGTGGAAGTCGAAAAAGCGCCCAAACCCGTTGCGTCCTGTGCCATGCCCGTGGCCGAAGGCATGGTCGTACATACCCAAAGCGAGACGGCGAAGACGGCCCGCCACGGGGTCATGGAATTTCTGCTGATCAATCACCCGTTGGATTGTCCGATTTGCGATCAGGGCGGCGAGTGCGACCTGCAGGACCAGGCCATGGCCTTCGGCACCGACCACAGCCGCTACGACGAGAACAAGCGCGCCGTGACGGACAAGGACATGGGGCCGCTGGTCAAAACCATCATGACCCGCTGCATCCACTGCACGCGCTGCATCCGTTTTGCCACCGAGATCGCCGGCGTTGATGAGATCGGCGCAGTGTTCCGCGGCGAGCATATGGAAATTACGAGCTATCTTGAGCGATCGCTGACCTCCGAGCTCTCGGGCAACGTGATCGATCTGTGCCCGGTCGGCGCCTTGACCTCCAAGCCTTACGCCTTCACGGCCCGCGCATGGGAGCTGAAAAAGACCGAAACCATCGATGTGATGGACGCGGTCGGTTCCAACATCAGGGTCGATACGCGCGGCGCGGAGGTCATGCGTGTGCTGCCGCGTCTCAACGAAGACATCAACGAGGAGTGGATCTCCGACAAGACGCGCTTCGCCTATGACGGCCTGAAACGCCAGCGCCTCGACCAACCCTACATCCGAACCAAGGACAAGCTTGAGCCGGCGAGCTGGAAGGACGCGTTCGTTGCCGTCGCCAAACGCCTGAAAGGCGCCGACGGCAAGACAATTGCCGCCATCGCCGGCGACCAAAGCGACGCCGAGGCGATGCTGTGCCTGAAGGAACTCATGGCGTCTCTGGGCTCGCCCAATCTCGATTGCCGCCAAGACGGCGCGAAACTGGACGCCTCGAAGCGCACCGGCTACCTCTTCAACACCACCATCGCCGGCATCGAGGAGGCCGACGCGCTGCTGCTGGTTGGCTGCAATCCCCGCATAGAAGCGCCGATCGTCAACGCCCGCATTCGCAAACGCTGGCTGCGCGGCAAGTTTCCGATCGGCGCAATCGGCGCGCCGGCCGATCTGACCTATGACGCCGAAACGATCGGGGCGGGTCCCGATACCCTGGCAGAGATCGTCGACGGAAAGCACAGCTTCGCCAAAGTGCTGAATCGGGCCAAGCGGCCGATGCTGATCGTCGGAATGGGCGCATTGACGCGGCCGGATGGCGCCGCCGTCCTTGCCGCCGCGCGCGCAATCGCCGACGCCTCGGGCATGGTGAAGGGCGGTTGGAATGGCTTCAACGTCCTGCACAACGCGGCGGCGCGCGTGGGCGGGCTCGATCTGGGATTCGTGCCGGGGCGCCGCGGTCAAGACGTCGAAGGCATCCTCGACGCCGCTGGCAAAGGCGCCATCAAGACCGTCTACCTGTTGGGCGCCGATGAGATCGACATGGATCGTCTTGGCGAGGCCTTCGTGATCTATCAGGGTCATCATGGCGATGCCGGCGCGCACCGGGCCGATGTGATCCTGCCGGGCGCGGCCTATACCGAAAAGAACGCCACCTACGTCAACACCGAAGGGCGCGCCCAGCACGGCCAACTGGCTGCCTTCCCACCGGGCGAGGCGCGTGAGGATTGGCGTATCCTGCGGGCGCTCTCAGAAGTACTAGGCAAGACCTTGCCGTTTGACACGCTGGATCAGGTCCGGGCCGGGTTGGGGCAGGCCAACCCCGTTTTCGCCAAGATCGATGGGGTAGAAGCGGCCCCTTGGGGCAAGTTCGGCAGGGCGGGCAAGATGACCGCCGCACCATTCGCCTCTCCGATCGCCAACTTCTACATGACCGATCCGATCACCCGCTGTTCGCTAATCATGGCCAAATGCACCGAGATCGCGGGCCAATCGGCCAGCGGCCGCACCGGTACCGAAGGGTAGGGCGCGGCGCCATGGAAGCCTTTTGGATCAACTGGGCCTGGCCGGCGATTCTGATCGTCCTCAAGATATTGGCCATTGTCGTGCCCTTGTTGATCGCGATGGCCTATTTGACCTACATGGAGCGCAAGGTGATCGGCGCTATGCAGCTCCGCAAAGGGCCCAACGTGGTTGGCCCCTTCGGTCTTCTGCAGCCCTTCGCCGACGGGCTCAAGCTGCTGGTCAAGGAAACGGTGATCCCCTCCGGCGCCAATCCGGCCGTCTTCATTGCCGCCCCGATGATCACTTTCTCGCTGGCCCTCATGGCCTGGGCGGTAATCCCATTCGATGCCGGCTGGGTTCTCGCCGATATCAATGTCGGCGTGCTCTATCTCTTCGCGATCTCCTCGCTGGGGGTATACGGCATCATCATGGCCGGATGGGCCTCAAACTCGAAATACGCCTTTCTCGGAGCGATGCGCTCGGCGGCCCAGATGGTTTCCTACGAGGTCGCGATTGGATTTGTCATCGTCACGGTGCTGATGTGCGTAGGCTCACTCAACCTTTCCAAGATCGTGCTCGCCCAACAAGGCGGGTTCTGGAACTGGTTCTGGCTGCCGCTGTTACCGATGTTCGTGATTTTCTTCATCTCCGCACTGGCTGAGACCAACCGAGCGCCGTTCGATCTGCCGGAAGCGGAGGCCGAACTCGTTACGGGCTACAATGTCGAATATTCGGCCTTTCCGTTTGCGCTCTTCTTCCTCGGCGAATACATCAACATGATCGTCATGAGCGCGATGACGACGATCCTCTTCCTCGGCGGCTGGCTGGCGCCGCTGGAGGTTTCCTGGCTCACCTGGATTCCCGGTCCGATCTGGTTCTTCCTGAAGATCGTTGCGGTGCTCTTCGTGTTCTTGTGGGTGCGGGCGACCTTCCCGCGCTATCGCTATGATCAACTGATGCGTCTGGGTTGGAAGGTCTTCCTGCCCGTTTCTCTGGCCGCCGTGGTTGTCGTCGGCGGCGTCCTGATGGCCACCGGCTGGGTGCCGGGCAAATAGGGGGCGGACACCAATGGCCTCTCTCAATAGCAGCATCCGCACGGTATTCCTGGCCGAGCTCGTCTCGGGCATGTGGCTGACGCTGAAGTATTTTTTCAAGCCCAAGGTGACGATCAACTACCCCTTCGAGAAGGGACCGCTCAGCCCGCGATTTCGAGGCGAACATGCGCTGCGCCGCTATCCGACGGGCGAGGAGCGCTGCATTGCCTGCAAGCTTTGCGAGGCGATCTGTCCGGCTCAGGCCATCACCATCGAAGCCGAACCGCGGGCCGACGGACAGCGCCGCACGACGCGCTACGATATCGACATGACCAAATGCATCTATTGCGGACTATGCCAGGAATCGTGCCCGGTCGATGCCATCGTGGAAGGGCCCAACTTCGAGTTTGCGACTGAGACCCGCGAGGAGTTGATGTACGACAAGGACAAGCTGCTCGACAACGGCGACCGCTGGGAAGCCGAGATCGCCGCCAATCTGGCGGCCGATGCACCGTATCGCTAACGCCATGATGGGTTGGGGGGAAATAACAATGGGGCGTGGTGGAGGAATGGCTCTGGGCCTCGCCCTTCGACGGGCTCAGGGTAAGGCCCTGCGCTTGAAACCCCATTATTTCGGCATCCAACGCCCGTGCTTCCTACTTCGCAGCCCTCATGCTGAGCCTGTCGAAGCATGCGGGCGGGCTGCATCGCCTGCCGGCCGAAGGTCGCGCGCATGATCATCCAGGCCCTCGCTTTTTATCTTTTTGCCGGAGTGTTGATCGCGTCCGCGGTCATGGTCGTAGCTGCGCGCAATCCAGTGCATTCAGTGTTGTTCCTCATCCTCGCCTTCTTCAATGCGGCGGGGCTTTTCGTCCTCATGGGGGCGGAGTTTATCGCCATGATCCTGGTGATCGTTTACGTCGGCGCGGTGGCAGTGCTGTTCCTATTCGTGGTTATGATGTTGGACATTAACTTCGTGGAGTTACGCGCTGGATTTCTTCAATATATGCCGATCGGTGGATTGATCGGACTGATCCTTCTGGTCGAGCTTGTGCTGGTGGTGGCGACCTGGGCGGTGGGCCCGGAACCGGCAACGCTGGCCGCGCCTCAAGCCAAGATGGGCGGGCTAACCAACACCGAACAGATCGGGGCGTTGCTCTACACGCGCTATATCTACCTTTTTCAGGCGGCGGGCATGGTGTTGTTGATCGCGATGATCGGCGCCATCGTCCTCACCCTGCGCTCGCGCCCGGGTGTGCGCCGGCAGAAGATCAGCCGTCAGATCAACCGCACGATCGAAGATTCCGTCGAGATCAAGAAGGTCCCGACCCGGAGCGGGGTTTAGCGATGGCGCATGCAATGAAGCGGCACGAGCGCCTCACTCTTCGACAGGCTCAGGATGAGGCTTTGTTGCTGGCATCGTCGGCCAACCGAGCGCTCCTCATGCTGAGCCTGTTGAAGCACGAGAAATGCAGGGCGGGGCGCTGAGCATCATGTTTGAAATAGGCCTCACCCATTACCTGACGCTCGCCGCCATCGTCTTCACGATCGGCATCTTCGGCATATTCCTCAATCGCAAGAACGTCATCATCATCCTGATGTCGGTCGAACTGATGCTGCTCGCGGTGAATATTAATCTGGTGGCATTTTCCTGGGCGCTGAAGGATCTGGTGGGCCAAGTGTTCGCCATGTTCGTGCTGACCGTCGCGGCCGCCGAGGCGGCGATCGGTCTGGCGATCCTGGTCGTCTATTTCCGCAATCGCGGCTCGATCGAGGTCGAGGACGTGAACGTGATGAAGGGCTAACGCGGGATCCTCATGTACGCAGCCGCAATATTCCTGCCGCTTCTGGGCGCCATTGTCGCCGGGCTGTTCGGTCGCCGGATCGGCCCGCGCTGGGCCATGGCCGTCACCTGCGGCGCCATGGCGCTCTCCGGCCTATTGGCCTGCGTTATCCTTTACGAGGTCGTGCTGGCCTCCGACGCCCGCAATGTCACGGTGGAGATATTCACCTGGATGCAGTCGGGCACGCTTGCCTTTTCCTGGGCGCTCAAATTCGACCCGCTCTCCGCGATCATGGTGTTCACTGTCTCGGTGGTCTCCGCGATCATCCATTTCTATTCGATCGGCTATATGGCGCATGATCCGCACCGGCCGCGCTTCTTTGCCTATCTGAGCCTTTTCACATTCTCCATGCTGATGCTCGTCAGCGCCGACAACCTGGTGCAGCTCTTCTTCGGATGGGAGGGCGTCGGGCTCTGCTCTTATCTCCTGATCGGATTCTGGTTTCACAAGCCCGAAGCGAACGCGGCGGCGATCAAGGCCTTCGTGGTCAACCGCGTCGGCGATTTCGGCTTTGCGCTCGGCATTCTGGGCATATTTCTGGTCTTCGACTCGGTCGGCTTCGACGATATTTTCGCCGCAGTCGCGGGCAAGAAGGACATCACCTTCCAGTTCCTCGGCATGCAACTCCATGCGCTGACCACGATCGCGATCCTGCTGTTCATCGGGGCCATGGGGAAATCGGCGCAAATCTTCCTGCACACCTGGCTGCCGGACGCCATGGAGGGCCCAACACCGGTCTCCGCATTGATCCACGCCGCCACCATGGTCACGGCCGGCGTCTTCATGGTCTGCCGCATGTCGCCGATCTTTGAGGCCGCGCCCACCGCGCTTTTCATCGTCACTCTGGTCGGAGCCTCCACCGCCTTTTTCGCCGCGACGGTCGGGCTTTGCCAGACCGACATCAAGCGCGTGATCGCCTATTCCACCTGCTCCCAGCTCGGTTACATGTTCTTCGCCGCCGGCGTCGGCGCCTATTCGATCGCGATCTTCCACCTGATGACCCATGCCTTCTTCAAGGCGCTGCTTTTCCTGGGTTCCGGCTCGGTGATCCATGGCATGTCCGAGGAACAGGATATGCGTAAGATGGGTGGCATCTGGCGCAAGATGCCGATCACCTATGCGATGATGTGGATCGGCTCACTGGCTTTGGCGGGCATTGGTATTCCGGGGCTCATCGGATTTGCCGGTTTCCACTCCAAGGACGCGATCCTGGAAGCCGCCTTCGGTGCGCATTCGGGCATCGGCATGTACGCCTACTGGCTCGGCATCGCCGCCGCTTTCCTGACCGCCCTCTATTCCTGGCGCCTGATCCTGATGACCTTCCACGGCAAGCCGCGCGCCTCGGACAAGGTCATGAGCCATGTTCACGAATCGCCGTGGATCATGACGGTACCACTGATGCTTTTGGCTATTGGCGCCGTGATCGCCGGTTTTGTGGCGCAAGACCTCTTCGCGGGGCATGGGATTGAGGTCTTCAAGCGCGCCGGCTTCGAGATGGGACGGCTGGAGAAGATCATAGACGCAGCGCATCACGTCTCGCCGTGGGTCAAATGGCTGCCGCTGATCGTGGCGCTGGCGGGGATCGCCATCGCCTACCTCGCTTACTCCTATTTCCGGATGATCCCGATCATCCTCGCCTACAAGCTCCGCGGGCTCTATCAGTTCCTGCTCAACAAGTGGTATTTCGACGAACTCTACAACGCGATCTTCGTGCGCCCCGCCTTTGCTCTGGGCCGAGGTCTGTGGAAGTCGGGCGACGGCGCGTTGATCGACGGCGTCGGCCCGGACGGTATTGCCGCGGCGGCGCAGAGCATCTCGCGCCGGGCCAGCGCGCTGCAAAGCGGTTATCTCTATCACTATGCCTTCGCAATATTGATTGGTGTGGCGGCCTTCGTGACCCTCTACCTACTCGTGATCGCAGGGTAACGGGGCCATGACTTTCCCAATTCTCTTCCTGCTCTGGTTCCTGCCATTGGTGGGTGCGCTCTTCCTCATTTTTGTGCGCGGCACCGAGGCCGAGGTCGCCCGCAACGCACGAAATTTCACTCTCTTTACATCGCTGACTGTCTTCGCGCTCTCGCTCTTCCTCTGGTTCAACTTCGATGCGAACGTCGCAGGCTTTCAGTTCGAAGAGCGCGTCGCATGGTTCACCCTGCCAGGAGGCTACAAGCTCAGCTATCACGTCGGCGTGGACGGCATCTCGATCTTCTTCGTGCTGCTCGCGACCCTGCTGACGCCGATCTGTGTGTTGGCAAGTTGGAATTCGATCAAGGACCGTGTGCGCGAATACATGATCGCATTCCTGGTGCTGGAGACCTTCATGGTCGGCACCTTCTGCGCGCTCGATCTCGTTACCTTCTACATCTTCTTCGAAGGCGTGCTGATCCCGATGTTCCTGATTATCGGCGTTTGGGGGGGCAAGCGGCGGGTCTATTCGGCGTTCAAGTTCTTCCTCTTCACGCTGACCGGCTCGGTTTTGATGCTGCTGGCGATCTTCGCGATCTACTACGCGACCGCCGCCTCAGGCCAGTTCGGCAAGGGTATGGGGACGACCGATATCCCCACAATCATCGAATTTGCGCGAACCACCGGGTTCGATGAGGATTTCCAGCGCTGGGTCTGGCTCGCATTCTTTGCCTCCTTCGCGATCAAGATGCCGATGTGGCCAGTCCATACTTGGCTGCCCGATGCCCATGTCGAAGCGCCGACCGGCGGCTCCGTCATCCTGGCCGGCGTGCTCCTGAAGATGGGTGGCTATGGGTTCCTGCGCTTCTCGCTGCCGATGTTCCCCGACGCCAGTGTCTTCTTCACCCCGCTGATCTACAGCCTGTCCGTGATCGCAGTGATCTACACCTCGCTGGTGGCGCTGGCCCAGCATGACATGAAGAAGCTGATCGCCTATTCCTCGGTCGCCCATATGGGCTTTGTAACCATTGGCATCTTTACGGCGACAGTGCAGGGCGTGCAGGGCGCCATTTTCCAGATGCTGAGCCACGGCGTGGTCTCCGCGGCGCTCTTCCTCATCGTCGGCGTGGTCTATGACCGCGAGCATAGCCGCGAAATCGACCATTATGGCGGTCTCGTCAACCGGATGCCGATCTACGCCGTCGTTTTCATGCTGTTCATGCTGGCGTCGGTCGGATTGCCGGGCACCAGCGGCTTCGTCGGCGAGTTCCTGGTGCTGGTCGGCGCCTTCAAGGCCAACACCTGGGTCGCCGCGCTGGCGGCAACCGGGCTCATCCTGGGCGCCGCCTATATGCTCTACCTCTATCGAAGGGTCATATTCGGCAAGCTGGAGAAGCCACATTTGTCGGAGATTCTCGACCTCAGCCCCCGCGAGCAATTGGTTTTCGCTCCGCTGGTGGTGCTGGTGCTGTGGATGGGCATCTATCCCTCCAGCTTCCTGAAACCAATCGACAAGTCTGTGGCCAACCTCGTGACCAACTATCAGGCCGCGCTTGCCAAGTCGGGCTCTAAGAAGGCCGCGGCGGGGAACTTAAGGCCGGCGCCCGGCGTCGTGGTGCAGAAGGCGGGGACGCAGCCATGACCAACGAATTTGGCAGCATTCTGCCCGCGACGCCCGAAATATTCCTGGCCATTGCCGCGATGGTGCTCCTGATACTCGGCGTTTACCGAGGTGACCGCTCGACCGGCGCGATCTCTGCGCTTGCCGTTTTGGTATTGATTGTCGCCGGCATCGCGGTCGTCGCACTCACGCCCAGCGGAACGCGGACGACGCTGTTCTCTCGCATGTTCGTGACCGACGCTTTCGGTGTTTTTGTCAAGCTGCTGGTTCTCGCGGGCTCGGCGCTGGCGATCATCATGTCGGTCGGCTTCAATCGGCGCGAGGGCATCGCGCGGTTTGAGTTTCCGGTACTGATCGTACTGGCAACGCTCGGTATGATGATGATGGTCTCCGCCAATGACCTCATGTCGCTCTATCTGGGGTTGGAGTTGCAGAGCCTGGCGCTCTACGTCGTCGCTGCTTTCCACCGCGATTCGGTTCGCTCAAGCGAGGCCGGCCTAAAATACTTCGTGCTAGGAGCGCTCTCCTCCGGGATGCTTCTCTACGGCGCCTCCATGGTCTACGGCTTCGTCGGAACCACCAATTTCACCGAGATCGCCACGGTATTCGCCAAGAAGGGCGGGGCGGGCCCGTCGGTCGGCCTCATCGTCGGCATTGTCTTTATCTCAGCGGGCTTGGCTTTCAAGATTGCGGCATTCCCCTTCCATATGTGGACGCCTGACGTCTACGAAGGCGCGCCGACGCCGGTCACCGCATTTTTCTCAGCGGCGCCCAAGCTCGCCGCGATGGCGCTGTTCCTGCGTGTTCTGATAGGACCCTTCGGCGACCTGACCGAAGCTTGGCGACAGATCATTTGGTTTCTCGCCATCGGATCGATGCTGCTCGGCAGTTTCGCGGCGATCGCGCAAACCAACATCAAGCGCCTGCTCGCCTATAGCTCGATCGGACATATAGGCTACGCGCTGGTCGGCCTTGCGGCCGGCACCACGGACGGTTTGCGCGGGGTTCTCATCTACATGACGATTTACCTCGTCACGGTGATTGGAACCTTCTGCGTTGTGCTGTCGATGCGCCGCGGCAACCGAATGTTGGAATCGATCGACGACTTGCGGGGGCTGTCGCGGACCAATCCGATGATGGCTGCGGTGCTGGCGATCATGATGTTCTCGATGGCCGGCATCCCGCCACTGGCCGGCTTCTTCGGCAAGCTCTATGTGTTTCTGGCGGCGATCGAGGCCGGGCTGTACTTTCTCGCCGTGGTCGGCGTGCTGACCTCGGTGGTTGGCGCCTACTACTATATCCGCATCATCAAAGTGATGTATTTCGATGAGGGAGGCGAAGCCTTCGACAAGAAAGTCGGGGGCGAAATGGTGGCGATCCAGGCCGGCACCGGCCTATTGGTCCTGTTTTTCTTCGCCTTCCCGGGACCGCTTCTGGCCGCGAGCGGCGCGGCGATCAAAGCGCTGCTGGCGGGTTGAACGCCGGTCAGTCGATCACGCTCGCCACGGCCGCCCAGCGAACCGTACGCCGCATGGACCTCCCCGAATTTTTCACGCTTATTGAGCACGACAGCGTGACCTCCACCAACGATGTCGCGCGCGAACTTGCTGCAAAAGGCGCGGCGGAGGGGACAATGGTGACGGCGCGCAAGCAGAGCGCCGGACGTGGACGGCGCGGCAAGATGTGGGCGTCGCCCGTGGGCAATCTTTACATGTCTTGCGTCATGCGACCGGTCTGCACGCCAGTGGAAGCGACCCAACTCGGCTTCGTCGCAGCGGTAGCGCTATGGGATGCCATTTGCGACATCGACTATCCAGGCATTCCCCTCAAACTCAAATGGCCGAACGACGTTCTGCTCGACGGCAGAAAGGTCTCAGGTATCTTGCTGGAATCGGCAACGGCAGATGGTGGGCGCGTCGATTGGGTGGTGATCGGCATTGGCGTAAACACGAGCCATCATCCTGAAGATTCCGCCTGGCCGGCAGGTGACCTGCGGCAAACGCGAGATCAACCAAATCCGGACGATCTACTGCCCTTTGTGGCTCGCCACCTGGTCGACTACTATCACGTCTGGCAACGCGACGGATTTGCACCAATCAGGCATCTCTGGCTGGAAGAAACCTATTTCGCTCCGGGCCAGCGCGTTACCATCGGCCGTGGCGAAACGGCGGTTTCCGGCTTGTTCGAAACGCTCGACGAAACCGGCGCATTGGTCCTGCGTCTCGATAACGGCAATCGCGCTGTCGTTTCCTACGGTGAGGTTTCCCCATCGAACTGAGGTCGGTGGGCCATACAGCAAGGCAGAACAGGGAGAGCCAACGGAATGCTGGCGGCCATCGATAGCGGCAACACCAACGTCGTCTTCGCCGTCTATGCCGGCGACGAGCTTCGCGGCGAGTGGCGCAGTTCCTCCGATGCCAATCGGACAGCCGACGAATATGCGGTCTGGCTGTCGCATTTGATGGGGCTTGAGAGCCTGTCTTTCGACGATATCGACGAGGCGATCATTGCCAATGTCGTGCCAGCGGCGAGCTACGCCCTGCGTATGCTGTGTCGGCGCTACTTCGATTGTGCGCCGCTGGTGGTCGGCGAACCGGAAGTCGATCTCGGCGTCGAGGCCAACGTGGACCATCCCGAGGAAGTCGGCGCCGACCGGTTGGTGAACGCCGTCGGTGCATCGGAGAAGTATGGCGGACCGCTCATCATCGTCGATTTCGGCACCGCAACAACCTTCGACGTTGTTGACAAGGCCGGTTCGTATTGCGGCGGTGTGATTGCGCCCGGCATCAATCTCTCTCTGGAAGCGCTCCACCTGGCCGCGGCCAAACTGCCGCGTATCGATGTGGCGCGCCCGGCCCAAGTGATTGGACGTTCCACCGTTCCGGCGATGCAGTCGGGCGTATTCTGGGGTTATGTCTCGCTGATCGAAGGCATGGTCGGGCGCATCGAGGCTGAGTTCGGATCCAAGATGACGGTGGTCGCGACCGGCGGCCTGGCACCGCTTTTCGTAGAGGCAACCGAAGCCATCCAGCACCTCGACCGGGATCTCACCATGCGCGGTTTGCTCTCCATTTACCGTCGCAACACCGCCACATGAGCCGCGCCCGCGATCCTTTGGACACCGGCAAGGACGATCTGCTCTTCCTGCCACTCGGCGGGGCCGGCGAGATTGGCATGAACCTCAACCTGCTTGGCCATGCCGGCAAATGGCTGATGCTCGATCTGGGCGTCACCTTTGGCGACGACCAAACGCCAGGCGTCGACGTCATCATGCCCGACCCTCAGTTCATTGCGAACCGACGCGACGATCTCTTGGCGCTTGTCCTGACCCATGCCCACGAAGACCATATCGGTGCGGTTCCCTATCTCTGGTCGAGGCTCAAATGCCCGATCTATGCCACGCCATTCACGGCCTCGATGGTACGCCGCAAGCTGAAAGAGGTTGGACTGGAGGATGTGGCCCGCGTCAGCGAAGTCCAGCCGTCCTCCAAATTCCGCATCGGCCCATTCGCCATCGAACTCATTACCCTGACCCATTCGATCCCAGAGCCCAACGCCGTGGTGATCCGGACCGCCGCCGGAACTGTGCTGCACACCGGCGACTGGAAGTTCGACCCCGATCCGCTCGTTGGGCCGGTTTCCGACGAAACGGCCCTGAAACGTGTCGGCGATGAGGGGGTGTTGGCATTGATCGGCGATTCGACCAACGTTTTCCGTGAAGGCACATCAGGCTCCGAGGCGGAAGTTCGCGAAAGTCTGATCGAGTTGGTCGGTGGCCTGGAAAACCGGGTCGCCATCGGTTGCTTCGCCAGCAATGTCGCCCGGCTGGAGACTGTTTCTGCGGTTGCACAGGCGACCGGCCGCCAAGCCGCCTTGGTCGGCCGTTCGCTCTGGCGGATCTACGACGCGGCACGCGAGAACGGCTATTTGACCGAGATTCCGCGCTTCTTGACCGAGGAGGAGGTGGCTTACTTGCCGCGCGACAAGGTGCTGATCGCCGCTACCGGCAGTCAGGGCGAAGCCAGGGCCGCGCTTACCAAGATCGCCCACGGCAGCCACCCGCACATTGTCCTCGAGGAGGGCGATACGGTGGTCTTTTCCTCGCGCATCATACCGGGCAACGAGCGGCCCATTGGCCGGCTGCACAATGCTTTCTTTCGCCTGGGCGTCGAGGTGATCTCCGAGAAAGACCATTTCGTCCATGTTTCGGGCCACCCCGCGCGCGACGAACTCACGCGAATGTACCAGTTCACACGGCCCCGCATTGCCGTGCCCGTACATGGCGAGGCGCGGCATCTGGGCGCCCACGCCGAATTAGCAGCGAAATGCCAGGTGCCCGAGCAGATCGAGGTGCTGAACGGTGAAGTCGTGCGCCTCGCCCCGGGGCGCGCGGAGATCGTTGCCAGCGTACCGTCGGGCCGCCTTGCCCTCGATGGTGAGGTTCTGGTGCCCATCGACGGGCCAACGCTTCAGGCCCGCAAGCGCCTGATGTGGAATGGCATGGCGGTGGTGACGGTTGTTGTCGACGCGGAGGGGGCGCTCTATTCGCCGCCGCAGATCTCCCTCCAAGGCATCGCCGACGATCCCATGGTCGAAGATCTTCAAGGTTCGCTGGCAGAAGCCATTGATCTCGCGCTCGCGGAACTGCCGCGTGCGCGCCGAGCGGACGATGATCAAGTGAGCGAGGCTGCCCGGCTGGCGGTGCGGCGCAAGCTGCGTGAACTGCGCGGCAAGCGCCCCCCGATCGATGTGCATGTCGTCCGGGTCGCCTAGGAAAAGAGACGCCTAAACCCCAAAAAGAAACGGCGGCCCTTCATGGACCGCCGCTTCCAGAAAATTGTATTGACGGGTCGGACGTTAGGTGATGTCCCAACCGCCCTGAGCGTTGCGGCAGGCGGTGCCCTGTCCGGTCTCGCTCGCGCCGGTCTTGGTCGTCACCGTGGTGGTGAAGCGGCGGCAAGAACGGCCGGCGGTGTTCGTGAATGTCCCGGTCGGGGTGGTCTGGCCGTAGGCGCCGGTATTGGGATTCTGCCAGCGTGAGCTGGTGTGGTCCGGCTGACGCTCGAGAGCGGCCTGGGTGGTCTGGTTGTGACGGCGCACGTCCTCACAGTCGAGTGCATTTCCGATACGGTTGCCGATCAGTCCGCCGACCAGCACGCCGCCGGCAATGGCGGCACCGCGGCCGGCACCGCTGCCAATGCGCGAGCCGATCAGCCCGCCGATAACGGCGCCACCGATCGAGCCGATGATCTCTTTGGCTCCCGCATTGCCGGGGGCGCAACGGGCGTAGGCGGGCGAGGCGCCGCTAAAACCGATCGCAGCGGCCAACACAACGGCGGAAGCAAAGCTGGCGAATTTGATTTTCATAAAGGATCTCCTGGCTGGTTCCTGTGAGCCGGGCAAGCAGCTCGTCCATCTGATGTAATTTCTAGCCCAAGGCAATGTTCCGGGTCTGTGACAACGGTCACACCGGCATGGTCAATTTGCGTTAATGGTTAACCGAATGTGTCTCGCGCTCCACCGGGCGTTGAGACCAAACAACATCCCAATTCGATTAAAGAAACCCAAAGATTTCAAACGTTTCGTGGGTCGGATAAGGCGTCCGGCGGTGCCCATCGGCGATGGCCGCGGCGCGGATTCGGCAGGTTGCCTCAAAGGCTGTGATGGCCGCGGACGCATTTGCAGAGCCGCCCGAATCAGCTAAACAAGGCGCAATTCTGGATATCTAGCAATGAGAGCCCAATGATCGGTCGATTGAACCATGTTGCCATTGTCGTTCCCGACCTCGCCGCCGCACGCGCTCTCTACCGCGATACATTGGGGGGCGAGGTCTCCGAGCCCGTCGATATGCCCGACCACGGCGTCACCACTGTGTTCGTGAACCTGCCGAACACCAAGATCGAGCTGTTGCATCCGTTTGGCGGAAATTCGCCGGTCCAGGCGTTTCTCGACCGCAACCCGTCCGGCGGCATGCATCACATATGCTATGAGGTCGACGACATCATCAGCGCCCGCGACCAGATGCGCGCCCAGGGCGCGCGGGTGCTGGGCGACGGCGAACCTCGCAACGGCGCCCATGACAAGCCGGTCCTGTTCCTGCATCCCAAGGATTTTTGCGGAACGCTCGTTGAGCTCGAGCAAGCTTAATCGGGGCGCATCGCCATGTCTTTCGCATCCGGCCTTATCGTCTTCGTGATCGTCTGGTGGTTGGTGTTCTTCACGGTTCTGCCCTGGGGTATCCGCCGCGTGGAGAACCCCGAAGACGGCCATGAGCCCGGCGCGCCGGCGAATCCCAGACTTTGGCTCAAGGCCGGTATTACGTCGGCCGCAACCATCGTGATCTGGGGTGCGATATATTGGGCCGTGGATGCCGATTTGATCAGCTTCGGGCCGAAGTGAGGGGTAGTCCGTTGGATTGGCGCAATATTCGGCCAGTTCTTGGGACGTGGTGTCACTCTTTGACAAGCTCACGATGAAGTTCCTGTTGGCTTGGTTCTATCCAGTTTTGGCCTCATGCTGAGCCTGTCGAAGCATGACCGCCACAGGGGGCCTCGATGAGTGAATATTGCGACATAGCCCAAGGCCATCCCTGGCACGGGCCCTACCACGACGAGGAGTATGGCTTCCCCATCGCCGACGAGGCCAAGCTCTTCGAGCGTTTCGTCCTGGAGATCATGCAGGCTGGGCTCAATTGGGAGCTGATCCTGAAGCGCCGTGTGGGCATGGCCGAAGCATTCCTCGGCTTTGATGTCGATACGGTGGCGGCTTTCGGTCCGGACGACGAAGCCCGCCTGCGCGAAGATGCGCGGATCATCCGCAACCGCTTGAAGATCGCGGCAATCATCGAGAACGCCCGCCGTCTCCAGGCGATGCGCGAGAGCCATGGGGGCTTTGCGGCCTGGCTGGCGGAGAACCACCCGCTGGACAAACCGTCCTGGGTCAAGCTCTTCCGCAAGACCTTCAAATTCGCGGGCCCAGAGATTGTCGGCGAATTTCTGATGTCGATCGGCTATTTGCCCGGCACCCACCATGAAGCCTGCCCCGTTTACACCAAGATCGCAGCCTTGAATCCTCCCTGGATGATTGGCGACGCCTGACCGGCTCCAATCTTGGCGAGGAGGCTTCGAATGATGACCGTTCGATCGATGACCCTCCGCCTGACCGCGGCACTGGCGGTCTTGCCTGCGGCGTGGATGGCGGCAGCCACGCCCGCATCGGCGCAGCCATTTGAGCCGCAACGCCTGACCCGGCCCTGGCCCTCCGTTGAAAGCGGGGCAGGGGGCGTGCGCGTCAGCTATCCAAGCCACAGCCCCTTCACCCTGAGCGATGCCCGTAGCCGGTCAGCCCGTCGCAACCCAAAAACCCGCGCAAAAGCGACGCTTTACCTGCCCAAGGGGGCATCGCGCGGCGAGCCGGCGCCGGCGGTGATCCTGTTACACGGCGCCGGCGGCGTTCTTTACAACCGCGAGCCCGTCTATGGCGCCCAATTCGCGCGCATGGGCGTGGCGGCTCTGGTCGTCCATGTCTATGGCGCGCGGAACGACGCGGCGCGAGGCTTCGTCGGACGCCTTCTCAACATCACCGAGGCGATGTTCCTCGCCGACGCTTACGCCGGATTGCGTTATCTCGCCAAACGGCCCGAGATCGACGGCCGACGGGTGGCGCTGGTGGGGTTTTCCTATGGCGGCATGGTCGCCATGTACGCCGCTTACCGCCAAGTTGCCCGGACTTATGCCGCGGACGGCCTGCGATTTGGCGCCCATATCGCCTATTACGGACCCTGCATTGCCCGCTTCGCCGACAGCCGGGCGACCGGCGCGCCCCTGCTGATGTTGATGGGTGCGGGCGATGCCATCACCGATCCGGCGCGTTGTGCGACGGTCGCGCGTGACTTGAGGAGTGGCGGTACGCCCGTTCGGGCTATCGTGTATCAAGGCGCCTATCACCAATGGGACGGCAACTGGAAAGGCCCGTTTCGGATCGGCCGGAACTTGGCGCCCTGCCGTTATTGGGTACACCGCGACGGCATGATCCGTGACCTGCGAACTTTACTGCCGATGTCCGATCCGCTCACGCGCAAGATCACGCTCGGCCTCTGCACCAGCCCGGAAGGCTACATGATCGCCGCCGACCGCCGTATCCGTGCGCTTTCCAACCGGGATGTCGGTCGTTTTCTGGCCAAGGTATTTACCCCTAAAGCGGCCAACCTGGACCGCTGACGCTTACCTTCCGGTAACCGAGATGGGTCTATTGTCCCATCCGGACCGGTCGTGTTGACCGCTCATGCGAACACCATGAGAGGCGCCAAGATGCCGCTCGTCGCCAAATTCCTCTGTGTCTTCGCCGCTCTGATGCTCACGGCGCCCTTTGCCTGGGCGGAAGCTACAGGTGCGCCGACGCCGCTGGCTCCCGGCGCCAAATCCGGCAAACCCGGCAAGGCGCGACGGACGGTCATAGGACGTATCAGCCTTGCCGATTGCCGACGGCTGGTCGTGACGCACATTGCCGATCCTGGTGTCAGTTTCCGGCCTGGCCGTGATGTATACGGCCGCCGTGTCGCCCCGGCGGAACTTCCGGGTCAGCCTCGAATTGCTTTGCCAAAAGTCTTTCGCATCCGCATTTCGGTCGATTTGGAGACCTATCTCGGCATCGTTCCGCCACCCGGCCTCGACCCTGATGTGCCGCTCGGCTGGCTCACCGTCCGCGGCGACAAAGTTTATTTCAATGGGCAACCCCTCGACGACCCGCATCAAAGTTTCATTGCCGCACAATGCCGCAGGCGCCTTCGCCACACCCGCTAGCACCCGTCTCCCGATAACCGCGTTGCCAGTGCGCCACGGCTGGTCGATACTGGACAGGTCGGCGGACGGTCCCGGGCGCGAACGGACGGGCGGTTATTGGATATCTTCGGCGGTACGGTCCGCAGCGAACAGGTCATTTGGCTCTCCAGCCTGCTGCTCGCCTTTGCATTCGTGCTATGGGGCGGGCGGTTGTTCCGCGTCTTTGTGGTCCTGTTGGGGGTCGGCGCCGGCGTTGTGCTCGGCTTCTTCCTCGGCTCGGTTATCGGTCTCGGTCCCCAAGGCGGGGTCATCGGGGCGGTGATCGGCGCATTGCTGCTGGGCCTTTTGGCCTGGCCGTTGCACAAGATCTTTGTGTTCCTGATCGGGGGGCTCTTCTTCGGCTTTCTCGCAGCCTCGGTTGCCGCGAGCTTTCAAGTGCCGCAGAACACGCTGAATGCTGCCGCGATTGCCGGTTTCGTGGCCGGCGGCGTGCTCTCGATTGTGATCCACAAACCCTTCGTGATCGCCCTCATGGCGGCCGCCGGGGCACAGAGCATCCTCAATGTCATGCTGGGCAAGAGTTTCAAGGGCATGGCCGAGTTCGAAGCTTTCATGCGCGAATACTCTGCTTTTTACGCGCAACGCCTCGGGCTCTTCCTGACCATGGTGGTGCTCTACGTCATCTTTGCCTTCACGCTGCAAATGGCGTTTGCGCCGCGCCCGAAGGATCCACCGGAGCGCGTGGCGGCCAAGAGCCGGCTGCGGCGGCTCCTCTATCTATTCGCCTTCCTGCAACTCGCGGGGTGGACGCTGACCCGCATCGCGCCCGCCTGGGCCGGCTTCACCCATTCCCCGGTCACCGGGTTGTCGCTGCTTAGTTGGCCCGTCGCGGCTATCATCTCCGCGTTGGCGCTCAACTGGATATGGGAGGGCACTGTTCCTGGGCCTGGCAGGACAGCTGTCGGTCGCGGCTCGACGCGGTTCATCTTCTTCATCGTCATCGGCGCCACCATCGCGCCATTGGTCACCGGCGTGTTGCACCGGATCTTCTTCGGCCAGAGCCCATTTCTGTTCCTGTACGAGGCGGCGCTCAACGGACCGCCGGCGCTGCAGGTCTTCAAAGCAGCATACGCCCTGGTCGTGTTCCCTTCGTTGGCCGTCCTAGCCACGCGCACGGCCGCCGTTCAACAGGCCGCGGCGGCGCCCGCCTCGGCCAGCCCTGCCGCGGGATAGCGCATGGCGGAACTTGGAAAAGCGACCGAATGTGGTGTTGGAGGCCGAGCCAACATAGGGGCGGCGTTGATGTTGTCCGGCGCTTTCCCTACAGTCCCCGCGCCCCCGACGCGCGCCCCCGACGTGTGCCTCTGCGCCGCTGCCGCGCCCGAGCCGATTCGTTCGCTTGCGGCGAACCGGATAACCCTCATGCCCCATAGAGTTCGCCAATGCGCCTGACGCGCTTCTTCCTGCCGACCCTGAAAGAAACCCCGGCCGAGGCGCAGATCGTCTCGCACCGCCTGATGCTGCGCGCCGGCATGGTCCGCCAATCGAGTGCGGGGATCTATTCCTGGCTGCCGCTCGGCTACCGCGTATTGAAGAAGATCGAGGCCATCGTACGCGAGGAGCAGGACGCCGCTGGTGCCCAGGAAATGCTGATGCCGACCATCCAGCCGGCCAATCTGTGGCGCGAGAGCGGGCGCTACGACGATTACGGCAAGGAGATGCTCCGCATCACCGACCGCCATGACCGCGACATGCTCTATGGGCCGACCAACGAGGAGCAAATCACCGAGATATTCCGAGCTCTGGTGCGCAGTTACAAGGATCTGCCGAAGATCGTTTATCACATCCAGTGGAAGTTTCGCGACGAGGTGCGCCCCCGGTTTGGGGTCATGCGTGGGCGCGAATTCTATATGAAAGACGCCTATTCCTTCGATCTCGATTATGAGGGCGCCAAAAGATCTTATAATCGAATGTTCGTGTCTTACCTTAGGACATTTGCGAGGCTGGGCCTGCGCGCTATTCCGATGGCGGCGGAGACCGGGCCCATCGGCGGCGATCTCAGCCACGAGTTCATCATTTTGGCCGATACGGGCGAAAGCCAGGTCTATTGCCACAAGGCCTATCTCGACTACGAACCACCAGAGGCCGGCGTCGACTACGAAGGCGACCTGCAGCCGATTGTCGACCACTGGACGGCGCAATATGCGGCTGCCGATGAGAAACACGATCCGGCGGCCTGTCCTGTGGCGAGAGACGATCTCGTCGAGGCGCGCGGGATCGAGGTCGGTCACATCTTCTATTTCGGCTCAAAATATTCGGCCGCGATGGACGCGCAAGTCACGGGTTCGGACGATACCGCGATCCCTCTGGAGATGGGATCCTACGGTATCGGCGTATCACGCCTGGTCGGTGCGATCATCGAGGCGAGCCACGACGAAGCCGGCATCGTCTGGCCTGAGGCGGTGGCGCCGTTCCGGGTCGGGCTGGTGAATCTGCGGGTCTCGGACGAGGCCTGCACGGCTGCATGCGAAGCGCTCTACGCCAAGCTGCTGGAATCCGGCACGGAGGTGCTGTACGACGACCGCGACGAGGGAGCAGGCGCTAAGTTCGCCGCGATGGACCTAATCGGCCTGCCCTGGCAACTCGTCGTTGGCCCACGGGGCGTGAAGTCGGGCACCGTGGAACTCAAGAGCCGCGCCACTAGCGAACGCGAGGAACTGTCAGCCGAAGCGGCTTTGGCGAAGCTGCTGGGATAATCCGGCGTGGATTGAACGCCCGCCAAAAAAGGGAAACGGGCATGGATTTCGCGATCTTCGTGTTCGACGACATGACGGCACTGGACGCGATCGGTCCAATGGAAGTCGTTGCCCTGTTGCCGGACGCAGAGCTCAAAATCGTCGGACAGGCGCGGGGGCCTGTTCGCGCCGGCAAGGGCGCATGCAGCTTAGGCATCGTCGCCGATTACGCTATGGACGAGATTTCCAGCGCCGACGTTCTGATCGTGCCGGGCGGAATGGGCACCCGGGCCCTGATCAAAGATGCGGCGGTCACCGGCTGGATTCGCGAACTTCACCCGACCACCACATGGACCACCTCGGTCTGCACCGGGGCATTGTTGTTGGCCGCCGCCGGGGTCCTGAAAGACGTGCCCTCGACGACGCATTGGGCGGCGATGGATATCCTGAAGAAACTGGGCGCGGTCCCGACTGACGAGCGCGTGGTCGAGCAAGGCAAGATCATCACCGCCGCCGGGGTGTCATCGGGCATTGATATGGGGCTGCGACTGGCCGCCAAAATCGCCGGCGACGAAGTGGCCCAGGCGATCCAACTGATGATCGAATACGATCCCGAACCGCCCTTCGATGCCGGCTCCGCCGCCAAGGCCCCACCGGGCGTGAGGGCGCTCGCGGGCGAGCTCTTCGGGGTCCGATGATATTCACACCCTTCGAGCGCATGGTGGCGACGCGCTATCTGAGGGCGCGCCGCCAGGAGGGTTTTGTCTCGGTCATCGCTGTTTTCTCGCTGCTTGGTATCGCCCTCGGCGTGGCGACGCTGATCATTGTCATGTCGATAATGAACGGTTTCCGCCACGACATAATCAGCAGCATTCTTGGCCTCAACGGTCACATCGTGGTGTCCGGCGTCAGCGGGAAATTGACCAGTTTCGACAAGGTTGCCAAGGCGGTGCGCGATACCAAGGGCGTGATTCTGGTGCGACCCCAAATCCAAGGCCAGGTCCTTGCCACTTCAAAGGCGACCGCGACAGGCGCGCTGGTGCGCGGCATCCGCAAGGCGGATCTGAGCAAACATCCCTCGCTGGCCGGCAAAGTCAGCCGGGGATCTATTGCGAAGTTTCAAGGCAACGACGCCGTTATCTTGGGCCAGGATCTGGCGGCGAAGCTGCGGGTCAGGATCGGCGAGAAGGTGACCCTGATTTCGCCACAGGGCCATGTGACCGCTTTCGGCACCGTGCCCCGGGCCAAAGCCTTCACCGTGGTCGGATATTTCAAGGTCGGTATGTTTCTGGCCGATTCCACGATCGTCTATATGCCATTGGAAACCGCCCAGATATTCTTCCGGCTGCCGGGCGCCGTCTCCAACCTGGAAGTGATGATCGAGGACCCGGACCGCTCATTTGAGGTTTCACGTCTTCTGCGGCAACTCAAGATGCGCGGCGTCTACTTCGTGGAGTGGCAGCGCAGCAACAAGGCGTATTACGGGGCGCTGCGGACCGAGCGCAACGTCATGTTCCTGATCCTGACGCTAATCATCCTGGTGGCTGCCTTCAATATTATCTCCGGCATGATCATGCTGGTGAAGGACAAGGGCAGGGACATTGCGATCCTTCGCACGATGGGCGCCACGCGGGGGGCGATCATGCGGGTCTTTTTCATGACGGGGGCCACTATCGGCGTTGCGGGAACTGTCCTCGGATTGATATTGGGGCTAGTTTTTTGCTGGAGAATCAAAGGAATACAGAAGTTCCTTGAGGACAGCCTCGGATTTGAGCTGTTCGCCAAGGAGGTCTATTTCCTCGCCAAGGTGCCGGCGCGCGTCGACTCGGTGGAGGTTGCCCAGGTCGCGCTCATGGCACTGGTGCTGTCCTTTCTTGCCTCGGCTTACCCGGCATGGCGCGCCGCGCGCCTCGATCCGGTGGAGGCCCTCCGCTATGAGTGACGCCGAAGGCGCGCGCGGCGGCAATGTGCTCGCGCTACGGGCCATCGTCCGGTCATTCCTCCAGGGCGGCATCCGTCTTGACGTGCTGCGCGGGGTCAGCCTCAGCGTCAACAAGGGCGAGATGGTCGCGCTCATGGGTCATTCGGGCTCAGGCAAGTCGACGCTCCTGCAGATCGCCGGGCTGTTGGAGCGGCCCGATTCCGGCCATGTCATTATTGACGGCAAGGATTGCGGGCGCCTCGGCGACGACGAGCGCTCCCGCGTGCGCCGGGCCTCGCTCGGCTTCGTCTACCAGTATCACCACCTGCTGCCGGAATTCTCCGCGTTGGAGAACGTCATACTGCCGCAGATGATCGCTGGCCGCCGCAAAGCCGATGCGCGCCGGAAGGCGCTCGAACTGCTGGGCGCACTGGGCCTGGAAGGGCGCACCAGCCACCGTCCGGCTCGGCTGTCCGGCGGCGAGCAACAACGTGTGGCGATTGCCCGGGCGGTGGCCAACAATCCCAAGGTGCTGCTGGCCGACGAGCCTACCGGCAACCTCGATCACGATAGCGCGGATGCGGTCTTCGCCCAACTCAGGAAACTCATTGAGGTCGCCGGCATCGGCGCACTCGTCGCGACCCACAACCTGGAGCTCGCGCGGCGCATGGACCGGGTCCTGATGCTGGAGAACGGCGTCGCGGCGCAGCAGTAGCCAACGCCGGCCTAAGATCCATCTAAGCCGTCGTGCAGTTCGACTAGTAGAGCCACTAGTAGAGCTTCTGGTACCCCCGGTCGATGCGCTCGTCGGCCTCGTCGGCGTCCATTTCGATTTCGGCGATCTGGTCGGTAATGATCTTGCCGAGCGTCGGGAAGGACTTTCTGTCGATCTGCGCTTGTGTATCCCACAATTTTGCCCGCTTCAGCGCCTTGGCGCAGTGCAGATGGGCATGGCCGATCCGGACCACGATGCCGACCTCCGGCACGCTGCCATTGACGGCGCAGTCTTGCAGGCCCGGATGCCCCGCAACGATCTCGGCCTGTCCGTCGATGCGCAGCGTCTCGTCCATGCCCGGTACGAAGAAGATCAGTCCGACATGGGGATTGGCGATGATGTTCGTCATCGTATCGAGCCGGTTGTTGCCTGAGCGGTCGGGGATCAGAAGCGTTGTGTCGTGGAGCACTTTCACGAATCCCGGCGGGTCGCCGCGTGGGCTGACATCGGCCTTGCCGTCGGCCGCCGCCGTGCTGAGGCAGACGAACGGCGAGAGGCCGATGAACGCCCGGCAATGCTTGTCGAGCCGGCTCAGCACCTTTTTCTTCGCGAGTTCACTCACGTCGCGATAGCGCGACCGCAAGTTTGATTCGTTCGCTATGCCGTGATCGCCATCCGCCATGAGCCACACTCCGATTTTCTGTTCGCCCGATCGCGACCCTAGCGGCGTAGTTCGGCGGCGTCAAAATCGATCTCGCCGTCATCGCCGCCACTTCTCCACAATATCCTGCATTTCCTGTGGATGAACGTGCCAGATGTGGTGACACCTTGGCGACAATATGGAATCACTAGCGTTCTCCGCCGCGCCGGACCACACCATTGCTGAGCGACATGCCGCACGCCGATTTCATACATCTTCGCGTCCACTCGGCCTTCTCCCTGTCGGAAGGCGCGCTCAAAATAGGCGACATCGTTACGGAATGCCGCGCCGGCGACATGCCCGCTGTGGCGATCACCGATACGGGCAACCTGTTCGGCGCCCTGGAATTTGCGCAAGCGTGCAGCAAGGCCGGCGTCCAGCCGATCATCGGCTGCCAGCTCGGCATCGGTCGCGTACACGCCGACAAGGAGCGGATGAACGGCGGTAATGGCCGCGGAAACGGGCTGGCTCCGGCACCGGACCAGCTTGTGCTGCTGGCCCAAGACGAATCCGGCTATCGTAACCTCCTGAAGCTGGTCAGCAAATCGTTCCTGGAAACCGACCCCGGTGAGAAACCGCAGGTCTCGTTGGACGACTTGGCCGGGCGCGGCGAGGGACTGATCGCACTGACGGGCGGCCCGGCCGGTCCCGTTGGCCGACTGTTGCTTGACGGCAAGGCGGAGGCCGCAAAAGCGATGCTGGAACGGCTCGGCCAATTGTTTCCGGGCCGGCTCTATGTTGAGCTGATGCGCCACAACATGCCGGCCGAGACCGCCATCGAGGGCGCGCTGGTCGACTTGGCTTACGCGCTCGACCTGCCGCTGGTCGCCACCAATGAAGCTTTCTTCGCCGATGCCGCCATGTACGAGGCGCACGACGCGTTGCTCTGCATCGCCGAGGGGCGCACCATCGCCGAGCAGGATCGGCGCCGGCTGACCGAGGAGCACCGCTTCAAATCCGCCGCTGAGATGAAAGCGCTCTTCGCCGATATGCCCGAGGCAATCGCCAATACGCTGGTGATCGCCCGGCGCTGCGCCGTCATGCCCGAACCGCACGATCCGATCCTGCCCACCTTCACGACCGACAGCGGCCGCGACGAATCGGAGGAATTGCGCGCCCAGGCCGCCGAGGGTTTGGAACGCCGGCTCCAATCGGTGCTCTTCGACGACACCATGGACGAAGCTGCCCGCGAGGCCACCGCCGTGCCCTACCGCGAACGGCTGGCCTTTGAGCTCGACGTGATCGAACGCATGGGCTTTCCCGGCTATTTTCTGATCGTCGCCGACTTCATCAAATGGGCCAAAGGGCAGGGCATCCCTGTCGGGCCGGGCCGTGGTTCCGGCGCCGGTTCGGTCGCTGCCTGGGCGCTGACGATAACCGACTTGGACCCTCTGAGATGGGGGCTGCTCTTCGAGCGCTTCCTCAATCCTGAGCGCATCTCGATGCCGGATTTCGACATCGATTTCTGCCAGGATCGGCGCGACGAAGTCATTGCCTATGTCCAGGACAAGTACGGTCACGACCGGGTCGCCCAGATCATAACCTTCGGGAAGCTGCAGGCGCGCGCGGTGCTGCGAGACGTCGGCCGGGTCATGGGACTAGGCTACATGCGCGTCGACCGAATCTGCAAGCTGGTGCCCAACAATCCCGCCGATCCGGTAACCCTGGCCCAGGCCCTGGAACGCGAGCCGCAACTTCAGGTCATGCGCCGTGAGGACGAAGAAGTCTCCCGGCTGATCGACATGGCGATGAAGCTGGAGGGTCTTTACCGCCACGCATCGACGCACGCCGCGGGGGTCGTGATTGGCGACCGAGCGCTTGACGAGCTGGTCCCCCTCTACCGCGATCCACGTTCCTCGATGCCGGTCACCCAGTTCAATATGAAATGGGTGGAGCCTGCTGGGTTGGTGAAGTTCGACTTTCTCGGCCTCAAGACACTCACCGTATTGGCGCGCGCCGTCCAGATGCTGGCGGAGCGCGGCGTCGCCATCGACTTCGAGCACTTGCCGCTCGACGACCAGGCCAGTTACGAGATGATGGGGCGGGCCGAGACGACAGGCGTGTTCCAGTTGGAATCGGCGGGCATGCGCGATGCGTTGCGCCGCCTGAAACCCGACCGCTTCGAGGACATCATCGCCATAGTGGCGCTCTACCGTCCCGGCCCGATGGAGAATATTCCGAGCTACACCAACCGCAAGCATGGCAGCGAGCGCGCCGACTATCCGCACGAAACGCTGGAGCCGATCCTCAAGGAAACCCACGGCATCATCATCTACCAGGAACAGGTGATGCAGATCGCCCAGGAGCTCTCGGGCTATTCGCTGGGCAAGGCCGACGTGCTGCGGCGCGCCATGGGCAAGAAGGACAAAGCCGCCATGGAGGCGGAGCGCACGGCCTTCGTGGAGGGCGCGGTCGAACGCGATGTCGACAAGAAAACGGCATCCGGGATATTCGACCTCGTCGACAAGTTCGCCGGCTACGGCTTCAACAAATCCCACGCCGCCGCCTATGCACTCGTCGCCTACCAGACCGCTTATCTGAAAGCCAACCATCCGGTTGAGTTCTTCGCCGCCTCGATGACCCTCGACATGGGCTCCGCCGACAAGTTGAGCGGATTCCGCCGCGAACTCGATCGGCTCGGCATCAAGCTATTGCCGCCTGACATAAACGCCTCGCAACCGACCTTCACTGTGGAAACATTGGAAGACGGCGGGTCGGCGATCCGCTACGCGTTGGCGGCGCTCAAGAATGTTGGCCACCAGGCCATGACCGACCTTGTCGCCGAACGTGACGCGGGCGGGCCTTTCGCTTCACTGAGTGATTTCGCGAGCCGGATCAGCGCCGGCATTCTCAACAAACGCCAGATGGAGAGCCTCGTCGCCGCCGGCGCTTTCGAAATGTTGGAGCCCAACCGAAGGCGGCTCCATGATGGCATCGAGCGCATCCTCCGCCATGCCAGCCTCGCCGCCGACGAACGCGCCAGCGCCCAAACCAACCTCTTCGGCGGCGGAAACGACGAGGATGCGCCCGCGATCGTGTTGCCGGAAACCGCGGATTGGCTCCAGGCCGACCGGCTCAAGCAAGAGTTCGATGCCATAGGATTTTATCTTTCCGCCCATCCGCTCGAGGCCTACGGGGAAGCGCTGCAGCGCCTCGGCGTAGTCAACAGCGAGGATCTGGCCGACACCGTGCGCGCCGGAGAAAGCCGGACCCTCAAACTTGCCGGCGCGGTCGTCGGCCGCAAGGAGCGCACGACCAGCAGGGGCGGGCGCATGTCGTTCATCAATTTGTCCGACCGAACCGGCGCTTATGAAGTCACCGCGTTTTCAGAAGTCTTGAACGCGTCGCGCGAAATGCTCGACAGCTCGCAGGAAACCGGTGCGGCGGTCCTAATAACCGCCGAAGTCCGAGCCGAAGACGAGACTTTGAGAATCACCGCCGACCGGGTCCAGCGCCTGGACGACGCCGTTGCCGGCGCCACCGCGGGGTTTCAGATCTTCCTGGAAAACGACCGGGCGCTGGCCCCGCTGCTCAGCCTCATTGAGCGTCAGTCGCAAGGCAAAGGGCGGTTGCGCTTGGTGGTTGATGCCGAGGAGGACGAAGTCGAGATCGCGTTGCCCGGCGCTTATGCACTGTCGCCGGCCACCCGCGCGGCCATCAAGGCGATCGCAGGCGTCGCCCAGGTGAGAGAATTGTAGCTGCAGGCGTGGAAGGCGGAGGAGCCTTGCCGGCCATGTCACTCGCCGGCCTGGTCTAGAGTCAGCTAAAATTTCGCCAACTTCCCCGCCAACTCGTTGAGCACGGCGGATGCAGTTGCGACCTCCTCCCCATCCATATCCGCGGCAACGGTTTCGCAGACCTTGAGCAGCATTGACCGCATATTCCGGTATGCAACCTCGCCTTTGGTGGTCAGGTGCACAAGTTTGGACCGTTTATGGGCGGGGTTCTCCATGAACGCGACCAGTTCGTCTGCCGCCATCTCGTCTACCAGCTTCTGGATACGCTGACGCGATACCGGGCGCGCCCGTGCAATCTGCGGCACCGTTTGTGGACCGGCTTCGGCAAGTCCGTGCAGCAAACCAAAGAGCCCGCCGCCCCACGAAGTCACAGCACCTGTCTTCGCGCCCGCCGCCCTCAGGCGGAAAAAGGCCCGCGCAGTGGCGAAGATCAAATCAAAAAGCGCTTCAGCCTCGGGCGAATGGCCGACCTGTGCGTCGATGTCCGGTTCGATCATCGTTGGCGAACTCCGGGGTTGCGTCACTGTGCCAGCGGATTGAATCGTTGGCCTCTTATGACAATATCATTGTCATATTGCAATGTGGGAGCTGCGCCATGAGCGAACCGACCCCTGAGCGGACACCGGCGAAAGGCGGCGCGTCGCAGGACAACGCCGGCGTGATTGCCCATCCTCCGTTCATTTATCTGGCGGGCGTGCTGATCGGCCTTGGCCTCGATGCGATCTGGCCGGCGCCTCAACTCCTCAAGGTGACCCAATATGGGCTCGGCGGGGTCCTGATTGCCGCCGGGGTCGCAATCGTTGTCGCCTGTGCGTGGCGATTTTCGCGGGCCGGAACGACGGTGCCGACCAACACACCGACATCTGCGCTGGTCACGGGCGGACTCTACCGCTATTCGCGCAATCCGATCTATCTCGCGTTGACGCTGATCCATTTGGGTATCGCCGCGGCCGTCGACAGCCCCTGGATCCTGGCGATGCTGGCGCCGGTCCTGCTGATCATGACCTTTGGCGTCATCGCCCGAGAGGAACGCTATCTGGAAGCCAAGTTCGGCGCCGTGTACACGGACTACAAGGCGCGGGTCCGCCGGTGGCTTTGAGGCCGGTTCATTCGCGGCAGGGTGGAAGCTTGTATTCCGCCGCCGGCTTCGCTATTTAACGCTTCATCCCACACGCGGAGTTTCGGCCACCGGGGAGAGCCCGGCCGGTCGATCCGGTGTCCGGACCTTTATTGCGGCAACGCTGCAGAGGGACCATCCGGGCGATGCTCCGCGGAGGCTCGAACCGGAGAAGGATACGAAAAACCCATGACGGCGCCCACTTTCACTATGCGCCAGCTCCTGGAAGCTGGCGTCCATTTCGGCCACAATACACGTCGCTGGAACCCCAAGATGGAACCCTATCTCTTTGGGGTTCGCAACAAAGTCCACATCATCGACTTGCAGCAGACCGTCCCGTTGCTCCATCAGGCGATGGAAGCCGTGCGCGCGGTCGCGGCCAGCGGCGGCCGTGTGCTTTTCGTCGGCACCAAGCGCCAAGCCAGCAAGCATGTTTCCGAGGCGGCCAAGCGATGCGGCCAGTATTTCGTCGATCACCGCTGGCTCGGCGGCATGCTCACGAACTGGAAAACAATCTCAAATTCCATCAAACGACTCAAAGACTTGGAGACGCAGCTTGATGGAACTACTGAGGAACAAAGCGGCCTGACCAAGAAAGAGCTGCTGCGTCTCACGCGGGAACGCGAAAAGCTCGACCGGGCGCTTGGCGGGATCAAGGATATGGGCGCGCCGCCAGACATTGTGGTGGTGATCGATACCAACAAGGAATCGATCGCGGTGCTGGAAGCCAACAAGCTAACGATCCCCGTCGTGGCAGTGCTCGACAGCAATTCCGACCCGGCCGGCATCAACTATCCAATCCCCGGCAATGACGATTCGCTGCGCGCGATCGAGCTTTATTGCGAGCTGATTTCTGCTGCCGTGCTCGACGGATTGCAGGAAGAGGCGCGAGCCACTGGCGTCGACGTCGGCGAATCGGAAGAAGTTCCCGTAGAGGATCTGCCGCCGGAAGGCGCAGAGGCTGGCGAGGCCAAGACCGAAAAAGCCGCGGCCGAAGCCGCCAAACCGGAGCCTGAAACGAAGCCAGAAGCCAAACCGGAGCCCAAGCCGGAAGCAAAGCCAGACGAAGCTCCTGTAGCCGCTGCCGCCGCCGAAGCGGCCAAGCCGGCAGCCGATGCCCCGGCGGCGGAAGGCGAAAAGGCCTGATTGGCGGACGATTAATCAGCTCCGGGTGCGTTCATGGCCGGGGCGAGACAACCTGGAGCGAACATGGCTGAGATTACCGCCGCACTCGTCAAACAGCTGCGCGAGAAGACGGGCGCGGGCATGATGGACTGCAAGAAGGCACTCACCGAAAGCGCGGGCGACCTTGAGGCCGCCAGCGACTGGTTACGCAAGAACGGCCTGGCAGCCGCTGCGAAGAAAGCTGGCCGGGTGGCAGCCGAAGGGCTGGTCGGCGTGAGCGTCAATGGCGATACGGGATCAATCGTAGAGGTCAACTCCGAGACCGATTTCGTGGCTCGGAATGAAACATTCCAGGCTTTCGTTCGTTCCGTGGCCGAGCTCGGTCTGGCCGCCAAGGGTGACGTCGATGCGATGAAATCGGCGACTTACCCCGGCGGTGACCGCAACGTGGAAGGTGAGCTCACGGAAATGATCGCAACGATCGGCGAGAATATGAGCCTGCGCCGTGCCGCCAGCCTGTCGGCCGCCGGTGGCGTGATTGCCAGTTACGTTCACAGCGCCGCTTCGGCAGGCCTCGGCAAGATAGGCGTGCTTGTTGCGCTGAAATCGGACGGCGACAAGGGCAAGCTCGATGCCTTCGGTCGCCAGCTCGCGATGCATATCGCCGCGACCAGCCCGCAAGCCGTCTCGGTGGGCGAGCTCGACAAGGCGATCGTGGACCGTGAGCGCGAAATCTTAAAGGAACAGGCGATTGCATCTGGCAAGCCCCCTGAAATCGCAGAGAAAATGGTCGAGGGGCGCTTGCGTAAATTCTACGAGGAAGTGGTGCTCTTGGAGCAGGTCTTCGTAATCGACAACGAGACCAAGATAGCCAAAGCTGTAGAAGCGGCCGCGGCAGATGCCGGCTCTCCGGTCGAGGTCACTGGTTTTGTCAGGTTCGCCTTGGGAGAAGGTATCGAGCGTGGTGAAGCGGATTTCGCCTCCGAAGTGGAGGAATTGACGGCCAACAAGAAGGACAAAGACGGCGATGCGCCGTCGGATCGGCCGTGATTGCGTCGTATTTGACGGATATCGGATGATCTGGCGACCGAGCCATCATTGCGCGAAATCTAATCCCGGCACGCTCAGATAGGACGAAGATTGGCTAAAACAAGGAAACTCGGCCGTGTCCTGCTGAAGCTTTCGGGCGAAGCCTTGATGGGCGGGCGCGAGTATGGATTGGATCGCGATACCCTCGACAGCATTGTCGGTGACATCAAGAACGTCCACGACAGCGGCGTCGAGGTGTGCCTCGTCGTTGGCGCCGGCAACATATTCCGCGGCGTTTCAGAAGCGGCGCGCGGCATCGACCGTGCCAGCGCAGACTACATGGGCATGCTGGCGACGGTGATCAATTCGCTGGCGGTGCAGAGCGCTTTGGAGCGGCTGGAGGTGCCGACCCGGGTGCTTTCCGCCATTCCGATGTCCACGGTCTGTGAGCCCTATGTGCGCCGCCGTGCGGTGCGCCATCTGGAGAAACGCCGGGTAGTGATATTCGCGGCTGGCACCGGCAATCCATATTTTACCACCGATACCGCTGCCGCCCTCCGGGCCTCCGAGATGGGCTGCGAGGCGCTCCTGAAGGGCACCAAGGTCGACGGCGTCTACGACGACGATCCGGAGACCAATCCCAATGCCGAGCGATTCGAACGACTTAGCTTCCATGAGGTCCTATCCCGCGATTTGAAAGTCATGGACGCGTCGGCGATTTCCTTGGCGCGTGAAAATGCCATACCGATTATGGTATTTTCCATCCGTGATCCCGGCGCCTTTGCCGATGTCGTACGTGGCAAGGGCCGGTTTACTTGCATTGACGACGAGGGCTCGGCCGATGACTGATCCAAACGTCAAGGACCTGGACCGACGCATGCACGGTGCGGTGGAGGTCCTGAGGCGCGAATTCGCGGGGCTGCGGACCGGCCGCGCTTCGACCAGCCTGCTCGATCCGATCTCGGTGGAGGTCTATGGACAGACCATGCCTTTGAACCAGGTCGGGACAGTGAGTGCGCCGGAGGCGCGGTTGCTGACTGTGCAAGTCTGGGACACCTCCAACTTGCAGGCGGTGGTCAAGGCGATCCAGGAATCGGACCTCGGCCTCAATCCCCAGCCCGACGGCCAAGTCGTTCGGGTGCCGGTCCCGGAACTCACAGAAGAACGCCGGCTAGAGCTTGCCAAAATCGCCCACAAATATGCCGAACAAGCGCGCGTCGCGATCCGAAACGTGCGGCGCGACGGCATGGAAGACCTCAAGCGCAAGGAAAAAGACCACGAGATCAGCCAGGATGAGCACAAAGCCTGGTCCGGCGACATCCAAAAACTCACCGACAAATTGATCGAAGAGGTCGACGAGGCTCTGACGCACAAAGAACAGGAAATCAAGCAAATCTGATATGCCAAGGGCGCTGCCGTCGCATTCCGAGCCTGTTTCGCCGCCGGTACACGTTGCCATCATCATGGATGGCAACGGCCGCTGGGCGAAATCGCATGGCCTTCCGCGGGTGGAAGGTCACCGCCGCGGCGTGGAGGCCGCACGAAAAGTAGTCCGTGCGGCCCCTGATCTCGGCATTTCTTACTTAACCTTGTTCGGGTTCTCATCGGAAAACTGGCGGCGTCCCGATGCCGAGGTCCACGACCTGATGGGCTTGCTGCGGCTATACCTGCGTAATGAGGTCGCGGCGCTGCATAAGAACGGCGCTCGTCTTAGGGTCATTGGCGATCGCAACCGGCTCGCCAAGGACATTCGCCAGCTGATCGAATCGGCCGAAGAGCTGACGGCTGGCAATACCCGTCTGCAATTGATGATTGCGCTCAGCTATGGCGGGCGAGCCGATATTGTATGCGCTGCCCGTGAGTTGGCCGAGGCGGCCCGGGCCGGACGCATCGATCCGTGCGATATCGACGAGACCGTCTTCGAACGCGAACTTTTGACCGCCGACATTCCGGATCCGGACCTGTTGATCCGCACCAGCGGAGAAATGCGGATCAGCAACTTTCTGCTCTGGCAATCCGCCTATTCGGAGATCATCTTTACCGATCGGCTGTGGCCGGATTTCGGTCGCTCGGACCTGGAACAGGCTATTGAGGAATTTCACCGCCGCGAGAGGCGCTATGGGGCATCGAGTGGCTGAGCAGCCCCTCCGAAAATTGGCCCTCCGGATCGTTTCATCGATCATCCTTATTGTGGCGACGTGCGCGGTCATATGGTTCGGACCACCGGCGTTCGACCTATTCATATTGACCGCGACCATCGTGCTGGCATGGGAATGGTCTCGACTTTGCGGTCAGTCCGAATTCAGCGCCCCGGTCGCGGTTTTATATCTGACGATGATTCTTGTTGTCGCGGTGACGGCCTTCATCCGGCCGGCCTACGGACTTGCGGCTTGCGGGGCCGGAACGCTCGCCGTATTCGCGGTCGCGAGTGCGGCCCGGGCCGATCGCGCTGTTTGGCTCTCGCTCGGAACTCTCTATATCGGGTTGCCGGCGCTGGCGCTGCTCTGGATCTCCCGCGATCCAGTGTGGGGGAGGGAGACATTGGCGTTGGCCATAGCAACGGTCGCGGCGACCGACACGGCCGCCTATTTCGTCGGCCGCGCGGTCGGAGGGCCCCGTTTGGCGCCTGTGATCAGTCCGAATAAGACTTGGGCCGGGCTGGCTGGCGGCTTCGCCGGCGGGGCCGTCGCGGGTGCCGTCGTTTGCCTGATTGTTGGGGCCCCTTATTGGCTCGGCGCGGGATTGGGCGCGGCGCTGGCCGCGATCTCACAAACCGGCGATTTATTCGAATCGGCGGTCAAACGTCGATTTGGTGTTAAGGACTCCGGTGTTATCATCCCTGGGCATGGGGGACTGTTCGACCGCGTTGACGGTCACATCGCGGCGGTGTGCGCCGTGGCGGCGGCCAACTGGGTCTCGGGAGGCAGCGTACTGACATGGCGTTGACGGCGAAAGCCGCGCACCTGCAGCCTCGACGGGTGAGCATTCTGGGCTCAACAGGCTCGGTCGGCTGCAACACCATCGACCTTATCGACCGCGATCCGGAGCGCTACCAAGTGGTGGCCCTTACCGCGAACCGTAACGTCGAGGCGCTGGCCAAACAGGCCTTGCGCCTGAGGCCGGAAGTTGCCGTGGTCGCTGATCTCTCGGCCTATGACGAACTCAAAACAGCGCTCGCCGGCAGCGGCATAGAAACAGCGGCAGGACCCAAGGCGGTAACGGAAGCCGCGGGCCGGCCAGTCGACTGGATCATGGCGGCGATCGTTGGGGCTGCCGGTCTTGAGGCCACCCTGGCCGGCGTGCGGCAGGGTGCCGTCGTTGGCCTCGCCAACAAGGAGACGCTGGTCTGTGCCGGTGACCTGTTCATGGGCGAGATTGACCGGCAGGGCGCCACGCTGGTCCCCGTCGATAGCGAACACAGTGCCATATTCCAAGTATTTGAAACCAAGCAGGCCCATCAGGTTGAGCGCATCGTCCTGACCGCGTCCGGCGGTCCGTTTCGTGCCTGGTCGCGGGAGCAGATGGCCAACGTCACGCCCGAGCAGGCGGTGGCCCACCCGAACTGGGACATGGGCGCCAAGATTTCGATCGACAGCGCCACCATGATGAATAAGGGCCTGGAGGTCATCGAAGCGCATCACCTGTTCCCCGTGAGTGCGGAAAATATCGAGGTTGTGGTCCACCCGCAGTCGGTGATCCACAGCATGGTCGAATATGTCGACGGTTCGGTACTCGCCCAGCTCGGCACGCCGGACATGCGCACGCCGATCGCATATGCGCTCGGCTGGCCGGACCGAATGCCCGCGCCATCCGCGCGTCTCGACTTCAAGACGCTCGGCCCGCTCACTTTTGAGACCCCCGATCCGCATCGGTTCCCGGCGCTCAGGCTGGCTCGCGAAGCGCTCGAAGCGGGTGGATCGGCCCCGGCGATCTTAAACGCGGCCAATGAAGTCGCAGTTCACGGATATTTGGACCGCCGCATTTCTTTCCTCGCCATCGCCGATGTCGTCGAGGACTGTTTGCAACGCCTGCCGTCGCAGCCGATCTCGGATATCGAGGGCGTCCGGGCGGTCGATAGCGAAGCACGCAGCATAGCCGCGGAATTGATTGACGGTGGTGCTGGCCGCAAAACCGCGGCCACCGCATAACAGTTCGGGCGCAGGAGAACATAGCGAATGCCAGTCCTGGAATTCCTGCTGAATTACGTGATCCCGTTCCTCGTGATCCTGACCGTGTTGGTCTTCGTTCATGAGATGGGGCATTACACCGTTGCCCGCTTGAACCGGGTTCGAGTGGAAGTCTTCTCTATCGGTTTCGGGCGCGAAATTTTCGGCTGGACCGACCGTGCCGGAACACGCTGGAAGTTCAGCGCAATCCCTCTCGGCGGCTACGTCAAAATGTTCGGCGACGCCAATGCTGCAAGCGCCGGCGGAGACGGGCTGGAGAAGATGAGTGCCGCCGAACGCGCGGTTTCGTTCCACCACAAACGTGTCGGACAACGCGCGGCGATCGTTTTTGCCGGGCCGTTCATCAACTACGTGTTCGCCGTGCTCATTCTTGCGTTCTTGTTCGTCTTCTACGGCCAACCCTTCACGCCGCCCAAGGTCGGATCGGTCGCGCCCGAAGGACGCGCCGCCGTCGCCGGGCTAAAGCCTGGAGACCGCATCCTTTCCATCGACGGAAGTTCGGTGGAGCGGTTTGAAGAAATCATCCAACTGATCCGGCTGAAATTCGAAACCAAACTGGTGTTCTTGGTGGAACGCGACGGCAAACGCCTGAGCCTCACCATCAGCCCCCAGCGCCGGACCGTCACTGATCGAAACGGCAACAAACATGTGATCGGAAGCATCGGCGTCGCACCATTCTCGGCTGCCGTGGTCGACCGCGTGGAAGCCAAGAGCGCTGCGGACCGGGCGGGATTGCGGACCGGAGATCATATTGTCGGCGTGGCCGGCAAGACCGTGCGCAGTTTTGAGGAGATGGCCCAGGTAATCCGAGCCAACCCGGGCCGCGCCGTGCCCATCGCGGTCGTTCGCGATGGCAGGCGAACCATGTTGAACACGACGCTAGAAAGCCGAAAAATCAAGACGCGGTCAGGCAAAACGATCTTGATCGGCCGCCTCGGCATCAGTCGCAAACGCCTGGAATATAAACGACACAGTTTTGCTTTGGCGACATGGCAGGGGATCAAGGAAACTGCGTCGATGGCGAAGGCGACTTATACCGCCATCAGCCAAATGATCGAGGGCAAAAGGTCGACCAAAGACCTCGGTGGTCCGCTGCGTATCGCCGAGATGTCAGGACAGATGGCCCAGCTTGGAATTCGCGAATACATCTGGTTCATGGGCATACTTTCGCTGCATTTGTGCCTCATAAACCTGTTCCCGGTGCCAATGCTAGACGGTGGTCATCTGGTGTTTTATGCCTATGAAGCAGTCGCTGGTAAGCCTTTGGGCGAACGAGCGCAGGAATATGGTTTCCGGATTGGATTGGCTCTGGTATTAACGCTCATGCTCTTCGTCACCTGGAACGATATCGTCCATTTGACGGATAAGATCGGTCTGCTGAAGTAACGGGTTTGCAGAACCGGCCCAAAGCAACGTTAGCACCGGGGGGAGTCTTTGGATTCTCGGCGGATTTATTTGGTCGTCGCGGCGTTTTTTTTGGTTTTCACTGCGGCCGTCGACGGTTATGCGCAGCGCGCCCGACGTGGTGGCGTTGAGAAAACCGATATTATTCGGGCCGTTCGGGTAGAAGGCACCAACCGGATCGAAGTCGATACGGTGATCTCCTACATGTTGGTCAAGCCTGGCGATGCCTACGATATCGCCCGCATCAACAGCTCGATCAAAACCCTGTTCGCAACCGGCCTGTTCTCCGATGTCAGTTTTCGCCGCGAGGGTGACACACTTGTCGTCCGGGTCGTCGAGAACCCGGTCATCAACCAAGTTGCGTTCGAGGGCAATCGCAAGCTTGACGACGATGATCTTCTTAAGGAGATCACGCTCAAGCCGCGAACCGTCTACACCCGGACCAAGGTCCAACGCGATGTGAAGCGATTGCTGGCCGTGTACCGCGCCGGCGGCCGTTTTGCCGCCACGGTCACTCCGAAGATCATCCAGTTGCCTCAGAACCGCATCGATTTGGTGTTCGAGATCAATGAAGGCGATGTCACCGGCGTTCGCCGCATTGTCTTCATTGGCAACAAGCATTTCAGCGACGGCCGATTGCGCGACGAGGTGCAGACTGAAGAAACGGCCTGGTGGAAGTTCTTCACAACTGAAGACACATACGATCCGGACCGGCTCAACTTCGACCGCGAACTGCTGCGGCGCTTCTACCTGAAGAACGGTTATGCGGATTTCCGCGTGATCTCTGCCGTTGCCGAACTGACGCCGGATCGCAAGAACTTCTTTGTGACCTTCACTATCGAGGAAGGCGAACGCTACAAATTCGGCAAAATCGATCTGCGGACGACAATCAAGGGGCTTGACGTCAAAGCCCTCAAAGGCAGCTTAAGCGTCAAGCCCGGCGACTGGTACAATTCCAACAAAATCGAAAGCTCCATACAAAAGCTGACAGATACGGTGGGCACGCTGGGCTTCGCCTTCGTTGAAGTGCGTCCATTGATCCGCCGCCAACGCGGCAAACGCATCATCACCGTGACATTCCTGATACGCGAAGGCCCAAAGGTTTTTGTCGAACGCATTGAGATTCTCGGCAACAACCGAACCCGCGACGAAGTCATTCGGCGCGAATTGCGGTTAACCGAAGGTGACGCTTACAACACCAGCAAAATCCGCGCATCAAGACGACGGCTGCGCAACCTCGACTATTTCAAGAAAGTCGAAATCAGCAACAAGCCCGGTTCCGCCTCCGACAAAACGGTGATCAGGGTCGAAGTCGAGGAAAAGGCGACGGGCGAGCTATCGCTGGGCGCCGGCTTCTCCTCAGAAGAGGGGGCGCTTGGCACCATCGGCTTACGAGAGCGGAATTTCCTCGGCCGCGGACAGGACATCAGCGTCGCCTTTACATTGTCTCAGCGCTCAACCGAGGCGGATCTAAAGTTCACCGAACCATATTTCCTGGATCGCAATATTGCCGTGGGTTTCGATCTGTTTCGGATCACGCGCGATCGCACGGATGAAAGTGGCTTCAACCTCCGCACAACAGGTTTTCGTCTGCGCGCCGGCTACGAGATTATTGAGGACTTGACGCAGACCTGGCGTTACACGCTCCGCAGCGATGCCATTCGCGATCTCGACAGCGGCGTATCCCCCGTCATTCTGAGCGAACAAGGTTCAACGTCGACCTCTGCAATCGGTCAGACGCTGACATATGACAAACGCGACAACCGATTCGATCCCACCGAAGGCTATTTCATCCGACTGGAAACCGATGTGGCCGGACTGGGCGGCAGCCAGCGTTACGTTCGGGCCAAAGTTACCGCAGGGTACTATCAAAGCCTGGGTTCGGATTTTGTACTGAGTTTCGTCGGCGAATACGGAATCGTTCATGGCCTGGGCAAGAATGTCAGCCTGGCCGATCGGTTCTTCCTCGGAGGCAACAATCTTCGCGGATTTGAGCGCGGCGGTGTTGGCCCCCGCGACATCAGCACCGACGATGCGCTGGGCGCAAATCAGTTTTATGCCGGCACAGTGGAACTCACATTCCCACTCGGCCTGCCCAAGGAATTCGGTTTACGAGGCCGCGTCTGGACCGATGCCGGCAGTGCCTTTGGTCTTGATCGGACATCTGCGGGCGTGATGGATACCGGCTCGATTCGTGTAAGCGCCGGCGTTGGGTTATCGTGGAAGTCGCCATTCGGTCCAATTCGCGTGGACATTGGAATACCGATCAAGAAGGAAGGCTTTGACAAAAAGCAACTGGTGAACTTCACATTCGGCACCAGATTTTAGGAAACTCATGAGAATGCTGACCAAATCGCTATTGGCGGCGACGGCGCTTGCCGTTGCGCTTACGGGATATAGTGCCGCCCAGGCAGAGACAACAAAGGCGCCGGACCGACCCGCGAAATTTGCGGTGGCGGTGATCGACGTGCAGCGGATAATTCGCGAATCGACCGCCATGACAGGTGTTCGGGAGGAAGTTGCCCGCCTGCGACGCGCGTTTCAGGCCGAAATCGCAATGCGGGGAAAGCAATTTCGGGAGGAACGTAACAAGCTCCTGCGACAGCGAGGCGTGCTAACCCCGCAAGCCTTCGGGAGGCGCCGCAACCAACTCGTTAGTAAGTTCGCTTCTGTTCAGCGGCGCCTGCAGTTGAAAAGCCGCAGCCTCGATCAGGCGTCGGCCGCTACGCTTCGCGAATTCCAGAAATCGCTGTTCGGTGTCGTCGGCGAAATTGCCAAGGAACGGGGGTATACGCTGGTTCTAACGCGTCGCAGTGTCCCTTACGCGCATCCGGCTTATCTTGAGACCGACGAGGTCTTGAAACGCCTGAACAAGCGTTTACCGATTCTGAAGCTTCAACTCGCGAAACCGAGCAAGGTCACGGTCAAGCCCGGGAAGAAGTAATCGCCCGGCTGGAGACGGCGAGCGAAGGCGAAGGGGAGTGGATCGGTGCTTGGGTCTGCACGGCAATCGGGGACGTGCGGCAGTTGTTCTAGCGCCGGCGAATGAGATTGGGGTGAACAATGGCAGGCGAAGCGGCTGCGGCGAAGTCAGTCGAATCGATTGGCGATATCGACATCATGCGGATCATGGAGATGATTCCGCACCGTTTCCCCTTCCTGATGATCGACCGGGTGGTCGATGTCGTTCTTGATCAGAGCGCGGTCGGCATTAAGAACGTGACGATCAATGAGCCGTTTTTCCAAGGCCATTTCCCTTCCAAAGCGGTCATGCCCGGCGTGCTGATCATCGAGTCGATGGCCCAGACGGCCGCGGTGCTAGTGGTCGCAACGCTTGGCGCGGACGCGGAAGGCAAGCTGGTCTATTTCATGCTGGTCGATTCCGCTCGTTTTCGCCGACCGGTGGTGCCGGGTGACCAAGTGGAAGTGCAGGTCACTAAGATCCGAAACCGGAAGAACGTTTGGAAATTCCGTGGTGAAGCAAAGGTCGATGGCAAGATTGTGGCGGAAGCCACTTATGCTGCAATGATACTTGACCGCGACGACGAGACCGACAGCCCCTAAATGCCTCAAATCCACCCGACGGCGATTGTCGATCCGGGCGCCAATATCGGAAAAGGCGTCAAGATCGGCCCTTATTGCGTGGTTGGCTCCGAAGTGGCGCTGGCGAGCGATGTCGTATTGCATTCACACGTTGTGGTGGCCGGGCGAACTCGCATTGGCGAGGCCAGCGAGATTTTTCCATTCGCCTCAATAGGTCATCCGCCTCAAGACCTCAAATACCAAGGTGAGCCGTCTGAAGTCGTGATAGGCGCTCGCACCCGAATTCGTGAGCATGCGACGGTCAATCCCGGAACAGCCGGCGGCGGTTTGATCACGAAAATCGGCGACGATTGCCTGCTGATGATCGGCATTCATGTGGCCCACGACTGCGAAGTCGGCAATCATGTCGTCATGGCCAACAATGCGACGCTGGGCGGGCATGTTGTCGTCGGAGATCATGCGATTATTGGTGGCCTGGCTGCGGTCCACCAGTTCACTCGGATCGGCCATCACGCCATGATCGGCGGCATATCGGCGGTGGTTCAGGACGTGATCCCGTATGGGTCAGCGGTTGGCGATCGTGCCCGGCTCAACGGGTTGAACATTATCGGGCTCAAGCGACGCGGCTTCTCTCGCGACGATATTCATGCGTTGCGAACGGCCTACCGGTTGCTCTTCGCGGCCGAGGGCACCAAGGCCGAACGCCTTGCCGATGTCGGTGAAATATATTCCGACAATGCAACGGTCATGGAGCTTGTCGGGTTCATGGGTACGGAATCGTCTCGTGGCATTTGCCAACCAACGCAAGACCAAACGGACTAGCGAGGCAGACCTGCAAGGCGTGACGTCGCGTGGGGAAAGAAAGCTCGGCATCATTGCCGGCGCCGGCCCGTTTCCCGGTTACGTAATCTCCCGCTGTGAGGCTGGCGAAATTCCCTACTTCGTGCTTGCTCTCAAGGGCTTTGCCGATCCCGATGCCGTAGCGCAAGCGCCGCACGGTTGGTCGCGCCTGGGTGGGGGAGGGCGCTCGCTGAGGCTAATGCGCGAAGCTGGCGTCGACGACATTGCAGTCATCGGCAATATCCGTCGGCCACCATTGCTGTCGTTCTGGCCGGATTTGGTGATGCTTGGCGCGATGATGCGTATCGGCTGGCGCGCGCTGCGCGGCGGGGACGATGCACTCATTAAAGCGATCATCCCCGAGGTCGAGGGGCGGGGCTTCACCGTCATTGCGATCCAGGATCTGTTGCCCGAGTTGTTGGCAGGCGAGGGCTTATTCGGCCGCTGCCAGCCCGACCAGCTCGCCCGGACCGATATCGACATTGGAGTCGAGGCGGCGCGTGAGGTCGGACGGCGTGACGTCGGCCAGGGCGCTGTCGTTGAGGGTGGCCGCGTGTTGGCGCGCGAGGACGCCAAGGGCACGGATGTGATGCTGGCACGGGTTGCCACAATGCCGGAGCGCAACGGACCCGGCGGTGTGCTGATCAAGGTGTTGAAACCAGGCCAGCAGCGCAAGGTCGACCTGCCGACAATCGGGGTACGTACCGTGGAGGCCGCAGCCTCCGCCGGTCTGCGCGGCATCGCCATCGAAGCCGGCAGTGCAATCGTCGTTGACCGTGAGGCCGTCGCGGAAGCCGCCGACGAGGCAGGTCTATTCGTGATTGGCATCAAAGTGGGGCAGGCGTGAGCCCCGAACAGGCGGATGCCGGCAGGCGGGGACCGCTGATCTACCTGATCGCTGGGGAACCTTCAGGCGACCTGCTGGGTGCCCGGTTGATGGCGGCGCTTCGAAGCGAACTTGGCGGCCGGGTTCGCTTCGCCGGCATTGGCGGCGAGGGCATGGCGCGCGAAGGGCTGGAGAGCCGCGTTCCTCTGAGCGAGCTTGCAATCATGGGGCTGGTCGAAGTGGTGCCCCACATCCGGCGCATCAAACGGCTGATCGCCGAAACCGCAAGTGACGTGAACGCCTGCGCTCCGGCGGCGCTCGTCACGATCGACGCGCCGGCATTCTCTTTGCGGGTAAGCCGTGCGGTCGACGCCCCCGGCACCAAGCGGATCCACTACGTGGCGCCATCGGTCTGGGCCTGGCGACCTGGTCGGGCGAAGAAGATCGCGGCCTTCCTTGACCATCTATTGGCCTTGCTGCCGTTCGAGCCACCCTATTTCGAGGTTCATGGGCTGGCGACGACCTTCGTTGGACACCCGGCCACTGAGACCGCAGCGGCCAAACCGAACGGAAAACAGTTTCGTGACCGTCATTCGATTCCCCAAAAAGCGCCGGTGATCTGCGTTTTGCCGGGCAGCCGCGCCGGCGAGGTGCGGCGTCACGCCCCGATCTTCAGCCGCGCCTTGGAGAAGCTCGCTCAGGACCATGCAGGGTTGCACGCGCTGGTGCCCACCGTGCCCACAGTCGCGACCCAAGTGGCGGCCGCCGTGGCCGATTGGCCTGTGCCAACGACCGTTGTCGCCAGCGAAGGGAAACTCGACGCCTTTGCCGCCGCCGACGCCGCACTCGCCGCTTCAGGGACGGTCTCCGTCGAACTCGCCATGGCAGGAGTACCGACGATCGTCGCATACAAGGCCAATTGGCTGAGTGCTGCGATCGCCGGAATGCTGCTGAAGATCAAATTCGTGAGCCTGGTGAATATTGTTCTTGATCGGGCCGCGCAGCCTGAATTCTTGCAACATCGATGCACGCCGCGGCGTCTGGCCGAAGCCGTTGCGCGTTTGCTTGTCGACCCTAAACTTCGCGCCGCGCAGGCCGCCGATAGCGCCGAGGCCTTGAGCAAAATGGCCCCCAAAGGCAAGTCACCCAGTTCCCAGGCGGCGCGGGCGATTGTCGACGTCATAGGCGCTGGTTAGCCCAGCCAAAATACCTATACTGGGCCGCGTCTAAGCCGAGTTTCAGTGCGCTGAGCGCGCCGGTACGGACGTCCATAACGGCGGAAGTGATCTATGAAACTTGCGGAGGTTGCCAAGGCAATCGACGGTCGCATGGTTGGCGACGGGACGATCGAGGTGACGCGGCCCGTCGATCCCGGATTCGTCGGCGGTCCCGGCGACCTCGCGATCGCAATCGAGCGTCTGGCCGTGCGCAAACTCAAGGACACGAAGGCGAAAGCGGCCGTCGTCGCCGATCCGGCCATCGTGCCGGAAGGGTTGCTGGACGGCTATATCGTCGCTTCTCGGCCGCGCACCGCGCTGGCTGAACTTACGGTGCTGTTCGATCGGCCCCCAAAGCGCGCTCCCGGCATCCATGCCCAAGCGGCCGTCGATCCATCGGCGACTATCGGCGCCGAGGTCTCGATTGGCGCCTTTGCCACACTTGGAGCGGATGTGAGCATAGGCGCCGGCACTGTGATCGCCGAGAATGTCTCTCTGGGCGAGGGCGTGCAAATCGGTCAACATTGCCTGATCCATTCGGGCGCGCGCATTTGCCACCGGGCGGAGATCGGCGACGGCGTCATCATCCACGCCAACGCCGTGATCGGCGCCGACGGCTTCAGTTTTGCCACGCCGACCCAATCGAGTTTCGAGGCCGCCAAACTTTTGGGCCGCGTTGAGAGCACGAACGAGGAGATTGTGCGTGTCGCCTCGCTGGGCGGCATCCGCATCGGCGACGGCGCCGAAGTGGGCGCCTCGACCACGATTGACCGGGGCACGCTCAAGGACACGGTTGTCGGCGCGGGCACCAAGATCGATAACCAGGTCCAGATCGGTCACAATGTGGTCATCGGCGTGAACTGCATGATCTGCGCCCAAGTCGGCATCGCGGGCTCAGCGGAGATCGGTGACCGGGTCGTATTGGCCGGCAAGGTCGGGGTGGCCGACCACGTCCATGTCGGCGACGATTCCGTGATCGGCGCCGGCTCGGGCCTCTATACAAACGTGCCAGCCAAATCGATCATGTACGGCTATCCGGCCATGCCGATGGCCGAGGCGGCGCGGCACTTCAAGCACATCCGAACGCTCCACGAGCTGTTTGATGATGTGGAGGAACTCAAAAAGGCGGCGGCCGCCGCCGACAAAGACAAGGACCAAGCCTCCGGAAATCGCTGAGAGGCCGCAGGAGAGGGGCCATGAACGATATCGAGACCAAGTCCGAAGACGCGGCGGCGGCGGGGAGCGGCCAATACCGCATGCTCCACACGATGCTCCGGGTCCGCGACCTCGACAAGTCGATCGACTTCTATACACGCCAGCTCGGCATGGCGGTGTTGCGCCGCAAGGATTTTCCGGGAGGCAAGTTTACGCTGGCCTTTGTCGGCTACGGTGACGAGAACAATACCGCGGTGCTTGAACTGACCCATAACTGGGATCAAGCCGAACCCTACGATTTAGGCGACGGCTACGGCCACATAGCGATCGGGGTGCCCGACATATACGCCACCTGCGCACGACTGGAGGCGGCCGGCGCCAAGATCCCCCGCCCGCCAGGACCGATGAAGCACGGCAGCACGGTGATCGCGTTCGTCGAAGACCCCGACGGCTACAAAATCGAACTGATTGAGCGGACATGACCGGGATCGTTGCCTATGGCGGCTATGTGCCGCGCCTTCGTCTCAGCCGCAAGGCAGCAGTCGAAGCCAATGCCTGGTTCAACCCGGCGCTGAAGGGCCGCGCAAAGGGCGAGCGCGCGATCTGCAACTGGGACGAGGATGCTCTGACCATGGCGGTCGAAGCCGCGCGCGACTGCCTCGGCGAGAGCGACCGCGGGGCGCTCGATGCCGTGCACCTCGCCTCCACGACATTGCCATTCGGGGATCGCCAGAACGCCGGCATCCTTGCGGGCGCGCTCAACCTCGATGAGGCGATCCAGACCATCGACGTCACGGCCTCCCAGCGCGCCGGTACGTCCGGGCTGATTGCGGCGCTTTCGAATGCAAACGACGAAACGCTTTATGTAGCCTCCGACGCACGGCGCGCCAGATCCTCCGGCGCCCAGGAACTCTTGATCGGCGACGGGGCGGCGGCGCTCTTGCTGGGCGAGAATGGCGTTGTTGCCGAAATCGTCGCCACGCATCAACTGGCTGTCGATTTCGTCGACCATTATCGCGGCCAGCACGAGGAGTTCGACTACGCCTGGGAGGAGCGCTGGATCCGCGACGAAGGTTATATGAAGATCGTCCCGCGTGCTCTGGCTGGGCTGTTCGAAAAGGCCGGCGTGGAGCCGGGCGCGATCGACCATTTCGTCCTGCCCTCGGTCATGCCGGCCGTCCCGCCGCGCGTGGCCAAAGCCGCGGGCATCCCAGCAGACGCTGTGCGCGATACCCTTTACGGACCCATGGGCGAGGCCGGCACGGCGCATGCGCTGGTCATGCTGGTCGATGCCCTGCAGGATGCAAAGCCGGGCCAGTTGATCCTCGTCGTCGGCTGGGGGCAGGGCTGCGATGCGCTCCTTCTGCGCACCACCGAAGCCCTGGCGAAATTGCCGGCGCGACAGGGCATCAAAGGCTATCTCGGGCGACGCCGAGAAGAGACCAACTACAACCGCTACCTCGCCTTCAAGGGACTGGTCGAACAAGAAAAAGGCATTCGCGCCGAGGCCGACATCTCAACGCCGCCAAGCGCTCTCTACCGCAAGCGGGAGATGGTGACCGGCTTCGTCGGCGGACGCTGTCGGACTTGCGGCACGGCCCAATTTCCCAAATCGAACGTTTGCGTTAATCCCAATTGCGGCGAGTTCCACAGCCAGGACTCCATGCCCTTTGCCGACGTGCCGGCGAAGATCCTGAGCTGGACCGCCGACAACTTGACTTATTCGCCCGATCCACCGGCGCATTTCGGCATGGTCGTCTTCGAGGAGGGCGGTCGGTTGATGGCCGATCTCACCGACGTCGATGTCGGCGGCGTGGAGGTCGGTATGCCGATGCGCATGGTCTTCCGGGTCAAGGACCGCGATGAACGCCGCGGCTTCACCAAGTATTTCTGGAAGGCGGCGCCGGATCACACGAAGATGTAGTAGGGTGCGATTTGTTCGGCGGCTTCATGCTTCGACAGGCTCAGCATGAGGTGTTGAGGTATAGATGTAAAAAGAAAGGCCTCATCCTGAGCCTGTCGAAGGACAAGGAACACTTGAAGGCCAAAAAAATGCCTCACCCTGAGCCTGTCGAAGGGCGCGGCGCGGTCGATACACACACGAATTAGCTCAAGGATGCGAATATGCCTCAGGGTATCAAGGACAAGGTCGTCATTCTCGGCATGGGTTGCTCGAAGTTCGACGAGCATTGGGACAAGGATGCCGAGGACCTCATTGTCGAGGCCTTCGAGGAAGCCTCCGCCGATGCCGGTATCGAGCGCAGCCAGATCGACGCCGCCTGGCTCGCCACCGCGATCGAGGAAGTGCATGTCGGCAAATCCGGCATTCCGCTCGCCATGTCCTTGCGCCTGCCATATATCCCGGTCACCCGCGTGGAGAATTACTGTGCCTCGGGCACCGAGAGCTTCCGCGGCGCGGTCTATGCCGTCGCTTCCGGCGCCGCCGATATCGCGCTGGCCGCCGGCGTGGAGAAGCTGAAGGACACCGGTTATGGCGGCCTGCCGCAGCGCACCCGCGGCGTGGTCCAGGACATGTTCTGGCCCAACGCATCGGCGCCCGGTTCGTTCGCCCAGCTCGCCACCGCCTATCAGAGCAAGCACGGCGTCGACCCCAAGGAGCTCAAGCGCGCCATCGGCGAGGTCTCGGTCAAGAGCCATGCCAACGGGGCCAAGAACCCCAAGGCGCATCTCCGCAAGGAAGTCGATATCGATACGGTGCTGAACGCGCCGATGATCGCGGAACCGCTGGGGCTCTATGATTGCTGCGGCGTCTCCGACGGCGCCGCCTGCGCCATTGTCACGCGACCGGAGATCGCCCGCGAGCTCGGCAAGAGCGATCTCGTCGGCGTCAAGGCGCTGCAGCTTGCGGTCTCCAATGGCGTGGAGGCCTCGCACAACTCCTGGGATGGCAGCTATTTCATGACCACGCGCCACGCCGCGGAACGCGCCTATCGGGAGGCCGGCATCGACAAACCGCGCGAAGAGGTGTCGATGTTCGAGGTGCATGACTGCTTTTCGATCACCGAGCTGGTGACCATGGAAGACCTCTTTCTCTCCGAGGAGGGGACCGCCTGGCGCGACGTGCTCGACGGTTTCTACAACGCCGATGGACAAATCCCCTGCCAGATCGACGGCGGCCTTAAATGCTTCGGCCACCCGATTGGCGCTTCGGGCCTGCGCATGCTCTACGAGATGTACCTGCAGCTGCAGGGCCGCGCCGGCGAGCGCCAACTGAAAGACCCGCGCATCGGCATGACCCACAATCTGGGCGGTTTCCCGCACCAAAATGTATCCTCGATCTCGATTGTTGGGCGCTACGAAGGGTAGAGCACACGAGCCACAATGCCGCCTGGCGCTCGCCCCCAGAATTCGTAGGGACAGGCTTCAAACCGGCAATCTCGATTTTACGAGTTGGGTGCGCAGCTGACCGCAATGTTTCCGGGTGTCATGCCTTTCCACACCAGCAATATCCAGAACCTGATCGTTGATTCAGCCGGCCGACACGTCCACCGCTCCTGGCCGCGCCCCCTTGTGAGGCGAAAAGCGATATGGTCTACGTAACTAGATAGTTACGAATGAAACCGGACGCGGCGGCGGCGCAGCGGGCATGGCAAAACGAAATCCCGAACAGACCAAGGAGCGCATTCTGGCGGCCGCCATCGATGTTTTTTCATCGCACGGACTGGGTGGCGCCCGGGTCGACGCCATCGCCGAGCGCGCGGGCGCCAACAAACGAATGATCTACCACTACTTCGGGAACAAGGATCAGTTATTCCTCCATGTGCTCGAAGCCGTCTACGCCCACATCCGCTCGCACGAGCGCGAACTGCATCTCGACGATATGGAACCGGACGCCGCGATGCGCGAGCTGGTGCGCTATACGTTCGACTACTTTGTGGAAAATCCGCATTTCATTCGGCTGCTGAACAACGAGAACTTGTACGAAGCGGCTCATCTGCAAAGCTCGGCCACGATCCGCGACATGCACATGCCGCTGACCGCGCAAATCAAAAAGATCCTGGATCGGGGCGTGGTCTCGGGCGTTTTTCGCAACGGCATCGATCCGGTGCAGCTCTACATTTCAATCGCAGGTGTCGGATATTTCTATCTATCCAACGTGCATACGCTCTCGACCATATTCGGGCGCCCGCTCGGCGCCACCGAGGCCATAGAGGAACGGCGGCGGCACGTGATCGACGTTGTCATGAGCTATCTCGGTACGAACGGGATTGGCGGTGCCTGAATTCAAACTCACACGTCCGCCCCTCGATTTGCCAAAAGGCGCTTGGGCGCAGGGTTGGCGGACCCTTCTGCAAGCGGATGGCAAAACGCTGCTAGGTTTCACGCAAGGCCCAATGCGGAGCTATCTTTTCCCGGTTTTGAGCCCGGCTGGATTTGCCGTGACCGCCGAAAGCCCGGCCGACCATCCGCACCACAATTCGGTCTGGGTCGGCGCCGATCACTTCAACGCGCACCTCGCCGCCGCCAATGGCCGGACCGAAGAGGCGACATACAACTTCTACATCGACGACGTCTTTCAGGGCCGCGCGCCTGGCCGCGTTCTTGAAACCGATATCGGCGGAGAGATCAACGGGGGCGATCGCTTCCAAGTTCGCCAGGAGCTTGAATGGCGAGGGCCTAATGAATGGGGGGCGCCGGCGGGGCGTATCCTCGCCAGGGAGACCCGGACCACCCGTTGGGGGACAAACGGCGACGCGACGACCATCGATATTTCCTCAATGCTCCGCCCGACCGATCAAGCCATAACAATCGGCCCGACGCGCCATGCCTGGTTCGGTGTGCGCGTTGCCGAATCCATGAATGTCAACGAAGGGGGACGCCTGGTCGACGCCGACGGTCGGGCCGGCGGCGCCCAGGTCACCGGCGAAACTGCGCCTTGGATCGACCTCAGCGGTTCCGTCGGTGGCGACCACAGCGCCGGGATCGCCATCTTCCCGGACCCCCGCCAAGATTGGGACGCCTGGTTTGCCAGCGATTGGGGAACGGTCGCGATCAATCCATTTCTAGAAGAGGGCTGCGACGTTGCCGCAGGCGAGGACATCAATTATGCCATGCGGCTTCTTGTCCATGACGGACTAGACGAAGGGCGCATCGCGGAAGCATACGCACAATACACAGAGGAACTGGATCGATGAGCCAGCGCATCGTCCGCTATGAACGGGCAGATAAGATTTCTTACGGGCTGATGGAAGGCGAAGATCGGATCGCACCGTTACCGGGCGATCCTTTCAATGGCTTGGTGCCAAGCGGAGATGCGGTGGCGTTGGCTGAAGTGCGACTCCTTTGTCCGCTGCCCGCGCCACGCATATTCGGGGTCGGCTTGAACTACGTCTCGCATGCCGAAGAGATGAACCTGCCCCAACCCAAGGTTCCGATGCTTTTCATGAAACCGAGTACCGCGGCGGTCGGCCCCGGCGATCCGATTTGGTACCCGCCGGAGGCCAAAAACCTTCATTTCGAAGCAGAAGTGGCGGTCGTCATCGGCAAGCAAGGCCGCCGCGTTTCCGAAGCGGAAGCTCTAGACCTCGTGCTCGGCTACACCTGCGGCAACGATGTCAGCGAACGGGTGATCCAACGCGCCGAGATGGATCAGGGCTGTCTTCTGATCGGCAAAGGCTATGACAGCTTCAATCCGCTTGGTCCGACCATCGCCACCGGGCTCGACCCAACCGATATTGGCCTGATCGGCCGGGTCAACGGCGAGGAGCGGCAACGTAACAACACAAGCGACCTGATCTACTCGATCGCTTCGCTGATCGCCTATATGAGCCAGGCCATGACCTTCCTGCCAGGCGATGTGATCATGAGTGGGACGCCATCCGGCGTTGGCCCGGTCGAGCCGGGTGATACGGTGGAGATCGAGATTGACGGCGCCGGTGTCCTCAGCAATCCGGTGGTGGCCGAGGAGGCCTGAAGTCAATTAGCCAGACGAGACGGACGGCGACACGGCGTCTGGCACGGGAGGGCGGAGACCGGACACCGGGCGCAACGTACCGCACATGCCCAGGATCGGTTCGTCGGTCAACGAGGTGACAAGCGTTTCCGAGCTGGCGAGGCTTGCTGGAAGGTTTTCGATCCGCTTGCCCGCGGTTCGTGCCCATTGCATCGGTCCCGCCGCAACGACCTCAGCCAGGTTGTCGCGCAGTGCCGCCATCTCAGCGAGATGAAGTTCGACGAAACGAGCAAGCTCGGCCCGGTATGCCACCGGATTGCTCTCGTGAAGCTTCATTAGCTTCGCATAGCCGGCGATTGAAGCATCGCGGCGTTCCAATGCGCCCGGCCGCCCGTCGGTCTTCGGCAGGGCGGTCAGGCGCCGGTATTCTTCGGCGTCCGCATCGACATCCGGGCCGAAGTAAATTCGCGCATCGCCGCGCTCGGCAAGGCCGGCGTTTCCGATCACCACCATGACCTCCAACCCGCCGGTCGACACTGCCCGATGGATCGTGCCGGGCGAGAACTGAACGTAGGCACCAGGTGAAAGTGGCAGTCGGCGAAACTCGTTGGTCGCGTCATGCAATTCGAGAAAGCCTGTCCCGGACACCACGAAATAGGCCTCGTCGGTGATGGCATGCACATGGGCGCAGCCGGAGTGCTGACCATCCGGCGCGGCCCGGTCTTCGTAGACCTTGAGCAGCGTGAGCCCCACGCCCCCCAGGACGTCAGTAGGCAATTCCCGTATCGGTGCCGCCATGGCGACTATGACCTCCTGGCGAAAGTAACTGTCCGGTTACAGGCTACAACAAAGGCGCATCGGGTCAAGCCAAGCGCCCTGGATCTTGGCGCCAGTTCACTCCGTAGCGTTTACAGAAGGGGCGCCAAATTAGGTTCATCTGCGTCCATTTGTAACTAAACGGTTAAAACTGATTGCCATCCAGAAACAGCCGGATATAGTTGATAACACATCGCCGGCCGGGTCCCGGCGTTCCCCAGGGAGGAAGTCTATGAGAAAGTCATTTGTCGTTTCGGCCCTTTCCGCGGCCGCCATCGCCTTCACGGCGCCGGCACTGGCGGATTGGAAGCCGACAAAGCCTGTTCGCATCATCGTGCCTTGGAGCGCCGGCGGTTCGACCGATCAGGTCGTGCGCGTGCTCGCGGGCGAGATGGAAACCGCACTCAAACAGAAGGTCGTGGTCGTCAATTCGCCTGGTGGCGCAGGCGCCGTCGGCACGAAGTCTGCGCTCGACGCGCCGAAGGACGGTTACACCTGGACTGCAGGTGCTGCAAAAGACCTCGGCACCTACATCGTGACAGGATCGCTGAAAACCAAGATCCAGGATTGGCATCTATATCTTGCGGTCGCCAACGCGACTGTGATGAGCGCCAACCCCAAGGGCAAGTTCAAGACCTTCAACGATGTCCTGGCGGCGATGAAGAACAAGCCGGCCTCCGTCACTGTGGCAACCGGCGGGCTCAACTCGGCCAGCCATTCCGCCATTGAGGCGATCAAGCAGACGACCGGCGGAAACTACAAGAACATCACCTATGACGGCGGCAATCCGGCGGTGCTCTCCACCGTCGCCGGCGAAACCGCATTGACCACTCAGCTCATCACCGAGCAGTACGAGATGATCCGAGCCAAGCGCCTGCGTCCCCTCGCCGTCATGGCGCAGGAGCCGCTCATGGTGAAGGGCTATGGGATGATCCCGCCGGTCACCAAGTTCGTGCCGAAGATGCCGGTCGGCGCGATCTATTTCGGTATTTGGGCGCCGAAGGGCATCCCTGCCGACGTGATTGCCACGATGAACAAGGTCTGGGGCAACGCCATCAAGAACTCTGGCGCACTGGCCAAATACGCCGATCGCAAGGGCGTCGTCGTCAACGTATCTTGGGGCGAAGCGGCCCAGAAGAAGGTTTGGAAATCGGTACAGGTCAACGCCTGGCTGCTGCAGAAGGGCGGCAAGGCGGCGGTCAGCCCCGATAAGGTCGGCATTCCCAAGCCGTAATTTCGTCTAGAAGTAATAGGGCGGGCCTGAGAAACGGCCCGCCCTTTTGCTCAATAAAACGACCAAGGAGCGACCCGTGAATGGGAGCGGCATGCCGCGGGCCGATTTTGTCACATCTCTGCTGCTGATTGCGTTCGGCGCGGCGATGCTATGGACATCGCTGGAGATGCCGCGCTTCGCCCAGCGCAACATCAACCCCTACAGCATTCCCGGTATTGTCCCCGGCATTCTGGCAGCGGTGAACTTGATCCTGGCGGCGATCCTGTTGATCCGGTCCGTTCTTACCAGCGGCCACCGGTTCGGTGGCGATAACCGGCGCGAGATCGTCTTTGGAGACGGCTCCAAGCGCCTCGCTGTCGCCTTTTGCCTCACTGTTGCCTATGCGGTCGGGCTGGTCGGAATGATCCCGTTCTGGCTTGCGACCTTCCTTTTCGTGGCTGTTTTCATTGTGATCTTTGAATGGCCCCTGGTGGCTGCGAAGCGCCACTGGATCATGCTCGCCAGTGCCATTGTCCAGGGCGCGTTGATCTCCGCCGGCGTCGTCTTGGTTTTCCAGGAACTGTTCCTGGTTACACTGCCTTAAGCGCCGGCAGCTCCCATGCTCGAATCATTCGGCTATTTCGTCAGTGCCCTCGGCGAGTTCATGAGCCTTGGCATCCTGATGCACGTGGCCTGGGCGACCTTGCTCGGCATCGTCATCGGCATGCTACCGGGCCTGACCGCGACCATGGGCGTCGCGCTGATGACGACGCTGACCTACAAGATGGATGCGTCTTCCGCGATCATCATCTTGATCTGCATGTATATCGGTGCGATCTACGGCGGCAGCCGCAGCGCAATTCTGCTCAACATTCCAGGTACGCCGGCCAATGCCGCAACGGCGCTTGATGGTCACCCGCTGGCCAAAAAGGGGCTCGCCGGCAAGGCGATGGGGATCGCCACCACCGGCTCGTTTCTGGGCAGCGTTATCGGCATGATTTTCCTGGCGCTGTTCGCGCCGATCTTGGCCGAATACGCCCTCAAATTCGGAGCTTTCGAGTTTTTCTGGCTGGCGGTCTTCGGCATTGTCATCTCTGGGAACCTGACCGCCTTTGACGATCCGCTGAAAGGCTGGATCGCCGGTTTCTTGGGTCTGTCCCTCGCCATGGTCGGGCAGGAGGGCATCCATGCTTATGGCCGTTTCACCTTCGGCTCGACGGAGCTCTTGTCGGGATTTGGGCTGATCCCCGCGCTGGTCGGCGCGTTCGGTTTCGCGGAGATCCTCACGGTGATGCATCAGCGCCGCGCGGAAATGGTCAAATCCGCCGTCGACACCGTGATCCCCAAGGTCCGCGACATCACGCGCTATTGGCGCACGATTCCGCGGAGCGGGGTCATCGGGACTTTCATCGGTATCATTCCTGGCGTCGGTGAGGATATCGGCGCCTGGGTCTCCTACGCTGCGGCCAAGCGTAAGAGCAAGGAGAAGGCGGAATTCGGCAAAGGCTCGGTGGAAGGTCTGATGGCGGCGGAAACCGGCAACAGCGCGGCCGCGCCAGGTGCGCTGATCCCGGTGCTGACGCTCGCCATCCCGGGATCGGCTCCCGCCGCCGTCCTGCTCGCGGCGATGATACTGCACGGTGTGCGGCCGGGGCCGATGATCACCATCGAGTTTCCGGCCTTCATTCCGCAAGTCGTCGCGATGGTGCTGCTGGCTTCGGTGGCGATCCTGATCTTCGGTCTGGCGATCACCCGTCCGCTCATCAAGGTGCTGGCGGTTCCGCGCGAACGGCTGATGCCTGTGGTTTTCGTGCTCTGCGTGATCGGGCCTTACGCCATCACCAACCGGCTCTTCGACATCTGGGTCATGCTCGGCTTCGGCACACTGGGTTTCATCCTGCGGCAGATGAACTACCCGATGGCGCCGCTGGTGCTTGGGATTGTCCTCGGGCCGATCCTCGACAAGAGCTTCCGGCGCGGCCTGACCCTGACCGACGGCAGCCTTGAGCCGTTCTTTACCCGGCCGATCAGCGCCGTGATCTGCGCCCTGACCGTGCTGACGGTGCTCTTGAGCATCGGCCGCGTGCGGCGCGCTCTGGGCGGGGCGGGCGAACGATTGAAGCCGCGACGCTTTCGGCGGACGGAGAACGACGAGGCGGACAATCCTTAAGTTTGATGGGTTTCCGCTCGGTCGATTGACCACGGTCGTGCAAGTGGATAACAATAAGTAACCATACGGTTACTAAATGTCGGGAAGGGACGAACGGCGAAGATGCGGATCGCACTATGCAACGAAGTGATCGGCGATATGGCGTTCGATGAGCAATGCCGGTTCGCTGCCACGCTCGGCTATGACGGGCTGGAGGTCGCTCCGTTCACTCTGGGCGAGGACCCTCATCAACTGCCGGCGCCGATAGTGCGCGCGACCCGACGGTCCGCTGCCGATGCCGGGATCGCGATCACGGGTCTGCACTGGCTACTCGTCAAACCCCAGGGCCTCTCGATCACCTCCGAAGACGATGCGATCCTCAAGAAGACCCTCGAAGTCGGGTTGCGCCTGGTTGGACTTTGCGCCGAGCTGGGTGGCTCGGTTCTGGTCCACGGATCGCCCAAACAGCGCATGCTGCCGGCAGATGGCGACGGCCGCGCCAAAGCTCGCGACCGCGCTGTCAGCTATTTCGAGAAAGTCGGCCGCGCAGCGGAAACAGCCGGGGTCGTCTACTGCGTGGAACCGCTGGGCGAAGCCGAAACCAACTTCATCAACACCGTGGGCGATGCCGCCACCCTGCTTGATGAGATCGGAGTGGCCGGGCTGAAGACCATGATCGACGCCAAGGCGGCGTTGCAGGATGAAGCACAGCCCATACCGGACCTGCTGGATCAATGGCTGCCGACGGGAGCGGTCGCGCATATCCAACTCAACGACGCCGATGGCAGCGCGCCCGGCCTGGGCGAAACGGCCTTTGGGCCGATCATGTCTGCCTTGGCGCGCAATGCCTATGCCGGCGTCGTCGCCATTGAGCCATTCATTTACAAGCCAAGTGGCGCTGCGGTCGCAGCGCGCGCCATCGGCTACTTACGCGGACTGGAGGAGGCGGCGCAATGACCGCGCCGCGGCTCACCGTAACGGAGATTGACTTCTTTGAGCGCGATGTCGTTCTGCGCCTGCCGTTCCGCTTCGGCGTAATCACTTTGACGGAGGCGCCGCAAGCCTTCATCCGGGTGCACATCCGGCGCGAGGACGGTCGTGAGGCCATTGGTGCCGCGGCGGAACTGATGGTGCCCAAATGGTTCGACAAGGACCCCAGCCTCAGCAACGAAGCGAACATCGAACAGCTCCGCGCGTCGTGCGCCATCGCCGCCGACGCCTACAAAGGCGGCGAAACCAAGCCGGCGTTTGTTCACGCGGCCGCAAACTACGATCCCATCCGCAAATACGCCGCTGGCAAAGCGCTCAATGGCCTGGTTGCAGGGTTCGGAGCGGCGCTGATGGACCGCGCGGTCCTCGATGCGCTGTGCCGGACCGAAGAGGTTTCATTCTACGATGCCATCCGGGCCAATCTGCCGGGCATCGAGGCCCCAACGCTGGCGCCCGATCTGGCCGAATTCGACCTGCCTCGATTCCTGTCGAACTTGGCGCCGAAAAGCCATATCCATGCGCGTCACACGGTTGGAATGCTCGACCCGCTCGTTGCCGGCGATCAGGACGCCGACGCGCGACTTGGCGATGGCCTGCCAGAGACCCTGGAGGAGATCCTTCAGGCCTATGGGCACCGGTACTTCAAAGTGAAAGTGCGCGGCGAGCAGGCAGCGGACATCGACCGGCTTTGCGCGATTGCCGCTGTGCTCGATCGATCGACCGGCGAATACAGCGTCTCCTTGGACGGCAACGAGCAATACGAAGACGCCGACAGCCTGCTCGCCCTTTGGCAAGCCATGGAGGCTGAGCCGCGCCTGGCCCGGTTCTGCAAAGCGATCCTCTTTATCGAGCAACCGATCAGACGCGCAGCAGCACTCGATTGCGATGTCACATCGCTCAGTGCAATCCGCCCCGTGATCCTTGACGAGTCCGATGACAGCTACGACACATTCCCGGCCGGCCGCGAAAAGGGATACCGCGGCATATCGAGCAAGACGTGCAAAGGGTTTTACAAATCGATCCTCAACGCCGCCCGCTGCTCCGCCTGGAATGACCAGCAAGGCAGCTCCGGCTATTTCATGTCAGCCGAGGACCTCACCTGCCAGGCCGGTTTGAGCGTCCAGCAGGATCTGGCTCTGGTCGCCTTGCTTGGCCTCGGCCATGTCGAGCGCAACGGCCATCACTACGTATTCGGCATGACAGGTGCTCCGGCCGCTGAACAGACGGCCTTTCGCGAGGCACATCCAAACCTCTACCGCGAAGTCGGCGGCCAGACTTGCCTTGCCATCAAGGACGGCCAGATCGCGATCGGCTCGCTCGCGGGAAACGGTTATGCCACTGCTATCCAGCCAGACTGGACGGCAATGCGCGCCATGCCGCGCCCAAGCCCGGCCGTTGCGCGGACCGGGACCACGAACTGAACCAGGGGGGACACAATCCATGGCGGATATCCGGCTCGGCTTGATCATGAACGGCGTCACCGGGCGCATGGGAACCAATCAGCATTTGATCCGTTCCATTTGCGCTATCCGCGATCAGGGCGGCGTAGCGCTCAAAAACGGCGACCGGGTGATGCCCGACCCGATCCTCGTCGGGCGCAATGCCGGCAAGGTTGAAGGCCTGGCGCGGACGCACGGGATCGATCGCTGGACGACCGACCTGGACGCCGCCTTGGCCAATCCGGACGATACGCTGTTCTTCGACGCCGCCTCGACCCAGCTGCGGAAAGGCCTTCTTTTGCAGGCGATCGCGGCCGGCAAACACATTTATACCGAGAAGCCGATTGCCGAGACCCTGGACGACGCGATGGAGCTTGTCCGCGCGGCCAAGAACAAGGGCATCAAAAGCGGGGTCGTTCACGACAAGCTGTCGCTGCCGGGCCTCATGAAGCTCCGCATGTTGCGCGATGCCGGGTTCTTCGGCCGTATCCTCTCGGTGCGCGGCGAATTCGGCTACTGGGTTTTCGAGGGCGACTGGCAGGGCGCGCAGCGGCCGTCATGGAATTATCGCAAGTCCGATGGCGGTGGCATCATTCTCGACATGCTGTGCCACTGGCGCTACGTGCTCGACCACACGATCGCTCCGGTAAAGGCCGTCAGCTGTTACGGCGCCAACCATATTCCGGAACGCTGGGACGAGAACGGCGAGCGCTATGACGCCGATACCGACGATGCCGCCTATGCGACTTTCGAGCTGGAGGGCGGCATCGTGGCGCAGATCAACTCGTCCTGGTGCACTCGCGTCAAGCGCGACGATTTGGTGACCTTCCATGTCGACGGCACGCACGGCTCGGCCGTCGCGGGTCTGACGCGCTGCGTCTCCCAATCGCGGGTCAACACGCCGATGCCGGTTTGGAACCCCGATGTCCCGCAAGCCATGAAGTTTCACGAGCATTGGCAGGACGTGCCCGACAATTCGCCCGCCGAAAATGGCTTTAAGATGCAATGGGAGATGTTCATCCGCCACGTCTATGAAGACGGACCCTGGGAATACACGCTGCTCTCAGGCGCCAAAGGGGTGCAGCTTGCCGAACTCGGACTGCAAAGTTGGGCTGAACGACGTTGGATGGACGTGCCGGCATTGGAGGGATAGCGGATGGCCGCCTCAATCAACCTGCCCACCGCCACCGGCGGCATCGAAGCTTATGCGCTCTCAGAGCCGCTCAGTTTCACACCAGCGACAAGCGACGCCTTGCCGCGCATCGCTTACGCCGCGGCCCATGTGGTCAACGATCCAACCGCCGACAACGACCCTTGGCTCGACACGGCGCTCGATTGGGAAGCGACGCTGGCCTACCGCGAGTATCTTTGGTCGCTGGGATTTGGCGTCGCCGAGGCCATGGATACGGCGCAGCGCGGCATGGGGCTCGACTGGCCGACATCTCTAGAGTTGATCCAGCGCTCGGTGGCTGCAGCCAAGGCGCACGGCGATGGCGCCTTGGTCGCCTGCGGCGCCGGTACCGACCATCTGGCGCCCGGACCCGATTTGACGATCGACGACGTGATCCGAGCCTACGAGGACCAATGCGCAAGCGTGGAGGCCGCTGGCGGACGCATCATCCTGATGGCGAGCCGCGCGCTTGCGGCTTGCGCCAAAGGCCCCGCCGACTACGAGACCGTCTATGACCGCATTCTGGGTCAGGTCAAAGAGCCGGTGATGATCCATTGGCTTGGCGAGATGTTCGATCCGGCGCTCGAAGGCTATTGGGGCGACGCTGACCATATGGAAGCGATGGAGGCTTGTCTTGCAATCCTGGCCGACCACGCCGACAAGATCGATGGCATCAAGATCTCTTTGCTGGACGATCAGAAGGAGATCGCCATGCGCCGCCGCCTGCCATCGAGCGTGCGCATGTATACCGGCGACGACTTCAATTATCCGACCCTGATCGCCGGCGACGAAGAGGGTTTCTCCCACGCCTTGCTTGGCATCTTCGATGCGATTGCGCCGGCCGCCAGTGGCGCGCTGCTTGCCATGGCCAAACAGGACATGGAGGGCTATTTCCGTATCTTCGAGCCGACTGTTCCGTTGTCGCGTCACATCTTCCAGGCACCCACGCGGTTCTACAAGACCGGCATCGTGTTCATGGCCTATCTGAACGGTCATCAGGACCATTTCACCATGGTTGCCGGGCAGGAGAGTACGCGCTCGACTTTGCATCTGGCCGAACTTTTTCGTCTCGCCGACCGTGCCGGGCTACTCCGCGACCCTGAACTCGCGGCGTCTCGGATGGGCGGAGTGCTGGCCGTGCGCGGCATGGCCTGAGCCGCCGCATGCGCAATTTCAGCCACGACGCGAGCTTGCTCTCGCTCAACACGGCGACCGTCAAACAACAATGGACGCTGGAACAATGTATCGAGGGCTGCGCACGCCACGGCATCGGCGGCATTGCGCCTTGGCGCGATAAACTCGCCGAATGCGGGGTGACCAAGGCGGCCAAGCTCATTAAGGCCGCCGGTTTAAGGGTTTCGGGCTTATGTCGTGGCGGCATGTTTCCGGCAGCCGACGCAGCCGGCCGGAAGGCCGCGCTCGACGACAATCGCCGGGCCGTCGATGAAGCCACCGAGATCGGTGCGGAATGCCTGATCCTCGTCGTCGGCGGGATGCCGGAGGGCTCCAAGGATATCTCAGGCGCGCGGACCCAAGTTCAAGACGGCATCGCCGCCACGCTTGAGCACGCTCGGGACGCGGACATGCCGCTGGCGATCGAGCCCCTGCATCCCATGTATGCCGCCGATCGAGCCTGCGTGAACACGCTGAAACAGGCCAATGATATGTGCGAGGCGGTGGGCGAGGGCGTCGGCGTGGCCGTCGACATTTATCATGTCTGGTGGGACCCGGATCTGCAGGCGGAGATCGAGCGCGCTGGGGCCGCTGATCGCATTCTCGCATTCCATGTTTGCGATTGGCTGGTGCCGACCACCGACCTTTTGCTCGACCGGGGCATGATGGGCGACGGGGTGATCGACATCCCGCGGATAAGGGGATGGGTGGAAGGCGCCGGGTTCGACGGCTGCTCGGAGGTCGAGATATTCTCCGTCGACAACTGGTGGCAGCGCGATCCGGACGAAGTCTTGAAGACCTGTGTTGAGCGGCACCAGTCGGTGGTCTAGGGACGCCATGACTCTCACAAAGGCAGACATACCCTCAGCCGCGCTGGATCGCTTTCGGCGGGGTGCAGTGATTCCGGCCCACCCGCTGGCGCTGACCGCTAACCGCAAGCTCGATCCCAGGCGGCAAGCAGCACTGACCCGTTATTACATCGACGCCGGATCCGGCGGGCTGGCCGTCGGGGTTCACACCACGCAGTTCGAGATACGCGAAGCCGGTCTCTATGAGCCGGTTCTGAAGCTGGCCGTGGAGACGGTGGCGAACTGGACGCAAGATCCGCAGTTCCTGATCGCCGGAGTGGCAGGCAGGACAGTTCAGGCCGTCGAAGAGGCGAAGGTTGCCGCCGCACTTGGATATCACGCGGTGTTGCTCAGCCTTGCCGCGTTCAAGGGGGCTTCCGAAGACGAGATCATTGAGCATTGCGCTCGGATCGCCCAGGAAATGCCGCTGATCGGCTTCTACCTCCAACCCGCCGTCGGCGGTGTGTTGCTGCCTTTCTCCTTCTGGCGGCGTTTCGCTGAGATCGACAATGTCGTCGGCATCAAAATGGCTCCGTTCAACCGATACCGGACACTGGACGTCGTGCGCGGCGTGGTCGCCGCCGGCGCCGAAGACCACATCGCGCTATACACCGGCAACGACGACAACATCCTGCTGGACCTGCTTGCGCCCTACCGCGTCATGCGAGATGGGACGCCGGTGGAAATCCGCATTGCCGGTGGGCTGCTGGGACATTGGAGCGTTTGGGTGCATTCGGTCGCGGCGCTGCTGGAGGCGGCGCACACCGCCGTTGCAGAGGATGATGTCTCGCAGGAATTGCTGGCGCTGGCCGGCCAGATCACGGATTGCAACGCGGCCTTCTTCGATGTCGCTCATGATTTTCGCGGCTGTATCGCCGGCATGCACGAGGTGCTGCGACGCCAGGGACTACTCGAAGGCATTTGGTGCCTCGACGCCGACGAGACGTTGAGCCCTGGCCAGGCTGCGGAGATCGAGCGGGTCTGCCGCGACTATCCGCATTTGAACGACGATGTATTTGTCTCTGCGAATCTGGAAAGATGGCTGTCGGCATAAATCGGCGCCGAACGTAGGGGCGGAGGGATGCCGGCGGCGCTGGAGTGCGCCAGGGTCGCAACCGACCGGGGAGGGTAGGTCGAATGGCTGCGAAGATCGGGGCAGAGACGGGCGCGCGCTGGGCCGCCATTGTGGGTGTCCACCTCGTTGTGGTCCTCATTTGGTATCTCGTCGTCGAGCTTGGAGATATTCCAAAGTTCGTGATCGCTTCGCCGCACGCGACGTTCATGTCGCTGTTCGACACCTACCCTTGGTTTGAGAATACGCTCGTCACCACGATCGAGATTTTCGGAGGATACTTCCTCGCCGTTGTGGTTGGGGTGGGGTTAGCGCTGATCTTTTCCTGGTTCCGCACGGTCGAAAGCCTGCTGATGCCGCTGGTGGTCAGCCTCAACATGATCCCTAAAGTCGCATTGGGTCCGCTCATCATCGTCTGGTTCGACTATGGTCCGACGACCAACATCATCATCGCCTTTTCGATCAGTTTCCTGCCGATCCTGATCACCACCGCCCGCGGCCTGCGCGAGGTCGAGCCGGACTTGATCGATCTGGTCAAGACCCTCCGCGCGACCCGCTGGCAGGTCTTCATCAAGATACAGTTGCCCGGATCGCTGCCTTACATATTCTCCGGGATGAAAGTCGCGGTTGTCCTGGCGGTTGCAGGCGCCATCGTCGGCGAGATCATCGCTTCGGATTCGGGGCTCGCATATCTGATCGGCCAGGTTCAGGTCACGCTCGACACAGCGGCGATGATGATGGCGGTGATTCTGATCACGCTGGTCGGCGTGGCGCTCTATCTGATCGTACTGGGGCTTGAGCACCTGTTGGTCGTCCGTGACGCGCGGGTGGAAACCGTATGACCGAAGCCGAGCCCTTCATTCGCCTTGACGGGGTCCAGAAGGTCTTCCGCGCCAGGAAGCAGGTGTTCGTTGCGGTCTCCGACGCCACCTTCGACGTCAACGAGGGCGAGCTTGTCTCATTGGTCGGGCCATCAGGTTGCGGCAAGACCACGCTTCTGAAAATCATCGCCGGGCTCTACAAGAATGACGGCGGCAGCGTCACGATCGGCGGGACAGGAAGCAATTTCGACCCGGCGCGCGATATCGGCATGGTGTTCCAGCAGCCGCTATTGCTGAAGTGGCGGCGGGTCGCGGAGAACGTGCTTCTGCCGGCAGAGATATTGGGCCTGCCAATGGCCGAAGCGCGCGACCGAGCGGCGGAGCTTTTGCAGATGGTCGGCCTTGGCGGGCACGAACAGAAGTATCCATACGAACTTTCCGGTGGCATGCAGCAACGCGCCGCCATTGCCCGGTCGCTCGTGCACGATCCTAAGCTGATCCTGATGGACGAGCCATTCGGCGCCCTCGACGCCCTGACAAGGGAGAAAATGAATCTGGAGCTACTGCGGATCTGGGAACAGAGCCGCAAGACGATCCTTTTCGTCACCCACGGCATTTCCGAGGCCGTCTTTCTTGGCACGAAAGTCGTGGTGCTGACGGCGGGCCCGGCACGCATGGCCGACAGGATCGAGATCGAGTTGCCGCAGCCACGCACGCTCGACATGAAAACCCACGAGCAATTCGGTACCTATACAAGACGGATCTATCAGTTGCTCGGAATGGAGTAATATGGACGACGCAGACAATGGTCGGCGGAACAAACCGGGCAATAACATGCTTGTCGACCCGCGTCGGAGCGCCTAGGATTTTGTACCCGTTTGGTTACTTACGAAGATTTTGACGGGAACAGGCACGGCATATGAAGGGCGGCAGCGTCCCTTGGAAATGGACTGCTGCAATCACCATCGGCCCTCGTTTGATGGAACACAAAACCAAGCAGGAAGAGGGGAGAACAATGATTTGGCGGAACACAGTATCGGCTCTGGCCATCGCGGTGGCGGGCAGTGTCGGCGCGGGCTCGGCGGGCGCCGCGGAGAAGGTCGACTTCATCCTCAACTGGATCGCCGGCGGCGACCACGCGCCCTATTATTTCGCCCAGAAGATGGGCTGGTATGCGAAGGCGGGCATCGACATCAACATCCAACAGGGCAGGGGATCGGCCATGTCGTCGCGCCGGACGGGCGCCGGCAAGAACCCGATCGGCCTGGCCGATCTGGGCACCGCGCTTGTCACTATGGGCAAGGGCGCCAAGATGGTCGCGGTCATGAACATCTATGCCAACTCGCCTTACGGCATGTATTGGCTGAAAAGCTCAGGCATCAAGGGACCGAAAGGCTTCGCCGGCAAGAAGATCGGTAACCCGCCCTGGGATGCGGCTCGGCAGATGTGGCCGGCGCTGGCCAAGAAGGTCGGCATGGATGCCAAATCGGTGAAATGGGTGAACATCCAGCCGAATGCGAAGCTGGCCGCCCTCAAAGCCAAATCGATCGACGGCACGACCTCCTTCTACAATATCCACCACATCTTCAAGCGCCAGCTCGGCGCCGATATGGGTTTCTTTCCTTGGAAGAAGTACGGCATCAATCCCTACGGCAACTCGATCATCGTCAACATGGAGTATCTGCAGAAGAACCGCGGCGTCGTCGCGGCCTTCGTCAAGGTCACCCAGCGGGCCTTTCAGACCTGCGTCAAGAATCCCGACCCATGCGTCACCGCGCTGGTCGAGGCCAACAAAGGCCTGAAGTTCGCCAATGAGAAGGAAAACTGGGGCCTGGTGACCGAGTTGATGAGCGACAAGTTTTCGCGCAGCATGGCGCTCGGTTATTTCGATCCGGGCCGCATGAAGTCGGATCACGCGCTGATCAACACCTACTTCAAGGTCGACACAAAGTTCGACATCGAGAAACGATACACCAACGCGTTCCTCGACCGCTCGATCAAGATGCCGAAGATCAATCGCAAATCTGCGTTCGAATAGGAGAGACCCACCGCCGCGGTCGGCTCGATAGCGAGCCGGGCCGCGGCGGGCTTTCGTCACGACGGACGACCGATGGACGACACCTACGATGCGATCATTCTGGGGGCGGGCCATAACGGCCTGATCCTGCAGAACTACCTGGCCAAGGCCGGTCTCACGACATTGTCGATCGAACGCCGGGACGAGCCCGGCGGCGGCTTGGCCACGATGGAAGATCCTCACCATCCGGGTCTGTTCCACAACACGCACGCCTTTTTCCTGCGCGCCATCACCAATATGCCCTGGTACCGCGACCTCGACCTGGAGGGCCACGGCGCGCGGATGATCGAGCCACAACTCAACGTCGCCATGCTCACCGGCGATGGTGGCGTCTTGGAATGGTGGACCGACATCGATCGCACGGTGGCGTCGTTCAAGGCGGTCAGCGACCGCGATGCCGCCACCTTGAAGCGCTGGTTCGAGGAATTCGGGCCGGTGGTCGAGAACATTCTGATCCCTGAAGCAATGTCACCGCCGATCCCGCCCGACCAGCGGCGCGCATTGCTGGAACAAAGCGCGGAAGGCAGGCGGTTGCTTGAGGTCAGCGCCCTGTCGCCGCTCGAATTCGTGCACCAAGAGTTCGAAAGCCCGGTCATCAAGGCGGGCTTGCTGTTTTTCAACGGATTGCGCGAAGTCGACTTGCGCATTCGAGGCTTCGGCCATCACATCGCGTTTCTGCTCGCCAACCCTGCCAAAGCGCAAATGTCTGTCGGAGGGGCTGTCGCCTTGGGCCGCGCGCTTGCGGCAGGTGTGGTCGCGGCTGGCGGCGAGATTGCCACCGGCACCACGCCGCGTCGTCTCATCATGGACGGCGACCGCGTGGCCGGCGTCGAGACCTCAGAGGGCCGGCGCATCGGTGCACGACATTTGGTGGCTTCGTCGCTCAATCCTCAGCAGACGTTTCTGGAACTGATCGACGCCGAGCATCTGCCGGGAGAATGGCGGCGCAAAGCTACGGCCTTCAAGTACAATCTGCTGGCGCCGCTCTTCGCCCTCAACCTGACGCTCGACGCCCCGCCGCGCTACACCGCCGCCGATGCCCATCCCGAACTCGCTCAGCCGTTCATGACGATCTTGGGTCTCGACCATGTCGATCAGTTCAACGATATCGTCGCCCATCACGAGGCTGGCAAAATTCCCCCGACCGTGATGTGGGGAACCTGTCCGACGCAGTTCGACCCAACCCAGTCCCATGATGCCAAGCACACCGCCTTCATGTGGGAAAAGCTGCCTTACGCGCTACAAGGCGACGCGTCCAATTGGGATGCGGCAAAAACCGCGCATGGCGACGAAATGCTGGAGCTATGGGCATTACACGCGCCCAATCTGCGTGAAGCCGTATTGAGCCACTTCACGCGCAGCCCGCTCGACGTCGAGCGCGACTTTCCCAACATGCGGTCGGCTGATCTGTTGATCGGCGCCTTCAGCGACGGCCAGATCGGATACCACCGTCCGTTCGAGGGCGCGGGCGACTACCGGACCTGTTTTGGCGGTCTCTATCTGTGCGGCTCGGCGTCCCATCCGGGCGGCAACATCACCGGGCTTCCCGGCTACAACGCCGCCCAGACCATATTCCACGACCTGGGATTGGACGGGGACTGGATACCCGTGCCTGCCGCGCAACGAATTGCCGACTTGGTCGGTTGATCCCGTCTACTAGCCGAGTTCTGGACCGGCGATTGCAAATAGCGAGCCCGGATCGTCGAACCCCGTCGACCGCCCCTGATACATGCGGATATACGGGCGCTGCAATGCAAACCCGCTGACATTGAGCCAGGAGACGAACTCCGACTGGGCATTGGGCACGTCGAGATAGACCGGCCCTTCAGTCACCTCCAGCGCCGACTTCGCCAAACACACGGCGACCGCCGCATCGGTAGCCACCAACGGCCCAAGCTGATGCGCCTCACGACCGTCCCGCACGAACACATAGCCGGCCAAATCGTCGCCGCGCCAAGCACCATGCGATGCGCCGGGTACCCGGCTCAACAAGTGGCTCAGCAACCCGCTGCGGTCGGCGCCGAAAACGCGGCGATCCATCTCGGCCAGCGATCCAAGCGCACCCGCCGAAAGCGGCCGGATCGTCACTCCGGCCTCCAGCGGCCCCGGCATGGATGCGGCATCCGGTGTGTCGGCCCGATAGCGGCCCAATTGGTAATGATCGCGAAATCCGATCCGGCGATAGACCTCGCGCCCATCCGGCGTCGCATCCAGCCCCGGCACGCGGCCCGCCGCCACTTGGCCGGAGACGACCTCGTCCATCAGACGCGTCGCCAGACCGCGACGCCTGAAGTCCGGATCGACCAGCACCATGCAAATCCAGGCAAATCGGTCATAAGGCAGGGCTATTGCCGTGGCGACGAGCGCGCCGCTGGCGGAGATCAGACCGACGCCTTCGCCCATCGCCAGCATATATGTCCAGTCTGACAGGGCTTGGTTCCAGCCGACCCTGGACGAAAGCGCAAAGCCTCCATCGGCATCGGCCGGCGTCAATTTGACGTGTTTCAGATCAGGGTTGTCCGCCGGATTGTCCGGTGCCGGTCCCGCCATGCTCAGAATGCGCCGTCGCGGCTACCGTATCCGGTCGGCTTGGAATAGTCGCTGCCGCCGCGCTGCAGCCAGTCCGCCACCCAATCGACCATCTTCAGCAGCGAAACGCTCGGATTGCCGAACAAGCGAGCAGCCTCGCCTGCATTCACCAGCCAGCAGGTGTCGGATTCGCTTTCCTCAAATATCGGCGCTTTGCCGAAACGGTCGCCAAAGGCCAGGGCAACCGCCCGCACGCTTACGGTCTCGGGCCCTGTCACGTTGATCGGCGAAGTCGGCGTGGTGCAATGCGCCAAGCATCGCAGGATCTGGCTATTGGCGTCGCCTTGCCAGATCACATTGACGCTTCCGGTCGTCAGATCGATCGGCTCACCGGCGAGCACTTTATTGCCGATATCGTGTAGCACGCCATAGCGCATATCGATTGCGTAGTTAAGCCGGATGTTGCGGCCCGGAGTGCCGTGCTTCTCGGAGAAATGCTCAAAGATGCGTTCGCGGCCGAGACAGCTCTGCGCGTATTCGCCGACCGGTTCGGGCGGGTCCGCTTCGGTGGATCCGCCCTCGGCCACCCGGCCGAAGCGATAAACATTACCGGTAGAAAAGGCGACGATGCGGCTGTCCTTGAACACTTCCGCGGCAATCGCGGGTACTGCCACATTCATGGCCCATGTCAGCGAAAGCGCGCCGCTGGTTCCGAACTTTCGGCCAGCCATGAAAATCACATTAGGGATTTTCGGCAGCGCCGCGACCGCATCGCGGTCTTCCAGGTCGCAGGTGATTGTTTCCACATCCCAGCGCTCCAGCTTGGCCGCTACAGCCGGATCGCTAAAGCGCGCTACGCCAATGATCCGTCGATCGGGAACTGCACGCTTGGCCAACCGCGCAAGGGTCGGACCCATCTTGCCGCTGACGCCCAAGATCAGGATGTCGCCCTCGGTCTTCTGCAGATCGCGCACGAGAGCGTCGGAAGGCCGGGTCATGAATTCCTCGAGTTCATCCTCGTCGGCAAATCCCGAAGGCAAGGAGCCCGGATCGAGTTTGGTCATTATTGGTCCCATCGATTGACAGCGCGGGTATGTGACGGCGTCCCGGGGCGAACCCCATGGGCCGGCGTCGAGATCATAGCCATTTCGCCACGGGAAGCCGGCTGTGCCAAGGTTGTTGAGGCCCGGAATACCTGCCAATCTGCGCCGACGAAGCCGTCTTGGCGATGTTGCATGGGAGGCCGCAATGGCTGCGAGAGAACCAAGGATCAAAACCACTGTGGTGGGTTCTTATCCGGTGCCCGACTGGCTAATCAACAATCCTTCCGAGCAAGCCCTTGCGGATGCGACCCGTGTGGTGTTGCACACCCAGGAACATGCCGGCATCGACGTAGTGTGCGATGGCGAGCTCTACCGGTTCGATCCGAGCCATCCCGAAACCAACGGCATGATCGAGTATTTCGTACGACCGATGAGCGGAATATCGACAGAAATGGGCTTTGACGAACTCACCAAGTATCGCCAGCAAACCGGAATGCAGTTTCGCAAGCGCCCGCCGGGCATAGTCGATGGCCCGGTTGCTGCCGGCACGCTAGATTTGCCTGGCGCCTGCCGACTTGGCCGTGCGCTGACGGGATCAACGCTCAAATTCACATTGACGGGCCCGCATATGCTGGCAAAGACACTGGTCGACCGGCATTACGGGGGCCTGCCCGAACTGTCCAATGCGATCGGCGACGTGCTCGCCGAGCAAGTGCGCCACATCGATGCCGACGTGGTGCAGGTCGACGAAGCCAACCTGCCGGGCAGCCCTGACGAATGGGAATGGGCGGCCGAGGCCATCAACCGCGTGCTCGATGCAGTGAAAGGAACGCCGGCCGTCCATCTCTGTTTCGGAAACTACGGTGGACAGTCCGTGCAAACCGGCACCTGGGACCGTTTGATCAGCTACCTGAACGCCTTGCACGCCGACCATATCGTCATGGAGGTCGCCCATCGGCCGGCAGAAGAATTGGTTGCATTTCGGGATCTTAGACCCGAAATCGGGCTCGGCATCGGGGTGGTCGACATCAAGATGACGGAGATCGAGAGCGCCGATGACGTCGCCCGCGCCATCGAGCGGGCAGAGAAGCTGCTTGGTGTAGGGCGAGTGACCTACATCCATCCCGATTGCGGGTTCTGGATGTTGAAGCGATCGATTGCCGACGCCAAGATCGCGGCGCTTGTGGCCGGACGCGATCTCTATGAAGGGCGAAGCCAACCGGCCGCCGCCTGAATGGTGGTCGGACTGGATTCTAGCGATTTCAACTCGAAGGAACGTCCGACGTCCGACCCACAAATCACAAGAGCTGCATGTCTTGCCGATTGGCAAACGACCGGGTAGATCAATACAGGGTTAGCCACCAGGCGGCAAAAACTCCCACCGCGATCGCCACCGGGATCGCCAGTCTTGCGGCCAGCGACAGCCGATTGATCAGATTGTCGTTTGCGGGCTCATGAAATGCCGGACGCCGATCTGTTGGCGTTCGGCGCGTCGCCCGATGAGCGACGCTAGCCGGGACGGGGCGTGCCCGGCGCGCGTTCATCACGATCGCTTGGAGAGTGGCACGTAGGGCCGTTTCGGCTCACCAGTGTAGAGCTGGCGGGGCCGGCCGATCTTCTGGTGCGGATCTTGAATCATTTCGTTCCACTGGGCGACCCATCCGACCGTGCGTGCCAGGGCGAACAACACTGTAAACATCGAAGTCGGGAAACCAATCGCCTGCAAAATTATGCCCGAATAGAAGTCGACGTTCGGGAACAGTTTCTTTTCAACGAAGTATTCGTCCTCCAACGCGATCCGCTCAAGTTCCATGGCAAGGCCGAGCAGCGGGTCGTCACGCTTGTCGAGCGCGTCGAGCACGTCATGGGCGCTGGAGCGCAGCACTTGGGCGCGCGGGTCGTAGTTCTTGTAGACCCGGTGACCGAAGCCCATAAGCCTGAACGGATCGTCCTTGTCCTTGGCGCGTTTGATGAATTCCGGGATATTTTTCTTGTCGCCGATCTCCAGAAGCATGTTGAGAACCGCTTCGTTGGCGCCGCCATGGGCCGGGCCCCAAAGACTGGCGATCCCGGCGGCGATGCAGGCGAAGGGGTTGGCGCCCGAAGAGCCGGCGAGGCGCACGGTGGAAGTCGAGGCATTCTGCTCATGGTCGGCGTGCAGGATGAAGATACGGTCCATGGCGCGTGAGACGACGGGGTCGATCTTGTATTCCTCACACGGCACGGCGTAGGTCATGTAGAGGAAGTTCTCCGCGTAATCGAGATCGTTGCGCGGATACATGAAGGGTTGGCCGATCGAATATTTGAAGGCCATCGCCGCGATCGTCGGCATTTTCGCGATCATGCGGTGCGAAGCGATCATCCGCTGGTGGGGATCGTCGATGTCGGTGGAGTCGTGATAGAAGGCCGACAGCGCACCCACGACCCCGCACATGATCGCCATCGGATGCGCATCCCGGCGGAAACCTCGATAGAAATAGGCGATCTGCTCGTGAAGCATCGAGTGCCGGGTGATCGTATACTCAAAATCCTTGAACTCCGCCTTGGTCGGCAAATCACCGTTCAGCAACAGGTAGCAGACCTCCGGAAAGGTCGAATATTCCGCCAATTCCTCGATGGGGTAGCCGCGGTGGAGTAGAACGCCCTCGTCGCCGTCGATGAAGGTTATTTTGGATTCGGTGCTGCCCGTCGCCGTGAAGCCCGGATCGTACGTGAAATAACCGGTATCGCTGTAGAGTTTGCGGATATCGATCACTTTCGGGCCGACCGTGCCCTGGAGCAATGCCAGATCGATGGACTTGTTCGACGTATTGTCGATCAGCGTGACCGAATCTTCCTGACTGGCTTTCGCGATGTTTGCCGTAACCTTGGTCATCCACACCCCATTTTTTCTGAGCTTCGGGCCGGCATGGCCCGAGGGCCGGCACAATCGGCAACCCGGTCGCGCGGAAATGGCGCGCCCAGCTGGATTATACCACTATGATGCCGGCGGCTGCCGGGAGATTACACATTTTCCCAGGCGATCCAAAGTCTCCTCCTTGCCCAACACGGCCATAACTTCGAAAAGACCAGGCGAGGCCGTGGAGCCGGTGAGGGCAGCCCGCAACGGCTGGGCCAGGGCGCCGAACTTGAGCGGCGGGTCGCGTGCCTCCACGAAGCCCCGCAACGCCGGTTCAATATGGGCTTCGTCCCAAACGTCGAGCGCATTCAAGTCCGACAGGGCGTCGGCGACCACCTTCAAACCGTCCTCGTTGAGGAGTTTCGCAGCCTTCTCGGTCATCGGCAGGGGTGCAGAACGGACATAGAAAAGCGCAACCTCGGCCAGATCGTTCAACGTCTCCGCACGGGGCTTCAGCCCGGGCAGGCCGGCCATAAGGCGAGTTTTGCCCGCAGCATCAATCGGACGGCCGAGCGCCGCCTCAAGCTGTGGCATGACGGCTTCGACCAGCGCCGCATCGTCCCATTCCCGAAGATAGTGAGCGTTCAAATTGGTCAGTTTCGCCAGATCGAAGCGCGCCGGCGACTTGCCGACTCCTTCCAGATCGAACCAATTGACGGCTTGGTCGGTTGAAATCATCTCGTCGTCGCCGTGGCTCCACCCGAGGCGCAACAGATAATTCCGCATCGCTTGCGGCAGCATGCCCATCTCGCGGTAGGCCTCCACGCCGAGCGCGCCATGGCGCTTCGACAGCTTGGCGCCGTCCGAGCCATGGATCAGCGGAATATGCGCGAACTGGGGCACATCCCAACCAAGAGCGGTATATATCTGCGTCTGACGGAAGGCGTTGTTCAAATGATCATCGCCGCGGATGACATGGCTGACCCCCATGTCGTGGTCATCGACGACGACGGCGAGCATGTAGGTGGGGGTGCCGTCGGCCCGCAACAGCACCATGTCGTCGAGCTGGGCGTTTTCCACCCGCACTTTTCCTTGGACGCTGTCGGCGATGACGGTATCGCCGTCGCGCGGCGCCTTCAGGCGCAGTACCGGATCGACGCCGGCCGGCGCCTCGGCGGGATTGCGGTCGCGCCAGCGCCCGTCATAGAGCGCCCGCCGGCCCTCGCGCTTGGCCGTCTCGCGCATTTCCGCCAGTTCCTCCGGCGAGCAGTAGCAGTGATAGGCGTTGCCCCCATCCAGCAACTCCTGCGCGACCGCAGTATGGCGCTGGGCGCGCTCAGACTGGTAGATGACGTCGCCGTCCCAGTCGAGTTCGAGCCAGGCCAGCCCGTCCAGGATCGCCGCCTTGGCCTCCTCCGTGGAACGCTTGCGATCGGTGTCCTCCACACGCAGCAGAAACTGCCCCTCGTGATGACGGGCATAAAGCCAGTTGAAGAGCGCCGTCCGCGCTCCGCCGATATGCAGGAAACCGGTGGGCGAGGGGGCGAAGCGGGTGACGACGGTCATGTGTACGGATTGCTCGATAAAGGGCTGTGGGTTCGGATTCAACTGAGGGTCATGTAGCATACCGGCCCGGTCGCCGAAATGCGCCGCAAGAGGCTTGCATCCCGGAGGCGTCCATGACGCGCGCAGGGCAGGCAGCAGAGCCAGCATTCACTGATCCTGGAACGGATGCCGGTCCGGCGCGCTCACGGATTGTCTTTGGCGCATTGGGGCAAGCCTTCGGCGAGGAACGCGAGCGTTGGGCGCTGTGGGTTCCGGTCGGGCTCGGCGCTGGCGTTGGGCTCTATTTTGCGCTTCCGTTCGAGCCTTCAAGTTGGATCGGTGGTGTGGCGGTACTGGCGGCGCTCGCGGCGGTCCTCGTTTGGCGCGCGCGACTGATGCCCCTTTTGAGTGCGCTGGCGCTACTGACGATCGCGCTGGGCTTTGCCGCGGCGCAGTTGCGCACCATCCAGGTCGCTGCTCCGACTTTGCAAAAGCGCCTCGGTCCGGTCGAGGCGAGCGGCCGTATCGTGTCGATGCAGCGTCTAAAGACCGGCCGCCGCCTGGTCCTCGACCAAGTGAATATCGCCAAGTTCGGCAGCGACCGCACCCCGGTCCGAATACGGGTTGTCGACCGCAGAGGCGAGCCCGCACTGCGGCCCGGCCAACGGGTGCGCATCCGCGCAATCCTGCTGCCGTCGCCGAGGCCCATCGCACCAGGAGCCTTCGACTTCGCTCGGCGCGACTATTTCCGGCGCATCGGCGCAACCGGCTTCGTCATCGCGGCGCCAGCCGTGATCGCCGGCCAACGCGGGCAGAGCGGCGGGCTGGCGCTCGGCCTGCAGCGGCTTCGCCAATCATTTACGCGGCGTATCCTCGCCGGTCTTGAAGGCCCTGCAGGCGGTATCGCGGCGGCGCTCCTCACCGGCGATCGTGGTGGTATTCCGAAGGACACGCTGGCCGCGATCCGCGATTCCGGCCTCGCGCACCTGCTGGCGATATCGGGCTTGCATCTCAGCCTTGTCGCACTGATCCTTTTTTTCGGCGTCCGCGCCGGCCTGGCCCTGTTCGAACCGCTGGCGCTTCGGCGACCCATCAAGAAGTGGGCGGCGGTCATCGCTCTCGTCGGCGCCTTCGGGTATCTCCTGCTAACCGGTGCCACGGTGCCGACCCAGCGCGCTTTCATCATGCTCGCCATTGTGCTTCTGGGCGTATTAGTCGACCGCGTGGCGATTTCGATGCGCATGGTTGCTTGGGCAGCAACAGTCATCTTGCTGCTCGCCCCGGAAAACCTGCTCTCGGTCAGCTTCCAGATGTCCTTCGCGGCCGTGATCGCGCTCGTCGCGATCTATGAAACGTTACGCGAGAGCGCGCCCGGATGGCGCAGCGACCCCCGGTGGCATCGCCGTATCGTGCTCTATGTCGGCGCCGTGGCGCTGACGACGATCGTGGCGGGCGCGGCGACCGGGCCTTTCGCCGTCTTTCATTTCAACCGCCTGGCTGGATACGGCATAGCCGCCAACCTTATCGCCGTGCCCATTACGGCATTCTGGATCATGCCCTGGGGCCTGGCCGCGCTGTTATTGACGCCGTTCGGGTTGGAGCAACTGGCCCTGGTTCCGATGGGCTGGGGCATTGACGCCGTGGTCGGTACGGCGACCACCGTTGCCGACTGGCCTGGCGCCGTCGCGCTGCTGCCTGCAATGCCCTCGTTCGGACTGCTTTCGATCAGCCTGGGCGGGCTCTGGCTGGCGCTTTGGCGCGGGCGATGGCGACTGATCGGATTGCCAGCTGTCGCCGCGGGAATGACCTCCGGGCTCTTCCTGCAGGTGCCGGACGTTCTTGTTTCGGAAGCCGGCCGCCTGCTTGCACTGCGGTCGCCGGACGGCGCTCTCGTCTTGTCATCACGTCGTTTCGGGAGATATCAGGGTGCCGCCTGGCTGCGTCAGGCCGGACAGGCTGAGACACGCGACTGGCCGGGCAAGACGCCGCGCGCACTGGCCAAGGCGACGGCAGGATCGACAGACTGGCTCGCTTGCGACCGTCTGGGATGCATCTACCGGATCAAAAAGCAGACGGTGGCGTTGGTCCACGACGAACGGGCGCTCGCCGAGGACTGCCGTATCGCCACCGTCATCGTCAGCCTCCAACCGCTGCGGATCCGTTGCCCGTCGGCAAAGTGGCGGATCGACCGCTTCAATCTGTGGCGGGCCGGCGCCCATGCCATTTACCTTTCGCCGGGCCACGTCCGCATCGAAAGCGTACGAAGCGCCCAGGGCGAACGACCCTGGACGCGCCGGCCAGAGGGAGCACGGCGGTCGCGTGGGCAGTCGAAACGCCGAAACCAGCCAAAACGTTGATAATGACAAGGCGAGATCTTTTGCTGTCCTAGTCCGGCAGCGTCATCCGTCCCGCATCATCCAGCGGTGCATGCGGGTTCCAGGCAACTTCCCAGAGGTGGCCATCGGGATCGGCGAAATAGCCGGAATATCCGCCCCAGAAAACTTCCTCAGCGTGCTTGACGACGGTCGCCCCAGCAGAACCGGCTTCGGCAATCACCGCGTCGACCGCCTCCCGGCTTGGGGTGTTGTGAGCGAGTGCAACCCCGGCGAAGCCGCTGCCTTGCGCTGAGACATCGGCGTCTTCCGCCAGCGCCTCGCGGCCATATAGGCCGAAGACGACGCCACCGGCATCGAAGAAAACCACGCTGTCATTGCTGGCCGTCGACGCCCGCCATCCAAGGCGCTCGTAAAATGCCCGCGAAAGCTTCAGATCGCGGACCCCAAGGGTCACCATGCTGAGGCGTTGTTCCATCGACCTGATCATCCAGTCAGTGTGCGCTGGAATGCCCGACTGGGCTCAGCGAGAACGGCGCATCGCTCGACCCCGAAATCAGATATGCACTGCCAGGCTCAGAACCGCCGCAGCAGCCCAACCACCTTGCCCTGAACTTTGACCTGGTCGGGTCCGAAGATCCGGGTCTCGTACTTCTTGTTGGCAGGTTCCAGCGCGACGGATGCGCCCTTGCGGCGCAGGCGCTTCAGTGTCACCTCAACGTCGTCGATCAGCGCCACCACGATGGTTCCGTTTTCCGCTGTGTCGGCCCGCTGGATGATCACGGTGTCACCGTCGAGAATGCCGGCTTCCGTCATCGAGTCGCCATCGACCTCCAGCGCGTAATGCTCGCCGCGTCCCAGCATGCCGCCCGGAACTTCGACGCGGTCGGGGTTGCGCAGGGCCTCGATCGGCGTGCCGGCGGCGATCCGGCCATAGAGCGGCAACTCCACCGCCTCATGGGTCACCGTCACCGGGGTGCCCAGCAACGCCTGAGTGAAATCGCCCTGGATCACGTTGGGGGTGAATTTCTTGTTGCGCGCCGGCTTGTCGGGACTGGTGCCGACCGCGGCGGTTTCCGGCATCCGCACCACTTCCAACGCACGGGCGCGATGGGGCAGGCGGCGGATGAAGCCGCGCTCTTCGAGCCCCATGATCAAGCGGTGAATACCCGACTTCGATTTCAGATCGAGCGCGTCTTTCATCTCGTCAAAAGATGGCGAAGTCCCTGAATCGGCGATGTGATCGTTGATGAAAATCAAAAGCTCGTGCTGCTTGCGGGTCAGCATCCAGGGCGATCCCTTCGCGCTTGCCGAGCCCGATTGAGACCGGGCATGGCGGTTAGAACAAAATGCAAACTCAGTGCTTGTTCTAGTTTGGTTCGCGATGGTCGTCAAGCCGGAATCGGCATGGTCACGGTCATATATGTTTAGGCGAAGCCGCGGCCGCCTTGCAACAGGATCGCCTGCACAATGGCGCCGGCCTTCAGCGCCGGATCGTTCGGCGGCCGCACGATCAGGCAATCGGCGGAGACCAGGCGGGACAGCATCGAGCTGTCTTGCCGGGAGAAGGGAGAGGCCAGCGGCGCACCCGTAGGGTCACGCGAGAGCGTGGCTCGCAGGTAGTCCTGGCGCCGGTCGTTTGGATCGAGGTCGGCGCCAAGTTTGACTGAAACCGTCGGAACGGCGCGCGGGTCCAATCCCAGCATGGCATCGATCGCCGGGCCAACGAAAAGGATCGCGCAGACGAGGCTGGAAACCGGGTTTCCAGGCAAGCCGATCAGCGGGGTCCCGCCGAGGCGGCCAAATATCAGCGGCTTACCGGGCCGCATGGCGATCTTCCAAAAGTCGACATCGAGTCCGTCGGGCGCCAGCGCGCTTTGAATCAGATCGTGCTCGCCCACCGACGCGCCGCCGCAGGTAAGGAGCAAATCGGCACCGCGCGCGCCGCTGGCCTTGGCGCGCAGTTCGTCGGCATCGTCACGAGCAATGCCAAGGTCGACGGGCTCGCCGCCACGCACGCGTACAAAACCGGAAAGCGCCAACCCGTTTGAGCTGATGATCTGGTCGGGGCCGACCGGGTCGCCCGGCATCACAACTTCGTCGCCGGTGGCCAATATCGCCACGCGTGGCCTCCGCACCACATTGACCCAAGGAAGGTTCATCGCCGCCGCAAGGCCGACTTCGCCTGGCCCAAGGCGAGTGCCGACGGTTGCGCCCACTTGGCCCTCGCGGAAATCGAGGCCCGCCTCGCGCACATAGTTGCCCGCCGCGGCACTTTCGCGCACCAGCACCTGGTCACCCTCAGCTTCGGTGTCTTCCTGAATGACGACGGCATCGGCGCCCTTGGGCATCGGGCCGCCGGTGAAGATGCGCACCGTCTCGCCGGGCCCGACCTCGCCATCAAAGGCCTCGCCGGCGGGAGCCGCGCCGATCCGTTTCAGCGTTGTTGGCACCTTGGCCACGTCCGCGGCTCGCACGGCATAACCATCCATGGCCGAGACGTCAGCCGGAGGTTGGGTGCGCCGCGAGATAAGATCGGCGGCCAGCACGCGCCCCAGGGCGTCGGCCAGCGCAACTTGTTCGGCCGGCAGGGCCTGAAAGTTACCCACAATACGGGTGAAAGCTTCTTCGACAGAAATCATGGCTTACGCGTGTATGTGCCGGATTTTCCACCCGATTTTTGTTCAAGGCGGATGTCGCTCAGCACCATGGCCCGGTCCACCGATTTGCACATGTCGTAGACCGTGAGGGCGGCGGCGGAGACCGCGGTCATTGCCTCCATTTCGACGCCCGTGCGCCCCATGGTGCGTGCCGTGGCGGTGATTTCAACAGCGCCTTGTTCGGCATTGCAGGTCAGATCGACTTCCACCGAAGTCAGCGGCAAGGGATGGCAGAGCGGGATCAGCTCAGCGGTGCGCTTGGCGGCCATGATTCCGGCCAGCCGCGCGATGCCGAGCACATCGCCCTTCTTGGCCGTTCCGCCCTCGATCATCGCCAGGGTCTCCGGCGCGACGATCACGGCGCCGCTCGCCGTCGCCTGGCGCTCGGTCTCAGGTTTTTCCGAGACGTCCACCATGCGGGCCTTACCGGCGTCGTCGAAATGGGTGAAGCGGGCCATCGGCCTATCCATTGCCCTGTGCAGGAGGTGCGGGGCGCTATTCATATCCGCCAAACCCCGTTCGGCCAAGGTTTGACGACAGCAGGTTGAACAGGTCAGACCTGTGCTTCGCTAGGCGCGAGCAAGGCCGCGGTGGCCCCAGCCACATCCGACTGGCGCATCAGCGATGTGCCGACCAAAAACCCGCGCGCGCCCGCGCGCCGCAGCCGTGATACGTCATCGGGCGCATGAATTCCGCTTTCGGCCACCAGCATGCGGTCCGGCGGCACTTGCCCAGCCAGCCGCTCGGTCACGGCAAGATCTGTCGCCAATGTCTTGAGGTCGCGGTTGTTGATCCCGATGAGCGGGCAGGGGAGCTTGAGCGCGCGTTCAAGCTCGGCCTCGTCATGGACTTCGACCAAGGCGTCGAGACCGTACTGAGTGGCGGCGCCGGCGAGCTCTGCAGCCAGTGCGTCATCGACCGCCGCCATGATAATCAGGATGCAGTCGGCGCCGATCGCTCTGGCCTCGGCCACCTGATAGGGATCGAGCATGAAATCCTTGCGCAGCACTGGCAGGCCGCAGGCTTCGCGCGCTTGCACGAGATAGGCGTCTTCACCCTGGAAATACTTGGCGTCGGTCAGCACTGATAGGCAAGCCGCACCCCCCACTTCATACGCGAGAGCTAGGGCGGCCGGGTCGAAATCGGCGCGGATCAGGCCTTCGCTCGGGCTGGCTTTCTTGATTTCAGCGATTAACCCGGCTCCGGCCCGCGTGGCCGCGGCGTGTAACGCGGCCGCGAACCCGCGCACTGGCGGCGCTTCGGCCGCAAGACGCTCGATCTCCGACACCGACTTGGCCGATTTCCGCTCAGCGATCTCCAGGCGCTTGTCCGCGCATATGCGGGCGAGCGTGTCGCTCACGCCGCCGCCTCGCCGCTTTGGTTCGCCTCATCGTCCTCTTCGGGCGGCGGTGGCGGGGGCAGGTTGGTGATCTCCACCAGCTTGTCGAGCGCCGCCCGAGCGCCTCCGCCATCGAGTGCCTCCACCGCCAGTGCCGCTCCAGCCTTCAGGTCGTCCGCCTTGTCGGCCACGACCAGTGCCGCGGCGGCGTTCAGTACAACAAAATCGCGGATCGGGCCGTGCGTGCCGTTGAGCAGGTCTTGCATCACGGCCGCGTTCTCCTCCGGCTCGCCGCCTTTCAGGTCTTCGGCCTTAGCCCGCGGCAGGCCGGCATCTTCGGGCGTTACGGAAAAGCTCCTGACCTCATTGGCGCGAAATTCGGCAACATGGGTGGGGCCGGTCAGCGTAATTTCGTCGAGCCCGTCCTCGCCATGAACGATCCAAGCGCGCTCGCCACCGAGCCGCCCAAAAACAGTCGCCATAGGCTCCAGCCAATGCCGGGCGAAAACCCCGATCAACAGGCGTTTGACGCCGGCCGGATTGGAAAGCGGGCCCAGAATGTTAAAGATCGTGCGGGTAGCAAGCTCCACCCGCGGGCCCGCGACATGACGCATGGCGCCGTGATGGCGTGGCGCCATCAAGAACCCGATCCCGGCCTCTCGTAGCGCCTGTTCGATGAGCCGGAAATCGGCGTCGAGATTGACACCCAGGGCCGATAGCACGTCTGCCGCGCCTGATTTGCTAGTGAAAGCCCGGTTGCCGTGTTTGGCGACGGGCACGCCGCAGCCGGCAACCACGAAGGCCGTGGCAGTGGAGACATTGAAGGTTCCGGATGCATCGCCCCCCGTGCCGACCGTATCGATTGCGCCGGCTGGGGCCTCAACCCGCAGTGCCTTGGCGCGCATCGCGCGCACCGCACCGGTGATCTCCTCGATTGTCTCGCCGCGCACGCGAAGCCCCATCAGGAAACCGCCCATCTGGGCCGGCGTGGCGTCGCCCGACATCATGATATCGAAGGCCGTCTCGGCTTGCGCCTCGCTGAGGCGTTCGCCGGCGGCGATCAATCCCAGCATGGACTTCATATCGGGGAGATTGGCGGTCATCGTTCCACGGCTCCCATGCCGTCAATCAATTGGCAATTCACAAACAAAATTTTGCTTTGAAAGCAGCGGCATATAAATTTTTGCTAAACTGTAACATCTGCTGTCAAATTTGGTTTTTCGGCCTTGGCCACCGGGCGGCATCACATAAGCCGCAGTCTCGAGCACTAGCGCCAGCCCAGCGACCATATGGCAAATCCGGACGCGACGTCCGAAACCGAGCGCTCCTCATACACCATCGCCGATGGTCCGTCGCCTGCATAGTCGCCACGCTCTGATCGCAGAGCCCGCTTTCTTGCGCCCCCCAATACGATCATGCAGGCTGTCCGCTGAATCGCGCGACAACGACCGTGCGCCCAAGCACGGCGGGAACGGGGAATATCCGATGGACCAGCTTGACTATCCGATCATCGACGCCGATAGCCATTTGAGCGAGGACCTCGACCGGCTGCGCGAGTTGACCGACGCGCGTTTTCGCCAGTACGCGCCGCGCATGCTGGATCAAGGAACCTCAGAGCTTTTTTACATCGGCGGCACATATTTGCCGCAGCCGCCGGGCATGTCCTGGGGCGAAACCATCAGTCCCGGCGCGTTCCGCAAAGCCGATCGCCAACCGTTCAAATACGCCGAAGGAGACCCGGTAGGCTTCGATCCCAAGGCACGGCTCAAGCTAATGGACGAGCAGGGCGTGCATGGCTCGGTCATGTTCCCGTCGATGGGGCTCTTTGCCGGCTCGCTCCAGCCGCCGCAAATCGCGGCCGGGATCTGCCGCGGCGTCAATCGCTATGTGGCGGAGTTCTGCTCCGCCGATACCGGTCGGCTTTGGAATACCGCGACCGTGCCGCTCGCCGACCCGGTTCTGGCCGCGGAGGAGGCGACTTATGCCGTCAAGGAACTGAATGCCGTGGCTATCTTTTCGCCCTCCGGCGTGCATGGGCCGCATCCCGCCTACCATCCCTTCTATGACCCTTTTTTCGACCGAATGGCGGAGCTGGGCGTACCCTACTGCACGCATACCGGAGCTGCGGTGATCGCGCCGCGCGGGCTTGCTGCCGAACGCTTTCAGGGCCGATTCCCGCCCTATCACCTGACCACCCATGTCTCGGAGGCGATGATCTCGGCTGCCGGCATGCTGACCTACGGCGTGCTCGACCGACGCCCCGAACTCAAGATCGGCTTCTTCGAGGCCGGCGCGGGCTGGGCACCCTTCTGGGTCGACAAGCTGCACGAGAAGTGGGAGGACATGGGCTGGATGATGCCCGACATGCCCGCCGATCCTTTCGAGACATTCCGGGATCGGTGTTTCGTTACCGTGGAGGCGGCTGAGGCGATTCTTTCTGCCACGATCGATTATTTCGATGGCCATGCCGTCGGGTGGAGCAGCGACTTGCCGCATTTCGACTGCGAGAACAACGGCCATCCGAGCGCTCTACTGGATAACGACACGCTGACCAACGAGCAGAAATACCGGTTGCTGAACGCCAATACGGTCGCGTTCTTCGGCCTTGATGTGCCGGTGGCCAAGCAAGCGGCGGCCGAGTAGGGGGCCAGGGCCTTGGGCAGCGCTCTTCATCTAGTGGTGGGTTTGTTTGCGCGGTCTAACCGACGCCGCATTGACCGCTGCTGAGATGTGCGCATGACCGCTCAACCCGAAGATGGCGCGCCTGCCAAGCCGCTCAGCCCGCTCGCCCGGATACCGTTCTATTACGGCTGGGTCGTGGTCGCGATTGCCTTCATCACCATGGCGATCGGGGTGAGTGTGCGCTCCTCCTTTTCGCTGCTCTTTCCGCCGATCCTGGCGGAATTCAAGTGGGATCGGGGCGTCACCGCGGGCATCTATTCGGTCGGTTTTCTCTTCTCGATGCTTATCTCGCCATTCGTCGGCTCGGCGATGGCTCGTTTCGGCCCGGCCCTCGTCATGTCGTTCGGAGCGGTCATGGTGGTAGGCAGCCTGATGCTGACAGCGGTGGCAGAAACGCAACTCCATTTATTTGTGACATTGGGCGCCGGTGTCGTCGGCGGCTGTGTGATCCTGGCCTATATCGGACATTCCTACCTGCTGCCCTTCTGGTTCGAGCGAAGGCGCGGCCTGGCGATCGGGATCGCCTTCTCCGGCGTCGGCGTCGGCGGCATGTTTATCTTTCCGTGGGTGCAGTCGATCATAGGCGAGGACGGCTGGCGCGAGGCCTGCTGGTCGATGGCGCTGCTGCTTCTGATTGTGGTGCTGCCGCTCAATCTCTTCTTTCAGCGCCGGCGACCTGAAGATATGGGGCTCAAGCCTGACGGCCACGGACGCTCAAGGCGCAAGCCGGCCGGACCGCCGCCGGCCGACATGGTGGTCGACAGGGCCTGGGTGGAGCGCGACTGGTCGCTGGCCAGCGCGGCCCGGACATCACGTTTCTGGTGGCTCTCATTGGGCTATTTCGCCGGCATGTACGCTTGGTATTCAGTGCTGATTCACCAGACGAAATACCTCGTCGAAACCGGCTTCTCCGTCGAGATGGCGGCCTTTGCACTGGGGCTGGTCGGCCTGATCGGCGTGACCGGACAGATCAGTCTCGGCGCACTCTCCGACCGCATCGGGCGCGAAGGCGCCTGGACGCTCGGCTGCCTGGCCTTCGGGATTTGCTATGTCCTGCTGTTCGCACTGAAAGTGGCGCCATCCCCGGCCATGGTCTATGCGATGGTGGCGATCCAGGGGCTGGGATACGGTATCTCGTCGGTCTACCCCTCCATCATGGCCGAGCTATTTCACAGCCGTCGATATGGCCAAATCTTCGGCGCGCTGGGTGCGCTCTCCGGACTCGGCGCCGCCGTCGGTCCCTGGGTCACCGGATTGATATTCGATCGGACCGGCAGCTACGACCTGGGTTGGGCGGTGGCGCTGGTCGCCTGCGCTGTGTCCGCCGCCAGTGTCTGGCTTGCGGCTCCGCGCAAAGTACGGCTGGTCGCCGGTCAGGCCGCCAAACGAGCGGCGGCCAAAGCGGCCTGAGCCGTCAAGCGATATATCCCTATTCCTTGACCTTCCAGTAACTGGAAACCTTATCTAACGATGATCGGCGATCGTCGGCCGCTTCGGCTGCGCGAATTCGTCCTCAGGGTGGGAATATGACGGATCACGATCATCAATGCAGTGGCGGCCACGCCGCGACCAATACTGACGCGGCCGTTGCAGCGACGTCGGCAGGAAACATATTCACCTGCCCGATGCATGCCGAAGTGCGGCTCGATGAACCGGGCCCGTGCCCGAAATGCGGCTGCGCCTTGGAGCCATTGTTGCCGGTCGTCGCGCCTGCAGCGCAAACCTACACCTGCCCGATGCACCCCGAAATCGTCCAGGCGGGGCCGGGCGCCTGCCCAAAATGCGGCATGGCGCTCGAGCCGATGGACCCGACGGCGGCCGCCGAAGGTCCCGACCCGGAATATGTCGACATGCGTCGCCGCTTCTGGACGAGCCTGGCATTGACGCTGCCCGTCTTCGTGATTGCGATGTCGGAGGTGTTGCCTGGCAACCCGCTGCAGGCCGCGGTGAAGCCGACGATTCTGGGTTGGATACAGTTCGCGCTGGCGACCCCCGTAATATTGTGGGGCGGTTGGCCGTTCTTCGTGCGCGGCTGGGATTCGCTTCGCACACGCAATCTCAACATGTTCACCTTGATCGCCATCGGCACGGGGGTCGCCTTCGTCTATAGCGCTGTGGCGACGATCGCACCGGGTGTATTTCCAGCCGCGTTCCGGGCATCCGACGGAACGGTGGCGGTCTATTTCGAAGCCGCGGCGGTGATCGTTACCCTCGTCCTATTGGGCCAGGTCCTTGAGCTCAAGGCGCGCGGCCAGACCAGCAGCGCCATCCGCGCGCTGCTCGATCTGGCGCCGGCCACGGCCCGGCGGATCGCGCCCGACGGCGAGGAGCAGGACGTGCCCCTCGGCGAGGTTGCAGTCGGCGACCATCTGCGGGTGCGGCCTGGAGAGAAGGTGCCGGTCGACGGTATCGTGCTCGAAGGCAGCAGCGCGGTCGACGAGGCGATGGTCTCCGGAGAGCCGCTACCGGTGGAAAAAACGCCTGGCGCTGCGCTAATCGGGGCGACGGTGAACGGCACTGGCTCGCTGGTGATGCGGGCGGAGAAGATCGGCAGCGATACTCTGCTCGCGCGCATCGTGACTATGGTCGCGGAAGCCCAGCGCAGTCGCGCACCGATCCAGCGCCTGGTTGACGTCGTGTCGTCCTATTTCGTGCCGGCGGTCATATTGGTGGCTGTGGCCACATTTGCCATCTGGGCGCTGTGGGGGCCGGCGCCAGCGCTTGCCTTCGCGCTTATCAACGCGGTTGCGGTACTGATCATTGCCTGTCCCTGCGCGCTCGGGTTGGCAACGCCGATGTCGGTGATGGTCGGCATCGGCCGGGGCGCGGGCGAGGGCGTGCTGATCCGGAATGCCGAGGCCTTGGAAAAGTTCGAAAGCGTCGACACGCTGATCGTCGACAAGACGGGCACGCTGACGGAAGGCCGGCCGCGGCTCACAACGGTCGAGGCCGCCGACGGGGTAGACGAGGCGGAAATGCTGAGGCTGGCGGCGAGCTTGGAGCGCTCGAGCGAGCACCCTCTGGCCGAAGCGATCGTGGACGGTGCCCGCCAAGGTGAGCTCAAATTCGCCAAAGTGAGCGACTTTGCTTCCGTTACAGGGCACGGCGTCAGCGGCACGGTCGATGGCCGGGCCGTGGCGCTCGGCAACGCCAGAATGCTCGATACTCTTAAGGTCGACACCTCTGCGCTCGGCGAAAGGGCAGAGGCGTTGCGAGCCGAGGGCGCGACGGTGATGTTCGTCGTGCTCGACGGGACGCTTGCCGGGTTGGTCGCGGTCGCCGATCCGATCAAGGCAACAAGCGCCGCCGCGGTCGACCAGTTGCATCGCGCAGGCATTACGATCGTCATGGCAACCGGCGACAACAAGACCACCGCCGAATCAGTAGCCCGATCGCTCGGCATCGACCGTGTCGAGGCTGAAGTGCTGCCCGAGCGCAAGTTGGAGATTGTCCGCGACCTTCAAAACGCGGGCAACGTGGTCGCCATGGCCGGCGACGGCATCAACGACGCACCGGCGCTCGCCCAGGCCGATATCGGCATCGCCATGGGCACCGGCACCGACATCGCCATGGAAAGCGCCGACGTGACACTGGTGCGGGGCGACCTCCGTGGCATCGCGCGAGCCCGAGGCCTCAGCCGGGCGGTCATGCGTAACATCCGTCAGAATCTGTTCTTTGCTTTCATCTATAACGGTCTTGGCGTGCCGATCGCCGCAGGGGCGCTTTATCCTCTGTTCGGAGTGCTGCTCAACCCGATGATCGCGGCGGCGGCGATGAGCCTGAGCTCGGTCTCGGTGATCACCAACGCCCTGCGCCTGCGACGTCAGACGATTGGCACATCAGACGCAACGGGACAGCACCATTGAGACATGTCAAACGGGCCGACTAGGACACGGGGCCAAATTGGGAACAGAACCATGAACATCGGCGAAGTCGCGAAACGCTCCGGCGTGCCGACAAAGACCATTCGATATTACGAAGAGGTTGGGCTGATCCCCGCCGCTTCGCGTACCGAATCGGGGTATCGGACTTACGGCGACCGTGATCTGGCGACGCTGCGTTTCGTCAAACGGTCGCGCTCGCTTGGATTTTCGGTCAAGGATGTCAGCGCGCTTCTGACGCTGTGGCATGACAGAGATCGCGCCAGCGCCGAAGTGAAGTCGCTCGCTGCCGCCCATGTCAGTCGGATCGACGAGAAAGTTGCCGAGCTGATCTCAATCCGCGACACACTCATCCATCTGATGGAACGCTGCCATGGGGACGAACGCCCGGACTGTCCGATCCTAGATGATTTGGCAATGACCTGAGTAAAAAGCCAATATATACGTTAGATAAACAGCTTATGATCAATTTCTAACGTTCTGTGTAAAGAATTGGCGGAACGAATCACGGTCAATCTCGACTTTGTGGCGATCCTTCAACGCGCCAGAGAATGCGCTTAGAAAATCGACATTGAAATCCCGAGCCAGCGAAGTGCGCAGCTTCTTCACCTCGTCGGCATCCTTGGAAGGTTCGGCCTCGCGCACGTCCTTGAGGGCACCCAGCGTCACGCCGTCTTTGACTTCCGCCATGACGGTCTGGCCGCGTTTCGCCTTGAATAACTTGGTCACCAAGGCTCCGGATACGTTAGCGCCCCCAGCCCGTCCATCCCGCTTGAAGGGGGCCGTTGTGCGCACGGCAAGATTTTCCTTTTTGGCGATCGCGGCCAGCGTGAAGCCACCCTTGAGCTTTTCCATGATCGCTTTTGCGCGTTTTAGCGCCTGATCACGGCGGCGTTGGGCTTTGATGGCGGCGACGACCCTGGCGCGTACTTTCGTTATTGGACGTAGCGCCGGCTTGGAAATCTTGTCGATACGGGCCACGAATGAAGCGCCGGCGCTCGTTTCCACCATGCCGCTGTCTTCGCCGTCATCAAGCTCAAAGATCCGCGAAAGAAACTCGCTTCCGGCGGGCAATTCCTTGATTTTCTTGCCATCGGCATTGTTGCCGCGTCTATCGATCGCGGAGATCTTACGGATCTTGATATTGAACTTCTTGGCGGTTTCTTCCAGCGTCGCGCCGGAGCCGAGATTGTCTTCGATCTGGTTTGTCAGCTTGACCAGGAGGTCGGAGGCGCGGTCCTTCTGGATGTCCGCCTTCAGCTTCTGTTTGACCTTCTCGAAGGGCTGCGCAGTGCCGGCAACGATCTTTGTCACGCGAAGGATATGCCAACCAAGGTCGCTTTTGACCGGATCGCTGAAGGCGTCCTTTTTTAGCTGAAACGCCGCATCGCCCAGCGCTTTCAACGGCAGTCCGTCCTTTTCGACCGTGCCCAGCGATAGGGGACCGCTCGACTGTTTGGCGATTTCTTTGGCGACCTTCTCGAAACTTTGGCCCTTCTTCAACGCGGCGTGCGCCTTTTTCGCGGTAGCCTCATCGGTGAAGAGAAGTTGGTCGATCGCACGCTTTTCCTTCGTGACGAATTCGCTGGAACGCTCGTTGTAAGCCTTCTTCAGTTCCGCCTCGCTGACGCCAACTTCCGAAGCAATCGCGGCCGGCGTCAATATGATCGCGGAGACCTGACGGAGTTCCGGTGCCGTGAAAACCTTGGCGTTTTTCTTGTGGTAAGCGGCGATCTCGGTTTCGTTCGGCGTCGGAACGGATTTGATCGAGCTGTCGGCGATTACCACGATGTCGGCAATGCGCTGCTCGTTCCGGTACCGAAACAGCCGGTTGACGAGTGAACGCGGTAAAGCCTTGCTGGCGACGACGACGCCGGTGACCTGGCCTCGCGCGATCTCACCACGTCGCACCGCGACATAGCCGCCTTCGGTAAGGCGTGCGCGCTCCAGCACTTGCAGGAAGATGCTGCGGTCGAATTCGTCGAAGCGGTTTCGAAAATTGCGGTCGGCGCGGATCTGGCGCGACACCAACTCGTCGCTGACAACCACCCCGACATCTTTCGCCCCAAGCGACAACAGTTGCTCGTTGATCATGTTCTGCAGCACCTGGTTTGCCAGTCCAAGCTGATAGGCTTGGCGAAAGGTCAGGGTAATGCCCAAGCGCCGCCGCTGGTTCTCGATCGTTTGGGTCAACTCGCGGCGAAAGTCATCGAAGGTGATCTTGATGCTACCCACGGTCGCCAAGGCCGTAGTGCCGCGAACGCCCGGGCGCAAGACGTCACCGATGCCCCAGACAGCAAAGCTCAGGATCAGCAGGCCAAACAGCACGACCATGACCCAGGACTTGGCCGATTTTCGCATCGATTGAAGCATCTGGAGGGCTCTCCGCTGGCGAGTGGCGTTGGGGCCGGCATCTTATGTTCGGGCGCGGGCGCCCGCAACCGGAGGCGTGCGCTGCAATTGGCGCCCCAATAAGGTGGCGAAAGTGCGGCAATCCTGTCCTTTGAAGCCTTTGCCTTGCGTGCTACTCAGCAAAATGTGAACGGTTCTTCGGGCGGGGAATAGGGGGCCCAATCACGATGACGGACGCGCGACGGCCGCTGATCGCGGGAAATTGGAAGATGAACGGGCTCTCAGAGGATGGCCGTGAACTGGCACGTGCGCTGGCCAAACGGATCAGCGATGCCAGGACGCCGCCGGCCTGCGACATCGCCGTTGCGCCGCCGGCCACGATATTACGCGCGATTTCGGCGGCGCTCGCCGGATCGCCGATCCTGGTAGGCGGTCAGGATTGCCATGCGAACGCCAGCGGCGCGCATACCGGCGACATCAGCGCGGGCATGCTCAAGGATGCCGGTGCCGTATTCGCCATCGTCGGGCATTCCGAACGGCGCCAGGATCATGGAGAGAAGAACCACGCCGTGCGGGCCAAAGCCGAGGCCGCGCTGCGCCAGGACTTGCTCACCATCATCTGCGTCGGCGAGACCGAAACGGAGCGTGACGCAGGTGACGCGGTCGAAGTCGTGGTCGCGCAGGTCGATGCGTCCCTGCCGTCCAAGGCCACATCGGACACCGTGGTGGTCGCTTACGAACCGGTCTGGGCCATTGGGACCGGCCGCACACCGACACTTGACGAAATCGCCGGGATGCATGGCGCAATCCGGGCCAAGCTCGCCGATCGGTTCAAGGGCGGCGGAGCGTTTCGCATCCTTTATGGCGGGTCGGTCAAGCCGGCGAATGCGGAGGATGTTCTGGCGTTGTCCGATGTCGACGGTGCGCTGGTCGGTGGCGCCAGTCTCAAGGCCGAGGATTTCTGGGCAATCGCCGAGGCTTGCGCCTAACGGGACATGGCTAGGCTGCCAAGTTACTAAGCTGACGCCCTGACGCGTCTTCGACTGGCGCAATGGCGCCGAACACACTAAATAGAGAGCCGTTGCAGCGCGCGCACGAATTTGGCCGCGCTCGGACCGGAAAAAACGGAAATCGTCATGGAAGTCGTTCTGCTCGTCATTCACCTGATCCTCGCGCTGGCGCTCATCGGCGTGATCCTAATCCAACGCAGCGAAGGAGGCGCCCTCGGCATTGGCGGCGGTGGTGGTGGCGGCGGCGGTATGAGCGGCTTCATGACCGGGCGCGCGACGGCCAACTTGCTGACCCGCGCCACGGCCATCCTCGCCGCAGGTTTTTTCCTGACTAGCATGGCGCTTACCTGGGTCGGAACGTCGGGCTCGCGTCCTATCGTTCAAGGGCAGCCTGCGACGTCCGGCCAGCCCGCAGCTGGCAAACCGGCCGCCAAAAAGCCGGCCCCCAAGAAACCGGCAGGACCAAAAGCGCCGGTGAAATAGTCCGTTAGCCTGAAAGTGACCGTTGGCCAGCGGACCGGGGCCGCCGCCAGCAGCTGGCCTATTCAGGCGGTCGCCGGGGACGAAAATGGCCGATAATCGTAAAAGTGCATAACAAACGCCCGCTGGGCGCCTTTTGTTTTTGGAATTCACAACACTTAGTATACGGTCGGGGTCCATGACGCGGTATGTATTCGTCACCGGCGGCGTGGCTTCTTCTCTCGGCAAGGGTCTATCCGCAGCGGCATTGGGCGCGCTTTTGCAGGCGCGCGGATTCACAGTCCGTCTGCGCAAACTCGACCCCTATCTCAATTTCGATCCGGGGACGATGAGCCCCTACCAGCATGGCGAAGTCTACGTCACCGACGACGGCTCGGAGACCGACCTCGACCTTGGGCATTACGAGCGCTTCACCGGCGTGGCGTCTCGGCGCAGCGACAATGTGACCGCGGGCCGCATCTATTCCGACGTGATCGCCCGCGAGCGCCGCGGCGACTATCTGGGCGCCACGGTCCAGGTCATTCCGCACGTCACCGACGCCATCAAGGCATTCATTGTCTCAGACGTCGGCGACACCGACTTCGTGCTGATCGAGATCGGCGGCACGGTGGGCGATATCGAAGGTCTACCGTTCTTCGAGGCGATCCGCCAACTCGGCAACGAGCTCGGGCGCGAACGAACGCTCTTCGTGCATCTGACGCTGTTGCCCTATATCCCTTCGGCCGGCGAGCTCAAGACCAAACCGACCCAGCACTCGGTCAAGGAATTGCAATCGCTCGGCATTCAGCCCGACATACTGCTCTGCCGTTGCGACCGCGAGATCGGCGCGGACGAGCGTCGCAAGATCGCGCTCTTTTGCAATCTGCGCGAGGAAACCGTGATCCCGGCGCTCGATGCACGTTCCATCTACGAGGTGCCGTTGCGGTATCACGAACAAGGCTTCGACACCCAGGTCTGCCGGCATTTCGGGCTCAGCATGGACGAACCGGACCTCGGACTCTGGGAGGAAATCGTCAAGCGTGTCGTGGCGCCGGAGGGCGAAATCACCATTGCTGTCGCCGGCAAGTACACCGAGCTGCAGGACGCCTACAAATCACTGAACGAGGCGCTGACCCATGGTGGCATCGCCAACAACGCCCGCGTCAATCTGCGCTGGATCGAATCTGAGATTTTCGAGCAGGAGGATCCGGTCCCGCACCTGGAGGATGTGAACGGCATCCTAGTGCCCGGCGGCTTCGGCGAGCGTGGAGCCGAAGGCAAGATCAAGGCGGCCCGCTTCGCGCGCGAGCGCAGGGTGCCTTATTTCGGCATCTGTTTCGGCATGCAGATGGCGGTGATCGAAGCGGCGCGAAACCTGGCCGGCATCAAGAATGCGGGCTCGACGGAGTTCGGGCCGAGCGAGGAGCCGGTGGTCGGTTTGCTGACCGAATGGATGTCGGGCGACCGCATCGAGCGGCGTAACATCGATGACGATATGGGAGGCACCATGCGCCTTGGCGCTTATCCCTGCGATGTCGCCGAGGACACGAAAGTCCGCGACATATACGGCGAGGCGCATATCACCGAGCGCCACCGCCACCGCTACGAGGTCAATATCGGCTACAAGGACCGCCTGGAGACAGCGGGTTTGAAATTTTCCGGCATGTCGCCCGACGGCGAACTACCCGAGATCGTCGAATTGCCTGACCATCCTTGGTTTGTCGGTGTGCAGTTTCACCCGGAACTAAAATCGAAGCCAGCCGACCCGCACCCGCTGTTCAAATCCTTCATTGGCGCCGCCCTGGAACAGAGCCGACTGGTCTGAACTGAACATCGAACCGAGTATTGCCGGCTCTTGTCCTGGCACCGCTTGCTATTAGCCTTTCTCGGCTATTTCATAGCGCCTCGTCCGCTCCAATCGGCTTCAGGGATTTGATTCGGGACAGCCATTCATGCAATCGACAAATATCGTCACCCAGGTGATCCTGCCGATCTCGCTGGCCTTCATCATGCTGACGCTGGGGCTGGCGCTGAAGGCCGCCGACTTCAAACGGGTCATCGTTCAGCCCAGGGATTTCTTCATCGGCGCGGTCAGCCAGGTCTTGCTGCTGCCGGCGGTCGCTTTTGCTTTGGTCTCACTGTGGCCGATCGAGCCGGCGCTCGCGGTCGGGGTGATGATCTTGGCAGCATGTCCCGGAGGCGTGACCTCTAACCTGCTGACCCATCTCGCTCGCGGCGATACCGCGCTCTCGGTGTCGCTGACGGCGGTTATCAGCCTGGTTTCGGTGATCACGCTGCCCATCATAGTCGGCTTTTCGATCACGCATTTCATGGACGCTGCCACGGCGCCGAAGCTCAAGCTGGTCGAGACAATCGCCGGGGTGTTCCTCATCACCACCGTGCCTGTCGTCTTCGGCATGATCCTCCGTCATTTCATGCCGCGCACGGCCAAGGCGAGCCAACGCGTCGCGCGCCACATCGCCACGGGACTGTTCGTGATTATCGTGCTGGGCGCGATCTACAGCGAGCGCGCCAATATCGTCGACTACTTCATCCAGGCGGGGCCAGCGACGCTGACCCTCAACGTGGTGATGATGGCCCTGGCCTTCTCGTTGGGAGCGCTATTTCGCCTCGGGCCGGAGCAACGCACTGCAATCACGATGGAATGCGGTCTGCAGAACAGCACACTGGCCATCTTTGTCGGCGCCACGCTCTTGAAGAACACGACCATGATCGTGCCCGGCGGCATCTACGGGTTGCTCATGTTCGCAACCGCTGGCGCCTATATTTGGGGCGTATCACGGCGGCGGCGCACGCTGGCGGCGGCCTTGTGATTTGAGTTGGGCATCATGACCGGGAGCAACGATCGTTACCGTCTGATCGGCACCAACGGTTCGCCCTATTCGGTGAAGATGCGAGCGATCCTGCGCTATCGGCGTCTGGCCTTTGACTGGGTGCTCCGTACCGAAAGCAATCGAGCCGAAACCGAAGGTGTGCGGCCGGCGGTCATTCCGGTGTTGCGTTTTCCCGAGGACGGCAATTACCGCTCCGATTCAACCGTTCTGGCCTATGCCCTGGAAGACCTTCACCCCGGCCAGCGCTCGATCATGCCCAGCGACCCTGGCCACGCATTTCTCAGTCACCTGATCGAGGACATGGCAGATGAGTGGGGGACAAAGATCATGTTCCTTTACCGCTGGCGCCGTCCGGTCGATATCGATTATGCCCAGTATTGGATCGCCGACGATGTCTTTCCAGACCGCAAGGGCGAAGCGCGAAAGGCCGTGGCCGCGGAATTCGCGGAGCGCCAGATCGGCCGCATGGCGATGGTCGGTTGCACCGAGGAGAATGCGCCCGCCATCGAGGCCAGCTACTTGCGCATCCTCGATGCCGTGGAGCCTCATTTCGGCATGCACGATTTTCTGTTTGGATCGCGTCCGGCGCTTGGCGATTTTGGGCTTTACGGCCAATTGAAGCCCCTGTCGGAGGATCCGACCGGCCAAGCGGTCATGCGCGAACGCGCCCAACGGACCGAGAGCTGGGTGCGCCAGCTCGACGATGCATCGGGGTTGGAAGTCGGCCCTGAGGAGGGGGCTTGGCTGCCAACCGATGCGCTGCTGCCCAAGGCGACGTTGGATCTCCTGCGGCTGGCGGGTGAGCTATATTTGCCGTTCTTGTCGGCGAATGCGGCTGCGCTGGAGGCCGGGCGCAAGCAAGTCGAATTGACGGTGTTCGGCCAAACCTATGCCCAGTCGCCTTTCGGTTATCAGGCGAAATGCTATGCCGAGATCAAGCGAAGGTTGGCCGCGCTGGAGGGAGAGCCACTGGCACGGGTCCGTGGAGTGTTGGACGAAACAGGATGCGGCGAATGGCTGTCGTGAGAATTGAAATTAGTGTATGTCGCGGAACCCGCGCACCAAGTCGGGCCGGCCATGCTTGCGCTCAATCGCGGGGACGTCGGACTAGTTCGAACCAGCCAATCAACCGACGTTGAGATGTCGTTTTAGGGCCGTGATCGCGGTGGTGGCGATCTCATCGGCTGGACCATCCGCCTTCGCCACGGCGGTCAGCATATCGAGCAAATCGTGACGCTCCTGCTCAGTGCAGCCGGTGCGGACCGGCGGCGACATCCGCCGCAGGAATGCTGCCAGATCCCCGGCATTCCTTGAAATCCATCGGCCATACGCCAACAACTCGTCGGACGGTTTGGGTTCCAGTTCGAACCGGGTCGTGATCTCCCCGAGAATTGCTTTCCGTTCGGTCTCCGTCAGCGCACCATCCGCTTCTGCGACCGCCGTCATCATGGCAGCCGCGGCGGCGCGAGGATCGTCCGGCACCTCAGTCTTGGCGGCGTTCTGATGGCTCTTCCAGCGCGTGCGGCGCACGAACTTGCGGGCGTCGCCGGCCGCCTCGACGATGTCGCGTGTCGCGTCGGCCGCCATTTTGAGGCGCCACAGGACCACCGCCGCTGCGCCGATCGCACCAAGAATTGCCAATACAAATGCCATCAGGCTCGCCAATTCGTCACGGATCGATATGAAGTTCTACACTTCAATCGTAAAGTGTGCGCCCAATTTGACCGCAACACGCGAAGTGAATGCGATCGAGGCGCCGCTGCGGGCACAAAGCTGGGCCACGGCACGTTGAATTGCCGTTAACGCCGCGGAATTGACTTCAACTTGAGGCCACCCAAGGACTATGTTTGGCCGGCTTGCGCCGAGCGGCAACCTGCCGACCGGTTTCTATGACGGATACTCTATCCCATGCCCGATACCGGCCACGACGCCACGGCCCGGACCGTCACCGTTGGTGACGTCATGTTGTCAAACACCAGGCCGCTGGCGCTGATCGCTGGGCCCTGCGCGTTGGAATCACGGGCGCACGCGTTGGAAATATCGGTTGCACTGAAAGAGATCGCGACACGCTTCGGCATCGGTCTGATCTACAAGACCTCATTCGACAAGGCCAACCGGACCAGCATCGAAAGCCCTCGTGGGATCGGGCTCAAGGAGGCGTTGCCGATCCTGGCAGAGGTTCGCGAGACCACCGGCCTGCCGGTGCTGACCGACGTCCATGAGCGCGAACAATGCGCCATTGCGGCCGAAGTCGCCGACGTGTTGCAAATCCCTGCCTTTCTGTGCCGTCAAACGGACCTGCTGATCGCCGCCGCAGAGACGGGCAAGGCGGTGAACGTCAAAAAAGGCCAGTTCCTGGCGCCGTGGGACATGGCCAATATCGTTTCCAAGATCGAATCCTCGGGGCATCGAAACATCCTGCTGACGGAGCGCGGCGCTTCTTTCGGTTACAACACTTTGGTCTCCGACATGCGGGCCCTGCCGGTGCTGGCCGCCACTGGATACCCGGTTGTCTTCGATGCGACCCATTCAGTGCAGCAACCGGGCGGACAAGGCACCGTCTCCGGCGGCCAGCGGGAGTATGTCCCTGTGCTCGCGCGCGCAGCGGCGGCCATCGGTGTGGCAGCGATCTTTGTGGAAACCCACCAGGATCCAGATAACGCACCTTCGGATGGACCAAATATGCTTCCGATCAAACTGTTACCTGAGTTTCTTTCGATTGTAATCGAACTAGACAAGATCGCGAAATCGCATCAATCGCGCGGTGGGTCTTTGGCGGGCGGCACACAATCATGAGCGTCTCGGTCTACGCAATGACCTGCGGCTGGGTGACCATGCCATACGGAAATCTGTTGCGCGGCGAGGAAGGGACACTGGTGGTCCCGGTGCCGGCCTATCTGATCGATCATCCAAAAGGCAAAGTGCTGTTCGATACCGGGCTGCATCTCGACATCTTCCAAGACAAAAAAGAGTATCTGGGCAAGATGGCGAAGTGGATGGACGTGACCTTCCATCCGGGCGAGGAAATCGGCGCGCGACTTGGCGTTCTGGACCTTGATGTGTCGAACATCGAGACAATTATTGTCTCACATTTGCATTTCGATCATTGCGGCGGCAACGCCCAGGTGCCCAATGCCCGTGTCGTCGTGCAGAAGGCGGAATGGGAGGCGGGTCACGACCCGGACCTCATCCATTACAATGGCTACATGACCAAGGATTACGATCTGGGCCACGATATCCGCACGATCGAGGGCGATTACGACCTGTTCGGCGACAAATCCGTGGTTTGCATTCCGACCCACGGCCATACGCCGGGCCACCAGTCGCTGATCGTGCGCACCGAGGCGGGCGAGATCGTGTTGGCCGGCGATGCCTGTTACCTGCGCAAAACGCTGGAAGAGATGTGGCTGCCCCGAAATGTTCACGATAAGGATGCGATGATTGCATCGTTGCAGCGCTTGGCGGAGCTGAAGCGGCGGGGCGCGCGCATCTTCTACGGCCACGACCCGGAGTTCTGGAAGGACGTGCCTCAGGCGCCTGCTCGCGTCGCTTAAGGCCCGGCCGCGGCTTGCGTATCCCGGCGGCGGCGGCTATCTGAAGGCCATCAAACGGCGCCGGCGCCGCAGGGGAGCAATCATGACCGCCATTCTCGATATCCAAGCGCGTGAAATCCTTGATTCGCGCGGAAATCCGACGGTGGAGGTCGATGTCGTATTGGAGACCGGCGCAACCGGTCGCGCCGCAGTGCCCTCAGGTGCCTCCACCGGCGCCCACGAGGCCGTGGAGTTGCGCGACGGCGATCAGGACCGTTATGGCGGCAAGGGCGTCCAGAAGGCCATACAGGCCGTCAACGGCGAGATCTTCGACATTGTTTCAGGCCTCGACGCGGAAGACCAAGTGGCGATCGACGAGGCGATGATCGCCCTCGACGGCACCGAGAACAAAAGCCGCCTGGGTGCCAATGCAATTCTCGGAGTAAGCCTCGCGGTGGCGAAGGCGGCGGCAGACGATTCAGGTTTGTATCTTTATCGTTATGTTGGAGGCACTTCGGCGCGTGTCTTGCCAGTTCCGATGATGAACATTCTAAATGGCGGCGCCCATGCCGACAACGCCATAGACATTCAGGAATTCATGGTGATGCCCGTGGCCGCCGGGTCGATCGCCGAGGCCGTGCGGATCGGGGCCGAAATCTTCCACGCCCTGAAGGCCCGCTTGAAGGCCGCCGGCCACAATACCAATGTCGGCGACGAGGGCGGCTTTGCGCCGAACCTCAAGAGTACCACCGAGGCGCTCGACTTCATCGCCGAAGCCGTGGGTACGGTAGGTCTCAATCTCGGCAAGGAGATCGTGCTGGCGCTCGACGCCGCATCGAGCGAATTCTACAAGGACGGCAACTACGTCCTCGAAGGCGAGGGTAAGACACTCGATGCCGCAGGCATGGTCGACTACTATGAGGCGTTAGTCTCGAATTACCCGATTGTATCGATTGAAGACGGCATGGCTGAAGATGATTGGAGTGGCTGGGCCAAGTTGACCGAGACAATCGGAAAATCGATACAACTAGTCGGAGATGATCTCTTCGTCACGAATCCCAAGAGGTTGGCGGATGGCATTTCGCGCGGTACGGCCAATTCGATCCTCGTCAAGGTAAATCAGATCGGTACGCTGAGCGAAACCCTGGCAGCTGTGGAAATGGCGCACAAGGCCGGTATGACCGCGGTTATGTCGCACCGATCGGGCGAAACCGAGGATGCGACCATTGCCGACCTCGCCGTGGCCACCAATTGCGGACAGATCAAGACCGGCTCGCTGGCGCGTTCCGACCGGCTGGCCAAATACAACCAGCTCATCCGCATCGAGGAACAGCTTGGCAGCGCGGCGCAATACGCCGGCCACAGCGCGCTGAAACGCTAAGGCGCATTGTCATCAAACAAAATATTGAGTCGTTTCAAGCGCTTAGCACATTATAGGCCTAACGCGCGGATTCCATTGAAATTTTTCGCTTGACCGTCCGAATCGAGATGTGATTCGTTGGGGACAATGAGCCTGCTCGACAACATCCGCTCGCGCGCCCGAACCGTATCATTCCAGGTCATTGCGGCCTGCCTGATCGCTTATTTCGGTTATCACATGGTGCAAGGTGATCGTGGCCTGTTTGCATGGTGGCGGCTAAACGACCAACTCGTCCGCGCTGAAAGCCAACTTGGCAAGCTGCATGTCGAGCGCCAGACCATGGAGCGCCGGGTTGCGCTGTTGCGCCGCGAGCACATCGACGAGGACATGCTCGACGAGCAGGTCCGCCGGATGCTCAACAAAGTCGGGCCCAACGAGGTGGTCATCTACGACCGCTGAAGCTTGGTGGCGGTGCATCTTGGCACCGATATTCCGCATATTCCCCTTCATCGGCCGCTCGTGCGCCCCGCCTCGAAGCGGTATGGCCGCTGCTTGCTTACCAGCCTTGAATCGCGTAGGTCTAACGGGTCTACGGCGTCCACGCTGGGACCGTTCGAGGCGGCAGTTTTCCACCGGCGCGCGGGGAGGCGCGGATGGCGAGCCCAACCAAGAAATCCAAATCAAAATCCAAGAAACCCAAGCCCGCGAAGGCTTCGGCTGAGCTACAGCACCGGCTTTATCGCGAAATGCTGCAAATCCGGCGCTTCGAAGAAAAAGCGGGCCAACTCTACGGCATGGGGCTGATCGGCGGTTTCTGCCACCTCTATATCGGCCAGGAAGCCGTCGTCGTGGGCATGCAGTCGGTGCTGGAGGACGGCGATACCGTTATCACCACCTACCGCGACCACGGGCACATGCTGGCCTGCGGGATGGATCCCGACGGCGTCATGGCGGAGCTGACCGGCCGGCGGGGCGGTTACTCCAAGGGCAAAGGCGGCTCGATGCACATGTTTTCCGCCGAGAAGAACTTCTATGGCGGCCACGGCATCGTCGGCGCCAATGTCTCGCTGGGCACCGGTATCGCCTTCGCCCACAAGTACCGCGAAGATCAGAAGGTTTGTCTGACTTATTTCGGCGACGGCGCCGCCAACCAGGGCCAGGTCTACGAATCGTTCAACATGGCGGCGCTTTGGGAGCTGCCAGTCGTCTACATCATCGAGAACAACAAATATGCGATGGGCACCTCGGTTGCGCGCTCTTCGGCAACCGTTGAGCTCTGTCACCGTGGCGCCGCGCACGGTATCCCCGGCGAGCAGGTCGACGGCATGGACGTGATGGCGGTGCGCGACGCGGGCACCAAAGCGGTCGCGCAAGCACGCTCCGGCAAAGGTCCGATCATTCTGGAGATGGTGACGTATCGTTATCGCGGCCATTCGATGTCGGATCCTGCCAAGTACCGGACCCGCGAGGAAGTTCAGAAGGTCCGCGAAGAGCGCGATCCGATCGACCATCTGCGCGACGAAATGCTGGCCGCCGGCACGGCCGATGAGGCGGCGCTGAAGGAGATCGATCGGCAGGTTCGAGAGGTGGTGAACGCGTCGGCAGAGTTTGCCCAGAACAGCCCTGAACCCGACCCCTCCGAGCTTTGGACGGATGTGCTGGCGGAGCAGATTGCATGAGTGCCATTCGCATGATGTGTGTCAGTGGAGGCGCCAATGCCGGTTGAGGTGTTGATGCCGGCGCTGTCGCCCACCATGACGGAGGGCACGCTGGCCAAATGGCTGAAGGCGGAGGGCGACACCGTCCAATCCGGCGACGTGATCGCGGAAATCGAAACCGACAAGGCGACGATGGAAGTCGAGGCCGTTGACGAAGGCGTGCTCGGCAAGATCGTGATCGCGGAAGGTACGGAGGCGGTGCCGGTCAACCAGGTGATCGCGCTGCTGCTAACCGACGGCGAGGATGCTTCGGCGCTGGACGGGTTCACCGGCAGCGCGGCGTCATCGAATGGGGCGGGTAACGGCCCCGCAGGGGCGGAACCTGTGGAGGCGCCGAGATCGGTCGAGGCACCAGCGCCAGCCGCATCGGCAGCGAAAGTCGAACCGACGCCTGCTTCGGCTTCGGTGACGCCGGAAAAGGCGTATGACGGCGAAGTCGCGGCCGTGACTGTGCGCGAAGCCTTGCGTGACGCCATGGCCGAAGAGATGCGGCGCGACGACCGTGTCTTCCTGATGGGCGAGGAAGTCGCAGAATATCAAGGCGCCTACAAGGTCAGCCAGGGGCTGCTGGAGGAATTCGGCGCCAAGCGGGTGATCGATACGCCGATCACCGAGCATGGCTTCACCGGCCTCGGGGTGGGCGCTGCCTTTGCAGGATTGCGGCCGATCGTGGAGTTCATGACCTGGAACTTCGCCATGCAGGGGATCGACCACATCATCAATTCCGCCGCCAAGACGCTCTACATGTCGGGCGGTCAAATCGCCTCGCCGATCGTCTTCCGGGGCGCCAATGGTGCGGCGTCCCGCGTGGCGGCCCAGCATAGCCAGGATTACGCGAGCTGGTACGCCCATTGCCCGGGGCTGATCGTCATCGCGCCCTATTCGGCGGCCGACGCCAAGGGATTGCTGAAATCGGCGATCCGCAACGACAGCCCTGTCCTGATACTTGAGAACGAGATCCTCTACGGCCGCAGCTTTGATGATGTGCCGACCGACCCGGAGCACATCGTCCCGATCGGCCGCGCCCGCATCGCCCGCGCCGGGAGCCAGGTTACCATCACCGCCTATTCGCGCATGGTCGAATTGGCGCTGGAGGCAGCGGACAAGCTGGCGGAAGAGGGCATTGACGCCGAAGTGATCGACCTCCGCACGATCCGGCCGCTCGACACCGCGACCATCGTCCAGTCGGTGAAGAAAACCAACCGGATCGTTTCGGTCGAGGAGGGCTGGCCCTATGCCGGCATCGGCTCGGAACTGGCCGCCGTGATGATGGAACAGGCCTTCGACTGGCTCGATGCGCCGCTTTTCCGGGTCGCCGGCGCCGACGTGCCGATGCCCTATGCCGCAAACCTGGAAGTGCTGGCTCTGCCGCAACGGGACAGCGTGATCGATGCGGTGAAGTCCGTGCTCTACGCCGGCTGACGCGCGGAACGGGAGACACAATGCCGATCCAAATCCTGATGCCGGCCCTGTCGCCGACCATGACCGAAGGCAAGCTCGCCAAATGGCTCAAGGCCGAGGGCGATGCGGTCAAGGCCGGTGACGTCATTGCCGAGATCGAGACCGACAAGGCGACGATGGAGGTCGAAGCCGTCGAAGAAGGCGTGCTCGGCCGCATCCTGATCGCCGAGGGCGCCGAGGGCGTGCCGGTCAACGAGACGATTGCCTTGTTGCTGGAGGACGGCGAGGACGCTTCGGCTCTGGAAGGCTTCAAGGCTCCGGCGGCGGCCGCTCAACCCGTCGCCGCGGCGGAACCGGCACCCGCGCCGGCGGCCCCAGCCGCAGCAGCTATTGCCCCCCAACCGGCCACAACAGCACCGCCGCCGCCCACGCAGCCGGCCGCAGCACCACCCCCGGCCAGGGAAAGCAACGGCCAGGGGCGGATTTTCGCTTCGCCGCTCGCCCGCCGGATGGCCAGCCAAGCCGGGATCGAACTGGCTGCGATCAGCGGCAGCGGCCCGCACGGCCGGATCATCAAGGTGGATGTCGAAACGGCGCTGAAAGGGCCGCGCCCGGCCGCGCCAGCGACCTCGGGACCGACGGCCTTCGCCATCCCGGCGCCGAGCGCCGAGCCGACGCTAATCCCGCACTCCACCATCCGCAAGGTGATCGCCGAGCGCCTGACCGCCGCCGACCGCGACATCCCGCAATTTTATCTGACCGTCGACTGCGAGATCGGCCAGCTCCTGAAGGCCCGCGCCGCGATCAATGCCGCCGCCCCGGTCGACAAGGAGAGCGGCAAGCCGGCCTACAAGGTCTCGGTCAACGATATGGTGGTGAAGGCCGCGGCGATGGCGATGCGGCAGTTCCCGGCGGTCAACGCCTCCTGGTCGGACGACGCTATCATCCAGTACAACACCGTCGACGTCTCCGTCGCAGTGGCCATCGAGGGCGGGCTGATCACGCCGATCATCCGCAACGCCGATCTGAAAGGATTGGCGGCAATCTCCGCGGAGATGAAAGAGCTCGCCGGCCGCGCACGCCAGGGCAAGCTGATGCCTGAGGAATACCAGGGCGGCGGCTTTTCCGTGTCCAATCTCGGCATGTTCGGGATGAAGGAATTCACCTCGATCATCAACCCGCCCCAAGCCTGCATCATGGCCGTGAGCGCCGGCGAGGAGCGCCCCGTGGCGCGGAATGGCGAGGTCGTGGTGCGCACGGTCATGACCGTGACGCTGACCTGCGATCATCGGGTGGTGGACGGCGCCACGGGCGCGCAATGGCTGCAAGTCTTCAAGGCGATGGTCGAAACGCCCGCGACAATGCTGGTGTGAGGCCCCGTGAAGCCGTCAATTTCACGGGACAAGGTCAATCTCGCCAAAAAATTCGCGGCATTCTCCGAGCATTGGTCGCCCAAGATCGTAGGCGCGGTCGACGACTACGAGATCAAGCTGGCCAAGGTCGAGGGAGACTTCGTCTGGCACAAGCACGATAACGAGGATGAGCTTTTTCTGGTTGTCGACGGCCAGCTGACCATTTCGATGCGCGACCGGGTAGTAAAGCTGGATCCTGGCGAATTCTTTGTCGTTCCCAAGGGCGTAGAGCACAAGCCATCGGCAAGCGCTGAATGCAAAATTCTGCTCCTCGAACGGCGCGGCGTTGTGAATACGGGCGATGCAAGCCCCGGCGAACTGACCAATGTCGCCGAGCGACTTTAAGTATTTGAGGTGCCTGAGAGATGACCGAAACCAACTTCGATCTGATTGTCGTCGGCGGCGGGCCGGGCGGCTATGTCGCGGCGATCCGGGCGGCGCAACTCGGAATGAAGACCGCCGTGGTCGAGCGCGAGCATCTGGGCGGCATCTGCCTCAACTGGGGCTGTATCCCGACCAAGGCGCTGCTGCGTTCCTCGGAGATCTATCATCTGCTGCATCGCCTCGATGAATTTGGACTGTCCGCAAAAGAGATAAAATTCGACCCCAAGAAGATCATCGAACGTTCGCGCGCCGTGGCCAAACGGCTCAGCCAGGGCGTTGCTTTCCTGATGAAGAAAAACAAAGTGACAGTGATCGACGGGCAGGGCGCGCTCAACGGTGCGGGCAAGCTCAAGGTCGAAAAGGATGGCAAGCCGGTTGCCGATTTGACCGCCAAGCACATCATCCTGGCCACCGGCGCGCGGGCGCGCACGCTCCCTGGTTTGGAGCCGGACGGAAAGATGATCTGGACCTACAAGGAGGCGATGGTCCCTGAGGAATTCCCGAAATCGCTGCTGGTGATTGGCTCCGGCGCCATCGGTATCGAGTTCGCCAGCTTCTACCGGACCATGGGCGCCGAGGTCACGGTGGTGGAGGTGCTCGACCGGGTATTGCCGGTCGAGGACGCGGAGATTTCCGCCTTCGCCCACAAAGCCTTCGAGAAGCAGGGCATGAAAATCCTGACCGGCGCCAAGGTCGCCAGCCTCAAGGCCGGCAAAAACAACGTGAAGGCGACGATCGAGTCGGGAGGGAAGACGACCGAAGGGTCGTTCGAGCGGGCCATCCTCGCCGTCGGCATCACCGGCAATGTCGAGGGCATCGGCCTGGAAGGCACCAAGGTCAAGGCCGACCGTGGCCATATCGTGGTCGACGAATGGCTGCGCACCGGCGAGGCCGGGGTCTATGCCATCGGCGACGTGGTCGGCCCGCCCTGGCTTGCTCACAAGGCCATGCATGAGGGGGTGATCTGCGTGGAGAAGATCGCCGGCCAGAAGGGCGTGCACCCGCTCGATACGTCCAACATTCCAGGCTGCACCTATTGCCATCCGCAGGTCGCCTCCGTCGGACTGACCGAAGCGGCGGCCAAGGAGGCGGGCCGCAAGGTCAAGGTCGGGCGCTTCCCGTTCATGGGCAACGGCAAGGCGATCGCCCTGGGCGAGGACGAAGGCCTCATCAAGACCGTGTTTGACGCCGATACCGGCGAACTCCTGGGCGCGCATATGGTCGGCGCGGAGGTCACCGAGCTAATCCAAGGCTACACCATCGCCAAGACGCTGGAGACCACCGAGGCCGAGCTGATGGGTACGATCTTCCCCCATCCCACGCTCTCGGAAATGATGCATGAGGCTGTGCTCGATGCTTACGGCAAAATGCTACATATGTGAGCCCTTCTAGGCTACTAGTAGACGGCCAGCGCCATGAGACGAACCGAAAAATTAGACCGGTTGGGAATTTTTGCGCGCTACGTTGCCGGGCTCGCATTTGTCGTATCCGCCGCTCCGGTCCTCGCCGACAGCTCATCGCCGCTGCTCGCTGCCTACTATGACCGGCACATGGCGATCGTGGGTGCCACGGTCTACGCCTGGCGCGGCGATGACACGCCCAAGCGGGTGCCGCTGAAGGGCGTGCAGGTCGGCGTGGGCGACGACACTCACTATGTCCTGACCGGCGGCGGAACCTTGCTCGGCTTCAGGAACGATCCAGCCCGCGCCAAACAGCTGGTGACGGGCATCGCGCGCTTCGCTGCCGGCAGCTCCGGCGTCCTGGCCCTCAAAACGAATGGGGCGCTTTGGTGGATCGGCGGGCACTCCGGCGGAAAACGCAAAATCGCGGATAAAGTCCTGGCCGCGGCGGTGGGGGACGGCGCTAACTACTACATCGCCAAATCGGGCGTGCTCTTCGTCAAGGGAAGGGCAAGTCGCGGGCAGTACGGCGACGGCCGGTTGCGGACGACGCCCGATTTCGTGCGGACCGCCGCGGGCGTCAAACAGATCACTGCCCATACCGGACACGCAATCCTTCTCAAGATCGACGGAGATGTCATGGGGACGGGCGGCAATATCTACGGCCCGGTCGGCCGGCACGGACTAGGTGACAAAGCCGTTCGCTGGAGCAAGATCATGTCGGGAGCCCTGGCCATCGCGACCGGATCGTCGCACTCGCTGGCAATCCGGCGCGATGGAATGCTGATGGTCTGGGGTCGCGGCTATGGGCCGGAGCCGAAACCCGTGATGGCCGGCGTGAGCGCCGTTGCCGCCGGGTCCCGCGCCACGATCGCGCTCAAGCGCGACGGTTCGCTGTGGCAGTGGGCGCCGGGGAAGAAGCCGCGGAAATTGCTACCGAGATGATCCGGTTTTTGCTTGGTGAAGCTTGACGCACGCGCGGCGCCCCGCCACATCTAGCCCATGACCGAACAATCTTCATCGCCCGCCAAGCTCCGGCATCCGGAGAAAGCTCACAAGCCCGACAATCCGGTGCGGATCAAGAAACCCGCCTGGATCCGGGTCAAGGCGCCGACGTCGCCGGAATACCACAAGACGCGCAAGCTGATGCGCGATCTGAAGCTCAACACGGTCTGCGAGGAAGCCGCCTGTCCCAATATCGGCGAATGCTGGGAGAAGAAGCACGCGACGATGATGATCCTGGGCGCGGTCTGCACCCGGGCCTGCGCCTTCTGCAACGTGGCCACGGGGCTGCCCGACCGGCTCGACCCGCACGAGCCCGAGCATGTCGCCGAGGCGGTGGCGGCGCTGGGGCTGGAGCATGTGGTGATCACTTCGGTCGACCGCGACGATCTGGATGACGGCGGGGCAGGGCACTTCGCCGCCACGATCGCAGCAGTTCGAACGCGCGCCGCTGGCACCACGATCGAGGTGCTGACCCCGGATTTCCTGCGCAAGCCCGGCGCGGTCGAGACCGTGACGGCAGCTCGGCCTGACGTCTTCAACCACAATCTGGAAACCGTGCCGCGGCTCTATCCGACGATCCGGCCGGGCTCACGCTATTTCGCCTCGCTGCAACTGCTATCGCGGGCGAAGGAGACCGACCCGGCCATGTTCACCAAGTCGGGCATGATGGTGGGCCTCGGCGAATCCCCCGAAGAGGTCGGTCAGGTGATGGACGACCTGCGCTCGGCGCAAGTCGACTTCCTGACAATCGGCCAGTATCTGCAGCCAACCCCGAAACATGCTCCGATCGACCGCTTCGTGACGCCGGATGAATTCAAGAGCTTCACCGCGCGGGCCTTCGCCAAAGGGTTTCTGATGGTCTCCGCCTCGCCGTTGACGCGGTCTTCCTATTTCGCCGGCGACGATTTCGCCCGCCTGCGCGCCGCGCGCCTCGCAAATCAGGAAGCTGCCGGGTAATCCGTTAGAAACCGCGCGCGGGTTATTCTGCTGCATGCGACGAAATGGGGCGCTCCGGCGGGCTTGGTTTGAATTGCAACCTGGCGGCTTCTGCCTAAGTCTAAGATACGCTGGAAACACGACGCTCGTGCGGCGTGTGCGAGGAGCAAATGCCGACCCATAGGGAAAAGCGCTTCCTGCCCTACACACCGGAGCAGATCTTCGATCTGGTAGCCGATGTCGAGCGCTACCCGGAGTTCCTACCCTGGTGCGTCGGCGCACGCATCCGCAAGCGCGAGCCCACCACGATCACCGCCGATCTGATGATCGGCTTCAAGATGATCCGCGAGCGCTACACGTCCAAGGTGGTGCTCGACCGGCCCGGTCGCATCGACGTCGATTACGGCCATGACGGGCCCTTCAGGCATTTGGAGAACCACTGGCAGTTCAAGCCTGCCGACGGCGGCTGCGAGATCGAATTCTACCTCGATTTCGAGTTCCGCTCGCGGGTGCTGCAACGCCTGATCGGCATGCTCTTCCAGGAAGCCGTCAAGCGCATGGTCGCCGCCTTCGAGAGCCGCGCCAAGGTGCTTTACGGCGCCGCGCCGGCGAGCCCGGCGAAATTGGCGACCGACGCCAAAGGTTGCTCAGCCGGTTGACAGGTAACCGTAGAGATCGATGACCAGGTTGTAGGTGCCGTGCGCAATCACCGCCGGCCATAAGGACTTCGTTCGCAGATAGACCCAGCCGAGAACCAGACCGAAGACGAAGAGCGAGAGCAGGTAGTCCAGGTTCTCATGATAGGCGGAGAAGGCGAGTGCGCTTAAGACCAGCGCCGGTATGACGGGCACATGCTCCTTCAGCCAGCCGAACAGCACACCCCGGAAGAAAAACTCCTCGATAAACGGGACGATCGCGGTTGAGACCGCCAACGACAAAGCGACGCTGTACCAGGTCGGCGTAAAGCCTTCCGCGAACACGCGCGGATTGTCCATGAGCGCTCGGCCGAGCGACGTTGAGACGGCGCCGTCGACCAGGCCGATGACGGCATAAGAGGCCAAGCCCGAGACCAGTCCGATTGCGAGCATGCCCCGCTTGGGTTTGACCAGGCCAATGCGCTTCAATGGCACGCCTCGCCGACGCCGGCCCACCACCTGAAACGCGCCGACGAAGGCGGCCGCAAAGAGCGCGGTGAATGTGAGCTGACCCGCCATGTGCTGCGCGGTCTTGCCGACGCCGACCGTTTCAAGCACCACTCTCAAGAACGACCAGACCGGCTCGACAACGAGCACGACCGCGAAGGCTATGCCAACCAAGATGGCCATGTCGAGTGCGGTCAGCATGCCGCGGCGTCGTTTGGCTGGCGCTTTCCTGGCTGGCCCTTTGCTTGGGGTCGATTTTTTGGACGGCGCTTTCGGGCCCGAAGGCTTCGCGTTTCTATGACCTCCCGTGGCGGGGCGGGCACCCGATGGCGCTCGGGCGTTCATGGCAGGCTGGCAAACATGATCGCCATGGCCACACAGTTCTGGGTCGCATGGACGATCGTCGGCGCCCAAAGCGAGCCGGTGCGTTCGTAGACGACCGCCAGCAGCAGCCCAACCACGAAAGCGGCGGCGATGACCGGCGGCAATCCGTGCACGACGCCGAAAACCGCGGCGCTGACAAACGTCGCGGGCAGGACGGGCCAGAACCGCCGTAGCCAGCGATATATCAGGCCGCGAAAAATGATTTCCTCGGCCAGCGGGGCGAGCAGGCCGCCGATCAGCACCATGCCGACGACAATGGTCCAGCTGAAACCGTCTGGGGCGAGGAACTTCAGCTGAGGGCTGGAGAAGGGCTTGCCCATGATGCGCTGGATTGCGGCGCCCGTCACCGCCATGAGCGGGACGGCCAGCAGACCGAGGCCGAAGGCCATGAAAGCGACCCGGGTCCGGATCGGCCGGAAACCGATATCCCGCCAGCCAATGCGCCGGCGCCTGACGATGATCAGATAGGTTGAGACGAACATGCCCAGCGTCGCCAGGCCAAGAACGGTCAGTGCGAAGGTTTCCGACTTGGCGAGCGCCTTGGCGCGCTCGGGGTCGGTTCCGCCCATCGCCATGCCGGTGGCGAATGACGCGGCGACGGCGAAACCGATCGACGCCGCCGCCACGGCCAGGATTTCCCAAAGCCGAACGTCAAAACCGGCCTCGGCAGTTTCGTCGGCCGCGGGCGGCACCAACGCATCGGCGGGGACTTCAGACAATCTCCGGCTCCGCAAGCATGGCCAACATCATCTCAAAGGCACGGTCGACCGTGGCGAGCCGCACCTCGCTGCGGTCGCCTTCGAATAATTCGCGGGCGTGTTCGGTGCCGCGGCCCCTGCGGCCCACCGCAATGTGGACGAGGCCCACGGGCTTTTCGGCACTGCCGCCGCCTGGCCCCGCCACACCTGTGACCGCAACCGATATATCTGCGTTTGAGCGCTCCAACGCGCCCTCGGCCATGGCGCGGGCGACCAGCTCGCTGACCGCGCCTTCGCTCTCGATCAGGTGCGGCGGAACCCCGAGGAGTTCCATCTTCGCCTCGTTGGAATAGGTCACGAAACCGCGTTCCACGACATCCGACGAGCCGGCGATGGCGGTCAGGGCGGCAGCGATCAGTCCGCCGGTGCAGGACTCAGCCGTGGCGATCATGAGGCCGGCCGCGCGGCTTGCTTCCAGTACGGAATTCGCTCGATCTTTTAGGTCGTTAGCTAGAATTGCTCAGATCCTTGATAAGGCGAATTCCATAGAGGATCGCGGCCGCGTAAACGCCTGCGATCACATCGTCGAGCATCACCCCGAAACCGCGTTTGACGTGGCGGTCCGCCCAGCCGACCGGCCATGGCTTCAGAATATCAAAGGCCCGAAAGAGCGCAAATCCAACAAGCCAGTGCCACCAGACGCCGTGCGCGGCCGGCAGGAGCGCGATCCACTGTCCGGCCACCTCGTCGATCACGATGGCGCCGGGATCGTCGCTGCCGGTCGCTTCGACATAGATGTTGCTAGCCCACCAGCCGACCAGAAAGACTGCCAGCGCAGCGGCGGCCAACCACCAGACGCCGCCGTAACGCAGAATCAGCCAGGCGAAGGGCAGGGCAGCGAGCGATCCCCAGGTGCCCGGCGCCTTGGGCAGCAGCCCGGACCCGAACCAGGTCGCCAGCCCCAGCGGCAGCAGCGGAACCCGGCCCCGGTCTTGCGGCGTCACCCGCCGCCTCAGTCGCGCAGCCGGACGGTGGCCACCGCTTGCGCCGCGATGCCCTCGCCGCGGCCTGTGAAGCCGAGCCCCTCGGTCGTGGTCGCCTTTACGCTCACTGCATCGGGGGGCAGGGCGAGGATCTCAGCGACGCGCGCCACCATCGCCGCGTGATGCGGTCGCACCTTGGGCGCCTGGCAGATCACGGTGAGGTCGACATTGAGGATGGCGCCGCCCCGTTCCGCCACGAGCTCGCCGGCATGAGCCAGGAAACGATCGGAGGCCGCCCCCCGCCAGCGCGGGTCGCTGTCCGGAAAATGGCTGCCGATATCGCCCGCGCCGATCGCGCCCAGGAGTGCGTCGGTGATCGCATGCAGCCCGACATCGGCGTCGGAATGGCCGACCAAGCCTTGCGGGTGCGCGATGCGGACACCGGCCAGCCAGACATGGTCGCCTTCGCCGAAGCGATGCACGTCGAACCCGGTGCCGACGCGAACCGTGCCGACCGCCGCCAAGTGACGTTCGGCCCGGACAAGGTCGTCCTCGGTCGTCACCTTGAAGTTGCTTTCATTGCTCTCCACCAGGGCGACGGCGAGGCCGGCGGCCTCGGCCACGGCGGCGTCGTCGGTGAACTCGCCGTCGACCGCCGCCCGGTGCGCGGCCAGGATCGACGGATAGCGAAACCCCTGTGGGGTTTGGGCGCGATAGAGGCCGGCGCGCTCGACCGTGCCGGACACCGTGCCGGCTTCGGCGCGCTTCAGCGTGTCGACTACGGGAATGGCCGCGAGCGCACCCTCGGTCTCGCTCAGGGCGTCGATGGTGCGGGTGATCGTGGCGGCGTCAATGAAGGGGCGCGCGGCGTCGTGGATCAGAACGGTTTCGGGCGGTTCCGTTTGCAGCGATTCCAACCCCAGGCGCACCGAGTCCTGCCGCGTCGCGCCGCCCTCGACTGGAGGCTCGACGCCCAGACCGGCGACCGCCTCGTCGTGCAGATCACGGTCGTCGCCGTGGATGACCACGCAAACGCTCGTGATATCGGGATGGCGCGCGAAAGCCTCGGCGCTGTAGCGCAGAACCGGGAACCCGCCGAGGCGGCGATATTGTTTGGGGAGAGCGCCGCCGAACCGGCTGCCGCGGCCCGCGGCGACAATCAGCGCTGTGCAGCCGGTCATCGGCGAGCCTTTTATCCCAGGAACGGTTCGGGGCGGAACGGTGACGGGCGGACCCTAACCTGCGTTCGGGTCGATGCCAAGCCGCGCCGAGCCAATACGCCATGTATCGAGGGCAGGCTACAGCTTTCCCGTACCGTGGAGGGGCTGACGCGTCCGCTGGTCGGTCTTACGCGGATCACATCGTGTGTCGTTTTCCCAGTTGCAAATGGGAAATTTACCATATATCTTAGAGATGAAATCTCAGGGGAGCAGGCCCGCTGCGACAGCTCCGCGGATTTTGTCGTCGCAATTACAGTCGTATAACCGAATATCCGCCGCGGATCGCGTTCCGGCGTTTCGTTCTTGTCCGTGCGGAAAGGGGGAATATTCCCAGATTTTCGCCGACCTTCTACAACCAGATCGACCGCCATCTAGACAAAAAACGGAGACAAACATGCATCCCTTCCACAGCCTGTTCACCGACGAGCCCGACACCGAGTACGTGCCCGACCGCATGGGGCGATTGGGCCAGGGCGGGTTCGTCGTCAAGCCCGACCCAGAGCCCATCGGCACGCCAGATGCGAGGTTCGACGAGTTCCGCGCGGCCGAGCGGCGCGGCGACGGGTTGAGCGATCTCTTTGGCGCCAATCCGGTGAGCATCAAGGGTCCGGTCGGGCCCATTGCACCCAACCGGCGCGCGGATGTCGGCAAGATCGAGACGTTCCTGGACCGGACCGGCGACTTCGATCTCGCACGAACTGAAGGGCCGACCGGGTTCTTCGGCACCACGCTCCAGGATGCCATCACGAATTTCCAGGGCGCCAGCGGGCTCAAGCCCGACGGGCTGCTGAACCCCGGCGGCGAGACCATCGGCGCGCTGGCCAACACGCTGAAAGGCCAGATCAAGCCGTCGGCCCGGAAACACGCCGCGCCAATTGCGCCACGCGGAGCGGGGACGGGCGCGGGACAGGGGACCTTGCCCGTCAACTTGCCGCCCGGCGGCGGCCTGCCCCGTGCCGTGGCTCCCGAATTTCCAGGCTTGGACCGCGACCCCGGCGGCACCGCGCCCAGAAAAGACCCCCTCGAGGACTTCAAAAAGGCCGATCGCGAGAGCATGAAGGGGCTGACGCCTTCGGGAAAGCCGAACACCACCCACCGCGATGCCGAGCGCACCGGCGAGCGGCGGCTGACCCGAAAGATCGAAGAGGAGACGCGCGCCTTCCTGGAACGGGCCAAGACCGCCAACAGGGCGTCAAATCGCTTGGAGCCCTTGAGGATGGTCCCGACGCTTGGCCCTCTCGTGCCGCCTGTCAGGATCGACAAAATTATTGGAGCCTTCGAGCACTATCTCGACGGTAAGGGCGGTGTCGTCAACTACGACCCGAAATGGATGCTGAAACACCCAAAGCTGCAGGCCGCGGCAAAACGGAATGAAAGCAACTTCGAAAACTGGATACTGGGTACTGGAGAAAGACTATCGGAGCCGAAACGAGTATCGCGAATATTGTCCGGCTTAAATGACGGGCAGACAAGAACCGCGAACAAAGTTTTTGAAGGTCGTTACCTTTTTGACAGAACCAAGGACAAGTTCTCAGATCACCGACTGCTTCTCGGCAAGGGGGTCATTCGAGCGACTGGAAAATTCATTTATACACGCAATGGTGATGGTATTCGAGTGACGGGTATGGTCGAGCAAAAGATATCCGACCCTTTCGATTTCACTAGCGGCAGGTTTTTCACGGCTCCCGGCGAACGGATATCACATGACGACATGATTTGGCTGGACAAGCACGGGAAGGCAAAGATATTCGAAGTGCGCTCGATCTGGCGGCGCAAGTTCACTTGGCGGCTACGGATCGTGCGCGATCCGATCAGCCGCGAGGAACAGATTATCGGCGTGGGCAAACCGCGATGGACCGACGCAAAATGATCGAACTGGAACCTGCGTCGAAGCGTACGGGCTTTACATGGCGGTTGGCCGTCCTCGGAACGCTAGGCATGAGCCTACTGGTCAATCTGGTACTAGCCGTCAAAATTGCTGTATTTGACCCAAATTATCCATTCCGTCCTTTGTGTCACGGTGGACGGCACTTTGGTCTACTCGTGCTCGACCAGCCTATGAACCGCCGATTTAAGGACGAAATGCTCCGGAGCATATGGAATACGCGAATACTGAACGACAAAGTGCTGTACATCTCATACTGGAAGTGGACGAACAAAAAAGAAACTCTCTGGAATCTATCTCGGGAAGCAGCTGAGATTCTCTACATCAAGAAAACTGGAGTCAGCCGGATTACCAATAAGAAGCGTGAAATTTTACAGACCGGTCGCTGCAAATTCATCCGCAAGTACGCGCTCAAGAATCCGAAGGCTAATTGGAAAAAAATCCCGGCTGAATGAGCCCTCCGCACGTGACGGACCACAGCACCCAATTTCAACCGAATGACGGCACCCGCGGGGGTCAGGAAACATGATCTATCAGCCTGCCGCCCGGCGGCGGCCTGCCCCGCGCCGTGGTTCCCGAATTTCCAGGCTTGGACGGCGACACCGACGGCACCGCGCCCCTAAATGACCGCCTTGAGGACTTTAAAAAGGCCGATCGCGACAGCATGAAGGGGCTGGCCAAACACGGGAAGGCGAAGGTGTTCGAAGTTCGCTCGATCTGGCGACGCAAGATGATATGGCGGCTCCGCATAACCCACGACCGTCAATCCGGCGAAATACAGATCGTAGGCGTCGGACAACCGAAATGGGCCGATGTCAAATGAGCGAAACATGGAAGCCGTTTGCCAGAGCGGGAGCGATATGGAAAAGAGCCCTGATTGCTGCCCTCGGGCTGAGCTTGATCGTCAATTTGGCGCTGGCCATCAAGATTGCCGTCTTCGATCCAAATCATCCGTTTCGCATCATCTGTTATGTCGATCGTCATGTAGGTTTCCTTGAGTTATCGGATCCCGTTGGCGATCGCTTCAGGGAGCGAATCCTTGCCAATCCGTCCCACTCAAAACGGCTTGGTCGCAACGGCACGGTCTATATCTCCAGTTGGGACTGGTGGTTCGAGAAAGATTGGCATTGGAACCTGACCCGACAAATAGCGGAACGGATATATTTCGAGCGAACCGGCAAACGCATCACCGAAGAAAACCGCGACAAACTGCAGACCAACCGCTGCGGTTTCATCCGGAGGTATGTGCTCGAAAAGCGGACAAGAGCGAAATCGAAAGGGAACTAGATTGCCCGTGACAATCTAATCTGGCTGGAGAAGCACAGCACGGCGATGCCATTCGAGGTGCGCTCGGTCTGGCGGCGCAAGTTTACCTGGCGGCTACGGATCGTACGCGATCCAGTCACAGATGCAGAGCACATCATCGGCGTGGGCAAGCCACAATGGGTCGACGAAAAATGAACGAACCGAATCTCACCGCGCAGCCAAAACGATCAGCATGGCGTCGGGCTTTGCTGGGAATGCTCGCCTTTAGCCTGATCGTGAATTTGACGTTGGCCGTCAAGATCCTCGTCTTCGACGCAAATTACCCTTTTCGCCCGATTTGCCACGGGGGGCGGCATGTTGGCTTGGTTGTGCTTAAGGAACCCATGAACAAGCGCTTCAGAGACAGGATGCAATTGGCTCTGTGGAACTCACGGCTCTCAAGAAGAAGGATTTTGTATGTATCCTACTGGGAATGGACGAATGAGCGGACTGAACTTTGGAATGCCACTGCAGCCATCGCCGAGTACGTCTATGAGCAACAAAAAGGTATCAAGCCCCTGACCAACCAGGAAAGTGAAAAGCTGCAGACCGCCCGCTGCAAATTCATCCGCAAATACGCGCTCAGGAAGCCCAAATCTTGATAGACGCTCGCGGACCTCTTCGTGCTTTCCGGCCCAGCGATACGTTTGCGTTTCGCGGATATGGCCTCGATGAGAAGATTGTGTCCGACGATCTGATCTGGCTGGAGAAGCACAGCACGGCAAAGCCATTCGAGGTGCGCTCGGTCTGGCGGCGCAAACTCATCTGGCGCCTCCGGATCGTGCGCGATCCAAATACCGGCGCAGAACACATCATCGGCCTAGGCAAACCACAATGGGTCGACGAAAAATGAACGACCCGAAGACTACCGCACGGTCAAAACGCTCGGCATGGCGTTGGGCCTTGGTGGGAACGCTCGCCTTGAGCCTGATCGTGAATCTAGCGTTGGCCGTCAAGATCACCGTCTTCGCTTCAAACTATCCCTTCCATCCGCTCTGTCATGGCGGACGGCATTACGGTCTTCTCGTACTCAGAGAACCAATGAGCATTCGATACAAGAAACGAATGCACTACAACATTGACAACTTGAGATTGTCGAGAGATGGAACATTGTTCATATCCTATTGGAAGTGGCGGAACGAAAAAGGAGCCATTTGGAATATCTCGACAGCAATTGCCGAGGATGTTTATGAAGAAGAAAAAGGGATCAAGCGCATGACCCAACAGGAGCGCGAGAAACTGCAGACCGCCCGCTGCAAGTTCATCCGCAAATACGCGCTCAAAAATCCGAAGGCCAACTGGAAAAAAGTCCCCGCCCGATAACCCTTGCTGGCGCGGTTGACAGCGCTGACCCATCGCACCCAACCGCCGCGCGGATGTCGGCAAGATCGAGACGTTCCTGGACCGGACCGGCGACTTCGATCTCGCACGAACCGAAGGGCCGACCGGAGTCTTCGGCACCACGCTCCAGGATGCCATCACGAATTTCCAAGGCGCCAGGGGGCTCAAGCCCGACGGGCTGCTGAACCCCGGCGGCGAGACCATCGGCGCGCTGGCCAACACGTTGAAAGGCCAGATCAAGCCGTCGGCCCGGAAACACGCCGCGCCCTGTCGCGAATGACCGGGGTGAGGTATAGATGGGCGATGCCGACCACGCTCGTATACGGCCTCTCGGCCCTGGCCGCGCTGGTCCCCGCCTGGCTCTACGTCATGCGCGGGGGAGGGCGCGAGCCGCTGCTTGGGGCGCTGCTGCTGGTGGCGTTGGCGGGGCCGGTGTCGTGGGCCGCGGTTCAGCTTTCGGGCAGCTGGCAAACCGGTTTCTCCACGGCTTTGTGGCTGACCATTGCGGCCTCAGTGGTGTTGTTCGCCGCCATTTCGGCCATCAACCGGGCGGCCTGGCGGCTGACGCCGTTGCTGCTGCCATACCTGATCGTCATCGGTGTGTTGGCGATGATCTGGCAGGCGGTGCCGGGGCAACCGCTCTCCGGCGCCACGATCGGCAGCTGGCTAGTTGCCCATATCGTCGTTTCTCTGCTGACCTACGCCTTGATCACGCTCAGTGCCATCGCCGGGCTCGCCATCGTATTGCAGGAGCGCGCGCTGAAGGCCAAGCGGCCGACCGCGTTCACCCGGCTGCTGCCGGCGGTCGCCGATGCGGAGCGGCTGCAAGCGGGGTTGCTGGTCGGCGGCGAGGTCGTGCTGGGCGTGGGGCTGATCACCGGGGCGGCGACACTTTATTCGGCTTCCGGGGCGCTCTTTCAGTTCGACCACAAGACCGTGCTGGCGGTCGTCGCCTTCGTGGTCATCGGCGTGCTCTTGGGCCTGCATTATCTGGCGGGCATGCGGGGGCGACGGGCGGCGCGGCTGTTCTTGCTCGCCTATCTGATCATCACGCTCGCTTACCCCGGCGTGAAATTCGTGACCGACGTCCTGATGGCCGGCTGAAGCGCGACAATTCGGAGCGTTTTGCGGGCGCCGATCAGGTCCGATTGGCGTTGCGTCACACTGGATTCTTCGTATATTGCCCGCTCTTTGTGCACATAGAGAGACTGCACAACAAATGAGCATAACCATCGGATCGCTGGTGCTGGACAGCCCGGTCATCCTGGCCCCTATGTCCGGCGTCACGGACCAGCCCTTTCGCCGCCAGGTGCGGCGCTTCGGCGCCGGTCTCGTCGTCTCGGAGATGATCGCCAGCCAGGCGATGATCCGCCAGGCGCGGCGTCACATGCGCAAATCGACAACGGGCTGCGCTGAAGAGTACCCGATGTCGGTGCAGATCGCTGGCTGCGATCCGGCGGTGATGGCCGAGGCTGCGCGCCTCAATGAAGCGCGCGGCGCGGCCCTGATCGATATGAATTTCGGCTGCCCGGTGAAGAAAGTGGTCGGCAAGCTCGCGGGCTCTGCGCTGATGCGCGATCTGGGACTGGCAGCGCAAATCATCGAGGCGGTGGTGCGCGCGGTCCGGGTTCCGGTCACCCTGAAGATGCGGACGGGCTGGGACGACGAACATCGGAACGCGCCGGAGCTGGCCCGCATCGCGCAAGACCTCGGCGTCGCCATGATCGCCGTCCATGGCCGCAGCCGCACCCAGGGCTTCAAGGGCGTGGCCGATTGGGACTTCATCGCCGAGGTCAAGGACGCGGTCGACCTGCCCGTAATCGCCAATGGCGACATCATGATGCCGGCCGATGCCCATCGCTGTCTGGAGCTTTCCGGCGCCGATGGGGTGATGATCGGGCGCGGCGTCTATGGCCGGCCGTGGCTCGTGTCGCAGATCATGCAGACGCTGGCCGGCAAACCCGTCGCGCCGGATCCGACACCGCTTGTCCGTCTCGCCACATTGCTCGACCACTATGAAGAGATGCTGGCGCATTACGGCGTCCGGCACGGCGTGCGGATCGCCCGCAAGCATTTGGCTTGGTATTGTTCCGGCCTGCCCGGTGCAGCAGAGACCAGAGCCCGGCTCTTCCGCCTGGAAGAACCCTCAGCGGTGCGCGAAACGTTGCGCGGCTTCTTCCTGAATGCGGCGGATGAGCTCGCGGCCGGCCGCGCGGCGGCCTGACCCGATGCGGCACCCGAACATTTCCGAATTGCCCGCTCGCAGCACGGCGGCAACCGATCCGGCGGCGCTGCTCAACGCGTTGGCCGACCCGCTGCTGGAGATCGGGCGGGACGGGGGCGTGCGATTTGCAAACCTGGCCGCCGAGCAGTTCTTTGACACCAGTGCCACGACGCTCTGCAAACGCTCCCTCGCCGGACTGCTGCCGGAACACAGCCCGGTCTTGTCCCTCGTCGAGCAAGTCTTTCACGCCAACAACATGGTCTCGGAGTTCGGCGTCACAATCGAGACGCCACGCATTGGCAGCCATGTCGCCAATGTGAGCGTGGCACCGATCGCCGAACGCAGCGACGCAGTTGTCTTAAGCCTGCACGTTCAGTCGCGCGCTCAGGCCATTGACCGCCAGCTCGTGCACCGAAACGCCGCCCGCTCGGTGACCGCGATGGCGGCACTGCTGGCGCACGAGGTCAAGAACCCGCTCTCCGGCATCCGCGGCGCTGCCCAGCTGCTCGACCAGAACCTGTCGCCCGATGACCGCACTCTTACCGCGCTGATCCGCGATGAAACCGACCGCATCGTCGGGCTCGTCGACCGCATCGAGGTTTTCGCCGACGAACGGCCGCCGGAGCGCGATGCGGTCAATATCCACCAGGTGCTTGAGCATGTGCGACGCATCGCCGAGGCCGGTTTTGGACGGGGACTGCGCATCCGCGAGGCCTACGATCCCTCGCTGCCGCCGGTCTATGGGAACCGCGACCAACTGATCCAAGTCTTCCTCAACCTGATCAAGAACGCCGCAGAAGCGGTGGCGGATGGCGAAGGCGAGATCACGCTATCGACCTTCTATCGCCATGGAGTGCGGATGGCGCTGCCGGGCGGCGAAAGCCGCGTTCAGCTGCCGATCGCGGTCGAGGTCGGGGACAATGGCGAAGGTGTGCCCGAGGACTTGCGCGCGCATCTGTTCGATCCATTCGTGACCACCAAGGCGAACGGCTCAGGGCTGGGCCTGGCGCTGGTGGCCAAGATCATCGGCGACCACCGGGGCGTGGTGGAACTCGATAGCGTGCCGCGGCGCACGGTGTTCCGGGTCATGCTGCCGATGGTCGAGACGCCGTGAGCGCGTACGCGCAGCGAGACCCGAAGGAACGGCCATGAAACCCGGCACAATTCTGATCGCAGACGACGACCGCAGCATCCGAACCGTCTTGAGCCAGGCGCTCGGCCGCGAAGGGCATACGGTACGCACAACCGGCCACGCGGCGACGCTGTGGCGTTGGATCGCGGACGGCGAGGGCGATCTGGTGATCACGGATGTGGTGATGCCGGACGAGAACGGGCTCGACCTCATTCCCCGCATCCGCAAACTGCGTCCGGAGCTCAGGGTTATCGCCATGAGCGCGCACAAGACATTGATGACCGCGGTTCGGGCGGCCGAGCGGGGGGCTTTTGAGTATCTGCCCAAACCTTTCGATCTCAATGCTCTGGTGGGACTGGTCGACCGCGCCCTCACCGAACCGTTACGGCCGGCATCCGACGACATCAATGAGCCGGGCGGATTTGAGGATGACCTGCCGCTGATCGGGCGTTCGGCTGCAATGCAGGAAATTTACCGGGTGATGGCGCGCCTCATGGGCACGGATCTCACCGTGATGATCGTCGGCGAATCGGGCACCGGCAAGGAGTTGGTAGCCCGGGCACTCCACGATCACGGTCGGCGACGCGACGGACCGTTCGTCGCCATCAACATGGCGGCCATCCCCAAGGAACTGATCGAAAGCGAACTGTTCGGCCACGAGCGGGGCGCCTTCACGGGCGCCGCCTCACGCTATGCCGGACGTTTCGAGCAAGCTGAAGGTGGCACGCTCTTTCTGGATGAGATTGGCGACATGCCGATGGAGGCCCAGACGCGCCTGCTGCGTGTCCTTCAGGAGGGCGAGTTCACCACCGTAGGCGGGCGCACGCCGATCCGGGCCAATGTGCGGATCGTGGCCGCTACGCACCGCGATCTGAAGCAGTTCATCCGCCAGGGCCTCTTCCGCGAGGATCTGTTTTACCGCTTGAACGTCGTGCCTGTCCGGCTACCGCCCTTGCGCGAGCGCGTTGAGGACATACCCGATCTGGCGCGCCATTTTCTGGGACAAACGGCCGAACAAGGGCTCCCGGTCAAGGGGATCGCGCAGGCCGCGCTCGACCGCCTTGCGGCTCATCGGTGGCCAGGCAATGTGCGCGAGCTTGAAAACATGATCCGGCGGCTCAGCGCGCTTTATAGCCAGGACACGATCGGCGTGGATATCGTCGAGGCCGAACTCGCCGATATCGCGGCCGACAGCAATCCCAAAGACGCGCCGCGCGAGGAAGGGCTGGGCGCCGCCGTCGAACGGCATCTAAGCGACTATTTCGCGGCGCATGAGAGCGGGCTGCCCCCAACCGGTCTCTATGACCGGGTGCTGCGCGAAGTCGAGCCGCCGCTGATCCGATTGTGCCTCGACGCGACGCGCGGCAATCAAATTCGCGCCGCGGCGCTACTCGGCCTCAATCGCAACACATTGCGAAAGAAAATACGGGCGTTGGACATCCCCATAACGCGGGGCCTAAAATGAGCAGGCGGCGGCAGCGTGCAGCGAAATCCAAAGGTTGACGACGCCATGGCGCCAAAGGCGCAACGAGCAAGCCCAAAGTCCGGGACGGATCTGCGACCGGACCAGGCGCCAGCCACCAGCATGACCGCCAAATCCTCCAAGGCCGGGGGAACCGCGGCGGCGAACCCTCCTGCGACGCCCGAAGCTCCGCCCGCCAAACCAGCATCCTCGCGCGGCGCCAAATTTCTGTGGCGCCTCTATGCCATGGCACGGCGCGCAGGATTGAGTCGGTACGCCGCGATTTCGCTCACCGTTGCCGCGATCGCCTCAGGGATCGGGACGTATTGGGCACTGACGGGCTCACGGCTGTTCGAGCCCGATCCAAACACCGTCTTCATCTTGCTCAACGTCGACTTCGTGCTGCTGCTGTTGCTGGGCACACTGATCGCCCGGCGCGTCGCTCGACTCTGGGCTGAAAGACGGCGTGGCCTAGCCGGATCGCGGCTTCATGCACGCCTTGTGCTGTTGTTCGGCCTCGTCGCGGTGACCCCGGCCATCGTGGTCGCAGTCTTCTCCGCCGTTTTCTTCAATTTCGGGATCCAGGCCTGGTTCAGCGAACGGGTCCACCAGGCCTTAACAGCTTCTCTCAAGGTCACCGATGCCTACTTGGCGGAGCATCAACAAGCGATTCGTGCGGATGCATTGGCCATGGCGGGCGTGCTCAATCGCAACGCACCGCTTTTGTTGCGGTCTCCAGCGATCTTCAAGCGCGCCGTCGAGCAACAGGCCGCGGCGCGTTCGTTGCTGGAAGCGATCGTATTCGATGACAGCGGCACGGTGCTGGCGACATCCGGCCTCGGCGATTCGATCCAAGTCGGGCCAATACCGCAATGGGCGATCGAACGGGCAAAGAAAGGCGAGGTTGCCGTGATCGCCCAAAGCGGCAAACGACGGGTGCGGGCCTTGGTCAAACTCGACCAATTCTTCAACACATACCTTTACGTCGGGCGGTTCATCGACCCGACCGTGCTTGGCCATGTCGCGAGCACGCGCAAGGCCGTTGAGGCATATCAGAAACTGGAAGGCCAACGCTCCGGACTGCAGATCAGCTTTTTCCTGCTTTACGCCGTTGTCGCACTGCTGCTCCTGATGGCCGCGGTCTTGGTGGGACTTTTGCTCTCCAATCAGCTGATGGCGCCGATCGGCAATCTGATCAGTGCTGCCGACCGAATCCGGCGCGGCGACTTGTCCGCGCGGGTCGTGGAAAGCAAGGAGGATGTCGATATCGGCGGGCTCGGCCGTGCCTTCAACCGGATGGCCAAGCGCCTGCAATCCAACCGGCAGGAGTTGATCGATGCAAACCGGCAGCTCGACGCACGGCGCATGTTTACCGAGACCGTCCTCGCCGGCGTGACTGCCGGCGTCATCGGCCTCGACGACAAAGGCCGGATCAACCTGCCCAACCGCTCGGCCTCCGAACTGCTCAATACAGACCTCGATGAACTGGTTGGTAAGCAGCTCGCCAAAGTGGTGCCAGAAATGGCCAACCTCGTAGCGCTCGTCCGCGGTGGTTCCGAAGCGCTGGAGGAAACGGAATTGACGGTGTCACGCGGAGGCGTGACGCGGACACTGCATGTGCGAATTGCCGCCGAACGAATCGCGGACGAGCCGATCGGATATGTCGTGACGTTCGACGATATCACCGAGCTCCAGTCGGCCCAGCGCAATGCGGCATGGGCGGACGTGGCCCGCCGCATTGCCCACGAGATAAAGAATCCGCTGACCCCCATTCAGCTCTCCGCCGAACGCCTGAAACGAAAATACCTGAAAGAGATCAAAAGCGAGCCCGACCTGTTCGAAACACTGGCCGACACGATCGTTCGCCAGGTTGGCGACATCGGACGCATGGTCGATGAGTTCTCGTCCTTTGCCCGTATGCCGGCGCCAAATATGCGTCAGGCGGACCTCTCTGAGATATGTCGCCAGGTCGCAGTGCTCCAACGCAGCGCCCACCCGAATATCGAGATCGTGGCAAATCTGCCCAAAGCCGCTCTCAAGCTGCGCTGCGATCGCCGCCAGGTCTCCCAGGCCATGACCAATCTTGTGCAAAATGCGGTCGATTCGATCCTTGACCGCAAACCCTCCAGTGGGCAAAAGTCGCCCCCAGGCCGAATTGAGATTTCGGTCCGCCGAACGAAAGGCGAAACCGTGGTCGAGGTCGAGGACAACGGCCCTGGGCTGCCAAGCGCTTTGCAGCACAGACTGACGGAACCCTACGTGACGACACGCAGGAAAGGGACGGGGTTGGGCCTCGCGATCGTGGCCAAGATCATGGAAGATCACGGTGGCCAGCTGTTCCTGGAAAACCTGCCGGCAGGAACTGGTGCCCGGGTACGCTTGGTATTCAACGAAAGCTCGACGACCGAAGACACTAAACCATCACGCAGCTCAAAACGAAAAACCGCACAACGCAAGGCGGCCCTCCATGGCTCTTGATATCCTGATTGTCGACGACGAAGCCGATATCCGCATGCTGATCGCGGGTACTCTCGAGGACGAAGGCTATACAACACACGAGGCGGCCGACTCCGACAGCGCGCTAGCGGCAATCAGAGCTCGCTTGCCGAACCTCGTTGTATTGGATATCTGGCTGCAGGACAGCGCTCTCGACGGCATTGAGCTGCTCGATGTCATCGCGCGTGATTATCCCGGTCTGCCGGTGGTCATGATCAGCGGACACGGCAACATCGAAACGGCAGTGGCCGCCATCAAGAAGGGCGCCTACGACTTCATTGAAAAGCCGTTCAAATCGGGCCGGCTGATCGTTGTCGTCGAGCGTGCCTTTGAAGCAGCACGCTTGCGGCGTGAGTTTGAAGCCCTGAAGCGGCGCGCCGGAGGCGAGGTCGAACTCGTCGGGGCCAGCCAGCCGGCCGGTCAACTTCGCCAAGCCATCCAGCGCGTGGCGCCGACCTCCAGCCGAGTGTTGATCACCGGCGCGGCCGGGTGCGGCAAGGAGGTGGTTGCCAGGTTGATCCACATGCGATCACCGCGCTCGCGCGGTCCATTCGTGGTGGTCAACTGCGCCACAATGCATCCCGACCGAATGGAGTTGGAACTCTTCGGCGCTGCGCCAGACACCGGTGATCAGGCAGGACCCAACAAGATCGGCACTTTCGAGCAAGCCCATGGCGGAACGCTCCTGCTTGACGAAGTCGCTGACATGCCGTCGGAAACTCAAGGCAAGATCGTTCGCGTGCTGCAGGACCAGTCGTTCGAGCGCGTCGGCGGTTCCGGACGAGTGGAAGTCGATGTCCGCGTCATCGCAACGACCAACCGCGACCTGCAGACGGAAATGGCGTCCGGACGCTTCCGAGAAGATCTTTATTATCGCCTCAACGTCGTTCCGATTGACGTGCCGCCGCTACGCGGCCGGCGGGCGGATATTCCCGACCTGGCCGAGTATCTCATGGAGCGCTCGGCCAAACTTGCTGGCATCCCGCCGCGCCCGATCGGCCCCGACGCCATGGCGGCACTGCAGTCCTACGCTTGGCCCGGCAATGTGCGCCAACTGGGCAATGTCATAGACTGGCTGCTCATCATGGCGCCCGGAGATACGCGCACCCCGATCACGGCCGACATGCTGCCACCCGACTTGCGCGCCGAAGCGCCGATGTCGTTGCATTGGGATCGAGGCGGCGAAATCATGTCACTGCCCTTGCGCGAGGCGCGCGAAATATTTGAGCGTGAGTATCTGGCGGCGCAGGTGTCGCGCTTCGGCGGCAACATCTCGCGCACGGCGGAATTCGTAGGCATGGAGCGCTCCGCGCTTCACCGCAAGCTCAAGAGCCTGGGCGTTCCAAACGCGGACAAACCCCACTGAACGGGCTCCGGCGGCCGATCCAGCCAGCGCTCTCTAGCGGAAGCGATCGATGAAAGTCATAGTCTGCGGCGCGGGTCAGGTCGGCACCAATATCGCCCGCCACCTGGCGACCGAGCAAAATGACGTGACGGTAATCGATCACTCGCCGGAACTCGTACGGCGGGTTACCGACACCCTCGATGTCCAGGGCGTGACGGGGTTTGCCTCGTATCCCGACGTGCTGGAGCGCGCCGGCGCGACGGATAGCGACATGCTGATCGCTGTCGCCAACGCCGATGAAGTCAACATGGTGGCTTGCCAGGTCGCGCACTCGCTGTTCAACGTTCCCATCAAGATTGCGCGGGTCCGGGCCCAGACCTACCAGAAGCCGATCTGGGCCGACCTGTTCAGCCGCGATCACATGCCCATCGATGTCATCATCTCGCCGGAAATCGAGGTGGCCCGCGCCATCAACAACCGCCTGATGGCGCCGGGCGCCGTTGATATGATCCCGATGGCCGAGGGTTTGGTGAATGTGATCGGGGTGCGCCTGGAGGACGATTGTCCGATCGTCGACACGCCGCTGCGTCAGCTGACGCCGCTCTTCCCCGACCTCCACTTGATCGTGATTACGATTATCCGGGATTCAAAGGTCATCGTGCCCGATCCCGACGACCAGCTGTTGGTCGGCGACGAGGTCTATTTCGTCGCCGAATCGGCCCATGTCGCACGCTCGCTAGCCGCCTTCGGGCACGAAGAGCCGGAGGCACACCGCATTGTCGTAGTCGGCGGCGGCAATATCGGCTTGTTTCTGGCACAGGAATTCGAGCAAACCCGCCAGGATATTTCCACCAAACTGATCGAATTTGACAAGACGCGGGCTACACACATCGCCCAGCAGCTGAAGGAGACCACGGTCGTCAACGGCGACGCCCTCGATATGGAAATCCTGGAAGAGGTCAATATCGGCCAGACCGACACCATCGTAACGGTCACCAACGACGACGAGGTCAACATTCTGTCGTCACTGCTGGCCAAGCGGAACGGCGCCAAACGGGCGGTGACGCTGGTCAACAAGCTGAGCTACGAGCCGCTGATCGCATCGTTGGGCGTCGATGTGGTGGTGAACCCTCGCGCGATCACTGTGTCGACCATCCTGCAGCATATCCGCCGCGGCCGGATCATCGCGGTCCATGCGATCCGCGAAGGGGCAGGGGAGGTGATCGAGGCCGAAGCGCTCGATACGTCGGTTGCCGTCGGCAAGCCCTTGAGGGAAATCCGCATGGACAAGGGCATCATCATCGGCGCGGTGGTACGCGGCGAGGAGGTGCTGCTGCCGCGGGGCGATCTTGAGATCAAATCAAAAGACCGCGTCGTGCTTTTTGCAGCAGCGCAAGCGGTCAAGAAGGTTGAGCAGCTGTTCGCCGTCGGCCTGGAGTTCTTCTAGCCGAGCCGACCGGCGGCCACGCGGAGTAGGCACCTCAATGTCCCGTATCGCATACGTCAATGGCCAGTACATACCTCACCGGCGCGCCGCCGTGCATGTCGAAGATCGCGGCTACCAGTTCGCCGACGGCGTCTATGAGGTCATCGCCATCAAGCGCGGCCGCATGGTCGATCTCAAACCCCATTTCGAACGCCTTGAGCGCTCGCTTGGTGAACTGAAGATCGCCGAACCCATGTCGCGGGCGGCGCTCACTTTCGTGCTGGAGCAAGTCTGCCGCCGCAACCGCATTCGCGACGGCATCGTATACCTGCAAATCACACGGGGCGTGGCGCCCCGCGACCACCAATTTCCGGCCGACCCCAAGCCCGCCGTGGTCGCCACCGCCCGCAATGCCGCCTCCAAAGCGCCCTTGCGCGAGACCGGGGTAAGTGTCGTTTCGATACCGGATATCCGATGGAAACGTTGTGATATCAAATCAGTATCTTTGCTTCCTAATGTATTGGGCAAGCAAATTGCGGTGGAAGCCGGGGCCTATGAGGCTTGGCAGGTGGATACCGAGGGCATGGTGACCGAGGGCACCGCGACCAATGCCTGGATCGTGACCAATGACGGTGAGATCGTCACCCGGCAGGCCGGCGAGGCGATCCTCAGCGGAGTGACCCGCCTTGCCGTGCGAGCACTGGCGAAACAGGATGGGTTGACCCTGATTGAGCGGCCCTTCAGCGTCGATGAGGCCAAAGCGGCCAAGGAAGTCTTCCTCACCAGCACGACCTCAAACGTGATGCCGATCATCGAAATCGACGGCGCGGTGGTGGGCAATGGCCATCCCGGTATTGTCACGCAGCAGCTCGCAGCACTTTACGAGCGCTTCGCCGATGGTGGTTGAGCCTGGTGGGAAGGCTCAACATCTGACGGCGCCTCGGGCGGTTCTGTTCGACTGGGACAATACGCTGGTCGACAACTGGGCCAGTATCCATGACGCGCTGAATACCACATTCGAGGCTATGGGTCAGTCGACCTGGAGCTTGGCGGAGGTGCGCGCCCGTGTGAGGTCTTCGGCGCGCGATACTTTTCCGGCATTGTTCGGCGACCGTGCGGCAGCAGCGTCGGCCATATTCTACGATCGCTTGAAGCGCGCCCACTTGGAAACTCTGAGGGAATTGCCCGGCGCCACGGCGTTGCTGGAGATGCTGGCCGCCGGCCCATGCTACCTCGCCGTGGTCAGCAACAAGCGCGGCGACTTCCTGCGCAGGGAAGCGACGCAGCTCGGCTGGAACACCTGTTTCGGCAGGCTGGTAGGCGCCGGCGATGCGGAGGAGGACAAGCCGTCGGCCGCCCCTATCACCCTTGCGTTGAAGGAAAGTGGCATCGAAGCCGGAACCGATGTTTGGTATGTCGGCGACGCGATGATCGATATCGAATGCGCCCGCAATGCGGGCTGTGTGGCAGTGCTGGTGGGCGATGGACATGGCTCCGAAACCGCTCAAGCCGATCCCGATATCCGCCTTGCGGACCTCACGGCACTTGCAATGCTGTTCACAACACAATAATTCCATCTGTAGTCGGGCGGTTACGACGCAGCGTCGCCGCCCGGAGGACCGCGATACAGCGCCCAGTCCGGTGGTGGGGAAATATGGCCGGCCTGGATCCGCTACGTGGCCCGAACAACAAAAAGCCGACAACAAAGGGTAGAAGCCATGCCCGCGGACAAGAGCCAAAACCTGCAGGACGTGTTCCTCAATTACATTCGCAAGAATAAGACACCGGTCACAATCTTTCTCGTGAACGGCGTCAAACTGCAGGGGATCGTCACCTGGTTCGACAACTTTTCGGTGCTTCTGAGGCGCGATCATCATTCGCAGCTTGTTTACAAGCATGCGATATCGACGGTTATGCCGACCGGACCGATCCAGCTGTTCGAGCAAGACAAGGAAGTCGAGCAGGCCGGCTGACGCGCCGCCCTGGGGGATTTCAGACGGAAACCGATGACTGACCGCTCAGCGCAAGCAAGCGGCGCGCGGACGCTTGTCCTGCATCCGGCCAGGCGCGGCGCCTCCGCTGATTCCCGTTCGCACGAGGCACGCCTCGCTGAAGCGGAAGGGTTGGCGCGCGCTATCGACCTCATGATCGTGCACGGCGAGCTGCGCCGCATCGTTCGCCCCACGCCCGCAACCTTGTTCGGACGCGGCATGGTGGCGGAAGTCGCGGACACCGTCGCCTCGGAAGAAGTTGAATTGGTGGTCGTTGACGGCGCGCTATCGCCGATCCAGCAACGCAATCTTGAACGAGCCTGGTCGTGCAAGGTGATCGACCGGACGGCGTTGATCCTCGAGATATTCGGGCGTCGCGCGCAGACCAAGGAAGGCACACTGCAGGTCGAACTCGCGCATCTGACCTATCAGCGTTCGCGCCTGGTGCGCAGCTGGACCCATCTGGAGCGCCAGCGTGGCGGCTTTGGTTTCCTGGGCGGGCCCGGCGAATCGCAGCTCGAGATCGACCGGCGGCTTATCGACGAACGGTTGATCCGGCTGAAACGCGACCTGGAGACGGTCAAGCGACGCCGCGCCCTACAACGCCGCGCCCGCGCCCGCGTGCCGTTTCCGGTGGTGGCGCTGGTCGGCTACACCAATGCCGGCAAGTCGACCCTGTTCAATCGGCTGACCGGGGCGGAGGTGGTGTCCGAGGATCTTTTGTTCGCAACGCTCGATCCGACCATGCGGGCCATCGAGCTGCCATCGGGGCGCCGTGTGATTCTGTCCGACACAGTGGGCTTTATTTCCGAACTGCCCACCCACCTCGTTGCCGCATTCCGCGCGACGCTTGAGGAGGTGACCGACAGCCAGGTGATCCTGCACGTCCGCGACGTATCGCATCCCGATCACGAAGCCCAAAAAGCCGATGTCCTGACCGTGCTCGACACATTGGGCATGGCCGAACGCCTGTCGGGGGACGCGATCGAGGCGCTCAACAAGATCGATCTGCTGGATGCGGAGGCCCGCACCGCGCTATTGGCCCAAGCTGAGCGCTCCAACCTGCCGACCGTGCCCTTGTCGGCGCGCACAGGGCAGGGGATCGACCGTCTGCTTACAATTCTCGACGAACAGCTGGGCCGGAGCCGGGTCACGATCGATTACCTTGTCGATGTCGCCGGTGGTGCGGCTCTCAGCTGGCTCTACCAACATGGCGAGGTGATCGAGCGACGCGACGATGCGTCATCGATCGCCATGAAAGTGCGCCTGGAGCCCAACGACGCCAAACGTTTTGAGAACCGTTTCGCCGAGTATCTGAAAAACTGACCGAGTTTGCGAGCCAAGCCGGGCCGTGCCAGGCCGGGTTTGATCCACTAGTAGGGCTACTAGTAGACCGACAAATCCGTAAAATTGCAGTGATATCGACATCACAAGTTCGGCCGTACATCTGTCAACCGACGCGCCGGTTGACGCGCGCGTCACGTCACACTATACCCATTGGCACTCACTAACTTAGAGTGCTAACAGAGTGCGGCTCGCCTCCTCCCGGAAGCAGCCGCCGAACCAGGCAATCGCCAACAACAATTAATCCAATGGAGGTGTCATGAGCTTCAGGCCGCTGCACGACCGCGTCCTGATCCGTCCTCTCGACGAAGACGAGAAAACAGCGGGCGGTATCATCATTCCGGACACGGCGAAGGAAAAGCCGATGCAGGGAAAAATCCTTGCCGTCGGCTCCGGCGCACGTGACGAGCAAGGCAAGATCACGCCGATGGATCTGAAGACCGGAGACAAGGTGCTCTACGGCAAATGGGCCGGCACCGAGGTCAAGATCGACGGAGAAGAACTGGTGATCATGAAAGAATCCGACGTCATGGGCGTCCTCGGGTAAGGAGACAGAATAATGACAGCGAAGGACGTAAGATTTTCGTCGGACGCGCGGCAGCGGATGCTGGCCGGCGTCGACACATTGGCGAACGCCGTCAAGGTGACGCTGGGGCCCAAGGGCCGCAACGTCGTTCTCGACAAGGCGTTCGGTGCCCCGCGCATCACCAAGGACGGTGTCACGGTCGCCAAGGAGATCGAACTGGAAGATAAGTTCGAGAACATGGGCGCCCAGATGGTGCGCGAAGTTGCCTCCAAGACCAGTGACTTGGCCGGCGACGGCACCACCACCGCAACCGTGCTGGCCCAGGCCATCGTGCGCGAAGGCTCCAAGGCAGTGGCCGCGGGCTTGAACCCGATGGACCTTAAGCGCGGCATCGATCTGGCTACGGACGCCGTGGTCGCAGCCGTCGTCAAGCGCTCGCGCGCGGTCAAGACGAACGACGAGATCGCCCAGGTCGGCACCATCTCATCGAACGGCGATGCGGCAGTCGGCGCCATGATCGCCGAGGCCATGGAAAAGGTCGGCAATGAGGGCGTGATCACGGTCGAGGAGGCCAAGGGCCTTGAGACCGAGCTCGACGTGGTCGAGGGTATGCAATTCGACCGCGGCTATCTCTCGCCCTATTTCGTCACCAATGCGGAGAAGATGATCACCGAGCTGGAGGACCCGTTCATCCTCCTGCACGAGAAAAAACTCTCCGGCCTGCAGGCGATGCTGCCGCTCCTGGAGAGCGTGGTGCAGTCGGGCAAGCCGCTGCTGATCATCGCCGAGGACGTGGAAGGCGAGGCGCTGGCGACCCTGGTCGTCAACAAGCTGCGCGGCGGCCTCAAGGTCGCGGCGGTCAAGGCGCCGGGCTTCGGCGATCGCCGCAAGGCGATGCTGGAGGATATCGCCATCCTGACCGGTGGCCAGGTGATCTCCGAGGATCTCGGCATCAAGCTGGAGAACGTGACGCCGGACATGCTGGGCACGGCGAAACGCGTGATCCTCACCAAGGAAGAAAGCACCATCGTCGACGGCGCCGGCAAGAAGTCGGACATCGAAGGCCGTTGTAGTCAGATCCGGGCGCAGGTCGAGGAGACCACCTCCGACTATGACCGTGAGAAGCTGCAGGAGCGTCTGGCCAAGCTGGCCGGCGGCGTGGCGATAATCCGGGTCGGCGGCGGCAGCGAGATCGAGGTGAAGGAGCGCAAGGACCGCGTCGACGACGCGATGCATGCAACCCGCGCCGCGGTCGAGGAAGGCGTTGTGCCGGGCGGTGGCGTGGCGCTGTTGCGCGCCATCAAGGCGCTCGACAAGGTCGAGCCGGAGAATGACGACCAGCGTGTCGGCATCGACATCGTGCGCCGGTCGCTTAAAGCTCCAGCCCGTCAGATCGCCGAGAATGCCGGCGAGGACGGCTCCATCGTGGTCGGCAAGATCATGGACGCCAAAGACAACAACTTTGGCTTCGATGCCGCGGACGACACCTACAAGGATCTGGTGAAGGCCGGCATCATCGACCCGACCAAGGTGGTGCGGACCGCTTTGCAGGACGCGGCCTCGGTCGCCGGTCTGCTGGTGACGACCGAAGCCATGGTCGCCGAGAAACCCAAGGACGATGCCGGCGGCATGCCAGGCGGAATGCCTGGCGGCGGCATGGGCGATATGGGTGGCATGGGCGGCATGGGCTTCTAGTCCCGATCGTTTCCAAAAATCGAGTTGAGGCCGGTCCCGCAAGGGCCGGCCTCTTTTTTTGGGCGTTCTCTATTCCACTGCCGGGGCCGGCTCGACGCGGTAGTGGGCGGAATGATAAGGGAGGGGGCCGCTGGCGCAAGCAGTCCACGATTTCTACCCAGCTCCCACCGCGACCCCGCTTGAAGGCAATCGACCATCATGTCCATCAACATCGATACCGTCACCGCAATCATTCGCGAAGCCGCCGAGGCCGAAGTCCTGCCGCGCTTCAATCGGCTGACGGCTGGCGATATCGAGCAGAAAACCGGACCGAACGACCTCGTCACCGCAGCCGATCTGGAGGCGGAGGCGGTTCTTACGCGCCGCCTCACCGAGCTCCTGCCGGGCTCGATCGTGGTCGGCGAGGAAGCAACGGCCAAGGATCCGCGTGTGGTCGATCGCCTTTCGAGCAACGAGGATTCTGTCTGGATTATCGATCCGGTCGACGGAACCTGGAATTTCACTCAAGGACGGACAGCCTTCACCATGATCGTGGCGCTGGTTCGCGGCGGCCGGGTGCGAACCGGCTGGATCCATGATCCGATCGAGAATACGACCGCAACCGCGGAGGAGGGGGCCGGCGCGTGGGAAAATGGGGCACGGCTGAAAGTGGCCGAACCGGCGGCGCTGGCTTCGATGACCGCGGCGCTCTATGTGGGGGCCCGGCGCACGCCGGCCATGTATGAACGCATCAAAGCCCTGAAACCCGGTCTCGGACCGCGCTCCCATTTGGCTTGCGCCGGCGCTGAATATCTTGGTCTCGCGCGCGGCACCACGCACTACGCGGTATTCACCCGGCTATTGCCGTGGGACCACGCTGCGGGCAATTTGATCCATCTGGAGGCGGGTGGCCACAACCGCATGATGGACGGCAGGCCATATGTGCCCCGGCCGATTGAGGGTTCGATTTTGCTGGCACCCGACGAGGCCTCGTGGCGCCAGCTGCGCGACCTGCTCGAAGGCGACGATCATACGATTTGAGGCGATCAGCCTTCGCGGCTGAAGGCGAATGGCCCGAAGGCCTGGCTCGTCGGCATCATCTCAACAGTGTTGATGTTGACATGGGCCGGCAGCGTCGCAACCCAGTGGATGGCCTCGGCGATGTCGTCGCCGCCAAGGGGCTGAAGCCCGGCATAGGGGCCTTTCGCCTTGTCCGCGTCGCCCTTGAAGCGGACCAGCGAGAATTCGGTTTTCGCCAGACCTGGCTCCACGCAGGTCACCCGAATGTTATGGGTGACCAAGTCGGCGCGCAAATTGAGTGAAAATTGGTGAACGAAGGCCTTGGTGGCGCCGTAGACATTTCCGCCCGGATAGGGGTATGCGCCGGCGACCGAGCCGACATTGATGATATGCCCGCTGCCGCGCTCAAGCATCCCCGGCAACACGGCGCGAGTGCAGTAGGTGACGCCCTTGATATTGGTGTCCACCATGGTGTCCCAATCGTCGAGATTGGCCGACTGGGCCGGATCCAGACCGAGCGCCAGGCCGGCATTGTTGACCAGCACATCGATGGCCGCAAAGTCCGCCGGGAGCCCGTCGATCGCAGCCGACACACTGGTTCGGTCTTGAACATCGATGGGCAAGACATGCGCGCTGGCGCCAAGTTCGGATTTGAGCGCCGCCAACCGGTCCTCGCGGCGACCGGCCAGCACGACCCTGTGCCCGTCGCTCGCAAACCGGCGTGCCGTTGCCTCACCAAAGCCGGCCGTGGCGCCGGTCACCAGGATCGTTAGGTTAGCTTTTATGGACACGAATTTTTCTCCTTATCTCAATTGTTTCCGCAAAAGAATTGAATTTTAAAATGAACTATGAAGACACCTTGCCCGTGCGCGTCGCTTGGGCCCGCTTGACCGCCTGCCATACGGCCTCTAGGTCGGCCAATGCCATGGTTGAGGGCTCGCGGTCCTGCGTCCGCAATTCGCTTTCAAGTTGGCGGAACCGGGATTCGAAACGACGGTTTGCGCCGTGCAAGGCAGTTTCGGGGTCGATGCCCGACTTGCGGGCCAAATTCGCGCAAGTGAAGAGCAAATCGCCGATTTCCTCTGATAGCCGGTCATTATCGCCAGCCTCGATTTCCGCCCGAACTTCGTCGGTTTCTTCTTCGATCTTGGCGAGTACATCTGATGCGGCCGGCCAGTCGAAACCAATCCGTGCCGCTCGTTTTGACAGCTTCTCCGCCCGAAGAAGGGCCGGCAAGGATACGGGGACACCGTCGAGGGCGCTCATGGCGCTGGCATCTTGCCCGCGTGTTGACGATTTATGCGCACGTTCTTCTGCTTTCTGGTCTTCCCATTCCAGGCGTTGCTGTTCGAGGCCGGTCACATCGCCGTCGCCGAATACATGAGGGTGGCGGCGTACCATCTTTTCGCTGATTGCGTCTGCCACCTCATCGAACGCGAAATGGCCAGCCTCGTCTGCCATCTGGGAATGAAAGACGACTTGCAACAAGAGATCGCCCAGTTCGTCGCGGAGGTCGCCCAGATCGTTCCGGGCAATCGCATCGGCGACCTCGTATGCCTCCTCGATGGTATATGGCGCGATCGTTTCGAATGTCTGCTCGATATCCCAAAGGCAACCGCGTTCGGGATCGCGTAATCGCGCCATGATTTCAAGCAGCCGGTCGAGCGATCTGGACATGGGTGGCATCCCGTGAGGTGGGCAGGGCGCGAGGAGGATCGAGGCGCGGGCAGGGGCCCAGGACGGGCAAACCATATCAGCGCCCAACAGCCCGGCCAAGACGATGTCGCCAAGGGTTCGACGTGGCTTGGACGTGGCTTCGGCGCGTTTTCTACTAGTAGAAAATTAACCATATTGACCGATGGTGCGGTGTTCGAACCGATTGCCGCCGGCGCCGTTTGTCCGTTAGAGTGCGTTCCCTTGGGGGGTCGCCTGCGGCAACGGGGAAACAAGCGTCAGATGGTGTCGATCCTGAATTGAGTATCTTGGATCGCTTCGGTGACACACTGATCGCTTGGCCGGGGGAGTTGTTTATCATGGCTACGACTGTCGCTCAGCGCCGCTGGCGCGAGAAAAATCGCTTTGTGAAAACTCAACTGAACGTGATGACGCGCCGCTTGGTGCATGACGACCTGACCGAGATCTCCGACAGCTTCCGGCTGCGGGGCAAGGGCGAAGCCGTCAGCTTCGCGTCCTTCGTCACAAAAGGTCTGCAGCAATTCGCCGAATACGATCAAGAGGCCCAGCGACTGCTGGAGATATTTTCGGCCGCCTACGAACGCGACCGTGATCTCTATCAGTAACTGACGATGGTCGAGCGTTGGACCGGACGGGCAGCTCGAACTGTCCGGCGCCACGCTGGGGAAGTGGCGGCACCAATCCAGCCAGTTTTCAGTCAAATACCCCGCCGATCACCGATCTCAAAACGCGCATAATATATATTATGGAAAATATCGGGTAACTGGCATTTCAGTGCTTAAAGCCAGCGCTCGGGGTATGTGGCCGAACCGCCCCACCTGGTCGTCAAACTTCGATGACCATCCCATCATAGGCTGGCTCCACACCCTCCGGCAGCTCGCGGCATAATGTTTGGTAGTCCATACTGACATGCATGTTGGTCAGTACGGCGCGCCGCGGTTTCAGCCGCGCGATCCATTCAAGCGTCAAATCGAGATGCGCATGCGTGGGATGCGGCTTGCGCTGAAGCGCGTCGACAATCCAGACGTCGATACCCGCCAGCACCTCAAATGCGCGCTCGTCGAGCGCCACAACGTCGTTCGAGTAGCCAACTGACCCGAACCGCAAGCCCAGACTGGCCATCGTGCCATGATCCTGCTCGAACGCCGTGGCCTCCATATTGTCGATCTTGAACGGCACCGTGGGCTCAATTTCGAATGTCTCGGCAATCGGCGGATATGGGCTCCCTGGCGGACGCTCAAAGATGTAGTCGAACCGCCGTCCGAGGATGCCTAGCGTTTCCCGATCGCCAAAGACCGGCAAGCGCGTCCTTTTGCGCAGGAACAATACGCGCAGATCGTCGATCCCATGCGTCTGGTCGGCGTGGCTGTGCGTGTAGATCACCGCATCGAGATTGTCGATGCGGGCGTCCAAGAGTTGTTGGCGCAGATCCGGAGCGGTATCGACCAGCACGCGCGTCTCGCTGGTTTCAACGGAGATTGAGCAGCGGCTGCGCCGGTTTCGCGGCTCCTCGGGGTCGCAATCGCCCCAATCGTTGCCCACGCGCGGCACACCGGTCGAACTGCCACAGCCGAGGATAGTGACTTTCATACCTTAGATACGGCGCAGTATATGGCGGACATTAGGAATGCCGACCCAGCGCTCACGCCGGCCGTTCGGCCTTGGCGAACAACCGATAGAAATTGTCGGTGGTCGCCTCAGCCAACTCGTCGAAAGTTGTCTGGCGCAACTTTGCGACAAAGGCCGCTGTGTCGCGAACATAAGCCGGTTCATTTCGTTTGCCTCGATGCGGCGTCGGAGCCAGATACGGGGCATCGGTCTCAACCAGCAGGCGCTCCAACGGTGTGACCTTGGCGATCGCCTGAACCGCCTCGGCACGCCGGAACGTGACAATGCCCGAAAAAGACAAATAGAACCCGATCTTAAGCGCCCTTTCGGCGAGCTCGCTTGAAGCGCTGAAACAATGGATCAGGCCCGAAACATGGCCGCGCGCATGTTCTTCCTCCAGAATGTCCATCGTATCGTCGTCGGCGTCTCGGGTATGGACGATGAGCGGCAGGCCGGTGGTTCGCGCCGCCGCGATATGGGCTCGGAAGCTCGTTTGCTGAGCCTGGCGGGGGCTATGCTCATAGTAATAGTCGAGACCGGTTTCGCCGATGCCGACGACACGCGGATGGGCGCTCAGCTCAATGAGCCGATCTGGGGCATCGACGCCCTCCTCCGCCGCCTCGTGCGGATGAACGCCAAGCGAACACCAGACATTGGGATGGGCCTCGGCAATCCGGCGCACATCGTCGAAGCGGCTGAGCCGCGTGCAGATTGTCACCATTGTATCGATTCCGGCCCCCGCGGCGCGCGCCAACACACCGTCGAAGTCTTCCTCGAAGGCCTCGAAATCCAAATGGCAATGGCTATCGACCAGCATGCCTAGCTCAGCTCCCCTGCACCGCGGCGGCTGGCTCTTCGACGAAGCGCGGAAAGATCCCTTGCGGCACCGGCAGCGAAGTGCCGGATCGAAGCGCGTGTGCCGAACTCAGATGAGCGATCGCACGTTGATCGGCTGGAACAGCCAACTGCTCGAGCAATTGAGCCATTGCGCCCGGCGCCACAGGCTGTGCGAGGATTGCCAGGTGGCGAATGACCTCCGCCGCGCACCAGAGCACGGTCGCCATTCGGACCGGATCGGTCTTACGCAGCGCCCAAGGCGCCTGGGTATCGAGATATCGATTTGCCTCCGCAACGACGCGCCATAATGCCTCCAACGCCCGGTGGATGGCCAAACCCTCCATGGCATCACGCATTTCGGCGGCGGCATTGCGTGCGGTCGCGAGCATTTTATCGTCGTCGCCGGCGAGCGCGCCTGGCTCGGGCACGGCGCCGTCACAGTTTTTGGCGATCATCGACAACACCCGCTGGGCCAGATTTCCGAAATCGTTGGCCAGATCGCCATTGATCCGATGGATCATCGCTTCGCGGGAGAAAGACCCGTCACTCCCGTACGGCACCTCGCGCATCAGAAAGTAGCGCGTTTGGTCGAGGCCAAACTCGCCGACCAGGTCCTGGTAGGTCACAACGTTACCCACCGATTTGGACATTTTGGCGCCTTCCACGGTCAGGAAACCGTGGCCGAAGACCTGTTTCGGCAGCGGCACGCCGGCAGACAACAGGAAAGCCGGCCAATAAAGTGCGTGAAACCGCACGATATCCTTGCCGACGATATGAACGTCGGCGGGCCAGTAAGTCTGGTAGAGCGGATTTTCCGTGTCCGGATAGCCGACGGCCGTCAGGTAATTGGTCAACGCGTCGAGCCAGACATACATAATGTGCCGCTTGTCGCCCGGCACCGGCACGCCCCAGCGGAACGTGGTTCGCGAGATCGACAGATCATTCAAGCCAGACTTGACGAAATTCACGAGCTCCTTGCGCCGGAAGTCCGGCTGCACGAACTCCGGATGCGCCTCATAATGGGCCAGCATCTTGTCCTGATAAGCCGAGAGCCGAAAGAAATAGCTCGGCTCCTCGACCCACTCGACCTCGGCGCCGGACGGCGCGATCCAGGTTCCGTCGTCCGACTTGGTGAGTTCGTCCTCGCCGAAGAAGGCTTCGTCCCGGACGGAGTACCAGCCTTCGTACTTGCCGAGGTAAATGTCTCCATTGTCCTCAAGTTTCTTCCAGATGGCCTGGGAGGCCGCGTAGTGGCGCGGCTCGATTGTCCGAATGAAACTATCGTTCGAGATATCAAGATCTTCCGTCATTGCCTTGAAAAGGCCGGCAATTTCGTCACAGAACTCGCGCGGTTCCTTGCCGGCAGCGGCCGCGGTCTTGGCGACCTTCTGGCCGTGCTCGTCGGTTCCGGTCAGGAACATCACGTCGTAACCGTCGAGGCGCTTGAAGCGCGCGATCACGTCCGTGGATATCGCCTCGTAGGCATGTCCCAGATGCGGCGGGCCATTCACATAGGAGATCGCCGTTGTGATGTAATAGGGCTGCTTTGGCGGTTGACCCGCGGCCATCATCGGCTCCGGTTGCTGCGTTTCGTATCGCAGGGTTGAATTGGCTCGTCGTGCCTAGATTGCGCGCACAATCGGCGCTTTCAAGCCCGCGTGGCGCTCTCGACCGCCAAAAAGGCGCTCATGAGGACCTGTTTGCGGTCGAGATAGGCACCGTCTGCACGGTTGAGCAGGCCGCCGACCTTGTCCCACAGGGCCAAGCGGCGTTCAAGGCCCAGTTGATCGCCAAGGCGGGCCAGCAAGGCGCCCTCCCCGGCCACCAACTCCGCCGGCGCTGGCGTGTCAGTGCCTGATTTGGCGAGCTGGGCGATCCAATCGCGCATCAGATCGGAGGCGGCCGCGAACTCGGCATCGGCCGCGCGCTTCGAGAATCGGCCTGCAAAGGCATCGAGCCGCACCAAGTCGAGGTGCGGCAATCCGTTCAGGATCTCGATCATGTCGCGGTAGAGCGCCGGGCCGCCGGCATCGGCCAGGGCAAGCGCGCGGCCGGCGCTACCGCCCGACAGGTGGGCCACCGCCGCCGCATCGTCCGGGGACAGGTCGGGCCGATGTTGCGCGACGATACCGGCAACCTCGCCTACAGCAAGCGGTTGCAGAGTGAGGGTCCGGCAGCGCGAGCGGATTGTCGGGAGCAAACCGCCCGGAGCGTGAGAAATCAGGAACACCAGGCCGCGCTCGGGCGGTTCCTCGACCAGCTTGAGCGCGGCATTGGCGGCGCTGCGGTTCATATCGTCGGCGGCGTCGATAATACAGATACGCCATGCGCCTGGCGCGGCCTTCATGGAGAAAAAACGACCCATGCGGCGAACGGCCTCGACGTTGAGGATGCTCTGCCAGACTTTTCTTTTGGGATCCCACTGACGCTCCACCGTGAGCAGGCCCGGATGGCTGAACCCGGCAACGGCGCGGAATACCGAGTCGTCGGTCGCCATGTCCAGATTATCGGAGACATCCTGCGGGGCGGCAGCAGGCCAACCGGCAGTCGCCAGGACGTGCCGCACGAAACGAAAGGCCAATGTCGCCTTTCCGATCCCCCGCGGGCCGGTGATCAGCAACGCATGGGGCATGCGGCCGGACTTCCAGGCTGCGAGAAGCGTTTGTTCCGCCACGTCGTGGCCGATCAACCGGGCGCAGTGGCGTGGGCCATAAGACTGATATTCCTCGATCGGAACGCCGTTTTCTCCACTCACACCTGCACCTCCAGGCGCTCCGTCATCAGGGACCAGATATGTTCCGCGATAGCGTCGGGGGCACCGGCTGCGGCATCGATCACCGCGCAGCGACCAGGCTCCGCCGCGGCGATTTCCAGAAAACCGTCGCGCAACCGCTCGTGAAAGTCCAAATCCAGGCGCTCGTATCGGCTGGCGTCGGGGTTGCGGGCGTGGGCGCGCTCCAGGCCCACGGCGGGATCCAAATCCATAATGATCGTCATGTCGGCCTTGAAACCGCCCAGGACCGCGGCATCGATCGCCTCGATGGGCGGCCGCCCGAGCCCGTGACCATAGCCCTGATAGGCCATGGTCGAATCGGCAAAACGATCGCAGACGACCCAATCGCCGCGTTTCAGGGCAGGTTCGATCACACGGGTCACATGGTCGCGGCGCGCGGCGTAATGGAGCAGAAGCTCGGTCTTCGCATCCCAGCGGTCAGCCGCGCCTTCGACCAATAATTGCCGAATGGCGTCTGCGCCATCAGTGCCGCCGGGCTCGCGTGTCTGTACGACCACCAGACCCACGCTGCGGAGCTTGTCCGCCAGCAGGCGGGACTGGGTCGATTTACCGGCCCCCTCCCCGCCTTCCAAAGTGATGAATCTGCCGCGCGCCATAACGAACGCTTCCCCCAGGCCGGCTTTGGCCGCTCAAGGCCGGATGCTTCGGCACCGACGGACAGCGACGCCGCTTGATACCGAAGGCTCGGAACTGTCGCGGGGGCAGCAGTCAGTCGATGACGATCTGAGCTCTTGGATAGCCTGCGTCGACCACGCGGGCAAGCAGTCGATTGCCCTGGCGGGCGGTTGCGACCGGACCAACGCGGACCCGGTAGTAACGCCGGCCTGACACGCGAACTGGCACCACGCGAACTGCGCCCAGCACCGTCAACTTCTGGCGCATCCGATGCGCGTTTGATCGATTGCCGAAGGCGCCGGCCTGGACGTAAATTCGGCCCTGCAGTTCGCTGCCAGTCGATTTGCGCAATGCCGGGCGAGCGCTGCGAACGATGCTTGCCTTAGGCCGCGGGGTGACGCGCCGCGCGGTGGCAACCCGCCCGGGTGCCGCGGCCACAGGCGAGCGGCCCTGAACGACTCCACCGGACCTCGTACCGCCAGCCGGTGGCAGCTCCGTAACCCTGATCCCGCGCCGATTAACCGAAGCAGAACCGGGGCGAGCCGCAGCAACAGGCGCCACCGATACGGGCTTTGCGGCCGGTGCGCGCTTCACCGGAGCGCGCGCTGCGACAGGAATCGGCCGTGCGGCGCGTAGCCTCGCCGTTTGGCGTCCGCCGCTCGATGAACTGGCGATTTGCCTGCCCGAGGCGCCCTTGCGCTGGCGCCGAGCGGCGACCGCTACGGCGCGGCGGTTCTGATTTGCGATAGCAAGCTGCTTCATGCGGCGGCTTTCCTTGGCAAGCAAGCGCACGCGGACGCGAGCTACGCCCGACCGTTCGGCACCGAGTTTTCGGGCAGCACCCCGGCTCAGGTCGATGATGCGCCCGGAAACAAAGGGTCCGCGGTCGTTAATCCGCAAAATGATACGTTTGCCATTGTCGAGATTGGTGACCTCCACCAGGCTCGGCATCGGCAGAGTTTTGTGAGCGGCGGTCATGGCCCACATGTTGTAACGTTCGCCGCTCGCTGATTTGCGGCCATGGAATGGATGCCCGTACCAGGAGGCCAGCCCGGTCTTGTTGTAGCTGAAATCTTCCTTGGGATAGTACCAGACGCCCCGGATCTGGTAGGGCACGCCAACCTTATAGCCGCCCTGCACTGCGGGCTGGTGGCTGCCGATCTTGCGCCCGCTTGGGCCGGTTCCGCAGGCGCCGAGGGCCAGTACGACCGCGCCGAGCAGCGCCCAGCGGATCACCTGCCGTGCTCGCTCACGTCCCTGGGGGGCGGGCTTAGTCGTAATGTTCTGCATGGATCGCTCCATTGTTTGTCCGATCGAAGCAGCCAGACGGCGCCTCAGTCCCCACCCCGTTATCTGTCCCCACGGTAATGCCTCAGTGTTCATTTTCTTACATCCGCCGGCCCTTCAGCGATGCGGTCTGCCAGCATCCCGACGCCGATGGCGAAATAGTCGGAATTGTTCCAACGTTTGATAGCGCGAAAGTTTTGATAAACCAGAAACGCGCGCCCGCCGTGATGAGCCGGCATAATGACGCGGCCCCGCAAATTTGCGCCCGGCAATGGTCCGCCGTCGATCCGGCGCACGCCAAGCCGCCTCCAGGTCGCGACGGTCACGCGCTTCCGGCGATTGATGAGCGACCTTTTGAAATTGGCCGGCAAGCGAACCTCCCTGCCCCAACTCTCGCCGCGGCGCCAGCCCACGCGGCGCAGGTAATTGGCCGAGGAATGGAAGACGTCGGGCAACGAGCCCCAGATATCGCGCCGGCCGTCGCCGTTACCATCGACGGCGAAGCGAAGAAAGCTGGATGGCATGAATTGGTTCTGGCCCATCGCCCCGGCCCAGGAGCCCATCATGCGCTCCACCGTGATGTGTCCCTGATCAATGATTTTCAGCGCGTTGATCAGTTCGGAACGAAAAAATCGCCGCCGCCGGCCTTGATAAGCGAGGGTTGCCAAAGCACCGATTACCGGAAATCCGCCGGTGATGGCGCCGTACTTCGTCTCCACGCCCCACAGCGCGACAATAAATTGCGGTTGCACGCCGTTCGCCCGACCGGCGCGACGCAGCTGCGCCCTATGCCGCGCGAAGCGCTTGCGACCCTTCGATATTCGCTCCTCAGTCAGGACAATGCGCAGATAGCGGTCGAGCGTGAGGGTGAATTCCGGCTGGCGGCGGCTCAGCGCCAAAACCCGCGGGATCGGGCGCACGCCACGCAATGAAGCATTGAGCGTCGGCCGGCGCACACCTTTGCGGCTTGCTTCCTGGCGCACACCCCGGAGCCAATTGTCAAAGGCGTCGGCGGCGCTGGTGGTCGCCGTGCCCAAGCTCAACGGAACAATCAGCGCAGCAGTTCCGGCGAAAAAGCGCAGATATCGACATTGCGTCATCGTTGAGCGCTTCCCACGGCCAATCTCACCGCCGGTCGTCCGGCGATGCTTCTGGCGTGTGTTTCGCCCGTTCCGGCCCAGATATCCCCATTTGCGCGGCAGTTCACTGCGCCTTTCCAACCGGCGATCCAGGGGCGGGCCCGGGAGCCGGGAATAGCGCATCGGTCCGGCCGCGCCAGTAGTAGTAGACCAAGCCGACCCACTCCTTGAGGCCGGCGGATAGTCGCGACAGCCCGCCTGCGAAATTGAATTGGGGCCGCAGCCGGTAACGACCATCGGTGCCGTAGTCGACCGGATAGGGCGATACCCGCCAGCCGGCGGCGCGAAAACTGCCATAAGCTCGTGGCATATGGCGTGCGGAAGTGATCAACACCCAGACTTCGCCAGGTCGTGGTTGTGCCAGCGTCCTGCTGAAGCGCGCGTTCTCTGCTGTATTGCGTGAACGCGATTCGAAGGTGATGCGGCTTGTATCCAATCCGATTTGCCGGAAGAGTTGTTCCGCCGCTTCCGATTCCTTTATGTCTTGTCTTAATAAATCCCCAGAACCACCTGTAAATACAAGTTTTGCCTGCGGGTGTTTTTTGGCCAGCGCCGCAAAAGCGAGCAATCTTTCGACGCTGCCGCTGAGGGTTGGCTGTCCGCGAGCGCGGGTGATGAATTGATTGACCGAACCGCCGAGCACGATCAAGCCGTCGATCTTCTCTGGCGGACGTATGCCGGCGAACCTGTTCTCCAACGGCACCAGCAGCCAAGTTCCGAGCGGCAGGACGGCCACCGCCAAACCGAGGACCGCAAGAGTTCCGAGCAATCGCCGCCCTATGCGCTGCCACCGGGTCCAGAGCAACGCAACGGCAACCGCCAGTAAGATGAAGTAGAGGTTCCCCGGCTGGGTAAAAAGCCATGTCAGCTTTGGGACGATGAACTGCATCGCCGATTCCGCGACCCGAGACCTGTGGTTGAGCCGACGCGCCTTCGGTTGATCCAGTCGTCAGCCGCCAGATACCCCGCTCGGACTTGGGCATGGGCTCGAGCTTGGGCTTCGAACACTGCAGTTAGAATGACGTTCATTTGGCCGTGGCCGCACTGGGCTGAGGCAGCGGCTGGAAACACGAGGCAATCCGCCGCAGCCCTGTTCGCAATGTGTCCTGGTTTACGGCCGCCGTCAGGCAAAGGCGTGCGGCGTGGGGTACGGCGGCGCGCTCCGGCGTGAAATCCTCAGGCCCCGCGACCAAAACATTGCGGCGCGCCATTTCCCGTTCAAAATCCCGGGCACGCCATGGCGAGGGCAGTTCGATCCACAAATGGGGCGACGAGGGGGCGCCCCAGGTCTCCAATCCTTCCAATTCGCCACGGGCGATCGCTTGGCGTGAGCGGATCTCATCGCGCTGCCAATTCAAGAGAGCAGAAAGCTCTCCCGACTCGATCAATCGCGCGGCGGCAGCCAGATGTCCCGCCAAGGTCGCTGCGCCGATAGTGTCGATGATCGATTTCAGACGCTGGGTAAGCGCCGCCGGCCCGGTCACCACACCAACACTGAGCTCCGGCGACACCGACTTGGAAAAACTTGTTATCAGCACCGTGCGCTCGGGAATCCGGGCGACAAACGGCGCCGGCCGATCGGGTCCGGCAAGCAGGCCACACACCTCATCCTCGATGATCGAAAGCTTGTACTTCGTGACAAGGTCCACGATCGCCTGCCGACGCGCTTCGGGCATGGTAATGCCGGTCGGATTGTGCAGCGTCGGCATCAGATAAAGGAAGTTGGCCTTGCTCGACCAGCACGCCAACTCCAGCGATTCCGGCAACATTCCATCGCGATCGCCGGCAACCGGCTCCAGGCGCAGGCCGAGCAGGTCGGCAATGGGCCGCAATCCGTCATACGTCACGGAATCAGTGAGTACGATCTCGTTGGGACCGACCAAGGCGGCGAGCACGCCATAGATCGCAGCACGCCCAGAATTCGTAAAGACTGATTCATTTGAAAATGACGCTAAAAGATTTTCTTTCAAGAAGTTACGAATGTTTCTTGAGCAATCACTATAAATGACCTGCGCCTTGCCGTTCGAGTATCCACCAACGGCCATCACTGAATCGGCAACCGCCGCCAGCGCCGACGACACGGCAGAAATCTGGGCGCCTCGAGCAGGAACGACGCGGGACAAATCAATCGGCGCATTCGGGTCGGGCGCCGGCATGACCGGTATCCGCGGAACATGGGTCGCTAAACGGGCATTGGCGGGTTGGGCGGTCTGGGCGGTCTGGGCGGTCTGGCCAGGCTCCAATACGGACGTTGGTACAGCTTGGGGCACGGGCCCACCTGCTGAAACCACCGACGCAGCATCATTCATTTGCCGCAACGGGTTCACGAATGTTCCCCGTCCGACATGGCCGGCTATCAAGCCCCGTCGCTCGGCTTCCGCATATGCTCTAGTGATCGTCCCAACGGTTACACCCAGTTGGCGCGCCAGATCTCGGTGTGTTGGCATGCGATCGCCAGGCGAGAGGCGTCCCGCATGAATGTCATCAGCAATCTGGTCCGCAATAACACGGTATCGCGGGCCTCGCCTTTCGGAAATATCTGGTTGCCAGTTCATGCGTGGTATTGGTCAGCAAGCGGTTCCTGGGTTTTGCGCATCCAGGCCACGCAAAACGCCCGATTACCCGGTCAGTATAGACTAGGTCTGACTCGCCACCAAACATTGATTGTATTCAGCTTAAGATTTTCCGTTCACCATTGTAGCCACAATAAGGAGACATTTGCCAACATAATAGGCAAAGTCCTCTAAATTGTATCGAAAAATTGTATCAATATCCTAAATAGTAGAAATAACGATACGTTTTACTCGCAAATAGTGCAGGGCTGCGGAATTTGGATGAAAGGTAGAAAAATTCAAGTTGGATACAGAATTTGCAAGGCGAATGCTGAATGTAAAAATAGTATTGCATTGTTTAGTACCATCAAAGGTAGCATCTCAACGGCTGCCCTGATGGTGAGTATCACGCGTATCGTTGGTGCCAGGGCCGATCAACAGCAATGGCCGATGTTGGGGCCTATAGTCCGGATGTCCGCCTGCTCCAGCCAAAGGGCCGACCTGGGAAATGCCCAATGCCACAAGACATCTGCTCATTTGACCGATTGCGCCAAACACGACACCACTTGCCGGTCCCGACTGCAAACCGTAAGTATCTGGCGTGCATCTAAGAGGATGGGTGGCCGAGTGGTTGAAGGCACCGGTCTTGAAAACCGGCAGGCGTGCAAGCGTCTCGTGGGTTCGAATCCCACCCCATCCGCCAAACCCTCGATTTTGTTGCGCGGAATCATCCACCCGAGCCCGGAATATCGACGGCCCGCGAGCGATGAACTTGGTTCGGCACCGCCAGCCGCGATCACGCGATAAATCGATTGGACTGCAAATAGAACCGACGGCGGTTGATGCGCTGCCGACGGGGTTGCCGCGCCGACTAAGCGCGGCGTGCGAGTGAGATCTGCAACAGGTCGATACGGCCGGTGCGAAATCCGGCCTCGCAATAGGCCAGATAAAAATCCCAGAGCCGTCGGAAACGATCGGGGTAGCCGAGACTTTCGATCCGCGAACGGGCAGCGGCAAAACGGTCCCGCCATTGCGCCAATGTGTCGGCATAGTGCCGGCCGAAATCCTGATCGCCGATCCAGGCAAGACCCGCCTCTGTGGCCTCGCGGACCAGCGCTGTCCGTGACGGCAGGACGCCGCCGGGGAAAATATAGCGCTGTATGAAATCGGCGCTCTTTCGGTATCGCTCGAAGATCAGGTCGTCAATCGTGATGATCTGCAGTGCGGCCCGCCCGCCCGAGGCGAGGTTGTCGCGGACTTTGCCGAAAAAGACCGGCCAATATCGTTCGCCCACAGCCTCGAACATTTCAATCGAGGCGACCCGGTCGTAGTGCCCGTCGACATCGCGGTAGTCTTGGAACCGGATAGCGACACGCTCTGCCAGGCCGGCTTCATGGATTCGGCGGCAGGCGTGATCGTACTGCTCACGCGAAATCGTAATACCGGTGACCTTGCAGCCTGTTGTCTTGGCGGCATGTTCGGCAAAGCCGCCCCAGCCACATCCGATTTCCAGCACATGATGGTCTGCGCCCACAGCTAGCCGCTCGCAGAGTCTGTTGTATTTCTCGGCCTGGGCCTGCTCGAGCTCTTCGTCGCTTTTGTCGAAGATGGCGCACGAATAGGTCATGCTCTGATCGAGCCAGCTTTCGTAGAATGCATTGCCCAGATCGTAATGCGCCGCGATGTTGCGGCGGCTGCCGCGCCGTGTATTCACCCGAAGCATGTGGTAGAGCCGGCGAACCGCCCTGCCCGCCGCATTGCCGCCGAAGCCCGCTTGCAGCGCAGTCTCGTTGGCGGCGAAGAATTCCAGAGTGGCACTGAGGTCGGGGGTATCCCAATCGCCGTCGATATAGGCTTCGGCGGCACCCACCGCCCCGCCGAGCAAAAATCTACGTAGCGCCCGGCGCTGGCGCAGCACGACGTGAGCCGTCGGACCCGGTTCCGCGCCGATGACCTGGTAGCGCCGACCGTCGCTGGCCTCCAGATAGAGGGCGCCGATCTGCGCAGACCTCAGCCGCTCAATCATCCGACCCAGCGAACCGGGCGGAACGTCGTCGTCTGGGACAGGCGATGTTGGATCCTGCTCCACGCGTGACCTCGGCAGCTTCATTGCTTACGTCGTCAAATTATCATGGAACCGATCGCCGCGGCCAGAGCGCGTCCAGTGCGTGGACACTCAAAACGCGATACGCAAACCCGACATATGAATGATCTAAAGCGTCGTCCCCACGAATCCATCCGAGCTTGACATGATTATCATCATGCCGATTAGGCGCCGATGCCGGTGACGCCATGTCCCCCATCGACCGCAATGACCGCGCCCGTGATGAACGCCGAAGCGTCGGAGGCCAGCAACAGCAGGGCGCCATCGAGATCGACAGGCTTGCCGTAGCGGCGTTGCGGCACGCGCTTCAGCATCTCCTGCCCGGCATCCGAGGCCAGAAATTCTTCGTTCATCTCGGTTTCAATATAGCCAGGGGAGATCGCGTTGACCCGAATGCTGAAGCGCGCCAGCTCGAACGCCAGGGCATGGGTCAAATGAACGAGCCCGGCCTTGGAGGCGGCGTATGGCGAATTCCGGCCAATCATGCGCTCCGCCAGCATGGAGGCAATATTGATAATGCTGCCGCCATGACCATGGCGCGCCATCGCCGCGGCAACTTCGCGCGCTACCAGCCAGGCGCCTTTCAGGTTCGTGTCGAGGACCAAATCCCAATCCGCCTCCTCGATTTCAAGCGGTGGCTTGACCACGGCAACGCCGGAGTTGTTGACGAGAATAGAAATCGCGCCAAGTTCGGTTTCGGTGGCCTCGACCGCGTCATGCACGCTGGCCGCATCGGTGACGTCAAGTTCCACCGGCAACGCCCGGCCGTCGAAGCCGGCAATGTCGTCGGCGAGCGCTTTCAGCCGGTCCATGCGACGAGCGCCGAGGGCAACTTTGGCGCCACCCCGCGCCAAGGTCGTGGCGAAATGGCGTCCCAAACCGCTGGAGGCACCCGTAACCAGGGCAACGCGGCCGGCGACACTGAAGCGATCATCCATCGCTGCGTCCAATCAAAGCTGGCTCCCGCCGCGCTTTCTCCGCATCGACGCGGTCTTCAGCTTTTTTGGTTCGGAACAGCCACCACGACAACACCAAGGTCACCACGATCGTGCCCAGTGACGCGATCCAATAGGTGTAGGCAAGTAGCGCCGTCAGGGTCCATGACAGGATCACGCCGATCGAAAAGAGCTGATTGATCAGAAAGCTGATCAGCCGGACGATCCGGCTATTGGAACGCCAGATCGCCACCAAAGTGAATATGTAGACGACGAGCCAGGTGAAATAGATCACCAGATTGCCGGCATTGAACGGATTGAGGGTGTCGAAGAGGTTTCGGATCGAGGAGACGACTTCATTCATGCGCTTTGCCGGGGGCGCGCGGCGGGGCTAAGAGGCCCTGGCCTGATCGCGCAACAAGAATTTCTGGATCTTGCCGGTCGAGGTCTTTGGCAACTCGCCGAAGATCACAGTTTTGGGGCACTTGTAATGGGCCATGTTATCGCGGCACCAGTCGATCACATTCTTGGTGCTTACGTCGCCGGCGCCGGGTCGCAAGGTGACGAAGGCGCAAGGCGTTTCCCCCCATTTCTCGTCCGGCTTGGCGACCACGGCCGCTTCCATAATATCCGGATGCTTGTAGAGAACCTCCTCGACCTCCAGTGTTGAGATGTTCTCGCCACCGGAGATGATGATGTCCTTGGAGCGGTCCTTGACTTCGATGTATCCATCGGGGTGCCTGACGGCAAGGTCGCCGGTGTGGAACCAGCCACCTTCAAAGGCATTTTCAGTCGCTTTCGGATTCTTCAGATACCCTCGCATGACGGTATTGCCGCGCAGAAAGATCTCGCCAATCGACTTCCCGTCGGACGGCATCGGGCGCAGCGTGTCGGGATCGGCGACCATCATGCCTTGGGTCGTAGGATAGATGACGCCTTGGCGTGCCATCAAGCCGGCCTGCTCCTCCTTGCCGAGATCGTCCCATGCATCCTGCCAGGCGCAGAAAGTGGCCGGCCCATAGGTTTCGGTCAGGCCATAGAGATGAGTGACGCGAAAACCCATCTCTTCCATGGATCTGATAACGGCGCTCGGAGGTGCTGCACCACCCGTGGCCACGTCGACCGTGTGATTCAGGCGGATCTTCGTCTTGTCAGGCGCGTGGATCAACATAGTGAGCACGATCGGAGCGCCACACATATGGGTCACGCCGTGGGTCTGGATCGCCGGGAAAATGAGCTCCGGATCGACGCGGCGAAGGCAGACATGGGTGCCGGCCACTGCGGTGACGCCCCAGGGGAAGCACCAGCCGTTGCAATGGAACATCGGCACGGTCCAGAGATAGACCGACTGTTGGGAGACGCCGAAAACCAGCGCATTGCTCATCGCCGCCAGGAAGGCCCCTCGGTGATGGTAGACCACGCCTTTGGGGTTGCCGGTGGTGCCACTGGTATAATTGAGTGAGATTGCCTGCCATTCATCGTCCGGCGGCGACCATTCGAATTCGGAATCTCCAGTGGCAATGAAGGCTTCGTAGTCCATTTCGCCGAGCAACTCGCCGTCCTGGCAGAGCGGATCGTCAATATCGATGACAATCGGCTTTGATTTCGCTTGATCCAGGGCGGATTTGACGGTGTCGGAAAATTCGCGGTCCGCGATCAGCACCTTTGCCTCGCCATGGTCGAGGATGAAGGCGATGCTGGCGGCATCGAGGCGCACATTCATCGTATTAAGCACGGCACCCAGCATCGGCACGCCGTAGTGCGCTTCCAGCATGGCCGGTACGTTGGGTGCCATAATGGAAACCGTGTCGCCTAGACCGACGCCGCGTGAGGCAAGCGCCGACGCCAGTTGGCGCGACCGGGCATAGTATTCGCGGTACGTGGCGCTGGTATCGCCGTGGATGACCGCCGTTTTATCGGGGTAGATGGCGGCGGCACGCTCAAGGTAGCCGATTGGCGATAGTGCCGTGAAATTGGCCGCGACCTGATCAAGCCCGCGGTCGTAGATCGACCCGCCATTCGCCTTGGTTGCCACGTCGCCTGCCCTCACCTTGCCTGTCGCATCGATATTTCGACGTCCGGCCCGTCAATTCAAGCGCCGTTCGCGTCACCAGGCCGATCGCAGGATTTCCACGATCTGCGCAGCTTCGGTGATCGGGCGCGGATTTGAGCGCACGAAGAGATTGCCGAGGCTGCTTTGAGCGATGTCCTCGAATTGATCCTCGCGCACGCCAACATCCCGCAGCCGGCCCGGCTGGCCCAGCCGAGCGACGAGCGTCGCGATACTTTTCGCCGCGTCCCCATCCGGCGCACCCATGGCGGCGGCGACCATTGTCTGGCGGTCGCCATTGGCGGCGGCGTTGTAGCGCAGCACTGCGGGCAGCATGACGCAACTGCAATGACCGTGCGGCACCCCAGCCATGGCACCAAGCTGGTGGCCGATGCCGTGGCTGGCGCCATAGGGCACGCGGTTTAGCCCCGTTGTCGCGAGCCAGACGGCCAGTTGGCAATCGAGCCGGGCCTGCAGATTCTCCGGATCCTGGTGGCAGACTGGAAGCGCAGTGGCGAACATCCATAACGCCTGTACCGCGGCAGCGTCCGTCAGGGGCTGGGGCGCGCTGGAGCATATCGTCTCGACCGCGTGGTCAACCGAGCGGATCGCGGTCGAGAGCCAAAGCCACTGCGGCGTCGCGAGCGTAACCGCTGGATCGAGGATCACCGTGCGGGCGGCCATCTCGTCTGCGGAATAGGCGTCTTTAACGCCGCGCGCCGGGTCGGTGACGCCGGCCAGGTTTGAGAACTCCGCGCCCGAGAGCGTCGTCGGCACAACGATCTGGCGTACCGACATCGGCTTCACCGCCGGAAGTATACGGACGCCGTCCGCACCCAGTTGCATGCGGTAGCGGCCCAGCGTATCAGCGTCATCGATACCTTCGGCGAGGCAGACGAGGAGAGCCTTGGCGCCATCGATCGCTGAGCCCCCACCTACGGTCACGATCAGGTCTGCGCGGGCGTCCCGCGCCGCGCGGGCTGCCGCAATGACGCAGTCGCGGGGGGTGTGCGCGGAACAGCCGTCGAAGGTGCCGGCATGGCGCGTTCCGAGCCCAGCCGCAATCGAAGCGACGGCCTCGCCAGCCGCGACCGACCGGCTGGTGACTATGAAGGCGCGCTCAGCGCCTAGCCGCTCCACCTCGCCTGCCACGGCGTCCGGAGCCGGTTGGCCGTAGATCACCCGCTCCTGGGCCAAATAGGTATAAGTCGCAGGTTGATACATCGGTCCTTGGCGTTTTTTTCTGGCCGTGATCACACTTATGCGACCGTCGGCAGCGAGACTTACAATGAATTCTCCGAGCAGGTAAGCTGCGATCCCATGATCACTATAGATATCGTCTCAGACACGGTCTGTCCGTGGTGCTTCATCGGCAAGCGTCGTTTGGAGCGCGCACTCGCGGAAAAGGGCGCCGAACCCAAGGTTTTCATTGGGTGGCGACCGTTCCAACTCAACCCCGACATGCCCGAGGAAGGCATGGACCGCAAGGACTACCTTGCCGCCAAGTTCGGCGGCGAACAAGGAGCCCAACGTGTCTATGATTCCATACGCCAGGCAGGTGAAGGTGAGGGAATTAATTTCAATTTCAGTAATGTAGGGCGAACTCCTAATACTATAAGTTCGCACAAACTGATCGATCGCGCTGGGCAGGAAGGCAAGCAAGACCCGGTCGTCGAAGCGCTATTCCAAGCCTACTTCATCGACGGCAAGGACATCGGAGATACCGAGGTGCTGGTTGAGATCGCCGTCGCCGGGGGGCTGGATGAGGATGCGACCCGCGGCTACCTGCAAAGCGATGAGGATTTGGAGCGCATTCGCGGCGACGATGCCACCGCTCGGCGTATGGGGATTCAAGGTGTCCCTTGTTTCATTCTCAATCGCAAATATGCCATTTCAGGCGCTCAGGAACCGGAAGCCTTCCTGCAGGCCTTCGCCCAGATCGAAGCCGAGCTGGCCCAAGAGGTCGAGACCGCGCCAGCCGACTGACGCCTTCGAAACTAAACGAGGCCTATCTCGGCCCGGCCCTGGCGTATTTTCCCTGGACCATCCGGCTGCGCCCTTCCTTTTCACTAGGCCGCGATCACCGCAATCTGCTTCATCAGGTGCTGAACACCCTTGATCCGCGCTTGGGGGTTCTCCCATTGTCGCCGATAGACAAGCTTGTGGTCGGGCCGCAAGCTGACCATGCCGGCTTGTCCCGCCAGCCATTCGACCAGTTTTTCCGGCCGCGCGAAGCTGTTGTTGTGGAAGCTGAGCATGGCCCCTTTGGGCCCGGCCTCGACCTTGTCGACGCCGGCCGCAAAGCAAAGCTGTTTGATCGCGACGATTTCGAGCAGGTTGTCGACTTCGGCCGGAAGCGGGCCGAAACGGTCGATGAGTTCGGCTGCGAAACTCTCGATTTCGGCACGGTCGACCAGCCCAGATATGCGGCGGTAGAGCCCCAATCGCGCAGAGAGGTCGGTCACGTAGCCCTCCGGGATCAGAACCGGCATGCCGACGGCGATTTGCGGGCTCCATGTCCCCTCCTCCGCCGGCGCATGATCGCGGGCAGCGGCGACGGCCTCTTCCAGCATCTGCTGGTAGAGCTCGATACCGACCTCCCGGATATGTCCTGACTGTTCCTCGCCCAGGAGATTTCCGGCGCCTCGGATGTCTAGGTCGTAGCTGGCCAGCGTGAACCCGGCGCCCAGGCTATCGAGCGTTTGCATCACCGACAATCTGCGCTCGGCGGTGGCGTTGAGCAGCCGATCGCTTGGTATGGTCAGATAAGCGTAAGCCCGCGTCTTCGAGCGCCCGACACGGCCGCGGAGCTGGTAGAGCTGGGCCAGACCGAACATGTCGGCACGGTGGATCACGATGGTATTGACGGTCGGAATGTCGAGGCCCGACTCGATGATGTTGGTGGACAGCAGAATCTGGAACCGGCCGTCATAGAAGCCGGACATCACGTCCTCAAGATCGCTCGCCGGCATCTGGCCGTGGGCGATCGCCATCTTCACATCGGGCAGCAGCTTACGTAGCCGCTCCTCGACAAATGCGATATCCCGCACGCGCGGGCAAACGTAATAGACCTGCCCACCCCGGAAGATCTCGCGCTCGATGGCCTCCCGGATGACTACTGGGTCGTATGGCAGCACGAAGGTTCGAACGGCCAGGCGGTCAACCGGCGGGGTGGCGATCAGGCTCATTTCCCGTACGCCGGAGAGGGCCATCTGCAAAGTGCGCGGGATCGGCGTCGCTGTCAGGGTCAGGACGTGCACGTCGGCGCGCAACTCTTTCAGTCGCTCCTTCTGCTTGACCCCGAAATGCTGTTCTTCGTCCACTACTAGTAGACCAAGATCCCTGAACGAGACGGAATTCCCCAGCAGCGCGTGGGTGCCAACCACGATGTCGATCGTCCCATCCGCAAGTCCCCGGCTAACCGCCTCGGCATCCTTGGGTGTCACCAATCGAGAAATCTGAGCGACATTGACCGGCAGGCCGGCGAACCGCTCGGTGAAGGTGCGATAATGCTGGCGCGCGAGCAGCGTCGTCGGCACGACGACCGCCGCTTGGTGCCCGGCCATCACGGCGACAAAGGCGGCGCGCAGCGCCACTTCGGTCTTGCCGAAGCCGACGTCCCCACAGACCAGCCGGTCCATCGGACGGCCGGAGCCCAAATCCACCAATACGTCGTCGATGGCATTCTTCTGATCGTTCGTTTCGTCATACGGGAAGCGCGCCGCGAATTCCTCGAACAATCCGTCCGGCATGCCCATCACGATGCCCTTGCGGAGTTCCCGCTCGGCCGCAATCTTGATGAGATCATCGGCAATCGCCTTGATACGCTCGCGAACCTTGGCCTTCCGGGCCTGCCAACCGGCGCCGCCCAGCCTATCGAGTTGCGCGGTGCTGCCATCCGTTCCGTAGCGAGACAGCACATCCATGTTTTCCACCGGCACGAAGAGCCGGTCGTTGCCGTCATAGATCAGGCGGAGGCAATCATGGGGGGCGCCACCGACGCCGATCGCTTCCAGTCCCTCATATCGGGCGACCCCGTGTTCGACATGGACGACCAGGTCGCCGGCCTCCAGGCTGGTCAGCTCGGTCAGCACGTCCTCGGCGCGCCTCCGGCGATGCGCCGGCCGGATCAAACGATCTCCGAGGATGTCCTGCTCGGTGATGATGACGAAATCGGGTGTTCGAAAACCACGCTCAAGATCGAGCACGACGATCGGCACCGCATGGTCCGGCAGCGCGGATACGTCGTTCCAAAGATCCACGGCCGGCGTATCGCCAATGCCATGCTCGGCCATCACCGCCGCGAGCCGATCGCGGGAACCGGCGCTGAGGGCCGCGATCACCGGACGCGGCCCGTCCGCAAGCAATCCCACCAGGGCCGTACGCACTGCATCGAAGACGTTGGCGTTCGGATCGGTGCGCGCCGCGGCGAACTCCAACCCCGGCTTGCCGCCGATATCGACCGCGTCACCCTGCCCTTCGGTCGGCGAGAAGGGCGAGAATTCGCCAACACGGCGTGTGGCAAGGCACCGCTCGTACTCGGATTCCTCAAGAAACAGCCGTTCGGGCGGGACCGGACGGTAAGCACTGCCTTCCTCCGCGCCGGCCAGCTCCAACCGGGCCCGGTAGTAGTCACGGACCGCGTCCAGCCGTGCGACGACCGCCTCTCCGGCCTGGTGGTCGAGCGTGACTTGGGCGGCGTCGACATGATCGAAGATGGTATCCAGCCGCTCGTGGAAGAGCGGCAGCCAATGCTCCATGCCGGCGAAGGACCGCCCGGCGCTGATCGCCTCGTAAATTGGATCTTGGGCGCCGGCAGCGCCAAAAAGCGCCCGGTACTCGGTGCGAAACGCCGTACAGGCGGCTTCGTTCAGCAAGACCTCGCTGACCGGCCGAAGGACGAAGCCGCCGGTGGGGGCGATGGTTTTTTGGGTGACGGGGTCGAAACGCCGGATCGATTCGATGTCCTCGCCGAAGAGATCCAGTCGCACCGGGTCGGTGGCGTCGGGCGCGAACAGATCGATTATACCGCCACGGACCGCATATTCGCCGGGCTCGCGCACCGTACCGGTCCGATTGAAGCCGTTGCTTTCCAGATAGCGAAAGAGCGACTTCGGGTCGAGTGGCCGGCCGGGTCCAATCTCGAAAGCAGCTTCGGCGAAAAATGATCGGGGCGGTACACGCTGAAGCGCTGCGCTCACTGTGGTCAGAATTACGCGGCCATTTCCATCGCCCCGCGCCTCGCCAAGCCGGGCCAGCGTCGCCGCCCGCAGCGCTTGTATTTGGCGGCCCGGCGACACCCGGTCATAAGGCAGGCATTCCCACGCCGGTAGCCGCAGACAATCAATTCCGGGGGCAAAAAACCGGAGATCGGCCTCCAGCCGCGCCAGACGCGCATCGTCCCGGGCGATATGCAACACGTCGCCAGCTCGCGCCAGGTCGGCAAGTACGAGCGCGTCGAGCCCTTCGGGGGCGCCAGCAAGGACGGTCCGAGGCTTCGACAGTTCAATTTTTCTAATGATATTCAATTCACTGCTTGCGATGATGAAAGCAAATTATCAAGTTCAAAACTTCGCTGCGTACGTCCCGCGGCGGCTCGCGACTAACGATCCAGTTATAGAGGTCGAGATCGGGCGCATGCAGCAAGTGTTCGAGTTGGTCGAGCTGGTCAGTCGTCAACTCGTCGAGATGCCGATCGACGAAAGACCCCATCAGCAGGTCGAGTTCCTTGGTCCCACGGTGCCAGCAGCGGAAATGCAAACGCCGCCGACGCACGGCATCGCCCGCTCCGTCATCTTGTTGGTCCTGGTTGGCGTTACCTGGCGGAGACGGCTCTGCCATTTCGTGTCCTCCTGCGATGGCCATAGGATATAAAGCTGTGGAACCCGCGTGTCAGCCGAGCCGTCGACCAATTCCATGCGCCCGAGCATTCTTTTCCCGCTTTTCGCGCCGGCGACCACGCTAGACGGGGTTGGACCGCGGATCGCCGTGTTGTTGGAACACCTCAGCGGCCTTCATGTGGTCGATCTGCTGTGGCACCTGCCGAGCGGCCTGATCGACCGGCGCTATGCTCCTAAAGTCGGAGAGGCCGAGGCCGGGCGGGTTGCCACACTGACCGTTCGCGTTGACGGCCATATGCAGCCGCCAAGCCGCCGCCTGCCCTACAAGGTGCGTTGCAGCGACGATACCGGCTTTCTGCATCTTGTGTTCTTCCACGGACGCCCCGACTACCTGACCAAAGCGCTGCCGGAGGGCGAATTGCGGGTGGTCAGTGGCACGGTCGAGGATTTCCGCGGCGAAATGCAGATCACACATCCCGACCACATAGGCACCGTCGAAGAGATCGATAAGCTGCGCGCGGTCGAACCTCTCTATCCGCTGACGGCGGGGCTTTCCCAGAAAGTGCTGGCACGAACCATCCACGGCGCTCTGGAGCACGCGCCGGTTTTCACCGAATGGATCGAACCGTCAGTCGTCTCGCGTCGAGGCTGGCCGGACTGGCACACGGCAATCGAGGCCGCCCACGCTCCGGGCGGCGAAAGCGATATCGCCCCAGACGCCCCTGCCCGCCAACGCCTCGCATATGACGAGCTGCTCGCGTCTCAGCTTGCTTTGCTTTTGCTGCGGCGCCGGCTTCGACGGCAAAAGGGCCGCTCCGTCTCTGGTGATGGGCGCCTTCAAACCCGAGTGATCGACGCCCTGCCTTTCAGTCTCACCGGCTCCCAGGAAGGCGCACTCAAGGAAATCGCCACCGACATGGCCGGGCCCGACCGCATGATGCGGCTATTGCAGGGCGACGTCGGCAGCGGCAAGACCGTGGTGGCGCTGTTGGCGATGCTGATCGCTGTGGAAACCGGCGCGCAAGCGGCGCTGATGGCACCGACCGAAATCCTCGCTCGCCAGCATCATGCGATTGTATCGAAGCTGGCCGAACCGGCCGGCATCGAGATCGTGTTGCTCACCGGTCGCGACAAGGGGAAGCCCCGACAGGCAAAACTCGACGCTTTGGCCGATGGTCGCGCTTCGCTCGCCATCGGCACCCATGCGCTGTTCCAGAAGGAGATCGAATTTGCCGATCTAGCGCTGGCGGTGATTGATGAACAGCACCGCTTCGGGGTGCATCAGCGCATCAGTCTGTCCGCCAAGGGACGCAGTCCCGATGTGCTCGTCATGACCGCGACGCCGATCCCGCGCACTTTGCTGCTGGCCGCCTATGGCGACCTCGACGCCTCGCAGCTCACCGAGAAGCCGGCCGGCCGCAAACCCATCGACACGCGGGCGGTCCCTCTGGGCCGGATCGGCGAGATCGTAGGTGCGGTGGAGCGGGCCGTGGCCGACGGGGCAAGGGTCTACTGGGTGGCGCCGCTGGTAGAGGAATCCGAAGCCATCGACCTCGCCGCCGCCACGGAGCGCCATGAGGCGCTGAAGGCGGTTTTCGGCAAGCGGGTCGGCCTTGTCCACGGCCGCATGAAGGGGCCGGAAAAAGACGCGGTGATGGCAGATTTTACTGCGGGCCGCATCGTCGTTCTGGTGGCAACAACGGTGATCGAAGTCGGCGTCGACGTACCCGAGGCCACGGTTATGGTGATCGAGCATGCCGAGCGCTTCGGGTTGGCCCAGCTTCATCAGCTGCGCGGCCGCATCGGGCGCGGCGCGGACAAGTCGACATGCCTTTTGCTCTATGCGGCGCCGCTGGGCGAAACCGCAAAGGCGCGTATCCGTATCATGCGTGAAACCGACGACGGCTTCCGCATCGCCGAAGAAGATCTGCGCCTTCGTGGCGGCGGCGAGGTGTTAGGCACGCGCCAAAGCGGGCTGCCGGAATTTCGGCTCGCCGACCTGGCGGTGCATGGCGAGCTATTGCAAATCGCACGAGACGACGCTCGCCTGGTGGTCGAGCGCGATGCCGAATTGCAGGGCGAGCGAGGCGAGGCGTTGCGCACACTTCTTTATCTCTTCGAGCGCGATGCGGCAGTAAAGTATCTACGCTCGGGCTAGTCCGAATGTATGCCGGATTTTCTCGCAGAGGCAAGTTCGACAGGGTCGCCATGTGGCGTGTTGAGGTAGGCACAACGCCATTCCTCCGCACGGCTCTTGACTTCATCTGGGGCGGCCTTGCCCTTCTGCGCGGCCAGGCGCTCCAGTGCCCGCAGCCAGTACATATAATAAGTGTCGCCCAGATCGGCCTCGCCAGCCAACTTCGCGGTCGAGATTTCATCCGATAGAGCATTTGTCCATTCCGCCCAGGTGAAGACCCCCGCTTCGGCCAGCTGCAACGCCAGCGCAAAAGCCTTGGCTTCCCAGGGCTCGCGGAATATTGGGCCGTCGCGGTCGCGCGGCAAGCCTGGCAGAGAAATGATCAGTGGGTCGTCGGCCGGCATCAGGCTTGCTCCAGGTGGTCGTCCCAGAGGTCGACAAATACGGCGCCCCTATTGGCGGCCTCCAGGCCCCAAAGATCGGCGGCCTCGAAGCGGACGCTATAGAGATGTTGGCCTTCTTTTGTGCCGTGGGCGTTCTTGTCGGCAAATATGTGGATGCCGTGATGCATGGCCACCGTGCCGGATCGTCCACGGGCATAGCGCGGCGCCCTTGTATGACCGCCGGTGATGCCGAGGCGGACCCGCACCCGATCGCCCATGGCAAAGCGCACCGGGCGATCGCCTTCCATCATCGTCGGCGATCCCTTCGCCAAAGCCGCCGCGACCCGGTCGGCCGGCAATTTTCTGGCTTGCATGTCTGCGGCTGCGGACCCAGTGGACATGCCCGAGGCGAGTTCCTCATCGGTCACGATGCCTCGCTCGACGAGAAGCTTTTCCAGGCCCGCCATCCAGGTCTCGTAATAGCTATGGCATAGATAGTCGACCGGATGCTGGTTTTCGCGGGCGTACCGCGAAGCATCGAGGGTCCATTGGCCAAGCGCGCCCGCCGCCAGCGTGATGGCCAGAACCCGGCGCTCCCAATCGGCGTGGAAGATCGGCTCTTCCGCCTCTGGCTCCGGCTCGATGGGACCGAACCCCTGCATGCCGCCGAGGTCGTGAGCGCCGTTCATGACTCCAAGCCTTCGCTTTTCCGCGCAAGCTCAACCCCGATCATCGCGTTGCGCGAAACCAACCCGGCAAGCTGGGCCTCGTCCCACCCGTCGGTACCATTCGGGCGTCGAGGCAGCACTAGATAGCGTATTTCCGATGTCGAATCCCAAATGCGGATTTCGACGTTCGATGGCAGGTCGGTCCCGAACTCAGCCAAAACGCCGCGCGGATCGGCGACGGCGCGGGATCTGTATGGAGCCGACTTGTACCAAACGGGCGGCAGGCCGAGCACCGGCCATGGATAACAAGAGCACAAGGTGCAGACGACAAGGTTGTGGACGTCCTTGGTGTTCTCCACGACGACCATGTGCTCGCCCTGACGTCCGCTAAAACCCAGAGAAGCAATAGCCGCCGTCGCGTCCTTCAAGAGCCAAGCTTTGTACTCCGGATCAGACCAGGCCCGCGCGACGACCTGGGCGCCATTCTTCGGTCCGATCTTGTGTTCATAGGTATCGATTAGCGCATCGAGCGCAGCCGGATCGACTAGGCCCTTGTCTACTAGTAGCAATTCGAGGGCCCGCACACGGAGCTCCATTGTCGAGGGCGGCTCGGTGTGGTCGTGCTCATGGTGGTGGCCGTGGCGGCTGCCGTCGCCCTGCCCTTGCCTATCGAAATCGGCTTGCGGACGCTGGCTATCCTGATCGTCGCTCATGCGATGGGCCCAGAGGTGTTTGTTGGCTCGCCGGAACGTCAGCCTACCCGTGCGCCACTGGGCTATCAATCGGCGAGCTGATCCGCTCAGCCGATCAGAAAAAGCCGAGCAACGCCGCGGCAGTCTCGTCGGGCCGCTCTTCAGGCAGGAAATGGCCGCAGTCCAGGGCCTGGCCCCGCACATCGGCGGCCCGTTCGCGCCATACTGCGAGCACATCGTAGGCCTTGCCAACGAAGCCGTTCGACCCCCACAGCACCAGCAAAGGACAATCGACCTTGGTCGCCATGTCGGTCTCGTCGTGCTCCAGGTCGATGGAGGCAGCCGCTCGGTAGTCTTCGCAGCTCGCATGGATCGTGGCCGGGTCGGAAAAGCAGCGGATGTACTCCGCTTTGGCTTCCGGGCTGAAAGCGTCAGCGTTGCGGCCAAAGCGGCTCATCGAGAAGTTCAAATAATACTCGGGATCATTGCCAATCAGGCGCTCGGGCAAATCGTAGGGCTGGATCAGGAAAAACCAGTGGTAATAGGCCGTTGCAAGTGCCTTGTCGGTAGCGGCAAACACCTTGTGGGTTGGCGCGATATCAAGCACTGCTGCACGCTCAATGCGTTTCGGGTGATCGAGTGCCATACGATGGGTGACCCGCCCGCCCCGGTCGTGTCCGGCAACGCTGAAACGCTCAAAGCCAAGCTTAGCCATGACATCAACCTGATCCTGGGCCGTCGCGCGCTTGGAATAAGGGGTGTGTGTTTCATCGCTTTGAGGCTTGGACGAATCGCCATAACCGCGAAGATCGGTGGCAACGACGGTGAAACGCTCGGCGAGTCGAGGCGCGATCTTGTGCCACATCGCATGGGTCTGCGGGTATCCGTGCAAAAGCAGCAGGGGCGGACCGCTTCCGCCTTGCACGAGATTGATCTCCGCCCCGGCACCTTCGATCCGTTTGCGCTCAAAACCTTCGAACATGGCCGCCCCAACTCCGCTATCGATGATATCGGTCTATGAAATTAGCGGCGCTCGTACAAGCTGTCGCAACGTGAAGCCATGAATCCCTTGCCCCCACCAAATCGGCGAAACGGCCATCTGATTCGCCTCGGTCAGTGGGAAATTCTTCAGAAAATACATGAGAATTAACTATGTAATAGTTTGAATTATCTGCATTATTTCGTTTCTTCATCGTTGATTTACCACGAGTGGGGAACTCCCCAATTTTGCGTCGCGTTTCCACACGCTATGGGCAAATCGATGCCAACCCCTTGGTCGCTTGGCGCGGCGGGATGATGTGCCATACTTGAGCCCCACGCAGGACGGCCCAACCAGGATAACGGAGCGCATAAGTCACATGACGAATATCATGCAAATGAGTTTGGCCGAGATGGGAGTGGCATTGCGCGACGGCAAAACGACGGCATCGGCCCTCGCCGAAGCGGCGTCGGCGAATCATGCTGCGACCTCCGAATCCTTCGGCGCGTACAAGCTATGGGACCCTGACGCCACTATGCGGCAGGCGGCCGCTGCCGATGCGGCGCTGAAATCCGGCAACGACCTGGGCCCGCTCCACGGTATTCCAATGTCGGTCAAGGACCTATACGGCGTGAACGGATGGCCGACATTTGCCGGCACCCCCAAGGCACTTCCCAAGAACTGGGAGCAGGAGGGCCCGGTAATCGCGGCGCTTCGCACGCAGCTCGCGGTGCTCACCGGCAAAACGCACACGGTTGAGTTTGCCTTTGGCGGCATCGGCGCCAATCCCCATTGGGGAGCGCCGCGCAATCCCTGGGACGCAGAGCGAGCCCGCGCGCCTGGCGGCTCTTCCAGCGGCGCCGGGGTCAGCCTCTGCGCCGGCAGCGCCATCGTGGCACTTGGCACGGATACCGCCGGATCGGTGCGCATCCCAGCGAGCAAGACCGGAAATGTCGGCCTGAAGACCAGCGTCGGGCGCTGGTCGATCGAACATATCGCTCCCTTGAGCCAAAGCCTCGACACTCCTGGCGTGCTGGCGCGCAGCGTTGCCGATACCGCCATCGCCTTCGTCGGGTTGGACCCCGCGCATAGCGGCCACCGGCGTGAAATGGCGGTTCCCGCCGCTGCCCATCTCGACGGGATGCGCCTCGGCGTGGTGGAGAATTTTTTCTGGGAGGATTGCTCACCCGGCGTGGCCGAGGGCGTGAAATCGGCACTCAACGAGCTTGAGAAGAAGGGCGCGACTTTGGTCCCATGCACTCTGCCCGAGGCCGATCAGATCTATCCGATCTTCAAGGCGGGCGGGCTCGCTTCGGTTGAGCTCTATACATTCATAAAAGAGCAGCTTCCGGAGTGGTTCGACCTCATCGATCCCATCGTGCTTCAGCGCATGGAGGAAGCCGCCACCCTGCCCGCGCATGAATATGTTCGCAGGATTGCCGTCATGGCTGACCTGGGCATGTCGGCGGCCGCACGGTTGGAGCATGTTGATGCGATGGTCACGCCAACGGTGCCGATTACGCCGCCGGTGTTGGAAGACCTGGCTGAAATCGAGGCATACCGTCCGGCCAATTTGCTTTCGCTCCGGAATACCGGGATCGCCAATTACCTCGGGATGTGCGCGCTCACAATTCCAGCGGCGCTCGACAAGGCCGGCATGCCGGTGGGCATGCAGGTGATCTGCCGAAACGGGGACGAGGAGGCGCTGCTATCGATCGGCCTCGGCATCGAGGCTGGGCTTGGCACCAGCCGCGAGCGGCTGGGCGCTCCGCCAATGACAAAAAACTGAGCCGGTCTGGCCAGTTCTGCAAACGTGGGTTTTGGCGCCCGCCAACCGGCAGCGCTATAGTGTGGTGATGGGGAGGATCAGATTATGGCAATCGCACGGGTCACCAAGATTACGTCGTCGTCGAACAAGAGCTTTCAGGACGCGGTCGAAACCGGATTGACGCGGGCCGCAGAAACGCTTCGCGGGATCACCGGACTGGAGGTTCTCGAGCAGAAGGCCAAGGTCGAAAAGGGACAGATCGCCGAATACCGGACGACCATCGAGATCACCTTCGTACTCGATTAGCCCGCATTGGCCCAAATCCGGGGCCTGCAGCCGGCGGCCGGAAGACTTGCGGGCTCGAAACCGGCGGAACGGGAAGCCGGCGGGTTGAAAAAAGCGGCCGCCCTACTCCGCCGCCTCCGGCATCGCCTGGAGACGCCGACGGGCGCGCCAGCGCCCAAGATCGTTTTGCACGGCAATCATAGCCGGCACCACGATCAGGACCATCAGCGTCGACACCATCAGCCCGAATGCGAGCGTGATCGCCATCGGGATCAGGAACTGGGCCTGCAGGTCGGTTTCGAATATCAGTGGCAATATGCCGCCGATCGTGGTCGCCGATGTCAGGATCACGGCGCGCAAGCGGTCTCGCGTTCCATCGATAATTGCCGCCAGCACCTCTTGGCCGTTGGCGATCCGCTCGTCGATCGTACTCACCAGAATGATCGAATCATTGACCACAATTCCCGACAGGCCGATCAACGCGACCATGGAGAGGATCGAAAGATCGAAGCCCATGACCATATGCCCCAGCGTCGCACCGACAAAGCCGAGCGGGATCACCGACATCACCACGAATGGCCGCGAATAGCTTGAGAACACCCAGGCCAGAATGATGTAGATCGCGATCATTCCGATCACCGCGCCCAGCCCCATATCGCCGAACGTACGCTTCTGCTCCTCCGCCTTGCCTTTGTAGCGGATCGTAGCGCCGTATTTCGCCGCGATCTTGTTGATGCCATCGTCGGCCAGCGCGGCCAGAACCTTGTCCGTGGTGGTGATCGACTTGTCGATTTCACCGGTGATCGCAACTTGACGGGTGCCGTCTTCCCGATTGATTTGGGCGAAACCGTGCTTGTCGCTAAACGTCACGACCGCCGATAACGGAACCCAGGCGCCGCGCGGGCTCCGTAGATAAAGACGGTTCAGCATGGCCTCATCGGCCTGGGCGCGCGGGTAGCGCACACGCACCAGCACTTCCTCGTCACCGCGTGCAAATCGTTTGGCGACCGCACCGTCGAACGCATTGCGGACCTGGACGCCGACGGATTCGGTCGTGAATCCGAGTGCCTTGCCGCGTGGTGTCAGCTTCAGGATGGTTTCAAACTTTCCGTACGGCAAATCGTCTTCGATATTGCTGACGCCGGGGTAGCGCGCCAACAATCGCCGAATCTCGTTAGCGCCGGCCTTGAGAGCCGCTGGGTCAGCGCCAAGCAAACGAATGTCGACGTCTCGGCCAGGCGGCCCGCCCGTGGCGGCCTTGATGGTCACCAGTTCGATACCCGGCAAGCGTCGCGGCAGGACTGCCTTGCGCCATGCCTCGATAAACTGGGCCGCTGTCACGGTACGCTTGTCGGAAGGAACCAACTCGACGGAGATGCCGCCGACGTGATCGGACCCGCTGGAAATGATAAACGGGCTCGACCCAACGGCCGTACCGACTTTCGCGATGCGGATCTTCACCAGCTTTCCAGGCTCGTAACCGAATTTGCGTTCGGTCTGATCGAGGGCCTGCTCCATGCTGTGGAGCATCTTGACGGTCGTCTCGCGCGGCGTGCCAGCCGCGAAGCGGACATTCGCGAATAGGCGATCCACTTCCGGCGCGGGGAAGAATACAAAGCCGATGCGCCCGCCCTGCACCATGCCCAGTGCCACCACAAAACAGCCGAACGCCATCGCCAGGGTGGCATATCGCCATTCAATGCAGAATGTCAGGAACCGGCGGAATGGGCCTTCTCGGAATCGCTCGAAGCGACCGTCGAATCTCTGACGTAGGCTTCGATGCTCCGGTTCGTCCCCCGGCAGCGCATTTTGAGCCCGTTTTGAGGACCTGAAGGAAAATCGCGGCAGGCGCGCCTTTGTCTTGGCGGCTTGATGTGCGAAGGCAACGCGCAGATGGCCCGGCATGACCAAAAAGCACTCAACCAGACTGGCGATGATGACGGCGACCACGACAAGCGGGATCGCAACGATGATCTGGCCGATGATGTCGGAAATCAAGAATAGCGGCATAAAGGCGGCGATGGTCGTCAATGAGGAACTAAACACCGGCGCCAACATGCGGCGGGCGCCGGTCTCTGCCGCTTCCAAAGGCGCCATGCCCGATCGCCAGCGGGCTTCGGCATGTTCACCCACGACAATCGCATCGTCGACAATGATGCCGATCGTCATGATCAAGCCGAAGAGGCTCACCATATTGATCGATTGGCCGCTCGCCAGCATGACCAACATGGCCGCGAAGAGCGAAATCGGAATGCCGGCCGCAACCCAAAAGGCGACCCGACCATTCAGGAACAAGAACAACACCAGGACAACGAGGACGAGGCCGCCGGCGCCATTCTTGAGCAGGAGATTGATACGGCTGCGGATCAGGTCGGCCTGGACGTCGAACTGGATGACCTTCAGGTTCTTCGGCAGGGTCGGCTGGATTTCCGTGAGATACTTCTGGACGATGTTTGCGAGAACCAGCGCGTCGGCATTGGTCGAGCGCTGGATATAGAGCTCAATCGCCTTGCCGCCCTTGTAGCGCGCGATCGAGTCGGTCTCCTTGAAATTCTCCTTGACCGTGGCGATGTCGCGCAGCCTGATCTTTTGGCCGCCGGCCAGCGATTTCACTTCGATTCCGGCGAAACCCTCCGCCGTCTTCAGGAGGCCGAGACTGCGGATTTGGCGCTCGGCACGACCTTTGGTATCGCCGGACGGAATGTCGCGGGAGATGCTGCGGATCCGGGTCGCGACTTCGTTCAGCGTGAGGCCGAGCTTGCGCAGGATCTCCGGCTTGATCTCGATGCTGATCTCTTCTTTGCGGGCGCCGAAGATGGTCACCCGATCGATGCCCCGCTTCAGAAGGTCGTCGCGAATACGCTTGGCGATCGCCTTCAGGGAGGCCTCCGAATATGGACCCGATATCAGAAGACGGCTGATCGTGTCATACCGGATCAGGCGCTGTATCGTCGGCTTCTCGCTATCCTCCGGCAAGGTCGTGACCCGCCCGATCGCGGTCTCGACATTGTTGAGCGCGGATTGCATGTCGGTTCCAGGTTCGAACTCGACATAGATCAGGCCCTGGCCCTCAAAGGAATAAGATCGAACGAGCTTGACGCCGTCGATGAACCGCACCTCAGGCTCAATCACCTGGACGATATTAGAGTCGACATCCTCCGCGCTGGCCCCAGACCATTCGACCGTGACCTGGACCATATCGATGCCGAAATCGGGAAAAAACTGGGTGTTCATCCGGGTCAACGCCACGAACCCGGCAATGATCAGAAGCGCCATCAACAGGTTCGGCGCCGTCGGATGCCTGGCGAAGATGCCGATTATGTCTGTGCGTTCCTTGGCCGACCCGGGCGGCGGCAGCCCTGCCCTGCTCACCGGAGCCTGACCCGAACCCCGGCGCCGATCTCAGCGAAACGGGTGACCAGCACCTGGTCGCCGGGTTTCAACTCGCCACGTACCAGAAGGTCATTTCCGGTTCTGGCCACGATCGTTACGCGGCGGGCCCGCAGGCGGCCGTCGACAATCGCATAAACCCGGTCACCGCCATGGAGCGCGCTCGTCGGCAAGCGAACGACTTTGGAGTAGGGGCGGTCTTCGATGACCACCTCAATGAACACGCCCGGACGCAGGACCGTTCCGGCATTCGTGTTTTTGATACGAGCATAGAGATTGATGCCACCGGAATTGGCGTCAACCTGGCTTGCTGAGCGCACGATCTCCGCCGGGAATGTGAAGACCTTGCCGCGCGTCACCCATCGAACGGTCGCGCTGCGGCCCTTGTAACCGCCGGCCGCAATCAAGCGGCCAAATTCGGCATCGGACACCTGGAAGCGCGCTTCGAGCCGGCTGGCATCGATCAGTCGCGCCACCCGGTCGTTGCTTGAGACCTTCTTGCCGATGGCGCCGTCGACTTCCATCAGAAAGCCACCGAACGGTGCTCGCAGGTAGATTTCGCGCAAGTCTCGGCGGGCGCGCTGAAGCGTAACGTCCAGCCGAGCCACCACCGCCGATTGCTGCTTGGCGCGTGCCGACAGGCGTCCGATCGCCTGTTCTCGCGATGTCACGGCCTGACCAGCCTGGTTGAGTGCGAGCTTGGAATCGTCGAGAGCCTTGACCGAACCGCTCCCCCTGGCGCGCAGACGCTCCCGCCGGGCAACCTCGCGCTGACGCAATGCCAGTTGCATTTTGTCGCTGACGAGTTGGCGCCGCTCGGCGGTGAGATCGGAAAGATACTCTTCCAGGCGGGCTTGGGCCTCGGCGAGCTGAGCCTGGCGCTCCCGAACCGTGGACTTGTACTCGAAATTGTCGATCTCAATCAGCAGTTCGCCGGTCTGCACAATACCGCCGTCGGAAAAGTTCGGCCCGACGCCCACGATGCGCCCGCCGACCAGAGGCCGAAGGTCGACTTTTCGGCCGGCAACGATCTCGCCATAGAGGCGCAGCTTGGGTTGTACATCGGCCAGTTTTACGGACATTGCCGAAACGACCCAGACGCGCTCTTGAACGGGATTGCGTTTTACGGCCGGCCGTGTGGCCCGAAGATAACCGGCAAACGAAACCGCAATTGCCAGAATAACGACCGGCAGCAGTATTTTGCGCGTCCGGCGCAGCATGCTGCCCTTGGGTCGCGGCCGTGACGATGGCAACGTCCCTGGTGGGGTCCGGCCGCCATCCGACGATTGCTCTGAGGAGCCAGGATGTTCAGTGTGGATTTCGTTTTCAGACATCGCTCAGGCCAAGCGCATTCCGTATCTGGGAACCTTGTTCGAACTCACGCCGCCAAGTCGCGGCATCAAGGCCGCCGACGATCTCGCCACGCATCACATTCGGTCCGGCCGATTGGTGCGATTTCCTGTCCCGTACAACAACGACCCGGGACCTGAATTCCGTCGGTCCTACGACGTCGGCGCCATATGGCAGTATATAGGGATGCAAGGTGCGCGGCTCAAACCCGTTTCCTTCATTGAGGATTGCGTGGGCACGTCTCGGCTGGAATTGCCGTATCGAATGCTGAGCGGCCAAGCGAGGTCCCCGCGGGTGGACCGGCATGGCGGTATAAGCCTAAACTCCATGCGTGCCTGGACGGCACGCTCGAACGCCACCAACGCCAAGCCAATTCAAAAAAAGGGTTTGAACCCATGAGGAAAGCAAGTCGAGCCATCGTCGGCGCTGCAATGATCGTCGGCCTTAGCGGCCCCGCAGGGGCTGCGGGCGAAGGTTTGAGCGGATTTCAATTGGTCGATATCCAAGTCGACGTGCCCCGCGCCCAAGGAACGCCCTGCCAGATCAACGATGGTTTGCTTAGGCAGCGGATCATCGAAAAGCTTCAAACCAGCGGCGTCGGCGTCGGCACCTCGGCCCTAACACTGCGGGCCAGCGTGACAACATTGAGCGATGCGATCCAAAGGCGCTGCATTTCGGCCGTTCGGCTGGAGGCCTTTACCGCCCAGACCACCGTGATCCAAGCCACGCGGAACTCGATAACCGCCAACATTCCTCTCTGGTCGGTGACGTCGATCGCCAGCAGTGACGCCAGAGGCCATAGTGAGCGCATGGGATCGGCCGTGGCCATTCTGAGCGACAAGTTTGTCGCGGTCTTCAAGGCAAACCGCTGAACATGGGCGAGCCGGGCTGCCACCGGCTCGACCGCATTCCGCCCCAGAAGACATAGGTCGTGACGGACACCGCGCACTCGATGGGTCGCGGCGCGGCCGCTGCGATCGGTGCGGTACTCATATTCGCCGGCTATTTCAGCGTCACCCGGCTGGGACTTGGCGGAAGCTTTAGCGTCGGCGACCTCGTCGCCGGACGTTATCTGGTTCCGGCCGCCTTGCTCCTGCCCGTGGCCCTGTACATGGGCGGATTGCAGCAGGGCATTGCCGGGATCCCCTGGAGCCGCGCGATCCCGTTGACCTTGTGTGGCGGGCTGGTCATCGTCTGGCTGCTTACGGCTGGACTGCAGCACGCCCCATCGGCCCAAGCCGGCGTGTTCATGTCGGGCACGGTACCGCTCTTCGTTTTGCCGATGGCCTGGCTAATCTTGCGCGAGCGTGTGTTGGGCTGGCAGATTGCCGGCGCGTTGCTGATCTTTGCCGGGGACGCCCTGGTCGCGTTCAAGGGGTTTGGCGGATCGGACGCCGGACAATGGCGGGGCCAAATACAATTCGTCGGCGCTGGCATGTGTTGGGCACTCTACAGTGTATTGATCCGCAAATGGCGGGTGGACCCACTGCGCGCCACGATCGCCACATCCGTGCTGTCTGGTCTTGTGTTCCTGCCCTACTACCTCCTGGTCATGGAAATTAAATTAGCCCAAGCTTCGCTGGAGGCCGTGCTTGCCCAAGCCGCCTATCTCGGTGTTTTGGCCGGCATTGCCGCCGTCGTCATGTTCACGGCTTCCATCGCCTGGCTGGGCGCAGCGCGGGCGGCGATGTTTCTAGCGCTGGTACCGGCTTTCGCGGCGCTGATGGCTATCCCGTTCGGAGAGATCCCGAGTGCTCTCGATTGGCTTGGCGTAGCCGTAGTGACGGTCGGAATGCCATTCGCGCTTGGCTGGCGTCCCAAAATGCGCGGTGGGAAAGCCCCGGCCACGTGATCCGGCAATCCGGCATGCCCATGGGCACAAGTATCAATTAATTGTTATAAAACAAACTATTATGTAAATTCTTTAATTGTTTCCATTAGTGTACTGGGCCAACTGGGTGGCTTGTCGTCATGCCGCATGGCTCATTCGATCTCCATTTGGGCTAGTGCCGCGCGACAAAAGGCGCTGTTGGGCTCGCCGAACGTATTACAGACGTCGAAGTGATTGAGACCAACCAGTTCCTGGGTCTCGCAAACGTTGCCCGCCGCCTGCCATGCCGCGGCGAAATCGACGCTTTGGCGACGGAATTCAGTATGTTCACCGCTGCCCCACGCAAAGAAAGCCGGCGGGCCCTTAGTTGGAATATGGAGCATTGGGTTGATCGCCGGGGCCTCCGCGGGATTCAGGTTCAAATAGCTACTGCGCGCGCTCAGGAGAACGGGCTCCAGATCGTACGGGCCACTGGCGAGCACCGCGCCTTTGATCAGATCCTCCGGCAGCCCGGCCTCGGCGCGCCACCCGTCGGCGAGGACGCAGGCCGCAAGGTGGGCGCCGGAGGAGAACCCGTGGAGGTATATCCGCTTCGGATCGAGCCCGTACTCCGCACCGTGGCGATAGACCCAGGCGACACCCGCCCTGACCTGGCGCACCATCTCCACCAACCCCACACTCTCAACAAGTTCGAAACCGAGCGCCACGAAACCGGCGCCGGCCTCAACCATGGGCACGGCTCCGAACCCGGATTGGTCCTTGGACAAGAGCCGCCAGGCGCCGCCATGGACGTTGATAACGACGGGACTGCCGGGCTTTGCCGGACGATAAACGTCGAGCAGTTCACGCTCACTGGAGCCGTAGGCAATGTCGCGCTCACACGTCAACCGGCGCTGCGCGGCCTCGGTGGCCTCAGCCCAATGGGCGACATAGGGCGCCAGTTCAGGCACGAGTGCCGCCTGATTGTACTGGATATCGAGCTCGGCCTGGGTGTAACCGCGATAGACCGGCGCACGCGATATCATCGTAACGCCCTGGATGCGGGTGCCACGCTCAGCCCTTTTTCTTGGCTTTGGCCGGGCGTTCGATTCCGAGGAAGTCGTAAAATCCGCCCCGGCTTCCCGGCTTTAGCTTCGGGTTGCCCTTGTAACCGGCCAAGAATACCTTGCGGGCCAAGGGCGGGATCGCATAGCGATCACCACAAGTCTCGTGCAGATAAGTCTGTGCCTGATAGAAAGAATCGAAGGCCGCGGCGTCGTCGAGCAATTCAAACACCCCCATCGGCCAACCCAGTCCGGTTTTGCACATCTCGTCGATTTCCGCCGGCCCGGCGACGCCGAGTTCGACCAGCCGGATGGCTTCGGCGATATAATTGTTGATAAAGCGGGTCATGAAAAAACCCGGCGCGTCACTAACTACGACCGGCTTTTTCCCAATCTCCGTCAGATAGTTGACGACATTGTCCAGATTGTCCCTGTTGGTGAGCTCGCTCCGCGCGACTTCGACCAAGGGCATGACGTTCGAGGGATAGAACCAATGAGTTCCGACCAGACGCCCTGGATCGGCCAGCGGTGCGGAGAGCTCGGATATCATGATGGACGATGTGTTTGTTGCAAAGACGGCCTCGGGGGCCGCTTTTTCTGCCTCCACCAGAGCCTTGTGCTTGACGTCGACGGCCTCCGGGATTGTCTCAATGACCAAATCGGTGCCATCAAGGCCCTCCGCATAATCCGTAGTGCCCGAGAGGCGTCCCAGTATAGCTTTGGCGTCGGTTTCGCTAAGCTTGCCCCGCTCCACGCCTTTGGCAAGTCCGAAGGGGCCGGATTCGATCAATGAGAGGCCGTGATCGACCGATGCCTGCCGTCGCGAGACGATAGTAACGGCCGCAGCGCTGCCCTGCAGACAGGCGAGCGCGATACCATGACCCATCAATCCGCCGCCGCCGAGAATCGCAATTTTGCGGAACGACGTCATGACGCCAGCGCCGCGACGCGGGTGCTGATGAGCTCAATGGCGTCCTCGGCCGTGGTTCCCGGCCCGAATATGGCCGCGACGCCGGATGCCTTCAGAGTTTCCTGGTCATCGCTAGGGATGACGCCGCCGCCGATCAGGATCACGTCGTCCAGGCCATTCACCTTCAAACCCGCAATCAGGTCCTCAAACACCGGCAAATGACCGCCTGACGAGCTCGACACGCCCACCACCTGCACATCCTCCTCCACCGCGGTATCGACAATCTCCGTGGGTAGAAGGAAGTTGGTGAAGATGACTTCGAACCCCGCATCCCGCATTTTTTTGGCGACATAGCGTACGCCGCGGTCATGACAATCGTGGGTCGGCTTGGCGAGGAGGACCCGTATTGGATCAGTCATTAGTGTTCACGCCCCCATTCATACTTTTATTTATCACCGTTACTATTTGAAAAATAATAAGAAAATTGTTTGAACAATTTCAAGTTTAGAATTCATGAGGTGCCGCCCAACCAAGCGCCTCCTTCATCGTTCCCATGAGCTCGCCGGTTGTCGCATCGGCGCGCGCGGCCTCGATTGCGGTCTCGATCAGTGCCGAATTCGCGATGTCTCCGACCTCTGCCGAGCCAAAGGCTTGGGCAGCCTTGCCGAATGTTGCCATGGCCTTTTCATGCGCTGCCTGGTCGCGCTGATTGCGCAATGCGTCTATCCGCTCCACCGCAATGCTTTCAGCCTCCTTGTCGACTTTGAATATGTTCTCTTGGGCAGGCTCCTCGGTTTCATAACAATTCAGCCCGACGACCATTCGCTGCTTGGCATTCACCATCTCCCGCCAACGTTCCGCCGAACCTTCGATCTCGCGGCGGATCCAGCCGGAGCGCTGGGCGGCGATGTATCCACCCTGTTGCTCAATGCGCTCGACGAATTCGAGAGCGGCGTTGCACATTTGATCGGTCAGCGCCTCGACGTAATAGGACCCGGCCAGCGGATCGGAGACCGCGTTGATATTGGTCTCCTCCTGAATGACCTGCTGAACGCGGAGCGCCAAAGTGGCCGCCTCCTCCGTTGGAATGGAGAGCGCTTCGTCATAAGCCGACACTTCCATCGATTGGGTACCTGATAGCGCCGCACCAAAAGCATGAAGCGTAGTGCGGATGAGGTTGACCAAGGGCTGCTGGGCGGTAAGCGAAGCGCCCGACGTGTGGGTATGGATGCGGACATGCATCGACCTTGGATCCTTGGCGCTGAATTTCTCGCCCATGGTGGTGGCCCAGATGCGGCGCAACGCCCGGATCTTGCAGACCTCTTCGAAGAAATCGTTGGCTTGTGCTATCTGGAAGCCAAAGCGCGGCAGCGCCTGGTCAGCCGCAATGCCTGCGGCTTCGCAAGCGCGCACCAAATCGATGCCGAAGGCGAGCATGAGCCCGATCTCCTGGATCGCCGTACCCCCCGCCTCCTCCACGCCATAGCCGAAGAAGTTGGTGGTGTTCCAACGCGGCATGTGGGTCGAGCAGAATCGGATCAGTTCAACCGCGAGCTTGAGACCCTGATCCGGCGGAAAGGCGCTCATGCCGACATAGGCGGACTGGTGATACCAGTTCATTGAATTGCCGCGCAGGTCCCCTGCTCCCAGGCCCTGATCCTCGGCATAGGCGATGTATTGGGCCAGAGCCGGGATCACCTGGTAGTAGGTGATGTGGACGACATTCATCTTAGTCAGGTCCATGCCGTCGAACAGCCGCGCCATGTCGGCCTTGGAATAGACCGCCATGCCGCATTGTCCGATCCGGCCGCGGGCCGCCGGATGGTCCGGGTCGAGCCCCTCATGGGAGACCAAGTCATAAACAAGGTTGTAAAATTTCTGGCCGAAATAGCCGACCATGCCCTGTTCGGCCAGCAAGTCCATTCGGGCGCGGGTGTCCTCGGGCAAGCCATAGCCAATTACAGGCTGGTTGGCCCAATTCATCAGCTGGTATTGGGCAGCCAGATTGCCTCGTGTGAAGGGATACTGGCCAGGCGCACCGATCGCCTCATAATCGATGTGAGCGATATCATGCGGAAAATACGCGGTCTTGATCGGCAGGCCCGAATGCGTTTCGGGTTGGCGAGCCTGGGCCGGCGCCCGGTTTCCGAACTTCTCAACGATGCGCTGATATTCGGCCTCCCGCTGTTCAGCCAGAGCCCGAGATTTTGCCAGAGTCGGATCGTCGAACATCAGCCCACCCCATCGCGCCGCATCAGGCGCGCCACAAGTTAACCGAACAAACGTTCGGTGAAGCTAACGGATAGCCCAGGGCTTCGTCAAGCGGAGCCTCCCGTCCTAGGCCGGGACCGCTTGGCTCGCGGCGGCCACCATGATCACGATATTGATCACGACACTGATGATGCCAATTGAGAGCCCCGCGATCGCCATACCCCGTCCGCTGTTCAGGTGAATGCCGATGCCGCCAAAGATCACAGCAAGGACGGGCAGGATCAGGCCGAAGAAAGGGATCCAGCAAAGCAGCAACCCGACTATCCCCAGTACGAGCGCCGTTACGCCAAAGCCCACTTTTGCAGCCGGTAAAGGCGGCTGGGTCCTCGAAGCTTGCCCGGGCTCAGGTTGCGCGGGCGCCTGTTGATCGGCCATCTCGTCCCCCTCAGTTTTGCTCCATCGGAGCCTTCAGCGGGAGTTTATAGAGATCGACGTTCAGCGCAATCAGCCTTACGGCGGTCGTTCTGGCACCAAGCATCTTGCGCTTTGAACCGTCTTCGGCCAAACTTAACCGAACAACCGTTCGGTTAACTCTAAGGATACCAGGTCATGGCAGGTGCTGTTTATCTGGCTGCCGGATTGCGCAGCGCGATGGGCGGTTTCGGCGGTTCTTTGCAGCCGCTGCGCGCGACGGAATATGCATCGACGGTCGTGAACGCGCTGTTGGAACGGAATGCTGTAGCGCCATCCATCGTGGACCGGGTGATCGGCGGCATGGTGCTACAGGACATGACCGAATCGAACCCGGCCCGCATCGTCTCCAAGAGGGCCGGCATACCCGATGCGGCACCGGCATTTACGGTCAACATGCAGTGCTGCTCAAGCTTGGCGGCGCTAATCCTGGCGGCCCAGCAGGTGGCCTTGGGCGAAGTCGACTGTGTGTTGGCTGTCGGTATGGAATCGATGTCGAACGCACCGCACATGGTGTCCGGCGCGCGCTGGGGCTACCGCAACGCCCACGGGGAGTTAACCGACACGCTAAAGGAATGCACCCTGGCCGGCTCCAAGATGTGGGGCGATCCCCAGTACATGATCGACGTCGCCGAGCATCACGCCGAGGTCGACGGGATCTCGCGAACCGAGATGGACGAATACGCGGTAGTGTCCCACCATCGGGCACTGGATGCCGCGGAGGCCGGCCGCTTCGACGATGAAATCGTGCCCATCGAGGTGCCTGGCCGGAAGGGCGAAGTTCATCGCTTTGAGCGCGACGAACATCCCCGGCGCGATATCAGCGTGGAGGCGCTGGCCAAGCTGCGCACCGTCAAGGAAGGCGGCGCAATCACAGCGGGCAACGCGGCGGGCATCAATGACGGCGCCGCCGCCGCGCTCATCTGCAGCGAGGCCGGCCTGAAGAAACTCGATATCGAACCGCTCGCCCGCATCGTTATGCCCGGAACATCCATGGTGGGATGCGATCCGCAGCTGATGGGCTATTCCTGCGTGGAAGCCCTGAACGCCGCATTGATGGCGGCGGAAAAAAGCGTCGGCGATCTCGACTTAATCGAATGCAATGAGGGTTTCGCCGTGCAACTCCTAGCCTGCGAGCGCATGGGCCAATGGCCACGAGACCGGCTCAACGTGGACGGAGGCTCCGTCGGGCTTGGCCATCCGGTCGGTATGTCGGGCTTGCGGATCGCAATCCATCTCGCCCAAGCACTGCATCAACGCGACCTCAAGCTTGGCGCGGCGACGATACCAGCGGGCAGCGGGCTCGGTACGGCGGCGCTGATCGAGCGGGTCTGAGCCGGACGACCGGATTTGTCTCTCCCAATCGCCTGACCCGCCATGCCTGACACCGTCGCTCCCGACGATTTCACACACTCTATATATGTAGAGCCTGGCGACGCACTGATCTGGGGACAGTTGACGGCCGAGCCGGCAACACTGATCGAGGCTCTCGATGCCCAGTGCGGGACGTTAGGTGGAATTCGGGCCTTTGTCGGGATGTCGCTCGGCGAAGCACTGGGACCGGAAAGCGGCGATCACATCGACCTGTCCTTCGCTGGCGGGGCATCCACAAACCACCGTTTCGCGCGAGACGGCAGACTCAATACCCTGCCGGTCCATCTGTCACGCATCCCCCACCACATCGCCGCGGGAGACATCCCGTGCGACATCGCCTTGATCCATGCCTCGGGCGATGCCGGCAAAGGGCTCAATCTGGCGCTTTCTGCAGATTATATGGGGGCCGCCGTCACCCAGGCGCGCACGGTGATCGCCGAACTGAACGACAAGCTGCCGGAGACCTATGGCGAAACAGCAATAGACCTCGATGCCGTCGATGCCGTCGTGGCGACCAGCCGTCCGCCGCCGATCTTCGCGCCACCGCCGCCGGGCGATGCAGAACGCTCCATTGGGGCACTCATCGCCAAACTAGTGCCGGACAGGGCGACGCTTCAAATGGGGATCGGCGCGATCCCGGATGCAGTGCTTGAAGCCATGGCGCACAAACGCGACCTCAGTGTTCATAGCGGTCTGGTGACCGACAAGGTCGTCGATCTGATCGAGCGCGGGGTGGTGACCAACCGCTACAAGGAAATCGACGAAGGGCAAACCGTCGCGGCGATCCTTTACGGCACCGACAGGCTTTATCGATGGTCGCACCGCAATCAAGCCCTGTCCCTGCGTTCGGTCGCCCATACTCATGCATCTGAGGTTCTGGCCCGCTTCGATCGCTTTTTCGCCATCAATACCGCCATCGAGGTCGACATGACCGGACAGATCAACGGAGAAATGGCCAGCGGGCGCCCTGTGGGTTTGATCGGCGGCCAGGTCGATTTCGGCCGAGCCGGGCTCGCCTCGCCCGGCGGGCGCAGTATCATTGCCCTGCGCTCGACCGCGCGCGGCGGCAAGGTTTCGACCATCGTGCCAAGGCTCGCCGACGGCGTGGTCACCACCGCTCGCAGCGACGTCGACGTCGTAGTTACCGAGTACGGCATGGCGGAACTGGCTGGCATTCCGGTGTTCGAGCGCGCGCGGCGCCTCGTGGCCATCGCCCATCCGGATTTCCGCAACGAGCTGTTGTCTTCGCTCGATCGATTGTTTTGAAGCTGACGTTAGAGCGCTTTGGCGATCAATCTCGTCGCCTCGGCTGCGGCCTCCTCGAAATCAAGCTCACCTCGCGACACTGCATCGCATAGCGTGTCGAGGCGCGGATCGGCGGCACCGGCGATGCGGTCGCGCAGCAAGTCCGACGCGGTGGCGCCGATCAGGGATCGCATACGGGCGCGGCCGGCTTGATCACGGTCGCGTTGTTCGATTTGGGCATAATGCCGATCGACCGTCTCTACTAGTTCGGCAATCCCCTCCCCGGTTGTCGCCGAGGTCTTCAAGACCGGCACCTGCCAACCCTCGCGGTGGCTAAGAGCGATGGCATCGCGAAGCTGCGATTCCGTGCGATCAGCCAGCGGCATATCGGCCTTGTTCACGATGAGCACATCGGCGATTTCCAGAATGCCCGCCTTGACGGCCTGGATGTCATCGCCGAGCCCCGGCGCGCAAACCACCAGCACGCTCTGGGCAATGTGCATGATTTCCACTTCCGACTGACCGGTGCCGACGGTCTCCACGATCACGATGTCGAAACCGGCCGCGTCCATCACGTCCACGACCCGGGCCGCAGCCCGCGACAGTCCACCCAGATGGCCGCGGGCGGCCAGCGAGCGCACGAATACTCCCGTGTCGCCGCCATGTTCGGCCATGCGGATGCGATCGCCGAGAATGGCGCCGCCGCTGATCGGGCTCGAGGGGTCGACAGCGACCACGCCAACCTTGCGGTCCGCTTTTCGGTATTTGGCCACCAGGGCGCTCAATAGGGTCGACTTGCCGACACCGGGAGCGCCGGTGACGCCAACCACCTGGGCGCGCCCGACCTGACCATAAACGGCGGCCAGCACCGACTTGGCTTCGGCACGGTCGTTCTCAACCGCCGTGATGGCCCGCGCCAGCACGACACGCTCACCAACGGCAAGGCGCTCGGCCCATTCCTCTGAAGTGAGGGCTTTGCGGTGAGGCTTCGTCATCAATGCTCCTGCGTCGCTCATAACGGCCGATTGCGGCGGGTGCCTGAATCGACCACCGGATCCGTCATCGTTCTACCCCGGCACGCAGGAAATCCAAGAAACGGCGCGCGATATCTGCCGGGGCGCCTCGGCCGGGCCGGTACCACGTAAAGGACCAGTTCATCGACCCAAGCAGCATGAGCCTAAGGTCCCGGCGGTCGGTCCCCGCGGGCAAATCCAGCGCATCGAGCAACTCGGCAAAGATCGCTTCGTAGCGATCGCGCATGGGTGTGATGGCGTCGCGCGATGGATCGCTCTCATGTGGGACATTGCGCATCACCGCCTGAAAGAAATCGCCGCCCTCCAGCAATGTTGTCAGATGTGCCGCGCAGGCCGCCTCGAGCCGATCCCAGGCCGAACCGCCCCGGCAGGCATCCAGCGCCGCATTGGTCGCCTCGGTTATCCGGCGCATGCCCTCTTCATGCACGGCAATCAACAGCTCGGCCTTAGATGGAAAATGATAGTAGATCGAGCCGGGCTGCATTCCGGCGTCGGCTGCGATGTCTCGCATCGAAGTCGCGGCAAAACCGCTGGCGAGGAACTGGCGGGCGGCCGCCTCGAGCAGCGCTTCGCGCCGATTGGTCTGGCGCCGCCGCACCGCCCCAGGCATCTGCTCTGTCACCAATGTGGTCTCCGGCATGTGCGAACGAACATTTGTTCGGCATATAGCGCAGATCGCTCCGATCCGCCAGATACCAGAGCGCGGGTTGGAGCGGAATGAGCTTTAGGAGGCCCCATCCAGAATAGCGGGCGGCCAGTAACCAAGGATAGCGAGAACCGTTGATCTACCGGAAAAAGAGCAACAGACCTTTCAGTTCGCGAAAGAAATTATTAGTCGGGCCGCGGCACGGCGCCCATCCAACCGAAGCCAATGGAGCGGCTATCCGGCGTCGAGCTTCCGCATTCGATCGCAGCAAGGTCGATTGGGCAAAATGAGTAGATTAGTGCATTCAAAACACAAGGATTACGGGATATTCAGGCCGACACTGTCCAGTATTCAAGGCAATTTTAAACTTTATGCCCTCTATTCATGTCTCGTGGTGGTTGTTCGGATAAACAGCGATTGCACGGCAGGCCTATGACGGCGCCCCTTGATGCCGAATCGACAATGACACGAAATAGAACGGGCCTGTTTGGGCGGCGTGGCTCGAGCGGATCTGAGACGGCGCGCGGCCAAACGCGACTGGCCGGCGCCGGCGAATACAGAGGGCCGTCCGTATCGATCATCGGCAGCATGGTGTTGCTGGCAAGTATCGTCGCGCTGATTGCGATATTCGCCTATCAAGACTATCGCCGCAGCATCGACGCGGCCGGAATCGAGGTTCGCAATGCCGCGGAGGCCCTCGAAGCGGGAGCAAATCTTGCTATCTCGCAAACGGGCGAAGTCTTGAATGTACTGCGATCAAGCTGGAATTCCTCTCCCGGTTCCCCAGGGCCGACCGGCCTTCGCCGCTCTATCGCCAGCCACCTCCGTTTGGCGCCTCAGGTTTCCACAATCGTTGTCATTGGACGCGGCGGGCGCGTCACGCACCAAGCCGGAAACAGCATCGATTTTGACAGCAGTGCCCGCCCGGTCATCGCCGCATCGCGCCGACGGGGAGACGGCTTAGCGACCACCGGCCGGCCACGGCGCGATGCCAAATCGGGCAAGTGGCTGTTGCCAGTTTGGCGTTCTATGCCGCAAACCGGCGGCATCATAATCGGTTTCATCGATCTGGAACGTCTCGCCAAACCGGTCCGCAACGCTTCCATGCTGGCAACTGGCGGCCGCCAGTTCGTGCTGGCTGGGGGAACGCTTGTCGCCGAAAAACCGAGCCGAGCAAGGCGGCGAGGACGGCAATCCGGAATTAGCGGTCTGACGATCACATCGCATAATGCTCCCATTCGAGCCGTCGAGCTAAAAAGCCGCGTGAAGGGTGCCACATGGATCACGGCGTACCGAGCGGTTGCCGGCAAGGTCGTCGTGGCCGCCGCAGTGCGGAAATGGCGGGTGCTCGGCGTTTGGCTGCAACGCCGTTACGGACAGCTTATGACGTCAATGCTGGCGGTGCTTTTGTTGCTCCATTTCACGGTTACGGTTGCGCTCCACGCCTCGCGCCGACGCCGAGCGGAGGGCGCGTTGCGCCTGGCGGAGATGAAATTGTCCGAAGCGCTGGAAGCATTGGCCGAAGGCTTCGCTTTGTTCGACGCCGAAGATCGGCTCTCGCTCTGCAATGAGCGTCTTCGCGTGTTGCTCCCAGGCATGGACGAACAGTTGAAAATCAGCTGCACGTACGAAGCACTCATGCGGCACGGTGCGAAATCAGGAATATTCCTCGGCGCCAACACAAACCCAGACTGGCTCAATGGTCGGCTTTCAACCCACCAGAAATCGCTCAGCAGCTTTGAACTGGCGCTGAGCAACGGTTCGTGGCTGCGCGTCTCAGAACGCCGTACGCATGATGGAGGCACCGTCGCGATCGTCTCGGACATCACCCGGTCCAAGCAACGTGAGATTGCCCTTTCGGACGCCAAGGTTCAGGCCGAATCGGCTAACCACGCCAAAACCGATTTCCTTGCCAATATGAGCCACGAACTACGCACCCCCCTCAATGCCATCATCGGCTTCGCCGAGGTCATGGATGCCCAGCTATTTGGTCGGCTAGGCAATGATAGATACAATGAATATGCGCATCAGATTTGCAAGAGCGCGCACCATTTGCTTAGCATTATCAATGATATATTGGATGTTTCTAAGATTGAATCTGGATCCTTTGAATTGACCGAGGAAGACGTCTCGATATCCGCCCTCGTCGCCGAAGCGATTGGCCTATTCGCACAACTGAGCCAAGAGAAGAATATTGCGCTGACCAACAAGGTGACGGAGGCGAATCTGAGACTGCACATCGACCGAAAGTCGATGAAGCAAGTCCTGATCAATCTGATCTCCAACGCAGTTAAGTTCACTGAAGCCGAGGGACGCGTGGTGGTGAATGCTGGCATCGCCGTGTCGGGCGAGTTCCTGCTGCAAGTCACGGATAATGGCATCGGAGTGGCGCCAGGCGATATCAACCGCGTGTTCGAAGCTTTCGGCCAGGTCGAAGGAGCGTTTGTGCGAAACCATGGCGGTACAGGCTTGGGGCTGCCCTTGGTCAAAGGATTGGTCGAACGCCATGGCGGCCGGATCTATTTTGAAAGCGAGATTGGCAAGGGCTCCAAGATCACCGTTGTACTGCCAAGCGAGCGGGTAATTCGTCTACAGCCAGAATCCATCAGCGCCTAAGCTTTAGCACCGGCGGAGTTCGCGCAACTGCCACCCCAGACCACCGTATGTTCGAGCGTATTTACTACTAGTAGATCCATCACTTCATCACGATTGACGGCAACTGCCCTTCGGCGGCACCTTGGCATGCGGTCGCCCGGCAGCTGGACCAACGCCCCTTTGATGAAACTATCCAATATCTGTTCGTGAAAACTACGCGGCGGTGCGAGCGGGACCGACAACCACGCGAATGCAATGGATTGGGCCCAGCACTCCCCCTAGTATGCCGGCACGCGACCGACAGCAACACGCGCCCCGCCATGAATAGCCACTTAGAGACACCCCACACCTCCAAGCCGAGTGACGCTTCCGATCTCGAGGCGATCCGCCAGTCTGTGCGCTCGCTTTGCGCGCGCTACCCGGGCGAGTACTGGCGGGAGAAGGACCGCGAGCGGGCCTATCCCGGCGAGTTCGTTCAGGCGCTGACCGAGGCAGGCTATCTGGCGGTGCTGATCCCGGAGGAATATGGCGGCAGCGGGCTCGGTCTGAAGGCGGCCTGTGCGATCCTGGAAGAGATTCACAAATCCGGTGCCAACAGCGGCGCCTGCCACGCCCAGATGTACATCATGGGCACAATCCTGCGTCACGGCAGCGTCGCCCAGAAGGCTGAATGGCTGCCGAAGATAGCCAGAGGCGAGTTGAGACTGCAGGCCTTCGGGGTCTCCGAGCCGTCCAGCGGTACGGATACGTTGAGCCTGAGCACCACGGCGGTCAGACAAGGCAACGACAAATACGTGGTCAACGGCCAAAAAGTCTGGACCTCGCGAGCCGAGCACTCCGATCTGATGCTATTGCTGGCCCGCACCACGCCCAAGGACCAGGTGAAGAAGCGCGTGGAGGGGCTGTCGGTCTTCCTGGTCGACATGCGCGAAGCGCTCGGCAACGGCCTGACGATCCGGCCGATCCGCACCA